>Ga0315338_1000020_pt1 | contig 989600 bp, 844 predicted proteins | sample ASW8metaG_FD_204518 | JGI IMG/M metagenome (GOLD analysis project Ga0315338, IMG submission 204518) | Ammonia-oxidizing marine archaeal communities from Monterey Bay, California, United States - ASW #8 | ecosystem: Environmental > Aquatic > Marine > Coastal | place: USA: California | collected... | reverse complement strand
CCCGGCAGCGCACGTGTCCGTGCCGTTGCAGAACAGACCGTCGTCGCACGGCGCGACATTGACCGGATGCGAGCAGGCGCCGCCGCCGTCGCACACGTCGTCGGTGCACGGATTGCCGTCGTCGGTACACACGGCGCCGGCCGGCACGCTACAGTCGTCGGCCGATTCGTTGCACGTGTCGACGCATTCCTGACCGCCCGAGCACGGATCGCCGGCGTGGGCCGCGCAGGTGCCGCCCGAGCAGGTATCCGCACCGTTGCAGAACACCCCGTCGTCGCATGGGATCGTGTTCGACGGATGGCTGCAGACGCCGTCGGTGCACACGTCGTCGGTGCACAGATTGCCATCGCTGCAGTCGATCGGATCGTTGCTGCACGTGCCCGTGTTGCAGGTGTCGTCGGTGCACGCGCTGCCGTCGTCACAGTCGGCGTCGACCGCGCACGGCGGCGTGAACGCGATGCCGGGCAGGACCTCGACGGCGGCCGCCGACCAGTCGGCGTCACCGTTGAAGCTACCGTCGACGGCAACCGTCGAAATCGCGGCAACTTGCCGATCAGACGCGGCCAGCGAGGCCGTCGTTCCACCGGTGCCATGTGCAATCTCGACGAGCTCGCTGTAGGCGGCGCCCGGTGCGTGCATGCGGGTGCGCATGGTCGCGGCCGAGTGGACGATCACACCGGCCTCGGTCGTCGACAGATCGAAGCTGTACGCGCTCGAATCGCTGCCGCCCGAGCACGCGCCGCCCGGCCCCAGGGTATTGGCGGACGACGACGCACCGATCGGGTCGTCGACGTCCACGCCCGAGTAACGCGTGACGACGATGGCCGCGTTGGCCGGCGCCGAGGCAAGTGTCGCGGTGACGACCCCGGTCACGGGCGAGCCGTGGGCGGCCCACAGCTCGATGCCCGTCTGGCCGCGTGCCGAGCACTGCTCCGTGACGAACGTCCACACCAGACCCAGGCCGTCGACGCTGGTGACCGCCGTCGGCCCCTTGGTCGCGACGGAGGCCACATACACATGGTCGTCGGCTGCCGTCACCGCCGCACTCGTGGCCACGGTGGTCTGGCCGCTGGAGCCGCCGTCGGCGACCTCCTCGACCGCTATCGCATCGCCGCTGCACTGATCGTCGTGCTCGCAGCCGACGATCGCATCGCAGGTGTCGATCGTGCAGATGTCACCGTCGGCGCAGTCCAGTGGCGTGCCGACCTGGCAGCTGCCGCCCACGCATATCTCGTCGCCGTTGCACAGCGTACCGTCGGGGCACGGCAGGCTGTTGTCCGGGTGCGCGCACGTGCCGGCGCCGTCACACGCGTCGTCGGTGCAGAAGTTGCCGTCGTCGGTGCACACCGTACCCGCGACCAGGTCGATGGTCAGGCAGCTGGCGGCGCCGTCGCACAGGTTGTCCGTACACTCATTGCCGTCGTCGGTACACGGCGTGCCGGCACTCCTGTTGACGGCAGCGCACGCGCCGAGCCCGTCACACAGATCGTCGGTGCAGTCGTTGCCGTCGTCGGTGCACACAGTGCCGGCCGGCAGGTCGCAGGTGTCGACACCCTCGTCGCAGGTGTCCGCACACTCGCCGCCGAGCGCACAGGGGTCGCCGGCGTGCAGCGAGCAGGTGCTGCTCGAGCAGGTGTCGGCGCCGTTGCAGAACAGCCCGTCGTCGCACGGCGCGGAGTTGGCCGGATGGAAGCAGCCCCCCGCACCGTCACAGATGTCGTCGGTACAGCCGTTGCCGTCGTCGCCGCAGACCGTCGCGAACGGCAGGCTGCAGGTATCGCCGGCCTCGTCGCAGGTATCCGCACACTCCGGCCCTCCGGCGCACGGATCACCAGCGTGCACGGTGCAGGCCGCGGCCACGCACGTGTCCGAACCGTTGCAGAACAGGCCGTCGTCGCACGGGGCGGTGTTGTCGGGGTGCGAGCAGGCCCCCGCCCCGTCGCACACGTCGTCGGTGCACACGTTGCCGTCGTCGGTGCACACCACCCCGGCGGGCACGCTGCAGTCGTCGGCCGTCTCGTTGCACGTGTCGACGCATTCGGTTCCGCCCGCGCAGGGGTCACCGACGTGCACCGAGCATGTGGTGTCCGCACAGGTGTCGACGCCATTGCAGAACAGCCCGTCGTCGCACGGAGCGACGTTGGCCGGATGCGAGCAGCCCCCGGCCCCGTCGCACACGTCGTCGGTGCACACGTTGCCGTCGTCGTTGCACGGCGTACCCGCGGCCGAGTTGATCGCGGTGCACGCGCCGGACCCGTCGCACTGGTTGATCGTGCACTCGTTACCGTCATCGGTACAGGTCGTGGCAGCCACCACGTTGCAGTTGCCGGCGGCCTCGTCGCAGCTGTCGTCACATTCCGGCCCGCCCACGCACGGATCGCCCACGTGCACCGAGCACGTCGTGCCCGAGCAGCTGTCGGCACCGTTGCAGAACACACCGTCGTCGCATGGCGCCACGTTGGCCGGATGCGAGCAGCCGCCGGTGCCGTCGCAGACGTCGTCGGTGCACACGTTGCCGTCATCGGCACAGATCACGCCGGGCGGGTCGAAGCAGTCGTCGGCCGCCTCGTCACAGGCGTCGACGCACTCGGCGCCTCCCGCGCACGGATCGCCCACGTGCACGGAGCAGGCTCTGCCCGCACACGTGTCGGAGCCGTTACAGAACAGCCCGTCGTCGCAGGGTACGGTATTGCCGGGGTGCACACAGGTCCCGCCGCCGTCACAGTAGTCGTCGGTGCAGACGTTACCGTCATCGGTGCACGGCAGCCCCACCGGCACGCTGCAGTCGTCTGCGACCTCGTTGCAGGTGTCGACGCATTCGGTACCGCCGGCGCACGGATCGCCATCGTGCACCGAGCAGGCCGCGCCCGAGCAGGTGTCGGCGCCATTGCAGTACACGCCGTCGTCACACGGCGCGGCGTTGTCGGGGTGCGCGCACGCGCCCGAGCCGTCGCACACGTCGTCGGTACAGCCATTGCCGTCGTCGGTGCATACGACACCCGACGCCGCGAAGCAGTTGTCGGCCGCCTCGTCACAGGTCTCCGAGCACTCGGCGCCGCCCGTACACGGATCACCGTCGTGCACCGAGCAGGCACTGCCCGCGCAGGTGTCGGCGCCGTTGCAGAACACGCCGTCGTCGCACGGCACCGTGTTGGCCGGATGCACGCACGCGCTCGCACCGTCACACACGTCGTCGGTGCACACGTTGCCGTCGTCGACACACGGCGTGGCCGCGGCCGTGCTGAGCGCGACACAGGCACCGAGACCGTCACACTCGTTGTCGGTGCACTCGTTGCCGTCGTCGCTGCAGACCGTCGCCGCGATCACGTTGCAGTTGTCTGCCTCCTCGTCGCAGGTGTCGTTGCATTCCGGACCGCCCGCGCACGGATCGCCGACGTGCACCGAGCAGGTACTGCCCGAGCAGGTGTCGGCACCGTTGCAGAACACACCGTCGTCGCACGGAGCCGTGTTGTCGGGGTGCGAGCACGCGCCGGCGCCGTCACACACGTCGTCGGTACAGCCGTTGCCGTCGTCAGTGCAGACCACACCGAGCGGATCGAAGCAGTTGCCGGCCAGCTCGTCGCACTGATCCATGCATTCCGGACCACCCACGCACGGGTCGCCATCGTGCACCGAGCAGGTACTGCCCGAGCAGGTGTCGGCACCGTTGCAGAACACGCCGTCGTCGCACGGTGCAACATTGGCCGGGTGAGAGCAGCTACCCGCACCGTCGCAGACGTCGTCGGTGCACACGTTGCCGTCGTCGGTACACGGCGTCCCCGCCGCCACCGCGATGGCCGTGCACGCGCCGGTGCCGTCACACTGGTTGATCGTGCACTCGTTGCCGTCGTCGGTGCACATCGTCGCTACCGGCAGGTTGCACGTGTCGCCGATGTCATCGCAGAGATCGGCACACTCGGGGCCGCCCGGACACGGATCGCCGGCGTGCACCGAGCAGGCACCGAGCAGGCACGTGTCCGGCCCGTTGCAGAAGATCCCGTCATCGCACGCGATCGTGTTGACCGGATGCGTGCACGACCCGCCCCCGTCACAGATGTCGTCGGTGCACACGTTGCCGTCGTCGGTACAGCCGGTGGTCAGCGGCAGGAAGCAGGTGTCGAGGACGTCGTCGCAGGTGTCACTGCACTCGGCGCCGCCCAGGCACGGATCGCCCGTGTGCACCGCGCAGGCGCCGTCGAGGCAGCTGTCGGTACCGGTACAGAACAGGCCATCGTCGCACGGCTCGAGGTTGTTGAAGTGATTGCAGACCGCCGCGCCGTCGCAGAAGTCGTCGGTGCACGGATTGCCGTCGTCGGCGCACAGCTGCCCCGGCGAGTGACTGCAGATGTCGGCGACCTCGTCGCAGACCTCCGCGCAGTCGGCGCCGCCCACGCACGGATCGCCGGCGTGCGTGCCGCAGCCGCCCTTGAAGCAGGTGTCGGCGCCGTTGCAGAACACGCCGTCGTCGCACGGCTCGCTGTTCGGCGGGTGCGCGCAGTTGCCGCAGCCGTCGCACACGTCGTCGGTGCAGGCGTTGCCGTCGTCGGTGCAGGGGGTGGACTCCGGCACCAGGCAGCCGAGGTTCTCCTCGTCGCAGACGCTCCTGCATTCCTCGCGCCCCTCGCACGGGTCGCCGTTGTGCACAGAGCAGGTGCCGGCGTCGCACCAGTCGACGCCGTTGCAGAAGATGCCGTCGTCGCACGACCCGGCGCGAGCAACGTGCGCGCAGGTGCCCGCACCGTCGCAGGTGTCGTCGGTGCACTGCTCTCCGTCGTCGGTGCAGGCGGTCCCGTCGGGCAGGTCCGTGCCGGCACAGGCGCCGGCGCCGTCGCACTGCTCCACCGTGCACTCGTTGCCGTCGTCGCACGCCGAGCCAACCGGGAGGTTGCACGTGTCGGCCAGCTCGTCGCACGTGTCGGCACACTGACCGCCGCCGCTGCACGGGTCGCCGGTGTGCACGGAGCAAGCTCCGTCCTGACACTGGTCGGTGCCGTTACAGTACAGTCCGTCGTCACAAGCCCCGACCAGATCGTCGTGCAGGCAGAACCCCTCGGGCTGACACATGTCGTCGGTACAGGGATTGCCGTCATCGCAGTCGAGGTCGACGAGGCACGGATCGAGTGGATCGCCGCGCAGCTCCAGCGCGACGACGCTCCAGTCGACAGAGCTGTTGAACGAGCCGTCGACCGTCACCGGCATGGCGTCGTCGTAGAGCCGGTCGACGATCGTCAGCGAGGACGCGCCGCCGCCGCTTCCCGCCACCACGGCACCCCGCTCGGTGTAGCCGGCCCCCGGGTTGAGCGACTGAGAGCGCATCGAGGCGGCCGCGTACACGACGGAGTTCTCGGACGTGGTCGTGAGTGGAAACGAGAACGAGTTGCTGTCCGATCCGCCCGAGCACGAGCCGGCCTCGCCGTTCGTGTTGCCCGATACCGCGTCGCCGATCGGCACGACACGCAGCGCGCCCGAGTAACGTGCAACCAGTATGGCGAGTGACGACGCAGAGCCCGAGAGCGTGGCGGTCACGGCGGTGCTGCCGGTGGGCTCACCGCGGGCGCTCCACACCGACGTGCCCGTCTGACTGCGTCCCGAGCACTGCGAGACCTCTTCGGTCCACACCAGGCCCAGACCGGAGATGCCGGTGACCGACTTGTAGCCCTTCATCGTGACCGCGGCCAGGTACAGATCGTCGTCGACCGCCCCGACCGGCCCCGACGTCGCCACCGTGCTCGATGACGATCCCGTGCCGCCCTGCATCTCCTGGAACTCGGCCTTGCCGATCAGCGGCAACGTGGTGGTGGTCGTGGTGGGCAGACAGGCACAGGTCCCGGTGGTGTCGAAGCAGCCCTCGCCGACCGGGCAGGCGCCCAGACACGTCGGCGCGCCCGCCGCCGCGCATGGCTGCAGGGTGGACGTGGTGGTCGTCGACGACGTCGTCGTGCTCGATGTCGTGGAGGTGGTAGAGCTCGTGCTGGTGGTCGAGGTGGTCGTCGGTGCCGGCGCTACCCACATCGTCGTCGTGCTGGTCGTGCCGTTCGGGCAGCCGGCCAGCGCGACCATCACCTCGGAGTCGGTGGGCGTGACCGCCGGGTTCTGCGTGAGGCACAGAACGTCGAGCCGTGGCGCCACCGGCGCCACCTCGCGCTTCTCCACCTTCAGGTAGTGCGCGCCCTCGCTCAGGTCGCCGAGCAGCAGCGGTACGCCGGCGCCGGTCGAGATCGCGCCGTCGCCGTCGTAGTGCCACTGCCGGAAGTGGTCACCGTTGTTGCCGAACAGCCGCAGGGAGCCGCCGTCGACGCTGACGAAGAACGAGTTGGCCTCGTTGCTCGAGACCGCGCCGGGGTAGTAGAAGCGCCCCCACAGGTACCAGTAGCCGGCACTCGGCAGGCCGAGGCTGTACGTCACCTCGTCGCCGCTCTGACCGCCCCAGGCATTCGTGGTGCTGTCGGGGAACACCAGCGGCGAGGTCAGGTTGTCGGCGGCCGGGTCGTCGTCGCTACCGCCGGTGTAGGTGAGGTCGAGCGTCATGTCGCCGCCGAACACCGGCTGGTGCTTCCTCGAGGCCGCCCAGCACAGCAGCTCCGACGTCGAGCACAGCGGCTTCAAGGTGGTCGTCGTGCTCGTGGTCGTCGGCGCGGTGTTGCAGCCCTGGAACAGCGGCGCGACCAGCGGGATGATCTCCGGCTGCGGCAGCTGCGTCGGGTCCTGGTCGAGCTCCAGCACGTAGGCCTGGATGTCGGTCTCGAACACCTCGTAATACAGCAGCGCTTCTTCCTGGAAGATCGCGTTGGAGCGTGCCTCCCAGACGTTCGGGTTGGCGATCCCCGTCAGCCCCGGCTGAACCGTCGGACTGCCGTTGTGGCCACGCATGTACCCGACGATATTCGGCGTCTCCAGCACGTCGTTGATCGGCGTCGCCCCTTTCTCGTCGTGGGGGTGATGGGCAACGACGAAGATGTTCTCGTTCTCGGCAACGCCCTCGGCGACGAAGTCCTGGAGCGCGATCAGATCGGCGGCCGACACCGTGTTGTCGCCCGAGAACGTGTTGTTGAGACCGACGAAGCGAATCCCGGACCACCCCGTGTGCGCCTCGAAGCCGTTGTGGCCCACGAACGCCTCGGCCCCCATGGTCCAGGTGTCGGGCGAGCCGACGTATGCCTGGTAGTTCGAGAACCCCGTACCGCGATCGTGATTGCCGGGAACCGCGCGCCAGGGGATGGCGGCCGCGTCGAGGTACGTGTTCATCGTCTGCGAGAACGTGTTCCACTCGGCTACCGTGTTGGCGCTGTCGACCAGATCGCCGGCGAATACCACGAAGTCGACGGGATACGGCAGCAACGCCCCCGGCCCACCCGAGGCGACGATGGTGCTCAGCACGCTCTCGAACGCCGCCTGATCGCCGGCATCGTTCGGTTGCGAGTCACTGATCTGCGCGAACGTGAACAGGGGCTGCTGCGCGATCGCCGGCGCGGGTGCGCCGAGTGCAATCGCGAACGCCACGAGAACGCGCGCGAGGCGGTAGTGCGAGAAGGTCATGGCCAAGTCCATAGGTGAAGAGACACTTCAACTCCGGCCCAGGGTCGATAAGCTTGGCCGGCGCGGAACGAGACTCACCGCAGATGAGCGCCTCAGCGATCACCACGGGCTCGTGATTCGCACGGTACGCACCGTCCGGGCGCCAATCAATCCTCGCGTGGGTGAAACTACCCGGCCATCACACCGGGCGGGTGTGAGCATCGTGCCGGTCTGTTGCGAGCGCACGCACCATGGTGGTGCGCGTGTGGGTCAAGGCCTGTCGGAACCGACCATCCACATCGCGAAGAACTGCGAGCCGCCGCCGTAGGCATGACCGAGCGCGAGCTTCGCGCCCTCGACCTGATGCCGGTCGGCCTGACCGCGCACCTGACGCGCGGCCTCGGCGAAGCGCAGCATTCCGGAAGCACCGATCGGATTCGAGGACAGCACACCGCCCGAGGGGTTGATCGGCATGTCGCCTTCGAACGCAGTCGCTCCCTCGTCGGTCATCTTCCAGCCCTCGTCGAGCGCGGCGAAGCCGAGGTTCTCCATCCAGATGGGCTCGTACCAGCTGAACGGCACGTAGATCTCGGCCACGTCGATCTGCTTGCGCGGCTCGCTCACGCCCGCCTGTCGGTACAGGTCGGCAACGCAGTCACGACCCGCCTGCGGGTTGATCTGGTTGCGGCCGGGAAACATCGTCGGTTCGCTGCGCATGGCCGTGGCCAGCACCCACGCAGGCGGCGTCTTCGAGCTCGTCGCCTTCTTCTCGTTCGTGAGCACCATCGCGCACGCACCATCCGAGGACGGACACGTCTCGAGGTAACGAATCGGCTCCCACAGCATCAGCGACTCCTCGACGGCCTCCATGCTGATGTCTTCGAGATGAAGGTGCGCATAGGGGTTCCTGAGCGCATTGAGGCGGTCCTTGACCGCGACCTTCATACCGACGTGGCCGGGCGCCCCCGATCGCTTGATGTAGCTGCGGATGATCGGCGCGAAGAATCCACCCGCCCCCGCGACCAGGGGGACCTGGAACGGAATCTGCGGCGTGATCGCCCACGTCGCCTCGCTCTCCGACTGCTTCTCGAACGCGACCGTGAGCACGCGCTCGTGAATGCCCGCGTGCACCAGGTGGGCTGCCACCAGCGCGGTCGAGCCGCCGACGCTGCCGGCGGTGTGTACCCGCAGCAGCGGCTTGCCGACGGCGCCGAGCGCATCGGCCAGATACAGCTCGGGCATCATCACGCCCTCGATGATGTCGGGCGCCTTGCCGACGACCACCGCGTCGATATCCTTGAACTCCAGGCCCGCATCCTCGAGAGCACGAAGCGCGGCTTCGCGCACCAGGCCGGCCAGCGACACATCGCCGCGCTTGGCCGTGTGATGGGTCTGGCCGACTCCGACGACTGCACAGCGCTCCGACATCACTCTCCCTCCAGGACTGCGACGAGGTTCTGCTGGAGGCAGGGCCCCGAGGTCGCGTGGGCCACCGCCCGGTTCGCGCTGCCGTCACCGACACGCGCCGCGGCCTCGCCGAGCCGGATCAGCCCGGCGGCCATGATGGCGTTGGCGGCCAGCGCTCCGCCCGATGGGTTGACCTTCACGTCGTCTCCGAGCGCCAGCGCGTCACGCAGCAGGAGCTCCTGATGCGTGAACGGCGCGTACAGCTCGGCCACGTCGACGTTGCCGCGCGCGACGCCGGCGCGCTCGGCCGCCAGCGCGGCCGACGGTGCCGACGTCAGGTCGCGCACTCCGAGGCCCTGCGGGTCGATCCGGTGGTCGAACCCGCGAATCCACACCGGCCGGCCGCCGGTCTGCTTGCAGATGCTGCGGGCGCGATCGCCGGCCGCGATGATGATCGCCGCGGCGCCGTCGCTGATCGGCGCGCAGTCGTGCTTGCGCAGCGGCGAGCTGATGTACGGCTCGGCGAGGATCGAGTCAACGTCGAACTCGCCCTTCACCTGGGCGCAGTCGTTCGACAGCGCGTCCTTGCGAGAGCGGACGGCCACCTCGGCCATCGCACGCTCGGTGGTCATCCCCTTCTCGATCATGGCACGCGCCTGCAGGGCCGCCAGGCTCACTGCATCGGGCCACAGCGGCGCGACCGTGTACGGGTCGAGCATCAGGGAGAGGACCTCCGGCACGTCGCCCTGCGAGGACTTGCCGAAGCCATAGGCCAGGGCCACGTCGACGTCTCCACCCTGCAGACGGACCCACGCCTCGTACAGCGCCCACGCTCCGTCCATCTCCACGTGAGACTCGTCGATCGGCGGCCACGCGCCGACGCCGTCCAGCGCCATGACGAACGAGAACGGCACGCCCACCAGGTAGTCCGTGCTGCCCGAGCACGTGAATCCGATCTCGCTGCGCTCGATTCCTGCTCTTGCGACGGCCTCGGCGACCACCGGCATCACGATCTCGACCTCGTTGTGCTGCTGGTCGCGACGCACGGCCGGGGCCTGGGCGAACGATACAATTGCTACTTCACGCATCGGTTCACTCTCCTAGGAGACGTGGTCCTTGTAGCTCTCGTACGAAGCATCAGGCTCGCCGGACGGCTTGAAGTACTTGATCGACTCGAAGCTCGCGGTTCGCTCCTCGTCCGGCACCCACACGGCCTTCACACGCAGACCCATCCGCACCTCGTCGGCCGCAGCCTCCTGCACCAGGTGGAAGAACGGCAGATCGGCACCGTCGAGCAGGATCGAGCAGCACGCATACGGAATCTCGACGGCCTGGCCGTAGAACTGGAGGTTCACGATGCAGAACGACGTGATCGTACCGGAGTCGGAGATCTGGACCTCTTCGCGGGTCGCGACGGCGCAGGTCGGGCACGAGCCGCGCGGCGGCATGTACACCTTGGAGCACTGCGGACAGCGCTGCCCCATGAGGCGCCCCTGGGCCAGCCCGCGCAGGAACGGACGCTGGGCCTCGCCGGCCGCGATGTCGTAGTCGAGACGAATGGGCGTGACGATATCGGTGATCGGCTCGCTCACTTCGCATCCTCCGGCTCGAAGCATTCGATGTCGGTGATCATCCCGGTCGTCTCCTCGCGCCAGCGCGGTCGTACGCGCATGCCCGTCGACATCGAAGATTCATCGCCCGCGTCGATCGCGTGCAGCATGTCGGTATCCGCACCGTCCAGGCGAATCAGCGCCCACGCGAACGGTCGGTCCAGCGGCTGCTTCTCGCGCGGTGCGGTGACCCAGCTCCACGTGGACACCACGCCCCCGGGGCCGACCTCGACGTAGCCGTCGGTCACGGCCTCGCCGTTTTGCGGGTCGTACTCCATGGGCGGAACCAGCACCTGGCCGGCGGCGGTCCGGACCCCTTCGATCTTTCGGTCGCGCAGGCCGGTCAGGAACCTGCCGGTGACAGGCCCCACGGTGCGCGTATACGGAAACTCCAGCACGTAGTGGGCCGAAAGGACCTCACCACCGCCGTCCTTGCTCGCGGGCATCTCTTCGCTTCTCCCTCGTGGCTGCGTCGCGGCAGGCCTGGCCGTCGATCGACCTGCCTGATGCGACCCGACACGGCATGTTTTCAGGGTTTTCCGGGCGTCGCCGGGGCAAATTGAAACGTGTTCTAGTTCTATGTCAACCGCGCGTCGGACGTCACGACACCGGTGCACGGCGCCCGCTCCCCACACGACGGCCGGGCGCCGTGGCGCGACCGATCGCCACGCGTTGCCCCCGCCAGCACCCCTCGCTTCACTCGAGCGCCGCCATCACGGCGAGCGCGTCGCGCAACGCCCCGGCATCGTGGGTGCGGATGTAGTCCACGCCGCGGGTTGCCGCGTACAGCTCCGCGGCGAGCGTCGCGGCGCCGCGGTCGGCGACGTCGCGCCCGCACAGACGGCCGAGGAACGACTTGCGCGAGACGGACACGAGCACGGGCAGATCGAAGCGACGGCGCAGATCGCTCAGCCCTCGCAGAACCCGTACCGAGGCCTCGGGGTTGCTGCCGAGGAACAGTCCCATGCCGGGGTCGATGATGAAGCGATCGCGCGCGATGCCGGCCGCAATCAGCGCAGCCAGGCGCACTTCGAAGAACGAGTCGATGCTCTCGACCACCCCATCGGCCGTGACCTCGTCGCGGGTCGCACGCGCGCCTCCGCGCACCGAGTGCATCACCACGAGCTTGCACGTCGCGCGCGCCAGCTCGTCGTACATCTCGGGACGCCCGAACCCCTCGATGTCGTTGAGCATGGCCACGCCGCGCTCGATGCCGTGGCGCTGCGTCTCGGGACGCCACGAATCGATGGAGACCGGCACGTTCACGTCGTGCAGTGCATCGAGAACCGGATCGATGCGAGAGATCTCGTCGGCCGCGCTCACCGCGGCCGCCTCGGGATGACTCGAGGCCGGCCCCACCTCGACGATGTCGGCACCGTCGACAGCGAGCCGCTCGGCGTGCGCGCGAGCGCTGGCCGCCTCCAGGTAGCGGCCACCATCGGAGAACGAGTCGCCGGTGACGTTGACGATCCCGACGATCGCCGGGCGCGGGTGCTTCATGACCTCTCGCGGAGGGCTCAGCTCCCGCGCACCCACGCCAGCGCGGCGTCGCGGTCGCGAAACAGCCCCAGCGCCACGCCGGTGAGCTTCGACAGCCGCGTGTACACGTCCTCACGGGCCTGCACTGCGCTGGCCGGACGGACCACCGCCACCCTGTTCTTGTAGGCCTGGCGCTCGTGTCCGAGCGCCCAGGCGAGCACGCGGAGCTCGCCGAAGGACGGCGTGTACTGCATCTCGCGAGCATCGACCACGACGCGGTAGTCCGGCTCGAAGCGCGGGTCCTTGGCGACACGCCCCATCGTCTCGAGCGTCGCGCGCAGATCGACCGGGCCGCTGGCGGTCACGTACGCGAGCCGGTCTTCCGGCAGTATCCGGTAGCTGAACGGCATCTCTCCCCCACGCGTCGATCGCCTGGCGAGACGGCGCGCGTGGGCATTTAACCGGACCGTACCGCCAATCGTCAAGGCGTACGCGAGATCGCCACCTGGGCGACGTCGAAGTCGCGTGACGTACGAGCCCGCCAGACACGCGCGCGGTCGCGCCCCACGCCCCCTCCATCGGGGGCGCCACGATGCCGGTCGCGAGCTGGGGGCGTCAGGCGCTGCGCTCCCGCAGCGTGTCGATGCGGGCGTCCTTGGCCACCCACAGGTCGCGAATCCATTCCTGGAAGCGATCGCGGTACGCAGCGTCGTCGGCGTAGTCACCGCGGCGCAGGTCGTCGGGGATGGCGTGGCGATCTACGCGTACCACGATGCGCGACACGCGCCCCGACACCAGGTCCCACAACGTGGGCTGCCCCTCCGGATACACGATGGTGACGTCGAGCAGCTCGGTCAGGCTGTTGCCCATCGCGTTCAGAACGAACGCCACCCCGCCGGCCTTCGGTCGCAGCAGGTTGCGGTACGGCGAGCTCTGGGCGGCGTGCTTGGATGGCGAGAACCGCGTGCCCTCCAGGAAGTTCAGCATCGTGACGTCGGTGTGCAGCATGCGCTCGCACGACCGCCGTGTGGCCTCGAGGTCCTTGCCGCGCAGCTCGGGATGCTTCTCGAGCTTCTCCTTCGAGTAGCGCTTCATGAACGGCATCTCGAGCGCCCACCAGACCAGCCCGAGAATCGGCAGCCAGATGAGCTGCTGCTTTATGAAGAACCTGAGGAAGGGGATCCGCCACATGAACGTGCGCTGCAGGACCACGATGTCGATCCATGACTGGTGGTTCGAACCCACCAGGTAGGTGGCATCGCGAGGCAACCCTTCGACCCCGTCGATGTCCCAGTCGATGCGCTGCAGCAGGTCGAGACCGAGGTTGTTGCTCACGATCCACATGCTCGCGAGCCACACCAGCACCGCGGCGCACCGGTAGCGCCAGCTCTGGATCGGCACCAGCAGCTTGGCGACGACGACGACCAAGAACGGCGTCGACCAGAACACGGTGTTGACGACGAGAAGCAGCAGCGAGATGCTGCCGCGAGCGAAGGCGATGGCCCCGGACATGCGCGCGACCAAGCAGGCCGCAGGTGCGCCCCGATTGCAACCCGGCTCTACTCGCCGGTGCGCATCCGTATGTGCACCGGCTCGCCCGGTAGCAGTCCGAGTCCGGCTCCGGCGGCAACCGTGAACGCGCGGCCGTACTCGGCACGCCCCGGGCGCCGCCAAAGCTGCTCGGGCAGCACCTCGATCGCGGGCGACACACGCAGCACGACCGACTCGAGCACCCTGTCGGGATCGGTCGCGCGGTACAGGATCACCGTACGTCCGGTGGGATCGGTGGCCGCCTCGGTCGTCGGTGCGTAACCGACCACCTCGGACGCGACACCCGGCGCCACCATCGCGATGGCTTCCCCAGGCCGGACCGCCTGACCGGGAGTACCGAGCAGCGCGCTCACCTTGCCGGCCACCGGCGCACGCAGCACCAGCGCCTCGCGCTCGACCTGGATCTCGTCGACGCGACGCTCCTGCACCTCGACCGACAGGCGCAGCGGCGCGAGGATTCCGGCGTCGTCCGTCGCGAACGGCAGCGATCGTTCGAAGTCGCGCTTGCGCTCGAGCGCAGCGTCGTATTCCTCGGCGAGCCTGGCCAGCAGCACGCGATTCTCGGTGATTCGTGTCGTCACCTCGCGGTGACGCAGTCGAACGTCGTCGAGCTCTTCGTCGGAGATCACGCCGTCCCAGTGCAGGTCACGCATGCGCCGCAAGGTGAGCCCGAGCCGCTGCGCCTCGACCTCGTCGCTCTCGATGGTCACGCGCAGGCCGAGTGACTCCAGACGACGATCCTCGACGTCGATGTCGAAGCGCCGCAGATCGGCGCGCTGATCGAGACGATCGGCGTCGGTGCCGCTCGCCACCGCGTCGAGCTCGGCGCCCAGGCGAGCGAGCTCGGCCCTCGCCGTCTTCAGACGCGCCCGGACGCCGGCGGCATCGAGCGTTGCGACCACGGCTCCGGATTCGACGGCCTCGTACAGGCCCACGAGAACCCGGTCGACCCGGCCGGCAACGTCGGGCGAGATCTCGTACTGCGTGGTCCGCGCCAGGCCGATGTACTCGAACTCGCGCGCACGACCGGCGAGAATGACCACGATCGCGATGACGGCGATCGTCCACACGCCGACCGTGGTCGGCGTCCCGCGCAGCTCGGCCAGCCGTTGCTCGCGCGGCGTCTCGATAGGCTCCCGCCCCCTGCCCTGCCCGCCTTGCCCGCCGCTCATGCGTCAGACCTCCGACAGCTCGTCGCGCAGCACCAGCGACACGTCCTGTACCCCCGGCGTTCCGAGCAGCTCGTCGATCATCTCCTGACTGCGGCCGCGGTCACGAAGGCGAACCTCGAAGATGAACTCCGAGATCTGCGTCGAGCCCGACTGCCGCACGGAGACTTCCTTGAACGAGCGGCAGAACCGCCGCAGCACGCTCGCGAAGCCGCCGTCGTCGGCCGGCCCGGCCTGCTGCGCCGTCGCATCAGCGTCGTCGCCCTCGCCGCCCGCGACCAGAAAGCTCAGATGGCCGTCGAAGCGACCGAGTGACCCGAACGCAGTGTAGTGCAGGTAGAGCACGGCCAGCACGATCGCCACCGTGGCCACGATGCCGGTGACGTACTTCTCCGAGCCGATCGCCATGCCGACCACCAGCGCCAGGAACACGAACACCGTGTCACGGGTGTCCTTCAGGACGTTGCGGAAACGGATGATCGCCAGGGCACCGATGAGCCCGAACGCGGTGACGATGTTGTTGCCGATGACGAGCATGACCACGCTCACGATCATCGTGAGCAGCACCAGCGATTGCGTGAACGAACGCGAGTACGACAGGCCCGTGTGCGTGGCCACGTAGGTCCAGCCGATCAGGTGTCCGAGCACGAACGAGAGCAGAAGCGCGAGGACCGCGTTCTCGATCGTGCCACCTCCGGCCGGCGACGCCGAGCGTTCCATGAGCTGGACGAGCGGATCCACGCTCAGTCCCTCGCCCCGTGCTGCCCGCGGTGTGCGGAGAGGCTCGCGTTGCGGCCCGGCGAGTATCGATGGGACGCGAGCGCATCGGACACCGCCGAAGCGTACTTGGGAACCGACTGCTTCTGCAGCTGCAGCGTGTCGATCAGACCGCGCACCCAGGACGGGAAGCGTTCGGTGAACTTGATCTCGAGGATCACCTCGGCGACCGGGCCCGGCCACCACTTTCCACCCGTCATACCGAGAGTCGCGTCGGTGGTGATCGCGTACATGAGGTCGGTATCGAGCGTGATGCGCACGGGGTCGAGACCGGACGACTCGTAGGCCTCGCGAACGTAGCGCACGCGTGCGATCGGACCTGCGCGGGTGACGCGAACGAGATCGGCGAACTCGATCGCCGCGGGAGGAGCTCCGATACGCTGCAGCGCTGCAGCGCCGCGGCCATCGCCGAGCCACGCGCAGGCGTCGCGCATGAGAACCGGGCCGCGCCGCTTGCTGACGACGGTATTGATGCGCTTCTTCGTCTCGAAGTAGACCGGCAGCTCGGGATCGTCGGAGTACGCGCGGATGCGCAGCTTGAAGCGATTCTTGATGCCCTCGGCCGTCTGCTGGTACAGCGCGAGATCGGCGCTGTCGAGATACAGGCTCGAGATCGTGTAGCGATTGCCCACGTGGCGAGCCGCATAGCGGTCAGGCACGACGAACGGCGCAATGCGGCGTCGAATCTCGTCCGCCGTGCGACGCGAGACGAGGTACTTGCACTCGTAGCGCGAGGCGATCAGACGATCGGCGCTGGTAACGGAGGAGCCCATGTTCACGGCGCACCCGTGAGCCGCAACGCTACTTCACCTTGGTCGATAGTGTCAACGCCGTCGGCCGATCCCGCCCGGAACCGCCCTCGGACGCGGCAGCGAAGCCGCAACCGAGGGGGAAAACACGCCGGCTCCCCTCCCGGGGGCTCAGTTCGCGAGCGCAGGCCGCCCCGGTCCGGCCCATGCGATGCGCTCGTCGATCCGACGTGACAGCGCGAGATCCACCGGCTCGAAGCCGTGCGCCAGCCAGAACGGCGCGCCCGAGACGTTGGCGCTCAGATAGTGCAGCGTGCAGTGCTCGTAGCCCGCGCCGGCAGCCCACCTCATCGACTCGGCGAGCAACGCGTTCGCCACGCCCGCGCCGCGCTCGGCGCGCGTGACGACCCCCTCGAGCAGGTACACACTGCGCTCGGGAACGTGCAGCGGCGAGATCATGTCCGGCGGCATGAACGTCTGCATCCCGACCGGCTTGCCGTCGCGGTAGGCCACGAACTGCTGCAGCGCGGCGCTGGCCAGCACATCGGCGTGAAGCCTGTGCCACGCATCGTCGGTGGCGGCCGGATTGGGGTGGAACATGGGCGCCTCGCTCTGGTAGCGTCGCAGCTCGTCGGAAAGCCGCGTGACGTCGCCCATGGCTCCCTCGTCGACGCTACGGACCTCGACCGGCGCGCACGCGTCGCCGGAGATCGCGCCGGTCGGCCTCGACGCGGCCACCACCGAGACGCCGAAGCCGAGATCGAACCACGCACGCTCCACGTCCGCCATGCCGGCGGTCACGTTGACGGTGTGGTGAAGCGCGCCTTGCTCGACCCAGCGCGCCGACAGCCGCGTATACGCCGCTCGGTAGACGGCAGCGGGGTCCTCATCGCTCGCCACCGCGTGTCCGTGAGCGGGAACGTGCATGGTGCCGGGCTCGAAGAAGTAGGCCACCAGCGATCGCGGCTTCGGTAGCACGGCCTCGGCGAGCACGAAGCCGACGATCGTACCGGCGCGAACGACGACGACTCCCGACACCGCGGGGCGCGACCACAGCTCACGAACGAGGGGGCTGCACCCGTCCGCCTGTTCGAACGACGCCGGCAGGGGGTCGATGCGGGCGCGAGCCAGGCGCTGACGGCCCGCGAGCAGCGCGGCCGCGCCGTCGACGTCATCGGCTACGAGATCGCGAACCTCGAGGTCACCCGCGCGTCTTGCGTCACTCATGGCCACGACGCTCGCGGCGTATCACGTGGGGGACGCTGCGGCCACGCGGCCGGCGCGGAAACCCGACCGGCTCAGCGCCGCTCGCGCTCGTGCGCTTCGCTGACGCGTAGCTTGCGGCCGCCCATGTCGGCGCCGTCGAGCGCCTCGAGCGCCGCGCGAGCGCCGCCGTCGTCCATCTCGACGAACGCGAAGCCGCGCGAGCGGCCGGTCTCGCGATCGATGATCAGGTTGACCGCTTCGACCTGGCCGTGAGGCGCGAACATCGCCTCGAGGTCCTGCTCGCTGGTGTCATAGGGGACGTTGCCTACGTAAAGCCTCTTCGACGACATCGTATCCTCGCAGCGCGGCCGTCACTCGAATGCTGCCTGCGAACGCAGCTCGCGATCGAGGCGTCGGCCGCGCGAGCAAGACGCCTCCGGCCGGCAGCTGCCCTTCAGCGCTCCGAATACCACACCGAGGGAGGCCTACCAATAGAGAAAACGATGGTCACGACGCACGAAGCTCGACCAGGGTAGCGCCCCACTGGCCGCGCTGATCGCCGGCGAGCCGGAACGACACCACCTCCGGCAGTCGCTCGAGAACCGCATGCACCGAGCGCCGCAAGGCGCCCGTACCCTTGCCGTGAACGATGCGCACGCTCAGGATGCCGCGCTCGCGACACTCGGCCAGGTAGGCCGGCACGAGATCGCCCACGTCACCCGGCCGGAACGTGTGCAGATCGAGCGTCCCGTCGATGGGGATCTCCACCGGCTTCATGGTCCGACAGTCTAGCGGCCTGCCGGCCGTCGCGAAACGCTGCCCCCACCATGAGGGGGTGCGGGAGCGTGGCGGTCACGCTAGGATCGGTGCTCGCGGACAGATCGATGGCGACCGAGCAGACCGATTACCTGGAGCGCATCCTCACCGCCCACGTCTACGCCGTGGCCGTCGAGACGGCGCTCGATCCGGCGCCGCGCCTCTCGGCGCGCCTGAACAACCGCGTCCTGCTCAAGCGTGAAGACCAGCAGCCCACCTTCTGCTTCAAGCTGCGCGGCGCCTACAACAAGATCGCGCGCCTCGACGATTCCGAGCGCGCCCGCGGCGTCATCGCTGCCTCGGCCGGCAACCACGCCCAGGGCGTCGCGCTGGCGGCCGGCCGGCTCGGCTGCGACGCGCTCATCGTCATGCCGACCACCACGCCGGCCATCAAGACGCGCGCAGTCGAGACGCTGGGCGCGTCGGTGGTGCTGCACGGCGATTCCTACGACGAGGCCCAGGGCCACGCCGAGAAGCTCGCGACCGACAGCGGTCGCGTATTCGTGCACCCCTATGACGACCCCGACGTGATCGCCGGCCAGGGCACGGTGGCCATGGAGATCCTGCGCCAGCACGACGAGCCCATACACTCCATCTTCGTGCCGGTGGGCGGCGGCGGCCTCATCGCGGGCATAGCGGCCTACGTGAAGCGGCTTCGTCCCGAAGTGCGTGTGATCGGCGTCGAGCCCGACGACGCGCCGTCGATGAAGACCTCGCTCGAGCACGGCGAGCCCGTTCGCCTGGACCGCGTCGGCCTGTTCGTCGACGGCGTCGCGGTCAAGCGCGTGGGCCGCGAGACATTTCGCGTGTGTCGCGAGCTGGTCGACGAGATCGTGCTGGTCGACACCGACGCGATCTGTGCGGCCATCAAGGACGTGTTCGAGGACACGCGCTCGATCCTCGAGCCGGCGGGTGCACTGAGCGTGGCGGGCGCCAAGGCCTACGTCCAGTCACACGACCTGCACGGCGAGACGCTGGTGGCAATCGCTTCGGGCGCGAACATGAACTTCGATCGGCTACGCTACGTGTCCGAGCTAGCCGAGCTCGGCGAGCACCGCGAGGCCATCCTGGCAGTGACGATCCCTGAACGACCGGGCACGCTGCGGGAGTTCTGTACCCTGCTCGGCGCGCGCAACATCACGGCGTTCAACTACCGCTACGCCGACGCAGGCGCCGCGCAGGTGTTCGTGGGCGTCACGGTCGAGGAGCGCGAGCAGACCGCGGCCTTGATCGAGCAACTCGCCACCCACGGATTCCACGCCGAGGACTTCAGCGCCAACCCCACCGCCAAGCTCCACGTCCGCCACATGATCGGCGGCCACGCGCCACAGGCCCGCAACGAACTGCTGTACCGCTTCGAGTTTCCCGAGCGACCAGGCGCGCTGACGCGCTTCCTGGACAGCATGAGCCCCGACTGGAACATCAGCCTGTTCAACTACCGCAACGACGGCAGCGACCACGGCAACGTGCTGGTGGGGATGCAGGTGCCGGCCGACGAGCGCGCCCAGTTCCAGCGCTTCCTCGACGCGCTCGGGTACGCCGGGCACGACGAGAGCGACAACCCCGCCTACCGGATGTTCCTCGCCTGAGCGTCGACGCTCAGCGCGACGCCGTCTCGACACCGGCCGACAGCGGCACGATCCAGGGCGCCGCCGCCAGCGAGCGCCGCTCGGCGGCGAGGTCGACGTCGGGATCGACGAGAATCTGCGGCTCGCGCCCGTTGAGCGAGGCGCGGATGTTCGCCCGCACCTCGACATCCTCGAAGCCGGCGCGTCGCATGTCCTCGACGAGGAAGTGGCTGAACTGCAGCACCATGTCGGGGCGCACGACCATCTTGTCGGCCTGCCACGGGCGCAGGTACTGACCGGGCTTCACTTCCCAGTGCGCGCGGCCGCCGTCGCGATCGGTGTAGCGAACGTTGAAGCTGGCCTCGACCGCGGTCTTGCTGCGCAGCTTCATGTGCCACGCGAAGCGGTGGCCTTCCTCGGTCCAGTGCACGCACCCCGGATACAGATGATGGCGCAGCGGCACGACCAGCTGCACCAGCAGGTAGATCGCGACGGCCGATACGGTGAGCCGCGCCATCGCAGGCTGCGGAAGCGGCGAGATACGCGGGTCTTGTGTCCCGGCAAGGCCGCCAGGCTCGACGACTGCAGCCCGGCCAGCGCGTCCGGCCACCCGGCGGCCCATCGACGCGAGCCGCCGCCCGACCCGCCGCGGCCAGTCGGGCTCGAAGAACAGCGTGGTCGCCGCGATCATGAACCACGGAAAGATTCCGATCGAGAACATCCACGAGTTGGACAGGTGGAACAGCAACGTGAGCGTGAACGCCCACACCCGCGTGCGTCTCCACAGCAGGAACGGAACGACGAACAGGTCGAGCAGCAACCCTCCGTAGCTGAAGAAGTACGGCATCCAGTCCAGGGTCAGCCAGGGCCCGAGCAGCGGCCGCTGCGCCCTCTTGGCCAGCCACATGTCCATCGGAGCACCACGCAGCCAGTCGACGTTGAGCTTCGCCACGCCGGCGTAGAAGTAAACGATCGCGAGCTGGGCCCGCAGCAGCCAGACCGGCCACGCGGGGATCACCGATGCAGCCGAGCGCGGACGCAGCCACGCGTCGACCGAGAACGCACGCGAGGCCGGCAAGAAGATCATCAGCAGGCTCACGAGGCAGACCAGGTAGAAGTGGTTGAGATAGTACGCCTGGTCGATGAGGAACAGATACGTGAAGCCGACCGCGAACGCCGCGGTCGCCGCACGGTAGAACGCGCCGGCCGCGACCATCAGGGCGAGAACGCCGAGCGCAGCCGCAAACGCGTACATGGCCTGGCCGGGCAACGGCTCGACCCAGTCGAATCCGAAGTAGCTGAAGTGCATGGCAGGCCGGATGAGCTGCTGGTCGATCCAGTCGTGGCGGAAGTAGCAGCCTACTTCCCAGGCCAGCAGCAGGCCGAAGCAAACCCGGAAGACGACGAGCGATGCGATGTCGACGGGAGCGAACAGACGCCTGGAGATAGAGACCACGACCACCTCTTCCTCGCGACGCGAGCCCCGGGCCCGCGCCGCCGCGAGCCGCCCGGGCCCGCACCTTCCATGATGGTATCGGCTGGCGGTCCGGAATCGAAGGCCGGCTGCTCGCAGAGCGTGCGTTCGCTGCACCCGAAAAGGGCCGGGCACGCCCGCGAGCCTGCCCCCGGGCTACCGGTCGGCGGACGGGGGCCGCGGGACGAACGGGCTCACGGTGCGCACGTACTCGGCGTAGCCGGGGCGTCGGCCCACCGCGGAGCGGTCCTCGACCATCGTCACGCCCGACACGCGCATCAGGAGAAAGGTCATCACGGCAGGACTCACCACCGTCCAGAAACCGTGACCCGTCGACAGCGCGACCAGCCACATGCCCCACCACATGAGAGCGTCCCCGAAGTAGTTCGGGTGACGGCTGTAGCCCCACAGACCGTGGCGGAGCACTTCACCGCGGTTGGCAGGGTCGTGCTTGAAGCAGGCGAGCTGGTAGTCGGCGACCGCCTCGGTGGCGAAGCCGGCGAACCACACGAGCACGCCGGCGGCGTCGAGGAGCGAGAATCCCCCCCGCCCCGCCGCGTGCATGGCCACCAGGGCCGGCAGCCCTACCAGGGTGGTGCCCAGCGCCTGCGGCACGAAGACCCGGAACAGGCTCACCCACCAGAACGAGTCGCCCGCACGCTCGCGCCACTCGCGGTAGGGATAGTACGTGGTCTCCTCGCTGTGGCCCCACTGCCGCCAGTACAGATGTAGCGCGTAGCGCAGGCCCCAGATCCACAGCATCGCAACCACGAGCACGCCTCGCGCGGTGGCCGGCGGCCCGGCCAGCCACAGGCCGGTCGCCATGACGGCAAAGCCCAGTCCCCAGAACGGATCGACGACCGTGACGTTCTTCTTCACCACGCTCACGAGCCACAGCACGGCGTTGGTCACGACGTTGATCTTCAACGCCAGCCACACGAACCCCCAGAAGGACATCGCCTCATTTCCCCCGCTTCGCCTGTCACCAGACGTCGCGACGCCTGTCATAGCGCGCCGCACGGCGTCGTACAAAATGGCAGCAGCCTGTCGGGGGGGCGGATGTGCAACAGAAAATTTGCTTTCCGCCAACCATGTCGTTACACGAGGTTGCAGGGCGAGTGAGGAAGATGAGGGGCACGGACGGATGGCAAGCCCACTCCTGAATACACCAGTGGTCGAGGTTTTTTGAGGGCGTGTCGCACCTGGAGGAACAGCTCCAGCGAGACATCGACCGGATTCGCGACAAGGTTCGCGAGATGGCCGACCTCGCACTACGAGCGTTGGAAGATTCGGTGAAGGCGCTCGTCGACGGCGACCGCAAGCTCGCCTACGCCGCAATCCTGCGCGACTCGCGCATCGACGATCTCGAGAGCGCCATCGACAACAAGTGCGTGGAGTTCATGGTGCGCCACATCCCGGTGGCCAAGAACCTGCGCTTCTCGCACTCGGTGGCGAAGATCGTATCGGAGCTCGAACGGGTCGGCGACTATGCCGAGAGCATCAACCGGCAGGCGATTCTGCTCAGCCAGGCGCCCGCGAAGCCGGGCCTCGCAACCTACGAGCAACTCGCCGAGGTCGCGATCGATGCCATTCGCCAGGCCATTCGTGCATTCCTCGACGAGGACGTCGAGCTGGCGGAGCGCACGTGGGCACTCGACGCGCGCGCGAACACCCTGCACCAGGAGATCTACCGCGACCTGCTCGCCGTGGCTCCGCAGGACGCCGACGGCCTGTCCACCCTCTTTTCGTTGCTATCCGTGGCGAACCGCTTCGAGCGCGTCGCCGACCAGGCCAGCAACATCGCCGAGGAAGTTCACTACATCGTCACCGGCCAGATGGTGAAGCACCAGCTCCACCGAGACCTGCAGATACTGTTCGTGTCCTCGTCGAACTCATGCCGCAGCCTGATGGCCGAAGGCATCGCCAAGACCATCGCCGGCGATCACTTCGAGTTCTCCTCGGCCGGCATCGACGCCGAGAAGCCCATAGCCGACGCCGTCGACTTCCTCGCGCATCGAGGCATCGACGTGTCGGGACATACTTCATCGACTGTCGACGAAGCCGGCGACCTCGGCCGCTTCAAGGTAGTCGTCGCGATCGGCAAGGAAGCGGCAAAGTCGCTGCCCCGCGTGGGGTACCGCACGATCGCCCTGGAGTGGGACGTCGACAACCCGTCCGACGGTGCGAGCGACGCGACGCAGGAGCGTTACGAAGCCGTCTTCGATGATCTCGTGGAGCGAATCACGGAGCTGATCCGCTCGCTGCACGGCACCATCGAGAAACCGCAGCTAGGAGTGAAACAGCATGCTTGATTCGATTGTCCGCTGCGCGGCGATCGTCTCCATCGCCCTGTCCCTGACCGCCTGCACCGGCGGCGGAGGGTCGCGTACGCTGATCCAGAACAAGGGATCGGACACGCTCGTGAACGTGGCGCAGGCGTGGGCCGAGACCTACCGCACGGTCAACCCGGCGGTCGCCGTCGCGGTGAGCGGCGGCGGATCGGGCACCGGCATCGCCTCACTGATCAACGGCACCGTCGATCTCGCCAACGCCAGCCGCGGCATCAAGGCCTTGGAGCAGGAAGAGATCGAGAAGGCCAACGGCGTGGAGGCCATCGAGCACACGGTGGCCGCCGATGCGGTCGTGTTCTTCATCCACAAGGACAACCCGATCGAAGGACTCAACATCGAGCAGCTCGCCTGCATGTACGGCGAGGGTGGAAAGTGCTCGAAGTGGACCGACCTCGACGTGGAGGTCCCCGGCTGCGCGAACCAGGAGATCATCCTGGTGAGCCGCCAGTCGAACTCCGGCACCTACGTCTTCGTTCGCGACATGGTCCTGGGCGAGAAGCGCGACTTCCGGCTCGGGACCCGCGACATGCAAGGCAGCAAGGATGTCGTCGACCTGGTCGGGCACACACCGTGCGCGATCGGCTACAGCGGGCTCGGCTACGCGAATGCCGAGGTGCGAGCCTCGTGTGTGGCCAAGGACGCCTCATCGAAATGTATCGAACCGACCACAGAGACCGCGAAGTCCGGCACCTATCCACTGTCGCGGCCCCTGTTCATGTACACACTTGGCCAGCCGACCGGACCCGTCCTGGCTTACCTGGACTGGATCAAGTCGGATGCAGGTCAAACAATCGTCGCCAACAACGGCTTCGTACCGGTTAACTGAGCCCGGCGGGGACATGGAGAGAACCGAGGCCGACGCTACGGCCCGGGGCCGGTCCTGGCAGGCCACCCTGCGACCACTGGTCGAGCCGGCCATCGAGTGGCTGATCCGCATCTGCGGGTTCAGCGCGATCTTCTTCGTCTTCAGTATATTCTTCTTCGTCTTCTCCTCGGGCGCCGATTTCATTCTCAACCGGCTCGACGTCATCGAGTTCGTCACCAGTCCCGAGTGGTACCCGACCTCGGTGGCCAACAAGCGCTACGGCACCGTCGCGCTGCTTGCCGGCACCGTGAGCGTGACGGCGCTGGCCATGCTGATCGCCGTACCGTTCGGCCTCGGCACGGCGGTGTTCATCTCCGAGTTCACCTCGGGGCCATTCAAGGAAGGGCTCAAGATCCTCATCGAGCTACTGGCGGCGATCCCGTCGGTGGTATGGGGCTTCATCGGCCTGGCCATCATGAACCCGATGATCATCAAGACGTTCAACGCGCCGATCGGGCTGAACGTGCTGAACGGCGGCGTCATCCTGGGGCTGATGAGCGTGCCGATCATCGTGTCGATCGGCGAGGACGCGCTCAAGGCCGTACCCGATTCGTTCCGTGAGGCCTCGCTCGCGCTCGGCGCGACGCGCTGGCAGACGGTATACAAGGTACTGTTTCCCGCGGCTCGAAGCGGCCTTCTCGCGGCCGTGCTGCTGGGCGTCGGACGCGCCATCGGCGAGACGATCGCCGTGCTCATGGCGACCGGCCACGCCGTGCAGATCCCCACCAGCCCCCTCGACTCGGTGCGCACGCTCACCGCCACCATCGCCTCCGAGCTCGGCGAGACCGCGCGTGGCAGCGACCACTACCAGGCGTTGTTCGCGATCGGCGTGCTGCTGTTCGTGCTGACCTTCGTCGTCAACCTCACCGCCGACCTGCTCGTGCGTGGAACCAGAGACCGATGAGCCGCAACGCGTTCGTGACCACCGACCTCACCGAGGGCAGCCGCCGCACCGAGCGGGTGTTCATCGGCGTCCTTGCCATCGTCGCCGCCATCCTCATCATCCCGCTTCTCTCGATCATCGGCCTGCTGATCGTCGAGGGTTCGCCCGCGCTGAGCATGGAGTTCCTGTTCACCGGCCCCACAGCGGGGATGACCGCCGGCGGCATCTACCCGGCCATCATCGGCACGCTGTGGCTGATCGGCGTATCACTGGCCGTCGCCGCTCCCGTCGGCATCATGGCCGGCATCTACCTGAACGAGTACGCGCCGGACAACTGGATCACGCGCATCATCAACCTGGCGATCGTGAATCTCGCCGGCGTGCCGAGCATCGTACACGCCCTGTTCGGCGTGGGCGCGTTCGTGCTGTTCCTGGGCCTCGGCACCAGCATCCTGTCGGCCGCGCTGACGCTTGCGGTGATGACCCTGCCGGTAATCATCGTCAGCACCAAGGAGGCGCTCGCATCGGTGCCGACGGCGTTCCGGCATGCATGCTGGACCCTCGGCGCTTCGCGCTGGCAGACGATCTGGAACGTCGTGCTGCCGAACTCCATCTCCGGCATCCTGACCGGCGTGATCCTGCAGGTATCTCGCGCGGCCGGCGAGACCGCACCGATCATGTTCACGGGCGCGGCGTTCTACCTGCCGTTCCTGCCCGAGTCGATTCGTGACCAGTGCATGGCGCTGTCGATGCACCTGTTCACCGTCTCGACGCAGGTCCCGAACGTGCCCGAGGCGTTCCCCTACGCCACAGCCCTGGTGCTTCTGGCGCTGGTACTCACCTTCAATGTGGCTTCCATATCCTTCCGCACCTACCTGCGCGCGAACCGCAAGTGGTAGGCGAGAGCTTCGCGCGATGACCGCTACCGCACAGAACAAGATAGAGATCGAGAGCCTCGACGTGTCCTACGGCGACCTGCGGGCGCTGCACGACATCAACCTCGAGGTACGCGAGCACGAGATCCTTGCCATCATCGGGCCGGCGAACGCGGGCAAGACGACGTTCCTCAACGCCGTCAACCGCATGACCGATTTCATTCCGACGTGCAGAGTCGATGGCACCGTGCGGATCGACGGCCAGGACATCCGCAAGATCCGCGACGTCAACGGGCTGCGCCGCCGCATCGGCATGGTATTCCCGCTGCCGGTGGGGCTGCCGATGTCGATCTACGACAACGTCGCGTTCGCGCCCCGCATGGCCGGGATGAACGACAAGGCATCGCTCGACGAGCTCGTCGAGCGATGCCTGCAGCAATCGGCGCTGTTCGACGAGGTCAAGGACCGAATGAAGGACCTCGGCACCAGGCTCTCGGGCGGCCAGCAGCAACGGCTGACGATCGCGCGCGCGCTGTCCATGCAGCCCGAGATCCTGTGCCTCGACGAGTTCTCCATCGCCGTCGACCCCGTCACGACCATGAAGATCGAGGACGTCCTGCGCGAGCTCAAGGAGCACATGACCATCATCCTCGTCACGAACCTCGTGCAGCAGGCCAAGCGCCTGGCCGACCGCACGGCGCTGTTCCTCGGCGGCAGCCTGGTCGAGCTGAACGGCAACGACGTGATCTTCTCGCGAAACACCGCCGACGACCGCACTTTCCGCTACGTGCAGGGACTGTTCGGCTAGCAGGAACCAGATGTCCGACACCTACGCGCTCACCACCTCCGACCTGCACCTGTGGTACGGCGACTTCGAGGCACTGAAGGGCATCGACTTCGATGTGCCGCGTGGACGCATCACCGGGCTGATCGGGCCGTCGGGCTGCGGCAAGACGACCTTGCTGCGCTGCTTCAACCGCATCAACGAGCGCATCGACGGCGTCAAGACCAGCGGCGAGGTGATGATCCACGACTCGAACATCTACGCCGACGACGTGGACCTCATCGAGCTGCGAAAGCGTGTGGGCATGGTGTTCCAGCGCCCCAATCCGCTACCGATCTCGGTCCGCGAGAACATCCTGTACGGATTCCGCCTCCACACTCCGCGCGCCCGGCGCGGCCGCGCCGCCGAGCGGGAAGCCCTGGAGTCGGCACTGCGCGACGTGCAGCTGTGGGACGTGCTGAAGGACCGGCTCGACGAGCGGGCCACCAACCTACAGCTCGAGCAGCAGCAGAAGCTGTGCATCGCGCGCCTGCTACCGCTCAAGCCCGACGTCATCTTGATGGACGAGCCGTGCTCGGCCCTGGACCCCGACGCCACCGAGAAGGTCGAGAACTTGATTCGCGACCTCGGCGACAAGTATACGATCATCATCGTGACCCACAACATGGCCCAGGCACGGCGCGTCAGCGACGAGTGCGTCTTCATGTTGCTCGGCGAGATCGTCGAGCACGGACGCACCGAAGAGCTCTTCATCAGCCCCAGGGACCAGCGCACCGCCGATTACGTAGAAGGCCGCTACGGTTGATGTCGTGACGTACCACGGCCGCGACCGACGCGCGCTCGACCGGACGGTGGCCGAGCTGCGCGATCTGCACGGCGACCGGCTGAGATCCGTCGTCCTGGTCGGCGAGGCCGCCACCGATGATTACCGCGCGCGCAAGTCACCGCTGTCGCTGGTCGTCGTCGTCGACGAGATCACGCCCGATACGCTGCGAGCCATGCGCTCGCACGTCCGACGCTGGTGGCGCCGGCGCGTCCCCACCCCCCTGCTTCTCGACATGCTCTACATCGAGTCGTCGCTCGACGTGTTCGCGCTCGAGTTCCTCGACATGTGCGACCGCCACCGGGTGCTGCACGGGGAGGATCCGTTCGCCGGGCTGCGCATCGACCCGCTGCACCTGCGCATGGAGGTCGAGGAGCAGATGCGTGGCAAGATGCTGCACCTGTGGGAGGCGTGCATCGGCGCAGGTCGCTCGCGTCGCGTGCTGCGGCGCGTGCTGCTCGATACGCCGCCCGACTTCGAGGTGGTGCTACGCGCCATGCTGAAGCTCCACCACGAGGAACGCCCACACGATGCCGAGACGCTGATCGCGGCGATCGAGGCACGTTTCGACGTGGGGCTTCCCACGTTCCACCGGCTCGAGGCCGTACGCGCCGGCCGCGAGCGACTGGCCCGCGGCGATCTCGACGCCGCGTTCGATGCCTACCTGGCCGAGGTGCGGAGCCTGGTGCGCGTGGTCGACGAGCTGTGACACGGATCTCTGGCCTGGCGACCGCGCTGGCACTGTGCGCCGCCGTGTTGACCGGAGCGCTCGGCGTCGACGCCGTTGCCGCCGAGCCGCCCATTCCCGCGCTCACCGGCCCCGTCGTCGACCGGGCGAACATCATCGATGCCGCCTCGCGTCAGCGCATCGCGGCGCTCGCCCACGAGCTGCGCCAGAAGACCGGCGCCGAGATCGCGGTGCTCACCGTCCCCACGGTCGCACCGCTCGACGCCTTCACCTACGGCATGCGCGTGGTCGACGACTGGAAGCTCGGCGACGCCGAGGCCGACAGCGGATTGCTGCTGCTGGTCGCGGTCGAGGAGCGGCGCGTGCGCTTCTTCACCGGCTACGGGCTCGAGGGCATCTTGCCCGACGGCCGTCTCGGCGCCATCCTCGACGACCACGTCACGCCCGCCTTTCGCTCGGGCAAGCACGGTGCGGGCATCTACGGCGGCCTGCGCGCGGCCGCCGACGTGATCGCCGCCGATGCCGGAGTGGCCTTGACCGGCACGGCGCCGCGCCCGGTCGAACGACGCCGGCGCCGCAACATCCTCCCCCTGCTGTACCTCGTCATGATGCTCACGCCGGCCATCCTCGGCACCGCCGGCGGCCGGCGTCGTGGCCGCCACTGGATGGGCCCGGTCTTCCTCCCCGGCGGCTTCGGCGGCGGAGGCTTCGGTGGTGGTGGCGGCGGGTTCGGAGGCGGCTTCGGTGGCGGCGGCGGCTTCGGCGGCGGCGGAGCCGGACGCGGCTGGTAGAAAAAAGGGGGACAGTCCCTTTTTCCCGGAATAAGGAACTGCGCCCTTTCTTTCGGCGTTGCGACACACGCGCTCTTCCGTGCTATGACGCCCCACCATGACGACGATCGCGCTACGCATGACGACGGCCGCCGCGCTGACGCTCTCGCTCGGGGCGAGCGGCTGCGGCTACAACACGCTGGTATCGGAGCAGGAGCAGGTCGAGGCGGCCTGGGGCGAGGTGGAGAACCAGCTGCAGCGCCGCAACGATCTCGTCCCGAACCTCGTCAACACGGTCAAGGGCTTCGCCGCGCAGGAAAAAGACGTACTCGTGGGCGTCACCGAGGCGCGTAGCCGCGTGGCCGGCGCCGGCAGCCCGGCCGAGGCGATCGAGGCCTCGAACCAGCTTTCCGGCGCGCTGTCGCGGCTGCTGGTGGTGGTGGAACGTTACCCCGAGCTCAAGTCCGACCAGGGGTTCCTGCGCCTGCAGGACGAGCTGGCGGGAACCGAGAACCGGCTGTCGGTGGCACGCACCCGCTACAACGACGCCGTACGGGTGTTCAACACGACAGCCAAGAAGTTCCCGACGAACCTGGTCGCCGGCATGTTCGGCTTCGAGACACGGCCGTACTTCGAAGCGCCCGCGTCGGCACAGGAAGTGCCCGCGGTCGAGTTCTGAGCCCGGCGCTCAGAGCTCCGGGTCGGCGGCGGGCGGCGCCTCGTCCTCGATTTCGTCGGTCAACGCGTCGAGCTGGTGATCGATCTCGGCGGTGACGTGCTTGCGCGCCGCCTCGGTGATCGGCTGGGCATCGACGAAGCGCTTCTGCTCGTCGGACCACACCAGGCCCGGCCGGGCCTCGACCTCGGTGCCGTCGGGGCCGAGCAGGTGCCAATGGTTGTGCTCGGCCGACCAGATCCTTCGCACCTCCTCGCTCTCGCCGGGACCACGCAGCGCCGAGACCGACACGGCGATCAGCAACGCGACCCCGATGGGACCGAGCAGCAGCAGGAACCCGCGCCCGACCGAGTCGCGCAGCTTCGCCCGCTGTGCCTGTTTGGCGGCACAGCACTGCTTGTACTTGCGGCCGCTGCCGCACGGACACGGATCGTTTCGCCCGACCTTCTCGTTCGCCCTGCTCATTTCAACCCCATCATAGTGCGAGCCATCGGCCTGCTACAAGGCCGAGTCGGCCTCTACGCGCCACGGGCCGCGCCGGGTCGGCGCCTCGAGCGCATCGGCCAGCGCCCCGAGAAAGCGCGGCCGCGGCCACTCGCGCGCGCCCAGACGGGCCGTGTGCGCGCTGTAGAGCTGGCAGTCGAACAGATCGATGCGCCACGCGGCCAGCTGGCGCACCAGTGCCACCAGCGCGAGCAGCGACGCTCCGCTGCGCACCCGGAACATCGATTCTCCGGAGAAGTAGCCACCGAGACACACCCCGTAGACGCCGCCGACCAGCTCCTCGCCCGCCCATGCCTCGGCCGAATGAGCGAGCCCGAGCCGGTGCAGGCGGCAATAGGCGTCGATCATGTCGGCGGTGATCCACGTGTCGGGCTGGTCAGAGCGCGGCACGCTGGCGCAGGCCCGGATGACGCGCTCGAACGCCGTGTCGAAGCGCACCTCGAACGGCGCATCACGCAGGGTGCGACGCACGCCGCGACTGAGGCGAAGCTCGGAGGTGGGGAGCACGGCGCGGGGATCGGGCGAGAACCACAGGATGGGCTCGCCCTCGGAGTACCAGGGAAAGATGCCCTGTGAATACCCGATGACCAGGCGTTCCGCCGAGAGATCGCCGCCGACGGCGAGCAGGCCGCCCGGCTCGGCCTCGTCGGGCGGCGGGAATACCGGCTCGTCGATGAGGCGATAGACGGGCATCGCGAGCCGTCATTGCACCGCAAGACCGGGCGCTTGTCCACAGCCGGCCCCTGTGGCGCCCCAACCTCCCAATGTCCATGCGGATCGGCGTGTAGCTGCGCGGATTTCCACGAGGTTTTTACGTCACATTTTCGTCGCATCGATCCGGAACGTACGCCGCGACCGCCCCGATCCGGCCCGCAACGCCCCGTTACGCGGCACGCGCAGCGGCGCGCAGCGGGCATGATTTTCGCACCGAACGCCCTGCCCGAAGCCCTCCGACCCACGGGAGAGCGAGGGCCGAAACGATACATGGGGAACCCGAGGTTCGAAGAAAGCAGCTGGCCGGCACGCGCGAAGAGCGCTGTCGCGCGGCGCGCCGCTGCGTTGCGCGCAGCCCCGCCATGGCTCGTGCGCAGGCCTGTGCCATGGCGCTCGCCTTGGCACTTGCACAGTGAACTCTCTATGAACCCCCCTCTGTTCATGGTTCTCACCGCCTGCCTGCTGGTGATATCCCTCGCCGACCACCGTGCCGGGATCGGAGTGCACGAGCTCGTCCCGAGCTCGACTCCGGCCGCGTACAGCGCGGCCGCGCGACGTACCGATACGGTCCTGGCCGCGCCCGGCCTGCTGAGTGCCATGAGGCCGCAGGTGTCGTGGCTCACGCGGCTGCGTCAGCCCGCACTCGACTATCACGGTCTCGACAGCTGCGAGTCGCAGCCCACCGCGGCCTGGCTCGCGAGCAATGCCAGAACCGACGGGATTCTCGAGGCCAAGGCTGCAGCTGCGGCTGCGGCTGCGCCCGTCGTCGTGGCGCGACTCGACTACCACGACCTCGCCAGCTGCGAGGCCCCCCATCGCAAGGCGCCGAGCGCGATCCTGATGGCCACTGCCGAGTGCGCCCTGAACGACCAGATGTGCGCGCCGGGCGATCCCGGCCGCGACGCGTTCGTGGCCGGCTGGGTGCTGAGGGTCGACGCTCACCCCCTGCGCCTGCCCCGCTCCGAGGCCGACGACACGATCCTGGCCGCCATCGACGAGCGGCTGGCAGCCGTGGCGGCCGCACGCGCCAGCGCCCACGGTCTCGGCTTCGACCCTCTGTCCGAGCCGCAGTTCGTCGCGATCGCGGCGGCGCCGGCTCCCGGCGCCGCGTTCGAGGCGTTCCTGGCCCGCGACGAGAACATCCACGGCCCCGACCACACACGCGAGATCAGCCACCGCATCCGGCCCGGCGAGACGATCTCCGAGGTGCTCGACCAGGCCGGCATCATGCCCGGAGAAGTCAGCCGCTGGGTGAGCGCGGCCAACGAGGTCTACGACCTCGACCGCATCTACGCCGGCCAGGCCCTGTCGATGTCGGTGGACGTGGCATCGAGCACCCTGCAGGAGCTGGCCCTCGAGATCGATCGCCGCAACGTGCTGGTGGCCCAGCGCGGCGACGGCGACGGCGTGGTCGTGAAGCGCGAGAAGATCCCGTATCTGGTGAGCCAGCGCGTCGTCGAGAGCAAGATCTCGAGCAGCCTCTACATGGCGGCGGTGAGCGAGGGTATTCCCGATCGCGTGGTCTCCGCCATGGCCGAGATCCTGGGCTGGGAGATCGACTTCGCCCGTGACATCCGCCCGGGCGCATCGTTCCGGCTGGTCTACGAAGAGCTGAGGCGGGCCGACGGCCGCGGCACCACCGCAGGGCGCGTACTCGCGCTCGAGGTCGAGAACCGTGGCAACCGCCATGAAGGCTTCTTCTTCCCGTCGGCGACGGGCAACGGCGGCGGCTACTACAACCGCAAGGGAGAGGCGCTCGGCGGCTACTTCCTGCGCTATCCCGTCGAGTTCACGCGCATCTCGTCGCGCTTCTCCGAGCGGCGTTTCCACCCCGTGCTCAAGCGCAACAAGCCGCACTACGGCGTCGACTTCGCCGCCCCCACGGGCACGCCGGTCAAGGCCATTGCCGGCGGCAAGATCATCAAGGCGGGCTGGCACGGGGGCAACGGACGCTTCGTGAAGCTGCAGCACGACTCGGTATACGAGTCGGGCTATGCCCACCTGTCGCGCATCGCCGAGGGCGTCGAGCCCGGCAGCTTCGTGCGCCAGGGACAGATCATCGGCTACGTGGGCTCCACCGGGCTCGCGACCGGACCGCACCTGCACATGGCGCTGTACCGCCGCGGCAAGTACATCGACCCGCTGAGCGCCGAGCTACCGCGCGCCGAGCCGCTGACCGGCTCCGCGCTGGCGAGCTTCCACCGCGCCGTCGACGAGATCGAGCGATCGTTCGCGCGCGCCGCCGGCAACGACGGCCGGCTCGCCGGCGTCACCAGCAACGCCCGCCCCGACTGACCCCACACACCGTCGCGCCGCGTCCGCGACAGCAACGACGATCAGCGATCCGTCACGGCCTCGGCGTCGAGCGCCGCGCGCAGATCGGCGATCACCCGCGCCGTGCGCAGGCTGCGCCCTTCCCTGCCCAGATGGTAGACCCAGTCGTAGAAGTACTCGACAGGGTAGACGTAGTCGGTCGGGGGAGCCGGAAGCGAGATGTCGAGGTCGGCCTGGAGCCGCTCGTAGAGCCCGTCCACATGCGCCTGGCGGCGCTCGTAGTGAACCCGCGGCAAGCACGGGAACAGCATGAAGATGCGCGCCCCGGCGGCCTCGACGTCGGCTGCGAACGCGTTGAGCGCCGCGATGGCAGTGGCGTCCACCTCACGCCGCCCCGAACGCAGGAAGTCCATGGCCGCCACGTCCGTCGACGCGCGATCGAGATGCGCTGTGACGTCGCCGTACTCGTTGAACGCACGCGGACAGTACACGCAGTCGGGGTCGGGCTGGCGCCCGACCGTGCGGATCGCGCGGTTCACCTTGAACTTGATGTGACGCGGCAGGTTGCGCAGCAGCATCCAGTACTGCCGCGGCGAGCTCACGTACCGCAGGCCGGCGGGATACAGCTCGAGCACGTCGATCAGCCGCTCGTCGCCGTCGAACAGCCCGTAGAACAGGTTGTACTCGGGCACCAGCACGACGACATCGCCCTCCCCGATCTGCGGCCTGACCAGATCGAGCATGAAGCGCAGCCCCATGTTGAAGCCCATACCCATGTTCACCACGGGATAGCCGAGCTCGCGCTCGACGGTGCGGCTGTCGAGCCCGAACGCGAGGTTCGAGCCGCCGACGAACACGATCTTGGGTGAGGCGGTGCGCTCGAGCAGCTCCACCTTGTCGCCGATCACGGCGAGGTAGTCCTCACGATCGGGCGGGATGAACACCATCACCGCGGCAGCCGACAGCGCGAGCAGCGTCGCCATCAGCAGACACTTTCCGACCAGCTCCTTCACCCCACCTCTCATCAGAACTGGAAGTACACGAACGCCTCACCACCGAACTCACCGAACACGAGGATCGTGACGATGGTCGCGTAGTACACCGCCCAGCGCAGTGCCGGCGGCCGCTCTGCCAGATAGGTCACGAGCCGCACGCGCCGCTGGAGCATGTGCACGACCTCGAGAAACACGATCGCGGCCACCGCGAGCCCGAACTCGTAGGCGCCGAGCCCCAGGTAGACGTCCTGGTCGAGGCTCAGGCCGGTGCCGAGATGGCCCGCGATGTACAGCGCGTCCTGGATGGTCTCGGCACGGAAGAAGATCCAGGCGAACACGGCCAGCGAGAACGTCGTGACGAGCTTCACCGCACCGTGTAGCCGCGGGAGGCGGGCAAGCCCGACCGCGTCGTTGAAGCGTGCGCGCGGTGTCTCGGTCCAGATGGCGAACACCTGGTAGAACCCGTGCAGAGCTCCCCAGGCCACGAACGTCCAGTTCGCGCCGTGCCACAGTCCGCTGATCACGAACGTGATGAACAGGTTGAAGTACCAGCGCCACGGGCCCACGCGGTTGCCACCGAGCGGAATGTAGAGATAGTCGCGAAACCACGTGGACAGCGAGATGTGCCACCGCCGCCAGAATTCACGGATCGACTTCGCGAAGTACGGATGGCGGAAGTTCAGCATGAGCTCGTAGCCCATCACGCGCGCGGCGCCGATCGCGATGTCGGAGTAGCCGGAGAAGTCGCAGTAGATCTGGTAGGCGAAGAACACCGTGGCAATGATCAGCACCAGACCCGTGTGATCGTGCGGGCTGGCGTAGACCTCGTTCACGTAGATCGCCAGACGGTCGGCGATGACCAGCTTCTTGAAGAAGCCCCACGCCATGAGCTTCAGGCCGGCCGTCACGCGGCCGTACTCGAACTCGTGCTTCTCGAAGAACTGCGGAAGCAAGCGAGTGGAGCGCTCGATCGGGCCGGCCACGAGCTGGGGGAAGAACGACACGTACAGCGCGAATATGCCGAGGTGGGGCTCCGGATCGCGCTCGCCGCGATACACGTCGATCGTGTAGCTGAGCGTCTGGAACGTGTAGAACGAGATCCCCACCGGCAGCAGCAGGTCGAGGTCCGGAACGCCGTAGCCGACGCCGGCCGAGCCGAGCAGATCGCGCAGCGTGTCGTTGAACAGGTTGAAGTACTTGTAGAAGAACAGGATGCCGAGGCTGGCGCCCAGGCCGGTCACCAGGTAGGTGCGACGCGCGGCGGCGCTCTCGGTAGCGCCCATCTTCAACCCGGCCCAGTAGTTGATGAGCGTGGCGGCCAGCAGGAGCACCACGTAGGCCGGCTTCCAGGCCATGTAGAACCAGTAGCTCGCGGCCAGCAGCAGCATCCAGCGACGCCGCTGCGGCAGCGCGAAGTACAGCACCACCACGAGCGGGAAGAACAGAGCGAACTGGACAGAGTTGAACAGCACCGGGCGATTCGCCTACCGGCCTCACTTACCCCGCGCGCCCGGAAAAAACAGCGCCGCGAGCCAGCTGCTGGCCCGCGGCGCGTGAATGGTGGCGGGGTGGGTGATCGCCGCCGCGACGGTCAGTCGCAGCGGTTCCTGAGCGCGCAGTTCGGACGCGGCGGGCTGTCGATCTGATTGCCGAACACCGGCTCGTAGCAGCTCGAGCCGGCCTTGTCCCACTTGCAGCAGCCGTCCGAACCGTCGGAGCTGCACGAGTTGAAGATCGGCGAGCTCTGCTTCTCGAGCGACCAGATGAACACCTGCGCGGCACCGGTGGGGTTCTGGCCCGGGATCAGGTCGCAGGTCGACCGGAACACGATCCTGCGTCCGTCATCATCGACGCTCACCTGGCCATTGTCGCAGTTCTCCGTGCGAGTGATCTGCCACACCTTGTGACGGCCCTTGAGGCGGATGATCTCGGGGTTCTGATCGGGGTTGTACGGCGGCGACCCGCCGATGCGGGCGTCACGCTTCTGGGTGAGGTGCTCGGTCGTCGAGTCGAAGCCGATCACGCCGCCGCCGTCACTGATCACGGGGTTGCGAATCGCCCCCGGCAAGGCAGGGCCGGCGACGCCGTCGGGATCCTTGCCCACGTTCGTGTACTGGGTCATGCGCGGGTGGAATACCCGGTACCGGAAGATGTCATTGCCCACCGACTGGTTGTTCCAGAGGTCGGCGTCGGACTCGAACACGATGAACGGCCCACGCGCGAACGGGCTCGCCGAGGAGATGTGCGGGTTCTTGTAGGTGCCAGCCGGCAGCCCGATGTCCTCGTTCTCGGCCGCGATCAGGTTGCTGACCGCCGAGGCCGGCATCTTGTACTCGTAGATGTGCTGGCCCACCTGATCGACACCGTCGTCGGGGATCTGATCGTGCGTGGACTGATAGGCAGTCGTCTGGCACTGGCGAGCGTACCAGTAGCCGCCGATCACCGGATGGGAGCTCACGGTTCCCGGTGGGCCGTTGCTTATCTGCGCGAACGTGGCGTTGTGCGGGTAGCCCTGCTCGCCGCTGATCTTCCCGTACAGGAACACTTCCTGGCTGCCGTCGGCGTTGGAGTAGCCGGGGCCGGGATGGTCCTCGGAGTAGTACGGATTGCTGGTGTGGTTGTCGTCGAGATCACCGGTCGAGCTGAACACCAGACAGCGGCTGCTGTCGGACAGGAAAGGCTCGGAGTTCACCACCGGCGGCTGCGTGTCGGTGAGCTGACGGAAGTTCCCGCTCTCGATCTCCCAGAAGAACACCTCGGGGTTGCCGTCGCTGTTGTCTCGCGCGGGATCGAGGTCGCAGGTGGAGATGAACGCGATCACCTCGGGACGGCTGCCGGTGTTGGTGCCATCGGTAGGGCGTGCGGCATCGTAGCTCTCGCAGTCGACGCCGTTCGTCACCTGCAGGACCTCGCCGGTGGCCTCCTCCCACATGTAGATCTGGCGCATCGCGGTGGCGGTGCCGGTGCCGAGAACGTCGCCGTCGGAAACGAAGGAGAGCCGGTTGCCGTCCTGCATACGAATGCGCGGCCACTCGACGTCGCCCATCGAGAGGTTCGTGACCTGCCTCAGCACCATGTGCCTGGGCTCGGCCGCCGCCGGTGTTGCGGCGGTCAGGGCCATGCTCACCGCGGCCGCGAGCGCGGCCAGCCTGAGTGGGGTGCGGGCTGAATCGGGGGATTGCATCTGTGTCTCCTTCGCTTTCACGGTCGGGTCGGCATTTCCGACCGTCGTCTGTTCCATTGCCGGCGCCACGTTCGTCGCGTCCCCCAACGCTACGAGCTCGCGGCGTCCAGTCCCTTGTCCGCCAGGCAGGCGGCGATGGACCGCGCGGCCGCCTCGTTGCCGGCATCGGTCCAGTGGGCTCCGGCGCGCAGATACAGCTGCTTGCCGGTGCGCGCCTCGGCGCGCAGGTCGTCGGTGAGGTTGCAGTAGTCGATTCCCTTGCTCGCCAGGAAGCGGCCCATCGACAGAAGCGGACCGTCGATGTCGGCTTCTTCGAGCGTGTCGCCGTCGCTCATGTAGCGTCGTGCCACGTGCCAGTAGACCTGCTCCTTGAACGGGAAGAGCAGCACAACGAGCTTGCTGCCGATCTTCTCGGCGGCCGCGGAGAGGTCGAGGAACGCCTTCTCGGTCAGCTCGTAAGTCGGCGTGACGCCGGCGCGTGCGACCACGCCGCGCCACCAGGCGTCGTCGCGGAACACGAACTCGAGGCCGTCCTCGCTATGCTCGTAGGTGGTGCGCTTGCCGTAGCGGCGGGCGGCGTCGATGAGCCGGTACAGGATGGAGTTGCGGGCCAGCGCGTCCGAGGCATCGCTGCGGCGCTTGCGCCGCATCCAGGTCCAGTAGTCGTCGGTTCCGCTGCGGCTCCAGTTGTAGAAGTGGACGTTGTCCTTGAAGTCGTTCGGGAAGAAGCCCACCAGCACCACCGAGGGCTTCAGAGCCCCGCCCACCTTCTCGAGCAGGCGCGCCTCGGCGAGGTTGGAGTAGCCGTTGACCCCCAGATCGAGAATCGACCAGCCCATTCGCTCGCCGAGCTGCCGCACCCAGCACTGCTCGGCCGGCGCGTCGTCGCAGAACGTGAACGAATCGCCGAGCGCAACCGCCGTGTACGGCGGCTTCGTGCCGATGTCGCGGTGGCCGATGCCCTCGATGCCGAGATCCTCGGTGCGAATCGAGATCTCGCGGCCCTCCGACGGGAACGTCAGCTCCAGCCCCGGTCGCAGCACGAAGCCCAGCTCGGGGTCGCCGCGCATCATCTCCTGCCACGACGTGCGGGCGCTGTAGATACGCTGAACCGCGCGCACCTTCGCCGGCATCAGGCTCGGCAGCAGACGCGGAATCGACTCGACAAGCACCACGGCCAGCACCAGGCCGAATACAATGGCGCCCACTGCGTTACGCAGATTGTTTCTTGCGGTGGTCACGAAGCGGGGGCTACCAGGCGGGGCGAGCGCGGGGGGCGGCTACGACGGCCTGGCCCCTGCGCTGGCACGGAACGCACGCAGATAACGTTTGGCCCAAGATGGGGCGTATTACAAGGTAGGTCTGGCCGGTTCTCCGCGCCCGAATTGCCCGCGATCCCATCCTCCGTTCGGCTCCCCCGCCCGGGGGGCAAATTGCGCACGTCAACACACTGCCGGCGTCCTCCTCGATCGGGGGGCGCGTTCGGCTCGTGCGGCCACGATCGCGACCGCAGCGGCGCCCCCCGCCACGAGACGCGCTGAGATCTCGTGCACGCGGGCGAATTCGCATTGAACCAGACCCGAAACGGCGGCATCGTGACAACGCGCGACCAACTCGCGCTCCCGACCGACGAGCGCCGGCGTGTCGGTCCGTCGGCCACCGGCCCCGAACGATGCCATCTGCCTGGAAGCGCACGATATTCCTGCTTTGCCTGCTCGGCGCGATGCTGGGCGTTTCGCCGCGCGCAGCCGTCGCCGCCGTCGCGTTCGACAGCCTGCTGTTCACCGACAATATGATCCTCCAGCAGGGAGTACCCGTGCCGATCTGGGGCACCGCTGCTCCCGAGGAGCTGGTGGTGGTGGAGTTCGCCGGACAGCTCAAGGGCACCATCTCCGATCTCGACGGCAGGTGGACCATCGAGCTCGATCCGCTGGCGGCCGCCGGGCCGAGCCAGCTGCGGGCCCTGTCGATCGGCACGATCATCGTCCTGGAAGACGTGCAGGTGGGCGAGGTCTGGGTCTGCGGCGGACAGTCGAACATGGCCCTCAGCACGCGCAATCCCGGACAGCTCGCCGGCTACCCCCACGTACGGGCGCTGGTGGACAGCGGCTGGTCGGACGGGCCCGGCGAGGTGTGCTGGCTGTTCGGCGTGGAGCTCGCCCAGGAGCTGGGCGTTGCCGTCGGCCTCATCAACAATGCATCGCCCGGCTCGAAGATCCGCAACTGGCTGGGCCCCTCGGTGCTCACCGATCCCGACCCGGCCGTCGCGCCGATCGTCGCCGACTACGACGACTGGGGACGTCTGTACGACCAGCGGGTAGCTCCGCTGCAACCGTACCCCGTTCGCGGCGTCGCATGGTGGCAGGGCGAGTCGGACCGCCGCGAGGCCGAGGAGCACGCGCACATCCTGCCGGCCATGATCCGCTCGTGGCGCCAGGGATGGGGCATCGGCGAGATCCCGTTCGTCATAGTCCACGTTCCCACCGGCGGCGGGCTGCCGTGGGGCAACCGTCTGCGACGCCTGCCACGCTCGGCCAACCGGTCGCACCGGCGCGCCACCATGCGTCAGGCGTTCATCGAGACGCTCGCCGTGCCCGCGACGTCGCTCGCGCTCAGCGGAGACCTGCGCGGCGGCACACACCCGCCCGCGTCGGAGCGGCCGCTGTACGCCCACCGCCTGGTCAAGGCCGCAATGGCGGACGTGTACGGCGAGGACATCCCGGCCTCGGGCCCGGTGTTCGACTCGGTGTCACGCGATGGCGACGCGCTTCGCGTGCGCTTTCGCGGCAAGACGGCCACCGGTCTCAAGCCGACGCCGGCGGCCACCGTGCGCGGCTTCGCAGTGACCGCCAACGGCGAGGACTGGGTGTGGGCCGACGCCGACGTGATCGGGGAAGAAGTGCTGGTGTGGAGCGACGAGGTACCCCAGCCGATCGCGGTCCGCTACGGCTGGGGCAAGCGCTACACGTTCGCGAACCTGTTCAACGGCGAGGACCACGCCGCCGCGCCGTTCCAGGCGCCGGTTGTGCCGGGGCCCTAGGATTCCGCCGGCTCAGGGCGGGCTCGCGTCGCACAGCTGCTCGCTGGTGAGCTCACGGCACTTTTCGAGGCGTCAGGCTTGCCGTACCGCCGCCCGGGAAGGCGCAGACAAGGGGGATATTTCAGGCAGAAGCGGCGCCGATCAGGGACCGCTGGCCTTGTAGATGCGGTCGCTGGCCTTGTCCGAGCCGGAGAACTCGGTGACCCAGCATGCGGTGCCGCCGGTACCGACGGCCACGAACTGAGCCGTGACCGCGCCGTCCAGCGGCAACGTCGGCATGCCGACGCCGGCGCCCTTCCCCTTGAGGGTGATGCGCGCCTTGCCTGTGTCGCCCGACACCATCACAGCCGAGACCATGCCGTCGGCGCTGCCGAGCTTGTCCTTGTACTTGTAGCCCTTGGCGCCCGCCTTGCCCCAGCACGGCTTGCCGTCGCACACGCCGAGAGGCGGCATGTGGGTCTCGACCACCGGCTGCTGGTCGCCCGACTCGTCGTAGATGCACACCAGGTAGTCGACGTCACCGGCCACCACAGGATCACCGAACGCGTCGATCGTCGTCGCGTCGCCCTTCTTCCAGCCCCACTTCAGGATGTCCTTGTCGTCGGGGTCCTTGTCGCTCAGCTGTAGCTTCGACTTGCCGGCCTCGCCGCCGAGGCAGCCTGCCAGCGGCACCGTCGGACAGCGCGGATCGCACAGGCCGTCCTCGTCCTCGTCGCCGCACAGCAGCTGCGCGAACACGCCCTCGTTGTCGCCGTCGTGACCGCCGCTACTCTCCCACACCGCAACGTGCGCACCGGCTCCGTCGGTCGCCAGCGACACGTCGACCTGCTTGTTGTGGGTCTCGGTGTTCACCTGGATCTCGGCACCGGCGGCCGCGCCCGAGGCGTCGTAGGCCTGCACGTAGACTCCCTTTTCGTTCACGTCGGGACCCTGCCAGCCAACCAGCAGTGACCCGTCGCCGTCCATCGCGACGCTGGCCTTTTCCTGGTCGCCCGTCGTCTGCGAATTCGCCTGGAACTCGGTTCCCATGGGCACGCCGCTACCATCGAAGCGCTGGCCGAACACGCCGCGACCGTCACCGTCCTGGCCGGCGATGCTCTCCCATATGATCGCGAACATTCCGTTGGCGACCCTGGACGTCGTGACGACCGGATTGATCTGATCGCCGATCTCGTACGTGTTCACCAGGAACTCGGTGCCCACCGGGATGCCGGCGGCGTCGAGTCGCTGCGCTGCCACCGCACGCCCGTCGGAATCGACGTTGCTGCCGCTCTCCCACGCGACGATGAAGTTGCCGTTGCCGGCGTAGCCGATCGCCGGATCGCGCTGGCCGCTGGCCAAGGTGGTGTTCACGCGGAACTCGCCGCCGACGGGCGAAGCAGTGCTGTCGAAGATCTGAGCGTAGACGTCGTTCTCGAAGCCGGCGGGCTGGTTCTGGGCCTCCCAGGCCACCATGAAGCCGCCCTGGTGGTCCATGGCCACCACCGCGTCGGCCTGGGCCAGCGGAGTGTACGTGTTGACGAGGAACTCGCCCGTTACCGAGCTGCCGGCGGCGTCGTACAGACGCCCGTAGATGCCCGAACGCCCACCGTCCTGGCCGCTGCCGTCGCAGCGCAGATTCACGTTGCAGAACTCGCCGGCCTGACAATCGCCGTCGTCGGCGCACACCACGTTGCCGGGGTCGCTCTCCCAGATGACGACGAACCGCCCGTCCGGGGCCATCGCTACCGCCGCGTTCGTCTGATCGTCGGTCGAGTAGGTGTTCACCTGGAACTCGGTTCCGGCGGCCGCGCCGGCCGCGTCGAAGCGCTGCCCCATCACGGCCGTACCGTCGCCGTCCTGCTCGCTGTCGGACCACACCGCGACGAACCCCCCGTTCTGGGAACGAGCGACGCTACGTGCCGGCTCGGTCTTCTGCTCGTTGACGGTGTAGGTGTTGACCTGGAATTCGACGCCCTCGAAGGCCACCTGCGCACGCGCGGCGCCCGGCAACAGCAGGGCGAGCGACGCAGCGGTGACTAGACGTGGAAGGTTCATGGTGGCCCCCTTTCAGGTAGTACAAGTGGCGAGACCCAAGACGAACAGAGTCGAGCTCTGAGTAGTCGAGCAACGCTACGTTGATCTTTTGCACCGTGTCAACGCGCCACCAAGGTGAACCGCGTCGCGGTGCGCCGCTGACCTGAACGTGGCGCATTTCACCACCCGAGCGGGTTACAAAACGACGGGGATACTCGTGCTCGCGTAGCTCGTTCGCGTGATGCGCAACCGGGGGCTGATCGGTAACACCGAAGAGCAACGGTACTCCGCACTCCAGTACGCCGCTTGCCGTGGGCGACTCGGTGCTCGCGCTCCGGATAGGCAAGCACCCGAACGAGTGGGGCTTTCGACGACCTGTTGCCCTGTCCCGAGATCCTTGGTCAGCTACGCCGGCCGCGCCGATGAACGTCCATTTCGAGCACATCGCGATCGCTGTCCACGAGCAGGACTTCGCCGCCTGGGACCGTACCTTGAGGGGCCCGCTCGGCGGCATCGAGGGCATGGGGGGTGACGCCGACGAGCTGGGCTTTCGCGGAGTGCAGATCCCCTACCCCTGCGGCGGCATGCTCGAGATCATCTCCTGGACGCAGCCCAGAGACCCGGCGAGCCCGATCGTCAAGTACGTCGAGCGTCATGGCCCGCGCGCGGCGCTGCACCACCTGACGTTCCTCGTCGACAGCATCGACGAGGCCCGCGATCGCTGTCGCGAGCTCGGCCACGAGTTCATGCAGGGTCGCGACAACGAGCTCTGGCGCGAGATCTACCTTCGCGCCCCATTCTTCGAGCCGCCGAAGATGCTGATCCAGCTCCTCGAGGCCGACAAGGAAGCGCTGGTCGAGAAGACCGGTGCCAGATTCCGCTCCGATCTCGTCGATCCGAACGTGCAGGCGGCGGCCGCAGCCACCCGGATCTGCGGCATACGCATGGCATGCCCCGACACCGCCGGCGCCATCGAGCTGTTCTGCTCGCTGCTCGGTGCATCGGTGAACGACTGCGTGCTGACGTGGGAGAGATCCTCGATGCAGCTGCAGCTCGCACCAGGTGCGTCGGCGACCGACAGCTACATCGTGATCGATCCGCCCGCAGGCGCATCACCGCTCGACGGCTTTGACGCTCCTGCCGAAGCCCGCGATCTCCTGAGGACGATCGCCGGCAAGGAGACCTCGACATGACCCGAGTCCGCTCGCTGGAGGGCCGCGAGGCCGGAACGCTCGCACGCATCATCCAGTTCCTGATGAGACGCAACGTCGGCAGGGACATCAACCCGATCAAGGTCCAGGCGCACGCGCCGCGCGCCATGCTGGCCAGCTTCCTCGCCAACGCCGTGATGGGCACCGGCAAGACCAGAATCGGCAACGACATGCGCGAGCTCGTGAAGATCCGGGCCGCCGCGCGCAACGGCTGCCCGTTTTGAATGGACATGCACGCCGCCGTCGGCGGCCATGAAGGACTGAGCCGCGAGCAGATCGACGCCGCACTCGAAGTGAGCGACTGCGCCTCGCTGCCGCTGCGCGAGCAGCTAGCGCTCGAGTACGCCGACCGCGTCAGCGCGACGCCCGTCGACGTGCCGGACGACTTCTTCGAGAAGCTGCGCGCCGAGTTCTCCGAGGCGGAGATCGTCGAGCTCACCTCGCACATCGCCCAGGAGAACTACAACGCGAAGTCGAACCGGCCGCTTCGCGTGGAGGCGAACGGGATCTGTCAGATTCCGCTGCCGAAAGTCGACGACTAGGCCTGGCGCGCCACGGCAGGTGCGGAGGAGCGCGCGCGTCAGAAGCAGATGATGTCCGATACGATGATGGACACCGGGTCACCGGCGCCCCGCACCTCCGGCGAGTAGCCGCAGGCCGGACAGCCGGGTTCGACCAACGGATTGCCGAGAGCCGCATTCACCGTGGCCGAGAATTCACTCGCGGTGACCGTACCGCTGTCATCGAGGTCGCACTCACACAGCGGACACTCCCCCACGGACACGACCTGTTCGAAGATTGCGAAGCCATCGCGCATCGTCGGTCGATCGAGCCCCGTGACCGGAGCACCGCACACTCCGCTCCCGGTCGTCCCCAGGCTCGCGCGGTCCCTGATAGCGTCGCGGAACGCAACGGCGAACTGCCCCTGCGTCGGGATCGCGCCCTCGAAGCCGCAGGTCACCAGATCGACCGGGCCACCGAACTGGGAGTACGAGAGGCCACCCGGATAGATGACCGCCGACAAGACCGTCTCCCCATCGTGATCGTAGAACGAGCCGACCCAGCCCTCGGGGAGCTGCAGAGAACAGTCCACGGCCACGCCCTCGCCGACGAACTCACCTGCGGCCGCGGCGTAGTCGACGTCGAACTCGGCAGTGACGACGTCGATATTCTCCGCCAGCCGGAAGGTGACGTCGCACGACGACGCTCCGAGTGTCGTGCTCGTCGTGGAGGTAGTCGTTGTCGTAGGCGCCATGACAGTCGTTGTAGACGTGTTCGGCGTGAGGCACAGGATGTCGGACACGATGATCGACACGGGGTCTCCGCCTCCCCGGACCTCTGGGGAATAGTCACAGGCCGGACAGCTCAGATCATCGCGTGCCCCCAGAGCCGCGTTCAGCACCGCGAGGCCGTCGGTTGCCGTGATCACGCCATCACCCAGCACGTCGCATTCGCACAGCGGGCAGTCCACGGGCTGACCAACGCCGGCCCGAAAGACATACAGAGCATCGCGAACGGTCGGTCGCGCAAGCCCCGTCACCGGCGCCCCGCAGACCCCGCTTCCCGCAGACCCCAGACCGTCCGTGGCTCGAACGGCATCCCGGAAATCGACCTCGAACTGGCTCTGTGTCGGATTCACCCCGTCGAACTCGCACGTCAAGAGGTCGGTCGGGCCACTGAACGTATCGCCGAACTGGTCTCCTATGAGCACGGCCGACAATCGCCTGGCTGCGTCGTCGTCGAACGTCTCGCCCGCGAACACTTCCGCGCAGCTCACCGCCGTGCCCTCTCCGACGAAGTCGCCGGACGCGCCGGCGTAGTTGACGTCGAACTCTGCGGAGAGGAGGGCGACGTTCTCCGCCAGGCGGAACGTGATCGTACACAGGGCAGGCTCGCCCATCGTGGTGGTCGTCGTGACGTCCGAACACACATACGGGCACACGAGCTCCTCTTCGAGCGCCACGGCCTTGCGAAGAAGTCGGAAAGCGTCGCTCACGGTGATCGAGCCGCTGCCGTCGAGATCCCCGCACTCGACGTCGGCGCAGTGGCTGGCCGACGCCGGCGAAACCATCACGGTAGCTGCCAGCAACGCGGCCACCAGCGGCACCGCCGGGTTCGACCCCATGATGGTTGTGGCCAGATAGCCGGCACGCTTCATCGCGACCCCCCTCGAGCGCGAGCCGTACCGGCCCGACATGGCACCGAACGGCACGCGAGCTTCGCACGTATGACAGAGCAGGATCCGTGCCGGCTGCGGGGCGTCGCGAAACTCGGGAAAGACCGCGGAAACGCGTTCACGCGCGCAGCAGGACTTTGCAAAGCTGGGAACGGATTCCCAGGCAGGAGTAGTGGGCAACGGCTGAAGCGCATCAGCCCGGCCGGACGATCCACATGACCAGCAACAGAAGAAGCCCGACCTCAACCACCACCTCGAGGAACCCGGGCTCCGAGTCCAGAAACTGATTGATCCAACGCAGCATCACTTCTCGCTCTGATAGGTAACCATCTCCAACCAGCATTCAAATGAATTGCGCTAATGGCGCCTTGCAACGCTGGTTGTCAGGTAGGCCGGACGCACGCGCGGGTTCAATCCGAGCTTGCCGACCTAGGGGGACTTCGCCTTGAACTTCTCGCGAATATTCTTCTCGCTGTCGGGGAATGTCGACGTCCAGCACGTGGGCGTAGCGCTGTTGGTCAGCTGCACGGTAACCGCAGAGTCTTGATCGAAGTAGTCGTTGACCGAAACTGGCTTGGGCCAGTTCATCGTCCATCGCGCGGCCTTGAGTCTGACCCTTCTCTCCCGCTCGGGGTCCGACCTGACCCGAATCTTGCGCACACGGTCCGTCGGAAGACGCCGCGACAGCGGCCTACGGATCGGGAGTGAGAACGAGGACGACGACAAGGAACGCGACTGATGCGGGTTTCCGCTACCGAACGCGCGCTTACTTCGCCGAGGTCATTCCACTGAGTTCGATGGAGTACGGTGGTTTTCGACAGCCAGCCGGCGCCAGAGCCGGCCCCGGAGATGCGACCGCACACGACGGTGCAAACGCCCATCGACAAGTACCTGAAGACAAAAACGAAAGTTGGCGCGGCCGGCAGGATTCGAACCTGCGACCTACGGGTTCGAAGCCCCCTCAGGACGATGACGATGATGCGCAGTAGATGCGGCTTTCCGTTGCCGCACGCGCGCTTACCTCGATGAGGTCATTCCACCGAGTTCGATGGAGTACGGTGGTTTTCGATACTGTACCGGCACCATAACCGGCACCGGATTCTGGATCCCCCGGTAGCCTCCCTTGCGCCTGAGAGATGGGCGTGAAGGTGCTCGGGCATGCGCGATGCAATTTTCCTGGGTCGATGCCATCGAGTCTGCGCGTGCAACGTTCGCACTGCTCACGCCGGAGAAGTTCCGCGAGCGGCCGTGGACGCGTCACTACGGCTACCTGATGCGCGAATACGCGACAGGCGACGGGGCAATCGCTCGCAACCTGCCGCACCGATCACCTGACGAGCTGACCGGGCTGCGCAAGTGAGTCGGCTGGCTGACGTTCCAGGACGTCGAGCCTGTGCTGCCGGGCGCGCGCCCGTGGCTGTGTCTGTCGACTGATCGAGGCCGTCCGCTACGGTCCGCCCGTGACTACCGACTCCGATCGACGAGCGGCCGATCCCTCGACCGTCCACTACCCGAAGACTTCGAAGGCCTGGGCTGTGAGGTCGCCGACCTAATCGACCTGCTCGCGACGGGCCGGGCAAGTGATCCAGTCAAGGCGGCGCGCAGGCTCGCGACGGCCTATGAGCCAGCGGCTGCGTTGGCGGCGCACTCAGTCGCCGCTCTCGAAGCCTGAGCGGCGACCTTCGACGCGTCGATCTGGCCCTGCTACGGCAACGTAGTCAGCACCGGAACACTCTCCTCGCACAGATCCAGTTCGAACTTGATGTTGTCGATCGCGCCCGAGGCGCGCACCGTCACCAGCATTGTCTCAACGCCAGGCATCGAGACGAACTCCTCGTGCACGACACCGTTGTTGTCCGTTCGGCGCCCTCTGAACTCATCTAGCTCATCACCTGAACCGTCGGATATCTTGACTACAGCGCCTGAACTGTCGAATAGCTCGACTGATGGGCGATCTTCATTGTTGTCGATGTCAATGAACGTTATGCCTCGGATCGTTACAGGGCCAACGGCAGAGAAGTCGTACATAGACGTCACCGTCTTGTTCCGGCCCTGGTCATTCGGGTCGTCGACGAGGCCGTCCTCATCGTCGTCGTCAAGATACTTGGCGACGATCAGGATATTGCCTAGGCACTCGGCATTCTCGAAATCCTCTCCTGCCTCGCCGCCGTCGCCCTCGCCAGGCCCACCGAACTCTTCGTTCGGACTGCCTAGATCCTTGTCAGGGTCTCCAGAGCAACGGTGGCGTCCGTCCTCGTCGCAACCGCCAAGACACGACGAATCGAAGAGCACGGCAGCGTTTTCGTCGTCGAGGCGCTTGTTTTCTCCGTGTACGACGATCGGACCGTTCCCCTCCCTTCCGTAGATTTCGAAAACGATGGTGCCGGCCGGAAGCGGCGTTCGGTCCTGCGAGCGTTCGAAGTCGATCGTGTCCTCACATCCGCCCACCGGCGATTCAATCGTGCAGAACGCACTGCAACCGTCGTCATTGCGCGGGCCGCACGTGCCCTCTCCGATCCCCGTGCAGGACAGTGGATCACTAGTACAGTCGCTTCCGTCTTCACACTGGCTGCCGTCGTCGCATTCCTCGGCGTCCTCGACAACACGGTCGCCACATAGCGCGAGAGTGGTTTGGCCATAGCAGCTCAAGACACGGTCGAGTTCATCGAGATCGACCGGCCCCGTCCCGTTCGGACATCGATCGAGCACGCAGTGAGATACGTTGCCGTTCACATCCTCGTCGGTCAGACCGATGGCGACGCCGCGCTCGGTTACACGATTGCCTTCCTCCGTCTGCCTATCTGGGACCGACTTGGCGACGCCTGGCACGAAGCGATAGTGTCCGCCGTTCGGCGTCAGAGCACCACTACAGCCGCTGGCAACGTCCTCATTGCTCTCCGCGAGCGCATACAAGCCGCCACCGGCATTGACGAAGTTCACGATGTCACCAACCCTCGCATTGAGTATGTCGAGTTCTGCCTGAGTCAGGATCCCGCCGCAGTCCGACGCGACTACCAGCGCGTTGTACTTCGTTCCGAGTAGATCGAGTTCAGCAGAAAGGGTGGCGTCAGTGTGTTGTTCGAAGTCTACGTCGAGAACGAAGCCACTCGCCACGATCCCGTCCCGGCCCGGATGTTTGACTTGCGGCTCGTCATTCGACTCGACGAAAAGGAACTTCGTGATGCCCATTGCTGTGAATGGATTGACCTGCGGACTCGTAATGAGGTCGATCGCAACACGATTAATGTTCCGTGCGCCCGTCGGGTTGTCGTCCGGTGCCGTGGCGGCCGCATGCCAGTCTGCATCATGACATGTAACGAAGACGGCGCCGCCGCTTGTGACGCAGACGCCTCCATCGTCACACACGCCTCCGTTGCACGGCGTGCCAGCACCGGAGAACGTACAGTCGGCATCGCAGCACTCGGTGCCATCGCAATCCTCGCCGTCGTCCACCATTCCGTTGCCGCAGGGCATATCCGGCACGCACGTGCACTCGTTCGCCTGCCCGGGAGGCACGCACGTCTCCGTTACGGCGCAGTGGCTATCATTCTCGCACTCCTCGGGAGCAACGACAGTGCCGTCGCCGCAGTCGCACACGAGCGAAAGCGTGTACTCGCCAGTACCTGAGAAGAACTGATCGAATACAATGATCGTATAGGGGGAAGTACCCGCGAGCGTCACTGTCCGTTCACACTCATCAAAGACACTGGGATCGCAACTACTGTCTGCAGCCGGGTCTGCACCCGGGTCTCCGTTCGCGTCGGTCAGCGACCAGGAAGGCTCCTGGTTAGTCAGCGCGAGCGTCCGGATGGTCACCGCCGTGCCAGGCACGGCGTCGAACGCGTAGCTATCTAGATCCCCATCAGGATCTATCTCAAGAGCGGGTTCGCCTGATCTCGGTAGTGTCTCCCCGCACGCGATAACGTCATCCCAACAGGACGGCTGCCCGTTGAACGTCGCCGAGTTGGGGACCAACGTCAGCGTGTACGACCCGGTCCCTGAGAAGAAATCATCGAACAAGGTAATCGTATATGGGGGAACGCCTGTAAGCGTCACGGTCTTCTGGCAGCCGGGGAAGACGCTGGAATCGCAACTACTGTCGGCAACCGGATCTGCTCCAGGGCCTCCGTTCGCGTCAGTCAGCTGCCATGACACTTCCTGGTTACTCAGCGCGTGCGGCCGGATAGTCACGACTTCGCCCGGCATGGCGTCAAACCGGTAGCCGTCTATCGCTCCCTCGGGATCTATCTCAGGAGCGGGTTCGCCTGATCTCGGTAGTGTCTCCCCGCACGCGATAACGTCATCCCAACAGGACGGCTGCCCGTTGAACGTCGCCGACTTGGGCGCCAACGTCAGCGTGTACTGCCCGCCTGAGTCGAAGAACTCGTCAAATACGGCAATCGTATAGGGGGGCGTACCTGCAAGTATCACGGTCTTCTGGCAGTCGGCGAAGACGCTGGCATCGCAACTACTGTCGGCAACCGAGCCTCCACCCGGATCTCCGTTCGCATCGGTCAGCGACCAGGAAGGCTCCTGGTTAGTCAGCGCGAGCGTCCGGATGATCACGACCTCGCCCGGAGCAGCATCAAACTCATACTGGTCGGTCGCCTGTTGTAAATCTCGGGACAGCGTGTCGCCGCATCCAACCTCGACCTTGCAGTCGATCGAGCACCCGTCCCCGCCACTCGCATTGCCGTCGTCACACGTTTCGCCCGAATCCAGGACACCATCGCCACAGGTCAGTGACGGCCCCGGTGCGCTTACACACGTCCTAACGCACGGCAGGGCTTGAGCGGCGCATGGCACCGTATCCGCCAGCATTTCGTCACTGCATCTGCGGCCGCAGGACCGTCGCCCTTCGTCCGGTGCACAGGTTCGCCTGCACGCCTTCGCTCTGGTTTTTGCGCCCCGGAGACAGGATCGCGTATCGCGTCCGCATTCGTCCGTGCACGCGGATTGCTCGGGCCGACGACAGATGTCGGTGCACGCTGCACGCATACGGTTGCACTTCTCTCGCGTCACGTTTGTGCCTGCTCGCGCAAGCTCCATGCACGTCCGGTTGCTAGATCGACAGCCCCGCCTGCAATCGTTCAGGGCAGCGTCAGCATCCGCCGCCGACAATGCCACGACGGTTGTAGCGGCAAGCAGGACAATTCTACGAGAGAAGCTCTGCGTTGAGGTCATCGGGTTCCCCCCCTGTGCGCCCAAGTCCCGGTGGAGCACTGATAGCGACCGTGCGGCCCGCAGTCAGAGAATACTTCAGAGCGAGTCGGGCACTGTCGTCCCGTGGATACATTTGCTTCGTGAGTAGAGAAGGCGGCCGAGGGTGAGTCAATGACGCGTTCGGGTCACCGATCCGACCAACACGAAGTCGACCTCTCGCTGGACGCGCCGAGATGGACCGGACGGCTTCGCTACTTGGCCAACACTTCGCGCGCGTGTCCACGGGAGGCTCGATTCTTATAGATCACTCAGTTCGTGACCTGCGTGTGAACCCAGGGCAAACGCCCCCGGCTGCGACGGGCGTATCGACGACGCGCGAAACTCCACGGTCGGCCGGCCTCCCCATCCCAGGTCAACCACAGCCTAAGCACGCCAACGGTGGTTAGAATCCATCGCGCCGGCAGCGCTTGGATCGGGACACACCAGGGATCAAAACAGGCCGGCGATCGTCAATTCGACAGCGGGATACCCCCGAGCCGAACATCCTGGTTCGCGGCCACCGATGTCGCTTGGAATCAGAATAGACCGTCAGCGGCCGGCTACGCGCGCTGACGGCGCCGCCTCGTGCACCCGGGCTTTGGGCCCCTGTCGCAACCAGCGATCGACCGGACCTGCGCCGCCAATTCGGCGGAGGCCGTCGCTGGCTTCGTTCGCGTTAGGCGCAGACGGACGTCAGGCCACGCGCCGCCGATCTGCCCGGCCTATCCGTTAGATCCCCCGCCCCCACTCCCGAACACCTGGTGGCAGGTTGTCGAGTTATCTCCATCGGCTGCGTGCATGCACGGCGCCGAATTGCTTCCGCGCCGTGCGCTGCACCGTCGTGAGAACACGCGTACAGAATCACACCGGCCAGCTTCAGCGGCTGCAGCATCGGAAGTCACGGCATCGCCGCCTCGTGTCAACATGGGGACATGATGCGTCTCTACTGCCTACGTGTCACTTCGAATCTGTGGGCGCATACGACCGAGGCACCCCGCATCGAATGCGGGATTCTATCCGGACACCACGTCGTCACGATGGCCTGCGTTTGCTCCGTCCGCAGATCGGCGCGAACCCGATCGCATGTAACTTCTCGCTATACGCCGCTCGTTGAGTGCGGCATAGTAGTCCACGCCAGGTCTGGGCTGATCACCGAACGGCCGGGAACCTTCACCGGCCTGGCTTGGCATCCCACCTGAAGGACGCTGAAAGGGGCGCAGTGGACCAAGACAATCTACGCAATCGAGTTCGTGCAGTTGAGCAGTCGGTGTACGACATCGCGATACACTGGGGAGCGGAGACGAGCCTCGATCCGAACGAGCCCCTGGAAGCTATCGTCGAGACCCTGAGAAGACACCCCGGCAGTATGGTGCAGCATCTGTGGACGCGCCTTCCCGGCCCCCTGAGTGCCGATACCTCGTTGGCGGACTACGAGACGGATGGGATACTCCACCATGGCGGCGACGTCTTTGTAGTCGGCCAGAAGAACGACCACAGAGCAGCCTACCGGTGGCTCACAGGCGCGATCGTGGGAAGCGACCCGCTGGAATGCGCCCGCGACGTGCGGGTGCACGCGCCGACGTTCGTAGCGGCGCTTGAGGCGGACGGGATCGAGGCCCCGCGCTTCCTGGTGACCGGCAGCGCGACGGATGACGGAGGTCAGACTTCGCTGACTGGCCCCATTCGGCAGAGGCGCGGCCAGCTTGCCAGCAACCGACCGATGGCGCTCACGCTGGACCAGTGCTGGCACTCCTCCGGATTCCGCGAGCTTGTCTGGTTCGGCCGCGAATTCCGATTCAACGAGCGGCAGGCTCGCGTTGTGGAACTGCTCTGGAACGCATGGAAGGCGGGCCGGATCGGCGTTCCGGCCGACGAGATCGCGGGCGCCGTAGCAGGAGCGGCGCTCAGCTTCAGCGTCGGGCACACCTTCCGTGATCACTCCGCCTGGACGGAGAAGGTGATCGTCAAACCTGCGCACGCGTACTACGCGCTCAGCTCTGACAGATCGCCCAAGTAGCCGTTCGATCCATCCATTCTCCGCCGATTCTCCGGTCGTCCTCCAATCGATCTCCGAGACGTGTGACACGAACCTGTCGTATGGTTCTCGCATGCGCCGGAAATATCGCCGTCGTTTTGTCGGGCTTCGAGCGCTGGCTCGTCGACTCGGACTGCAGACTGCCCCGCTCCTCCGTGAAGTCGAGGCTGGACGTCTGCCGGTCGTCAGGCTCGGGCGGCGGCTGCTGTTTGACGTGGGGTCGGTCGAGCGCGCTCTCGCCCGACGCTGCACCGATGGCGAGCGAGGCGAGTCTGGGTCGGTAGGCAGCGCAACTGGCAACCAGAAGCGCAGGCGCGAGGGATAGGTGTGGGACCACAGTGGACGATCCCAACAGCCGGTGCAGTGTCTGCTGGAACGTATGTCGTCCAGTGCATGGAGGTTCACGATCCCGTCTGGATGAGCGGGGGGTACAAACTCGAAGCACGCTTTGTAATTGTGAACGGCCCCTACCCTACTGGGCCAGAGGTACCGTATGCGGAACACGATGCGAGCTTCGAAGGAGAGCGGATCGTCGGGCCAACCGGCGTCGAAGTCTCCATGTTTTTCAATGTCAAGAAACGCGACGGCCAGTTCAGCGTCGGCCGGCGAAGCCGCCTGCGGAAAGCACTCGAATGTGCCCTCGATCGCCCGCTGAACGCTGCGGATCAGGCTGACCCAGCAACGATCCTTGTAGGCAAAGCGTTCGTGGCACACATCCGGGACGTCACGAGCGGATGGCGTGGTGACACACTCGACGCTGGGGCGCGTTACAGCGTCATCGACACGTTGGTGAAAGTCATGCCAATTGCACGCGACTCTGACGAGGACTTGCTCCCAGAATAGGCAGCACACTGGCTAGATACCGGCAACGGCCAAGTGGGAGCAGGAACAGGCGTAGGCGCAGGTGTTGGAAGAGGCTCACGACTAGGAAGCGCCGGAAGCGGAAGTTGGTGAAGGGAAGAGCAGAAAGGGACGGCATCGTCGTAGCCACCGGCACGGAGTCACACGGCTGGCGATCGGGAAAGCACCATGGCTGAGAGGCTACTGAAACCGCCTGAGGCCGCCGAGATGCTTGGCGTGGCCACTAGCACTGTCTACGCGTGGGCGTACGAGCGCCGAATCCCGTCGGTGAAGCTCCGCGGCCGGGTGCTCCGATTCCGACTCAACGCCATCGAGAAGATCATCCGACAGGACGAGCGCCCGGCCCTGCGGCCGCAGGGAAAACGCCAATAGCTGCCTGTGCGGGGCTCACGTATACGTACGGTGCGACGATTCTGAGCATGGACGAAGGACCTCGAAGAAAGCGCAGCGCCGCCGATAGAGGGCTGTTCCAGCGCCCGAAGGATTCGGGCATCTGGTGGATCCGTTATCACGACGAGAACGGCCGTGAGCACCGGGAGAAGGTCGGGCCAAAGGGGCTCGCTCGCAAGGCCTACCGGCGGCGCAAGACGGAGATCCAAGAACGGCGATTCTTCCCAGAGCGCATCGGACGTCGGGAAATCCTATTGTCCGCCGTGATCGACGACCATCTCGCGCGCGTCAAGGGGAAGCTACGTTCATACGATGATCAGGAACGGTACGGTCGCGTCTGGAAGGACGTTCTCGGGAACCGGCCGATTCGCCAGATAGCACCGGGTGATGTCGAACGATGGGCCGCCGAGAAGCGCCAGAGTTCTGCTCCCGCGACGGTCAATCGCTATCTCGAATTCCTGAAGCGCGTGTTCAACGTCGCTATCGCAGACGGCAAGGCCGATGTTAACCCAGTCTGTACAGTGACCATGTTCAAAGAGAATAACGAGCGCGTCCGGTACCTCACGGACGACGAAGAACAACGGCTGAGAGCGGAGATCGACGACGCTTGGTGGCCTCTGGTCGAGATAGCAATGCACACGGGCCTGCGCCAAGACGAACAGCTATCGCTGACGTGGGAGAACATCGACTTCAACGCCGGGATAATAACCGTGCAGCGCTCCAAGCATGGTGAGGCCAGGCGAATCCCTATGAACGACACCGTCCGATCTGCGCTGCGTAGGCTGCCCAGCCGCTTCAAGGGGGGCTACGTATTCCCGAGCAAGACGGGCGTGACGCCGCTGAATGCCCGAAATCTGTGCAATCGGATCTTCGACCCAGCCGTGAGGCGAGCTGGAATCACGGATTTCCACTGGCACGACATGAGACACACGTTCGGAAGCCGCCTGGCGATGGCTGGCGTAGACCTGCTCGCGATCAAGGACCTCATGGGCCACAAGACTATCGAGATGACGCTCCGGTATGCTCACCTGTCTCCGGCCCACCACAGAGATGCCGTCCAGCGTCTCAATCGCGACGTAACCCGCACCATAACCGGCACCAGAGAAGCAACAGCGACCGACGACGCAGCCAGCGATCCGCAAGTACCTGAAGCTGAAAACGAAAGTTGGCGCGGCCGGCAGGATTCGAACCTGCGACCTACGGGTTCGAAGCCCGGTGCTCTATCCAGCTGAGCTACGGCCGCGCGTGAGGCGAGCGAAGAGTGCGCCAGTCTACGGCGACTTGAGTGATGTGCAACCGCCGCGCGAACATCACTTTCCGCCGCGCTTCACCGCATCCGCCCCGAAGCGCGCGACGATGTCGTCAAGCGCGGCGTTGAGGGCGTCACGGCCATCGTCCTCCGATCCGTGGAACAGCCCGAGCTGTACGGGCCTCTCCTTGTCGAGACCGCTCATCTGTACGCCGATGAGCCGGATGGCGATCCCAGGCGGCTCGGCGTCCCACAGGTGCATCGCTACCCGTGCGATCTCGTTGCCGTCATCGGTCGGTTGCGCCAGGGTCTTCGAGCGGGTGACGAGCCGGAACTCCGCGTCCGGGCCTGAGGGCCGGTATTTCATGGTGACCGTCGCGCCGGTGATGCCATCTCGCCTGAGGCGCCGCGCAACGGTCTCGGCGTGCGCGATGACGGTGGCCTCGATGAGATCCCGATCGACGGCATCCTCGCCGAACGTGTTCTCCTCCCCGTAGGACTTGCGACTTCGATCGCACTCGACCGTACGCAAGTCGTCGCCGTTGGCCAGGCCGTGAAGAAGCGGGCCCCAGCTGCCGAGCTTCTTCTCGAGCACGTCCGGGTCAGCGTCGGCCAGCTGGCCGATGGTTGCGACGCCGAGATCGTGAAGCTGGCGCTCTGTAACGCGCCCCACGCCCCAGATCTCTCGAATCGGCAGCGGCCGCAGGAACTCGTGTACATCGCCTGCTTCAACGAAGAACGTGCCGTCAGGCTTCGCCTTGCGCGAGGCGATCTTGGCCACCAGCTTGCCCGGTCCAACGCCCACCGAAACCGGCAGGCTCAGTTCGTCGCGAACGGCGGAACGTATGCCTTCGGCGATCGCTCGTGCCGAGCCGAACAGCTTCAGCGACCCACCGATGTCGAGATAGGCCTCGTCGAGCGACAGTGGCTCGACCACTGGGGTGTAGCGGTAAAAAATCTCGCGGACGTGGGCAGAGATCTCGGCGTAGAGCCGCAGCCGGCCGGAGACGATTACCAGGTCGCGACACAGGCTGCGCGCACGGATCATCGGCATGGCAGAGCGAATGCCGAACTTGCGAGCCTCGTACGATGCCGCCGCGACGACGCCGCGCTTGCCCGCACCACCGACGACTACCGGCTTGCCCGCCAGGGACGGGTTCTCGCGCTGCTCGATCGACGCGAAGAACGCGTCCATGTCGGCGTGCAGAATCGTCGCCACGGGTCGAGCCTAGCGGGCGCAGCGCTCCGCGCAACATGTGTCGGAACAGCCCTCGGCCACGGCACGACCGCCGCGCGCGCCGGGCCCCTGCCCCCGCGCAGGAACCGTCGCCATCTATTACATCCGTGTCATCGTCGAGCCTTGCATTCGCCACCAGTTTCGTGTTTTATTCGCTTCATGGTCCTGACAAGATGGCCGCGGGCAATCCGCGAAATCCTCCGGTGTATGGTGCACGCCGTCTGCCGGTCGTCTCATTCAGACCCGGATCGGGGCTCGCCTCCCTCATCGCCCGAGAGGCAAATCGGTGCGCACTTCCTGGCAGCCGCCCGGGAGGCAAATCGGTGCGCACTTCCTGGCAGCCGCCCGGGAGGCAAATCGGTGCGCACTTCCTGGCGGCCGCCCGGGAGGCAAATCGGTGCGCACTTCCCGGCGGCCGCCCGAGAGGCAAATCGGTGCGCACTTGGCGCAGGCGAACAGCGTCACAGACAACCCCGAACCGCGGCGACACCATGTCACGCAAGTGACCACTGACGCCGAACTGGAGGTGTACGAGAGGCGCGAACTACGACGAGCGGATAGATCGCCGACGGTGGCGGCCGCTATACGCGCAGGCGGAGCAGCGAATCGGCCCGTGTGAGCTTCTTGCGGATGGGTATCTCGAACGGGCACGCGTTCTCGCAGGGAGCAGCACAGCCGACGCACACCTCGGCACCGTGGCCCAGGCGCTTGGCCATGCGGCCGTACTGCACGATGGCCTCGCGCTCCGCGCCGTAGGAGTCGAAGTACATCGAGTAACGCAGGATGTCGTCGATGGGCACATCGTGCGGGCACGCGTCGAGACACTCACCGCAGCCGGGCCGGCAATAGTCGCTGGAGACGAGCGCGTCGTACTTCTCGAGCAAGGCGAGATCGGCCGGGTCGGCCTTCTTGCCCGAGGCGAACAGGTACTCGTCGAGCTGCGCAGGACTGGTGATGGTAACCACGAGGCCGGCAACGTTGGGATTGTTGTTCACCCACTTGAACGCGGCCTGCGTGAAGCTGTTGCGCTCATCGGGCTCGAAGTCCTGCAACACGGTGTGGTGAGCCCCCTTGAGCGTCTTCATGGCAACGAAGCCCACACCATTTGCCGCGGCCCTGTCCATGATGCCCGACAGGTCGGGCCAGTTCTTGAAGTTGTAGGCGACCATGATCACGTCGAATCGACCGGAGTCGACGGCGCGGCTCATGACCTTCTCGAGCTCGGGTGTATGGCTGGACACACCCATGAAGCGCGCCTTGCCCTGTTCCTTCAGCCGGTCGAACGCCTCGTGGAACGTGGGCGCCATGAGCCGGTCGACGTCGTTGCAGGCGTGAATGTGAATCAGATCGACATAGTCGGTCTGCAGCCGCGCGAGGCTCGCGTCGACGGCCTCGATGATCTTGTCGACGGGGGTGTCCTCGTCGAGGTGGCCGTCGGGCGTACAGAACTTCGACGCGATGAAGACCTTGTCGCGCCGGCCCTTGACGGCCTCGCCCACGCTCTTCTCGGAGAGCGAATCCGAGTAGTCGGGCGAGGTGTCGATGTAGTTGATGCCGCGATCGAGCGCGGCGCGCACCACGTCGGGGTCGCGCAGGCCGCCGGCGCCGAAGGAGATGTCGGACATCTTCCAGCCGGTACGGCCCAGGGGGCGGTAGGACTGGACCGTCGATCCGGCCCAGCTTGCCTGCGGGGTATCTGCTTCGGTCGGCGCGCGACGAAGCAGGAAGAACTGGGTGTTGTACTTGAGGACCGAGCCGACACCGAGGAAACCGGTGAACGCTCCTGCACGCTTGAGGAACGTTCGCCGATCGGTGTCGCCCGTATCCTTCAAGCGCTCACGTCTCGGGCTTTTGCTCCGGCGAGGGCGTCGGCTCGCCGGGCTTAGCCGCCGGCGCGTCCATCTTCTTCTCGGCCCCGGCAGGCGCGGCCTTGGTCTCGGCCGGTTTTTCCTCGGCCTTCGTGCAAGCGGCCACCGAAGTCATCAGGCCTGCAGCCGCCACAGCGACAATGACGGCCTGCAAAGCTCTCTGTATCGTCATCGAGTCTACCCCTTTACCTCAGCGTCGTGAGCTTGTTGGTCTCGTATTTCTAGCATGATGATCGGATTTGCCAAAATCGGCCCCGATCAGTCTCCGAGCTTCCAGGTGGTGCCTTCCGGGCCGTCCTCGAGCACGACGCCGCGAGCGGCAAGCTCGTCTCGAATGCGGTCGGCGGCGGCGAAATCCCGGTTCTTGCGGGCCGCCGTGCGCTCGGCGATGAGCCCGTCGATCTCCTGGGGGTCCACGCCACTCTTGCCGGCTCCGCGGCGCCGGTACGCGTCGAGGTACCCGGCGGCCGACTGCGAGAACAGGCCGATGGAAGCCCCCACGGCCTTGAGCTGGCCGAGTGCGACACCGGCAGCATCGCGTTCGCCGGCATCGAGGTGCTTGTTGATATCGCGTACCGATTCGAACGCCAGCCCGACGGCGCGAGCGGTGTTGAAATCGTCGTCCATGCACTCGACGAGCGCGGCGGCACCGGCCGACTCGAACGTCAGGCCCGGATCGGCCACGCCGGCTTCCTCGGCGCGGGCGATCGCCTCGTAGGCCCGCAGCAGCGCGCGGGTCGACTCCTGGATGCCGTCCACGCTGAAGTCGAGCGGCGTGCGGTAGTGCGTGGAGAGAAGGTGCAGACGCAGCCCCTCTGCCTCCACCTTCTCGAGCACGTCCTCGATGGCGAAGATGTTGCCGAGCGACTTCGACATCTTCTCCTGGTCGATGCGCACGAAAGCGTGGTGCAACCAGTAGCGCACGAACTCCTCGCCGGTCGCACCACACGACTGCGCCATCTCGTTCTCGTGGTGCGGGAAGATCAGGTCCTCGCCGCCGCCGTGAATGTCGAACGGCTGGCCGAGGTACTTCGTGCTCATGGCCGAGCACTCCAGGTGCCAGCCGGGGCGACCGGGCCCCCACGGGCTCGGCCAGCTGGGCTCGCCGGGTTTGACCGACTTCCACAGCGCGAAATCCATGGGCCCGCGCTTGCGCTCGTCGACCTCCACGCGCGCGCCGGCCATCATGTCATCGAGGTCGCGGCCCGACAGACGCCCGTAGTCGGAGAACTCGCCCACCGAGAAGTACACGTCGCCCTCGCCCACCGAGTACGCCAGATCGCGCGCTTCGAGTGCGGAGATGAGCTCGATCATCTCGTCGATGTGATCGGTCGCGCGCGGCTCGATGTCGGGCTGCAGGCAGCCGAGCGCCTCCATGTCGCGATGCATGGCCTCGGTGTAGGTCTGCGTGAGCTCGAGCCATGGCACGCCGCGCTCGTTGGCGCGGTTGATGATCTTGTCCTCGATGTCGGTGATGTTGCGGACGAACATCACGTCGTAGCCGCGCCAGCGCAGGTAGCGCACGATGGCGTCGAAGAAGATGAGCGAGCGTGCGTGCCCTACGTGGCAACGGTCGTAGACCGTGATGCCGCACACGTACATCGCCACCTTGCCGGGGACGCCGGGCTCGAACGTCTCCTTGCGACGAGTGCGGGTGTTGTAGAACGCTAGGCTCACTCCTCGTCCCTCAGCTTGGACAGAACGGAGTAGTCCTCGAGCGTGGTGGTATCGCCGATGGCCTGCTCGCCCGAGGCGATGTCGCGCAGCAGCCGGCGCATGATCTTGCCGCTGCGAGTCTTGGGCAGCGAATCGGTGAAACGCAGATCGTCGGGCTTGGCGAACGCGCCGATCTCCTTGCCGACGTGCTTGCGCAGCTCGTCGCGAAGACCGTCGCTGGCCTCCTGGCCCGGACCGAGGGTGACGAACGCGGCGACGGCCTGGCCCTTGATGTCGTCGGGCCTGCCTACCACGGCGGCCTCGGTGACGGCCGGATGGCTCACCAGCGCGCTCTCCACCTCCATGGTGCCGAGGCGGTGGCCGGAGACGTTCATCACGTCGTCGATCCGCCCCATCACCCACAGGTAGCCGTCCTCGTCGCGGCGCGCGCCGTCACCGGCGAAGTAGATGCCCTCGAAGCGCGACCAGTACTGCTCCTTGTAGCGCTCTGGGTCGCCGTAGATCGTACGCAGCATGCCGGGCCACGGCTTGCGGATGACCAGCAGACCGCCCTCGTTGTCGCCGGCCGGATTGCCGTCGGCGTCGACCACGTCGATGTCGGTACCCGGAAGCGGCAACGTGGCCGACCCGGGCTTGGTGGTGATCGCGCCGGGGATCGGCGTGATCATGATGGCGCCGGTCTCGGTCTGCCACCACGTGTCGACGATCGGACAGCGGTCGCCCCCGATCACACGCCGGTACCACATCCAGGCTTCGGGATTGATGGGCTCGCCGACGGTGCCGAGCAGCCTGAGCGAGGTCAGGTCGTGCTTTTCCGGATGCTCGTCGCCCCACTTCATGAATGTGCGGATCGCGGTGGGGGCGGTGTAGAGGATCGTGACCTTGTAGTCCTCGACGATCTGCCAGAACCGGTCGAGGTCGGGCGCGTTGGGTGCGCCCTCGTACATCACGCAGGTCGCCCCGTTGGCGAGCGGCCCGTACACGATGTAGCTGTGGCCGGTCACCCAGCCGATGTCGGCCGTGCACCAGTAGATGTCGTCGTCGTGCAGGTCGAAGACCCAGCGCGCGGTGATGTAGGTCTGGGTCATGTAGCCGCCGGTGGAGTGCACGACGCCCTTGGGCTTACCCGTCGTGCCCGACGTGTACAGGATGAACAGCGGATGCTCGGCGTCGAGCTCGGCGGCCTTCGCCACCGGCTCCACACCGTCGATCGCATCGTGCCACCACACATCGAGGTCGTCGTTCCAGCTCACCTCGATCTCGTCGCCGAGGCGGCGAACCACCACGACGTTCTCGACGCTCGGGCACTGGGCCACGGCATCGTCGACGATGACCTTGAGCTCGAGCGGCTTGCCGCGGCGCCAGCCGCCGTCGGCGGTGACGACGAGCTTGGCCTCGGCGTCGTTGATGCGGTCGCGAAGCGCGTCGGCCGAGAATCCGCCGAACACGATCGAGTGCGTGGCCCCGATGCGGGCGCAGGCGAGCATCGCGATCGGCAGCTCCGGAATCATGGGCATGTACAGGGCCACGCGGTCGCCGGCCTCCACGCCCAGGCGCGTCAGCGCGCCGGCGAACGTGCACACTTCGCGGTGCAGCTCCTCGTAGGTGAACGTGCGCTTGTCGCCGGGCTCACCCTCCCACAGGATCGCGGGCTTGGTGCGGCGCTCGGTGGTGAGGTGCCGATCGAGGCAGTTGTAGGTGATGTTCGTGGTGCCGCCGACGAACCACTTGGCGAACGGTGCGTCCCACTCGAGCACCCGGTCCCACTTCTTGAACCAGTGGAGCTCGCTGGCGATCTCGGCCCAGAACGCCTCGGGGTCGTCGCTGGCGCGCGCACACAGGGCGTCGTAGTCGGCGCGGCTCTTGATATGGGCGCCCGCGCTGAACTCGGCCGGCGGCTCGAAGTGACGTGTCTCGTGCAGTAGCGATTCGATCTGCTTCTCGGACATCTCTCCCCCTCTCTCGTTCTATCGCTTCGTACGCTGTCGGCAGGCCGGATTCCCGGCTGCGGCGGCCTAGATTATAGCATCGTGAGGCCGCCGGACACGGATAGCGTCTGGCCGGTGATATAGCCCGCGTCCGAGGACAGGAAGAACGACACGGCGGCGGCGATCTCGCGCGGCTCGGCCACCCGCCCCATGGGCACTGCCTTCACCATGCCCTCGACGATGCGCTCACCCCGCGGTGCCTTGCGCAGAACGTCGAGAAGGCCGGCTTCGGTAGGCCCCGGGCAGACGGCGTTGACGGCCACGCCGTGGCGCGCCATCTCCCGTGCGAGCCCCTTCACGAAGCCCAGCAGGCCGGCCTTGGTGGCGCCGTAGACCACCTCCCCCATCGAGCCCACGCGGCCGGCGTCCGAGCTTATGCACACGACACGACCGCCGCTGCGCTCGATCATCGCGTCGAGCAACGCGTGGGTGACGTTGAGCGCGCCGATCAGGTTCACGTCGACGATCAGCCGCCAGTCCGCGGGCGTGCTGTCCTTGAACAGCCCGGGCCGGTCGGTGCCGGCGTTGTTCACCACTGCCCAGGGCGCGCCGAGCGCGGCGCGCGTGGCGTCGGCGGCGGCGCGCACGGAGTCGAGGTCGCTGATGTCACAGGCGGCGGCCGCAGCGCGTCCGCCGGCCTCCTCGACCTCCGTCGCTACGCTCGTCGCGGCGTCACCGTCGAGGTCCCACACGGCCACCGCGAAGCCGTCGGCCGCGAGCCGCAGAGCCGTCGCACGTCCGATCCCGCGTCCGGCGCCGGTGACGACCGCGACCTGCCTCACGTCAGTCATGTTCGACTCCCGCCTGCATGGTCACCACGCGCCCCGTGCCCTCGCCCGTCACTTCACAGCTCCAGCAGCTGCGCGACGAGCTCGCGATTCTCGGTAGCGTCGCCGTACGTCACCTCGGCGGCCTTGGCGCGCTTGAGATACAGGTGCAGATCGTGCTCCCAGGTGAAGCCGATGCCGCCGTGCGCCTGGATGGCCTCGGTGGCCACCCGGGTACACGCGTCGCTGGCGTAAGCCTTGGCCATCGCCGCGGCCAGGCGTCGGTCGTCGGCACCGGTGTCCAGAGCCCACGCGGCATAGTACGTGAGCGAGCGGGCGTTCTCGAGCAGCACCTTCATGTCGGCGAGCTTGTGCTGGATGGCCTGGAACGTCGCGATCGCGCGCCCGAACTGCTCACGAATCTTCACGTACTCGACGGTCATGGTGAGCGCTGCATCGGCGATGCCGCACAGCTCGGCGGCCGCTGCGGTCTTGGCAACGTCGGCCAGATCGTCCAGCGTCGTCGGCGCGACAGGTCGCCCACCGAGCAGGTCACCGGCCTCGACCCGTACGCCGGCGAGCTCGACGACATCGAGCTTGCGCGTCCTGTCGACGGTCTGCATGGGCGTCACGGTGACACCGGGCGCGTCGGCGCCGACGCGGAAGAAGCCGAGCGCGTCCTCGAGACGGATGACCACGATGAGCGAATCGGCAGAGCGCGCGTCGGGAACGAACAGCTTCGTCGCGTTGAGCTCGTAGCCATCAGCCGTGGCCGTGGCGCGCCCGTCGAGCCCGTCGACGTGCCAGCTGCCGCGGGTCTCGGCGACGGCGGCGGTCAGACGATGAGAACCGGCCGCCACCTGCGGCAACACGGCGCCCTGCTGTGCCTCGTCGGCCACCGCAAGCATGGCCGGTACACCGAGACACACGGTCGCCATGAACGGCCCGGGGTAGACCACCTCGCCCATCTCTTCCATGACGATGGCGAGCTCGAGGATACCCAGACCGCTGCCGCCATGCTGCTCGGGCACCGTGAGCCCGAGCCAGCCCAGCCCCGCGATGGCCTGCCACGACGCGTCGGTCATGCCGAGGTCGCTGTCCATCATGGCGCGCGCGAACGACGCCGGCGCCTCGGCCGCGAGGAAATCGCGCACGCTCGCGCGCAGCTGTTCCTGCTCGTCGCTGAAGCCGAAATCCATCGCTACCGGCCCGCCTCACCCCTGCCGCGACGCTCAGCGCCGGGGCATGCCGCGAGACTGTTTTTCGAACTGCTCGTAGGCGAGTTCGACGTAATACTGTGCATTGAGGCCGAGCAAGTACAGCCGATCTTCTTCGACCAGACGCGCGTACACGGCCGTCCGGGTCGGATTGCGCTTGCCTAGCTCGACCGTGGCCACCGAAGCGCCCGACGACCGCAGCGCGAGCACGGCCAGCGGCGGATCTAGCCCGAACTGCGCGATGCTCGTTCCCCCGTCCTCGTCGTCCGAGAGGATCTCCACCGGCGGAATGGTCGTGAGCGTGTCGAGAAGCGCATCGAGAAGGTCGTTGGACACCTCGAGCCCGGCCGGACGGACGACGACCCACCGCTCGCCGTCGCGCTCGATCTCGACACTCAGGTCGCCGCGGACCACGGTCATGGCATCGATCGAGCTCGCCGTCGCATTGATGATGGGCGCGACGGGCCGTTCCTCCACCGCCGCCACGGGACCGCGCTCACGCCACACTCCGTAGACGTGAAAGCCGGCCGCGAGGGCCAGCACCCAGTAGACGACGACGCTACGCCAGGTCACGGCCGCAAGCGCCTCCACACGAACAGCGCGATGCCGAACGCGATGAACAGGCCCGGCTGTACGATCACGGCCCCGACGAACACCCCTCGCAGCTCGGCCTGGCTGACGAAGAAGACCTTCGTGCCGGGCTTCTTGGCCCTCGGTCGCGCGGCGATGAGACGCTCCTCGCGCGCCAGCCAGTTCACCGAGTTGAGCAGCAGGTCGCGGTTGCCGAGGTAGTCGAGGAAACGGTTGCTGACGAACTCCGAGTCGCCGAACACCATCAGACGGGTACGCGTGCCCGCAGGAGCGTCGCCGGCCGCGGCGGGCATGAACACTTCCTGCGCGACCGGCAGCGGACCGTTGAGGTCGCGGCCGGCGACGAAGCGCGCGCGCGTCCCGCGCAGCACGGCCGGATCGTGGCTGGCCCAGCTACGGACACCCGACTTGAGCAGCCAGACGGCCTCGCGACCAATCGACTCGTCGGGTCGCGCGCCGATGGAGCGCGTGCCCGAGAACAGCGGCGGGCTGTCGAGCCGGGCGGTGACGAGCTGACGCGTGTTGCGCTCGGGAATGGCGGCCGTCAGCGGCTCGCCGCCGCCGAGCCGGTTCTCGGGGTCGACCACGACGTTGTCGCCGGCCTCGACGCCGTAGGTCTGCAGCCAGGCCGCCATGCGCGGTGCGGCGTACGGATCGAGCAGCACCATGAGCTTTCCACCGCCGGCCAGATAGCGATCGAGCGCCTCGAGCTCGGAGCCCACCGGGTCCTTGTGCGGCCCCGGCATCAGCACCACGTCAGCGTCGTCGGGAACCTCACGACCGCCGAGCAGGCTCAGCTCCTCGACGTCGTAGAACTCCACCGACAGCGCGGTGCGCATCATCGAGCATCCGGTGTGGCGATCGCTTTCGCCGATCGAGCACTCACCGTGGCCCGCCACCACGTAGACCGTCTTGGCGGGCTGCGTGACGTACAGGATGGCCGAGATGATCTGGGTCTCCGAGGGGTTCGAGAAATCGGTACGTCTCGACTGACTCGCCACCACCGTCGAGCCATACGCATCCACACCGTACTCGGCCGCCAGCGCGGGGTTGCGGTTCACGTCGACGATCGTGTACGTGATGTGGCCGCTCTGCTTGGCAACCTGCCAGAGCAAGTCCTTGAGAATCGGGTTGCGCGGATCCTCGGTGCGGATGAAGCCGGTGATCGTGAGCGGCTCGTCCACGTCGCGCAACACGCCGAGCGCGTGATCGGACAGCGTGAACCGGTTCCCCGGGCTGAGGTCCACGCGCAGGTTGTACAGGTAGGCCATCGCGGTCAGCGCGAACAGCAGCGCGAACAGCCCGGCCGCGCCGACCATCACGAGCGCGTACTTGCGGCCGACCGGGGAGATCACCGTCTGCCGCTCCACTGCCGCGACTCCATCGAGCGCATGGTGAGGAAGCCCATCAGCACCGTGATCGAAGCGAAGTACGCGACATCCTTGCCGTCGATCACTCCGCGCGAGAACGGCTCGAAATGATCGTATGCGCACAGCTGCGAGATGATGCCGAGCAGGTCGGTCGGCACCGCGGCCTCGTTCCAGCTCAGGTTCCACAGCAGCAGCACGGCGCCGTAGCTGAACATCGCCGCGATCAGCTGGGTCTCGGTGAGCGACGAGATGAAGATGCCGATGGACACCATCGCGCTCACGAGCAGGAGGATCCCGACGTAGATCGCGACCAGCTGCGACGTGTCGTACGCCTGAACCCGGTAGATCATCACGGGGTACAGGGTCGTCGCCCCGATGATCACCGCGAAAACGCACATGCACGCGAGGTACTTCGACGCCAGGATCTCGAAATCACGCAGCGGTGCGGTGTACAGCAGCTCGATTGTGCCGAGATTCTTCTCCTCGGAGTACACGCGCATGGTGATGAGCGGGATCACCGTGATCACCACCCGCACGATGTCGTTGAACAGCCGCTGCCACAGGTGCTCGACGATGCTCTCGCCGAAGCCGAACGTGATGAACGCGTTGAGGTCCGTGTAGAAGTAGTAGCCCGACAGCGCGAGGAACACGCCGGCCACGAAGTAGACGAGCGGCGACGCGAAGAACGACCTGAGCTCCTTCACCAGAAGTGCGTTGAAGCGCCTCATTTCGAGCCTTCGGCGTCCTCGAGGATGCGCACGAACAGGTCTTCGAGACTGATGGCCTGTGGGCTCACCTCGTGCAGTGCCCAGCCGCGCTCGACGGCAAGGCGCGCGAGCACCGGCCCGAGATCGTCGTCTCCCTCGCCGCTCACCACCAGCGAGATCAACCCGGTGGGGTCACGGTCGGCCACGGTCACGTCGGACACGCCGGGGCAGGCACCGAACACCTGCATGGCCTCGTGCATCGGAGCACGAACCTTGAGCAGCGTCTCCCCCTGCCCCATCGTCTTGCGCGCCAGCCCCTCGGCCGTGTCCTCGGCTACCAGATGCCCCTTGTCGAGGATCAGCACGCGCCTACACGTGAGGCTCACCTCGGGAAGGATGTGCGTGGACAGCAGCACCGTGGCGTTGCCCGCGAGCTGGCGGATGAGCGTGCGGATTTCGACGATCTGGCGCGGATCTAGCCCGACGGTCGGCTCGTCGAGGATGAGAACGTCGGGCCGGTGAATGATCGCCTGGGCGATGCCCACGCGCTGTCGGTATCCGCGCGAGAGCTTGCCGATGTGGCGGTCGGCCATGTGCGACAGCCCGCAGCGGTCCATGGCCTCGTCGAGCGCTTCGCCCACCGGCCCGGTCACCTCGTGCACGCGGGCCACGAACGTGAGGTACCGGCGCACCGTCATGTCCGGGTACAGCGCCACGCGCTCGGGGAGGTAACCGATGTGGCGACGGGCCTCGCGCGGATGGCGCTGCACGTCGACGCCGGCGACCAGACAGGTACCGGCGGTGGGCCCGAAGAACCCGGTCAGCATGCGCATGATCGTGGTCTTGCCCGAACCGTTGGGCCCGAGCAGGCCGACGATGTCGCCGCGCTGGATCTGGAACGAAACGCCGTCGACGGCCCGGTGCAGGCCGTAGTCCTTGGTGAGCCCCTCGGCGCTGATCATGCTGGCATCGCCCCGCGAGTCGGCCGCCGCGGGGCGCTCATGACGTTTCGATCAACCGAGCCGGCCAGCGGGCTCAAGCGTCGATCGCAGGCCTGCGCTGGATGAACTTCGGCTTCACGAGCACCAGCACGACCGGCAGCAACGTCATCGACGCCGCCCAGCTGATCGTCATCCAGATCGCCAGCAGCAGGCCCATCTCGGCGTCGAATCGAATCTGCGAAATGACCCAGAACAAGGTCGAGAAGATCATCGTTGCCGACACGAACGTCACGTTCTTGCCGGCAGTTATGATGGCCATGTGCACGGCCTCGTCCACGCGTTTCTTGTTCTCCGATTCCGCGTACTTGCCCTCCAGCTCGAAGTACGACTCGATCGAGCGGCTCACGATGTACAGACCGTAGTCGATACCGAAACCGACCCCCACCGTGATCACGGGCAACGTGTTGATGTTGATGCCCATCCCCTGGTAGCCCATGTACGCGTTGATCACGAAGTTCGACGCGATCAGGGGCAGCAGCATGATGAGCCCGGAAACGAACGATCGATACGTGAACAGCAACACGAGATAGATCGTGCCGAAGCCCAGCGCGTTCATCATCACGTCGTTGCGCAGCAGCTCCTGATTGGCCGCCGCAAGCACGCCGATCAGCCCGCCGGCGAGCTTGAACGAGGCCTTCTCCATCGGGTTCTTCTCGATGAACTCTTCGGAGCGACCGATGATGCGCTCGATGTTCGAGCCCTTGTGGTCCCTGCAGAAGAACGTCACGTGGGCGGTCTGATAGTCGGTGGTGACGTACTTCGCCGTTTCTGTCGGCGGCGAACCGGAGAAGAAGATGAAGAACAGACCGCCGATGTCGACCCAGTTGTTCGGAATCACTCCCCACTTCGGTTCCAGCTCGTGAAACACGCTGTTCACGGCTCGAATGATGTCGGAAAGTGAAAAGCTGTAGCCAACGCCCGGATCGCGCTCGAGGAAACGCTGGAATTCCTCCATCGTCTTGAGCGCCTCGGGGTCCTTCATGGCGTTCTTGTCGTAGCCCTCGGCCACGATGATGAGAGGCTCCACGCCACCGAATTTGTCCTGAATCTTGGTGTGCGACTTGTTGTACTGCGAGTCCTCGAACAGCAACGGCGAGGCCGAGCCCGGATCACCGATGATGAGCTTCGTCCACTGGGTGAAACAGACGACCGACACCCCGAGCCAGAACACGATCGTGATGGTACGTCCGGCGCGACTCAGAGTGGCCGTCCCGAACGCCTCGATCATCCGGTAGAACAGCCCCTGGCTGCGCTTGGCGACGATGTGATCGTCGGGCGCGTTGAGCAGATCGTAGACGATCGGGTTGAGCAGCAGCTCGGAGATCGTGATCGCCAGGATCCAGAACGATGCCGTGATCGCCAGCTTCTGCAGAAGCAGAATCGGCACCAGGATGATGACCAGCACACCGAGAGCGTCGGTGATGATGCCGGAGAGTGTCGGCACGAACAGCTCGGCGAAGCTCGCAACGATTGCCTTGTGCTTGTCGAAGTCGTTGGCGAGGTATTCCTCGTAGTAGCGGTCGTGCATTTGCACGGAATGGCTGACCGCTCGCGCCGTGATGAAGAACGGTATGACCAGTGCCAGGGGATCGAGGGAATGCCCGATGAGATCGATGAACCCGAGGCCCCAGATCGCCGCAAGGACGCCGGTAATGGTCGGCCGCAAGGCACCACGCCAGTCGTGGAAGTACAGGTACAGCACGATCCACACGAAGAGAGTGGCACAGATGAAGACGACGAAAATTTCGCCAGAGAAGTGGTAGACCCAGCCGTACAATCGCGGCTCTCCGGCCGTCCATACCTGGATGTCGGACCCGCCCCCCTTGATGACGACCTCGCCGGGCTTGCCTTCGCGCAAGTACGAGATTGCGACGCCGGCATCGTCGCCGGCTTCGAGCCCGTCGGCCACGGCCGCGCCCACCTGGTAGCGATGCTCGGCGGTCGCGCCGTTAATCTTCGTGATGACGTCGCCTGCTTCCAGCCCGGCGGCTGCAGCAACCGAGTTCGGGAACAGGCGCTTCACGATGATGCCCGTGCCCTTGTCGACCCCGTACGCTTCGGCGCGATCGGGATCGACGTCGATGAGCTGTGCCCCGACCCACCCGTCCTTGTGGGGACGGATCACTCGCTGGTTCATCTCGTCGAAGATGCGACGATAGTCGAGACGTCCCTCGATGAAGTTGGCGCGGACGATCGCGGCCTTGTCGTCGAGCGAGACGAGGATGCCGTAGACGTTCTCCGAGTTGTGGACGATGCGCTGCACCTCGGCGGCCTCGTCCGGAGTGCGCGGTATGCCGATCATGATCGGCTCCGATCGCAACGTGCCGCCGGCCGCCACCTTGAGGTGGCGCGTGGTGCGGTGGCCGATCGAATCGATCTGGTTGTGATTGACCCCGTAGATCTTGTCGACCTCTTCGGTCATCAGGTAGACCTGCGCGAGGTTCTCGACGTTGAAGAGGTCCCCGTCCTCGACGTCGATCATCATCATGATGTTGTTGGCGCCGCCGAAGTTCTTCGAATACTTGTTGTGGATCTTGATGAACTCGTGGCCCTGCGGCAGCAGGTCGCCGAAGCTCGTGATCATCTCGAGATGGCTCGCGCGCCAGCCGAAGAACGCCGTGACGACCGCAACAAGGATCAGGATCGGCGTCCGATTACGGATCAGACGTTCGCCGAGGAGGTAAAGCGCCTCTTTGTCTTGTCTTGCCATTCGCCCGTGCCCTTATCCGATGCGCCGATACCAGGTCTTGCCGCCGTCGTCCGTGGACATCACGAACCCGAAGCCGCCGACGATCCAGCCGTTGTCGTCGTCGTAGAAGCGGACCCGGCGCATCCAGTTGTTGACCTGACTGCCGAGGTCGCCTCTCGCGAACTCACCATTCCCCGTTGACATCAGGGCCTGGCCCGAGGAGCCCACGACCCAGCGATCACCGTTGCCGAGAATGGTCGCCGAGTAGAACGGATCGATGTACTCGGCGACGTTGCTCTTGACGAAGTTCCAGTCCTTGCCGCCGTCGCTGGTCGACGCGATGCGACCATCCAGCCCGCACACGATGCCGTTGTTCGCATCGCCGAACTCGATGTCGAAGAAGGTGGGCAGATCGAGGATGTCGAGCACGCTGGCGTCCATGACCGACGCCTGCTGCTGCTCCCACGTCTCGCCACCATCGGAGGTGTGGTAGATCTTGCCGAACTCGCCGACGATGTACCCGGTGTTCGCATCGAGGTACTCGACGTCGTACAGAACCGGATCCTCGAAGGCGAGCGCCAGGTCGGGGTCCATCTCCTGATCCATCTTCAGGGTCTGGATCTCCCAGCTGTCGCCGCCGTCGCGCGTGCGCATGTAGATCGACTTGTCGCCGATGACCGCGGCGTTCTGCTCATCGATCACGGCGACCGCGAACAGATAGGCGTACTGGCAGGGGCGGTCGAGTGACCGGAATCGACGCTCCTCGGGGTCGTTGCACTCCGAGTCGAGCCACACCTCGGCCTCTTGCTGCTTCCAGCTCTTGCCGCCGTCGGTGGTCTTCAGCACCAGGCCGGCCTCGCCGACGATCCAGCCCACCTTGTTGCCGGGTGCGAAGTCGATGCTGTACAGCGATCGGTGGGTGCCGGAGTCCGTCTGGCTCCAGCCGAACCCGCCGTCGGTCGACTCGATGATCTTGCCACCGTAACCGATGACGATGGCGCGCTCCGGACTCATCACGGCGACATCGAAGAACTTGTCGGATACGTAGATTTTCTGCTCGGTCAGTGGCTCCCACTCGCCGGCACCGTGACAGCCCACGGTTGCCGCCAGGGCAACAGTCGCCAACACGAAGCCCAGCGATCGGACTGCCACGCGTCTGATACTCATCGGAATCTCCTTATGAGTGATGGAAACGCCTTGTGGCGCTCGATGCTGTCAGGATCGCACACCGGTACCGCCCGCGACGCGAGGCGCCGTCTTATCGGCCAGGTCAGTCCGTGTCAAGGTACCGGAATGTAAGGGATGTCAGCCGTGGTCGGGGCTGCAGGCTACTCGTCGGGGAAGTACTCGGTGCGCTCCGCGCCCTGGACGAGTGTCTGCTGGTCGATCCGCCACTCACCGTCCTCGCGGATCAGGATGTAGATCTCGTGCTCGTCGAGGCCGAGCTGGTTGAGGTATTTGTCCTGTGACTTGAGGATGTTCGGGACCTTGGCCTTGTCCCCCTCGAGCACCGCGTCGAAGACCTGGTAGCCGAAAATCTTCACCTCTCCCATCTGTACGATGTACTGCTGCTCCTTCGCCCAGGCCTCGCGGTCCTTGCCCGCCCTGAGCGTGGTCGACACGTACTGATAGGCTTCCGGGAACTTGTTGGCCTTCATCGCGCCGAGGTACTGTTTGACGGTGTCCTCGGGGCTCCGTGCGTCAGCTGCGGCGACCGCTGCGCTCGCACCGACGTGCAGTGCCATGATCGAGACTACCGAGACGAAGGCGAGCAAGACGCGGCGGATGTTCATGGCGTCATGTTACCTACGGCCGGCCTGAAGGCAAGCCGCTCGGGAGGGGCGTGGCGGCCGGCCTCAGCAGTAGCACGTGACGCCGGTTTCGCGCGATTTCACGCAGCTCGACATCACCGATGATGCCCCGCAGCACGGGTACGCGCCCGTCCTTCGTGAGCACCAGCACGCTTCCGGCTTCGTCGAACGCCGCGCGGTAGGCGTCCTCGTCCTCGCCGTGAACCATCTCCCATGTCGTGTAGAACAGGAACGAGTACGGCATCACGCCGAACGCGACCATGCGATCGGGCCGGCCGTGCTCCAGCGCGGCGGTCGCAAGATCGCGGTCGCTGGTGAAACGCCCCAGCGCGGTCGGCGCGGCGAGCTCGAACGTGAGCACGGTCGCGATCATACCGGCACACAGCACCAGCAGCGGCTCGATGGTGGTCGGCATGCGCGAGCGACCGGCAACCAAAACCGTCGCGGCGGCGACAGCCACCGGTACGAACACCAGCGCGATAGCCTCCTGCCCCGGCGACTCGAGATGAGCCGCGATCGCGGCGGCGAAGGGCAACGACGCGCACAGGCCTGCAGCCACCGACACCAGCGCCCGGCCGCGGGTGGCCGTCGCGCCGGCAGCATCGACGAGCCAGCGCGCTACGACCACGGCCGCTGCCGGGAACGCCGGCAACACGTAGGTGGCGAGCTTGCCGGTGGACAGCGAAAAGAACAGCAGCACCCACACGCAGTAGGCGGCCAGGAACGCGTCGGAGCCCTTGCGCCGCAGCGCCGCCCCGAACGCGTGTGGCAGCAGTAGTGACCACGGAAGAAGCGCGCCGAAGACGATCGGCACGAAGAACCAGAACGGCTCGGGGTGGAAGATGTCGGCGGGCCACAGATAGCGTCGGATGTTGTGAATCCACACGAAGTCCACGAGGTACTGCGGCGCCTGCAACCATACGGGGACGGCCCACGCGGCCACCACCGCGCCGGTCAGCACCGCGCCGGCAAACGGCCGCAGCTCACGCACCGAGACCTGTCCTCGAACGATCAGAAACAGAACCGGCCCGGCCACCATGATCAGCGCGGCCGGCCCCTTGGCCAGCACGGCGATCCCGACGAACAGGTAGGCGGCCAGCAGCATCCGGCCGCGTTCGCGCCGATCCAGCCAGGTCGCGAACGAGACCACGGCGGCCGTCATCGTCGCCGTCAGCAGCGCATCGAAGTTCGTGAAACGGCCGACGTGAACGAAGAAGCCGCAGGCGGCGAGCAGCGAGCTCGCGACCAGCCCGACGGCAACGCTCGTGCGCGCGCCGTAGCCGTACACGGTGACGATCGTGAGCCAGCTCAGCAGTGCGGGCACCAGCCGCGCCGCCGTCTCACCGACCCCGAACAGGCGATAGCAGACGCCGACCAGCACGTAGAGCAGCGAGGGCTTGTGATGGTACGGCTCGAAGTTGATCAGCGGCTCGAGGACACGGCCGGAAACCAGCATCTCGCGGGCGATCTCCGCGTGCCTGGCCTCGTCGGGATCGAGAAGCGGGGCCTCGCCCAGGGCCAGCCCGAGCAGCGCCGCCGCGCCCACGCCGACCAGCGCGAACCCCTGGCGCCGCGACAGGCGTTTGCTGACAGCGGCGACTCGCTCTAAAAGGATGCGCACCATGGAAACCGATACGGAACAGGTAGAAGTCCAGGAGGACCCGGGCGCGAGGATAGAGGAAATCTTCCAGGCGTTCGAGGGCAAGGGCGTGGTCGGACTGGAGCAGGCGGCAAGCTTCCTGTTCCACCTCGAGGGCGACAGCGGCGGCAGCCACCTGCTGCGGCTTGCGGCCGACGGCGGCGTCAGCTGGGAGCAGGGCTACAGCGGCGAGGCCGATGTGGTGCTCAAGCTGTCGGTCGACGATTTCCTCGCCATTGCCGACGGAACCTTCGACGGCCGGCTGGCCGTCGCCAGCGAGCGCGTGGAAATGACCGGAAACCTCGAGATGGCCGAGAAGCTACTGGGGTGGGTGGAGCCCGAGGAAGCGAGTTAGCGTAGCTTCCGAGCTACCTGGCTCACTCGGAACATCCCCCATCTCGGGCCACCGAACCGCCACCCTCCCCCAAAAAAGAAGGGCACGCCCAATCGAGCGTGCCCTCCAAATCCAAACCGCGCCCCGCGCGGCTGAAACCTTCTTTTGTTCCGACTTCGCGAAGCCGACTTTTTCTGACTACGCCGACGCCGAGTAGTGAACGACGGGCCCGTCCTCGCTGATCCCCTGCATCGACCGCAGCCGGCCCTCGAACACGTCCTGGATCACCTGCAGCACGATCTCGTCGTCGAACGGCTTCGACATGTAGAGATCGGCACCGACCTCTAGCGCCTTGGCCTCGTCCGACTTCTGGCCGCGCGCCGTGAGGATCATCACGAACACACCCGCCAGCGCCGGATCCGCGCGGATCGCCCGACACACCTCGTAGCCGTCCATGCGCGGCATCATCACGTCGAGCAGGACCACCTTCGGCTGACAGCGCCGAACCGCGTCCAGGCCCTCCACGCCATCCGACCCCGTCTCCACCTCGACCCCTTCGGCCTCGAGGATGAATGCCACCGTCTCCCTGATATTGGGCTCGTCATCGACCAACACGACCATGTCGGTCAAACCGTTCCCACGCTGCCTTGCCTCGACCGTATCCGTCATAATCAGTTTCCTACAAATTCGGTGCCACGTTCGACCCGCCACATGCAGCCACAAATCCCTTTGCGCCGTACCTGCGTGTCCTTCGATCGTGCACGAATGTCATTTTATTGACGCCGCGATTCGCGCCTGCGGGAACCGATTCCCGCTTCGGCAGCGCTCTTGGCCGTCTTCGCCACCTGACCAAGCAGGCGGCTACGAGAAGTACTTGCAGGGTATGTGCCAAGCTCGGGCCGGATCGGCCGGTGCCCAGCGGTCCTCGCGTACCCCCGGCTGCGTCCCACCCCCGTGAGGCCGCGCGCCTCGCAAGCAGCCGGTTACTACCCAGCTGCGGTATTGCGAACCGCGAGGCGGGCCCCTAACGTGAACCCCCGTGGCCTGGTCCCTGCTTCTAGCCTCGCGCGACGCCGACCGGTCCTGGCCGCGAGGCGACGAGCGGCGACCCATGAGCGCGCCGCCCCGCAACGACGACGCGTGGATCATGGTGGGCGACCTGCCCCGCGCCCTGTATCAGGCCGGCGTCGTCGAGGCGCTTCTCGAGCACGAGCCACCGCCGCGCCTGGCCTATGCGTCGGGGCTCGCCACCGCCAACGCGCTGCTGCTCGGTCGCGGCTCGGCAGGCACCGTGCGGCGCGGCTGGGAAGACCTTCGCGCGCGCCGGCTGGTGGCCCGCGTGGCCGTCCACCGCTTGCCGCTGGTCGGCCCCACCCTGGCCAGCGCCGCCGAGGTTGCCGCCATTCTCGAAGACATCGTCGAGGACCGGTCGGCCACCGGCCGCGCCACCGAGCTGGAGCTACTCGAGAACGGGCACTTCGCCGAGCCGGCGGTCGACGACGGACACCCCCTCATCGCGAGCACCAGCCTGCTGGCGACCGGCGACTGCGTGGCCACGCTCGCACAGGCGATCGTCGACGCGGCCCGGCGCGGGGCACCGCGCGTGCTGCTGGTGGGCGTGTCGCAGTCCGAGGCTGCGTCGGCCGACGTGCTCGACGCCGCGCAGGAGGCACGACATCGCGGCGCCGAGCTGGAGATGGTGCCTTACGAACCGCACGCAGAACCACGCGCGCTCGCCATGCTGCTCCCGGGCACGGGGAGCGTCGAACGGCTCATTCGCGACGGGCGGCTGGCCGGCCGTCGCTGGCTGGCGTCGAACGGCGCAGCCGAAGCGGCCGCGCCCGGGGAGACTGACTGAGCGCCGCCTGCACGCGGCGAGCGACCTACTACGAGCCGCCGGCGGCTTCGGGCATCGCGGGCGTGTCGTCGTCCTTCTTCTGCTGCTCGAGCTCGGGCTTTGCCGCTGTCGCGAACTGGATCGACTTGAGCGATTCGATCAGCGGCATGTAGTAGGGCTGCGTGTCGTAGTCGGCATCCTTGGTCGCGAGCTTCGCCGCCAGGTAGCGGCTCTGGTCGGGAGCGAGATTGACGTAGAACACCTCGATGTAGTCATTCTCCCCCACCCTGCTCACGAACGTGAACGTGTAGATGTCGTCGGTGCCGGCCACCAGCTCGATCTGCGATTCGGCGATGAGCGTGCTCTCGCGTTCCTTGCGGCGCTGATCGAAGCTCACCTTGGCCAGGGCCCGCGAGCTGGAGACCGGTGAGGGCGGCGGAATCTCGTGAGCCTCGGCCGCGAACTCGACGCGCATCGTGATCTTGCCGTCGCTGGTCTCCTCGGCGTAGACCAGACGCAGGACGTTCGCCGCCAGCTCGAGCTCGCGCCATCCATCGCCCACGGGCGGCTTGTACGCGAAGCCGAGCACGTCGTAGGACGGCTTGATCGGATTGAGCATCGTCATCCCCTGCGCCGCGGCCGGCGACGACGCGACGAGCAGGAGCGCAGCGCAGAGGAACAGGGTCGGTAATTTCTTGTTCATTTTCACGGCTGTAGTCATGAGGTTGCCCGGACATCGTCGCCGGTGTGACGCACCAGCGCGCTGATCAACGGGAGCATGTCGCCTCCCTTGATGATGTACTCGTTGGCCCCCCATGTCATGGCGCGCTGCTCGTCGAGCTCGTCGGGATAGGCCGTGTAGACGATGATCGGCAGCTCGCGCTTGGCGGCGTAAGCCGCGTCTTCGCGAACCATCCGGCACAGGTGGCCGCCGTCCGCACCGGGCATGCGGCCGTCGACGACCAGCGCATCCACGTCGTGGTGGCGCAGCTTGGCCAGGGCGTCCTCGGCGCTGGTGGCGGTCACCACCTGGTAGCCGGTCTTGGAAAGGTAGATCGAGATGATCGTGCGAGCGTCGGCGGCGTCATCGACGACCAGCACGGTGGGATGCGCCTTGCCGCCGCGCGAGCCCGCCTGCGCGCCGCCCTCGAAATCGCGCGCCTGCCGCACCTCGCGCTCCACGAGCTCGGCCAGGCGCGCCCTCGCCGGTCCATCACCGCCATCACCGCCGGCACCGGGCTCGATCGCCGGCTCACTCGCGGCCACGGGCTCTGCTGCGGGCGAGGAGGCGTCCTTCTCGTATGCGGGCTGCTCGGCCTCGAGAGGAGGCACCGGCACGTGCGACTCGGAGATCTGCCTCGCGGGCACATACGAGTCGGGGGCGAGGACGGGCTCGGGGACCGACTCGGGCGTCGGGCCGGACGAGAACGGCTCGGCCGGCGCACGCTCGGCCACGGGCATCACGGCCGAGTCGACCATGATCAGGAGTCTGTCCTCGAGATCGCGAACCTGCCGATCGCGCTCGTGAGCGAGGTTGCGCGTCTCGCTGATGCGGCCCTCGATCTCGGCAATGCGCCGCTCGATGCGCTCCATGCGTACGTCGAGCATGCGCTCGATCGAGGCCTCGAGCTCGGCGACCGGCTGTGCCGGGAACTTCGCCACGCCGGCCGGCACGGCCGCCCCCGCCTCCGTCTCCTCGTCGAATGCATCGGGGTCGCCGAGCTGGTGCTCGATCGTTTCGATGCGCTCGGTCTGCTGCTCGAGGATGTCGGTCAGCTCGGCCAGCAGATCGGCGGCCGAATCGACCTTGCGACCCAGCGACTCGATCTGCGAATCGAGCTGCGGGCTCGATTCGACGGCCACCGGCGCGGTGCCGGCGGACGCGGCATCACCGACCTCGCCCGTCTGCTCCTGGCCCAGCCGCCGGATGAGAACCTCGATGTGTTGCTGTAGCTGTTCGAGAGTGTCGTCCACGCCTGATCGATCCGAGCCCGGAGCCTGCTCGCCGGACGACCCGAGAAGCTCGAAGAGCCCCGTGAGCGCGCTCACCAGGCCCTGCGCCCCCGGCATCCCCGTCGCGACCTCTCGCGCCAGCCCTCGGGCCAGATCCCGCATCCCATCCACCCCCGCGACACCCGGTGCCGTGAGCGAGAAGCTCTCTTCGTAGACCCCTATGCCTACGCGCTGTCAACCGGCGAAACTAGGCGCCTTCGCGTTCCTGGACGTAGTTCTGCCGCGGCAACGTCGGCAGATTCATGACGCTCTTGGGAAAGAACCTCACGATGTAGTTGATGATGTCCTTCACCGAGATCACTCCCACCGGCGCCGAGCTCTTGTCGACCAGCGGGATGTGGCGGTAGCCTCCGACGCTCATCTTGTTGAGCGCGTACGCGATCGAGTCGGTCAAGCGTAGAGACTCGGGATTGGCCGTCATCAGCTTGCGCACCGGCATCTTCGACGCCTCGGACGCCTCGCCGGCGACGCCGGTGAGGACGTCGCGCTCGGTGAAGATGCCCTTGAGCTTGTTCGCTCGCGTCACCAGCACGCAGCCCACGCGCTCGCTCTGCATGAGCGTGATGGCCTCGAGAACGTTCGTTTGTGGCTCGACGACGATCGGCGCCCGCGGCTCGAGCACGCTGATGGGCGCTCGCAGCATGGCCTCGTCGAACACCCTGCCGCCCTCTTCCTCGGCTTGCTCGAGCGTCCGGATCGACTCGTCGATGTACTCGGTAACTTCCTGGTCTTTCTCGTCCATGACGGTTGTGAATCCGCAGCTAGTTTACGACCCAGGTATCCCCACTTGCAAACAGCTGGTCGAAGTCCCCCTCACCCTTGGCCTTGCGTGCGCTGTCCATCTGCGCCACCGCCATCTGCTCGTAGACGGGCTTGTCCACCGAGCGCAAGATGCCCATGGGCGCCGGAAACTCGCCTTCCTCGCCCTTCGCCCCCTTCCAGCTCAGGCTGGCCAGGAAGAACGAAATCGCATCGTTCTGCTCGTCGTGAATCAGAATTTCTGATGCGTCGACGGCATCGACCGGGACCACCTCGGGCTTCATGCCGGGCCCCAGGCGGATCCCCTTCCGGTTGCCCTCCGGCCCGAAAACCATGGGCTTTCCGTGCTCGAGCAGCAGCTGGTGCTCGAGCCGTTCCTCGCCCTCGGTCACCTCGCTGAACGCGCCATCATTGAAGATCGGACAGTTCTGCAGGATCTCGATGAACGACGTGCCCTTGTGGGCGACCGCGCGGTGCAGCACGGATTGTAGATGCTTCTGCGCCACGTCGATCGTGCGCGCGACGAACGTCGCACCTGCCCCGAGCGCCAGCGCCGCGGTGTCGAACGCGTTGTCGATCACGCCGGCAGGGCTCGACTTGGTGGTCTGCCCCATGCGCGAGGTGGGCGAGTACTGCCCCTTCGTGAGCCCGTAGATCTCGTTGTTGAACAGCAGGATGTTGACGTCGAGGTTACGGCGCAGGATGTGAATCAGATGGTTGCCGCCGATGCTCAGGCCGTCGCCGTCGCCGGTGACGATCCAGACGGACAGATCGGGCCGCGCCAGCTTCAGCCCCGTGGCGATCGCCGGCGCACGGCCGTGGATGCCGTGGATGCCGTACGTGTCCATGTAGTACGGAAAGCGGCTCGAGCAGCCGATTCCCGACACGAACACGATCTTCTCGCGCGGAACCCCGAGCTCCGGCATGACCTTCTGCACCTGCGCGAGGATCGCATAGTCACCGCAACCCGGACACCAGCGGACGTCCTGATCGCTGACGAAGTCCTTGCGTGTGAGCTTCTTCGCTTCGGCCTCGGCACTCATGACTCGCCCCCTACCCTTCGATGATCTTCTTGATGCGCGCGGTGAGCTCGTTCACCTTGAACGGCTGCCCCTCGATCTTCGAGACCGGCACGGCGTCGATCAGGAAGCGATCGCGCAACACGCGTACGAGCTGGCCGAGGTTGAGCTCGGGGACGATGATCTTCTCGTAGCGCGCGAAGAGCTCGTCGAGCCCCGGCGGCAACGGGTTGAGCCAGCGCAGATGCACGTGGCCCACCGAGAGCCCCTCCGCGTTGAGATCGCGGACCGACGCCGCGATCGACCCGTACGTCGATCCCCAGCCCACCACCAGCGCATCACCGCTGTCGGCTCCGGCCACCTCGGGCGGGTCGAGCTCGTCGGCGATGCGCTCCACCTTGCTCGCGCGCACCCGCGACATGCGCTCGTGATTGCGGGGCACGTAGCTGATGTTGCCGCTGTCGTAGTCCTTCTCGAGCCCGCCGATCCGGTGCTCGAGGCCCGGCGTGCCGGGAACCACCCACGGTCTCGACAGCGTGTCCTCGTCACGCAGGTACGGGTGAAAGCCGACCGCGTTGGTCCAGAACTTGGCCGGGATCTCGGGGAGGTCGGCGAAGCGCGGGATGCTCCACGGCTTGGAACCGTTGGCGAGATAGCCGTCGGACAGCAGCAGCACCGGCGTCATGTATCGGATCGCGACGCGCACGGCCTCGAAGGCGGCATCGAAGCAATCGGTGGGTGAGCTCGCCGCCAGCACCGGCATCGGACATTCGCCATGGCGCCCGTTGAGCGCCTGCAGCAGGTCGGACTGCTCTGTCTTGGTCGGCAGACCGGTGCTCGGGCCGCCGCGCTGGACGTTCAGGATGACCAGCGGCAGCTCGACGATGACCGCCAGGCCGAGCGTCTCCGCCTTGAGCGCAATGCCCGGCCCTGACGAGGCCGTCGCACCGACCGCGCCGCCGAACGACCCGCCAAGCGCGGCGCCGATCGCGGCGATCTCGTCCTCGGCCTGGAACGTACCGACACCGAACTGTTTGGCAGCCGCGAGCTCGTGCAGCACGTCGCTGGCCGGCGTGATCGGATACGACGCGAAGAACAGCTCCTTGTCGGCCTTTGCCGCACCGGCCATCAGACCGTAGGCGATCGCCTTGTTGCCGGTGATGTTCGTGTAGGTGCCGGCCTCGATCTCGGCCGCTCCGACCGTGTAGCTCGAGGTGAACGCCTCGGTGGTCTCGCCGAAGTTCCACCCGGCGTTGAACGCGCGCGTGTTGGCCTCGACCAGCGCCTCGACCTTCTTGAACTTCTCCTTGATCCAGCGAAGAGTCTCTTCGGTGGGCCGGCTGTACAGCCACGAGACCAGCCCGAGCGCGAAGAAGTTCTTGCAGCGGACCACCGTCTTGTTCGGGAGGTTCAGCTCGCTCAACGCCTGCATCGTGAGCTTCGTGATCGGGATCTGGAACAGCCGGATCCGGTTCGCGAGCGCCTCGTCCTCGAGCGGCGTGGCATCGAAGCCGGCCTTGCGCAGGTTCGCGCCGGTGAACGCGTCGGTGTCGACGATCAGCGCGCCGCCGTCTCGCAGGTCGTCGACGTTCACGGCGAACGCGGCCGGGTTCATCGCGACGAGCACATCGGGCTGGTCGCCGGGCGTGAAGATCTGGCTGTTCGAGAAGTGCAGCTGGAAGCCGCTGACACCCGCCAGCGTTCCGGCGGGCGCACGAATCTCGGCAGGAAAGTCGGGAAACGTCGCGATATCGTTGCCGGCCAGCGCCGATTCGTTCGTGAACTGCGTGCCCGTCAGCTGCATCCCGTCGCCGGAATCTCCGGCGAACCGGATGACGACGTTGTCGCGCTGCTCGACTGGCTTGGTACCTGGCGAAACCGTGGAGGGTAGTCCCACTCTTCGACTCCTATCACGAGAGCTAAAAGATCCTTTAAGTAAAGGATATGCCCCCAAGATAACGAATTCAAATCTTTCAGCGGAAGTTGAGTCATTATTACTTATCCGGCCGCGTCTTCCACCGACGGTGTGCCCAGTTCCACTGGTACGGGTAACGCCGCACCACTGCCTCGATCTCGCGCGTGTACGCCTGCGTGAGCCGTCGCAGTGCCTCGTCGCGCCCCGCGGAGCCGGCCGCGCCATCGGGCCGCAACGGTCGGCCGACGATGGCCACGGGCCGGCCGGCCTCCCAGGCAGCGAAGACGGGCAGCACGGCGGCCCCCGACGCCAGCGACAGCCGCGCCAGCGAGGTGGCGGTGGCGGCAGGTCGACCGAACAGGTCGACGAACACGCCGGGCCGGCCGGGCGGCTGATTCTGGTCGAGCGGTACCGCAAGAACGCCGCCGGCGGCGAGCACGCGCATGGCAGCGCGTACCTCGCTGCCCCGGCCCAGCGTCTGCACGTTGGCCGCGGCGCGCTGGCGCAGCAGGAACGCGTCGACGAAGCGGTTGCTCATCGGCCGGTGGAAGACCGTGACCACCTCTGCGCTGGCTCGCCCCCAGATGCGCGCGAGTAGCTCGAAGTTGCCGGTATGAGCCGTCAGCACCAGCACGCCGCGCCCCTCCGCCACCAGCCGGCGCCGCACGTCCTCGGCTTCGTCCACCCAGGCCGTATCGGCTGCGGCCATGACCTCGCGCGCGCGCAACAGCTCGGCGCCGATTCGCCCCCAGTTGCGAAACGCCTCACGGACACCACGCTCGACCTCGACGTCCGACCACTCGGGGAAAGCGGCCCCGAGGTTGTCGGCGACGATAGCGCGATGGCGGCCATCGAGGCGCATCACCAGCCCCGCGACGCCCTCGAGTGCCGGCCGCAGCAGCGCGAGCGGTACCAGGGCGAGAACGGCCCACGCAGCGCGCGCGACCAGGTACACCAGGCAGTGGGCGGCGGTGCGCACCGGCGGAGTCTAGCCCCGGCCGGAACGAGAACAAGCGCAGCGAGACCGGCCGCTATCCGATCGCGGGGTTCTTGAGGCAGCCAGCCCTGCCTGCTATCCGTCGAAGTACGACCATGGCCGATGAACAACAGCCCAGAAAGCGGGACAGACCGTGGATCATGCGCACCTACTCCGGCCACAGCTCGGCGAGCGCGTCGAACGAGCTGTACCGGAGCAACCTCGCCAAGGGCCAGACCGGCCTGAGCGTCGCCTTCGATCTGCCCACCCAGACCGGTTACGACGCCGACCACGCAATCGCGCGTGGAGAGGTCGGCAAGGTAGGCGTGCCGATCGGCAACATCGCCGACATGCAGGCCCTGTTCGAGGGCTTGCCGCTCGACCGCATGAACACGTCGCTGACGATCAACGCCACCGGTGCATGGCTGCTAGCCCTGTACATCGCCGTGGCCGAGCGTACCGACGTCGATCCGCGCGTGCTGCAGGGCACGATCCAGAACGACATCATCAAGGAGTACCTGTCGCGCGGCACCTACGTGTTTCCGCCCCAGGCCTCGATGCGGCTCACCGGTGACGTCATCGCGTACACGGTCGAGAACATTCCGAAGTGGAACCCGATCAACATCTGCAGCTACCACCTGCAGGAGGCCGGCGCGACGCCGGCCGAGGAGCTCGGGTTCACGATCGCGAACGCGATGGCGGTGCTCGACGAGGTACGCGGCCGTCCCGGCATCGACGACGAGGTCTTCGCCCGTGTGTACGGCCGCATCTCGTTCTTCGTGAACGCCGGGATCCGCTTCGTCGAGGAGATGTGCAAGATGCGCGCGTTCGTCGACCTGTGGGACGAGCTGGGACGCACGCGCTACTCGATCGACGACGCCAAGATGCGCCGGTTTCGCTACGGCGTACAGGTGAACTCGCTCGGGCTCACCGAGCAGCAGCCCGAGAACAACGCCATCCGCATCGCGCTCGAGATGCTGGCCGTCGTGCTGTCGCGCGACGCGCGCGCGCGCGCCGTCCAGCTTCCCGCGTGGAACGAGGCGCTCGGACTGCCGCGACCGTGGGACCAGCAGTGGGCGCTGCGCACGCAGCAGATCATGGCGTTCGAGACCGACCTGCTCGAGTACGCCGACCTGTTCACCGGCTCGCCTGTGGTCGAAGCCAAGGTGGCCGACCTCGTGAGCGCGGCGCACGAGGAGCTCGGCCACATCGCCGAGCTGGGCGGCGCCGTGGCGGCGGTCGAGTCGAGCTACATGAAGCAGCGCCTCGTCGAGTCGAACACGCGGCGTACGCGCCGCATCGAGGCGGGCGACCACGTCGTGGTCGGCGTCAACTCCTACACCGAGGGCGAGCCGTCTCCGCTGACGACCGATCTCGACGACGCCGTCCTGAAGGTGGACGACGAGGCGGAGCGCGCCCAGATCGAGCGCCTGCTCGCATTTCGCGACACCCGAAACGCGAGCGACGTCGCCGCCGCGCTCGCCGGCCTGCGCGACGCCGCCGGTCAGGCCGACAACATCATGCCCGCGTCCATTCGCTGCGCTCACGCCGGCGTCACCACCGGCGAGTGGGCCGACGCCCTGCGCGGCGTGTTCGGCGAGTACCGTGCTCCCACCGGCGTCGGCGGCCAGACCATGGCCGACAGCGACGACGTCGCGACGCTTCGCGACCGGATCGGGACCCTCAGCGGACGGCTCGGCCGCACGCCGCGCATCCTGGTCGGCAAGCCCGGGCTCGACGGCCACAGCAACGGCGCCGAGCAGATCGCGGTGCGCGCACGTGACGTGGGCATGGACGTGGTCTATCAGGGCATCCGGCTCACGGCCGACGAGATCGTCGCCACGGCCCAGCAGGAAGACGTCGACGCGGTCGGCCTCAGCATCCTGTCGGGCTCGCACATGGCGCTGGTGCCGGAGATACTTGAGGGCCTGCGCGGCGCCGGCCTGGCCGACGTGCCGCTGGTGGTGGGCGGCATAATCCCCGACGACGATGCTCGCACGTTGCGAGCGCTTGGCGTGGCCGGTGTCTACACACCGAAGGACTACGAGCTCTCGACGATCATGGCCGACATCATCGGCCTGATAGAAAGCGCGCGCAGCTGATCTCGGCCGGAGCCGGGTACCCCGGGACCCGCGACGGTCAGTCCAGCACCAACGACGGCGACGCGGCAGCCTCGTAGGCCTCGTAGGCCTCGTCGTCAGAGCCCGTCCGGACCAGCCGGCCCTGGCCTTCGATGCTGAACTCGCCCCGTCCGTTCGAACCGACATCCACACCGCGCAGCTCCACCAGCGCATTGTCGCGAACGTTGACGCCCCCACCGCGGTTCGAACCGATGCGGCCACCGGTGAGCGACACGCTCGACATGCCGGTCACCACGAGGCCCACGTCTCCGTTGTCGGTAATCGTCGTATCCGTCAGCTCCAGCGTCGAGTCGGCGGTGACGCGAACGCCGTCGGCGTTCGGGCCACCCTTCCCTTCCGGGCCGGTGAGACCGTTGCGCGCGATGATGTTGCCCGAGCCGCTGGCCTCGGCACCGATCACGCCGAAGCCCTTGTCGAAGTTGTCGACGATGCGGTTGCCGGTGAGCCTGGCGCGGGCGCCGCGGCTCACGGTCACGCCATCGCGATTGCTGCGCACGGTGTTGTCGCGCAGCACGGCCTCGGAGTAGTCGAACACCAGGATCCCCTTGCCCTTGGTCCGGAAGCCGTTGTTCTCGAGAAGACAGCTCTCGACGACCACCCCGGTGGCGCCCCCCGAGATGCCGACGCCGTCGTCCTGGTTGCCGTGCGCATGACACTCCTCGATGCGCACGTCGAGAGCACCGCCGCGCACGGAGATGCCGTCGAACAGGAAGCCCGTGGCGCTCAGACCGCGCACGCGCACGCGCGGCCCCGCGATGACGAGGCCGCTACAGCCCTTGCGGCCGTCGGCGCGGCGACAGCTGCCGCCCTTGAGCGTCAGGCCGGTCAGGTCGAGCTCGGTGCCGAATCCGGTCACCGCTGGCATCTCGCGAAAGACGTAGACCACCGCCCCGTCGTCGAGGTCGCTGACGATGCGCGCGGCCTTCGTCGACTCGTTGGCCACCTCGATGGCCTCGCGCAGGCTGCCCGGGCCGCTGGCCAGCTTGGACGTGACGTGGATGGTCGACGCCTCGTCGATCGCGCCCACACCATCGCGCGCGCCGGCGGCGCACGCGGCGCCGGCGAACAGCATGACAAACAGCAAGGCAAGACGACTCGGCATGATCGAGCCTTCATGGTGACGCGCCGAGCGCAGGCTTACAACCCCCCGGACGCGCCGGCGTGACTACTGCGACATGTGAATCCCGCCGTTGGGCGAGAGCGTCTGTCCGGTAACGAACTCCGAGTCGGGGCCGGCCAGGTACACGGCCGCCGCCGCGACATCCTCGGGGCGTCCCAGCCGACCGAGCGGCGTCTGCATCGCGACCATCGCCCGCCCCTCATCGTCGAACACGTCGAGCAGCGGCGTGTCGATGAAACCCGGCGCGATCGCGTTGGCGAGCACGCCGAACGAAGCCCCCTCGCGCGCCGTCGCACGCGTGAACGCCAGGATGGCGCCCTTGGCAGCGCAGTAGTCGGGAGCGCCGACGAGCGAGGCGGTCCCCATGATCGAGCCGATGTTGATGATGCGGCCGCCGTCACCCTGCTCGCGCATCCGGCGCAGCGCCTCACGCGTGCAGTAGAACGTGCCGTACATATGAATCTTCATCATGCGGTCGAACATGTCGTCGGTGAGCCTTTCTATCCCCTCCCAGTGCGTCGTCACGCCCTCGCCTGACATCACCTCCGCCATCTGCTTCTTCGGCACCTCGAGCACGTGCTCGAGATAGTCCGGATCGTTGTGAACGATGCCGGCGTTGTTGACAACGATGTCGAGGCGGCCCAGCTCGTCGTCGAGTGCGGCGAACGCCTCCGCTACCGAGGCCGAGTCGGCGACGTCGCAGCGCGCCGACGCGCCGTTGCAGCGCGCCGCGGTTGACGCGGCGGTCTCGGCATCGATGTCGGTCGCGAACACACGCGCGCCCTCGCGCGCGAACGCCTCGGCGATGGCGGCGCCCAGGCCCGAGCCGGCACCGGTGATGAACGCGGTCTTTCCTTCGAGTTTCATGTCGTCCCCCCGGAGCTGTAGTCCCAGCTGTGTCGGCCACGGATCGTCAACGTCACGAGCACGTCCTCATCGTCGAGGTTCGAGGTCGACGCGATGTAGCGAGCCCCGACCTCGTCACCCAGATAGCGCGCCGCCAGCACCCGCCGAAGCGCCGGATCGGGGCCGGAGAGCGCAGCCTTCGCGCGCAGCACCACGCCGCGGTACGGCGCGGTGCGCGTGTCGACGGTGAGCGAGACGTGCGGATTGATGCGGATGTTGCGAGCCTTCTTCGAGCTCCCGTTCACAAGGATGCGAACGCAGGCGCCGTCGTAGTCGAACCAGATCGGCGTGCCCTCGGGCCGGCCCTCGGCGTCGACCGTACACAGCACACCCACCTCGGCCGAGCCCAGGAGCTCGTCGATGGCGGCGGGGCTCATCGCGCTCGTACCGGCCACGACCGTCCTCGGCTTCAGTGCTCGTAGAGCAGCACGGTGATATTGTCGTGTCCGCCCTCGGCCAGCGCGTGGTCCACCATGGCCGTGGCGCGCGTTTTGATGCTCGCACGCTTCCTGGCCACCGCGACGGTCAGCGCCTCGTGATCGATGGTTTCCCAGAATCCGTCGGAGCACAGCAGCACGATGTCGCCACGGCCGAGCGAGGCCGCGCGGAACGTCGGCGACAGCCCGTCTTCGAGGCCGAGCGCCTGTGTCACCAGGTTTCGCTGCGGGTGCGAACGCGCCTGCTCACGCGTGATGGCGCCCGACGCCACCAGCTCGCCCACCACCGAGTGGTCGGCGGTGAGCTGCTCGAGCTCGCCACTGGCGCTCACCCAGCGGTAGCCACGCACGTCGCCGACGTGACACGTGTACAGAGTGTCGCCGGCGGGTACGGCGGCGATCAAGGTCGTCGCCATGTGGCGCAGGCCCTCGTCGTCCTGACCGGCGGCCACGATCTGGAGGTGGGCCACCGCGAAGGCATCGAGCAGCGCCTCGCGCGCCGCGTCCGCCGGGCCCGCTGCCAGTCCCTCCCCCTCGTCGAGCGCCGCGGCCACCGCCGCGATCGCGGTGCGACTGGCGACCTCGCCGCCGGGCAGGCCGCCGAGACCGTCGGCCACCATGAGAAGCCGTCCGCGCGGGCCGGCATGGAAGTCATCCTCGTTCTGCTCGCGGACGAGACCGACGTCGGTGATGGCGCAGAGATTCGCGGCCGGCGCGTCGATGCGCCGCGCTGAGCCGCCGCGAGCCTTACCGGCCGCGCTCATCTCGAGGGGCCACCGGCGCACCCACCATCCCGGGGTCTCGGTTGTAGCGTACTCGTTTTTGGAGCAACCTCTCGTTCACTCATGAAGAGAAAACCGATCAAGCCGCTGCTGCGTGCAGCATACAAGACCCTATACGGGCTGCATCTCCGAAGCTACGAGACCTACCAGCCGGTCATCGGGAACAGCGGCACCACCGACGGAACCCGCGAGTGCGGCACGCGCTGGCAGGCGATCGACGCCGTGCTGACCGAGCACGACTGTCATTCGTTCCTCGATCTCGGGTGCTCCGAGGGTTACTACGTGCGGCAGGCCGCCGAGCGCGGGCTCAAGTTCTGCGTGGGCGTCGACTTCGACCTGCGCAGGATGTGGACCTGCCAGAGCCAGGTGATCCTCAACGACCTGCAGAACGTGTCGTTCCTCATGTCCGAGGTGACGCCCGAGCTGGTCACGTCGCTGCCCCGGTTCGACTGCGTGATCTTCTTGTCGGTACTGCACCACATCATGTACGAGAAGAGCGCCGAGTACGCTCGCGAGATCATCTGCGGCCTGGCGAAGCAGACGAACAAGGTGATGATCTTCGAGACGGGTCAGTCCGACGAGCATCTCGAGAGCTGGGCCAAGAAGATCCCCGACATGGGATCCGACCCGCACGCCTGGATCGCCGAGTACCTGCGCTCGGCCGGCTTCTCGCACGTCGAGAAGATCGGCGAGACGAGCTCCTACGCGCAGGAAGTGAACCGGGCCATGTTCAAGGCAGTTCCATGATCGAGCGCGCCCGCACCGACGGCGGCGGGGCCGTACTGCGCATCGGCGTGGAAGAACCCTCCTGATTCCGGTACACCTGATAGCTGACCATGCTTCGTATCCTTGCAATCACCGCCGTCGTCGGTGTGCTCCTCGCACCGGACCTCGCCCGTGCGCACTCCGCCGGCCCGCTTGACGGCTACGGATGTCACGAAGATCGGCGCCGCCGCGAGTACCACTGCCATACGGGCGAGTACCGGACGCTCAAGTTCAAGAGCAAGGCCACGATGCTCGACTACAAGCGCCGCGGCGTGTCGGGCCACGAGATCCGCGTGGAGCGCGATGGACCCGAATCGGTGTACCCCGTGTCCCCTGACGACGCCGGCTGGAAGAAGTGGGTCCCGTTTCGCCGTCGCCTGAGCTCCAACGTCGCCCGCGCCGACATCATCGTGCCGCGCGGCATCCAGGAACGTCTGCGCGTGCTCAAGGAGCTGCACGACCAGGGCCTCATCACCGGCGACGAGTACGAGGCCAAGCGCAAGGACATCCTCGGCGAGCTGTAGCGCACCGCGTGCCGCATGGCATACGCCATGGCGTCGCGACGAACCCCCGACCGAGCGCTCCCCGCGCACGGCGAAACCACTTCGAGCTCGCGCAGATCTCATCGTCTCGCCCGCACGATGCGCAAGCGATCTGGACGGCCCGACAGAGTGTGCCTATTGTGGATGCTCCATTTCGATCGTCCGGAGGATCCAGTTCCCATGAGCCACCGCATCGCCCGGCTACTCGCCATCGCCGTCCTCGCCACCCAGCTCGTAGCACCAGCGTGCGCGTCGGCGTGTGGCAACACCGGAGAAGACGCTCAGGGCATGGCCCGGCAGGCGATCACGTGGGCATCATCGCTGGTCGAGTGGCACAGCCGGCGCAGGGTCGCGACGGCCCCCGAAGGCGATGCGTCGGTGCTCAACCTGCACATCCGCGCCAGCGATGAGCTCGAGGCTGCACGCGCCCAGTTCGCCGGCGGCCTCTTCCCGCAGGCACTCACACACGCCAAGAACGTCGAGCAGCTGCTCGACAACTGACGCCCGAACACCGCGTCCGGACGCCCCGGGCGGTTCGCCACAAGCTGCCTAGACTTCGCCGCCGGTACATCTATAAGGGTTAGCGCGACCTCCCGAGCGCTTCCCGTGACCGACGCCGCCCCCACGAACGACGCCCACGTCGTACTGTACCGCGTCCACATGGCATACGGAGACCGTACGGTCTTCAGCGACCTGACGTGCAGCTTTCCGCGCGGCAAGATCTCTGTGATCCTGGGCGGCAGCGGGTCCGGCAAGAGCACGATCCTGCGACTGATCGGCGGGCTGGTGGGCGCGCGTAGCGGGCGCGTGCTGGTGGAGGGCGACGACGTCTCGCGACTGGGCGATCGCGGCCTGTACGCCGTGCGCCGAAAGCTCGGGATGATGTTCCAGGGAGGGGCGCTGCTCGACTCCCTCAGCGTCTTCGACAACGTGGCGTTCCCCCTGCGCGAGCACAGCGAGCTCGGCGAGGCCGATATCGCCGACGCCGTTCACGACCGGCTCGCGGCCGTCGGGCTCGGCGAGGTCGACCGCCTGCTTCCGGGCGAGCTGTCCGGCGGCATGGTCAAGCGCGTGGCGCTGGCCCGGGCGCTGATGCACAACCCCGTGATCGTCCTCGTCGACGAGGCGTTCTCCGGCCTCGACCCCGTATCGATCAAGCTCATCGAGGCGCTCCTCGTGCGCATCAATCGCAAGTTCGGGATGACGATGATCCTCGTGTCGCACCACATCCCCTCCACCCTGCGCATGGCCGACCACGTGGCGCTGCTCCTGCCCGGGCTGTTCGTCGAGGGCAGCCCCGCCGAGCTGATGGCCAGCGAAGAGCCGCGCGTGCAGCGATTCCTCAACGAAGACGTCGAGGACAGCGACGAGGTGCTCGAGAACGCTGATCAGTTCGAGTCGGAAATCGCCCCGCGCGATCAGGCGAGGAATTCGTGATGGTGGGCACGATTGCAGCGCTCGGGCGCATGACGATCTCGTTCGTGAGGCAACTCGGCGCCATGACGATCTTCGCGGCCGACATCGTGATCGCCACCCTCAACCCACCGCTTCGCATGCGTCAGCTCCTCGACGAGCTCTACAAGCTCGGCGTGCTGTCGCTGGTCATCATCACCGTGTGCGGCCTCGCCGTCGGCATGGTGCTGGGACTGCAGGGATACAACACGCTGGTGCGCTTCGGCGCCGAGGAGGCGCTGGGCGCGGTGGTGGGCCTCAGCCTCATACGCGAGCTGGGGCCGGTGCTCACGGCCCTGCTCGCCACCGGCCGTGCCGGCTCGGCGACCACGGCCGAGATCGGCACCATGGTGGCCACCGAGCAGCTCGACGGGCTGCGCATGATGTCGGTGGATCCGATCGACTACGTCATCAAGCCGAAGGCCCAGGCCATGCTGTTCGTCATGCCGCTGCTGTCCGCGCTGTTCGTCGTGGCCGGCCTCGGCGGCGGCTACGTCGTGGGCGTGGCACTCATGGGAATCGACGCCGGCACCTACGTGAGCAGCCTCGAGAACTCCATCGACTTCGGCAACGACGTGGCCGGGTGCATGCTCAAGGCGGTCGTGTTCGGCCTGATCGTGGGCCTGATATCCACGTACCGCGGCTACACGAGCCAGCCGACATCGGCCGGCGTGAGCTCGGCGACCACCTCGACGGTGGTGACCGCGTCGGTGGCGATCCTGATATCCGACTATTTCATCACGGCGCTGTGGGGAGTGTGACGATGGGCCGACGCGGAACCCGCGATTTCACGGTAGGACTGTTCGTGCTCATCGGGCTCGCGGCGGTGGCCTACCTCTCGTTCACGGTCGGCGGCCTGAGCTACACGGGTCGCGGCGGCCTGACCTTGTACGCGATCTTCGACCAGGTAGCCGACCTCAAGGTGCGAGCGCCGGTGCAGATCTCCGGCGTCGCCGTGGGCCAGGTGAAAGGCATCTGGCTCGACGACGACTATCGCGCACGCGTGCAGCTCGACCTCGACCCCGACCTGGAGCTGCCGATCGACTCGTCGGCTTCGATCATCACCGCGGGCCTGCTCGGCGACCGCTACGTGGCGCTGGAGCTCGGCGCCGAGGACCAGATCCTGCGCGACGGCGAGGAGCTGGGCTTCACGGAGTCGGCGATGGTGCTCGAGCGACTGGTGGGCAAGTTCCTCGTTAACGTCGGCGACGGAGACGACTGAGCGTGCGCAGACTCGGCAGGCTGATCCTGGCGCTTGCCTGCGCGCTGACGCTCGCGGTGGCGATACCCGCCAGCGCAAACGAGTCGGGCAACGATCACGATCCGTGGGAGGGGATGAACCGCAAGGTCTTCGCATTCAATGACGCGCTCGACCGCTGGTTCCTCGAGCCCGTGGCGAAGGGCTGGGATTTCATCGCGCCCGACCTGCTCCAGCACTCGATCGACAACGTCGTCCAGAACGCGCGCTTCCCCATCGACTTCGCGAACAGCCTGTTCCAGGGCAAGCCTCGTGACAGCTTCGACACCCTGTCGCGCTTCATTCTCAACACCACGTTCGGCATGGCGGGCCTGTTCGACCCGGCCTCCCAGATCGGCCTCGCCCCCCCTCGCGAGGACTTCGGCCAGACGCTCGCGGTCTGGGGCGTCGGAGCGGGCCCCTACGTGGTCTTGCCGGCCCTCGGGCCGTCGACCGTTCGTGACACCGGCGGGCTCACGGTCGACGCGTTCTCCCAGGTCTGGCCGTGGTTTACGCCGTTCGGCGTCGGCTTCGCCCACGCCGCCGGCGACGCCATCAACCGCCGCTCGCTGTTCCTGGATGAGCTTGCGACTGCAAAAGCCGGAGCTTTCGACTATTATGCACTCATCCGCAACGCCTATCTGCAGCGGCGCGAGGCGCTGATCGCCGATCGCCTCGACACCGAGGAGGAGGATGAGGATGAGCTCTACTACTACGACTTCGACGAGTAGCCGGACCGCGCGCCGTCGCGCAGTGGCGCTGACGATCGCCGCCGCGGCCGTGTGCTCGCTGATCGTTGCACCGCGGTTCTCTCCGGCCGGCGCGACCAAGCCCGAGGACATGATCCAGACCACGGCGGCGCGCGTGCTCGAGGTGCTCCGCAACGACGCGCTCAGCACCGACGAGAAGGCCTCGGAGCTCGAGACATTTCTCGACAACTGCTGCGACTTCCCGACCACCTCGAAGCTCGTCCTCGCGCAGAACTGGAAGCGTCTGTCCAGCGACGAGCAGAACGAGTTCACGCGACTCTTCAAGCAGTACCTGATCGTCACCTACCGCGACAACATCAACAGCTACGGTGGCGAATCGGTCGAGGTCACCGGCGGCCGCGAGGAGAAGTTCGGCGACTACACCGTGTTCACGCGCATCACCGGCGGCAACGTCGAGTCGGTAATCGTGAACTACCGCCTGCGCCAGGGCGACGGTGACGAGTGGCTCATCATCGACGTCATCGCCGAGGGCATCAGCCTGATCTCGAACCTCCGGTCGCAGTTCAAGGAGGTCATCTCCGCGCGCGGAACCGCCGGGCTCATGGACAGCATGCGCAAGAAGGTGGAAGACCTCGACAAGGGCCTGCAATCGAGCTGAGTGCCCGAGCTCCCCGACGTCACCGTCTACATCGAGGCGCTCGAGCGCCGCGTGCTGGGAACCACGCTCGAGGGCGTGCGGCTAGCCAGTCCGTTCCTGCTGCGCTCGGTCGACCCACCGATCGCTGAAGCTGCCGGCCGCGAGGTCGCCAGCGTCTCGCGTCTCGGTAAGCGCATCGTCGTCGGCATCGACGGCGACCTGTTCCTCGTCATCCACCTCATGATCGCCGGCCGCCTCCACTGGGCGGCGCACGGCGCGAAGCCACCAGGCAAGCGCGGCCTCGCGGCCTTCGACTTCACCGACGGTACGGTGATCCTCACCGAGGCCGGCACGAACAAGCGTGCATCGCTTCACGTCGTGCGGGGGCGCAGAGGCCTGAGCGAGCACGACCCCGGCGGCCTGGAGGTGCTCGACGCCTCGCCCGAGGAGTTCACCGCGGCGATCCGACGAGAGAACCGCACGCTCAAACGCGCGCTCACCGACCCGCGCCTGCTGGCCGGGATCGGCAACGCTTACTCCGACGAGATCCTCCACCGCGCACGGATGTCGCCGGTGCGGCTGACCGGCAAGCTCGACGACGCGGAGATCGCAACGCTGTTCGACGCGATACGGGCGACGCTCACGGAGTGGACCGAGCGGCTGCGCGCGCACGCCGGCGACGGATTCCCCGAGAAGGTCACGGCGTTTCGGCGCGAGATGGCCGTACACGGCCGCCACGGCAAACCCTGCCCGGACTGCGGCTCGGCCGTGCAACGAATCGTGTACGCGTCGAACGAATCGAACTACTGCGCGCGCTGCCAGACGGGCGGCAAGCTGCTCGCCGACCGGGCCCTGTCGCGCCTGCTCAAGAAGGACTGGCCGCGCACACTCGACGAGCTGGAAGAGCGACGTCGCTGAGCCGCCTCCCCCACCCGGGTGGTCTCGAGCCGCCCGATTCCCACCTCGCCTTGTCTGCACTCGGGCGAGCGTGCCACACTCGAACACGAGTCGACGGGCACGTCGACAACCTGCACGAACAAGAGGCCCCCATGAACAAGATCAAGATCGCCACCATCGCACTCGCCGCCGCCATCGTCGTGGCCGGACACTCGCCGGCCATGGCCGGCGACGGCCCCGCTCTCGGCGCCAAGCTCATCGACGGAATCATCGTTCGCCCGATCGGCGTCGCCGTGTCGCTGGCCACCAGCGTGCTCTACATCGGCACCTCGCCGCTCACGTTCCTGATGGATGTCGACGAGCCGGCCGCCGATGTGCTCGTGTCGGCCCCGTGGAAGGCGACGTCGGGTCGCCCGCTCGGCGACTTCGGAGGCAGAGGGGACTAGCGGGGGCGTAAGGGGACCGGCTCGCGTAGCGTGCCTGTCCCCTTACGCGAGCCGCCCCCTACTTGATGCAGATGAGGCGGGTGTCGGTCCTGCCGAAACGGCACTGCGCGGGCGTGAACGTCATCACCCCGCACTCGCCGCGGGTACCGTCGCCGACCACCACAACGGCCGTCAGCGGCTCGTCGCCATGGTCCACGGGATAGGTGCCGTCGACGCCGGACACCGAGACCTTGATGCGACGCAGCTGCTCCACGCCTCGATCCTTGAGAACCACCTGGACGATGCCGTCGGGCGGCGATGCGCTCTCGTTCAGGTACGCCCACTTGGTGCCGGCATTGCGCAGTCGCCAGCCCGGCGACGTGCCCGAGCCACGCACCGGGGGCAAGGTCGTGCTGAGGACCGTACGGCCGTCGGCCGCCTCGATGAGCAGCATGAACGGGTCGCGGGTCGGATCGAGATCGTCGAACGTGGTGCCCGCGGGCAGCCGGAACTTGCCGAGCACGCGCAGACCGTCGTTCCCGGGCTGCGTGTCGGCCGCTATCTTCTTGACAATCAGCTTGGGGCCGACGTTGATCGAGCGCTGACCGTCGACGTCGGTGCACACGCCATCGGCGTCACAGGCGTCGGCGATGCCATCGCCGTCGCTGTCGTTCCCTCCAGATGTGTCGAAGCACAGCCCGGCCTCTTCCATGGCCGCATCCAGAGCCTCCAGCCAGCCCCCGTCGCGGCTGCCACGCGGCTTGGCATCGAACCAGTCCCAGCCGAGGTAGACCACGGTCCCGAGCCCGCGCCGGAACATGGCGATCGTCGTCCGGATGCCGCTGCGGTACACCCTCATCGCGCCGGCCGGCAGCGACGAGTCCTCGATGCCTCGCGTACGCTCGTGATCGGGAAGGACGCTGGGCACGGTGGCGAAGGCGGTGCCGACCGCATCGAGCCCTCGAACACCGTTGCCCACCACGCCGACGGTGAGGCTCCAGCCGAACAGCTCGTTCAGGAGGTCGGTCGCGCGCGCGCCGGACGTGCCGTTGATGATCAAGCCGCCGCCGCTCTCGACGAAGTCGACGATGACCTGCTTCGCCGCGCTGCTCAGGTCGTCGGCCAGACCTTTCTTCTCGAGCTCGGGGATGACCAGGACGTCGGCATCGTCGAGCGCCTTGTTGAAGTCGAACGAGCCGATCTTCGTGAGACGGTCGGTGCTGTGTCCCTGACGCTTGAGCGTCTCGCGAATGTTGTCGGCCTCGGCGGCCTCGCCGTCCGACGACGTGTCCACGTACTTCTTGGCGTCGAACACGACCACGTCGGCCGCGCTCGCTGGCCCGGCCCATGCGAGAATGCTCGCCAGCCCCGCCACCACGACGAAGGCCCGCGCACACGCGCGTGCGAAGCATGGCAGGGAACTTTCGTCGACGGTGAGCTCGCGCATGTCGATCCCGCCTGCCGCCGCGATACGCGACGGACCGGCGCTGGCTGGCAACGAGTCCATGGTAAGGACGTCTCGACCTGCGTCGAGCGGCGAGGTCCGACCAAGGTCCAGGTTCGGCAGCCGGTACCCTGGAGGAAAGACCGGGATGGCCCGGTTCGTCAAGGCGATTTCAGTCCATTCGGTGGTAGGTCCGCGTCTTGCCTGACTCGTCAGTCGCGCGCAGGGCATCGTCGGAAACCGCAACGACGTAGTCTTTCGGGGGAGCGTAGGCCGCGGGGCCCCCGAAGCTCACGCGCAGGTGGGTGTCGTCGCCGAGCTGCCAGGTCCCCCCGAACGTGGGACCGCGACCGTCTCCGGTGAGCACGGTGCCGTCATCGAGGAACTCGAGCGTCTCGCCGCCACGTTCGATCTCCCACTTGCCGACGAGCCGGTCCTCGCTCGAGCCGGAGCACGAAGCGATCAGAACGGCCGCAACCACGACTGCTGGCAACCACCTCATGTTCGCACGGCGAAGCTGACACGGACGGTCGCGCACCGCCAGCACGAACAGCTAAGCCCGGGGAGAGACGTCGCGCCTGCGGCGCGCCTAGGAAACGAAGACGCGGCCGCGCCCGTCGCAGACGTCGCAGCGGTCGGCGTTCGTCTCGATCGGCCGTGAGCCGCCCTCGCACGAGAGACAGTCCTCGGTCACGAAGCTGTACTCGCCGAGCGCCTTGTCCATCTGGCCCACCAGAATCCGGTTGAGCTCGTCGTGGGACGACCCCCCGTGCTCGAGGGCGTCGACCACGCGGGCGAGGCAACCGAGCAGGCCGGTCGAGAGCCGGCGAAGTGGCTCCAGCGCCTGGGCGGTGAGCAAGCTGGTCAGCATGGCGGTTCGAGGCTGCCTGGACGTCAAGGGCAGCGAAGCAGGCAACTCGACCAGTCTACCAGACCGCAGGCTCGATCCGCAGCCACGGTCCTGCGCCGGTGCCGGGATGCGCACAGCGGCGCTGCAGGGCCGCTGACAGCGCGTACCGCGCGGACCTCAGCTGCAGCGCACCGGCAGCGACTCGAGCCCGCGAAAGCCCAGCTGGTCGCGGAATCGCGGCTGGCCGTCGAGCTCCAGACGGCTGAAGCGTGCGAGCAGCCGGCGCAGCGCCTCATCGGCCTCGGCGCGGGCCAGCGACGCGCCCAGGCAGAAGTGGATACCGCTGCCGAAGCTCAGGGGCTCGATATCGGTGCGCGTGACGTCGAGACGATCGGGATCGTCGTAACGAGCCGGGTCGCGGTTGGCCGCACCGAGCACCGTGACCACCGCCTCGCCGGTGGGGATCGTGTGACCGTCGACCTCGAAGTCGACCAGCGTCGCGCGCCCCGAGACCTGGATCGACGCATCGTAACGCAGCAGCTCCTCGATGGCGGCCGGGATCGACTCCGGATCCTCGCGCAGCAAGCGCAGCTGGTCCGGGTTGCGCAGCAGCGCGTACACGCCATTGCCGATGAGATTGGTCGTCGTCTCGAACCCTGCCCCGAACAGCAGCAGCCCCATACGAACGATCTCCAGGTCGGTGAGTCGGTCGCCATCGTCCTCGGCCTCGATCATGCGGCTGAGCATGTCGTCGGCCGGATGATCGCGCTTGTGCGCCACCAGCCCATGGAAGTAGTCGATCATCCAGCTCGCCGCCCCGTCGGCCGCTTCCACCTGCTCGCGGGTCACGCCCATCTCGAGCGTGGCGGTGTTGAGGCGCACGCGCTCGCGAAACTGCATGCGGTCTTGCTCGGGAACGCCGAGCAGCTCACCGATCACGGTCACCGGCAGCGGAAAGGCCAGCGCGTCGAGCAGGTCTCCCCCGCCTGCCTCGGCAAGCGGCTCGAGGAACGCGTCGATCATGTCGCACATGCTCTCGCGCAGCCTCGCCACGGTTCTCGGCGTGAACGCCTTCGACACCAGCCCCCGGAGCCGGGTGTGGTAGGGCGGGTTGGCGAACAGCAGCGACGTCTCGCCGTAGGCAAGAGACTCGTGCTCGCGCCAGTCCTCGAGCCCCGATGACGCCATGAACCCTTCCCAGTCCTTGCCCAGGCGCGGGTCGCGCAGCACGGAGCGGCAGTCGTCGTAACCGGTGAGGATCCACGGCCCGAGGTCGCTCTTGAACACCGGCGCCGCCTCGCGCATGCGATGGTAGATCGGATACGGGTCGGCGCGGCCGGCCGGCGACATGAGCTCGGCGAGCAAGGCGTTGGCGGTGTCGCTCATCGCCTGTCCATGTACGCGGCGCCGCGCTCCGCGGCAACCGCCGGTGCGGGTGCTATCGAGAGCTGGTACCGATCGTAGCGAACGCGCGCACGTCTGTTGTCAGCCGCGGGAGCACGGCACCCGCGGTGACGAGAAGTCGCGTGATCGGCGGCATTCTACCTGGCCGGAATCGTGAAGCCTCCGGCTCCGCCCTGTCAACCGCGACCGCCCTTATGACCAGGCGAACCGGATCAGGACGCTCGCGCTGCGCTGCGACGAGGCCGTCGCCTGCGCCGCGAGCCGGGGCCGGCTCCGGTGCCGGGGGCCCCACGTCGGTGCCGTGGCGCGTGGGTCGGCTTGTTCTCGCCGGCGTCCCCGTCCCCGTTCGTACGAGCACCCGCTGTTCGCCTGTGGTCGCCCGCGGCGTGCACGTAGCGCGCCTCGTCGTCGGACCCGGTCGCGAAGCCCTCGACGACCCGGCGCTCGATCTTCACGCCGAGCTTACGCTCGATCGCACGTACCTGCTCGGCATCCTCGCGGGCGATCAAGGTGTAGGCCTTGCCGCTTCGCTCCGCCCGGCCGGTGCGGCCGATCCGGTGCGTGTACGCATCGGCCGTGTTCGGCACGTCGAAGTTGATCACGTGCGACACGCCGGCAACGTCGATACCGCGCGCGGCGATGTCGGTGGCCACCAGGATGCTGAACTGCCCGCTGCGAAACCCCTTCATCGCACGGTCGCGCTGGGCCTGCGACATGTTGCCCTGCAACGCCACGGCATCGTGGCCGTTGCGGCTGAGCTGCTGGGCGAGCCTCTTGGCCCTGTGCTTGGTGCGCGAGAACACGATCGCCGAGGTGAAGTCGTCGCCGCGGAACAGATGCTGCAGAAGCTCCACCTTGCGCGTCGTGGCGACCGGGTACAGCGCGTGCTCGATCGTCTCGGCCGGCGTCGAGTGGGCGAGCTCGACGACCTTCGGCTCGTGCAGGACCTTGTCGGCAAGGCCCCGGATGGCGCCGGGCATCGTCGCCGAGAACATAAGGTTCTGCCGCTTCTTCGGCAACGCCGCGAGGATCTTGCGGATGTCGGGCAGAAAGCCCATGTCGAACATGTGGTCGGCTTCATCGAGCACCAGCGTCTCGATGCGACGCAGGTCTACGAAGCCCTGCTCCATCAGATCGAGCAGCCGTCCGGGACAGGCGACGATGATGTCGGGCTTGCCCTGCAGGCCGCGAATCTGCCCCCGGGCGGGAACACCGCCGAACACGGTGATCGCGCGCGCGCGTGTGTACTTCGCGAGCAGCCGGATCTCGGCGTCGATCTGCATGGCGAGCTCGCGGGTCGGCGCCAGGACCAGGGCCCGCGGCCCCGGTCGGCGCTCCTCGGTGAGCCGCTGGAGGATGGGCAGCGCGAACGCTGCGGTCTTGCCGGTGCCGGTCTGGGCCAGCCCCAGCACGTCGCGCCCCTTGAGCGTGGCGGGAATCGTGGCGGCCTGGACCGGGCGCGGCCGGACGAAACCGGCCGCGTCTATGCCGCGCTGGAGCGCGGCGTCGAGGTAAAAACGCTGGAAATCAGCGGTATCGGAGGTATCAGAATACATCTAGTAGAGTTCACTCGTCGATGGACGTGCACCTCAGGTGCACCCACCGGTAGCTTCGGACCCATACAACAGAGACAGGTTTTGATTGGGGGGGAATGCGGCGCGATCGTCGTGGAAGCGGGATCCTGCTGTGCGCCGCCGGCCGCCGGATGGGCGGCCACTGGAAGTTCTATCTTATCCGCATATTCGAGAAAGGGGAAATGGGTGCGGGGGAGGGATTTGAACCCTCGACCTGCGGGTTATGAGCCCGCCGAGCTACCAGACTGCTCCACCCCGCGCGCGGTAGATACAGACGGGCGGGATTGAAGTCAACTTATCGGCCGCAAAACCGATGGGGTGCTATAGCGCCACGGCCCGACGAACGGCCTCGACCTCGTCGGTGGTGAGACGGCGTACCTCGCCGGTGGGAAGCTTGCCGAGCGAGATCGGTCCCATGGCCGTGCGCCTGAGCTTCTCGACCCTCAGACCCACGGCCTCGAGCATGCGGCGGATCTGACGGTTGCGCCCCTCGGTGATGCGCAGCTCGAGCCACGCCTTGCCCGCGGCCTTGTGCGAGACGCGCACGTAGGCCGGGCCGGTCTTGCCGTCGTCGAGGCGGACACCGGCACGCAGCCGGTTGATCACACCGTCACTGGGCACCGAGTTGACCTTCACCCGGTAGATCTTCTCGAGGTGATAGCGCGGGTGCGTCAGCCGGTCGCACAGGTCGCCGTCGTTCGTGAGCAGCAGCAGGCCGCCACTGTGGAAGTCGAGACGACCTACCGGGTAGACGGCGGAACCGAGGCTGCGCACGACGTCGCCGATGCACAGCCGTCCCTCGGGGTCGGACATCGTGGTGACGAAGCCGGGCGGCTTGTTGAAGATGAAGTACTCGTGGCGCTTGGGCTGCTTGAGCAGCTTGCCGTTTACCTTGATGTGATCCTTGAACGGATCGGCGCGGGTGCCGAGCTGCAGCACCACCTTGCCGTTGACGATCACCTCGCCGGCCGAGATCATGCGCTCGGCCTGGCGGCGCGAGGCGACCCCGGCGCGGGCCAGCACCACGTGCAAGCGTTGCCCCGCCGAAGACTCGGGAGCCTCAGTGCCTTGGCGATTCTTCTTCGAGCTGGTCGGCCGCGCCCGCTTCTTCGGGCTGGCCTGCTTGGCCGTCGCCGTCGTCCGCGTGCGCTTGGCTGTCGGTCGCGCCGAGCTCTTCTTGGTGCTCGCCTTCGACCGCCTCGGTTTCGTGGCCAAGGTCTCCCTCCTCCAGTGGAATGATGTTTGCGTCGCGCTCTTCGCCCTCTTCGAATCCCGCACGATCCGCCATGACCTGGAAGTCGTCTCCCAGCTCGGGCAACGTCGGCAGCGACTTGATGTCGTTGAGGCCGAAGACCTCGAGAAAGTCCTGCGTCGTGACGTACACGAGCGGGCGCCCGGGCACGTCACGGCGGCCGGCGATCTTGACCAGCCGGCGTTCGACAAGCCCCTCCATCACACCCGAGCTGTCGACGCCGCGCACGGCCTCCACCTCGGCGCGCGTGGCCGGCTGCTTGTAGGCGATGACCGACAGCGTCTCGACCATCGCGCGGCTGAGCCGTTGCGGCTTCTCCTTGAACAGCTTGCGCACCATCTCGTGGTGCTCGGGCGCGGTGCGGAACTGCCATCCACCGGCGACTTCCATGAGCCGGAAGCCGCGATCGGTGCTGTCGGCCTGGATCTTCTCCAGTGCCGCCGTTACCTCGGGCTTCGTCGCACCCTCGACGAGCTGGCAGATGCGCTTGACCGGAACCGCGTCGGCGGCCGCGAACAACACGGCCTCGAGCACCGGCTTCAATCGGTCGACCGGCCACAGCCCGCCCTGCGGGACCTCGTCCTCGTCGGTGGCGTCGTGCTCTTCCTGGGTCTGCGCTTCGGCGACGATCTGCTCTTCGGTGCTCTCGCCCCCGGCAGCCGCGTGTTCGTCCGCAACCTTTTCCTCGGCGGCCGCACGCTCTTCGGTGGACGCTTCTTCGGCGACCGCGTGCTCTTCGGTGGCCTCTTCTTCGGCGGCCGCACGCTCTTCGGCGGACTCTTCTTCGGCAGCCGCGTGCTCTTCGGCGACCTCTTCTTCGGCGGCCGCGTGCTCGTCCGTGCGCTCACCGGCGGCAGTCGCCAGCGCTTCGCCTCGCTCGCCATCCGCCTCGGCGGCTGACTGCTCCTCGGCGTTCTCTGCTTCGGCGGCCGTACGTTCGTCGTCGACCTGGGGCAGCCCGTCCTGCCCGACCAGCTCCTCTCGATCACCCACTTCCGCGGCCTCGTCCGGTTTGTCGTTTTCGCCCATCGCACCCACCGGCCTAGCCGGCCTCCCCCGTCGTCTCCGGCCCACCGTTTTCACCCTCGTGATACGGCTCGTCAACGTCTTGATGATGCGCGTGTCCTTCACCCTGCCCGTACGTCTGAACCAGGCTCGCCACCACGTCGTCGGCGTCCTCGTTGACCAGGCGCAAGAAGATCGTCTCATCGTTGCTGTGCTGCTCGGCGTGCACGATCTGCAGCTTGATCATCTCGAGCAGTCCACAGAACGTGGCGATCACCAGGCCTCGCGGCGTCTCGCCCTCGAACAGGTACCGGAAGTCGATGCGGTCGCGGCCCCTGAGCAGGGTTACCATGCGGCGCACAGCGTCGGCCACGCTGTAGTCCTCGCCCGGAAGCTTGTGAGGCTTGCGCACGGCCGCGGTGGCGAGGACCCGGCGAAACGCCTCCATCAGGTTCGCCATGTCGACCGGCTTGTAGCCCGGGTCGTCCAGCTCCTCCTTCGAGGGCGGAGACGGCTCGCGCCGGAACACGTCGCGCCCGAGTCGCGCGCGATCACCGAGCTCGTCGGCGGCCTCGCGAAAACGCTGGTACTCGGCGAGCTGCCGCACGAGGTCGGCGGCCGGATCTTCCTTGATCTCTTCTTCCTCGTCTTCTTCGTCGCGCGGCAACAGCAGGCGCGACTTCGCGTACATGAGCGTGGCCGCCATCACGAGGTACTCGCCGGCCACGTCGAGGTTGAGCTCCTCGAACATGTCGAGGTACTCCAGATACTGATCGGTGATGGTCGCGATGGGCAGGTTGTAGATGTCGACCTCGTTCGACTTCACCAGGTGAAGCAACAGGTCGAGAGGCCCCTCGAACGCATCGAGCCGAACCGTGTACATGTCAGCCCGCTTCACAGCCCCATCGCCTCCTTCGCCTCGGCCAGCGTGCGCTCGGCCACTTGGTTGGCCCTGGCGTCGCCTTCGGCCAGCACCTCGGCGGCCACCCCGGGCCGCTCCTCGAGCTCGGCGCGTCGCTTGCGGATCGGGTCGAGCTCCTCGACGACGTGCCGGATCATGATCTTCTTGCAATCGAGGCAGCCGATCGAGGCCGTCTTGCAGCCCTCGGTCACCTCGGCCCGCTCCTCGTCGCTACAGTATATCTCATGGAGCTGAAAAGCCGGACAGTCCTTGGGATCGCCGGGATCGGTGCGGCGCACGCGGCGCGTATCGGTCACCATCCGCGAGAGCTTGTCGTAGATTTCCTTGGGATCATCCGTGAGATCCACGGCATTGTCGTAGCTCTTGCTCATCTTGCGGCCGTCGGTACCGGGCACGCGCGCGCCACGCACCACCAGGCCCTGGGGCTCGGGAAACACGTCGCCGTAGAGCCGGTTGAAACGGCGGGCGACCTCGCGTGTGAGCTCGATGTGAGGCAGCTGATCCTCGCCCACGGGCACACGGTTCCCCTTGTAGATGAGAATGTCGGCGGCCTGCAGAAGCGGGTAGCCGAGAAAGCCGTACGTGGACAGGTCGCGGCCGGAGAGCTGCTCTTGCTGCTCCTTGTAGGTGGGCACACGCTCGAGCCACGGGATCGGGATGGTCATCGAGAACATCAAGAACAGCTCGGCATGGGCGGGCACGTCGGACTGCTTGAAGATCACGCTCCTCTCGGGGTCGAGCCCGATCGCGAGCCAGTCGAGCACCATGGCCTCGGTGCTCAGCCCGATCTCGGCGGTGTTCGCGTACTCGGTGGTGAGAGCGTGCCAGTCGGCGACGAAGAAGTAGCAATCGATGTCGCGCTGAAGCGCGAGCCAGTTCTTGAGGGCACCGTTGAGGTGGCCCAGGTGCAGCTTGCCGGTCGGGCGTGCGCCCGAGACCACGAGCGGCGTGGCGCCTTTCGACTGGCTATCGCTGTTGCTCGCCACCGAGGTTCCCTGAGCTCCGGACGCGATCAGACGATCACGAGGAACAGGCTGATGACGGCGCCCACCACCGGCCCGACCACCGCCCACAGTACGCCGGTGAGCAGCAGGCCGAAGATCACGAAGAACCCGAACGGTTCGACCCTGGCCAGCGCCTCGGCCGCCGGCGCCGGCAGCAGGCCCACCGCCACGCGCCCACCGTCGAGCGGCGGCAGCGGAATCATGTTGAACACCGCCAGCACGACGTTGATCTTGAGGCTGAGCGAGGCCAGCAGCATCAGCGGCTGGCCGAGCGCGAATCCAGTCCCCGCGGCGCCCTGGGCGGCCAAGCCCGAGTGCACCAGTGCGCTCAGCACGAGCGCACTGACGAGCGCCAGCACGAGGTTCATGGCGGGGCCGGCCGCAGCGACCCAGACCATGTCGCGCAACGGATTGCGAAGGTTCTGCCAGACCACCGGAACCGGCTTGGCGTAGCCGAACACCGGCGCGCCGGCCATCATCAGGAAGCCCGGCATGAGCAGGGTCCCGACCGGGTCGATGTGCGAGATCGGGTTGAGCGTGAGCCGCCCCATGCTCGCGGCCGTGTTGTCGCCGAGACGGTACGCCACGTAGCCGTGCGCCCACTCGTGGCAGACCACGGCGAGCAGCAGCGCGAATACGGCGATGGCGATGGTTCCGACGTCGGGGCCCATGGGCGGTCAGATCACGAAGACCCGTCTATGAGGGATAGCAGGCGCCCGGCGGGGCGGCAACTCAGGCGAGGACGCCCCCGGGTGAGGCACGCACGGCGACTCGACGCGTGCTGTGCGTATCCGTCATGTGAGACCTTCGCGCCGGCCGCGTTTCCACTTGCCCCGCGATACGCGCGGCGTCACGAATCCCGATCGACGCGCATGCGCTTGCGCGGGTGGTGCTCGCGGTGCACGTCGCGCAGACGACGGCTGGCGACGTGGGTGTAGATCTGTGTGGTCGACAGGTCGGAGTGGCCGAGCATCATCTGCACCGCGCGCAGATCGGCGCCACCCTCCAGCAGGTGCGTGGCGAACGAGTGGCGCAGGGTATGCGGCGACACGTCGGTCAGCCCGGCGGCGGTCGCATGATCGCGCAGCCGCTTCCAGAAGCCCTGGCGGGTGATCGGCCTACCGCCGCGCGCGACGAACAGGAACGGCCCCCGTCCGCCCTTGTCGAGCGCCGGTCGCCCATCTGCGAGGTAGGCGCGCAGCGCCGCAAGCGCGCGGCGACCGATCGGCACGGCGCGCTCCTTGCTCCCCTTGCCGACCACGCTCAGGAAGCCGTCGCGGACGTTCACGCGCCTGAGCTTCAGGCCGACCAGCTCCGACACGCGCAGCCCGCAGGCGTACAGGAGCTCGAGCATCGCGCGATCGCGAAGCATCAGGGGCTGCTCGCCCGAGACGACCTCGAAGATGCGCTCGACGTCTGCCACGCTGAGCTGTCTCGGGATCTTGCGGTCGCGCCGTCCCGAGCGAATGTCGCGCAACGGGTTCGCGTCGATCATCTCCTCGCGTGCCAGGAACTTGAAGAATCCACGCACGGCCGACATGGTGCGCGCCTTCGAACTCGAAGCGAGGCCACGCCGGCCGAGATCGTCGAGGAACGCCACGATATCGTCGCGGGTGATCTCGCGTGGGCCGCCGCGCCCGCGACCGTCCATCACTTCGAGGAATCCACGCATGTCGCGGCCGTAGGCTTCCACGCTGTTGCGCGCCAGCCCCTTCTCGGCCGCCACGTGGCTCATGTACAGGTCCACCGCGGTGAACAGGTCGACCGACGCGCTCACGTCGCCCTACCCCGTCGCGCCCTCACGAGCCGGTCCGGGCCGACGGCCCAGCTCCTGCTCGTCGCTCTCGCGCACCGCGTGTAGCACGACTTCCTCGATTTCGGCGTAGCGCTCCTCGTCGACGATCTTCTTTCCGGTACCGTCGGTCACGTAGAACACGTCGAGGACCTGCGTGACCCGCGTGCTGATCTTCGCGATGTGGATGAGCAGCCCGAGGTCGTAGAAGCAGTCGGCCACCGTGTAGAGCAGCCCCGGTCGATCGGCCGCGTACACATCGATGACCGTGTAGTCGTCGGACACGTCGTTGTCGACACCCACGCGCGTCACGGTGCGCTGGCGGGCCTTGCGCACCGAGGTGGGGGCCGGACGTGAACGCCGCGCTTCAGCGACCATCTCGTCCACCGAGACACGGTCGGCCAGCACGCCCTCGATGTCGGCCCGCACACGCGCCCACAGCTCGGGATCGACGACGTCGACCTCGTCGTGCGCGTGCTCCACGCGGAACGAATCCAGCGCCATGCCGGTCGACGACGTATCGATCTTGGCACTGAGGATATTGAGCCGGTGCGCCGAGAGAACGCCCGTGAGACGCGCGAACAGGCCCGGCATGTTGGGCGCGCACACCGTCAGCTCGGTAAATCCGCGCTCGGGGTAGTGGCTGACACCGCACCGGAACACGCCCGAGCCCAGCGACTCGAGCAGGCGCCAGTGCGCGATGACCGAATCCACCGTGGTCGACAGGACGTAGGAGCCGGCCATGCCGTCGAGGAATTCCTCGAGACGGGAGCGCTCATCGTCACCACCGGCGTGCGTGAGAACACGCCGCTTCGCGCGCTTGATGCGCGCCTCGAGGTTGCGCTCGGTGATGGCCCCCGTCTCGAACGCCTCGATCGCGCGCTGGTACAGCTCGCCCAGCAGATGGTCCTTCCACCCGTTCCAGATCTTGGGGCCCACCGCTCGCATGTCGGCGAACGTGAGCAGGTACAGGTTGCGCAGGTTGGTGGTCGTGCCCACCTCGCGCACGAAGTCACGCACGAGCTTCGGATCCTCGACGTCGCGATTCTGCGCGAGCATCGACATGAGGAGGTGATGGCGCACCAGGAACTCGAGCGCGCGACGGTCGTCCCAGTGCATGCGCAGCCGCTTGGAGACCTCGCGCACCATGACGGCGCCGCGTTCGTCGTGATCGCCGCCGTAGCCCTTGCCCAGATCGTGGAACATCATGCCCAGGAAGAGGATCTCGGGATGATCGCACTCACGCATCACCTGCGTGAGCAGCGGGCTCTCGGCCTCGATCGCCCCCTCGCGCAGCTGCTCGAGCTCGCGGATGCCCACCAGCGAATGCTCGTCGACCGTGTACACGTGGTAGTAGTCGTGCTGGACCATGCAGAACAGGCGGCCGAACTCGGGAATGAGCTGGCCGAGGACCCCCAGCCGGTTCATCTCGCCGAGCGTGCGGTACACGCCGTCGTGGGCCTTGAGGATACCCATGAACGTTTCGATCGCTTCGTCGGAATAGGCCAGGATCGGCGTCAACCTGGCAAGGTTGCGACGAACCGCATCCTGGGTGGCGGCCGACATGCGCACGTCGCAGCGCTGCGAGTCCGCAAAGATGCGCACAAGATTGATCGGATCGGCCTCGAAGATGCGCTCCTCGACCACCAGCCGCCGCGCCTTGACGCTCACACCATCACGAAGCGAGCGGCTGCTCAGGCGAGAGATCAGGCCGGTGGGCTCCGGCGGTGCGGTGAGGCGATCGACGATGTCGAGAGTGCTGCGCGCGATGATGGCGGCGTGTGAATAGTACTCGCGCATGAACGCCTCGACCATGGCGTCGCGCGAGGCACGCTCGTCGTTGCCGTACCGGTCCGGATCGACCTTGGACGCGTAGCCGAAGCGCTCGGCGATCTGGTCCTGCGCCTCGAACGAGAGCTTGTCGGTCTTGTTGCGAACCAGGAAGTGGATGCCCGAGCGCACCCGGAGCAGGAACTCGCGCGCTGCCGCCAGCGCGTCGACCTCACCCTGCGAGGCGACGCCCTCCGCGGCAAGCCCTTCGATCGTGGTGATGCCGCGCGAGACCCTGGCGATCCACAGCAACGTGTGCAGGTCGCGCAGCCCGCCCAGCCCGTCCTTCACGTTGGGCTCGAGCAGGAACACCGAGCCTCCGAGGCGCCCGTGGCGCTCGCGCGTCTCGGTGCGCTTCTCGTCGATGAACCGCTTCGCGTCGCGCGCCCTCAGCACGTCGACGACGTCGCTCTCGAACTGCGCGCTCAGCTCCGGGGTTCCCGCCAGGAAGCGCCCGTCGAGCATCGTGGTCTTGACGGTGACATCGCGGTCGGCCTGGTCGAGACACTCCTTGACGCTTCGTACCGCGTGGCCCACCTGCAGCCCGGCGTCGAACAGGGTGAGCAGTATGCGCTCGTTGATCGACTTCACGTAGGGGCTGAGGCGCCCGGGATAGAAAACCAGCACGTCGACGTCCGACCACGGGTTCATCTCACGCCGGCCGTAGCCGCCCTGGGCGAACACCGCGCATTGCTGACCGGCTCCCCTGGCCCAGCGCCGCTCCACCCTGCGCGTCTCGAACGCGACGATGAAGCGCATCAGCTCGTCGACGGCGTCGCTGAACGCGAACGCGGACTCCAGACCGCCCGCCCCCGCCCACAGCTGTTCTTCCTGGCGTGCACGAACGCCGTCGACGAAGTCACGGCATACGACCGCAAGCTCGCCGGCCTTGCCGTCCAGGCTCTCCAGCGTCGGTAGTGTTGGTTGCGGCGGCATGGCGTCGTGCCCGGCGCTCGCTCGATGCGCCGGCTAGCGGAGATCGTTCACGCGGTCGTCCTCGAGATACGCCTTGATACCGCGGTACAGGCCCTCTGCAATCGACTCGCGATAAGCGGTGGAGGCCATGCGGCCTCCCTCGAGGCTGTTCGTGATGAAGCCCGTCTCTACCAGAACCGACGGCATGTACGTACCGTCGAGCACCATGAAGGGCCCCTGCTTCACTCCCAGGCTCTGCACGGAGTGATAGCGCGGGCGTAGATAACCGACCAGCTCACCCTGGATGTGGTTGGCGAGCAGGATCGAATCCGCCTCTTTCTGTCCCTGAACCATGTCGGAGAGGATGTAGTTCAGATCCGCGTCGGTCGACACGTCGCTGCCCTTGATCAGCAGGTCGACGCCGTTCTCGAGGCGGGCAAGTCGAAGTGTCGCCCGGTCGTCGGAATTCTTCAAGTAGTAAGTCTCGATGCCGTGCAGCTTGTTGTTCTTCGCGGCGTTGGCGTGAATCGAGACGAACAGGTCGGCCTCGATCCGGTTCGCGAGGTCCTTGCGCTCCTCGAGGTCGATGAACTTGTCCTGCGTACGCGTCATGAAGATCTCGCAGTCGAGCCCTCGCTTGAGCTTGTCCGACAGTCGACGCGAAACGTCGAAGACCGTGTTCTTCTCGGCAACCCCACGACTGTTGCGTGCGCCGGGGTCGCGACCACCGTGGCCCGGATCCAGCACGATGCGCACGCGCCGAGCCCTGGGCACGCTGGCCCTGCTGCTCGAGCTCGAGCGGGTGCCGCGGGTCGCCGACACCACCGGTCGCGGCTTCGGCGCGGGCTTCGGTGCAGGCTTCGCAACCGGCTTGGGCGTCGGCCTGGGTTTCGGCTTGGCGGCGGGCTTCGGTGCCGGCCGGGGAGCAACCTTGGCGACCGGCCCGGGGGCCGGCTTCGGTGCAGGCCTGGCCGCGGGCTTCGAGGCCCGCGCCACCGCCTGCGACGACGCGGTGCTGCCCTTGCCGCGCAGATCGATCACCACGCGCGCCGGCGTTTGCAGCTGGAACACCTTGGGCGTCACCGGCCCCTCGAGCTCGAGCACCACGCGTGCGGTCGACGCCGTGAACTGCCCCGTGCGCACGCGACGCACGCGCGTGTCGCCGATCCAGCGACCGTAGTCCTTGCCGGGAACGAGCTTCACGCCGTGCAGATCGACGTACAGGCGCGCCGGCGTACCGGTGGCTGGGTTGGCCGGGAGGATCGCGTAGTCGAAGCGCGTGGCGGTCGACAGGTCGACGACGATGCGGGTGTAGTCGGAGCCGGCCGAGGAACGGATGCTGCGCACGGATGCGGCCGCGGCATCCGCATGGCGCGGGGCCCCGTACACCGCCACCATGGCGCAGATCAGCAGTATCGACTGGATGGCCCGACGCACGGGCGCACTACCTCCCTTGCAGCCCCACCAGGCTCCACCGGCCAGTCTAGCATGATTGCTTCAAGCGTGCGGTGCGGACCAGATCGTCAAGCAGATTCAGGGCTTCCAGCGGCGTCAGGTGGTCGATCTCGGTAGCCGCCAGCCGCGCGGCCAGCTCGGTCGGGCCCGCCGCCGGCTCGCCGTCATCACCACCGCAGGAGGCGCTCGCGGGCCTCGAGACCGCCTGCGGCCCGAACAGGCTCGGCTGCAGCTCGGCCGACGCCACCGACGGTCCCGGTCCGCTTTCGAAGCGCGCGAGCATGTTCCTGGCGCTGTCGATCACGGGATCGGGAACACCCGCGAGCCTCGCCACCTCGATGCCGTAGCTTCCGCTCGTCGCCCCCTCGACGACCCGGTACAGGAAGATGATATCGCCCTTGTAGCGGCGCACGGCCACCGAGTAGTTGGCCACCGTGTCGTGCTCGGCCGCCAGCCCGGCCAGCTCGTGGTAGTGGGTCGCGAACAGCGTCTTCACGCGCCCTCGTACCATCGCCTCGGCGACCGCCCACGCGATGGAGATGCCGTCGAACGTCGAGGTCCCGCGACCGATCTCGTCGAGCACCACCAGGCTACGGTCGCTCATGCTGCGCAGGATGTTCGCCGTCTCGGTCATCTCGACCATGAACGTCGACTGGCCGCGCGCCAGGTTGTCGCTGGCCCCGATGCGCGTGAAGATGCGGTCGACCAGTGGAACGCGCGCCGAGGTGGCCGGCACGTACGATCCGCAGTGCGCAAGCAGTGCGACGAGAGCCACCTGGCGGAGATACGTCGACTTGCCGGCCATGTTCGGGCCCGTGATCACCATCACCAGCTCGCCGTCCTCGCCGAGGCGACAGTCGTTGGGAACGAAGCCGGTGCCGATGGCCGCCTCCACGACGGGGTGGCGCCCCTCCACGATGTCGAGCGCGCCGTTTTCGCACATCTCCGGGCGCACGAAGCCGGCCGTATGGGCCGTCTCGGCCAGCCCCGCCAGTACATCGAGCGATGCGATGGCCGCGGCCGTGCGCGACAGTGCGGCCAGGTGGGCTGCGACGTCACGCGTGATCTCGCCGAGCAGATGGTTCTCGAGCGAGGTGAGACGCTCCTCGGCGCCCAGCACCTCGGCCTCGCGCTGCTTGAGCTCGGGGGTGATGTATCGCTCGGCGTTGGTGAGCGTCTGCTTGCGCTCGTACTCCTCGGGAATCTTGTCCTGCGATGCACGCGAGGCCTCGAGGTAGTAACCGAAGACCTTGTTGTAGCCGATCTTGAGCCTGGCTATGCCCGTTCGCTCGCGCTCGGCGGCCTCGAACTCGGCCATCCAGCCCTTGCCGCCGGCGCTGATCGCACGCACGCGATCGACCTCGTCGTGATAGCCCTCGCGCACGGTCGCGCCACGGCCCACGGTCGCCGGGGGTTCGTCGACGATCGCGCGCCGGATGAGCGCGCGCACGTCGTCGAGCGGGTCCAGGCCGCCGGCCGCGGTGGCCAGCGCGGAAGGCAGCTCGGCCTCGCGCTCCAGGCGCGCGCCGAGTGTCGCCACCGACTCGAGCGCGTCGGCCAGGCGAACCAGATCGCGGGCGGCCGCCGTGCCGGCGCCAAGCCGGCCTGCGAGCCGCTCGAGGTCGCCGATCTCGCGAAGCCCGTCGCGCAGGTCGGAGCGCAGCTCGAAGCCCTCGCAGAAGCGTTCCACGGCGTCGAGGCGTGCACCGATCGCACGCACGTCGGCGAGAGGCCGCAGCAGCCAGTCGCGCGTCAGACGCTTGCCCATGGGAGTGACCGCACGGTCGATAGCGCCGAGCAGCGAGCCCTTGCGCCCCCCCTCGATCGACTCGACGATCTCCAGGTTGCGACGCGTGGCGCGGTCGAGGTGCAGGTACGAGCCGGCCTCGTGATACACCGGCTCGCGCAGGTGCTCGGTGCGGCCGCCCTGGGTCCGGTCGAGATAGCCGAGCAGCCGGCGCAGCGCGTCCCGGCATTCCGGGCTCAGATCGGTTGCCTTCCACGACGCCGCCGTGGCGACCGACACGTCGGCGCCATCGCCGTCGGTGCGGACACCACGTGTGAGCAGACAGCGCGGGACGACCTCGGCCAGCCGCGCCACCACGTCTTCGCCCACGCCGTCATCCACCAGCAGCTCGCTGGGGCCGATGCCGCCCAGCTCGTCCTCGAGCCCCTCGAGCCCGGGTGCATCGGTCACGCGCACCTCACCGGTGGAGAAGTCCGACCAGGCCAGCGCCCAGCCTCCGGCGGTCGAGGCGAGGCTGGCGAGGAAGTTTCCGCGGTCGGGAGCGAGCGACTCCTCGTCGAGCGAGGTACCGGGCGTCACGACGCGCGTGACCTCGCGCCGCACGATGCCCCGGCGCGGAACCTCCATCTGCTCGCAGATCGCCACCTTCACGCCTGCCTCGAGCAGCTTCGCCACGTAGGATCGCGCCGAGTGGTGCGGCACGCCGCACATCGGAATCGGCGTGGGGTCGTTGCGATTGCGCGAGGTGAGAGCGATGTCGAGTATCGACGACGCCTTCTCCGCGTCCTCGAAGAACATCTCGTAGAAGTCGCCCATCTGGAAGAACAGCACGGCGTCCTCGTGATCGCCCTTGATCTCGAGGTACTGCTGCATCACTGGGCTCAGCTTCTGCACTTTCGTGGTCTTGCTCACTCAGATGACCTTTCGACGCCTGTTCACGTAGTCGACGAGCAGGAACCGGCCGAGCTCGCCCGGGCTGGTGTAGAACGCCCTGCCCTTGTTGATGGCCGTCATCTTCTCGACGAACGCGCGCAGGGGCGGGCTGTCGTCGAGCATGAAAGTATTGATCGTGATTCCGCGCCGGGTCACGCGTCCGACTTCCTTCAGCGTCTCGGCCGTTGCGCGCGTCGAGAGTCCACCGAGGCTCATCGGCCACTCGCAGTAGAGCTTGCCGCCGGCATGGTACGCCGTCGGCTGGCCGTCGGTGACGACCACCATGGACTTGTTCGTGCCGGGCTGGCGCATGAGGAGCTCGCTCGCCATCCGCAGGCCGTCCTGGAGGTTCGTGAACGGATCGCCCATGTTCCACGTGGCCTCGGGCAGGTCCTGGAAACGCAGCTCTACCGCGCGGGTGTAGAAGCCCACGATCGCAAAGTAGTCCTGCGGGAATCGCGCCCGCATCAGGCAGTCCATCGCCAGCGCCACCTTCTTGGCCGCAGCGAACCGCCCCTCCCAGCTCATCGACCAGCTCATGTCGAGAAGCAGCACGGTGGCCGCGCGCGAGCTGAACGTGGCCTCGCAGACTTCGAGGTCTCCGGGCTCGAGCTCGATCGGCACGCCGCCGCCGCGCTTCACGGCGTTGATCACGCTGGCACCGACGTTGATGTGCATCGGATCACCGTAGTGGTAGCGCCGGGCCGTCTCGGCGCTGATCTCCATCGTGCCGCGAACCTCGGTACCGTGACGGCCGGTGGAGTCGTAGCGAAGGCCTTCGTGGATCTCGCGCAGGGCGAGCTGGCCGAGCTTGCGGGCACCCCGGGGCGAGAGAACCATGGCCTCGCCGCGCGGCCGTATGTATCCCGCATCGACGAGCAGCGAGAACATCTCGCCCAGGTTCGCGACCGCGTCGCCGAAACCGACACCGACGAGCTCGTCGGCGGCAGCGGCGTCGATGGCGTCGAGCTCTCGCGATTGAAGCTGCTGCTCCAGACGTTCGAGCGCCTCGACGCGACCGAGGAGGTCGAGGGCGTCGTCGAAGCCGAGCCCGGTCTTGCCGTGAAAGAGCTCGCCGTGGCTACGGATGAAGCGCGCCAGCCGACCGACGTCCTCCCCGTCGAGGGACAGTCGCTCGAATGCCGCGGCGGCCTGCGCCGACGTGAAATCGTGACCGGACAGGTGCGCGATCGCAGCGTCGAGAGCGCGCGGAACCCTGGCCATCGATTCGCGACGCCGCACGTCCGCCTCTCCACCGTCGTGGCGCCGGCCATCGAGCGCCTCGTTCTCGTCGTCGACGAGGTCGTCCAGCGCCTCCTGGTGGCGATCGAGCGCGTGGTCGAGGTTGAACGTGTCGTAGAGCTCCTGGCGCGCCTCGCGCACCCGCGAGAGCAGCTCGTCGATGCCGATCACCTCGAACCCCGCGCCGTCGTGCCCATCGGCGAGAAGGCGGTCGAGCGCCTCGCCGAGATCGTCGCTGGCGCCGAGGTAGCCGGCGAGCTGCTCGAACAGGCGGTCAGGGTCCAGGCGGACCCGCTGGCTGCCGTCCCACGCCGTGTAGCGATGGCGCATCATCTCCGGTCGCACCCGGCCGAGGGCCGGTGCCTCAGCTTCGGTACGTGAGGCGCCCCCCCTCGCGCTCACGGTTCAGGCGCTCGTGCAGGTGCAGGCCCTCGAGAAGGAACTCGGTGGCGCTCGCCATCAGGCCCGGGCTCTCGAACGGGCCCAGCGCATCGAGCGCATCGCGCATTCCCGGGATCGACGCGATGCCGGTGACGTACTCGACCGACGCCATCGAGTCGGACACGGCCACCCCCCAGCCCTCGCCGAGGTACTCGACGATCGGCGCCAGGATGTGCTCGTCGACGCGACGGTCGAACGACGCCTTGACGGCGCGGTCGACGAGCCGCTCGATCACCGCGCGCTCGTTGGCCTCCTCGAGCCCGTACTCGAACTCGAGCTTGCCGAGCGTCGACGCGAACACGGCACCCAGATCGGTGATTCGCGGCACGACCTCCCCCTCGCCGCAGCGAACCGCGCGCTTCTCCGCGTTGGCGACCAGCGTCTCGAAGTTGTTGATGCTCACGCGCACGCTCACACCGGAGCCCTGGTTCACCTCGGGCGCACTGCGCGCCTCGAGCGTGATGGCCGCGATCACTTCCTCGAGGAAGTCGGGCGTGCGAACCGGCCGGCCGTCGCGCGCTCCGCAGTGCGCTTCCTGCTTCATGATCGCCACCTCGTCCTCGATTCGCGTGGGGTAGTGCGTGCGGATCTGGACGTCGAATCGATCCTTGAGCGGCGTGACGATGCGCCCGCGGCTCGTGTAGTCCTCGGGGTTGGCCGTCGCGACCACCACCACGTCGAGAGGCAATCGCACCTTGTAGCCCTTGATCTGCAGGTCTCGCTCTTCCATCAGGTTGAACAGCCCCACCTGCACCTTCTCGGTGAGGTCGGGAAGCTCGTTGATGGCGAAGATGCCGCGATGCGTGCGCGGGATGATGCCGTAGTGGATCGCCTCTTCGTCGGACATGTAGCGTCCCTCGGCGATCTTCACGGGGTCGATCTCGCCCACGAGGTCGGCCATCGTCACGTCGGGCGTCGCCAGCTTCTCGCCGTAGCGAGCCTCGCGCGGCAGCCAGTCGATCTTGAGAGCATCACCGTGAGCGTCGAGCGCGCGACGGCACGCCGCGCACACCGGTGCGAACGGGTCGTCGTTGATCTCGCAGCCCTTGACGACGGGCAGGTACGGGTCGAGAAGCTCGACGAGCTGACGGATGATGCGCGTCTTGGCCTGGCCGCGCTCGCCCAGGAACACCATGTGGTGGCCCGAGAGCAGCGCGTTCTCGATCTCCGGCACGACGCTGTCCTGGTAGCCCACGATGCCCGGGAACAGCGGCTCCGCACGATTCGACTCGAGCCGCGTGAGCAGATTCTGGCGTAGCTCGTCGCGAATGCCGCGGCGGCGGTGACCACCGGCCGTGAGGTCGCCCAGGGTCCGCGCGCTCGGCATGGCAGGCTGGGCGGGCGCGTGGGTCATAGAGCGGCGAGTATAGGGGCGCCGGCCGGCCGCGGCAACGCGTGGGCGCGCGCGCCGCGCAGGCGCCGGGCAGCGCGCTAGGGAACGCGCTCGGGGCCCGCCTCGGGGTCGTCGAGCTCCGGATCGAGCGGATCGTCGTCGCCTTCATCGGAATCGACGACGTCGGCGCCACCGTCATCTCCGCCACCGGCCGCCAGGGCCTCGCGCTCGAGCTCGCGAAGGTTCTCCGCCTCGCGCCGCTCCCGCACCTCTTTCTCGGCGGCCTCACGACGGGCCTGCTCGAGCTCGCTCGAGGTGAGCTCGAGCTTCTCGCGCGTACCGGCCAGCTCGGTTTCCAGACGTGCGATGTCCCTGCGTGCTCGGCGCAGGCCGGCCTGCAGGCGCACGCGCTCGGCCGCCGCCACCACCGCGATGAGCAGGCCGCCCACCAGCAGCGCACCGAGGACGACCAGGAACAGCGGCAGCGTGATGGCGCGCGCCTCCGGCCAGCGCGGTATGCTCAGATCCGGAATCAGTACCAGGGTGACAGGATCCGCGTTCTGCGTGGCGATGAACACACCCAGCACGAACAGCACCAGCAGCAGCGTCCGCTTGACGATCTTCACCGGGCCGCCTCCTCGAAGTACGGCAACAGGCGGTCGTATGACTCCTCGATGTGCTGCGGAATCACCTTCGTGTCGGCGAGCATCGGCATGAAGTTCGTGTCGCCCTCCCAGCGCGGCACCACGTGCCAGTGAAAGTGGTCGTCCACTCCGGCACCGGCGACGCGTCCCAGGTTCATACCGATGTTCATGCCCTGCGGCGAGTACACGCGCTGGATCACGGCCACGGTGCGCTGCAGCGCTTCGCTCACGGCGACGGCGCGGGCCGCGTCGAGCCCGGCGAAATCGGCCGTGTGCTCGCGCGGAGCGACCATGAGGTGAGCGTTGGCGTAAGGGAATCGGTTCATGACGACGGCCGCGTGCTCGTCCGAGTACAGCACGAGCGCTTCGCGCCGCCGGGCGCGATCGACCAACCGCGGATTGTCACAGAAGAAGCAGCCGTCGGACGCCGCGGCGTTCTCGATGTACGAAAGGCGCCATGGCGCCCAGAGGACTCTCACGCGCGGATGCTAGACCGACGTGGAACCACCGCTCAGCACGCGGTGGGAAGGCGCGGGCATTTCCGACTGGCTGGCCTGAGCCTGCCGCTCCGGGCCGGCATCGGCCGGACCTGGACCCGGACCGGGCCCCTGCCCTGCCACCGGTGCAGACTCCTGCTGATCGACGCGCTGCTTGAGCTCCTTGCCGACCTTGAAGAACGGCACCCGCTTGGCGGCAACCGCGACGATCTCGCCGGTCTTCGGATTGCGCCCTTCGCGGGCACGACGGTCCTTGACCACGAAGCTTCCGAAGCCGCGAATCTCGATCCGCTGCCCGTCGCAAAGGGCTTCGGTCATGCTGTCGAATACGGCGTTTACGATGACCTCGGCGTCGCGCCGAGAGTAGGCGGGATAGAGACGTACGATCTCGTCGATCAGGTCTCGCTTCGTCATTCGTCGCCCTTGCCCGGAGCGTCGGACCCAGGCTCGTCGGCCTTGCCCCTGACCAGTTCGCGGTTGATGAGATCGCCAAGCGTGAATCGCGACGAATCGCCCGGCTCGGCCATGTACTGCTTCATCTCCGCCTTTTCTTGCGAATCGAGCAGCGAGCGCACGCTCAGTGCGATACGCCTCTCACGCCCATCGACCTCGAGCACCTCGGCCTCGATCTCGGCGCCGGGCTCGAAGAACTCGCGCGGGTTGTCGACGCGCTCGTGCGACAGCTGAGACACGTGCACCATGCCCTCGACGCCTTCTTCGATCTCCACGAAGACGCCGAAGTCGGTCACGTTCGTCACCTTGCCGCGCACCCTGGCGCCGGCCGGATAGCGACCGCCCATGTCGGACCACGGATCGTCCACCAGCTGCTTCAGTCCCAGGGACAGACGCTCGTTCGACACGTCGATGTTGAGGATCACGGCCTCCACCTCGTCGCCCTTCTTGAGGACCTCGGAGGGGTGCTTCACCTTGCGCGTCCAGTGCATGTCGGACACGTGGATGAGGCCGTCGATGCCCTCGGCGACGTTCACGAACGCGCCGAAGTCGGTGATGCTGGTGACCTTGCCGCGCACCATGCTGCCCTCGGGGTGCTCCACCGGGAGCATCTCCCACGGGTTCGGCTGCACCTGCTTGAGCCCGAGCGAGATGCGTCGGTTGGCAGGATCGAGCGCGAGCACGACCACGTCGACCTCGTCGCCCACCGACACGACCTTGGACGGGTGCGTCACCCGCTGCGTCCACGACATCTCGGAAACGTGGACGAGACCTTCCACGCCATCTTCGACCTCGACGAACGCGCCGTAGTCGGTCAGGCTGACGACCTTGCCGTGTACCCGGCTACCGGGGAACAGGCGCTCGGCGATGGTGAGCCACGGATCGTCCTGCAGCTGCTTCATACCGAGCGAGATGCGATCGCTGTCCTCGTCGAACTTGAGCACGACGACCTTGATGAGATCGCCCGACTTGACGATCTTGGAAGGGTGCGTGACACGCCCCCACGCCATGTCGGTGACGTGCAGCAGGCCGTCGATACCACCGAGGTCGACGAACGCGCCGTAGTCGGTGACGTTCTTGACGGTCCCCTCGAGAATGACGCCCTCTTCGAGAATCTTGAGCGTCTCGCTCTTGAGCGCCTCGCGCTCCTTCTCGAGTAGCATCTTTCGCGACACCACGACGTTACCGCGCGCGCGATTGCACTTGATGACGCCGAACTCCGCGGTCTCGCCGATGTAACGCTCGAGGCTGCGCGTCGGGCGAACGTCGACGTGCGAGCCCGGCAAGAACGCGGACACGCCGATGTCGACCTTGAGGCCGCCCTTCACGCGACCCACGACCGAGCCCTCGATCGCTCCGCCGGTCCGGAAGGCCTCTTCGATCTTGCGCCACACCGAGGACTGGCGCGCGCGCTGGAACGACAGCCGCACCTGGCCGGTGTCGTCACCGACCGACTCGACGTAGACCTCGATCTCGTGGCCGACTTCTACTTCGACGTTACCCGACGCGTCCTTGAACTCGCCGATGGAAATGACGCCTTCGGACTTGAAGCCGATGTCGACGGTGACGGTGTCACGATCGACGGCAACGACGTGGCCCTTGACGACCTCGCCTTGCTCGACAGAGCCTCCGCTCAGACTCTCTTCGAGTATCGAGCCAAAGTCTTCAAGTTCTTCGCTGTCGTTGGACTCGCGATCGACACGCTCCTCAAGCATGGTTGGAAGAAATCCTCCTGCGGATGGCGGCTGAGAACTGCGCGCCACGTGTTGGCATAGCCCCCACGGACGCCAGATTCAAGGGAAAACGTCAGATTTCTCTGGGATTTACCCGGCGCAGCGTCGCCGTTGCGCTTCCTTTACTATGCACTCGACCACCTCGTCAATAGCAAGGTGCGTAGAATCGACGACCATGGCGTCGGCCGCCGCCGCCAGCGGCGCCACGGTCCGTGTCGAGTCGCGTCGATCGCGCTCGGCCATGTCGCGCTTCACGCTGTCCACATTGTCGGTGGTCGTCGCGCTAGCGGCCTCCATCTCCCGGGCGCGTCTCAGCGCACGCTCGTGGGGATCCGCGTCCAGATAGACCTTGAGGTCGGCGTCCGGAAAGATGACCGTCCCGATGTCGCGACCTTCGGCCACGGTACCGGGCGACCGTGCAGCGTCGCGCTGCAGAGCCACCAGCGCCGCCCTCACCTCGGCGTGCGCCGAGACCTGCGAAGCAGCCTGACTGACCGCTGCGCTACGAATCTCGCTCGTCACCTCACGCCCGTCCAGGCCCACGTAGCCGCGCTCGGCGTCCACCTCGACCTCGATGCCGGCGGCGACGGCCGCAATCGCTGCGCCGTCATCGAGCTCGACGCCGCGCTCGACGGCGGCCAGCGCCACGGTCCGGTACAGCGCCCCGGAATCGAGATAGCGAAGCCCGAGGCGCTCGGCCACCAGGCGTGCGGTGGTCGACTTGCCGGCACCGGCCGGGCCGTCGATGGCAACGATGAAGCAGCCGTCTGTCGTGTCGCTCACGTGCGTAACCCCTCCAGGGACTCGAAGAAGCCGGGAAACGAGACCGCCGCCGGCGAGGCGTCGTCGAGCCGTACAGCGCCGCCCGCCGCCAGCGCGGCGACCGCGCCCGACATCACAAGGCGATGGTCGGCGCGGGTCTCGATCAGCGCATCCGCGCCCAGACGACCGCCGTGGATCACCATTCCGTCGTCACGTTCCTCGACCTCGATTCCGAGGCGGGCGAGCATCGAGGTGACGCTGGCGATGCGATCGCTCTCCTTCACCCGCAGCTCGCCCGCCCCCGAGATCACCGTGTGTCCGCTGGCGCAGGCGGCGGCAACCGCCAGCACAGGCAGCTCGTCGATCGCACCCGGCACGTCCGCGCCACCGATCTCGATGGCGCGCAGCGACGCCGCGCGCACGCTCAGGTCGCCGTAGGGCTCACCGGCACGCTCGCCGCGAACGTCGACATGGATGCTCGCACCCATGCGCCGCAGCAGCTCGACGAAGCCGGTGCGGGTCGGATTGAGGCAGACGTCCTCGATGGTCACGTGCGATCCGGCCACGATGGAGGCAGCCACGGCGAAGAACGCCGCCGAGGAAGCGTCGCCGCACACGGTCACGTCGACCGCGGTGGGCACGCACGGGCCGTCGAGCTGCAGCTTCGAGCCGTCTCGCTCGAGCGCGAGGCCCATCGCCGCCAGCATGCGCTCGGTATGATCACGTGACGGCCGCGGCTCGTGAACCGTGGTGCGGCCGCTCGCCTGCAGGCCGGCGAGCAGCAGCGCCGTCTTCACCTGCGCGCTGGCCACCTCGAGCCGGTGCTCCACTGCCGTGAGCCTGGCCGCGCCGATGACGACCGGCGCGTGACCATCGGTGGTGTCGACGCGGGCGCCCATCGCCCGCAGCGGCGCCGCCACGCGTTCCATCGGCCGACGCGCGAGCGAGGCGTCGCCGGTGAGCGTGCAGTCGAACGGCTGTCCCGCGAGCAGCCCGGTGAGAAGCCGCATCGTCGTACCCGAGTTGCCGCAGTCTATGGCGGCGGCCGGGCGGGCGAACGCCAGCGCCGCGCCCTCGACGACCAGCCCGTCGCCTTGCTCTTCGATCCGGCAACCGAGCGCGCGCATGGCGGCCACCGTCGACCACACGTCCTCCCCGTCTGGCAAGCCCTCGATGCTCGCCCGGCCACGGGCGGCGCCGTTGAACATGATGGCGCGGTGGGCGATCGACTTGTCGCCCGGAACGCGCACCCGGCCGCGCAGCGGCGCCCGCGCCGGCTCGATCGTACGAGCGACGGTCATCGATCGTCGACCCGCGACTTGAAGGCTGCTGCCTCCGACATCACGACGCGCAGGGCCTGCTCGTCGCCGGCCTCGATCGCGGCGCGAAGCTCCTGCCACACGGCCGAGAAGCGATCCATGGCCGCCAGGATGCTGCCGCCGTTCAGGCGCGCGATGGCCGCCCACATGGCCGCGTCGCTGCGCGCGAGCCGTGCCGTATCCTTGAAGCCGGCGCCCACCAGCTCTTCGAGGTGCTCGCCGCGCGCGGCGTCACGGCCCGCCGCTGCGCTCAGGCAGAACGCGAGCATCTGCGGCAGATGGCTCGTGACGGCGACCGCAGCGTCGTGGGCAGCGGCGTCCATCTCGACCACGCGAGCGCCGCAGGCCTCCCACAGGCGGCGTACGAGCCCCACGGCCTCGGCGGCCGTGGCCGGGTTCGGCGTCAGCACCACGACACGTTCGTCGAACAGGTCGGCGCGGGCCGCCGCCGCGCCGGTGTCGACGCCGCCGGCCATCGGATGGGCGGCCACGAAGCGCGAGGCAATGCCGAGCGCCGTCGCGCGCTCCACCAGCGGCACCTTCACGCTGCCGACGTCGGTGACCACGCAGCGTTCGCCGGTGTGCGTCGCGACCGTCTCGAGCAGCTCGCAACAGGCATCGACGGGCGCTGCCAGCACGACCAGGTCGGCACCGTCGAGGGAGCCAGCGAGATCGGTCGAGGTCTCGTCGACGAGGCCGGCCGCGCGCGCATGGTCGAGATTGTCGCGACCTCGCCCTACCCCTACCACGTGCTCGAGCGCGCCGGCACGACGGCCGGACGCTGCCAGCGAGCCGCCGATGAGCCCGGTGCCGACGATCACGGTCCTGCGCGCCAGCGCCGTCACGAGCCCGGCTCCGCGCCCGCACCCACCTCGCCCACCGCTTCGGCGAGCGCCGCGAGGCAGCGCTCGTTCTCGGCCTCGGTGCCGAACGTGATGCGAATCATCTCCGGCATGCCGTAGGCGTCCATGGGGCGCACGATCACTCCGCGAGACAGCATCGCATCGGTCACGGCGGCCCCACGCCCCACGTCGACCAGCGCGAAGTTCGCGTGGCTCGGGACGAAGTCGAGCCCCAGCTCGGTGAGCCCGCGCGCGTAGCGCTCGCGGCCGGCGCGTACCAGCGCTCGCGAGCGCTCGACGTGCTCGTCGTCGTCGAGCGCGGCCAGGGCGGCCGCCTGCGCCAGGCTGTTGGCGTTGAACGGCTGTCGCAGCCGCGCCAGCGCCTGAGCGATCTCGGGCGCGGTCACTGCGTAGCCGAGCCGCAGGCCGGCCAGTCCGTAGATCTTGGAGAACGTGCGCAGCACCACCACGCCCGGGTGCACACCGACGTCGGCGAGCGGGTCGGCATGATCGGGGTCGTCCACGTACTCGACATAGGCCTGGTCGACCGCGACCACGACGTGGTCCGGCACGGCCTCGAGAAAGCGCGCCCACTCGGAACGGGTGACGATCGTGCCGGTCGGATTGTTCGGGCTGGCCACGAACACCAGGCGCGTGGCGGGGCCGATCGCCGCAGCCATCGCATCGAGGTCGTGACGATGATCACGGGCCGCCACGCGCACGGGGCACGCCCGCACCGCGCGCGTGACGAGATCGTAGACGAGAAACGCGTCGGCCGACATCACGACCTCGTCGTCGCGGTCGGCGAACACCCGCACCAGCAGCTCGATGATCTCGTTCGACCCGTTACCGAACACCAGCTGCTCGCTGCTCACGCCGAGCACACCGGCGAGCCTGGCCGCCAGCACCACCGCCCCACCCTCCGGGTAGCGGTGCAGTCCCTGCAGGCAGCCGCCGAGCGCCGCCACCGCCACCGGCGAAGGCCCGAGCGCGTTCTCGTTGGACGCCAGCTTGATGGTACCGGTCAGCCCCAGCTCGCGCTCCACCTCCTCGATGGGCCGTCCGGGCTTGTAGGGCTGCAGGCCCAGGATATGCTCGGGAATACGCGGTTTCATTCGTGACATGTCCGGGCGGCTCGCTCGGCCGGCCGCCTGGCCTGGACTACGAGGCGACCGGGTACGAGCCGAGCACCTTGGTCGAGATCGAGATCTCGTCGACGCTGGCCAGCGCGCGGGCCAGATTCTGGTCGTTCACGTGGCCGCCGACGTCGACGAAGAAGCGATACTCCCATGGACGTCCGGCCAGCGGCCTCGATTCGATCATCGACAGATTGACGTCGTTGTCGGTGAACGGGGCCAGGATCCGTCCCAGCACGCCGACCTCGTCGCGCACGGCGATCACCAGCGAAGTGCGATCGTTGCCGCTGGGGCGAAGCGCATCGTCGGCGCCGACGACGAGGAAGCGGGTCACGTTGCCGGCGTCGTCCTGGATCGAGCGCGCGACGACCTCCAGGCCGTAGATCTGCGCCGCGAGCTCGCTCGCGATGGCCGCCGTGCCCGGCTCCTCCGCCGCCGTGCGCGCCGCGGCGGCCGTGCTGGCTGCCGGCTGCTGGTCGATGGCGGCGAAGTTGTCGGCCAGGTAGCGGCGGCACTGCGCGAGCGGCTGCGGGTGCGATACGATGCGCGTCACCGCGGACGGCTCGCCATCACGGGCCAGCAGGCAGTGCGCCACCTTGATCTCGAGCTCGGCAACGATCCTGAGCGGCGTGATCGCCAGACCATCGAGCGTGGGCGTCACCGCGCCCTCGGTGGTGTTCTCGATCGGCACCACGCCGTAACGGGCGCGGCCGGCCTCGACCTCGGTGAACACGTCGGCGATCGTCGACACGGCGTGGAACTCCGAAGCGTGACCGAACTGCTTGATGGCGGCGGCGTGCGAGAACGTTCCCTCGGGCCCGAGATAGGCCACCGAGATCGGCTGCTGCATGGCGCGGCAAGCCGAGATGACCTCGCGGAAGATCGCCTCGACGACGTCGCCGGACAGCGGCCCCGGGTTCGCGTCGCGGGCCGCGGCGAGCACAGCCTTCTCGCGACCGACGTCGAGCACGGTGCTCGCACGCGCGCTCTTGGCCTCGCCGATCTGCTTTGCGGTGGCCGCCCTGCGCGACACGAGCTCCACCAGCTGCCCGTCGATGGCGTCGATCTCGGTGCGTAGCTCGTCGAGTGTCTTGCGTGTGCCCAAACCGTCGAAACGGCTAACCGATGCCCTGACGCTTTGCAACAAGGTCGAAGAACGCGCGCGCGGCGTCCCGGGCCGCCGTGACGTCGCCGCTGGCGACCGGCTGCGCACCGCCCTCGCCGCGCAGCCACACCAGCTGCCGCTTGGCGTAGTTGCGCGTGGCCCTGGCCACCTCGTCGCCCAGCTCCGACGTGGCGAGCGCGCCGTCGAGGCACAGTCCCGCCTCGCGATAGCCGATCGCCGAGAACGCCTTGAGGTCGCTCGCGTAGCCGCGCGCGCGCAGCGCCGCGAGCTCATCGACCAGGCCGGCGTCGACCATGTGGCGGCTGCGCTCGTCGATGCGCCGGTACAGCTGAGGCCGTGGCAACCCTACCTCGAGCGTGAGCACCTCGAAGCGCGGCGCGGCCTGCCGGTGAGCATCGTGCCAGTCGGAAAGCGGCGTCCCGGTGAGCTCGAACACCTCGAGCGCGCGTACGATGCGCAGCAAGTCGTTGGCGTGGATGCGCGCGGCCGCGCGCGCGTCGATGCTCGCCAGGCGGTCGTGCAGGCTGCCCGGAGCGGCCCGCTCCTCGGCCTCGAGACGCTCGCGCAGTGCCGGGTCGGCCGCCGGCCCCGAGAACAGTCCGCGAACCAGGCTGCGAATGTAGAGACCGGTGCCGCCGCACACGATCGCACGCCGGCCGCGCGCCCGGATCGCTGCCAGCGCATCGAGCGCAGCATCGCACCAGGTGGCGGCGTCGAACGGTTCATCGGGGTCGACGACGTCGACCAGGTGGTGCGCAACGTCACGCCGCAGATCGGCCGGCGGCTTGGCCGTGCCGACGTCCATGTAGCGGTACACCTGGCGGGAGTCGGCGCTGATCACCTCGGCGTCGAGCGCGACGGCCAGCTCGGCGGCCAGCTCGGTCTTGCCCACCGCGGTCGGCCCCGCCACCACGAGCACTGGCTGCAAGACGGGGCTGGCGCTGGCCTCGGTCACGAGATGGCTCGTCGCCGCGTTCAGCGACCGAACAGCCGCTCGAGCTGCGCGCGCGTCATGGAGTGCGCGACCGGGCGGCCGTGCGGACAAGCGGCCCCGAAATCGGCACCGCGCACCTCGCGCAGCAGCGCCAGCTGAGCATCGCGCTCGAGCCGCTTGCCGACGCGTACGGCCGAGTGGCAGGCGACGCTGGCCATCACCTGCTCGGCGACCCGCGCCGCAGCGCTACCGGGGTCGGTGCGCACCAGATCGGCCACCAGCCGTTCGACCAGCGCCGGCGTATCGCCGCCCGCCGCGATCGCGGGGACGGCACGCACCGCGACGTCCTCGTCGCCGAACGGCTCGAGCTCCCATCCGAGGCGGGCGAGCCGTTCGCCGTGGCGCTCCACCGCCGCTACCCCGTCGCCGCCCACGGTGACCGTGTCGGCCACCAGCAGAGGCTGCGAGGCGACGTCTCCGTCCGCGTAGGCGGCCATCAGACGCTCGAACAGCACGCGCTCGTGGGCCGCATGCTGATCGACGAGCAGCAGCTCACCACTGCGCTGGCACACGATGTAGCCGTTGAACACCTGGCCGATGACCTCCACGTCGAGCGCGACGGCGTCGCCGAGCTCGGGCAAGGTCGGCGCCTCCTCGACGCGGTCGGTGGCGAGAAGCGGCCCCGGCGTGTAGCCGGGCAGTGCCTCGCCGGCCCCGCCCGGGCCGACCTGCGCCGATGGAGCCTGCCCCACGCTCGCGCCCGCCGGCGTGCGCACACCTTCGGTGGCCGCGGACGCGGGCACCGTCGCCCGAACGTCGACCCCATCGCCCGCCCGCGCGCGGCCACGATCGGCGCCGGTGGGCAGCAGATCTCGCTCGACGAGCCCCCAGCGACCCAGCGGGCTGGCCTCGCCGCGCAGGGTGTCGCGAATCGACTCGATGACGAAGCGCTGCACGAGATCGGGCTCGGACAGCCGTACCTCGGTCTTGGCGGGGTGGACGTTCACGTCGACGAGCGCGGGGTCGATCGTCATGAACAGCGCGACGGCCGGATAGCGGCCCTTCAGCAGATAGGTGCGGTATGCCTCCATCACGGCGCGGAACAGGGTGCGGTCGTGCACCCAGCGGCCATTGACGAACATCGACATGCGGCGCGCCGAGCCGAACGACACGCCGGCCGGGCTGATCGCGCCGCCGAGCCGCAGACCGGCGTGGCGCGCATCGACCGCCACCATGGCCGCGCCCACCTCGCGGCCGTACACCTGCCGCAGCCTGGCCGGCAGATCGGCGACGGCTGCGTGATCGAAGACCACCTTGCCGTTGCGCTGCAGGCGCAGATGGAGCCGAGGATGGGCCAGCGCGAAGCGCTTGAGCGCGTCGGCCGCCTGGCCGTACTCGGCCGAGACGCTCTTCAAGAACTTGCGTCTGGCGGGCACCGAGCCGAAGAGGTCGGAGACGACGATGCGCGTGCCGGGACGGGCACCGGCACTGGAGACCTCGAGCACCTTGCCGGCGTTCACGCGGATGCGAGCGCCGGCATCGCGGCCGGCCGTGCGCGACACCAGGTCGAGGTCGCTCACCGCGGCGATGCTGGCCAGCGCCTCGCCACGAAAGCCGAAGCTGGTGACCCGCTCCAGATCGTCGAGCGCGCGCAGCTTGCTGGTCGCGTGGGCCGTCACCGCCAGCTCGAGCTGGTCGGCGTCGATGCCGTGTCCATCGTCGGTCACCGCGATGCGGTGGCCGTGAGCAGCGTCGTCGGCGCCACCGGCTCCGGCCTCGTCGTCGTACTCGACGCCGATGCGGGTGGCACCTGCATCGAGCGCGTTCTCGACCAGCTCCTTGACGATCGACGCAGGGCGTTCGGCCACCTCGCCGGCCGCGATGCCGGAGATCACCGGCTCGGTGAGCAGCCGGATCTGCCTGCTGCTAGCCGAGGACAAGGTCGTCGCTCTTGTCGGCCAGGCGCGACCCGACCGATGCGGCCAGCTCTTCGTAGCCGCCACGGCCGGCCAGGGCGTAGGTCATCTTCTTGCCCGCCTCGACTCCGGGCTGGTCGAGCGGATCGATGCCCAGGAGGCCGCCCATCACCAGCGTCTGCACGGCCGACAGGTGGAAAAGCTGGCCGATCGCCGCCTCGTCGAGTCGCTTCAACGTCAGCACGCTCGTCAGCCGACCGGCCTCGGCCAGCGCCAGCTCGGTGGCGCGCTGCTCCATGTTGAGCAACGCACCGAGCGTGTGCCCGGAGAGGTAGCCGAGGCCGTCGAAGTCGTCGTAGCCCGACGGGATCGTGACGTCGCCGTGATGATCCTCGACGCGCAGGAACGTCACCACCTTGTCGCGGGGTCCCTCCACGTAGAGCTGGACCTGGGAGTGCTGGTCGGTGGCGCCGACCGCGCACACCGGCGTCTGCCCGACCTCGACGGTGGCACCGTCGAGCGCATGACGCTTGCCGAGGCTCTCGGCCCACAGCTGCCCGTACCATTCCGCAAACCGACGCAGCCCGTCGCAATACGGCATGAGAACGTGGATCGACGCGCCTCGCTCGATGTAGCTCAGGTACAGCAAGGCCGCGTGCAGCGCCGCCGGGTTCGCCCACGGATCGGCCAGGCTGGTCCTCACGTCCATCGCCCGCGCGCCTTCGCACAGCAAGCGTATGTCGGCACCCGCCACGGCGATCGGCAGGAGACCTACCGGCGACAGCACCGAGAACCGCCCGCCCACGCCGTCGGGAACCGGCAACGTACGGAACCCCTCGTCGTTCGCGATCGAGCGCAGCGTACCCTGCTCACGGTCGGTCGTGACCACCAGATGGTCCCGGTAGTGCGCGGCGCCGATCGTGCGCAGGAGGCGGTCACGGATGACGAGGAACTGGGCCATCGTCTCGGCGGTCTGGCCCGATTTCGAGATCACGTTGAACGCGGTCTTCTCGAGATCCACGCCGTCGAGCACCGCTGCGATGGTGGCCGGATCGACGTTGTCGAGCACGACCACGCGCGCGCCGCCGGCTCGCCCCACCGACGCCGCCGCCTCGACCGCAGCCCGCGTGCCGAGCGCGGAGCCGCCGATGCCCAGCACCACCAGGGTGTCGAAGCGCTCGCGCAGCTCGCCGGCGAGCTCGTCGACCTCGGAGACCGAGCCGTGATCGTAGGGCAGGCCGTAGAACGGAAGATCGCCCGCCGCGCGCCGCTTGCCGAGCGTCTTGAGCGTGGCGGCGAGGCGCGGCGCCAGCGCGTCGACGTCCTCGCGCCGCAGGCCGGACCCGCCGGCCATGTGGTCGAAGAAGCCGTTGACGTCGAGGGTCAGGGCCGGGACCGAGTCGCGTGCGGGCACGCGACTGGCACTAGCAGCGGACGCCACGATCCGCAACGCGGCTGGGCACCGCGGATGGACACCTCGACGGCGGTTGAACCGCCCACAACGCCGTGTTACAAGCGCGCTCTCGCGGAGGTGATCACGTGGCCAGGGTATGCGAACTGTGCGGTAAGAAACGCGGCGTCGGGAACAACGTTTCCCACGCCAACAACAAGTCCAAGCGTACCTGGCAGCCGAACCTCCAGAAGGTTCACGCCGTGATCGAGAAGACCCACCGCACGATCAGCGTGTGCACCCGCTGCATCCGCTCCGGCAAGGTCATCAAGGCCGCCTAGCCCGCCCTCACCGCGACCAGATCCATCTCGACGAGCGCGCCCTTGGGCAGCGCCGAAACGCCGACCGTCGCCCGCGCCGGATAGGGCTCGCTGAACTTGCCCGCATACAGACGGTTGAGCTCGCCGAAGTTCTCCAGGTCGGTGAGGTAGATCGTCACCTTCACGACGTCGGCGAAGCTCATGCCGGCGGCATCGACGACGGCCTCGAGGTTGTCGAGGACCCGCGCGGCCTGCGCAGCGAAGCCACCCGGCACCAGCTCGCCCGAGGCCGGTTCGAGCGCGATCTGGCCCGAGCAGAACAGCTGATCGCCGACCTGCACGGCCTGCGAATACGGCCCTACCGCCGCCGGCGCCCGATCGCTGTGCACCGCATGTCGGTCGATGGTCATGGCAGTTCGCGCCCCCGTGCTCTCGATGCCCCGCTCACGCGCGGATCCGCTTCACGTCCTTGACGCCGGCCACGCGCTTGAGCTTGCTGGTCACGCGCTCGAGATCGTCGGACGACAGGCACGTCATCTCGAACACGTTGAGCGCCTTCCCCTCCCCCGTCGTGCGCACGTACGCCTTGTCGATGTTGATGCCGGCCGAAGCGATCGACTGGCTCATGGCCGCCAGCAGCCCGGGCCGGTCCCGCGAGGTGACCTGCAGCCGCACCTTGCGCGGTGCGCGCGCGCCCTTCTGCCATTCCACCTCGACGCGCCGCTCGGGATCGGCCGCGCCGAGGCGCTCGCAGCCGCTCGAGTGCACGGTCACGCCGCGTCCGCGCGTCATGAAGCCGACGATCTCCTCGCCGGGCAACGGCTGACAGCACTTGCCGAAGCGCACCATCGTGTCCTCGCTGCCGTGCAGGACGACGCCCTCGCCGATCTTCTTGCCGCGACTCTCGAGCAGCCCGAACAGTGCCCGGAGGCCGGTCCTCGGCTTCGCCATGTCGGCCGTGAACGCGTCGGGGAGCAGATGCTCGATGACCTGGCGCGTGCGCAGCCGGCCGTAGCCGACCGCCTCGAACAGCTCCTCCTCGTCGGCGCGCTTGAATCGCTTGAGCAGCTCGGCCATGCGGCCCTCGCGGCGCAGGCGCGGCAGGTCGAGCTGGTGGCGCGAGAGGTCGCGCTCGATGAGCTCGCGTCCCAGGGTTCGCGCCTTCGACTTCTCCTGCTGCTTGATCCACGCGAGAATCCGCTCACGCGCGCGCGGCGTCGTGACGAACTTGAGCCAGTCGCGCGTCGGCGTCTGATCGGCCGTGGTGATGACCTCGACCGTGTCTCCGGGCTCGAGCAGATAGCGCAGCGGAACGAGCTGGCCGTTCACGCGGCCCGCAGCGCAGCGATTGCCGAGCTCGGTGTGGATCCGGTAGGCGAAATCGACGACCGTCGACCCCTTCGGCAAGGTACGCGTCTGCCCTTGGGGCGTGAACACCGTCACGTCCTCGGCGAACAGGTCCTCCTTCACGGTGCGCAGGTACTTCTCGGGGTCCTCGAAGTGCTGCTGCCAGTCGAGCAGCTGGTCGAGCCACTCGAAGCGGTCGGCCTCGTCGGGATCGTCGGGGGTGCGAGCCTTGTACTTCCAGTGCGCGGCGATGCCGAACTCGGCCACCCGGTGCATGTCGTGGCTGCGGATCTGGATCTCCATGCGCTCGCCGTACGGTCCGATCACCGTCGTGTGCAGCGACTGATACATGTTGGCCTTGGGCAGCGCGACGTAATCGCGAAAACGCCCGGGCACCGGACGCCAGTTCGTGTGAACCACGCCGAGCGCGTCGTAGCACTCACGAACCGTATCGACGAGCACGCGAAACGCCACGACATCGTAGACGTCGTCGTAGTCGAGCTCCTGCTCCTGCATCTTGCGAAAGATCGAATACGCGCTCTTCGACCTACCGTCGACTTCCGCCTCGATCCCACCCTCGCGCACACGCTTGGTGAGAAGGTTCGTCACCTCCTTCACGTAGCCCTCGCGCTGAACACGCCGCAGCGCCATGCGCTGGACCATCTCGCGGTGCCGGTCGGGGTGCAGCAACCGGAAGCAGGTGTCCTCGAATTCGGTCTTGAGCCAGTTGATGCCGAGCCGGTGGGCCAGCGGCGAGTACAGCTCGAGCGTCTGGCCGGCGATGCGGGTGCGCTTGTCGTCATCGAGGTGGTCGATCGTGCGCAGGTTGTGGGCGCGGTCTGCCAGCTTGACGAGCAGCACACGGATATCACGCGCGCTGGCCAGGAAGATCTTGCTGATCGTCTTGGCCTCGGCCTCCTCGCGACTCGTCGATTCGAGACGGCTGATCTTCGTCACGCCGTCGACCAGGCTGGCGACCTCGGCGCCGAACGACGTGTCGATCTGGTCGAGAGTGGTGAGTGTGTCCTCGACGGTGTCGTGCAGCAGTCCGGTGACCACCGTGGGGACGTCCAGCCGCATGTCGGCGATGATGTCGGCGACGGCCAGCGGGTGGGTCAGGTAGGGCTCCCCCGAGCTGCGCTTCTGCCCCCGATGGACCTTGGCCGAGAACTCGTACGCCGTCTCCACCATGCCGACGTCGGCGGCAGGATTGTAGACGCGAATCTTGCTGACGAGCTCGCCCAGGTTCATCGCGGCGCTACGGCGTTCCCCCGTCGAAGGCCTCCACGACCGAGCGCAGATCGCCGGCCTCGACGCGCACGATACGGCTGCGCTCGGCGTGAACGATGGCGATGAACTCCTTGACCGCCGTATCGAGGTCGTGATTCACGATCATGTAATCGTAGTGCGGAAGGGCCGCGATCTCACTGCAGGCCGCGGCCAGGCGGGTGCGCACGGTATCGGCATCGTCGGTGCCGCGGCCGCGCAGCCGTTGCTCGAGATGCTCACGCGAAGGCGGCAGGAGAAAGATCGACACGGCTTCGGGATAGACCTTCTTGATCTGCACGGCCCCCTGGACGTCGATGTCCAGGAGCAGATCGGTGCCCGCGGCCAGGCTGTCGTCGATCGCGACCCGTGACGTGCCGTAGCGGTGGCGATGCACGCGTGCCCACTCGGCGAACTCGCCGGCAGCCGTCATTGCGTCGAACTCGTCGTCGCTGACGAATCGGTAGTCCTTGCCGTCCACCTCCGTTCCGCGCGGTGCGCGGGTGGTCACGGACACCGACAGCGACAGGTTTTCGAGCGCCGCCAGCGCGGGCGTACAGATGCTGGTCTTGCCGGCGCCCGACGGTCCGGAGACGATCACCAGGCAGCCGGTACGCGCGACATTCGTGTCGCCGACTTTCACGATGCGGTTGCTCCCATCATGGCTACTCGACGTTCTGTACCTGCTCGCGGATCTTTTCCAGCTCGGCCTTCGCGTCGACGACCAGCTGGGTCATCTCCAGATCGTTCGCCTTCGAGCCGACCGTGTTGATCTCGCGGTTGACTTCCTGGAGCAGGAACTCGATCCGCTTGCCCACAGGCTCGCCGGTGCCGAGCAGGCCGCGCAGCCCCTTGAGGTGACTCTCGAGCCTCACGAGCTCCTCGGTCACGTCGGCACGCTCGGCCAGGATGGCGGTCTCCTGGGCCAGCCGGGCCGGATCCACGGTGTCCCTGGCGAGCAGCGCGGCGAGCCGCTTCTCGAGCCGCTCGCGCATGTGCGGGACCACGTCGCGACTGCGGCGGCGCATCTTCGTCATCAGGTCGAGCATCGAGCGCGTACGCGACTCCATGTCGCGCCGCAGGTGCGTTCCCTCACGCTTGCGCTCCCGCGTGTGCGCACTCAGCGCACGGGCGAGCAGCTTGCGCACGGTGACCAGCTCTTCCTCGGGATCGGCATTGCGCCCCTCGGCCTGGAACAGCTCGCTGCGCCCGCGCAGCAGATCGAGGCTCAGCTCACCCGCGAGGTCGAATTCACGCTTGAGCTCTCGCCACGCCTTCACGTAGGCCGCCGCCACGTCGTGCTGCAGGGCGATGCCGCGGCCGCCGCCGGCCGTGCTGCGGCCCACGAACACCTCGGCCCGACCACGCGCGACCTCCGCCCCGACGACCCCCCGCAGCTCGGCTTCCCAGGGCCCGTACTCGCGCGGCACGTTCAGCTTCACGTCCAGGTGACGCTGGTTGACGCTGCGTATCTCCACCGACAGCACCACGTCGCCCACGCGAGCCTGTGCCGCTCCGAATCCCGTCATGCTCCTCATCCGTCCACCATCTTACCTTCAGTGCCCCGCCCTAGTGTAGCGCGGCCGTTGCGCCTCAGCGTTCGTAGCCCCGCTCGAGCCAGCGACGCTCGGTGTCGTCGAGCCGCTCGCCACGCGCCGCGCAGAGCTTCGTCATGGAGCGCCAGAAGCGATCCAGCCCCTTGCCGGCGAGCCTCGCTGTCCGCGGTCTGGCCAGGATACCACGATCGAAATCAATGATGACCAGCTCGCCGTCGACGCGGATCAGCACGTTGTGGCCCGTCAGATCCACATGGTACACGCCGGCCTCGTGGAGCGAGCGAAACGCCGCCCCCACGCCGCGCAGCAGCCCGGCACGCTCGCCCGGCCCGGCGGGCCCGTAGCGATCGATGAGCGCGCTCGCGCCGTCGATCGCCTCGGTAACGATCCAGCCACGGTAGAACAGGCCCGCCTCCTCGATCGACACGGCCAGCACGGTCGGCACCGGACAGCCCGCGGCACGCGCCGTCTCGGTGATCACCAGCTCGCGCAGCGGACGTTCAGGGCGCAGCAGGTACAGGTCGCGAACGAAACGCGCCGCAAGGCCGCCGCGCAGGTAGCGGCGCAGGTATACGACCTTGCCCCCGGCCAGCACCAGGCGACGGGTGCCGCCACGACCGCCTACCACCGCGCCGGCAGGCGCCGGCCTCGTGCCGGCGGCGCCGCTCGCTGCGCCCGGCTCGGCGGGCAGGTCGCGCGTGCTGCCCGTGAGCAGACCGACCATCTCCTCGAGCTCGAGGCTGGTGGCGATGACCCGGACCGTGCCCCTGTCGAAGTCGACGAAGCCGGCCGGCAACTTCAGATGCAACGCACGCGTCCCGCAGCTGCTACTCGATGGGGCTGGCCTCCGACGAGAGCATGACCGGGATGTCGCCTTCGATCGGATAGCGCAGCTTGCACTTCTCGCAATCGAGCCCGCTCTGGTCGTCGGTCATCTGCAAGGGCCCCTTGCACTTCGGGCACGCGAGGGTTTCGAGCAGGTCTTCACCGATCGTCATCTCGTGTTCTCCTGTACGGCGATCATGTGGCGTCGCACGCTCAGATGATCGTACGCACCCATTCCACCTCGTGCCCGAGGCCTTCCTCGAGCGACACGCGCGGCGCGAAGCCGAGCATCTCGCGGGCGCCGGTGGTGTCGGCGGCGGTATGGCGGACGTCGCCCCTCTGGACCTCACGCCGGTCGACACGCGGCTCGCGACCGGCGAGGTTCCCGATCGTGGCGATCACGTCGTTCACCGTCGTACGGCTGCCGCCGCCGATGTTGAACACCTCTCCCGCGACCCGGGACTCCGCCGCCGCGATATTCGCGCCGACGATGTCGCCGATGAACGTGAAATCGCGCGACTGCGTACCGTCGCCGTACAGCGTGATCTCGCGATCCTCGAGGACCGCGCGCGCGAAGCGATGCATCGCCATGTCGGGCCGCTGGCGCGGACCGTACACCGTGAAGTAGCGAAGCGAGACGGTAGGCACGCCGTAGTTCTTCCAGTACAGCCACGTCAGGTGCTCGGCCGCCAGCTTCGTCACGCCGTAGGGGGACACCGGCCGCGTCGCGCTCGTCTCGCGCATGGGCAGGTCGTCGGTGTCGCCGTACACCGACGACGACGAGGCGTACACGAACTTCTTCAGGTCGACCGAGCGGCACGCCTCGAGCAGCCGCTGCGTGGCGTACACATTGTTGTCGCTGTAGATGCGAAAGTCGTCGCCCCAGCTGGCACGCACCCCCGCCTGAGCGGCCTGGTGGAATACGTAGTCCACTCCGTCGAGCACCGTCGACAGGTCCATGTCGACCAGGCTCGCCTCGACGAACCGGTACGACGGCGAGGACTTCGCCGACCGTAGATTGCCTTCCTTGATGTCGCGCGGGTAGTAGTCGATGAAGCAGTCGACGCCCGTCACCTCGTGGCCGGCCGCCAGCAACGCATCGGCGATGCTGGATCCGACGAAGCCCGCCGCCCCCGTGATCAGTACCTTCATTTCACCTCTCCGCTCGCGCCGGACCGGCCGGGCTGCGCGTGCTGGGCGCCCGACCCACGAAGCTCCCCAGGATGATGCTGACCGCAATGCTTCGCGTCAAGCGCGCGCACGCGTTCGAGCAGCGTCTCGCCGTCCTCCACGTCGACGGAGAGACGAAGCGCGAACAGCTGCGCGTCGGCGCCGGCGTGGCGGCGCAGCTTGACGAGGTCCTTCTCCGTTGTCACCACCAGGTCGGCGGCTCCCGCCGCCTCCGCGATGCGCAGCCAGTCCCGTGCGGTGTAACTGTGGTGATCGTCGAAACACAGCCGCTGCGTGATGTGCGCACCGGCCTCCTCGATCAGGGCGAAGAACCGTTCGGGCCGGGCGATGCCCGCCACCGCGACCACCCCCCGGCCGCGTAGCCGCTCGAGCGGCGCAACGAAGCCGCGGTACTCCGACACCAGCCCGCTGGCGCACCGGACCAGCCGGGGGTCAGGCGCACCGGGGTCGTCGGTCAGCACGATGTCGGCCCGCCCGAGCGCACGCGGGCCCTCGCGCAGGGGCCCGGCCGGGAGCAGGGCTGCGCGACGATCGCCGGCGGCCAGGATCACGATGTCCAGATCGCGAGCCAGCCGTCGATGCTGGAAGCCGTCATCGAGCACGATCACATCGGCCGCGAAAGCACGCTCCGCGAGCTCACAGGCGAGCACACGGTCGGCCGCGGTCACCACCGGGCAGCCGGTGCGCAGAGCGACCAGCAGCGCCTCGTCGGCCGCGGGCGCCTCCTCGCCCTGCCACGGATCGCCGGCGGACAGGTCCACGTGGCGCGGCGCGGCCCCGCGTGCCGGCGTCGGCAGCGCGGTCGCCGGGCGTGCGGCAGTGGAGATCAGCACCGGGTCGCGGGTCGGCCCGCGGTAGCCGCGAGCGACCACCACCGGCCGCATGCCCAGCGCGGCGAGCTTCTCGACCAGCCAGATCACCAGCGGCGTCTTGCCCGTTCCTCCCACGCGCAGGTTGCCGACGCTGACCACGGGCACGCCGGCGTGGCCTACTCGCAGCAGGCCGGCGTCGTACAGACCAGCACGCACCCGCACGATCAGACCGAACAGCCAGGCCGCCGGCACGAGGAAGGCGCGCACCAGTCGTGCCGACGGCGAGCCGCCCGTCCACGCGCGTTCAACGAGCGACGCCAATGTTCCCCCGGCGATCATCGCGGTGCTCGACCTGCGCGCCGTCACCGGCCCGGCCCGGCAGCAGCGGGCGCATCGCGTCGAGCGTGCGGTCGAGCGCACCACGGTGCCCCTCGACGAACGCGCGCGCGCGCCGGCCGGCTGCCGCAGCGGCCGGCGCGTCGGCGAGCCAGCGTTGCCAGCAGCCCGCCAGCCCTTCGGCGTCGTCCACGACGGTGAGCGCGTCGCACGCGCGCAGCCCATCGGCCTGATCGGCCACGCCGCCGAGATGCGGACCGGCAACCGTCGGCAAACCGAACGCGGACGGCTCGACGAGGCTGTGCCCACCAACGTCGACGAGCGTACCGCCGACGAACGCCCCGACCGACGACCGCATGAAGCCACGCAGCTCACCGGTCGAGTCGACCACCAGCACACGCCAGTCGGCCGAGCGCGAGCGGGCCAGCTCCGACCACGCGACGGCCGTCCGCGAGCCCGAGCGCGCGAGCTCCAGCACGGCAGCACTTCGCTGCGGGTGACGCGGCGCGAGCACGAGCCTCGACGCGCCGTGCTCGGCGCACACCCGATCGAACGCGGCCAGCACCTGCTCGTCCTCGCCCGCGTGCGTCGAGGCAGCGAGAAGCACGGCGTCGGCACCGGTGAGACCGGCGAGCAGATCACCCGCACCCTCGACCTCGTCGGGGCCGACACCATCGAACTTGAGGTCGCCGACCACCAGAGCACGGGCAGGATCGACGCCAAGGGAGAGCAAGCGTTGCAGCGACTCTTCATCGCGGCCACACACCAGTGAGACGCCGCCGAGCGCGGCGCCGATCAGTGCGCGCACCCGGCGATAGCGCGAGAACGAGCGTGCGGACACGCAGGCGTTGACCATCACCGTGGCCACTCCCCGCGCCGCGAGCTCGAGCAGCAGCGCCGGCCAGATCTCCGTTTCGACGAACACGAATAGCGACGGCTCGGCGCGTGCGACGACGCCCGCCACGACCGCCGGGTGATCGAGCGGGAAGTACCGGACCTCGTCGACGCCGGCCTCGAGCGCTGCCGCTCGCCCCGTCGGCGTGTTGCACGTGAGCAGCAGGTGGGCCGTGGGCCGCTCACGACGCAGGCGTTCGACCAGGACGCGTGCGACCCCCACCTCGCCCACCGACGCCGCGTGGAGCCAGACGACGTCACGGCCCGCACTGATCGGTCCGGACCAGCGCCCGAGGCGCTCATCGAGCACGGGCCTCCGTTCCCCGGTGAGCGCCGCGCACGCCGACCACAACGCGAACGTCGCCCGGCACATGGCGGCGAGACAGCGGTACAGCGTCAGCTGCACGCGCGCCGCCGGCGAGAGCGCGAGTGCCCGCTTCACGTTCCCTCCTCGGTGCGGCCGACGGCGCGGTCGGCCGCCCGCGACGCCGCGCTCAGCCGCTCCTCGAGCTCGACGCGAAGCCGTTCGCGCGCCTCGCGGTCGAGCCTGCGGCCGTCGAACTGCATCGGCTCGCCCACCACGCACACCAAGCGGGCGCCCGGCACCGGCAGCATGAGGCGGTCCCAGCTGCCCAGCCGCAGCGAGGGGCTCGCACTGAAGGCCAGCGGGCACAGCGGCGCCCCGCTGGCCGCCGCCAGCTCGATGGCGCCGGGCTTGGCGACGCCCGCGGGGCCGCGCGGCCCGTCGGGCACGAGCGCCACGCTGGTACCGCGCTTGAGCGCGCGCGCCAGCTGCAGGGTTCCGCCCACCGCACCGCGCGACGACGAGCCGCGCGTGGTGCCGATGCCGAAGCGGGCAAGCGCGCGCGTGATGATCTCGCCGTCGCGATGCGGGCTATTCATGATGCAGACGTCGCCTCGTCGCTCCAGCGGCAGGCGGTACAGGAACGGCAGCATGATGGAGCGACCGTGCCAGAACGCCAGCACGACCGGCTGTCCGGCCCCCCAGCTTCGCTCGAGCCGCTCGAGGCCCTCGACCCGGAACCTCGTCGTCCAGCGCAGCAACCACAGCACGACCCAGATCACGAACCCCAGCGCCGGCACCTCGAAACGCAGGTACCAGGGCTGACGTCGTAACCGCCGCAGGCGGCCGCTGCGCTCAGGCAGCGCGCTCACCACCTGCCGCCGACGCCCTGTCGAACTGGCTGTCGTGCAGGCGCTTGTAGCGCTCGCCGCGAGCCATCAGCTCCTCGTGCGTCCCCTCCTCGACGATGCACCCATTGTCCACCACGGCAATCCGATGCGCCTTGCGGATCGTCGACAGACGGTGGGCGATGACGAGCGTCGTGCGACCCCGCATCAAGCGGTCGAGCGCCGCCTGCACCAGCCGCTCCGAGTGCACGTCGAGAGCACTCGTGGCCTCGTCGAGTATCAGGATGGGCGCGTCCTTGAGCAGTGCCCGCGCGATGGCGATGCGCTGGCGCTGGCCACCCGACAGCTGCATGCCGAGCTCGCCGACCACGGTGTCGTAGCCGTCGGGAAGGGCGCGGATGAACTCGTCGGCGTTCGCCGCCCGCGCGGCCGCGACGATCGCCTCCTCGGTGGTGTCGATGCGGCCGTACGCGATGTTGTTGCGAACGCTGTCGTTGAACAGGAACGTGAACTGCGTGACGATCGCGACCTGCGAGCGCAGCGATGCGAGGTCGAGATCGGCGGCCGCGACGCCGTCGAACGTGAGGCGTCCCGAGCCGATATCGTAGAAGCGCGGAATGAGATCGGCGATCGTGCTCTTGCCGCCGCCGCTCGGCCCCACCAGCGCCAGCACCTGGCCGGCGCGCACCTCGAGCGTCGCCTCGCGCAGTACCACGTCGTCGCCATACGCGAAGCTCACGCGCTCGAAACGAATCGCGTCACGCAGCACGCCGAGCGACCGCTCGCCGCGGTCGTCCTGATCCTCGCTCCCCTCGTCGAGTAGCGAGAAGATGCGCTCGGCGGCGCCCAGTCCCGTCTGGATCAGGTTGTTCGTGCGCACCAGCTTCTTGAACGGCTCGTACAGAAGGGCCACTGCGGTGAGGAACGCCAGCAGCCCGCCGGCCGTGCGGGTGCCGCCGAGCACCGATGCCCCGCCGTACCCGATCACGGTCGCGACCCCGATCGCCGCCAGCACCTCCGTCATCGGCGTGGTGAAGGCCTTCAGCCTTGCCGCTCGCATGTAGGTGGTGAGGAGCCGGTCGCTCTCGCCCTCGAAGCGTGTCTTCTCGTAGTCCTCCATGCCGAACGCCTTGACCACGCGGTTGCCGACGATCGTTTCCTGCAGCAGCGCCGACAGGTTGCCCAGCGTGTCGAGACCCTGGCGGCTGAGCCGCCGCATCTTGCGCGAAATCCCCTGCAGCGGCAGCACGACGGCCGGAAAGACCACGAACGCGATGACCGCCAGGGTGAAGTCCAGGTAGAACGCGACCACGAGCAGCACGACCACCGTGGTGGCGTCGCGCAGCATCGCCGCGGCGCCCTCGGTGAGCGCCTGACGCAGGGCGAGCACGTCGGTGGTGATGCGAGACAGCACGGCACCGGTCGCCACGCGGTCGAAGTACGCGGAAGGCAGGTGCTGGATCTTGTCGTTCAGCTGTCGACGCAGGTCGAACACGATGTGCTGACCGACGTACTCGCCGAGGTAGACGTGTCCGAAGTTCACCAGCGCGCGTACGACGAACACGGCGACGATCGCGAACGGCAGCACGCGAAGCATGGGAGCATCGCCATCGCTCAGCACTCGATCGACCAGCGCGCGCACGAGATAGGGCACCGCCCCCGAGCTCGCGCTGTACAAGAGCATGCACGCGAACGCGCCGGCGAACCACGGCCACAGGTACGGCCCTACGTAGGCGAGCACGCGCGAGGTGGTCCGTCGCGCAGCCGGCACGCTCGAGGATGAAGGCCGCTCGCTCACGGGATCATCTCGAGCGCCAGCGCCGCCGCCTGGCCGGCCGCGCCGGGACGCACGAGCTGCGCTCGCACCTCGGCCAGCCGCGCGCTCACCTGCTCGCACCGTGACGGCGAATCGAGGAAGCCGGCCAGCTCGGCGGCCAGCCGCTCACCGTTGAAGTCGGCCTGGATCAGCTCGGGCACGACGCTGTCGTTGAGGAGGATGTTGGGCATGGCGATGTGCGACACGTTGACCAGCCGGCGGGCGATGGCGTACGAAACCCGCGACATCCGGTAACCGGCCACCATGGGGCGGCCGAGCAGGGCGCACTCGACCGTCGACGTACCCGACGTCACGGCCGCCGCGTCGCAAGCCGCCAGCAGATTATACGTGTCGTCCTCGACCAGCGCGACGCTGGTGCCGGCCGCGTCGACGGCGGCCTCGACCGGGCCGCGCTCGAGCCCCGGAGCCAGCGCGATCGCGCACGCCGCGCGATCGCCGAGGCGAGCGACCGCATCGAGCATCACCGGCAGCATGTGCGCGACGGTCTTCGCACGGCTGCCGGGCAGCACGGCCACCAGCGGCCGGTCGGCGGCCAGCCCGTGGCGTGCGCGCGTCTCGTCGGGCGGGCGCGTGGCCCGCACGTGCTCGCCGAGCGGATAGCCGACGAAGTGCGCATCGAGCCCGCGGGCCCGGTAGATCTCGAGCTCGAACGGGAACAGGACGATCATGCGATCGACCCGCCGGCAGATCTTGTCGATGCGCCCGGTGCGCCACGCCCAGACCTGAGGACTGACGTAGTAGAGCACCTTGACGCCCGCGCGATGTGCGGCGGCCGCCAGCCTCAGGTTGAAATCGGGAAAGTCCACCAGCACGACCAGCGCCGGCGGATCGGCGGCGCGCAGGTCACGGCGCAGGCGGCGATAGCAGCTCCACACCCGGCCGAGACCGCCGGCGACCTCCGAGATTCCCATCACCGACAGCTCGGTGACGTCGATCACCGTGTCGACGCCTGCGGCCCGCATCGCCGGGCCGCCCACGCCGTACAGGCGCAGGTCGGGGCGTGCGGCGCGCATCTCGGTGGCGAGCCTGGCCGCCTGCGCGTCGCCCGACGGCTCGCCGGCAACGAACAGCACGCGGGACGACATCAAAGCGTCTCGAGCGAGGAGACCACGCGATCGGCCAGCGCCAGCGCCTTGAGCCCCTCGGCGATCCCCACCAGCGGCGGCTCGCCGGCGCGCACGCACTCGACGAACGCCTCCAGCTCGGCCAGCAGCGGGTCGGCGTCGTCGAAGCTTCGCTGTTCGACGGCGATCGCCTCCATCGGCGACTCCAGCTGCGCCGGCGGGGGACTCCCCGGCTTGTGCGTGGCGAGGAGCGCGCTGGCGGCGTCGAAGTCGATCGAGACGTAGCCGTCCTCCTGGAACACGCGCAGCTTTCGCTCGCGCTTGAGAGAAACGCGGCTGGCCGTGACGTTCGCGATGCAGCCGCCCTCGAAGCGGATTCGCGCGTTGGCGATGTCGAGCTTCGCGCTCAGCACCGGCACCCCGACCGCCTCGACCGTGGCCACCTCGCGCCCGACCAGGAACGAGATGATGTCGAGGTCGTGAATCATCACGTCGAACACGACATCGGTGTCGGCGCCACGGCCGGCGAACGGAGAGAGGCGGTGGCATTCGATGAACCGGGGCGCGGACACCACGCGATGAACGTCGTCGAACACGGGGTTGAAGCGCTCGAGATGGCCCACCTGTACCAGCACGTCGGCTCGCGCGGCGGCATCGGCCAGGCGTGCGGCCGAGGGGCTATCGGCCGCCAGCGGCTTCTCCATCAGCATGTGCACGCCCGCCGCGGCCACCCGACAGCCCACGTCGGCGTGGGCCAGGGTCGGCACGGCGATCGTGACCGCGTCGCTGCACGTCAGCAGCTCGTCGAGTGACGCGAACGCCTCGCAGCCCGTCTGCGCCGCCACATCGGCACCTCGGGCCGGGTCGAGGTCATGAACGCCGACGAGCTCGCAGGCCCCCCGGTCGGCAAGCGCGGCGAGCTTCGCGGCATGCAGGGCACCGAGGTAGCCCACGCCGACCACGCCCACACGCGGACGCGCGCTGTCAGGTACCACCGATGTCCCCCTCGCGATTGCAGCCAACGACGCTGATGCGGTGGCGTGCGGCCAGCTCGGCGACCCGCTCACCGTCGAGCACGATGCACCGGCCCGCCTCGACGGCCAGCGTCCGCGCACCGCATTCGGCCATGATCTCGATGGTTCGCGGCCCGATGGCCGGCACGTCGAAGCGCATGTCCTGGTCGGGCTTGGCCGCCTTGACCACGACGGCGGCGCCGCGACCGAGCGCGCCTCCGCGGCGGACCGCCTCGTCGGTGCCCTCGACGGCCTCGACGGCCAGAATCACCCCGTTCTCGACCACGACCCCCTGCCCCACGTCGAGCGCACCGGTGACCCCCAGCACGCGACACCCCAGGCGCACGTCGGCCAGCGCGGTGCGCGCCGGTCGCGGGCCGGCCACCAGCCCCTGGCGAACCACGATGCGCTCGAGGAACAAGGTCGACGACACGACCTCGATCCCCTCGCTCTCGAACTCCGCAGCGACCGCCCGCAGCAGCGCGTCGTCACCGCGCCCCGCCGCCCGTCGCAACAGCTTGAGGCCGCGCAGATCAGGCCTCACCTTGCCGAGGGAACGAACCTTGTTGATGCCGCCGGCCATCACCGCACGCTCGACGCCGGCCTTCTTGAACACGCGGATCATCTTGCCAAGCTCGCCCACCCGGACCCACGTGACGTCGTCGAGCACGTCGTCGATCTCGCCCAGTGTCTCGCCGCGGTGAGCCACGGCGGTGACCGCGACGCCGCGCGCCTGCGCTTCGCGTGCGAACACGAGGGGAAACGTTCCGTTGCCCGCGATCAGTCCGATGTTTTCCATGCCGGGACCGGGCGAGCGCGCGCGATCAGCGACACACGCCCCGCGTCGAGCTCTCCACGAACCGTATCATCCGGCCGACCTCGGCTGAATCCGCGAAGTCGCGCTTGAGCTGTTCGATGGCCTCGGCGCGCCGGAGCTTGGACTGGAACAGCACGCGGTAGGCGCTCTTGAGGTCGCTCAGGGTCGAGGCGTCGACCCCGCGACGCTTCAGCCCCACCAGATTGAGGCCGTAGAGGCGGGCGCGGTCACCGGCCGCCATGCAGTAAGGAGGCACGTCCTGGCTCACCATCGCACCGCCGCCGAGGATCGCCGACTCACCGATGCGCACGTGCTGGTGGATCGCAACGAGGCCGCCGACGATGGCGAAGTCGTCGATCTCGACATGCCCGGCCAGGGTGGCGGCGTTGGCCATGACGACGTTGTCACCGATCGTGCAATCGTGGGCCACGTGCGCGTAGGCCATGAAGAGGTTGTCGCTCCCGACGCGACTCGTTCCGCCACCGTCGACCGTGCCCCGATTCATCGTGACGAACTCGCGAACCGTGTTGCGATCCCCGACCTCGAGGCGCGTGGGCTCGCCGGCGTATTTCTGATCCTGCGGCGGCGTACCGATGCTGGCGAACTGGTGGATGCGATTGTCGCTACCGAGCGTCGTCGGCCCCTCGACGACCGCGTGGGCGAGGATCTCGGACCGATCGCCGATGACGACGTCTGCGCCGACGATGGAGTACGGCCCGACCTTCACACCGACGCCGAGCTCGGCGGCGCCATCGACGATGGCGGTGGCGTGAATGTCGACGTTCTTGCTCACGAGCGGATCACGCGCGGCTCACTTCTTGTACGACGCGTTCGCTTCCTTGATGAGCGCATCGGTGATATCGGCCGCGTCCGAGAAGTACAGCGTGGCCGTCGCGTCGATGACGATGTCGTAGCCGTTTGCCTTGCCGTACTCGACCACCACCCCGGTGAGGAAGCGGTTCACGCCGCCCAGCACCTCGGCTTCTATCTTCTGCAGCTCGCGCTCGAGGTCCTCCTTCATGCGTGCAGCGTCGCGCTGCTTGCGATCGAAGTCCTCGGCCGCCTTCTGGCGCTCGCTCTCGCTGAGCACCATCGCACGCTTGGCGAGGTCCTCCTGCATCTCCTGCATTTCCTTGGCCTTCGAGTCGAGCTTCGACTGCGCCGCCTTCTTCTTCTCCTGCAGCTTCTCGGCCGCGCCCTTGCCGGCCTCGGTCTGCGTGAGCAGTCGCTGCGTGATCACCACGCCGATCTTCGGGCCCTCGGCATGCGCGACCGCCGGCGCCATCACCGTGGCGGACATGACGACCGCGACCGCGGCCAGGGCGGCCATCACGGCCGCTGACGTGGGGAACTCGTGCTTGCCAGGAATCATCATGTGCTTCTCCTAGAATGGTGAACCGAACGAGAAAAGAACGACGCTGCCGCCCTTACGCTTCCCGGGATTGAGCGGGTAGCCGATCTCGACGCGCAGCGGCCCGAACGGGGACAGCCAGCGAAAGCCCCAGCCCGCAGCATACTTGATATCATCGTGGCGTATGCCGTCATCCGCAAGGAACGCGTTGCCGGCGTCGAAGAACACCACCCCCTTGAGCCCGGCGTCGCGAATGATGGGAAAGATGAGCTCGTTGTTGAGGATGAGCTGCTGACTGCCGCCGATCTCTTCGTTGCGACAGTTCTTGTTCGGCTTCTCGGGCTTGCCGGTACGGCCGCACGCATCCTGCGTCGGCCCGAGCTTGCGAGCGTCGTAGCCGCGCACCGAATTGATGCCGCCGGGGAAGTAGCGCTCGAACAGCGGTAGCTCCTCGCCGCTGTCGCCGGTGTCGCCCAGGCCGAAGCCGAGGCGAGCACCGAGCGAGTACGTGATCTGCCGCCCGTAGATGCTGAAGGTCGGAATGAACCAGCGGCTCGAGGCGTCGACCTTGACGTAGTCGGCATCCCCGCCCAGTCCGGCAACCTTGAAGCCGAACGACTGACGCGACCCGCGCGACGGATCGAACGGGTGGTTCAGCGTGTTGCGACTGAGCGTCGGCGTGATGCTGCTGGTGAGCCGGGTGCCCTCCTCGTCCTTCACGTCGGGCGGAGCGCGCAGCGAGACACCGTTGATGTCGGCGTTCTCCAGGCGATACTCCAGGCCGGCGCGCACGCGGTTGAGCGACATGCCGTAGAACGACCGCAGCCCGAGATTGTGCAGCGGATACGAAGCACGCAGCCCGAAGCCGGTGCTACCGCGCGTGAAGCGGTCGAAGTCGAGCTCCCAGAAGAACACGTCGAATCCTGCCACCAGCGGCCGGTTGAGGAACCACGGCTCGGTGAAGCTCAGCTGAAGGTTGCGGCGAATGGTTCCGAGATCGGCGTTGACCACCATCCGCTGTCCGCGCCCGAACAGGTTCTGCTCGGAGACGCGCGTGTTGAACAGCAGGCTGTCGGCCGAGCTGAAGCCGGCGCCGGCCGAGAACGACCCCGTGCGCCCCTCCTTGACCTGCACCAGCAGGTCGACCTCGTCGGGCTGCGAGGTGCGGCTCGTGGTGAGCTCCACCTCGTCGAAGAAGCCGAGCCGGTTCACGGCCACCTTGCTGCGACGCAGACCGCTGCCTGAGAACGTCTGCCCCTCCTGCAAGGTGAGCTCGCGGCGGATCACGTGGTCGCGCGTCTTGGTGTTGCCGCGAATCTCGATACGGCGGATCTTGACGATCGGCCCGGCCCGGAACGTGAAGACGACGTCGACCTCCTCGCGTGCGTCGCTCACACGAGTGTCGGGCACGGCCTCGGCGAACGCGTAGCCGAGATCACCGTAGGCCTCCGACAGCGCGAAGATGGCCTCGCGCAGAACGCTGGCGCGGAACACGTCACCGGTGGCCACGCCCGACAGGTAGCGTAGCTCGTCCTCGGGCAGCTCGACGTCGCCGTCAAAGCTGATCTCGCCCACGTGGAACAGCGGCCCTTCCTCCACCTTGACGGTGATGACCAGCCCTTCCTCCTCGCGCGTTACCTGCGGCTCGTCCACGCGCGCGTGGATGTAGCCGTTGTCGTAGTAGAACGCGGTCAGCCGCTCCATGTCGGTCGCCAGCTCGTCCTCGTTGAGGAGCCCGGCGCCGGTGGCGAACGACATGAACCACTCCTGGCGCGTCGTCATGAGGCGTCGCAGCTTGCGCTTGCTGAACGCCTGCACGCCCTCCAGGCGAATGTCCTGGACCCTCACCAGCTTGCCCTCGTCGACCTTGTAGTGGAGCACCGCGGTGTCCTCGGCGCCCGCCTCGAGCTCGTAGGTAATGCGCACGTCGGGATAGCCTTCGCTGGTGTAGAACTTGCGGGCCTCCTCGATGCCCACCCACGCGCGCTGGGGATCGAAGATCGTGCGGGGCGTGAGGTTGACGACGGCTTCGAGGTCTTCCTCGTTCACCTTCTTCACGCCCTTGAACTTGATGTCGGTGATGTAGGGACGCTCGGCGACGTTGTAGACCACGACCTGGCCTTCCTCGCCTGTCTCGTGGGTGGCCCAGACGTCGTCGAAGAAACCCATGCGGTAGATTTCCTTGATGTCGCGGTCGACTGCAGCGTCGTCGACGGGCACTCCCACCGGCTGGCTCACGTGCACGCGGATCGAGGTCTCCTCGACACGGTGGTTGCCGCGGATGAGCACGGCCGAGACCGGCCCCTGGGCCGCGGCGATCGAGCCGACGGTCAGCGACGCGACCGCCACCAGCAGCGCCCACAGCCCGGCTCGCGCCGGTGCCGCCGGACGCTTCCGCCCTGCCCCGTCGTGGTGCGAACGGCTCAAGCGCCTGCTTCCCGGTGCAGCTGTCCGCCGGCCAGACGCAGCGTTCGGTCCATGGCGCCGGCCAGCGTCGCGCTGTGGGTGGCGATCACCATCGAGCAGCCGATCTCGCGCTGTAGCGCCAGGAGCAGCTCTTGCACGCTGTGGGCCGTGTTCGGATCGAGGTTGCCGGTGGGCTCGTCGGCGAGCACCACCTGCGGATCGGCGACGATCGCGCGCGCCACCGCCACGCGCTGCTGCTCGCCACCCGAGAGCTGTCCCGGCCGGTGGTGCAGGCGCTCGGCCAGCCCCACCCGCTCGAGCACGGCCTCGGCGCGAGCGCGTGCCGCGGCGCGCCCCTTCGAGCCGATGAGCAGCGGCATCATCACGTTCTCGATGGCCGTGAAGTCGCCGAGCAGATGATGGAACTGGAACACGAAGCCGATCGAGTCGTTACGCAGGCGCGCAAGCTGGGCGCCCGGCAAGCGGAACAGATCGTGCTCGGCGACACGCACCTCACCGCTGTCGGGACGGTCGAGCGCGCCCAGGATCTGGAGCAGCGTGCTCTTGCCGACCCCGGATTCGCCGACCACGGCGACGCTCTCACCGGCAGCCAGCTCGAGATCGAGCCCGCACAGCACCTCGATCACACGCTCCCCGTCGTCGAAGCGCCTCACCAGCTGTGTGGCCAGCAGCGAGGGCGCGCTGGCGTCACTCATAGCGAAGCACGTCCACCGGCACGACGCGGGCGGCCTTCCACGCCGGGAACAGGCATGCCCCCAAGCAGATGACGACCGATGCGGTCGCCACCAGCAGGAAATTCTCGCCGACGATCCGCACCGGCAATGTCGAAACGTAGAAGACGCCCTCGGGAAGGTCGATGAACTGGTAGCGGTCCAGCCCCAGGCAGGCCAGGTAGCCGAACAGCGCACCCAGCGCGGTGCCGAGGCCGCCGACCAGCAACCCCTTGTACACGAAGATCAACGCCACACTGCGATCGGTGGCGCCCATGGCCTTGAGCACGGCGACGTCGCGCCGCTTCTCCATCACGACCATGTACAGGGTCGAGACGATCGTGAACGCGGCGACCAGGATGATCAGCAGGAGCACCAGGAAGTAGACCGTCTTCTCCAGCTGCAGAGCCTCGAACACGTTGCGGTGCACGTCGGTCCAGCTCTGCGCCCAGTACGGCATGCCCAGCCGCTCGTTGAGTCGCGCGGCCACGGCCGGCGCCTCGTAGGGATCGTCGAGCACCGCCTCGATGCCGGTGGCGACCGGGCCGAGGCGCAGCAGCGAACGGGCGTCGTCGAGCGCGAGGTAGACCAGGCCGGCGTCATACTCGACCATACCCGAGTCGTACACCGCCGCGACGATGAAACGGCGACTCCGCGGCATCGCGCCCAGCGGGCTCGCCGCGATGCTCGGCACCATCACTGTGACCAGGTCGCCGAAGCCGATGCCGATGCGGCGGCCCAGCTCACGGCCGATGAGAACGCCCGGCAGCGGTGCGCCGTTGTGATCGTGGCGCCGGCCCAGTGCCGCAAGATCGCCCTCGACGATGAAGTCGACGATCCCCGACGCGCTGGTCGGCGAGGCGGGGTCGACGCCGCGGCCGAACACGCCGAGCATGCGGCCGTCGGCGGCGACGAGCATCTGCGCCGACACCACCGGCGCGGCACTCACGACGTGCGGCGTCTCGGCGACCAGCTCGGCGAACTTCTCGGGGTCCTCGATCACACCGCCGCCCAGACGATCGCTCACCCGTAGATGTGGATTGAGCCCGAGGATGCGGGCGCGCAGGTCCTCCTCGAAGCCCGTCATCACCGACAGCACGATGGTCAGCACCATCACACCGAGCAGAACGCTCAAGGTGGAGATGGCGGTGATGACGGAGACGAACCCCTCGCGTCGGCGCGAAAAAAGGTAGCGCAGGCCAACGAACAGCTCCCAGTTCATCGCCGCTCGTTGCCTACTTTCGACGCTTGAGATGTGGGAACAGGATCACCTCACGGATGGAAGTCGATCCAGTGAGAAGCATGACCAGACGATCCACGCCTATTCCCTCTCCTGCCGTCGGCGGCATCCCGTACTCGAGAGCTTGCACGTAGTCCTCGTCCATCATGTGAGCTTCATCGTCACCCGCGTCGCGCTGTGCGATCTGATCGACGAAGCGCGCGTGCTGCTCCTCCGGATCGTTGAGCTCGGAGAAGCCGTTGGCGATCTCGCGACCGGCGACGAACAGCTCGAAGCGGTCGGTGAAGCCGGGCTTGTCGGCGCTCGCGCGCGCCAGCGGCGAGATCTCGATGGGGAAGCTGGTGATGAACGTCGGCTGGATCAGCCGGTGCTCGGCCACCTCGTCGAAGACGTCGGCAAGCAGGCCGCGGCCGGTCTTGCGTGCCCGCGGGTCGATGCCGAGCTCGTCGGCGTAACGCTCGAGCGCCTCGGGATCCTCGGCTTGCTCTGTCGACAGCGGCGAGTGCGCCGCCACCGCCTCGGCCATCGTCATGCGTGCGTACGGCGCCGCGAACTCGAGATCGTGACCGTCGAACGAGCACACCGTCGAGCCGTGCAGATCGCGCGCGAGCGCCGCGAACATCCGCTCGGTGAGGTCCATCAGATCCTCGTAGGTAGCGTACGCCTGATAGAGCTCACACATGGTGAACTCCGGGTTGTGCTCGGTGGACACGCCCTCGTTGCGAAAGTTGCGATTGAGCTCGAAGACACGCTCGAACCCGCCGACGACCAGACGCTTGAGATACAGCTCCGGCGCGATGCGCAGGAACATGTCCATCGACAGCGCGTTGTGATGGGTGACGAACGGCCTGGCGGCGGCTCCGCCGGCGACGGCCTGCATCATCGGCGTCTCGACCTCTATGAACCCGCCGCCCCCCAGGAACTCGCGCATGCCGGCCACTACGCGCGCGCGTTGCTCGAACGTGCGTCGCACGTCCTCGTTGACGATGAGATCGACGTAACGGCGGCGATAGCGCGTCTCGACGTCCTGCAGCCCGTGCCACTTCTCGGGCAGCGGGCGCAACGCCTTGGCCAGGCACTCGACCGTCTCCGAGCGCAAGGTGAGCTCGCCGGTACGCGTACGGAACAGCGAGCCCGTGGCACCGACCGTGTCGCCGATGTCGAGGCTACGAACCAGCTCGAACGTCTCGGCGGGCAGCGAGGCCTTCTGGGCGTACAGCTGCAGCTGCCCGCTGCTGTCCTGCAGGACCAGGAAGATGGTCTTGCCGAAGCTGCGGATCGCCATCACGCGGCCGGCGATCCGGTAGGCGCCGGTACCCTTCTCGACGTCCTCGCCCGCCATCTCGCCGAACTCGGCGGTCAGGTCGCCGCAGAGCGTGTCGCGGCGGAAGTCGTTCGGATAGCTCCAGCCCTGCTCGCGCAGGCGCGCCAGCTTGGCGCGCCGCACCGCGACCTGCTCTTCTTCCTTCTGTTCGTTTTCGTGCGGGGCGAGCGAGGCTTCTGCGCCCTGCTCGTCGGCGGGCGCGTCTGTCGGCGTCTCGCGGGTCATGTCGTGACTAAGAGCGAATAGGCTGCAACGGGAGCTATCGCGCGCGGCACCTTAACCCGCGCCAGAAAGGCCGTCAACTTCATCCCCCAGCCGGCGCATGCGAAAAACTTGAATCGCGACAAGGATTTACCTACGCTCGCGAGAGTGCGGGATGCCGTTGCTCTACGGCGTTCGGCGGCGGTTGCCCACGCGCTCCTGGTCGTTGCAGCGGCCTACTCGGGGGCACTGGCGGTCAACGCTGCCGTCGCGTTGTGGCTGGAGGCGGGCATCCCCGTCGCCTCGCAGGCCGCCGTGCCGCCGCCAGAAGCCGAAACCGTCGAGCGGACCATGGCACGCACCGACTACGCGGCGATCTTCGACCGCAACCTGTTCGGCTCGGAGCCCGTCGTCGTCGTCGAGCCCGGGGCGACGGCCGGACCCTCCACACTCGACATCCGCCTGCGGGGCACCGCCAAGATCGACGGGCGCGGCTTCGCGGTGTTCGAGGACGGCGCAGGCGAGCGCCAGGACGTGTTCGCGATCGGCGAGAAGGTCTTCGGCGGCCCCAAGCTCGTGGCAGTCAAGCCCGGCCGTGCGACCGTGATCCACAAGGGGCGCAAGCACACGCTCGAGATCGCCGACACACAGCCCGTCCGGACCCAGGAGGTCAGTCAGAAGAGAACCGGCGCGACGGCGAAGCCCACCGGCATCAACAGAACCGGCGACGGAGTCTACGCGGTCGACCGCCGCGAGGTGGAGCACGCGATCGAGAACCTCAACGAGGTCATCACGCAGATGCGCGCCGTGCCGTTCCTGAAGGACGGCAAGAGCCTCGGCTTCCGGATCTTCAATATCCGGCCGAGCTCGATCTTCGAGCGCATGGGACTCGAGAACGGCGACGTCGTGCAGAGCGTGAACGGCGTCGATCTCAACTCACCGTCGCAGGCGATCGGCCTGCTCGACAGCATGCGCACGGCCGACCAGCTCACGGTGAACCTTCTTCGCGGCAACCAGCCGAGCACTCTGACCTATGCGATTCGCTAGGCCGTCGCGGTCCCGGCCCGTCAGCTACCGACGACCCGCCGATGAGTAGCATGCGCAGCCTGCGGGCCATCGTTGTTGCCGCGAGCCTGGCGGCGGCCATCACCATGGCGCCGGCACGTGCCGACGACACGTCGTCGGGTGGAGGCGGAACGTTCACCATTCAGTTCGAGGACGTCGAGCTACCCGTCTTCATCAAATTCATCGGCAAGGCCACGGGCCGCAACTTCGTGTTCTCGGAGAAGGTCGCCGGCACGGTCACGGTCGTCTCCCCCACCCCGGTCACGGCGAGCGAGGCGTTCGCGGTGTTCCAGTCGGTGCTCGCGGTGCGCAACCTGACCATGATCGACGACGGCGTGGTCACGCGAATCGTCCCGCTGAAGGACGCGCGCACGTCGGGCGTCGGATTGATGGACCAGACCGCCGGCACCTCGGGCTTCGCCACCCGGCTGCTGCCGCTCACCCATGTCGACGCACGCGACGTCACCGCGGCGCTCGAGCCGCTGGTATCGCGCGACGGCTCGCTGGTGGCGTACCCGCAGACGAACACGCTGATCGCCACCGACTCCATCGGGAACCTGAAGCGCATGGCCGACGTCGTGCGCGCGCTCGACATCGCCAGCCACGAAGAGGCCGTCGAGGTGATCGCGCTCCAGCATGCCGATGCGAAGACGCTGGCCCTGCAGATCATCGAGATCCTCGGCGACGGAGGCCTGTCCCGGTCACGCGAGAAGGGCCAGGCCGACAAGCCGCCGTTCAAGCTCGTATCCGACGAGCGCACGAACTCGATCGTGGTGGTCGGCTCGGCGGCCGACCGGCGCAAGGTCGCCGAGCTGGCCCGCAACCTCGACACGCCGCTGACGGCCGGAGACCAGCGCATTCACGTGTACTACGCGAAGCACGCCGACGCGCAGAGTCTCGTGACCACGATCAACTCCATGATCACCGGTCGGCGCCGCGGCGCGCCGGCGGCGGCACGTGGCGGGCAGGCAGGAGCGGCCGGCCCGCGCTCGATCGGCCTGTCCGACGACGTGACGGTCACGGCCGACGTGGCCACGAACTCGGTGATCATCAACGCCGGCCAGCAGGACTACCGCGCGATCATGAACCTCGTCGAGAGCCTCGACATCGAGCGTCCCCAGGTGTTCGTGGAGGCAATCATCGCCGAGGTCACGCTCGACCGCTCCGAGGCGCTCGGCTTCGAGTTCCAGCTCGGCGGCGAAGGCAGCAACGGGGCGGGGCTGGCACGCTCGAACTTCGGCGCGCTGTCCGGTCTGGCCAGTGCCGCGGGCGCGGCCAGCACGTTCGGCATGTCGGGCCTGATCCTGGCCGCGACCAGCAACAAGACGATCCGGCTGCCCGACGGCACCGAGGTGCCGGCGCAGACTGCACTGTTCAGCGCGCTGGCGGCCGATCAGGACATCGAGGTGCTGTCGGCCCCCACCCTGTTGACGCTCGACAACGAGGAAGCGCGCATCATCGTCGGCGAGAACGTCCCGTTCATCACCGGCCAGGCCGCCGACATCCAGAACGTCGACAGCGTTTTCACGCAGGTCGAGCGCCGCGACGTCGGCATCAAGCTGACGATCACGCCTCAGGTCTCCGAGGGCGACATCGTCACCCTGGATGTGCAGGAAGAAGTCTCCGCCATCGTCCCAGCGAGCGTGCAGACCGAGATCGTGACGGAGATCGGCCCGACCTACACGATCCGATCGGCGGAGACGATGGTCAGCGTGCGCGACGGCCGCACCGCCGTGATCGGCGGCCTGATGTCGAACTCCCTGGCCACGCGCATCTCGAAGGTGCCGTTCCTCGGCGACATCCCGTACCTCGGACGGCTGTTCCGCAGCGAGGCCGGCCGCGACGAAAAGGTGAACCTGATCGTCGTGCTCACGCCGCACATCATCCGCAACGCCGACGACCTCGGCCGCCTGTCGGAACAGGAAGGGAAGCGCTACCGCGGCCGGGTCGATGAGATGCCGGCGTTCATGGGCGAGCGCACCACCCCCGAGGTCATCCCCGGCGCCGACCCCGAGGTGCCGACGCCGGGGGCGGACAGCGGCATCGACACCATTCGCACCGAGGTCCTCGAGGAGCCGAACTGAGTCGGCGATGACACCGACGCCGCTCAGCGATTCAATCGACCATCTGTTGCTGCGCGCGGGCCTGTCGCGCGAGCAGATCCGGCTGGCCCGCGAGAAGGCCAACGGCAGCGACGAGCTGGCCGCCGAGCTCGAGCGCAGCGCGGGGCTCTCGCAGAATCGCTTCGCAGCGATCGTCGCCGAACGTCTCGGCCTGCCGTTCTCCCCGGACATCGACGACGCCTCGATCCAGCCCGAGCTGCTCGAGCGACTCCCCGTCCAGTACTGCCGGCGCAACCGCCTGCTGCCGCTGGCCATCCTCGGCCGGCGCCTGCGCGTGGCCACCAGCGATCCGGTGAGCATCGGGCCGCTCGACGACCTGCGCGTCGTGTACGGCCGCGAGATCGACCCGGTGGTGGTGCCGGCGCCGGTGCTGCAGCAGGGCATCACGCGCGCGTTCGACCGCGCCTCGGCCATCTCGTCGCGACTGGTGGAAGGCTTCGAGGACGAGCATGCCATCGACGTCGACGCCGGCGAGCTCGAGGTGCCCGACCTGCTCGACGCGGATGACGAGGCGCCCATCATCCGCCTGGTGAACGGCGTGATCTTCCAGGCCGCCAAGGACGGCGCCAGCGACATCCACATCGAGCCGTTCGAGCGCCACACCTCGATTCGGTTCCGCATCGACGGCATGCTCGTCGAGGTGCTCACGCCGCCGCGTCGCATCCACGCCGCCGTCGCCTCGCGCATCAAGGTGATGGCATCGATGAACATCGCCGAGAAGCGCCTCCCCCAGGACGGCGGCATCCGCACGAGGGTCGCGGGTCGAGACCTCGACGTGCGCGTCTCGACGTTGCCGACGTCGTTCGGCGAACGCGTGGTCATGCGACTGCTCGACCGTGGCACCACGCTCATGGGCCTCGAGGAGCTCGGCATGTCCGGGCGCAACCTCCACGCGCTGAGGCGCCTGATCCGGCAGAGCCACGGCATCGTGCTCGTGACCGGCCCCACAGGCAGCGGAAAGACGACCACGCTGTACGCCGGACTGTCCGAGATCAATTCGTCGGAGAAGAACATCATCACGATCGAAGACCCGGTCGAGTATCAGCTCGCGGGCGTGGGCCAGATCCAGGTGAACCCCAAGATCGACCTCACGTTCGCCGCCGGCCTGCGCTCGATCCTGCGCCAGGACCCCGACGTGATCATGGTGGGCGAGATCCGTGACGCCGAGACCGCGCGTATCGCCATCCAGGCCGCGCTCACGGGCCACCTGGTGTTCAGCACCCTGCACACCAACGACGCGTTCAGCGCCGTCACGCGCCTGCTCGACATGGGCATCGAGCCGTTCCTGGTGTCGTCGTCCGTGATCGGCATCCTGGCGCAGAGGCTCACGCGACGGCTGTGCCGCCACTGCAGCGCCACGGTCGCGCCGGCCGACAGCGGGCTGGCCCAGCTCGGCCTGGGCTACATGCTCGGCGACAACTCCCACCTGCGGGTCGAAGGTCAGGGCTGCGAGCACTGCCGCGACACGGGCTTTCGCGGCAGGACCTCGATCCACGAGCTGCTGCTCATGGACGACACCGTGCGCAACTACATCATGCAGAGCACCGACGCCGCCACCTTGCGAGAGATCTCGGTGGCACGCGGGATGCCCACCCTGCGCGACGACGGCGCCGACAAGGTGCGGCGTGGCATCACGTCGGTGGCCGAGGTGATGCGCGTGACGGCCGCCGACGTCGACATCGAGTAGAGGCCATGCCGTCGTTCGCATACAAGGGCGTGTCGACGGCCGGGCGCGGCGTTTCGGGCACCGTCGAGGCGGACAGCCCGCGCACCGCGCGCGCGCGTCTGCGCGACCAGGGCATCCTCGCCTCCGACATTCGCGAGAACGCCGCCGGCCAGGGCCCCACGGCGCGCCGGCTCCTGGCGGGCTCGCGCGTGCCGGTGCGCGAGCTGGCGCGCACCATGCGCCAGCTCGCGACGTTGCTGTCCGCCGGCATTCCGCTGGTCGACGCCGTGGCCACCCTGGCCAACCGGCCCATGCGGCCGGCGATGCACGCAGCGCTCGAAGCGGTGCGCACGGACCTGATCGGGGGCGAGAGCTTCGAACGGGCGATTGCCAGGCACCGTGGCGTGTTCCCCGAGATCTACCTCGGCATGATCCACGCGGGCGAGGCCAGCGGCGCCCTCGATCGCGTGCTCGTGCGCATCGCCGACCATGCCGAGGCGAACGCGCGACTGCAGGCCCAGTTCCGCGCGGCCATGACCTATCCCACCATCATGATGCTGGTGGGCGGCGGCATCGTGACGTTCCTGCTCGCGTACGTCGTGCCCCAGGTCACACGCGTCTTCCTCGAAAGCGGCCAGAGCCTGCCGCTGCCGACGCGCGCCCTGATGGTCGTGGGCGACTTCGTGGCCGGCTATGGCATGTACGCGGCGCTGCTGCTCGCGCTGGCCGCGCTGGCGGTTCGCTACTACGCCAGCACCGAGCAGGGCCGCCGCCGCGTGGAACGAGTCCTGCTGGCCACGCCATGGCTCGGAACGGTGCTGCGCAACGTGTCGATGGCGCGCTTCGCGCACGCCATGGCCACCATGATGGCGGGCGGCATGCCGCTGATCGAGGCGCTCGACATCAGTCGCTCGGTGACCGGCAGCCGGCTGCTCGACGACAGCCTCGCCGAGGCCGGCGAGGCGCTGTCGCAGGGACAGCCGCTGGCTCCCAATCTGGAGCGCAGCGGCCTGTTCAACCCCATGGTGGTCGACATGATCGGCGTCGGCGAGAAGAGCGGCGAGCTCGAGCGCATGCTGGAGAAGTCGGCCGAGACACTGGACGAGGAGGTGCGCTCGAACGTCGAGACCATGGCCAGCTTGCTCGAGCCGGTGATGATCATCGTCATGGCGGGGGTCGTGCTATTCGTGGTTCTCGCGGTCCTCCTGCCCGTCTTTGAGATGAACCAACTGGTTCGTTAGGATGCCAGGATGAAGCGGCAATCTGGTTTCACGCTCATCGAGATCCTCGTGGTGGTAATGATCCTCGGCCTCCTGATCTCGCTGGCCGCCCCGCGCATCATCGGCCGAACCGACGACGCCCGCATCGTCAAGGCCAGGGCCGACATCAAGGCCATCGAGGAGGCGCTGAGCCTGTACAAGCTCGACTCCGGCACCTTCCCCACCACAGAGCAGGGCCTGGTTGCCCTGGTAGACAAGCCGGATGTCGGGCGGGTGCCGCGTCGCTGGCGCGACGGCGGCTACATCGAACGGGTGCCGCTTGATCCGTGGGACCAGACGTTCCTGTACGCGAGCGACGGCCGCGAGTACGTGCTGCGCAGCCTCGGCGCCGACGGAGACGACGGCGGGGAAGGCGTCGATGCGGACATCGACTCGCGAGACTTCTGACGGGTTCACGCTCGTCGAGCTCACGCTGGTTCTGCTCATTCTCGGCATCATGCTGTCGCTGGCCGTGCCGCGCCTGTCGCTGATCGGCGAGGCGCAGCTCGACAGCGCCGCGCGGCGCATGGCGGCCACCATCAGCTACCTGCACGACGAGGCCGCGCTGCGCGGTCGAACCTACAAGATGACGCTCGACCTGGACGCGGACAGCTACCTGGTGGACGTCCAGGCCCCGTACGCACACGGCGAGGCGGCCGAGCACTTCGCGGCCCTGTGGGACCCGTACGCCGAGCCGTCGACGATGCCGCCGGAGGTCGACCTCGTGAGCGTCGAGACCGCGGTCAGCACGCACACCTCCGGAACCGCCGAGGTGTTCTTCGCGCCGGAGATGTCGCTTGGCGGCGTGACCGTCACCTTGCAGGGGGACTCGGGCCGCACCGTCGAGCTGGCGGTCGACGGCGTGACCGGCAACGTGCGCGTCTCCGACGCCGACCCGGCCGGGCGCGGCCGGTGAGGCACGCCTTGCGCCACCGGGCTGCGACCGGATTCAGCCTGCTCGAGGTGCTGGTCGCCGTCACGATCCTCGCCGTCGCGCTCGTCACCGTGCTCGGGCTTCACGCGCGCAACATCCGTCTCACCGCGCGCGCACAGGATCTGACCATGGCCGGCATGCTGGCCTCGTGTCTGGCGGCCGTGACCAGCGGCTCTGCCTTTCCTCCTCTGGGCGTGACCCGCGGCGACTTCGACCCCGACTCGAGCGCCGGCTCCGACCTGGGCGAGGAGTGTCGCGGCCCCGATGGCGAGCGCTTCGTGTGGCGGCGCGAGGTCAAGCCCATCGAGGCGCTCGGCGGCACGCTGTCCAACCTGAAGCGCGTGCACGTCACCGTCGGCACCAGCGACGAGCCGTCGCTGGCCGAGCTGCAGTTCCTCGTGCGGGGTCGATTCGGATGAAGCAGACCGAATCGCCGACGCGCCGCAGCCCGGCAGCGGGCATGACCCTGCTCGAGCTCGTCGTCGCGGTCGGCATCCTCGGCATCGTCGGGGGGCTGCTCTACGGCACGTTCTCGCGCACCATCACGAGCCGCGAGTACGCGGTCGCCAGCGCCCGTGCGTTCGCCGCGGGTCGGGCCGCCATCGACTGGCTGGAGCGCGACCTCAAGGGAGCGTTCTCGACCGGCTCCTATCCGCGCGGGCCCGGAGTCTTCTTCTCGATCGGCAAGGCCGACGACGTGACGCTCGACGAGAGGCGCCCGCTGCTCGAGCTCACCACCGTCAGCGCGCTCGGCACCGCGCCGCCGGTGTCGGCCGCGCTCGTGCCCGACCACGCGGAGCACCTCCCCGACGAGGCTCGCGTGCTGTACCGGCTGGAAGACGATGATCCGGACAGCGAGACGGCCGACTCCTCACCGACCGACGCGCGAGCGGCCACACAGCGGACGTTCGCGCTGGTGCGCTACGATCTGCGTCCCGCGCTCACCGGCACCGACGCACTCGAGCACGCCTCGCGAGCGGTGATCGCACGCGGCATCGACGCGGTGACGTTGAGATTCTTCGACGGCTTCACGTGGCACGAGAGCTGGGATTCGCGTGGCGGCGGCGGCCAGCGTGACAGCGCACCGGTCGTGGTCGAAGCCCGCCTCGAGATTCGCCACGCAGCGGCGATCGAACCCGTGTCGCTCGTGTCGGCGGTGCGCCTGCCGCTCGGAGGCGCCGGTGCTCCGTAGACCGGGTCGCGGGCCACGCGGGCGCGGCGAGCGAGGAGTCGCACTGCTCGTCACCTTGCTCACGGTCACGCTGCTGACCATCGGCGTCATGCAGTTCACCTACTCGGCTCAGGTCGACTATCGCCGCACGGCGCACTGGCTCAAGGCCCGTCAGGCGGCCGCTCTTGCCGATGCGGGCCTCGAGCTCGCCCGTGAGCTGCTCGCCAACGCAGATCTCACGTACCGCTACGAGAACGGATTCGCCGAGCCGCCCGACGCCCGTAGCCTCGGAGAGCTGTGGAGCCGCATCTGCTTCACGCCCGGGCCCGAGGCCTGCCCGAACATGAGACCGACGGCGTGCCCCCTGCCCGCCGACTCGGTGGAGGCGATGGTCCTGGCGTTGCTGGCGCCGCCGTCCGGTTTCGACGCCGGCGTGCCGCACGTGGCCCTGCGCATCGAGGACGCGACCGCGCGCTACAACCTCAATCGGCTGGCCGACGTGAACCCCGACGCCTGGCCGCCGGGCACCGCCATCGCGTTCTTCAACCGGCTACTGCTCGAGGCCGGCCTCGACACGGCGATGATCGGGGCGGTGGTCGACTGGGTCGACGGCAACCGCCGGCCCTATGCACACTTCGGACGGGGCGCCGAGCGGCCGTCGTACTTCGAGCTCGACCTGCCCTACTCGCCACGCGACGCTCACATGCGCTCCTTGCACGAGCTGGCGCTGGTCAGAGGCATCGAGCTCGCCGATCTCGTGACGCTCGCCGACCTCGTCACCGTCCACGACCTCGAGGGCGACGACGGCTCGGTCAGCGGCAGCATCAACATCAACACGGCACCGCTCGACGTGATCCGGGCCCTCGACGACACGCTGGCCGCGAACCTGCCGCGGCTTCACGAGCAACGCTGCCTCAAGCCGTTCACACGGCTCGAGGGCACCGGAGCGACGCCGAACCTGACCGACCTGGAGACGCGCCTCGGGGTGAACCTGCCGGCCGTGCTCGACGACTGGATCCACTTCGAGAGCAGCCTGTTCCGTGTGCGGGTCACCGGCCAGATCGGCGACGTCTTCCAGTCGGTCGACGCGCTGGTGCAGGTGAATGGCGGTGACGGCCCCCCCAGCGTACTCTATTATCTGGCGCGCCGCGGGCCGAACATCCCCGGCGTCGACATGTCCGAAGGCGAACCCGAGCGTGGCTAACCACATCCTGGCCGTACACCTCGCGGGCGACCAGCTGGCATTCGCGGTAGCCGAATCGACCCTGCGGTCGATGACCGTCACCGCGCTGGGCCGCGTCGCGGCGAACAGCGACGCGATCGCCGACATCGTCGACGAGCACGACTGGGACCGGGTGATCGCCAGCCTGCCCGCCGAGGCCGCGGTCTTTCGCACGCTGGAGTTCCCGTTCCACGACCGCCGCAAGCTCACCCTGGCCGTCGGTCCGGCGCTCGAAGAGCACGTCCCCTTGTCGCTCGACGAGTGCAAGGCCTCGTTCGATCTGATCGGAGGGGCCAGGCGCGGCGAGGTGCTGGCGGCGATGGCCGCCGACACGACAATCCACTCGCACCTCGAGGCTCTCGCCGTGCGCGGCGTGGTGCCCGAACGTCTGATCTGGGCACCGAGCGCGACGCTCGAAGTCTACCGGCGGGCCGCAGGCGAGGACGAGAGCTTCACGGCCGTCGACGTCGGTGATGATGCGGCGGTAATCGCCTGCTTCGACGAGGGCCGCCTGCACGGCCTGCGCGTCGTGCGCGGCGCCGAGCAGGACGTGTTCATCCGCAACGTCGCATGGTCGCTGCGCACGCTCGATCCGCCGGCGGGGCGAGTGATAGCCGGCGGCGCACAGGCCATGGAGCTCACCGCCCCGCTCGCCGAAGCGCTCGCCGGCATGAACATCGAGCAGCTCCCGTTCGATTGCCCCGTGCCGCTGGCCGAGGGCGCCGCGCCCGGCTGGCGTGGGTCCGCCACCGCGCTCGGCCTCGTGCTCGCGGCCGGCGGCGATCTCGCCGCGCCGGTCGTGGAGTTCGCCTTGCCGGGCTACGACGATGCGGGCATCGGCGAGCTGCGCGAGCAGGCTCGCACGCTCGCACCGTGGGCCGTCGCGACGGCCGCTGCGCTGCTGGTCGCCGGAGGTCTCGACTACGCTCGCCTGCGCCAGCACACCGACCAGCTCGAGGGACACGCCAGCTCGGTGTTCAGCTCCGCGATGCCCGGCGATGCCGATGGCCCCGGTCTGCGCATCAAGATGGAGCTGCGGCTCGCCGAGCTCGAGCGACGCCAGGCCGAGCTCACCGGCTCGGGCGGCTACGCACGGCCGCTGGCCGTCCTGGCCGAGATGTCCAGGTCGGTACCGAAGCAGCTGGCGATCGAGTTCGACACCTACACCTACGACCCGCCGAGCGTGCGCCTGCGCGGCCACGGTGCCAGCTTCGAAGCGGTGACCAGGCTCCAGCAGGTGCTCGAGGCGAGCCGCTCCTTCGGCGACGTCTCGGTGAGCGACGTGCGCAGCGCCGCCACCGGCGACGGGGTCGTGTTCGAGCTGTCGGTGCAGCTGGGCGCGGACGGTCAATCGGCATGAGACGCGAACGGCCCATGGCGATGATCAGGCAGATGCTGCAACCGGGCGTCGCCGTGCTGGGGCGCCTCAGCCGTCGCGAGCAACGACTGGTCACGGTGTTCGGGGTGCTGCTCGTCGCAGCCGGCGTTTACGTGTTCGCGGTCGAGCCTGTGGTGGCCGGGCGGGCGAGCATGGAGCGGCGCATCGCGTCGCTGTCGCGCGACATCTCCACCATGGAGAGCCTCGGCGGACGCATCGCGGCACTCGAGGTCGCGGTGGCGGGCGCCGCCGGACCCAGGGCCGCCGACAAGGAGTTCTCGCTGTTCTCGTTCATCGACCGCGCCACCAGCGCGGCCGTGAGCCGCGAGGCCGTCGCCTCGATGAACCCGAGCCGGCGCCCCTCCCGCGACGGCTTCGAGGAGAGCGCCGTCGAGCTCCGGCTGGTGAACGTGACCCTGCCCGAAGTCGTCGGCCTCCTGCGCCAGATCGACGAGGCCGTCGCGCCGGTGTTCGTGAAGCGATTCGAGCTCAAGCGTCGCTACGCCGACAGCTCGCGCTTCGACGCCGTGATCGTTGCCGGCGCGGTATCCAGGACATGAGACGTGCCCTCGTCTTCGTCGGCTTGCTGCTGGCGTTCCTGGTGCTCACGTTTCCACATCGGCTTCTTGTCGAGCGCCTGCTGAAGGACCGCTTCACGGAGCTCGCGGTCGACGTCGCGGTCGGCGAGGTCTCGCCGGCCTGGCCGCCCGGCTACCGCATCAACGACCTGGTCGTGCGGCGGGGCCCCTACGCGCTCGACGTGACGCGCCTGCGCCTGGACCTGTTCTGGGGGGGCGGCCTGCGGTTCGACGCCGATGCGTGCGGAGGCGAGCTGCACGGCAACCTCGACGAGGCCGCGAGCGGCGGTCCGTCGCGCCGCGACGGTGGCAAGAACCGCGATGATGGCAAGCGGCTCGACATCGTGTTCTCGGACGTCGACCCGCTCGAGTGCGTCGAGCTGGAAGGCCTCGAGGTCGGCGGTCGCTTCGGCGGCGAGCTGCGCCTGGACGGGCTCGGCCTCGGCGCTCCCGGCGCCGCACTCGGAACGCTCGCCCGCGCCGGGACGCTCGAGGTCGAGGGACGTGCCGGCACGATCTCCGGCACCCTGTCCGCGCTGCCGGCCCCGGGCGGCGACGGCGTGACGAGGACGATTCCCATCGGCACGTGGGAGTTCACGCGTGCCGCGCTCGAGGCGAGCATCGTCGGCACCGATGTCGTGTTCGGCGGGACCGACGCCGAGGCGGAAGGCGTGGCGTGGGAGGTCACGCGCGCGCGACTGTCGCCGGCCGGCGAGGATCGTGTACGCGTCAACGGCGAGTTTCGCGTACGCCGCAACGACGAGTCGACGCGCTCCAAGGCCATCGTCGGCCTGCTGCCCAAGGCGACCGAGGGCGACGACGGCTGGCGCCGTTACCGCGTGTCGGGAACGCTCGACGCGCCCCGCCTCATCGGCCTGAAGTAACAGCGGCGCCCAGCGTGGCGCGCAACCGCCTCACGAGCTCGACGTTGTGCCCGTGGCCGGTCTTGCGGGCGCGGATCGCGCCGCGCAGGGGACGGCCGAGAAGATAGCAGTCGCCCATGAGATCGAGGATCTTGTGGCGGGCCAGCTCCTCGGGAAAGCGCAGCTCCGTGTTCACGATCCCCTGATCGCCGATCAGGATGAAGTTGCCGAGCTGGCCGCCCTGACCGAGGCCGGCTGCCTCGAGCGCACGGATCTCCTCGACGAACCCGAACGTACGCGCTGGCGCGATCTGGTCGCGGAAGCTCTGCGCCCCGGCCAGCTCGAACGTGTAGCGCTGCTCGCCGACCGGCTCCGGATAGGAGAGCTCGTACGTGACGCGAAGGCCGTCGTACGGCTCGACGGAGATGAACGTGTCCGAGCCCGCTCCCTCTCCGTCCACGCGCAGCGGCTCGCGCACGACGAATGCCGCCACGCTCGCCGGTTGCTCTTCCACGCCCACAGATTCGATGAGCTCGCACAGCTCGACCGCCGACCCGTCGAGAATCGGGACCTCACCCTCGACCTTCACCAGCAGGTTCGTGACCCCATAGGCGTGCAGCGTCGCCATGAGATGCTCGACCGTGCGCACGACCAGCCCGGCCTTGTAGAGGCTGGTCGCGTAGCCGGTCGAATCGACGTTGTCCGCCACCGCCTCGACGTAGTCCTCGTTGCCCACACGGCCGAAGCGGATGCCACTGCCGGGCGGGAGCGGATGAAGGATCAGCCCGGTGCGAACACCGCTGTGCAGCCCGAGCCCGCCGCCCACCACGCTCTTCGCCAGCGTCCTCTGCGGCAGGCGCGGCCCGACGCCCTCATCCGTACTGCGCGGGCCATTTTCGGCGGCCACAGCATGCGCGCCGGCCTCGGGCGCGGCGCTATGCAGCGCCCGCTTCACCGAGCTCAGCAGGCCGTCGAGCGAGAACGGCTTCTCGATGAAGTCGATGGCACCGAGGCGCGTCGCCTTGACCGCCATCTCGACGTTACCGTGGCCCGACAGAACGATCACCGGCACGTCGTGGCGCGCGTCCTTGATCGACGCCAGCACCTCGATGCCGTCCATCTCGGGCATCCAGACGTCGAGGAGGACCAGTGCCGGGCCGACGCTCGCCACCATCTCGACGGCCTCGCGACCGTCGACGGCCGTCACGACGGCGAAGCCCTCGTCGCGGAGCACGCCGCGGATGGACTCGCGTACGGAAGCGTCGTCGTCGACGACCAGGATGGTCTCGCTCATGCGACGATCGTTCACCTCAGGCAAGACCCTCGTCTGTCGCCGTGGGGAACTCGATCACGAACCGACTACCACGGGGCGGGTTGTCATGGTACCGGACGTACGCGTGGTGATCGGCCGCGATCGACGCGACGATGGCCAGCCCGAGCCCCGTACCGTCCTCCTTGGTCGAGAAGTACGGTTCGAACACCCTGGCGCGATGCTCCACCGGAACCCCCTTGCCGGTGTCGGCCACCTCGAGGATCACGCGCGAGATGTCAGGGGCGAGCACCGTGCGCACCGTGACGTCCGCGGCGGCACCGTCCGCCCCCGCCTCCCCTGACGTCGACACCGCGGCCACCGCCGCCACGGCGTTGTCCAGCAGGTTCATGAGGGCGCGCTTGACGCCGTCACGGTTCATGACGATCGACGGCAGGTCCTCCCCCGACTCGAACGCGATGCGGATATCGGGGCGTGACTGCGTGAACAGAGGCAGGGTTTCCTCGACGACCGTGTTCAGATCGTGCGCCGTCTTCGGCTCCGAGCTGCGGCGCGCGAACTGCGAGAACTCGTTCACGAGCTGCTTGAGCCCGTCGACCTCCTTGACGATCGTCTGCGTGCAATCGTCGAACAGCTCGCGATCCTCGCCGGCCAGGCGCCCGTGCAGGCGGCGCTGCATGCGCTGGGCCGACAGCTGGATGGGCGTGAGCGGATTCTTGATCTCGTGCGCGATGCGACGCGCGACCTCCTTCCACGCCTCCATGCGCTGCGCCTCGACCAGCTGCGAGACGTCGGCGATGAACACCACCAGCCCCGCGGCCGCCCCGCTGCTGAGGACGAGCCGCGTGGCCGTGACCTGCACGGTGCGGCCCTCGTCCTCGCGCGAGACGTTGCGGTGCATTCCCGACGGCCGTACCCCCGAGCCGACCTCGTCGACCAGGGCGACGATCTCGGGGTAACCTGCCGCTTCGAACAGCTCGCGTGCCGCGCGGCCGACCGGTCGTTCGTCGCGCAGACCGAGCAGCGAGACCGCCGCTGGATTCACTGTGCTCACGAAGCCGTTCTGATCCACCGAGACGACGCCCGCGTCGATGTGGCCGAGTATGTTCTCGATGTAGCGTCGTCGCTCATCGAGCGCGTCGTGGCTCGTCTTGAGCTGGGCGGTCATCGAGTTGAACGACCGCACCAGCGTGCCGACCTCGTCGCCGCCGCTCTCCTCGAGCGCGACGTCCCAGTTGCCGTCGGCCACCTGTCGCGTCGCATCGCTCAGGCGCCCCAGCGGCTCGGTGATGCCGCGCGCCAGGTACAGCCCCAGCCACGTGGCCGAGAACACGACGACCAGCGAGGCCAGCACCATGGTCAGCACGTAGAGGTTCTTGAACGGCCGCTTGTTGAGCGCCAGCCGGCGGTACTCGCGAAACGAGTCGATGATCTCCTGGCTCCACAGGCGCGCGCTCTGCTCGACAAGCTTGTCGACGATCACCACGGCGACCACCAGGTCGCCGCCGGCATCGCGAATCGGCGTCGCGCCACGCACGATGTCGCTGCTGCCGAGGCTCTCGACACGGGTGGCCGAGTCGCCCTGCACGGCCTCCGCCACGAGCTCGGCGTCGGCGCGCATGGGCATGCCGGTGGGAGCGTCACGGTTGAAGCGCGCGAGGAGCTGGCGCCCCTCGCGGTCGACGATCTGGATCGTGCCCAGCCGGTAGCGGGTCTGGTATTCCGAGACGGTCGCGGCCACGTCCGGCGATCCGGCGAGCTCGGCGTGCGGACGCCCCGCGAGCTCCTCGGACAGCACGCGGGAGTGCATCAGAGCGTCGTCCGCCGAGTCGGCGTAGTAGGTCTGCGCGAGCTGCCACGCACCGCGCAGGGATGAGTCGACCTCGGTACCGAACCACCCGTCGATCGTGTTGGTGATGAACTCGAGCGAGATGAGCAACATCAGCGTCGCCGGAAACAGCGCGACGGCGACGAACGCGAGCACCGTCCTGGTTCGCAGATGGCTTCCGGGTACGCGACGACGCCGCTCGAAGAACAGCTTGATCAGATTGCGCAGGACCAGGAAGACCAGCAGCAGCAGCAGGATGATGTTGAGGTTGACGAGGAGGAACGAGAAGACGTTACCGGCGGCGCTGTCGTTTGCCCCCGGCCTGCGGATCTCCCACAGCGCGAACGCGAGGACGGCGAGCAGCGCGCCGACGATGATGGCGCCCTCTCGCCGGCGTCGGGTGCGCTCGCCCTGCTCGCGGCGCAACTCGGCATCGGCGGCCGACCCGTCATCGGCCGGTCCCGGAGAACGGTCGGGGCCCTTGCTGCTCGGCTCGGTGGCCACGGCGTGGCCTACTCGAACAGCGTGTGCTGCTCGCGCCCGGGCTTCACACCGAAGTGCGAGTAAGCGCGCGCGGTGGCCACACGTCCGCGCGGCGTGCGCTGGATGAAGCCGGCGCGCAGGAGGTAGGGTTCGTACACTTCCTCGAGCGTCCCGGCGTCCTCGCCGATGGCGGCCGCCAGGGTGTCGAGCCCCACCGGTCCGCCGTCGAACTTCTCGACGATCGTCATCACCAGCTCGCGGTCCATGGTATCGAAGCCGGCCGTATCCACGCCGATCATCGCCAGCGCCTCGGTCACCACCGGAGGGGAGATGCGACCTTCCGCCTTGACCTGCGCATAGTCGCGCAGACGTCGCAGCAGCCGGTTCGCGATGCGGGGCGTGCCGCGCGAGCGCGCGGCCAGCTCGACCGACGCCTCGTGGTCGATCTCGACCGACAGCAGACGGGCCGAGCGCTCGATGATCGAAGCGAGCTCGGCGTCGCTGTAAAAATCCAGCCGGAACGTGGAGCCGAAACGCGAACGCAACGGCGCCGTCAGCAGCCCGCTGCGCGTGGTCGCGCCAACCAGCGTGAACGGGTGGATGTCGATCGAGATCGAGCGCGCCGACGGTCCCTCGCCCACGACCAGGTCGATCCGCGAGTCCTCCATCGCCGGGTACAGGATCTCCTCGATCGCACGACCGAGGCGGTGGATCTCGTCGATGAACAGCACGTCTCCGGTCTCGAGCGAGGTGAGGATTGCGGCGAGATCGCCGGCCTTCTCCACCACCGGGCCGCTGGTCTGGTGCAGGCGCACGCCCATCTCGTTGGCGATGATGTGGGCGAGGGATGTCTTGCCCAGGCCCGGAGGGCCCATGAGCAGTACGTGGTCGAGCGTCTCACCGCGCCCGGCCGCGGCGCGGATGGCGATGTCGAGGTTCTCGCGGATGCGCAGCTGCCCGACGTACTCGTCGAGCGCGGCCGGCCGCAGGCTCACCTCGCCGGTGAGATCCTCGGGCACCCGCAGCGGGGTGACGGACAGTTCCTGCTCTTCGGCCATGATCTCAGGTCAGCTGGGCGAGAGAGCGCTTGATCAGCGCCTCGATGTTCGCGCCCTTGTCCGCGGCCTGGCTGGCGGTCACCGCCTTGCGTGCATCCGCCCGCTTGTACCCCAGCGACACCAGCGCCAGCACCGCGTCGTTCTCGATCGCGGTAGAGGGGCCGGTCGGGATCGACGAACTGACCGCCAGGTCGTCCACCTTGCCCTTGAGATCGACGAGGATACGCTCGGCCGTCTTCTTGCCGACGCCGGGAACCGCTACCAGGCGATCGAGCGCGCCCTCGGCCAGGACCGCCACCAGCTCCTCCGCATTGATACCCGAAAGGATCGACAGCGCCAGCCGCGGACCGATTCCCGACACTCCACGCAGTAAGCCGAACAGCTCCTTCTCGCCCGTCTCGGCGAAGCCGAACAGCTCCAGCGCTCCCTCGCGCAGGTTCGTGATTACCTCGAGCTCGACGGTTTCGCCCGGCTCGGGAAGCACGCAGAACGTGTTGAGCGAGGTGAACACCTGATAGCCGACGCCGCCGACGTCGATGATGGCCTCGCCCGGCTTCTTGTCGGCCAGCGCCCCTCGCAGCCTGGCGATCATGCGCGACGCCTCGTACGCGGCCGGCGCACGGCAGGGCTCCCCGTGCCATCGGCACGCGCAATCGCGGCAGCCACCTTGTCGTCGTAGCCATGGCGGAAGCCGTGGCACGCGGCGGCGGCCAGCGCATCGGCCTCGTCCTCGGCCAGCTCGGCCGTCAGGGCGAACAGGCGGGCCACCGCAGCCTTCATCTGCGCCTTGTCGGCCCGTCCGTGACCGGCGACCGACTTCTTGATGGTGGCGGGAGTGTACTCGCAAAGGCTGACGTCGGCGGCGGCCGCCGCGGCCATCGCGACCCCCCTCGCCTCGCCCAGCCGGAACGCGCTCTGGACGTTGCGCGCGAGGAAGTTGCGCTCGAGGCTCAGCACGCGAGGCGCGTGCTCGACGATGATGGCGCTCAGACCTGCGTAGATTCGCGCCAGTCGCCCGGCCACGTCGCCACGACCCACACGGAGGGTGCCCGAGGCGACGCGCGACAGACGCGGCCCATCGCACTCGACCACGCCCCAGCCGGTGACCACCGTTCCCGGGTCGACACCCAGTACAAGCAAACCACTCCTCCCTCGCCCGGCGGCGAACGCGCAGATCAGGCGGACAGCCGGCTCAGCTCTTCGTCGTCGATGTCGAAGTTCGCGGAGACTCGCTGCACGTCGTCATGGTCCTCGAGGACTTCCAGCAGCTTGAGCGCCCTGGCGGCGTCGGGCCCTGCCAGCTGCACCTCGCTCTTCGGCGCAAGCGTGATCTCGGCGGCGTCGATCGACATGCCGGCCGCCTCGAGTGCCGCGCGAACGTCCTCGAGCGCGTCGCTATCGGTGACCACGAGCACGATGTCGTCTTCGGCCTGGACGTCGGTAGCACCGGCTTCGGCCGCGACCTCGAACACGGAGTCCTCGTCGACTCCGTCACCCGCGACTCGAATGTGCCCGACGCGGTCGAACATCCACGCCACACAGCCGTTCTCACCGAGGTTGCCGCCATGCTTGCTGAACAGATGGCGGACGTCGGCGACGGTACGGTTCTTGTTGTCGGTGAGGCACTCGAGCATGACCGCCATGCCGCCGGGGCCGTAGCCCTCGTAAGTGACGTCGAGGATCTCGCCGCCCTCGAGCTCCCCCGTCCCCTTCTTGATGGCACGGTCGATGTTGTCCGACGGCATGCTGCTGGCACGTGCGGTCGCCACCGCGGTGCGAAGGCGTGGGTTCGCGTTCACGTCACCACCGCCCATGCGGGCAGCGACGGTCAGCTCCTTGATGAGCTTCGTGAACAGCTTACCGCGCTTGGCGTCGGCAGCGCCCTTCTTGTGCTTGATCGAGCTCCACTTGGAGTGTCCTGACATGGCGGTACCGGAGCCTCGAACGAGCCCCGTCGTACTGTGTTATCACAGGCCCGGGAGGAGGTAAACGTCAGGCGCCCGGGTCGGCCGGCGCCGGACAGGACTCCAGCAGCCAGGCCAGGTAGAAATCGGAGGTGGCCGCCGGCTGCAATGCCACGAACTCGGGCACGTCGTAGGAGCTCAGCTCGCCCACCCGGCGCTCGAGAGCGACCAGCAGGTCCTCCGCGGTCTTGATGACGAGCAGCTGCTCGGCCTCGTCCTCGACCTTGCCTCGCCAGCGGTACGTGGAGCCCACGGCGATGCGATTGACGCACGCAGCCAGACGCTCCCGGACCAGCGTTGCCGCCAGCGTGCGCGCTTCAGCCTCGTTCGCCACCGTCGTCAGCACAACCACCAGGCTCCTCCCCGTCGTCGACATCGGCCTGTCGCTCTTGCTCATCGAGCACCTCCTTCATTGCGCCCTTGCGACCGCGGTACGACCATCGGGTCACCAGATGGTCGTAGTTCGGCATCGCCGGTGGCAGTCGCAGCCGCGCCGGCGGTCGCCCGAGCAGACGCTGCACTAGAGCCGCCAGCCGTCCGAGCCAGCGGCCGCCGGCGACGCGGTCCATGAGACCGCAGACGACCAGCTCGCGCCGCACCGGCGAGAGCCATTCACGCGCGACCGCACCGCGCGCACAGACGGCATCGAAGCTCGCGGCGACGTCGCCGCTCGTCATCCCCACGCTGTTGGCCACATCGAGGACCTCGCGCGAGTCCAGGTGGCCGTTCGCATACAGGCCGAGCGCGCACTCGAAGTAGTTGTCGAACCACATCGTGCGCACGCCGAAACCGTCGAGATCCGATGGCGCCGCGGGGCGCTGACGAAGGATGAACACGCCGGCGACGCGCAGTGCCGGACGATCCTCGTCGATGAGCCCGGCGATGCGCGCGATGCAGGCCCGGTTGACGTCGGCACACTCCAGCAGCGCGACCGCCCGGTCGCGCCCGATTCGCCCCTCGAGGATGTCTGCGTAGAGAGAATACACGAAGGGGTCGGACTCCCAGTCGTCCCCGAACAGCAGCTCGCGGGTACCGGCGGGAAGGTCCCGCGCGCCGCGCAGAAGCTGCTCGAGCTTGTACCCGACCTGCTCGAGCACGGCATCGAAGCGGCCGCGAATGAGATTGCGCACCTGATCCTTGAACGTGATGCCGTCGTAGACGATCCCGTCCATTCGAAGCTTGTCGCGGATCGCCCCTCCGATCTGCGGCGGCGACGCGGACAGGAAGTAGACGCGCGACTTGCGCCCGCGCCGCAGTGCGGTCTCGCGCAGGCCGCCGATGAGCGCGACGACGCCGGGTACGGCGATCTTGTCCGACGCCTTCTGGAACGGGATCCGGACGATCTGACGCAGCGATTCGAAGTGGGATACGAGATACGTCTTGTCGAGGTCCCAGCGAAAGACGGTCAGCCGGCTCACAGCGCAACCCCTTCCCGGGCCAGCCGCCGCAGCAGGAGCCGCGTCTGCGAATCGGCGCCGGTAGCGCCACGGGCCGCCAGCGCCCTCAGGGAGGCGTGGTCGTCGACGTCGGACCATGGCGACAGCAGCTCGAAGCGCACGCCGGCGGCCCGCAGCCGGGCCACCGTCTCGGCCAGCACGACCCCGGTCCCCCAGCCGGCATCCAGATCGAAAACCGGCGGCACCGGCCCGTGGCAGCCGATCAGGTAGTAGCCACCGTCGGTGGCGGGGCCGACGACCACACCTGGCGCCGCCAGGGCCTCGAACGCCGCGGAGACGCTGGCGATCGGTAGGTCGGGCACGTCGGCGCCAAGGATGACGACACGCCGGCCGCCGTCGCAGCCCGCGCGCAGTACGCGCTGCATGCGCCCGCCCAGCTCGCCGTCGCCTTGCCAGAGCAGATTCAGCCCGTGCTCGGACGCGAGCTGCGCCAGCCACGGAGCGTCCCCGTCGGGCGTGGCGGCGATGGCGCCCTGTGCGCCGCCGAGGTGCCCGAGTCGCCGCGCGCTGTCGGCAACGAACGCCTTGTGGCACGATACCGCCTGGGCCGGCGTCAGCGGCGGGCTGAGCCGGGTCTTGACCTCGCCGGCACGCGGCTCCTTGGCGAACAGGACGGCTAGGCGGTCGCCCATCAGGGGCCGGAATGTGACACGGCACATGTCAACGAGCAAGAACGAATTGACTTGCTCGCCCGCCACCGCAAGACTCCCCGATTCCGAGGCCCCACGACGATGTCATTTGCGATCATAAGAACAGGCGGCAAGCAGTACAGGGTGAGCCCGGGCGCGACCGTGACGGTCGAGAAGCTCGAAGGTTCGCCCGGCGACCCCATCGAATTCGGCGACGTGCTGATGCGCGGCGACGGCGGCCAGACCGACATCGGCACGCCACTGGTCGAGGGCGCCACGGTCAAGGGCGTCATCCTGCGTCAGGGACGCGGGCGTCGGATCCTCGTCTACAAGAAGAAGCGCCGAAAGAACTTCCGCAAGCGCCAGGGCCACCGGCAGTCGGAAACGACTGTTCGCGTCACCGATATCGGCTGACGAACCGCCCGGGCGGAAACGAGCAGGCTAGCACGGATGGCTCACAAGAAAGGCCAGGGAAGCAGCAGGAACGGTCGTGATACCGCGGGCAAGCGCCGCGGCGTCAAGATCTTCGCCGGCCAGAAGGTGGTCGCCGGCAACATCATCGTGCGGCAGCTCGGTACGCGCATCCACCCCGGCGACGGCGTGGGGATGGGACGCGACTACACGATCTACGCGCGTGTGAACGGTGTCGTGAAGTACGAGAGCTTCGGCCGCCACAACAAGAAGCGCGTCAGCGTCTACCCCGCCTAGCCCACCCCTGGGGCCGTGATCCCCGAGAGCCGCGACGGTGGCGGCGGGACACGGCGGCACAACTACGATCCGGTGAAGTTTCTCGACGAGGCACGCGTTCGCGTCTGCGCCGGTGACGGCGGCAACGGCTGCGTTGCCTTCCTGCGCGAAAAGTTCCGTCCGCGCGGCGGCCCTGCAGGCGGCGACGGCGGCCACGGCGGGGACATCGTGGTCGAGGCCGATACCGGCCTCAACACGCTGTACGCCTACCGGCACAAGCGCCGGTTCAACGCCGAGCGCGGCGAGGACGGTCGCGGCAAGTCGCAGCACGGCAAGGCCGGATGCGACGTCGTGCTGCGCGTTCCGGTCGGTACCGTGATCCGCGACGCCGACAGCGGCGAGCTGCTCGTCGACGTCACGGCCGCTGCTACTCGCGTGGTGCTCGCTCGCGGCGGCCAGGGGGGGCTCGGCAACGCACGCTTCGCGACGAGCACCCACCAGGCGCCGCGCCGCGCCGACGACGGCACGCCCGGCGAGGATCTCGAGGTCGTGCTCGAGCTCAGGCTGCTTTCCGATGCCGGGTTGGTCGGACTGCCCAACGCCGGCAAGTCGAGCCTGCTGCAACGAGTATCCGCCGCGCGACCGAAGGTGGCCGACTATCCCTTCACCACCATCGAGCCGGTCCTCGGAGTGGTCCGGGTAGACGACGAGCGCAGCTTCGTGCTGGCCGACATCCCCGGCCTCATCGAGGGCGCCCACGAAGGCCGCGGCCTCGGGCTGACGTTCCTGCGGCACGTCAGCCGCACAGGCATCCTCGTCCATCTGGTCGACGCGTCCGCGCGTACGCCTGAGCAGGCGCTGGCCGACTTCGACACGATCAATGGCGAGCTGGCCGCACATTCCGCCGAGCTCGCGGCCAAGCCGCAGATCGCGGTGGCCTCGAAGGGCGATCTGCCCGACGTCGCCGAACGTCTCGACGCCTTGCGCCGCCTGTTCGGCCGACGCAACATCGAGCTGCACGTCGTGTCGGCGGCCACAGGCGAGGGTTGCTCCGAGCTGATGGCGCGGGTCTCTGCAGAGCTCGACCGGGTGCGGAAGAGCGACGCGGCCGACGACGCCGCGACCGACGGATAGTACACCGATGTCAGGGCACGTGGATCACAAGCGACGCATCATTCCCGGCGTCCGACGCGTCGTCGTGAAGCTCGGCAGCAGCGTCGTGGCAACGTCGTCGGGGGTCGATCGCGAGCGCGTCGGCCAGCTGAGCGCCGAGATGGCGCGGCTGCACCGTGACGGCATCCAGATCATCGTCGTGACCTCCGGAGCCCGTGCGGCCGGCCTTTCACGGCTCGGGCTGAAGCGCTTGCCGAGGACCATTCCCGAACAGCAGGCAGCGGCCGCCATCGGACAGATCGGCCTCATGAGCCTCTACGAGGAGTTCTTCGCGGATTTCGGCCTGCATATAGGCCAGGTGCTGCTCACCGCGTCCGACCTCGAGGACCGCGCTCGCTACCTGAACGCGCGCCACACGCTCGAGCACCTGCTCGCGCACGGCATCGTTCCGGTGGTGAACGAGAACGATTCGGTCGCGATCGACGAGCTCAAGTTCGGTGACAACGACCGGCTCTCGGCCCTGGTCGCCGGCCTGGCCGGCGCCGACCTGCTGGTGATGATGACCGACGTGGACGGGCTGTTCAGCGCAGACCCCGCCGACCCCGCCTCGCGGCTCATCGAGGTCGTGACCGACGTCGACGAGGCCATCGTCGGCGCCGACCACGGCGGCGGTGGTCACGCGGGCACCTTCGGCACCGGCGGCATGGCGAGCAAGCTGGCGGCGGCGCGCAGCGCCGCCCACCGCGGCATCCCCTCACTGATCGTCAACGGTCGCACCACGGGCGCGCTGGCCACCGCGATGCGCGCAGACGCCGCTGCCGGCACGGTCGTGGTGGCGTCGGAGACACCGATCTCGAACCGCAAGCACTGGATCGCCTACGGTACCCCCGTGCATGGCACGCTCGTGCTCGACGCCGGCGCGGTTCGGGCGGTGACCCAACGCGGCAGCAGCCTGCTGCCGTCGGGCATGGTCGAGGTGCGCGGGCGCTTCGACGCGGGCGAGTGCGTGAGCCTCGTGACGTCGGACGGCGACGAACTCGCACGCGGCCTGGTCGCGTACGACGCCGTGGCATGTGAGCGCATTCGGGGTACGAGCAGCCGCGAGATCGAGGCCACGCTCGGTTACCACATGGGCGACGAGGTGGTACATCGAGACAATCTGGTGCTGCTCGACGACATCGCGTCGCGACCGGGCCGGGCGGCGAAAAGCGACGAGGGAGACATCGGGTGACCAGCGACATCCGCACCGAGATCGACACGATCTGCAAGCAGGCTCGCCTCGCGGCGCGGTCGCTGACGCGCACCGACGACGACTCGCGCAGCGCAGCGCTGGTCCGCGCCGCCGCCCGCCTGAGAGCCGAGACCGATCGGATCGTGGCCGCCAACGCCCGGGACGTGGCGTCCGGTCGCGAGGCCGGCCTGACCGACGCGCTGCTCGACAGGCTCACGCTCACGCCCGATCGCATCACGGCCATGGCCGAGGGCATGGAGACCGTCGCCTCCCTCGCCGACCCACTCGCCGACCTCGTGGCCGACTGGACCGCACCGGCCGGGCTGCGCATCGAGCAGGTACGCATTCCGATCGGTGTGATCGCCGTGATCTACGAATCGCGCCCAAACGTCACGGCCGATGTCGCCGCGCTGTGCGTGAAATCGGGCAACGCCTGCATCCTGAAGGGCGGCAAGGAGGCGATCCACTCCAACAGCATCATCGCCGACCTCATCACGGAGGAGCTCGCCGGCGCGGGCCTCGACGCCGACGCCGTGCAGCTGATCCGCCGTACCGACCGGGAAGCCACGACCATGCTGCTCGGCCGGGAGGACGACGTCGACGTCATCATCCCACGCGGCGGCCCCGGCTTGGTGCGTGCGATCGCCGAGCACTCGCGCATTCCAGTGATCAAGCACTACGAGGGCGTGTGCAGCACGTTCGTCGACTCGGCAGCAGCGATCGACCAGGCGACCGACATCGCGGTGAACGCCAAGGTGCAGCGCCCCGGCGTCTGCAACGCGATGGAGAACCTGATCGTGCACGAAGCCGTCGCGGGCCCGTTCTTCGAGTCGGTCGTGCCGCGACTGACCGAGGCCGGCGTCGAGATCCGCGGCTGCGAGCGCGCCTGCGCGATGATTCCCGGTGCCCGCGCAGCCGCCGACGACGACTGGAGCACCGAGTACCTGGACCTGGTGCTGGCGGTGAAGATCGTCGACTCGCTCGACGACGCCATCGACTTCATCAACACCCACGGCTCGGGACACTCCGACGCGATCGTGACGGCCGATCGCGCCCACGCCGATCGCTTCCTTGCCGAGGTGGACTCGGCCGTCGTCTACGAGAACGCCTCGACTCGGTTCACCGACGGGTTCGAGTTCGGGTTCGGCGCCGAGGTGGGAATCTCCACGAACCGCATCCATGCGCGCGGACCGATGGGCCTGCGCGAGCTCACGACCTACAAGTACGTGGTGCGGGGCGAGGGGCACGTCCGCTGACCGAGCCGCCGGCAACCCGCCTCGGCATACTCGGTGGCACATTCGATCCGGTTCACCTGGGACACGTCGCGAGCGCACGGCATACGCGCGAAGCGTTCTCGCTCGATCGCGTATTGCTGGTGCTGTCGGCGCGTCCCCCGCACAAGGCCGGCGGGGCGGCGGCACCGATCGACGATCGCCTCGCCATGCTCGCGCTCGCCGCCGACGGCGACCCCCGGCTGGAGGCCTGCGATGTCGAGACTCGCCGACCGGGCCCATCGTACACGTACGACACGGTCGCCGACCTGCAGGCGGAGCACCCGGGGGCGGTCCTGCACCTGATCATCGGGATCGACGCGTACCGTGACATCGACACATGGCATCGTCCGGGCGAGCTGCTCGGGCTGGCGAGCATCATCGTGACCACGCGGCCGGGACAGTCTTTTCCGGCCGATCGGGTGGTACCTCCCGTTGCCGCAAGCCGGGCCTGTTGTTATGATCCCGCCATCGGTTGCTACGTGCACAGCAGCGGCCACGTCGTCGTCGCGCACAGCATCGACGGCCTCGAGGTTTCGGCCTCGGATATCCGCCAGCGCGTCCGCGCCGGCGCGCCCGTCGACCACCTCACCGGACAGCCGGTCGCCGATTACATCCGGACCCACAGTCTATACGGAGCCAAGCCTAGTTGAGCGACACCCTCAGCACTGCAAGCGTCGCCCGCCTGGCGGCCGACCTGGCCGTCGATCGCAAGGCGGCCGACATCGTCATCCTCGACCTCAGCAACCTGTCCTCGATCACCGACTATTTCGTGATCTGCACGGGCAGATCCGACATCCACGTGCGCGCGATCTGCGAGCGCGTCGACGAGGGCATGCGTGGCGCCGGTCAGTCCCGCCTGTCTGCCGAGGGCGTCGAGTCGGGCCAGTGGGCCTTGCTCGACTACGGCGACATCGTCGTCCACGTGTTCCAGCACGCGAGTCGCGAGCTGTACGACCTGGAACGGCTCTGGAGCCAGGCTCCGCACTGGACCTACGAGGCGGGCTCTGCCATAGAGCAGAGCCAAGCCTGACTCGCGTAGCCGCGCGCCGGCAGGCCTGCTGACTCTTCCATGGTTCGACGAATCGGGACATTCCTGACGCTGATCCTGCTGATCGCGGCGGTCAGCTCGCTCGTCTACTTCAACGCTCAGGAAACGCTGTTCCGCCTGACGCCCGAGGTCGCGTTCACGCTGCCGCTCGGCGTTCTCATGCTGGCCGCCGGCGTCGCCGGCGCGGTCTTGATGTTCGTGCTGGCGATGATGCGGGAGGGACGGCACGCGCTGCGCGACTGGCTGGTCCACCGCGAGCTGCGTTCCGCGCAGCGAAGCGTCGAGAGCATCGCAGAGGCCCGCTCGCTCACCCTGGCCGGCGACTACAAGCGTGCGCGCTCGCTGCTGGCGAGGGCCACGCAGAAGCGTTCCCCCGAGATCGGCGACGTCATCGACTACGCCGAGACGTTCCTGCTCGAAGACGACCCCATGCAGGCACGCCGCGTGCTCGAGGAGGGGCAGAAGGACTTCGGCAACGAGCCGCTCCTGCTGTTCGCGCTGGCGCGAACGTGTCGCGCCGCCGGCGACGCGGCAGCGGCCATCAGCAGCCTCGAGCGGGCGCTGGCGGTGTACCCGCGCAGCCTCCCGCTGCTCACGATGCTGCGTGACATCCTGTTCGAGACCGAGTCCTGGGAGCGCGCCGAGGAGGTCCAGCGCCGCATCGTGGAGCTCAAGCCGAACGACGCCTCCGAAAGCAACTGGCTGCTCGGTGCCCGTTTCGAGGCCGCCGCGCGCGCCGAGGAGAGCACACGCGAGACAGGGCTGCGAAGCCTGTGCCAGGACGACCCCGACTTCGCGCCGGCGGTGGTGGCACGCGCCCGCGAGCTCGACAGCAGCGGCGACCCGCGCCGTGCCGGCAAGCTGCTCGAGAAGGCCGCGCGACGCCGACCGCGTGGTGCCGTGCTCGACGAGTACGAGCGGATCGTCGGAACCGACGATCCGCTCCGCACCGCCAAGCTCTACCAGAAGCTCATCGCCGCCAACCCGACGAGCTCACAGCTCAAGGTACGGGCCGCGCGTTATCTCGCCGGCAGCGGCCGCGAGGAGGATGCGGCCGGCGTTCTCGACTCGCTCACCGACAACGGTCAGCCGCCCTACGCACAGGCGGTGTGGGCGGAGATACACGACGCACGGCACAACGCCGACCTCGCCCACTCGTCGTACCGCGAGGCGTTCACCAGCGGCGGCCTCGGCCGACCCGAGTTCGTGTGCGAGATCTGCGGCGCCCACAGCGAGCACTGGCACGCACGCTGCGACGGCTGCGGCGCATGGGGCATGCTCGAGTCGCTATAAGGGGACTGTCCCCCTCGCCGCGGTTCACGCGCGGCTCTCCCCGCCGCCGTCGCACAACCGCTCCACCACCTCGGACAGAGCACGCAGATCGTGAACATCGTGCTCGAGCTCGGGCACTGCCGCGATCACGACATCGGGATCGAGCCCCTCCTCGAACGCCTCGCGGCGAACGTCTTCGGCACGGGCAATCGTGCACGCGGCCACGTAGGTGTCGACCAGCCACGCGCCGACCTCGGGCGTGACACCGCCGGCGATCAGCGGCTCGAGCAGTGCGCGAGCGTCGGCGACCGTGGCGGCGACATCCCCGCCGGGCAACGGGTGCACGCGGTTCATGACCACTCCCTTGAGCGGCATGCCCAGCTCGCGCATCTTCGCGGTGAGGTGCTCGCTCTCGCCCAGCACCTGCTCCTCGGGGCCGGCCACGAGCACGAACGCGGTGGACTCGCCCGCCAGCAGCGCGTGAACCTTGCGGCCCCGCTCGGCGATGCCGTCGAACAAGCGCTCCATCGCGACGAAGAACTCGGACACCTGCTGCAGCGTCTGGATACCGGCCGCCTCCTCGATGCGCCGGACCACGAAGCGCACCGTGCGGCTGGCCGTCTTCCACGCCGACCAGCCGGCCGCCAGGTACGGCTTGACCAGCCAGCCCACGACGCTTCGATCGAGAAAGTTCTCGAGCCGGGCCGGCGCCTCGAGAAAATCGAGCGCATGGCCGGTGGGCGGTGTGTCCAGCACGATGAGGTCGAACTCGCCGGCCTCGTCGATGCGGCAGAGCTCCTCGATCGCCATGTACTCGGTCGAGCCGGCGAACGAGCGTGAGAGGTGCTGGTAGAACTCGTTGTCGAGGATCGTCCGGTGGACCTCCTCGCTGGGCGCGTGACGTGCGATGAACTCGTCCCAGGCGCTCTTCTGGTCGAGCATTCCCGCGCTGAGGGTTCCGTCCGCGTCGATTCCGGCGGCACGTAGAAGCTCGGCGCCGATGAGCTCGCCGCCGCTCGCGAGCTCATCGACGCCGAGCGACTGCGCCAGACGCCGGGCGGGGTCGATGGTGAGAACCATCGCGCGGCGGCCGCGCATCGCACCGTGCAGCGCCAGCGCCGCCGCGGTGGTGGTCTTGCCAACGCCGCCGCTGCCCACGCAGACGACGATCCGGTGCGTATCGACCAGGTGTGCGAGACTCATGCGCGCCCGGCCTCCCGGTGCGCGCCCATGCAGGCGGCGATCTCGTCGATCTCGGCTCGCCCGAACTCCTCGGCCACGATCAGCGGCAGTCGCACCGGCGTGACGCCCAGGTCGCGTTCGAGCCGCTCGATGCCCCGCTCCTGGATGCCCTCCCACGACAGCGCGCGGCGGGCGGCGACGACGATTCCCTCGCGCACGACCTCGCAACCGTCGCCGTCGCCGGCTGCGCCCGCGGGCAGCACCAGGCCCTCGAGGTCGGTCAGCGCCCGGGCGACGCCCTCCGGCGAACGCGCACGACAGCGGTTGATGAAGAGCTCGCCGAGCGGCAGCGCGAGGTCTCCTCGCAGGCGTTCGACGATCTGTGCGGCCTCGGCAAGCGGCATGTCCTCGGGCGTGGCCACGACGTGCACGGACGTGACCGACTCGTCCTTCAACAGCGACTCGACGCGGCGGGCCTCGCGGTGCACCAGCCCCGAGCGAAACGTCTCGGCGGCCGTCGTCGGCATCATCAGGTATTGCAGACTGTGCCCCGACGCCCCGGCATCGACGACGATCGTGTCCCACACGCGCCGCCCCTGCCCGTCCTCGAGCTGCTGCTCGTACCACAGCTTGCCGACGGTCATCAGTTCCTTGAGACCGGGCGCGGCGGCCACGAAATAGCGATACACCCTGCTGGCGAGCACCGCCGCCAGCAGACGCCGGATGGGCACGACGAGATCGAGATACTCGGCCAGCGCAGCCTCGCCGTCGATGTACGCCAGCGACAGACCGGGACGTACCTCCACCGCAGCACCCGGCTCTTCCGGCGTGCAACCGAACAGGCGGGCCAGCCCGCCCGGCGCACCGAGCTCGACCGCGAGCACGCGTCGACCGGCGCGAACCGAGCTGATGGCGAGCGCGGCGGTGACGGTCGACTTGCCGACACCGCCCTTGCCGACGACGAGCTGGAGAGGCGTGGGTTTCACTTGGGCAACGGGCTTACTTCGGAAGGGCACAAATGCAAAACCGCCCGATAGACCCCACCGTGAGTCGACGCTACATTGCGCAGGTGCGCCGCCTTCCCACCTACCGGCCGATCGCGCTCACCCTGCCCTTCCTCGTCGTGATCGCGCTGCTCTCCGCGTGCGGCCCGCCCAAGCAAAAGCCCGAGCGCGGCCTCTACGAGGAGGCGAACGCCGAGTTCGAATCGGGCAACTTCAACGTGGCCAGCATGCACTACGACGAGCTGCTGGAACAGTACCCGTTCTCCGACCTGGCCGAGATCGCCCGCCTGCGCGTGGCCCATTCGTACTACCTCAACGGCAGCTACGAGAAGGCGATCGCGGCGTTCAGCGACTTCGAGCGACTGCACCCGACGAGCCCCATGCTGCCGTTCGTAGAGTACTCGATCGGAATGAGCTACCTCGATCAGCGCCGCACCCGCGATCGCGACAAGTCGGCCACCGAGAACGCGCTGCTACAGTTCGGCCGCGTGGAGGACCGCTACCCCGACTCGCTGTACGGCCGCCTCGCCGAGTACCGCACCCAGCAATGTCGGCAGTTCCTCGCCAGCCACGAGCTGTACGTGGCCGACTTCTACGTGCGCTCGAAGCAGACCGAGGCGGCGCTACGTCGCTACCGGTACATCCTCGACGAGTTCCCGGACTCCGACGCGGCGATCATCGCCGCCGAGCGCCTCGGGGTGCCCGCCCCGATGCCGCCTCAGACGTCGCGAGCGCCGGCCGCGCCTCCGGTACGCACCGCCGTGGTCGACGGCGCGGCTGACGACACGGCCACCGCCAGCGCCGAGTGAGCACCGGGCCGCTGGCTCGTCCGCCCGACCGCGGCTGCCCTACCCCCCGAGAAGATTGCGGCGTAGCCGCTCGATGACGTCGTCGTCGATCCCGTGCTCGCCGACATAGGCCTCGGTGGAGCCCCACCGGCGATCGAGCTCGTCCAGCGTGTAACGCATGCGCTCCGGTGGGCTCGAGGTGAGATAGGCGACCGCCTCGGCATCGAGGCCCTGGTCGGTCAGCATCTCGCGGTAGCCCTCGATGAAGCCGCGTAGGTACTCCTGTGACGTGGCGTAGTCGGCGATCACCACATCATCGGGCACGCCCAGAAGACGCAGCAGCACCGCCGCAACGACGCCGGTGCGATCCTTGCCGCCGGTACAGTGGAACACCAGCGGCGCCGCCGACGGAGCCGCCAGTAGCTCGAGCACCGCTCGCACCGTTTCACCTCCGCCCCTGAGCATGTCCATGTAGCGATCGTGCAGGTTGAGGCTCATCCAGTCGATGTCGGGGTCGAACGGGCTGAGCGTGATCTCGACCAGCGGCATGTGCAGGTGGCGAACCGATTCGACAAACGGCCCCACCCCGTCCTTCTCGAGCTCGGGACGGCTTCGAAGGTCGAACACGGTCTCGATGCCGAAGCGCTCGAGCCTGGTCACGTCGTCGTCGGTGAGGCGGTGCAGCGCGTCGGAACGAAACACCCGCCCGTGGCGAATCCGGCGGCCATCACCCGCCTCGAGGCCGCCCAGATCGCGGAAGTTGAACGAGCCCTGCAGGGCGAGAGGTCGGCTGGTCATCGATGTTTTCCCCGTCGCTGGCCCCGGTCGCGCGAGGCCGCCTCGTTGTAGCCCGACGCGGCGCACGGATGAAGCGCCGGCGCCCGGCTTTGACAGCAGCCGGGCGGCCGGTTAGGCTTCTCACGCTTTATCGAGAGTGGTGGAGGGATTGGGCCCGTCGAAGCCACAGCAACCGGCCTGCCGCAATGCGGGTGCTGGTGCTAAATCCTACCTCCCGTGGTCGGGGGTGTGAGATAAGGCAGGGAACGCCCCAAGCCTCTTCCTTGCCGCCCAGGAAGAGGTTTTTTTGTACTCGCGATCCAGCAGCACAGCCCGGCTCAGGCCGGCCGGATCGGCCCTGATCGTGGGCGTGGGGGCGCTCGGATGCCCGGCCGCGGCCACGCTGGTGCGCGCCGGGGCTCGCCGGGTGACGCTCATCGACCCCGACATCGTCGAGGACTCCAATCTCCAGAGGCAGACCCTGTTCGGACCTGCCGACGTTGGCCGCCCCAAGGTGACGGCAGCCGCCGAGGCGCTGCGGCGGCTGGTGCCGGCGGCCCGGGTCGAGACGCTGCAAGACCGCCTCGCTCGCGACGGCGCCACCGAGCTCGTCTCGAGCCACGACTTCGTCATCGACGCGTGCGACGACCCGGCCACCAAGTTCCTCATCAACGAAGCCTGCATCGACGGCGCGCGCCCCTACAGCTACGGGGGCGTCATGGGAACCGGCGGCCAGACCATGACGGTCGCGCCGGGAAGCTCGGCGTGCCTGGCGTGCGTGTTCGGTGACGACGGCCCGACCGATGGTGCGGGCGCGTGCAGCGAGATGGGCATCCTCGCGCCGGTGGCCGGCGTGATCGGCTCGCTGCAAGGACTGGCGGCGCTTCGCGCGCTGTCGGGCGGCGTCGGTACGACGGCCGGCCGCATGACGATCTACAACGCGGCCGGCAGGCGCTGGCGTACCGTTCAGTTCAACCGCGACCCGCGCTGCCCGGCGTGTGCGCGAGAACAGCATCAGGATTCTACAAGGAGGCGCGAGCCATGTCATTCGTAACCGGCATGAAGTGCCGCGAGTGCGGCCAGGCATACGAGATCGGTCCGGACAACGTCTGTGAGTTCTGCTTCGGCCCGCTCGAAGTGCAGTACGACTACGACGCCATCACCAGGGCCATCAGCCGCAAGAAGATCGAATCGCGACCACGTAACCTGTGGCGCTACCGCGAGCTACTGCCCGTCGAGGGCGAGCCGACCATCGGCCTGCACTCGGGGTTCACACCGCTGGTACGCGCCGATCGCCTGGCCGAGGCGCTGGGCGTGAAGGAGCTGTACGTCAAGGACGATTCGGTGAACCACCCGACGTTCTCGTACAAGGACCGCGTGGTGTCGGTGGCGATCACCAAGGCCCAGGAGATGGGCTTCGACACGGTCTCGTGCGCATCGACGGGCAACCTGGCCAACTCCGTATCGGCCCACGCCGCGCGTGCGGGACTGCGATGCTTCATCTTCATCCCCGACAACCTCGAGCGCGGCAAGGTGATCGGCTCGGGGATCTACAACCCCACCACGGTGGCGATCTCGGGCAACTACGACGACGTGAACCGGCTGTGCACCGAGATCGCCGACAAGTACCGCTGGGCGTTCGTGAACATCAACATCCGCCCCTTCTACACCGAAGGCGCCAAGACGTACGGCCTGGAAGTGGCCGAGCAGCTCGGCTGGAAGCTGCCGCGTCACATCATCGTACCCACCGCGGGCGGGACGATCCTCCCGAAGGTCGCCCGCTCGTTCGAGGAGCTCGTCGAGGTGGGTCTGGTCAAGGACTCGCCGTGGAAGATCTACTCGGCGCAGGCGGCCGGCTGCGCGCCGGTGGTCAACGCTCTCCACCGCGAGACCGACCTCATCGAGCCGGTCAAGCCCGACACGATCGCCAAGTCGATCGCGATCGGGAACCCGGCAGACGGCTACTACGTGCTGAAGGCGGTGCGCAAGTCGGGTGGCTGGGGCGAGGCGGCGACGGACGAGGAGATCGTCGACGGAATCCGCCTGCTGGCCCAGACCGAGGGCATTTTCACCGAGCCGGCCGGCGGCACCACGGTGGCCGTCACCAAGAAGCTCATCGACCAGGGGCGCATCCCCCGCGACGAGTCGATCGTGATCAGCGTCACCGGCAACGGCTACAAGACACTCGAGGCCGTCATGGACGGCGTGGCGAAGCCGCACGGCATCGGCGCGCGGCTCGCCGAGTTCGACGCGCTCTACGAATCGCTGGGTGCCGCTCAGCCGGGCGACAAACCGCGAGCGGCCCAGGCGCGCTGAATGCCGGTGGCCGTGCCGCGCACGGCGCGCGACCACGGCCGAGCCGGTTGCGGCGCGCACACGACTGGACCATAAAGTAGGCCTGCACAGGAGGAGCAAGATGGCAGTGCTGGTAAGAATCCCGACGCCACTGAGAAAGTTCACGGGCGGAGACGAATCGGTATCGGTTGACGGAGACTCGATCGCCGCGGTGATCGAGAACCTCGACAGCAGCTTCCCTGGCCTCAAGGAGCGCATCTGCGAGGCCGACGGCAGCGTGCGCCGATTCGTCAACCTCTACGTGAACGGCGACGACATCCGGTTCCTCGACAACCTCGGGTCGGCCGTCAAGGACGGCGACGAGATCTCGATCGTCCCCGCGATCGCCGGGGGAGCCTAGCGCGGCTGGGGCGGCCGGCCACGCGGCGCGATCGACCGCCCCTCACGAGCGGCACACGGGCGATGTCCAGGCAGACGCGCTTTCCCCAGATACTCGGCCTTGTCGGCAACACGCCGCTGGTCGAGGTGCGCAAGATTCGCGACGGGCTGAGCCCCGACGTACGCGTATTCGCCAAGCTCGAGGGCTTCAACCCGGCCGGCTCGGTGAAGGATCGCCCGGCGTGGAACATGGTGCGGTGCGGCCTCGAGTCAGGAGCGCTGCATCCGGGCAAGACCATCCTCGACTCGACCTCGGGCAACACCGGCATCGCGCTGGCGATGATCGGTGCCGCGCTGGGCTATCCGGTGAAGCTGGTCATGCCCGAGAACGTCTCGGAAGAGCGCAAGCGGGTGATCAAGGCCTACGGTGCGGAGCCGGTCTACTCGAGCGGCCTGGAAGGATCGGACGGCGCGCTGCTGATGTGCCGCGAGATGCACGAGGCCGACCCGGAGGCCTACTTCAAGCCCGATCAGTACTTCAACGACGCCAACCCGCAGGCCCACTATCTGACCACCGGCCCCGAGATCTGGAATCAGACCGAGCACGGCGTCACGCATTTCGTCGCGACCCTGGGCACCGGCGGCACGGTGATGGGAACCGGACGCTACCTCAAGGACCAGAACAGCGAAGTCCGCGTGATCGGAGTCGAGCCCGACGACGCGTTTCACGGCATCGAAGGTCTCAAGCACATGGCCAGCTCGATCGTGCCGGGCATCTACCACGAGAACGAGCTCGACTCGAAGATCGGCGTCTCGACCGATGCCGCCTACGACATGGTCTACCGGCTGGCCGAGCTCGAAGGCCTGCTCGTCGGCCAGTCCAGCGGTGCGGCGCTGGTCGGTGCACTGGAAGTTGCAGCCCCGCTCGAGCGCGGCTGCGTGGTCACCATCTTCTGCGATTTCGGAGACCGCTACCTCTCCACCAACCTGTGGCGCGACCGCGGCAACGCGGACGCCGGCCGCTGAGGAGGCCTTCATGGACGTGCAGCGGTTCTACCTCACGTACAGCGAGAGCCTCATCAAGGAACCCATCATCTACCACGTGGGACACAAGTTCCGCGTCGTCACGAACATTCGCGGCGCATCGATATCCGACAAGATCGCCATCGTCGCGCTCGAGCTCGACGGCACCCAGGACGAGATCGACAAGGCCGTGGCCTGGATCGCCGAGCAGGGCGTCAAGGTCGAGCCGATCGAGAAGAACGTGATCGAGTGAGCGGCGGTCGCACCACCCATCGGAGCCGGAGCGTCGGGAGGCCCGTGAGCCGTCCATGGCGCTGAGCGAAGCCGACATCGAGCGCTACGCCCGCCAGATCATCATCCCCACCATCGGGGCAAGCGGCCAGGAGAAGCTGCTGGCTGGCCGCGTGCTGCTGCTGGGCGACGAGGCCGGCGTGCGCCAGGCTCGTCTCTACCTCGAGTCCTCCGGGGTCACGGCCACAGAAGAGCACGACAACGCACCGTTCAGCTGTGCGATCGTGGCCGGCTGGGCCGGCCTGTCCGGGACGGAGAGAAACGGTTTGCTGGCGAGCGGTGCTGCGCTCGTGTGGTACGAGCTCGGCAGTCACGCGATCCGCGCCGGCGTTCACACGCTCGAGCGCCCTGCCCCGCCGCCGGCCGTGCCTTCCACGGGCACTGCGTCGTGCGAGAACGACGAGGTGCTGCACGAGATAGCCGCATGCGACGCCGCGAACGCGGCGATCGCTATCATCCTGGGCTGGCCGCCGGGCGAGCCACGCTGGGAAGTGCCGCTCGCCTGACCCGATAAGGGGACCGTCCCCGTTTTCTAGGGCGTCGGGGGGACTGCGAGGTTGATCTCGTAGCCGAAGACCTGGGTGAGCAGGAAGTAAAGGCAGAGAAGTGCTGCGACCGTGGTCGCAAGCGAGCCGATCGCCACCCCCGAGAGCATCAGCATGCCGATCACTCCCGCGGCCGTCACGATCGGAGTGAGAAGCGCCGAGCGGTTGAACGGGTCGACGGGAAGCAGCAGCGCACCCAGCCCGCCCTCGCGCTTCTCGTCGCGTACCGACTCGAAGAAATCCCTGGCCTGTCCCGTGATGGTCCCGAGAACGTCACCGAAGCCCCATGCCATGGGTCGCCTCCTTGCAGCGCGCTCGCGCCGCCGCCCCATCAGCGTACTCGTCTGGCCGGCTATTTGCGAGCGGTCTGATCGGTCGACTGCATGGCCTTCTCGACGTCGTCGATCGACGAGGAGGCGTTGGGTGCCTTGATGCTCAGCAGGATGGTGCCCGTATCCGTGCTCTTGAGTCGCAGCAGGATCCCGGCGTTCCGGTTCAGCTTGACCGCCGCGTCGAGCAGCGGCCGGTTGTTCTGAATCAGGAGCAGCTTCATCTTGAGATGGGTCGGCGTGGTCTCGGTGGTTCTGGCCTGTAGATAGCCACCACCTGGAATGTCCATCGCACATTGATCGCCCGTGCGAAACCGGCAGAAGTTCAGGTCGAGGAGCGTGTAGCTCCTGTACGGCAGCGCCCTGAGATCGGCGCGAATGAACTTGAGTCGGGGGTCGAAGGAACGGCGGTCCTTGGAGGCGAGGACTGCTGCTATCTGGATGACCGAGCCATCATCCGCAGCCGCATCGGGGGCCGAGAACAATGTGGCGGCACCAAGTACCGCCACCCCTACTATCCCTCCGATACGTTTCACGGCTCAACGATCGTGGCTCGCGCTCGATACCGAGAACCCGTCGCCGTCGCCTACCCAGATCACGCGGGTGCCGGTCCTCGGCTTCACCCATGTCGTGACGGTATGGCCGGCAGCGACCTCCATCGAATCGATGCGAACCGGCTTGAGCTCGGTCGAGCCGGGCACCGCCATCTGCAAGGTGCTCCGCTCGCCGGTCGCTATCACGAACAGCAGCGCCGCAACGGCCGCTGCCGCGGCAAACGCGCCGGCTCGCACCGGGCTGAGGAATCCGGCGCCGAAAGACCGAACCTCGTCGAGCAGATTGCCTAGCCATGAGCCGCCCGAGGACGGGTCGGCCACCGCGGCCGGCTCGACGGCCGGCTGAGCGGGCAGATCGAGCGATGCTTCGATGCTGCGCCAGAGCCCAGAAACGTCAACGGCCGTGACCTTGTCGGCCACGGCCGTTCTGAGTAGCGCACGCGCTTGCTCGTAGCCGGAAACGATTTCCTTACAACCCGTACACGACGCCGTATGCGTCGTGACGGCCTGCATCTCGGACGCTGGAAGCTGTCCGTCGATGTACAGATCGATCTTCGCGTCGAAGTCGGCGCAGGTCACTAGAGTATCTCCTTCAACTTGGCTTGGAGCTTCTTGCGAGCGTAGTGGAGCCTACTCATGACGGTACCCAGGGAGCATTCCAAGACTTGGCTGATTTCCTCGTAAGAGAGGCCGTCGATCTCGCGCAAAAGTATGACCGCCCGATGGTCGGGGGTCAAATCATCAATTGCCTCGAAGATCTTGCTCCCGAGCTCGCGATTGCGCACGGCCTGGAACGGATCCTCTCCGCTTGTTCGTCCACCCATCGCAAGAGCCGCGTCACCCGGTGGCTGGGTCTCATCGAACTCGACGCTCGTTCTCTTGCCTTCCTTGCGCTGCAAATCGATCGCCAGGTTGACGGCGATTCGATACAGCCAGGTATAAAACGATGAATCCCCCTTGAATCCCGCGAGATTGCGGAATGCGCGTACGAACGTCTCCTGGACGACCTCACGGGCGTCCTCCGGGTTGCGTACCATTCCGACCACAACGCCGAGAATTCGCCGCTGGTACCGCTCTGCGAGCATGTGGAGGGCGTCGCGGTCACCCGTCCGACCGCGGTCGACGAGCTCAGAATCGGACGGGGACACGTAAGATACTCCATACCAACAACAATAGACGGGCCCTGGCGTTCAGTATTCGAACGTTAGTGAGCTTCGGCCCAGCTCACCCCGACCCCGACGTCCGCGACCACCGGAACGGCTAGCTCGACGGCGTTTTCCATTGACTCGCGCACAAGCGCAAGTGCCTGATCTGTCTCGCTTTCCGGGCACTCGAGGAGGAGCTCGTCGTGGATCTGTAAAACCATAACGGTTTCGAGGCCGTCGCGCGAGAGGCGATCGGAAAGTCGTACCATGGCGAGCTTGATGATGTCCGCCGCGCTTCCCTGGATGGGTGTGTTCGTCGCTACCCGCTCGGCGGCTTGACGCAGTCCGCCATTCTCACTCTGGACGTCGGGGAGGTAGCGACGGCGCCCCAGCAAGGTGGACACGTAGCCGAGCTCGCGCGCGAGCTCGAGCATCTCGCCGTAGAACTTCTGAACGCCGGGGTAGCGGTCGAAGTAGCGCTCTATGTATTCCGCAGCGCGCGCGCGCGGGATACCCAGCTCGCGCGACATCCGCACCGGCCCCATGCCGTAGATGATCCCGTAGTTGATCACCTTCGACGCCCGCCGCATGTCCGGCGTCACATCTTCCTTGGCCACCTCGAACACCTCGCTCGCGGTGGCGCTGTGGATGTCGAGGCCGTCGCGGAACGAAGCGATCAGCGTCTCGTCGCTGGACAGGTGAGCGAGCACGCGCAGCTCGATCTGGTTGTAGTCGGCCGACACCAGCTTGTTGCCGGCCCCGGCGATGAACGCCTCACGGATGCGCGCTCCGTCATCCGTTCGAATCGGAATGTTCTGCAGGTTGGGGTCCTTCGAGCTGAGCCGACCGGTGGCCGTGACCGTCTGGTTGAGTCGAGTGTGAACCCGGTTCTTCTCGTCGACCAGACGTGGCAGCGCATCGACGTAAGTCGACTTGAGCTTGGCGAGCCCGCGGTACTCGAGGATGAGGCCGGGGAGCTCGTGATGCTCGGCGAGTGCGTGCAGCGTGTCGGTGTCGGTCGACAGACCCGTCTTGGTCTTCTTCACGCCCTTGGTCGGCAGGCCGAGGTGCTCGAATAGCACCACGCGCAGTTGCGCCGGTGACAGGATGTTGAACTCCTCGCCGGCGGCCGCGTAGACCTTCCCGACCAGCCCGTCCATGCGACGCGTGAAATCACGCGAGAGCTGACCGAGAAGCTCGACGTCGAGGAGAATGCCGCGCGCCTCGATGCGGCCCAGGATCGATACCAGCGGCAGCTCGATCGTCCGGTAGAGCTCTCCCTGGTCGTGCTCGTCCAGCGCCTCGCGAACGACCGGAATGACACGCGAGAGCTGGTCGATCGCCGGCCCCAGGGTTTCGGCTGTGGCGCCGGACTCGCTCAGGGCCTCGCCGAGAAAACGGTCCGCGATCTCGGCGCTGCCGTGCTCTCCGACCGAAGGATCGTAGAGGTACGAGGCGACGCCGACGTCGAACGCGTCGTCTCCCGGGGCCGCGCCGTAGCGCCGGCACAGCTCCTTGACGTCGTACCCGCACAGCGACGCGCCGGCCTCGACCAGGTGTGCGACGGCGGCGGCCACGTCACCGGCCCCCTCGACGAGCGCGCGGCGCTTGCCCTGCACCAGCGCCATGACCGGCGCACCGAACTCATCGTCTGTAAGCAGAAAGACAGTCTCGCCGCCCGCGAACTCGCGCCAGTCGTCGGCGAACGCCGCACTCTTCGAGCCCGTCGCGTTGCCGGCTGCCTTCGTCCTCGTCTTGGTTCCGGCCGCGTCGTCGACATCGGACGCCGAGGTGTCGGGCGAGCCGTCGGCATCGGCGCCACCGTCACCACCGAGGATCGTCCGCACGCGCGACGCGAACGTGCGCATCTCGAGCTCCTCGGCCAGGCTGGCGAGCTCGACCGTGTGGAGAGACTCGAACGCGACGTCGTCGTCAGTCACCTCGACGGGCACGTCCTCGCGTATCGTCGCCAGCTGCTTCGACAGCTCGGCAGCTTCGCGACCGGCCTCGACCTTCTTGCGAATGCCGGCTGCGCCACGCAGGCCGAGCGACTCGATCTCCTCGCTGCGCGCGAGCATGTTCTCGATCGAGCCGAAGTGCTGGATGAGCGCCGTGGCCGTCTTCGGACCGACGCCCCTGATGCCGGGGATGTTATCGGTCGCGTCGCCCATCAGACCCTGCACGTCGGTGACGGCCGACGGTGCGACGCCGAACTTGGCCTCGACCTCGGGCTCCCGCACGCGCACATTCTTGACCGGGTCGTACAGGCTGACCCGGTCGTTCACGCACTGCATCATGTCCTTGTCGCCGGTGACGATGACGATGTCGTAGCCGTCGTCACCGAAGCGTCGCGCCAGAGTCGCGAGCAGGTCGTCGGCTTCGAAGCCGGGCTTCTCGACGCAATGGATCGACATGGCCTCGATCAGGCGACGCACGTAGGGGAACTGCACGCGCAGATCCTCGTCGGGCTCGTCGCGATTGGCCTTGTAGTCGGCGTACAGCTCGTTGCGGAACGTGTCGCCGGCCGTGTCGAAACAGGCCGCGATGTAGTGCGGCTCCTCGGTACGGATGAGGCGCTCGAGCATCGTCGCCACACCGTGAACGGCGTTGGTGGCAAGCCCTTCCGAGGTGTTCAGCGGCGGCAGGGCGTAGTAGGCGCGGAACGTGAAAAAGCTCACGTCGAGCAGGTATACGGTGCCCTTCGCGTTGCCACGCTTGCTGCTCTTGCGCGCCACCGGGCAAGGCTCTTGGATGGTCGGCCAAAATGCAAGCCTGCCGTCGGCCGCGGGCGCTGTTGACAGCTACGCAGCGTGTGGCTAGATACTTTGACCGACGTCGGGCCCTCGGAGCACCGACGCTTCCAACGGACATCCCATGATCGAGGTCAAGAGCCTGGTAAAGGCCTACGGTCCCATCGAAGCCGTCAGGGACGTTTCGTTCTGCGTCCCCACCGGTCAGGCGTGCGGGTTCCTCGGCCCGAACGGCGCCGGCAAGACGACCACCATGCGGATCATCACCGGCTACATGCCGGCGACGGCGGGCACGGTGAGCGTCGACGGGTACGACGTGTTCGACGACTCGTTCGAGGTGCGCCGACGGATCGGGTACCTGCCCGAGCAGCCGCCCCTGTATCTCGAGATGCGGGTGACGAGCTATCTCGAGCACGTTGCCCGCCTCAAGGGAGTAGCTCGCGCCGAGATCAAGCCGGCGAAGGAACGGGTGCTGGCCGCGTGCGGCCTCGAGCACGTCGCCAATCGCCTGTGCGGCCACCTCTCGAAGGGCTACCGGCAACGTGTGGGGCTGGCCCAGGCCCTCATACACGACCCAGCCGTGCTCGTCCTCGACGAGCCCACCATCGGCCTCGATCCGGCCCAGATCATCGAGATCCGCCAGCTCATCCGCGAGCTCGCCACCAAGAGGACGGTCGTCCTGTCCACGCACATCCTCCCCGAGGTTGCACAGATCTGCCAGAAGGTCGTGATCATCAACGACGGCCGTGTCGCCCTCGAAGCCGAGATGGACGTGCTCACGCGCGACGGGTCGCTCGAGGACGAGTACCTCAAGTACGTGAGCGGCGACGCCACGCAGATCGCGGCAGCTGCCGCCGAGGATCGCGATGCGTAACGTGGTCGCCATCGCCTGGCGCGACATCCGCTCGGTCTTCGTCTCCCCGATCGCCTACGTCGTGCTCACCGGCTTCGTGCTGCTGGCCGGTTGGTTCTTCGTGAACCTGCTCGGGCAGTTCGACCGTATGGTCGCCGCCTACTCCTCGGTGCAGGGCTACGACACGACCTGGCTCAACCTCAACGACGCCGTCATCGGCCCGCTGCTCCAGAACCTGTCGGTCGTGTTGCTGATCGTCGTCCCGATGATCACGATGCGCAGCTTCGCCGAGGAGCGAAGCGTGGGGACCTACGAGCTGCTGTTCACGTCTCCGGTGCGGGTCACGGAGATCGTGCTGGGCAAGTTCGTCGCGAGCGCATTCATGATCTCGCTCATGGTCGGGCTCACGTGCCTGTTCCCCGCCATATTGCTGGCCTACGGCAACCCCGAGGCGGGGCTGATCGCCAGCGGGTACCTGGGGCTGTACCTCACGGCGATCACGTACGTGGCCGTCGGCAACTTCACCTCGGCGCTGACGTCCAACCAGATCATCGCCGCGGTCAGCGCGCTGGTGATCATCCTGCTGATGTTCGTCATCAACTGGGCGGCCGAGGGCGCCGGCGAGCCGCTCAAGTCGATCCTGATCTACCTCTCGGTGACCGAGAACCTCACGGCGATGATCCGCGGCGTCATCGACACGAAGAACCTGGTGTACTTCGCCAGCGCGATAACGGTGTTCCTGTTCCTCACGCACCGGGCCGTTGAATCGGCGAGGTGGAAGTAGCCGTGGCCCCGCGCGCACCCATCCTCGGCATCGCCGGCCTGATCTTCGTACTGTTCGGCCTGCTCTCGCACTGGTTCACGTACAATCCGATGGTCGGGTTCTTCAGCTTCGGCTGGTACTCCCTCGCCCACCTGGTCGTCGGCGCCGTCTGCCTGGCCTGGTACTTCACGAAGGGCTCGGCCTCGCTCGGCCAGTTCGTGCGTCAGCGCTCCACGCGGTACGGGCTCAACGCGCTGGTCTACTCCGTGCTGTTCGTCGCGGTGATCGCGATGATCAACTTCATGGGCGCGCGCTACAACAAGCGCATCGACATGAGCGCGGCCGGCGTGAACACGCTCTCCGACCAGTCGCTCGCCGTGCTCGACGGGCTCGATTCCGAGGTGACGATCGAGGCGTTCATGACCGGCGGTCGCGACCCGGTGCTCGAAGAGCTGTTCGGCGCCTACCGCTACCGCAGCGACCAGGTGAGCTACTCGTTCGTCGATCCGCAGATTCGCCCCGAGCTGGCCCAGCAGGCCGGCATCAGCCAGGTCCCCACCTTGAAGATCTCGAAGGGCGAGCGCAGTACGCTGGTGACCAAGACCGACGAGGAGTCGGTCACGAACGGCATTCACCGGGTGACCGCGGCGGACATCAAGAAGATCTACTTCATCGAAGGCCACGGCGAGCCCGGCATCGCCGATCCGCAATCGCCGGCCGGCCTGGGGCTGTTCGCCCAGGACCTGAAGAACCAGAACTACGAGGTCGCCAAGCTGTTCCTGCCCGACGTCGAGAGCGCGCCGGAGGACGCGGCGGTCATCATCGCGCCGGCGGCCGAGAAGGCCTACTTCCCGCACGAGATCGACCTGCTGCAGCGCTACCTCGAATCGGGCGGACGCCTGCTCATGCTTCTCGAGCCGCGCGGCGGCGACGAGATCGTCGAGATGCTCGCCCGCTGGGGCATCGAGGTCGGCAGCAACGTCGTCGTCGACCAGCAGATCCGGCTGTTCCAGGGAGTGACGCTCGGTCTCGAGCCCGTCGTCTCCACCTACGGCTCGCACCCGTCGGTCGAGCCCATGACCGAGCGAACGCTGTTCTCGCTCGCCCGCTCGGTGCAGCCCGCCGCCGAGCCGCCCACCGGCGTGACCGTGACGAGCCTGGCCTCGACGGCGCGGACGAGCTGGGCCGAGAGCGACATCGACAGGCTCTTCGACCAGAGCGAGGCGCAGCTCGACGAGGGTGACATCGCCGGGCCCGTTTCGATCGCGGTGGCCGCCGGCGGCAAGGTGGCCGATGTCGGCGGCGAGGGCGACGCAGAGTTCGGCATCGTGGTCTTCGGTGACGGCAGCTTCGTGACCAACAACTACTGGCGCCAGCTCTTCAACGACGCGCTCGCTCTCAGCACCGTCGGCTGGCTGTCGGGCCAGGACGAGCTGATCTCGATCGGGCCGCGCGCCGTCAGGGCCTCGCGCGCGCACCTCACGCCGGCCCAGCACCGCACCGTCTTCTACCTTTCCGTGCTCGTCGTGCCAGAGCTCATCCTCCTGTGCGGCATTGCGGTGTGGTGGCGACGGTCGTCCCTGTGAGCTCCGTAAAGACCCTCGTCTTCGCCGTCATCGCGATCGCTCTCGGGCTCTACATCTACATCGTCGAACGCCCGAAGCTCGAGGCCGAGGGAACCGAAGACCGACTCGTCGCGCTCGACGCCACAGCAGTGCGCGGGTTGCGGCTGGCCTATCCCGACTCCGACACGATCGTCGTCGAGCGTGGCGACGACGGCTGGCGCATGCTCGAGCCGATCGAGACCGGTGCCGACGACGGCGCCGTGACGCGTCTGATCGAGCAGGTCGCGAGCGCCAAGGCCGAACGGCGCATCTCCGGCGACGACGCACACGACCTCGCCACCTACGGCCTCGCCGGCGACGGCGAGCGTGCGCGCATCTCCGTCGAGCTCGACGACGGCACGAAGCTCCAGGACATCATCGTCGGCCGCACCACGCCCGTCGGTTACCAGGCGTTCGCACGCGTCGACGGCAGCCCCGACGTCGTGGTGACACCCCTCATCTTCCACACCGGGGTGAAGAAGACGACGTTCGAGCTGCGCGACAAGCGACTGTTCCGGTTCGCGGACGATGCCGTCGCCGGTGTCGAGATCGGCTCGCCCGACGGCACCCTGACGCTCACCCGCGACGGCGAGCGATGGCGGCTCGGCGGGCCGGTCGACGACCGTGCCGACACGAATCAGGTGAAGACGCTCGTCTCGTCGCTCACGAACCTGCAGGCGCTGGCCTTCTACGACCCGGCCGAGGTGAACGACACCGCAACCGGGCTCGCCGAACCGCGCCTCGAGGTCATGCTCGCGATCGAAGGCGAGGAGGCCGTGGGCTTCCGGCTCGGCGAGAGGATCGCCGAGGCGCCGGCGGGCTACTACATGGAGCGCCGTCCCGACGGCCAGCTCGCCAAGGTCCCCGAATGGGTGGCCACGCGATTCGCCGCCGCACCGGCCGCCCTGCGCGACAAGCACCTGTTCGACTGCAGTGCGAACGACATCGCGCGCATGTCGTTCGAGCGGGCCGACGGCGACGCCTTCGCGCTGGTGCGCGGCGACGACGACGCGTGGGCGATCGAGCCCGCCCGCGACGGCAAGGTGAAGCGCGGCGTCGTCACGCGGCGTCGCAACGGCCTGGCCACGCTGGCCGGAACCGACATCGTCGCCGAGAACGTTACCGATGCGGACGCGCTGGCGCAGTACGGCCTCGCGCCCCCCGCCGTCACGGTCGAACTGCAGCTCGGCGACGGAACCGTGTGCGGCAAGGCAATGGCCGGGGTCGTCGGCCTGGATGCGGGCAGCCCAGCCTACTACTTCAGGCGCGACGGCGACGACACGATCATGAGCGTCGCAGAGTACCTGTATTCGCGCATGGACGCCGTGGCCGAGGACTTCTTCGAACCGGCTGCCCCACCCGGAAGCTAGAGCAGCTCGAGAACGCGGTCCATCTGCTCGTCGGTACCGATCGTGACGCGCACGCCGTGCTCGAGGTCGGGAGCGTCGAAGAACCTGACCAGCACGCCCTGCGCTCGCAACCGGTCGTACACCTCGCGACCGCCGCCGGACGCGCTGCAGTCGACCCACAGGAAGTTCGCGTCGGAGTCGTGTACCCGGAAGCCCTTCGCGCGCAGCGCAGCGCCGACCCGGTCGCGTGTCGCGCACACGCGCAACACGTTGCGCCGCGTCCAGTCCTCATCGTCCAGCGCCGCGACGCCGGCGGCAATCGCCAGCCGTGACACGTTGTACGAGTCCTTCACCTTGGCCAGGTCGGCCATGAGTGAGCTCGCGCCGAACGCCAGGCCGAGCCGAAGGCCTGCGAGCGAGTACGACTTGGAGAAGCTGCGCAGCACGAGCATGTTCGGGTGCCGGTCCAGGATGCTGAGCGCCGTCGTCCGGGAGAAGTCGGCGTAGGCCTCGTCGGCCACGACCAGCCCGCTGCTGCGCCGGGCGAGCGCCCCCAGCTCGTCGAGATCGACGCTGCGGCCGAACGGAGCGCCCGGGGTGCAGACGAACGTCACGCGCGCTCGATCGCAGGGCAGCGCGGCGGGTATCTCACCGGCACCGGCCGCCACCTCGACGACGTCGGCGCCGGCGATAGCGGCCAGCGTCCGGTACAGAGAGTACGTGGGCACTGCGTAGCTGACGACGTCACCGTCGACGACGCACGCACGCAAGCACAGCGCCAGCAGCTCGTCCGATCCGTTGCCGACCAGCACCTGGTCGGGCGCCACGCCGTAGCGCTCGGCGGCCCGGACGCGCAGCTCATCGGCCATCGGCGAGGGGTACAGATGCAGGTTCGTGGCGGCCCCGCGCTCGATGGCCTCGACAACCCGTGGCGACGCGGAGTACGGGTTCTCGTTCGTGTTCAGCTTCAGGAGCTCGCCGCTCGCGGGCTGTTCCCCTGGCTGATAGGCGGCCAGCGCGTGTACGCGGTCGCTGACGATGCGGCGCGCGGTCACCGCTCGAGGTCGCCGACCGGTTCGCCGTGGAAGCGGCCGGGACGCTGATGGGAGTCGGGAATGCGTGGCTCGGCTTCGACCAGCGCGCCCATCTTCACGTCGAGCTCCGCGCGCAGTGGATCGTCGGCCGGCATGCTTTCGGCCGCCCTCGCGTAGTACGACTTGGCCTGCTGCGCCTGACTCCGCAGCTCGGACGCACCGGCCAGATAGTAGAAGCCGGCCCCTCGGCGGCCCACCTTGTCCATCGCGCGAGCCAGGGCCTCCATCACGTGGGGTCGATACGGGTGCAGGTCGTGCGACCTCTGTAGAGACCTGGAGGCCTTGTCGTAGTGGCCCTGCTGGTACAGCAGCTCGCCGAGATCACCGGCCGCATCCCAGTCGCCGGGGCTCTTCGCGACCACACGGCGCAGCCGCGGCTCGGCCTTGTCCAGCATTCCTTCACGCAGGTAGGCCCTGCCGAGCTCGCGATCGACCTCACGCCCTGTCACCTCGGCCTTCTCGAGGTAGCCGAGACCGCCCTCGTATTCCTCGCCCTGAACCATGAGCAGGCCGATCAGCTCGAGCGCATCCGCGCGCTCCTCGTCGGTCTTGGCCTCGGCCAGGCGCCGTTCGTACTGCGGCACGGCCTGGCGGCGGGTTTCGGAGTGGGCGCGAGCCGTCGCCTGCATGCGCTCGAACTCCATGGTGGGCGGCCTGCGCTCCACCTGCCATTCGTTCTTGCCCAGCGCGGCTTCCAGATACGCCATGCGCTCACCGGTGAGCGGATGCGACATGAAGTACGGAGGCAGGAGCGTGGGATGGGCCTGCTGCTCCTCGTAGAGCTTGCGCAGCAGCCCGAGCATGGCGGCCGGGTCGTAGCCCGCCTTCTTCGAGAGGTCGATGCCGATGAAATCGGCCTCACGCTCGAAGTCTCGCTGGTACTTGAGCTGCTGCCCCATGCTGGCCGACAGCGCCGCCTGCCCCAGCACCGGATTGATCACCATCAGGAACACACCCAGCAGACCGGCGTAGTTGGCCACCGCGGCCTTCTCCTGCTGCCGCACCGAGTGATGCGCGTGCGAATGCGCGACCTCGTGCCCCATCACGCCGGCCAGCTCCCCCTCGTTGTCCGAGCGCGAGACGAGCCCGGCGTTGATGAAGATCTTGCCGCCCGGGACCGCGAACGCGTTGATCGACGAATCGTTGATGACGAAGAACTGGTAGTCGAACGGCTGCTTGCCAAGCGTGTCGACGTAGCGATTGCCGATGCCGGAGATGAACCGGTTGAGCCGGTAGTCCTTGATCATCGGCAGCCCGCGTCGAGCTTCGGCCACGAACTCCTCGCCGAGCTTGCGCTCCATCGTGATCGGCGCTGCCGTGGCGCTGCCTGCCGCGGTCAAGCACGCGAGCAGCAACGCCAGGCTCGATCGCAGCCGCTCACGCCGCACGAGCGAACTCCAGCGCGTAGTAGGTGATGATGATGTCGGCGCCGGCACGCTTGATCGACGTCAGCGTCTCGCGCATGGCGCGGTCCTCGTCGATCCACCCGCTGGCCGCGGCCGCCTTGATCATGGAGTACTCGCCGCTCACCTGGTAGGCGGCGACCGGACAGCCGAAACGGTCCTTCACCCGACGAATGACGTCGAGGTACGGCAGCGCCGGCTTGACCATGACGATGTCGGCACCCTCATCGATGTCGAGAGCCACCTCGCGCAGCGCCTCGTCGCCATTGGCCGGATCCATCTGATAGCTGCTGCGGTCGCCGAACTGCGGCGCCGACTCGGCGGCCTCACGAAACGGTCCGTAGAAGCTCGAGTAGAACTTCGCGGCGTACGACATGATGGGAACACCGTCGAAGCCCTCTGCGTCGAGCGCGCCGCGAATGTGCCCTACCCGTCCGTCCATCATGTCCGAGGGAGCGACGATGTCGGCACCGGCGCGGGCGTGGGAGATCGCCTCACGCGCGAGCAGCTCGAGCGTGGGGTCGTTCGCCACGCTGCGCCCCTGGATCACGCCGCAATGCCCGTGGTCGGTGTACTCGCACAGGCACACGTCGGTCACGACCAGCAGCTCGGGGGCCGCTTCCTTGATCGCCCGGACGGCGCGCTGGACCACCCCGTCGTCGTCCCATGCGCCGGTTCCGGTGGCGTCCTTGTGCTCGGGAACTCCGAAGAGCAGGACCGCCGGGATGCCGAGGTCGCGCGCGGCGACGGCCGTGGCCGTGACCTTGTCGACCGACTGCTGGAACACGCCCGGCATCGAGCCCACCCCCTGCTCGACCCCGTCGCCGGGCACGACGAAGAGCGGAAGGATGAGATCGTCGATGGAAACGCCGGTCTCGCGGACCATGCGCCGGATGGTCGGGTCGCGTCTCAGCCGGCGCAGCCGCTGATGCGGAAAGGCCACTCGGAAAAGGTTATTTTACCGCTTGGCCATTTGCAAAGTGGCCGATGATCGCCGAGGCGAGATCCGCGACCGTGTAGCTCGGCGGCAAAACGTCGGGCTCGATGCCCCGTTCGCGCAGGGCCCCGGCCGTGATCGGACCGATCGCGGCCACGGCGCGGCCGGCGAGAACCTCGCGCGCATTGCCGGAACACAGCGTGTCGAAGTTCACGACCGTGCTCGAGCTCGTGAACGTCACCATGTCGACCTCGCCGAGCGTCTGCGGCGCGGGCACGTCGGTCGGCAGCAGCGTACGATACGTCGCGACCACGTCGACGCGCGCCCCACGCTTGCGCAGCTCATCGGGCAGCACCTCGCGCGCGACCGCCGCACGCGCCAGCAGCAGTCGCCGGCCGGCCACGTCGCCCAGCGCCTCGACCAGCGCCTCGGCCACGTACTCGGTGGGCCGGGCGGCGACGAGCAGGCCACGGTCGGTGACCGCGCGGGCCGTGGCCGGCCCGATGGCGGCGATCCTCACGCCGGCCAGCTCGCGGATGTCGTGACCGGCGGCGACGAGGCCGTCGAGGAAACGACGCGCGCCGTTCACGCTCGTGAGCAGCAGCCAGTCGTAGTCGCCGACTCCGGAGTAGGCCGCCACCAGCGCCCCCGCGTCATCGGGATCCTCGATCGTGATCACGGGGTACTCGAGTACCTCGGCGCCGGCGTCGGTCAGCCTCGAGGAGAGCTCGGCCGCCTGGTGCCGTGCTCGTGTGACGACGATGCGACGTCCGAACAGCGGCAGCTTCTCGTACCAGGCGAGCGTACCGGCGAGCGCGGCGACGCCACCGACCACCAGTACCACGGGCGGCCGCAGCGCTGCGGCCTCGACGCGCGCGGCGATGTCGGCGACGGTCCCCGTGATGGTTTGCTGACGCGGCGTGGTGCCCCAGCGCACGGCGGCAGCCGGCGTGGTCGCCGCTATGCCGGCGTCGAGAAGCCGGGCCGTGATCTGCGGTGCACGCAGCATGGCCATCAAGAACACCAGCGTGCCGCCGCCGCGCACCAGACCGTCCCAGTCGCAGCCGTCCGCCCAGCCCGTGTCGCCGGCGCCGGCAACCGGACCGGGCTGACCGGTGATGAACGTGACCGACGACGCATGCTCGCGGTGCGTGAGCGGGATGCCTGCATAGGCCGGCACCGCCACAGCCGAGGTAACCCCCGGCACCACCTCGAACGCGACGCCGGCGGCGACGCAGGCCTCGGCTTCCTCGCCGCCGCGACCGAACACGAAAGGATCACCGCCCTTGAGACGCACCACGGTACGGCCTGCTCGTGCGTGCTCGACCAGCAGTCGCTCGATCTCGTGCTGCTCCACGGTGACCCGGCCGTGCCGCTTGCCGACCAGGCGGCGCTCGGCGCCGGGCGGCACGTGCTCGAGCAGCTGCTCGCTGGCAAGCGCATCATAGAGCACAACGTCGGCCGCCTGCAGACACTCCAGCGCGCGCAGCGTGATGAGCCGCGGGTCTCCGGGCCCCGCGCCCACCAGGTAGACCTTGCCGCTCACGGCTGCGCCACCGCGCTCGCGACGATCTCGGCCCCTCCCGCCTCCAGCAGCTCGCGTCCGAGGCGCGCACCCAGCCGGGCGCCGTCGTCCGGCGTCGAGCGCCCGCTGCGGCGGACGACGCTCTGACCGTCGGGGGCGGTCACCACGGCGACGAGCTCGAGCGACCCCGCCTCGACACGCGCGTAGCATCCGACCGGCACGAAGCAGCTGCCACCGAGCTCGCGCGCGGCACTGCGCTCGGCCTCGACGGCCTGTCGGCTCGTGCGATCGTCGATGGCGGCCAGCATCTCGAGCGTGGCACGATCGTCGGCGCGGGCGGTGAAGCACAGCGCGCCCTGGCCCGGAGCCGGCACGAAGCTCAGCGGATCGAGCTCGACCGGCACCGCCGGCGCCAGATCCAGGCCGAGCCGATCGATGCCCGCCGCCGCCAGGAACGTGGCGTCGAACTCGCCCTCGCGAATACGCCTGAGCCTGGTCTCGACGTTGCCGCGCAGCAGCTCCACGCGCAGTCCCCGGTTCGCTGCCGCAGCCTGGGCCGCGCGCCGCGGGCTCGCCGTACCCACCACGGCTCCAGCCGGCATGCGCTCGAGCGTGAGTCCGGCCAGCGAGATGAGCAGATCGTGCGGTCGATGGCGCACCGGAACCGCCGCCAGGACGATTCCGTCGGGAAGCTCGGTGGGCACGTCCTTCGCCGAGTGCACGGCGCAGTCGACGCGCCCGTCGAGCAGCGCCTCGTCGAGCTCCTTGACGAACAGCCCTTTGCCGCCGATCTCGCGCAGTGCGCGATCGCGAACACGGTCACCGGTCGTCTCGACGATCACCGGCTCGCAGGTCAGTCCCGCGCCCACCCCCCGCACATGGCCGGCGCACAGAGCATCGCAAACCTGGCCCGTCTGAGTCCGTGCCAGGCGGCTGCCACGGGTACCGACGCGCAGCCTCACTTCTTCCTCCCCAGACCGAACAGCTCGCGAATCGCACCGAGCAGAACGAACTCCTCATCCGCGTCGCGCTTCTGCTTGAGCGCCGAGGTGGGCTGGTGCAACAGCTTGTTGACGATCGAACGCGTCATCTGCTCGATCTTCTGTCGGTCAGCGTCGTCGAGCGGGCCGAGCCTGTCGAGCGTCCTGGCCACCTCGTCGCTGCGTACGGCCTCGGCGTGATCGCGCAACTCGACGATGGTGGGGACGACGTCGAGCTTCTCGAACCACTGCCAGAAGCGATCGACCTCCTCCTCGACAATGGCCTCGCCGCGGATCGCCTCGCGCTTACGCTCGCCGAGGTTCTCCTCGACCATGCTGCCGAGATCGTCGATGTCGTACAGGTAGGCGTTGTCGACCTCGTTGATCGTGGGATCGAAGTTGCGAGGGACTGCAAGGTCAATGAAGAACACCGGCCGGCCGCGCCGTTCACGCATGGCACGACGAACCGCGTGCGCGTCGACGAGCTCGCCGCCGCCGGCCGAGCCGACGACCAGGTCGGCGAGCGGCAGGTACATGGCCAGCCGCTCCAGCGGAATGGGCGTGCCGGCGAAGTCGCGCGCCAGATCCACAGCCGGCTCGAACGTCCGGTTCGCCACCATGACGCGGGCGGCGCCGGCGCGGACGAAGTGTCGCGCCGCCGCCTCGCCGATCTCGCCGACACCGATCAGCATGACGGCCTTGTCCTGCAGCGTTTCGAAGATCCTGGTCGCCATGTCGACCGCGGCCGATGCCACCGACACCGAGCGCGAGGCAACGCCGGTTTCGCTGCGCACGCGTTTCGCGACCGAGAAGCCCTTGTGGAACACGCGGTGCAGCACCGGACCGACGGTCTCTGCCGCCTTGCACTGCCCGAACTGCTCCTTCATCTGCCCGAGGATCTGCGGCTCGCCGATGACCATCGAGTCCAGGCTCGAGGCGACGCGGAACACGTGACGAACGGCTTCGCGCCCGCGCAGGTCGAACAGTGCCTCCGTGGGATTGCCCGCGTCGACCTTGCTGCCGCCGAGCAGCCGCTCGGACAGCTCGGGCACCGGATCCCGGCCGGGCGCGCAGCACATCACCACCTCGACGCGATTGCAGGTGGACAGCACGACAGCCTCGCGCACCGGAGCGACCGAGACCATCTCGTGCAGCAGAGTCTCCACACCGCCGCCGGCCCCGGCGAGGCGCTCACGCACCTCGACCGGCGCTGTGTGGTGGCTGACGCCGACGATCAGAAGCTCGTGAGACACGGCGCTAAGCGGGGCTAGAGGCCTGTGCCGCCCCCGTGTCGGCCGGGCAGAGGCAGAAGATTGACCGACAGGAACGACACCACCACCAGGCCGAACGCGACGATTGTCAAGGTGGCGGCGCGACGCCCTCGTAGCCCGGCCGTGAGACGGAACTGCAGCAGGCCCGCATAGATCAGCCAGGTGACGACCGAGAAGATCTCGAGGGCCTCCCAGGACCACAGGCGCTCGCCGACGCTCGTGGCCCAGATCCAGCCGCTCAGCAATCCCAGGCTGAGCAGAGGGAAACCCCAGACCAGGCAGCGGTAGTTCAGCCGGTCGAGATGCTCCAGCGACGGCAGGCGTCGGATCATCCAGCCGCGCCGCCGCGACTTGAGCAGGCTTTCCTGCACCAGGTAGACGATGCTGATGGCGAACGCCGACGCGAACACCGATGCGCCGAGGAACACCAGCGTGATGTGCGCTCGCAGCCACGCGCTCGGAAGCTCCGCGGGAGAGACCGTCTCGCGGTAGAGCACCACGGCCGCCAGGGTCAGCACGCAAGCAAGCGGGCTGACGATCGCGCCGATCACCGTGAGACGCGTGCTGCGGCTGACGATCAGGCAGCTGCCGACGATGAGCCACGCGAAGAACGACAGCCCCTCGTGAAACGCAGACACGGGCGGCAGGCCGAGGCGAAGGAGCTGGCTAGCGATCGCCGCCGACTGGAGAACGAACCCGCCGGCCAGCGCCGCGGTCCCGACGGTGGCCAGACGCTCGCTCGCGCGCAGCACATGAACGCCGAGGACGCCGGCCGCGACCAGATAGGCCAAGCCGCTGAACTGCAACAGCGCGAGCTCCACGCCGTCACGTTAACACGCGCTGCCGGTTCAGCCGAACCCGCAGTTACCGGCCTACATCGGGACCTTGATGACCTGACCGTAGCGAAGCTGGCGCGGATCGGAGATGCCGTTGTAGCGCTGCAACACCTTCGACGTCGTGCGGTAGATTCGCGCGATGTGCGACAGCGTCTGCCCCTTGGACACCCGGTGGGTACGGAAGCCGCCCGACGACGTGGCGCTGGCGCTGCGCTTGCCGGGGATCTTCACGATCTGACCGTGGCGCAGCTTGCGCGGGTCGCCGATGCCATTGTAGCGCTGCAGCGAGCTCGTGGGCACGCGGTAGAGCGTGGCGATGTGCGACAGCGTCTGGCCGCGTGCGACGCGATGGGACAGATCGCCTCCGTCGGTCGTACGACGCGCCATCGTGGCTGCCGCCGAGCCGGCTACCGGGATGCTGATGACCTGCCCGTAGCGTAGATGCCGCGGGTCGCGAATGCCGTTGTGGTACTTCAGCGCCGAGACCGAGGTACGATACTGGTGCGCGATCCCCGACAGCGTCTGTCCACGCCCCACGCGATGCTTCGCGTAGTACGGCGGCTGCGAGTCGAAGCGCACGCTGGAGGGCAGCCCCGCGTATGCGTGCGTGAACGTGGCCTCCTTGCCGGTGGGCAGGTTGAGGTTGTAGCCCTTGGGAACGTACAGACGGCCGCTGGCGATATCGGCCTGAAGCGCGGGATTGAGATCCATGAGTGTACGGACGTCGGTCTCCGCGCAACGAGCCAGCTCGCCGATCGGCACGTAGCGATCGATTCGCACGCGCTCGAGCGGGGTAGCTGATCCGGAGCTCGCGCCGCAGTACTTCTCGATGTCGTTCATCACGTCGTGCGCCGCGAGGAACTCCGCGTAGAAGTTGCGCGAGGCGAAGCCGAACTGGCGGCTCTTGTAATGTTTGACGATGGTGGCGAGGTTCTTGGTGTCCAGCTTGCGCACGGCATAGGACATACCGTTGGCACCGTGATTGTACGCCGTGATGGCCAGCGGCCACGTGCCGAGGCGTTCGAAGTTCTCGCGAAGGTACTTGGCGGCCGCCTCGGTGGCCATGATCGGGTCGCGGCGCTCGTCGCGGACGTGGTCGATGTGAAGAAACCTGCGACCGGTGCCGCGCGTGAACTGCCACACGCCGACGGCGCCGGCGTAGGAGTGAGCGCTTATGCGAAACGACGATTCCACGAGCGGCAAGCTCGCCAGGCCGGTCGGCACGCCGTTCTCGGCGAGAATTCGCCGCATGTGCGGCAGGTAGCGCCCGGCCCTCTCGGCCGCGCCGCACAGCCCGTCGGCCAGACCGCGCTGGCCGCGAATGCGGGCGGCGAGCACCGTGTTCGACGGCAGATCGTCCCCGGCCGCGATGGCAGCGGCGATTCGCTCTTCCTCGGCGCTGCCTGGCGAGCTCTTGGCGAGCCGTTTCACGATCGCCGCCAGGCGAGCCGATTCCTTGCTGCGCAGGTCCCTGATCGCTCGTTCCTTGCGCGCGTCGCTCAGGGAAGACTCAATGATGCCCGAGAGGTCGGCGACGCCGTACACGACCCGGAGGTCGTAGGGGTCGTGGAACACGACCTGATGCTTCGTGTACTTGGAGAAAACGTCCGTCCAGAACGACACCGCCGGCTCCAGCTCGGCGTAGCGCGTGAACGCGCTCGACGACTGGCCCGGAACCGCCGCTTGCACCGGTCCGGCCACCACCAGACCGACCAGCACTAGCTCGAAGCATGTGCTCTTCCACCTCATATACGCCCCTCTCGCATTTCGGGTTAAAGAAACAGTCTATCAAACGGCCCGCCTGGTTTCCATGCTGCGGCACTCTTGTTGCGGCGTGTCATGCCGCATGTGTCATCGCTGGCGCGCTCTGCGTTTTTACCGTGACGGGCTGCGACCACGACGAAAGCGGGGGCGAAAACTCGAAACTGCGCATTGCCATCGAGGCCATGCCCACGCAGCTCGACCCGCGCCACGCCATGGACGCGCACTCATCACGCGTCGGCAGCCTCGTGTTCGCATCGCTCGTGACGGTGGGACGCGACGGCGCGTACCGCCCTTACCTTGCCGAAGCCCTGCCGCAGTGCCGCGACGATCTGAGCTGCGTGTTCCGGTTGCGTGAAGACTTCGTGTTCCACGACGGCACGCCCGTGACGAGCGCCGACGTCGTCGCGACCTACCACGCGCTGATGGACCCGGGCCTGGCATCACCGCGTCGCAGCTTGCTCGCACGCGTGGCCGGGGTATCGGCCCCCTCGCCTCACGAGGTCGTGCTACAGATGGCCGAGCCCGACGCGACCATGCTCGAGGCGGCGAGCGTCGCGGTGGTCCCGGCCCGCCAGGCGGGCCTCGACGTGATCCCCGCCGAGGAGCTGGTGGGTTGCGGGCCGTACCGCGTGAGCGAGGTGGTGGACGGCAGCCGCGTCGTGCTGTCTGCGTTCGAGGCGTTTCCGGACGGCGAACCGGCGATCTCGACGATCGAGTTCGCCGTGGTACCCGACACGCTCATGCGAGCGATGGAAGTCGCCCACGGCACCATCGACTTCGTCCAGAACGCGATCGATCCCGACACCACCGACTGGCTCGAACGCGAGCACGACGACGTGGTCGTCTATCGCGGCAACTCGAGCAACTTCCAGTACCTCGGGGTGAACATCGATCACCCGGTGCTCGCCGACGTACGCGTTCGCAGGGCCATCGCCTACTCGATCGACCGGCGAACGATCGTACGCCACGTGCTCGAAGACCAGGCCGTCGTGGCGACCGGGCTGTTACCTCTGCAGCACTGGGCCTACAGCGGCGACGTACGTCGATACGGGTTCAACCCCGGCCGCGCACGCCGCCTGCTCGATCGTGCCGGGCTCGTCGACCCCGACGGCAACGGCCCGCGGCCGCGCATCGTGCTGAGCTACAAGACCACCACCGACGAGCTGCGTCGGCGCATCGCCGAGGCGTTCGCCGCCCAGCTGGCCGCCGTCGGCATCGAGCTGGAGATCCTCAGCTACGAATGGGGCACCTTCTTCTCCGACATCAAGCGCGGCAACTTCCACCTCTACTCGCTGCAGTGGGTCGGCATCACCGACCCCGACATCTATCGCTGGGTCTTCCACTCACGCATGCGCCCGCCGGCCGGCAACAACCGAGGCGGATACCGCGACGCGCTCATGGACACGCTCACCGACCTCGGGAGGGTCACGGGCAACCGCGAGGAGCGGCGCCGCATCTATGCGCGAGTCCAGCGCCGCGCCGCCGGCCGCTTACCGTATATTCCGCTGTGGTGGCCGCAGCGGGTCGTCGTCACGCGCGAGCGACTGATCGATTTCTCGCCCCACCCCGCCGGTGACCTGCTCGAACTGCGTTCGGCCCGGCTGCGAGACCGCGCCGTGACGGAGCCGCAGTGAGCGGTCGGATCAGCCGGCCAGATCGCGAACCGTCAGCGAAGCGAGCGTCTCATCGCGCGACCCCTTGAGCTTGCCGAGCAGCTCGTGGACGCGGTGGTCAGCGTCACCATGATCGCCGGCATAGCCACCGGGCAGGTTGCCGCGCAGCACGTCGAGAACGTGGTTCACGGGAATGCGCTCGGGCGCCAGCGACAGATAGCAGCGCTCGTCGTCACCGTCCGTGACGTGCGCCAGTCCGGCCGCGGACAGCTGCTGTACGATCTCACGCACGAGGCGGGCGGGCATGTCGAGATCCACGGCCAGCGGGCCGAGCTGAGGCGCCGGCCGGTTCCCCTCGGCGGCGGTGGCCAGCTCGCCGATCACGCGCAGGCCCGCATACTCGCGCAGCGAGTAGCCGCTGGAGCTGGACACCCGACGATCGCGACTGTAGCTGCCGACGTTCTGCACGGCGAAGGCGATCTCCGCTCCCAGCAACACGATCAGCCAGCTGATGTAGACCCAGGCCATCAGCAACGGCAGCTGCGCCAGCGCGCCGTAGATGGCGTTGTAGTTCGCCATGCCGATCTGGAACCGGATGTACGCCCACTGCGTGATCTGCCAGATCGACCCGGCGAGCACGCCACCCACTATCGCCGGCACGATGCGTACCGGCGTGTTCGGGATGAACTTGTACAGAAACCCGAACAGCACCCACACCACGCCCTGGGCGGCGTAGCGCAGCATGTACTCGAACGTCGGCCCCACACCCCACATGGTCGTCATACGCTGCACGATCACGTTGCTCTGCACGGCGGCCGTCAGGCTGGTGGCGACGGCCAGCAATACGGGCGCGATGACCATCACCCCGAAGTAGTCCATGATGCGACGCGCCAGCGGCCGCGGCGACACGTTCCCCCAGATCGCGTTGAGCGACCCTTCGATGTTGGTGAGAACCGAGACGAACGTCAGGAACAGCACCGAGCCGCCGACGGCCCCGAGGCCGGCGAAGTTCGTCTTGTCGATGTAGCTGACGATGACGCTGATCGCGTCGGGTGACAGCAACGTCGCCTTGCTGAGGATCATCTCCTCGAGGCGGTCGCCGCGCCAGCCCAGACCGCGCAGGATCGAGAACAGCAGCGCGAGAACCGGAACGAGCCCCATCAACGACGCGAACGTGAGCGCGGACGCACGCAGCATGCACAGGTCGGAGATGAATCCCTCCACCGTGATGTACGCGACGCGGCCGGAATGAATGAGCGCGCGCCGGAAGCGCGACGCACCGCCGCTACCGCCCGCCCACAGCTCCTCGAGCAAGGCCCTGCCCGATCGCTCGACCTGTCGAATCATGGAAGTACCGGCCATCGTCGTTGCCCCCTGGCCCACGCCCCGCGCCCGCATCACGGTCGCCCGGCTGGCCTACCAGCCTAGCAGAGCTCGCGCCCGCGCGCCGGGCCAGCGCCTCCGGGCCGCGGCTCCGCCCCCCCGGCGGTCGCAAAACCACGCCGACCGTAGCACGATCCGCTGATGCGCGGATACGTGCGGCGACGCCTGCTCGTGCTCGCACCCACCGTCCTCGGTGTGGCCACCGTCGTCTTCCTGATGCTGCACATCATGCCCGGCGATCCCGTCGAGGTGATGCTCGGCGAGACGGCCAGCATGGCCGACCGCACCGAGCTGCGCGCCCACCTCGGGCTCGACCGCCCGCTGCTCGCCCAGTACGCCGGATTCCTGGCGGGGCTGGCGCGCGGCGACCTCGGAACCTCGATCCACAGCCGCCGTCCGGTGAGCACGATCGTCGTCGAGCGGTTCCCGTCCACCCTTACGCTGACGTTTGCGGCCATGCTCGTCGCGGTGGCCGCCGCGATTCCGGTGGGCCTGCTGTCGGCGGCCAGGCCCCACGGGCTACTCGACCGCGCCTCGCTCGGCGTGAGCCTGCTCGGCGTGGCGATCCCGAACTTCTGGCTCGGCCCGCTGCTCATCCTCGTGTTCGCCGTGCAGCTCGGCTGGCTGCCGGTGTCCGGGACCGGCAGCCCGGCGCACCTGGTGCTGCCTGCGCTCACGCTGGGCCTGTCGATGGCGGGCATCCTCACACGCATGACGCGCAGCACCGTGCTCGAGGCCCTGCACGAGGACTACATTCGCACCGCCCGTGCCAAGGGGGCCACGGAGACCGCGATCGTGGCCAAGCACGCTCTCGCCAACGCCGCCACGCCGATGCTGTCGGTGATCGGCTTGCAGTTCGGGTCTCTGCTGGCCGGCTCGGTGATCACCGAGACGATCTTCGCCTGGCCCGGGCTCGGCCGCCTGACCGTGCAGGCGATCCAGACGCGCGACTACCCGGTGGTGCAGGGCTGCGTGCTCGTGATCGCTCTCAGCTACGTCCTCGTGAACCTGGCCACCGACCTCGCCTACGCGTGGGCCAATCCGAGGCTGCGAGCGCACGACGATGGCTGAGTCCCTCATCGGCCCGCGGCGTCGCCCCGCGTGGCGGTTCTCGGTGACGGTCGGCTGTGCCACGCTCGTGGGGCTGGTGGCGACCGCCACGCTCGCGCCCGTGCTGGCCCCGCACAGCCCTACCCGCCAGCACCTGGCCTCCGACCTTCGTGGCCCCACGCGCACGCACCCGCTCGGCCAGGACAAGCTCGGTCGTGACCAGCTCAGCCGCGTCGTCTACGGTTCGCGCGTGTCGCTGCAGGTGGGCCTGACGACCGTGGCCGTATCGGTGGTGATCGGCGTGCTCGTGGGCGCCGCGGCCGGCTTCATCGGCGGCGCGCTCGACTTCTGGCTCATGCGCGTGGTCGACGTGCTGCTCGCGTTCCCGGGCATCCTGCTCGCCATCGCCATGAGCGCCGTGCTCGGTCCCAGCCTCACGAACGTGATCGTGGCGCTGAGCCTGATCGGCTGGACCGGCTACGCGCGCCTGGTACGCGCCGAGGTGATGGCCATCAAGCGTCGCGAGCACGTCGAGGCCGCCGACGCGCTCGGCGTGCCGCGCGCGCTGGTGCTCACGCGTCACGTGCTGCCGCTGCTGGCCGCCCCTCTGGTCGTGCAGGCGACGTTCGGCATGGCGGGCGCCATCATCGCCGAGGCCAGCCTCAGCTTCCTCGGCCTCGGCGTGCAGCCGCCGACACCGTCGTGGGGATCCATGGTCAACGAGGGCCGTGCATTTCTGCTGGTCGCCCCACACCTGACCGTCTATCCGGGACTTGCCATCCTGTTCACGGTGGTCGGGCTCAACTTCCTCGGCGACGGCCTGCGCGACTGGCTCGACGTGCGCGCGCGCTGAGCGGTCAGATCTGGCACGCCGGACAGTAGAAGCTCGAGCGCTGCCCGACGATCACCTGCTTGATCTCGGCCGCGCAGCGCGGGCACGGCTCGCCGGCACGGTCGTAGACGAGGCGCCGCCACTGATAGCCGCCGCGACGCCCGATGCCGTCGAGGAAGTCGGAGATCGAGCTACCGCGGTGAGCGATGGCCTCGCGCAGTACCTGCCGTGTCGCCGCCGCCAGCGCGTCACACTGCGCCAGCGTCAGACGCGAGAGCCGGCGACGCGGTCGCAGACCCGACACGAACAGGATCTCGTTGACGTAGATGTTGCCGAGGCCTGCCACCACGCGCTGGTCCATGAGCACGTCCTTGATCGTCCGGCGCGTGCGGCGACGCAGCCCGGCGAGATACGCACCGGTGAACGCGTCGTCGTCGAGCGGCTCCGGCCCGATGCCGGCCAGCAACGGCCCGCCCGCCGCGTCCTCTATCGTCATGAAGCCGAAGCGGCGCGGATCGTTGAACACCGCCGTGGCGCCGTCGCTCAGACGCACCACCACGTGATCGTGCTTGGCCGGCTGCGGCGCCCTGCCCGGCTCGTGGTGCAGCAGCGTGCCGCTCATGCCGAAGTGGGAGATCCACGCCCGCCCGTCGTCGAGATCGAGAATCAGGTACTTCGCGCGCCGGCGCGCTCGCTCGATGCGACGGGCGGTGAGCTCGGTGGCGAAATCGGGCGCCATCGTGCGCCGCAGTGCGGCACAGCGGACCTCCACGGCGGCCACCGTCCGGCCCACGACCCGTGGCCCGATCGTCCTGCGAATCGTTTCGATTTCAGGTAGTTCAGGCATTGTTCTGAAGTAGCCGGTGAGCGGCCGCGCAGAGCGCGGCGAAACGCTCGAGCGGGACCCTCTCGGGGCGCAGCTCCCGGTCGATGCCGACCGTTTCGAGCAGCCCCCGGCCGCAATCCGCGCCCACACGACCGTCGAGCCACGGCTCGACCGTGTTGCGAAGCATCTTGCGTCGCTGGGCGAACGCAGCCTTCACGAGCTGCGAAAACAGCTTCTCGTCGCCGACCGCGTGGCGAAGCCCGGGCAGAGGCCGGATGCGGACGATCTGCGAGTCGACCTTCGGCGCAGGGCGAAACGCCGCGGGCGCCACCACCCTCCCCGCCTCGACGTCGGCGCGCAGGCCCACGTGAACGGCCAGCGTTCCGTAGTGCTTGCCGTCGGCGGCGAGCAGCCGCTGGCAGACCTCCTTCTGGAGCATGACCACCAGATCGACCACGGCCGGTCGCGCCAGGCCGGGCCAGCCGGCCTGGCTGGCCTCGAGCAATCGCATGACGATCGCCGTACCGCTCTCGTAGGGCAGGTTCGCGACCACGTGGACGGGCGCTTCGATCGCCTCGAGGTCGACGGCGAGCGCGTCGCCTTCGATCACCGAGACGGCGTCGCAACCGGCGTACTCCTCGCGCCAGCGGGCCGCCAGCCGAGGATCGATCTCGATCAGCGTGAGGTGCGCGGCGCGGGCCGCCAGATCACGGGTGAGCGCCCCCTTGCCGGGCCCGATCTCGAGGACGTGGCGGCCCTCGACGTCCGCCCAGTCCACGATGGAGCTCGCGATGGCCCCATCGACGAGGAAATTCTGGCCCCAGCGCGCAGCGCCGCCCCGACCCGTCGACGCTCGCCGTGCCGGCGCTGCGTGCAGGCCCCGACGCGGACCGCTCACGACGATGCCAGGCGCGGGCCGAGCGGAAGCCGCGACACGGCCTGCAATGGCTCGCCGCCGAGCCCTCGACGCCGGCGCATCAACGCGGCCGCGGCGATCATGGCAGCGTTGTCGGTGCACAGTGACATCGGCGGCATCACCAGCCGGGCACCGCGCCGCTCGCACTCTTCCTGCATGCAGGCACGCAGGCGGCTGTTCGCCGATACCCCGCCGGCCACCGCGACGCGGTTCACGCCGAGCCGGTCGGCCGCGCGCCGGACGCGGTCCACGAGCACGTCGACGATGGATTCCTGGAACGAGGCACACACATCCTCCACGGGCGCCGCGCCTTCGCGCTCGCGCAGGAAGTCCCAGAGAGCGGTCTTGAGACCCGAGAAGCTCAGCGCGAGAGGATCGCTGCGCACACGCCCGCGCGGGAAGCGAAACGCCTCGGGGTCGCCGGCGCGCGCGGTCTCGTCGATGACGCGGCCGCCCGGATAGCCGAGGCCGAGCATCTTGGCGGCCTTGTCGAAGGCCTCGCCGGCCGAGTCGTCGCGGGTGGCCGCGACCTCGGCGTAGTCTCCGACCTCGCGCACCAGGTACAGGGCCGTGTGCCCACCCGAGACCAGGAGGGAGAGAAACGGTGGCTCGAGATCGTCGTGGATCAGCGGCGACAGGACGTGCCCCTCGAGGTGGTTCACGCCCACCACCGGCAACCCGGTGCGCAGGCCCAGGCCCTGCGCTGCCGACAGACCCACGAGCAACGAGCCGACCAGCCCCGGGCCGCGGGTGACGGCAATGCCATCGAGATCGGCGAACGTCGCCGCCGCGTCCGTCATCGCCTTTCGCACGACGTCCTGCACGGTCTCGAGGTGGCGACGGGCCGCGAGCTCGGGGACGATGCCCCCGTAGTCGGCATGCAGGCTGTCCTGCGACGCGATGACGTTCGAGAGCACGCCGTCGTCACCGACGACCGACGCCGCGGTATCGTCGCAAGACGTCTCGATGCCGAGCAGCTTCACTCGCGATCCCGCACGGCCCGTACACCGTGCAGCCTCGCCGTGACGCCGGCGCGCAGCGCCTCGACCTCGGCGTCGAGGCCTGGATCCGACGGCAGCAGCGCTGCAGCGCGGTCGAGAAACACCTCCGCCTGCTGCACGCGTCCCTGACGCAGATGGAGATAGCCGAGGTAGAGATAGGCGAAGCCGGTACGGCCATCGACCGAGATCGCCCGCTCCAGCAGATCCATCGCGCGCTCGTCTTCTCCGGCATCCATCATCTCGACGGCTGCCCGCGTCATTCGCAGGTGGGCGAGCCGGGCCGAATCCACCGGCACCCCGGTGGCCAGCGCGTACTCTCCGTCGGCGATACGGCGATCGAGCGTGCGGCGCGCGCCGGGCAGCGGACCGATCGGTGCCTGGGCCTGTTCGCCGACAGCCGACAGATCGTGAGAATCCGTCGCCGAGCAGGCGGCGGCCAGCGCCGCCGTCAGCACCAGCGCGGCGAGCCGGACGAGCGCAGCTCGCGACGACCGCCACGGCGTCACCGGGCGTCTACAGCCCTCCCCACCCGCGATGAAGATCACAGCCATGCCGGGGCCCCTCACCTTCCAGAAATGCCTCGCGCACCACGTGGCGGCAAGTCGAGCCGGCACGCCCGCCGCTGTCGGCGTCGACCTCGACGAAGGAGATGCCGGCCGGGATGTCGAACGGCGTCGGCGGCTTGTCACCGAGTGCCTCCTTCATGAACTCCGTCCAGATCGGCAGCGCCGCCGCCGAGCCGGTCAGGCCGAGCTGGGCGCCGCGGTCGAAGCCCACCCAGACGATGGTGAGGAGATCGGGCGTATAGCCGGCAAACCAGGCGTCGTTGTACTCGTTCGTGGTACCGGTCTTGCCGGCTGCCGGCCGCGTGAAACCGAGGCGTCGGGCACGCCGCCCGGTACCGTCGGACAGCACGCCGGAGAGAAGGTGGGTGATGAGGAACGCATCGCGCGCCGGGATCACGCGCCGGATCTCCATACGATGGCCCTCGACGATCGCGCCACCGCGCCCCACGACCTTGGCAACCGCGTTGGGCTCGGCAGCAAGACCGGCGTTCGCCAGGACGCCATACACACGCGCGACCTCGAGCGGCGTGACCTCCCATCCACCCAGCGCGATCGCTGGATACGGAGGAATCGCGTCGTCGACGCCGAGACGCACGGCGAGATCGCGGATGGGCTCGATACCGACGTCGCGTGCCAGCCGCGCCGTCGCCGCGTTGAGTGAATGGACCAGCGCGTGGCGCACCGTGACCGGGCCGTGGAACTCCTCCTCGTAGTTCTCCGGCGACCAGGTACGGCCTTCGTAGCTCCACACGAACGGCTCGTCCTCCACGATCGAGCTGGGAAGCAAGTGCTTCTCGCCGACACGCTCGCTGCCCACCGCCGCGAGGAAGACGATGGGCTTGAACACGGAGCCGGGCTGCCGACGCGCATCGGTGACGTGGTTGTACTGGCTGCCCGCGTAGTCGCGGCCGCCGACCATGGCAAGAATCGCGCCGGTGCGAGGGTTCGTCGCCAGCAGCGCGATCTCGAGACGCGCATCGGGCTCCTCGGTGAGGTGCGGATAGTCGCGCTCGAGCCGCTCGAGCCCGCGCGCGACCGCTCCCTCGGCCGCCGTCTGCAGCTCGAGATCGAGCGTCGTGAAGATGTGGTAGCCCTGGCTCGTGAGGACTCGCGCCGAGTAGCGATCGGCGAGTTCCTCGCGCACGAAGTCGACGAAGTACGGGGCGCGGACCGCGCCCGGCGGTGGCGCCACGGCCGCCAGCGGCTCGGCGAGCGCCGCGCGGTAGGTGCGCTCGTCGATCTCGCCGGTATCGAGCAGGACGCGCAGCACGGTATTGCGGCGCGTCACGGCGCGCTCGGGATGGCCGTGCGGCGAGTAGTAATTCGGCGCCCGGATCATGCCGGCCAGGGTCGCGATCTGACCGAGCGTCAGCTCGCGCGGCTCGCGCCCGAAGTAGAACTCGGCCGCCTCCCACATGCCGTGGACTCCGACACCTCGGCGCTGGCCGAGGTAGATCTCGTTCATGTAGTTCTCGAGGATCTCGCGCTTGTCGAAGCGCCGCTCGGCGACCAGTGCCATGGCGGCCTCACGCAGCTTGCGCCCGACGGTCCTGTCGTCGGTGAGGAAGAAGTTCTTCATCAGCTGCTGCGTCAGCGTCGAGCCCCCCTGACGCACCCCCATCGCCTTGAGGTTGACGATCATCGCCCGCGCCAGCCCCCGAACATCGACGCCGCGGTGCTCGAAGAAGCGGCGATCCTCGACGGCGATCACCGACCGGACCAGCGGTACGGGCACCTCGTCGAGCTGCATCTCGCGGCGATCCTCGCGCACCCGGCCGTGCAGGCCCGTGACGAGAGCCGGCTCGAGAAACACGTCGTAGAGCTCGCGACCGTCGTCGAGGGAGCGGATCGCACGGATACGTCGCGCAGCGTCGAGCTCGAGCCGCAGCGGACGACCGCGCTCGCGATGCGTGGGGTACTGGAACGGCTTGAGGTACAGGTCGACGGCCGGCGGATCGGCAACGACACGATACTCGCCGTGGGCAGTCGGCCTGTCGCGCACAGGCCGGTAGCCGCGACGCTCGAGCCGCCTGGTAAAGCCATCTTCGTCGGTGTCGAGGCCGGGGAACAACGGGTACGCGTCGGCGTAGAGCTTGGAGGGAAAGTCCCAGCGCTGACCGCCGAACTTCTCCACCAGCGTGCTCTCGATGCTCTGGTAGACGAGCCAGCCGGCGAGCGCGACGCCGGCCATCACCGGCGGCACCGCGAGCAACGAGATCGACAGCAGCGTGCGGAGCCAGCGCCGGACGCGGCCCGGCTCCGACGCGAAGCGCATCACTCCTCGGCCGGCTTGATGACCCGGAACAGTGTCTGATCGCCGCGGCGCACGAGCACCAGGACGCTCTCACCGTCGCCACGCTCGCCGAGCCTGGCACGGAACTCGCCGACGTTCGCCACCGGCGCGTTTCCGACCATCTCGATCACGTCGCCCGCGCGAAGCCCCGCCTCCTCGGCAGGCGATTCGCGCGTGACCGACGACACGACGACGCCCTGACTGCCCTTGTCGAGCCCGAGCTCGCGAGCGATCTCCGGCGTGATGTCCTGAACCGACAGACCCAGCGCGTCGGCTTCGACCGGCCGCGACTCGACCACCGATTCTTCGAGCTTGGCCACGGTGATGGACAGCTTCTTGCGCTTGCCGTTGCGGATGATGACGACCGTCACTTCCTTGCCAACCGGCGTGTCGGCAACGATGGCCGGCAGGTTGGACGACTCCGGAACCTCGGTACCGTCGAATTTGACGATCACGTCGCCCACCTCGACGCCGCCGCCGGCCGCCGGGCTGTCGGGGAATACCTTCGCCACCAGCGCGCCGCCCGAGGCGTCGAGCCCCAGCGAGTCCGCGATGTCCTCGTCGACCGGCTGGATCATCACACCGAGCCAGCCGCGCGTGACGCTGCCGAACTCCTTCAGCTGCGGCACGACGTTGCGCACCATGTTGACCGGTATCGCGAAACCGATGCCGATGTTTCCACCGGAGCGCGAGAAGATCGCCGTGTTGATGCCGACGACCTGGCCGTCGAGGTTCACGAGCGGACCGCCGGAGTTGCCGGGGTTGATGGCCGCATCGGTCTGGATGAAATCGTCGTAGGGGCTCTGATCGGGACGGTTGATGCGCCGGCCCTTGGCCGACACGATGCCGGCAGTCACGGTATGGTCGAGGCCGAACGGGTTGCCGACCGCCAGGACCCACTCACCGACCTTGAGCCCGTCGGAATCGCCGACGGGTAGCGGGGCCAGATCGTCGTCCGGCTCGATCTTGATCAGTGCGATATCCGTCTTCGGGTCGGTGCCGATGACTTCGGCGTTGTACTCCTCGTCGGTGTGCAAGGTCACGACCACCTTACTGGCGCCCTCGACGACGTGGTGATTCGTGATGATGTAGCCCTCGTCATCGAGCACGAAGCCCGAGCCGAGGCTGCGTCGCGGCCCCGGCCTGCGGAAGAAGAACTCGAACGGATCGATCGAACCGCGCGGTCGCTCCACGGCCTTCTCTTCGGTCTCTGTCGAGATGTTGACAACCGACGGACGGAGCTGGTCGACGAGCGCCGTGAAGTCGGGGAGCGGCACGATGGCGGCGCCGTTGCCGGTCGTAACCGGCAACACAGCCGGACGTGTCTCGGCCGCAGGGTGACCGTCGCCCATGGCTTGACCGGCGTCCTGGGCGGGCGCGTAACTCTGGCGGTCCAGCGATACGGTGATGGCCACGCCGATGATCGCGCCGGCGATGAGTGTCGCGGTGAGGACCGATCGTCCCATGCTCATTCCAGGCCTTCCTCCGTTTCGGTCTCGCCGCGAATCTCGCGCACGTAGGCCATGCGCAGCTCGTACAGCAGCTCGTCCATCATGTGTGCCTCGTCGTCGTTCAGATTGCCGGCCGTCTTCTCGGCCAGCATGACGACGATATCGATCATCGCCTTGGCCTGACCGACGTCCTTGTGGACGACGCCCGACTGCGGGTCGGGTGCGAGTCCGAGAAACATGAACGCATGCGACGCCAGACCCACGACGAAGCTCGTGAACGTGAGCTCCGCGCCCGGCCCCTCGTCGTGCGCGTGCAGGTCGGCCGCCTCTGCCTCCGGCGGCGAGGCGTCGCCCGGCGTGGGCCCTGGCCCGAGCGCGTCGGGGTCTGGGACGGGGTCGGCGGCGGCGTCATCGCCCGCGGCGCCCTCACCTCGAGCCGAACCGGCGGAGTCGAAGCGACGCTTGTCCTCGACCTTGAACCCGCGGTCCTTCTCGCGTTGCTCGCGTTCCTCTCGTTCCTCGTCTTCTCGGGCCATGAGGCCAGCTCCTCGCCGGGTGCGCGCCGTGTCCGGCCCGCAGCCGCGTCCGTGATACGCACGCGTCAGCGCAAAAACTCTCGCGCACTTGTACCACGCACGGGCGCAGATGAAAGTGAGTAAGCGCGGGCCTCGACGTCGTTGACATCCAGAAACCGGGTACCTATAGTCATTTTTTCGGTGTTTGCACGAGCATGCCTCTGCCCTGCCAGGTCGCTGCCAACCCTCTCGAACTGATCGGCAACACTCCCGTCGTCGAGCTCGAGCGCATGGTCCCCCAGGGGTCGGCCCGGGTGGTCGCGAAGCTCGAGTCTCTCAACCCGGCCGGTAGCATCAAGGACCGCATCTGCCTGTCGATGATCGAGGCCGCCGAGGCGCAGGGGCGGCTCGCGCCCGGCGACACGCTGATCGAGCCCACCAGTGGCAATACCGGCATCGGGCTGGCACTGGTCGCCGCGGCGCGCGGCTACCGGCTCATCCTGACGATGCCCGACACGATGAGCGAGGAGCGCCGGCGCCTGCTGAGGGCCTACGGAGCACAGCTCGTGCTCACGCCCGACACGCGCGGCATGCACGGCGCCATCCGCAAGGCCGAGGAGATCCTCGAGGAACACCCCGAGTACTTCATGCCGCAGCAGTTCTCGAACCAGGCCAACCCCGAAGCGCATCGGCGCGGCACGGCTTCCGAGCTGCTCGAGCAGTGCCCCGAGATGGACGCGTTCGTGGTCGGCGTTGGCACCGGCGGCACGATCAGCGGCGTGGGGTCGGTGCTGAAGAAGGAGCGTCCCGCGGTCGAGGTCGTCGCAGTCGAGCCGGCCAGCTCACCGGTACTGTCGGGTGGCGAGCCCGGCTATCACACCATCGAGGGCATCGGCGCCGGCCTCGTCCCCGAGGTTCTCGACGAGGACGTGATCGACCGCGTGCTGACCGTCAGCGACGACGAGGCCTTCGAGCATACCCGCCGGCTGGCGCGCACCGAGGGCATCCTCGCAGGAATCTCCTCGGGGGCGAGCTGCGCGGCCGCCCTGCGCGTGGCAGCCGAGCTGGGCAGCGGACACACTGTGGTCACGGTGTTCTTCGATACCGGCCAGCGCTACCTCTCCACGGCGGCGTTCGGCGATGCCGAGGCCTAGCTCGCCGCCTGCATCGATGCTCGACCCCGCACTCGACGCGAAGCTTGATCATCTCCGGCGCATCCTGCGCGGGCTGCGCTCCGTGGTCGTCGCATTCTCGGGCGGCGTCGACTCCACGCTGTTGCTGCGTGTCGTGGCCGACACCGAAGGCGTGCAGCATCTCGCGCTGACCACCGACTCGCCCACCAACACCGCCGAGGAGATCGACGAGGCGCGCGCGCTGGCCGCCGGCTTCGGCTCGACCCATGTCGTGGTGCTGGTCGACGAGCTGGCAACGCCCGGTTACGCCGACAACCCCACCGACCGGTGCTACCTGTGCAAGCAAACGCTGTACCCGCTCGCGTGGAAAATGGCGCGCGAGCGCGGCTACGCGCACGTCGTCGACGGCGTCAACACCGATGACCTGGGCGACTACCGTCCCGGGCTCGATGCCGCCGCCGAGCTAGGTGTGCGCCATCCGCTGGTCGAGGCGAACCTCTCGAAGGCGGAGGTGCGCAGCCTGTCGGCACACCACGGCCTGGTGACGGCGGAGAAGCCCGCCTCGCCCTGTCTGTCCTCGCGGTTCCCCTACGGGACCCGGATCACCCGGGACAGGCTGGACGAGGTCGCACGTGCCGAGGCGGCCTTGCGCCGCCTGGGATTCGAAGAGCTGCGGGTGCGTCATCTGGGAGATCGCGCTCGCGTCGAGGTGGCGACGGCGGAGCTCGACAGGCTCGGCGACGAAGCGCTGGCCGGCGCCGTGCGCGAGGCCGTCAGTGCGGCCGGCTTCGCGTGCGTCGACATCTCGACGAAGCCGCTGCGCTCGGGAAGCCTCAATGACGTGCTCGAGCCGGCGGTGCGCAACGCGACGCGGCCCCGTACCGACTTCCCGCCGGACGACTGATTCCCCCACCCCTCACCCGGCGCTGCGCGCGCGACGACGACGCCGCATCAACGCTGGCCGGGTCCAGACAGTGCCAGGCGCAGCATCTTCAGATCCTCCGCTGTCGTCACCTTGAAGTTGGCGCCCTCGCTCTCGACGATCGCGACGGGCCGGTCGGTGCACTGCTCCACCAGGCTCGCGTCGTCGGTCGCCGCAAGACGCGTGGCCCTGGCGTGCTCGTGGGCCTTGCACAGCAGCTCGAAGGCGAACGCCTGCGGGGTCTGCACCAGCCACAGACGGGCCCGGTCCAGAGGCCGGGTTCCACCTCCCTCCACATCCTCTCGCACGCTGTCCACCGGGCGCGCTGCCGCGGTCGCCGCGCCGTGCTCGTGTGCGGCCTGCAACACGGCCTCGATCGTCGCACGCGCGATCATCGGCCGGGCCGCATCGTGCACGCAGACGAGCTCGGGCCGACCGTCGATCGCGGAAAGGCCCGCGCGTACCGAGTCCTGACGTGTCCGGCCGCCCGCCACGACACGGATCTCACAGCCGGGCCAGTCCAGTCCGGTCAGCGCTTCCTGCAGCTCCGGGATGACGCCTGCGGGCGCCACCACCACGGCCTCATCGATTCCGTCGATGCGCGCGAATCGCTCGATCGTGCGACGCACCAGCGCCGTCCCGCCGACGTCGACCAGTGCCTTGGGCCGACCCAGGCCGAGACGCTTGCCGCCGCCGGCCGCTGGAACTATCAGGGCGCTGCTCACGACTCTCCGGGAAAATGCGGGCAAAAAAAGGCCGGGCACTGCCCGGCCTTTTTCTGAGCAACAGACTGTCGCCTAGTGGCCAAAGATGGTCTTGAGCTCCTCCATGATCTTTTCCTCGCTGTGCGACTTGGCGATGGCCAGCTCCTTGACGAGCAGGTTGCGGGCCGTATCGAGCATCTTGCGCTCACCGAAGGACAGCTCCTTGTCGCCCTTGAGCATGAACAGATCACGAAGGACGGCGGCGATCTCGAGCACCGAGCCCGTCTTGATCTTCTCGGTGTACTCCCGGTATCTGCGGTTCCAGGTGGCCTGATCCACGCGTACGCGCTTCTCGCGCAGCACCTTGTAGACCTTCGTTACCATGTCCTTGCCGATGACCCGCCTCAGCCCCACGGACTCGGCCTTCATGGTAGGAATCATGATCTTCATGTCGCTGTCGATGATGCGCAGCGTATAGAACTTCAGGTCGCCGCCGGACATGGTCCGCAGCTGGACATTCTCGATGACACCGACTCCGTGGGCGGGATAGACGACCTTCTCGCCGACTTTGAACTCTCTCAATGGGGCCTCCTGAGCCAAGGTAAAGAACCGCAGCCGGGCACCCTAGATCATGGTTATGGCAATGTCAATCGGTGCGTAAAGAGCCGATCACGGCCTGCACCGACGCCTCGTCGAGCTCGTCGAGGACATCCGAAACCTCGCGCGCGATTCGTGACGGCGCGGCCGGATCGTAGAGGCTGGCGGTGCCGACCTGGACGGCGCGGGCGCCCGTCATCAGATACTCGACGACGTCGCGGCCACTGACCGCCCCTCCCCCACCGACCACCGGAACCTCGACCGTGCGGCAAGTCTCATGGACCATGAATAGCCCCACCGGCTTGATGGCCGGTCCCGACAGACCACCACTGGTATTGCCCAGCACCGGACGGCGCGCCTCGACGTCCACCGCCATGCCCCGCAGCGTGTTCACGAGCGACAGTGCGTCGGCGCCGGCGTCGACCGCGGCCCGCGCCACCACGGTGACGTCGGTCACGTTGGGCGTGAGCTTCACCCACAGAGGCAGGCCTGTACGGGCGCGCGCCCGGCCGACGATGTCGGCCGTCATCGCCGGATCCGCCGACGGGATGCAGTCCCACTGCGCCTTGTTCGGACATGCCAGATTGAGCTCGATGGCATCGATGCCGTCAAGCCCGTCGAGCGCCGTGACCACCGCCTCGTAGTCCTCGGGTACATCTCCCCAGCAATTCACCACCACCCGTGGCCCCTGCTCGCGGATGGTGCGGAGCGCCGGCAGCTTGTCGGCGGCGAACGCCTCGACGCCGATGTTCTGCAGGCCGATGGCGTTGAGCATGCCGGCCGCGGTCTCGACCATGCGAGGTGCGTCGTTGCCTTGCGACGGGTGACGCGAGAGCCCCTTCACAGAGATCGCACCGACCAGCGCCCAGTCGACGAGACCGTCGTACTCGACGCCGTAGCCGAATGTGCCGGAGGCCGCGACGACCGGGGATCGGAGCTCGAGGCTGCCTACAGTCGTCGACAGGTCGGCCATGAGACTACCGGCGCTACCAGCGATACAGCGCCGCGCCCCAGGTGAAGCCGGCGCCGAACGCGGTCAAGCACAGCAGATCGCCGTCGTGGATGCGGTCGGCGGCGAGCGTCTCGGAAAGAAGGATCGGGATCGTGGCCGCCGTGGTGTTTCCGTACCGGTCGATGTTGTTCGACACCCGGTCCTCGCCGAGCTCCAGCCCCATCGCCACCAGCTGGTTGATGCGCAGGTTGGCCTGGTGCGGCAAGAACATGTCGATGTCGGCCGGCGTGAGCCCTTCTTCGGCCAGCACGTCCTTCACCACCTCGGTCATCCGTTCGATCGCGTGCTTGAAGACATACCGGCCTTCCATGACCGGATAGATGAAGTCGCTCTCCGGAGGGCACAGGGACAGGTCGATGCGCGGCCGGCGCCGGTGTGCAGGACCCTCCAGGCAAAGCTTCTCGGCGTACTTCCCCTCGGCGTGCAGCTTGAACCGCAGCAGCCCACGCGCGGGATCGTCGCTGCCGCCCACCACGACCGCACCCGCGCCGTCGCCGAACAGCACGGTGACCGCGCGGCCACGGTCGCCCTCGAAATCAAGCCCCGACGAGTGCACCTCGCTGCCCACGACCAGTACGTTGGCGGCCCCGCCGGTGCGGATCAGCTGGTCGGCCGTGGCCAGCGCGTACACGAATCCCGAGCACTGGTTGCGGACGTCGAATGCGAAGCGCGGGCTGATCTGCAAGCGTTCGTGCAGAAGCGAGCAGTTGCCGGGAGAGTCCACGTCGGGGCTCAGCGAGCAGCAGATGATCGCATCGACGTCGCCCGCCTCGAGCCCGGCCCGCTCCAGCGCCTCGTTCGCGGCCGACTCGGCGAGCGCGACGCTGCCCTCGCCGTTGTCCACGTAGCGACGCTCGCAGATACCCGAGCGCTTCTCGATCCACTCGTGTGACGTATCGACGACCGGTGCCAGATCGTCGTTCGTGATGACCGTGTCCGGCACCTTGTGGCCCCAGCCGATGATCCTGCTGCCCTTTTCACCTGCCATGCCCGTCACCTCAGACCTTCAGCAGCACCGCGCCCCAGGTCGCCCCGGACCCGGCGGTGAGCAGCGCCACCGTCTCGCCGCCGGCGACATCGCCCGCGGCCAGCGCGCGCGCCAGGGCCACCGGTAGCGACGCGCTGTACGAGTACAGGAGGTCGGGGTGCACGACGCGACCGCAACGTCCGGCGACCAGTCCCGCGAGCTCGACCTCCACATCGGGATCGACGTGCGCGATCAGACACGCATCCACGCCGTCCAGCCCGGCCTCGCCCAGCGCGCGCTCGAGAACCGCCGGCACGTGCTCGCGGGCGGTGCGCGCGACGGCCTCGCGGTCGATCGTGGGATAGACCTTGCCCTGCTCCACCATCCAGTGCATCAGGCGCTGACCACGCGCCACACCGGTGCGCTCGACGTGGCGACTGGCCGGATACTCGCACCAGAACTCGCGGCACCGCGTACCGTCGGTCTCGGCCGCCGTCGCCAGGATGACGCCGTCCGCAGCCTCGTCGGCCGCAGCCTCGACCAGCACGACCGCCGCACCGTCGGCGGTCAGGCAGGTCAGCGCCGGGTCCACGCCGTCGAAGCGATTCTGATGCGACGGCACCTCACCGGCCGCGACCAGCACGCGCCGGTAGACTCCGGTGGCCACGAATCGTCGGGCCACGTCGAGCGCGACCACGAAGCCGGTGCACTGCGAACGGATGTCCATGCAGCCCACCGTACCGCAGTCGAGCATGCGCTGAAGAAAACAACCCGAGCCGGGGAACGTGATGTCGGGCGTGTTCGTCGCGAACAGGATGAGGTCGAGATCGTCGCCGGACAGGCCCTGCTGCTCGAGCGCCCGCAGCGCGGCCGGCGCCGCCAGGTCGGCCGGCCCGACACCGTCGTCTGCAAAGTGACGCGTCCGGCCCCGCGTGAAGCCCTCGACGGTGGCCTGCGTGACGCCGAGCTCGGCGGCCAGCCGGCCGTCGTCGACCGGCGAGCCCGGTAGCTCGTACTCCAGAGCGGCCAGACGTACCGGGTTCACGCGCTCACGCTCCTGGCTTCAGAACCGCGATCTCCAGGAGCTTGTCTGCGTAGCGATGGCGAAATCCGGCCAGCGTCGTGCCGAGCGTCACGTCAGTCTTGAAGTCGGCCGGGAACGCCGGTGAGACTCCGCAGACTGCGCGCAGCTCGGGATCGACGACGCTGCCGCGAACGATGAGGCTGCTGCCCGCGAGCGAGATCTTGACGTCGTAGTCAGGCATCTCATCGCCCAGGCCGAGCTCTTCCTTCGCGGCCGAAGGCGGTATCTCCCGCGGCATCTCGAAACGAACGTGGTAGCCGTGGTCGAACTCGTCCACCGTGTAGACCTCTCCGTAGCGTTTCTCGCGCTCACGCTTGGCCTCGAACTCACGCGCGTAGAAGCCCTCGACCGGCACCCAGCCGCTGCGGTAGCGGCCCATGATCCCGCGCATCAGCGGCCTGAGCACCAGCGCCAGCGGCGCGCCGTAGAGGCTCGCGCCGTATCGCACACGGTCGGCCGGCACGGCGCCGAACACGCCCTGACGCAGCCGCACCATGGTCTCGACGGTGGCCAGCATCACGCCGAGGAAAATCCAGCCCTTGTCCCCCTCGGTGTACGGCGCGACGCCGCTGATCAGACCGAGCAGGAAGAACACGGCCGGGTACAGGATGAAGTTGTTGAGCACGTTGACGGCCGTGCTCAGCTGCGACGAGAAGAATCGCGTATCGCCGTAGCCCTGCTCGATGCCCTTCTTGGTGTCGTGATCGAGCGCGCCCAGCAATGGCATGGCTGCCAGAAGGCCCAGACCGAACGCGCGCGACGTACCGGTGACCGTCGGGCGGCGCGCACGGGACAGCACGTCACCGAACTCCGCCTCGAGCTCGTGATCCGACTCGGCGCTGGCGCCGCCGGTCTGCAGGGCGCGACGCGGCCGCTCGATCGCCCGCTCGACGCGCGCGACCATCGCTCCTGCGCCACCCGCGGCCATCGCTGCCGGCGCAGCGGCTACCGGCGCGACCGCTGCGGAGGCTGCCGCAGCCTCGCCAGCCGGCGCTTCATCGGCGGCTGCGGGCTTCTGGGCCCCCTCGCGGAATCGTGACGGGAAGCTCTCGCCGAAGTCGGTATCGGGATGCAGCTGCTTGGCGCGCTCGAGCAACGCAGCCTCGGTCTCGGGGAGATCCGGGTCGGGGACGCAGCAATCGACGGGGCAGACGGCCGCACAGGCCTCGTAATCGAAGAACCCCACACACTCGGTGCACTTCTCCGGGACGATGAAGAAGATCTCGTCGTTCAGCGCCGCCTGCGTCTTGCCGTCGAGATCGAACTCCACACCGCCCTGAAAGATTGCGGTGTTGGGACACTCGGGCTCGCAGGCCCCGCAGTTGATGCACTCTTCCGTGATGACGGTCGCCATCTCAGCCGATACCTCCCCTTTTCGATCGAACCACCTCGTCCAGGCACCGCTCGGTGCGGTGGAAGCCCCCGGATTCGTGAATCACTATAACTAGCGGTTATGGCTCAAAATCCCAACCGACGGACCGTCGCGGTGCTGGATCGTGGCGTCGCCGGGCTCGCCGCCGATCGGCCGGTCGCGAAGCCGGTGCTCAGGAAATCGGCTTCTGCAGAATCACCGTGTGGGTCGCCTCGTCGGCCTCCTCGGTGATGTTGAGCTCGCGCAGCACCGAGTCGACACGCGATCGGAACTCCTCGGTCACCGCACTCGCCTCGGCACGGTCGCGTACCACGTAGGGCGTGATCAGGATGATGAGCTCGGTGCGACGAGTGTTGTCATTCTTGCTGCGGAACAGCTGACCGAGCACCGGAATGTCCTTGAGATATGGCACCCCGCTCGCGGCCGCGGTCTTCGTCTCCTGGATGATCCCACCGATGATGATGGTTTCGCCGCTCTGCACGACGACGGTCGTCTCGGCCTCGCGCGTCGTGAACGACGGCGACGTGATACCTGCCACGTCGATCCGTGACCCCTCGGCAGCTATCTCGCTGACCTCCTGCGAGACGGTCATGTTGATGAGCCCCTCGGAGTTCACCTGCGGCGTCACCTGCACGACCACGCCGGTGTCACGATACTGGACGTTCTGCAGGAAACGCGTCTGCCCGCCGACGCCGGTCACGTCCGTGTCCGACTGGCTGGTGACGATCGGAATCTCGGCGCCGACGAGGATGCGTGCCTCCTGGTTGTCGGCGGTCATGATGTGCGGCCGCGAGAGGATCTTGAGCTCGGTCTCTTCGGCCAGCGCGGTGAGCGTCATCTGGTAGTCGCTCACGATGTTGTTGAACGTCAAATTGAGGCCACTGCCGCCCGCGCTGCCGTCCACGTTGAAAGTGTTGCCCGCAGCCGCGCCACGAAGCAGCCCGCCGAGCACGTCGCCGAGGCTGCCGTCGCTGCCCGAGCCACCAGGAGTGGTGGTGCCGTCGTCGTCGCTGCCACCGCCGTCGCCGACCAGGATGCCATCGCCGAAGCTGTGCGAGATACCGAACTCGAGCTTGTCGGTGAGTGTAATCTCGGCGATCAGCATCTCGACCAGGACCTGACGGGGCACGATGTCGAGCTCGGTCAGCACCGAGCGGATGGCCGCAAAGTCGCGCGGCGTGGCCAGGATGACGAGCGAGTTCGTGAGCTCGTCGGCGACGATGCGGACCTCCTGCTCGAACAGCGTCCCGCTCACGCCGCCCTGCTCACCGGCTGCGCCCGGGAGCACCAGGCCGCTGCCGGGACCGGCAGCCGGCTGGGCGGACTGCTGCTGCTGACGACCACGTCGACCGCCCTGATCGATTCCGCCGCCGAGCCCGAGGCCACGCTGCGCGAGCGCGCCCGAGCGGCCGCCACCTTCCTCGCCCTCCTCGGCCAGGCCGGAGTAGACCTCGTTGAGCACCTCGGACAGCTCCAGCGCGCGCGAGTTCTCGACGCGGTACACGTACACGCGACGCTCCGCGCCGCCTTCGCCGGGCACGTCGAGCACGTTGAGCCAGTGCTCGACATTCTCGAACAAGCTCGCGTCGAACGCGACCACGGCCAGCGAGTTGAGGCGGATGAGGGGGATGAGCTGCACTCGCGAGCCGGTATCGACGATCTGGTAGCTCTCGAGGATGGTCAGCAGCTCCTCGGCCACCTCTTCGACCGCGGCATGCTGGATCCGATACACCTTGCCCGACATGTCCTCGAACGTGTCGTTGTCGAACGTCTTGACGAGATCACGCAGGCGCTTCGTGTTCGACGCGACGTCGGCGATGATGACCAGATTATTGCGCGCGTAGGCCACGGCGTCGCCGCCGGGAAGCACGAACGGATTGATCATTTCGACGATCTGATCAGCACTTACGTGCGTGACCTTCATGAACTCGATGACGAAGTCCTCGTCATCCGGGCCGCGGGGACGCATCGCCCGCGTCTTGCCCTCCTCGGCCGGCACGATCATGTACAGATCGCCCTGACGCACGGCGGCGTAACCGTTGCTGCGCAGGATCTGCAGAAAGACCGGGTACAGGTCGTCGATGTAGATGGGTCCGAACGAACGCGCCGTGACCTGGCCCTGCACGCGCGGGTCGAGCCAGTAGTTCAGGCTGAGCGCCGCGGCGAACGTGTAGATCACCTCACGGATGTCGGCGTTCTCGAAGTTGAGGAGGATGGCGTCACGCTGGCCGTCGGCCGCTGCGCCTGCCGATCCGCCGAACGGTCCGCCGGTTGCCGACTGCCCGGCGACGCCGGGCTGGGCAGCCGCAGCGGGCTGAGCCGGGTCGGCTGGCTGCGCGATGGCCGCGGTAGCTCCCGCGGTCAAGGTTAAGGTCAAGAGGAAAAGGCCCAGAGCGAGAACTGGAGTGTACGGCTTCCCGCGCCTTCGTGCCCCCCACCGAAGTGGTCGAGTCCTCATACGCCCAGTCACGTGCCTTGCACCACCCAAACAGCCGCCTCGTCCCATCCGCGGCACTGCCGCGAGCGCCCCGCGCTCACGACTGATGCCCACCGTGCGGCCCCAAGTGCCCGCGAAAGCGAGCAGTAGACCACATCGGCGAGCGCGTTCCCAACCTTGCCAGAGCTCCCGGCCACGCCGGACTACCTGGCCCTGGCGGCCTCCCTGAGCCGCCTCAGCGCCTCCAGACGCGCCTGAGTCGGATCGGGCCTCTCGGGCTCGGCCGGCGCGCGCCTGGCGGCGGCTGCTTGCCGCGCCCTGGCGGCTTGTTGTCTCCTGGCCTCCTCGGCGCGCTCGGCCGCCGTGCGAGAAACTCGCTCGGCAGCAGGACTTCGAGCCGGCGTCGGCCTGGCCGGTGCTCGTGCCGCCGGCTGGGCCTGTCGTGCCCTGCTGGCCGCCGATGCCCGGCCGGCGGGGGTCGCCCCACCGCCCTTCTTGATGTCCAGTTCCAGTGAGAACTCCTGGCCGCCGCGTCCCAGCAATACGACGCGCTGACGGCTGATGTCTCCGACCTGGTACTCGCCCAGGTTGTCTCCCTTGTGGAGCGTAAGCTGGCGGTTACCAGAACTCGTATCTGTCATTATAGCCATCGGCCGCCCGGTCATCTGAAAAAACACCCCGTTCAGCACCACGTTCGTGGGCGGCGGAAGCGGCTCTTCGTCTATCTCGACGTCCCCGTCGGCGGCCTCCTCGCGGTGCCCGCGTTCAACTTCGAACAGGTTTCCGCCGACGATCGCGCCCATCCCGGGCCCACGCGGCGTGGGGATGCTGGGGGGAGGCGGCAGCGGCTCCATCTTGGCCGTCTGCGGTGCGTCGCCGAACACCGGGGGCTGAACTTGCACCACCTGGACGACGCGCCAGCCAAGCGCGAAGATCAGGACGGCCAGAACCGCCGAGACGATCTCGAGGAGCCGCTTCAAAGGGCCGCCCTCATGAACGTCTTGACCTCCATCGTCGAGGTGAGCGGCGCGGTAGCGGCGTCGCGGTGGCTCGGCACGCGCGTGTTCGGCCGCCGGCTGGCGCCGAGCTTGCGATTGATCTCCAGATGGGTGACGGCCAGACCCGTCGAACCGGTCTCGACCGACGAGAGCAGGCGAGTAATGCCGTCGAGCGTGCCGCTCAAGGTGAGCCGTACCCCAACGCGCCGGTACTCCTCGACCTGCTCTTCCTTGAGGATCTGCGAACTGAGGACGTTCAGGCCGGCATCGCCGGCCATCGAGCTCAGGCGTCCTTGCAGCTCCGCGCCCACCTGGGTAGGCGTCGTCCCCGAGATGAGCCGATCCTGGGCCTGGTCGTAACGCGTCACGAGCGCCTCGCCGCGCTTCTGGGCGGCCGACTCACGGCCGAGGATCTTCTGGTAGCTCTCGATCTTCTGCAGCTGGATCCAGCGGTCATCCTCGCTACCGCCCGAGGACAGACTGCCGATGTTGGACACGGGCGAGTAGCGCACCACCACGATCAGCGCCATGCTCACGGCGCCGATGATCAGATAGCGCTCGCGCGGCGAGAACGCCGCCCATCGCTCGGCCAGCGTCACCGTTCCAGCTCCATGCGTAACGAAAACCGCTCCTGCGACTGCAGGTACTTCGTGGTGGGTGCGGTGAACTCGACGTTCTTGAAGAGAGGCGACCGTTCGAGCACGCCGATCAGGTCCGAGGCCTTGGCGGCAATGCCGTCCACCTCGATCCGATCGCCCTTGTACCGGAACGTGGTCAGATACGCGGTCTTCGGTACCGAATCGGTCATGGCCTTGAGGTACGCCAGCACGCTCACGCGGCGATGCCTCTCGAGCAGCTCGAGCGTCTCCTGCGCGTGCCGGTTCTGCTCCTCCTGCTGCGTCACCCGCGTCACCCGCGGCATCAGCCGCGAAACCTCGGCCGCCAGCGCGTTGCCGACACTCAGGTTCTTGAACGCGATCGAGCCGGCGAGCGCGGCGGCCACGATGACGACGACGGCCGAGAGCGCCATCTCTCGCAGGCCGATGCCCTCTTCGGCGCGCGCCATCCCCTGTGGCAGCAGGTTGATCTTCTGACGGGCCTCGCCGAGCTGGCCGAGTGCCGCGCCGATGGCCACCACCTCGGGCCACGCCGGCGTTCCGGCCTCGGTCAGCAGGCCTTCGGGAGCGATGGCCTCGAGATCCACGTCGCCGTCCTCCGGCTGTTCCTGCTCGGCCTCGATGATCAGCGCGACATCGTCGACGGCCCGCTCCGGCAGCACCGTCTCCAGCTCGCGGCGCAGACGATCGCCACGGCTCTCTCGTGCGGGATCGAAGTGCAGACTCGACACCAGCAGGCCATCGCTGCTGATGGTGAGGCACTCGCGATCCCCTTCCGGCGTGAAGATGCCCGCAGTGCCCGCGTGCTCGCCACGTGCGAAGTAGTAATAGTCGTTGAGCGCGACCGGCGTGGTCGTCACCGCGCTCGGGGCGAGGCCGGCGGCCGAGAGCTCGCGGTGGACCTCGTCGACGCGCTCACGCATTCCCGCGATGATCGACACCGCGACACGCTCGCCGGCGGTGCCGAGCGCACGCCAGTACTGATTGGTATAGAGCGCGTCGGACGGGACGGGAATGATGCGATCGAGCTCGTAGCGAACGACGTTGTCTATGTTGTCGATCGCCGCCGCCGGGATCTGCATGTGCCCGATGAGCGCATCGCGACGTGCCAGCGCGACGCTCACGCGCGGCGCCTCGACGCCTTGCCTGCGACCGAATTCGCGCAGAAAATCGACGATCAGCGGCCAGCGTCCCTCCGCCGGAACGTCGATGGTGCGCGAGGCGAACCCCTGACACGTGACGGCGTTGAAGCGCTTTCGCACGTGCGCCACCGCCACCTCGTGCTCGGTGAGCGCAACGCCGAGAGAGTCGGCGAAATCGGCCTTGGCCAGGCGCGTCAGGGACTGCTTCAGGTCCATCGTTACGGGCCTACGCTAGCCCTCGTCGGAAAAGATCGAGTCGTACCACTGGATGGTACGAAAACCACCGCTCTTAAAATGGACAGCAACCCCCACATGCGTCAAGACACGTTCATTTTCGTCCTTCACACGTGCTTCGACAGTCGCTGTGCTGAGAGCGAGGCGCGAGGTGTTTCCACGTCGACTTCCCAGCCCCGTCGTCGACAGGCACGTGGCGAGATCGGCCTCTTCGTCGACGCTCTCCGAGCCAAGCCCACCGGCGTTTTCGTCGTCCTCGTCTGTAATACCGCATAGCGCATGTTCGACGGCCGCGCCGACCGTTCCCACGTTGATGTGCCGGTACCGCGAGAGAGCAGAAAAAATCTCCTTGAGGCCGGGAGTCTCGTCGTCGCCGTGAAACATCTCGCGGGTCACCCCGCGCACGAACAGCAGCTCCTCGATGGCGCTGAACGGGGCGTCCTTGCTCTGATACGGCCGCTTGAGCCCGTCGTAGTAGTCGTCCTCGGCACCTTCCACGCGGTGAAGATCGTCCTCGTCGCGCCAGTCCAGGATCGAGTCGGCCACCGTGCTGGCCACCAGCTCCTCGTATCCGAGATTGTCCATGATGCGCCGCAGGAGCTCCTCGTCCACCGCCGTCGCGTTGAGAGGTATCTTGCCGCCCTCGTCGACGGCGCGCACCTCGTACTTGATGCCGTTGAACGTACCCTCGACCCAGTCGCCACGCCCCTCGAGCAGCGACCGGATCGCCTGCGTGCGAGCGTCCTCTTCCTCCTCCTGCGCCCCGGGCTCGTCGTCGAGGTCGTCCTCGTTGTCGAACTCGCCGTTGAACGCCTGGATGGCGAGAATCGCCTCGTTGAGCCCTGCCACCGCCACGTACCGACTGACCGTGTCCTCCTTGAAGTTACGCGTGCTCTGCGCTTCCTGCCGCATCGCGCGCGCGAACTCGGCGGCGAGCGCCGAGAGCACGGTGAACGTCCACAGGACGAGAATCAGCGCGGCGCCGGCCTGGCGCGATCTGCCCGAGGCGAACATCATTCCGGGTCCGGGTCCGGGTCTGGATCGGGATCGGGATCGGGATCGGGATCGGGATCGGGGTCCGGATCTGGATCCGGGCCACCTCGTTTCGCTCCCCGCCCCGCCGGCCCGCTCGAGCCGCGAAAATCGCTGATCTCGCCGGTGATCTCGTTCATCACGCCGACGAACACCGGAACTTCATGATACCAGTCGGGTCCGTCGTCGGTGGCGGGTTCGATCTCGATGCGAACGCCGGCGGGCAGCTGCTCCTCGATGCTGGCGTCCCAGCTGTCCTCCCACATCCCGTCGCCGGTGACGTCGAATCGCTGATAGGAGAAGCGCACAGAGTTGATGTCGTAGAGCAGCGGCGTTTCGAGGATGAGGTCCCGGTATCTGCTGTCATCGCGATCGGCCACGAAGGAGAGGAAGTGCGGCTCCTCGGACATCATCAGCATGCCGTCGTCGTACCAGTACGTCACCAGCGCAAGGCCCGCGTTGTTCGGTCCCTGCGGCTGCGACGTGATGAACTCGATGCTGGTCTCCTCGCCGAGGAAGTACGGCACGGCCTGCTCTTCACCCTCGTCCTGGATCACCGCGCGCTCGGGTGCCGCCGAGCGCAGCTGGCGCACCAGCAACGTGGTCGCGATACGAAAACGACGCGCCTGCTCGCTCACACGCTCGCCCGAGGACGCCGCGCGCGCGCCGACGGTGATCAGGCCGTACAGCGCCACCGAGATGAGCGACATCAGGGTCATCGCGATGATCAGCTCGACCAGCGTGAATCCGGCCGCCCGCGCGAGCCGGGCTTCGCGATCCGCGCGAAGGCGTCGGATCGGCATCAGAACAGCTCCGTGATGCGCGCGGAGACGAGGTCGAGGCTTCGCTCGCCGCCGGGAACCTGCCAGCTCACGGCGACGTACACTTCCTTGAGCTCGTACTCGTCGGACTCGTTCTCCACCGTCTCCTGGTCCTCGCCCAGTCCGAGCTGCGGATCGATCGGACGCACTTCCACGCGCCACCGGTACTCGTCCCAGGTGCCGGTCTCGTCGGCGTCCTCGAGGTCCGCGCGCCACAGGCGCTGGTCCATCAGCGACCGGGCGATCACGAGCGCCTCGGTCTGACGTGCCGACACGCCGGCCAGACGGGCACTGCCCGAGAACAGTTCGAGCAGGCCGACGATGCCGACGGCCGAGATCGCCACGGCGATCATGACCTCGAGAAGCGTGAAGCCCGGGCTCACCCGAAACGTCACTCGTCCTCCTCCATGTCGATGCTGCTGACGAGCGGGTCGATGATGACCGTGTACTTCTGCTCGCTACGCGGCAGCTCGAACAGGAACTCTACCCTGCCGCCGCTGGAGCTCCCCGTCGGGAAGAAGTCGAACAGGACGACGTCCTCCGCATGGTATGCGCCGCCGTCGAGGTCCTCGGCCAGGAAGCGGCCGCCGCTGATCTCACCGAACGTCGCGAGCTCGGGCAGCTCGAACTCGGCCTCGGTCGATTCGCCCTCGGCTGCCTCCTCGTCGTCGCTGCCGATCAGACCGCGCAGGCCGCCGGAGTCCTCCTCGTCGTCGGCGTGGTCGGTCTTGCGGTCACGCGTGACCACGGCGTAGCGCCCCTCCTCCTGCCACACCCTGAGCTCGACGGGCTGGCGGCGCAGGATCGCGATCGCCGAGGCTCGCCGCACTGCGCTCACGAAGTGCTGCAGGGTTCGCCGGACCTCGCGCTGGCGCGCGCCAGCGTTGACCGCCGGAAGCACGACACCGGCCGCCACGGCGATGATGAGCACGATGACGATGACCTCCAGCAGGGTGAACCCGCCGGAGTGCCCGCGACCGGCGAGACCGCTAGCCCCTGTCCAGGTTCGAGATATCGGTGTTGCCTCCGTCGCCGCCGGCACGGCCGTCGGCGCCAAAGCATACGATCTCGTAGTCATCGCCCGACGACGGCCCCTTGTACTCGTAGGCGTTGCCCCACGGATCCTTCGGAATCTGCCCCTTGAGATACGGCCCGTCCCAGCGGTCCAGCCCAGACGGCTGCGAGATCAGGGCGTCGAGCCCTTCCGACGACGATGGATAGCGCCCGGTGTCGAGCGCGAAGGCATCGAGGGCGGTGCCCAGGGTGGACATCTGCACCATGGCCGTCTTCACCCGCGCGCCCTCGGCCTGGCGGAAGAAGTTCGGCAGCACCAGCGACGCGAGCATGCCGAGGATCACCATGACCACGAGCAGCTCGACGAGCGTGAAGCCTCGCTCCCGCCGAAGTTCCCTACGCTTACTGTTCACTTTGGACCTCCTCACAGGTTCGACGCCTCAGAACGACATCTCGTTTACGCTGAACACCGCCGACAGCATGGCGATGACGATGAAGCCGGTGACCAGCCCCATGATCAGCAGCATGGCGGGCTCGAGCATGCTCATCAGACGCCCGACCATGTTGGTCACGTCACGGTCGAAGTGGTCGCTCACGATGATCAGCATGTCGTCGAGCCGACCCGTCTCCTCGCCCACCGAGACCATCTGCAGGGTGAGCGTCGGGAAGACGCCGGTCTTCTCGAGCGGCTGAGTGAGCCCCTTGCCCTCGCTGACATCCTTCTGGACCGACTCGAGCGCGGCCCGGATCACCGTGTTCGTTAGCACGGCGCGAACGATCTCGAGCGACTGCAGGAGCGGCACACCGCTCTTGAGCATCGTGCCGAGGGTCCGGGCGAAGCGTGCAACCTGGACCTTCGTGACCAGATCGCCGAACAGGGGCATCGAGAGCTGCCAGCGGTCGTACTTCATGCGTCCGGCCGGTGTCGCCGTGTATCGCTTGAAACCGGCCCACAGCAGCGCACCGACGCCGATCACCAGCCACCAGTAGCCCTGCAGGAAGTCGCTCACCGCCATCACCGCCTGCGTGGATGCCGGCATGGCCGCCCCCATGTCCGCGAACACCACGGTGAACTTCGGCAACACGTAGGTCAGCAGCACGATGATCGACAGGGCTCCGACGGACGCCAGGATCAGCGGATAGGCCATCGCCGAGCGAATCTCGTCACGCGCCTTCTCGCTGTTCTCGAGGTAGTCGGCCAGCCGCTCGAGCACGCTCTCCATCACACCGCCCGCCTCGCCGGCTCGAACCATGTTCACGTAGAGCGGGGGGAAGATCGTGTCGTAGTCGGCGAGCGCCTGCGACAGCGACTTGCCCTGCTGCACCGCCCCGAGAACGTTGCTCACCACTTCCTTGAGACGATCGCTCTCGGTGAGCGTGGACAGGCTCTGCAGGCTGCGGTCGAGCGGCATGCCGGCGCCGAGCAGCGTGGCCAGCTCGCGTGTGAAGATCATGAGGTCGCGGCTCTTGACGCGGCCGCCCTTGCCGAACGGCAGCGACGGCAGCGAGATCGCGAGGCGGCTCGCGCCGCCGGCTCCCCCCGATCCGGCGGCCACCGACAGCGGGATGTAGCCCTGGCTGCGCAGGCTGGCAACGACGGCGGCCTCGCCGTCGGCCTCCATCACGCCCTCGACGATCTTGCCCTCGGCGGTCGTCGCCCGATAAGAAAACGGTGTCATCGATCAGGCCAGCTCCACTCGCATGCGTGCAACCGCGTATTCTACCACGCGGCGGCGACTCTCCATAAACGCACGGCGCGCGCCGTCCGGCCCCGCCCGGCGGTCCCGCCTCCTGCTCGATTCGACGCGTGGAAGCGGTGGTCGTTTCACCCTTTTCGTACGCACTACCGGGCCGCGCCCCGCGCCGGCACCCGTCGTGCGAGCCGCTCGCATGCAGCGACCAGGGGCGCCCAGCTCGCCTGCCGGGCCGTCGAAGTCGCGGCCCCTGGCGATTGCCGCAGCGCGGCATCGCCTGAGGTGCCCCGGCCACGAGCGTCGCCGGCCAGGCTCAGTGCGCCTGCCAGCGCGCCGGCCAGCCCGCCATCGTCGCCGGCCCGGTAGACGTGGTGCCCCGGACGCCCGGCCAGGGGCTCGGCCAGCCCGCCCGCATCGGAAGCCACCACCGTCAGGCCCGCCGCGAGCGCCAGCGGCACGGTCCCGCTCTGCGAAGCGGCGCTGTACGGCGCGACCAGCACGTCTGCCGCCGCGAGCAGGTCCCGGATCTCGTCGTCGGTCAGGAAGCGCTCGATCAAACGAATCGATCGCCTTCGCGCGAGTCGCGAAACGGCGGCGGCGAGCCGACGGCGTCCGAGATAGCTCTCGCCGGCGATCACCAGCGACGCATCGGCGGGCAGGGACGCGCGTTCCCACGCGGCCAGCAGATGGTCGATGCCCTTGTACGCACGCACGTGCCCGAGGAACAGGGCAATGGGTCCGCGCGCTGGAAGTCCCAGACGCCGACGCGCCTCGGCCCGCTCGCCGGGTGGAGAACCGACGTCGATCAGCATCGGCATCGGACAGACTTCCGCCGGCAATGCACGAACGGTCCGGCCGAGCTCGCGGCGCACGGCCTGTGAATGGCAGATCAACGAATCGGCGCGACCCAGCGCCCAGCGAGTGAGGAGGCTCCAGCCGGGAAAGCTCTCGTGCGGCCGGGCGTTGTGACAGACGAATATCCTGGGCGTACCCCTCCCCTGCGCGCTCAGGCAAGCCACGACCGCCGGCGCCACGACCGGATTCCACCACTCGACGACGATCGCGTCGCAGGCCAGCCCGGCCAGCAGCCGTCCGCCGCGCCGCCAGCTTGCCGGGTCGAGCGTATCGAGGACGTCGACTCCGAGTCGGCCGACGCCGTCGCTGCGCTCGCTCGAGCCCGGGAAGATCAGCTGCGGATACAGCCGCGCGTACGACACGACGTGCACATCGTGTCCGGCAACGACCAGCGCGTCGTGGAGTCCCGCGGTGTGGGCGGAAATACCGCCGCGCAGAGGCGGCGCCGGACCGATGAGGCCTACGCGCATGTCATCGCCGCTGCCGCCGACCGTTCACGAGACGCTGTCGCGCGCCGCCGCGCGGCCAACCAGCATCTCGCGCAGATCCTGTGCCTGTTCATCGTCGGGCACCAGCTCGAGCAAGCTCGACAGCAGACGTAGCGCGTCCTCGGTGCGACCGTCCTCGTGCAGCATGCGCGCAAGCTCGAGGTAGGCCCAGTTGCGACGCGGGTCGAGCTCCACCGCCCGCTCGAGAAGCGACAGGGCCATCGTGCGTGCACCGAGCCTGCCGATGGTGGTGGCGAGAATCGTATGAGCGTCGGCGTAGCGGGCATCCAGACGGACCGCCCGCCAGCCGTGATAGAGCGACGGGAGCAGCATGTCTCGGCGCAGCTCGGCCCACGCCAGACAGCCGTGGGCCCACGCGCTGTTCGAGTCGGCCGCCACGGCGCGTCGATAAGCGAGCAGCGCAGCGTCGGGCAACGCGGCATCGTCACGCAGCAGACCGAGCTCCACCCACACCGCCGAGGCCGAACGGTCGGCCTGAAGCGCCAGCCGTACCAGAGCGCGGGCATCGGCCAGGTCGCCGTCGCCGGCGACGCCCTGCGACACGCCGAGCACCGCGCGAGCCGTGCGCGGATAGCCCCGGGCCAGGGTGAGACGCTCGTCCGTCGACAGCTCGTGGTCCGGCCAGCGCGGCTGTAGCAGCGGCCGCCATCCCCCTTCGCACGTCGCGCGATCGCCGCGCACGCGAACGTCGGCCAGACCGAACGACGCGCCCAGCATCGACCGCACCGATACGTCCACCTCACGGCGAAGCACCGGCGGCACCGCCACGTACAGCGCCTCACCATCCACCGCACGGAGCCGGCGAGTGACGCCCGCGACCGACAGCTCGAGCACCTCGCGTCGCTCTCGGTTCAAGAAAGGAACCACCTCGACGCCGTCGACCCGACACGGGCCCGCCAGCTCCAGACGAACCGAGACCTCGGTGGGACCGTCCTCCCAGTGCTGACGCGCGCCGGTCCATACCGGTCGATCCGAGATGCCGAACGTGAGCGGCACCGGATCGAACGTGACCGCGGCTGCCGGATAGCCGACCGTGCTGGCGAGAACCGTCGACCCTGCGGCCGCGACCGCGCGCGGGTCGACGCGAAACGGCGCGAGCCAGCGCCTGCCCTCCTCTCCATCTTCGTGATGACCGTCGCGGTCACCGTCGCGGTCACCGTCACGCTCGACGACACCCGGCGGCCGGCGCGCCACGATGAAGTCGCGATTCGTCATCACCAGATTCCAGCCGGGCGGGAGTGCGCGTGCGACCGCCGCGGGGTCGTGCGACCACAAGCGAGTCCCGTCACGACCGTACGCGAGCACGAATCCCTCGGAGCTCGAGCTCGCGAGCCAGCGCGCGTCGCTTCCGGTCGTGACCAGCCGACGGCGAAACACCGCGAGACTGACGCCATGGTCGCTGACGATGCGCTCACGCTCGACCGGCGTGCTTGCGGCGGCGAAGAAGCTCGCACGGTCACGAAGACGCCGGTAAGCGTCGCGCTCCTCGCCGGCGAACACCAGCGTGCCGCGCTCGGTGGTCGCCACCGTTGGGTGACCGCCCAGCGCAGGCACCAGGCTCGAGATCCCGACCGGCGCCAGCACGACCTCACCACGCGGCTGGCGGGCGAGGAACTCGTATACCTGCCGCGTGGTGCCACGCGGCTCGTGCTCCCTGGGAAAGGGATGCTCGAACATGCCACGCGCCAGACGGTCGGCAACCACGGGCACTACCAGCCCGGCAGAGACCAAGACGACGGCCGCCGTCGCCGCCCAGCGTGACGCGGGACGCTGCAGCGCCAACGCCCGCTCGAGCAACAGCCCGGCCAGCAACGGCACGGGCACCAGCCACCCCAGCCGGTACAGCATCCACGGGATCACGAGGTTGCCGACCGCAGCGGCCAGCACCGGCACGAAGATGAGCGCACAAGGAACGCCCGTGAGCCACAGCAGCGTCCTGGCAGCCCCGTCTCCACGCCGCCGTGCGCACGCCACCAGCACGCCTGCGGCCGCGACCAGCCCGACCGCGCCGAACACCGCCGCCGGGTTCACGAGCCGGAACCAGTCGTGCGGCCACAGCAGGCGATCGAGCCACAGGTGTGCTCGCACCACAGGATTGTCGCTCGCGGCCAGATCGATGCCCTGGGCCGCGAACAGGCCGCGCAGCCGCAGGGCCTGCCACAGTGGAGCCACGGCGGCGGGCACGAGGGCTGCGGCCAGCGGCCAGCATCTCACGACGCGGGCGACGACGGCGGCGGCCGGGCCGGCACCGACACGCGTCGCGTCGGCGAGCACCAGCGCCCCGACGCCGACGAGACCGATCGCGAACAGCAGGCCGTGCATCAGCGACACCGCCAGCCCGGCGATCGCCGTCAACACCAGCAATCGCCCGTGTCGGTAGCGGAGCCACGCCGCCGCCGTCGCGACGAGAGTCGGCACCAGCACCAGGCCGGCCACGAACTTGTCCTGGTGCAGTCGGGTGAAGAACGGCAGCGCCTCGGTACCGTACAGCCACAGCGGTACGAACAGCACCGCACCGGCCGTTGCCACGCGGCGCCCCGTACCGAACAAGGCAGTCGCGAGCGCCGATGTCGCAGCAACCGTCAGCAGGCAGGTCAGCGGCGCCAGCCAGCGAGCCTGCAGCACGCTGGGGCTCTGCGACGAGAACTCGGCGACCAGTGCCTGCAGCACGAGCCATGCGTTCCACGTGAAGCGCGGGTGCACGCGGCCGGAACCGAGGACCGGCTCGGCGAAGCTCAGCCGGTCGGCATTCGCGTAGGCCGTCACGAACGCGAGATCCCACCAGTCGTCCACGGTACCACCCGCGTACACGAGAACGGCAGGGAGCAGTGCCAGCGATGCCAGCGCCCACGGAACCCAGTCCCGGGGTATCCACCGCAGCCCGCGCGTGCAGCGGTTGCCCGCGCCGTCGGCAACCTGCTGCACCGGCAACGCGAGCGACGCTGCGCCGAGGAGCAGGCATGCGCCACCCAGCGTGTGACCGGCCACCGCGAGGTTTGCGTGTACGAGGAACAGGGGAAATACGGCGACCGTGAGGAGGACGAGCGAGAACGCCAGCTCGAGCGCCAGGCCGCCCGGGCCGGCGGCCGGACAGGGGCAGTCGGCTTGCCGACACGACCATCGGCACGGCGCCAGCGCCACGTGCCCGGGCAGCCAGCCGAAGCCGACAAGGAGCAACGGCGCGGGCAGCAGCGTCCACAGCCCGGCCCCACCGAGCACGCCGAATGCGAGCAACAGCAGGCCGCCTGCACGCTGGGCGAGCACCGTCAGTTCATGTAGCCGAGGTCCCGCAGACGATCCATGATCTCTTCTTCCTCGGCCTCGGTGTAGTCGCGGTCGCCGGCTGCAGCCTGTTCGCTGCTCTGCTCGGTGATCCGCACCGGATTGGACGCGACGTGATCGTCCTCCATGAGCGTTGTCAGGGGCCGTCCGTCCATGTCGCACGGCACTTCGTGCCCCATCCAGTACATGACCGTCGGCGCGAGATCGACGACGCTGCCGCCGGCGAACTTCTCGCCCCGACGCACGCCCGGCCCGCCGGCGATCAGCAGGCCGTCGTCGCGGTGCATGCCGGAATACCGGTACGTGGCGTCCCACACGCGGTTGGAGCCGAAGTCGGACAGTCCGTAGAAGATGTCGGTCGGGTCGTGCGGCAGCAGGACCAGGTCGGGCGCCTCCGCGAACCTGTCGCCGGAATAGACCTCCTCGCGCCGTATGCACTTCGACACGAGCGGCCGCCCGAGCTCCGGATCGACGTGCGCGAGCATGGCCTCGGCGATCTCGTCGCGCGTCCGTTCGTACTCGGCCCCCGGCTCGACACAGCCCTGCGGCTCACGTCCCCGGACATTGAGGAACAGCGCGCCGTAGTGACGGCCGAACGAGTAGGCGCGCGTGCGCGACCAGTCGACGTTGTGGAACGACAGGAAGAAGCGCTTGAGGACGGCATCGAACGAGTAGACGTTCTTGTACTCGGCGTGCTTGGCCAGGCCCACGCGATCGACCATGCGGTGAACGTTGCGCAGCGTGAACCCGCGACGGAACGCGAATGCCTTCAGGCGCGTGGCAACGTCATCGGCCAGCTCGATGAAGCCCTTCTCCAGAAGCAGGTTGTTGAGCACGATGAAGCGTCCGGCCGTCCCCATGCCGTGATCCGACATCATCATGACGCGCGTGTCGGGTCCCGCCTGTTCCAGCAGGCGGCCGATGTCCTTGTCGAGCCGGGAGAAATAACGGATCACCGGTGCCGCGAGATCGGACGCCGCCGCCTGTCCGCCGCGCCGGTCGCCGTGCCAGGGATGCTCCGGATCGACGTAGTGCCACAGCTGGTGCAGCACGCGGTCGGTGTCGAAGTAGACGGTCATGAAGAAGTCCCAGGGCTCACGCTTCATGAGATAGAGATTCGTCGACGTGAGCAGCTCGAGAAGCTCGTCACACGCGTCGAAGAACGCGCGCTTGCGCCCCTCACCGAACGTCTCTGCGGGATAGATGCGGTAGTCGCCGACCTCGCGGTTGATCTCCTCGCCGAGGTCGCGGGGCCACGTGAAGTCCTTCGCGAAGTACGGCGTCATCCACCCGCTGATGAGAATGCCGTTGACCTCCTCCACCGGGTAGGAGATCGGGATGTTCACCACGGCGACACGCCGCCCGGCCTCGCTCAGCAGCGACCACAGCGACCTTCCGCTACGCATGCTGGCGTTGACGGGCGGGAACACGTAGCTGCCCTCGCGTCGGTGGAGGAAGTCGTAGATGCCCGTCTTGCCGGGGTTCTTGCCCGTGAGGAACGACGACCACGAGGGGCCGGACGTGGGCGGCATCGTCGAGGCCAGATCGCCCGCCACGCCGCCGTCGATGAGGCGCTTGATGTTGGGCAGGTGCCCGGCATCCGCCCATTCACGAATCAGCCCGTACGGAACCCCGTCCAGGCCGATGACGAGTACCTTCTGTGTCGCTTCCGACTGTGCCACTGGGCCGCCCGAAATGTCCGCCGGGCGCGAACGAGCCGCAGATCCTAGCCTGGAACGCGGCCGTGCGCCACACGGGCCGGCCGCAATCCGGGGCCGGGATCAGCGCGGCGGATGCGTCACCTGCGCTCCGAGGAGCCGGCGCCACAGCCAGCGCGTGCTTCGATAGACCAGCTGCCCGAGGCTCAGGTCGGCCAGGTACCGTTCGAGCATCGGGACCATCGTGGCCGGTTCCGAGACCATGCCGATGGCGACAGCGCGCTCGCGGCCACGATCGCCTGCCGCCACCGGCACCGCCGCCCACTCGACTAGAGGCACGGCCGTGGCATCGTACGAGAAGTGCTCGGCGGCGAACCGCCGACAGCGCTCCCCCACCCGACCGACCGCGACACGATCGGCGGCCAGCGCGACCAGGACGTCGGCGAGCGAGGAAGAATCGCCGGACGTACACGTGAAGCACAGCCCTTCGTTCGACAGGCTCCGGCCCAGCTCACTCAGGCCGGTGGTCACGCACGGCAGCCCGGCGGCCGCCCAGTGAACGACCCGGTTCTCCGAGCCCAGCCGCCGCTCGTAGAGCTCACGCTCGATGTTGATGCCGACGTCGGCGTCGGCGTAGTAGCCCGGCAGCCGGTCGTCATCGACACGGCCGAGCAGGTGGAAGCGATCGGCACGACCGGTGCGCTCGACCAGCCGCCGAAAGCGGGGATAGGTCTGCTCGTCATGGCCGTCGACACTACCGCCGGTCGCGACCAGGTGGATGGACGGGTCACGCGCCATGGCGGCAGCAACGCCCGCGACCGCCGTCTCGACGTCGCACCAGGTGTTGAAGCTGCCCGACCACAGCGCCACGAACGCGTCGTCGGGCACTACGCTGCCGCGCAGGGCCGGCGCCGACCGGCGGTCACGAGCCTCGGCCTCGGCGGCACAGGGGATCACCGACACGAGCCGCTCGCCAGCCGTCGACTGCCCCAGCCGTCCGAACACCCCGAGTTGCCCCAGCAGCGCGTCGGATTGCGCGCGCGACACCGCCGAGAAACGGTCGGCGCGCTCGAGCACCGGCTGCAAGGTGGCCCAGAAGCGCGCCACGGCCAGGTCGTTGCCGCAGGCCGCGGCCTTGGCCTGCGCCTCGGCCATCGGGTCACCGAACACGTCGGCCCACATCGGAATGTCCAGATCGAGCTTCGTGGCCAGCGCGGCGGCGTACGCGGTGGCGCCCACCAGCACGTCGGGAGCGAACGACGCTACACGATCAACGAGCCACGTGGCCTCGAAGTCCGCCTGCGCGACGTCGACGCACACGACCGCATGTCCGTCGACCCGATGCGCCCGCTCGACCGGCGCCGCCGTCCGCCCGCGACGACCCGCTGCCACCTGCAGCACGAGCAGCTCGTGGCCGGCGCGAGCGAGCGCGGTGACGAAGTGACCGCAGCGCAGCCCGGGCCCCTCGTGCGCGCGCGACCGGACGAACGACGGGACCCCCATCCCGACCACGCATACGCGACTCACCGGTGCTGCCTCGCCGGGCCACGCCCGCGTGCTGGCAGCGCTCGCCGTGCCCGTGGTGCCGCTCGCCGGTCGAGAAGGTCGCGCGGCAGGGCCAGATAGGCACGCAGCGCGGCCCTCACCTGTCCGAGCTCACGCTGGCCGAGCAGCCATCGCCCCTCGGCGCCGAGGGTCCGGGCGATGCGTCCGCGCCTGAGCAGGTGTCGCGCGACGAACCGCACCCGGTTGCGGTGATAGATCTCGAGGTAACGCCGGCTGCCGCGTCCAGACGAGCCGGCCTCATGATGTACGGCGACGGCTGCGGGCTCGTACGCGACCCGGAGGCCTCGCGCCCGTAGGCCCATGCAGAAGTCGACCTCTTCGAAGTACGCCGGGAAGTACGCTTCGTCGAAAGGTCCCGCGACTCGCCACGTCGACGCGCGGAACGCGAACAGCGCGCCGGTCACGTACTCCACGTCGGCGGCCCGGCAGTATGCGCGCGGGTCGGTCTGACCGCGCCCGAGGTGAAACGTCAGCCCGTTGTCGCGAACGCCGCCACCGGCATGTTGCAGCGTCGCGCCGTCGGGCTCGAGCAGGCGACCTCCGACCACACCTACGTCCGGGTCGCGCGCCAGCACCGCGACCATCGCGGCGAGCGCGTCCGGTCGGACCACGCAATCCTGGTTGATCAGCACGTGGACACGGTCGCACGCGTCGTCGTCGGCGTCGCCGCCGCCCCACTCGATCGCGGCGTTGACGGCACCGGCAAAGCCCAGATTGCGGCCACAGCTCAGCAGCCGGATCGCGTCGCCGTGACGACGCACGAGCCGCTCCGGCGCACCGTCGATGCTGGCGTTGTCGGCGACGACGACCTGCAGTGCCGGCAGATCGGACCCCAGCAACGCGTCGATGCAGTCCTCGAGCAGCGCTCCGCCGTCGTAGGCCACGACGATCGCGGTCGTCGGCAGGGCTCCCGGCGTGCTCACGCGGCCGCCCTGCGCCGGTAGGCGTCGGCCACCTCGACCGCCGTGCCGAGCGCGACGACGCGGCCCGCGTCGAGCAGCACACCATGGTCGGCGTGGCTCTCGACGAGCGCCAGGTCGTGCGTGACGAGCACGATCGTGGTGCCGCCCGCGCGCAGCTCGACGATGCGCTCGTCGCAGCGGCGCCGGAACTCCTCGTCGCCCACGGCCAGCACCTCGTCGACGAGCAGGAGGTCGGGGCTGACCGCCGTGGCCACGGCGAAGCCGAGCCGGGCGACCATCCCCGACGAGTAGTTCTTGACGGCGATGTCCATGACGTCGCCGAGGCCGGCGAAGGCGACGATCGCGTCGCGCTTCGCCACCAGCTCGCCGCGAGAAAGACCGAGCAGGCTGCCGTACAGCAGCACGTTCTCGTCGCCGGTGAGCTCCGGGTCGAAGCCCGCGCCGAGCTCGATGAGGGGCGCGATCCTGCCGCGCACGCTCACCTGGCCGCGGGTGGGCGGCACGATGCCGGCCAGCACCCGCAGCAGCGTGGTCTTGCCCGCACCGTTGGGACCGACCACCGCGAGCACATCGCCGCCGGGAACGTCGAACGAGACATCGGCGAGCGCGTCGAACCAGTCGACCCTGGGCCGCCCGGCCGCGACGCGCTTGACCACGTACTCCCGCAGCGAGCGAACGTGGGATCGCTCGTGACGGAGCCTCACTCCCAGACCGCGAACGCTCACTGCGGATCCTCGCATCGTCACAGGTAGAGGTAGAACCTTCGCTCGAGCCGACCGAACAGCGTCCAGCCGGCCGCGAGCGTGACGAGGCCGAGCGTCAGCGCGCCCGCCAGCGTGGCGGCCGACGGCGCGACGCCACCGTACAGCGGCGCGCGCAGCACCTCGAGAAACCAGTAGAACGGGTTGAGCCACAGGAACGCGCGCAGCCGGTCGGGAATCACGCTGGCGGGGTACACGATCGGCGAGGCGTAGAACCAGATGAGGAGTATCGCCTCGAAGAAGTAACGCACGTCGGAGAAGAACAGGTTCAGCGCCGACAGCGCCAGTGCCAGTCCGAGCGTGAACGCGGCCAGCGCGATCAGTGCGAGCAGGATCGCCGGCAGCATCCGCGGGTGCAGGCCGACCACGGCGCCCACGGCCACCATGAGCACGGGCAGCAGCGCGACCGACAGCACCAGGTTGACGAGGTTCGCGCCGACCGCGGCGAGCGGGAACACGGCACTCGGTACGTAGATCTTGCGCAGCACGGCCGAGCCGCCGACCAGAGCATCCATCGCCTGCACACAGCTCAGCGAGAAGAACCCCCAGGCCAGCACACCGACGATGACGTAGATCTCGTAGTGAGCAATCTCGGGAAAGACACGCGAGAACACGACGGTCAGCACCGCCATCGACAGCAGCGGATACATGAGAGCCCAGCCGAACCCGAGCGCCGAGCGCCGGTAGCGGACCTTGAGCGCCCTCGACGACAGCAACAGCAGGCAGTCGCGATAGCGGAACAGGCGTGCCAGCCCTCCCCTGTCGCTCACGCCGTCGTCGTAGATACCGTCGCCTGCGATCTCCATAGAGCTCCGAGAACTTCACTCACCGAGGCGCGTACTCCCGCACGGTCGCGACGCCCGCGCCGCCTCGCCGCCGTCGGCACCAGCAGCTTGGCGGCCACCGCCGCCGTCACTGCCAGCCGATACGCGAGCACGCCGGCGCGGCCGCAGCGACGGCGCACGAAGCGCAGCTGCCCGTCGTAGAGAGCCACCTGCGGCCAGCGACCGGCGATACGCGTGGTGCCACCGCCGGGATCGTCCACCTCGACGCGCGTGTCGACGGCCACTCGCCAGCCTCGTCGCGTGAGCCTCCAGCACAGATCCTCGTCCTCTTCGTAGAAGAAGTACCCCTCGTCGAAGCCGCACAGCTCGTCGAACGGACGCTTGCGAACCAGCAAGGTCGAGGCCCTCGCCCAGTCCACGTTCACGACCGCGCGAGCACGCGGCTCGCACGCGAACCGGCCTCCCAGCCCGAACAATGCTCGCGCCTGCGCCAGCGGTGTCAGGTATCGCAGTGCGGGGAAACGCCGCTCACCGGACCTGCCGATCGCCACCGGGGCGACCGCCGCCAGGCCCGGATCGGCCCGGAGGTCGTCGACCAGCCGCGCAACCGCTCCAGCGCTCAAGCGGACGTCACTGTTGAGGAACAGCACGAAGCGGCCGCGCGCAATACGAGCCGCACGGTTGGCGGCAGCGGCGAAACCGAGGTTCTCGGCGTTGTGCAGCATCCGCGCGTCCGCGACCGGATCGAGCCGTCGCCCGACGTTCGAGCCGTTGTCCACGACGATCACCTCGTGATCGACGCCCGTCAGGCCCGCCTCGATGCTCGCCAGGCACTCGCGCACGAGCTCTGGCGTGTTCCAGTACGGCACCACGACGGATACCAGCGGAGGCCGCCGCCGTGTCCCGTCGCCCATGTCGCCGATCATCGTCTTCTCGAGGCTCCGGCGGCAAAGCCCGCCGTCCACGTCGCGAGGGCGGCAACGTACAGCGGGAAGAGCAGAATGAACAGCGGCAGCTCGCGCGGCCTGTTCGTGAGCATCCACAGCGTGCCGCGCCCGAGCCGGCCCGCGAACAGCAGCGGCACCAGCACGGGCCGGCGCGCGAACGCGGCGCCGGGCAGCGCAGCCATCGTACGCGCGAGCGCCGAGGTCAGGCCGAGTCGGTACTGGTGGGCGAACATCCGGCCCCAGCCCGGCGGGTGGACGTGGTCGACGACCACCGTGTCGAGTCGCCGGACCGTCAGGCCGAGCTCGCGCAGCCGCGCGCACAGGACCCAGTCCTCGCCTGGATACAGATCGGGAAAGCCGCCGGCCCGGTCGAGCGCGTCCGCTCGCACGAGCAACGCCGCCGACGGTACCAGCCACGGCGTGCCGTTGCCGGCGCCGGGCTCGGCGTCCTTGAACTCGAGCAGGTGACGCAGCCACGCAACGATGCGCGGGCGGCCGCTGCTGCTCACGCTGGCACCGACGGCGGCCCGGCCATCGTCGTCGAGGGCTTCGGCCAGAAGCGCCACCGCGCCGGCGGGCAGCCGGCAATCGGCATCGACGAACAGCAGCGTCTCCGCGTCGCCCGCCAGCTCGCGGCCCACATCGCGCGCACGGCCCGCGGTCAGCCGTCGTCCGGCCTCGACGATATCCACGCGCGGCGCTCGCTCCGCGAGGTCAGACGGCCCTGGTTCGAGAGCGTCGGCCTCGAGATCGCGCGCCACGGCGCGTGCGACCCGCGCGCTGTCGTCGCCGGGCGAGACCACGACGATGGCACGGCGGACGTGATCGCGATTGTCGACGAGAAGCGAGCGCAGAGTGCGCTCGAGGGTGGCGGCGCAGAGATAGGCGGGAACGATGGCGACGCAGGGAGCGGCCGGTGCTACTCGTCCTGGGTGACGCGCAGCACCTCGCCCACGCTCGACCTGCCCTCGCGAACCTTGCGCCATCCGTCGTCTCGCAACGTGCGCATGCCCTTCTCGACCGCCATCGCCTTGATCTGGTCGGCAGGCTTGCGCGCGAGGATCATCTTACGGAGATCCTCCTCGATGTGTAGCAGCTCGTAGATTCCGGAGCGGCCATGGTAGCCGGTCGACGCGCACTCGCGGCAACCGACCGCGTCGAACACCGAGAGCTCGGCACCGCCCGCGTCGCCGCCCAGCTCGTGGACGAGCTCGGGACCGGCCGGCACCGCAGCTCGACAGTGCTCGCAGAGGTTGCGCAGCAGGCGCTGTGCCAGCACGCCGAGCAGCGAGGACGCCAGCAGGTAGTCCTCGACGCCCATGTCGAGCAGTCGCGAGATCGCGCCCGACGCGTCGTTGGTATGCAGGGTCGCGAGCACGAGATGACCGGTCAGGGCTGCCTGGATGGCGATCTCGGCGGTCTCCGGATCACGAATCTCACCGACCATGATGACGTCGGGATCCTGACGTACGATCGATCGCAGGCCGCTCGCGAACGTCAAGCCGATCTGCGACCGCACGTGGATCTGGTTCACGCCGCGCAGCTGGTACTCGACCGGATCCTCGATCGTGATGATCTTCTTGTCCGGCGAATTGATCTTGTCGAGGGCGCCGTACAGCGTCGTCGTCTTACCGGAACCGGTCGGTCCCGTTACCAGCAGCAACCCGTGCGGCTGGTCGATCATGTGCGTGAACAGCTCGAGGATGTCGGTGGGCATGCCGAGCTTGAGCAGATCGACGACGATGCTCGAGCGATCGAGGATTCTCAAAACGACGCTCTCGCCATACAGGGTGGGCAGGCTCGAGACGCGCAGGTCGATCTCGCGCCCCACCAGACGGATCTTGATACGGCCGTCCTGCGGCAACCGCCGCTCGGCGATGTTGAGCTTCGCCATCAGCTTGATGCGCGAGATGACCGCGGCCGTAAGGCTGCGAGGAGGCGGGTCGATGTCATGCAGGACACCGTCGATCCGGTAGCGGACGCGCAGCTCGTTCTCGAACGGCTCGACGTGGATATCCGAAGCGCGTTGCTCGACGCCACGAGAGAGCATCTGGTTGACCAGGCGGATGACGGGGGCCTCGCTGGCCATGTCGCGCAGGTGCTCGACGTCCTCCTCGTCGTCCTGCACGATCTCGACGCCGCTGTCGTCGCTCTCGCCGCCCTCGGTCCCGCCGAAGATGTCGTCGAAGCGCTCCATGAGATCTCGCGCTCGAACGAGAACCGGCTCGACGCGCAGGCCGGTCACGAGCTCGACGTTCTCGATCACGCTGCCGTCGCCGGGATCCGCCATCGCCAGCACGACGCTCCCGTTGTGCAGGCGGATCGGCAGGATGCGCGACGAGCGCATGTAGTCGACGCTGAGATGCTCGATGGCCGGCGGGCTGTCGGGAATGTTTTCGGCGGGCACGACGTCGACGCCGTGGAACTCGGACAGCACCGGCAGCAGGTCGTCCTCGGACAGGAAGCCCAGATCGACCAGCATGCGGTCGACCCGCTCGCCCTTCTCGGAGGCGAAGCGGCGGATCTTGCGCAGGTCGTCGATCGAGACCTTGCCGCTCGCGATCACCGCCTCGTCGAAACGATTGATCGCGACCGTCTTCTCGGCCTGCGCCTCGGCCTTGTCGGCCGGAGCCTGGTCGGTGTCCTGAACCTCGCTCGCCATCGTTACCGGGCCTGTGTTACCTCGCAGCGGGCCAGCTCACGCAGAACGCGTTCGCGCACCCGGGCGATGTCGCGGCCGATGAACACCGCCTGGGTGGTCGCGGCCGCCTCCCCCAATTTTACCCAGTTCAGCTCGTATCTCCCACACGTAAAATTGAAAAGACAGCTCCACGGGTTGCCGCTGACCCGCACGAAGCCCTTGGCGCGGTATATGGCACGCGGCAAACGCCGCAGCAGACGCTCGAAACGCGCCTGATCGAGTTCGGCCGCGCTCTGGTAGCTGAACGAGCCGATGCCGTCGGCGTGAAGGTGCCCCCCACCGGCGGGGTCGGGTCCGGAAGCCGGCCGGGCGGTGCCGGGAGCGTAGGGCGCATCGCGCCGCTCCCGGAAGCGTCGGGCCGAGGTGCCGAACATCAGATCGGTCTGCACGCGGCCGCGCTCGCACTCGACGACCAGCGCGCGTCGATTCATGCGCGCGAGCTTGCGACGCACGCGGGCGAGCTCGGCCGGCGATACGAGGTCGAGCTTGTTGATCACCACGAAGTCGGCCGCCGCGACCTGTTCACGCGCCACCCTGGTCTCGGCGAGCGCGGTGTCGAGATTTGCCGCATCGACGACCGTGATGATCGCATCGAGGGCCAGCCCCGCCTGCGCCAGGCGGACCACGATCGGCTCGGGCTCGGCGACGCCGGTCGATTCGACGATCAGCAGCGTGGGGTCGGCGGTCTCGATGAGCTCGCGGATCGCCAGGTCGAAACGGTAGTCGTCGATCGTACAGCAGATGCATCCGCTGTTGAGCTCGACCATGTTCTCGACGTAGTCGAGGCCGGTGATCACGCGGCCGTCGATGCCCACGTCGCCGATCTCGTTCATGACGACGGCAACCTTCTCACCCTCGAGCGCGCCCGAGAGCACGTGCGACAGCAGGCTGGTCTTGCCGCTGCCGAGAAACCCCGTGACGACGTCTACGGATACGTGTTTCACGTCAGCGGCACGGGCCGTCGACGTCGAGCCGCGTACGCCAGTCGTCGAGAACGGCGGCGAGCGTCTGCCGCAATGCGATGCCCGGCCGCCAGCCGGTAGCACGCTCGAGCTTGGCGGCCGAGCCGTAGTAGCGGCTCACCTCCCCTGCCCTCAGCCTCTCGCGGCGAACCTCGACCGCGACGTCGACCGAGGCCAGGTCGATGAGCGTATCCAGAACGGCTCGCACCTCGACGCCGGTGCCCGAGCAGACATTGTATACCTCGCCGGCGCGCCCGCGCTCGCAGACGTCGATGTAGGCAACGACCGCGTCGCGGACGTCGACGAAATCGCGTACCGCGCTGAGATCGCCGACCTCGATGCGACCCGGCGCCCCCTCACGCTCGCACGCGGCCACCTGGCGTGCGAAGTCGCTGCACACGTAGTCGGGCGACTGACCGGGACCGGCCTGGTTGAACGGCCGGACGCGCACGATCTCCTGGCTGCCGTGGCGTCGGCGGCACTCCTGCTCGGCGGCCGCCTTCGAGCACGCATAGGCGCCGACCGGCTCGGTTGCGTGTTCCTCGGTGATCGGCCGGTCGCCATCCGCCTGGTGGCCGTACACGGCGCCCGTGCTCACCACGACCGTGCGGGCGCCGACCCGGGCGGCACCATCGAGAACGCTGGAGGTCCCCCCCACGTTCACGGCATCGGTGAGTGCGGGATCGGCATCGGCCGACGGCACGTGCGCGATTGCGGCGAGATGGAACACGGCGTCGGGGCGCGCGTCGCCCAAGGCGACGACGACGCCGTCGTGGTCGCGTATATCGACCTGATAGGTGCAGATAGGCTGGGTGCCGAGCGTCACGATCTCATGACCGCGCGGCCTCAGCGCAAGACACAGATGCGTCCCCACGAACCCGGCCCCGCCCGTGACGAGCACACGCACCGACGCCGGCCTCAGCCCCCGGCGCGACCGTAACGGTCCTCGAGACGCACCACGTCGTCGAGCTCCGACGTGGAGGTTTCCAGCAGGTCGACAGCCTCCTTCGCCTCGAACCGGTGGCGCAGGCCGGGCGTGATGTGAAAGACGTCGCCGGTGGCCATCTCGACGACGCGCGGCTCGCCGCTGTCATCGTCGGCAACGTGCAAGGTCAAGGTGCCGCCCATCACGTAGATCGTCTCTTCCTTGACGCGGTGGTACTGGTAGCTCAGCGCGTGGCCGGCGTCGATGTGGAGGATCTTGCCGACATACCGGTCGGTCTTCGCCCAGATCAGCTCGTAGCCCCACGGCTTGTCCACGCGCTCGGGCGTGCGCTTGCCGCCCGTCGACCCGTTGTGCTCACTCATCGTTCATCACCTCCGCGTTCGGGGCCATCGCGGGCGCCGGCGAGGCGATCGCCGCAGTGCCAGCCGTGGACATCCCGGTCGCTGGGCTCGTCGCCAGCACGGATATTGTACACGTTTCCGCGACCGCCGCGCTTCGCAGCCGCCGGAAATGCCGGTGATGACCCCTCACGGCGGGGATTTCACCAGCCGTTCCTTCTCGCCCCCAGCAGGCCGCGGTCGAAGGCCGCCAGGCCCGGCGTGCTGTAGCTGAGCGCCGAGCTGCCGATGCTCGCCAGCCCGGTCAGCTCGAACTGGACCCGGACCTCGAGCTCGTCGGGGTTGACCCGGTCGATCACTCCGACGTCAATCGCCCAGCAGCGGCAATTCGACTGCAGCCTCACGCCGCCGCCCTTCTCCACCGCCTTGTCGCTCACGAAATCGTAGCGGCCGTTGAAGCCCACGCTGATCACGTCGCTGAGGGCCAGCACCATGCGCCCCTCGATCGTCTCGAGCCCGTCCTCCTCGGTGGCCACGGCGCCCTCGCGCACGAACCGATAGATCGCGTCGATGCGCGAACGGCTCGCGTCGACGCCGGGCAGACGGAAACGAGCAACCGACAGGTTCGCGGCCGCACCGCGCAGCGAGTTGCCGCCCACGTTGTACGAGGCGAGGCCGCTCAGCAGCATGCCCGGCACCGGAGTGACGGCAGCCGTGATATCCAGGTCGGAGAAGTGATCCTTGAGGACCTCGTCGTCGACGTTGTAGGTCTGCGCCAGCGACAGACGCGCGAGCTCGGCAGTGCCCCCCTCCTCCACCTCGTTCACGAGGATCCGCGAGGAGATGCCGTACGTGGCGGTCGTGCGGTCGTCGACCCGATCGAGGCCGTCGTACAGCGGCAGGTCGTTCTCGGTGCCGTCCTGGGTGAACCGGAACGCCGTGAACGGCTCGATCGTATGCCGCAGGCTCGCGAATCGACGCACGCGGCTCAGCCCGGCGTCGCCCACCGCCATCTCGCCCTCACCGGTCACCACCGGGCCGGCGACGGCCCCGGTGTCGTCGACGCCGGCAGCGTCGAGGGCCGCCGGCGTCGAGCCGCCCAGCCCCGGCAGCCGGAACGTACGAGAGACCCCTGTGCGCAGGTCGATACCGGCCTCGAACACGCCCAAGGCGGCGTAGTCGTCGAGCTTGCGCACGAGCGAGCCCTCATTGTCGCGATGGTTGGCGCCGTCCATGTGGTAGCCGGTCACGCGACCGCTCACCCAGGCGTTGGATCGCAGCGGCAGCCCTCGGATGAGCGAGCGCTCGACCTTCGCCTGGACGTCGAGGCGCTGGCCGTCGGCACCTTGCTGGCGCAGGAACTGGTCGAAGACGCCGCGCACCGAGAATGCGAGCGGCCCGACGTCGCCATCATGCGCGCCCCACAGCCGCACGGGCCGCTGCGGCACGAGATCGTCGTCGCCGAAGCCGCTGCCGGTCGTCGGATCGGGCTCGAACGTGAGCAGATCGTCGTACACAGCGGCGCCGAGACCGTAGCTCGAGTAGCCGCCCTGCCCGAGAACCCCGGTGCGCGAATCGGTGTAGCGACGACTCCGGTTGACGGACCGCTCGAAGAAGTTCGTCCCGAACGAATCGATCTCGCGCAGCACCAGGTTGTCGCTGACCGCGAGAACGTCGGCGTACAGCTGCAGTCCGGGCGTGAGGTCCTGGCGGTGCCACATGTCGAGCTGAGCGCGATCGTCGGGCAGCGAATCTCGCGCGTACAAAGGAGATTCGACGTCGGAAGCGTTGAAGTCACGAATCGCCTCGTTGAAGTACAGGACCTCGACCTCCCCCTCGATGTCCTGACGCAGGTGGTAGCGGTAGTCGAGGCCGAAGCCGAGTCGCTCGTTCGTCTCGAAATCGGCGGTGAGCGTGACGTCCTGGTGCTTGTCGATCGCCCAGAAGAACGGCTGCTCGTAGATGAAGCCTCGCTCGTTCGAGGCACCGAACTGCGGCAGCATGAACCCCGACGTGCGCTGCTGCTGCGCCGGGAACAGCGCGTAGGGCACGTACATCACGGGAACGCCCTTGATGCGGAACGTGCCCCCCTCGATCTTGCCGTAGCCTTCAAGCTCCAGGTCGACCTTGTCACCGGCGAGCTCCCAGTCGGGCTCGTGTCCGTCCTCGGCCATGCAGGTCGTGAAGTAGCCGTCCTTGAGCGTGTAGCGCATCCCCAGATGCTTGCGCACGCGCTTGCCACCGAACGTGGCGCCGCCGTTCTTCATGCGCGCGTCGAGGCCGAGCAGCTCGCCGGTCTCGTCGTCGATGTCGAGGTCGCAGGATTCCGCGGTGACGAATATCTCCGGCGTGTCGAGCGTGACCCCGCCGGTGGCGATCAGGCGACGGGCCTCTCGCTCGAAGATGAGCGTGCCGGCCTGCAGACGGGTGTCGCGCCAGGTGCCGCGCACGTCGCCCTCGAAGCGCAGCACGCCGCCGTCCTTGTCGTACGAAAGCGAATCGGCCTCGACGTCGATCGGTTCGGCGGCCGTCAGCCCGCCGGGCGCGGCGAGCAGCACGAGCATCGCCAGCGCCACGCCGCAAGCGGCACCACGGTCACGCGACGGTCGCATCGCCGAACGGCCCCCGCTGCCCGCCGCATTCCACGTACAGCTCCGCCACCAGGAAGATCGAGCCGGTGACCACCACGGTGCCGTCGCGGCCCGCGAGCCCGCGGGCCTGCGCCATCCCGTCGGCGGCGCTGGCGGCCACGGTGGCGGGGCGCAGACCGCGCACCAGCGCGACGGCATCGGCCGGATCGTACGAGCGGCGTTGCGCAACCGGCACCAGCACCACGTGATCGAAGGCCGGCAGCAGACGGCACAGCATCTCCGACCAGTCCTTGTCGTGCATGGCACCGAACAGCAGCACACGCGGGCGCGCCGGGGCCAGCGCGTCGAGCGCCGTACGCAGGCAGCTGGCGGCATGAGGATTGTGGGCGGCGTCGACAATCACCGTCGGGTGCGCGTCGAGGCGTTCGAGCCGCCCCGGCCAGCGCGTGGTTGCCAGGCCCTCGGCCAGGTCTGCGCTCGACACCGCGAACCGGTGCTCCAGCTGTCGGACGACGGCGGCGGCCACGCCTGCGTTGCGCCGCTGGTGCTCGCCGGCCAGCCCCGCGCCCTCGCTGCCGCCGACGTCACGCGGACCGAAGTCGCGCCCGTAGTGGATCCAGGGGCTGCCAGCGCGCTTCACTTCGCGCGCCACCACCGCGCGGGCGTCGAGGTCGAGCTCGCCGGTCACCAGAGGCACGCCGGGCGCGATGATTCCGCATTTCTCCCAGGCGACGCTCTCGATGTCATCGCCGAGCTGGGCACGGTGGTCGAGACCGATCGACGTGATGACCGTGCACGCCTTGTCCACGACGTTCGTTGCATCGAGTCGGCCGCCGAGCCCGACCTCGACCACGGCCAGATCGACGGCGGCACCGCGAAACTCGAGCAGCGCCACGAGCGTGGCGATCTCGAAGAACGTGAGCGCCACGCCGGTATCGTCCATCGCCCGACGCACCTCGCCCACGCGCGCGGTCACGTCGCGCTCGGCAATCATCTCGCGCCCCACGCGGATGCGCTCGCGAAACGAGAACAGATGCGGCGAGGTATACAGACCCACCCGATGTCCGGCGCCGTCGTAGGCCGAGTGCAGCATCGCCGCCGTCGATCCCTTCCCGTTGGTGCCGGCGACGTGGATCGCGGGAAACGCGCGCTGCGGATCGCCGAGACGGTCGAGCACGGGGCCCAGCCGTTCGAGCCGGAAGTCCATTCCGAGCGATGCGTCGAGGGCGTAGAGCCAGTCCAGGGTGCCCTGATAGGTCATGATCACGACGCCTTTCGATAGCTTCCGTCGAGTGCTTCGCGCAGCTCGGCGACGAAGTGGCGACACGCCTGCGGCCCCCCGGAGGCGCCGGCCTCGTGAACGGTTCGAACCAGCGCCGAGCCGACCACGACCAGGTCGGCGTAGTCGCCCACCTCGATCGCCTGCGAGGGCGACGAGATGCCGAAGCCGACGCCGACGGGCAGGCCCGTGGTATCGCGCACGCGCGTCACCAGCGAGTCGATACCGGTCGGTGCCGCGGTCCGCGCGCCGGTGACGCCCGTGACCGCGACGAAGTACACGAAGCCGCTGGCGACCCTCGCCACCGCCGCGATACGCTCTTCGCTGCTGGTGGGAGCCAGCAGGAAGATCCGATCGAGGCGGTGCTTGCGACACGCCTTGACCAGCCCTCCGGCTTCCTCGGGCGGCAGATCCACGCACAGCAGGCCGTCGACCCCGGCCTCGCTCGCGTCACGCGCCAGCTCCAGCTCTCCGTAGCGGAAGAAAGGATTGTAGTAGCCGAACAGCAGGAGCGGTACGTCGGTCTCGGCACGCACCCGGCTCACGAGCTCGAGGACGCGCGGCAACGAGCTGCCGGAGGCGAGCGCGCGCTGGCTGGCCTCCTGGATCACCGGACCGTCCGCCATCGGATCGGAGAACGGCACGCCGAGCTCGATGATGTCGGCACCGGCCTCGGCCGCCGCAAGGATCAGGCGCAGGCTCGTGTCCATGTCGGGATCGCCGACGCACAGATACGGCACCAGTGCCTTGCGATTCTCACGAGCCAGCATCGCCAGTCGCTTGCCTATGCGCGTGGACGCCACCTCAGACCTCGACCCCGAGATACGCAGCGACGCTGTGCATGTCCTTGTCGCCGCGCCCCGAAAGGTTCACCACCACGACCTGTTCGCGGTCCATCCCCGGTGCGACGCGCACGGCGTGCGCGATCGCGTGCGCGCTCTCGAGAGCGGGAATCACGCCCTCGAGCTGCGACAGTAGCTGCAAGGACTCCACCGCCTCGGTGTCGGTGACCGACACGTACGAACCACGACCGATCTCGTGCAGCCAGGCATGCTCAGGGCCGACGCCCGGATAGTCGAGGCCGGGCGCGATGGAATGCGCCTCGCGAATCTGACCGAGCTCGTCCTGCAGCAGCAGGCTCTTCTCGCCGTGCAGCACGCCGGTGGTACCGCGCGAGATCGACGCGGAGTGCGCGCCCGCGTCGAGCCCCTCGCCGGCGGCCTCGACGCCCACCAGCGCCACGTCGGCGTCGTTCACGAACGGGTAGAACATGCCCATCGCGTTGCTGCCGCCGCCGACACAGGCGATCAACATGTCGGGCAGCCGGCGCTCGGCCTTGAGGATCTGCCGCTTCGTTTCCCGCCCGATGACCGCCTGGAAGTCACGCACCATCATCGGATAGGGGTGCGGCCCCATCGTCGACCCGATCAGGTAGTAGGTGTTGCCGACGTTCGTCACCCAGTCGCGCATCGCCTCGTTGATCGCGTCCTTCAGCGTGCGGCTGCCCGACTCGACCGGCGTGACCCTGGCGCCCAGCAGCTTCATGCGAAAGACGTTGAGCGTCTGGCGACGCACGTCCTCCGCCCCCATGTACACGTCGCACTCGAAGCCGAGCAGCGCCGCCATGGTCGCCGTCGCCACGCCGTGCTGGCCCGCACCCGTCTCGGCGATGATGCGGTGCTTGTCCATGCGCCGCGCCAGCAGCCCCTGCCCGAGCGTGTTGTTGATCTTGTGCGCGCCGGTGTGGCACAGGTCCTCGCGCTTGAGGTAGATACGCGCGCCGCCGAGGTGTTCGCTCAACCTCGAGGCGAGGTACAGCGGCGTCTCGCGACCGGTGTAGCGCTTGTTCAGGTCGGCCACCTCGGCCTTGAAACCCGGATCGCGACGCCAGCGCGCGTACGCGTGCTCGAGCTCGAGCACGGCCGGCATCAGCGTCTCGGGAACGTAGCGGCCCCCGAACTCACCGAACTTGCCTCGCCTGTCAGGTAGTGCGGGCACGAGAAACGAACTCCTTGATCAGCGCATGGTCCTTGATGCCCGGGGCCGACTCCACACCGCCCGCGACGTCCACACCCCAGGGCGCGAAACGCTCGACGACGTCCGCAACACCGTTCGGCGTCAGCCCACCGGCCACCACCGCCGCCGAGAGGTCCAGGCCGTCGAGCAGCCCGTCGTCGATCCGCGTGCCGCTGCCGCCGCCCGCCGCGCTGTCGACCAGCACTCGATAGCCGTCGGCACCCGCCAGAGCGTCGGCGACCACCCGGCGTGAGCCGGCCAGCACCGCCCGAAGGACCGGCAGCCGCCAGCCGGCCACCTCGTCGTCGGCTTCGTCGCCGTGCAGCTGCACGCCGGTGACACCGGTCTCCTCCACGATGGCCTCGATACGAGCCCGGCCGGCGCGGGCAAACACGCCGTACACCGCCACGCGTGCACCGACGGCGTCGACGATGAGCCGCGCGGCGCGCGGCTCGCAGAAGCGTCGGCTGTCGGCCACGAAGTTCACCCCCACGGCATCCGCCCCCGCCTCGGCCGCGGCCTCGGCGTCCTCGACCCGCGTCACGCCGCAGATCTTCACCCAGGTTCTACTCGCTTTCATCCACGCAACAAAGCGATCAGCGCCGCGCCGGGATCGTCGGCGGCCATGAATGTCTCGCCGATCAGGAAGCCGTCGACGCCGAGACGTTCGAGCTCGGCGAGCTCGGCGACGTCGCCGAGCCCGCTCTCCGAGATGAGGCGGGTGCCGTCGGGAACGCACGCGGCAAGGCGCCGCGTCACGTCGATCGAGGTGACGAATGTCTTCAGATCGCGGTTGTTGACGCCGATGAGGGTCGCGCCCGCGCCGAGCGCCAGCTCGAGCTCACGCTCGTCGTGCACCTCGGTGAGAACGTCCACTCCCTCGGACGCCGCCGCCGCCAGCAGCTCGGCCAGCGCCGAGGCCCCGAGCGCGGCGACGATGAGCAGGATCGCGTCGGCGCCATGAGCCCTCGCCTCGACGATCTGGTACGGCTCGACGACGAAATCCTTGCGCAGCAGCGGCACGGCGCACGCGGCGCGCGCGGCCTCGAGATCGGCCAGGCTGCCGGCAAAGAACGGCCCGTCGGTCAGCACCGAGATGCAGGTCGCGCCGGCCTCCTGGTAGCTGGCAGCGTGGCGGGCCGGCTCGAAGTCCTCGCGGATGGTGCCGCGTGACGGCGACGCCTTCTTGATCTCGGCGATGATGCAGCGTCGCGTCGCCGCATCGATCGCCGACGCGAAGCCACGCCGCGGCTCGTGCCACAGCGCGCGCTCGCGCAATGCCCCCTCGCCCACGGCCCGCCGGCTGCGCGCGAGCTCGTCGTGCTTCGATCGCAGGATGTCGTCGAGGATCACGCCTGCCCCCGGCGCGTGAACGTCACGAACGCCTCCAGCCTGGCCAGGGCGGCCCCTTCCTCGACGACCTCGCGCGCCACCCGCACACCATCGTCGACGGTTTCGGTACGCCCGCCTGCGTACAGCGCGGCGCCGGCATTGAGCACCACCGCGTCCGCGCAAGCACCGCGGCGGCCATCGAAGACCTCGCGGATGATGGCCGCGTTGCGCGCGGCGTCGCCGCCGGCGAGCTCGGCGATCCCGCAGCGCCGGATGCCGAACTGCTCCGGCTCGATGTCGTAACGCGAGAGCCGGCCGTCGCGCAGCTCGACGACCGTCGTGCGCGCGGCGGGCGAGATCTCGTCACTGCCGTCGGCTCCGTGAACCACCAGGGCGTGCTCGCTGCCGAGCGATTGCAGCGCATGGGCGACCGGCTCGAGCCAGTCGCTCGAGAACAGGCCGATCAGCTGGCGGGTGGCGCCGGCCGGATTGCACAGCGGCCCGGTCAGGTTGAACAGGGTCCGGAAGCCGAGCTCGCGGCGAGCGGTGGCCACGTGCCGGACGGCCGGATGGTAGAGCGGAGCGAACAGGAAGCAGAACCCCACCTCCGACAGCGCCCGCTCGGCCTCGGCCGGCTCGAGCTCGATGCGCGCGCCGAGGGCCTCGAGCACGTCGGCACCGCCCACCGTACCCGATGCCGCACGGTTGCCGTGCTTGGCTACGCGCAGGCCGGCGGCGGCCACGACGAACGCGGCGGCGGTCGACACGTTGAACGTACCAAGCCCATCGCCGCCCGTCCCGCAGGTGTCGACGAGCGGGCCGTCGGCGGCCACCGTCACGGCGCGGCCGCGCAGCGCACGCACGGCCGCGACGAGCTCGTCGGGGGTCTCGCCCTTCAGCCGCAGCGCGGTCAGGAATGCGCCGATTTGCGCATCGGTCCAGCCGCCGTCCATGATCTGGCCGACCGCCCCCTCCATCGCGTCGGCCGTGAGGTCGTCTCCGGCAACCAGGCCGGCCAGGATCGCGCCGGGCTCGAGCACGTCAGTCGCGCTCCATCGCGGCCGCGCGCTCGAGCGCGAGCAGGATGCCCCTGGCCTTCGCCTCGCACTCGGCCTGCTCGGCTTCGGGATCGGAATCGGCCACGATTCCGGCACCGACCTGCAGGTAGACCGTGCCGTCCTTGATGAGAACGGTACGGATGGCGATGCAGGTGTCGAGGTTGCCGTCGAAGCCGATGTGGCCGACCGCCCCGCCGTACACGCCGCGGCGCGTGTGCTCGAGCTCCTCGATGATCTCCATGGCACGAACCTTGGGCGCGCCGCTGAGCGTGCCGGCCGGAAACGTCGCGCGGAACGCGTCGAAGCGATCGCTCTCGGGCCGCAGCCGGCCGCTCACGTGGGAGACGATGTGGTTGACGTGCGAGTAGCGCTCCACCGTCATCTGCTCGTCGACGCTCACCGAGCCCACCTCGGCAACCCTGCCGACGTCGTTGCGACCGAGATCGAGCAGCATGATGTGCTCGGCCTGCTCCTTCGGGTCGGCGAGCATGCGCTCGGTGAGCACGCGGTCTTCCTCGGCCGTCTTGCCGCGACGGATCGTGCCCGCGATGGGACGCACCGCGACCTGACGCCCTTGCACCTTCACCATCAGCTCGGGTGACGCCCCCACGACGATCTCCTCGCCGAGGTCGAGGTAGAACATGTAGGGCGATGGGTTGATGGTTCGCAGCGCGCGGTAGATCGAGAACGGGTGCGACGCCAGCGGCTGGGCGAAGCGCTGCGACAGGACCACCTGGATGACGTCGCCGGCGCGGATGTACTCGCGCGCGCGCTCCACGGACTGCGCATACGCGGCCGGCGTGAGGTTGGAGCGCGGCGTCACGAACTCGTCCGCGCTCGCAGCGGGCCGCGGCGGGCGGGCCTCGCCGAGCAGCGCCACCGTCTCGTCGATCGTGGCCGCCGCGGCGGCGTAGGCCGCATCGACATCGGTGTCCGGCTCGACGTTCACGAGGCTGACGACCTTCATCGTGTGGGTCACGTTGTCGAAGATGATGAAGTTGTCGGCGATCAGACCCGCGATGTCCGCCACGCCGAGGTCATCGGTGGTGTCGCACGGTAGATCCTCTACGTGGCGCACGAGATCGTAGGCCAGATAGCCGACGAAGCCGCCGCCGAAGAACTCCGCCAGGCCTTCCACCACCGCCGGCTTGAACGGCGCCAGGACCGAGGCCAGGGCGGCGAGCGGCTCGCCCTCGATCACCCGGCTTCGACCATCGCGATCGGTGACGCGCAGCGCGCCGCCCTCACCGCGCAAGGTCATCATGGGATTGGTGCCGAGCACGCTGTACCTGCCCCAGCGCTCTCCGCCCTCGACGCTCTCGAGCAGGAAACCCTGACCGCCGCGGTGCAGCTTCATGAACGCGGACACCGGAGTGTCCAGGTCGGCCGCGATCTCGCGATACACGGGGACCGTGCTGGCGTCTCGCGCCAGGCGCTTGAAGACGTCGAGGCTGGGAACGGGGCTCATGGACTCTACTCAGTACGGGCTCACGTACGCCTGGCTGAGCCCCAGATCCTTCTTGCATCGCTCGGCCATGATGCGTGCCGACTGGGGATCCTCGTAGCGCCCGATGCGCACACGATACCACTTGCCACCGGCATCCTCGACCGGCGTCACGAACGCACCGTAGCCGTTGCCCTCGAGATCGGAGACCATCGACTCGGCCTCCTCTGGGTTGCGGGTGGCGAGGACCTGGACCGTGTAGCCACCGGTTTGGCCGGCGCCGCCGGCATCCTCGCTCTCGTCGGGCTCGCCGGTGTCGGCGCCCGCGCCGTCCTCGTCGAGTCCGGGCTCGGCCGGCGGTGAAGGCTCGGCCGCAGCCGGAGCGCTCCCGTCGTCGGCCGGCTCGGCTTCGGCCGGCGGCGGCTCGGCAGGGCGTGGTCGCGGCCCGGGACGCGCGGCCGGCTGTGGCGCGGGCTCGTTTGCGGCGGCCTCCTCGGCGCCCGCGGCCGGCGCCGCCAGCGGATCGGCGGGCGGATCGGTGACCGGCACCCGCGCCACGCGCTCGTCGGGCGGCGTATGCCGGGCCGCGGTCTCGCGACCCACGTAGAAGCCGAGGAAGAAGACCAGTACCGCGGTGGCCGTGAAGCTCGCCGCAAGGACGCCGAGCTCGACCAGGGTGAACTCGAACTGTCCCCTACCCCGGCGCGCCATGTCCGCTACATTCGCTCGGGCGCGCTCACGCCGACCAGGGTGAGCGCCCTGCCGATGACCTGCTTCACCGCCCCCACCAGCAGCAACCTCGCCGCCGTGAGCTCGGCGTCGTCGGAAACGCACTTGTTGCGCGTGTAGAAGCGGTGGAACTCGCCCGCCAGACGCTGCGCGTAGAACACCACGCGGTGAGGCTCGTGGCTGGTCGCGGCCGCCTCCACCACCGCCGGGAACTCGTCGAGCACCTTGATGAGGCCGATCTCATCCTCGTTGCCGAGCGCGGCGACCGTTGCGGATGCGGCGTCGGGCAGCGCGACCCCGCGCTCGGCGGCCTGGCGGAAGATTCCCGCGATGCGCGTATGGGCGTACTGAACGTAGAACACCGGATTCTCGGCGGTCTGGCGACGAGCCAGCTCCAGATCGAAGTCGAGCTGAGCATCCGACTTGCGCATGAGGAAGAAGAATCGCGCGAGGTCGGCGCCCACCTCGTCGACGACGTCGGCGAGCGCGACGAACGTGCCGGTGCGCTTGCCCATCTTCATCGGCACCCCGTCGCGCGTGAGGTTGACGATCTGGACGAGCACCACCTCGAGCCGACGCGGGTCTTCGCCGACGGCGGCGAGCGCCGCCTCGACACGCTTGATATAGCCGTGATGATCGGCGCCCCAGATATCGATCACGAGGTCGTAGCCGCGCACCAGCTTGCCGTGATGGTAGGCGACGTCGGCGGCGAAGTACGTGAGCTGACCGTCGCTCTTTACGAGCGCGCGATCCTTGTCGTCACCGAACTCGGTCGATCGGAACCACAGCGCGCCCGCTTCGTCGTAAAGATGACCGGCCTCGCGCAGACGCTCGATGCCCGCAGCGACGGTCCCGTCCTCGCGTAGACATCGCTCGCTCGTGAAATGGTCGAAACGGATGCCGAACGCCTCGAGATCGGCGCGGATCCGCTCGAGCATGCGAGCACCGGCCCAGCGCGCCATGTGCTCGACCGCCTCTGCCGGCTCGGCGCCGAGCCAGCGATCGCCCTCGACATCGACCAGCTCGCCTGCCAGCTCGGTGACGTAGTCACCGGGATAGCCGTCGTCGGGGAACGGCTCGTCCCGCCCCAGACATTGCAGATAGCGAGCACGCACCGAGCGACCCAGGACCTCCATCTGGCCGCCGGCATCGTTCACATAGTACTCGCGATCCACGTCATAGCCGGCGGCCTCGAGGATGCGCGCGAGCGCGTCACCCGTGGCCGCGCCGCGGCCGTGGCCGATGTGCAGCGGGCCGGTCGGATTGGCCGACACGAACTCCACCTGGATCCTGCGGCCCTCCCCCAGCGCGCACGACCCGTAGTCGTCGCCCGCGGCGATGATCGACAGGAGCCGCTCGCGCCAGGCGGCGTCGCTGAACGTGAAGTTGATGAACCCCGGGCCGGCGATCTCGACCTCGCGCACGGCACCGGCCCGGTCGTCGAGGTGCCGGACGATCGCATCGGCGATCTCGCGCGGCGGACGTCGTGCCGCCTTCGCCAGGGTCATCGCGACGTTGGTGGCAAGATCGCCGTGACCGTCGTCGCGAGGGCTCTCGACGTGCGGATCGGGAACGTCGGGAATGGAAAGGTCACCCGCGTTCATGGCGCGCTCGAGCGCCTCGCAGATCAGCCCTTTGAGGAAGTCCTTCATTCGGCGCGCACGTGTACGTGACGCGTCGAGCTGGCGAGACGCCGGATGCCTCCCGCCGCGACAGGCGTCAACGGCCCCAGAACTACCAAGTCAGGCCGGAGCCGCAACCCCGCGACTGCACGGGGGCGGGAAGCGGCGGGATGCCGCCGGCCGCCGGGGTTACTTCCCGGTCGCCGACCCGCCGGCGGGTGCTGCGCCCTCACCGAGCTCGGTGAGCTCGACCACCGACTGCGGAGCACAGTCGCCGCGTCGGTGCCCGACCTTGATGATGCGCGTGTAGCCGCCATTGCGGTTCGTGAAGCGCGGTGCGACCTCGCCGAACAGACGCGCGAGCGCCGCGTCGGTACGGATGTAGCGGCGCGCCCTGCGACGGGCGGAAATGGTCTGCTGCTTGCCGAGCGTGATCATGCGATCGGCATGGCGGCGCAGCTCCTTCGCCTTCGCGTCGGTCGTCGTGATGCGACCGTTCATGATCAGCGACGTCACCATGTTGCGAAACATGGCCCGGCGGTGCGCGGTCTCCCGGCCCAGCTTTCGACCGGTCTTGAGGTGCCTCATGGGCTAGTACTTCTCCTGCTCGAGCCGCATCCTGTCGAGCTGCTCGCGATCGGGAAAGCTCGCCAGCTTCATGCCGAGGCCGAGGCTCATCTCGGTGAGCAGCTCCTTGATCTCGAGGAGCGACTTGCGGCCGAAGTTCTTGGTCTTGAGCATCTCGCCTTCGCTACGCTGGACCAGCTCGCCGATGTACTTGATGTCGGCGTTCTGGAGACAGTTCGCCGAGCGCACCGACAGGTCGAGCTCGTCGACGCAACGAAACAGATTCTCGTTGAGCGGCTCGGACTCCGGCTCGACCACCGCCTCCTGCGCCTCGATCGCCTCGGCGTCGAAGTTGATGAGCACCGAGACCTGGTCCTGGAGAATGCGAGCGGCCACGGCCACCGCATCGTCCGGCCGGACGCTGCCGTCGGTCCAGAGCTCCAGGCCGAGCTTGTCGTAGTCGGTTCGCTGCCCGACGCGGGCACTGGTGACCGAGAAGTCCACCTTGCGTACCGGCGAGAACGCGGCATCCATGGCGATGGTGCCGACCGGCGCTTCCTCGTCGCGGTTGCGATCGGCCGACACGTAGCCGCTACCACGCCTGGCCGTCACCTCCATGCGAAGCCGGGCGCCCGGAGAAAGCGTGGCGACGTGCCGCTCGGGGTTCAGCACCTCGACGTGTGCGCCGAAGTTGATGTCCCCGGCCGATACCGTTCCCTCGCTGCTCGATTCGAGCACGCCCGTGTGGCGCTGCCCCTCGTGGATCTTGAGGCGCACTTCCTTGAGGTTCAGCACGATATCGGTGACGTCCTCGGTCACACCCTCGATCGTCGAGAACTCGTGCAGCACCTCGTCGATCTTGACCGCCGTGATGGCCGCTCCCTTGAGCGACGAGAGCAGGATCCGCCTCAGCGCGTTGCCGATCGTGGTACCGAACCCTCGCTCGAACGCCTCGAGGTCGAAGCGACCGTAGCGCTCGTCGAGCGCCCGGATCTCCAGCTTGGGTCGGATCAGATCTTTCCAGTTGTCTAACATACCGCCAATGCTCCACGCACGCGCCCGACACGGCGCGCGACTTCGGGTTTATTTCGAGTACAGCTCCACGACGAGACGCTCGTTCACGGGGATCGTGAGCTCCTCGCGATCGGGAAGCTTGAGAATGCGTCCGGTGAAGCTCGGGGCGTCGAACTCCATCCACGTCGGCACGCCGCGACGCTCGGTGAGCTCGACGGCCTCCTTGAACGGGGCCTTCGCCCTGCTCTTCTCGCGCACGCCGATCTCGTCCCCGGCACGCGTCAGGTAGGACGGAACGTCCACGCGCTTGCCGTTCACCGTGAAGTGACGGTGGCGGACCAGCTGGCGCGCCTCGGCGCGCGAGCGCGCCATGCCCATCCGGAACACCATGTTGTCCAGACGACGCTCGAGAAGCTGCAGCAACGCTTCGCCGGTGACCTGGCGCGAGCGCTCGGCCATGTCGAAGTAGCGCTTGAACTGCTTCTCGAGCAGACCGTACATACGCTTGAGGCGCTGCTTCTCACGCAGCTGCACCGCGTACTCCGAGACCTTACGCCGCCGCCCCTGGCCGTGCTGCCCGGGCGCGTAGTTGCGCCGCTCGATTGCGCATTTGTCGGTGTAGCAGCGCTCGCCCTTCAGGAAGAGCTTCATGCCCTCCCGGCGACACAGCCTGCACACCGGATCCGTATATCGTGCCATCTTTCAGTCGACTCCGTTACGCCTTCCGCGCGCGATCACACGCGCCTCTTCTTCGGTGGACGACAACCGTTGTGCGGAATCGGCGTCACGTCCTTGATGGCCAGCACCTGGAAGCCGGCCGCTCCGAGAGCACGCACCGCCGACTCGCGGCCCGCTCCCGGCCCCTTGACGAAGACCGAGACGCTACGCATCCCCATGTCGATCGCGATACGGGCCGCCCGCTCGGCGGCCACCTGGGCCGCAAACGGGGTTCCCTTTCGCGAGCCCTTGAAGCCGGCTGCGCCGGCGCTGCTCCACGACACCACGTTGCCCTTGGGATCGGCGATCGTGATCGTGGTGTTGTTGAACGTCGCGCGAATGTGGGCCACGCCCTCGCTGACCGTTCGCTTGCCCTTGCGTCGCCTGGCCGCCGCGGAGGCCGCCTGCTGTCTCGCCTGCTGTCTCGTTGCCATCTTCTATAAGCCCGTTCTATCGCTTGGGCGCCTGTTTCTTACCCGCGATCGCCTTGCGCGGGCCCTTGCGCGTGCGTGCGTTGGTGTGGGTACGCTGACCTCTCACCGGCAGGCCGCGCCTGTGGCGCAGCCCCCGGAAGCAACCGAGATCCATGTAGCGCTTGATGTGACTCGCGATCTCGCGTCGCAGGTCGCCTTCCACCTTGAAACTCTGGTCGATGACCTGACGTATCTTGCTGATCTCGTCGTCGTTGAGGTCGTCGCTCTTCTTGCCGCCATCGATCTCGGCGGCCTCGCAGATTTTCCTGGCCGAGGTCCGGCCGATGCCGAAAATGTAGGTGAGCGCGATCTCCATTCGCTTGTTACGTGGGAGATCGACTCCAGCGATACGCGCCATTCTTCTTACCCTTTCCCCGGCCTAGCCTTGCCGCTGCTTGTGACGGCGGTTCTTGCAAACTACCCGCACCACGCCCTTGCGCTTGATGACCTTGCAGTCGCGACAGATCTTCTTGACCGATGCTCGTACTTTCATTGCCTGTTCACCTAGACCTGCGTCAGGATCTCGGGGCCGTCGTCGGTAACGGCGACCGTGTGCTCGAAATGTGCCGATCGCTGACCGTCAGCGGTTACCGCGGTCCAGCCGTCGTCCAGAACCCGGACGCCGGCGACGCCCATGTTGATCATCGGCTCGATGGCGATCACCATGCCGGCCTTCACGGCCCGCCCCTTCCCGCGAGTCCCGAAGTTCGGAACCTGCGGCTCCTCGTGCAGCCGGTGCCCGATGCCGTGCCCCACGAAGTCGCGGACCACCGAGTACCCCTCGGCCTCGGCCCGCTCCTGCACTGCCGCACCTACGTCGCCAAGACGCCGTCCGGGGCGCAGCTGCTCGATGCCGGCATACAAGCTGCTCTCGGTGACCTCGAGCAAGCGGCGCGACTCTTCGTCGATCGTACCCACCGCCACGGTGTAGGCCGAGTCGCCGTAGTAGCCACCGTGCTCGACGCCGAAATCGAGGCCGATGATGTCGCCCTCGACGAGCTCGCGGTCAGACGGTATGCCGTGCACGATCTCCTCGTTGACCGATGCACACAAGACCGCCGGGAACACCGCGCTACCAACCCGGTAGTTCTTGAACGCGGAGCGCGCACCGGCGTTGTGGATCATCTTCTCGGCCGTGCGGTCCAGATCCCCCGTCGTCACGCCGGGCCGGACCATGCCGCGCAAGGTGGTCAGGATCTCGGCGACGATGGCAGCCGGACGGCGCATCTTGTCGATCTCGGCGCTGGTCTTGAGCTCGATCACGGCGCGGCCCCCACGACCGTGAGGATCCGACCGAAGATCTCCTCGGGCGTACCCACGCCTTCGACCTCGCGCAGCACCGACGCGCTACGGTAGAAGCTCAGCAGCGGGCTCGTCTCGTCGGTATACACCGAGAGCCGCGCGCGCACGGTATCCTCGTCGTCGTCCGAGCGTCCTTCCTGCTCGCGACGCCCCTGCAGGCGCTGGATGATCTCGTCGTCATCGACCGCCAGCGATACCACGTGGTCGAGCGACCAGCCGTCGTCGGCCAGCATCGTCGTCAACGCCTGTGCCTGGGCGACGTTGCGCGGAAAACCATCGAGGAGGAAGCCGCCGCCGCAGTCGGCGGCAGCCAGTCGCTCACGCATCATGTCCAGCACGAGCTCGTCAGGAACCAGACGCCCGGCGTCCATGTACTGCTTGGCCTTCATGCCGAGCTCGGTCTGCCGTGCGACGGCGTCACGAAGCAGGTCGCCCGACGAGATATGAGGCACACCGAGGCGCTCGTGCAGCATCGCACTCTGCGTCCCCTTGCCCGAACCAGGTGGTCCCAGAACGATCAACCTCATGGCTCGCTAGCGGCGCCCCCTGACCTTCGCTTTCTTCATGAAGCCTTCGTAGCTTCGCTGGATCAGGTGAGACTGCATCTGGGCGACGGTGTCGATGGCCACGCCTACAACGATGAGAAGCGCGGTACCACCGAAGAAAAACGGGACGTTGAAACGAGAGATGAGGACCGTGGGCAGTACACAGACCATCGCGACGTAGATCGCCCCACCGAGCGTGAGCCGCGAGAGGATCCTGTCGATGTACTCGGCCGTCCGCGCCCCTGGGCGGATGCCTGGAATGAAGCCGCCGAACTTCTGCATGTTCTCGGCCACGTCGACCGGATTGAACACGACGGCCGTATAGAAGTAGCAGAAGAAGATGATGCCGACGACGTACACCACGTTGTAGACCAGGCCGCCGGGCTGCAGGTAATCGGCGGCCTGCTGGAACACCGGATACTGGACGAACTGCGCGATGGTGGCCGGAAAGATCAGCAGCGACGACGCGAAGATCGGCGGAATGACGCCGGCCGTGTTCACCTTGAGCGGCAGGTGCGTGGCCTGGCCGCCGTACATCTTGCGGCCCACCACACGCTTGGCGTACTGAACCGGGATCCGGCGCTGACCGCGCTCGATGAAGATGATGGCGCCTACCGTCGCGATCATGAGCGCCGCGAGGAACACCAGGACCAGCGGGCCCAGCTCGCCCTGCCGCACGTAGCTGAACGTGGTGACGAGCGCAGACGGAATCGAGGCCACGATGCCGGCGAAGATGATCAGGCTGATTCCGTTGCCGATGCCGCGTTCACTGATCTGCTCGCCGATCCACATGATGAACGACGTGCCCGCGGTCAGCGTGAGCATCGTCATCAGCCGGAATCCCCAGCCCGGGAAGCCCACCACCGAGCCGCCGCCCGGCGTCTGGATCTGCTCGAGGCCGAGCGAGATGAACAGCCCCTGGATCAGCGCAAGCCCCACCGTGCCGTAGCGCGTGTACTGCGTGATCTTCTTCTGGCCCTGCTCGCCTTCCTTCTTGAGCTGCTCGAGATAGGGCACCACCATGGTCATCAGCTGCAGGATGATGGACGCCGAGATGTACGGCATGATGCCGAGCGCGAAGATCGAGAACCGTTCGAGCGCACCGCCGGAGAACAGGTTGACCATGTCGAACACGGTGCCCTGCGCCTGGCGGAAGTACTCCGACATCGCCTGGCCGTTGATGCCGGGCGTCGGAATGGCGACCCCGATGCGATAGACGGCCAGCATCGCCAGGGTGAAGCCCAGGCGGCGGCGCAGCTCCGGAATGCGCGGTACGTTCTGAATGCCCTCGAACACTTACGGCCCCTACGAGTCCTGAGAGCTCTCGGACGCCGGCTTCTCGGCCTGCGCCGTCACCACCTCGGCCGTGCCGCCGGCCTCGCGAATCGCCGCCAGCGCAGACTTGGAGAACGCGTCCACGCGCACGGTCAGGCCCTTGTCGAGCTCACCGTTGGCGAGCACCTTGATCGGCATGCGTCGGCGCGCCAGACCGGCCTCGCGCAGCGCCACGGCGTCGACCACCGTACCGGCGTCGAAGCACGCCAGGTCGCCGACGTTGACCACCTGGTAGGCCGTCCGGTTGAAGTTCTTGAAACCGCGCTTGGGCAGGCGCCGGGCCATCGGCATCTGGCCGCCCTCGAAGCCCGGAACGACGTTGGCGCCAGCGCGAGCGCCCTGTCCCTTGTGGCCGCGCGATGAGGTCTTGCCACTTCCCGAGCCGGGACCGCGGCCGACGCGCTTGCGGGGCTTGCGCGAGCCCGGTGCCGGTTTCATCGAGTCGAGCTGCATCGGTCAGTCCTCCACCTTCACCAGGTGTGCCACCTTGCGAATCATCCCCTGCACGGGGGCCGAGCCACGCACGATGGCGGAACGGCCGCGACGGGTGAGGCCGAGGCCGCGCAGGGTCGCGCGCTGGCGTTCGGTGCAGCCCGAGAAGCTGCCCGTCAGGGTGATGCGAACCATCTCGTCGTTCACTGCGATCTCCGATTTCCTAGCGCAGCTCGGCGAGCTGCTTGCCGCGCACGGCGGCGATGTCTTCCGGCCGCAACAGCTGACACAGCGCATCCATCGTGGCCTTCACGACGTTCTGCGCATTGTGCGAGCCCAGGCACTTCGTGAGCACGTTCTCGACACCGGCCAGCTCGACGACGGCGCGAATACCGCCGCCGGCGATCACGCCGGTACCGGCCGAGGCCGGTTTGAGAAGCACGAGCCCCGCACCGTGATGCCCCTTGACCGTGAACGGGATGGTGCCCTCGCTGAGCGGCACTTCGAGCATGTTCTTGCGCGCCTTCTCCGCTCCCTTGCGAATCGCCTCGGGAACTTCCTTGGCCTTGCCGATGCCGTAGCCGACGTGTCCGGCCGCGTCGCCCACCACCACCAGCGCGCTGAAGCTGAAGCGGCGACCGCCCTTCACGACCTTGGCAACGCGGTTGATGTAGACGACCCGCTCTTTGAGGTCGACCCCATCGAGCTTGAAAGACTGTGTCTGACGTCGAGGCAAGCTTATTCCTCTCCCGTTTCGAGCCTACAGTGCCAGCCCGGATTCGCGCGCCGCATCGGCAAGGGCCTTGATCCTGCCGTGATAGCGATACCCGTTCCGGTCGAAGACCACGGCACCGATGCCGAGGCCCTTGCACTTGTCGGCGATCTCGGCGCCGAGCGCCTTCGCCTTGTCCTTGGTGAGGCCGGCGCCGCCGGCCTTGAGAGTCGACGCAGCCGCCAGGGTGCGGCCGCTCTCGTCGGAGATTACCTGAACGTAGAGATACTTGTTCGATCGGAACACGCTCAGGCGCGGCTTCGCGTCGCTGCCGTGAACCTTGTCGCGAACCCTGCTTCGACGCCGGATACGCGCGATACGTCTGGTCGATGATGCGTCCATGATTACTTGGCGACCCCGGCCTTGCCTGCCTTGCGCTGGACCTGCTCGTCGGAGTAGCGGATCCCCTTGCCCTTGTACGGCTCGGGCGGCCGCAGCTTGCGAATTCCTGCCGCCACTTCGCCCACGAGCTGTCGATCGACGCCGGCGACCGTGACCACCGTCTGCTTGTCGACCGACGCGCTGACGCCGTCGGGAAGCTGGTAGACGATCGGGTGCGAGAACCCGAGGGTCAGGTTCAGCACGTTGCCCTTCGCGTCGGCGCGGAAGCCCACACCGTTGATCTCGAGCACACGCGTGAACCCGGTGCTCACGCCCTCGAGCATGTTCGACAGCAGGCTTCGCATCAGCCCCTGCTTCGCACGCTGCTCGCGACCGTCGTCGGCGCGCTTGACGAGCACGGTGCCGTCACCGACCTCGACCGACGAGCCGTCGACGAGGGTCATGCCGAGCTTGCCCTTGGGCCCCTCGACCGAGACGTCGCGGCCTGCGACGTTCACCTTGACGCCCGATGGCACCGGCAATGGAAACTTACCGAGACGCGACACGTCACCAGACCTCGCAGAGTACTTCGCCGCCGACGTTGCGACGCCGGGCCTCGCGGTCGACGAGCAGGCCGGCCGGCGTGGACAGGATGCTCACGCCGAGGCCGCCGCGCACCGCAGGCGCATCCTTGGCCGAGGTGTAAGAGCGCAGCCCCGGGCGGCTCACCCGGCGCACGCCCACGATGCTCGGCTGGCCGCTGTCGGTGTAGCGCAGCAGCACCGTCATCTTTTTTTCCGCGCCGCTGCCGCTCACGACCACGTCGCGCGCGTAGCCCTCGGCCACCAGCACGCGGGCAACCTGCTCCTTGATCCTGGAGTACGGCACGTCGGTCTTCTCATGGCGCGCCGCGCTGGCGTTACGGATGCGCGTGAGCAGGTCGGATATCGGATCTGTCATTCCCATCGATCGACGCTCCCTACCAGCTCGCCTTCACCATGCCGGGGATCAGCCCACGACGCGCCATCTCGCGCAGGCAGATGCGGCACAGCTTGAAGCGGCGATACACGCTGCGCGGGCGACCGCACTGCTGGCAGCGGGTGTAGCCCCTGACGCGGAACTTCGGCTTGCGCTCCGCCTTGATGATCATGCTCTTCTTGGCCATGCCGTGGTCTATCTCCGAATCTCGCTCAGGTGCGCAGTGGCACGCCGAGAGCTTTCAGCAACGCGCGGCCCTGGGTGTCGTCGGCGGCGCTCGTCACGAGGGTGACACTCACCCCCAGAATTTTCTCGACGTTGTCCAGGTCGATCTCCGGAAAGATGATCTGTTCTCGAACGCCAAGCGTGTAGTTGCCGCGGCCGTCGAACCCCTTCGGATTCAAGCCGCGGAAGTCTCGCACTCGCGGCAAGGCCACGCTGATCAGCCGCTCGAGGAACTCCCACATGCGCTGGCGCCGCAACGTCACGGCCACACCGATGGGCATCCCCTCGCGCAACTTGAAGTTCGCGATCGCCTTGCGTGCCTTCCTCACCACCGGCCGCTGCCCTGCGATGCGGGAAAGGTCGTCGACCGCCTGGTCGATCAGCTTCGGATTCTGGACCGCCTCGCCCAGACCGATGTTGACCACGATCTTCTCCAGTCGCGGTACCGCCATCGAACACTTGATCTTCAGGTCGCTCTTGAGCGCCGGCAGGATTTCCTGCGCGTAGCGCGTGCCGAGTCTCGTTCCGTTGCTTTCCGTCATCGCCCTGGCTCGCCCTGCTCCCTATATGACGTCGCCGCTCTTGCGGCTCACGCGCACACGCTTGCCGTCGGACAGCTGCTTGCGCCCGATTCGCGTCGGCTTGTTCGTGCTCGGACAGACCAGCATCACGTTCGAGATGTGCAGCGACGCCTCCTTCTCGACGATGCCGCCCGGCTGCTGCGGCGAGGTTCCCTTCTGGTGTCGCTTGATCATGTTCACGCGCTCGACGAGCACGCGGTCGCGATCGCGCAACACGCGAATGACCTGGCCGGTCTTGCCCTTTTCCTTGCCGGCGATCACAAGCACGTTGTCGCCCTTTTTCAGCTTTGCCTTCGCCATCACCCTCTCTCGCGTCCTTACAGCACCTCGGGGGCCAGCGAGATGATCCTCATGAACCGCTTGGCACGCAGCTCGCGTGCAACCGGTCCGAAGATACGAGTTCCCACCGGCTCGCCCTGGTTGTCGATGATCACGGCCGAGTTGGTATCGAACCGGATGTACGATCCGTCGGGTCGGCGCGTTTCCTTGCTGGTACGCACGACAACGGCCTTGACGACGTCGCCCTTGGAGACCTTGCCGCCCGGGATGGCCTCCTTGACCGCCGCCACGATGATGTCGCCGATGTAAGCGTAACGACGCCGCGTACCGCCCAGCACCTTGATGCAGAGCACCCGACGCGCGCCCGAGTTGTCGGCCACGTCCAGTACTGTCTCCTGGGCGATCATGCCTCGCTCTCTTCCTTGATCTCCGGCGCGTCCCTGACGGCGCGCTCGAGCACTGTCCGCAGGCGCCAGCGCTTGCGCTTGCTCATGGGGCGCGACTCGCAGATCACGACGCGGTCGCCCTTGACGCCCTCGTTGCGCTCGTCGTGGGCGAGGTACTTCTTGTTCACCTGCACGTACTTGCGGTACTGCCGGTGCTTGATGCGCCGACGAACGGACACCACGATCGTCTTGTCCATGGCGTCACTCACGATGACGCCTTCCTTGGTCCGCGCCTTGGTGCGCGCGTCGGCCGTCGCCTGCGATTCGGTCGTGTCGGCCATCAGCTCGCGCCTCCCGCCTCGGCTGTTCGCTTCTGCCGGAGAACGGTCAGCAGGCGCGCCAGGTCTTTCTTCGCCGTCTTGAGGTCAGAGGTCTTGTCGAGCCGGCGTGCGTGCCTCTTCATGGCCAGCCGCGCCAGGTCTTCACGGATCTCGACCTCGGTCTTCTCGAGATCGCCCACCGTCATCGATCGCAGCTCCTCAGGCGTGGGCATGAGCACCCTCCCGCTCGCAGAACCGCGTCTCGCACGGGAGCTTCTGTGCCGCGAGCCGCAGAGCCTCGCGCGCGATCTCGGGGCTCACGCCTTCCATCTCGAACAGCATGCGGCCGGGCTTGACGGGCGCGCACCAGCCCTCGGGAGAGCCCTTGCCCTTGCCCATCCGCACCTCGGCGGGCTTCTTCGAGAACGACAGGTCGGGAAAGATGCGAATCCACACGCGGCCACCACGCTTGATGTGGCGCGTGATGGCGATTCGGGCGGCCTCGATCTGGCGCGATGTGATGCGCGCAGGCGTTATGGCCTTCAATCCGAAATCGCCAAACGCGAGCGAGTTGCCACGCCCGGCCAGGCCGCGCGTGCGCCCCTTCTGCTTGTGCATCTTTCGATACTTTGTCTTCTTCGGTTGCAGCATGGCCTCGGATCCCTAAGCGACCTTGCGCTCCTCCTGAGGACGACCGGCGGTATCACCGCGGTACACCCACACCTTGACGCCGATCACGCCGAACGTCGTACGCGCCTCGGCGAACCCGTACTGCACGTCGGCGCGCAGCGTATGCAGCGGGACACGGCCCTCGCGATACCACTCGGTACGCGCGATCTCGTGGCCCCCCAGGCGACCGGCCGACTGCACGCGAATGCCGAGGGCACCCATGCGCATGGCGCGTGCGACGGCCTCCTTCATGGCGCGGCGGAACATGATGCGCCGCTCGAGCTGCATGGCGATGTTCTCGGCCACGAGCTGAGCGTCGAGGTCGGGCCGCCGGATCTCGTGAATCTCGACGAAGCTGTCCCTGCCGGCGATCTGCATGATCTCCTTCTTCAGCTTCTCGATCTCGACGCCCTTCTTGCCGATCACGATGCCGGGACGCGCCGTGTAGATGTTCACCTTCACCTTGCTTCCCGAGCGCTCGATCTCGATGCGCGGTACGCCGGCGTGGTTCAGCCTCTTCTTCAGGAAGTCGCGAATGCGAGAGTCCTGATGCAGCAGCGCCGCGTAGTCCTTCTCGGCGAACCACTTCGAATCCCAGGTGTCGGTCACCCCGACACGAAAGCCTCTTGGATGTGTTTTCTGTCCCACGACTCGTACCCGGCCCGGGGGCCTTAGCTACTGGCTCCGCCCCGCTCGTCGAGCACGAGCGTGATGTGACTGCTCTTCTTTTCGATGGTGAACGCTCGCCCCTGCGCCCGCGGCCGCCAGCGCGACCAGGTGGGGCCCTCGTCGACGAACGCGGTCTTCACGTACAGACGGTCGACGTCGACGTTCTGCGTGTCCTCGGCGTTCGCAATCGCCGAGCGCAAGGTCTTGGCGACGATGCGAGCCGCCTTCTTCGGCGTGAGATCGAGAATGCCGAGGGCCTTGTCGACGTTCTTGCCGCGCACCATGTCGATCACCAGCCGAGCCTTGCGGGGCGCGATGCGCGCGTAACGAGCTTTTGCCTTGCATTCCATGCTTCGCCCCTACCGCTTGACGTCGGCCTTCCGGACCCCGCCGTGGCCGTGGTAGGTACGCGTCGGCGAGAACTCGCCGAGCTTGTGGCCGACCATGTTCTCCGTGATGTAAACCGGCACGAAGCGACGCCCGTTGTGGACGGCGAGCGTGTAGCCGACCATCTCCGGGCTGATCATCGAGCGTCGCGACCACGTCTTGATGGGACGGCGATCGTCGACACTCCGGGCTTCGATCTTCTTCATGAGGTGGCCGTCGATGAACGGCCCCTTCTTTACCGATCTGGGCATCTACTCGCGCCTCTACCTGCGTTTCTTGCGGCGGGCCACGATGTACTTGTCCGTGGTCCGGTTGCGCCGCGTCCTGTATCCCTTGGCGGGCTTGCCCCAGGGCGTGGTCGGATGGTTTCCCTTCGAGCGTCCCTCGCCGCCGCCGTGCGGATGGTCGACGGGGTTCATGGCGATGCCGCGCACCGACGGGCGCCTGCCCGCCCAGCGTGACCGGCCCGCCTTGCCCAGCTTGACGTTCTCGTGCTGCGCGTTGCCGACCGTGCCGATCGTCGCACGGCACTCCTGGCGAACATTGCGAAGCTCGCCCGACGGCAGCCGCAGCAGCGCATAGCTGCCTTCCTTGGCAACCAGCTGCGCGGCCGTACCGGCGCTGCGCACCATCTTGGCGCCACCGCCGGCCTTCAGCTCGATGTTGTGAACGATGGTACCGACCGGGATGTTGGCCAGCGGCAGAGCGTTGCCGGGCTTGATGTCCGAGCCGCGCCCGGCCTCGACTGCGTCGCCCACCTTGATCTCGCTCGGGGCCACGATGTAGCGCTTCTCGCCGTCGGCGTAGACCACCAGCGCGATACGCGCCGACCGGTTCGGATCGTATTCGACGGAGGCGACCTTGCCCGGGACTCCGTCCTTGATGCGCCGGAAGTCGATCACCCGAAAACGCCGCTTGTGTCCGCCGCCGCGGTGACGCGACGTGATGCGGCCGTTGACGTTGCGACCACCGCTCTTCTTGAGCGGCTCGAGCAGCGACTTCTGCGGTGCAACCGCCGACACCTCGTCGAAATCGAAACCGGTCTGGAACCGTCTGCCCGGCGAGGTCGGCTTGAACTTCTTGACTGCCATCGACTCGTACCTTCTCGTGCCCGTCGTGCGCTCAGACCTGCTCGAGCAGGTCGAGGGTCTGTCCCTCGGCCAAGGTCACGTACGCCTTCTTCCACGACGCCTTGCGGCCGGCGTGTCGGCCCTGGCGGTATCGCGCCTTGCCCAGGTAGTTCACCGTACGTACGGCGGCGACCTTCACGTCGAACAGCTTCTCTACCGCGCGCCGGACCTCGTCCTTGGTAGCGTGCGGATCGACCCGGAAGACCACCTGGTTCGACGTCTCCGAGACGAGCGTCCCCTTCTCGGTGATGAGTGGGGCCTGGATGATGTCGAGTCGCGTGCCTGCGTTGCTCATCGCGCGCACCGTCCTTCGATGGAATCGAGCGCCGCCTGGGCGATCACCAGCGTCTCGTGGCGAAGCAGATCGTACACGTTGAGCGCCTCGGGCGTGGCGACCAGCACGCCGGGGACGTTGCGCGCCGACAACTCGACGTTGGCATCGCGGGCCGGCAGCACGATGAGCGCCGTCCCCTTGATGCCCAGAGCGTCGAGAATCTCCACGATGCGCTTGGTCCTGGGAGCGTCGACGGTCAGGCGATCGATGATGCGCACCTGCCCGTCGCGCGCCTTCTGACCGAGCGCGCTGCGTAGTGCGGCGCGGCGCGTCTTGCGCGGCAACCGGTATGCGTACGATCGCGGCTGCGGGCCGAACGTCGTGCCACCGCCACGCCAGATCGGCGAGCGCGTGCTGCCGGCACGGGCCCTGCCGGTGCCCTTTTGCTTCCAGGGCTTCTTGCCGCCGCCGCGCACCTTGCCGCGGGTCTTGGTCGCGGCGGTGCCGCTTCGTCGGGTCGCCAGCTGGGACAGCACCTGCTCGAAGAGCACGGCGTCGTTCACGGGCGACGAGAACACCGACGGCAGCTTGACCTTGCCGACCTCGGCATTGGCCGCGTCCACGACGGCGACTTCCTTCACTTCGCTTGGTTGCGCATCCGCCATCGTCAGTTGCCCTTCGCTGCTCGCTTGATCAGAACCTGTCCGCCGCGCGGCCCCGGCACACCACCGCGAACGAGGAGCACGTTGTCGTCGTCGCGAACGGCGACGACCTCGAGGTTCTGCACGGTAGCGCGTTTCGCGCCCATCTGACCGGCCATACCCTTGCCCTTCCAGACGCGTCCGGGGTACGCGCAGGCGCCGATGGCGCCGCCGCCGCGAAACGACTCGTGTGTGCCGTGCGTGGCGCTGTGCCCGGCGTAGCCATGGCGTCGCATCACGCCCGAGAATCCCTTGCCCTTGCCGGTACCGCTGACGTCGATGACGTCACCGGCCGAGAACACATCGGAGATCTTGATCTCCTGGCCGACCTCGTACGCCGAGACGTCGTCGACACGAACTTCGAACAGCTTGGCGAAATCGGCTCGCCCACCCTTCGCAGCGTGTGCCTTGCGCGCCTTGCTCAGGCGCTTCTCACGGCGATGACCGGTGCCGAGCTGGATGGCGTCGTAGCCGTCCCTGTCCCGGGTTCGGAGCTGCACGACCGTGCAGCCGGTGGCCTCGACGACCGTCACGGGAATCATCTCGCCGTCGTCGCCGAACACCTGCGTCATTCCGACTTTCTTTCCTACGAGCGCAAGCACCGTCTACGTCTCCTCGCCTTACTGCAGCTTGATCTCGACATCGACGCCGGCCGGCAGATCGAGCTTGCCGAGCGAATCGATGGTCTGCTGGGTCGGTTCGAGAATGTCGAGAAGCCGCTTGTGTGTGCGGATCTCGAATTGCTCTCGCGACTTCTTGTCGACGTGGGGCGAACGGTTCACGGTGAATCGTTCGATGCGCGTGGGCAGCGGCACCGGGCCCGCCACGCGGCCGCCGGTACGCCTCACGGCATCGACGATCTCCCGCACCGACGTGTCGAGTAGCCGGTGATCGTACGCCTTGAGCCGGATGCGTATGCGTTCGCTCATCATGACTGTTGCCCTGCCGTTCCCGCTCTCTCGCGCTCTATTCGGTGATCTTCGTCACGACGCCGGCGCCGACGGTACGGCCGCCCTCGCGAATGGCGAAGCGAAGCCCCTCGTCCATCGCGATCGGCGTGATCAGATCCACCGCCAGCTGCACCGTGTCGCCCGGCATCACCATCTCGGTGCCCTCGGGCAACGTGCAGATCCCCGTCACGTCGGTCGTGCGGAAGTAGAACTGCGGACGGTACCCGTTGAAGAACGGAGTGTGCCGCCCTCCCTCGTCCTTCGTCAGCACGTACGCCTCCGCCGAGAACTTCGTGTGCGGCGTGATCGACCCCGGCGCCGCCAGTACCTGGCCTCGCTCCACGTCATCCTTCTTCGTGCCGCGCAGCAGACACCCGACGTTGTCTCCCGCCTCGCCCGAATCGAGCAGCTTGCGGAACATCTCCACGCCCGTCACCGTCGTCTTCTCGGTGTCCTTGATCCCGACGATCTCGATCTCGTCGCCCACGTTCACACGGCCCTTCTCGATTCGGCCCGTCACCACCGTGCCGCGACCCGAGATCGAGAAAACGTCCTCGATCGGCATCAGGAACGCCTTGTCCACGTCGCGCTCCGGCATCGGGATGTAGGTGTCCAGGGCTTCCATCAGATCCTCGATGCACTTGATCTTCTCGCCGTCGTCGGGGTTCTCCAGCGCCTGCAGCGCCGAGCCCGTCACGATCGGAACGTCGTCGCCCGGAAACTCGTACTTGCTCAGCAGCTCGCGGACCTCGAGCTCTACCAGCTCCAGCAGCTCCTCGTCGTCGACCATGTCGGCCTTGTTCAGGAACACCACGATGCGCGGAACGCCCACCTGGCGCGCCAGCAGGATGTGCTCGCGGGTCTGCGGCATCGGACCGTCGGCAGCCGACACCACCAGGATCGCTCCGTCCATCTGCGCCGCACCCGTGATCATGTTCTTCACGTAGTCGGCGTGGCCCGGGCAGTCCACGTGCGCGTAGTGGCGGTTGTCGGTCTCGTACTCCACGTGCGCCGTGGCGATCGTGATGCCGCGCTCGCGCTCCTCGGGAGCCTTGTCGATCTCGTCGAACTTGATGAAATCGCCGCCGCCCTTCTTCGACTGCACCAGCGTGATCGCCGCCGTCAACGTCGTCTTGCCGTGATCGACGTGCCCGATCGTGCCCACGTTCACGTGCGGCTTGTTACGCTCGAACTTTTCCTTGGCCATCCCTTCGACTCCTTACCTTCTCAAACGGCCCTTGCCGTCAATTCCTCCGACACCGACGTCGGCACCGGCTCGTAGTGCTGGAACTGCATGCTGAACGTCGCGCGCCCCTGGGTCTTCGACCGCAGATCCGTCGCGTAGCCGAACATCGTGGCCAGCGGCACCAGCGCGGCGACTACCTGTGCCCCGCCCCGCGAGGTCATGCTCTGGACGCGACCGCGACGGCTGTTGAGATCGCCGATCACGTCGCCCATGTACTCCTCGGGAACCACGACCTCCACGCTCATGATCGGCTCGAGCAAGGTCGGCGACGCCTTGGCCGCGGCCTCCTTCATCGCCATCGAGCCGGCGATCTTGAAAGCCATCTCCGAGGAATCGACCTCGTGGAACGAGCCGTCGTAGAGCTTCATGTGACAGTCGATGAGCGGGTAGCCGGCGAGCGGCCCCGACGTCATGGCTGCCAGTGCGCCTTTCTCGATGGCCGGAATGTACTCGCGCGGGATGACGCCGCCCTTGATCGAGTCCTCGAACTCGAAGCCCTTGCCGGGCTCGAGCGGCGACAGCTCGATTCGCACGTGCGCGAACTGACCACGGCCGCCGGTCTGCTTGGCGAAGCGCACCTCGTGCTTGACGTTGCGCCGGATCGTCTCGCGGTAGGCCACCTGCGGCCTGCCGATGTTCGCATCGACGCCGAATTCGCGTGTGATGCGGTCGACGACGATCTCGAGGTGCAGCTCACCCATGCCCGAGATCAGCGTCTGACCGGTCTCCTCGTCGGAGCTCACGCGAAACGACGGATCCTCGGTCGCGATCTTCTGCAGCGCGGTCGAGAGCTTCTCCTGGTCGGCCTTCGTCTTGGGCTCGATCGCGATCGCGATCACGGGGTCGGGGAAGTGGATGCTCTCGAGCGTGATCGGGGAGCTCAGCGACGAGATGGTGTCGCCGGTGGTCAGGTTCTTCGGCCCCACCACCGCCGCGATGTCGCCGGCGTAGACTTCCTTGACGTCCTCACGATTGTCGGCGTGCATCTTGAGAAGGCGACCGATGCGCTCCTTCTTGCCCTTGCCGGCGTTCAGCACGGTGTCACCGACGTGCAGCACCCCGGAGTAGACGCGGATGAAGCCGAGCGTCCCGACGTAGGGGTCGGTCATGATCTTGAAGGCCAGCGCAGCGAACTCGTCGTCGTCGGCCGCACGCCGCGATATCGGCTCGTCGTTGTCGGGATTGACGCCCTGGATGGCCGGCACCTCGAGCGGCGACGGCAGGTAGTCGACGACCGCGTCGAGCATGGTCTGCACGCCCTTGTTGCGAAACGCCGTTCCGCAGATGACGGGGATCGCCTGCATCGCCAGCGACGCCTTGCGCAGCGCGGCCTTGATCTCGGCCTCGGAGATCTCCGCGCCCTCGAGGAACTTCTCGAGAATGACCTCGTCGGCGTCGGCAAGCGCCTCGATCAGCGTCTCGCGGGCAGCCTCGGCGTCGGCCTTCATGGCGTCGGGGATCTCCCCTTCGGTCATGCTCGCGCCCGTCGCGTCGTCGATCCACCGCACGCTCTTCATGCGCACCAGATCGACGATGCCCTCGAAACCGTCCTCCGCACCGATGGGGAGCTGGATCGGCACGGCCGGTGCGTGCAGGCGTTCCTTGATCTGGCCGACGACGCTGGCGAAATCGGCACCGACGCGGTCCATCTTGTTGACGAACGCGAGACGCGGAACGCTGTACTCGTCGGCCTGCCGCCACACGGTCTCGGACTGCGGCTCGACGCCGCCGACGGCGCAGAACACGGCCACGGCGCCGTCGAGCACTCGAAGCGAGCGCTCCACCTCGATGGTGAAGTCGACGTGGCCGGGCGTGTCGATGATGTTGACGCGGTGGTCACGCCACTCGCAGGTGGTCGCGGCCGACGTGATCGTGATGCCGCGCTCCTGCTCCTGGACCATCCAGTCCATGGTGGCGGCACCATCGTGCACCTCGCCGATCTTGTGGCTTATTCCCGTGTAATAGAGGATGCGCTCGGTCGTCGTGGTCTTGCCCGCATCGATGTGGGCCATGATCCCGATGTTCCGGGTGCGTTCCAGCGGCACGCTTCGAGCCATGGATCCTACCTCCCCTCTCCCCTCGACTACCAGCGATAATGGGCGAAGGCCTTGTTGGCCTCGGCCATCCGATGCGTATCCTCGCGCTTCTTGACCGCGGTGCCGCGATTGTTGGCCGCATCGACGAGCTCGCCGGCGAGCCGGTCGCGCATGGTCTTCTCGGAGCGCGCACGCGCCTGCGCGATCAGCCAGCGAATCGCCAGAGCCATCTGCCGCTCGTTGCGTACCTCGATGGGAACCTGGTACGTCGCGCCTCCCACGCGGCGCGACCTCACCTCGACGGCAGGCTTGACGTTGTCGAGCGCCTTCTTGAAGACCGCCAGCCCGTCCTCGCCCTCGCGCTGCTCGACGCTGTCGAGCGCGCCGTAGAAGAGGCGCTCGGCGACGCTCTTCTTGCCGCTCAGCTGCATGGCGTTGATGAACTTCGTGACGATCACGTCCTTGTACTTGGGATCGGGCAGGACGGCGCGTCGCTTGGCTGGACCTTTTCTCGACATGGTACTGGTGCTCCGTCGCCCGCCCCTTACTTGGGACGCTTGGCTCCGTACTTCGACCGGCGCTGCCGGCGTTCGGACACGCCGACCGTGTCGAGCGTGCCGCGCACGATGTGGTAGCGAACGCCGGGCAGATCCTTCACGCGGCCGCCGCGAATCAGCACCACCGAGTGCTCCTGCAGGTTGTGGCCGACGCCCGGGATGTACGCGGTGACCTCGATGCCGTTGGTGAGCCGGACGCGCGCGACCTTGCGCAGCGCCGAATTCGGCTTCTTCGGGGTCGTCGTGTAGACGCGCGTACACACGCCGCGGCGCTGGGGGGACTTGTCCAGCGCCGGCGCATCGGTCTTGCGAGCGATCTTGCGTCGCCCCTTGCGAACGAGCTGGTTAATCGTCGGCACACTGACTCCTTGCGTCCGCGCGGGATGCCGCGCCGTCGCCATGACCAATAGACCCGGCCGCGATCGCCCGACCCGATCCGGCCGCGATGACCGGGGGCGAGCCGGCCGCGATGGCCGGGTACGAACCGTTACAACTGTCCGGACCGTCCGAACGGATCGATCTGCCCGGGTTCTCCGACGGCCTGCGACCGACCAGGTACTCCGGGCGGTCCAGTCCGGCGGGCTCGGCTGATGCGGCACACGTTGCCACGGGCGAAGAAACCGGGCCCTTGGGGCCAGCCGAAGCCAGAGAACCCCGTAAGCTACGTTCGCACTTCATAACAGTCAAGCTACGCAATGGTGGGAATCGCCTGCGTGAGATCGTGCTCGTCCTCGGTGGTCTCGCCCATGCCCGGTACGTCGAGCTCGATGTTGCTGTACCAGGACATCCCGGTGCCGGCCGGCACCAGCCGGCCCATGATCACGTTCTCCTTGAGGCCCTTTAGATGGTCGGTCGCCCCGTTCACCGAGGCCTCGGTGAGCACCTTCGTGGTCTCCTGGAACGAGGCCGCCGAGATGAAGCTCTCGGTGGCCAGGCTGGCCTTCGTGATCCCGAGCAGGAGCGGCTCGGCCATGGCAGGCTGCTTGCCCTCCTCGAGCATGCGCTGGTTGACCTCCTGGAAACGCGTCTTCTCGATCTGATCGCCGATCAGGAGCTCGGACTCGCCCGGATTCGCAATCTTCACGCGCCTGAGCATCTGACGCACGATCACCTCGATGTGCTTGTCGTTGATGCGCACGCCCTGGAGGCGGTAGATCTCCTGGATTTCGTCCACCAGGTACGCCGAGAGCTCCTTCTCGCCCTTGACGTTGAGGATGTCGTGCGGATTCGAGGAGCCGGCATGGAGCTGCTGGCCCGCGCGAATCAGGTCGCCCTCCTGGATCAGGATGTGCTTGCCCTTGGCAACCAAATACTCGCGCGGATCGCCGACCTCGGGCGTGACGACGATCTTGCGCTTGCCCTTGGTGTCCTTGCCGAACGTCACGACCCCGTCGATCTCCGAAATGACCGCGAACTCCTTCGGACGTCTCGCCTCGAAGAGCTCGGCGACTCGCGGCAGACCACCGGTGATGTCCTTGGTCTTCGTGGTCTCGCGCGGGATCCTGGCGAGAACGTCGCCAGGCTCGACCGCCTGCCCTTCCTCGATCGCGAGGTAGGAGCCCTCCGGCAGCTGGAAGCGAGCGCCACCGCCACGGGCACGTTCCTTGGTGGACCCGCCGTCGTCCTTGATGGAGATGCGTGGTCGCCGGTCGGCCGCTCCCTTGATCGACTTGATGATCTTGGTCGACATTCCCGTGTTCGGGTCGACCTCCTCGTTCATCGTCTCGCCCTCGATGATGTCGCCGAACTTCGCAGTCCCGCCGACGTCGCTGATGATGGGCGTCATGAACGGGTCCCACTCGGCGATCACCTCGCCCGACTTGACCGTCTCGCCATCCATCTTGCGCAGCCGCGCGCCGTGAACGAGCGGGTAGCGCTCGCGCTCACGCACCTGCCCGTCCTCGAGCTTGTCGACGACGGAGATCTCGGCGTTGCGATTCATGACGACCACGTAGCCGTCGCGGTCGGTCACGCACTCGACCGAGTTGTACTGCACGGCCCCGTCGTGTCGCGGCTCCAGGGTGGTCTGCTCGGCGCGACGGCTGGCCGTACCACCGATGTGGAACGTACGCATCGTCAGCTGCGTGCCCGGCTCGCCGATCGACTGCGCGGCGATCACACCGATCGCCTCGCCGGCACACACCAGGTGCCCGCGCGCCAGATCTCGCCCATAACACAGGGCGCACACGCCGCGGCGCGACTGACAAACGAGCACGGAACGGATCTTCACCCGCTCGACGCCGGCCGACTCCATGGCCTCGACCTTCTCCTCGTCGATCTCCTCGTTGGCACGCACGAGGACGTCGTTCGTGTACGGATCGCAGATCTCCTCGAGCGCCACGCGCCCGAGCACGCGATCGCCGAGCCTCTCGATGACCTCGCCACCCTCGATCAGCGGCGTGATCTCGATCCCGTCGAACGTTCCGCAGTCGCGCTCGTGGATGACGGTGTCCTGCGCCACGTCGACAAGCCGACGCGTCAGATACCCGGAGTTTGCGGTCTTGAGTGCGGTGTCGGCCAGTCCCTTACGAGCACCGTGCGTCGAGATGAAATACTGCAGCACCGTCAGGCCTTCGCGGAAGTTGGCCGTGATCGGGGTCTCGATGATCTCGCCTGACGGCTTGGCCATCAGGCCTCGCATGCCGGCCAGCTGGCGCATCTGCTGCGCGCTGCCACGTGCCCCGGAGTCGGCCATCATGAAGATCGAATTGAAGCTCTGGACCGACAACCCGCCGGTCTCCTTCTCGCGCGCGACCTCCGTCGCCATGCCGCTCATCATCTGATCGGCGATACCGTCGGTGACGCTCGCCCAGATGTCCACGACCTTGTTGTAACGCTCGCCGTTGGTGATGTAGCCCGACTCGTACTGCTTCTGGATCTCGAGAACCGCATCCGACGCTTCCTTGAGCAGGTCGTCCTTGCCGTCGGGGATCTTCATGTCCTTGATCCCGATGGAGATCCCGGCCTTGGTCGCCATCGCGAACCCGAGGTCCTTGAGACGGTCGGCGAGCAGCACGCAGCTCTTGTTGCCGCAGGTCCGGTACGTGATGTCGACGAGCTCGCCGAGGGCACGCTTGTTCATGACGTTGTTGACGGCCGCGAACGGCACGTCGTCGGGCACGATTTCGTACAGGATCACACGGCCGACGGTCGTCTCGATGCGCTCGCCCTGGTAGCGCACAGTGACCACGGCGTGCAGGTCGACCACGTTCTGATCGTACGCCACGCGAACTTCCTCGAAGTTCGAGAACACCCGTCCCTCGCCTTCGGCCGCACGACGCTGACGCGTGAGGTAGTACAGGCCGAGCACGATATCCTGGGTCGGAACGATGATAGGCTTGCCGTGGGCCGGCGACAGGATGTTGTTGGTCGACATCATCAAGACGCGGGTCTCGACCTGCGCCTCGACCGACAGCGGCACGTGAACCGCCATCTGGTCACCATCGAAGTCCGCGTTGAACGCCGCGCACACAAGCGGATGCAGCTGGATCGCCTTGCCTTCGATGAGAACCGGCTCGAACGCCTGGATGCCCAGCCGGTGAAGCGTGGGCGCCCGGTTGAGCATGACCGGATGCTCGCGGATCACCTCGTCGAGGATGTCCCAGACTTCGGATCCTTCCTTCTCGACCATCTTCTTCGCGCTCTTGATGGTCGTGACCAGGCCCTTTTCCTCGAGACGCCCGTAGATGAACGGCTTGAACAGCTCGAGCGCCATCTTCTTGGGCAGGCCGCACTGGTGCAGGCGCAGCTCGGGGCCGACGACGATCACCGAACGGCCCGAGTAGTCGACGCGCTTTCCGAGAAGGTTCTGACGGAATCGCCCGGTCTTGCCCTTGAGCATGTCGCTGAGCGACTTGAGCGGGCGCTTGTTGGCGCCGGTGATCGGACGGCCGCGCCGACCGTTGTCGAACAGCGCGTCTACCGCCTCCTGCAGCATGCGCTTCTCGTTACGCACGATGATGTCCGGCGCGCTGAGCTCCATGAGCCGCTTGAGTCGGTTGTTGCGGTTGATCACACGCCGGTACAGATCGTTCAGGTCCGAGGTGGCGAAGCGGCCTCCATCGAGAGGCACGAGCGGGCGAAGGTCGGGCGGGATGACGGGGATGATCTCGAGGATCATCCACTCCGGCCGCGCTGCCGAGGACTGGAACGCCTGTACGACCTTCAGCCGCTTGATGAGCTTCTTGCGCTTGGCCTCGCTGTTCGTGTCGGCGAGCGTGAGCCGTAGCTCCTCACCGAGGTCGTCGATATCCATGTCCTCGAGGATCCGGCGAATGGCCTCTGCGCCCATGCCGTACTCGAACGAGCCCGGCCCGAACTCCTCGGTCTTGGCCCGGTAGTCGGCCTCGGACAGCAGGCTGTTCTCCTCGAGGTCCGTCTCGTGGGGATCGACGACGACGTAGCTCTCGTAGTAGAGGACCTTCTCGAGCTCCTTCAGGGTCAGGTCGAGCAAGGTTCCGATGCGGCTGGGCAGGCTCTTGGTGAACCAGATGTGCGCGATCGGCGTGGCGAGGTCGATGTGGCCCATGCGCTCACGGCGCACCTTCGACTGGATCACCTCCACGCCACACTTCTCGCACACCACACCGCGATGGCGCATGCGTTTGTACTTGCCGCAGTTGCACTCGTAATCCTTCGTGGGGCCGAAGATCTTCGCGCAGAACAGGCCGTCTCGCTCCGGCTTGAACGTTCGGTAGTTGATGGTCTCGGGCTTCTTCACCTCGCCGTGCGACCACGATCGGATGGTCTCGGGCGACGCGATCCCGATGCGGATCGCCTTGTAGGTGCGCGGATCTTTCGGCTTGTCGAAGAGCTGGGTGAGAAGATCTTCCATTACGCCGCTTCCTCCTCGGACTCGATCAGCTTGACGTCGAGCGCCAGCGACTGAAGCTCCTTGACCATGACGTTGAACGACTCGGGCAGCCCGGGTTCGAGCTCGTGCTCGTTCTTGACGATCGCCTCGTACATGCGCGTGCGGCCGGCGACGTCGTCGGACTTCACCGTCAGCATCTCCTGCAAGGTGTACGCGGCGCCGTAGGCCTCGAGCGCCCACACTTCCATCTCTCCGAGTCGCTGACCGCCGAACTGCGCCTTGCCGCCGAGCGGCTGCTGCGTGACCAGCGAGTACGGCCCGGTCGAGCGCGCGTGGATCTTGTCGTCGACGAGGTGATGTAGCTTGAGCATGTACATGATGCCGACCGTGACCGGCATCTCGAACCGCTCGCCCGACTTGCCGTCGCGCAGCTGCGACTGACCGGTGTCGCTGAGATGAGCCGCGGCGAGCAGGTCGAAGATCTCGTTCTCGTTGGCTCCGTCGAACACCGGCGTCGCCACGTGCACGCCACGGGCAGCCTTGCGAGCCAGGCGCATGAGATCGTCGGCCTCGAGACCGTCGATGAAGCCGGAGGCTCCCTTGCCCTGGTAGGTCTCCTTCAACGTGGAGCGCAGACCGTCGAGGTCGCCGGCGCTCGCCATCGAGTCGATCTGCTCACCGAGGCGACGGGCGCCCCAGCCGAGATGCGTCTCGAGGATCTGACCGACGTTCATTCGTGACGGAACACCGAGCGGGTTCAGGCAGATGTCCACCGTCGACCCGTCCTCCATGAACGGCATGTCCTCGACGGGAACGATTCTCGACACGACGCCCTTGTTGCCGTGACGCCCGGCCATCTTGTCGCCCACCTGGAGGCGGCGCTTGATGGCCACGAACACCTTCACCATCTTGATCACGCCCGGCGCCAGCTCGTCACCCTGCGAAAGACGCTCGATCTTCGCATCGAACTGAGCGTTGATGGCGTTGCTGCGGGCGTTCATCGCGTCGACGACGCGCGAGACCTCTTCCTCGATCTTCTCGTCGCCGACCTTCACCTCGGCCCAGTAGCTCGGCGGGATCTCGGTCAGCAGCTCCGCCGAGACGACATCGCCCTTGCCGACCAGCACCTTGCGCGTGTCGTCGGTCAGACGGGTGGCCGTCTCCTTGCCCACCAGCAGGTTCGAGATCTGTCCGAGCGCGCTGTTTCGAATGATGCGCAGCTCGTCATCGCGATCGGCTTCGAGCCCTCGACGCTCTTCCAGCTCGATACGCTGGGCACGCTCGTCCTTGGCCACGCCCTTGCGCGAGAACACCCGGGCGTCGATGACCGTCCCCTCGGTGCCGGGCGGCATGCGCAGCGACGTGTCGCGAACCTCTCCGGCCTTCTCGCCGAAGATCGCGCGCAGCAGCTTCTCCTCGGGAGACAGCTGCGTCTCGCCCTTGGGGGTGATCTTGCCCACCAGGATCGAGCCGGGTGCGACCTCGGCGCCGATGCGAATGATCCCGCTCTCGTCGAGATCCTTGAGCGCCTCCTCGCCGACGTTGGGAATGTCGCGTGTGATCTCTTCCGGTCCGAGCTTCGTGTCGCGCGCGACGCACTCGAACTCCTCGATGTGAATCGAGGTGAAGAAGTCCTCCTTCACGAGCCGCTCGGAGCACAGGATCGAATCCTCGAAGTTGTAGCCATTCCACGGCATGAACGCGACGACGATGTTGCGACCGAGCGCCAGCTCACCGGTCTCGGTGGACGGGCCGTCGGCGATCACGTCGGTCTTGTTCACGCGCTCACCGATCACGCAGATCGGCTTCTGGTTGATGCACGTGTTCTGGTTGGAGCGCTGGTACTTCGTGAGGTTGTAGATGTCGACGCCGGGATCGCGCGGCCCCGAAGGCCTCTCCACCTTGACGACCACGCGCTTGGAGTCGACGCTCTCGATGGTACCGGCGCGCTTGGCGACCACCGTCACACCGGAGTCACGCGCGACGGTCGACTCCAGGCCCGTTCCCACCAGCGGAGCCTCGGTGCGCAGCAGCGGCACGGCCTGCCGTTGCATGTTCGAGCCCATCAACGCGCGATTGGCGTCGTCGTGCTCGAGGAACGGGATCAGCCCCGCCGCGACGCTCACGAGCTGGTTGGGCGAGACATCCATCAGCGTGACCTGGTCGGGCGGTACCATGGTCGAGTCCATCGTCTGATCGCCCTGCGGCGAGATGCCCTTCTTACGAGCTGCGACGAGCTCGTTGACGAACTTGCCGTCGGTATCGAGCGGCGCGTTGGCCTGCGCGATGGTGTGCTCTTCCTCGCTGAGCGCGGTGAGGTAGACGACGTCGTCACCGACGTTGCCGTTGGTCACCTTGCGATACGGGGTCTCGACGAAGCCGAACTCGTTGATGCGCGCGTACGCGCTGAGACTCGAGATCAGGCCGATGTTCGGGCCTTCAGGCGTCTCGATGGGACAGACCCGTCCGTAGTGCGTCGGGTGCACGTCGCGAACGTCGAAGCCCGCACGCTCGCGCGTGAGGCCGCCGGGGCCGAGCGCCGACAGACGCCGCTTGTGCGTGACCTCGGACAGCGGATTGGTCTGGTCCATGAACTGGCTGAGCTGGCTGGAGCCGTAGAACTCCTTGATGACGGCCGATACCGGCTTGTAGTTGATCAGCTCCTGCGGCATCAGCGTCTCGAGATCCTGCAGGCTCATGCGCTCGCGGATCGCGCGCTCCATGCGCAGCAGCCCGATGCGGTACTGGTTCTCGACCAGCTCGCCCACGGTGCGGACGCGGCGGTTGCCGAGATGGTCGATGTCATCGATGCTGCCGTTGCCGTTCTTCAGCAGTACCAGGTACTCCACGACGGCCAGGATATCCTCGCGCCGCAAGGTCCCCTGCTCGAGCGGCACGTCCGTGCCGAGCTTGTGGTTGAGCTTGAGCCGCCCGACCGCCGAGAGGTCGTACTTGTCTGGGTTGAAGAACAGGTCGTTGAAAAACTGGGTGGCCGTCTCGAGAGTCGGCGGATCGCCGGGGCGCAGACGCCGGTAGATGTCGATGATCGAGTCCTCGGCGCTCTCCACCTTGTCGATGAGCAAGGTGTTGCGCAACGACGGACCGCGGTTGAGGTCGTCGATGTAGAGCAGGTCGAGCTTGTCGATGCCCTTCTCGCGAATCGCGTCGAAGTGCTCCGCGGTGATCGCCGTGTTGCACTCCACCACGACCTCGCCGCTCTTCGAGTCGACCACGTCGTGCGCAGGTACACGCCCGATGATGTCGTCGAGCGCGATCGGGATCTCCTCGAGCCCGATCTCGACGATCTGCTTCAGGGCGCGCTTCGTGATCTTGCGCCCCTCCTTCGTGATCACGTCGTTGCTCGAGGGGTCGCGGATCTCGCGCGAGGCGATCTGCCCCTCGAGCGTGGCGCGGTTGAAGTTCTTGAACGCCTTGCGCCCATCCATCCGGATGTGGTCGGACGGATAGAAGTAGTTGAGCAGATCCTCTGCCGACATGCCCAGCGCCCGGAGCAGGACGGTGGCCGGGAACTTGCGCCGTCGATCGATGCGAACGTACAGGATGTCCTTGGCGTCGAACTCGAAATCGAGCCAGGAACCGCGATACGGAATCACGCGTGCGTTGAACAGCAGGCGGCCGCCGGCGGAGGTGCGGCCCTTGTCGTGGTCGAAGAAGACGCCCGGCGAGCGATGCAGCTGGGAGACGATGACCCGCTCGGTGCCGTTCACCATGAACGTGCCGTTGTCGGTCATCATCGGGATTTCCCCGAAATAGACCTCCTGCTCCTTGATGTCCTTGAGCGTCTTGGCCTGCGTCTCCGGGTCGACGTCGTAGGTGATGAGCTGAACGGTCACCTTGAGCGGCGCCGAGAACGTCATGCCGCGCTGGTGGCATTCCTCGACGTCGTACTTGGGCTCACCGATCGCATAGCTCACGAACGCCAGCTCGGCCGTACCGCTGAAGTCCTTGATGGGGAAGACCGACTTGAACACGCCTTGCAGACCGGTCTCGGCCCGCTCCTCGGGTGCCAGCTCCTCCTGCAGAAAACCGTCGTACGAACGCCTCTGGATCGCGATCAGGTTGGGTACGTCGAGCACCCTGCGGATCTTTCCGAAGTTTCGTCTGAGCCTGAGGTTTTCTGTAACGATGGACGCCATGCGCACTCCTGTGGGACTACCGCGCCGACGGGTTCAACCCGTCGGCCAGCCAAGTTGGAACGACCGTGGTGATGTCGGCGACCTACTTGAGCTCGACGCTGCCGCCGGCCTCTTCGATCTTCGCCTTGGCTGCCTCGGCGTCGTCCTTGCTCACGGCTTCCTTCACCGCCTTGGGCGCGCCCTCGACCAGGTCCTTGGCTTCCTTCAGGCCCAGGCCCGTCAGCTCGCGTACGGCCTTGATCACCTGGATCTTCTTCTCGCCGGCGCCGGTCAGCACGACGTCGAACTCGTCCTTGACCGCGGCGGCTTCCGGCGCCGCACCGCCAGCACCCGCAGCTGCCACCGCTACCGGTGCGGCCGCGCTGACGCCCCACTTGTCCTCGAGCTCCTTCACGAGATCGGCGATCTCCATGACGCTGGCCGCCGACAGCTTGTCGATGATGTCCGTTCTTTCCTCAGCACTAAGAGCCATTCTTTTCTCCTGTCTGTGTGCGGGTCCGCCGCCCGCTCTTGTTCTTCGTTCTGCTGCTACTTGCCTGCACGTCGCGTGCTCGTCGCTCGCCGGCTCGCGACTCGCCGGCTCGCGGCTCACTCCTGCTGTCGTTTGGCCTCGAGCACCTGGACTAGCTGCTGGGCGGGAGCCTGCAGCAGACGCGCGAGGCTCGTGGCCGGCGTCATGAGCAACGCCAGCAGCTGGGCGCGCAGCTCGTCCTTGCTCGGCAGCGACGCGAGCTGCTCCACCTGAGCGGTCGAGAGCGTCTCGCCGTCCATGACGCCGCCCTTGATCTGGAGCGCATCGTGGTCCTTGGCGAAATCCTTGACGGCCTTGGCTATCGCGACCGCGTCGCTGTAGCCGAAAGCGATCGCGTTGGGGCCGGTCAGCAACGGCTCGAGGGCGCTCGCGCCGGTGTCGCGGATGGCCAGTCGCATCAACGTGTTCTTGGCCACGAGGTACTCGCCCTCGGCCTCACGCACCTTCGATCGCAGCTCGCCGATCTCGGCGACGTTGAGCCCGCGATACTCGGTGACGATGGCGATCGGGGCACGGCCGACGCGCTCGTTGAGATGACCTACTTCTTGTTCTTTGGCTGCTCGGTCCATTTAGCTACTTGTTGCCTTTTGGTCCGTTCGTAGACCCGGGCGCTCTCGCGGCACTGATCCACTCCGGTTGTTCGCTCGTAAACCCTGGCGCTCTCGCGACGATCGTCCACTTCGGTCGTTCGCTCGTAAACCCTCACGCTCTCGCGGCACTGGTGCACCTGGGCAATTCGCCGCTCGCCAGCTCGCGGCTCACGCCGCGCTCTTGAAGCCCGTCGTCTCGACACGGATGCCGGGGCCCATCGTGGACGACACCGCAATGCCCTCGAGGTAGTGACCCTTGGCGCTTGCAGGCTTCGCCTTCACGATGCTGGCGAGCACCGCACGTGCGTTGTCGGTGAGCTTGTCGGCGCCGAACGACACCTTGCCGACGGCCACGTGCACGATCCCCGCCTTGTCCACGCGGTACTCCACCTGCCCGGCCTTGAGCTCCTTCACGACCCGGCCGACATCCATCGTCACCGTGCCGACCTTGGGATTCGGCATGAGACCGCGGGGCCCCAGTACCTTTCCGATCTTGCCCACCGAGCCCATCATGTCCGGCGTGGCCACGGCGCGGTCGAAGTCGAGAAAGCCCTCGTCGCGAACCCGGGCGACCAGGTCGTCGTCGCCGACGAAGTCAGCACCGGCGTCCTGGGCCTCCTTCGCCTTCTCGCCCTTGGCGAACACGGCCACGCGCACGTCGCGCCCCGTGCCGTGAGGCAGGCTCACCGTGCCGCGCACGTTCTGATCGGCGTGGCGCGGGTCGACGCCGAGACGGATCGCGAGCTCGACGGTCTCGTCGAATTTCGTGCCCGTGCCGGACGCGGCCAGCCCCATCGCCTCGTCGAGCCCGTACTGCTTGTGCTTCTCGACGGCCTCGGCCGCCTTGGCGTATCGCTTTCCACGCTTGGCCATCGGCTTACCCCTCGACCGTCAGACCCATGCTGCGGGCGGTTCCCTCGATGATCTTCACGGCGGCGTCGACGTCGTTGGCGTTGAGATCGGCCATCTTCGTCTCGGCGATCTCGCGTACCTGCGCGCGCGACACCTTGCCCACCTTGTCCTTGTTCGGCTCGGCCGACCCCTTGGGCACCTTCGCCGCCTTCTTGAGCAGCATCGACGCCGGCGGGGTCTTCGTGATGAACGTGAACGAGCGGTCGGCGTAGACCGTGATCACCACGGGGATGATCACGTCACCGAGCTGCTGGGTCTGGGCGTTGAACGCCTTGCAGAACTCCATGATGTTCACGCCGCGCTGGCCCAGCGCGGGGCCCACCGGTGGGCTCGGATTCGCCTTGCCCGCCGGGATCTGCAGCTTCAGCTGATCGATTACCTTCTTCGCCATCTTTTCCTACGCCCTCGCCCTAGACCTTCTCGACCTGGACGAGCTCCATCTCGACCGAGGTCGAGCGGCCGAAGATCGAAATCGAAACCTTGAGCGTTCCCTTGTCGGGACGCACTTCCTCGACAACACCGTTGAAGTCGGCAAACGGTCCGTCGATCACCTTCACCTGCTCACCGACCTCGAACGCGACCTTCGCCTTGGGACGGGCGGCCCCCTCGGCGATCTGCGCGGCGATGGCCTTCACCTCCGACTCGGGGATCGGAGGCGGGTCCGTCGCCCCACCGACGAATCCGGTGACCTTCGGCGTGGCGTTGACGAGATGCCAGGTGTCGTCGGTGAGCTCCATCTCGACCAGGATGTATCCCGGGAACAGGCTGCGCGTGGTCGTGCGCTTCTTGCCCTTGACGAGCTCGATGACCTGCTCGGCCGGCACCAGCACCTCGCCGAACTGCTCTTCGCGACCCGCCGCGCGCACGCGTTCGTTCAGCTGCGTCTTCACGCTGCCCTCGTAGCCGGAGTACGTGTGCACCACGTACCACTGCTTCTTCGGACCTGCCTTGTCGGCTGCTGCGCTTTTCTCCGCCATTACAGTTCTTGCTCCGATCGCGAGGCCGGCTAAAAGATCAGCCCCATCAACAGGGAAAGAACATAGTCGACCAGGCCCAGGTACACGGCGATGAAGCTCACCACCACGAGGACCACCCCGGTGAACGTGAAAGTCTCGCTGCGCGGCGGCCAGTAGACCTTCTTCAGCTCGGTGACGACCTCGCCAACATAGTTGCGGCCCTGGGAAATGTACTCGGTTACGCTCGCCATCGCTTAGCTCGTACTCATCTGACAGCGTCTCGCCCGCGACTCCGAAGTCGCCGCCGGGCGTCCGGCGCTGTCTGTTTCTGGCGGGTCAGGCAGGATTCGAACCTGCAGCCCTCGGATTTGGAGTCCGACGCTCTGCCAGTTAGAGCTACTGACCCTCAGACCTTGCCTTCCTTGTGCAGCGTGTGGCCACGACACGCCGGACAGTACTTGTTACGCTCGAGCTTCTCGGCCGAGATCTTCTTGTTGCGGCTCGAGCGGTAGTTCTTTCGCTTGCACTTCTCGCAGGCCATGACGATCTGGTCGCGCATCTCGGCCCTCCTACTCGGTGATCTTCGTCACGACGCCGGCGCCGACGGTACGGCCGCCCTCGCGAATGGCGAAGCGAAGCCCCTCGTCCATCGCGATCGGCGTGATCAGATCCACCGCCAGCTGCACCGTGTCGCCCGGCATCACCATCTCGGTGCCCTCGGGCAACGTGCAGATCCCCGTCACGTCGGTCGTGCGGAAGTAGAACTGCGGACGGTACCCGTTGAAGAACGGAGTGTGCCGCCCTCCCTCGTCCTTCGTCAGCACGTACGCCTCCGCCGAGAACTTCGTGTGCGGCGTGATCGACCCCGGCGCCGCCAGTACCTGGCCTCGCTCCACGTCATCCTTCTTCGTGCCGCGCAGCAGACACCCGACGTTGTCTCCCGCCTCGCCCGAATCGAGCAGCTTGCGGAACATCTCCACGCCCGTCACCGTCGTCTTCTCGGTGTCCTTGATCCCGACGATCTCGATCTCGTCGCCCACGTTCACACGGCCCTTCTCGATTCGGCCCGTCACCACCGTGCCGCGACCCGAGATCGAGAAAACGTCCTCGATCGGCATCAGGAACGCCTTGTCCACGTCGCGCTCCGGCATCGGGATGTAGGTGTCCAGGGCTTCCATCAGATCCTCGATGCACTTGATCTTCTCGCCGTCGTCGGGGTTCTCCAGCGCCTGCAGCGCCGAGCCCGTCACGATCGGAACGTCGTCGCCCGGAAACTCGTACTTGCTCAGCAGCTCGCGGACCTCGAGCTCTACCAGCTCCAGCAGCTCCTCGTCGTCGACCATGTCGGCCTTGTTCAGGAACACCACGATGCGCGGAACGCCCACCTGGCGCGCCAGCAGGATGTGCTCGCGGGTCTGCGGCATCGGACCGTCGGCAGCCGACACCACCAGGATCGCTCCGTCCATCTGCGCCGCACCCGTGATCATGTTCTTCACGTAGTCGGCGTGGCCCGGGCAGTCCACGTGCGCGTAGTGGCGGTTGTCGGTCTCGTACTCCACGTGCGCCGTGGCGATCGTGATGCCGCGCTCGCGCTCCTCGGGAGCCTTGTCGATCTCGTCGAACTTGATGAAATCGCCGCCGCCCTTCTTCGACTGCACCAGCGTGATCGCCGCCGTCAACGTCGTCTTGCCGTGATCGACGTGCCCGATCGTGCCCACGTTCACGTGCGGCTTGTTACGCTCGAACTTTTCCTTGGCCATCCCTTCGACTCCTTCGTTCCTTTCCTTGCCTAACCTGCTGCGTTGCTACTGATCGTCTCGTGGTCCGTCTTCCCTTCGGTCACGTTCGGCAACCTCGCCGCTCGCCAGCTCGCGGCTCGGCGTGTCTCACCTGCTCGCCAGCTCGCAGGTTCGTCGTGGAGCCCACGACCGGATTTGAACCGGTGACCTCGTCCTTACCAAGGACGTGCTCTACCGACTGAGCTACGTGGGCGAGTCCTCGCGGAGCGCTCGGCGGACATCGCATCGCTACTTCTTCCTCGTGCCTGCTCGGGCGCCTCCGTCGTCAGCTCGTGACCGTGCATCGCAATCTCGCAGTCCTCGTGAAGCGGTGGAGCGGGAGACGAGATTCGAACTCGCGACCCTCAGCTTGGAAGGCTGATGCTCTAACCAACTGAGCTACTCCCGCGCGAACCGTTTTCGAGACCGCCCCTTCGCGACCGCCTCGACTGCCATGGCGACCGAAATGGTGGAGAGGGGAGGACTCGAACCTCCGTAGGCATACGCCGGCAGATTTACAGTCTGCTCCCGTTGACCGCTTGGGTACCTCTCCGCGATGCCTGCAATGCCGATCCATCGTTGTTGCCGCGCCCACCGGCGCTCTCCGAAATCCTCTGTCCGCCGACCTCGTCGCTCGGTGCGACCCGGCGACGTCAACGCTGCCGGTCGCCGAAGCGTCACGGCGCCGTGCGACGGAGCCGATGGCCAGAGTCGAACTGGCGACCTACTGATTACAAATCAGTTGCTCTACCAACTGAGCTACATCGGCCTGGTCCAAATCCGTACCCGCCGAAACAAATCGTTGCGCGCGAGAGAAGACTCGCACCCTGCGCACCGGCGAATCGACCCGGCCTCGAGCCCGGACGCCGGCCACGAGGATCGAAACACCATGCGCACCCGAAGGTCCGAGAACGCGATAACCGGATGTCCGTAGGCTACGGCGGGAAATCGCCTACCGGACCCCGGCGCGCGTCCGACGCACACCTGGCGCGATGGCCAATCAGACCGGTACACCAGGGTCCTCGCACCTGCGGAAACAGGTTCACTTAGCAATCGAGTGTGCGCGAGTCAACACGCTCAGTCGTCGAAGAGAGTCTTTTCGCACACACGATAGATCGCGATGCTGGCGGCCACCGATGCGTTGAGCGACTCAACCCGCCCGCGCATGGGCAGCCGGGCGAGCTCGTCGCAGCCCTCGACCACCAGGCGCCTCAGCCCCTGGCCCTCGCCGCCCACGACCAGGCCGACCAGCGCGATCCGGCCCGCGGGGCCGTCGATCTCGCCCCCGACGCCCGGGCCGGGGGCCGCGGACAGCGACCCCGCGGCGTCGTGGTCGAGCCCTACCAGCCAGTAGCCGGCCTCGCGGGCCAGCCTCATGGCCTGGACCAGGTTCGTCACCCGGCACACCGGAAGCTGCATGGCCGCACCGGCCGAGGCGCGCGCCACCGCCGGCGTCACCTGGGCGCTGCGCCGGCCCTGGATCACCACTGCCAGGGCGCCGGCGGCCTCGGCCGTGCGGATGATGGCGCCGAGATTGTGAGGATCCTCGACGCCGTCGAGGAACACGAGCAGCCGTCGGTCGCCGAGCCCGTCGCCGCCGCGCTGGCCATGGCCGACGTCCTGTACGGCGGCCAGCAGGCTGTCGAAATCGGCGTAGGCGTAGGAGATCTCCGCCGCGACGCCCTGAGCGCGCACGCCCGCCAGGCGGTCGCACTCGCCCTTGGGCACGCGAGAGACTGGGATGCCGGCAGCCCGGGCCATCTCGACGAGCTCGTCGCGATCGGCCTCGCGCCGGTGAGAACCGCGTCCGGCCTGGTCGCCGCTGTCGAGGTAGAGCCGCTCGACGGCCCCTACCCCGCCCGACCACTGCGCACCGGCCGCACCGCTCGACCGGTCCGAGCGCCGCGAGCTCGCGGTGTCGTGCTGGTCGAGCGCTGCCCGTACGGCGTGAGGACCGCCAATGAAGACGGTCGAGCTCGCAGCTCCCCTGGAAGCAGCGGCGCCTGGCCGACTCCTGCCTCCCGAACGCTTCTCACCGTGTCGCCGCCGCGCAGTCACAAGCCGGATTTACAGCCGCCAGTGGCTTGTCTACACTGGCCTTGTCGATGGGTAAAACCCTGCGGAACTACCTGATTCGGGAGATCGGTGGGGCCTTTCTCGCGGGTCTCGGCCTGTTCACGTTCGTACTGCTCATCGCCCGCATCCTCGACCTGCTCGACCTCGTGCTCTCGCGCGGCGTGCCCGGCGGCCAGGTCATGGTCCTGTTCGGCTACATCCTGCCCTCGTTCCTCGAGCTGACCATCCCGATGGCCCTGCTGCTGGCGATCGTCGTCGGCTTCGGTCGCCTCGCCACCGACGGAGAGCTGCTGGCGATGCGCGCGGCCGGCCTGAGCCTGCCCCAGCTTCTGCGACCGGTGATGCTGTTCGCGGCCGCGGTCGCGACGCTGACGCTTCTGCTGGCCATCCACGCCCGCCCGTGGGCGAACCGGCAGGTGGCGGCGACGGTGTACGAGATCGCCAAGACCCGTGCCACCGCGGCGCTCAAGCCGCAGGTTTTCAACGCGAACTTCGGCGGCATGGTCATCTACGTGGACAGCATCCACCAGCCCAGCGGCCTGATGAAGGGAATCGTGCTGTCCGACGAACGCGACAGCTTTCGTCGCACCACGATCTTCTCGCAGGCGGGCCGCATCGTGACCGACGAGAAAGCACGGACCGTCTATCTGCAGATGCTCGACGGAACCAGCCTCTCGTACCACGCGGGCCAGGAGAGCTACGACAAGACCGATTTCCAGTCGTTCGAGGTCAATCTCGACCTGGAGAAGGACGTCGACAAGTACCGGCTGCGCCCCACCTTGCGCCCGAGCGAGATGCGCTGGGACGACCTCCTGGCCGCGCGCACCGAGCGCAAGCAGGCCGGCGACACCGCGATCGAGGAAAGCATCGAGGTCCATCGCAAGTTCGTGCTCGCCGGCACCGCGTTGATCCTGGGGCTGATCGGCGTGCCGCTCGGCATTCAGCGCTCGCGCGCGGTCCGGGCACGCAGCCTGGCGGTGAGCGCGATCGTGATCCTGCTCTACTACTTCATGCTGAGCGGGGCCATGACCCTGGTCCGGCGGCAGGCCCTCGACGTGACGGTGGGCATGTGGCTGCCGAATGTCATCCTGACCATCATGGGCGCGTTCATGTTCTGGCGGGTCGCGCACGACCGGCGCCTGCTGCCCGTGCCTGCGTGGCTCTCGCGCGGCCTGGCCCGTCTCAAGGAGCTGCGCGAGCGCTAGCGACAGGCCCGGCGAGAACGGCGCGAGGGTCGCTAGGGAAGCGCCGGCGACAGGTCGAGTCCGGTCGCCTCGTCCAGGCCGAGCATGCAGTTGAAGTTCTGTACGGCCTGACCGGCGGCGCCCTTGCCGAGATTGTCGATCGCGCTCATGACCACCGTACGGCCGCTGTCCGCATCGCTCGCCCAGCCGATCTCGGTCATGTTCGTGCCGCGCACGTTGCGAGGCTCGGGCATGGCATCGTCGCCGAGCACACGCACGAACGGCTCCTCGTCGTATGCAGCCGAGAAGCATCCGGCCACGTCGGTACCGGGCTCGAGCTCGACGTAGCAGCTGCTCAGCAGACCGCGCGCCACCGGCAGAAGGTGAGGTGAGAACAGCACCTGCGTCGTGGCGCCCGCAAGGGCCAGACGGCTGCACATCTCGGGCTGATGGCGATGCTTCCATACCGAATACGGCCGGACGTTCTCGGTCACCTCGGCGAACAGCTGATTGGTGGCGGCACCGCGACCGGCGCCGCTGGTACCCGACTTCGAGTCGACGAACACCGGGCCCACGAGCTTCCCGGCCAGGGGCAGCAGGGCCAGCAGCGCTCCGGTCGGATAGCAGCCCGGATTGGCCACCAGGCGCGCGCCGGCCACGGCGCCGCGCTCGTACTCGGTGAGCCCGTAGACCGCCTGCTCCAGCAGCTGCGGCGCCTGATGCTCGCCGTACCAGCGCTCGTAGACGTCGCGCTCGGCGAAGCGAAAGTCGGCTCCGATGTCGACCACGCGCAGGCCCTTGTCGAGCAGTCCGGCCACGACCGGCGTCGACTTGCCGTGCGGCAGCGCCACGAACGCTACGTCGGCACCCCGCGCGACCTCCTCGACGTCGACCCTGGACAGCACCAGCCCCGTCGCCGCCAGGCTTCGGTATACCTCACCGAGCGGACGGCCGGCGTCGCGCTCGGAAGTGGCCACGGTCAGGTCAGCTGCGGGATGCGAGGCAAGCAGACGCACCAGCTCGGCGCCGGCGTAGCCCGTCGCGCCGACGACGGCCACCCCGACCTCCTTGGTGGTGGGCACGGAGCTACCTCTTGGAGTACTGGGGTCGCTTGCGGGCCTTGTGCCGCCCGTACTTCTTGCGCTCGACCTCGCGCGAATCGCGCGTGAGGAAGCCCTCTTTCTTGAGCTGCGGGCGAGAGTCCGGCATGGCGTCGCAAAGAGCTCGGCTGATCGCGTGTCGAATGGCACTCGCCTGGGCCGAGACGCCCCCGCCGACGACCTTGGCGAGCACGTCGAAATCGGTCGTGGTGCTGGTCACCTCGAACGGCTGCGCAATCACCATGCGCAGCGTGGGACGTGGGAAATACGCTTCCAGCGAGCGGTTGTTGACGGTGATCTTGCCGTCGCCCGGACGCAGTCGAACGCGCGCAACCGCTGATTTACGCCTGCCGGTAGCCGGATACTCCTGTTTGCCGTCCATCGTCTACTCGCTCCTCAGCCGGGCAAGGTCTCGGGCTTCTGCGCCGAGTGCGGGTGCTCCGGACCCGTGTATATCTTCAACTTGCCGGCCAGATCGCGACCCAGCCGGTTGCGTGGCAGCATGCCCACGACGGCCCGGCGCAGCACTTCTTCGGGACGACGCTCGAGCAGCCGCGCAGCCGATTCCTCGCGAATACCGCCGGGGTAGCCCGTATGGCGGTAGTAGCGCTTCTGCGCGAGCTTGGCACCCGTGAGCCGCACCCGCTCGGCGTTGATCACGACGACGAAGTCGCCGCAGTCGACGTGCGGGGTGAAGGCCGGGTTGTGCTTGCCACGCAGCGTCGAGGCGATGCGCGTGGCCAGGCGCCCGAGGGTCTGTCCCTCGGCGTCGACCACGAACCACCTGCGCGCGGCGCGCGCCTCCTCGGTGCTCAGGCTCTTCGTGACCTTGTCTATCAACGTTCCGAACCTGCTCCTGGTCTTCCGTGGACCCGCTCTGGCCTGGCCCGTACCGTCCCCGTCCTGTCGCCGGGGCCGCTCGGTGCCCGATCTCTGCTCGTGCTGTCGCGATGGCGGGGCCGACGAGACTCGAACTCGCGACCTCCGGCGTGACAGGCCGGCGTTCTAACCAGCTGAACTACGACCCCGCTTCCCGCAACCGGCTTCTACCAGAGCAGTGCGCCGTGATAACAGCATTGCGCCAGGCTTTCAACCGGATCGAGCAAGCGCATGCCAACAGGATGAAGAAATTGGTGGGCGGTACTGGGCTCGAACCAGTGACCCTCGGCTTGTAAGGCCGATGCTCTCCCAGCTGAGCTAACCGCCCGATCGGACTGGAGGCTAGCGCCGGCAGCCCACCGGTACAATGGCCGGCGGGCCGCAGGTCGGCCTAGTGGGTGACGATTTCGCTGTCCTCGTCGGCCGACGGGCTCGGCTGCGCGGCCCGGGCCAGGGCCAGCGCTCCGATGTCCTCCAGCTCTTCGACCACGAACACCGAATCCCGGCCCTCGGGCAGGACCAAGGCCGCGTCGAGAACGTCGTCGAGATGCTCGACCTGGCGCAGCTCGATCTCCTTGAGGACGGTCTTCGGGATGTCCTTGACGTCCTGCAGGTTCTCCGCAGGCATCAGAACTGTCTTGATGCCGGCCCGGTGAGCCGCCATGACCTTTTCCTTGAGACCGCCGATGGGCAGCACCCTGCCCCTCAGCGTGATCTCACCGGTCATCGCCACGTCGTGGCGAACCGGCAGTCGTGTAACGGCCGAGACCAGGGCGGTCGCCAGGGTGATACCGGCCGACGGCCCGTCCTTCGGGATCGCGCCTTCGGGGACATGGATGTGGAAGTCGAGCGACTGGTAGAAGTCGAGCGGCAGGCCGAGCCCGTGGGCGCGCGACCGCACGTAGCTCATGGCCGCCTGGGCCGACTCCTGCATCACGTTGCCGAGCTGTCCGGTGATGGTCAGCTTGCCCTTGCCGGGCAGCACCGTGACCTCGGTATTGAGGAGCTCCCCGCCCATCTCGGTCCACGCCAGACCGGTAGTCACGCCGATGATGGCCTCGTCCTCGGCCAGCCCGTAACGGTACTTCGGCGTCCCGAGATACTTCTCGAGCATCGGCTGCGTCACGTGGATCGCACCGCGCTCCTCGGAGCTCACGATCTCGACGGCCACCTTGCGGCACATCGACGCGATTTCACGTTCGAGGCTACGCACGCCGGCTTCTTTCGTGTAGCGCCGGATGACGGTCAGCAACACGTTCTCCGAGAACGACACCTGATCTTCCTTGAGACCGTTCGCTTCGCGCTGCTTCGGTACCAGGAAGCGCTTGGCGATGTTCAGCTTCTCCAGCTCGGTGTAGCCAGCGATGCGGATGATCTCCATGCGATCCTGAAGCGGCCGCGGGATGCGATCGAGCACGTTGGCGGTGGTAACGAACATCACCTTGGCCAGATCGTAGTCGCAGTCGAGATAGTGATCGTTGAACGTCGCGTTCTGCTCCGGGTCGAGCACCTCGAGCATCGCCGACGCCGGATCGCCGCGGAAGTCCGTCGACATCTTGTCTATCTCATCGAGCAGGAACACCGGATTGCCCTTTGCGGCCTTCTTCATGCTCTGGATGATCTTGCCCGGCATCGCACCGATGTAGGTGCGTCGGTGACCGCGGATCTCGGCCTCGTCGCGAACGCCGCCGAGCGAGATGCGCACGAACTTGCGCCCCAGTGAGCGCGCGATCGAGCGACCGAGCGAGGTCTTGCCGACGCCGGGAGGGCCCACGAGGCACAGGATCGGCCCCTTGATCGACCCGACCAGCTTCGTGACCGCGAGGTACTCGAGGATGCGCTCCTTCACCTTGTCGAGCCCGTAGTGGTCCTCGTCGAGTACGCGACGGGCCTCGTCGATGTCGATGGCGTCGTCGGTGTAGTCGGCCCACGGCAGGCCGATCATCCAGTCGATGTAGTTGCGCACGACCGTCGCCTCGGCCGACATCGGCGACATCATCTTGAGCTTCTTGATCTCCTTCTCGGTCTTGTCGCGTGCCTCTTCCGGCATCTGCGACTTGGCCAGAGCCTCCTCGAGCTCCTGGATCTCGTTGCGGAACTCGTCCTTCTCGCCGAGCTCCTTCTGGATCGCACGCATCTGCTCGTTGAGGTAGTACTCCTTCTGCGTCTTCTCCATCTGCTTCTTGACGCGCGAACGGATGCGCTTCTCGACCTCGAGAATTTCCATCTCGGAGCGCATGTGGCCCAGCACCTTCTCCAGGCGCGGCCCGATGTCGAACGTCTCGAGCAGCTGCTGCTTGTCCTCGAGCGTGATGCCGAGGTGCGACACGATGGTATCGGCCAGGCGCGACGGATCCTCGATCGACCCGACCGTCATCACCATTTCCGGCGGGATCTTCTTGTTGAGGCGCACGTACGCCTCGAACGTCGTGTTGACGCTGCGAACCAGCGCCTCGAGCTCGGGGGTGCGATCGACCTCTTCGCTGACGCGATCGACCTCTACCGCGAAGTACTTGTCGCTGTCGACGTACTCGGCGATGCGCGCACGGTACTTGCCCTCGACCAGCACCTTGACCGTGCCGTCGGGCAGACGGAGCAGCTGAACCACCGTGCCGACCGTGCCGACCTGGTGGATGTCATCCTCACCGGGCTCGTTCGTCTTGGCGTCGCGCTGCGCGGCCAGCACGATGCTCTGGTCGCTCTGCATGGCAGCCTCGAGGGCCGCGATGGACTTCTGCCGTCCGACGAACAGCGGCACCACCATGTGCGGGAACACGATGATGTCGCGCAGCGGCAGCAGCGGCAAAGCCCGCGTGCCTGCGCCCTCCTCGTCACCAGGGCCCGACGATCCGGGCGAATTGCGGAAGAGCATCGACTCTTTTTCCTTCGACATTCCTTGATTACCTATTCCTTGGACCGCTGGATGCGCGGACGCCGGCGATTCGCCACGATGGCTCCGAGCTGGGGATTGCCGGGGCCGCCGCAGGGCGAGATCGGCCCGAAAGCGGGCCGATCAGCCGGTACGCGAAGCTCCCGCGTACACCACGATCGGCTTCTCCTTGTGCTCGACGACCTCCTGCGAGATCACTACTTCCTCGATCTCGGGATGCGAGGGGACGTCGTACATCACGTCGAGCATGATCGCTTCCATGATCGCCCGTAGACCGCGAGCACCGGACTTGCGCGACAGCGCTTCGCGCGCGATCGCGCCGAGAGAACCGTCGGTGAACTTGAGCCGCACGTTCTCCATCTCGAAGAGCTTCGTGTACTGCTTGGTCAGCGCGTTCTTGGGCTCTTGTAAGATGCGCATGAGTGCGGGCTCGTCAAGGTCCTCGAGCGTGGCGATGACGGGAAGGCGTCCTACGAACTCGGGAATCAGTCCGAACTTGAGGAGGTCTTCTGTTTGAACCTCACTCAGTAGCTTCTGATTCATCGGGTCTTCGGTTCCGCGCACGTCGGCGCCGAAGCCCATGCCCTTCATTCCGATTCGTCGCCGGATGATGTCCTCGAGGCCGACGAACGCGCCACCGCAGACGAAAAGGATGTTGGTGGTGTCGACCTGCAGGAACTCCTGCTGGGGATGCTTGCGACCGCCCTTGGGAGGTACGCTCGCGGTGGTCCCCTCGATGATCTTCAGCAACGCCTGCTGGACGCCCTCGCCCGAGACGTCACGCGTGATCGACGGGTTGTCGCCCTTGCGTGCGATCTTGTCGATCTCGTCGATGTACACGATGCCGCGCTGACACTTCTCGACATCGTAGTCGGCGTTCTGCAACAGGTTGAGGATGATGTTCTCTACGTCCTCGCCGACGTAGCCCGCTTCGGTGAGGCTGGTGGCGTCGGCGATCGCGAATGGAACCTGAAGGAAGCGCGCGAGCGTTTGCGCCATCAGCGTCTTGCCCGAGCCGGTCGGCCCGACGAGCAAGATGTTCGACTTCTGAAGCTCGACGTCGCCCGTCACCATCGACGAGTCGATACGCTTGTAGTGATTGTGGACGGCGACCGAGAGAACGCGCTTGGCCTGATCCTGACCGACGACGTACTGGTCGAGCACCTTGCAGATGTCCGACGGCTTCGGAACCGAGGAGACCGCGTTGATCGCCTCCTCCTGGTCACACTCCTCCGCGATGATGTCGTTGCACAGGTCTATGCACTCGTCGCAGATGTAGACCGTCGGTCCCGCGATCAGCTTGCGAACTTCTTCCTGGCCCTTTCCGCAGAAAGAACAGACCAGATCCTTCGTCTTGTCGTCACCCTTGCTCGGCATGTACCGCTCCCGGTGAAACCCGTACTAGCCGCCCGCTGTAGGACGTGCCGAGATGACCTCGTCCACCAGCCCGAACTCCACGGCGTCGGCTCCCGTCATGAATCGGTCCCGGTCCGTGTGCTCATGTATTGTAGCAACATCCTGACCGGCATGCTTGGCCAGGATTTCATTTATTTCCTCGCGTAAACGCAGAATTTCCCTTGCCTGGATGTCGATATCGGTGGCCTGCCCCTGAACTCCGCCAAGTGGCTGGTGAATCATGATTCGCGAGTGCGGAAGCGCATAGCGCTTTCCCGTCGCGCCGGCTGCCAGCAAAACCGCCCCCATGCTGGCCGCCTGGCCCAGGCAGAGGGTGGATACGGCCGGCCGGATATATTGCATCGTGTCATAGATGGCGAGACCGGCGGTCACGAGCCCCCCGGGTGAGTTGATATATAGGTAAATATCCTTGTCCGGATCCTCGGCCTCGAGGAAAAGCAGCTGGGCCGTGATCAGCGAAGCGACGAGGTCGTTGACCTCGTCGGTGAGGAAAACGATCCGCTCGCGCAGCAGGCGCGAGTAGATGTCGTAGGATCGTTCCCCCCGCCCGGTGTTCTCTACTACGATCGGAACAAGCGCCATCGCTACCTCTCTCCTTTGGAATTCCGGCAGGTCATTGCGAGGTTAACTCGATCCCTGCGGGCCGGCAAGCTGGCTTTCGTCGACTTCGACGTCGCGGCGCGTCGCGAGCTCGGCTACCCGTTCGAGCGCCTTGTCGCGTAGCATGCTTGCGCGCAAGCCGCCCACGGCAGCCGGGTCTCGGTAGTAATCGATCACCTTTTGACCGTCGCCTCCGAGCGACGCGATCTGCCGGTTGATCTCCGACTTGAGCTCGTCTTCCGACACGTCGATCTCTTCGGCTTTCGCCACCGCGTCGAGAATGAAACGCGCTCGCACCTGCTTCACCGCGCCTGGCTCGAGCGCCTGCCGGACCTCGTCGACCTTGTCTTCGGGAAGCTCCTGCACACCCATCTCGCGCAGCTGCTCCACTACCTGGCGATGCACGAGGCCGTTGGGCACGTCGAACGAGTACCGGTCGACGACAGCGGCGAGCAGCTCGCCGCGTGCGCGACGATCGGCCTCGACCTCGGCGCGCGACTCGAGGTCGCCGCGCACTCGCTTGCGAAGCTCTTCGAGCGTGTCGCAATCGTCGTAGCCCACCTCGCTGGCGAAGTCGTCGTCGAGGTTGGGAAGGATCTTGTTCTTGATCTCCTTCACCGTGACCTGAAAGCGCACGAGCTTGCCGGCCAGCTCGGGGTCACGGTGATCGTCGGGAAAGTGCACGTCGATGGGAGTCTGGATACCGCGCGTCACACCCGGCAGCTGCTTCTCGAACTCCTCGGGAAATCGACCGCTGCCGACCTCGATCTGCACGCCTTCGCCCGACGCGTTCTCGAGCGGCTCGCCCTCGGCGAACCCGTACATGTCGAACACGACGACGTCGCCCACCGCCACGTTGACCCGTTCTTCCTCGGTCTGTGTGACGGCCATGCGCTCGCGCAGCGTGCGCAGCGCCTCGTCCACGTGGTCCTCTTCCACCCGGACGATGCTGCGGACCATCTCCATCGCCTTGTACTCGCCGAGGTCGAACTGCGGGCGCACGTCGAGCTCGGCCTCGAACTTGAGCGTCATCGCATCGTCGAGCTCGTGACTGAGCAGTCGTGGGCTGGTGACCGCGTCGAGCTCGTTCTCGACCATGGCGCGCGCACACGCGTGCTCGATCAGCTCCTGGACGACCTGCTCGCGAAGCTCGGCGCCGAACTCGCGCTCGAGAACCGAGCGCGGCACCTTGCCCTTGCGGAAGCCCGCGACCTTGGCGCGCCCTTTCAGGCGACCGTAGGCCTTGTCGAGCTCGCCGCGAACACGCTCGGCGGGCACCTCGACGCGCAGATGTCGCTTCACCGGCCCCTCGTTCTGGACCGTGGCCTGGATCGGCGTGGAATCTTCGTTCGACTCGGTTTTCTTGGCCTTGGCGGCTGCCATCACGTCGAAACGCAATACAGGATACGGGCGAATGGTGCGAGAGGGGGGACTCGAACCCCCAACCGCCGAAGCGGGCTAGATCCTAAGTCTAGTGCGTATGCCAGTTCCGCCACTCTCGCCCATGCAACCCCGGACCGGCTCACGGTTGCCAGGGCATCGGCCTGACTATCAGAAGTACCGCGGGCACTCCATGCGGTGCTCAGCGCCGGAGCGTCGTCGGGGCTCGCGTGATCCCGTCCTCGACCAGCGGCACGAGCGTGTCGGCCACCACACGGTGTCCCGCCACTGTGAAGTGTCCGTCGATCGGAAAGTACAGCGGCCCCTGAGGTGCCCCCTGTTCGTAGTACGAGCGCAGCGCCGGATTGAGCGTGTGCACGGTCACGCCGGCCTCGTCCAGCAAGCGCGTGATGCGGCGTTCGGGCTGGTCGAGATCGTAGCGGGAGTCGAATCCCGGGGTCTTCGCCGCAAAGCGCGCACGGGCCTCGGGGTCGATCGTCGTCCGGTACGAGAACAGCACGACGATCAGCTCGGCGCCGCTGCGGCTCACCGCATCGCGCAGCGCCAGCAGTCGGCGGCCGGCCGCCTCGTAGTCGCCCGTCGCCTCCTCGTCGAGCTCGCGCTCGCACACGGCCAGGTAGTCGTCGAACGGCTCCCACTCGCCACGCTTACGCGCGGAGCGTTCCCGCATGCCGTAACGGGCTTGGCCGAGAAGCCGTGCGAGCTTGATCTCACGCCGCAGCCGCACGGGGAACGGCCGGTCGACCGACTCCAGTCCACCGGCGGAGGTCTCCCGCCACTCGTCGTTGCGCGTGAGATCGTTGCCGAGGTACAGCATGTAGATCACGAGGTCGGGGTCGAACGCCTTGCCGCGGCCGCGGTAGTAGTGCAGCTGGTGCACGATCTCGTAGCCGCCCACGCCGGCGTTGATCACCTCGGTTCCGGTATCGGCTTCGAGAAGGTCGGCGAACAGCTCGCCACGCTCCACGCCGTACCCCGACGTGAACGAGTCACCGAGCAGCAAGACGCGATAGCCGCGCTTCTCGCCGATCGCATCGTCGCGCAAGCCGAGCGCGCTGGTCCGGAACTCGACGTCGTACTCCGGCGGCCGACGCATCCGCATCTGCAAACCGGGCGCGTGTCGGTACGCCGTGTCCTCGGCCCGGATCCACGGCGAGAACGCGCGCGGCGGGAAGTCGAGCACCTGCAAGGTCAGCTCGGCAAGGCCGAGGACCCCGACGACCGACGCGACGGCCAGCGCCGCGTTCAGGCCCGTGCGCTTGCTCAAGCGCGGAACACGCTACTGCTGAATGGAGGTTGCGCGGCACGGGACGGGACGTCACATCGACGTCCCGTCCCGAGAGCCCGCGGGCTAGAACAGCGTATAGATGAACGGCGCCGCGGCCGTGCCACCGAGGAGGATGAGACCACCCACCATCAGCAGGACGACGACGATCGGCGTCAGCCACCACTTCTTGTTGTTGCGAAGATAGTCGACGAACTCGCCGACCAGACCACGCTGGGACAGCTCTGCCTGCCTCGCGAAGTCATCGGCCGTGGACTTGCTCGCCTCGGTTTCGTTGGTCGTCATCGTCACTCCCTCGAAGACTAGAACTGACGGAAATATTTTGTCGCGTCGCCGCCGGTCCGGTGCTCGGTCCAGTACGTCGATGCTTCCGGCTCGAGCTTGCGCTGCATCGGGTCGTGTCCGGTCAGTCGCACGATCAGGCCGATGGGCGTCATGATCAGGTAAAAGATGATCCCGAGCAAGAGGTGAGAGATCGTCCAGCCGATCGGGAACGCGAGCGCCATCCACACGACGTAGATCGGGCGCATGATGGCCGGCAGCAGCAGACCGGGCACGCCCAAGCCGCCGGCAGCCAGCCAGAACCATCTGGCGTGCCCCTCCCATCCCGACTTGAAGAACAGCCAGCCGCCGATGGCGCCGAAGAAGATGAGCCACATCCCGGCGAACTGTCGTAGCTCACGCTTGCCGGGCTTCCAGTTGATGTCGAGCATTGCCATGGGTCGGTCTTCGTCTCCGGGCTAGTCGAGCGCGAACTGCGCCAGGTACTCGTCGCGGCCGTGGTCGCCCTGGTCGGGCTGATCCTTCTTGCGCAACACGAAGTTCTCGAGCACCAGCACGTCCATGTTCGTCGCCATGAAGCAGCGGTACGCATCCTCCGGCGTGCAGACGATCGGCTCGCCGCGCACGTTGAAGCTGGTGTTGATGACCACCGGGCAGCCAGTCTTCTCATCGAACTTCTCGATGAGCTTGCGGTAACGTCCGTGCCGGTCGGGGTCGATGGTCTGGACGCGTGCCGAGTAGTCGACGTGCGTGATCGCGGGCACCTCGGAACGAGGGACCTTCAGCTTCTCGATGCCTTCGAGATGCGCGACCTCGCCGTTCAGCTTGAACCGCTTGTCTTCCTGTACAGGCGCCACGATCAGCATGTACGGGCTCTCCTGCCCGGGCTCCAGGGCGAAGAACTCCGGACAGCGTTCCTCCAGGACCGACGGTGCGAACGGCCGGAACGACTCGCGGAACTTGATCTTGAGGTTCATCGTCGACTGCATCTCACGGCTGCGAGGGTCGCCGAGGATGCTTCGGCCGCCGAGTGCGCGCGGACCGAACTCCATACGCCCCTGGAACCAGCCGACCACGTTCTCGGTGGCCAGCAGTCCGGCCACGTCATCGCAGAGCTCGGCCTCGTCGTCGAAGTGGCGGTAGACCGCACCGGCGCCGTCGAGGAACGTCGCGATCTCGGAGTCCTCGTAGCGGGGTCCGAGCATCGAGCCGAACTGGGAATCGGACTCACCGACCTCACGCGCGTTGTCGAGGAGGTGGTGCCAGATGAACAGGGCTACCCCCAGGGCGCCGCCCGCGTCGCCGGCCGCTGGCTGGATCCACACGTTCTCGAACGGGCCGTCGCGCAGGATACGACCGTTGCCCACGCAGTTGAGCGCGACGCCACCCGCCAGGCACAGATTCTTCGTGCCGGTCAGAGCGTGGACGTGGCGGGCCATGCGCAGCATGATCTCCTCGGTCACCTTCTGGATCGAGGCCGCGATGTCCATCTCGCGCTGCGTGATCAGGCTCTCGGCCTTACGTGCCGGGCCGTCGAACAACGAGTCCATCTTGTCCGACGTCATCGTGAGGCCCTGGCAGTAGTTGAAGTAGGACATGTCCATCCGGAACGAGCCGTCCTCTTTCAGATCGAGGAGGTTGTCCATGATGGCGTCGAAGTACTTCGGCTCACCGTACGGCGCGAGCCCCATGAGCTTGTACTCACCCGAGTTGACGCGGAAGCCGGTGAAGTAGGTGAAGGCCGAGTAGAGCAATCCCAGCGAGTGCGGGAAGCGCAGCTCGTGGGTCAGCTCGAGACGATTGCCGCGACCGACGCCGAAGCTGGCCGTGGCCCACTCCCCCACACCGTCCAGGGTCATCACCGCCGCCTCGTCGAACGGCGAAGGGAAGAACGCGCTGGCGGCGTGCGACTCGTGGTGCTCGGTGAAGATGTAACGCTTCTTGAACTCGTGATTCAGGCCCTTGTCCATCTCGCGCGGGAGGTAGAGCTTCTGGCGCAACCACAGCGGCATCGCCCGCAGGAAGGAGCTGAAGCCCACCGGTCCATAAGAAAGGTAGGTCTCGAGAAGTCGCTCGAACTTCAGCAGGGGCTTGTCGTAGAAGCCGACGTGATCGAGGTCGCCGATGCCGATGCCGGCCTGATCCAGGCAGAACTGGATGGCGTTCACGGGCATGCGGTGGTCGTGCTTCTTGCGCGTGAACCGCTCTTCCTGGGCCGCGGCAGCGATCTTGCCGTCGACCACGAGAGCGGCTGCCGAGTCGTGATAGAACGCGGATATTCCGAGAATTGCGGTCATCTCTTACTCACCGGACGGGACGTACGCGACCAATAATATCAGCCGGCGAAGGGACAACCAGGGGGGCCGACAGCCAGTCGTACGTGCGAAAGTATATCGGGTCTTCTTAGTATACTCCGCAGCAGTCGCAAAGCGCTGCGTTTTCATCAAGGCCCGCACATCGCCTGTCACGCGCCCCGCGCCCGGCGATGCCGGCGAGACGTCGCGCAGTGGCCCCCTACCCGGTCGGGGGGTGGCGAAAACCCCCATGAAAAACGCGGCTTTTGCACGCAGCTCGCGGCCGGGAGCGACACCCGGGGCCGCCACGATCAGCGCCGTCGGTGCAGGTGAACGCTGCGGCCGTGGAACACCTCGGCCGCCTCCATCACGGTCTCGGACAGGGTCGGATGCGGATGAATCGTCGCCGCCAGGTCATCGGCCACGGCACCCATCTCGATCGCCAGCGCCCCCTCCGCGATCAGCTCGCCGGCGCCGCCGCCCACCATCGCCACACCGAGCACGCGCTCGCTCTCCTCGTCGATCACCAGCTTCGTCAGGCCCTCGGTGCGGCCGAGCGTGGCGGCCCGTCCGGAAGCCTGCCAGGGAAAGCGAGCCACCTTCACCTTGCGACCGTCACGTCGCGCCTCGGTCTCGGTGAGGCCGCACCAGGCCAGCTCGGGGTCGGTGAACACGACGGCGGGAATCGCCGCAGGCGCGAACTCGGCCGCCCCGCCGGCGATCACCTCGGCCGCGGTGAGGCCTTCGTGCGTGGCCTTGTGGGCGAGCTGCGTTCCGCCAACCACGTCGCCGATCGCGAAGATCGTGGGCTCGGCCGTTCGCCGCTGGGCATCCACGCGGATGAACCCGCGGTCGTCGGTCTCGACCGCGGTCTCGGACAGCCCCAGGCCGCTCGAATTCGGCTGTCGGCCGACCGCCACGAGGACCTTGTCGAAGCTGGCCTCTTCGGCCTTGCCGTCACCGTCGGTGAGCGTCGCGAGCAGACCATCGGGACGTTCTTCGAGCGAGGAGACGCGCGTATTCAGGCGGATCGCCTCGACGCGTCGCTCGAGCGCGCGTGCGACCACGCGTACCAGGTCGGCATCGACGCCGGGCAGTAGCGACCCGGTCATCTCGACGATCGTCACGCGGCTACCGAGCGCCGCGTACACCGTTCCCAGCTCGAGCCCGATGTAGCCGCCACCGACGACCAGCAGCGATGCGGGCACGTCCTCGAGCTCGAGCGCCGCCGTCGAGCTCATCACGCGTCGCGACCCGGGCAGCAGCTCGGCGACGGTGGTCGGGCGGGAACCGGTGGCGACCACGGCGTGCTCGAACTCGACCTCGACGGATCGCGGGTCCACGCAGTCGACGTGGAGCCGGCGACCCGTGCGAAACGTGGCGCGGCCGCGCACGAAGCTCACGCCCTTGGCCTCGCACAGCTTGCCGAGCCCGCCGGTCAGCTGGCCGACCACCCGATCCTTCCACGCGCGCAGCGCGCCGACGTCGATGCTCGGCTGGCCGAACGACACTCCCCACTCGCGGGCCTGCTCGGCCTCTGTCAGAAGCGCAGCCACGTGCAGATACGTCTTCGACGGGATGCAGCCCCGGTACAGGCACACGCCCCCCGGATGCGGCTCCGGATCGATGAGGGTCACGTCGAGTCCGAGATCGGCGGCGCGGAATGCGCACGCATAGCCGCCCGGACCGCCGCCGACGACGGCAACCGAGGTGGAGAGGCTGTCGGATCGCTCGCTGCCCACGGTCGCGGCCTACTTGCCCTCGAGGTCCATGAGGAACGGCTCCTCGAGAGCCTCGCACACCCAGCGCAGGAAGCGCGCCGCGTCGGCACCGTCGATCACCCTGTGATCGTAGGAAACCGCCAGCGGCAGCATCAGGCGCGGTTGCGGCTGACCGTCGACGTATACCGGCTCCAGCCGCGCCCTCGACACGCCGAGCACGGCAACCTCGGGCGGGTTGATCAGCGGCGAGAACGCGATGCCCCCTACCCCGCCGAGATTCGTGATCGTGAACGTGGCGCCCTGCAGCATGTCGGGCGTGATGTTGCGGCTGCGGGCCCGCTCGGACACCTCGCTCAGGCCGAGCGCGAGCTCGACGATGTTCTTGCGGTCGGCGTCGCGCACGACCGGAACCAGCAGCCCGCGTTCGGTATCCACCGCAACACCGATGTGGACATAGTCCTTGTAGACGATCGCGCTGCCGTCCATGTCGACGCTGGCGTTGAACTTCGGATAGCGCTTGAGCGCGGAGCCGAGAACCTTGAGCAGCACGGCAGTCATCGTGAGCTTGCCACCCGCTTCCTCCACGCGCCCGGAGTACTGCTTGCGCAGGCGGTCGAGCTCGGTCACGTTGGCGCGGTCGTGGTGGGTCACGTGCGGGATCGTCGCCCACGCACGCGTCATCTGCTCGGCGGTCTTGCGCCGCACCTTGCTCATCGGCTCGATGCGCACGGGCCCCCACGTGGAGAAGTCGGGAAGCTCGCCGCCCACGTGGGCGGGCGCGCCGGCAGCCGTGGCGGCCAGCCTCTCTCGCACGTGGCGATGAACATCGTCGGCCAGCACGCGCCCGGCCGCGCCGCTCGCCGCCACCGACCTCAGGTCGACGCCCAGCGACCGCGCCAGCCGCCGCACCGAGGGCGCGGCGGCGACATCGGCAGCTACAACATCACCGGAAGCGTCGCCACCGGCCGACCCGCCACGCGCGGACTCCCCGGCGGCCGGCGTACGCGGCGCTCCGGATCCGGCCGACGCGGCCGACTCCGCCTCTCCAGACGGCGAGGCACCCCGGCCTGGGCCCGCGGTCGCCGCAGCCTCTCCAGGCGCCGCGGTCGCTGCAGACCCTGCGGGCTCGGCAGTTCCGGCGGCCTCGGCATCCTCGGGAGCCTCACCAGCCTCGGCGGCCTCGGCCGGCGACGAGGGCTCGTCACCATCCCGCGCGCCGGCCGGCGCCACGGCGTCGGCCGGCGCGCCGAGGTCAGCGCCCTCGGCCCCGTCGACACGCAGGATCACGTGCCCGACGCTCACGTCGTCGCCGACGCTCACGAGCAGCTCGGTCACGCGGCCTGCCACCGGCGACGGCAGCTCGAACTCGGCCTTGTCGGTCTCGAGGCTCAGCAGCGGTTGCTCGAGCGCGACCGTGTCGCCCACCGCGACGAAGACCTCGACGACCGTCGCCGTGTCGATGTTCTCGCCGAGGTCCGGCAATAGACAATCGGTAGCCATTTCGATGCGTTCCGTCCCGTCTTCGGTTGTGCGCGCGGCGTCGAGAGCAGGTCAGGACGTGGTCGGATCGGGCTTGTCCGCGTCGATGCCCAGCTCGCCCATCGCCGCGGCCACGGCCGCCGTGTCCAGATGCCCCTGTCCGGCGAGACCGTACAACGCGGCCAGCGCAATGTAACGCGAGTCGATCTCGAAGAAGTCCCGCAGCGCCGCTCGCGTCTCGCTACGCCCGAAGCCGTCGGTTCCGAGCGTGATCATCGGCGCGGGACACCAGCGGGCGAGCGAATCGGGAAGCGACTTCAGATAGTCGCTGGCCGCCACCACCACGTCGTTCGTGTCTCCGAGACACTGCGCGAAATACGATATCTGCTCGCGCTCGGTCGGATGCAACAGGTTGCGCCGAGCGGCTCGCAAGGCGTCGCGCCGCAGCTCCCCGTAGCTCGTCACGCTCCACACCTCGGCACCCACGTCGAAGCGCTCGGCCAGCAGGCGGCGCGCGGCGAGGGCCTCGGCGACGATCGCGCCGCTGGCGAGCAGCCGCACCCGGTGCGGGTGCTCGACCGGTGCCGGCTCGAGCAGGTACATTCCGCGCAGGATTCCCTCGCGCGCACCGTCGGGCATGGCAGGCATCGCGTAGTTCTCGTTCTCGACGGTGAGGTAGTAGAATACGTCCTCACGCTCGCGGTACATGCGACGCAGGCCGTCCTGGACGATCACCGCCACCTCGAACGCGTAGGCCGGATCGTACGCCACGACGTTCGGGATCGTCTGCGCCAGGTGGTGGCTGTGGCCGTCCTGGTGCTGCAACCCTTCCCCGGCCAGCGTCGTGCGACCGGCCGTGGCCCCCACCATGAACCCCTTGCAGCGCATGTCGCCGGCGGCCCATGCGAGGTCGCCGATGCGCTGGAAGCCGAACATCGAGTAGTAGATGAAGAACGGTATCGTATCGATACCGTGGGTCGCGTAGGCGGTGCCGGCCGCGATGAACGACGACATCGCACCGGCCTCGGTGATGCCCTCCTCCAGGATCTGGCCGTCGGTCACCTCGCGGTAGTACAGCAGGCTCTTCGCGTCGACGGGCTCGTACAGCTGGCCCACGTGGCTGTAGATGCCGCACTGGCGAAACAGCGCCTCCATGCCGAACGTCCGCGCCTCGTCGGGCACGATCGGCACGATCAGCGGCCCCAGGCGCTTGTCCTTGAGCAGCTTCGACAGCAGTCGCACGAAGGCCATCGTGGTGGACACCTCGCGGCCGTCGGTGCCGTCGAGGAACTCCTGGAACAGCTCGTCGCCCGGCTCCTCGGTCGGCGTGCCCTTCACCGTGCGAGCCGGCAGATGCCCGCCCAGCGCCGCGCGGCGTTCGGCCAGGTAGGCGAGCTCGCGGCTGTCGTCGGCGGGACGGTAGAACGGCGCGCGCGCGACGTCTTCGTCGGAGATCGGGATACCGAAGCGGGAGCGGAACTCGCGCAGCTCGTCCTCGTTGAGCTTCTTCTGCTGGTGGCTGATGTTCTTGCCCTCGCCGCTCTCGCCCAGGCCGTAGCCCTTGATGGTGCGGGCGAGGATCACGGTCGGCGCACCGACGTGGTCGACGGCGGCTCGATAGGCCGCATGGACCTTCACGGGATCGTGACCGCCGAGGTTCAGGCGCTTGAGCTCCGCATCGGAGAGGTGCTCGACGAGCCGGGCAAGCTCGGGATCTTTGCCCCAGAAGTGCTCGCGGATGTACGCCCCCGTCTCCACCGAGTACTTCTGGACCTCGCCGTCGATCGACTCCGTCCAGCGCCGGGCCAGCAACCCGGCGTCGTCACCGGCCAGCAGCGGGTCCCAGGCGCTGCCGAGAACCACCTTGATCACGTGCCAGCCGGCCCCGCGGAACACCGCCTCGAGCTCCTGGATGATCTGACCGTTGCCGCGCACCGGTCCGTCGAGCCGCTGGAGGTTGCAGTTGACGACGAAGATCAGGTTGTCGAGCTTCTCGCGCGCCGCCAGCGTGATCGCGCCGAGCGATTCCGGCTCGTCGCTCTCGCCGTCGCCGAGGAACGCCCACACCTTTCCGCGCCCGGGAGCCTTGAGCCCGCGGTCCTCCAGATAGCGATTGAAGCGCGCCTGGTAGATCGCCATGATCGGCCCGAGGCCCATCGAGACGGTCGGGAACTGCCAGAACGACGGCATCAGCCACGGATGCGGATACGAGGAGAGCCCGCCGTCGCTGCGCAGCTCGCGACGGAAATTCTCGAGCTGGGTACTCGACAGTCTCCCCTCCAGAAAGGCCCGCGCGTAGATGCCCGGCGACGCGTGTCCCTGGAAGTAGACCTGGTCGCCACCGTGCGCGTCGCGCCCGCCGCCCTCGCCTTCCGTGCCCGAACCGTGGAAGAAGTGGTTGAAGCCCACCTCGAGCAATGTGGCCGCCGACGCGTACGTGGAGATGTGACCGCCTATGCCGTCGGCCTCGCGGTTGGCGCGCACGACCATGGCCATGGCGTTCCAGCGAACGATGCTCTTGATCCTGCGCTCGATCGCGAGGTCACCCGGGTAGACGGGCTGCTCGTCGACGCCGATCGAGTTGATCTGCGGCGTGTTCGCGGAGAACGGCATGCGCACGCCCGCGAGGTAGGCGTGCGCCTGCAAGCGTCGCAGCAGAAGCTGCACGCGCTCGGGCCCGCCGCGTGCGAGCTCGGAGTCGAGGGACTCGAGCCAGTCGCGGACGTCGGCGTCGTCGATCGGCGGTTTCGGGCTGTCGTCGGCCACGCTCGCGGCGAGCCCCGCTTCAGGGCATCTTCGGCGGCGTCAGCGCGTTCTTCACCGCGTCGTCGGCCTGCTTCTGCGCGTCAGCCGCTGCAGAATCGGCCTGTTTCTTCGCGTCGTCGACGGCTGCACGCCCCTGCTGCTCGGCGTCGGCCACCGCGACGGACGCGGCCTTCGCCTCGGCCAGTGCTTCGCTCACCGCGTTGTTGTCAGGATCGATCTTCGCCGCCTCGAGGCAAACCGGATACGCCCCGGCCAGATCGCCGTCCTGCACCTTGCGCAGGCACGACGCCACCTTGGGATCGACGGACGCCTCGAGCGCCTTGCCCAGTGCATCGGCCGCGCCCGGGGCGGGGGCCGGTGCGGGGGCCTTGCCCGACGCCGCGCCACCGTCGCCTTCGCCGCCGCTGCACGCCGCCACTGCCAGGACCGTCGCCATGATGATCAACCAACGCATACTCGTTCTCCTCGTCCCTACCGTTTCGATTCCACGCTGCGCACCTTGTCCGCGATGCTCTGCTCGCGATCGGTGCGGGTTCCTATCTTCAGACTGGTCGTGATGCGCGGCGCGCCCATGTCGTGGACCACCTCGTGGCAGCGCTTGACGGCCGCCATCACGACGTCCCACTCGCCTTCGATGTTGGTGCCGTACGCGTGCAGCTGCGTGGTCAGCCCCGCATCCTCGAGCACACGCTCGCAGGCCGCGACGTAGGCGGACACCGAGATGCCCACGCCGAGCGGGACCACGCACAGATCGACGATCACACGCATCGCCTGAGGACTTAGCACGGATCCGAGCAGGCCGGAATGGCCGGAAACGAGACCGGCCCGGTCAGACCTGCGCGGCCTGACCGGGCCGTTCCCCGTGGAACGATCGTCGACGCGACGTCGTCAGAACAGGTCGACGCTCTGGCCGGCCAGGCCACCACCGCCGGTGCCGCCGTTGCCGCCGCCACCGCCGAAGCCGCCATTGCCGCCGTTGCCGACCTCGCTGGTGCTGGCGCCCGTGCCGCGGCTGCCACCCGAGCCGCCGCCGCCGCCCGAGCCGCCCGAACCGCCGGCACCGGCGCTGCCTGCGTTCAGCGAGGAGCTCACGAAGACCCCGCCGCCGCCGTCGCTCAGCCGGTAGACCGCGTACGAGGAGCCGCCGCCACGACCGCCGGTGCCGCCCGCGCCGCCCTGGGCTCCGCCACCGCCGGCGCCCGCGCCTGCGCCTGCGCCGTCGTCGCAGGTGCTGCACCACTGGCCGCCGCCGCCGCCGCCGCCCGAGCCGCCCTTGCCGCCGCGGCCATCACCGCCGCTGCCGCCCTGGCCGCCCGGTACCCAGAAGCCGCCCACGTGCGAGCCCGCCGAGCCCGCCGGGCCGGTGCCGCCGCTGGAGCCGCCCGCGCCGGTCGTGCCGCCGCCGCCATTGTTGCCGGGGTCGCCCCATCCGCCGCCGCCGCCGGCACCACCCTGCGTACCGGTGCCGTTGGAGCCACCGTTGCCGCCACCGCCACCGTTGTTCTGCTCCTCGCCGCCGCCGCCGCCGCCTCCGCCTCCTCCGCCGGCGCGGAAGTTCGTCTGCGTGCCGCCGGTGGAACCGGACTGACCCGTCGAGCAGCAGCCACCGGGATCGCCGCCGCCGCCTCCTCCGCCGCCGCCGCCGGCACCGCCGCCGGAGCCGCCGTTGCCGCCCTCACCTGGGTCGCTCTCGTTGTCCGCGCTGCCGCCTATCCCGTTGCCGCCGCCGGCGCCGTTGCTGCCGCCCGCGCCGTTCGATCCGCCGCTCCCGCCGCTGGCGTTGCCCGCGTTCACGTCGACATCGTCGAACGTGTAGTTCGAGCAGCTCGTCAGGTGCACGCCGTACGTCGACATTCCGTTGCCCGTCGCGTTGGACGTGCTGATCGTCATGTTCTCAAGCTCGAAGCTCGACTTCGAGCTCAGCTGCATCGCCACCAGCCGCTGCTGGTTCGCGGCGCCGTCGGGATTCGACGTGTTGCGCGAGATCACCGTCGCGCCCGAGGCGCCCGTCTGCGCCCAGCTGCCGTTGTAACCGCCGGCCAGCTTCACTCCGGAGCCGAGATTCGTGATCTCGTTGCTCACCGTGTACGTGCCGGTGCGCATCCGCACGTCGAACCCTGACACGCCCTGCCCCAGCCCGGTGCTCAGGCTGCACGGGCTCGCCTTCGTGCACGACGTGCCGCTGCCCGACGTGCTCACGAACTTGCAGTTGCTGTCGTCGGGATGCGTGCACGAGCCGGATCCGTTGCACTCATCCACCGTGCACACGTCACCATCGCTCGTACACGCCGTACCCGAGGTCTCGTTGCAGGTATCGCCCGCCTCACTACAGTTGTCCGCGCACTCTCCGCCGCCCGAGCACGGATCGCCGCTGCCCACGCACACGCCCGACGAGCACGTATCGGTGGCCGTGCAGAACAGGCTGTCGTCGCAGGCCGAGCCGTTCGGATCGGCGGCCAGACAGTTGTCGGCTCCCTCGTCACACGATTCGGCACAGTTGCCGTCGCCGTCGGCTCCCGCACAGGGGTCGCCCGCGTGGATCGAGCAGGCCCCGCCCGAGCAGGTGTCGGCACCGTTGCAGAATACGCCGTCATCACAGCCGACGGTGTTGTTCGGGTGCGTGCACGTGCCCGCACCGTCACACTGGTCGTCGGTGCAGCCGTTGCCGTCGTCGGTACAGGCCGTAGCGGCCAGATCGAAACAATCGTCGGCCGTCTCGTTGCACGTGTCGTTGCAGTCTCCGCCACCCGAGCACGGATCGCCCGCATGCAGCGAGCACGAGCCGGAATCGCACGTGTCGGCGCCGTTGCAGAACTGTCCATCGTCGCACGGATCGCTGTTGTCCGGATGGATGCACGCGCCGGCACCGTCGCACTCGTCGTCGGTGCAGCCGTTGCCGTCATCCGTGCACGCCACACCCGAGGCCTTGTTGATGGCCTGGCAGGTGCCGGCACCGTCGCACTGATCGTCGGTGCACTCGTTGCCGTCGTCCGTGCAGACCGTACCTGACAGATCGAAGCAGTCGTCGGCCGCCTCGTTGCAGCTGTCGCTGCACTCGCCGCCGCCGCTGCACGGATCCCCTGTGTGGACCGAGCAGCTGCCGCCCGAACAGGTGTCGGTGCCGTTGCAGAACTGCCCGTCGTCGCAGGGATCGGTGTTGGCCGGGTGGATGCAAGCGCCGAGCCCGTCGCACACATCGTCGGTGCACCCGTTGCTGTCGTCGGCGCAGGCCCCGCCGCCGCTCTCGGCCGTGCAGTCGGAGGCACAGCAGTCACCGTCGTCGTTGTTGCTGTCGTCGCACTCCTCGCCAGCGTCGACCGTACCGTCGCCGCAGCGCTCCGGATCGATGCAGGAGCCGTCGAGCGTGCCGTTGTCGAACATGTCGCAGTGCACGGCCATCGCGTCGGCAGCGTTCAGCATCAGGCACACGCGGCACTCGACCTGCTCGTCGACGCAGGCGGCGAAGTCGAGCGCGCCCACACATTCACCGGGAAACGCGGTATCGAGATCGACGCCGACGCAGCGATCGGAAACCGTGTCCGCGAGCTTGACGATGGCCTTGCCAACCTTCGTATTGCCCGTGATGATGTCGATGCACGACTCGAGCGTCGCCAGGTCGGTGATCGTGTCGTTCTTGAACCCGAGCTTCTTGCACTTCTCGAACACCTTGAGCTTGGTGCCGACGATCTTCTCGTAGGATTTCTGCACGCGCTGCTGGCAGCCCGCGCCCGTGGGGTCGAGGCCCTTGAGGATGACGGCAGCGTCGAGATCGCCGCCGAACACGTCGGCCGCTAGCGACACTTCCTCGTTGATGGCGCCGGCGTTCACGTCCGCCGCACCGCCGTAGCCGTACGGCGGCGCCGTGGCGCAGTTGCTGGTATCGGCGGTCACCGTCTTGGCCGATGCCGAAGCCACCTTGCCGCGGCCGTCGGCCAGCAGGCACTCCTGCGCCAGACCCGAGAGGCCTCCGCCGGCCGCTTCCTTCAAACAGCGAGCGACTTCCTTGCCCTGGGTCTTCGCGACCTTCCTGCCGCTCTTGTTGAGCTTGAGAACGCAGTTCTCCTCGCCCGGCGTCAGCGCCGACACCGGCGACGCCAGCGCGAGCCCCGCGACGCACGTCACCACGGCTACGCGTACAAGACTGGTCAAGCTTCGTGCTCCCATCTGGTGGGTCCTCCCCTCGAGCCGGGCTGAGCCGGCGATGCGACCGCGAACGGCCGGACGCAGCTCGCGTCCAGATGCCCGCACCGGCCACCTGCAGTCAAGGCGCTTTCTTCGCTACGCCGACCGATCGCCATCCATGAGGTCGTCGTCAGTACCGCCTGGTCGAGCTCAGAACAGGCTGGTGCTCTGGCCCGCCTGGCCGCCGCCGCCGGTGCCGCCGTTGCCGCCGCCACCGCCGAAGCCGCCGTTGCCGCCGTTGCCGACCTCACTCGTGCTGGCGCCCGTACCACGGCTGCCGCCCGAGCCACCGGTGCCGCCCGAGCCACCCGAGCCGCCGCCGCCCGCGCTGCCCGCGCTGAGCGAGCTACCGCCGATGAACGATCCTCCGCCGCCGTCGCTGAATCGATAGACCGCGTAGGAAGAGCCGCCGCCACGACCACCGGTGCCGCCGGCGCCGCCCTGGGCTCCGCCGCCGCCGGCGCCCGCGCCTGCGCCTGCGCCGTCGTCGCAGGTGCTGCACCACTGGCCGCCGCCGCCGCCGCCACCCGAGCCGCCCTTGCCGCCGCGGCCATCACCGCCGCTGCCGGCCTGGCCGCCCGGTACCCAGAAGCCACCGACGTGCGAGCCAGCCGAGCCGGCCGGGCCGGTGCCACCGCTGGAGCCGCCCGCGCCGGTGGTGCCACCGCCGCCGTTGTTGCCCGGGTCGCCCGGCGAGCCGCCGCCGCCGGCTCCACCCTGCTGGCCGGTGCCGTTGGAGCCGCCGTTGCCGCCGCCTCCACCGGAGTTGTTCTCCTCGCCGCCGCCGCCGCCGCCTCCGCCGCCGCCGCCGCCGCGGAAGTTAGACTGCGTGCCGCCGGCGGAGCCGGACTGACCGGTCGTGCAGCAGCCACCGGGGTCGCCGCCGCCCGAGCCGCCGCCGCCGCCGGAGCCGCCGCCGGAGCCGCCGTTGCCGCCCTCACCCGGGTCGGCCTCGTTGTTGGCGCTGCCGCCTACCCCGTTGCCGCCGCCGGCGCCGTTGCTGCCGTTCGCCCCCTGCGACCCGTTGCTACCGCCGGTGGCGTTGCCGGGATTCACCGCGACGTTGTCGAACGTGTAGCCCGAGCAGCTCGTCAGGTGCACGCCGTAGGTCGACATGCCGTTGCCGCCGGCATTCGCCGTCTGGATCGTGAGATTCTCCAGCTCGATGCCCGACTTCGAGCTCAGCTGCATGGCCACCAGCCGCTGCTGATTGGCGGCACCGTCGGGGTTGGAGCTGTTGCGGTTGATGACGGTCGTCGCCCGGCTGCCGGTCTGCGCCCACGAGCCGTTGTATCCGCCTGCGAGCTTCACACCGGAGTTGAACCCGGTGATCTCGTTGCTCACCGTGTAGGTCCCCTGGGCCGCGCGCACGTCGAAGCCCGACACGCCCGCGCCGAGGCCCGTCGTCAGGCTGCAGGGACTCGCCTTGGTACAGGCGGAGCCGCTGCCCGACGTGCTCACGAACTTGCAGTTGCTGTCGTCGGGATGCGTGCACGAGCCCGACCCGTTGCACTCGTCGACCGTGCACACGTCACCGTCGCTCGTGCACGACGTACCCGAGGGCTCGTTGCAGTGGTCACCGCCCTCGTTGCAGTTGTCGGCGCATTCCGCGCCGCCCGAGCACGGATCGCCGCTGCCGACGCACACGCCCGACGAGCAGGTGTCGGTGGCCGTGCAGAACAGGCCGTCATCGCACGCCGAACCGTTCGGGTCATTGGCCAGACAGTTGTTCGCGCCCTCGTCGCACGTCTCGGCACAGTTACCGTCGCCGTCGGCCTCGGCGCACGGGCTGCCGGCGTGCACCGCGCAGCTTCCGCCCGAGCAGGTGTCCGCACCGTTGCAGAACAGCCCGTCGTCGCAGCCGCCGGTGTTGTTCGGGTGCGTACACCCGCCGGCACCGTTGCACTCGTCGTCGGTGCACACGTTGCCGTCGTCGGTGCACGAAGAGCCAGCGCCGTTGAAGCAGTTGTCGGCGCCCTCGTTGCACACGTTCTGGCAGTCCCCACCGCCCGAGCACGGGTCGCCGGGGTGCACGGAGCAGCTGCCGCCGGAGCAGCTATCCACGCCGTTGCAGAATATGCCGTCGTCACACGGATCGGTGTTGTTCGGATGGGCACACGTCCCACCGCCGTTGCACTCGTCGTCGGTGCAGCCGTTGCCATCGTCGGTACAGGCCGTACCCGAGGCCTTGTTGATGGCGTCACAGGTACCCGCGCCGTCGCACTGATTGTCGGTACACTCGTTGCCGTCGCTGGTACAGACGGAACCGGACAGGTCGAAGCAGTCGTCCGCCGTCTCGTTGCAGCTGTCCGCACAGACGCCGCCGCCGATGCACGGATCGCCGGCGTGCAGGTTGCACCCGCCGCCGTCGCACGTGTCCGCGCCGTTGCAGAACAGCCCATCGTCGCACGGATCGCTGTTGTCGGGATGTGCGCACGCGCCGCTACCGTTGCACTCGTCGTCGGTACAGCCGTTGCCGTCGTCGGTGCAGGCCGTTCCCGAGGCCACGTTACAGCTGTCGGCCCCTTCGTCGCAGCTGTCCGCGCACTCCGCGCCGCCCGAGCACGGATCGCCGCCGTGCACCGAGCACGACCCACTGCCACAGGTATCGGCGCCGTTGCAGAACACGCCGTCGTCGCACGGATCGCTGTTGTCGGGGTGCGTACAGGCCCCCGCGCCGTCGCACTCGTCGTCGGTACAGCCGTTACCGTCGTCGGTACAGGACGTGCCCGACGTGTCGAGGCAGTTGTCGGCCGCCTCGTTACAGCTGTCCGCGCACTCGCCACCGCCGCTGCACGGATCACCCGCGTGCACCGAGCAGCTACCGCCCGAGCAGGTGTCGGCACCGTTGCAGAACGCGCCGTCATCGCACGACGTACCGTCGTCGTCCGGGTGCGCGCAGGCCCCCGCGCCGTCGCACTCGTCGAGCGTGCAGGCGTTGCCGTCGTCCGTACAGCCCGTCCCCGCCGACACGTTGCAACTTTCGGCCCCCTCGTCGCAGCTGTTCGCGCACTCGGCCCCGCCCGAGCACGGGTCGCCCGCGTGCAGCGAGCACGCTCCGGCGTCGCAGGTGTCGGCGCCGTTGCAGAACACGCCGTCGTCGCACGGCGCGCTGTTGTCCGGATGGGTGCAGCTTCCGGCCCCGTCACACACGTCGTCGGTGCAGCCGTTGCCGTCGTCGGTACAGGCAGTGCCTATCGGGTCCGTGCACGTGTCGGCACCCTCGTCGCAGACGTCGTTGCACTCGCCGCCGGCGCTACAGGGATCACCCGCGTGCACCGAGCAACTGCCGCCGCCGCACGTATCGTCGCCGTTGCAGTACAGGCCGTCGTCACACGGGTCGCTGTTCGCGTCGTGCGCGCAAGCACCGGCGCCGTCGCACACGTCGTCGGTGCAGCCGTTCGCGTCGTCGGCGCACGCGCCGCCGGCCGGCTCGGCCGTGCAGTCCGACGCGCAGCAGTCGCCGTCGAGGTTGTTGCCGTCGTCACAGCCCTCGCCGACCTCGAGCACGCCGTTGCCGCACAGAACCGGGTCGATGCAGCTACCGTTCTCGACGCCGTCGTCGAACTCGTCACAGAACACCGTCAGCGCGTCGGTGGTGTTGAGCATCAGGCAGAAGTGGCACTCGACCAGGGCGTCGACGCAGCCGGCGAGCGGGGACACGCCCACGCAGTCACCCGGGAACGCCGCATCGAGGTTCACGCCCGAGCACGAGTCAGTGACGGTCGAGGAGAGCTTGCCGATGGCCTTGCCGACCTTCGAGCTGATCGCGACCTTGTCGAAGCAGGTTTCCAGGTCGGCGGCAGACTGGATCGACTCCTTCTTGAGCCCGTCCTTCTTGCACTTGCCGAACTCCTTGATCTTGGTCTGCAGGACCTTCTCGTAGGACTTCAGCACCTTCGACTGGCACACGGCACCGACCGGATCGGCCGCCTTGAGGATGACCGCCGCGCCGAGGTCGCCACCGAACACGCGCGCCGCGAGCGCCAGGTCCTCGTCGATCGCGGCCATCTTCACAGTACCGGCGCTCGTGAAGCCGAACGACGGGGGCGTGCCGCAGCGATCGGCCACGGTGGCGTCGACCTTGCCCGTCGCCTTGGCCATCTTGCCCTTGCCGTCGTCGGTGGTGCAGGCCTGCACCGAGCCCGGATCGATGCTGCCCTTGGAGCCGTCCTTCAGGCAGCGCGAGACTTCCTTGCCCTGCGACTTGGCGACCTTGCCGCCTTCCTTGTTCACGCGGACAATGCAGTCGGACTGCGCGGAGCTCTGCACCTGTGCGACGACCGTCGCGCCTACGAGCGCGGCGCCGGCCGTGGCGAACACCGTCATGCGAAGTATCAGCCGACGTCGGCTGCGATCACCTGTCATCGATCGTCCCCCTCTTGTCGTAGTGAAAACGGCCCGTCCGGAGGCGGCCGTGGCCGTTATCGCACGGCGGCCTTCGGCACGTCAATGGAGAAGGCCTGGCGACGCACCCACCTGGGCCTCGCGCGGCGCAAGCGGGAGTCGGCGGCGCCGACGTGACGCAGAACCGGGCGCCGCCGGCCCACTGGGCAAGCCCCTCCCGTACCCGCGAGGAACATGACCCGGCTCACCCATCCGGGGGGCAACCGCCCGCCATGGCCCGCCGACGGCGCGGCCGTTACACTCGCCACGTGATCGCGCCCGGATCCACGTCGAGGTTCGACCCGCTGTTCGCGTCGGTGAGCGCCGCCTCGCTCGGCGCGTTCAGGATCGTGTTCGGCCTGATGATGGCCTGGCACCTCGCGCGCTACATGCCCTACGTCACCGAGACGCTGCCGGCCTCGAAGTTCTTCCTCACGTTCGACGGCTTCCACTGGGTGAGGATCCTGCCGCAGCCGTGGCTCGTGGGCCTGTTCGTCGTGATGTTCACGGCCTGCGCCCTGGTAGCAGTGGGCACGCTGTACCGCCCGGCGATCGTCACGCTGTGGCTCGGCTGGACCTACACGCTGCTGCTGTGCCGCGGCCACTACAACAACCACAGCTACCTTTTCGCGCTCATCGCGTTCCTGATGATCTTCGTCGACGCGACGCGGTGGGGAAGCCTCGAGCGTGCGCTCGCCGGTCATCGCCGGCCACCGGCGTTGATTCCGTACTGGCAGCTGTTCGTGCTGCGCGCGCAGATCTTCGTGGTCTACTTCTACGCAGGCATCGCGAAGCTCGGCGGCGACTGGCTCCACGGCTTCCCGATGAAGATCTGGCTGCTGCGCAAGGAGCACTACCCCGTCGTCGGCCCGTGGCTCGCCACCGACACGGCCGCCTACCTGTTCAGCTACGGCGGGCTCGTGTTCGACCTGGCGATCGGCTTCGCGCTCTTCAGCCGGCGCACGCGTCGCTGGGCCCTGATCCCGCTGCTGTTCTTCCACCTGACCAACGCGTGGCTGTGGCACATCGGGATCTTCCCGTGGTTCATGCTGGCGGCCACGCTCCTGTTCTTCGATCCCGACTGGCCCGAACGCGCCTGGCGTCGCATCTCGCGTCGTGGTGGCGCACCGGCGCCGGTCACGACGGCCCCGGTCGGTGAACGTCACCGCACCGCCGTCGCGCTGGGGCTCGGCATCTACTTCACGTGGCAAGCGCTGTTTCCGCTACGCCACCTCCTCTACCCCGGGCCGCCCGAGTGGCACGGACAGGGCAACCTGTTCTCGTGGCGCATGCTGACCGTGGAGCGGGCGCACGCCGTGCGCGTACGCGTGGGGATGAAGGGCGACGTGACCGTGGGTTACGTGAAGCTCGACGAGTACGTGAACGATATCCAGTTCTCGAAGATGAACCGCATGCCGAAGTCGTACCTGCGCTTCGCACACTTCCTGGGCGACGAGATGTCGCGCAACGCCGGCATCGACGATGCCGCGATCTACGTCGACGCCAAGCGCCGCCTCAACGAACGCCCCTACCAGCAGCTGTTCGACCCCGAGCGCGACATGACGCGGGTCGAGTACCGGCCGTTCGCGAACGCCGGCTACATCCTGCCCTTCGACGCCGGCGTGGCCGCGGGCAGCGAGCCGGGCTGGCGCGCCAGGGCGCGAGCCAGCCCGCACAAGGACCCCTCACTGTGGTAACGCGTCAGCAGCCGGCGGCCAGGTGTGCTCTGCCTCGCCGCCGGGCCCGAACCTGACCACTTCGGCGGACGGCCCGTCGCCGACGCGAACCGCCGGCTCTCCGGCCTCGTCGTACGTCGTGATCACGCCGGCACCGGACTCGGCGATCGTCATGTTGGCGAGCACCCGCTCGCCATCGACGCTCATCACCTGGAACGCGCGGGCGCGGTAGGTGTGGGCCACGTCGGCCGTGCCGCCGCCGGCGCCGACCGGCCACTGGTGGAGCTCATCGCCGGCACCATCGAACGCCGTCACCTCGCCGCGGCCGGTGGCCGTGGCGCGAATGCCGAACACCCGATGACCGCGATCATTGTAGGTCGTCAGGCTACCCTGCTTGCCGTCTTCGCGAGCGGTCGCGGCGACCTTGAACATGTCGTGGCCGTGACCGTCGAGCGTCCGTATCTCCCCCACGCCGTCGTGCGAGGCGCCCAGCTCGACGAGCCCGAATCCACGCGAGTCGAACGTGAACACGCCGCCGGTGCCGCCACGGGCGGGGCGTAGCATGACCAGCCGAAAGCCCTTGCCGTTGGAAACCGACAGCGCCCCCTCGGCGTCGGTCGTTGCGCCCAGCTGGACCAGCGGATAGCCGGTGTCGTTGTAGGTCGAGACCCAGCCCGAGCCGTCGGCCTTCGGCAGCAGCTCGATCAGCGGTCGGCCCTCGGGGTTGTAGGCGATCACCGATCCGTCGCCGGCCGCCGACGGTCCGATCGACACCAGCACCCGGTCGAGGTTCTCGCCGCCGATCACCTCGAAGCGCCTGGCGCGAACGACGTCCTTCAGATTCGGATCGAGAGCCCCCATGAGGAACACCATGGCGGCGCCGGCCAGCATCACGATCAGCGCACGACGCAGACGCCGGCTCTCGAGCTCCAGGCGTTCGACGCGCGCCACCATATCGGCTCGACGATCTCGCTTTTCGGGCTGTTCGTGACCCATGACCCTCCCCTGCTTCGAAGTCTCGCGCCCGCGACCGCGCCGCGATCGAGCGCTCGGTTGCGACGAGTCCTGCGGGCCCCGCCACAGGCGGCTCATCGCGGCATTGTGCCACCTTGTAAGCCGCTTTAGAAACAGTGTACTTTCAGTACCTTCCCGTTCTCCCCGATGGAGAAGAGCTGCCTCCACAGGGGCACCGTCCGGGGACACGACATCGGCGTGACACATCATCGCGACCATCAACCCGAGCACCGCCGACTGCATGGCGGCGGGGAGAGCACGCGTTGAGCGCGGGCCCGCAGGCACGGCTCACCCCGGATCGGCCGGCCGCCGCCGGCGGCACGCCGGTGCGCGCCACCCTGCTGCCGTTCTCGAAGGCCCAGTTCGACGTGGAGGAAGAAGCCGCCGTCGTCGAGACGCTGCGGTCGGGGTGGATCGCCACCGGCCCGCGCGTCGAGCGCTTCGAGGGAGCGTTCGCGAGGACCATCGGCACTGCGCACGCCGTCGGCGTCGGATCGTGCACCGCCGGGCTGCACCTGCTGCTGCGCGCGGCGGGGGTCGGCCCCGGCGACGAGGTCATCACCTCGTCGATGACGTTTCCGGCCACCGCCAACGCCATCCTGCACTGCGGCGCGACGCCTGTCCTCGCCGACGTGCTGGCCGGCAAGCTCACGCTCGATCCGGACGCCGCCCGCGCGAAGCTGTCGGCACGCACGCGGGCGATCCTGCCCGTGCACCTGGCGGGCTGGCCGAGCGAGATGCGCGCGCTCACCGAGGTCTCCGCAGGCGCCGGCGTCGCGCTGATCGAGGATGCCTCGCATGCCCTCGGGGCCACGTACGACGGTCGCCAGGCGGGCTCGCTCGCCGACGGCGCGGCGTTCAGCTTCTACGCCACCAAGAACATCACGACCGGCGAGGGCGGCATGATCACCACCGACCATGGTGAATGGGTCGCGCGCCTGCGCACCGAGCGCTTGCACGGCATCGACATCGACGCGAGCCGTCGCGACGGGGCCGACTACCGGCACTGGGAGGCCGTCTCGCTGGGCTGGAAGTACAACCTGTGCGACATCGCCGCCGCCATCGGGCTCGTACAGCTCGGCAAGCTGCCGGCCTTCCTCGTGCGCCGCCGCGAGCTCGATCGCCGCTACCGTGACGTGCTCGCCAAGCAGCCGGCCGTCGACGTGATCGACGGCCCCGACTGCGCCGAGACGGCCGCCCACATCTTCCCGCTCCTGGTGCGCCTCGAACGGCTCAGGATCGGCCGCGACGAGCTGCTGCGCGCGCTGCTCGCCGAGAACATCGGCGTCGGCGTGCACTTCCGTGCGCTGCCCATGCACCGGTTCTTTCGTGAAGAGCTCGGCTGCCGCCCCGAGGACGTGCCGGTGGCGCACGCGGCCTCCGAGCGCACCCTGTCCATCCCGCTGTACCCCAGCCTGACCGACGAAGAGCACGGTCAGGTGATCGAGGCCCTGCTCCGCATCCTGCGCTTCTATGCCGTCTGATCGCCGATGAACGATGTCCAGGGCGCGGCCTCCACCGGCCGTACACCCGATTTCCGGGCGCTCGCCGCCGTCGCTCTGCTGCTTGCCTACGCGGTGCCGTTGCTCGGCCCGCCCACCGTCGGCACGACCGCGGGCGGGGCCGAGGCCGGGCTGCTCGCCCGCCTGTATCCGGGCCTGCCGGCTGGCTGGATCACGATGCGGCTGATGTTCCTGGCAGCGGCCGCCGCATTGGCCGCCTGGGCCGGCGGCCAGCCGCGCAGCCGGGCGGCATCCGCCGATGGCTCGGCGGCCTGGCTCGATCCGGCCACGCCGTTCCAGGCCGCTGCGCTTGCCACGGCCGGGATGCTCGCCGCCTGCGGGCCGATGATCGCGCGCATGGCACCGGCGGCACAGTCGTTCTACGTGCTGGCGCTGGCGCTGCCGGCCGTCGTGCTGGCGCTCGGCGCCCCACCAGCCACCGCTCATACACGGGCCGGGGGCGGGCAGGATCTGCGCTCGGCGCTCTCGCAGCGATCTCCATGGCTGCTCGCGAGCGTCGCCGTCATCGTGCTGTGGCTCGTCCTGCGAATTCCTGCGGCCGCCGGCTCGGCGCGCAGCGCCGACCTCGTCGACCTCTGGCAGGGATTCGAGCAGTTCCTGCGCTTCACCTCGCAAACGCCTGATCTCACAGCTGATTCTGTAGTCGTGGGCACCTCGCCAGCGATCGTCTTCGAGGGCGCGCCGCTGCTTCGCGCGGTGGGTGCCGGCGCCTCGACGGGCTGGCTGCAGGTCGTCCACGGCCTGTGGGCCGCGGCCACCGCGCTCGCGGTGGCCGCGCTCACCGCCGTCCTGGTCCAGCCGGCGATGGCGCCGGTGGCCGCGGCCGCGTTCCTGTTCTCGCCGGCCGTGCTGCTGGTGCCGCTGGCGCCCGGTGCCCTGTTCCTGCCCCCGCTGCTCGTCGCCGCCCTGGCCGCGACGCTGATCCAGGCAACCGTCCGGCGCTCGCCGGCCGCGATGGTCGCCGCCGCGACCGTGGCAGGCCTGGCGCTCGCGGTGCCGCCGCTGATCGTGCCGGCGCTGCTGGCCGTGCTCGTCCTGGCCGTGCTCGCGATACGGCGTCCGCGGCCCCCGGGGCGGGCGGTGGCCGCAAGCGTCCTGTGCCTGCTGGCGGCGGCCATACCGGCCCTGCCCGAAGCAGCCGCGCTGCAGACGGCGATCCTCGAGTTCCTCGGCCCACAGGCTCAGCTGGCCGTGATGACCGACCTGTTGCTCGGTCAACAGGGGCTGCTGGTGAGCACCGAGCTGGCCGCCAGCGCCCAGCGCTATCCGCTCGACGCGCCCTTCGGCGCGCTGCTGGCGCCGTTCGCGTGGTCGCGCACGGCGGTACGCCTCGTCGGCGACAGCCTCCTCGACCCGCTCGGCGCGGGCCTCGCCGCGGTCGGCCTGGCCGTGTGCCTGCGAGGCCTGCGGCGCGACCGCGTGGCGCGCCTGCTCGTGCTGGGCCTGCTGGCCTGCCTGCTGCCCGGCTTCGTCTCGGCCGTCGGCCGCCCCTCGCTCACGGCGGTGGTGGCCGCGACGGTGCCGCTCGCGGTGCTGGCCGCGGCCGGGCTGCGCTCGCTTGCCGGCTCGCTCGGCGCAGGTGAGGAGGGCGCGCTGCACGCAACGGTCGCGACGGTAACCGTTGCCATCGTCGCCGGCGGTCTGTTCCTGTTCGACGTCGTGGGACCGCGCATCCTGCCGCGCTCGGCCATCGGGCTGGCCATCAGTGCCGTCGGACCCGACTCGCTCGACCGTGCCACGTTGCTGACGTACCACCCCGATCAGGCGCGCTGGCTGCACACGCCGACGATCGCTTCGAACGTCCCGCCGCGCCCGCTACGCCGGCTCGCCTACGACGGCCCGGGCAGCCTGGAGGGCGCGAATGACGAGCACCTGTACCTGTGGAGCCCCGCGCTCGAAGAAGACGCGCTGGTCTCGACGGCCCTGTGCCGGCAGTGGCCCGAGGCCGCGCTCTACACGCTGGTGGATCGCACCGGCCGGTCGCGCTGTCTGGCGGCCAGCCCGGCCGGGGCCGACTGGGAGCCGAGCCTGCCGGCGGGCCGCTGGAGCGTACACGCGTGCGCGCGGCAGGTGGCCGAGGCCGAGCCCGACGACCCGGACGCGGCCGCCGCGCCAGACGCCCGAGAAGAGCCGGTCCACCGCCCGCACACTCCGCACGAGCCCACCGGAATGCAGCGTGCCGACCTGAGCCGCGCCGATCTGGTCGGAGCGTTGCTCGGCGGCGAGGATCTCACGTCGGCCGATATACGCGGCTCCTCGCTCAACCGCGCCCACCTGCGCGGCGCCAACCTCAACGGCGCACGCCTGTCGGGATCGGACCTGAGCGGCGCCGACCTGACCGGCGCCATCCTGAGCGCCGCCGACCTGCGCGGTGCCGAGCTCGACGGTGCGATCCTGGCCGACGCCGCCCTCGACGGTGCGCGCATGAACGGCATGGACCTGACCACCACCGACCTGGCCGGCGCGAACATGCACAACGCGAACCTGAGCGGGGCCAAGCTCGAGGGCATGGACCTCAGCAGCGTGAACCTCTACGGCGCCGACCTGAGCGAGGCGAACTTCAAGGCCGCCAGCATGCCCGGGCTGAACCTGTCCGCGTCGGACATGCAGCAGGTGAACCTGGGCGGCGCCAACCTGGTGGGAGGCGACATGAGCGGCGCGAACCTCACCAAGGCCAAGCTCAAGGGCGCTGCCCTGAGCGCCGCGAAGTTCGTCGACGCCCGCCTCAACAACGCGAACCTCTCCGACAGCGACCTGCAGCACGCCGACCTCACCGGCGCGCGCCTGAAGCGCGCGAAGCTCACCGGCGCCGACCTGCGCCGCAGCAGCTTCGGCGGCGCCAGCCTGCGCAAGGCGTCGCTCGGTGGCGCCGATCTGAGCGCCGCCGACCTGAGCGGCGCCGACCTGGGAAGCGCAGACCTGGCCGGCGCGCGCCTCGACGACGTGGTCTGGTCGGGCTCGACCTGCCCTGACGGCACCAACAGCGATACCAACGGCGGCACCTGCTGCGGACACCACGTCGGCGGTGCCCCGGCTTCGTGCAGCCCCTAGCCAGGAACCGCTAGTTGCTGCCAGCCGGCCGCCCGCGCTGGTCGCCGTCGGCGTCGCGCAGGCGGTACAGGGGCTCGGAGTCGCCGCGCCGGTAGCCTCGCTGGGCGTATTCCCCGATCAGCGCGATGGCCATGCCCAGGGCACCCGTAGAGGCCAGGAAGATGCCGGCCAGTGCGAGCGCGCTTCGCCCGGCGTGCAAACCACCCAGCACGGCGACGGTGCCGCCGACAGCCGCGACGGTCGCGACCGCCCCCACGACGAGGAACGGCCGCCCGGCCGTCAACATGAAGTAGTCGAAGGCCATGCCCAGCAGGCTCAGAAAAGAGTGTCCACCGGAGTCGGTCGATCGGACCCAGCGAACAGGCACCTCGACCACGCTGCTCGCGCGTTCCAGGAGAAGCGGCGTGAGCAGGCAGCGCTTCCGGCCAGCCGATGCGAGATCGTCTATCACGCGCGAGTCCATGGCTCGCATGCCGCAGCCCAGATCTTTCACGGGGTGCGCGAGCCGCGAGCGCGCGTAGGCGTTCAGCAAGGACGAAGCCCAGCTTCGCCACGAGCGAGTCCGCCCCTGGCGGACGCCGCACGCCAGATCGTGACCTTGGTCGAGCGCCGCCAGCAGCGCGGGTATGTCCTCGGGGAGATTCTCCAGGTCGGCATCGAGGCAGACCGCGCGCCGCCCGCGCACGGCATCGAAACCGGCGCACAGTGCCGCCTGGCCGCCGAAATTGGCCGCCAGCCCGAGCAGCACGAAGCGGCTGTCGGACTCGGCGCGCGCCGCCACCAGCGCGGCGCTCGCGTCGGTCGATCCATCGTCGACGAAGATCAGCTCGGCGCACAGCCCGGTCGCGTCGACGACGGCGGCCAGCCGTTCCATCAGCGCCGGCAACGTCGCCGCGTTGTTGTAGACGGGCACGACGACGGACAGGTCGAACTCTGGCAACTCGGGCAACTCGGGAATGCGACGTACGCCGGACCGTACGGCTCCGGGCCTTCCGGCCCTCAGGGAAAAACGCCTTGCATGGCGTAGACGAAGTGCAGACCTTGCGGCGCCGGGCCGGGCTTGAAACGCAGCACCCGCAGCCGGTCGGACATCAACAGAATCTGCCAGGACAGCCGCCGCTCAAACAGATCCTTCCAGTCGTCGTCGCGAACCTCCACGCCGTACTCGGCCCCCACGTCGCCCGTTTCGGGTACCGCCCCGGGCGCACCGAAGTCAACCGTGTAGGCAGCGTCGTCGTCGCCGACGACCGAGACGAACACACGCCGACCGACGCCTAGACACGCCTGCCTGCGGCTCGCCGTCAGCCCGGGCAGGTCGCGGCGAAAGGTATCGTCGCTGCTCGGCCGACCCGACGGACACCAGCGGGAGCCGCTGCCGGTGAACACGTGAATGTAGTCTGCGTCGGCGGGCGCGGCAGGCGAGCCGGACACGACCTTTCGCTCGACGCCGGCGTCGCGCGACCACGCGTCACCGGGAGCCAGGTCGAGCACCTCGACGTCGGGTAGCTCGGCCGCGAGCCGCGCGCGGAGATCATCCGCCGACCGGCGAATGACCTTCGCGGTGATCTCCTCGCCGCGCCGGCCGCACCAGCGCATGCTCGACGACGCCGGCAGGGCCGCCTTCACGCCTAGCACGCGCGCCGACTCGCATGCTGCAACCGGCCCGTGGTCGGCATCCTTGACAGATTCGAGGCCCAGCAGCGATGGCTGGTCGAAGGAGTTATGGCTGAACGCGCCGAGGTCGACCGGCCCGAAGCGGTGCGCGATCTCCTCCGTCACGCTCGCCGGTTGCGGCGCGTCAGCGCCGTTCCAGAAGCTCTCTCCGCCGGCCAGGAACAGATAGGCGCATTCGTCGATGGTCCCCAGCGAGGGAGTCGGAACGACCGTCAGCCCCTCTAGCTGAAACGGCTCCCAGTCGGCGCGTTCGTGCAGGTTCGTGAAGCCGAGCAACCTCAGATTCACGTCGAGCTCGGTCACCGTGACCGCCGGGTGCACCACGGGAATCGACTTGTCGGCGAATGCCGCCAGGCTGGGCGCGTTGAAGTGGTCGAGGTGGCCGTGCGTGAGCACGATCGCGTCGATCGGCGGGAGGTCGCCGATGCCGAAGCCGAGCGGAGGATCGTGCTCGACCAGCCCACCGAACGCAGGATCGCACAGCCATGGATCCGTGATCACCCGACAGCCGCGACTCTCGATCAGATGACATGCGTGGCCAAGAAAGACGATACGCAACCGCGAGCTCCAGACCGGCCATTAGCTCACAGGGCCGTGCTTACCGCCAACCTCGCCCGTGGCTTCCAAGCACGGCGGCTCGCGCCGTATAATCGCCGGCGATGCACGTCACGGCCACGCTCGAAGACGCTGAAGCATTGAGCTCGGCCGCCGCAGAGTTGATCGCGTGCGAGCCGCACGTTCCGTACGCCAACTTCGCTCCGCTGACGGGCCGCGCCGACTCCCTGCTTCGCATTCACCGCGCCAGGCTAGCGGGCGCGAGCGCGGCGATCGTCGCCCGCGATGCCGGTGGGCGCCCCCTCGCCGTGGCCGCCCTCGATCGGCGGCCGTTCGAGTCGAACCACTTCGGCATCGAGATGGCCAGGATCGATCAGCCGCTGGCCACCGATGACGTGAACGCGCGAGCGAGCGCTCTCGAGATGGTCTACCGGGCCGCTCTCGAGCTCGCCGGCGAGCGCGGGTACCGCCACCTCGCCGCGCGTGCATCGACGCGCGACCCGGCCGCCGGCTGGGTCCTGCAGCGCCTCGGTGCCACCCATGTCGACACGCAGGTATCGTGGATGGCCACGCTCGACGGCGAGCGCCGTGGCACGCCGCCGGCGCCGTCGCTGCGCGTGGCGGCACTCGAGCGCGAGGAGCTCGCCGCTCTACCGCCCACTGCGTGGAGGCGGCTAGGCGAGTGGGCGCGCGAGGGCTTCGATCGCGGGCCGCTGATATTCGACTTCGACCTGCCACGCGAAACGTCGCAGACCCTCTACGCGGCCTGGACCGACAAGGTCATGTCCGGCGAGTGGGCCGACGCGGCGCTGGTGGCGTTCGATGGCGACGAGGTCGTCGCGTTCATATCGATGCTCACGATAGACGACCTCTCCGAGGAGGCCGGTGCGGTGGTGTGTGGTCGCGGTCTCGGCGCCACCTTGCCGGACTACAAGGGCCTGTTCACCGCCCTCCAGCACGAGATGGTCGCCGTACGCCCGCTCGGCGCCGCGTTCATGGAGAACGAAACACAGGTGGCGACCGTCGCCTCGATCAACGTCTACGCGAAGCTGGGGTTTCGCTACCTTCGCTCCACGTCCACGTTCCACCTGAACATCGACCGCGGATCCGCGTGACCCGCTCAGCGCGTCCAGCGGGCGTTGCCCCGCGGCACGTGGTCCGGCCACGGCATGGCTTGCCAGACCTCGTCGCCGCGAGCCACGTCGGCGGGCCACGCGCTACACGGAACGATCCTGTCCGGTGGCACGAGCTTCGTCGGCCAGCCGTCGCTTCCATGTCGCACGGCGAATGCCCGGCTGAAGCCGGTCGCGTCGTGCAGTACGGCGACCCTCGCCGCCGGGCGCACCGCGCATAGCGCGCGCACGGCCGACGAGAACTGCTCCAGCCCGGGGCTCACGAACCATACCGCCGCCGGCTCCGCCGCGATGCGAGCGGCGGCGACGTCGAGATCGACGACCTCGGTCGTGTCCTCGCCGAACGTGGCCACGATGAGATCGAAGTGCATCCATGCGCTCGCGTCCCGGTCGGGATAGCGCACGACGCGCGCCGGCGCGTCGATCGTGCGGGAGGCAGCCAGCGCGACACCGAGAAAAGAGCGCTCGAGGCGACGGGCGTCGAAGTGATCGAACAGCCCGGCACCGAGTAGCGCCACGGCGACCAGCCAGGCGACCGTCGCGTGCGCGCGCCACCGCCGGCCGACGGCCGCGGACAGCAGGCTCGACAGACCGACCGCGGCGATCAGCGAGATCGCGACCGGCGCGCAGAACAGGCGCGTGTGCGACGGCCGGTCGTACGACGACAGCAGTCCCGGTGCCACGGCACAGGCGAGCAGCAGCAGCAGCCAGATCGCCTCGCGACGCCCGCGCGCGCAGCGCAGCACACTCACGATGCCGACCCCGAACGTGACCGCCGTCAACGGATCGAAGAGGCTGCTCCCGAACAACCGCATCGGCGTGCGCGCCGCCAGCCAGGGCGACAGCAGTGCCCCGACGGGCACGTCGAGAATACCCGGCGTACCGCCTCGCCAGGCCTCGACGATGAAGACCGGGCTGAGCTGCCCCATGAGCAGTCGCTCGAGCGCGAGCCAGACGGCCGACCCCGTCGTGTAGTCGGCGATCATGCGCGCCACCGTGTCCGGCGAGGGCACCGACGGCGCGAGCGCGGCTGCGAAGCCCAGCACCAGACACACGGCCGCCGGCCGCAGCTCGCGGCGCGCGCCGCCGGCCACGACGCCGGTGGCAACGGCCAGGCCCGCCACCGGGACGAGCGCCGGAACCGTCGCGGCCAGACCGGCCACCGGGCCGATCATCGCCGTCGCCCAGGCGCAGCGCTCCAGTGCTGCGCGCTCGACGAGCCACAAGAGCACCACCGTGAACAGCGGCCCGAGGAAGATCGGGAGGGTGCTGTAGCAGGTGTGCAACATGAACGGCGAGAACAGGAACGCCGTGACGCCGGCGGCGGCCACCGCCACACCCAGGCGACGACGCAGCACGTCACCGAGCGCGAGGGCCGCGACCACCGTCCAGATCGCATGTGCCCAGCGCAGGGTCGTGAACGACGGGGTGATGTCGAGCATCGCCAGCAGCGGGATGCCTTCGAGCAGCATGTACGCATTGGTGGCGCCCGGCAGGAACGAATCGGTGAGCAGCGCCGCCTCGCCGGCAGCGACCAGCTGGACGCGTTGTAGCGCCAGCCAGGTATCGGACGCGTCGGCCGCCCGCAGCGCCGCCGGCAGCGCCGCCACCCGCCACAGGAACCAGACGACGATCGGCAGCAGCCAGGCCTGCGCACTCGCCGACGCGCGCGACGACGCCGGTACCGGGCGGGTCGCCCGCAAGCCGATGATCACAGGCGGGAGCAGCAGCGCAACGAGCCAGCCGCCCTGCACTGCCAGCGACGCGGACCGCACCACGGGCCAGGCCGCCAGCCCGGCGGCGGCCGCAACGATCGCGACGGCCGCCGACCCGATGTCGAGGCGCGCCGCAGGCGACGCGCCGGGCATCCGGTCAGGCCAGGACGGGCGCGCGGCGGCCGAGAGCAGCATCACGGCAAGCGCCGTGAGAGCGAGCCGCGCGAGCGCGATCGAGGGCGGGAGCCGTGGAAACACCCGCGCGATCAGCGACGCGTCCGACGCCGGCGGATACGGCTCGAGCGAGGGCGGCGCCCCCAGCGCCACCGCCACGAGCGCGAGCGTGACGACGAGACCGGCGACGGCCAGCACCGTCGATCGCCCGGTCCGTTCGCGGAGATCGATCTCCATCGCGCTAGAAGTACCTGCGCGCGGCGTCCGGAGCATGCCGCACGAACCGCATGCGCACGTATTCCGACGCGACCACCCGCGAGGCCGCTGCCCGCTGGCGGGCCAGTGCCGCGCGCTCCGGGTCGCCCGCCTGCTCGTAGAGCTCGGCGAGATAGAGCAGCGCGGGCGGACAGTCGGCGCGATCGGGCTCGATCGCGTTGGGGGTGGAGGCGATTGCCGCGTCGAGATACTGCGCCGCCCTCGAGAGGTCACCCTTGCGGCGATACAGCTCGGAAAGGCGCAGCTGGAAATAGAACAACCTGGAAAAGAAGATCCGGTTCGGTGCCGCGTCGGCCGCGTCGAGCGCGTCGCGCGCCCTGGCGGTGGCGCCAGCGTCGTCGTACTCGAACGCGAGGCGGTAGTAGAACTCGTCGGACGGGTGGTGACGGAGAAGCTGCTCGTAGACCGCCGTGGTGGTTCGCCAGGTATCGCGATGCTCGGCGGCTCGCAGGCCGAGCGCGACGACGAGCACCGCACACGCGCAGCCGATCGCCGCGCGCGCGACGCCGGCCGGGGCCGGCGGACGGTCCCAGCAGGCGGCGAGAGCACAACAGAACCCGAAGAACAGTCCCACGCTCGACTGGTAACAATAGCGGTCGGCGGCGAGGATCGGCAGATCGGACATCAGCACGGGTAGCAGCGCCATCGGCAAGATGGTCACCACGTACCACCCCAGCCCGAACAGAACCTGGCGCCGTCGCACCGTCACCGCGATCACGCCGACGAGCACGACCGTCGCGATCGCGAACACGTAGAACACGATCGGCAAGGTTCCGGTCGGGACCGGATAGAAGATGCCCAGGCCGGTCGGCACCAGCGCCTTGTAGACGTAGAAGAACAGGTTGTGACCGGCGACGACGAGCCACTCGAACGCGCCCAGTTCGGCATCGGTCGAGAACGGGCTGCGCGCGGCGGCCCCGTGCGTGACCACCCACGCTGCCACGACGACGACGAGGTACGGGAGCTTCGACGGCAGGTGACGGCGCAGGAAAGCCGCCGCGCCCAGGGCGCGCGGCTCGCGCAGCCAGTCGACCAGCAGCAACACGGCAGGCAGGGTCACGGCGGTGGTCTTCGAGAGCACCGCGAGCACGAACAACGCCAGCCCGACCCCGTGGGCCGCCGCACCCCACGCCCCTCCCCGGTCGCGCGCCCGTCGCGACCCGGTGTACACGAGGGTCGACAGCAGGAAGAAGAAGAAGAACAGCACGGTCTTGCGCCCCATGACCCAGACCACCGACTCGATCTGCAGCGGGTGCACGGAGAAGAGCAGCGCCGTACCGGCGGCGACCGGCCACGAGGCGGCCAGCCTGCTCGCGACGGCAGCCACGAGAAGCGTGTTGAACAGGTGCAAGATCACGTTCGTGCGATGGAAAGCGGCAGCGTCGAGACCGAAGAAATGGTAATCGACGGCGAAGCTCAGATAGACGACCGGAAAATAGCGAAAGTCACGATCGTCCGAGACGAACAGATGACGGATGCCGTCCCATGACAGGTCGCGGATCGCCGGATTCGTCACCACGAAGTAGTCGTCGTCGAGATTCAGGAACGGATAGTCGAGTACGGGCAGGAACAGCCAGACCGCGGGCACCAGCAACAGCGCACCGCCGACGGCCAGCACCAGGGAGCGCCACACCGATTCGCCGGCGCCCGTCGAGCTCACGGCTGCACCCGGCCGGTCGCCGCCTGGTCGCCGTCGTTCGCGCCCTCGCCTGCCCGCGCCCTCGGCGCGTAGACGAACACCAGCGGCAGCTTGTTGCCGTCGAAGAACGCCGGGTAGACGTCCTCGTACGGATTGGCGATCGCGCCGACGCGCTCGAAGTCGCCAGGGAAGTCGAACGCGTCGATGCACTCGCGCTGGGCGTCACCGAGCGGCTCGGCGATCAGCACGAACGGCGCCACCGAATGGTCCGCGCGATTGATGAGAAAACAGTTGAGCTCGGGGTTCGCCGTTCGATAGAACGGGAAGCCCGGAGAGGTGGCGCCCAGGTAGTGAACCAGCCCGGCCATGTAGTCGAACGCGATCACCGGGTCGCCGGCGCGCAATCCCGCGCCGCGCGTCGTTCGCTCGAGTCTCTCGAGAAACCGCGCCGTGGCCGCATCGACTTTCATGCCGGGCAGTCCGGCCACCGGATGGTCTTGCTCGACGATCGGCGCCGGCAGCCCGTAGGGTCGCCGTATGTGGTTGGCGACGAACCCGAGCGACGTCACGACCACGAGAACGATCGGGACGACGGCGCACAGGCGCGGATATCCGGCCCGTACGCCCGGCATCGACACTCCGACCGCCACCAGCACGAACAGCGGCGCGATGTGCGACGGCAGCTTCAAGGTCGGCGCCACGTTCGTCCCCACGACGATCAGGAACGGAAGCATGGCGAGCAGGAACAGCGGCGCGAACATCTCCACCGATGAAGCCGACGCACCGGCACGTTGCCCCGGCACCTCGCGTATCGATACGGCCAGCAGCAGCCCTGCCACCAGCACGGTGCTGCAGTACAGCACGATGAGGCTCGGGTGAACGAACGGCGGATGCAGGCGCCAGGACGTCGCCGAGACCAGCGCCACGGCACCCACCACCGACACCGCAAGCACCCCGTCCGCGTGCGCGGACCGCTCGTGTGCACCGGCCGGCCAGAGCCTGTGCACAACCTCGCGCAGCAGCCCGCAGCCCACGACCGCCACCGCGAGTCCGACGTAGGTGTAGAGGTCGTGGAACACGTAGCCGGCGAGGATGCCCGTCACCGAGTAGCCGGTGAGCCGGTCGAGCTCGCGTGCGTATTCGACCCGTAGGACCAGCGCCTGCCAGCCTCCCGTGGCGCCGGCGAACGCCACCACCGCGCCGCCCACACCGGCCGAGAACGAGCACAGCAAGCCGACACGGCGACGACCGGCCAGCGACGGGAGACACAGCCCGGTCGCCGCCGCGAGCACCGCGGCCGCCAGCACCCCTGCCGGCCACTTGACGAACAGCTGGAAGCCCACGAGCAAGCCCATGAGAACCGCCGCGCCGTGGCGCGCAGGCATCGAGGTGCCTGCCGTGGCGAGCAAGAAGAAACAGCCCGCCGCACTGAACAAGCAGAGGTTTGTGATGTCGTTGTAGGAAACCGACCGCGACCCGACGCTGAGCAGCGCACCGGTCAAGGACAGCAAGTAGAACGGCAGCGCACGCACGCTGGCACCGACAAGCGGCCCACGGCGAGCCCAGCGCAGCACGGACGCCGCCAGCAGAATCGTCGCGCCGAGCTCGACGCCCACCCTGATCACTCGCGCGGTCAGCACGTCGAAGTGAGGACGCGGCTCGAGAAGCTCCAGAAGACGGTAGAACGCGAAGTTCGGTGGCGCGCTGCCCGGATCGTTGAGGCTCAGGAGAAAGACGCCCTCATCACCGATCTCGAAGCCGCGATCGAGCGCCCACACGACGGCCGCCAGCTTCGCCACGACGCCGGCGGCGAGCAGGGCCGTCGCGACCCGGGTCGCCCACATGCTCGCGCGTACGTTCAACGTGAAGGAGCTACCGGCCTCAAACTCCGAACGCTCGTTGCACTCGCAAGCGCAGACCGAAGACAGCGGCCAGGAGGCGCTGGAACACCGCGGTCAGCGGACGGGGCAGGTCCTTCGTCACCGGAAAGCGCGTGGCGAACCACTTCATCGTGATCACGGCCAGCGCGTTCCTGGCGATCTCGTACTTGCGAGGCTCGAGCTCCGGGCGAATCACGTCGACGAGCAGGACGATCCGGTATCGATCGGTCTGGTTCCACGCAAAGTGGCGATGCGCGATCGAGATGGCCAGCACCTTGCCCTCGCGCCAGCAGCGATTCTCACGGCCGACGCGGATGCCGACCTCGGGAAGCCCGGCGGGAATCACCAAACCCAGGTGGTGCCGGATCACGGCGTTCGTATCGCCGAAGTGGGCGAACAGCTTCGTGCGCGGGGCGAGCACACCGATCTGCGCCAGGCACATGCCGGGGATCTTCCGGACCACCTCGTCGGTGACGGGAAACTTCGCGCAGTTCTTCGAGTACCTGAGCAGGTACGAGTAGAGATTCACCGTCCGCCAGCCGGCCTCGGCCTTGGCGTACGGAGTGAAGTTCGGCTGGAAGCTGGCCGTGTTCTGCTCGTAGTAGGCGACGATCTCGTCGCGTATCCGCTCGAAGTTCTCCTCCAGGATGTTCGCGGCGGTCGTGTCCTCGACGTCGAAGTAGCGAGGTTGACGCGTCTTCGGCCAATCCCGGGTGATGTAGTAGGCGAGGTCCTCCGACTCGAAAAGAACGGCACGGGTGGAGGAGCCTGGATCGCTCGCCTGGGAGGAGACCTTGACCATCGTCGCCCCATATACCGATGAGGACGCGATAAGTTTAGCCCGGCGACGACAATCGCCGCCGCCGGACGCCCGCCGGCCCACCTCGGCGCCCGGCTATCCGCCCTCGAGCGTTCGAACGCGTGGTGCGTAGAAGCTCGCATGAGGCCCGCCCCATGCTCCCCGGCAGGGGGGCCGGCCAGCAGCGGCGCCGACGCGCCACCGGTAGCCGCCGGTCTCGACTCAGGCCCGTGGTCTCGACGAGCGAGATCCCTGGCCGCTCATTGCCAGATCCCACAGGGGCCGTGGCATCCACCTCATGACAAAAGCGATCAGGCTCCACGGAAAGACGGGCACCGTCGAGGTACGAACACCGCGTTCGATCAGGTCGGCGATTCGCCGGGCGCCGACCTCGGCCGACACCACGAACGGACGCGAGGCCAGGTGTCGGTTGATCGGGGTGTCGATGAACCCCGGCAGCAGCGTCGTCACGCGAACACCGTGGGCGGCGAGCTCACAACGGACCGCCTCCATGTAGTTGACCAGAGCGGCCTTCGAGGCCCCGTACGCCGCCGTGCCCGGCATCCCGCGAATCGCGGCGACCGACGAGATCGCCACCAGGTGCCCACGACCCGCCGCGGTGAACATCGCGGCCGCGGCATCGATCGTCGCCATGGCACCGATGAGATTCACCCGGATCGTCGCCACGTCGCGGTCGAAGCCGGGAGCGCCCACCCGACGGCCGGACGACTGGCCCGCGTTCGCTATGACCACGTCGAGACCGTCGAGCGCCTCGGACACACGCGCGAGAACATGGCTCACCTCCTCGACGTCGGTCACGTCGAGCCGCGCGATCTCGACGCGGTCGCAGCCACGTGCATCGAGCTCCGCCTTCAGCCGCTCGAGCTCGTCGAGCCGACGTGCGGTCAGACCGAGCCGGTAACCGCGGCCGGCGAGCTCGCACGCCAGCGCGCGACCGATGCCGCTGCTGGCGCCGGTGATGAACACCGACCGTCCGCGTCCGGCCGCAGCGCTCACGGCGAGCACTGATCCGCGGCGCCGCCTACCTGCCGACCACAGCACGTGCCGCCGTTCTCGTCGCTGTCGGAACCGTCGGGGCAGCGGGTCGCCGACCACACGACGCCGATCAGGCTGGCGTCGGTCCAGTCGGCCCCGTCCAGGCGCGCGCGGCTCAGGTCGACTCCGTCGAGCAGCGTCCGCTGGAGCTGCGCGCGACTGAGGTCGGTACCGGCCAGGGTTGCACCGGTGAAATCCACGCCGCCCAGCACGGCGCCGGTGAGATCGGCGTGCGAGAGGTCGGCTCCGACGAGCACCGCGCCCGTGATGTTCGACTCGACCAGCCGGCAGCCATCCATGGAAGCGCTCGTCAGGTTCGTCTCGTAGAGCCGCGCGCCGGTCAGATCGACACCGCTCAGCGTGGCGCGGCTGAGGTTCGCGCTGCTGAGCTCGGTATCGGACAGTACCACCGCCCGCATGTCCGCACCGGCAAGGTTCGCGCGCCCGAACGCAGCGCTTCGCAGATCGGCACCGGCCAGCACCGCATCGCTCAGGTTCGCGTCGGTCAGGTTCGCGGCGCGCAGCACGGCTGCGCCGAGATCGGTCTTGGACAGAGAGACCCCGGACAGGTCGGTCTCGCTGAGATCTACCTCCCGCAAACGGGCACCCTCCAGGACCACGTCGGTGAGATCGACACCGGTCAAGGTGGCGCCGTCGAGACGCGCATCGCGCAGCCGGGTTCCCACCAGACGCGCGCCGTGCAGGTTCGCGCCGGACAGGTCGGCGCCCTCGAGATCGGTTCCGGAGAAATCGATACCGGACAGATCGGCGCCCGCCAGGATGGAGCCGGCGAGCTGTGCGCCGCTCATGGTGGCGCTCTCGACCCGCGCCGTATTGATCGGCAGTCCGCGCAGGTCGGCATGATCCAGGCTGGCCCCGGTCATGTCGGCGCGCTCGATGAGGGCTTCACTGAGCACCGCGCTACCGAGATCGGCGCCACGGAGATCCGCCGCTCGCAGGTCGGCGCCCACCAGGCTGGCGGCGGTCAGCCGCGCCCCCTGCAGATCGGCGCCGGTCAGCACCGCGCCCGCGAGGTCGGCGTCTCCGAGGTCGGTCGCCGCCAGTCGTGCACCCGCGAGATCGGCGTCCACGAGCGACATCTGCCGCATGATCAGGCCGCCGAGATTCGCATTGCGCAGCTTCGCGCCGCGCAGCTCGGCACCCATGATGTCGCCGCCGCTCAGATCGACCCCGTCGAGCAGCGCACCGTCGAGTCTCGCCCTTCGCAGGTTCGCTCCGGCCAGAAGCGCCGAGCGCAGATCGACCTCGCGCAGGTCGGTCTCGATGAGCTGCGAAGAGCCGAAGTCGGCACCCGAGAGCGTGCTGCCGCGCAGGTCGGCGCGGCCGAGATCGGCTTCGGTGAGATCCGCGCCCGAAAGGTCGGCGCCATTCAGATCCGCGTCGTTGAGCCTGACCGTGCGCAGATTGGCCTCGACCAGGATGGCCCCGGTCAGATCCGCGTCGTCGAGCTCGGCCCCGGCCAGCGTGGCGCGCGTGAAGTTCGTCCCGGCCAGTACCATCTCTCGCAGATCGGCACCCGAGATATTCGCCCCGGTGAGATTCGCGCCCGACAGCACGGCCGCGTACAGCTTCGTCTCGCGCAGATCCACGGCCGTCAGGTCGGCGCCGGTGAGATCGGCACCGCGCAGGTCGGTGCCGACGAGCTGGGCTTCGCGCAGGCTGGCGCCCGTCAGCTTGGCGCCGGAGAGGTCGGCGTCGCGAAGATCGACGCCGGTGAGATCGGCACCGGCCAGCTCGGCGCCCCCCAGGTTCGCGCGCGACATGTCCGGGGTGATGCGAATCGCGGGATCGGCCCCGGGACCACGATCGCCGGCCGGCTGCGCGTGCGACGTGACCGAGACGAGCATGGCAACGATCAGCGCCACGGCGGTCACCGACCTTGCGCGCCCGTCGACGAGGAGAGCCGGCACGACCATCAGAGCAGACGATTTTGCGGCACGGCTCGCTTGTTGGCAACTACGGCTTGCTCGTTGGCGCGCGTTCAGCGATTCTCCGCTGCGCCGCGATGGCCACACGAGTCTCGACAGCCGGCGGCATCACCCTGCTCGCCTGCTTTGCCCTCCCCCTGTATGCGCCGCCGGCGGCCGCGCCGCTGATACCGCCGGCCTACGATGCCGGCTTGCTCGCCCGACTGTTCCCCGGCGTGCCTTCCTGGTGGGTGCTGGTGAGGCTGGCATGCCTGGTCGCCGGCTCGATGTTGCTGGCCGGGGTCGCCGCGGTGCCTTTTCGGGAGCGCGGCGAGTGCCAGGCACCGCCTGTCGCCGGCGCGGTCCGCCTCGGCGCAGGTCTCGCCGGCGTCGCCGCGGCCGGCCTGCTCCTGGCGGCTGCGTCGGTTGCGGAGCACCTGGTGCGCTGGCAGCAGATGGCGTTCATCGCCGCCCTCGCCGTTCCGGTGGTGCTCGCCGCAACCTCCGAGGGCGGTCGCGGCCCGGTGCGTCCACGCGGCGAACAGGACACGCCACCGTGGGCCGCTGTCGCGGCGGTCGTGATCGGCTGGCTGATGATCCGCGCGCGCGATGTGCGATCGCCTCGCGCCGCCGATCTCGTCGACGCCTGGCAGGGATTCGAGTGCCCGCTGCGCGCGGCCGACCACGGCTTCAACCTGCTGACCGACGGGTGCTACGGAGGCTACACGGCGCTACCGATCGTCGTCCAGGGCGTGGGCCTGCTCGGCGACGCGTTGCCGTCGAGCGCCGCGACGATCCAGATCGTCCACCTGTCATGGATGGCGGTCGTCGCGTCGGCGCTGGCCGCCGTCGCCGCGGCAACCACCGGCCGACGGTCCGCGCCGATCGCGGCCGCCGTGTTCCTGTTCGCACCGTTCATCCAGCGTGTGCCGCTGATGATGTCGGCCGACTTCGTCTTCGTGGTCTACACCACAGCCATGCTGTTCGCGTTCTTCGTGGTTGCGCCGGGTCGCCCGTCGACGGCCTGCCTGGTGCTGGGGCTCACGGCCGGCATCGCCCTGCGCGCTCCCGCGCTGTATCTGCTCGTACCGCTTGCGCTGGCCGCGATCGCGACGATCGCCCGGCGCTCGCCGGTGCCTGCAACCTCTCTGGTTGCGGCCGCGACGTTGCTGCTCGCGGTGGCATGGCCGGCGCTACCCGACCTCGACACCGTGCGCACGCTGTTCGCGAGCTACGGATCCGGCAGCGGCGGATGGAGTGCCCTCGAAGCCGCGCTGTTCGGACAGATCGCCCCGGGCCCGGCCGAGGGAGTGATCGGCGCGACCCGCACCGGCCCGCTCGACGTGGCCGCCGGCCTGCTGGCCTCGCCGTTCGCGACGCCGCGAACGGCAGCGCGCCTGTGGGGCGACAGCCTGCTCGACCCCGTCGGCACGGCGCTCGCGGGCGTCGGCCTGCTCGTGGCCGTGTCGAGCTGGCGGCGCCATCGCGATGCAGCGGTGCTGCTGCTCGTGCTTGTAGCCACCTTGCTACCCGGCCTGCCGTCCAGCTACGACCGACCGTCGCTGCCGCGGGTGGTCGCTTCCGCCGCGCCGCTCGCGCTGCTGGCAGCGGCCGGCTTCGAGGCCCTGATGCGCGGGCCGGGCGCCGGCATCGGCGCAGCCGCACGCGCTGCGATGCCGTGGATCGTCGCGCTCGTGATCGCCGCCGGCGGCTGGCTGCTGTTCGACGTCGTCAACCCGGGGATCCTCGCACGCTCGTCGCTCGGCATCGCGCTCGACGCCGTGGGCCGGCTCGACGGCGAGCCCGCCGCGGTGCTCGACAGGAGCCTCTGGGACCCTCGCTACACAGAGCTGGTAGTGGCCGAGATCGCGCCAGCGAACCTGCGGGTTCTCGACCCGCGCGATCTCGAGCGCGCACCCGACTCGGCCCGCGACGATGACCTCGGTCGGCGCGACGCCGACGACCTGCACTGGCTGTTCTGGTCGCCCGGGCAGGAGGGCGAGGACGCCGTGTCCGCGAGGGTGTGCCGTCGCTGGCCCGACGCGACCTTGTTCGCAGTACCCGACAGCGCCGGGCTGTCGCTGGCGTTCGCCGCGGCGCTCGTCGGCGACCCGCCGGCGTCGAACGCGGGCTGGCAGCGGTACGGCTGCGACCAGCGGCTGCCCACCGAGGAAACACGCGGCGACGACGCGCTGGCCGATGCCCGCGAGCTGACCCGTGGCGGCAACCGGACGGCAGCCGTCGCACTCCTCGATGCACGCGCACGCGGGACGTTCCATCATCCTCGCCTCTTCAAGACACTCGCACGGCTGGAGCTGATGGCCGATGGCGGACCACACGACCCGCGCGCGGCGCGCTACTGGGCGTGGCGAGCCTGCCGCGGCAGTCGCGAAGCCGACGCCGAGGCGTGCTTCCTGGTCGCCGAGGCGCATGCGGCGGCAGGCGAGTACGATGCCGCCGTGGCGGCATCGAGTGGCCCGCGCGCGACCACCAGACGGCTCGGCGACGACCGCCTCGGCGCGCGCATCGATCACGCCGTCGCTGCCTGGGGCCTGAGCCGGAGCGTGGCGGAGGCCGACGCGAGATGACCCGTCGTGGCCGGCCCGCACGGCCGCACCTCGACGCGACGGAATCGGTGCGCATCTCGGCGCCTGCCGGCTACGTCGCCGTCATCGCCACGGCCGCCGCGCTCTACCTCGGCTCCATCGGCAACGGCTACAACATCGACGACGAGACCGTCACGGCCGGGAACCCGGTGACCGCCCGCGGCGTGCGCGCGATACCCGAGATATTCTCGACCAACCACTTCTACTCGGGCGGTCAGCGATTCGAGTACCGCCCGCTGGCCAAGTCGTCGTTCGCGATCGAGCACGAGCTGTTCGGCCCGTCGCCTCGGGTCGGCCACGCGATCAACGTGGCAGTCTATGCCGCCGGCGCGGGGCTGCTGCTCCTCCTGCTGTCACGCGTGCTCGGCGAGCGTCGTCACACCCTGGCGGTCGTCGCCACATTGCTGTTCGTCGCCCACCCACTGCACACCGAGGTCGTGAACAACGTCAAATCGCGAGACGAGCTGCTCGCATTCGCGTTCGCGGTCGGGGCGGCCCTGCTCTTCCTGCGCCGCCACGACGGCGGCAGTGCGCGTCACGCCGCGGCCGGCGCCGTACTGCTCGTCGCCGCATTTCTGTGCAAGCTCAGCGCGGCCCCGTTCATCGCGCTCATACCGGCGTGCCTCTTGTTCTCGGGCAGGATCGACGGTCGGCGCGCGGCCGCGCTGGCCGCCGGCCTGGGCGCGCTCGGTACTGGCTACCTGCTCGCGATTCACGTGTTCCTGCCCGGATTCTTCCGCGAGATCGCGTTCGTCGAGAACCCCCTGGTCGCGCACCCCGACCCGTGGTCGCGGCTGGGGACCGGACTGATGACGTCGCTGTTCTATCTCGAGAAGCTGTTCTGGCCGCACCCGCTGGCGTTCTACTACGGCTACGACACGTTGCCCGTGACCTCGCTCGCTGCGCCCGCGGCGCTCGCCGCGTTCGCCGTCCACGGCGCCCTGCTCGCCTACGCGCTGCTGCGCTTTCGGTCGCGCGACGCGATCGCCCTCGGGATCGCCTGGTATCTGATCGCGATCGCCATGTACTCGAACGTCGCCGTCCTCACCACCGGCATCGTCGCCGAGCGCTCCGCGTTCCTGGCCTCGGCCGGCTTCTGCCTGGCGCTCACAGCCGCCATCCTCGGTGCCACAGCTCGCGCGCCCGCCGCGGTGCGCCGTCCGCTCGCCCTGGCCGTCTTCGCATTTCTCTTCATCGCGTCGGCCGTGAAGATCCAGGACCGCAACGCCGACTGGGCGAGTGACTACGCCTTGTTCGAAGCCGACCTGCCCCACCTCCAGCGGTCGGTGATGGCACACCGGATCCACGCCCGCCACATTCGCCACAACGAGGCAGGCCGCGAACCGTCGAAGGAACGCTCCGCCAGCCTACGGCTCGCCGTGGGACTGGCGCTTCACACCACCGAGATCCTGCCGTCGTACGCCGCCGGCCACGCGCTGGCGGGCTCCATCTACCTGCACGATCTCGGCGACGCCGAGGCCGCCCTGACGCACCTCGAGCGTGCGACCACGATCGCGCCGGAGTACGAGCAGGCCAGTCACGACGCGATGATGGCGAACATCCGGCTACGTCGTCTCGACGACGCGTGGCACCACGGTCAGCGCGTCCTCGTAGCCGACCCCGATCACGTGGAAGGCCTGTACTGGGTGAGCAAGCTGGCCATGCGCCGAGGCGACACCGAGCTCGCATTCGCCCACAACCGCCGATTGCTCGAGATCGCGCCCGACCGAGACCTCGGCTACCTCAACCTCGGCTACTTCCACCACGAGACCGGCGAGTCGCGTCTCGCCGTCGAGAACCTGGAGAAGGCGCTGGCGATCGCACCTGACAATCGCGCCGTCGCGCTCGACCTGGCGGGCATGCTCACCGACCTCGGCGAGCACGCGCGCGCGGATCGCTACCGCGCGATGGCGCGCGAGGCGAAGCGCTAGCGGCGGCGTAGGTCAGGCCTTGTGAACGTACTCCAGCGGCTCACGCTGGATGAGGTCCCACTCGCGCTCCACCCACGCCACGACCCGGCCGATGCCGTCGGCGAGCGACACCTCAGGCTGCCAGTCGAAGCGCCGGCGCGCGGCTTCGGAGCTGAGCGTGTAGGCGCTGTCCTGGCCGACCCGGTCGGCGGTCGACTCGGTGCACTCCTCCAGGCTCTTGCCCATGCGCTCGCAGATCATGCTCACGACGTCGCGTACCGACACCATCTGCTCGGTGGAGATGTTGAAGATCTCGCCCGTCTCGGCGCCCTCCATCATCGCCAGCTCGGCGCGCGACACGTCGCGAATGTGGATGAACGAGCGCCGGTGCATGCCGCCGGCGTGCAGCTGCAGCGTCTTGCCGGCCTTCAGATAGATGGCGGTACGCGGGATGATCTTGAACAGCTGCTGGTGGGCGCCGTACACGTTGGCGGCGCGCGTGACGACCATCGGCAGGTCGAAGCTCTTCACCAGGGTCGCGAGCATCATCTCGCCGGCCGCCCTCGACGCCGCGTACGGCGTGGACGGGTTCATGCGCGCGTCCTCGCTGACCGAGCCCTCGCACGAGCCGTACACCTCGGGCGTCGAGATGTGCACGTAGCGGCGCAGCCACCGGCAGTCCTTGAGGAAGTTGCCGAGCCTGGCCGTGGCCACCGCGTTGGTCTGGAACCACTGCTCGGGGTGAGTCCAGCTGGGCGCGACCTCGCTCTGCGACGCGAAGTTCACCACATAGGCGGGCTGACGCTCGGCGAGCAGGTCGAGCAGCGCGTCCATGTCGTCGTTCAGGTCGAGGCGGTGGAACTCGAACGCCGACAGGTCGGCACGGTCGCGGTAGGCGAGGAACAGCCGGCTCTTCTGCGACGAGCGGCTCACGCCCACCACGCGGTAGCCGCCGTGGTCGAGGAGCAGGTCGACGAAGTCGCCGCCCGAGAACGAGTTACTGCCTATGACGACGACGTCTTCCATCCCGGGCTCCGCGCGCGCCGCGCTCAGTCGGCGATCTCCAGAAGGCAACGGCCGGCCACCTTGCCGGCTCGCAGGTCGGCGATCGCGCGGTTGATGTCGACCAGGGGGTAACGATCGGTGATGAGCTCGGCGAGCTTGAGGGCGCCCGCACGATACAGCTCGATGCCACGCGGGATGTCCACGTCGGGTCGGGCGTCCCCCCCGTGGGAACCGGTGAGCAGCTTGCCGAAGTGCAGCGGCAAGGTGTGTATGCGCGCGGGCCGGTCGCCCGACGGCACCCCGACCAGCACCGTACGACCGCGGGGCTTCGATAGCCTGTACGCCAGCTCGATGAGATCGACGTTGCCGGTGTTCTCCACGACCACATCGGCGCCGTCGGCGCCCACGATCGCGCGCAACGCGTCCTCCACCTCGCCGTCGGCGCCGTCGATCACGTGCGTGGCCCCCAGCTCGGCAGCGAGCCGCAGCTTGTCGGCGTACAGGTCGACCACCACGATCGAGGAAGCGCCGGCCAGCACCGCGCCCTGCACGACGCTCAGGCCGACGCCGCCCGCGCCCAGCACGACGATCGATTCGCCGGCAGCGAGCGCGGCGTCGTTGCGCACCACGCCGAGCCCGGTGGTGACCGGGCAGCCGAACAGCGCGGCGAGATCGAGCTCGAAGTCGGCGGGGACCGCGGTCACGCGGTTCTCGGCGACCACCGCGTACTCGTTGAACGTGGTCACCCAGCCCGCACCCAGCGGCTTGCCGCGCCAGCGATACGACGGCGGCTCGCAGCCCAGCCCGGCGCCCTCGCGCCAGTGCAGCACGACACGATCGCCGACCCGCACGTACGTCACGCCCTCACCGACGGCGACGACCGTGCCACCGCCCTCGTGGCCGAGCAGGTGCGGGAGATGACGGTCGGGGCCCTTCACACCATCGATCTCGCCGAGCTGCGACCCGCAGATGCCGCTGCAGGCGACCTTCACGAGCACCTGGCCGCGCTCCAGCGCGGCCGGCAGCTCGACGTCGTCGATCGTCAGCTCGCGATGCTGCTCGACGAGAATTGCCGCCTTCATGGTCGTGACCGGCAGGCTCACGGCACCCTCATTCGAAGTAGATGAACGAGTGATCACCGCTGTAGCCGCAGCGCTCGAACCACCACTCCCACTCCTTCGGCGAGTAGAACGACTCGCAGGTGAGCTGCCAGTACATGAGATTCACGCGCTCCTCCTCGTTGCGGAAGCTCTCCACGCAGAGGTACTTGTGCCTGCGCCCCACCCTCTCGATCTCACGCAGCGCGCGCTCGACGTCGAAGCACCGCAGGTTGTGGATCACGTTGATGGAGATGACGAGATCGAAGCTGTCGTCGGCGAACGGAAGCTCGGCGGCGCCGGCGAGCTGGAGGAAAGGTCGCACCTCCTCCTTCGCATGCTCGAGGCCGTAGCGCGAGATGTCGACGCCGGCCACCTCGATGCCGGGCACCGACTCGGTGAGATCGTGGAGCAGGAACGCCTTGCCGCAGCCGACGTCGAGAACGCGGTCGCCCGCCTTCAGGCCGTAATGGTCGCGCATCGCGTCGGCCACCTTGCGCCAGCGACCGTCGTAGTGATAGCCACCGTACCCGACCGTGCGATCACCGTCCCAGTAGTCGCGATCGAAGCGGCGGGCGATCCTGGAAGCCTCGGCCTTGGGAACCTCGTTGACGCGCGCCAGGTAGTCGCGCGCGGTGGAGGTGTGGATCGCGGTGAGGAAGTCGACGTAGGCCATATCAGCTGTCGCGGTCCCGGGCGCTCGCAAGCATTCGCCTCGCCTTGCCGAGCTGCTCTCGCTTGCGTTCGTCGCCCACCTCCTCGTCACCGGCGAACTGACGGCGACGTCGGTCGGTGGCCACGAACTCGTTCAGTATAATGCAGCACCACTTGATGCGGAAAACCGGCGCCAGCAACGTCATCCGGGCGCGCTGCCCGGCGTCGAGCGCCAGCGCTGCGGCCAGCCGATCGGCAAAGCGGTCGGCCTGGTCGGCAGGGACCGGCACCTCGGGCTGGCAGAAGAAATCGCTCACGAGCTTGGCCGGATCGTCGCGGCCGGCGTATTCGAAGTCGTGGAACACGAGACGCCCATCACGATCGACGAGCGCGTTGTGGAAGCCGAAGTCGGACGGCGACAGGCAGCGCTGCCCGGCGGTCAGCTCGGCACCGGCCGCCAGGCCCGCCTCGCCGGCGCCGGCCAGCACGGCCGCGTTCACCCGGCCCCAGGCCGGCCGCAGCTCGTCGGCCACCCAGGCGGCGGCCTCGCCATCGACACCGTCGCCGGGCGCGATCCGGTCGAGCCGCGCAATCCGCTGCTCGACGAGCGCGAGGTGGCCGGCGATGGAGAAGCGAGCCTCCGACGCGTCGGGCAGCCGTACCGCCTCCGGGTCCGTGCGGTGGGCGTTGATCGCCTCGACGAACGACAGCGCCTCGTCGACACGCGCCGCATCGATCTCCGCGGGCTCCAGACGACGTCCGTCGACGAACGCCGAGAGCGCCACGCCGTGGGCTGCATCGGCGGCGACGGGCTCGGGCAACGCGCGCACGCCGTGCGTCCACGCGAAGCGCGCGAACGCCACCTCGGCGCCGAGACGGTCACGCTCGTCGTCGTCGCCGCGATAGAACACCTTCACGAACAGCGGCCGCTCGCAGGTCTCGAGCCGGTAGCCGCGGTTGTTGCGCGCCGACGGCACGGCCTCGGGCGCAGCGGTCACGTGCAGGCCGGCGCTCGCCGCCAGCTCACCGGCCACCCGCTCCAGCTCGCGTGCGTCCATCACCCGCCCTTCTCGCGCGACTTCTCTCGCGCCCGGTCCTGCGGCTGCCCTTGCCCCGACGCGTCCGGCCCGGCGAGCAGCAGCCCCGCGATCTGTCGCCAGGAGTCCACGCACCGCATCGAGGCGGCGCCGGATCCGTGATCGTGCGCGCCCGAAGGGTCGAAGTGGATGCGCTCGAGCCCCTCGACCGCGGCGAGCTCGTCGAGAAAGTCGGCCAGGTCGTCGACGAAGTGCGTACAGCCCAGCTCGGCGATGCGCCGCACCTTGGCGTCGCGATCGGTCTCGAGGAAAACCTCGCCGCCGGCCAGCGCGAGGATGCCGCTGCGGTCGAGCCAGCCGCGGGCCGCGGCGTGCAGGTCGTGGGCAGGGCCGCGATACGGCGAGCGCGTACGATGGCTGACGATGGACACCGGAACCGCGCGTCGCGCGCACTCGGCGAAGAACGCTTCGGCACCGTCGAACGCGTGCGCGTCGACCATGCGCGGGCCGTAGGCCTCGCCCTGCATCTCGGTCCACACGTCCTCGCGGTCGGCCGCGCACAGATGAGCCCGCACCGCGCTCTTCGAGCGTGGCAGCCCGGCAGGGATCAGGCCGCCCTCTAGCGCCAGCCGGTGGAACAGCCCGTCGTAGCACACGATGGTGTTGTCGAGGTCGACACCGATTCGCAGCGGCGGCCGCGCCCCTGGCCCCGTTGCCGCGCCGTCCCGCTCGCTCGCGGCGCCCGCACTGTCGCGCTCGCTCATCGTCCGCCGCCCGTGCTCAGGACCGCTTCGCCATCGCGGCCGCCACCCGCGCCGCGACGTCCTCGGCGGTCAGGCCCAGCCGTTTCCTGGCGTAGGCCTGGGAGCCGGCCTCGTGCAGGAACGCATCGTCGGTTCCGATCGACAGCAGGCGCGCCCGGCGCTCGCCGCCGTCGCTGCGCGCCAGCCACTCGGCCACCGCGCTGCCGGCGCCACCGACACGGCTGTGCTCCTCGATCACGGCGACCACCGCACAGCCGCCGAAGACGTCGGCGAGGCAGCGCTCGTCGAGCGGCTTGACCGTGTGGAAGCTCTCGACCCGCACGGACACGCCATCGGCGGCCAGCCGGTCGGCCGCCTCGCAGGCCATGGGCAGCAGGTTGCCGACGGCCAGCAAGGCCACGTCGGACCCGTCACGTACGGTGATCGATTTGCCGATCTCGAAGTCGGGCTCGCTCTCGTGCACGACGGGCTCGTTCTTCTTGCCGAGCCGCACGTACGCGGGATGCGGCGACGCCAGCGCGGAGCGCATCGCGCCGCGCACCTCGACGGCGTCGCCCGGACAGATCACTGCCATGTCGGGAAGCACGCGCAGCAGCGCGATGTCCTCGCAGGCGTGGTGGGTGCCGCCGAGCGAGGCGTAGCTCAGGCCGCCGCCGACGCCGACGATCACGACGGGCTGATGGTGGTAGGACACGTCGACGCGGATCTGCTCGAGGCAGCGCGTGGTCACGAACGGCACGATCGTGTAGACGACCGGCCGCATGCCCGACATGGCCATGCCCGCGGCCATGCTCATCATGTTCGCCTCGGCCACACCGCAGTTGTAGAAGCGCTCCGGAAACGCGGCCTTGTAGCCGTCGAACAGGCGGTTGCCGATGTCGCCGCTGAGCAACACGATGCGCTCGTCGGCGGCGGCGAGCTTCGTCACCTCGTCGGCGAACGCGTTCCTCATGACGGTTCCTGGCCGAGCTCGACGCGCGCGGCCTGGACCTCGTCGGCCGTCGGCACGCGGTAGTGCCAGTTGTTGTCGTCCTCCATGAACGACACGCCCTTGCCCTTCACGGTGCGCGCGACGATCGCACGCGGTTCGTGCGAGCCGGCGTCGAAGTCGGAGAGCGCCTCGGTGATGGCGCCGATGTCGTGGCCGTCGACCTCGACGGCCCGCCACCCGAACGACTCCCACTTCTCGCGCAGAGGTCCGAGCGCCATGATCTCGTCGCTGCGTCCGGTGGCCTGCCAGCCGTTGTAGTCGACGATCGCGCACACGTTGCCGAGCCCCTTCGCGGGCGCGAACATGGCGGCTTCCCACACCTGGCCCTCGTTGCACTCGCCGTCGCTGAGGAGCGCGACCACGCGGTGCGAGCGCCCCTGGATGCGCCCCGCCAGCGCCATGCCCAGCCCCAGCGACAGGCCGTGGCCGAGCGAGCCGGTGGCGGCCTCGAGGCCCGGCACGCAGCCGGGCGCGGGCTGCTCGGGCAGCACGCCGCCGTCGGTGTTGAATCCGTCCAGCAGCTCGGGCGCGAAGAACCCGCGCTCGGCCAGCATCACGTAGAGCGCGGGCGCGGCGTGCCCTTTGCTCAGGATGAAACGATCGCGGTCGGGATCGGACGCGCGCGCCGGGTCGAGATCCAGCGGGCCGCTGTAAGCAGCGACCAGGATGTCGACGCAGGACAGGCACGAGCCCAGGTGCGGCGAGCCGGCCCGGTGTGACATCTCGACGAGCGTGGCGCGCACGCGACGCGCGGTAGCGTCGAGATCCTCGCGCCCGGTCGCCGACCGGCTCATGTCGCCTGCTCCTGGACGAACATCGTGAACTCGAAGCTGATGCGCGTGGAGCGGCCGCGGCTCATGCCGCCGCCGTGCAGCAGGTCGTCGTGGAAGACCACCGCGTCACCGGGCACGGTCGACACGAGGGACGCGCCGAGCGCCTCGACGTCCTCGTCGATCTGCGGCTTCATCTTCCCGCCGCGCCGCTCGCCGTGGTAGCGCCAGCTACGCCGGTGCGAGCCGGGAACCACCTGCAGCCCGCTCAGGCCCGGCTCGCAGACGACGGCCACCCACACCTTCACGCGCTCGGTACCGGCCGGCGTGGTTCCGTGACCGAGATCCCAGAACCAGCGATCGGCATGGATCGGACCGGTGTCGCCCGGCTGGTCAGGCCGGACCAGCCGCCAGTATACCTCCTCGCGTCCGAGCCCTTCCTCGTCGGAAATCGCGAACGGGCCGAACCCGGCCTCGAGCGCGGCCACCAGTGAGGTTCGCCGGATCATCTCCACGGCCTCGGCCGGCAGAATGCGCACGGCCTTCGGCCACGCCGAAGCGTGATCGAGCAGGTGGGCGACCTCGTGGTAGCGAGGCAGGCCGAGGCGCTCGAACTCGGCGACGTGCTCGGGCGCATGGCGGCCGATGTTCTCGAGCCACTGGCGCTCGATGAGCCCGCGCACCGCCTCGAGCTCGTCGGGCGCCAGGGTGACGCCGGTGGCGAAGCCCTCAGGGCCGTGTATGCGCCGGTTCAGCGAAGCTCGAGCTCCTTCATCCGGCGCACGTTGTAGTAGCGGCTGCTGGTGAGCGCGTCGGGAACGTGACCGGCGCGGAACGCGTCGATCATGTCGCGCACGGCCTCCTCGATGCTGCGTCGGGGCACGAAGCCGAGACGGTCACGGATCTTGTCGCAGCAGATGTGATAGGAGCGCGGATCGTCCGACTCGGTCGTCTCGATCTCGACCGGCTCGCGGTCGGGCAGCGCGTACTCGATCTCGCGCTTCACCAGGCGGGCGAGATCGGCCACCCGATGATTCTCGTGCGCCACGTTGAACGCCTCGCCGGCGATCTTCTCGGACGGCAGCTCGAGCAGCAGCTGGTACAGATCGACCATGTCGCGCACGTGCACGTTCGGACGCTGCTGGTCACCGCCGAACACCGTCACGCGACCGCGCTCGAACGCCTGCACGGTGAGGATGTTGACCACCAGGTCGAGTCGCTGGCGCGGCGACACTCCGCACACCGTGGCCGGACGAATCGAGACGGTGGTGAAGTCCGGCGCCTGGTAGCGGAACATCACCTCCTCGCACATCCCCTTGTAGCGATTGTAGTCGGTGATCGGCAGCAGCGGGTGATCCTCGGTGACCTGCGGCGCGTCGCTCACGCCGTACACGCTCGAGCTCGACGCGAAGACGAAGCGACGCACGCCGGCGTCGCGGCTCATCTTCACGAGCGGCTCGAACGCGTCGTAGTTGATCGTGCGGCTGAGCGCCGGGTCGAGGTCGCAGCTCGGATCGTTCGAGATGCAGGCCAGGTGAATGACGGCGTCGATGCCCTCGAGCGCGCTCGCGACCGTCGCCGCGTCGCGGATGTCGCCCTTGACCAGCTCGAGGCGCGGGTGGTCGAGCACTCCCGACAGCCCGTCCTTGCCGAAGAAGAACAGATCGAGCACGCGCACGGTGTAGCCGGCGTCCAGCAACTGCGGCACCAGCACGGCGCCCACGTAGCCGGCGCCGCCGGTGACCAGCACGTTCGGTAGCTCGGGCGTCCGCGTCACGGGTTCATCCGCGCTGCGCCCGCGCCGCCTCGGCGGCGGCGTCGGTCAGGAAGTGTCCGAGCATGTGGTGGGCGGCCTCGACCTCGCCGTAGTGCTCGGCGGCGACGTAGAAGTTGAGATCCCCCATCGCGCGCAGCGGGTTGTCCGGCCGGAAGCCCGACAGCGTGATCACCGTGCAGCCGGCGGTGCGCGCCACCTCGACCGCGCGGTGGATGTTGCCCGACTGCCCCGAGCTGCTGATCGCGATGAGGCAGTCGCCGGGCTCCGCCCACAGCCGCACCATGCGCTCGAACGCCGAATCGAAGCCGTGGTCGTTGCTGAGGGCCGTCAGCACCGGCGGGTCGTTGAACACGTGCGCGCGCACGCCGACGGCGTTGCAGAAGTCCATCTCCATGTGACCGGCGATCGCAGCGCTGCCGCCGTTGCCGACCAGGATGACCTTCTTCGCGGCCGCGCCAGCGGCCAGGACCCGCTCGACGGCCGCATCGGTGGCCGCGTCGAGCGCCACGGCCTTGCCTGCCGTGTCGGTCACCGACATCTCGGCCAGCAACGTGGTCACCCGCTCGAAGTAGCTCGTGGCGCGCCTGCTCATACCGTCACCATACCCCCTCGCCCGGTCCTCAGCTGAGCAGCACCTGCACGTGCTTGCCGAGGCGGTCGCGCTCGAGGTAGCGACGGTGGCCGACCGTGGCCACGGCCTCGGCGCCGGCCACGTTGCCGATGAAGCCGACCATGTCCATGGGAGCACCCAGCGCCACGTACGGGGCCGTGAGTGACAGGAACGCGTCGCCGGCACCCACCCGGTCGACTACCTTGCCGGCCAGCGCCGGGACCTCGAAGAAGCCGTCGGCGGCGCTGTAGCAGAGCGACCCGCGCTTGCCGAGCGTGACGTAGACGCGCGGACACGACAGGCGCTCGGACACGTCGCGCAGCACCGGCCGCAGGTCGCCGCGCCAGTCGCGCGCCTCGAGCAGCATCTCGTGCTCGGCCGCGCACACGTAGTCGGCGCGACGGTACTTCGAGATGCGGTGGTAGCCGCGGTTGCCGGCGTTCGCCTGCGCGTTCATCGCCAGGAACCTCGAGTCGCTGCACAGCACCTCGATGGCATCGCCGCTGAGCATGCTGTGCCCGTAGTCGACGACGATCACGAGGTCGTACTTCGGTGCACGGTCGCGCAGCGTCGTGCACAGCTCGTCGTCATCGGCCGGATCCAGCGCGTCGTCGTTGATCTCGTACAGCTCGAACATGGGCGTGAAGAAGTACGACTCGACGAAGCGCCGCTTCACGATGGTGGGCGAGTCCTTGCGCGTGAGAAAGACCGGCTCGACGCGGCTGTCGAGGCGATCGCGAACGAACTCCTCGTGCGAATCGCGCGAGCCGAGCTGCGTGACGACGGTCACGTCGGCGCCGAGGCCCGCCACGTGATTGGCCACGGCAATGATGCCGCCGGCGAAGCGTTCCTGATTCGAGGCCTTGGCCACGAGCGCGGCAGCCTTCGACGACTTGCCGATCGAGTCGCAGTACTGGTACTCGTCGACGATGGTCTCGCCGACCACCAGCACGTTGAGCGACTGTATGCGGTCGAAGTACGCCAGCACGTCGTCGGCGCCGTGGCGCTTGCGAAACGCCGACACGTACTCGCGCGCCTCGGTGGAGAGCACCGGCGCGTGCTGGTTGAGCAGGCTCGAGCTGCTGGCCGTGAGGTCGTAGGTGAACTCCAGGCGGCCGCCCACCGCCTCCACCGCGGCGCGCTCCTTGCGGATGCCGCCGGTCACGTCGCGATCTGCGTCGGCGTACTCCGAGCCCTTCACGTACACGTCGGGACGAAGCCGCTGCACGGCCTCGACGGCGGTCGGCGACTCGTTGATGGCGACCAGATCGACGCAGTCGAGCGCGGCCAGCACCTCGGCCCGCAGCTGCTCGGGAAATGCCGGGCGGTCGGGGCCCTTGTTGACGAAGCGATCGGGCGTGACGGTCACCACCAGCAGGTCGCCCATGCGGCGAGCGGCCTCGAGATGGCGAATGTGGCCGATGTGCATCAGGTCGAAGACGCCGTGGCAGTGCACCACCGTCTTGCCGGCCTCGCGCTCGTCCGCCAGCCGCCCGGACACCTCGGCCAGGGGGTAGATCTTCGCTGTCGCGCTCATCGTCACTGCCGCCCGCCCCGCCGGCCGCTCGACCGTCGCCGGTCGGGAAGCGGCACGCCGACTGGACCATGGCGACCGCCCGGTCGGGACCGGACATCCACACATAGCCGACTGCCTGGATCGACGAAAGAAACGCGCCGCCAGCCTCCACCCCGACCGGGTGCGTCCCGCAAAAAGGGGACAGTCCCCATTCTTACGACGAGTAGTCTTCGAGGGTGCCTTCGCGGACGAGGTCGAGGGTGACGCAGTGGGGGCCGCCGGCCATCGTGCGCATGTGGCGTAGCTGCATCGGGTAGCACTGCAGGCCGTGGCCCTCGAGCGTGCGCATCAGCCCGGTCTGGCTCTTCTCCACGCACACCAGCTCGGGCGACAGGCTCAGGCAGTTCAGCGCGATCCACTTCGAGGCCGGGCTCCAGGCCGGGTCGAACGGCGTCTCGACCGGATCGGGCGGGTAGATCACGTCCCAGCCGCGAAAATACGCGGGCAGGTTCTCGTCGTTGATGCGGTCCGGGCACACCATGACCAGACCCGGCCGCAGCGGCACGATCGTCGAGTCGACGTGCTGGAACGCGTACACGTTCTCGACCGCGTGGACACGGTAGCCGTCGCCCAGATGCTCCTGGAGCCAGCGCGCGCCGGCGCGATTTCCCGTGTTCGAGATCAGGTAGATCACGTCGCGGCCGAGCTTCAGGCAGTTGGCGGCGTCGAACACGGGCTCGTCGTCGCGCAAGGTGGGCTTGCCGAGCACGTGCTCGTAGATCTCGTCGCGCAGGCGCGGGCGAGGAGCCCGCACGGTCTCGACCAGATGGCGGTAGAGGCGGCCCTCGTTCTGGCGGTGGCGCAGCGACATCGGGCTCTCGATGGCCTGGTCGCCGATGGTCAGGATGGCGTCGCGGGGACAGTACGAGTAGCAGCCGTCCACCTCCCAGTCCTCCGTGGCGTACAGCTCGGTGAAATCGGCCGGCGCGGGCCGGCGCACGCGAATCCCCATCTTCTCGAGGTCGGCCGCGAACAGGTCGAGGTCCTCGTTGCTCTCCTCGATCACCCGCTCGGGGTACGGTCCGGTGCTGATGGCGGCGAACTCCTCCGCACCGAGCGTCGCGTAGTTGATGCAGTGCAGCGCGCGATCCTTCACGCGCGGGATCTGTGCGCCGGTCGCCGTGCCGACGACGATCTCGCGAAGCGGGTCCCACTCGTTGTGGGTGTTGACGAGCGTCGGCGCCATCGGGGGGCGCGAATTGCACACGACGGTCACCCGGAAGTCAACGCCGGGGGCCGGACCGCGTCGCCGCCCGCCTCCCTTGTTCTACGCCCACATCTCTGGTGTGCTCTGATGAGGGGGACGAGCACGACCGCCCCCGCCCATCGCAGCCAGCCCGCCCGCAAAGCCCTCGCCGCCCCCACGGCCCGGCCGGCAGGTACGAGAAGCATGCCGAGCCTGAACTCCATCTCGATCGTCGTACCGGCCCTCGACGAGGAGACCGGCCTGGCCGGCGCCGTCGCGACCATGCTCGAGGCGCTGGCCCCGTGCTTCGACGAGTACGAGGTGCTGATCTTCGACGACGGCAGCACCGACGGCACGGGCCGCATCGCCGACGAGCTGGCGGCCTCGTCCGAGCACGTACGGGCATTCCACCACACCAGCCCCCAGGGGCTCGGCGGCGTGATCCGGCGGGGCTGGAGCGAGGCGCGCATGCACTACGTGATGTGGGTCGACGGCCAGGGAGTGACCCCGCGCGAGGCCCTCGACGCGATCTTCGCCGAGCGCGGCAAGGCCGACCTCATCGTCCCGTACGGCAACAACCAGCACGAACGCGGCCTCCTCAGGCAATGGATCGCCACCGTGTTCCGCACGCTCATGAACGCCGCGTTCGGACTCGACCTGCGCCAGTACACGCACCTCGTGGTATGCCCGCTGAGCGTGGCGCGCGACCTCAGGATCCGCACCAGCTCGCACGCGTTCCAGGCCGAGGCGCTCATCAAGATGATCAAGTCGGGCTGCAGCTACGTGCAGGTGGGCGTGCGCGACAACTTCAACCTGCCCGGGCGGCGCAGCAAGGCATTCAAGCTCGCGAACGTCGTCGGCGTCGCGACCGCGGTCGTGATGACGTTCTGGGACGTCTACATCGCCCGCGACTATCACCTCGCCGCCGAGAAGAGCGCCTGAGAGGTTGAAGCGGCTTCTCGGCAACCTGCTCAGGTTCGGCCTGTCGTTCGCCATCGTCGGTTATCTCGTCACCGACGTCGCCCGCAACGATCCGACCACGTTCGAGCAACTGCGCACCGATCCCAAGCAGTGGGAGCTGCTCTTCGCGGCCGCGCTGTGCCTGTTCGGCGCGCTCATGCTCGGCTGGACGCGCTGGTGCCTGCTGGCGCGCGTGCTCGGCCTGCGGGTCCGATTTCGCGACGCGTACCGGGTGGGCTTCTTCGGCTACATGCTCGACTTCCTCGCCCTCGGCACCATGGGCGGCGACGTCGCCAAGGCGGTGCTGCTCGGCCGCGAGCACGGCCGGCGCTGGGGCGAATCGATCTCGAGCGTCGTCCTCGACCGTGTGACCGGGCTGTTCTCGCTATCGGTGGTGGCCAGCATCGCCATCCTCAGCAGCGACCTCGCCGCGTTCACGCCGCAGATGCGCACCATCGCGTGGCTGATGCTGGCCGGTGCCGCGGTGGCGGTCGTGGGCGTCGGCCTGATGTTCACGCCGCGCTTTCGCACGTTCGTGCTCGCCGAGGTGCCGCGGCGCATTCCGCGCATCGGCCGCAAGGTGGGCGAGATGGCCGAGGCCATGCGCAGCTACGATCGCCGGCGTGCAGCCGTGGGGGCGATCTTCGTGCTCAGCCTCGGAGTGCCGTGCCTGAACATCTTCGGCTTCTACTTCATCGCCAGCGGGCTGCCGGGCGTGGCGCCGTCGTTGCACGACCACTTCGTGATCATTCCGCCCGCCATGCTGTCGGGCGTGATCCCGCTGCCGATGGAAGCGCTGGGCGTGTTCGAGTACGCGGTCGACTATCTGTACGCACACATCTCGGGCGGGTACGCCGCGAGCGGCCGCGGGCTGCTGGTGGCGCTCACCTACCGCGTGCTTACCATCACCATCATCCTGCTGGGCACGCCGTTCTACCTGAGCGCACGCCGCGAGATCCGCCAGGCGCTCGACGAGGCCGACCGTGAAGCGGGCGACACGGGATAGCGACAGCGACCGCAGGTGGACGGTGATCGCCGTCGTCGTCCTGGTGATCGCCGGCGTGGCGGCCTACGCGAACAGCCTCGCCGGCGTCTTCCTCTACGACGACTTCGACGCGATCACGCTCAACCCGCACATCCGCCAGCTGTGGCCGCTCGGCGAAGCGATGTCGCGGCCCCTGAAGGATGCGGCCGAGACCGTCAGCACGCGGCCCGTCCTGAGCCTCACGTTCGCGCTCAACCACCGGCTGCTCGGCGCCGAGGCCTGGGGTTTCCACGTGGTGAACCTCCTCATCCACGTCGCCGCCGGCCTGCTGCTGTTCGCCGTGCTGCGCGCGACGCTCGGCCGACCGGCGTTCGGCCAGGGCGTGCGCGACGAGAGGACCGGGCTGGCGCTGACGGTCGCCCTGCTGTGGCTCGTCCACCCGCTGCACACCTCGAGCGTGACCTACATCGTGCAGCGCGCGGAATCGCTGGCCGGCATGATGCTGTTACTGATCGTGTACCTCGCGATACGGGCGTTCGACTCCGACCGGCCCGCTCGCTGGCAGCTCGCCGCGTTCCTGGTGTGCGCGCTCGGCATGGCCACCAAGGAAACCGTGGCCGCGGCGCCGCTCATCGTGCTGGCCTACGACGGAGTGTTCGTCTCGCCGGGATACGCTGCCGCACTGCGCGCGCGGCCGCGCTGGTACGCCGCCCTCGCCGCCACGTGGCTCATCGTCGTGGCCCTGCTCGCCCCCGACACGGGCGAGCTGGTGGGAGAAGGTCAGGGTCTGGCCTACGCGCTCACCCAGCCGGGCGTCATCCTGCACTACCTGCGACTGTCGCTGTGGCCGCACCCGCTGGTGTTGAGTTACGAGTGGCCTCTGGCGGGCTCTCTCTCCGAGGTGCTGCCGGCTGCGACCGTCGTCGCAGCGCTGGGCGCGCTCACGGCCTGGGCGATCGTGCGCCGGCACTGGACCGCCCTGCTCGGCGTCACGTTCTTCGCCGTGCTGGCGCCGTCCTCGAGCGTATTCGGGCTCACGCAGCGGATCATGGAGCACCGCATGTACGTTCCGCTCGCGGCCGTGGTCGTCGCGGTGGTGGTCGCCGGCCGTGCTGCCCTGCTCCGACTCGGTGCGAACGCACCCGCCACGACGCGGACGCTCGTCGGCCGCTCGCTGGTGGCGGCGTGTGCGCTGCTGCTGGCCGCCACCACCTACGCGCGCAACGCCGACTACCACGACGAGGTCGGATTCTGGCTCGACAACGTGGCGAAGCGTCCGGACAACTACATCGCCCACATGCAGCTGGGGCGCGCCTACATGAAGGCCAACGACCACGAGCGGGCACGCACCAGCTTCGCCGCCGCGCTCGCCATCGAGCCGCACTTCAGCCACCTGCTCATCGACATGGGTCGGGCCGAGCTCGTGCTGGGCGACCAGGCCGCAGCCCGCGCCCGCTTCGAGGCGGCGATCGCGGCCGACCCCACGCTCGCGCTGGCCCACAACAACCTCGGATTCGTGCTCGAGCAGCAGGGCGTCCTCGACGCCGCCAAGCAGAGCTACGAGCGCGCCCTCGCGCTGCAGCCCGACCTCGAGCTCGCGGCCGAGAACCTCGGTCGCGTGCGCCGGCGACTGGGGCTGGCGTCGCGCGGTCGCGGCGAGCTGCTGGCCGAGCTCGAGCGAACGCCGACCGACGCCGCCACGCGCACCGAGCTCGGGCGCCTGCTCGAGCGCGAGGGGCACGCCGAGGCGGCGCTGGCCGAGTACGAGCGCGCCGTGGCCGACGCCCCCGACCTCGTCATCGCGCGCAACGCGCTGGCGACCTTGCTCGCGCGCCGGGGCGACGCCGAGCGCGCCACGGTCCAGTTTCGCGAGGCTCTACGGCTCGAGCCGGACAACGTCGACGCCCACAGCAACCTCGGCGCGCTGCTGGCCATGCAGGGGCGCATCGCCGACGCGATCGTCCACTTCGAGAAGGTCCAGACGCTCGAGCCGGGCCGGCCGCTGAGCAACTTCAACCTGGGCCTGGCGCACACCGACATCGGCAACCTCGACGTGGCCATGGTCCACTTTCGACGTGAGGTCCGCATCAATCCGGGCTTCGCGCTGGGCCACCTGCGGCTGGCCGCGACGCTCGAGCAGCGTGGTGATCTGACGGGAGCCATGGCCTCCTACGAGCGTGCGCTGCAGCTCGCGCCCGAGCTCGCCGAGGCGCGAGCCGGGCTCGACCGCGTCCAGGCCGCTCGAGGTGCCGGCACGCCGGGCGACCCGATGGCACGATGACACGTACTGGCACCACCGTGCTTGCATGCTGCCTCGCGTTCCCGCCCGAGTAGCCGTGACCGCAGTGCCGACAGCCGTCACCTGCGGGCGCGACGCCACGGGAGGCCCGGCGTGATGCAAAGGCTGCGGCTCGCGGCGATCAGCCTCGGCGTCGCCACCGTCGCGCTGCTGGCCGGCGAGCTGCTGTGGCGAGCGCTCGACCTCTCCACGCACGACGAGCGGAGCCACATCGAGTTCGTCTCGGCGAGCCTGGCGCAGCTCGAGCCGTGCGCACGGCTGGTCCGGCAGCGCGGCGCCACATGGATCCATGGCGACGCAAGACCGTACCGGCTCCCGTTCTCCCTTCCCCTCGACCGCAGCGACGAGCCCGGCGCGATACGCATCGCGGTCGTCGGCGAGTCGACGGGCGCGCAGCTCGCGTTCGGTGCACAGGATCTGGCCGCACGCCTGCCCGAGCTGGCAGCGTTCGAAGTGCTCAACTGCGCCGTTCCGGGCACCTCCCTCGAGCACGTCGAGACTGCGACGCACGAGGTGCTCGAGTACCGACCGAACGTGCTCGTCGTGGTGTTCGGCCACAACTTCGCGATCCAGCACCCGGGCGACAGCGCGCGGCTGCGGATGCTCGCACTGCGCGGGCACAGCCGCATGCTCACCGGGCTGGCCGCCAGGCTCGTGCCCGGGCGCGGTTCCGACCTGGTCACCATGGAGCCGATCGAGGCTCGGCTGGCGCGACTCGAGGCCTGGCTCGACGCGCTGGCCGCCGAGACGCGCCGGCGCGACGTCTCGCTCGTGCTCGTGCGGCCGGCGTCGAACCTGTGGATGCCCCCACCCGCCGACGACCGTACGCGCATGCAGCCCGCCCTGCTGGAGGCTCGCTACGAGCTCGCCCGCGGTGAGACCGACGCCGCCTTGCGGCGGCTCGAGCAAGCTCTGCTGAGCGAACCGACCGCCCACGGACACTTCACCGCCGGCACCTGGACGGCGCGTGCCGGCAGCCATGCCGCCGCCGAACGCCACCTGCGGCTTGCGCTCGACGGCCAGCAAACCGATACGGACCGCGCGACCAGCGCGGTCGCGGCGATCCTGGAGGCGGCGGCGCGCGAGCACGAGATCCCGATGCTCGACCTCGAAGAGGCCGCGGCGACCGCCGCCGACGGCGGCCTGCCGGACTGGACGGTGATGATGGACAACTGCCACGTACAGGGCCGCTTGCTCGATCGCGAGTCGGCGGGCCTGTTCGCGCTCGCACAGGCCGCAACCGGCGTAGCGGAAGCCGAACGCGTGACCATCGAGCTGCCGCCCACACCGTCATTCCACCGGTTCGGGAGCGTCCTGGAGGGCCTGACATACGCGCAGTCGACGCGCGCCGGAGCATCGGCCCGGCGCAACTCCGACGCCATCGAGCTCGCGATCGAGCAGTGGCTCGCGCTCGATCGCCCGGCAGTCGACGCGGCCGTCGCGAGCTACCTCGAAGGCGTGAACTTCACGGCCGCGACCGATCCGGACCGGCGCAGCCACCTGCTGATGGCGATTGCCGCCGGCTACTGGCACGGCGGCGCGCGCGCGACGGCGCTCGACATGAACCGACGCGCGCGTGAGACCGGCACGGCAGAACCATGGGTACAGCTGGGCCTGTTCCGCGTCGCGGCGGGAGAGCTCGGACCGGCGAGCGACGCGTTCGAGCGCGCCTCCGAGATCTCGCCGCAGCGGCCCGACGCCGCGCTGTTCGTGGCGCGGGCGCGCGCGTCGCGCGAGGACGGCGCAGATGGTAGGCGCTAGCGTGCGCATGTCGTTTCACACACGGGCGGGCCGCAGGTGGTAGCAGCGCCTTTCGTCGCCGCGGCGCTCGTCGTGGGCGCCTGGCTCGCCGGCCTCGTGTTCCAGGCAGGCGCACCGTGGTGGTCGACCGCGGCCGCCCTGACCGTGTCCGCCGTGGCCATGGTCGCGAGCAAGCGCACGGCGGTGCGCGCCCTCTGGTTCAACACGGCGTTCGTCGTCGCGGCACTCGCCATTGCAGTGCACTGGCTCGACACGACCGACGAGCGCGAGCGCCGTCAGCAAGCCTTCGGCGACTCCGAAGGCCTGTTCGAGGTGGACGAGACGCTCGGCGTCCGTCCGCGCGCCGGTCACCGTACGACCGCGTCGCTGCACTACGACGGCGAGCTCGTCTACGACGTCACCTACACGATCGGCGACGACCGGCTGCGGATCGCGCCGCCCGCCCCCGATGCGACCGACTGCGTGCTATTCTTCGGCGGCTCGTTCACGTTCGGCGAGGGCGTCGACGACGACGAGACCACGGCGTGGCGGGTCGGCACCGCGAGCGCGGACGATCTGCGCACGCGCAACTTCGGCTTCGCGGGATACGGCCCGCACCAGATGCTCGCGGCCATCGAGGCGGGCCTGGTCGAGGCCGCCCCGGGCTGCCGGCCTCGTCTCGCGGTGTACCAGGCCGTGTACCACCACGTGCTGCGCTCGGCCGGCAAGTGGTCGTGGGACTGGCACGGGCCCCGCTACGTGCTGTCCGGCGGCGAGGCCGTGCGCGACGGACACTTCGACTTCGCCGCCCAGACCTCGCGTCCCGAGCTGGTCGCGGGCTTGCCCGACGACTCGTTCCTGGCCAGACAGCTGGAGGAGCGCCCCGAGGACGTGGGCGTCGACCAGGTGACCGAGGCCGACGTGGAACTGTTCCACGCGATCGTCGCCACCTCGGCCCGCCGCCTGAAGCAGCGCTACCCCGGCGTCGAGTTCCACGTGCTGTACTGGGATCGCGGCGACAGCGTCGGTCCGGTGCCGGTATTCGGAGATGCCATCGAAGCGGACCTGGTATCCGTGCATCCCGTTTCCGGGATCCTGCCGCCGAGCGACGACTGGCAACGCGACTACAAGCTGCCGCACGACGTGCACCCGAGGGCGCGCACGCACGAGCTGATGGCCGCCTACGTCGTCGATCGAATCCTGGGCGGCGAGCCGGCGCCACAGGCGAACGACCGCTCGCCGTGAGACCGGCTACCAGGCCAGAGAGCGACTGCCCGCGACCTCTTCCTCGACCAGCCCGTGCTCGACGATGTGCTGGAAGAAGTTGTCGGCGAGCATCTCCCTGCCTTTCGGCGTGAAGTGACACACGTCGGTGTTGATGGTCGGATCGCGGTCGGGCAGCAGCCGGGCCTGATCGACGAAGTCGTAGCCGCGGCCCTCGAAGAACTCGCGCAGGTGGCGATTGAATCCGGCATGCAGGGGGTCGTCGCCGTCGCGGAACTGGAACGTCGAGAACAGCGTGCGCGCGCCCGCGCCCTCGGCGATCGAGCGAATCGTGGTCAGGTTGCCGAGCATCGTGTCCATGCCCGCGTACGGATCGTCGGACTCGAGGCGTGGCTTGCCCACCTCGGCGGCCAGGTCGTTCAGCTCGAGCAGCCGGTCGAGCGCGTGCGCGGCGCGGTTCGCCGCGTACGACCACGCCAGCCAGCCCGGCAGGCTTCGCTGCACGCCCCGCCAAACGCGCGCCGGGTCGAAGTCGGAGTAGAAGTGGGCGTGGTCGGTGCGGTAGTCGCGCGCCCCCATGGCCGCGCTGTCGTTGTAGCCCTGGTACACGATCACCAGATGGGGATCGAGGTGCGCGGCCACGAGCGCCATGTTCACGACGCTCACGGCGCTCGTCGCCCGGTCGATGCCGAGGTTGAACACGGTGAAGTGCCTGTCGGGATAGCGCTCGGCGAGACGACGCTCGAGCAGCTCGGGCCACGTCGAGGCGTTCGACTCGACGCGCCTGCCGTAGGTGGTCGATCCGCCCAGGCACACGATGTAGACGTCGCGCTCGCCCCTGCCCGGCGGAAACTCGTGGCTGCGAAAACCATAGGCGTTGTTCTTGATGTGCTCGAACCGCAGCTCGCCCTGCTCGGTGCGGTCGTTGAGCCGGTACTCGGCGGCAGGAATGCCGGCGAACGGCAGGAAAGGATGGGCCGTCCAGCGGCCGTGCTCGATGCGCAGCGGCGTGACCGGCACGCCGCCGGCCGCCGTGACGAGCCGCAGCGCCACCTCGCAGGCGACCAGCCCGAGGACCAGTCCGACAGCAACGAGAGTGAGGCGCCTCATGCCGACAACGAGAACGCCCCTATAAACCAGGCACCACGCGTGAGAAAGCGCACGCCGCGCACTAGAATCGACCCATGCCGGATGCACGACCCACGCGACGCCTGACCTTGCCGGCGATCGCGGTGGCCGTGGTGCTCAGCGCCACCGTGCTGGTGACGGGCGTGCCGCCCCACCTGTGGCTGTCGGTCGTCTGGTCGGGCGCGTGCCTGGTCGCGATGATCGCCGCCACGACCGTCGCGCGCCGCGCGCTGTGGTTCAACGCCGCCGTCGTCCTCGCCGCCGTCGCGGTGCTCGAGGGGTACGCTGCCTACACGTCGGGCACCGCCGAGCGACGCCAGACCTGGAGCAACCCGCAGTCGCTGTTCGCGCGCGACGACGCGCTCGGGCACCGGCCTCCTCCCGGCCACGTGACCGACTCGCAGCTGTGGTACGGCGACGAGCTGATCTACGACGTCACGTACACGATCGACGACGACGGCCTGCGCATCGCACCGCCCACCGCCGGCCTCGCGGCGAACGAACCGTGCGTATTGTTCTTCGGCGGGTCGTACACGTTCGGTGAAGGCGTGAACGACGACCAGACGATGCCGTGGCTGGTCGCCGTTCTCGGCGGCCACCGCTACCAGGTTCGCAACTTCGGCTTCGCCGGCTACGGACCCCACCAGATGCTGGCCGCGATCGAGAGCGGTCTCGTCGAGCGCGTTGCACGATGCACGCCCCGCTACGCGGTGTACCAGGCCCACCCTCACCACCTTCTGCGTGCGGCCGGCAAGTGGTGGTGGGACGAGCACGGACCTCGCTACGAGCTCGACGCCGGCGGCGAGGTGACGCGCAACGGCAACTTCGACGACGACGCCACGCTCTCGCCGCTCGCCGACTCCGAGGTAGCGCGACGCCTGAGCGACAGCATCGAACCGGCCGTCGAGGACGTCGAGCTGCTGAACGCGATCGTGCAGGAGTCCCATCGGCTGCTCGAGCGGCTGTACCCGGGAATAGAATTTCACGTGCTGTACTGGGACGTCGGCCCGCCGTGGCTGTTCGACGACAAGCGCACAGCGGCCGGGCTGCGCGTTCATCGTCTGTCCGCGGTGCTGCCCCACTGGGACCGGTGGGAGCAGCTGTACACGTTCGACCACGACGTGCACCCCACCCCGCGCGCGCACTTCATCATCGCCCGCCATGTCATCGACCGGGTGCTGCCGGCATCCGCGTCGCACGCGCGGACCGAGCACTAACGACGTCGGACGAGATCGTTCTTCACGATGAAGTCGAAGAAGTTCTTCGCCATCAGATCACGCCCCTTCTGCGTGAAGTGACAGTCGTCGACGTTGATCGACGGGTCGCGGTCGGGGATGAGCGCTTCCTGGTCGACCCACAGGTAGTCGTTCTCGCTGAAGTACTCGCGCAGCGCGTCGTTGAGCTGCCGGTAACGAGGGATATCGCCTTCGGTGAACTGGAACGTCGAGAAGATGGCCTCGCCGCCGCGGCCGCGCGCCATCGAGCGCATGGTGCGGAGGTTCTTGAGCATCGCATCGATGCCCCGTAGCTCGTCGGCATCCTGCTCCCTGGGCAGGCTGACCTCGGCACCGAGATCGTTCAGCCGCAGACGCCGGTCCATCGCGCCGGTCAGGTAGTGCAACGCGTACGAGCCGCGCATCCAGCGCGGCAGCCGTACCTGCGTGCCCTTCCACGCCGTCTCGACGTCGAGGTCCTTGTAGAAGTGGGCGTGGTCGGTGCGGTAGTTCGCAGCGCCCAGCGCGTCGAGGTCGTTGTAGCCGTGGTAGACGACCACCAGGTCGGGCTGCACGTGAACGCCGATCAGCGCCAGGGTCACCACGCTCATGGTGGTGGTCGCCATGTCGAGGCCCATGTTGAAGACCTGGACGTTCTTCTCCGGATATCTCGCGGCGAGCTTTGCCTGGAGGACTTCCGGCCACGTCTGGGCGTTGGCGGCGACGCGGTAGCCGTAGGTGGTCGAGCCGCCGAAGCACAGCACGTAGAAGTCGTCGGGGCCCTTCTCGGTCGGGAACTCGTGGCTTCGAAACCCGTAGGCGTTCGTCTCGATCAGCTCGAGCTCGCCGGTGGGGCCATTGCGGATCTCGAACCTCGAGCTGGCCTTGCCGATGTACGGCAGGAACGGATGGCCCTGCCAGCGCGCCGACTCGATGGGACCGGCGGTGTCGTAGATCCGCCACGACGACAGCGGCGCGAACACGCGCAGCGCGACCTCGGCAACGAGGAAGCCGGCCAGCAGGCCGCCGAGCACCATCGCGATCTTGGTCTTCATCGAACGTTCGACGTCGTGCGGCCGTGCGCGTCCTCGCCGCGCCTCAAGCGCCGCGAGACGGTGAGACTACCATCATCGCAGTCGCGAAGCCCAGTTCATCAGCGTGCGCGGGTTCAGGCTGAACATGAGGTTCGACTCGAGATAGCAGGCCGAGTAGCACGAGTTGCAGTTGCTGGGGGTGGGCAGCCGCTCCCACGCGCCGCGGAAGCCGTGCTCGAGCACCGAGACCGCGGCACCGCGCTGGAGCGTCCAGTCGCAGATGTGAAGATCGCCGTTGGCGAGGATCTCGCACTGAGACTGCGGCGCCATGCACTTGTAGCGCCCGGATCGCTCGGGGCTGGTGAGCACACCGTAGTCCTTCCACTCGAGCAGCTCCTGGAGGTACGGGGTCGACGAGCCGATGGGCGCGCCGGCGCGCTTGAGCTCGATCAGGTGGCGCAGCGCGGCGCGGTTCTCCTCGGCGCTGGGAACGATGTCACGCGCCTCGTCGGGCATCGGATCGGCGTCGGTCCAGTCCTCCGGGTGGTTCTCCATGAGCACGAAGTTCGCCTGCGTGTCGTGCTCGCGGGCGTGGTCGACGATCCAGTCGATGTGCTGGATGTTCGCGCGCGTCAGCACCGTGCTGGTCCAGAAGTACACGCCGTGCTGCTTGAACGTGTCGACGGCCTTCTGGGCGGTCTTCGACGCCGCGTCGCCGCGCAGCAGCCCGCGCGCCTCGTCGGGCCCGTCGAACGACAGCTGCACCTGGTCGAGCATGCGGATCGTGTCGAGCTGGCTGTCGACGCGCACGCCGCTGGTGGTGAGGCTCACGAAGAAGCCGAGCTTCTTCGCGTGGCCGATGATCTCGGGCAGGTCGGTGCGCAGCATGGGCTCACCGCCGGTCAGGTGAATGCGACGGCCGCCGAGCGCGCGCGCGTCGTCGAAGATGCCCTTCAGGGCGTCGAGCGGCAGGCTGTCGGGGGCATGGTGGTCCTGCGGGCAGTACAGGCAGGCGAACGGGCACTTGAGCAGCAGCTGGACGTTCACCGTGAACGGCACACGGTAGCGCCGGCTCGCGTGCATACGGAGCGTATGGTACGCGAAGCTCACATACGTGCTGGGCTTCATCATGCGGCGCGCCCCGGGACGAGGCGTGACCATGTATACCACGGTGAGCGAGCACGAAACCAGGATGCGCCACCCCCCCGCCCGCCCACGAACCGTTCGACCCTGTACCGCCGGCAACACATGGCGAGCCGTCGCAGCCCTCCTCCTGCTCGTCGCGGCGTCCACGACGGCACGGGCCGACGACCCGACCCCGCTGCAGCCGGCCCCCGCCCCGCAAGCAGGAACCGACGGTCGCTACCTCGACAACGGCGACGGCACGATCAGCGATCGAACCACCGGCCTGATGTGGGAGAAGAAGTGCGCGGACTGCGCCGCACCCCATGACGTCGAGGAAAAGTATCACTGGTCGGGTGACGGCAAGGTCGAGACGCTGTGGGACTGGCTCGATCGGGTCAACGCCGAAGGGGGGTCGGGGCTGGGCGGTCACGACGACTGGCGCGTCCCCAACGTGAAGGAGCTCGTCAGCATCGTCGACTACGCACGGTTCGACCCGGCGCTCGCCCCCGCTTTCCACACGCCCGCATGCGAGGAAGGCTGCGATGAGGTCACCGAGCCCGCGTGCAGCTGCACCGCCATCGACCTGTACTGGACGTCCACCACGTTCGCCGACTTTCCCGCCCACGCGCTGATCGTCGACGTCGGCTACGGCTTCGTCGACGACCGTCTCAAGACCGACCGCCACCACGTGCGGGCCGTGCGCGGGGGAAACGTCCGGTCGGAGTGAGCCGTGGCCGACGGCGACGCCACCCGCTCACGCACACCCGTGCGACCCCGCACCGAGCTCCGGGATCGTCCGGTGCGCGTGGTCGCATCGCTGGGGATGATCACGGCAGCGCTGCTCCTGCCCCCCCTGTTCTCGCGTGTGTTCGCAGTCGGCGAGCTGCTCGACGACGAGCGCCGGCTGTTGTGGGTGGGCGCTCTCGCCATGCTGGCCGTGTCGGCGGCGATCGCGGCGGCGGCCGGGCGCACGCCGAGGGCCGTGACCGGGCTATTGCTGGCGAGCGTCGCGCTGATCGGCATCGAGCTTGCCGCACGCCTGGTCGTCAACACGGTGCTCGGTCCCGCCGTGCGACAGGAGCTCGCATGGCTGGCCGACGGCACCTACCATCGAAACATGCTCATCAAGGGACACCCGTTCCTGCACTACACGGCCAACGTCGACGCCAACAACCTCGGATTCCTGAGCGAGCGCGACTACCGGACGAGCAAGCCGGCGGACACGATCCGGATTGCATGCCTGGGTGGCTCGACAACGGCCGGCAAGTTCCCGACGGTCCTCGAGCAGCTGCTCGACGACGATGCGGCCGACGGGCAACGATTCGAGGTGCTCGACTTCGGACAGAACGGCTACGGTACCGCACACCTGGTGGTGAACTTCGCGCTCAACGTCATCGACCACGACCCCGATTACCTCGTGCTGCACACGGCGTGGAACGACACCGCCATTCGCGGCAAGCCCGAGGGCGTGGCGAGCGACTACTCGAACGTGTTCAAGGCGTTCGAGCATCCGCGCATTCGCGACCGCTGGGCGATTCGCACGAGCGTTCTGTACCGCGCCGCCCAGTACCGGCTGCGCGGCATGCCGGCCTGGGCGAACATCCGCAACGCGCTGGACGTGGTCGGCGACACACCGATCACGTTCGACGACGCAGATGAGCTCGCGCCGTACCGCAGCAACATCGAGAAGATCCTCGACTTCGCGAGCGCGCGCGACATCGAGGTGATCCTCACGACCATGCCGCACGCGACCGATGCCGCACGCGACCAGGGCGCGGAGGCGAAGCACATCGACCAGTGCAACGACGTGGTACGCGAGATCCAGGCCGGAAGGCGCCCGCCGGCGCCGTTCGTGGACCTCGACCGGCAGATGACCGGCGTCCACGAGGAGCTGTTCGTCGACCTCGGCCATCTCGCACCCGAAGGACACCGCATCAAGGCCCAGGCACTGGCCGACGTCATTCTCGACGACCTCGAACGCGACCGGTGAGCACCACACGACGAACAACCCCGACCCTGCGCCCGAGCGGGCCGCCCCGGCGCTCGCGCCGCGTGCTGGCCGGCCTGCTCCTCGTCGCGCTCGCGGCGGCCCGCGCCGAAGCCGGGCCACTGCACGAGGCGGCCGCCGCCGGTGATGTCGGGCGCATTGCCGAGCTCGCGTCGGCGGGCGCCGATCTTCGAGAAGTCGACGATCGCGGCATGACACCACTGCTCGTGGCGGTCTTCGCCGAGGAGCCGGAGGCCTGCGACCTGCTGCTCCGGGAAGGAGCCGACCCGGCCGGTCTCTCGACGATCGACGCCGGATCGATGATCGCCCGAGGCCTCGAGCTCGGACCCGACGAGCGCGTGCAGGTGACGCCGCTGCTGGCCGCGGCGGCGGTGGGCAACGCGGCCATCGTGGAGGTGCTGCTCGATGCGGGGGTCGACGCCGGCGCGAGCTGTGAGCCCGGTCGCACGCCCCTGCTGACCGCCTCCATGCTGGGGCACGGCCCGGCCGCCGCACTGCTGATCGAGGCCGGCGCCGACCTCGATGAGCGCGGCGAGCACGGCATCAACGCCTTGCTGGTCGCCGTCCAGCATCAGCACCACGACATCGCACGGGCGCTGCTCGCCGCAGGAGCCGCCGTCGACGCCGACGACGACGACGGCAGGACGCCGGTGCTCGCGGCCGTCGGCCTCGCAGACCTCGAGCTCCTTGCCCTGCTCGCCGACGCGAACGCCGACCTCGACAGGGCCGACCGCCGCGGCATGACACCGCTGCTCGTTGCCGTCTACGAGCTCGCCGACCGCGAGCTCAGCGCGGCACTGATCGAGCGCGGAGCCGACGTCGACCGCACCGACGACTACGGCCACACCCCGGTGCAGGCGGCCGTGGAGCGCGGCAGCCGCGAGCTCATCGACCTGCTGGCCGACGCGGGTGCCGACCTCGACAGGGCCGACAAGCGCGGCATCACGCCGCTGCGAAGCGCCATCGAGCTGCCCGACACCGCGCTCGCGGAGTTCCTCATCGCTCGCGGCGCGAGCGTCGTCGACGCACCGGACGAAGACGGCCGCCCACCGCTCGTCGCCGCTGTAGAGGTGAACGGGATACGCGGCGACCTGGTCACGACTCCGGCCCCGACCGCGCCGATGAGCTCGTCCGCGGCGGTGCTCGGCATCGCCCTCGACGTCGAGCACGGAAAGATCTACTGGACCGATTTCGAGGGCGGCAGGATCCGGCGCGCAGCCCTCGACGGTAGCGGCGTCGAGGCGCCGGTCGAGGTCGCGGGGCCGGTGGGCGTGGCCGTGGACGCGAAGTCCGGCCAGCTGTTCTGGACCACCGACGCGAGCTATCCACGCGCGCTCGCACGCTCCGCGCTCGACGGCTCGAACGTGAAGCGCCTGGTCGCGGGTCGCTCCGCGAACCGACCCGCCGCGGTCGCCGTCGACGCCACCGCGCGCAAGATCTACTGGTCGGAGTCGGTGGCCGGCCGGATCCGCCGCGCGAACCTCGACGGCACGCGGGTCGAGGATCTGTTGACGAGCGGGCTGGGCGTGACCGACCGTCCGGGCGCGGAGGTCACGTTCGTGCCCGGCATCGCGGTCGATCCGGTCGCCGGCAAGCTCTACTGGACCGAGCTCACCACGGCCACGATCCGGCGCGCAGACCTCGACGGCTCGGGCGCCGAGGTGCTGCTCGACCGATCGGACGGCCTCGATTCGCCGATCGGGCTGGCGCTCGACCTCAGCCGCAAGAAGCTCTACTGGACCGATCAGGTCGCGCGCCGGATCGGCCGCGCCGACCTCGACGGATCGAGCGCCGAGGAAGTCGCCGGGGTCGCAGACGGCCTGGTCCGGCCGCGCGCCATCGCCATCGATGCTGCCGCGCGCAACCTGTACTGGAGCGATACCGCGACAGGCGCGATCCGTCGCGCGCCGCTCGACGGGTCAGCCATCGAAACGATCGTGCCGGGCCACCGGCCCGCGACCGGCCCCGCGTGCGACGACCGGGTGCAGGCTGCCGGCAGCTACCTCGCGAGCCTCGCCATCGGCCACATCGAGGCTTGCATGGAAAAGATCGCGGCCACCAAGGCGGTGAAGACGGCCGAGGACGACGCCGACCGTGCCGCGCTCACGTGCACCGCCGCGCTGGCACGGGCCGGCCGGCTCGCGCGATCCGACGAGCGAGCGAGGCGCGACATCGAGCGGATCGCCGGCGAGGGGTGCGAGGTGAGCACGGCCGCCATCGCCGAGACGCGCGCCCGCGCCACGGCCGAGAGTCGCCGACGCATCGCCGAGAAGCACCCGCGCGCGCGCGAGTGGCTCGAGGAGGTACGGCCATTCGTCGCCAGGCTGACCGGGCGCGAGAGCAAGGCCCTGTCACGGCGCGCACGCCTGGCGATGGCCGCGCTCGACACGCTCGACGCCGGGCTGGAGCCCGCGAAGCGAGCACCGACGGACACCGTGACCGCCCTGCCCGCCTCCGGGCAGACCACGGCATACCCGGCCCATCGCCGCGGCAACGCGAGCAGCACCCCGGTTGCCGACGATGGCAGGGTGCGGGCCGGCCGGGCGATGCGCTTCGCGGACGGCAGCGACGGCACAGTGACCGACCTCGCGACCGGGCTGATGTGGGAGAAGAAGTGTGACTGCGACGGCGGCCTGCACGATTTCCGTGCCAGCTTCGCGTGGGCAGGCGACGACGGCGACGAGGACGAGACGATCTGGAGCTGGCTCGAATCCATCAACGAGGAAGGCGGCGGCGGCTTCGCCGATCACGACGACTGGCGCATACCCACCGTGCAGGAGCTGGTCACGATCGTCGACTACGAGCGATTCAACCCGTCGGCGGCCACCGAGTTCGACGCCGCGCAGTGCGGCCTCGGCTGCGACGACCTCGGCGACAGCGCCTGCAGCTGCACCGAGATGAACTCCTACTGGTCATCGACCGCATACGCCGATGGCAGCCACGCCGCCGTGGCCGTCGGCTTCAACCTCGGGCTCGTCGGCGATCTCTCGAGACACGAACACCTCCCCGTGCGCGCGGTCCGCGGCACGGCGACCGTGATTCCATGAGACGACGCCCACCGAACCGCACCCGGACGTGGCGCCGGCGCCGCCGGCGTCGCGGGTTCTCGTGGACCGGGGACAGGCTCACGTTCGCCCGGTCGGCGCTGACGACCGTGGGGCTCGCCGCGCTGATCGTGCTGGCACCGGGCGCGGCACTGCACGTCGATGCCGGCCCGCTGCACGAGGCCATCAGCGCCGGCGACGGCGACGAGGCGCGCCGCCTCGTCGACGCCGGAGCCGACCTGGATGCAGCGACGGCGCGCGGCCTGACGCCGATTCTCGCGGCGATCTTCGCGGGCGAGAGCGAGATCGCCGAGATGCTCCTCGAGGCAGGAGCCGACCCGAACGCCCGGACCGAGCTCGACACGGCGCTGCTCGTGGAGCTGGGAGCGAGCGTCGACGACGGCGACTCGATCGAGGCGACGCCACTGCTGGCGGCCGCGTTCGCGAACGACCGCGACGTCGTGGAGCTCCTGCTCACCGCAGGCGTCGACGCGAACGCCGCGGCCAACGATGGCCTGACCGCCCTGCACCTGACCGCCGTGCAGGGTCACGACGGCATGGCCACGTTGCTGCTTGCGCGTGGTGCGGAGGTGGACGCGCGGGGCGCCGACGGCGAAACCCCGCTGCTCGCCGCGCTGCGCGAGGGAAAGGAGCCGGTCGTCCAGATCCTGCTGGCCCACGGCGCCAGCCCGGACCAGTCGCGTGGCGACGGCTTCACCGCGCTGCTGGCCGCCATCGACTCGGGCCACGACGCCGCGGCCGAGGCGCTCGTCAAGGCCGGCGCCGACGTCAACGCGACGAGCCGGGGCGGCGTCACGCCGCTGCTGCTCGCCGTGGACAACGGCGAGCCCGGCCTGGCGGAGATCCTCATCGACGCGGGCGCCGACGTCGACGCACGCGACGACACGGGCCGCACCGCGCTCGCCGTCGCCCTGCGTCACGAGCATCGTTCGCTCGCCGACCTGCTGGTCGCTCGCGGCGCCGACGTGGGCGGCGTCGAGCACGAGCAGCGACGCACGCCGCCGATCGACACCACGGGCTTCGACCCCGACCTCGCCCACCTGCGTGCCGAGCCGGGGCTGGCCGGCGTGGTCGCCGCACGGCTCGACCCGCGCGGCCTCGCCGTCGACGCCACCGGCGGCAAGATCTACTGGACCGAGTTCGCCGGCCACCGCATCCGTCGCGCCGACCTCGACGGGTCGAACGTCGAGACGGTCGTCGCCGACGGCATTCACGGCCCGGTCGGGGTCGCGGTCGCCGGGTCCGCGAACAGGCTCTTCTGGACCAGCGATGGCGTCTACCCGCGCACCATCGAGAGCGCCTCGCTCGACGGTGACGACGTCGCGACCATCATGGCCGGTCAGTTCGTCAACCGGCCGCACGCGCTGGTCGTCGACGAGGACGCCGCGCAGCTGTACTGGACCGAGGCCATCGCCGGCCGCATCCGCCGCACGGGGCTCGACGGCTCGGGCCTCACCGAGGTTCTCAGCAGCGGCATCTCCAGCGTCGCCGATCGCCCCGGCAGCCAGGCGATGGTGCCGATGGGACTGGCCTTCGGCGCCGACGCCGACAGGCTCTACTGGACCGACATGCCCGCCGCCGGCGTGTGGAGCGCCGGCACCGACGGCAGTCGGCCCCGGCAGATCGCCGGCGCCACCCAGGACGTCGACTTTCCGGTCGGCATCGCCATCGATGCCGACTCCAGGACGCTCTACTGGGCCGATCGCGCCGGCGCGCGCATCGTCCGTTCCGCGCTCGACGGCTCGGGGATCACCGAGATCGTATCTGCCGCCGACGGCCTGGTGGCCCCGACCGCCGTGGCCCTGGACCGGGCCGGCGGCCGACTCTACTGGACCGACACCGCCACCGGCGCGATCGCTTCCGCGAAGGTCGACGGTGGTGACGTGCGCACCGTCATCGACCTCACGGGCACCGCCACGGCGCATGCAGCCGGCGACCGCAACGATCCGGCCGGCCGCTGCCTGTCGACTGCTGCACGCGCCGGACGCCGGCTGCTCGAGCGCAGCGTGGCCGCGCTGACCACGTGCCTGCGCAAGGTCGACGCGCTCAAGGCCGTAAAACGAGGGACCAACGACGCCCGGCGTGCGGCAGCCACGTGCGCGGGCCAGCTGCGCCGGCTTCGCGACCATCGGCCGCAAGGCCGCGGCCTGGACGCCGAGATGCGCGCGGCGCTGCGGCGCCCTTGCAGGGGGTTCGATGCGACCGCCGTCGCCGCACGCTCACGCAAGAGCTCGCACGCTCACGCCGCCGCCACCGCCCTCGACGCGGTAGCGGCCCGTTGCACCCCCGAGGCCGGCACGAAGCGAAGGGCGTGGATCGCGTGCATGGCCCGCGGCCACCGACGGCTGGCGCGCGCCACGGTGGCGACGGAACAGCTACGCGCCCGCGAATGGCTCGAGGAGGTACGCCCGTTCATCGCCGCCCTGCCGGCCCCGCCCGACGACCCGACCCGTGTTCCGGACGCACTCGCCGCCCTCGACGCCGAGCACGAGGCCCTCGCCGCGCTGAGATCGACGGCCTCGCGGCGAGGCGCGCCCGCGCGCGTGTCGGCCTCGGGCCAGATCACGTCGTACCGGGCACGACGGGCCGGGCGCGACGGACCGGTGGGCGTCGCCGACGACGGTCGGATGCGCGCGGGCGCCGCCCTGCGCTTCGTCGACAACGGCGACGGAACGATCACCGACCTCACGACGCGCCTGATGTGGGAGAAGAAGTGCGACTGCGACGGCAACCCTCACGATTACCGTCGTGGCTACGTGTGGACCGGTCCCGAACGTGTGGACACGATCTTCGACTGGCTGGCCGACGTGAACTCCGAGGGGGAGGACGGGTTCGCCGGCCACAGCGACTGGCGCATCCCGACGGTCAAGGAGCTGCAGAGCATCGTCGACTACGAGCGCTTCAACCCGGCCGTGACGACGGCGTTCGACGGCGCGGCCTGCGGACTCGGCTGCACCGACCTCGGCGTCCCCGGCTGCAGCTGCACGAACATGTCGGCGTACTGGTCGTCGACCACGTACGCCAACACGCCCGGTCGCGCGATGGTGCTGACGTTCAACCTGGGCTTGATCGGCGACGACGCCAAGATCGTGCACGCCGGCGTCCGTGCCGTGCGCGACGCGGCGCCGGCCGAAGAGCCCGCGGACTGACCCGCGACCACGGCGATCGTCTCGCCGCGCCTCACCGTCCGCCCAGGACCTCGTCGATCACGTACGCGGCAAGCGTCGCATGCGCACGCGCGTTGGGATGGCCATCGAACGGAATCTGGTAGTCGGCCTCGAGCCGTTCACGGTGGCGCAGCGGCAACACGTCGCTCAGCGGATGGACCTCGATGTTCGTGCGATCGCGGGCATCGACGAAGAGATCACGCTCGCCATTGTTCCAGAACAGCACATGGAACTCGAGATCGGCGTGGCGCTCCCGCAGCAGAGCCGCCGAGCGGGCAACGATGGCATGGAACAGCTCGGCGTCGTCGTCGGTCGCCCGTCTCCGCTCGCGCAGCCGGGTCGCGATCGACGACATCTCGAACGCGTCGTAGAAGAAATCGGCCACCGGGTTGTCGTGAAAGTTGCCGTCGCGCACCACCAACCCGTCGCGCAGCACGAAGCGCGGGCCATAGCGGTCGGCGCGGAACTTTCCGGCGGCGCGCAACACGTGGTGAGCCTGCGCCAGGTAGATCGCGTGCGTGGCCTCACACGGCGCCGCGCGGGCGACGAAGCCGCTCTCCAGCGCCGCCAGCATCTGATGCGGACCGTACCCCGAGAAGCCGAAGTTGCGCACGGCTCGCCCGCCGTCGCGACCGACCACGTTGGCCGTGGTCTCTGCGTCGTCCACGCCTGCGCCGAACGTGTAGGAGCCGCCGAAGAACAGGACGCAGGGATCGTTCACACCGGCGGCGCGTGAATCGGGCGCGACGCGCAGCCCGAGAGAATCGGTGGTGTACGTCACGTCGAAGATCTTTCGATCGTCGAAGTAGAAGCGAACGGCGATACGCTGATCGGCGGCGCCCCGGTAGCCGAGATCCTCGTCACGCACGTGGTAGTCCACCGGGGGGTCGAACTCGAGGCGCGCCGAGGGACCCTCGGCATCATCGCGCCCTCGGTCGACGTACACGTCGGCCAGCGCGAAGATGACGGCGATGACGATGAGGTTGATCACTACGATCCGCTTCATCACGCACACCGTCCGCGACTATGGCCGCGATGTGTCACTGCTCGCCCCACCTGCGCCGGCTCGGAGCCGCGCGAGAAAGGACGTGACGTCGGCCAGTCCCGGGTCGATGGCATCGGCCCGCAAGAACGCGTCGCGCGCAGCGCCGTCGTCGCCCTCGGCAAGCTCGAACAGCCCGAGCTGGATCCACGGTGCCGCCACGGCGTGGTCACGCGCGAGAGCGTTGAGGCGGCGCGCCTCGTCGCGCTCGCCCGCGTACCAGTAGCCGTCGGCCAGGCCCGCGAGCAGCTCGCCACGACGGCCACCGGCGGTCTGCGCGGCAAAGCCCGTGCCTGCCAGGTACTGCTCCACGGCCGCACGAGCAGCCTCGGGGTGCAGCTCGAGCCAGCGCTCGAGCGCCAGCGCCAGGGCCACCCTCGAATCGCTTCCGGATCGCCAGTTGCTCGCGACGAGCTCGAGAACCCACACCAGGTCGGCGGGTGCGGGCGGGGCCGGTTGCTGTCGAGGGGCCCGACCCGCGGCCGCCTCGTCACCGACGCCGGCGGCGGTGAGCGCGTGCTCCAGCACGACCCCTGCCTCGACGCGGGTCACGCGCACCTGGAGGTGACAGTGATCCTCCATCACGTCCCAGCCCGGCATGCCGGCCGGCGCCGACGCCTCCATCGCCCCGGCCGTGTCGCGCAGCACGACCCCGTCGAGCGCGGCCACGGCCCTGATACGGTCGTTGACGGCCGACGACGCGCGGTCGCGGCCGAGCGGCGCGTGGGCGCTCGGGGTGCTCCGCTCGGCGTCGAGCGCGAAACGCAGATGCTCGGCCGCTTCGTCGAGCCGCCCTGCGCGCGCCAGCCAGACGCCGACGACGAAGTGCCAGGTCGGCTCGTCGCTGTCTTCGGTCAGCTCGAGCATGGCGGCGATCGCGTCCTCGCGCCGCCCCTCCGCGTAGTCGAAACGAGCCTCGATCAGCCGGGGCTCGTTGATCGCCGCGACGTCACCACGCGGCGGCACCCACAGGTTCGACGTGAGCGTGGTCAACACCAGGGTCACGCCGCGCCGGTGGGTGTGTGCGGCCAGATCGCGTAGCCACTGCTCGAACCGATCGAGCCGACTTTCGAGCGTGAAGGCCTTACGTGGCGCAGAAGACGGCAGCCGCGCGGCCAGCCCCGAGAGCAACCTGCTCCGCGTTCGCAACAGCACGGCCTCCAGGTACCCGCGGTCGAGCGGGTACTCGAAGTCGACGTTGTGCCCGAACACGATCACGAGCACGTCGGGGTCGTAGCCCAGCACCTCCTCGGCCTGGAGCTGGACGTGTTCGAGCGCGGCACCCGGACGGGCGCAGCCGAGCAGCTGGGGCCGCCGGCCCGGCGGCCACTCGTTGACGAGCGAGCGCATCTCCCAGCCGAGCATCGAGCCGCTCGACTCGCCGATCACGGCGACACGAGCGACGCCACGGTCCCGCTCGAGCGGAAACGCGAACGACTGACGTTCCGGCGCCTCGTCGGCAACGATGAACGCGGCGCCGCCACGATCCTCGACGCGCGCGCACGGCTCGAGCATCGCGAGGCTCGCGGCAACGAACGCGGCCTCCCGGCGCTCGCTGTCGCGAAGCGGAACGAGAAGTCGCCACGCCCCTTCGGCCATCGCGACCAGGGCCACGAACACGGCCACGTTGATCGCGACGAGCCGCGGCCAGGATCTACCCCGTGTATCCATCGTCCGGCCAGGAAGTGCTCGCGCTCGTCAGAACTCCGGATACACGAACGGGGTGATGGGCGCGCGCCCGCTGACGACCACGATCACCGTGACCAGCACCACCGCCACGATCAGGGGAACGAGCCAGTAGTGCTTGAGCGCCCATACGCGCGCGGCCAGTGCATGGTGTCGAGGTCGCATCTCGATCTCGCGCGGCGCTCGCCGGGCGCGTCGTCCGTTGCCGGAGCATACGCGTCGTTACCGAAGTAGAAAAGCGACGCTCGTCGTGCCGTCGCCCGCCTGGCAGGCCGCTAGTCATCGCCGCGGTCGACGAACGCGTTGCGCACGAGGTGCTCCGCGAGGAGCGCGTTGGCCGCAGCAGTGGGGTGGCCGTCGTTGCGGATCTCGTACACGCCGCTCCAGTCGTCGCGTACGGGCAGGACCTCGCTCACCCGCACGACGTCGAGGCCGCGCCGCGACGCCGCGGCCTCGATGGTCTGCCCGAGCAACTGCTGCCGCTGCCCGTCCCAGTACACGACGTGGAACCGCAGGCCCGGGAAGCGCTGCTGCAGGCGCCGGCGCGACTCGTCGACGATGGCAACGAACAGCGCGAGATCGCGATCTCCGCCCGCGTCCCCCCGGAGCAACCCGTGGAGCTCGGACCTGATGCGCCACAGGACGGCCGATTCCGGCCACAGCGAGTAGAAGCGATTGTGATTGCCACGCCGCACCACGCTACCGTCTGCATCTACGACGAACTTCGGCCCGTACGGGTCACCGGCCGCCATCAGGTTGCCGGCCGCCCGGTTGATGTGGTCGGCGATGGCGATGTAGACCGCGTGCTCCGGTTCACAGTCGGCCACGCTCTGCACGAACCCGCTCTCGATCGCATCCAGCATGTGATGCGGACCGGTACCCGGCGAACCGAAATTGAGACTTCGGTAGTCACCGCCGGACTCGACCTCTACCCGATGGCCGATGGTGTCGCGATCGTCAACACCGACGCCGAACACGAACGAGCAGCCGAATATCAGCACGCAGCGAGACGAGGGAGCGTCGCCTACCGGCGGCCCCACGCGCATTCCGTATCGGTCGCTCGTGTAGCCGACGTCGTACACGAGCTCACCGTCGTAGTGGTAGACGCCGCGGCTCGTGAAGCGGTCGTCATCGGCGGACTGGACGTCGGCGTCCTGCCCTGCGATCTGCTCCCGCTGCTGCAGCTTCTGATCGCTGCTCGATTCGAAGTAGCCGGCGAACAGGCCGACCAGGACGACGACCGCACCGACGTTGAACCACACGACCCGCGCGGCAGTCGTCGAGCTGACGACCGCCGCCAGCGCACAGACCGCGGCCCAGCCCAGCGAAGCCATGGCCGGGCTACCCGAGAAGGCGATGGTGACGAGCCAGGCCGCCACCACCACCGCCACCATGAGCGCGCGCAGGAGCACGGCCCCGATGCTCACGTAGTTCCACACGCGCCACAACCGCGACCAGAGCCGCCTTGTGTCGCCATCCGCAACTGAGGATAAGGACCGGGCTCGACCGAGGAGCCCTCCCGATGCAGCTCGCAACCCCCCTGACGCTGCTCAAGCTCGCGCTGCTCGCCTCGCTCGGCTGGCTGTCGGTGGCCGACATCCTGATCCGCGCCGAGGTCATGACCTACAGCGGCGACGAGATCTACAACCTCGATGCCGTGATGTCGTTGCTGACCACCGGCGACTACACCACCCGACATTTCGGCGGCTTCCCGTTCGACCCCGCGATTTCCAGCGGCGTGCTGGTCACATGGCCGTACGGCCTGGTGTTCTCGCTGGGCGGCAACCTGTTCACGGCACGCGCGCTGACCGGGCTGCTACACCTGGCAGCCATCACCGGGCTGGGCCTCGCGTTCTTTCGATCACGGGGCGCCGGCCGGCTCGACGGCGCGATCCTGGCGCTCGGCGTGTGGGTAGGACTGCTGCGCGTCCTGAGCCACGAGCAGCGCATCGTCAACCCCGGCGAGATGTGGGGATTCGTCTTCCTCCTGGCGGGCATGTTCCGGCTCGGTCGCTCGACGCGTGCCGCGGCGCTGGTCTGGGGCCTGGCCACGTGGCTGTGCAAGATCATCTACGCCCCGTTCGCAGCGGCCTTCCTGCTGGCGGCCTGGGTCGTCGATGCTCGCGCCGCCGGGTTCGCGCTCGCCTCGCGTGCGGGCCTGCATGCGGGCCTGCGCATCGCCCTGCCCTTCTTCGCGCCGCTCGCCGCGTGGATGGCCCTGATCTGGCTGCGCCACGACACGCGCACGCTCCTCGGATGGTGCGCCGCGAACGTGTCGTTCGTCGTGGAGCACGCCGCCGGTCACGAGCTCGCGCTCGACACGGGCGGTGGCCTGGAAGGCTGGCGATTCGATCCGGGCTGGCCCGAGCCCACCTCGTTTCTGAGCTGGAGTCCGGACGTCACGCTGCCGAGCCTCGTGCCCCTGGCCCTCGGCCCGCTCGCGTACATCGTCCTCGTCGTGCTCGCGCGCCGGGGCTCGATTCGCGTTCTGCCCCGTGAATCGGCGTACCTGGCCTCGGCCGTGGCTGCGGTGTCCGCGTTCGCTTGCTGGTTTCTCGCCTTCGACCCGACGCAGTGGGGTCGCCACCTCATGCCGGCGCTCTACGTGTCGGTGGCGGTCGCGGTATACTGCGTCACGACGATGTGGCAGCAGCTGACCGTACCGGTGCCGATCAGAGCGCTGGCACCCATCGCGTACGCCGTGATGATCGCTACCGGCGGTGCACACGCACGCGCTTACGCCGACGAGGTGAGCGGGCAAGGCTCGTACTCACGAACGTGCCGTGGACACGACGTGCTCGGGCCGCCGTGCTGGCAGGGGGCGGCCGCTCATGCGGTATCCGAGCTGGTCCAGGAGTTGTGCGCGCTGCCGGGCGGCTCGTTCGACGAGAGCTGCGTACGCGATGAGCGGACCGAGCTCCTGCGTCGCGCCGCCGCAGTGGCTTCCGTCGCACCGACCGACCCGGCCACGGCCCACGAGGCCGGCTACATGGTTCTGTTCGTCCAGCGCTGGGCCTACCTCGACGAGGCAGACTTCATCGCCGACCTTGCGCCGCTGCTGTGCGCGGGGAACAACCCGGAGCTACGCCGCTACCTCGAGGAGGCCGCGCTCGACGTGAGCACGATCTCACGAGACTGTCCGGCGCCGCGAGCCCGGAATGGATAGACAACGGACGATGGAAGAGAAGGCACGCCGGCCCGCATGGCAACGCCTGCTCCTGGCGCTGGTCGTCGCGATCGTGACCGCGGAGGTCGTGTCGATCGTGGCGCTGCTTGCCCTGGGCACGTGGCCCGAGGCTTCGTTTCGCGAGACCTACCGGTCATCGGGCTGCCTGAAGGCGAACGAGTTCAACTACGGCAGGCACGCACGCTCGCAGCAGGAAATCGACGTGCTGCTGAGCAAGATCCCGCACCCGTTCTTCGGCTTCACCGTCAACCCCGTGCACACCAGCCTCGAATGGCGCGAGCATCTGATAAGCGCGAGTTATGAGAACGAGCTGCGCTACCGCGTCGCGCTCGGGGAGGACCCGCGCGCCGACGACACGTTCACGATCGGCGTGTTCGGCGCGTCGGTAGCCGGTGCGTTCGCCGACCACATCATCGAAGACGACGCATTCGCGCGCCGGCTGAAGTCCGGCGTCCCAGCGCTCGCCGACAAGCGGATCGTGATTCGCAACATGGCGATAGGGAGCTCCCGCCAGCCCGCACAGCTCGCGATCGCCACGCAGTACATGGAGCTCCTGGACATGACGATCAACCTCGACGGCTACAGCGAGGTCGCGGTCGTGCAGTACCCGCAGTTCCCGATCGAGTACCCCATGTTCGCAGACGTATTCTTCGCCGAGCAGGGCTCGTCGCTGTACCTGCGGATGCGCGCCGGCGAGGAGATCTGCCGGCGCATCAGCGCCCCACCACGCCTGTTCCCACCGCTCGGCTACAGCAACTTCTACTACCTCGTGTGGTCGAGCCTGTCGCGGCGGCTGAACGCGACGCTCTATGCGCCACCGACCAGCTCACCGCAGCCGGACCACGCAGCGTTCACCGACGACGAGGTACGCGAGCTGTACGTGGACTATTTCGAGAAATACACGCGCTACCAGCACCAGCTGCTGACGGCCAACGGCGTGCGGCCGTACTTCTTCCTGCAGCCGAACCAGTACGTCGAGGGCTCGAAGCCGTTCTCCGAGACGGAGAAGCGAATCGCGTTCGGCTACGGCGACGCCGAGGAGCTCGGACGGCGCTACGGGCGGCTCCGCGAGACGGTCGCCGAGCTGAAAGGCGACGACGTGGCGGCCTTCGACCTCACCATGGTCTTCGCCGACGAGACCGCCAGCGTCTACATCGACAACTGCTGCCACGTGAACGCGCTCGGCAACGCGATCGTCGCCGAGCGCGTCGCGGAGATCATCGTTCGCGAGGAGAACCGGGAGTAGCGTCGCGCTCGACGTGCCCGTGCTCGACGATGTGGTCGAAGAAGCCTGCGGCCACCAGCTCGCGCCCCTCGGCGGTGAAGTGGCACTCGTCGATCTGCAGGGCACGGTCGTTGTCGGCAATGAGCGCATCGAGGTCGACGTGGTCCAGGTCGCGGCGTGCGAACACACGACGCAGGCTTTCGTTGACCTGCACCGAGTTCCTCGCATCGCCGTCGAAGTACTGAAACGTGGCGAACAGCGCCTGCGCCCCCATCCCGTCCGCGATCGCGTGGACCGTCTCGAGATGTCGCCAGTTCCGCTCGAGCGCGGCGACGGTCGCCTCGTGGCTGTCGAGCAACACGTCGTCGACGCCGATCTCGCGCTGCGCAAAATGGCTCAGACTGTTCGGCGCCCAGCGCTCATCGATGCGCCACGTGACCAGCGTCAGCGCGTACGAGGAGAGCAGCCAGCGCGGCAAGCTGCGCTGCAGGCCCGGCCACATGCCGTCGATGTCGAGATCCTTGAAGTGGTGCGCGTGATCGACCCGGTACTCCGGCGCGACCACCGGGCCGAAGTCGTTGAACCCATGGTAGACGACGAACAGATCCGGCTCGAGGTGAGCGGCGACCAGGGCGGCGACCACCGCGCTGTAGGCCACAGTGGCGTTCTGCGTCGCGAGATTGAAGACCCGGATTCGTCTGTGGGGATACTCGGCCTGGAGCTTGCGCTCGAGAATCTCGGGCCACGTCTCGGCGTTGGACTCCGCGATCGCGCCCCACGTGGTGGAGGCGCCCAGACAGACCACGATGTAGTCGCCGGGTCGCCTGGCCGATGGGAACTCGTGCGCGCGAAAACCGTAGGAGTTGTTCTCGACGCGCGCCACGACGTGGCGCCCCCTGTCGACGCCGTCCACGTCGTACTCGGCGCCGGGCCTGCCTGCGAACGGAAGGAACGGGTGATCCACCCACTGGCCGGCCTGTACCGGCTGTTCGGGAACGACGTACGCCAGGATCGCGCCGCCGCGCAGGGCGATGCGCAGGCCGACCTCGACGAGAAGCAAACCGACCATCAGGCCGGCGAATACGAGCGCGAGCGTTGCTCGAGTGGATTGAGGGGCTCTCATCGGCGCGATCGATCGATCCCGGGCGCTCGCGCGTGTCGACGCCGGCCGTGGGCGCCGGTGCGGGCACCGCGACGGCCGACGAGCATACCGGCCCCCGGCGCGCGGAGAAAGGACCGCGCGCGTGGAGCCGCGGTCGCATCGCCGATATCATCGTCGCCTGCATGAGCTCACCAGCCGAACCTCGATCCTCGCCGGCCGGACGCCTGGCGCTCGCCACGCTCGGCGTGGCCGTTGCCGGCCTGGCGTGGATGGCCGCCCGGACCTGGGTCCTGGATCCACGCGTCGATTCGCGGACGGTCGACGAGGAAGTACGCCGCTGGGCACAGCATCCGACGTTCTTCGCCGAGCGCGACGGTCGATGGGTCGCCCGTCACCCGAACATGCCGCCGGTGACGTTCGCGGCAACGAAGCCGGCGTCCACGCTGCGCGTGTTCGTGCTGGGCGGATCGCAGGCCATGGGCGACCCGTACGTCCACGCGCGTCGCGCCCTGGACGGCCACGACCTGGGAGAGCTAGGGCTGACGAACACCGGCGGGATCGCGACCTGGCTCGAGCGCTACCTGCAACGGCTCTATCCGCAGCGCGAGATCGAGGTCGTCAACGCCGCGATGGGAAACGAGAGCCTGACGACCGCCGCCGGCGCCTACGAGGAGATCGCACGCACGGGCGATCCCGACCTCGTGATCATCCTGGCGGGCAACAACGAGGTCTTCCAGGCCAGCCCCGGTTCACGCTCGGAGTTCGAGCGGTTGCTCGCGCGCGCGACCGCGCGCTTCGGCGAGCAGCTCGATCGTATCGTGGCGGTCGCCGAGGAGCGCTCCACCCCGACCTACGTGCTGACGGTGCCCACCAACGTGCGCGACTGGCTGCCTTCGTACGCGCACCAGCCGGTCGCGAAGGACAGCATCGACCGCCTGCTCGACGACGCGTCCGACCCCGCGCCGCAACAGCGCACGCAGGTGCTCGAGCGGCTCGCGGACGCCGACCACGCCCTTCACGACTACCTGGTCGCGCGCGACGACGACCGCGGCGGCCGCCACCACGCAGCGCTGCGCGGCTACGTGCAGGCCAAGGACCGCGACTTCAACCTCATACGCGCGCACTCGTCGTGGAACGACCTGGTACGCGCCACGTCGAGCCCCGAGGTCACGGCGTTCGACCTCGAGGCGGCGCTGGGCCGCCAGGCCGCCGACGGCATCCCGGGCTACGACCTGTTCCACGACCACTGCCACATGAAGCTGCGCGCGAACATGCTGGCGGCGCGGGAGATCGCCGCGTTCCACCAGCGCCACGCCGGGCTCGACGCGGTCGAGCTGCCCGAGCTCGACGTCTCGGAGCACCTGGCCGACACGCTCGATCGCCTCTACGCAATCAAGGAGGGCAAGTGGCGACGCATCCGCGAGCTGGAGGAGTTCGACGCGCTCGGCGACCGCAACAGGGTCGCCGTACAGGCGCAGTTCGAGCAGGCCCGGCGCGACCTCGCCGAGGTCATCGAACGATCCGTCGAGCGCTACGAGTCCGAACGCGACGAGGCGTCGCCCTAGCCGCCCTCCTCGAACCACCCACGCGACACGATGGCCTCGAAGAAGTTGCGCGCAACCAGCTCCCTGCCCGCACGCGTGAAGTGACACTCGTCGACCATCAGCGCCGGGTCGCCGTCGGCGACGAGCGCATCCTGGTCGACCCAGTCCAGGCCGCTGCGCTCGAAGTACGATCGCAGCACGTCATTGAGCGCTCGATAGTCGGGCGTCTGTCCGTCGAAGAACTGGAACGTCGAGAACAGCACGTGGGCGCCTTGACGCTCGGCGATCGAGTGAATCGTACGCAGATTCGGCAGCAGTCGTTGCTCGATGGCGGCCCCGACGTCGTCCACGCGGCCGGAAGCGGAGATCTCGGCGATCGCTTGCAGGTCGCCGATGCCTGTCAGCCGGTCGACCATCGTCGCGCTGAACGCGACTGCCCGGGAGCGAAGCAGCCACACCGGCAGTCGGCGGCGCACGCCACGCGGCGCGTGCTCGGGACGGGCGTCGCGAAAGTGGTGCGCGTGATCGGTGCGGAAGTCGACGGCGGTCATCGGCCCGTAGTCGTTGAAGCCGTGGTAGACCACCACCAGATCTGGCTCGAGATGGGTTCCGACAAGCGCGAAGCTGACCACGCTCGTGGCGGTGGTCCCGCCGTCGGCGCCGAGGTTGAACACCCGCACGGTGCGCTCGGGATGACGCTCCGAGAGCATGCCCTCGAGAAGGCCCGGCCACGTCTCCGCGTTCGAGGCCGCCACGTACCCCCGGGTGGTGGAACCGCCGAGCGCCACGACCACGAGATCTTCGGGCGAGCGATCGGCCGGAAACTCGTGGGCACGGTAGCCGTAGGCGTTGTGCACCACCCCGACCGGCTGCAGCTCGCCAGCCACCTCCGGAGCCATCGTGTAGCGCAGCCCGGGCTTGCCCGTGTAGGGCAGAAACGGATGGGTCGTCTGCGTGACGGGCCCATCGGCCGGCGCGTAGCGCGCGCGAAAGTCGCCGTCGGAGTAGATCAAGCGCAGGCCGAGCTCGACGGTGAGCAGCGCCGCAGCGGCGCCGGCGAGTGCAAGAGCGGGCTGTCGCCAGGATAATCGGCGGACGTGACGCACCTGAAACCTTCCTTCCTCGGCGGCCTCGCGCCGGCGGCCGGGCCGCCGCGCTCTGCGGAGACCGGCCTGCAGTGAGCCGGCGCCGCGCAACGGCGGTCGCGGCCGCGACCCTGATCGTGGCCGGTTTGGCCGCCTACTCCAACTCGTTCACGCCGCTGTTCGCCGGGCTCGACGCCAAGGAGTCGATCCGCGACAACCCCCACATCCGCAGCCTGTGGCCCCTTTCCGAGGCCATGTCGCTGCCGCTCCTCGGCACCACGACCGCGGCCGACGCCGACAGCAAGGGCGGCACCGTCGTGCGCCGGCCGCTACTGAGCCTGTCCTTCGCGATGAACCGCCGGCTGCTCGGCGCCGGCCCGCAGGGGTTCCACGCGGTCAACCTGGCCATTCACCTGTGCGCCGCGCTGGTGCTGCTCGCGCTGGTGCGCCGCACGCTCGAGCTCCCGCGGTTCGCGTCGCGATACGCCGGCGCGAGCGTGACGGATCACGGCGCCGAGGCAGCGGTGGGGCGCGGAACCTGGATCGCGCTGGTCGTGGCGCTGATCTGGCTCGTACACCCGCTGCAGACCGAGGCTGTGACGTACCTGGTACAGCGCGCCGAGTCGCTCATGGGGCTGTGCCTGCTGCTCACCGTGTACTGCTCGGCGCGCGCCTTCGCGTGCGCCGACGGCGACCGCGCGACCACGCGCTGGTACGCCGCGGCCGTGCTCGCCTGTGCGACCGGGATGGGCACGAAGGAGACGATGGTGGTGGCCCCGGCCATCGTCCTGCTCTACGACCTGACGTTCGTGTCGGGCTCGATGCGGGCGGCGCTGGAGCGCCATCGCCACCTGTACCTGGCGCTGGCGGCCACGTGGCTGGTGATCGCAGCGCTGGTCGGGCTGACGTTCGACGACGCGATGAAGGACTTCGAAGACGGCCGCACGGTTCCGTACCTGCTGGCCCAGCCACGCGTGATCCTGCACTACCTGCGTCTGGCGCTGTGGCCCCACCCGCTGGCGCTGTACGTGAACACGCACGCGTTCGCCGTACAGCCGGGCGTCACCCCGACGGCCTCGATCGTGGTGCCCGCCCTCGTCGTCGGCGCACTGATCGTGGCCAGCGCGACCATGGCGGCGCGACGGCACTGGTTAGGCTTCCTCGGCGCATCCTTCTTCGTCCTGCTCGCCCCCACGTCGTCGGTGATCGCCACCAGCGACGTGATCCAGGAGCACCGCATGTACCTGCCGCTGGCGACCCTGGTGATCGCCGCGGTGTGCGGCGTCGACTGGCTGCTCGTCGCCGGCCTGCGCGGCAGCGGTGCCGGGCGCTGGCAGGTCGTGGGCGCAGCCAAGCTCGCGTTGCCCGTGATCGTCGTGCTCGCCGTGCTGACGCACGCCCGCAATCGCGACTATCACGGCGAGTTCGCGATGATCCATCCGCCCGATCTGCAAGAGGCCTACGTGATCCTCGCCAACCACGCGCTCACCGGCGCGACGCTCGACGACGACATGACGGAAGCGGGCGCGGTGCTCGCATCGACCACCGCCACCGCCGCCGAGATCGGATACGCTCACTTCATGCTCGGCTTCGGCAACGAGAGGCTGGGCAACCTCGATGCGGCCGCCGGGCACTACGAGAAGCTCGTCGCCGCGCAGCCGAACATCGCGCTCGCCCACAACGAGCTCGGCGCCGTCCGCATGCGCCAGCGACGCCTGGCCGAGGCCGAGGACAGCTTTCGCCGCGCCATCGCGCTGCGCCCCGACTTCGCGGTGGCGCACAACGAGCTGGGCGTGGCGCTGGCGGCCGGCGGTCGGCTCGACGAAGCCGCACGACAGCTCGAGCAAGCCGTTCGCCTGCGCCCCTCGTTCACCGACGCGCACGCCGAGCTGGCTGCCGTGCTGGTGCGCCAGGAGCGCCTGGAGGCCGCGCGCAGTCACTACCTGCGCGCGCTGGAGGGCAGACCGGACTCGGCGCTGAGCCATCGCGAGCTGGGCGTGCTCGAGCGCCGCCTCGGCAACGAGGAGGCCGCGACGGCGCACCTCGAACGCGCGACCTCGATTCTCGAGGCACGCCTCGAGCGCGCCGGAGAGGACGCGGATACCGCCGGCGACCTCGGAGCCGTACTGCTCGCGCAGGGCAAGCTCGAGCCGGCAGCACACCACCTGCTGCTCGCGATCCGCCTCGACCCCGAGCGCACCGACACCGTCCGCAACCTCGCGACCACATACGATCGACAGGGTAAGCACGAGCTCGCAGCGGCACAGCGACAGCGCCTGGCCGTGCTCGAGGCCGCGGCAAAGGAGACGGGGCCCGGCCGATGAGCGCGCGCCGATCGCACCTGGTAGCGGCAACCGTGCTGGTGGCAGCCGCCCTCGCCGCGTACGCGAACAGCTTCACGCCGCGCTTCGCGGGGCCCGACGCGAAGGAGTCGATCCGCGACAACCCGCACATCCGGCAGCTGTGGCCTCTGGGCGAGGCGATGTCGCTGCCGCTGCTCGACGCGACGTTGCGCGACGACCCCGACAGCAAGGGCGGAACCGTGGTGCGCCGCCCCGTGCTGAGCCTGTCGTTCGCCCTGAATCGCAGCTTGCTCGGCCCGCGGCCGCAGGGCTTCCACGCGGTCAACCTCGTCATCCACATCGGCGCCGCGCTGGTGCTGTTCGGGCTGGTGCGCCGCACGCTCGCCCTGCCCTGCTTCGTGTCGGGCCGCTTCGCGGGCGAGGCGGCCGGACACGCCAGCGTCATCGCGCTCGTCGTGGCACTGCTGTGGGTCGTGCACCCGCTGCAGACCGAGAGCGTCACCTACCTGGTCCAGCGCGCCGAGTCGTTGATGGGCCTGCTCTACCTGGCGACCCTGTACGCGGCGCTACGCGGCTTCACCAGCGACCATCCCGGCCGCTGGTATCTGGCAGCCACCGTGAGCTGCGCGCTCGGCATGGGCACGAAGGAGACGATGGTCACCGCGCCGCTCGTCGTACTGCTCTACGACCGCACGTTCGTGTCGGCGTCGTTCGCTGCCGGGCTGCGCCGTCACGCCCCGCTGTACGCGGGCCTCGCGGCCGGCTGGTCGGTCATCGCCGTGCTGGTCGCGATCACGGCGGCCGACGTCGCGAGCGACTTCGCAGGCGGCAACATGCTCTCGTACGCGATGGCGCAGCCCGGCGTGATCGCGCACTACCTGCGCCTGGCGCTGTGGCCGCACCCGCTGTTCGTGTACGTGAGCACGTCGGCATTCGACGTGACCTCCCCCACCCAGCTCGTGCTGCCGGCGCTGCTGCTACTGGCGCTGCTTGCGGGCAGCGCGTGGGCCCTGGCGCGGCGCCACTGGCTCGGCTTCGCGGGCGCCTGGCTCTTCGTGATCCTCGCGCCGACGTCGTCGGTGGTCGCCATCAGCGACGTCATCCAGGAGCACCGCATGTACCTGCCGCTGGCGGCCGTGATCGTGACCGCCGTGGCCGCGGCCGTGGCCGCCCTCGGTGCCGCCGGCCGGGCCGGGATGAGCGGCCGGGGCCGCGCCGCGACGGCCGTCACCCTGGTAATGGGCGTGACGTTGACGTTCGCGGCGTTGACGCATGCCCGCAATCGCGACTATCACTCGGAGTTCGGCATGGTCCATCCGGCCGACCTGCACGAGCAGTACATGATCCTCGCCCAGCACTACCTGCACCAGGACGACCTGTCGGCGATACGCGCCGAGTCGGAGCAGGCGCTGGCGCTCGGGGGCGATCCACGCGACGTGACGTTCGCGCACTTCATCCTCGGCTTCGCCGACGAGCGCGAGGACCGGCTCGACGCGGCCGAGCGTCATTTCAACGCGGCCGTCGAGCTCGACCCCCGCTTCGCATACGGCCACAAGGAGCTCGCGGCCGTGCTGCGCAGGCGCGGCGACCTCGAACGCGCCGCGGCGCACTGCGAGCGCGCCATCGAGCTACGGCCGCTCTTCCCCGAAGCGCACAGCGAGCTCGGCATGGTGGCGGCCGAGCTCGGTCGGACCGCCGAAGCGCGCGCGCACTTCGACGCAGCACTGGCGATGTGGCCCGGCTTCGTCGACGCCCACTTCGAGCTCGCCCTCGTGCTGCTCCAGCTGGGCGAGCCCGACGGGGCACGCCGCCACCTCGAGCGCGTGATCGAGCTCGACCCCGACTACGAGGATGCCGCGCGCCGCCTCGCCGAGCTCGGCGACCCGGACCGGCGCGGTGGGCGGGCGGAATGACGGACGGGAACGAAGGCACGGGCGCCACCGGCCAGGACCGCGGTCACCCCGATCGCGGCGATCGCTGGCAACGCGCCGACTGGCCGGTGCTCGGTGCCCTCCTGCTGACCGTCTTCCTGTTCCTCTTGCCGGCGCTCAGCCTCGAGGCACCGGTGTGCTACTGCGACTGCCCGGTCGAGTCGGTGCCGCGTGCGATGGGCATCGCGCGCGTCGTGCAGGGCGGCGGCCTTCCGCTGTGGGACTTCAACACGTTCGCGGGCGCCCGGCCGTTCTACGTGACGAACGAGTCGGCGATCTTCTATCCGCCGATGTACCCGTTCTTCGCGCTCGCCGACCTCGACGACGTCGCCCACGCCTCGGTGATGCTGCTTCTGGCCCCCTACGTACTGCACCTGCTGTGGGCGGCGGCCGGCAGCTACCTGTTCGCGCGCCTGGCGGTCGGCATGCACCCGGCCGGCGCGTTCCTCACCGGCCTGATCTACGGGCTCTCGCCCGAGATGGGGCTGCAGATCATGACGCCCGACGTCGCCTACCTGTTCAGCTACCTGCCGTGGGTGATGCTGGCCGCCGCACGCTTCATGGCTGTGGGAACGGCCGCGTGGTGGCTCGCGGGCACCGTCTTGCTGGCACTGATGGCGAGCGCCGGCACGCCTAACTTCATCATCCGAACCTACTTCGTCACGGCGGCAACGATCACCTTGCTGTGGCTGCTGTCGTCGCGCGCGGGCGTGGCCGGGGCGCCGGAGCCCATGTCGCGACGCGGGCTCATGCGGTTTCTTGCCGCCGCATCGATGCTGGTGGTGGCCACCGCCGTCAACGGCTTCGCCTGGGCGGGGGTGCTCGAGGGCATCGACTGGATCAAGGACGACGGCACCATCACCTACGAGGCGGCCTCGGACCTGTGGACCGAGAGCAGCATGCCGCCGCTGTACCTGCTCACCCTGTTCATCCCGGAGTTCTTCGGCGTGCTCGACAACCAGCACGGCTGGGGACTGGCGCTCACCGACGGCGTGACCAACCTGTCGGCGCTGGCCGGCGGCATGGCCACGATGATCGCCGTGGTCGGCGCCATGCTGTTCTGGCTGGGCCGATCCTCGCGCGACGTGAAGGGAGAGGACGCGGCCCGGCTACGGGTCTGGACGCTGGTCGCCACCGTGTTGCTGATCGGAACCCTGCTCACGATCATGGGTCGTTACACGCCCGCGTTCCGCGTGCTGTGCGCGGTTCTTCCGTGGTTCTTCAAGATTCCGCACGCCGTGTACTACCGCTTCGCGGAGTGCTGGAGCGTGGCCGTGCTGGTGGGCATCGGCGTCACCTCGCTGCTCACCGTACCGAGCTTCGAGCGCCGCGCCGGGCGCTGGCCGGTGGTGGCCGGCTGCGTCGGCGTCGCGCTGGTGCTGGCCGCGCTGGCGCTGCTGCGGCCCACCACCGACGCGCCGGACGCCGACTTCGCGTTCCATCACCTGCTGCAGTTCGGCGAGCTCGGCTGGTTCCTCTCCCGTCCGGTCGCGTACTTCGCCATCGTCTCCGTCGTCCTGCTCGCCACGTTCACCGTCGCCGGCGCGCGGCTGCGTGCCGGCGTGCTGGTCGCGATCATCGCAGCCGAGTCCTTGCTGTTCGCCGGACCGATGTTCTACACGTCGCTGCTGTTCGAGCAGAGCCGCTCGGGCCCCGCACAGTCCGTCGACAGACAAGACCGGCGCTACCTCACGGTGGACGAGCACCCGCACTACCTGCTCGCCGCCGAGCTCGCCGGCCCGAGCCGTGAAGCGCGTTTCGTCGGCTACAACGCACGCATCGACAATCAGGCATGGGCCGTCGACGGACGCGCGCTGTTCGGCTACTCGAGCAAGCCGCTGCCGCAGCGCTTCAAGAGGGCCGTCGACCGCTTCGCCGACGGCCTGCCCTACGATCTGGTGCTGAGGGGACGAAGCGATGACGCCGGTGATCCGTACGAGGAGAACGACGACGACGGTCGCGACGACGGCGAAGACCGCGAACACGTGGCCGTGGAGACGACCGACGAGCTCGCCGGCCTCGCGTTCTTCCGCAACATGAACGTGGGCTACCTGGCCGGCAACCTCGAGCGCGGGCCGACCTGGGTGGAGCAGACGTTCGGGCTGTCGGTGCACGCGCTGCCCGAGCCGCTACCCTACGCGTACACGCAGAACCGCATCGTGGCCCTCGACGACGAGGCACAGCTCGACCGGCTCACGGGCGGCGACCTGCGTCGCGCCGCGTACGTCGCGCTCGGGCCGTCGACGGGGCCGGTGCTCAGCGCCGACCCCGGTGACGGCGCGGCGTCGGCGGCCGACGTCGAGCGCTTCGCGCTGCTGCAGAACTCCAACCCGATCCTGCAGCTCGACCGCACCCGACCGAACCGCACCCGCATCGAGATCGAGCTGGCCGAACCTGCCATGCTCGTGTTGGCCGAGACCTGGCACCCGGGCTGGCGCGTACGCGTGGACGGGCAGCCCGACCGGCTACGGCAGGTGAACTATCTGCAGCAGGGCGTGTGGCTCGACCGCGGCCGGCACACGGTGGAGCTCGGGTTCTTCCCGCCCAGCCTCGGCTACGGGCTGGCGGTGAGCCTGGCCGGCACCTCGACGCTGATGCTGGTGGCGCTCGCCGCGCTCCTGCGCCGACGACGGCGCTAGCGCGGCGGCTCGAGCAGCCGGTTCGCGTCGACGAACGCGAAGAAGTTGTCGGCGACCATCTCGCGCCCGTCGCGCGTGAAGTGGCAGTCGTCGATGTTGATCTCGCGGTCGAGGTCGGGAATGAGGGCGGCCTGATCGACGTACGCGAAGTCGTTCTCCTCGAAGAACGCACGCAACGTGGGATTGAGCCGCGGATCGAGCTCCTCGTCGTAGAGCTGGAACGTCGAGAACACGATGGGCGCGCCGGCGCCGGCGGCCACCGAGTGCATGGTGCGCAGGTTCGGCAGCATCCGCTCGGCGGCGTTGACGTCGCCTCCCACCGAGTCGAAGCCTCGACGCGTGACGTAGAACATCAGGCTGTTCACCTGCATGGCCTCGTCGAGGCGGCCGGTGATGTACGCGACCGTGTAGGAGCCGAGCGTCCAGGCCGGCATGCTGCGACGCACGCCGAGCCACTCGGCGTCGAAGTCCTTGAAGTAGTGCGAGTGGTCGGTCTTGAAGTCGGCGCGCCGGATCGGCTCCTGGTCGGTGGCGCCGTGGTAGACGATCACCAGGTCGGGGTCGAGGTGCACGCCGATCGTCGACAGGGTCACGACGCTGAACGCCGTGGTGGCAGTGGAGATGCCGAAGTTGAACACCTTGACGTTCTTGTCGGGATACCTGCGGGCCAGGCGTTGCTCGAGGAGGCCCGGCCACGTGGTCGCGTTGGAGTCGGCGATCGCCCCCCAGGTGGTCGAGCCGCCGAAGCACAGCACGTGGACGTCGTCGGGACCCTTGGCCGTCGGGAACTCGTGAGCCCGGAATCCGTGGGCGTTGTTCACGCCGCGCACCTCGAATCCCGCCCACACGTCGTCACGCTGCACCACGTAGTCGTGACTCTGCTTGCCCACGAACGGCAGGAACGGATGGCCCTGCCAGCGAAACCCGATGCCCGAGCCCGAATCGGTGAGGTGACGCATGCGCGCGCCCAGCTCGGGATCATTCCACGCGACCACCCGGATGACGAGCTCGGCAACGAGCAGGCCGGCGCCCAGGCCGGCAATCACGAGCAGCACGCGTGCCATCGGCGCTTCCCCTACCCCGGGACGATCGCAGAGTAGAGCGCTGCCACCCGCTCGCGCCGCCGGCAATCTGGACAGTGGTGAAGACGGCCTGTACAGCTGACCTGGATGTCCTCCCTGTTGCAGGAGCTGAGCATCGTATTGCCGGTGTTCAACGAGGCCCCCTCGATCGAGTCGGTGCTGCGAGAGCTTCACGCCAAGGTCGCGTCGAAGCTCGCCGACGTGGAGTTCGTGGTGGCCGAGGACGGCTCTACCGACGGCACGCCCGAGATCCTCGCGCGCGTGGCTCCCGAGCTCGGCATCCGCCTGGTCTCGAGCCGCGAGCGCAAGGGGTACTCACGAGCCGTGAAGGACGCGCTGGCGCTGGCGAGCAAGCCCTGGATCTTCTTCTCCGACTCCGACGGCCAGCACGAGCCGGAAGACGTGTTCCGCATGGCCGAGCTGGCCGAGCGCACCGGCGCCGACATCGTCGCGGGCGTCAAGACACCGCGCCGCGACCCGTGGCCGCGGCTGGCGCTGAGCCGTGGCCTGCGGGCCGCCAACCGCGTGATCCTGGGCGCGAAGTTCAAGGACGTGAACTGCGGCTTTCGCCTCATGCGCCGCAGCGTGATCGAGGAGATGCTGCCGCACGCGAACAAGCTGTCGCTGTTCGTGAACACCGAGCTGCAGCTGCGCGCGTGGGCGGCCGGCTACCGGGTGGAGGAGCTGCCCGTGCGTCACTACGAGCGCGCCGAGGGTGGTTCACGCGGCCTTCCCGCGAACCGTGTCCCCGCCGAGGTGGCAAAGCTGCTCTCGGGGCTCCTCGCCTTGCGGGCCGAGCTGACCGCAGCCAGGCGTGTCCACCAGCCCGAGCCCCAGTAACGGCGGGTTCCGCAAGGTCGGACGAGCCCTCGCCTTCTCGACCCTGTACCCGGCTTATCTGGCCGTCTTCGTCGTGGCGGTCTGCTACCTGGCGTTCTGGCGGCCCTACGTCGCCGACCTGGAGAACAGGAACCAGTACGAGCTCGAGCCGCCGCGCCACGTCGAGGCCGCCACCATGCGACGCCTGGGCGCGCTTCGCGCCGACCGCGCCAGCTCGTTCAGCCGCTTCGAGCCCGACAAGCGAGCCGGCGTGATTCGCCTGTGCGCGGTCGGCGACTCGTTCACCTATGGCGACGAGGCGGCCGACGGCCACGACTTCCCGGCGTTCCTCCAGGAGATCTTCACCGAGGACGGCGCGGATAACGTCGAGGTTCTCAATTTCGGGAACCCCTGGTACGGGTTCCATCAGGCCTACGTGCTGTGGGACGAGGTCGGGCGGAACTTCCAGTGCGACGTCGTGCTGCTCGGCCCCGACTGCTTCCAGCCGGATCGCGACACGACGTTCAACCACGCACTCCCCATCCAGCCGTACTACCTGCACGCGCGCTACGTGCTCGACGACGACGACGTACGCCTGGTCGAGGTCGAGGGCGCCGACGCACGCGAGCGCTTCGACGGCTACTTCCGTTTCTGGCCGCCGTGGCGCTACCTGCGCTACGACCGCAGACCGCCCGCGGCCGTGCAGTCCATCATCGGGCAGGATCGCTCGCTCGCGAACCCCCTGTACTACTCCCGCAGCTCGCAGCGCGACGAAGCGCACGCGACCTACCAGATCCTGCTGCGTCGCCTCGCCGGGGATGCCCCGCAGGTGCTCATGCTGCATGCGCTTGGCGAGATCGTCGCCATCGCCGACGGCCTCGACGCAGTCAACGTGGTCGCCATCGTCGCCGAACGAAACGAGCGCTTCCCGTACCACGCTCCCGGCGGCCACTTCAGCTCGTTCGGGAACCGGCGCCTGGCCGAGGAGTACCACGCCCAGCTCGTGAGCCATGCGACGCGGATCACCGAGCTCGTATTCGAGGACCTCGACCCCGCCGGGCCACAAGGCGAACCTCACCGAGGCCGAGCCGCAGACCCGACCGGGGCGAGCCCGGCGGCGCTGTCGGACTACGCTCGCATCGAGCTGCGCATGGCGGGCGGCGCGGCCGGCCTGCTCGCGACGCTCTCGCCCGACCCCGGCCAGCGCGTGGGCTCGGACACGATGCTCGGCGGCTCCAGCTCGGCCAGCCTGGTGGCGCTCAAGCCACCGGGACTCAGCGCGATCGACGCCGCGTACGTCGCGCTGCCGACGCCGCTCGGCCCCGATCACGAGGTGACCCTGCGTGCCGTGCGCGACGGCAAGGTGGACGAGCGCGTCATCGGGCGCCTGCGCCGCGCCGGGCCGCGCGCGAACGTCGCGGTCGCCGAGATCGCCGGCCTCACCTTGCGCGGCGCCGACCTGTTTTTCGACGGCAGCGACGTGGTCGGGCGCGACTTCTTCGAAGGCGGCGCCGACGTGACCTTGCGCATCGGCCCGTCGGTAGCCCTGCGCGCCGCCAGCGGCTGGCCGGTGCACCTGAAGCCGGCCGCCGATCCGCTGCTGCACTTCCGGGTCGGAGCCGGTCAGTACGTCGACGTCGACAGCCTCGATTCGACCGGCATCGTGACGCTCGCGCTGGTCGAGAAGAGTGGCGCGGCCCTCGAGATCCCCCTGGTCCGCTGGCGCAAGCAGCCACGCGCACCGCTCGCCGGCCCGCGGCGCCTGCCGCGCCTGATCTCGGTCGATGGCTCGCGCGCGCGGCTCGAACCCGCTATCGGCAAGGCGTCCTGAGCCGCCATGAGCATCGCCCTCACCTGCGCAGGCATCGTCGCCGTCGTGGCCGGCTGGATCGTCACCATGATCCGTTTCGACGCGGGCCTGCTGACGTCGGCCGCGTGGAGCGTGCCCTGCTTCGCGCTGGCGCTGGTGCCGATGCGTACCGGCCTGCGCGCGGCCTGGTTCAACGCTGGCGTGGTGATCCTGGTCGGCGGCGCGTTCCAGCCGGTGCTCGAACGCACCGATGCCGGACCTCGATGCCACGAGCAGGTCGACGGAGAAGCCATCTGGCGCACCGACCCGCACGTGGGCTACCTGCCGCCACGCGACGCCAGCTATCGAGTGACCCGCATCTGCGACGACGAGACGATCTACCGGGCGCAGTACACGACCGACGCGGCCGGCAACCGCCTCGCCGGCACGAACACCGGCAACGTGAACGCGCCGTGCATCCTCGTCGTCGGCGGCTCGTTCGCGTACGGTGAAGGTGTCGACGACGAGGAGACGCTCGCTCACTCGCTGTGGTCGGCCGACCGTGGCCGCCACGAGGTGCGCAACCTCGGCGTCCCCGGCTTCGGCGCGAACCACGTCCTGGCCGCCGTCGAGGGCGGCCTGGTCGAGGCGGCGGCCGCCTGCGACGTACGCCACGTGATCTATCTCGCCATCTCCGATCACATCGGCCGAGTGTCCGGATCGCCTGCCGGCTCCGGTGACCCGGACGGCCCGCGCTACACGCTCACCGACGACGGCGGCGTACGCCGCGACGGCACGCTGGAGCAGGTCGAGTGGTCGGCCGACAGCCTGCTGCGCGCGGCCGCCAGAACCGGCGCCGGCCGCCGCGCCTATGCGAAGCTCGGCCAGGGTTTCACGGACGAGGAGCTGGAGCTGTTCGCCCGCGTCGTACACGCCATCGACGCGGGCCTCACCGAGCGCTACCCCGAAGTCGAGCTCGACGTGCTGTGGTGGGATCACGGCGCGGCGGGCGCCACACCGCTGCCCGACCTCGGCTCGATTCCCGTGCACCGCGTGACCGAGATCCTACCGCCGCGCGAGGACTGGGACGGTGAGTACGAGCTGGCCGGCGACGGGCACCCGACCGCGCTCGCGAGCCGCATCCTCGCCGACCACATCGTGGCCACGATCCTCGACGGGCCCGACCGGTGAGCGAGACGACGCCCACACAGCGCGCCGTCGCGGCCCTCGCGATCGTCGTGCTCGGCGCGCTCGCGATCACCGACCTGTGGGCGCGCTCGCACGCGATGCGCTACAGCGGCGACGAGATCTTCAACCTTGACACCGTCATCACCTTGTATCGCACCGGCGACTACACCACCCGCCACCTCGGCGGGCACCCGTTCGACCCGGTCGTCTCGGCCGGCGTCGTAACCACATGGGTCGACGGGCTCGTCTTCATGCTCGGCGGCAGCCTGTTTCAGGCCCGCCTGCTCGACGGGCTGCTGCACCTGCTGGTCGTGACGGCACTCGCATTCGCGCTGGCGCGCAGCAGGGGCGTCGACCGCCTCGCCGCCGTCGCGCTCTCGCTCGCGGTCTGGGTAGCCACGCTGCTGGTCACCGGACAGGAGCTGCGCATCATCAACGGCGGCGAGATATGGGCGTTCGCCTACCTCGCGGCCGGCACGTTCCTGATCGACCGTCGGCCGCGGGCAGCGTGCTTCCTGTGGGGCCTGGCCGTGTGGCTGGGCAAGATCATCTACCTGCCGTTCGCCACGGTGCTGCTGGTCGTGACCATCGCGAGCCGCATCCGCGCGGACCGGGCGCGGGGCCACCTGCCCGGCCTGCTCGCACCGGTACGCGAAGCGGCGACCTTGCTGCTCGCGTTCATGCTCCCGCTGCTCGCCTGGATGAGCATCGTGTGGCTGAGCACCGACACCGCAACGCTGCTGGCGTGGTCTTCGTCGTACGTGGTGTTCGTGGTCCACCATTCCACCGGCATCCACCTCGCCTGGCTGCCAGTGATGCAGGGCTGGGACTTCGACCCCGGCTGGATCAGCGCGCCGTTTCTGAGCTGGGGCCCGGCATTCTTCCTGCCCGCGCTGGTGCCGCTGGCGCTGGCGCCGCTGGCGCTCGTCGCCTACGGCGTGCTGATGCGGAGGGGCACGGTGCGCAGCACGGGTCGCGACGCCACTTACCTGTTCGTCACCGGTGCGATGGTAACGGCGTTCGGGGCGTGGTTCCTCGCGGTCGACCCCACGCAGTGGGGTCGACACCTGCTACCGGGCATCTACGTCTCGGTGGCCCTGGCGCTGTACTGCGCGCTGGACGTGTGGAGACAGCTACCGCCCCGTTCCCAGGCGCGGAGGCGCTACGCGCTCGTCGCGTGCGCGAGCATGGCCGTGCTGTCGGCGCTGTCGGCAACCCGCATCGCCGACTACGTCGAGCGCATGCACTGGAAGGCATCATACGCGAAGACCTGTCGGGGCAATGCCGTGCTCGAGGCGCCGTGCATGCAGGACGGCGCGCTGTTCGAGATCGTCACGCTCGCCCGCGAGGTGTGCGACATCACGGGGGATCCGTTCGACCCCGCCGAGCAGTGCATGACGCGCGAGCGGACCGAGCTGCTCGGACGTGCCATGCAGCTCGCCAGGCAGACCGGAGACCCGCGCGAGACGATCTACCGCGGGGGCTACATGACCTTGCTGATCCAGAGCTACAACTACCCGTTCGAAGACGACTTCGTCGCCGACTTCACACCGCTCACCTGCGCCCCGATGGACTCGATGCTGCGCGACTACCTGGAGTCGGCGGGGCTCGACATCGCCCGGTTCAAGCAGAGCTGCGATCGCGGGCCGTGAAGCGCCCCGCGTAGTGACAGCCCCAGACGTTCTTGCCGCGTTCGAGCTCGAACAGGTCGTGGCTGAGCTCGTGGAGCATCGCGCGCGAGAACGCATGCAGATGCCAGTGGCTCTGCCCCTCCTCGATGCCGGGAAACAGTACGTTCATCAGCCCCAGACCGCCCAGCATACGCTTGAGCACGAGCTTCGGGCCCTCGATGGGAACGGTGAGCAGCACGCGCGTCGAGCGGTCGGCGATCGCGTGGAGGTTCTCGAGCACCAGGCGCGGCTGCGGCACGTGCTCCAGCATGTCGGAGCAGATCACGACGTCGAACTCCCCGCGCTCGAACGGCAGAGCGTGCTGCGCGTCGAGCTGGCGCAGGTCGACGTCACGGCCACGCTCGAGGAACAGCGCCGCCGCGTCGGCCAGCGCACGCCCCGAGATGTCGGCACCGACGAGGCGACGGCACGGCGGGACCTCGACCAGCAATCGCCCCGCCTCGCAGCCCAGCTCGAGCACCGCGTCGTCGGCCCCGATCGCGCCCAGCCGCAGCAGCGTCTCGACACGGGCGCGCTGGATGCGGCCGGCGATGCCACCCGTATACGGCGTGGCGTGCTCGGCGTACATCCGGTCGTTCCACTCGGCCAGCTCGCGCTCGCCCTGCGGCGCGGCCGGACGCGAAGCCGCGTCGTCGCCCTTCATTTCTCGTCAGCGCCGTCGCGGGACATCAGCCCGATGAGGAAATCGGCGTACCTGCGATGCCCCTGGTTGTTGAAGTGTGCGTCCGGCGCCGGGTGGTAGTCCTCAAGCGTGAGATCGGAGACGTGGTAGGGCAGCCGATTGAACACGTCGTCCGGGCCGTAGTCATGACTCACGGTTTCGGGAAGATCGAGGATCACCGACAGCAAGAACGCGGAGCCTGCGGCCTGTGCAGCATCCCTGATGCGCTCGATGTGCAGCTCGGACAGCGGCTCGTCGGACGACACGCCCGCGTTGCGCTCGTCGTACACGGCGAAGCGATCGGATCGCAGCGCCACCAGCCCCATCTTCGACAGCACGACCCACAGCTTCGTGCCGATCACCGTGCGCGCACACAGGCGGTTGAACGGCTTCAGCTCCTGGTCCGGGATGAAGTAGCCCTGCAGGGTGTACTCGTAGGCATCGCGAAAATCGTCGAAGTACTCGCCGCGCGGCTCGGCCCAGAAGAACCCGACGTTGGTCGGATAGTGCGGGAACTGGTGCGGCACCAGCTCGCGCTCCCACCACACGATGTCGTTGGCGAGGTAGAAGTTCACGATCACGAAGTCCGGCTCGAGCTCCTCGATGTACTTCTTCGCCAGGTGCTCGTACTGCGCCGGACCGACGGCCGTGATGCCGGTGTTGTAAACGGCGTAGCCGGCGGCGGCGAGGTTGTCGGCGAAGCTGGCGGTGAGCGGCCGGGCCGAGAAGCCCCACGTGAACGAGTCGCCGAGCAGCAGCACCTTCTTCGCGTCGCCGCCGAAATCCTCGAACTCGATGCTGCGGAAGCCGTCGTTGTTCAGCGGGAGCCGTGAGTAGTCGAGGTAGGCCTCCTCTAGATCCGTGAGGTCGTCGTCGTCGCGGCTCTCGAGCTCGTCGATCATCGCATCGAACGCGTTGTCGTGGTCGAACGACGGATCGATGCGCGCGAAGCCGACGATCATGTCGCGAATCGACAGCTCGTAGGGCAGCGCGCGAACGCGCCCGAGCCGGTCGGCAGACTCCTCGTCGGCGATCAGCTCCTGGATCTCCTCGCGCAGCGCCGGGTCGCCCTTCATCACGCCCTCGTCGTCTGCGATCAGCCCGCCCACCAGCCTGAGGTCGTCGGTGCGCTGGAAGCGAGCGGCGCTCAGGACCCCCGGGCGCTGCCCCAGCAGGCGCAGCACCGCCTCGGCCGCGCCCAGGGTGACGACCACGACCCCCACCGTCACCAGGAACAGCAGGGCTGGCGAGAAACGACGTTGTCTTGCGGTCAAGGAAATCCCCGATCTTCGTGTCGGCGGCGACCCTACCAACAATCAAAACGTGTTGCAGGCACGTTCTGTCAGCAACGCACGGGTGGTAACACAGCAGTTGACGATGCCGCCCCCTCATTCGCTCCATGCCGTCGCGATCCGGCCGGCGACGTTGATCAACAACCTCACGATCGTCGTGACGCCGAGCCTGCCCATCGGGCTGGCCTACGTCGTCGCGGCCATCGAGGACCTCGTGAGCCTGCAGGTGATCGACGCGATCGCCGAGCGACCCGGCATCACCGACGTCACGCCGTTCGACGACGACCTGTCGATCCTCGGCCTGACGGCCGCCGAGACGGTCGCCCGCATCGAGCAAGCGCCCGACATCTGCCTGGTTTCCTCGATGTTCTCCACCGAGTGGCCGGTGGTGAAGGAGCTGATCGCGCGGGTCCGTGAGCAGTACCCCGACTGCGTCATCGTGGGTGGAGGCGAGCACTTCAGCGCCGCCGCGGAGTACTCGCTCCGGGCCAGCGAGCTCGACCTGTGCGTGGTCGGCGAGGGTGAGGAGACGATCCGCGAGCTCGTCGGCCGCCTGATCGACGACCGCACGGTCCCGCTGGACGTCGCGGGCACGGTCACGACGAACGCCGAGACCGGCGAGATCACGCGCGCGGCGCCGCGCACCAGGATGCTCGACCTGCCGGCCATCCCCTACCCCGCCTGGGAGCGGTTCAACGTGGAGGCCTTCCTCGACCGCGGCATCGGCCAGTTCGACCAGGGACGGGAGGTACGCGCGATGCCGTTCGTGGCCACGCGCGGGTGCCCGTACCGCTGCACGTTCTGCTCGAACGACAGCATGTGGGGTACGCGCTGGCTGGCGCGCCCGCCCCGGGAGCTGCTGGCCGAGTGGAAGCTGTGGATCGAGCGCTACGGCGTCAACCACTTCGACTCGTGCGACCTGACCGCGATCGTGAAACGGCAGTGGCTCGTCGAGTTCTGCACCTTGCTGATCGAGGAGGACCTGGCCATCACCTGGGGCATGCCCAGCGGCACCCGCTCGGAGGCGCTCGACGAGGAGACGCTCACCCTGCTCAAGCGATCTGGCTGCGCCGACATCACCTACGCACCCGAGAGCGGCAGCGACGACGTCCTGCGCATCATGAAGAAGAAGATCTCGAAGCCGGCGATGCTCGACTCGATGCGCGCCTGCCACCGGGCGGGCATCGTCGCCAAGGCGAACATCATCCTGGGCTACCCGGAGGAGACGCGCCGCCACGTGCTCGAGACCTACCGGTTCATCGTCGCCATCGCGATGGCCGGCGTCGAGGATCTCATGGTCACCGGGCTCTCACCCTACCCCGGCTCGGCGGTGTTCGACCAGCTGACCGCCGAGGGCCGCATCACCATGGACGAGGAGTACTTCCACAACCTGTCGCAGATGAGCAGCCTCGACAGCTCGGTGAGCTACTCGCACCACTACGGCACGCGCGAGCTGCAGCTCTTCAAGCTCGGAGGCTGGGTGCTGTTCTACTCGTTCTCGCTTCTCCTGCGCCCGCGCCGCATCGCCGTGCTGCTGAGAGATCTGGCACGCGGCAATGGTACGACACGACTCTCCAAGGGCCTGCTCAGCCTGTTCCGGCGCCGGCGCAATCTGCGCCGCATCGACCACGACATGGTGCCGGCGCGGGCGCCCGGCCACTGAACGCATCGCGCGCGGCAAGCCGTTCGACTACGACGCGCCGACGGGCGTCTCGATGAGCTGAGCGATCTCGACGAGCGCCGCGACGGTGCGCTCGAGATTCTCCTCGGCCTGATCGGGGCCCGACGGCAACGTGAGGCCCATGGCCGCCACGCGCTCGGCGTTCGGGTAGGAGCCGCCGGCCTCGAGATGGGCCGAGCGGGCCAGCGGCGGGTGGAACGGCTTGGCCTCGATGCCGCGCTCGTCCAGCAGCCGCACCACCTCGTCGCGCTCGGCGCACAGCGCCTCCGACCACAGCGGCAGCTCGCCGTCGTCGACGCGGACCTCCAGCATCTCGAGGTAGCCGAGGTCGCGAAGTCGCTCCTGGTAGAAGCGGTACACCCGCTTCACGCCCGCGATCTTCTCGTCGAGGCGATCGAGCTGGGCGAGAGCGATCGCCGCCTGCACGTCGGTGAGGCGAAAGTTGCAGCCGACGCCGTCGAAGACGTTGTCGGCGATCTTCTCGACGCCGTGATTGCGCAGGCAGCGCAGCCGCGCGTCCAGGCCTTGCCCGCCGGTCGCCACGAAGCCGCCCTCGGCCGACGTCATCAACTTGGTCAATCCCATGGAGAACGCTGCCAGGTTGCCGCCGGTGCCGAGGGTGCCTGCGGCCCCGCGCGAGCAGAACGCCTGCGCGCAGTCCTCGATCACCGCTATGCCACGGCCGGCGACGACCCGCTCGATGGCCTCGACATCGCACGCACGGCCGCCCAGGTGCACGGCCACGACGGCCCGGGTGCGTTCGGTGAGCGCGGCCGCAACCAGCTCGGGGGCGATCAGCGCACGCTCGCGGCACACGTCCACGAGTTTGATGCGCGCACCCAGCAGGCGCGCCGCGTGGGCGGGGGCGATGAACGTCTCGGCCGGCACCACGACCTCGTCGCCCGGCCCCACGCCGGCCGCCATCAGCGAGAGCAGCAGCGCCACGCTGCCGCTGGTCGTCGCCGCCACGGACGGCACGCCGAGGCGTTCGGCCAGCCGCCCCTCGAGCTCCTCGACCAGCGGCCCCTGGGCGATCCGGCGATCGCGGATGGCGCGCGCGACGGCCTCGATCTCGGCCTCGCCGAGATCGGTCTTCCACCAGGGTACGCGTTGCTCGGTCATGGCGGGCCGGTCGGTGCGAGCTCCGACCGTGGCGTCGCAGGATACTACCATCGGCGTTGCCCCTGCCAAGCACCGCACCAGCCGGGCAGCTTGGACGCTGCCGGCTCCCGGGCATACATTCGGTCGCCCGGCGCCCGGCGCCCCGCATGGATGCCTCGAGCGATGAGAAACCCACGATGAGAGCGCTTCGACGGGCCCGCGCACGACGGCCCTGCGCGCGCCTCGCCTGCCGCACGACCAGCGCGATCGTGATCGCCGTGTGTGCGTGGTCGCTCACGCCGGTCGCCGGGGCCGAGGAGCGAGTCGTGGTGCCCCCCGCGGTTGCGGACCACGACGAGGGCCACGATGCGACCGGGCCGCCCGCAGGGCGCCTCGACGCGGCCGCCGAGCCCGGCAGCGCCGACAGCGTGGCCGGTGACGACTTCGACGGCATCGGCGGCCACGGATCCAGCGTTCCGACCGGCGCCACCGGACCGACCGACACCGCAGACGCAGCCGATGCGGCAAGCACGCCCGAAACGCATGACGAGGCGGGCGCCAGCCCGCTGGTCGCTGCCGTACTCGACGGCCGCCGCGGCGACGCACGCGCGCTGCTCGCCCGAGGCGCCGACCCCGACGCGAGCGGCCTCGTGCTCGCCGAGCTGATCGTCGAGGCCGGCCATGGCGTCGACGCGCTGTCGGTGATCTCCATCACGCCCCTGATCGCCGCCGTCCAGCGCGGCGACGACGCCATGGTGGCCACGCTCCTGGGCGCCGGCGCGGCCCCCGACGCCGCGACCCGCGAAGGCATGACGGCGCTGCTACGGGCGGCGTTCGAGAATCGCTCGACGGCCGCCACACGACTGCTCGGCGCCGGCGCCGACGCCGGCGCGCTCGCGCCGGTGTTCGCCGAGCTTCTGCTTGCCGAGGGGATCGGCGAGAGCTTCGGGGTCGAGGCGGGCACCGAGATCGACTGTGCGCCCCTGCACGCGGCCGTCCAGGCCGACAGCACCGACGTGGCGCGCGTGCTCATCGAGGCCGGGGCCGATGTCGATGCGCGCATGAACGGCGCGTTCTCCCCCCTGTTCATCGCCGCCTACGAGGGCCGCGGCGAGATGACGCGCCTGCTGATCGCGAGCGACGCCGACGTCGACCTGAGCGAGCCCGGCGGCGAGACCCCTCTGCTCACGGCCATCCACGAGAACAAGAAGTCGGTCGCCGAGATCCTGATCGCCGCCGGCGCCGACCCCACGCGCGCCACCGACGAAGGCGAAACGCCGCTGCGCGTCGCCGTGGAGAAGAACAACAAGGCGATCGCCGAGCGGCTCATCGGCCGCGGCGCCGACCCCCTGGCCACCGACGCCGACGGCTGGACCCTGCTTCACCTGGCGGCCTCGCGCGGGCACCGACCGGTCGCAGAACTCCTCATTGCAAGCGGTGTCGACGTGAACTCGGCCACGCCGGTCGGCGCCACGCCGCTGGCGCTGGCGGTCCACAACGGCAACACGGCGATGGCCGAACTGCTGAGAAGCCACGGCGCCACCGAGTAGGATGCGGCCCGCGCGCCGACCGCCCTGCGCGCACCGCCGCCGCTTCAGCGCCCGCCGCGCACGGCCCGCACGAACAGGCGGCGGTCCTTGGGGACGTCTCCGACCAGCCCCAGGTTGAAGCGCACGGTGACTGCGTGGGCCGGGAAGTCGGCGAACGTGGTCGAGGTCCAGTAGAAGCTCATCCCCGTACAGCTGCAGTCGGGATCGGTGATGTCGATGCAGGTCAGCCCGCACGCCGCGCCGTCGAACGCGGCCGCGACCGACGGGTTGAAGCGCTGGTAGTCGACGAGGCTGACCAGCTCCTTCACGTTCGGGATGCGCCAGTCGCGATGGCCGGCGAATCCGACGCCGTCCTCGTCGTTCACGTCGTCGAGCCAGTCCCAGATCGTGTCGTGGCGACCGTCGCCCGACCAGGTGTACGACTGTCCGTAGTCGTGCAGACCGCGGCAGCGATCGCACTTCTTCTCCCAGATGAGCCCGGTACCGAGATCGGTGACGGTGCCGTCGAGGTTGTCGCGGTAACGCAGCCGCCCGCCCGATCCCACCGCGCCGTCGTCGGGCACCGCCGCCGGCGCCGGGCTGCCGTCGTTCTTGACCGCCGGATAGGTCGTGATCTGGCCCGAGGCGAGCGACCAGCGCCCGCGCGTATCCTCGGGAAGATCGTGTAGCGGCGGCGGCGCCACCTCGGCCAGGAACGCGTCGAGCGCGGCGAGCGCATCGGCGGTGCGCTCTCGATCGTCGTCGGGCGCCGGCTGCACCGCGACGAACGGACGGATGCCCTCGAGCCATTCGTAGGTGCGCGGAAAGCGGGCCGACACCGCAGCCCTGGCGACCGACTGCTGCGCCCGCACCGCGCAGTCGACCCAGCCCGCCACCGTATCGATCCCGCCATCGTCGGCGCGACGGCAGCCCGGCACGAAGTCGGACTCGAGGAGCTCCGAGAGCGTGTGGTCGCCCAGGTGGGGGTCGCAGGCCTCGGTGATTGCGTCGCGCAGGACGGCCGCGGCCGCGGCACGCTCGTGCACCAGGCGCAGCTGCGAAGCACAGGTGCTCGCGGCGACCGCCTCGTCGGCAATGCGCCACTTCACCGCCTTCACCCACGAGATCTTTTCGAGGCAAGTCGACAGCGCCTTGATCGAACGGCGCACGTACCGGTCGGCGGCCGCGTCGAGCGTGCGGTGACAGTCGCCCAGCGGCCCGCCCGGCGGGCGCTCGCGTGCCGGGCCGTCGCGCCGCCAGCCGACGTCGACGAGATCTTCGATGGCGCTGCCGTCGAGGTTCGCGCGCTGGATCTTGCCGGTGGTGGCGTCGGTCCAGTACATCTTGCCGGCGTCCACGTCGAGGGCGAGCCCCTGCGGCTCGACGATGCCGTCGGCGCCGTCCACCAGATCCTCGACGTCCCAGCCCTCGAGCGTCGCACGGCGGATCTTCTCGCTGCCCTGGTCGGCCCAGTAGAGCTTGCGCCCCCTGACGTCGAGCGCGATGCCGGCGGGCGCATCGATGCCGCTGGCGCGCGTCAGGATCTCCTCGTGCTCGCTGCCGTCGAGATCGGCGCGCTCGATCGTGCCGCTGGCGAAGTCGCTCCAGTAGACCTTGCCGGCGGCCACGTCGAGCGCGATCCCGAACGACGTGAGGACCTTGCGGTCGACCAGGTCCTCCACGCTCGAGCCATCGAGGCCGGCGCGGCGAACCTTGCCGTTGACGGCCTCCGTCCAGTAGATGTGACCACCCTCGGCATCGACGGCGATCGCGCCCGGTCGGTTGACGTCCTCACCGGCGACGAGGTCCTCGACGTCACTGCCGTCGATCGACGCGCGTTGCACCATGCGCGGATACTCGGGATCGGTGACCCAGTAGATCTTGCCCAGCGCCGGCACCACCGCCACGCCCACCGGCGCCAGCACGGCCGACGCGACGACCTCCTCCACGTCACTTCCGTCGAACCCGGCGCGCAGGATGCGATTGCCGGCGTAGTCGCTCCAGTAGATCTTGCGCGCCTCGACGTCGACGGCGAGGCCCGAGACGTCGGTGCTGCTCGCCAGGAACCGCTCGGCCCCGGCCACCGGCGGCGCTGCCCCGGGTACCGGCGCGGGTGCCGGCTCGCCATCGTGGGCGGCGTGAAGCCTCACCGGCGCCTGTGCGCCTGCCGCACCGGCGCAGGACAGCAACACCACGGCGGCCAGCCAGGCCAGCGCGGCCGTCGCCGATCGTCGATGCGATCGATTCACCATGTGAGCGCCAGCACCAGATTCACCGCGCATCGATGTGCCGCGCGTCCCGGCAACGAACGCGACGGCGCGCAGACGTGTATGTCACAGGCGGCTCCGGCGTCAAGGCCCCCGCCTGCGCACCCCTGACCGTCCGGTAAATCGACCCCGCGACTTCGCCTCACGCGGCCGCGTGCGGAGCGTTCGGCCGCGACGCCCCCCGCCCGGGGCCTACGGCCTGCCGGCCGGTTGTCAGGCCGCGAGACGCTGGTGTATGACTGGACGGTCGTGATGAACCTGAGCCGCGCTCTCGAGAGCATCTTCCACGCTCACGGCGCCATCCCCCGTGCCCTGTGGAGGAGCGGACGTGCGTTCCAGCCCGTTCACATGCTCATGGAGGTCACATATCGCTGCAATCTGCGCTGCAACTTCTGCCAGTACCTGGACATCATCGAGGGCAAGACCCAGCCCGTCGGGCCGGTGACGGGCGAGATCGCCGGCGAGCACCTCATGAAGCGCATCGACGAGCTGCGCCGCGGCGGGCTCATCACGTTCACCGGCGGCGAGGTGCTGGTGCGCAAGGACTTCCCCGACATCCTGCGACACGCGAGCCGGCGGCACCGCACGCACATCATCTCCAACGGCGCCCTCGTCGACGACGACGTCGCCCGTCTCTACGTCGACCTCGCGCCGGCGCACTTCTGGCAAGCGGGCTTCGTGCTGCTCGGCGTCAGCCTCGAGGGCGACGAGCCGCGTCACGACGCCATCGTCAAGCGCCCCGGCAGCTGGCAGAAAACGATGGACGGGCTGCGAAGCGTCATCGAGAGACGCCGGGCGGCCCGCAAGAGCTACCCCAAGATCCACTTCAACCTGGTCGTGACGAACGAGACCGTGGCGGGCCTCGTCGACGTGATGCACCTCGCCCACGAGCTGGGCGTCGACACGGTGGCGTTCCTCGCCGAGCACGACCTGGTCGGCCACGCCGAGGGCGGCCGCCTCGATCGGCTCGAGGTCGCGCAGCGCAGACCCACCGGCGTCGACCCGACGTTCCTGCGCCGGCAGCTGGTGCGCTGCTTCGAGCTCGAGACGCCGCTCGGAGTCCAGGTACGGCTGAGCCCGTGGGTACCGATCGACGAGTTCGTGCGGCACTATACCGACGACCGCGAGCTCGACCGGGCCAGCTACGTGTGCGAGGCAACCTGGGACCGCGTGGCCGTGTGCGCCGACGGCCGCTACGCTCCCATGTGTCACTACGAGCGCGCCGGTGACGTGCGCCACGACTCGATGCGCGAGATGTGGAACGGGCCCGAGTTCATGAAGTTCCGCCGTGCCCTGCGTCGCGATCGCGTGTACCCGGGCTGCAACGGCTGCTGTAACCTGCGCTACGTGGGGCCGAAGAAGCACGGACTGGCCGGCATCGCCTCGCCGACGGTCACGGCGAAACTTAATTGATTTCGCGCACTTAGGCCCCTCCCTGAAACACTCCCTCTCTTCATCGACGGTCCGACCGACCGGTCGCGTGCACGCGCGCAATGCGGCACATTGAAGTGATCGCCCCCGACTCCAAGATCCGTTTCGCCGCGGCGCTGATCGTCGCCGTGGCCGTCGCCGCCTACGCGAACAGCTTCACGAACCTGTTCAGCGGTCTCGACGCCAAGGAGTCGATCCGCGACAACCCGCACATCCGCAAGCTGTGGCCGCTCACCGAGGCCATGTCGCTGCCGCTGCTGGCCGATACCGAGGGCGCCGACCCCGGCAGCAAGGGCGGCACCGTCGTGCGGCGACCGATCCTGAGCCTCACGTTCGCGCTGAACTCGGTGCTGCTCGGCGGCAGCCCGAACAGCTTTCACGCCGTCAACCTCGCCATCCACGTGGTAGCCGCGTTGCTGCTGTTCGGCATCGTGCGACGAACGCTGCTGTCCGAGCGCTTCGAGGGGCGTTACGGGGACGGGGCGACGTGGCTGGCGATGGCGGCGGCACTTCTGTGGGTCGCCCACCCCGTACAGACCGAAGGTGTCACGTACATCGTGCAGCGTGCCGAGTCGCTCATGGGCTGCTTCGTGCTGGCGAGCCTGTACTGCGCCATACGTGGATTCGAGATCGGCGCCGGCGCTCGCTGGTACGCGGGCTCGGTCGCGGCCTGCGGGCTCGGCATCGCCACCAAGGAAGTGGCGGTGGTCGCACCACTGCTCGTGCTGCTCTACGACGGCACGTTCGTGAGCGGCTCGGTAGCACGGGCTTGGCGCAGACGGCGGCAGTTCTACGTTGCGCTGGCCTGCACCTGGGCGATCCTCGCAGCCCTGATCGTGCTGACGCTCACCGACGTCAGCAGCGACTTCACCGAGGGGCGCAACCTCACCTATGCGCTCACCCAGCCGCGCATCATCCTGCACTACCTGCGCATGGCGGTGTGGCCGCACCCCCTGTACCTCTACGTGAACACGTCGCTGTACGACGGGCTGGGCACACTCGAGCTCGGGGCGTCGGTGATCGTCGTGGCCGCCGCATTCGCGGCCTCGTGCTGGGCCGTGTATCGCCGCCACCCGCTCGGCTTCCTCGGTGCCTGGTTCTTCGTGATCCTGGCGCCGTCCTCCAGCATCGTGGCCGTCAGCGACATCGTACAGGAGCACCGCATGTACCTGCCGCTGGCGGCGATCGTGGTCGCCGTCGTCATGCTGACCGACGCTGTCGTGATCCGCTCGGGCGAGGCGGGCGGCCCCCGCGCCCGCATGACGATCGGAGCCGCCATGCTGGCGGCGGTGGTGCTGGCCTTCACGATGCTCACCCATCAGCGCAACGCGGACTTCCACTCCGAGTTCGGCGCGCTCCACGCCGCCGACCTCGGCGAGGCATTCAAGATCCTCGCCCTGCACTACACGCTCGGCCAGGGGGATCTGCCGACCGAGCTCGCCAGGGCCGAGGCGGTGGTCGCGGCCGAGGGTCCCGATTCCCGCGACCTCGCCTACGCCTACTACCTCCTCGGCACGCACCGCGAGCGCACCGAGCCGGCCTGGGCGGCCCATCAGTTCGAGCGCGCCATCGAGGTGCAGCCCGACCTGGCCACGGCGCACAACAAGCTCGCCGAGACGCTCCTGCGCCAGGGCAAGAACGCCCGCGCCGAGGCGATTCTCGAACGTACGGCACAGCGCTGGCCACGCTTCCTGGCGGCGCGCTACAACTACTCGCGCGCCCTGCTCACCCGCAACCGGCTGGCCGAGGCGCAGGCCGAGCTCGAGGAGATCCTGACGCTCGACCGCAACTTCGCGGCCGCCCACAACGTGCTCGGCGTGGTGGTAGAGCGTCGCGGTGACCTCGAGCGCGCGGTGACGGCGTACCACCGCGCGGTCGCGCTCGACCCGCTGATGGACCTGGCCTACCTGAACCTGGCGCGCGTGCTCGAAGCACAGGGACGCATCGACGACGCGCAGGCCGAGCTTGCGCAGGTCGTGAAGCTGTATCCGGGCAACAAGCAGGCACGCCACGAGCTGGCCCGGTTGCTCGATCTCGGCGGCGACGTGGCCGGCGCACAGGCCGCGCTCGAGGCGGGCGTCGAACGCGCGCCCGACGATGCCAACGCATACGCCAGGCTGGGGGCGTTGCGGGAGAAGCAGGGTGATCTCGCCGGCGCGGAGCAGAAGTATAGCGAGGCGCTCGCGATCAATCCGCGTCACGTCGGCGCTCACAATGCGCTCGGCACCTTGCAGGCGCGCCAGGGCCGCTTCGACGAGGCAGCGCCGCACTTCGAGAGCGTGCTCGCGATGTACCCCGACAACGCCGACGCCCATGCCAATCTGGGCGCGGTGCTGGCCAGCGCGGGGCGCCTCCCGGAGGCATCGACCCACCTCAAGCGCGTGCTGCGGATCGATCCACAGCGGCACCTGGCGAACTTCAACCTGGCGCTGATGTACACGTCGCAGGGTCAGCCCGATCGCGCACGATCGCACTACGAACGCGAGATCGCCATCAATCCCGACCACGCGCTGAGCCACTACAACCTGGCCCTCCTGCTCGAGGCTGCGGGCGACACGCAGAGCGCCGCCCGGCACTACGAGCGTACGGTGGCAATCGCGCCGGGCCTCGACGACGCGCGCAACAGGCTTGCGCGACTGCGCGCGAAGTCACCCTGACCGCGCCGCGTACGGGCGCAGCGAACGCACCGCGAGCGCTCACGCGGTCTCCTCGACCGGCACGGTGAGCTCGGCAACGACCGGCACACCGGAGTTCGAGCCGCGCGGATGCTTCCGTCCGGGGAGTCAGGCCGGCGACGAGTCGGCAGCGAGTATCCAGTGCACGGAGGCCTGCAGGTCGTCGAACACCGGCACCGCGCCGGCCGCGCGCTGCGCGATGTTCGAGAGATCGGCCTCGGTTCGCTTGCCCTTGCCTGTGCGAACGAGCGCGACCTCGACGCCGGCGGCAAGCCCGGCCTCGAGGTCGCGGGGAGCGTCGCCTATCATGATCGACTCGGCGGGCGGGACGCTCGACTCGGCCACAGCCTGAAGCACGAGGCCCGGCGCGGGCTTGCGGCAGCCGCACCCGTCGCCATCGCCGTGCGGACACACCAGCACGCGCTCGATGCGGCCGCCGGCGGCGCGCGCCCCCGCCAGCATGGTCTCGTTCACCGCGTCCACGGCCGCGGCCGTCGCGACTCCGCGCGCCACGCACGACTGGTTCGTGACCACCGATACGCGCACCCCGGCACCGGCCAGCGCGGCCAGCGCCTCGAGCACACCCCGTTCCCACACCCAGCCCGACGGCTCGACCACCCAGCCGGTCGCGGGCTCGCGATTGAGCGTTCCATCGCGATCGAGAATCACGTGCCGATAGCGAGCCATGCCTGCGGATCCCGCGTGCTTGTAGCCGTGCTGGCGCGACACCGCTAGCCGAGACGAGCGCGGCCCCCGCTCGTGTGAACGGGGGCCGCGTGTCGAAGAAGAGCTGGCCTGCTGCGAGGTCTAGTTGTTGACCTCGTTGACGGCCTCACCGGCCGTTCCCGCGCCACCAGCACCGCCGCCGCCGCCTGCGCCACCGGTACCACCGCTGCCGCCTGCACCGACGCCCGAAGCTGCGCTGCCGCCGCCGCCTGCCGATCCGGTACCGCCGCCGATGCCGCCAGGACCGCCTGAGCCTCCCGAGCCGGCCAAGCCCAGCGAGTAGGTCGCGCTGCTGATCGTCGCGGCGCCACTGTTCGTGTACACGCCGTACGCCGAGCCGCCGCCGCGGCCGCCGGTACCACCGGTTCCACCCTGACCGCCGCCGCCGCCGCCGCCACCGCCAGCGCCAACGCCGTCGAGGCAGGTCGGAGACGGACCCGGATGGGCCGGATCGTTCTGGCCGCCGCCGCCGCCGCCGCCGCCGCCGGCCGTGCCGCCGCCGCCGTTCGTGCCGGTGCCGCCCTGGCCACCGTTGAGCCAGAATGTCGAGCGTGTGCCCGCCGAGCCGCCGGAGCCTGTCGAACCGGTCGATCCGGTCGCACCAGCGGTGCCGCCGGTACCCGTGCCGCCGGCCGTGCTGCAGTTACCGCCGGCTCCGCCGCCGCCGCCGGCTCCGCCGCCGCCACCACCGGTCCCACCGGTCTGGCCGGTGCCGTGGAAGCCGCCCGCGCCGCCGCTGCCGCCGCCGTCTCCGGCGCGCGCGTTGCCCGCCGTGCCGCCGATGTTACCGCTAGGCGTGGCGCCGCCGCCCGCGCCCGTGCCGCCGCCGCCGCCGCCGGAGCCGCCAGGACGTGCGCTCGAGCCGTCGGCCAGGCCGGCCGTACCGGTCGAACCTCCAACGCCGCCCGAGCCGTTGCCGCCGCTGCCGCCGCCGGCACCCGGTGCCGCGTCGCCCGGCGAGAACGTCACGTCGCTGAGCGCGTAGCTCGAGCAGCTCGAGCAGTGGAACGCATACGTCGACATGCCGCTGCTGCCGGTGGCGTTGGCCGTGGACAGCTCGAGGCAGTCCACCGTGAACCCGCTCACGCCGCTCAGCTGCATCGCGACGATGCGCTGGTCGACGCTGGCCGAGCCGTCGGGGCTGCTGGCGTTGCGGAAGATCTCCGTGGCCGTACAGCCGGCCGTCTGCGACCAGCCGGCGCCCTTGTCGAAGCCGCCGGCCAGGGTCACGCCGCTGCCCAGCGTCGTGATCTCGCCGCTGATCGTGTACGTGCCGGCGTCCATGCGGACGTCGTGTCCGCTCACGCCCTGACTCAGGCCCTCGGCGAGACTGCACGGGGTGCCCTTCGAGCAGGCCGTCCCGCCGCCGAGGTCATCGACCCACTTGCAGTCGCTGTCGTCGGGGTGAGCGCAGGTACCGGAACCGTTGCACTCGTCGTCGGTACAGGTGTCGCCATCGCTCGTACAGGCCGTACCGGAGGAGACGAAGCCGTTGTCGGTGCAGCCGCCCGAGCCGTTGCAGGTGTCCTGGTTGGTGCAGTCGGTGCCGGTGTCGCCGCACGCGGTGCCGCCCGCCTCGTGGTTGGACAGGCACGTTCCGACGCCGTTGCAAGTGTCCGGATCGGTGCACTCGGTGTCCGAGCCGCTGCCGCACGCGGTGCCGCCCGAGGCGAACCCGTTGTCGGTACAGCCGCCAGAGCCGTTGCACGTATCCTGGTTCACGCAGGCAGTGCCGGTATCTCCGCACGACGTGCCGCCGCTCTCGTCGTTCGCCGAGCACGTACCGGCACCGTTGCAGGTGTCGGGATTGGTACACTCGGTGTCCGCAGCGCTGCCGCAGGAGCTTCCGCTGGACACGAATCCGTTGTCGGTACAGCTACCCGAGCCGTTGCAGGTGTCCTGCACCACGCACTCGGTGCCAGAATCGCCACAGAACGTGCCACCGCTCTCGTCGTTCGCGAGGCACGAGCCAGCGCCGTTACAGGTATCGGGGTCGGTGCACTCGGTGTCAGCACCGCTACCACACGTCGTGCCGCCCGAGAAGAACCCATTGTCAGTACAGCTGCCCGAGCCGTTGCAGGTGTCCTGCACCACGCACTCGGTACCGGTATCGCCGCACGCGGTGCCGCCGCTCTCGTCGTTCGCGAGGCACGAGCCCGCGCCGTTACAGGTGTCCGGATCGGTGCACTCGGTGTCCGAGCCGCTGCCGCACGAGGTACCGCTCGACACGAAGCCGTTGTCCGTACAGCTACCGCCGCCGTTGCAGGTGTCCTGCACCACGCACTCGGTGCCGCTGTCGCCGCAGAACGTACCGCTGGATTCGTCGTTGGCCAGGCACGAGCCTGCGCCGTTACAGGTATCCGGATCGGTGCACTCGGTATCCGCACCGCTGCCGCACGAGCTCCCGCTGGACACGAAGCCGTTGTCGTCGCAGCTCCCCGAGCCGTTACAGGTGTCCTGCACCACGCACTCGGTGCCCGCGTCGCCACACGACGTACCGCTGGACTCGTCGTTGGCCAGGCACGAGCCCGCGCCGTTGCAGGTGTCCGGGTCGGTGCACTCGGTGTCGGAGCCGCTACCGCACGACGTGCCGCTGGACACGAAGCCGTTGTCATCGCAGCTGCCCGACCCGTCGCAGGTGTCCTGCACCACGCACTCGGTGCCCGCATCGCCGCACGACGTGCCGCTCAGCTCGTCGTTGGCCTGACACGTCCCGGCGCCGTTGCAGGTATCGGGATTCGTGCACTCGGTGTCGGAGCCGCTGCCGCACGAGGTACCGCTGGACACGAAGCCGTTGTCGAGACAGCTGCCCGAGCCGTTGCAGGTATCCTGCACGATGCACTCGGTGCCGGTGTCGCCGCACGACGTGCCGCTGGACTCGTCGTTGGCCAGACACGACCCGCCGCCGTCGCAGGTGTCGGGGTTCGTACACTCGGTATCGGAGCCGCTGCCGCACGACGTGCCGCTGCTCACGAAGCCGTTGTCAGTACATCCGCCGCCACCATCACAGGTGTCCTGCACCACGCACTCGGTACCCGCGTCGCCGCACGAGAAGCCCACGCTCTCATGGTTGGGCAGGCAGGTGCCGGCGCCGTTGCAGGTATCCGGATCGGTACACTCGGTGTCCGAGCCGCTGCCGCAGGAGCTCCCACTGGACACGAAGCCGTTGTCTGTGCAGCTGCCGCCGCCGTTGCAGGTGTCCTGCACGATGCACTCGGTGCCCGTGTCGCCGCACGACGCGCCGCTGGACGCATGGTTGTCGGCACACGAGCCGGCGCCGTCGCAGGTATCCGGATCGGTACACTCGGTGTCGGAAGCGCTGCCGCACGACGTGCCGCTGCTCACGAAGCCGTTGTCCGTGCAGCTACCGCCGCCGTTGCAGGTGTCCTGCACCACGCACTCGGTGCCCGCGTCGCCGCAGAAGAAGCCCGAGGACTCGTCACGTGGATCGCAGACACCCGCGCCGTCGCAGGTGTCCGGGTTCGAGCACTCCGAATCGGCAGCGCTGCCGCACGACGTGCCGCTGCTCACGAAGCCGTTGTCATCGCAGCTGCCCGAGCCGTCACAGGTGTCCTGCACCACGCACTCGGTGCCGGCGTCACCGCACGAGAAGCCCGAGGACTCATCGCGTGGATCGCACACACCCGCGCCGTCGCACGTGTCCGGATTGCTGCACTCGGTATCGGACGCGCTGCCGCACGAGGTGCCGTTGCTCACGAAGCCGTTGTCATCGCAGCTGCCCGACCCGTCGCAGGTGTCCTGCACCACGCACTCGGTGCCCGCGTCACCGCACGAGAAGCCCGAGGATTCGTCGCGAGGATCGCACACGCCCGCACCGTCGCAGGTATCGGGGTTCGTACATTCGGTGTCGCTCGCGCTGCCGCACGAGGTACCGCTCGATACGAAGCCGTTGTCGTCGCAGCTGCCCGACCCGTCGCAGGTGTCCTGCACCACGCACTCGGTGCCCGCGTCACCACAGAAGAAGCCCGAAGATTCGTCACGCGGATCGCACACGCCCGCACCGTCGCAGGTGTCCGGATTCGAGCACTCCGAATCGGCAGCGCTGCCGCACGAGGTGCCGTTGCTCACGAAGCCGTTATCGTCGCAGCTACCCGATCCGTCGCAGGTGTCCTGCACCACGCACTCGGTGCCCGCGTCACCACAGAAGAAGCCCGAGGACTCGTCTCGTGGATCGCACACGCCCGCACCGTCGCAGGTGTCCGGGTTCGTGCACTCGGTGTCGCTCGCGCTGCCGCACGAGGTGCCGCTCGACACGAAGCCGTTGTCGTCGCAGCTGCCCGAACCGTCGCAGGTGTCCTGCACCACGCACTCGGTGCCCGCGTCGCCGCACAGGAAGCCGGAGGACTCGTGATTGTCCTCGCACCCACCCGCGCCGTCACAGGTGTCCGGATTCGTGCACTCCGTGTCGCTGCCGTCGCCACAGCTCGTGCCGCTCGCGACGAAGCCGTTGTCGGTACAGCTACCGCCTCCGTCGCACGTGTCCTGCACCACGCACTCGGTGCCGGTATCGCCGCACAGGAAGCCGGAGGCCTCGTGGTTGTCCTCGCACCCCCCTGCCCCGTCGCAGGTGTCCGGGTCGGTGCACTCGTTGTCGGTACCGTCACCGCATCCGGTGCCACTGGACACGAAGCCGTTGTCGGTGCAGCTGCCCGAGCCATCGCAGGTGTCCTGCACGATGCACTCGGTGCCGGCATCACCGCAGGCCAGGCCGCCGGTCTCGTGGTTCGGCTGGCATACGCCGCCGGCATCACAGGTGTCGGGGTTCGTGCACTCGGTGTCGCTGCCGTCGCCGCACGAGACGCCCACAGGATCGGGCGCCAGGCAGTTGTCGGCGGTCTCGTCGCAGCTCTCCAGGCAATCGCCGTCACCGTCGGCGCCGGGGCACGGGTCGCCGCTGTGGACCGAGCACACGCCGCCGAGGCAGGTGTCGGTGCCGTTGCAGAAGATGCCGTCGTCGCAGGGAGCGCCGTCGGAGTCGGGCAGCAGACAGTTGTCGGCCACCTCGTCGCACGACTCGGCACAGTCGCCGTCGCTGTCGACGCCGGGACACGGATCGCCGGTGTGCGTCTGGCACAGGCCGGCCGTGCAGGTGTCGGTGCCGTTGCAGAACGCGGCGTCGTCACACGCCGAGCCGTCGGGGTCGTTCGCCAGACAGTCGTCGGTCGACTCGTCGCACGACTCGGCGCAGTCGTCGTCGCTGTCAGGGCCCGCGCACGGGTCGCCGGTGTGGACGCTACAGGTGCCGCCACCGCAGGTGTCGTCAGCGTCGCCGTTGCAGAACACGCCGTCGTCGCAGGCACTGCCGTCGAGGTCGGCGCCCAGGCAATTGTCGGCCGTCTCGTCGCAGGTCTCCGAACAATCATCGTCGCCGTCGGGCCCCGAGCAGGGATCGCCCGCGTGGACGTTGCAGGCACCACCACTGCAGGTGTCGGCACCGTTGCAGAAGACGGTATCGTCGCAGGGCACGGAGTTGTCCGGGTGCACGCAGGCGCCCACGCCGTCGCAGACGTCGTCGCTACAGATATTGCCGTCGTCGGTGCACGCGGTGCCCACGACGTCCGCACAGACGTCGCCGAGCTCATCGCAGGTGATCTGACACTCGACGCCCGCCGCCAGGCACGGGTCGCCGACATGGACCGAGCAGCTGCCGGTGCCGCAGCTGTCAGTGCCGTTGCAGAACAATCCGTCATCGCAGGGCACGGAGTTGTCGGTGGAAACACACAGGCCCGCCCCGTCGCACGCGTCGTCGGTGCACAGGTTGCCGTCGGTACAGGCCGCCCCGCTCACCTCGTACAGACAGTTCGAGGCGCAGCAGTCTCCGTTCAGGGTGTTGCCGTCGTCACAGTCCTCGCCCACCTCGTGTGAGCCGTTTCCGCACGTGACGGCCAGGCAGCTGTTGTTCGGAAGACCGTCATCGTAGATGTCGCAGTCCTCGTTGAGGCTGTCGGCCGCGTTCTGGGCCTGGCACAGGCGGCAATCGGTGATCTGGTTGTCGCACTCGCTGAAGTTCGAGGCGCCGATGCAGTCGCCCGGGAAGGCAGTGTCGAGGTCGACCAGGGTGGCGGTACAGAACTTGTCGACCGCGCGCTCGAGCCACGAGATGGGCTTGACGATCTTCTGGCGTACGTCGAGCTTGACGTCGACGTAGCAGGCCTCGAGCTGGGCCTGGTTCGTGATCGACCCCTTCTTCAGGCCGGTATTCTTGCACTTCTTGAACTCGACCCGCTTCTTCTTGAGGATTCGCTCGGTCCCGCGCAGCACCTTGAGCTGACACTGGGCCTTGGCGGAATCGACCGACTTGGGCTGTACCGCCGCGTCGATCGCACCGGCGCCGAACAGCTGGAACATCTGCTGCTCCTCGTCGACGATGGCGGCCAGGTTGACGGAGGCTGCGGGCACCACGCCGAAGTCGGGCGTGACGGCCGTGCAGTGGTCGGTCTCTTCTTCGAACGTCTGGGCGGCGGCCTCGGCGATCTTGCCGTCGGGATCGCCGTTCATGCAGTCGAACAAGGTACCGGTGAGCTTGTCCGCGAGTGCGTCGCGCAGGCAGTTCTTGTGAACCTTGGCCACTGCCCGGCCGACGCGGTCGAAGCTCTTGTTCATCTCCTTGATGCACCGTCGCTGGTCCGTCGTCTGGACCTGCGAGAGCGTAGGAGAGGTCACGAGCGCGAAGCTGATGACCGCAAGCACCAACCCCCGGAAAAATGTTTTGGATGACTTCAAGCTCACAGGCGTACTCCCCGAACTACGGCACGGCCCGATCGCGACGCGATCGGGCACGGATCCGTTCCACGAGCTGCTTCAAGCAGTCGGCGCGGCGAATTCGGCCGTGAGCACGGAACGTGCTCGAATGGCTTCCCCCCCAAGATGCGCGGCTCGCGTGTCGGACAGTTAACCGACAAGCGGCCAGCGCGCAGCCCCCCACACCCCGAGTTCGTCGAGAGCGGCTGCTATCGACCCAGGTAGGAGTTATCGCATGTAGGACTTTAGTCCGTCAACGGGATCGGCCCGCCTATTTCGGCCGTCGGCTACGATATGCCCACCTGGGGGTAGGTGCGCGGGCGGTGCTGTTCGGGTCGAATTCGTGGTCGCGCGAGCGCCCACCCATCGCGGGGGGCGAGTAGCCAGCGCTCGCGCTGCCTCGCACAACCCGAACCACCTCGGATGGGGGACGGACCAAACCGCCATCCGAAAAAAGGGGACAGTCCCCTCTATTCGGCGCACTGGCCGGGCTGAAACGAGCGCGGCCCCCGCTCGTGTGAACGGGGGCCGCGTGTTGGAGAAGTAGCCTCGGTCTCGACGGCTACGGGTTGGTGACTTGGTTGACGGCCTCACCGGCCGAGCCGGCACCACCGGCACCACCGCCGCCGCCTGCGCCACCGGTACCGCCGCCGCCGCCCGCGCCGACGCCCGCGGCTGCGCTGCCGCCGCCGCCGGCTGATCCGGTACCGCCGCCGATGCCGCCAGGACCGCCTGAGCCTCCCGAGCCGGCCGAGCCCAGCGAGTAGGTCGGGCTGTTCGTCGCGCCGCTACTGGCGTTCAAGTACTGGCCGTAGACACTACCGCCGCCGCGGCCGCCTGTACCACCGGTACCACCCTGGCCGCCGCCGCCGCCGCCGCCACCGCCGGCGCCAACGCCGTCGAGGCAGGTCGGAGACGGACCCGGATGGGCCGGATCGTTCTGGCCGCCGCCGCCGCCGCCGGCGCCGCCGGCCGTGCCGCCGCCGCCCTCGGTGCCGGTGCCGCCCTGGCCACCGTTGAGCCAGAACGTCGAGCGTGTGCCCGCCGAGCCGGCAGAACCTGTCGAGCCGGTCGAGCCGGTCGCACCAGCGGTACCACCGGTACCCGTGCCGCCGGCCGTGCTGCAGTTACCGCCGGCACCGCCGCCGCCGCCGGCACCGCCACCGCCACCACCGGTTCCACCGGTCTGACCGGTGCCGTGGAAGCCGCCGGCGCCGCCGCTGCCGCCGCCGTCGCCGGCGCGCGCGTTGCCCGCTGTGCCGCCGATGTTACCGCTAGGCGTGGCGCCGCCGCCTGCGCCCGCGCCGCCGCCGCCGCCGCCGGAGCCGCCAGGACGTGCGCTCGAGCCGTCGGCCAGACCGGCCGTGCCAGTCGCACCGCCGGAGCCACCCGTGCCGTTGCCGCCGCTGCCGCCGCCGGCACCCGGTGCCGCATCACCCGGCGAGAACGTCACGCTGCTGAACTCGTAGGACGTGCAGCTTGAGCAATGGAGCGAGTAGGTCGACATGCCGGCGCTGCCGGTGGCATTGGCCGTGGACAGCTCGAGGCAGTCCACCGTCACGCCGCTAACACCGCTCAGCTGCATCGCCACGATGCGCTGGTCGACGTTGGCCGAGCCGTCGGGGTTGCTGGCATTACGGAAGATCTCCGTCGCTGTACAACCCGCCGTCTGTGTCCAGCCGCCGCCCGAGTCGTAGCCGCCCGCAAGCGTCACGCCGCTACCGAGCGTCGTGATCTCGTCGCTGACCGTGTACGTGCCGGCGTCCATGCGGATGTCGTGTCCGCTCACGCCGTCGGTCAAGCCCTGGGCAAGGCTGCACGGGCTGGCCTTCGAGCAGATCCCGCCGGCGCCGCTGGGGCTGACCCACTTGCAGTCGGTGTCGTCGGGATGCGCGCACGTACCGGCACCGTCGCACTCGTCGTTCGTGCAAGTGTCGCTGTCAGCCGTACACGCGGTACCCGAGGCATCGAAGCAGTCGTCAGTGCCCTCGTTGCAGAAGTCGGCGCACTCGCTGCCGCCCGAGCACGGATCGCCCGCGCCGCCGCAGACGCCACCCGTGCAGGTGTCGGTGAGCGTACAGAACAGGCCGTCATCGCACCCGGACCCGTTGGGGTCGGCCAATGTGCACGTGTCGGTTCCGTCGTCACAGCTCTCCGCGCAGTTGCCGTCGCCGTCCGGCCCCGGACACGGATCGCCGACGCCGACGCAGGTACCGCCGCCGTCGCACGTATCGGTCACCGTGCAGAACAGGCTGTCGTCGCACGACGTGGCGACCACGTCGGGTGCCGTACAGTTGTCGGCCGCCTCGTTACACGAATCGTCGCAGTCCGGTCCGACATCGGTGCCCGGACACGGATCGCCGGTGTGCGTGCTGCACGAGCCGAGCGAGCAGGTATCGGTACCGTTGCAGTGCACGCCGTCGTCGCAGACCGAGCCGTTCGGGTCGGCCAGGGTGCAGTTGTCCGCGCCCTCGTCACACGACTCGGAGCAGTTGCTGTCACCGTCGGGGCCCGAGCAAGGATCGCCGCTGCCCACGCAGGTGCCGGCACCGTCGCAGGTGTCGGTGGCCGTGCAGAACAGGCCGTCGTCGCAAGGCGAAACGATGTCGTCGAGCAGGCAGTTATCGGCTACCTCGTCGCACGACTCGGAGCAGTTGCCGTCGCCGTCCGGTCCCGGACACGGATCGCCGGTGTGCACCGTGCAGGCGCCGGCCAGGCAGGTGTCGGTGCCGTTGCAGAACACGCCGTCGTCGCAGGCCGCGCCGTCGGAGTCGGGCAGCAGACAGTTGTCGGCCACCTCGTCGCAGCTCTCGGAGCAGTCGCCGTCGCCGTCCGCGCCGTCGCAGGGAGTGCCACTGCCGACGCAGGTACCGCCGCCGTCGCACAGGTCGGTGAGGGTACAGAACAGAGAGTCGTCACACGGCGTGGCGCCGGCGTCGTCCTCGGTGCAGTTGTCGGCACCCTCGTTGCACGAATCGTCGCAGTCGGGCCCGACGTCGGTGCCCGGACACGGATCGCCGGTGTGCACGGAGCAGGTGCCGCCGCCGCACGTATCGGTGCCGTTGCAGAACACGCTGTCGTCACAGGCCGAGCCGTTCACGTCGGCGAGCAGGCAGTTGTCGAGAGCCTCGTCGCAGCTCTCCGAGCAGTCGCCGTCGCCATCGGGCCCCTCACAGGGGTCGCCGCTGTGCACGGTGCAGGCGCCCGCGCCGTCGCAGGTGTCGGTACCGTTGCAGAACGTGAAGTCGTCGCACGGCACCGTGTTGTTCGGATGGGTGCACGCGCCGGCGCCGTCGCAGACGTCGTCGGTACAGACGTTGCCGTCGTCCGTGCACGGTGTCGCTGCCGGATCCGCACAGGTGTCGGGACCTTCGTTGCAGACGATCTGGCACTCGATGCCGACCGCGACACAGGGGTCGCCGGTGTGCACCGAGCAGGCTCCGCCGCTGCAGGTGTCGCCGCCGTACGGGTCGCCGCTGTCGAGGTCGGAGCCGTCGCCGTTACAGAACACACCGTCATCGCACTGCACGGTGTTGTTCACCGATACGCAGATACCGGCGCCATCGCAGGCGTCGTCGGTACACACGTTGCCGTCGGTACACGGCGCGGCGCTGGCCTCGTAGGAGCAGTTGGCCGCGCAGCAGTCGCCGCCCACGACGTTGCCGTCGTCGCAGTCCTCGCCGACCTCTACCGAACCGTTACCACAGGAGACGCCCACGCAGCTGCCGTTGGGCAGACCGTCGTCGTAGATGTCGCAGTCTTCGTTGATCGCGTCCGCCTGGTTCTGCGCGTTGCACAGACGACAGTCGGTGATCTGGTTGTCGCACTCGGAGAAATCAGAGGCGCCCACGCAGTCGCCGGGGAACGCAAGGTCGAGATCGACGGACTGGCCGTCGCAGTACTTGTCCACGGCCCTCTCGAGCCACGCGATCGGCTTGACGATCTTCTGACGCACGTCGAGCTTGACGTCGACGTAGCAGGACTCGAGCGTGGCGTCGTTCGTGATCGTGCCGTTGCGGATGCCCTTGTCCTTGCAGAGCTTGAACTCACGACGCTTCTTCTTGAGGATTCGCTCGGTGCCTCGCAGCACCTTGAGCTGACACTGGGCCTTGGCCGGATCGGCCGACTTCGGCTGTACGGCAACGTCGATCAGGCCGGCGCCGAAGAGCTGGAAGATCTGCTGCTCCTCGTCGATGATGGCGGCCTCGTTCACGTCGACCGAGGCCGTGAACCCGAAATCGGGAGGCGAGGCGGTGCAGTGCTCCGCCTCTTCCGCGAACGTGCGCGCAGCCTCTTCGGCGATCTTGCCGTCGGGGTCGCTGTTCATGCAGTCGAACAACGTGCCCGTCAGCTTGCCGGCGAACGCATCGCGCAGGCATAGCTTGTGGACCTTCGCCACCTCGCGTCCCACGCGGTCGAAGGACTTGTTCATTTCCTTGATGCACTTGCGCTGATCCTTGCTCTGGACCTGCGAAAGAGTCGGCGAAGTGATCAGGACGAAGCCTATCGCGACGAGTGCAAAGCTGCGGAAGATAACTCTCGACTTTAAAGCCACGTTGCGTCTCCCCTCTTGGATATCGAGCCAGAACCTGCGTGCGTCCCCTCCGGGTGTGGCCGATCCGACGTACCACTCCCCAGACGCACGGCCCCTGATAGTAGAGCTTGGCCAGTCTTATCGCATGTACGCCTTTGGTCGGTCAACAAGAAAGCGAGCATTCGGGGGTCGCCTGTGCCGGCTTCCCCGTCCGGGTGACTCGTCTGCTCGATCGAGCACCCCACGCGAGCCGACACAGCCGGGTTCGGCCCGGTCCCGGACGGCCGCGGACCGCACACCGATGCCCCCCGCACGAGGGGCAAGCGCCGCACGGCGCACGATCCCCCCCCGGCTGGGTGTTCCTTAGTGAGCTATAAGGCAGCCACGGTGCCATCAGGGGGCCGCGCTGAGCACCAGCGACAGGTCGTCGGCGTAGGCGTCGTTCACGCCGCCGGTGTCGCGGGTGGCCAGCAGCTCGAGCCTGACGCGGCGGGTCCCGGCGGGGACGTCGCCGCCGGCTTGGCGCAGCAGCATCGAGGTGAGATTGCCGCGGTCGGCGGCCGAAACCGGGCCGACCTTGTCCAGACCCACCACCGTGCCACCGGCGTCGAGGAACAGCGCCGTGAGCTCGGCGCGGTCGTTCTGGCTGCCGAATCCTCCGAGGTAGGCCGACAGGTCGTAGTCGACGTTGCCGGCGTCGACGTCGCCCTGCACGTCGGCGATGTCGACGGTCTGCGTGATCGTCGTCGAGCCGGCGTCACCGCCCACGAAGAAGTTCGAGCCACGGGCAGGCGGACCCGGGTCGCCCGGGCCGATGAAGCCCGGCGATCCGTACAGCACGACCGACGCCGAGTTGATGTCGAGCCAGCCGGCGATGCCGGCACCGATCTGGTCGCCGCCGTTGCTGCCGTCGTTCGTGACGCCGCTGTAGCCGGAGCTGTACTCGGCGTCGCCGTTGAACACGAGATTCTCGCCGTACACGGTCTGCGTGGGCAGCCCGGCCGCGCGCCCGTCGAGCTCCCAGGCGGGGTCGATCGACACACCCATGTGAACGAGCGCGGTGGCCGCGACGTCGACCACACCCGGCGGCTGATGGATGACGCCGCCCTGCTTGGCCGACGGTCCGCTGGCTATGTAGTAGATCGTGCGATGCTCGGGAACGTCCGATCCGTGCAGGATGAACGTCCCGCCGTGATCGGTCGACGACAGCACGAGCCAGTCCTCTTCGCCGGCGATCACGCCGGGGCGGGCGTTCAGCGCGGCCATGATCGAGCCCACGCGCGAGTCGGTGTTCTCGATGGCGTTGATGTACGACGAGTTGCCCGGGTCGAAGCAGCAGCTGTGGCCCGCCGCGTCGACATCGTTGAACGCCACGAAGATCACGTCGTCGTCGTGGTTCAGCAGGCGGTCGACGGCCTGCGTCACCAGCGTACCGTCGGACACTCCGTCCACCTCGTAGTTCGCGCCGCTGAGGATCTCGTCGTTGATCGGCGACCAGTTCGCCAGCGAGGTGGTGAACTTCATGGGCATCTGCTGCTTCAGCAACGTGAAGAAGTGCGGGTAGTTGCCGTAGTTCGACCCGGAGAACGTGTTGTCGTCGACGCCGTGCTTGTCGCGCCACACGCCGGTGAGCATGCTCGACCAGCCCGGACCGCTCCACGTCTCGTCGCCGGTCTGCGCTGCGAAGCTGGCCGCGCCGTCGGCGACGAGCTGGTCGAAGTTCGGCGTACCGGCCACCTGCAGGGCGTCGGGACGGCAGCCGTCGACCCCCAGGATCAGCACCTTCTTGACGGGCGGCACGGCCGACTTCGGCAAGAACACGGGCAGGCCGCCGGCGCCCGCGTCGCCGAGCAGACGAAACGCCGCCGCGTCGAACGAACCGTGGCTGCCGCGCGCCGCGAACAGCTCGAGCTGCGCGCTACCGGAGCGCTCGAATGCCACCAGGCGAACATCGTACAGGCCGGGTGAAGGCGCGTTGAACACGCCGAACGTGTCGTGCGCGCCGGTGCCGCTGACGTCGTCGACGATCACGTCGACGCCGCCCACTGTGAGTCGCGCGCCGTCGTCGACGTGGACTCCGAACGTCCAGGTTCCCGCGTGCGGCAAGAGCACCACGCCGACCGCCTCCACGGCGAAGTCGTCACCGCCACCACCCGGGTAGCCTGCGGTCGCACCGTAGTGGCCGGTGCCGCCGCCGTCGGCGAAGTCGATCACGGCCACCTGATCGGTCGCCTCGCTCTCCGCGCCGGTACCGGCCAGAACCGCGTCGGCCCCGGCAAGGCTCGACACCGCCGAGCCGGCGACCACCTTGCGCACCGAGAACACGTCGGACGCGTGTACCGCGAGTCCGCCGGAGCCGGTGTCGCCGACCAGGCGCTCCTCTCCGTTGAACACCGTGCTCGTCCCCGTCTTCGCGTAGAGCTCGACGAAGCGATCACCGCCGCCCTGGAACTGCGTGAGCCGGAACGGATAGGAGCCTGCAGCAGCGAATCGCACCACCGTGCCGGTGTCGCTGCCGCCGGTGATTCCGGTGAACTCGGACACCACGGGCAGGCCCGGGCCGAGACGAAGGCGGAAACCGTCGTCGCTGTTGACGCCCACCACGTAGTCTCCGGCCACCGGGATCTCGATCATGCCGGTCGCCTCGAGCGCCTGGTCGGTGCCGACAGCACCCGGATAGGCTGCCTTGCCGGCCGCGCTGAAGTGGCCGGCGACGTTGCCGTGATCGACACGCGCGTACACTCCGCGGCCGTCACCGGCCAGCACATCGGCGGCGAGCGCCGTCTCCGCGGCATCGATATCGATGAGCCCCGCCGAGTTCGAGACCACAACGCGCACGCCCGCCTGCGCGCTCGCCGTGAGCGCGAGCAACGGCGGGTGCGAGCAGGCACCTGCACCGTCACACTGGTCGGAAGTCTCCGCGTCGCCGTCGTCGCTGCACACGGTTCCGAGCGCCACGGCGCAGGTCGTGACCAGCTCGTCGCAGGTGTCGTCGCACTCGGCACCGCCGGTGCACGGATTGCCGTTGCCGAGACAGCCACCGGCGCCGTCGCACAGATCGGTCGCCGTACAGAACAGGCCGTCCTCGCACAGGGTGCCGGCCAGATCGGGCGCCGTGCAGGAATCGCCGCCCTCGTCGCAGCCCTCCGCGCAGTCGCCGTCGCCGTCGGCGCCGGGACACGGGTCGCCGCTGCCGGTGCAGGCTCCGGCGCCGTCGCAGGTGTCGGTCTGCGTGCAGAACAGACCGTCATCACAGCCGGTGCCGTCCGGCGAATGACAGTCGTCGGCCGCCTCGTCGCACACGTCGTCGCACTGCGCACCGCCCGAGCACGGATCGCCTGCCCCGACACACGAGCCGTTGCCGTCGCACTGGTCCGTCGCGGTGCAGAACGCGCCGTCGTCGCAAGGCGTTCCGGCCGCGACGTCGCAGCCCTGCTGCCCCTCGTCGCAGACGTTCGAGCACTGCGCACCGCCGCTGCACGGATCACCGGCATGAACCGCGCACGATCCGCCCGCGCAGCCGTCGGTGCCGTTGCAGAACACACCGTCGTCGCAGGCGGCCGAGTTCGCGGTCGTCACGCAGGTACCGGCGCCGTCGCACAGGTTGTCCGTGCAGACGTTGCCGTCGTCGGTGCAGGCGCTGGAGGCCGCCTCGAACGCACACACCGGCGAGCAGCAGTCGCCGGGATCGTTGTTTCCGTCGTCGCAGTCCTCGCCCGCCTCCACCGAGCCGTTGCCGCACGAGGCCGGGACGGTGGTGGTCGTGGTCGAGCTGGTCGACGTGGTCGTGGTGCTGGTCGAGGTGCTCGTCGACGACGTGGTGGTGGGCGAGGTGACGGTGGTGGTACTCGAGGTGGTGGTCGTGCCGCCCAGGGTCGTGGACGTGGACGGCGACGGCCCACCCGGACAGCTGGCGCCGCCGAGCCCGTCGTCGATCGTATCGCAGTCGGCGCTCACCGCATCGATCGCCGACAGCATGAGGCAGGCGCGGCACCTCGCGCGCGCCGAGACGCAGCCGGCGACCGACGGCGCCCCGGCGCACTCGCCGGGGAACACGGCATCGAGGCCCGCGCCGGGCAGCGGGCACTTGCGAACGACGATCCGGGCCAGCTTGAGCTCGGCCCTGGCCACCCGTCCGCGCTCGTCGATCGTGATGGCGTCGGCACAGTCGGCGAGCGTGGCGCTCGACGTGATCGACGCGTCCTTCAGGCCGCGCTTCTTGCAACCGACGAACTCGGCGAGCGCCGCGCCGACGACCTTCTCGTAGGCCTTCTGCGTCTTCGACTGGCAGCCGGCGCCGACGGCGTCCACGGCCTTGAGGATCACGGCCGCGTCGAGATCGGGGCCGAACACGTCGGCGGCCAGCGCCAGCTCGCCGTCCGTCGCAGCGGCGTTCGTGGCGGCCGCACCGCTGAAGCCGAAATCGGGCGACACGAGGCAGCGGTCGGCATCGGTGCTCACGACGCGAGCCGCCGCCCGCGCCACCTTGTCGTCGGCGGCCACACAGTCGCCGACCCCCTGCCCGCCCGGCAGCAGCCCCTTGGCGGCGTCCTTCAGGCAGCGACCCAGTGCCGAGCCCTGGGCCCTGGCGACCTTGGAGCCGGCCTTGTTCACCTTGTCGATGCAGGCAGCCTTGTCGCTCGACTGGATCTGCGCGTACGCAGAAGCCGCGGGGAACAGCGCGCCGACCGCGGCGACGGCCAGCCACGCGATTGCTGAGCTCTTGAGACGATTCGTCATGCGGCGTCGGAGAGGGTACGGCGTTATGGCACGGCCGGCGATCGATCGTCAACGCGAAAGCGCCGCCCCGCGCTCGTCGCCGGCGAGGCCCCCACCCCGGCTGGGGGTGAGCCGTCGCACCCCTCAGGGCGCGGCGATGACGAGGAACTGGTTCGGTGCGACGTCGGACTGGATCGTGGTGGCACCACCGGGCCAGTCGACGCGCAGCTCGTCGATGCTCGACGCGTCGCCGAGGCCGAAGTGGGCCACGGCCGGGTTCTGCGAGACGAAGTTGCTGCCCGCATGGATCTCGCGCATCTGCGTCTGTGCGCCGACGGTCACGCTCACGCGCGCCCCGACGGCCTCGCTGTTGGGCGGCTCGCCGGCGAGCCTCACCTGCAGGAAGCCTCCGTGTGCACCGCCGTCGTTGCGGTACAGACGCGACTCGTCGCCCTCGCCGTTGGCGATGAAGATGTCGACGTCGCCGTCGCGATCGTAGTCGAAGCAGACGATGCCGCGGCCCTGGCGCCGATCGTCGATGCCCAGCTCGAGCGAACGCTCGGTGAACGTGCCGTCGCCGTCGGCGACGAAGAGCCTCGACGGATCGTCGTGGAACTCGGCGGTGACATCCACGCCGGCGTCGAAGCCGTTGACGTGGAACAGATCGAGATGCCCGTCGAGGTTGAAGTCGGCGAAGCAGCTCCCCCAGCCCCAGTAGCCGCGACGCACGCCGGCCGCGTCGGTCACGTCCTCGAACGTACCGTCGCCCAGATTGCGGTACAGCCGGTTGCCGGTCACGCCCCAGTTCCCCTCGGCCTCGCCGCTGGGATCCCAGATGCTGGAGATGAACCAGTCGAGGTCGCCGTCGTTGTCGTAATCGGCCACCGCCGAGCCCATGCCGTTCTCGGAGCTGTTCACCGCCGATGTCGCCTCGGTGAACGTTCCGTCGCCGTCGTTCAGGAAGTACTGCTCGGTGCCGAAATCGGACACCACCAGCAGGTCCGAGCGGCCGTCGCCCGACACGTCGGCGAACGTCGCTGCGAACGTCCACGTGAAGCCGAACTCGTCCTCGCCGAACAGGTCGAGGCCCGCGTCGTCGGTGGCCGCGGTGAACGTGCCGTCGCCGTTGTTGCGCCACAGGTGCTCGGTGGGCGGGAACTGCGGCAGGACGTCGGAATCGACCGAGCCCCAGTGAGCGACGAACAGGTCGAGGTCGTCGTCGCCGTCGTAGTCGCCGAACGACGAGCCCAGATTGCTGTACGCAGACACCAGGCCCGCTGCGGCGCTGAGATCCTCGAACGTCCCGTCACCACGGTTGTGGAACAGCACGAGGGGCGAGCCCAGGTGGCCGCCGACGAGCAGGTCGAGCCAGCCGTCGCCGTCGTAGTCGGCGAACGTGGGGCCGCTGTCGATCGCGCCGGTCGAGGCCACACCGGCGATCACCGTGGTGTCCTCGAACGTCCCGTCGCCGCGATTGCGAAGCAGGCGGCTCTGACCGAGCTCGCCTCCGACGACGTACAGATCAGGCCAGCCGTCGCGGTCGTAGTCGCCGGCGGCCACACCCGCGGAGATCACCAGCACCTCGAAGTCGAGACCCGACCGCCCGGTGAAGTCGGCCAGGTAGGCGGCCTGCACACCGGCCGCTGCGGTCACGTCGGTGAATCGCCACGGGCCTGGTGGATCGGGACAGGTGCAATCGAACCGGCAGGCACCGAGGCACGCCCCGTCCCGCGGAGCATCGCATTCCTCGCCCGCGTCCAGCACACCGTCACCGCAGCCGGTGTCGACACAGGCCAGCGAGCTGTCGCGACCGATGGCGAGGCTCGCCGCGCACACGGCGCCGGTAGCCGTGACCTCGTTGCCGAGGCGCACGCGCGCGGCCTGTGCGAACATGAAGCCGTGCAGCGCGGCGCCGTTTCGCACCCGCACCGAGCGTCCGGCCACGTTCAGCGTCGGCGCAGCGCCGCCGGCGACCGGCTCGATGCGCGCCCGCTTGCCCAGCTTCAGGCGCCCGCTCACGTTGATCGTGCTTGCCGGACCGCTGCCGGCTCGTACGATCGCATCGGTGCCCAGCTTCAAGACGCAGAACTCGTGGGTGCCCTGGGCGAGCTCGAGCGTGCCGCGGCGATGAAGCGAGACGCGGCCGTACGAGCCCGGCGCGAGCGGACCGACCGTGGCGCCGGAGGCAACGACCAGGTCGGGCCCCGAGCATTGCGTGGCGGCCGGCATCGGGCAGTACGGCTCCACCAGCGGTAACGTGACCGTCGCCTGCGTCCCGCGCACCTCGGCGCCGCTGCCGGCATCGACGTCGTTGGCGAGCACGTCGAATACGCTGGTGCCTGCGCGCAGCGTCACCGAGTCGCCGGCCACGCGCGTGCCGTCGCTCATGAGCACCGAGCAGTCGAGTCGCGCATCGCCGCCGGCGTCGTTGGCGACGAGGTCGCCGGCGCTGCTGGTGCGTGCCCCCACACGCACGCGATCAGCGCCCATGAAACGACACGCGGGCGGCTCGGCCGACGCCTCGACGGTGGCCACTGCCGTTACGAGCGCGGCAACGACCACGCCTGCACAGCGCTCACGCATGGGCGCAACAGTAGCGCCGCGGGCCGACACGGGTCAATGCTCCAAACGGGGGCGTGCGACGCGCCACCCGGTGGGCCGCATCCGACCGTCTCGCCTGGAAGTGAACGGCCGCCACTGTTACCAGGGGCGATCGGGACGCCCGGCCTGTAACCGACGCCCATCGGCGTTCGTAGGCAACTGAGGACGATAACGGGCACCACCGCCCTGCCAGTCACATGGAGGCTCGCACGATGAATCGGATCCACTACACGGCAGCGATCGCCCTGGCGCTGATGCTGAGCGGCACGGCTTGCAAGTCGGATACGACCGGACTGGGCCTGGTAACGGTCCCCGAGCTCGCCTCCCTTATAAAGGAGAGCTCGGCGGTGACGGTCGTAGACGCCAACGGCGGGAGCACTCGCGACGAGTACGGCGTGATCCCGGGCGCGGTCCTGCTGACCAGCGGCTCGGGCTACGACGTGGCCGGGGAACTGCCGGCCGACAAGGCCGGCTCGCTGGTCTTCTACTGCTCGAGCGAGATGTGCTCCGCCGCGCCGCGCGCGGCGCGCCGCGCCGTCGAGGCCGGCTACGGCAACGTCTCGGTACTGCCCGCCGGCATCAAGGGCTGGGTGAAGGCCGGGCACCACGTCGACAAGCCCCCGCTCGGATAGCGTCCGAGAAAAAGGGACTGTCCCCTTTTTGGGCGGGTCAGTCTTCGTCTTGGTCGAGGGCGACGGAGTTGATGCAGTAGCGCAGGCCGCTGGGATCCGGGCCGTCGTCGAACACGTGGCCGAGGTGAGCGTCGCACTCGCTGCACATCACCTCGGTACGGGCCATGCCGTGGCTGCTGTCGGCTTCGGTCTGCACGCTGCGCTCCTCGACCGGCGCGTAGAAGCTGGGCCAGCCGGTTCCCGAGTCGAACTTCGTGTCGGCACCGAACAGTGCGTTCCCACAGCACCGGCACCGATACGTGCCGGGCTTCTTGCTGTCCCAGTAGCGACCGCTGAAGGGCCGCTCGGTGCCCTTGTCGCGGCACACGTCGTACTCCTCGTCGCTCAGCTGCTCTCGCCACTCGGCGTCGCTCTTGCTCACCTTCGCCACGGTAGGACCTCCCGGCCGATCCACGCCGGTGTAACACCGCACCGAGCGTGAAGCCACGAGCCACGCGGCCGGCCGCGGCGGTGGATCGAGGCCGCGCCGACACGTATACATTCGCCGGGCCCGAGGCCGACGGCCGCGGCGCATCACGAGGAGACAGCGATGTTCGAGTTCCTGTGCGGCGAAGGCGAGTGCTCACCGGCCCTGCGGCTGGCCCAGATCCTGACGTCGGTGCTGCTGGCCGTGCTCTTCCTGCAGTCGGGCGTCGACAAGGTCGTCGACCGCAAGGGCAACCTCGAGTGGCTCACCGGTCACTTCGCAGCCTCACCGCTGGCCGGAGTCGTTCCGCTGATGGTGACCGTCGTGACGGTGACCGAGCTGCTCGCCGGCGCGCTGGCCGCCCTGGGCGCGATCGTGCTGCTGCTGCTCGGCAGCGAACAGCTGGCGCTCGCCGGCGTCGTGATGTCGGCGGTGAGCCTCATCATGCTGTTCTTCGGGCAGCGCCTGGCCAAGGACTACGAGGGAGCGGCGGTGCTGGCCTCGTACTTCACGCTCACCATGGTCGGCCTGCTGCTGTTCGCCTGAGCCTCCGGCGCGTCGCCCGCAGCGTGATGGGCGCTACACGTCGGCGGGCAGCCTGGCGAGAAGCTGGTACGTCGCGATCTGCTCGAAGCCCATGCGACGGTAGATCGGTTCGCCCATCGGCGAGGCCTGCAGCGACACGGCGCGCGCGCCGAGCTCGAAGCCCATGTTGCTCACCAGCCGCGTGCACAGCTCGGCGAGCCCCTTGCCCCGCGCCGAGCCGACGGTGCTCACCCAGTAGATGCCGGCGATGCCGTGGCTCAGGTGCACGAGCGCGCACGAGGCCGGCTGACCGTCGAGATACGCCACGACGCCACGGATGTGCGGCGCCAGCAGCATGGTCTCGTTCTCGAAGATCCGGCCGGTCACCGCCTGGGGAATGCCGTACGTGGTCCACGCGTCCTGGGCCACGCGCTTGAAGTCCTCGAGCCCTGCCGGCTCGTCGACGGTGCGCACCTCGACGCCCTCGGGCGGCTCGGCATCTGCCAGCGGCGCGCCGAGGATCATCTCCGGCGGCGAGATGAGCGGTACCAGGCCGACATCGCTGCCGGCCTGACGCATGTCGTCGTCGCCCGACGAGTTGCACAGGATCAAGGTGAAGCCGTGCTCGTGCGCCAGGTAGAAATCGTTCATCACACCGAGCGCGAGCCCGGCGCTGAGCGACGGATCGAGGCGGGCGGCGTTGTTCACGATCGGGTGCTCGTCGGGCCCCAGCATCAGACACACGCCGTCTTCTTCGATGATCGAGCCGCCGCACGCACGCGTCTGCTCGCGCATCGCCTCGATGTAGTTGAGATCCGCCAGCATTATCAGTTCGTCGCGCTTCATCCCTGCTCTCCTCCGTGATCCGACGCCGAATTATCCCAGCGCCTGGCCTGACGCCAAGGTACCGACAACATGGATGAAATAACCTCGCATTCAGGACGGCGGCGCGCCGACGCGCAGCTCGAAGACGCGCACGGCACCGTCGCGCAGCACGTGGACGGTGCGGATCTCGTCGACGAGCGACGTCATCACCCACTCGCGAATCCGGTTCGGCTCGGTGAAGTAGTCGCCGGGCGGGCCGAGCACGATGTCGCCCACCTCGAGACCCGCGTCCTGGGCCGGCGAGCCGGGGTACACGCGGCTCACGACCACCGCACCGTCGGCCAGGCCGAGGCTCGCGCGGGCGGCCGGATGAACGAGCTTGTAGTCGAGCCCGAGCCAGCCCGGCAGCACGGTGGCGAGAAGCTGGAGCTCCTCGTCCAGCGGCGGGTACGGCGGCGACTCGAGACGCGCCCTGCCCAGCGGCCGAACCCGCGGCCCGAGCGAGAGGTCCTCGCATGCCACCAGGCGCTCGAACGCGCCACGCTCGGCGGTGGTGCCGACACGGTCGACGTAGACCTGGCCGGCGATGCGTGTGAGCAGCATCCTCATGCGCAGCGTCGCGCCGAGCCGCACCTCCATCCGGTAGCTCGCCGCGGCGGCCTCGCGTGCCATCACCCGCAGCAGGCCCAGGCGACGGCTCCGGTCGGTGTCGGTGGCCGTGAACTCGTGCACGTCGGCGAGCAGCAGCTCTAGGGTCTCCGCCTTCTCCTCGGGCTCGAAGCCGTCGAGGAAATCGGGCACCGCCACCTCGCGCCAGTCGGGGCTGGCATCGAGGAAGTGCGCGAAGTTCTCACGCTTGAGCTCCTGCAGCGCCGTGCGCCAGCGCCCGGCCGAATCGTCGAGCTCGTCGCGAAGCTCGGGCAGGTGACGCGAGCGCTGCTCGAGCTCGGCCAGGGAACGCGGGCCGAACGAGCCGTAGGCCCGGCCGAGGCGGTCGATCTCGTCGAACGCCGGGCGATAGTGCAGCTCGTCGGCCCACGCCTGCTCCAGCAGCTCGTCGACCACGGCGTCGATCGCAACGCCGCGCGCGCGAGCGATGCCGGCCAGCAGTCGCTGCAGGTAGTGGTCGGAGGTGCGGTGCGGGACGTCGGGTGTGCGGTCGTCGAGCAGCACGGTGGCGTGCGCGTCGACGAATCGCCGAGACAGGCGCAATCCCTCGATGAAGCGAAACGAGTGGCCCACGTTGTCGCGGCCGCGGTTCTCGGCGTAGCACCCGTACGCGAACCGACCGGCCGGCGCCGAGAAGTAGCCGCACACGCTGCCGTCGATGCCCGCAGGGCTCCCGTACACCAGGTTCGCGAACGAGCCGGAGAAGCACTGTGACATGAGCAGCACCACACGCACGCCGTCGGGCACGACATCGAGAGCACGCCGGAGCTCGGACACGCGCAGGTTCTCGCCCCACATCACGATCGCGTTGTCCGACAGGTCGGCGCCGTTCTTCCAGCCGTGGTCGGTGACGTACACGAGCAGCGTGTCGCCTGCGCGCATGGCACCCGCCGCACCCGCCAGCCACGCGGACAGCGCCTGCTTGCTGGCCGGCTCGAGAGCGACGCCCGCGACCTCGGTGTTGCGGAGGTAGACTTCCGGCCGCAGCGCGCGCGCCACGGGCAGCCCCTCGATGAGCCAGTGCTGCTCGTCGTCGACCGCGTCGATCACCGCCAGGTCGGGCGCCGGGTCGGCACCGTCGCTGACGAACACCGCCACCTCGTTGCGGGCCACGCCGCGAGCTTCGAGGAGCGAGACCAGCTCGCGCACGTGCAGCAGGTGCGACTGGTAGTTGCGCTCGGCGCTGCCACCGCCGTTGATGACAACGGTCCACAGGCGCGGTGCTTCCGTGCCGACCTCGGCCGCGTCGACGGTGCGCCGCGCCACAGCCGTTCCGCGAGCCGGGTCGCCCCCCTCCCCTTCGCCCATACAGCCTGGCACGACCAGCACCAGGATCGCTGCGAGGCCCAGACGAGCAGCCACACGCACGCGCGAGCGAGCCGGCGCGTGGACTCGAGGGCCGTTCCGGCTATTTAGCTCGGCCATGCGCGCAGCCGTCCTGCTCTCGGCGTACTGGTTCTTCCTGCTCGGCGGCCTCGGGACATTCTTTCCGTTTTATAGCCTGTACCTGAACGAGAACGCAGGCCTCAGCGGCTCGCAGGTGGGCCTGGTGATGGCCGTCATGCCGCTGGTCGGCATCGTTGCCCAGCCGCTGTGGGGCCAGGTCGCCGATCGCACGGGCTCACGCACACGCGTCCTCGCGGTTCTGTCGCTGGGCGCATCCGCGGGCTTCGCGCTGCTCTACACGGCACACGACTTCGCCTCGCTGCTGACCCTGACCGCCGTGCTCGCCGTGTTTTCGTCGGCGACCATCCCGACCTGCGTCGCGGTGTCGATGGCGCTGCTCGGTGAACGCGGCCCGTACGCGTTCGGGCTCGTTCGCGCGTGGGGAACGGTCGGCTTCTTGATCGCCGTCGTGAGCTTCCCGCTGCTACTGGACTGGATCGGTGGGCGCGGGCAGCCGGTCGCGACGTCCGCGCTCGCCACTCCGTCGGAGCCCGCGCTCGCGTGGATGCTCCCGGTGACCGCTGCGTGCTACGCAATGGCCGCGCTGCTCGCAACCCGGCTTCCCTCGCGCGGCTCGGTGGCCAGTCGCGCCGGACGTGGCGAGGTCGGGCTGCTGCTCCGGCACCGACCGTTCCTGCGCCTGCTGGCGTTCATGTTCCTGTGCTACCTGTTCCTGCAGGGGCCGATGGTGATGTTCCCGCTCTACGTGCGCTCGCTCGGCGGCTCGGTCGATATGGTGAGCCGCATGTGGGTGCTGATGCTGCTGCTGGAGATTCCGCTGGTGGCACTGTCCGGTGCCGGCTTCCGTCGCCTCGGCGGCCGCGGGCTGCTGGCCGTGGGCGTGGCCTCGGGCGCCGTACGCTGGCTCGTGTCGGGGCTGGCCGACGAGTTGTGGCTGATCTACGCCGTGCAGGTTCTTCACGGCGTGAGCGTGGTGGGCCTCATCATCGGCGGGCCGCTGTACGTCGAGGCCGTCGTGCCCGAGCGCCTGCGCTCCACCGGCCAGGGCGTGCTGTCGATGATGGGCATCAGTCTGGGCGGCATCCTCTCGACCCTGGCATCGGGGGCGCTCGTCGACCGGGTAGGCGCCAGCGCGCCCGCGGTGGCCGGCGGCGTCGGCGCGCTCGTGCTCACCGCGTTGCTACCGTGGATGGTCCCGGCCGCTCGACGCGCCGACTTCGGACCGACGCGACCGGCCGGGCCTGCAACGGCAGAGATCCTGTAGCGCAAACCGCGGGCAGTGGTACGGACGGGTGCAGCAGGTGCACCGCGTTCGCTCACCCGGCGTCGGCCGCGACGCGCAGCGCATCATCGAGGCTCGCGCGGGCGGCGATGAGATCGGAGTACTGGAACAGGTAGCGCGGCCGCTTGAACGCCACCACGCCCGAGAGCATGCCGGCGCGGCCGTACAGCGCGACGAAGCGCCCCTGTTCGGGCGTTCCGTGCACGATGTGGATCTCGTCGTCACGCCGGATGCGGCCCGCGATCTGGATCTTCGCCTTGTACTGGTCCGACCACACGTAGGGTACGGGCGCGAACGGCTCGGCGCCCGTGTCGCCCGCCAGCAGACGCCGTGCGGCCGCGACCCCCTGCTCGACGGCGTTGGTCCAGTGCTCCACGCGCATCGTCTCGCCGAACAGCGGGTTGTGCCAGCGCGCCACGTCACCGGCGGCAACCACGCCGGCCGAACCGGTGGCAAGCGTGGCGTCGCAGACCACACCGTTGTCGAGCGCCAGCCCGGACCCCTCGAGCCACGACGTCTCCGGCTTCACGCCTATGCCCACGACGACCACGTCGGCGTCGACCGCCGAGCCGTCGCTCAGCCGCACTCGCTCGACGCGCCCGTCGCCCTCGACACCTTCCACGCCGACGCCGCAGCGCAGGTCGACACCCTCGCTGCGATGCAGATCGGCCAGCACCAGTCCCATGCGTTCACCGAGCGCGTGCGCCAGCGGCACGGGCTGCGGCTCGATCACGACGACGTCGAGGCCGACGGCGCGCGCCGAGGCGGCGACCTCGGCGCCGATGAAGCCGGCGCCGACCACCGTCACCCGCGCTCCGGCCTCGAACGCGGCCCGTATGGCGAGCGCATCGTCGAGCGTTCGCAGCGTGAAGACCCCGATCGTGCGCTCGACGCCCGGCAAGGTGCGAACGCTCGCGCCGGTAGCAATGACGAGCCCGTCGTAGGGCAGCTCGGCACCGTCGTCGAGCGTGACGGTCCTCGAGGTCGGGCTCAGCGCGATCGCGCGACGGCCGAGCAGCAGGTCGACCTCGAGCGCCTCGTACGCGTCGCTGCGATCTTCATCGCGTCGCAGCGCCAGTCGCTCCGGACCCCACTCACCGCGCAGGATCTCCTTGGAGAGCGGCGGGCGGTCGTAGGGAAGATGAGGCTCGGCGCCGACGAGCGTCAGGTGTCCGTCGTATCCGTCGGCGCGCAGGGTCTCGACGGCCCGCAGCCCGGCGAGCGAGGCGCCGACGACGACGATGCGCTCGAGCGATGACATGTCAGACGGGAACGCCGCGTCGGTGCGCGCGGACTACAGCGCCCGCGCGGCAGGGATCACTTCCTCGGCAAATCCCTGTAGCTGGTCGTGGTCGTAAGGCGGGATGAGCATGAAGATGAAGTGCGTGCAGCCCACCTCGACGTACTTCGCGATGCGCTCCAGGCACTCGTCACGCTCGCCCACCATCGTCTGCTCTCTTGCCTGCTCCGGGTCGAGACCGAACGCTCCGGCGAGGAGCTGCAGCACGAGGTCCTGCGTCTCCTTGTCGGCCGTATAGCACACCGGCATCATCACCGTCTTCTCGATCTCGTCGGGGTCGCGCCCCACCGCGTCGCAGTGCTCGCGCAGCACGCCGATGAGGTCGGCGAAGCTCTCGGGGCTGCCGGTGCTGTTCCACATGTCGGCGTGCTCGGCCACGATGCGCAGGAGGATCTTGCGACCCGAGCCGCCGATCATGAACGGCACACGATCCTGTACCGGCTTCGGCTCGCACAGCGCCTCGTTCACCTGGTAGTGGCGCCCCTCGAGCGTGACGCGCTCGCCGCCCAGCATGCCCTTGATGATGCGGCACGATTCGTCGAGGGCCTCGAGCCGGCCGCGCACCGTCTTGAAGTCGAAGCCGAGGCTCGTATGCTCGAGCTCGAACCAGCCCGCACCGATGCCGAGATTGAGCCGACCGCCACTGATGTGATCGACGGTGGTCGCCATCTTGGCCGTCACGCACGGATGCCGGTAGGTGTTGCCGGTCACCAGGTGACCGATGCGCGCGTTCCTGGTGGCGCCGGCCAGTGCGGCCAGGGTGGTCCATCCCTCGAGACACGGCCCGTTCGGGTCGGTGAAGATCGGGTAGAAGTGATCGTAGGCCCACAGCGAGTCGTAGCCCCACGTGTCGGCCTTGCCCCACAGCACGACGAGGTCCTCCCACGCCACGTTCTGCTGCCCGCTCTGCAGTCCGAATCTCACCGGATGTTTCGCCATGGCCCCTATCTAGCCGCCCGGTTGGCGGGACACAACGGCGTGATGCCTATAGCGCGTGGCGCGCGCTAGGATGCGGCCGCCGTCATGCAGCTCGACACGCTCGGCGACACCAACCTCACCGTCTCCTGCCTCGGCCTGGGCATGGCCGCACTGGGCCGACCCGGCTACATAAACCTGGGCCACGCAGAAGACCTCGAGGGCGACCACGACCCGGCCGCCATGGAAGCCCGCGCGCACGCCGTGCTGGACGCCGCGTGGGCCGCGGGCGTGCGCTACTTCGACACCGCACGATCGTACGGACGCGGTGAGGAGTTCCTGGGCTCGTGGCTCGGCGCGCGCGACATCGGTGGCGACGCCGTCACCGTCGGATCAAAGTGGGGCTACACCTACACCGCCGGATGGCAGGTCGTGGCCGACCATCACGAGATCAAGGAGCACTCGCTGGCCGTGCTCGTGCGCCAGTGGGGCGAGAGCCGTGCCAGCCTCGGCGCCAACCTCGGTCTCTATCAGATTCACTCGGCCACGCTCGACAGCGGTGTGCTCGACAACGTGGCCGTGCTCGAAGAGCTCGCCCGCTTGCGCGACCAGGGCGTCGCCATCGGGCTCACATCGAGCGGCCCCGGCCAGGCCGACGTGCTGCGACGAGCGCTCGATGTCGAGGTGGATGGCCGTACGCTGTTCTCGGTGGTGCAGGCCACCTGGAACCTGCTCGAGCGGTCCGCCGAGCCGGCGCTCGTCGACGCGGCGGCGCGCGGCATCGGCGTGATCGTCAAGGAGGCCGTGGCCAACGGCCGGCTCACCGAGCGCAACGAAGAGCCCGGCTTCGCGCCGGTGCTCGCCCTGCTACGCGAGGAGGCTCGCGCGGGCGGTACCACAGTGGACGGCCTGGCCATCGCGGCAGCCCTGTCGCGACCCTGGACCGACGTCGTGCTGAGCGGCGCAGCGAGCGTCGCTCAGCTCGAGTCGAACCTGACGGCAACGGCAGATGAAGCGCTGGCCTCCGGCGCCGCCGCCGCCGAGCGCACGCTCGCCCACCTGGCGCAGCCGCCCGAGGCCTACTGGCGCATGCGGTCGGCACTGGCGTGGAACTGATCGCAGCGATCCCGACTCGGGTCAGAGCGGGCGCGGCCCGAGGCGCACGGGAATCGACTGCGAGGTATCGACGAACAGCCCCACCCAGCGGTCGGCCCAGCCGTACTTCTCGGCCAGCAGCTCGCGCATGCGCGCATGGGCCTCGTCGGTGGCGACCGGCAGCGCGCGGTGTCTGTGCACGGCGTCGCCGCGGACGACCTCGACGTCGGGGTAGTCGAGGATGCGCTTGTAGAACAGCTTGCCGGCGTCGGCCGCCTCGACCCACGAATAGCCGGCGTCGTCGACGATCCACACGCGCGCCTCGTGAACCCCACCGCCCGGATCGATCGTGCGCACGAGCACGACCTCACCCGACTCGAGGGCGTACAGCGTGATCCCGCCAATCGCGACAGCCGCCACCACTAGCAGCCCGACCCAGAACGTCGGCCTGAACATCACGGATTCGTTCCCCGCCCCTTACGCATCGCGTTGTGCGCTATCACGAAAGATAACGCTTCGCATCTTGAATTGCGGTGCGCGGACCGACTAGAAAGGTGCGAACGCCTGCCACGACCGCGTCGACCATCATCAGTTCATCCATCCGGGCCCCCGCAGCCCCGGTGAGGGTGGAGGTGGAAGCTGGGGCCAGCGGAGATTGCCGGACTTGGAGGAGATTCACTGATGAGCGCAGCCCACCAGGCAGCAGCCCTGCAGAGTCAGCCCAGCTACGTGTTCCAGGACCGGGAAGTCACCCTGCCCGTCTTCGTACGCAAGGCCTCGTCGTCCACGGCGACCTACCTCGTGTCGGCCGAGGCGGCCCGCCGCATCGTGCCCACCGAGCGGCTCGACGTGGTGGAGGTGCTACCGGGCAAGACGCTGTTCAGCGTGGCGTGCATCGACTACCTGGACAACGACCTCGGCGACTACAACGAGGTGTCGCTCGCGTTCTTCGTGCGCGAGCGTGAGACCCCGGCCGGCTTCCCGTACGTCGGCGCCGCATTCGACTTCGTGCGCAACCGGCTGGCCACCTACATCCACCGCTTGCCGGTCAACCAGAGCTTCACCTGCGATGCGGGCTGCGGCATCTGGGGATTCCCCAAGACCGTCGAGGAGATCGACATCGACTACGCCGACGGCCGCAGCAGCTGCACCCTGGAATGCGACGGCCAGCACGTGCTGACGTTCTCCGCGCCGCACGGCGGCACGCGGACCTTGCCCGACGCAGAGATGACCACGTACACGTACATCGACGGCGTGCTCCACCGCACCACGTTCGCATCGGGCGCCGACGACGTGGGCATCACGATGGGCGGCGCCGAGCTCGAGCTCGGCGACCACCAGATCGCCGCCGAGCTGCGCAGCCTGGGGCTGCCCAAGCGCCCGCTGATGAGCGTGTGGCTCGGAACCATGTACGGTCGGTTCGACGCGCCCGTGCCGCTCTGACGCGCCCTCACTCGAACAACGACAGCACTTCCTTTGCCTGCCGGCCGGCCGTGGTGTTAGGCTGATCCCGCATGGAAACCGCGCACGGCGGCGCCGCTGACTTCGCGGCAGGCCTGAGCTCACTCGCCGATCGGACGGCCGATCCGGTAGGCGGCTTCTTCGGACCGAGCAGCGTCACCTGGAAGGTGAATCGCGAGGTCGCCATCTACCTCGGCGGCATGCGCGCCCTGCTCATGCAGCTCGCCCACCCCAAGGTCGCCCAGGGCGTGGCCGACCACAGTGACTTCCGCAGCGACCCCTTCGCGCGCCTGCGCCGGACGTTCGACACCGTGCACGCCATGGTGTTCGGCGACCGCGACGAGGCCATGGCGGCGGCCCGCAGGCTGCACGACGTACACCGGGGCGTGCGCGGCAGACTCGATGACGACGTGGCCGGCCTCGACCCCGAGTACCGGGCCGACGACCCCGAGCTGCTGCTGTGGGTGCATGCCACGTTGATCGATTCGGCGATGTACGCCTACCGCACGTTCCTGCCCGCGCTCGGACGCCGCGAGCTCACGCGATTCTACGAGGAAAGCAAGGTCTTTGCCGCCCTGTGCGGGCTCGAGGAGGCGATGATCCCCGAACGCCCGGGCGACTTCCGGCGCTACGTGAACCACATGCTGGCCAGCCCTTCCCTCACCATCACCCCCACGGCGCGCGAGGTAGCCGATGCGCTGTTCGCCGGCCCTCCCCTGCTGGTCCTGTTGTCGCCGAGCAACTACGTGCTGGCCGCCGGGATGCTCCCGCCGCGTCTGCGTGAAGGGTTCGGCCTGAGCTGGGCGCTTCCTGTGCGAACGGCGTATGCGGCCGGCGTGACCCTGGTTCGCCGCGTCGTCCCCCACCTGCCCTCGCCGCTACGTCACGTGCCGTCGGCACGCCGGGCCGCGCGACGCTGCGCGGCCGCCGGCTGCGTCGCCGCCTGACCGACGGTCGGTCAGCGTAACAGGCCAGAGGCCCGTGGCGGCGTGCTGCATGTCGAACGTCACCTTGGCGGGCCGTTCGGTCGGTTCACGAACGCGGCACGCCGCTTGCTCCCTACTGGCCACGCGCGATCGCGCGAATACCGACGGGTGGGATGAATATGAGGTTTGTAGCGAGATACATGCCGGAGCTCTGGGCCGACGAGAGCGCCGTGTCGATCCCCGAGTATGCGATGCTGCTCAGCTTGCTCACGCTCGGAACCGTTGCGATCGTCGGCACTTTGACCGATGCGGTGCGTACGTTCTTCAGCAGTGCGGGCGACGAGCTCGAGGCCATGCAGTAGAAGACTGCCGGGCACATGCCTTGCGGTCAGGCGGGCCAGGCACACCCGACGCGCGCCACGGATTCGACTGTTCTCGCCGTCACCGATTCGCCACACGCACCATTCCACACATCACCCTTGCGCTGCGGCCGCCGCGCCGCATGCCTGAAAGGCACGTTCCCGAGGAGCCCGGCGGCGCGATGGCGCCGCCAGCTGTCGCGTCAGGAGCGGCGACTCACCAAGGGCACGGATCGGGTCCGGGCTGCGCGTCGTAGTAGTACGACAGCATGAAGCACATCTCGTCCTCGGCGAGCAGGCCGAAGTCTAGATTGCACTCCCGGCACAGGCCCGTGGTCGGGCCGATCGGACAGTCGTCGTCGGAGAAGCACACGTAGTCGCTGGTGAGACCGCACTGACCCGGCCCCGGCCCCTCGACGCTCTGCTGACACCGCATCGTAGGATCTGCCAGCGCTCCGTTGTCCCACTCGCACTGCATCCACAGACTCTCCCCCGGTGCGACCAGCAGACGCGGGGCCGGCTGCAGCCAGCCGGGATGGTCCCAGTCGGTGCTGTACATGAGCAGGTCGGTGCCGTCGTTCCAGCTCGACGGCTCGCTAGACCAGATCTTCATGCCGGTTCCACGCCGGTGCTGGTGGGTGGTCAGCGAGAAGAAGCACTGGCCGGTGCCGCTGTTGTTGTCGTGCGTCGCGAGGTTTCCGAGCCCGATCTGCCCGGGCGGGATCGAGAATCCCACGTCGCCCGGAATCGCGAACTCGGCCTCGGCCAGGCTGGGCGTCGTCGAGCCGTAGAAGTTCAGCCAGACCTCCGGGTAGATGTCCACGTTGAAGTTGTTCACGTAGTGAGGATTGAACCCGATGATCTCGCCGGGCTCGATCACGTAGGCCGTGTTCGCAGGCAGCGTCTGTTCGAACGTCGGATCCTGCGTCACGATTCGCATGGCCTTGACGCCGAACTTTCTGCCGCACGCCGCGTCGGTCGGATCGAATGCAGTGGGCTCGGCCGGCGGCCCGGAGTCGGGCACGTCGTCGAACAGGATGATGTGATGCGTGCCGGTATTCGCAACGATCTCGATGCGGTTGATGTACCAGGTCTCGGTGACCGTCGCGGGAATCGGAAGCCACCAGCAGCCCTCGAACTCCTCGCCCGGCTCGAGCACGAAGCCGTCGGGCTGCGGCATGTGGGCCTGGAACCCCTCGCCGGCAGCCGGCGGAGCCGGCGGATCGGCCGGTGCCCAGGTATCCTCGGGCTCGCCGCAGGTCGCGCCCGGTACCCAGGTGTCGATCGGCGCGCCGGCCTCGATCCAGGTCTTCAGCAGCTCCAGCTTGCCGGTCGAGAACTCGTCGGTGCTCGGCGGCATGCTCTGCCCCAGACAGCCGGCCGCCTGGCCGCCGCTGGTGCACAGCTGGTCGAGCTCGCCGTTCGTACGCAGCAGCTTCTCGTAGAGAAGGCTCGCGGAGCCGGCCGTCCCGAGTCCGGGATCACCGGCGAAGATCCGGGCCATGCTCAGCGGCGAGGCACCGACGGCCGATGGCGCCTCGGTCAGCAGCTCGTCGTACAGGGCGGCCGCACCGATCTCGCCGATGTCGAGGTTCAACCCGCCCGCACCGGCGCCTCCGCTGTGGCACACCTGCGACGCCGCGCATCCGGTCTTGAACACCACGTCCGCGATGTGCTCGAACGTGCTGGCGGTCTCGCACTCCACGCAGCGCAGCTTGAGCTTGTCGACGTCCTTGATCGGCTTGTTCTTGGGCGGGGCCGGCTCGGTGGTGACCTTGAGCTTGATCTTCTTCTTGCCCGACTTGCTGGCCAGCGACGCGGTGACGGGCACGGTGGCGTCGGTGCAGCGCAGGCAGTTCTCGGGGCCGGGCGTGTCACAGGGCACGCCGGACGCGCCGAGCATGAGGTCGACCTCGTCCTGCAGCGTCTGCAGGGCGGCATCGTACCTGGGGTGACCGACGGGCTTCTTGATCACCTCGACTCCACCCGGGGGCACGCCCGCCGGCGTGCACAGCGGCATGTCCTCGTCGTCGGCCAGGCACAGGCCCACCTCGATCGTGCACGAACCGTTCACCGCACCGTCGCTGTCACAGGCCAGATCGCCGTCGGTACAGCGCAGCTCCTTCGACTTCTTGGGGGCGACCGGGTAGTTCAGCTCGAGCCCGGTCTGGAACTTCGACACGCAATCGGTCTTCGCGTTGCCGCCGCCGTCGATCAGACCGTCCTGGCTCGGATCGGAATGAGCGAGCGCATGCTGGGGCGCGAGGCAGATCAGCACGGCCAGCGCCGCCCCGGTAATCGTACGGACAACGGCCGAGATGGTCGCACCGGCCCCCTGGTCGTGACGGATCAACATACTGAAACCTCGTGGAGTCACGGCGCGCAGGCGCCGGGCAGCAGCCGCGACGGTACACCGGACCCTACGCTGACGAAACGCGTATCCCAGTCGCGACCGCACCTTCACCTCTCGCCGGCGGTTCTCGTAGAGTTGACGATCGGCTAGCATCGCCCCCCATGAAGGGGGCAACTTTGCTCAAGGCGTTCGCGGCGCTGTTCGGCCTGCTGGCGGTGTCGAACCTGCTCAAGCCGCTGGAAATAGGCTCCAGCACCGGATTCGTGCTGCTGGGCAACAGGCTGTCGGGCACCGCCAACCTGATCGCCGGACCCATCTTCGGCCTGTACCTGGGCGCGTATGCGCTGGCCATCTGGCAAAAACGCGCCCACGCCCTGCCGATGGGCATCGCCTACGCCGCCTACGTGATCCTCAACCTCGTGATGTGGACGACGCGATCGCCCTACGCTGCAGAGTCGAGCGCTGCGTTCGGGCTGATCTACACGATCATCGCGGTCGGCGTATCCTCGGGCGCAGCGCTGCTGCTCTATCAGAACCGCGCGCAGCTGAGCTGACCGGCGCAGCGCGCGCGGTCGCTACGGAATCGGCGCGGCGATCTCGGTACCCCCCGACAGCAGGAAGCCGATCGCCTGATCCTGCACGTCGGCGCGCGCGAAGATGCCGTGCCCGCCCGGCGGCGCGAAGATCCAGTGGCCCGACACTCCGCCGGCGTCGCTCAGCGCGACGTTGGTCGAGAAGCCGGCAACCGTGGCCAGCTCCTCGGTGAAGATGTTGGGAACCAGCGGGTCGCCCTCGCCTTCCTGCATCAGGATGCGACGCGTGGGCGTCCCGAACTGCGGCAGGTCGTGCCAGCGACGTGCCCAGTTGAGGCTGTCGGCGGGACTCTGGCCGAGACCGGCCACATCCAGAAAGCGCGAGTAGAACACGTCGAATTCCGGCGAGCTGACGTCCAGACCCACCAGGTCGGCGCGCACGCCGGCGACGAGCGGCCGCAGGCCGGGCGACTGGGCGAGGAAGGCAACACGTCCCCCCATCACGTTGAGCACCGCCGGACCGAGTCGGTCCTCGACGCCGGCGAAGATGCCGCCGAGCATGCCGCCGAGCGAGATGCCGAGATAGCCGACCCCGTCGGCCGACAGCTCGGGCGCGCTGTCGCCGGCCACGTCGACTCCCTGCTCGATGGCCCGCAGCAGTGACATCTGGTCGACGACCGTCTGGCGGAAGATCTCGCGCGCCACCGTCGGGGTGGCGAGCAGCAGGTTCAGCGAGTCACCACGCCGGCCGTGCTCGAGGGCCGAGATGCCGATGGCCGCGACGCCGTGGTGAGCAAGCAGGGCTCCGACGTTCAGCGCGGTGGCGTTGCTTCCGGTGAAGCCGTGCTGGGCGATGACCACGGGATACGGTGGTGATCCGGTGGTGGGCAACGTCAGCAGGAAGTCGAGCTGGGCATCGTCCACGACCACGTCGCCGGCGAGCTCGGCCGGATCGAACGCACCGGCGGGGCCGCGAAAGTCCGGCGCGGTGAGCAGACCCGCAGCGACGGCGGACACCTGCGGGTTGGCGGCGAGGAACGCCGCGAACGGCCCGGCGGGATCGCCGCCCTGCTCGAACAGCCCGAGAGGCAGGTCGTCACCGGGATCGGCGTCGTCGATCGTGGTCGCGAAGTGCTGCTCGAGCGCGAGCTCGTCGAGGCGTTCGCGCGCGTCGCGCAGATCGTCCTCGATGCGCTGCGTGGGAAACGAGACGGCCAGCGCCACGTCCTTCGCCGACACCCTGCCCTGGCGTCTCGCCTGGGCCAGCAGGCCGGCCAGGTCGAGGCGTCCGTCACGGCGCTCGAACAGCATCACGTTGTCGGGCGTGAGGCTGGCCAGGTCGAGCGGCTCGGATAGCGCCAGCTTGATCGCCGCCGTGGTGCCGAAGCCCCTCAGCCCGGAGAGCTCGGCGGCCGTGGCAAGCAGCGCCGTGCGCGCCGGGTCGAGCGCCGGGTTGCCGGGGTCGAGCCCGTCGAACAGGTAGCGTTCGGGCAGAATGATGGTGCCATCCGCGCGCACCAGCCGCGCCTCGGGGAACGGGTTGCCGGCCGCCTCGACGTCGCTCGAGTACAGCGCAACCGGGCCGGCGCCGGCCGGTTCGGAGGTTCCCTTCTCGGCTCGGAAGTCGGCGCTGGCCTCGACGGCGCCACCACCGACGCCACGCGCGCCGGTCGTCACGACCAGGCCGTAGATCGCACCGCCGCGCAGCGGGAACTCGGGCTGGATGAGCCCGCTCGCGGTGCCCGACGACTCGCGCTCGAACGGTGGCAGCGCCAGCGTTCCTTGCTCGAGCGCGACCCACTGCACCTCGACGCTCGAGCGGGCGCGCAGCGTGTGCGCGGCGTCGCTCTGGGTGCGTACCGTGAGGCAGTACTCGCCCTGGTAGGCGCGGCCGCCACGGCCCTTGCCCTGAACACGGATCGAGTGCTCGCCGGGGCGGCGCAGGCTGCGCTCCAGGAGCAGCGGCACGGCGCCACGGCTGCGCCCGCCGCCAGGCCCCACACGCAGCCGGGCTTCGCTGCCCACGTTGCGCGGATCGTCGCGCACCTCGAGGAGCAGCTCGAGCTGCTCGCCGGCGGGCGCAGCGAACGTGAACTCGTCGATGTCGCGACGACCGCCGAGGCGGTCGCCGAGGAACGCGCAAGCACGGCTCTCGGCGGCGGATGCCGTCGCCGCCGTGGCGAGCGCGAGAACAAGGGCGAGCACCGAGCGTGAGACGGACCGACCCCACGGTGAGGAAAGCATTCGCGGACGATGGCTGCTCGTACGAGCGCTCGCAAGCGCCGAAATCACGCCAGCCCCCCGATCGCGCCCGGCGGGCAACGGCGCTGCGGCTGCGCTTGTGCCGCCCGAACGGCCAGTGGATACCGAGGGCTCGATGGTCAAGACACCGACGCTAGTGGGTGCGATCGCGCTGTGCGTGGCGACGTTCGGCTGCCACCCGGGCACCGATGACCGCCCGTACACGGTCACGCTCGACCTCACACCTGATATCCGCGCGCTCGGCAGCAACGACCTGTTCGATCGCGAACCGGCGCTCGAGCGCATTCTTGCGGCGGGCCCGGCGGCCGTGCCGGCGCTGGTGGCGGCCTACGACGCCGAGCCGGAGACGGTTCGTGCGGGCATTGTCGACGCGCTACGGCGCATCGGCGGCACCGGGGTCATCGAAACAATCGTGACCTCGGCCTCCGACGACGACGCCCGGGTCCGGTACGAAGCGGTCATCGCGCTCGGCAAGCTGGCGCGACCACGAACCGGCGCCACCGTCGAGCGCCTGCTCGGGGACGGCGATGCGCGCGTTCGCATGGCCGCCGCGAACGCCTGCGCGGGCCTGTGCTCGTCGGCCACCGGCATGGACACCCTGGTAGAGATGGCGCTCGACGAGCCATCGCCGGTCGGAGCGATGGCCGCGCGCTCGAGTCTGGTCGCGATCGTGAACAATGCCGGCAGGCCTACTGCCGGCGCGGCACGACGATCAATCGAGAAGCGCGCGTTCCCGGCCATCGAGTCTGCCGATCCTCTGGGTCGACGTGCCCGTGCGGCGCTGCTCGCCTACGACGTGGGAGACGATCGGGGGACGGCGGTGCTAGTCACTGCCGTCACCGAACTCGACGACCCGCGGCTACTAATACACGCAGTCCACGCTCTCGGCGACATCGGGAGCAGCGACGCGGTTCCGGCGCTTGTCGCGTTTCTGGACCGGCCGGGGCTGGGTGTGTACGGCTACGATGCTCTTCGCCGCATGACCGAGCGCGACGTCAGCGGTGCACGCGCGGCGCAAGCGGCCTACACCGGGACACGACCACGGCATCCGCTCTCGCCACCCTGAGCAGGCCGAATCGGTGGACGCGCAGCGCCGCGCGGAGCCAGGTATCGGCCGGGCGCCGGTGCCGTGCGTACGGCTCACGGTGCCCGGCCGCGTGACCGGACCTGCTACTTGAAGTGCAAGCCGCCGCTGGCAATGACCGGCGTGGGCGGAACGGGCCCGAACGAGACCGGGTAGACGCCCTCGAGCGGGCAGCTCAAGAACCCAATCGGCGGCGCCGGATAGAGCCCGTCGGGTGCGAAGCAGTAGGTGACGGCGTCGAACTGCTGGAGCCCCGATCCACCTACGCCGCCACTCGGCAAGCAGCCGGTGCCCTCGGCGAACAGATCGCGCTTGATCTTCACCGAGCCGTTCTTCACCTCGCCACGGAACACGGCACTGGTGTCCAGCGCACTACCGAGAAGCGTGACGTGGGAGTGGGAGATGCAGATGACCTCGTCGCCGCTACACGGAACCTGGTCGGTGTCGGGCAGCGCGACGCCCTTCATCTGGATCTGGACCCTGCACTTGTCGTCGCCCTTCGTCTTGCCCTTGCTCGAGCCGTTGGTCCACAGCCCTCCCGAGGGATTGGTAACGGCCGGGAGCGCCCCGGCGGGTACGGTCAGCCGATCGACCATCGTCGACTGCGACTTGTCGCCGGCGAAGCTGGCCGCCGGACACACCAATGCGAGCCCTACCAGGGCAACGATGAACGTTCGATACATGTGTGGGATCCCTCCTGTTTCACGGGCGATGGGTATGGGCGCCCGCTATCGAGTCGGATCCTACGAGAAGGCCGACCGTATCGTCAAGGGGATGGATCCAGGCTGCCTCGGACTAGCCCTACCCCTTGAACGTGCTCGGGCCGAAGTCGCCGAACGGCTCGTCGCGCTCGCGCACGGCCTGCTTGAAGCCCGCCTCGGCCGCGCGCTGCTGGAACGCGTAGCCCTCCTCGGTGTGGCGCGTGATGCCGTCGAACACGGTGCCCATGATCTGCGTGGGGCCGAGCCCGGCGGCCATGACGGTCTGGTTCACCAGCAGCTTCATCATGATGAGCTGGTTGACCGGCATGCGCGCGATGCGCGCGACGAGGATCTCGAAGCGCTCGTCGAGCTTGTCGGCCGGTGCGCACTCGGTGGCAAGGCCCCACTCGACGGCCTCGCGGCCGCTCAGGCAGTCGCCGGTGAACAGCAGGCGCTTGGCCTTCTCGATGCCGATGCGAAACGCCCACACCGAGGTGGTGGGCGAGCCCCACACGCGCGCGGGCGGATAACCGATCTTCGCGTCCTCCGCGATCACGAGCAGGTCGCTGCACAGCGCCATGTCGGTACCGCCGGCCACGCAGAAGCCCTGCACCTTGCACACCACGGGCTTGTTGGCGTGGAACAGGCTCATGAAGCCGCGCACCATGCGCGACATCATCTGGTAGTCCAGCATCGCGTCCCAGGTCTGGGACGGATCGTGATTGTTCGCGAAGACCTTCGGGTCGAGCGGCGTGTCGGCCACGTTCTCCGCGCGGCCGAACTCCGAGGTGTGCGCATCGGCCAGGCGCTCGGCGCCGGCCACGAGGTCGTAGCCTCCACAGAAGCCCTTGCCGTTGCCCTCGAGCGCGATGACGTGAACCGAGGGGTCGAGATCGGCGCGCTCGACGCACGCGGCCAGCTCGGCCGGCAAGTCGAGCGTGATGCCGTTGCCGCGTTCGGGTCGATCGAGCGTGATGCGCGCCACGCGGTCGGCGACCGCGTACGTCATCCTCTTGAGCTTGTCCATGATCTAGCCTCCGCCCGGGTAGCTAGATCGGAACCCGCCGTGCGTCAAAGGCACGGCACCGGCAGCCCGCCTGCTAGCGGCGCGAGATCTTGGCGAGCCAGAGCCGGCTCATGCCTTCGGCCTCGGTGATCTGGTCGTCGGTCATGGCCATGGCGGCCTCGTCGCGGAACGCTCGCGCCTGCGCGAGGTCCTGACCGGCGGCGAGCGACAGCCACATGTAGGCACGCACGTCGCTCTGCGCCACGCCGCTGCCGTCGTGGTACATCATGCCCAGCAGATACTGGGCGACGGCGTCGCCCTGCTCGGCGGCCTTGCGATACCAGCCGGCGGCAGCCTCGCGATCCTGCTCCACCCCGCGACCCAGATCGTACATCGCACCGAGGATCTGCTGCGCCGCGCCGATGCCCGACTCCGCCGCCTTGCGGTACCAGAGCGCGGCCGCCCGTACGTCGGCGTCGAGCCCCTGACCACGGTGGTAGGCGATACCGAGGTCGTACTGGGCCTCGCCGTGACCACGTTCGGCGGCCTTGCGGTACCACTGGGTGGCGACCGCGTCGCTCATCGACACCCCGTTGCCGGTGGCATGCTTGTGGCCGAGCTCGTGCTGGGCGTCGGCCACACCCTTCTTGGCGGCGGCCTGCAGCCACCTCAGCGAGCTGGCCGCATCCTTCGTCACGCCGGTTCCGTTCGTGTACATGCGCGCCAGGTTGAACATGGCCGCGCCGTGGTTCTGCTCGGCGGCATCACGGTACCAGGCCACGGCCTGTGAGAAGTCGCGATCCACGCCCTGCCCCTTCTCGTAGAGCTGGCCGAGGTGGTTCTGCGCCGACGCCAGTCCCTGCGCCGCCGCGGCACGGTACCAGCGAGCGGCCTGGCGGTGGTCCTGCTCGATTCCGCGGCCTTTCTCGTACGCGATCCCCAGGTTCTCCTGCGCGAGCGAGAACCGCTGCTTGGCCGCCTTGAGATACCAGCGCGCCGCCTCGCCGTGGTCCTGCGCCACGCCGGTGCCCTCGTCGTACATCACGGCCAGGTTGTTCTGCGACGCGGCGAGACCGTCCTCGGCGGCCTCGCGATACCAGCGCGCGGCCTCGGCGCTGTCGTGCGCCACGCCCAGCCCCTTGTCGTAGAGAAGCGCCAGGTTGTGCTGCGCCGCCGTCACGCCACGCTCGGCCGCACGGAGATACCACTTCGCTGCCAGCGAGTAGTCCTGCGCCACGCCGTCGCCGTTGTGGTAGGCCAGACCGAGCTCGCTCTGCGCGGCGGCGTTGCCCTGTTCTGCTCGACGCCGTAGCGACGAGATCGATGCATCGGCGGCGCCGTGCGTGGAGACGATCAGGATGATGGTTGCGGTGAAGGTCGCGAGGAGTGCTTTCATGTTCCAGCCGTGTCGGCGTGTCGATGCACGCGGGAAGGATTCGGTTGGAACAAATTCTAGCCCCCCGGATTCCCCTTAGCACTACCCTTGCGAGGCTAATTTACGCCGCCTTGCGCGTGCGCATGCGGCCCTGCTGCGAGAATGACGACGCGGCCGATCGAACGAGCCGCCGACTTGACGTTTGCTGCGGCGAGTAACTGGTCAGGCGCTATGGATGCTGTGCGCTAAAACGTCACCACGCTGCGGATCGAGTCCCCATCGTGCATGAGGTCGAAGGCGGTGTTGATGTCGGCCAGCGGCATCGTGTGCGTGATGAGATCGTCGATGTTGATCTTGCCGTCCATGTACCAGTCGACGATCTTCGGCACCTGTGTGCGACTCTTCGCGCCGCCGAACGCCGTACCCTTCCACACCCGCCCCGTCACGAGCTGGAACGGGCGCGTGGCGATCTCCTGACCGGCGCCGGCCACACCGATGATCACGCTGGTACCCCAGCCGCGGTGACAGCACTCCAGCGCCTGACGCATGGTGTTCACGTTGCCGATGCACTCGAAGCTGTAATCGGCACCGCCGCCGGTGAGGTCGACGAGGTAGGCGACGAGGTCGTCGCCGGCCTCGGCCGGGTTCACGAAATGGGTCATCCCGAACTGCTCGGCCAGCGGCTTCTTCTGCGCGTTGAGGTCGACGCCCACGATCATGTCGGCGCCGGCCATGCGCGCGCCCTGGATGACGTTGAGGCCGATGCCGCCCAGACCGAACACCACGACGTTGGCGCCGGGCTCGACGCCGGCCGTGTAGATCACCGCGCCGATGCCCGTGGTCACGCCGCAGCCGATGTAGCAGACCTTGTCGAACGGCGCGTCCTCGCGGATCTTCGCGAGCGCGATCTCCGGCACCACCGTGTACTGCGAGAACGTGGACGTCCCCATGTAGTGGTAGAGCGTTTCGCCGCCCACCGAGAAGCGGCTGGTGCCGTCGGGCATCAAGCCCTGGCCCTGGGTGGCGCGGATCGCCACGCACAGATTCGTCTTGCCGCTGAGGCAGGCCTTGCAGTTGCGACATTCGGGCGTGTAGCAGGGAATGACGTGATCGCCGGGCTTGACGCTCGTGACGCCCTCCCCCACCTCCACGACCACACCCGCGCCCTCGTGGCCGAGCACCGACGGGAACAGCCCCTCGGGATCGGCACCGGACAAGGTGAACGCGTCGGTGTGACAGATCCCCGTCGCCTTGATCTCGACCAGGGCCTCGCCCGCACGCGGGCCGTCGAGGTTCACGGTTTCGATGGCCAGCGGCTCGGCCGCCTTGTGGGCTACTGCTGCGCGTACTTCCACTTCTTTCCTCCCGTTGCGCGAGCTGCGCGGATTCTATGTCGGCCGGGGCGAGTGGCGCAAGGCTCGCGGCGACGGATCGGCGTCAGCGACATGCGGACTTCTCGACCATGCGCAGCACCGAGCGGTCGGCGTTCAACGCGGCCACCTCGTCGAGCGCAACCCACGCGAGACTCTTCGACTCCACGCTGATGGTGAGAGGCTCGGCCGGCGAGGCTTCGAGAAGGAAGCGAACGTCGTAGTGCAGGTGCGCCGGCTCGTCGCCGCGGGCGGGAATCGGGTGCACGTCGACGTCGAAGATCTCCTCGCTCACCACGCGCAGCTCGTCGAGCCCCGACTCCTCGTGCGCTTCTCGCAGCGCCACCGCCAGCACGTCCGGGTCGCCGTCGGCGTGCCCGCCGAGCTGGAGCCAGCGATCGAGCTTGCGGTGGTGCGTCAGCAGGGCGCGCGTGCGCTCTCGGTCGACGATCCACGCCGCACCGGTCACGTGCCCCACCCGCAGGCTGCGCTCGAAGCAGTCGGCGTTGGCCGCGACGAAATCCCGGATCCGTCGCGCCGTGGCCACCTGCTCCGCGTCGGCCGGCGCGTACGCGGTCAGCCTGTCGATCAATCCCCGTCGATGCATCACCTGCCCCGCCAGCGGCACCGGCACCGCGCCCGGCGCCGGCTTCGCCGCCCCCTTGCATGACCCCGTCATAGCGAACGGTAAAGCCGCCAGCGCAGAACCGCGCCGACACCGCCGCACCGCTGCACGGGGCCCCGTCGTAGCGAACGGTGAAGCCACCAGCGCAGAACCGCGCCGGCGTCGCGCGCCGCTGCCGGCCCGGCCCCACGAGGGGCAATCCGTGACACGACCTTGAACGCCTGATTGAATGAGCGCTCAACCGTTGACGCTCGTGCGATCGACGCTCGCCGCCCGGGCCCTCACCGCGGGAGCATCGACCGCCGCCGAAAGCGGTGAGGATCGCATCGAGGTGGCCCAGAAAGCACACGCCGTGGAATCGGAGAGCAGCGAGCGGCGGCGCCGTGACATCCTCAGGGCGGCGCTGCAGGTCTTCGCCGAGGTGGGCTACACGAAGGCGACCACGAAGCGCATCGCCGAGGCCGCCGGCGTGCGATCGCCCGGTCTTCTGTACTGGTACTTCCCGAACAAGTCCGAGCTGCTCAAGGCCGTCGTCATCGAGTACGCGCCGGTGCTGCGCACCGATACCTCGCCCGACAGCGAGCCGCTCGACGTGCCTCCCGACGAGCTGCTGCCACGCATGGCGATAGGCGGGCTGGCGTTCTTCGAGGACTCTCGGATCCGGCAGGTCTACCGGCTGCTGATGTCGGAATGGCCGCTGCTCGAGAAGCTCGGCGTCGGCCTGCGAACCAGCGACCGACCGGACAACGTGTACGCGTTTCTCGAACGCTACCTGGACGAGCAGGTACGCCGCGGCCGGCTACGCCCGCACAACACGGCCGCCGCGGCACGCTCGTTCATCTCGCAGATCTGGGCGCAGGTCGAGGCGCGCCACCTGTTCCCGTCGATCTACCCCGACCCACCCGACAACGAGACGTTCGTCGCCGACCTCGTGGAGCTATTCCTCGACGGACTTCGGCCCTAGGCCAGAACCGGGTCGGCCGGCCCCAGATCTTCGCTCATCGCTGCGCGTTCGGCGATACGACATTCCCCGGGGAATGCGCGCCGTCACCACGGCGCCTGTCCCGCATGACTTTCCACCCGAAGTCCAGATCCGCCTGGTACCGATTGTGGGCCCGGCAGCGCAAGGCGATGTTGTTCGCCTCGTGCTGTCCACCTTTCCCATAGGGCGTCAGGTGGTGGTATTCCACCGAGCGCGTGCCACGACAGCGCCGTCCTTGTTGATCGACGAACGTGCACCGACCACCGTCGCGTTGCCACACCTCGCGCCGGATAGCGGCCGGGATTGCGCGCGTCCGTCGCGGGCCAGATCGACCACCAAATCGATCGCCGGGACGCGGGTGGTCGGTGACCGCAGTCTTCTTGTTGAGCGTATCCTCGACTAGCCGATCGATGGCGCATGACACGACGATCGCGGGATCCGAGTTCGAGAGCTGGTGGCCCAGCAGGTCCTGCAGCATTCGCAGCTTGTCGTGGGTCTCCTGGTCGACCGTGATCTCGATCTTGTAGCGTCGAGGGGCGAGCGCAACGACCTGGCCGCGGGACCTCGGCACGCTGAGCACGCCGGGAGCCGCAGGCGAACGGTCCGCCGTATCAGAGGCGACGGGCGAGCAGCTCGCCGCGTCCGCAGCGAATGGAGAACGGAGCTTGGCGCCGGAATCCGCAGGCGACAAGCTCTCCGCCTCCTGGCCAGGACGCTGCGCCGCGCATCCGCCGGCTGGCTGCGACTGTGGCCACGAATACGACGGCGGCTGCGAATCGATCGCGGATCCAGCCCGGCGCGGCAGCGCTCTGATACGCGACGGCGAATCGGGCCTCGGTGCCAGCTCGGCAACCAGAAGATCGATCTCGCGCGAGCTCTTGTGCCTGGCACGCTCGAGCACCGCACGATGGTTGTCGTCGGTCAGATGTTTGGCGAGCCGCACGATCGCGCTCAGATGCAGCTCACCTCGAGCGACCATCTCGAAGATCACAGGAAAGCGCCGTGCGGTGCGCGCAGCCCAGATGCGCTTGCCGGTCATCGACTCCGACATGTGAAACCGCTCCACGCAGAACACGAACACAGAAGGGCACGCATGCCTGGCCCAGAGCTTGCGGTCGTCGATCTCGACGAGGGCAGTGAGAAGCTGCGCCGTGCACAGCCCGTCTCGACGGACGAGATCACCGAAGTGCGAGAGTAGCTGTCCTTCCGAGAGGCTTCCGAGCGAAGCTGTCGTTTTCATTTGTGGAGTGTAACACGGGATTTTTCTCGCGCCCCGACCGGCACGCCGTGGCTCGAAGCAAACGTGTTCGCGAAGAGGGTCAGCGTCGCCGCAGCGAAGCGTTCAACGCTCGCGCGGCGAAACCTTCACCTCGAGCAACGAACGCGGATCAGGCGCGAACGAGAGAGGACGGATTTCCTGTCAAGCGGAATCGACATCGGCCACAAGCTCATTCCTGGACCGGACCGACAAGCGCGCCAGCATTCCCCGGGGAATGCTGGCCGCGCTCTGATCACCGTTCGCGAACGGAACAACGCGCGCAGACACCCTGGACGAGTCGAAGAGAAGGACCGACGCGCGACACGTGCCGGCCCCTAATCGAGCTCGAGGATCTTCAACACCTCGTCCTCGAGGCGATCGCGTACGTCGCGCGGGACGGCGTCGACGGCATCGCGCATCTCGGTGAACAGGCCACCGAAGCGATAGCGAGTGGCGTCGTCGAGCGCGGCCACCGGGCCGCGCCCGCTCACGCCCGTCGCCTCGTGCTCGAGCACGAGCGCCTCGCGGCGGGCGTGCGGGCGCACGATGATACTGCGGTAGTGCAGCAGGGCGCGGTCGAAGACGATCCACGGGAAGTTGTCGTTCTGCACCGGGCCCACGCGGGCCACCTTGCCGCCCATGCGCTGGCCGAGGATCTTCACCTGCGCGATGCGGCGACCGCCGAGGTAGGACGTCACGCCGCCCACCAGGCTGCCGATGACGGTGCCGGTGAGGAACGACGTTCCGCCCACGCTCAGGTCGACGGCACCGCCGACGGCCGCACCGGCCAGCGCCCCCGCGCGCACGAGCTGCCAGGCGCTCAACCCGAGCACGCGCCAGCCGGTCTCGGCGAACAGATCCTCGTCGAAGACCGGCCTGGCGAGCTCGCTCTCGTGTCGTTCTATGCGCTCGTGGCGGTAGAGGTCCTCGATCGCGGTGCGCTCGCGCCGCTCGCGGTCGCGCAACGCCTCGTACAGCGTTTCGAGCCAGCGATCGGCACGATCGCCGACCTCCTCGTCGTCGCCGAGCGCGTGGTCCTCGTAGTACGAGACGGCGTCGACCAGGAGGTCGGAGATGACGCCCGCGGCGCGACGCCGACGACGGTCCCAGTCGGCCTCGAGGTCGGCGATCGCGCGGCCGATGGCCAGGCGGCTGTCTTCACGCAGCTCGCGAAACGCGCGCAACAGCGCCAGGCGATCCTCGAACACCGAGTTGTGCGCGTCGAACACGCGCACCAGGCTGAAGTACTGGTCGAGCGCACGCCGCCATTCCTCCACGTGGTCGGCGTTCCCGATGGCGTTGATCAGCGCCATGCGCGGCCGGCCGGTCCACTGGAGGATCTCCATCTCGGCCTCGTAGTTGGGCCGGTACGGCTTGCTCGCATCTACGACGTACAGGATGCCGGCGCCGCCGAGAACCGGCTCGAGCAGCCGGCACTCCTCGGCGAACTCGCCGCTGTCCTTGAACTTGCGCACGAACGCCTCGACCACCGCCGGCCGCGAGGCGGCCGAGCCCTCCTGGTCCTGCAGCCGGCGCAGCACACGCGGCGCATCCTCGAACCCCGGGGTGTCGACGATCGTCAGCAGCACCCGGCCCTCCACGCGAACGTGGAGGCGCTGGCACTCGCGCGTGGTGCCGGGCACGCGGTCGACGCGCACCGATTCGTCCTCGGCGAGTGTCGAGACGATGCTCGACTTGCCCTTGTTGATGCGCCCGACGACGGCGAACACGGGCGCCTCGCCGCCCGCGTCGTCGCTGCCGTGCCTGGCGTCGTCACTCACGCGACCATCGCCTCCACGCGCAGGTACGGATCGGCGAGCAGGGCGGCCGCCTGCTCCCACAGGCCACGATCCTCGGCACTCGGTGTCGACCAGGCGCCGCGCTCACCGGCGAGCAGACAGACCACGATCGGTCGTTTCGTGCCTACGGCCCTGCGCACGTCGCGCAGGAACCTGCGCACGGCCTTGCCGGGCGCTTCCCACGCCTCGGCGACCACCACCACCGGCTCCCTCGCCCCGCCGCTCGCCAGGCTTTCCAGCATGCTGTGCTGGCCGGCCGTGTCCTTGCCGCCGGCGCCGTGAACGACGCCGGTGCGCCACCCGAAGCGCTGCTCCACGAGCGCGCCCGGTTCGTCGCCCGACAGCGGCACGTCGCCCCAGCACAGCACGGTGCAGCTCGACACGGTACCGGCGGCGGGCAGCTCTGCGGCCGACGCACCGACCTCGGCGCGCGCGAACGCGTCGCCACCGGGGCCGGCCGGGTCGCTGCTCCAGCCGCTCACCGCGCGCACCATCCGCTCGTACACGGCCTCGAGTTCGCCGTGGTCGAGCGTCAGATCACGCCGCGCGGTGTAGGCACGACGCGTGGTCACCGTGAACAGCACCAGCCGCGGCACCAGCCCGTAGGCGAGCAGGGCCGCGATGAGGTAAGCCCACCAGTCCTTCAACAGCACCGGATCGTAGACACCCGACTGACGATAGTAGCGGCTCGCCTCGACGAGCTCGGCACTCGGCACAGCCGCCGACAGCCACCACCAGGGCAGCGCCAGCGCACGCAGCAACCGCGTCATCGCCTCGGTCGACAACGACAGCGTCGTGCTCCACGCGAACGCGAGATCGGTGACAGCGATGAGATACACGCAGCACGCGAGCGCACCGAGGTTGAAGAACACCGCCACACGCTGGGTCAGGCCGAGCAGGGTCCAGCGCTCGACGTCGGCATAGATCGTTCCCCACGAGCGAACCCGCGCCAGCGACACGGCCACGCGACCACCGTCACCGTGCAGGCGCGACAGCCACCGCTCGAGCCCGGCCTGCCGGTAGCCGAGGTGGCGCAGCAGCTCGTGCAGCGGACCGAAGCCGGGCACGAAGCTGCGCCAGCGGCGCGGCAGCATGTTCACCAGCGAGAGCGCGATGAGCGGCAGCTGCAGGCCCACGAACACCGCGAGGAAGTGCACGATGTTGACCGGCTGCGTACCGTCGTAGTGCAGGAGCGCGGCCGCGGTGCCGGCCCCGCTCACGAGCCCGAACGCCGCGAGCCCCACCGCCAGCAACCGGTAGACCGCCTGCACGCGCTCGCCGGGGCCCGGCGTGCCGCGATCGTCGCACACGGCCGCGAGCCACCTGCGCAGAACCTCACGGCGCGAGGGCGCGGCCAGACCGGTGGCATGCGCGAGCACCTCACCGGCAACGCGCTCGTCACGTTCGCGTACGGTCTGGCGGTCGAGCTCGCGGTCGGCCGCGAGCTGGCACTCGAGGTTGATCAGCTCCGCCAGGCTCAGCGGCGGTTCACGGTCGTCCACGGCGGTCAGCAGAACTGCGGACACGTCAGCACGACCGGCTGAGACACCGCGAAGCGCATGACCTGGAGAGCATCGGTGGCGACGATGACGCCCGAGTCGTCCACGTCGCACACGCACAGGAGGCACTCGCGGATCGCGATAGACGTCTGCAACACCGCCAGCGCATCGACGGCGGTGACGAGACCCGGCGGCAAGGGAATCGCATCGCCGCAAGTCGGCGCAACGTCGAAGTAGCGCTGACCGAACGCGTCGTAGGAGCTCTCCTGCTCACCCGTCCCTTCCCACGCCACCACGAACTCCCCGCCGGCGGCCGAGATCGCGGGGCGGCGCTGCGACCCCGTCACCTTGGTGTTCACGACCGACTCGGGGCCGGTCGTGCCACCGAGAGAATCGAACTGCTGGAGGATGATGCCCTCGAGCTCCCCGTCCAGGCCGTCGGTTTCCCACGCAACGACGAAGCCGGCCAGCGAGTCGGCGTCGACACGGGGGTAACGCTGGTTGTCGATCGCGTAGGTGTTCACCACGAACTCGGCTGCCAGCGGCTCACCGTCGCCGTCGTAACGGCGTGCGGCAATGCCCTCGCCGTACATGTCGACCGCATAGCTCTGCCACACCACCACGAAGCCGTCGTCGATGGTCGCCACGTCGGGCACTCGCTGAGCGCCGGTGGTGAACGTGTTCACCGCGAACTCCGTGCCCACCGTGGCACCGGCACTGTCGAAGCGCTGGCCGAACACACCGTAGCCGTCCCCGTCACGACCGTCGTCGCTCGCCCACACCACCACGAATCCGTCGTCGGCACCCACATCGAGCCGCGGCAGGTACTGCCCGGCGGTGGTGAACGTGTTGACGGCGAACTCGAGGTCGGCCGGCAAGCCGGTCGAGAGGAAGCGGCGCGCGAACACCCCGGCCCCCTGGCCGTCCTGACCGTCGCTCTGCCACGCGGCCACGAAGCCGCCGTCGGAGAACGTCGCCACCGTCGGGTCGCGCTGGGCGCCGATGAAATTGTTGTTCAGCTGGAACTCGGTGCCCGCCGGCAAGCCATCGCTGCCGAAGCGCTGGCCGAAGATGCCGAAGTAGTTGCCGTCCTGACCATCGCTCTCCCACACCACCACGAAGCCGCCCTTCGTGTCGGTGTCGACCGACGCGGCCCCCTGCCGCAGCGGCGTGTACGTGTTCACGAGGAACTCGGTGCCGGCAGCTTCCCCGGCGGAGTCGAAACGCTGCCCGAACACGCCGTAGTTGTCGCCGTCCTGGGCCAGGCTCTCCCACACCACCACGAACGAGCCGTCGGCGGCGGCCGCGACCGTCGGGCGCTGCTGCGCCGCGGTGTAGTAGGTGTTGGCGAGGAGCTCGCCCCCTAGCGTCACCGGCTGTGCGGCGGCGGGCGCGGCCTGCGCGAGCGCCACCGACAGCACCAGGGCGGCCAGGCGGCCCCGAGGCGAGGACGGGTGGTGGGAAGTCGGGGCCATCACGGTCGGGCCATGATAGCCGATGCCGGCGTCCGACTTCGACCGCCGACTGTGCGCGGCCCGCGGGGCTAGCAGCCCGTCCAGGCCCCCCGGACCGAGCAGCGCGCCGGGGCGGGTTCTTCAATGGACTACTAGGGAAGCTTCGCCCGGAACAGAGCCGCGCGATTTTGCCGGGTCCCGACGGCCTCGAACTCGGTGGTCCAGCAAAAGCCCCCTCCGTTCACGAGCTGCACGGTCACCCGCGGGTCCTGCTCGAACATCCGCAGGGCCGCAGCGGGCGCGGGCATCGGCAGCCAGGTACCGCCCGCGGCGAGCGTGACACGCGCCCTGGCGGGCTCGCCGGTCGCGATCTTGAGCCTGTGAACGCCGTCGACCGCGCCCTGCGGATCGGCATAGCGCAAACCGTCGTTCCCGCTGGCCCGCCACCTCGTACCGGGCGGCAGCCGCAGATCCGCCACCAGCGAGGCCGTCCCGCCTGACCAGTCGTACAGGCAAAGATCGTAGGTCGTGTCGGAGGCCGGGTCGCCGAGATCGGCCGCCGCGGTGTTCCAGCCGCGTAACCATTTCCACGACAGCTGGTCGCGCTTGCCGCCGCGGTCGCGCAGCACCAGACGCGCGCGTGCCGGGTAGCGGCAGCCCGACGGCAAAGGCTGCGGAGCGCAGGCGCCGACCGGCAGCGTGGTCGTGGTGCTGCTGGTCGTGCTCGTCGAGCTGGTGGTCACGGTCGTGACCGGCGCCGCAACCGTGGTCGTCGTGCTCGAGCTCACCAGCAGCGTGGTCGTCGTGGTCGCGACCACGTCGGTGCTCTTCACCACCACGGCCGCATCGCCGGGAAACGGCGCCGCGCCGAGAGAGCGCCAGCCCCCGCCCTGCAGGTCCGGCGCGTCGTGCCACTGGCCCGCTTGCGGATCGAACCAGCGCACGCCGAACGTGCCGCTTGCGGCCGACAGGTCGATCGACAGCGCGGCGCCATCGGGAGTGTACATCGCATACGCCAGGCCGGGTGCCGCCAGGACGTAGCTCGCGTTACCGAGCGCCGGCGCCGGCGCCATCGCGAGCAGCGGGAGCCCGGCGAGGAACTCCAGCGCGTGGCCCGTCCACCGCAACGCGACCTCCATTTCGCCGAAGTCGTCGATGCGCTGGTCGAAGCCGTCGCCGCCGGCCGCTTCCTTCACGTACCACTCGAAGCCGCCGCCACCCGACAGGTACACCGGCCACATGAAGTTGCGTCGCCCGCTCGGATAGCCGCTGGACTGGTCGGTCGCGCTGTTGCGAATCGGGTGTGGCTCGTCGACCGAGACCACCCACGGCACGCCGGCCGCCGCCGAGCGCGTGCGCCACTCGACGACCTTGTCGCCGAGATCCGCTGCACCGTCCTGAATGGCAGTCATCGTGAAGTCCGGATTGCCCAGCAGCGGCGCGTAGAACCGCTCGAGCTCGCCGTAGCGGGTGTGCGTGGTGACCGGATGGTCGTAGCAGTCGAGGGCGCGCAGCCGGGCCGCGAACTGCTCGCGCCTGGCGGTACCGTAGGTGTTCTCCTCGCCGATGTCCCACTCGACGCCGAGGTGGTGGCCGAAGCGCGCGACCAGCTCGCGGTAGAACAGCTTGCGCTGCACGCCGAGGCTGCCGCCGTCGTGATAGTTCGCGTTGGCCTGCTCGGCCTCCGACAGCACCAGGTGCAGGAACACGCCGAGGCGGTCGGCGTGCGTGAACACCGCCTCCCATTGCGCCAGCTTCGACGTGTCGAAGTGGACCCGGTCGTGCTCGGCGACGGTCGGAAACGTGTCGTCGCCGTCGCCTCCCACGTTCATCGGCAAGAAGTACAGGCTGTTGCCGCCGGTTTCGGCGACGTAATTGAGCGCGCCGATGATCGCGCGACCCGCACCGCCGCCCCAGTCGGGGTCGCCCGCGCGCCAGTCACCCATGTGTGCGGCGAAGTCGTGGCCCGCACCGGGGGTGCCGTCGAACCCCGAATAGCCAAGGAAGTTCTCGGGAACGTTCGGCCCGCCCTTCACCCACGGGTTGCCGCTGCCGGCAAAGCGCAGGTAGTGGTCGCCCGGCACCAGCAATCCGCGCGACGGTGCACGAAAGTCGGGCGCGACCTTGTCGCTGGAGGAAACGAAGAACGTGCCCGACTCACCGTCGAAGCCCGTCGCGACCCCCGCGTCCGCCGCCAGCGAGACGGCGACATCGACGCCTTGCCTGAACGACGCCTGGTAGTCCCACAGGCCGGGCTCGTCGGGCGCGAAGCGGCACCTCCACACGCTGCCGGCCGGGCCGCCGGCGCCGTCGGAGTCGAAGAAGCCCGCCACGTCGTACGCCTGCCCCGACGGCCCCGTGAGAAGACACTGCAGCCTGTAGTCGAGGAACGGATTCGGGTCGTCGTCGGTCTCGCCGTGCGACGGCCCGTCGAACGAGAGATCCACCCGATGCCAGCGTCGCAGCTCGCCGTCGACCCCTGCATACGCCACCGGACACGCCAGCGCCGCGGCCACGACGACGAGCAGCGCGAAGATCAGCAATGCGGTGGTGAGGTGCGGGGCGCGCCCCGTGCGGGCCATCCGCGAGCACAGCGGCATGAGCCGTCCAGACTAACCGACCGGCGCTGCCGCCAACAAGCGTGCACTCACCTGCGCCACGCAGTGGGCACCGGGCGGGGCCACGCCGACCGGCCACACGTTCGAGCCCGGCCCGGATGCGCCGCCGCCATAGCAGCACCGCCGGCCCGGCAACGCCCGCTACGCGCTCGCCCGATCCGGCTCGGCGCCGGCACGCGCGAGCGCGTACGGGTCGGCTTGCAGGCCGATGAGTCGCCGCACGCGAGCCCACTGATTCGCGTCGGCCACCGCGATGGCCAGGTCGAGGATGCCGACATCGTCGTAGCCCGCATCGCGCAGGCGACCGATCATGTCCGCCGTGGTGCGCTGCGCGTAACGAGTGCCGACGAACGCGAACGCCTCGACCGGATCGGACGGTCGCGCGTGCAAGCCCGTCGCATCGTCGCGGCACGTCGGAAGCGCCGACTCCACCGTGCGTTCGATCGTCGCCACAGTGGCGTCATCGAGCGTGCTGCGATCGAGCCGCTCCTCGAGCGCCAGCCGCATCATCTCGAGGAACCACGGACGCGTCGCCGCCGGCGCGAACAGCTCGCCGGGCGGCCGGCCGGCGGCACGCTCGTAGACCGGCGCCAGCTCATCGAGCGCCTGCTGGTACGACAGCGGGTAGGCGCGGTTGGCAAGATCCATGCGGCTCATGAGCTTGCCGGCCATGCGGACGCCGAGTCGCCGCAACCACTCGAATCGGCGCATGCTGCGCGGAACGAGCTCGGGATCGACGTCGAGAAGATCGGCGATGCGGTTGATGAAGTGGAAGCTGCCCACGACCAGCGTGTAGTCGAGCGCGCCGTCACCGACCAGCACGCGCAACGGCTCGAGATCGTCGGCACCGAGCGTCGCCGGCTCGTGGCAGCTCTTGCGCGCGAGCTCCACGAGCGCCAGCTCGAGCTCGGACGCGTCACGAGCTTCGCCGTCTACCAGCTGCCTCGCACGATCGGCCTGTCCTCCTGCAGCCTGCAGGAACGCCTCGTGGCCGTCTATTCAATAGTCGCACTCGTTGAAGCGCGACACGGTGGCCGCGACCAGCTCGCGATGGCTGCGCGGCTCCTCCCCCGACCACATGGTGAGATCCCAGCTGCGGATCATGCGACGCATCGAGCCGGCGCGCAGGCTGAACATCTGCACGATCCTGGCGACCATGTCGTCGCTGCCGCCGACCTCGGCCATGTAGCCGTAAACCTGCGCTGTTTCGCCGGTGGCCCGGCGCGGGGAAATCGTCTCTATGAACGCCATGCGACAGTCACCTCCGATTTACCTGTACATACAGGCATCCCTACGCCCACGCGTGCGCAGACGCAATGGACACGCGCGGCGCGCCGCCGACGGAGCACGCCGACGACCTCGCGTGCACCTACCTGCGCTCGCGCAGATGCGACAAACGCGGACGCGAGGGCCGTGCAAAAAAGCGCGATGACAACACCGCGAACGTTGTGGTAGGCGTTTGGCCAGTGAGTGGGTGCATGACCACGGACGTGACGAAGGGGGTGCCACGATGAGCGCGCTCGTGCTGGGCTCGGCCGTCGTTCGGATCATGGCGTTCGTTCTCTCGATCCGCCTGGCGCGGCGGGTGCGCGCCGTGTGGTGCGTGTGCCTGTCGGTGGTGCTGGGGCTCATCGCCGTGCGGCCGATCGCGGTGCTGGTCGGCGAGCAGACGCGCTGGAGCATCGGCGAGGGCTCGCCGGCCGGTGAGCTCGGCGCGCTGCTGGTGAGCGGGATGGTTCTGTCGGTCGTCATACTGATCGAGCGCATGGTTGCGGCGCGCGAGGCGGCCGAGGCCGAGCTGCGACAGAGCAACGCGCGCATGCACCAGATCATCGATCTCGTCCCGCACATGATCTTCGCGAAGGACGACGACGGACGGTTCCTGCTCGCGAACCAGGCCGTCGCCGATGCCTACGGCACCACCATCGAGAAGCTGATCGGCAAGCACCACCGCGACCTTCACGGCAGGACCGAGGAAGTGGAGCGATTCCTCGAGGACGACCGCGACGTCATCGAGAGCGGCGCATCGAAGCTCATCCCCGAGGAATCTTTCGTCGACGCTCGCGGCCGCGAGCGCATCCGCCAGACGGTGAAGATCCCGTTCACGACGGCGGGCTCCACCGACCGTGCGGTGCTCGGCGTGGCCACCGACGTCACCGAGCACACGCGGGTGGAGCAGGAGCTGCGCGATGCGCACGATCTGCTCGAAGCCCGCGTCGAGGAGCGCACCACCGAGCTGAAGGAGAGCGAGATGCGCTTCCGACAGCTCGCCGAGCACATCGACGCCGTGTTCTGGCTCTTCGACATCGACACCGAGAAGTGCGTGTACGTGAGCCCCGCCTACGAGAAGATCTGGGGACGGCCGTGCGAGGAGCTGTACGACGACGCGTACGCGTGGCTCAAGGGCATCCACCCCGACGATCGCGAACGCATTCACCGCGACGGCGGTGTCGACGAGCCCAGCCGCGGCGGCTTCGACCTCGACGTGCGCGTCGTGCACACCGACGGCACGGTGCGCTGGGTGCGCGACGCCGGGTTCCTCATCCGCGACGACACGGGCCGGGTCTACCGGCTCGCCGGCCTGGCCTTCGACGTCACCGAGAAGAAGCAGCGCGAGGACGCGCTCAAGCGCAGCAACGAGGAACTCGAGGCATTCGCGCAGTCGATCTCCCACGACCTCAAGGCGCCGCTACGCGCCATCGAGGGCTTCGCCAACATGCTCAAGGACGACTACCGCGACCGGCTCGACGACCGTGCCTGCGACTACCTGTCGTTGATGGCCGACGGCGCGGCCCGCATGGACCGGCTGCTGAACGACCTGCTGCAGCACGCCCGCCTGGGTCGCGGCGGCGTGGCCCTGGAGCCCGTCAGCCTGCGTTCGGTGGTTCGCGACGTGGTCGACGACCTCAATGCCGAGATCGAGAAGAAGCATGCCGAGATTCGCGTGGAAGGGAGCCTGCCCGAGCTCATCGGGCACCGCGCGACCCTGCAGACGCTGATGCAGAACCTGGTGAGCAACGCGCTCAAGTTCGTGCCGGCCGACAAGACGCCCGAGATCACGATCGGCGCCACACGCGGCGGCACATCCTACCGGCTGTTCGTGCGCGACAACGGCATCGGAATCGAATCGCAGTTCCACGACCGCATCTTCTCGATATTCGAGCGCCTGCACGGCGTGGAGAAGTACCCGGGCACGGGCATCGGCCTGGCCATCGTCAAGAAAGCCGCCCAGCTGCACGACGGCAGTGTCACGGTCGAGTCGAAGCCCGGCAGCGGCAGCACGTTCTGGATCACGCTACCGTGCCACCCGGCCACGAGCGCCGCCACGAACCTCGTCCGGCACTAGCCGGCCAGGCTCCATTCCGCGCGGAACGCAGGCCGCGCGGCCTACCGCCTACGCCAGCGCTTCGACGACCTTCTGGAGCGTCTCCTTGGCGTCACCGAACACGAGCACGGTGTTCTCGGAGGTGAACAGCTCGTTCTCGATGCCGGCGAAGCCCGGGTTCATCGAGCGCTTGAGCACGATGCACGTGCGCGCCAGATCGGCATTGAGCACCGGCATCCCGTAGATCGGGCTACCCTCGTTGTTCTTGGCTGCGGGATTCACCACGTCATTGGCGCCGACCACCAGCGCGACGTCGGTGTTGGCGAAGTCGTCGTTGATGGCCTCGAGCTCGAGGAGGTGATCGTAGGGCACATCAGCCTCGGCCAGCAGCACGTTCATGTGACCGGGCATGCGACCGGCGACGGGATGGATCGCATAACGCACGTTCACGCCCTCGGCCTCGAGGTGATCACCGAGCTCACGCACGGCGTGCTGCGCCTGGGCCACGGCCATGCCGTAGCCGGGGCAGACGATCACCGAGCTGGCTCCGCTCAGAAGCATCGCCGCGTCGCCCACGGTTGCCTCGTGCACCTCGGCGCCGTCGGCACCGACAGCCGCCGCGGCGCCCGCATCCACCTGCCCGAACGCACCGAACAGCACATTGCCGAACGAGCGGTTCATGGCGCGGCTCATCACCACCGAAAGAATGAAGCCCGATGCACCGTCGAGCGCACCCGCGATGATCAGCACGTTGTTGTCGATGGCGAACCCGGTAGCCGAGGCCGCCAGGCCGGCGTACGAGTTGAGCAGCGCGATGACCACGGGCATGTCGGCGCCGCCGATCGGCAGCACGACGAGGACACCCAGCACCACAGCAACCAGGAACAGCGCGTAGAACGCAGGCTGGAAGGCGGGATACATCGTGACCAGAACCATCAGCCCTACCGCGGCGAAGAACGCCCCGATGTTCGACAGGTTCTGGTACGGGTACGTGATGTTGCGACCGCTGATGAAGCCCTGCAGCTTTCCGAAAGCCATCAGGCTGCCCGTGAACGTGAGGCCGCCGAACAGCACCTCGAAGCTGATCGCGCCCATCGTCAGGTGGCTCATGTGCTCGTGATGACGGTAGTACTCCGACACACCGACCAGCGCTGCAGCGAGGCCACCGAACGCGTGCGAGAGCGCGATACGTTCGGGCATCTTGGTCATCGGGATGAGCGCCGACATGGCGATGCCGATGGCCGCCCCGATCGCACCCGCGATGATGATCCATTTGTAGGTGCCGGCTACGACGTCGGGATGGAGCAACGTGCCGGCAATGGCGAACGCCATGCCCAGCTCGGCCAGGTGCACGCCGCGGCGCGCCGTGTCGGCCTGGCGCAGTCCGCGGATCCCGATGATGAACAGGACCGACGCAATGAAGTAGAGAAACTCGATGGTGCCGCTGGCTTCACTCACTTGGCCGCGCCTCCACGACGCTTCCTGAACATCTTCAGCATGCGGTCGGTGATCAAGAAGCCGCCCACCACGTTGATGGTCGCGCAGAGCACGGCGATGAAGCCGAGAACGGTGCTGACGTCATTGTACTGACCGCCGGCCGAGACGATCGACCCGACCAGCGAGATGCCGGAGATCGCGTTCGTGAACGCCATCAGCGGCGTATGCAGCAGCGGCGGCACGCCCGAGATCACGCCGTAGCCGACGAAACCGGCGAGCATGAACACGTACAGCCCTAGAAACAGCTCTGGAGACATTGAGAACCCCTCTTTGACGAACGAACCGGCGGTCAGCCTGCGACGAGCTCGGCGACCTGTGGGTCGACCACCTTGCCCTGATGAGTGAAGACGCAGCCCTTGACGATCTCCTTGTCGAAGTCGAACTCGATCTGACCGTCCTTCAGCATGTACAGCAACAGCTTCTCGACGTTGCGCGAGAACATCTGACTGGCGTCCAGCGGCAGGTCGCTGGGTAGGTTGAGCGGTGCGCGCACCAGCACGCCGTCGACCATCACGTCCTCACCCGGCTTGCTGAGCTCGCAGTTTCCGCCCTGCTCGGCGGCCAGATCGACGACCACCGCACCGGGCTTCATGCGAGCGACCATGTCGGCGGTGAGCAGTCGCGGCGCGGGCCTTCCCGGGATGAGCGCCGTGGTGATGCACACGTCGGTATTCTCGAGATGGCTGGCGATCACCTCGTTGGCGCGCGCCTGGGCGTCGGCCGATACTTCCTTCGCGTAACCGCCCGCGGTCTCGGCATCCTCGCCACTTTCGACGTCGATGAACGTCGCGCCGAGGCTTTCGACCTGCTCCTTCACGGCAGCGCGCACGTCGTAGGCCTGCACGAGCGCTCCGAGCCGGCGCGCCGTGCCGATCGCCTGCAAGCCCGCGACGCCGGCGCCGAGGATCATCACACGCGCGGCGTCGAGCTTGCCGGCCGCGGTCATGAGCAGCGGGAAGAGCTTCGGCAGCGCATCGGCGGCCAGCAGGACCGCGCGGTAGCCCGCCACGGTGCTCTGCGAGCTCAGCACATCCATCGACTGCGCCAGGGTGATGCGCGGAACGCGGTCGAGCGAGATACCCGTGATCGACCGGTCGCGCAGGGTCTTCACCAGGTCGAGATTCACCAGCGGAAACATCAGGCCGACGACGGTAGCGTCCGGCTTGATCAGCTCGAGCTCGTCGTTCTCGGGGGCGTTCACCTTCACCAGGATGTCGGAGGCGGCGAACACTTCCTTGGCCGATGGCGCGACGGTGGCGCCGCATTCCTGATATACGCTGTCCAGAAAGCTGGCCTCGACGCCGGCACCGCTCTCGACGACAACCTCGGCCTTCTTCGCCACGAGACGCTTCACACTCTCGGGCGAGAGCGCCACGCGACGCTCGCCGGGCTTCATTTCCTTGGTGATTCCGATCTTCATCGCGCGACAACCTAGCGACGCCGCCGTTCTGCATCAACCACGGCGGCGACGGCTGCCGCAGCGCGGCTCACAGGCGACCGACAGCCTCGCTCGAAACCCAACCGCGCAGCCCGTCCGGGCGCCGCACCTTGTACCAGCCCTCGCGCTCGCCGGTGATCTCGAGCATCGATCCGGTGGGCGCCCTGAAGTGCTCGACTCCGGTGGGCGCCGGTTCGTAGCGAATCGGCGCGTCGCGATCGGCGATCACGACGCCCACGGCCGGGAGATCGACCGTGGCCAGCCGCATCGCGAAGCTGGAGCCCACCACGGCGGTCACCAGGCCAGCGGCCCACGCCGCCTGCGTGAGCCCGGCGCGCATGCGCGGCAGCAGCAGCCGGGCGGCGAGCAGCCCCCACATGAGCGCCCACGCGATCATCAAGGCCACCGCTAGCTCGGAGCCGCTGGCACGGTCGGCGAACGGGAACACGAGACGCTGCCAGAACGGGCGGGCGGGCTCGGCGATCTCGAGGCGCTCGCGCGCGAAGGCCAGGTTGGCGCGCAGATCGGGATCTCGTGGCAACCAGCGGCGCGCTCGCTCGTAGTTCAGTACCGCCTCGCCGGCGCGTCCTTCCTTGAAGTAGGCGTTGCCCAGGTTGAAGTACACCGGCCCGCTCTCCACGCCGAGATCGAGCAGCTCGCGATAGCGCTCGATGGCGTCGCCGTAGCGGCCCTCCTTGTACGCCGCGTTGCCCTCGAAGAAGCTCGCGTACGGGTCGTCCTCCTGGGCGGCGCCCGGCACGGCCGTCAGCACCGGAAGCAGCAGCGCCGCGATCACCGCCGCCGCGGTCAGCCGACGCTCCAGCCCACGCTCACGCTCCATGTCGGCGACGATCACGTCGGCCAGGGCGAGCGCGTCGCGTCGTTCGGCCTCGCTGGCCGCGCCGCCCGCGTAGCGGACGCGCTCCACGAGATCGAAGAAGTCGCCGAGCCGGGGGCCGGCCGTGGCGGCCACCGGCAGGCGCGCGATCGCTGCGGCCACGCGCTGACGGTCGATCGCGCCCGGCGGCAGGTCGAGCTTGGCGGTGAGGTAAGCCTGCATGGCAGCGACGAGCCCGTCGTAGAATCCGGCGCCGCCGGTGCCTTCGCGGCCGAGCTCGGCCAGCTCGGCGCGCACTCGACGGCCGGCCGCGCGAAAGCGGCCGATGCGCGGATCGGCGTCGAGCCGATCGCGGCGCCGGACCAGGACCAGGAGCGTCACGAAACCCAGCACGGGAACGGTCGACCCGGCCGCGAACCACGCACTGCGATAGAATCGACGGCCGCGAACGCCGAGCCGGCCGGGACGGTCCTTGAGATAGACGATGTCGCGGCCGAGCTCCTCGGGGGTACGCGCGAATGCGGGCTGCTCACCGTCGGAGATCACGCGCGGGCGGGCGCCCGCGGCCGAGGCCACCTGCAACGCGACGGGCCCCCGTGTGATCGTGCGGTACTCGCCGGCCTCGGGCTCGAAGAACGAGAACGCGACCGCCGGCAGCTCGACCACGCCCTCGTCGCGCGGGATCACCACCTGCTCCACCGCATGACGGCCCGGACCGAGCTCTTCCTTGAGCGGCAGCGGATCGTACACCCGCAGGCGATCGCCCGCCGGCACGCGCGGTGACTCGACGCCGGTGAGGTTGCCGACGCCGCGGATCTCCATGCGCACGGTGATCGGGTCGCCGGCGGTCAGCTCGGTCGGGCTGGCCGCCACGGTGAAGTCGAACTGGCCGATCGCGCCGCTGAACCCGGCCGGACGGCCCGCGACGGGCAGCGGCACGACCTCGAGCTCGCGCGGCCGTGAACGCACCGTGAGGCTGCGTCGGCGACCGAAGTTGAAGCCGAAGCCGAAGTTCATATCGAACGGATCGCGGGAGTTGCTGCGCCGGGAGTCGATGACGCGCACGTCGATCGCCGCCGGCCCCAGGGCCAGGGTTCCGGTGCGCAGAGGCGTCAGGTTGGAACGAAACGTCAAGGTGGCGAACGTTTCACCGCCGGCCTCCTCGGAGCGCTGCGCCGGCTTCGTGAAGCGGTCGAGCTGGAAGCCCTCGGTCGCCAGCTGCGGGTAGTCGACCTTGTCGACCGACTCGACCACCGCGCTGCCCACCGCCAGCTTGACCGTCATCGGCACGCGCTCGCCGACGTACGCCCGCTTCTTGGCCGGCATCAGCGAAAGGCGAAAGTTCTGAGCCGGTCGCGCACCGCCGGCCGCCTGCCCGGCCGGCCGCCCGCCCGCGCCGCCTCCCACCTGCACGGTCACGGCGTTGCTCTTGTAGGTGTCGCCGTCGACCTCCACCGAGAACGGCCCCAGCGTGAACCGGCCCGGCCGCGTCGTGGTGAGCGCGTAGCGATGGCCGACTCGCGTGACCGTCTTTCCGTTCACCGTCGAAACGTGCGTCGTGGTGCCGGCGTAGCTGTAGTGGAAGCCGTCGAGGTCACCGAGGTCGGGCTGCGGCGACTGGCGTACGCCGGACACGTCGACGCTCAGGGTGAAGCGCTCGCCGACGGCGAGCTGGTTGCGCCCGACCGTGGCCCGCACGCCGATATCGGCCGACGCCGGCGCCGCGAGCAGCAGCGACAGCACCACGACCGAGCACGGCAAGCGAAGGAAGCCGGCGCTCATCGTCACCAGTCCTTCACCGGCTCGCCGACCCCGGCAACCCCGAGCGTGCGCTCGATCTCCTCGGGCCCTAGCTCCTCGCTGCCGGCCAGGTCGAGGATGGCCTGGGCCGCCTCTCGCTCGCGCTGCTCTTCTGGCGAGCCCTCGCCCGCGCTGCCGCCCGCCTCGGCTGGCGGCTGCTGCTCGACGCCTGCCTGCTGTGGCTCCGGCTCGCCGCCGCCGGCCTGCTGCTCGGGCTCGGGCGGTTGCTGCTGGTCCTGCTCGCCGCCCGCCTGCTGCTGTTGCTGCTCCTGCTCTGCGTCGGGCTCCGGGCCGTCCGGGTTCTGCGGCGGCTCCTCGTTCCCCGCCTGCTCGTCCTGCTGGCCTTCGTCTCCCTGATCGCCTTGCTGCTGATCCTCGGGAGGCTGCTCCTGATCCTGCTGCTGCGGATCCTGTTCCTGCTCCTGCTGGTCCTCCTGCTCTTGCTGTTCTTCCTCGAGCCGGCGCTCGAGGTCGGCGAGCGCCCGGGTCACGAACTCGTGGCCATACTTCGGATCGTCGTCGCCGGGCGCCACGGCCATCGCGCGCCGGTAGGCGAGCAGCGCCTGCTGATAGCTCGCGATGGCAGTCTGCGGGTCGCCGTCCTCGGCGTTGTCGCCGAGCGAGTACAGCGTGTTGCCGAGATTGTACGCCGCGCGCGCGGTCCACTCGTCCTCTCCGCTCGCCGCCACCTTCGTGAACGCCCCGACCGCCTCGTCGAACTTGCCGCGCCGGTACAGCGCGGTGCCCAGGTTGTAGCTCATGATCAGCGAGTCGGGCTCGTCGACGAGGGCCTCGCGATACTTCTCGATCGCCTCGTCGTACTTCTGCTCGTCGTAGAGGCGATTGGCCTCGACGACGACGTCGGCCAGCGACGCGCGCGGCGCCACGACGAGCGCGGCCCCCGTCACCATCACCAGCACGGCGGCCGTCGCCCCCGGGCGCCGTGTGCGCACGGCGGTGACCACGCGTCGCAGCAGGCCGGGACCGGCGCCGGCGCCCACGCCGAGCAGGGCGTCGACCAGCAGCAGCACGAGCGTGATCGTCAGGGGAATCTGGAAGCGCTTCTCGTAGCGACGTTCGAGCGTGCTGCCGACGTCGCGCCGCTCGAGCTTGGCGATGTGCTTGTCGAACACCTCGTCCAGACCGAGCGCCGGCCCCAGACCGCGTACGTAGGCGCCCGATGTGGTGAGCGCGATCTGCTCGAGCGTGTCCTCGTCGAGGCGCGACTTGATGACCTGGCCCTCGCGATCCTTCACGAAGCCCTCGCGGCCCCCCTCCCCGGCCGGCACCAGCTCGCCGTCGGCCGTGCCGATGCCCACCGTGTACACCTTCACGCCGCGCGCGGCCGCGCGCTCGGCGGCCTCCATCACGTCGCCCTCGTGATCCTCGCCGTCGGTGATCAGCACCAGCGCCTCGTGCTTGCCCTGACGCGCCTCGAACGCGTCGAGGCTCGTGTCGATGGCGCGGGCGAGCGCGGTGCCGCCGCGCGGGATGATCCCCACGTGCGTCGCGCGCAAGGTGCGCTCGAAGGCACCGTAGTCGAGAGTGAGCGGGCACTCGAGGAACGCGGTGCCGGCGAACGCGACCAGCGCGATGCGATCTCCGCGCAGGCGCTCGACCAGGTCGAGCACGGCGAGCTTCGCACGTTCGAGGCGGTCGGGCTTGACGTCGGTGGCGAGCATGCTGCGCGAGGTGTCGAGCGCGATCACCAGGTCGATGCCCTCGCGATGAACCTCCTCCCAGTGAAAGCCCCAGCGCGGCCCCGCGATCGCGACCACCAGCGCCGCCATCGCCGCCGCGCGCAGCACCATCCGCGCCGCGCGCCGTCGCGTCTCCAAGCCCGCCACCAGGCGGTCGACAAGGCCGGCCTCGGCAAACGCCGTCAGCGCGACACGCCGGCGGCGCAGCCCGTGCAGCAGCACGGCGCCGAGTGCCACGACGAGCGTCAGCAGCCACAGCACGTTCAGATCACGCCACTGCATGCGTCGTCCTCACGGCAGCACCCGCAGCCAGGTCTCGCCGAGCACCGCTTCCGCGAGCAGCAACAGCAGCGCCGGCACGGCCAGCCACAGGTAGAGCTCCTCGAACTCGAGGTAGTCGAGGCCCTCGAACTCGGTAGTCTCGAGCTCGTCGATCTCGGCGTAGATCTCGTTCAGCCGCTCGGTGTCGGTGGCGCGGAAGTACCTGCCGCCGGTGAGCGCGGCGATCTCACGCAACGTGTCCTCGTCGATGTCCACCTGCACCGGCACGTAGCGACGGTTGCCGAAGATGTCCGTGTCGGGATACGGCGCCAGCCCCTTGGTGCCGGCGCCGATCGTGTAGACCTTGTAGCCGAGCGCCCGCGCCGCCTCGGCGGCCTCGCGGGGAGCGACCTTGCCGGCCGTGTTCTGACCGTCGGTGAGCAGGATGATGATCTTGCTGTCGCTGTCGGCCACCTCGAGGTGCCCCACGGCGGTGGCCAGCGCCGAGCCGATCGCCGTGCCGTCCTCGATCAGGCCGACCTCGGCGCGGTAAAGGTTCTGCATCAGCCAGCCGTGGTCGAGCGTCAGCGGCGACTGCATGTAGGGGCGACCGGCGAACAGCACCAGGCCCACGCGGTCGCCGGCGCGCTCCGACAGAAACTCGCGGACCGCCACGCGGACAGCGTCGAGCCGGTTCGCACGGCCGCTGTCCAGGCGGAAGTCCTCGGCGAGCATGCTGCTGGAGATGTCGACGACGAGCATCATGTCGATGCCCTCGGTCGTGGTCGTGGTGGGTGCCTTGCCGAGCTGCGGGCGTGTCAGCGCCAGCACGACGAGCACCACCGCCACCGTGCGCATCACTGCCGGCACCCACTGCAGACGCGCCTTGCGGCCGACGCCCACCGCTCGCAGCGCTTCGGTGGGCGGAAAGCGCACGGTCGCCAGCCCCTCGCGCCACGACCAGCGCACCACCAGTGGCACCAGCACGAGCAGGCCCAGCAGCCACGGGTCATGCAGCCGCACGATCGGCCTCCTCGTCGTCGCTCACCAGGCGGGTGGCCTCGACGAGCTCGCGCGCGGCGTCGTAGGCACGGCGGCCGTCGGCGGCGCCGGGAACCAGGCGGGCGAACTTCACCAGATCGGCCTGACCGAGGAACTGCGCGAGCGCCGAGCGCTGGGTCGGGTCGAGCTGTGGCCCGCGATGCGCCGCGCTCAGGAACTCCTCGGTGGTCATCTCCGGCGCGCGCAGACCGAAACGAGCCTCGAGATAATCACGCACGATGCTCGACAAACGCACGTAGAACTCGTCGTAGCGTCCATCCTCGAGTGCGCGCGAGCCGCTCAGGCGCGCCAGCGCCTCGAGCGCGACCACGTGCGCCGGCTGCACCGACACCGCGCGGTCGCCGCGAGCGCCCTGCCAGCGCACGACCATCCAGACAGCGAGCGCGGCAAGCACCACGGCCAGCAGGCCCAGCCACAGCAATGTGCGGCTCACCGGCGGCCGCATCGGCCCCTTGATGTCGCGCAGGACCTCGGAGCTGTCCGAGCGGGCCAGCAACGACACCAGGTTCACCAGCGTCCGCGGCGCGTCCACACGGTGCACCTCGCCCTCGCCGATGCGCCAGCCCACCGGCGGACCGGGGATGAACTGCGAGCCGGCCTCGTACGCGAGCAGCGTGTACCAGTACTCGGACACCGACGCCGACGTTCGGTCGCCGCCCCCGTCGTCGTGCTCGACCTCGCCGAAGTCGGTGATCGTGAAGTCGCCGATGCGGTCGGCCAGCACCGGCACGAGCACCTCGACGCCCTCGTCGGCCTCCACGCGCAATGTGTAGCGAAACGGCGTGCCGATGGTCACGTCCTTCGGCTCCACGGCGGTGGTGATGCGCACCGGCGCCGGCTCGTCGCTGCCGGCCTCGTTCCCGGCGGCTGCCTCGGAGGCACCATGAGCCGCGGGTGCATCGTTGCCGGCGGCTCGACCGCCGGCCGTCTCTTCGTTGCCGGACGGGGCGGCCGCAACCGGCGGCGCCGCCAGCACGGCCGCCAGCAGCGCGCCGGCGATGATCCGCGAGCCGACCGTCACCTGCGCCTCCCGCGCGCGCGGAAGAACGAGAGCAGCGCCTCGGTGTACGGCCGATCGTTGCGGACGGTGATGGTGTCGACGCCGGCGCCGCGCAGCATGCGGTCGCGCGCAGTGGCGGCCTCGCCCTGGCGCGCGGCGAAAGCGCGCCGCACCTTCGCGTCCGACGTGTCGACCACCATCGTCTGACCGCTTTCGGGATCCTCCACCGCGACCAGCCCCATGGCCGGCAGGGCGCGCTCGCGCGGATCCTCGAACACGACGCCCACCAGGTCGTGGCGGCGGTTCGTTGCGGCCAGCGACCGACGCACGTCGGACGTCATGAAATCCGACAGCACGAACGTCACGCAGCGCCGGTGCGTGACACGGTCGAGGTAGTCGAGCGCCGCGCCCATGTCGGTGCCGCGCCCGACCGGCTCGTGGTTCATGATCTCGCTGATCACGCGCAGCACGTGGCGATTGCCCTTGCGCGGCGGCAGCGCCAGCTCGATGCGGTCGGTGAAGACGATGAGCCCGACCTTGTCGTTGTTCGTGATGGCCGAGAACGCGAACAGCGCGGCAAGCTCGGCCGCCAGCTCATGTTTGAACTGGCCGACCGTGCCGAAACGGGTCGAGGCGCTCGCGTCGACGAGCAGCATGACCGTGAGCTCACGCTCCTCGACGAACCGCTTCACGTGCGGCGCGCCCGTTCGCGCCGTCACGTTCCAGTCGATGGTGCGCACCTCGTCGCCGGGCAGGTACGGGCGCACCTCGGCGAACTCCATGCCGCGCCCCTTGAACGCGCTGTGGTACTGGCCGGCGAACAGATCCGATACCAGGTGGCTGGTGCGGATCTGGATCTTGCGTACCGCCTTGAGCTGCTCGCGGCTAAGCATCGTAGCCCGACTACGGCACCGGCACGCCGTCGAAGATGCGCTGGACGATCGTGTCGGACGTCATCTCCTCGGCCTCCGCCTCGTAGGAGATGATCACGCGGTGGCGGAGCACGTCGGCGCCGATCGACTTCACGTCCTGCGGGGTCACGTAGCCGCGCCCCGACACGAACGCGTGGGCCTTCGCCGCCAGGGTCAGGCAGAGCGTGGCGCGCGGCGAGGCGCCGTACTGCACGAGCGGCCCGATGTCGAGGTCGAACTCGGCCGGCTCGCGCGTGGCGAGCACCAGATCGATGATGTACTCCTTCACCTTGTCGTCGATGTAGATCTCGTCGACCAGCCGGCGTGCCTCGAGGATGTCGTCGGTGCTCGTCACCGGCTGCGCTTCGGCCACGTCGCCCGTAGTCGCCATGCGATCGAGGATGAGCCGTTCCTCCTCACGCGTGGGATAGCCGACCGACAGCTTCAGCATGAAGCGGTCGACCTGTGCCTCGGGCAGCGGATAGGTGCCTTCCTGCTCGATGGGATTCTGCGTCGCGAGCACCAGGAACGGATCGGGAAGCTCGAACGTGGTGTCGCCGATCGTCACCTGGCGTTCCTGCATGGCCTCGAGCAGCGCGCTCTGCACCTTCGCGGGCGCACGGTTGATCTCGTCGGCGAGGATCACGTTGGCGAAGATCGGCCCGCGCTTGGTCGTGAAGCCCCCCTCACCCGGGTTGTAGATCAACGTGCCGACCAGGTCGGCCGGCAGCAGGTCGGGCGTGAACTGGACGCGCTGGAAGCTCGCCTCGATGGTACGCGCGAGCGTCTTGACCGAGAGCGTCTTGGCGAGCCCCGGCACGCCCTCGAGCAGCACATGGCCGCCCGCCAGCATGCCGATCAGCAAGCGATCGACCACGTAGCGCTGCCCCACCACGTGCTTCCCGATCTCCTCGCGCAGCTTGTAAATGAAGCTCGAAGCTTCCTCGACCCTGGTGTTCACCGCGCTGACGTCTTGTTCCATACCTCGCCCTGTTCCTGTTCGCTCGCCGAGCTCGTCGTTTTCGAGTGGTCGCCGGAGCCGGATCGCCGTGCGATCCGGACCGTCGAGGTGCACGCGCAGCAACCGGGCGCGTGGGCAAGCGGCCGATTCTAGACGTGCCCGCGCTCAGCGCAACGCGCGGGCGGCGACGGCGTACCCGATCGGGCATCCACGCTGGCCACCGGCACAGCCGCCCGGGCAGCGTGGCCGGCTCGCGGCCGGTCGTGGCGACGCGAGCGGCTACTGCGCCGCGTCGGTCGGCTCGGGCCGGCCGCGGCCCTCGCCCAGGGCCAGCCCCACCAGGATGATCGCCAGCGCGACCAGCGCACTCCAGCGCGGATGCTCGCCGAGGAAAAGGACGCCCGCCGCAACGGCGACGAGCGGGATCAGGTAGTTGATCAGCGAGAGAAACGTAGGACCGGCGTGGGCGATGAGGCGGAAATACACCAGCGTGGCCGCCGCCGTCGACACCAGCCCCAGCCAGGCAACCGCCAGCAGCGCCCCGGGCGACGCGGCCATCAAGCCCCCCTGCCCGCCCGCCGCCGCCAGGGTCGGCCCGTCGAGCACCCAGGCCACGGGGACCATGGTCAGCGTGGCCACGGCCGTCACGGCCGCGGCCGTCACCAGCGAGTCGACGTCGTCGGGCAGGAAGCGCGCGATGACCGTGTTGACGGCGTAGCACAGAGCGCCGGCAAGCACGGCCACCTGGCTGACGATCTCGCTGCGACCGCCGCCGAACCGCTGCAGCGCGGCCGGTCCGGTGAGCACCACGATGCCGACGAAGCCGAACGCGAAGCCGGCCGCGCGGCGCGGCGTCATGCGTTCGTCCTCCACCAGAAAGTGCGCAAGGAGCAGGGTGGCGACCGGCATGACCGCCATCAGGACCCCGGCCAGCCCGCTGTCGATGCGCTGCTGCCCCCACGTGATGAGCAGGAACGGCAGCGCGAAGCCGATGATCGCCAGCACCGTGAAGTGGAGCCACAGCCGCGGCTGGCGCGGCAGCGGCAGCGCCAGCAACCGCGCAATCGCGGTGAGCACGGCTGCGCCGATCGCCAGACGCAACGTGACCACGGTCGCCGGCGGTACGACGTCGAGCGCGATGCGGGTGACCATGAACGACGTGCCCCACATCACCACCAGCAGCAGCAGCAGGGCCCAGTCGCCTGCCGTGCGCCGCGTGGTCACCGGCTCGCCGTGTCGGCCGTGCCGGCTGCGCTGACGGTGCCGGCTGCGCCGGGGCACGCCAGCTCCAGCGAGTGGCCGATGGCCACCTGCAGCACGCGCAGCGAGTCGACGACGCTGGCGCGATCGCCCGTACCGTCGACGTTGCACACCGACTGGTCGCAGGCCCCGATGCCCACTGCGCCTCGCAGGACGAGGAACGCGTCGATCGCCGTGATGCGACCGGAATCGTCGGGGTCGCCACACGACACGAGCGTGCAGTCCGATCGACACTTCTCGCCGACGTGCCACCCCGGCTCCCCGTCGTCGCAGACCTCGCCGCCCTGCACCACCCCGTCGCCACAGCCTGGCGGCGCCTCGCACTGCCCGGTCGACAGGTCGCAGTCGGCACCCCCGGGACAGTCGACCGAGCCGGCGCACTCGCCGGCGAAGCAGACGTCGTCGACGGTACAGGGCCGACCGTCGTCGCAGGCACCCACCACCGTGGTGTGGAAGCAGCCACTGGCGACGTCGCACGCATCGTCCGTGCAGGGATTGTCGTCGTTGCAGCGACGCGGGTTGGGAGGGTTGATGCAGCTGCCGCCACTGTCGCACAGGTCCGCGGTGCACTCGACACCGTCACGACAGCCCACGCCGCAGAACTGCGCTACAGAGATCGTGCGCACCTGCGACGGCGGCGACTCGCGGCCATCCGGCTCGAAGGCGGCGACCATCATGTGAGCGGGCGCGTCGGGGTCGCCGATCGGCACGTCCACCGTGTAGCCGCCGCCGGCGTCGGGGCCGGCACCGTCGCGCAAGTACGTGGACAGCTGGTAGCCGGTCTGGTTCGGCTGGCTCACGTAGACCTTGAAGCGCGTTGCGCGCGGATGGGTCAAGCGCAGGCTTGCGCTCGCGGCCCCGGCGGGCCCGGCACCGAGGTCGAGCAGCGCGACGGTCGCGAGGAAGATCAGGGCCGGGCGCCACGGATGCGGCCAGGCGCGCGTAGGAGGAAGCATCGCGGTAGCGCTCCTTGCCTCCGCCGTCGGGGCGGGTGGGCAAAAGGCCGGCTGTTTACCCCCGGGTGTTCTGAATTTCCAGCCCTCATGCGGATTCTCACGACGTCGGCCCCCGCCGTTCGTCCCGGCGAACCGGAAAACCCCTGCTGCCATCACGGGTTGCGTCTCTTCAGCCGGTGGCTAGTCTGGCCGCGCTGCGGTTCGTCGATGCGGTCGGCGCCGGCGCGCGGGCCGGTCGCCACCGCTCGCGCCGCTCGCGGCCGCCAGCCGATGTCGAATCACCCAGCCCTGCTCGTCTTCATGCTCGCATCGGTGGCCGTGCCGCTACTGCTGGCGTGGCGCAGCCCCGCGACCATCATCACCCACCGGCTCACGGTGCTCGGCTTGCTCGCGGCCATGACGGCGCTCGCCGCCGGCGCGCTGATCGACGTCGAGGGTCGCGGCCTGCACATCTCGCTCGATCCGTCCGAGGAACCGATGCTCGCACGTGACGAGGCCGGCCGTGCGGTGTACCGCGAGGCGATCGACACGTTCGGCGACGACGACGTGTTCGTCGTCGCGATGGCCGGCGAGGACGTCTTCAGCGCCGAGAACCTGGAGCTGCTGCGCACGATCGGCAACGACATCCGGCGAATGCCGGGCGTGCGGTCCACCGAGAGCATCGTCGACACCATCACCTACCGGTACGACGCCGAGCTCGACCTGATCGAGGTGCGGCGATTCATCGACGACGTTCCGTCCGACGGCGACGAGCTCGCGCGCCTTCGCCGCCTCGCGCTGTCCGACCGGATCTATCCGCGCTCGCTGGTCGCGGCCGATGGCCGCGCGGCCGCCATCAACGTGCTGTTCCGGACGATGAGCGACGGCGAGTTCGTCGCCACCGGCATCGACGACACCGTCCGCACCATGCTCGACGCGCACGAGACCGCCGGGCGTCGATTCTTCGTGACCGGCCGCAAGCACATCAAGGCTCGCGCCCACCGCATCATGATCGACGACCTGCTGCTGCTCATCCCCCTGGCCGTGGTGGTGGGCGCCACGGTTGCCTGGCTGGTGACCGGCTCGCTGCTCAACGCCGTCATCCCGGTGGGCGCGAGCCTGATGGCCACGTGGTGGGCGTTCGGATTGCTGGCCTGGCTCGGCAGGCCCCTCAACCTGATCACGCTCGTGCTCGGCCCCATGCTGATCTGCGTGGGCAGCGTCTACGGCGTGCACGTTCTGGCACGTTACCAGGAGCTGGCTGCCGACCGGTCCGACGACGACCGCGCCGCGCTGGCCTGCCTGCGCGACACGTTCACGCCCGTGTTCATCGCCGGCTTCACCACCTGCGTGGGCTTCAGCGCCCTGCTGCTGTCCGATACGCCGGCGATTCGCGAGCTGGGCGCGTTCTCGGTGCTGGGGGTCGCGTCCATCACCGTCATCTCGGTAACCGGAGTGCCGGCGCTCCTCGACCTGTCACGGCCGCGCCTCGGCGTGGGTGGGCCGACGCGGATCGCTCACGCGCTCGACGCCGTGCTGGACCTGTTCGCGCGTGCCGGCTCGATGCGCCCCGGCGCCGTCCTGGTCGGCTGGACGCTGATCACGGCCGCAGCGCTCGCCTGCATTCCGAGCATCGTCGTCGACAGCGACTACCTCACGTTCTTCGACCAGAGTTCGCGTGTGCGTCGTGACTTCCAGGCCGTGAATGACGAGCTGGTGGGCGCGGTACCTATCTACGTGACGATCGACGGCGGCGCCGAGGGAGCGTTCCGCGAGCCGGCCAACCTGCGCGCCGTCGAGCGACTGCAATCGCGCATCGACGGGCTGGCCGGCGTCAGCGCCACGCTTTCAGCCGTCGACCTGGTGAGCGTGCTCAACCGCGCGCTCGAAAAGGACGACCCTGCCGCCGAGCGCATCCCGGCCACGCGTGGCGAGGTGGCCGAGCTGCTGTTCCTGGTTCCGAAGAACAAGCTGCGCCGTTTCGCGAGCTCGAACCACAGCAAGGTGAACATCCTCGTACGCACCGGTCACAGCGGATCGGCCGCCGTGCTCGACCTCGAGCGACACATCCGCGAGGCGGCCGCCGCCACGTTGCCGGCAGGGCTCGCCGCACGCGTGACCGGCAACGCGATCGTCGTGAACCACGGCGCCAACTCCATCGCCCGCAACCAGCTCTCGACCGTCGGTGCGGCCGCCGTCGCGATCTTCGTGCTGGTGTGGCGCGCGTTTCGCTCGGCGCGGGTCGGCGCGCTCGCCATGCTCCCCAATCTCGTGCCCGTATCGGTGTTCTTCGGCGTGCTCGGGGCCGGCGCCGCGAGCCTGTCGCTGCCGACCAGCCTGATCGGCTGCATCGCGCTCGGCATCGCGATCGACGACACCGCCCATTTCCTGGTCGGCTACCGGCGCCAACGGCGCGCGGGCGCCGCCCCCGAGGCCGCCGCCGACGCCTGCGTGCGCACGCTGGGCCGCCCGATCGTCACCACGTCGCTCATGCTCGTCGCCGGCTTCTCGGTACTGTCGCTGTCGGGCTTCGCCACCCTGCGCGAATTCGGTTACCTGTCGGCAGCCACCATGTTCGTGTGCCTGTGCGCCGACCTGCTACTCCTGCCCGCCATCCTGGTGAAGGCGCGGGCCTAGAAAGGGATCGCCTGTCCCCTATTTTCCCGGGCGGGGTTCTGAACTGGAAGAGATGGAGGCGGCGCGAGGTAATTCGGTCGCTCGCCAGCTCGCGGCCTCACGGACCGAGGGCGAGGCGGGAGACGGAGAATATTTCGTCGGCGAGGTCGGGGTTGGGCTCGAGCACGTCGACGTGCATCGTCGAGTGCGTTTCCTCGAGCAGATCGGTGCCCACGGATTCGGTCGGCACCCACGCGCCGTCGAACTCCTCGATCTTCGCGTGCGGTGAGACGATCTCCTTCACCTCGACGCCCACCTCGTCCCAGTAGCGGGTGCGCAGCGGAACGTAGTGCTCCTTCTCGAGGTAGGCGATGCTGCGCGAGTAGCCAGACCTCGCCTCGGGCTTCATGATCGCCTCGACCACGTAGCACGACACGCCCTGCAGGACCTCGTCGTCGTGCCGGCGGTAGTCGGCGTCCTCGATATCGTCGAGGCTCACGAGGAAGTCGTCGAAGCTGAAGTCGGTGCCCGCGACGTTCATGCCCTTGATCTTCACGCGCGACGTGCGCTGCCGGTGGGGCGAGTACATGAACTGCTCGTCCTCGCGGTCGCTGCGCTCCACGTACAGATAGCTGGTGTGGCGCATCTCGTACGGTCCGGCCACGCGGAACACGGCCTTGGTATAGACGCCGTCGACGGCGTCGTCGTTGACGTCGCGGTAGTCCTTCCACTGCAGCCAGAACTCGGTCTTCTGCGGGTGACCGCCGGGGTCGGCCGACAGGATGCGGCCGCGCTGATGGGCCGTGCGCAGGTGACGCTTGTTCTTGAGGAAGCGGTCGTAGAGCTCGCGCCCACCGAGCGCACCGCCGGCCGGCAGCACGTCCTCGACCTCCTCGGCGCTGGGCGCCTCGACGACCTCCGCGCCGGCCGGCGCCGACGTTCCGACAGGCTCGGGCGCGTCACCGTCGGCGCGGGCAGACGTTACCGACACGACCACCAGGGCCAGGAATGCGAGCCGGACGAGCGCTCGCGAGCTCAGCAGCGTTTCCATCTTCTACACGTACAGCGGCCGACTGGCCGTGAAGGATAGCCGGAGGCGCCGGGGATTGTCGAGTGAGAATCCGGCGACACGCGCACCGTCACGTTGTCACGTCGTCGGGCGGAGACTAGCATGTCCAGACGCAGCGACGCCGGGCGCCGGCCACACGAGAGCACGCCGCCCGTTCGTCGTAGACGAGGAGAGCACACAGATGGCCCCAGAGATGGACTTCGTGAACCTGTCGCGCGAGACGCAGGCGATCCGCATCCCCGCCGGCGAGACCGTCGAGCTGCCGGCCGGCACCGAGGTGATGATCGCGCAGTCGCTCGGCGGCTCGTTCACCGTGCAGGTACGCAGCCACGGCGGCCTGTTCCAGATCGCCGGACGCGACGCCGACGCGCTCGGCCTCGAGGTTCCCGCCGAGGCCGTCGTCAACGCGCCGGCCGACGCCGCGCTCGACGACCAGGTCGAGGCCGCGCTGCGCACCTGCTACGACCCCGAGATCCCGGTCAACATCGTCGACCTCGGCCTGATCTACGACACACGCATCACCGCGCTCGACGGTGGCGACAGCCGCGTCGACGTGAAGATGACACTCACCGCCCCCGGCTGCGGCATGGGCGTGGCCATCGCGGCCGACGCCGAGAACAAGCTGCGCACCTTGCCCGGCGTGGGCGACGCCACCGTCGAGGTGGTGTGGGACCCGCCCTGGAATCCGCGCATGATCTCCGAACAGGGACGCGAGAAGCTCGGCATCGGCTGAGCGACGGCCGCCCCTGGCCGCGGCCGCACCGGATATCGCCCGGGCCCGTGCGGCAGCCGGCGCGAAACCGGCACCGACGTCAGCTACAATGTCGCGGGTGCGTCGACCGCTCCCACATCCCCTTGCCATCGGCCTGCGGCTCGCGACCGTTCCAGTGCTGGTCATGACCGTGCTCCTCGCCGGATGCACGGCCAGCGTGCCGCGCAACATCGACAACTGCTGCAGTATCTTCAAGGAGCGCCGTAGCTGGTACCGGGACTCGCGCAAGGCGGAGAAGCGCTGGGGCGTGCCGGTACACGTGCAGCTCGCCATCATCCACCAGGAGTCGCGCTTCGTGGCCAAGGCCAGGCCGCCGCGCACGAAGTTCCTGTGGATCTTTCCCGGGCCGCGGCCGTCGAACTCGTACGGCTACACGCAGGCGCTGACCGAGACCTGGGAGAACTACATGCGCGACACCGGCAACCGCGGTGCCGACCGCGACGAGTTCGGCGACTCCGTCGACTTCGTGGGATGGTACGCAGCGCGCAGCGCACGCGTGAACAGGCTCTCGAAGTGGGACGCCTACAACCTGTACCTGGCCTACCACGAGGGCGACGGCGGCTACCGCCGCGGCACCTACCGCAACAAGACCTGGCTGATTCGCGTCGCCGGCAAGGTGCGCGACCGCGCCGGCCGCTACTCGGCCCAGCTCGCCGGCTGCAAGGAAGATCTCGAGCCGCGCTGGTGGCAGTTCTGGCTGTAGCCGCCGGCGCGCGGCCCGGCTACTCGGCGAGCAGGCTGCGCGCGATCTGCGAAATCTGGATCTCGTCGGTGCCGGCGTAGATCTGCAGCACCTTGGCGTCGCGGCACAGCTGCTCCACCTGGTACTCGGCCATGTAGCCGTTGCCGCCGAACAGCTGCACGGCCTCGAGACACACCTCCATCGCGGCCTGTGCCGAGTAGAGCTTGACGGCCGAGGCTTCCGCGAGCGTGGGACGCTTGCCGGCGGCGGCGATCTCGAGCTGCCGGAAGACGAGGTTCTGCACGTTCAGGCGCGCCACCTCCATCTTCGCCAGCTTGAGCTGGATGAGCTGGAACTCACCAATCGGCCGGCCGAACTGCACCCGCGTGCGCGCGTAGTCGATCGACAGCTTCAGGCACTGCTCGATGATGCCGAACGCCATCGCCGCCACGCCGGTGCGCTCGATCGAGAACTGCTCCTTGGCGCCGGCGCGCGACGGGCTCTCCTCGGTCTCGCCGAGCAGGTGCTCCTTGCCTACGCGGACGTCCTCGAGGAACAGCTCGCCGGTGGGCGAGGAGTGCAGGCCCATCTTGCGTAGCGGTTTCGTCTGCGTGAGGCCGGGCATGCCCCGCTCGAGCACGAACGTCAGCACCTTGCGCTCGGCCGGATCGTTGCCCTCGTCGAGCTTGCAGATGAACACGATGGTGTCGGCGTGCGGGCCGTTCGTGATGAACGTCTTGCTGCCGTTGAGCACGTAGCCGTCACCGTCGCGGCGTGCCGTCGACTTCATGCCGCCGAACGCGTCGGACCCCGAACCGGGTTCGGTGATCGCCCATGCCCCCACCTTGTCGAGCGTCAGCAGGTCGAGCGCCCAGCGCTCGCGCTGCGCCACGGTGCCCTTGGAGTTGATCGCGCCGGCGGCCAGACCGACGCTCACGCCCATGGCCGTGACCATCCCCGGACAGTAGTGGCACAGCTCGATGATGGGGATGAGCTGCAACGCCAGCGAATCGGTGCCCGCGGCCTTCGGTTTGTCCTCGGCGACCGCATCCGCGCCGCCGTCGGCCGCACGCCGGGCACGCTCGATCTGCTTCTCGAATCGCCCGCGAGCGACCTCGTCGATGCCGAACGTCTGGAACATCTTGCGCAGCACGTCGTAGGGCGGCGTGTCGCCGTGCTCGAGCTCTTCGAGGTTCGGTACGATCTCGGCCTCGATGAAGCGCCGCACGGCGTCACGCATCACCAGATGTTCTTCACTCCATTCGATCATCGCAGCCTTGCCTCCTCGTGGTAGCGGCGGCTCGGCCGCCGGCCCGCGACCTTACGTCGTGCTCGACGCAAGAAGAAGCGGGCCGGCACCTCAGCCGCGCGTGTCGGCGCCGCCGAGCTCCGGCGAGAACAGCAGGAGGACGCCGCCACAGCACGTCAGCGCCGCGGTCAACACGAACACCGGCGGATAGCCGGCGACGTCGGCGACCACGCCGAGCACGAACACGCCGGCGGCGAGCCCTCCGTAGAACGCGCCGGTGAACACCGACAGCAGCTTGCCGCGATCGCCCGCGTCGACCCGCGCCAGCGCGGCCGCGTTGAAGGCCGGAAAGAACACGCCGTGGGCCAGACCCAGAAGCGCGCCCACGAGCTCCAGCCACACCGGCGTCAGCACGGCCATGGACAGCACCGTCACGGTGTAGAGGTTGAGCGAGAACACCGCGACGCGGAAGCGCCCGAGCCGATCGGGCAGCGAGCCGAAGACCAGGCGAACGACGATCGCGACGATCGCATAGGCAACGAAGAAGCCGCCGACGTCATCGCGCCCGAGCTCCATGACGAACGGCTGCTGGAACGTGAACATCACGCCGAACGCCGCCCCCGCGGCCGCGGTGACGATCGCATAGTGGATCGTGTGGCGCTTCTTGAGCAGCGCCCACAGGCCGACCTCGCCGCCGGCGCGCAGATGACGACGCCCGGCTCGCTCGTGCACCGCCAGCGACAGCAGCGCACCGAGCAATGCCGTCGCAGCCGCTACGCAGAACACCGCCGACCAGCCGCCGGCGCGGGCCAGCGGCTCGACCACAGGCGGCGCGACCGCGCTCATGACGAGCATGCTGGCGCCGGACAGGCCCAGCGCCTCGCTCAGCCGCTCCTCGGGGGCGAGGTCGGTGACGAGCGCGCCGACGGCGGTGAACACGCCCGCGAACGCCACGCCCTGGATCGCGCGCAGGACGATGATGGCGGGCCCCAGCGAATCGACCAGCAAGAACGCCAGCGACGTGGCCGCCATGACGAGTGCGCCGAACGTGATCAGCAGACGCCGCTGCACGCGGTCGACCCATGCACCGGCGAGCGGCGCGCCGGCGGCGACGGCCGCCCCGAACACGCCGGTGACGACGCCTATCTCGGACGCGTCGGCCCCCAGCTCACCCTTCAGGTACTTCGGCAGCAGGTAGAACGTCGCCAGCGAGAAGCCGAACGCCGCGCTCGCGCCCAGCACCGTCGCCAGATTGGCCGTGTAGAGGCCGCCGGCGCGCTGCCCTGCGCAGGCCGCCTCGAGATAGCAGTGATGATCGGTCAGTTCCTCGCGCATCGCCGTGCTCCATCCGCCGAGGGCTGGTGGAGGGATGCGGGTCACCGACCAACAAAAAACCCTCCGGCCAGACTCGGCGGGAGGGTTGTTTCGTCGTCGTCAGAGCTCGCTAGAAGACGATGATCACCACTCCCCCGGCCGCTTTACGGCCGCAATGAGCGTCCAGTGCTTCAGCTTGTGCTGAAGCGCCGGCCCGAAGTGGTGCTTCGTCGCCATGCTCTTCTTGTACAGACCGGCGACGCGGCCGTCAACGGAAACCTAGTCGCGCGCACAAAAAAGAGGCGGCCTGCCCCGCCCACCGGAACAGACCGCCTCGTGCGGTCGAAACTCGAGCTACCGTTCTTCGACCGCGGGGGGACTCAGCTGCCGCCGTCTTCCGCGGCGACGTCGGGCCGACAATCGGCGGCGCAGTCGCGGAAGTTCTTCTTGCAGGTCTTGCCATGATCACGGGCGGTGCGGGCGCACTCGGCGATGCAGCGCCAGCGCTCCTCACCGCGCAGATCGCTGCACGTGTCGAGGCAGGTACGCGCTTCCTTGTGGACTCGCGTTGCGCACTCGCGAAGCTGGCCGGCACACTGGCCGAGGCACTCGCGGTCGACCGGCGGGATGCAGTCGTCGGTACCCGTGACGCCGGTGTCGACGCCGTCGTTGGCCGCGTCGGCCGGTACCTCGTCGGTCACGGGCTCGTCGTCGGCACACAGCTCGCGGCAGCTCTCGGGGTTGCACTCGCGCAGGCAGACGGGTCGGCCCAGCTTGCACTGCTTGCGGCCCACCTCGATGGCGGTGGCCACACAGCGGCGCTTGCACGCGCCGATGCCGTCTGCGGCGGCCGTCTCGTCACTGCGGCAGCCGAGCTTGCAAGCCTGCAGCTCGGCGCGCACGCCATGGAGACACTGGCGTTTGCGGGCTGTACAGGCCTCGAAGCACTCGCGCTTGTGAACCTTGCAGCGAACGAGACAGGCCGCCTGATCGGGCGGCTCGCAGATGTCCTGGGCGCTCACGGAGCCCGGTGCTGCGGCCAGGACGGCCACGGCCAGCGCCGCGGCGGCCACCAGGCGACCAAGGCCGTGGCCAACTTCGACGCCGATGCTGTTGATGGTTGATTGCATGAAACCTCCTGGCCCTACCCGGCTCCGCCGCCGCGCCGGGCGCGGGACCAAAAAGCCGGTTGCCGATCGTTGATTTTGGGATTATATTCCCAAATATAACCGTCCGTCAATCCACTTCGGCGCGTGTGCGCTATCACGGAAGAAAAAACCTAGTGGGGACGGGTACTTAGTATAGGATAACATTGGGAATTCGGTCCCAAACGATGAGCCAGAGTACCCTACAGGCGCTTTCAGCAGCCGTGCTCAAGCTGCTGCGACCTCTCGTGCGCCTCCTGCTGCGCCACGGCATGCCCTATGCGGCGTTCGCCGACCTGGCGAAGCGGGTCTACGTCGACGTGGCCACCGACGACTTCGCGCTGCACGGCCGCAAGCAGACGCTGTCGCGGGTGTCGGTGATCACCGGCCTGTCGCGCAAGGAGGTGCGGCGCGTGAAGGGCCTCGAGACGCCGTCGGACGAGGCGAGCCAGCGTTACAATCGCGCGGCTCGCGTGATCGGCGGCTGGGTACGCGACCCGCGCTACCACGGCAGCAGCGGCGCGCCGGCCCTGTTGCCGCTGGAGGACGAGAAGGGACCGAGCTTCAGCGGCCTGGTGCGCGCGTACAGCGGCGACGTGCCGGCACGCGCCATTCTCGACGAGCTGCTGCGCGTCGCAGCCGTCGAGCGCCGCGACGATGGACGCATCGAGCTGGCCGCCAGGGCCTACGTGCCGCAAACTGGAGAAGCCGACAAGATCGGCATCCTCGGCGTCGACGTCGCCGACCTGATCTCGACCATCGACCACAACCTGCAGTGCGAGCCCGAGGATGCCTACTTCCAGCGCAAGGTCTCCTACGACAACCTGCCGCTCGAGGGCACCGGCGACCTGCGCGGGCTCGCCGGCGAGCGCGCGCAGCTGTTGCTCGAGGAGCTCGACGGCTGGATGTCCGCGCACGATCGCGACACCAACCCATCGATAGAGGGCCGTGGACGCAGACGCGTATCGCTCGGGGTCTATTACTATGAAGAGGAGCTTCCGGAGGACGATGAAGGCTGAGGGCGCGGCGCGATTCTCGCTGCGGCTGGCGGCGGCGGCCGTGCTGACGGCAACCGTCGTGCTCGGCGCCTCGTGCGGAAGCGGTGGCGGCGGATCGTTCGGCGGCGGCATCGGCGGATCGGGGCTCGTAGTGGGTCCGATCACCGGCTTCGGCAGCATCATCGTCGGCGACGTCGAGTTCGAAACCACGGCAGCCATCGTGACGCTCAACGGCGACCTCGCCGACGAGGGCGACCTGCGCCTGGGAATGGTCGTGCGTGTCGAGGGCGAGATCGACGCCGACGGTGTCATGGGCGTGGCCGACACGGTCGAGTTCGAGACCGTGCTCGAGGGCCCGATCGACGCCGTCGACCTGATGTCCGACGCGGTCGACGTGCTCGGCGACACGGTGGTGATCGACGGCGACACGGTGCTCGACGGCCTGACGTTCGATGCCGGCTCGGTGGGCACGGTGGTCGAGGTGAGCGGCCTGGTCGACGCCGACGGCACCGTGCGCGCCACCCGTATCGCACAGCGACTCGTCGACAACGGCTTCGTGCTCTCGGGCATCGTCCAGGACCTCGACGAGGTCGCCGAAACGTTCAGGATTCGCAAGATCACCGTCGACTACAGCACGGCGCAGATCGTCGATGCGCCGGCCGGAGGGCTGCGTGATGGGCTCGGCGCGCGCGTGTCCACCTCGGCGCGGCCGGTGGCCGACGCCGTCGTCGCCGACCGGGTCCGGTTTCGCGAGGTCGACCTGCCCGACGAGGCGGGCAAGGAAGTCCGGCTGCAGGGATTCGTGACGAGCGTGCCGGCGGCCGACGAGTTCGTGCTCGCCGGGCGCGTCCGCGTTCGCGTGCTACGCGGCACCCGGTTCGTGAACGGCGACGTCGACGACCTCGCACGCAACCGCGCGGTGACGGTCAACGGCCGGCTGACCGCTGCCGGCGCAGTGCTCGCCGACCGCGTCGTGTTCCGTACCGTGGATGCCGTCGATCCACAGATGCCGTGAACACCGGCGTGTCAGGGCGTCATCAGGCGATCCGGATGTTAGCGCGCCGCGGCCGCTCCGGGGCGCAGAGCACGGCGTAGCTAGTCGCCGGACGGCTCGCGTTCGTCGACCGCCAGCGGCAGCGCGACGAGGTAGCTCTGATAGCTGACGGGCAGGCCGTGCTCGCGGGCGCCCTCGAGCAGCAGGCCCATGTAGCGCGGCGACGCCTTGCGCCCGCTCGTTCCGTGTCGCGAGCAGTACGTGAACGCCGCAACCGCAGCCCCATCGGCCGCCATGATGTCGACCGCCAGCCGATCGTACAGTCCCCGGTGCACCCCCTCTGTGCGGTCGAGACGGTCGGCCTCGATCGCCGAGATCAGGTGGAGGACGCCGTGGACGCTGGCCCCGGCACGACGCGTGATGTTGGCCACGCCGCGCTCGCCGGGCCCCACGGGCAGATCGAAGCACAGCTCGAAGTCGTCGAGCCGGCCCCACGAGCTCTCCATCGGCCGCATCTCACGGCGACCGACGAACGTCGCACGTTGCATGTTGCTACCGTAGGCGAAGTACCAGAGGCGATTGTCGGCGCCACCCATCGCCGCCGAGCCTAGCCCGACGGCGCCCGTGGACAAAGCCCGCGCGCTACAGGCAGGGCGGGCAGTTGAAGTCGACGGGTATCTGGACGGAGCGCTGCAGCACGCGCAGAGCGTCGCTCGCGGTGACGGTCGCGCCGGCGCCGTCGACGTTGCACACGCAGACGTCGCAGGTGGCCGCGCCCACGGCGGCACGCAGCGCGAGTAGCGCGTCGCTGGCAACCACCGAGCCGCTGTTGTCCGGGTCGCCGCACCCCAGCATCGTGCAGGTCGCGCTGCAGAACTGGCCGGTGAACCACTCGCTGTCGCCGTCGTCGCACTGCTCGGGAGGCACGGCTGCACCATCACCGCAGAAGCCCTCGCCGCCCAAGGTCGTGCTCGTCGTGCTGGTGCTGGTGCTCGTGGTGCTGGTCGTCGTCGACGACGTCGTCGTCGTGACCATCTCGCACATCCCGCTGATCTCGTCGCAGACGCCGCCGTCGGGGCACAGGACGTTGATGCAGCCCACCCCCGCGTCGCACGAATCCTCGGTGCAAGGGTCGTCGTCGTCGCACAGTGCCACGGCCGGGTAGCCCGGCGTATCGGCGATGCACAGCTCGGCCTGGCATGAGGCGTCGCAGCCGTCGCCGGGGGTGAGATTGCCGTCGTCGCAGGTCTCGGCCGACGACTGAACGGTGCCGTCTCCGCAGACGGGGCAGTCATGAAGCTCGACGTCGAGCTCGATCAGGGGAGGATTGTCGACGGTACCGAGGATCGACGGCGGAGCGGCCGGATTGCGATACTTGATCGTGTTCGTGCCGGTCTCGTCGGTCAGCACCTTTGCGCCCGAACGGATCGCGAGCGTCTCACGCCCCGTGATCGTCGACTTACCGAGCGGCACGCGGTTGTCGATCTTCGCGCCGCCCTTGATGTCGACGTAGCAGGCGCGGATGTCGAAGACCGGTGCCGGGATGAGGTCGCCGTCGCGGTTCCGGCGCTGCCCGGTCAGCAGGACGTCGCCGTCGATGGAGAAGCCGGCGCCCGAGTCGAAGTCGACCGATCCGGCGAAGCCATCGCCACCGGTCGTGAGATCGAAGTCGCCGTTGATGACGACCTCGCCGAGCGTCGTGACCTCGGCCTCGCCTGCCGAGTCTGGACCGGTCAGATCGATCTTCGACTTCGACGTGAGCTCGAAATCGCCGGAGCCGAGGACCGTGAACAGCCCGCCGCCGCCGAACTGCCCGACGCCCTTCGCGTCGACGTCGGCTTCGAACACGACGTCGCCGATGGCGTCGAGGAAGACCTCGTCGCCGAAGCCGTCAGGGGGCGCGCCCACCGCCGAGAGCTTGACGAACTCGCCGAAGAAGATGTCACGGCCCGCGGTGAACTCCTGGGCGCCGGCGTCACCGCCCGACGCTTCCGACGACTCGTGGCCATCGGTGTTCAACGTGAGCCGGTTGCCCGCGGAACCGCCGACGACCGTCAGGTCGCGACCGGCGGACACGAGGATCTCACCGCCGAACCCTTCTCCGCTCAGCGCGCGGCAGTTGATCTCGTCGGTGATCAGGACGTCGCCGTCGGCGGAGATCTCCACGGCGCCGCCGTCGAAGTCGCCGCCGGTGGCGATCAGCGAGTCGGTCGTCGTGATGTCACCGTCGGCGATCAGGCAGATCTCGCCGCCGGAACCGAGGCCGCCGCCGTCCACGTCGAGCTTGGCGTCGACTGCGATCGAGCCGCCGGCCCTGACGTCGATCAGCCCACCGTCGCTGTCGTCGGTGTTGATCACGTTCATGCTGATCGGCTCGTTGATCGTAACGCTGCCGGCCGCCGCCATGATCAGCCCGCCCGGAATCTTGGCACTGCCCGCGATCTTGCCGCCGATCAGCACGTCGCCGCGGCCGATGCTGCAGCTCCCCGCCGACGGATTCGCGTTCGCGCAGTCCAGCTCCTTCGTACACAGGATCGAGCCGTTGAGTGAACACCTGCGCTGGACGTCGATGACGGCGAGCCCGCCCTCGCTCTCACCGCCGAAGCCCGGGCCGCGTAGCTGGATCGCCGTGACGTTCGAGTTCGTGTTGATCGTGAGCTTGCCGCAGCGGATGTCGAGGTCGTTGCCCTCGGTATCGATCGAGCCGCCCAGGGTGATCACGAGCTCACGGTCGGCGAAGTCGAGAATGGCGCCCGGGCCGGTCACGATCGACGTCGTGATGGTGCACGGGTCGGCGGTCGGGCTGCAGATCTGATCGGCGGAGGTCACCTGTGCGCTCGCCGCTGCGGGTAACCACAGAGCGGCACAGACGAGGCCCGCCGCGAGAGCTTCGCGGGGCGGGATCATCCGCATAGCATGGCCCTCGAACCGAGCTGTTGTAAAGGCTTTTCACCGGGCCGGGGCCACCCCCTCGACCGGGGTAGGATCCGCGGCCGGGCTACTCGTCGCGGCAGCAGCGAATGCCCACCACACTCGACTGCAGGCTCTTGTCGTTCCCCGAGCACACGCCCGCGCAGCCGGCGAACCGCTCCACGGGCTCGTTGCTGCGATGGCCGGCGCCGCGAAATCGGCAGTAGGAGTCCTTGCAGGAATCCACCCACTCGGCGACGTTGCCGGCCATGTCGTACAGCCCCGCCAGGCCTCCCTCGCAGCCGGCATGGCTCTTCACGGCAGCCGTCCCGGTGAGCTCGCCGGCCACCACCGCCGCGCTCGAGCGCGCGTTGCAGGCCTCGGCGTCGTAGGACTGCCCGTACGGGAAAGCCCTGCCCTCGCTGCCCTTGCAGGCCGCCAGCCACTCGTCCTCGGTGCACACGCGGCCGCCGACGTGGCCGCAGTACTGCTCGGCGCCGTAGTAGGCCACGCAGTTGAGCGGGTGGTCAGCGCGTTCTTCGTGACCGAGATTGCAGGCCTCGTTGGCGGTGGCTGCATCGCACGCGCCGGCCTCTACGCAGCCACGGAACTGTCCCACCGTGACCTCGGTGGCGGTGATCGAGAACGGCTGGTCGGGGTGGCGGACCCAGTCGGGGGCCGCGGCCGTGGCGGGCGCGGGAGCGGCCGGGTCGGCAGCCGCCGCCGGCCAGGCCAGGGCGGCGGCCAGGCAGCAGGCGAGCGCCCAGAGAGGAATACGTCGTCGTACGAAGGAAACGGGCATCGGTACCGATCGAGACTAGCCCATCGTTCGATCGGGCGAAACACTCCGGCCGCCGGGACGGCCCCGATCGGGGGATCTCACGTGCTGCCGGCCAGCTCCACCACGAGCTTGCCGCACGCCGTCGACGCCTCCATGACCCGGTGCGCGGCAACGATCTCGTCGAGGGCGAAGACGCGGTCGACACCGCTGCGGTACGTGCCGTCGGCAACACGGTCGATCACATTCTGCAGGGTCGCGCCCACGCGCTCGCAGTTCAGCAGCTCGGAGTTGTAGCTGGTCATCTCGACGTGCTCGAGCAGGTAGGCCAGCCGGCGCATCTTCGGCGGATCCCAGACCTCGCCCAGCACGCCGGTCGCGCACAGCGCACCGCCCGGTGCGCATGCCCGCAGCGAGTCGGCGGTGGTGAGTGGCCCGATCAGATCGAGCACCGCATCGACGCCACCGATCACGAGCGAGCGTACGGTCTCGGCGATCTGCCGGTCGTCGATCACGACGTGATCGGCACCGGCCTCGCGCAGGCGTTCGGCCTTGCCCTCGTCACGCGTGGTGGCCACCACGGTCACGCCGGCCGATTTCGCGACGGTGATCGCAGCCATTCCCACCGCGGAGCTGCCGCCACGTATCAGCAACGACTCGCGCCGCTCGATGTCGAGCGCGTCGTACAGGGCACCGCGCGCCGTGAGAAACGTCTGCGGCACGGCGGCCAAGGTCGCCCAGTCGAGCTCACTCTCGACGGAGATCACCTGGCCGACCCGTACGCACACGAACTCCGCGTAGCTACCGTCGTAGACCGTGCCCATCCCGCCCTGCAGGGCGACGACGCGCTGGCCGTGTCGGAACGTCCCGCTGGGGTCCTCGCGCACGGTGCCGACGCACTCGATACCGGGAACGCGCGGCAGCGTGACCGCCGTCAGCTTGCCCTGGCGCATGTAGACCTCCGACCGGTTCAGGCCGAACGCCGCCACCTTGACGAGTACCCAGCCCCCCTCCGGCTGTGGACACGGAAGGCTTCGCAGCTCGAGGGCGGCCGGAGAACCCGGGTCTCTCACCACCACCGCTTTCATGCTTCGCTACTTGTACCAGCGGACCGATCGCCTCGCCAAGAGGCCATGTGCCCACGGCATCGGTCGGTTCCTGCCGGCTGGCGATAGAGCGACGTTGGTGCCATGAGCAGGCCGTGAGCAACGAGAAGAACGACCCGTCACCACGGCTCGGTGCCACCGGCCCCAACGCCGATCAGATCGACTACTGGAACACCGAGGCGGGCGCCAAGTGGGTCTCCCTCCAGCAACGGCTCGACACGCAGCTCGAGATGCTCGGGCAGATCCCTCTCGACGCGCTCGCCCTGCGCGCCGGCGAGCGCGTGCTCGACGTGGGCTGCGGCTGCGGCACCACCACGATGGAGCTGGCACGCGCGGTGGGCGACGACGGCACTGCGGTGGGGGCCGACATCTCGGCGGTCATGCTCGAGCGCGCACGCCAGGTCGCGCGGGAACGCGCGGTGGCGAACGTACGGTTCGAGAACGTCGACGCACAGAGCCACCAGTTCGACGCGGCATTCGACGCCGTGTACTCGCGCTTCGGCGTCATGTTCTTTGCCGACCCGCGAGCAGCGTTCGCGAACCTGCGCGCTGCGCTCGCACCGGGCGGCCGCTTGGCCTTCGTATGCTGGCGCGGGGTCATCGACAACGCGTGGATGGCCGTGCCGGTGGCCGCGGCCCTCGAGCACATCACCATCGAGCTCCCCACCGACCCGCACGCGCCCGGCCCGTTCGCGTTCGCCGACCCCGACCACGTCACCGGCATTCTCGATCACGCCGGATTCGAGAACATCGAGCATCATCCCGTTGACATCGAGCTCGCGGTCGGCGGCGACGGCGACATCGACGAGGCGGTCGCGTTCCTGATGCAGATCGGCCCCACGGCACGCGTGCTGCGCGAGGCCGACGAGGCCACCCGCGCCACGGTGACCGGCGCCGTACGCAAGTGCCTCGAGCCCTACGCGACCGGCGACGGCGTGCGCATGGACTCGGGCAGCTGGCTGTTCATCGCGCGATAGCGCGCCGCGCGCCGTCGGAAGCGAGCAGCTCGTCGCGCACACGACGGGCGCGCGCGTCGTCGGGATGTCGCGCGAGGTGGGCGTCGATCGCGCGCCGCGCTTCCCCTACCCGACCCAGTCGCATGTAGATGCCGCCCAGCGTGACCAGCGGCGCGCCGAAATCGGGATGGATGGCGCGGGCACGCTCGAGCAAGCGCGCGGCGAGCTCGAGATCGCGGTGCTCACCGTCCTTGGTCAGGTGATACGCGTAGTTGTGCAGCACGATCACCGAATCGGCCGAGCCGCCCTCGTAGGCCGCTTTGAACAGCGCATGATCGTCGGACCAGTCGGCAACGCGCACCACCGTCCTGGCCGACAGCAACACCACCAGCGCCAGGCCGATGGCTGCCGCACGCCGGCGGTCGAGCCGCGCCAGCGCCGAGCCGAGCAGCACGGCGGCGAACGCCGAGGGCATGTAGAGCAGACGCTCGGCGAAGATGGTTCCGCCGGGCAACAGCGTGTTGTTGAACGGCACGAACGTGACCCATCCCGCCAGCGCGACCGCGCCGAGCACACGGTCGCGGACGAGCAGCCACACGGTTCCGACGGCCGCCGCTGAAGCGGCAAGCACGCGCGGCAGCGACACCGCCGAGGCGGCGTCGATCGCGGCGTAGGAGTAGTCGACGCTGAGCCGGATCGGCGCCACGAGCTTGACCAGGTAGGCTCCCTGCAACGACAGCGCCGGCAGCAGCCGCTCGACAGGCGACAGCGCGGTGAGCGGATTCGTCACGAAGCTGCGCGCGTCGCCGGTGGGCACGTCGAAGCCACCGACCACGCCGACCCGCGCCACCAGGTACACGGCGAACGCCGCCAGCGGCCACAGCGCTCGCGTGCGATGGTCACGATCGAAGACGAGCACCGCGGCGGCGAGCAGAAACGGGGTCGTGAGCGCCGTCTCCTTCGACAGCAACGCGGCGAGCACGAACGGCGCCGCCAGCGCGGCACGGCCGCGCTGGTGCAGCCACGCGGCGGTCAGGCCGAAGCCGAGCGCGAGCACCTCCGCTCGCCCGGTCACGTAGGCCACGGCCTCGGCGTGCACCGGATGGGACGCGAACAGCGCGGCCGCGATGGCCGCCGCGCGCAGCCCGAACGGGCGGCGGGACACGACGAACAGCAGCACCGTGACGACGGCATTGAGCAGCACGCTCGTCAGATGCTGCCAGAACGCCGACCCCGTCGATGGCCGATCGGCAACGGCGAACGAGAGGATGGCAAGAGGGCGGTAGCTGCCGTCGTCGCGGCCGGCACCGGCCAGATAGCTCGACGTGAAGATCGCGGCCAGCGGCATCGGCCGACCGTGGACGTGAGAGTTGCCCACGACGACGGTCTGGTCGTCGTGGCAGAAGCCGGCCAGCAACGTCGGCGCGTACAGCAGCACCGAGAACACGAACAGCAGGATCGCCGTGCTGCCCGCGCGACCGGGCGCCGCCAGACGAGCTGCGACGCGCGGTTGCTCCAAGCTACGGCAGCAGACCGGTAACCGCGGCCGTCGTACCCGTGTACTCGAGCCCGATCGACATGCCCTCGTAGACCGTCGGGTCGGCGTTCAGGTCGATATCCGCCTGACCGTTGAGCACGCCGGGCAGCACCAGGCACGCGCCCAGCACGCCGCTCGGGTTGCCGAACAGGTCCGGGTCGGCCAGCGACACGCAGACTTCCTCCTCGGGCAACGCGCACAGCAGGTCGGCGTTGGCGACACACCCGGTGGCCGCGAACGAGCCGTCGGGCTGCTGGGTGTAGACGTCCTGGGTGAGGCCCAGGCACGAGCACTCCGGCGAGTTGAGCAGCGCGTTGATCGCGCCGTACACGTCGGTGAGCAGGATATAGGCAGCGAGCGTCCCGTTCGTGTACGGAATGCCGGCCGCCGAGATCGTGCCGTGATCGCCGGTGATGTCGGTCTCGAACGCCTGGATGTCGAGCGTCACGAAGCCCAGCGGCAACGTCAGCCCGAACGTGAACGGCCCTGCCGACATGGCCGGCGTTCCCATGACCGACGGGAAGTTGAAGTTCTGCGGCTCGCCGGTGGCCCCGACGAACGAGGCGGGATCGAGCAGGAAGCTACCGGTGCCGGCATTGGCCTCGGTGTACGTCGTCCCCGGCGCGAACTCGGCCAGCAGCTGGGCCAGCACGAAGTCGTCGGGCAGCGCCCCCGCGTCGAGCGAGCGATGGTCGAGGAGCATCGCCAGGGTGCCGTCGGTGATCGCCGACGTGAGCAGTGCCTGGATGTCGACGCCGAGGCCGACGAGCGAGCCGGCCAGATTCGCCAGGGCGTTGTCGATGTTGTTCGTCCCGCTCTGGATGAAGTCCTTCGAGATGGGGCCGAAGTCCTTGCAACACGTCGGCACGCTCATGGCGTCGAGCCCCGGAACGGTGAGCGTGTTCATGTACGAGACCGGTCCCGGCGTGTATCCACCCGGAGTCCCCGGCCAGTCGGGCACGCACTCGCAGCTGCCGGTGTCCGCGCACACCAGGTCGGGTGGGCAGGTGCCGTTGCACATCGGCGCACCGGCGAACTGACACTCGGGCAACGTGGTGGTGGTGGTGGTGGACGATGTCGTCGTCGTGCTCGTGCTCGTCGTCGACGTGGTGGTAGTGCTCGTCGTCGTGCTGGTCGTCGACGTGCTCGTCGTCGACGTGGTCGTGGTCACCGCCACGCAGCCGCACGAGCCGCCCTGATCCTGACACCCCTGCCCTGCCGGGCACGCACCGTTACACGCAGGCGCGCCGACCGACGCACACGGCGGCAGCGTCGTGGTGGACGTCGATGACGTCGTCGTCGTGCTCGTGGTGGTGGTGCTGGTCGTCGTCGTGCTCGTACTGGTCGTCGACGTGGTCGAGGTCGACGTGGTCGTCGTCGCCGGGACCGTGGTCGTGGTGGTCGACGACGTGGTAGTCGTGCTCGAGGTGGTACTGCTGGTTGTGGTCACGCCGGGCGGACAGCTCAGGTTCACGACGCCGTCGTCGAAGGCATCACAGTCCGGGCCCAGCACGTCGACGTCCGCCAGCTCGATGCACGTGCGGCAGCGAACCAGCGCGTCGAGGCAGTCGCCGAACGTCAGAATGCCCGGAGCGCCCGCACACACACCCGCGAACGTGCTGCCGAGATCGGAGATGTCGCAACGCTTGACCAGCTCGCTGATGAGCTTGGTCGAGGCCGAGGCGATCTTGCCCTTCAGGTCGGCCGTGACGTCGGCGAAGCAGTCGGAGAGCGCCGCCGACGAGCCGATCGACTCGTTCTTCAGCCCCGCCTTCTTGCACGCGCCGAACGCCTTGATGAGCGCGTCGCCGAGCTTGCCGTAGGCCTTGGCCACGCCGCTGCGGCACCGCGTTCCGTCGGGCAGCAGCTCCTGTGTGAGCTGGCCGGCATAGATGTCGAGGGCCAGACTCTCTTCCTGGTCGCGAACGACCTGGTTGACGGTGGTGGCGGAGCTGAAACCGAACGACGGCACGTCAGAGCAGCGCTTGGCGACCGTGTCGGTCACCTTGCCCTCGGCGCTGCCGATGCGCCCCTTGGGGTCGGCCATCACGCAGTCAAGAGGACTCTGGCCGAGCAGCTTGCCGTTCTCGGCGTCCTTGAAGCAGCCGGCCACCGCCTTGTGGACGGCCCGCGCGAGCTTGGCGGCCGACTTGTTCACGCCGGTGATGCACTTTTGCTGGTCGGCGTTCTGGGCCTGCGCGAACGCCGGCGGCGCGGCAACCATCAGCGCGAGCAGCGCGGTCGGAAGTGCTCGAAGAAGCGCACGCATCGGGTCAGCTCCTGGTTCCTTCATGGCGATGCCACGACCTGCAGCCAGATCGAGAGGAAGTCGCCGGCCCGCGAGATCTCGATCGGATCGGGCTCGATGCCGAGGAACGCCGGCAGCGGGAACGCTCCGAACGCGCCGCCCAGCTGCGGTACCAGCGGCGCGACCAGGCCGGGCAGCAACAGCTGCAGCGTGGCCTCGCTCATGCCCAGCGGGTTGTCGAGCAGGGTGACGACGACGTCGTTCGGATCGGGCGCCGGGATCGCGGGAAGCAATCCGCCCGACACCGGATCGATCGTGAGGTCGAACGCGGCCACCGCGTCGATGGCCAGACGCCCCTGCAACTCCTCGCCCGGACCGGGCGACCCCGAATAGATCTCGATCAGCAGGTGCGAGAGGATCATCTCGGCGATCTCGCCACCCGGCCCGGTGTTACCCGTGAGAACCGGCGCGAGAGTCGGCGCGAATCGCAGGAACAAGGTCGTGGCCGGCGGCAGCTGGCCGAACTCCGGAATCAGCAGCGCCAGCAGGCCGGCCGTGAGCGGCGCCGGCGTACCGGAGCCGAACAGGTCGAGCTCGAGGATCTCGCCCTTCAGCAGGCCGCTCGAGACCAGGCCGGCCAGTATCTGGTTGAAGCCGGAGTCGGAGATCGCGATGCCCATGTCGTACGACAGGCCACCCGTCGTGGTCTGCGAGGCCAGCGCACCGAACGGGAACGTCGACGGAACGATGAGCGTACGCGTGAACTGCGGCGCCGTCGGGTCGGGCACCTTCGGCGAGATGATCGACCCCGACGCCAGCGTGAGCCCTACCGTATCCTCCGGGATCGAGAACAGCGGCGTATCCAGGTTCACGCCGAAGCCGTCTCCGATCGGCCCGGTGAGCTCGATGGCGTCGAGCGCGTCCTCGATCGCCTGCGCGATGACGGCGTCTTGAGGTCCGCCGCCGTCCGGATCGTTGAGGAAGCTCTCGAGGTTGCTCTTCATCAGCGACTGCACGTCGCCCTTCACCAGGTTGATCAGGAACGAGAGGAAGCCGATTCCGCCGCAGTTGACGCTGTCGGAGAACCCACCGAACACGACGTTGACGTTGCCCAGCTGGTTCACATCGATGCTGGTATTCGGCACGCCGGGCTCGAGGCCGTAGTCGCCGAAGATGTTCGTCGTCGACGAGCTCACCGAGAAGCTGTCACAGGTGCTCCCGATGCCGCTGATGGTCAGATCGACCCGCAGGTCGACGAACAGATTGCTCAGCTGAACATCGCCGGCCACGAAGTTCGTCATCGAGTCGATGTCGAGCCCGAAGCTGCCGAGGCTGGACTGCGTGACCCGGGCCCTGTCGATCTTGGCGATGCAGCCGAGGAAGCTGTCCTGGACGCAGACGTCCTCGATCACGGTCGTACCCACCGGCAACAGCGTGGCGACGTCGAAGTCGACCAGCGAGGTGAGGATAGGCTCGAGCGCGTCGAATCCGGTGTCGTTGAGACGCATCGCGACGCTCTGGGGCAGCTCACCGGTCACCACGTTCGATGGGCCGACGATCACGACGCGCCGGTCGCGCGTGGTGGCCCCGCTCGAGACCTGCGTCACCTCTGCTCGCACCTCGTTGAAGATGATCGGCGAGCTGAGAGATATACTGGTCGAGAACGAGCCGTTGCCGGCGATGGACACCGGGCTGCCGTTGATCGTGAGCGACGCGTCGCCGACGTTGTCGGTGGTCACAGTTCCGGTGACACCGATGGAACCGGCCTGCGTGAACACGCCGTGCGTGGGCGAGGTGAGCTGTACCGTGATCAGGTCGCACGTGCCGCCGAACGGGTTGCCGAAGTAGCCGTCGTCGCACTCGCAGTCGAAGCTGCCCGGCGTGTTGAGGCAGGTCGCGTTCACCGAGCAGTTGTTGCCGCCGCCCTGACCGAAGCACTCGTTGAGATCGGTGCACGTCACGCCGTCGCCGCCGTAGCCGGAATTGCACGAGCACGTGAAGCTCCCGACCGTGTTCGTACACGTCGCGTTCACGTCGCAATTGTCCGTACCGAGACTGCACTCGTTGACGTCGACGCAGGTGACGCCGTCACCGCTGAAGCCCGCGTTGCACTGGCAGCTGAACGTACCCGGCTCGTTGATGCAGGTGGCGTTGGCGTGGCAGTTGTCGCCGCCGTTCTCGCCGATGCACTCGTTCAGGTCGGTGCACGTCACGCCGTCACCGCCGTAGCCGGCGTTGCAGGTGCACGTGAAGCTGCCGATCGTGTTCGCACACGTGGCGTTGGCATCGCAGTTGTCGCCGGGGCCTTCGCCCAGACACTCGTTCGCGTCGGAACAGCTCACGCCATTGCCCAGCCAGCCGGTGTCGCAGCTACACGAGAAGCTGCCGGGGATGTTCGTGCAGGTGGCGTTCACATTACAGTTGTTGCCGCCGTTCTCACCGACACACTCGTTGAAATCGATGCACGTGAACCCGTCTCCTGCGAAGCCGGCCGGGCACGCGCAGTTGAAGCCGCCCGCGAAGTTCGTGCAGTTCGCGACCGGGTCGCACGTGTCCGTACCGAGGGCGCACTCGTCGATGTCCGTGCACGTGACACCGCTGCCCTCGTACCCCGAGTCACACGTACACGTGAAGCTGCCCGGCGTGTTCGCGCAGGCCGCGTTCGCGTCGCAGTTGTCGGTACCCTCGTTGCACTCGTCGATGTCGGTGCACGTGAGGCCGTCGCCGTTGTAGCCCGACGGACACGCGCACGAGAAGCTGCCCGGCGTGTTCGTGCAGACCGCAACCGGGTCGCAGTTGTTGCCTCCGCCCTCGCCCGCACACTCGTCGTCATCGGTGCACGTCGTACCGTCGCCGGAGTAGCCGCCCGGGCATGTGCACGTGAAGCTGCCCGGCGTGTTCGCGCAGGTCGCGAGCGGATCGCAGTTGTTGCCGCCGCCCTCGCCCGCACACTCGTCGTCGTCCACGCAGAACACACCGTCGCCCGAGTAGCCGGTCGGGCACGAGCACGTGAAGCTGCCCGGCGTATTCGTGCAGGTCGCTATCGGAGAGCAGTTGTTACCGCTGCCCTCGCCGGCACATTCGTCGAGATCGGCGCAGGTCACGCCGTCGCCGACGAACCCGGCCAGGCAGGCGCACGTGAAGCTGCCGGGAATGTTCGAGCACGCCGCGTTCGGGTCGCAGTTGTTCCCGTCGCCCTCACCCGCACACTCGTCGGCGTCGGTGCAGGTCACGCCGGTGCCGAGATAGCCCGGGTCACACTCGCAGAAGTAGCCGCCAGGAGTATCGGTGCAGGTGGCATCGGGGTCGCAGTCGTTGCCGCCGCCCTCGCCGGCGCACTCGTCGAAGTTCACGCAAACCGTGCCGTCGCCGCCGTAGCCGACGTTACACTCACAGGTGAAGCTTCCCACCGTGTTGGTGCAGGCCGCGTTCACGTCGCAGTTGTTGCCGCTGCCCTCGCCCGCACACTCGTCGGCGTCGACACAGACGACGCCGTCGCCCAGGTAGCCGGGGTTACAGCTGCACGTCCAGCCTTCGGCGACGTCCGTGCAGGCCGCGTCGGCGTGACAGTTGTTGCCGCCGTTCTCGCCGGCGCACTCGTTTGCGAGAGGATCGACGCAGCTGCCGTCGAACGCACCGTTGTCGCGGCGCTCGCAGTCCTCGGCGAGGTTGTCGACGCCGTTTAGCTGGAGACACGTACGGCAGTGGACACGCTGGCTCACGCACGTGAGAAGATCGGGCGCCGAGGAGCACTCGCCGGCAAACGGCGCGAGCGGATCGGGAAGCTCGGAGCAGCGCTTGATGAAATCGAGCACGAGCTTGTCGAACGCCTTCTTGATGCGCCCCTTGGCATCACTGTCCACGGCCTGGAAGCAGCCTTGTAGATCTCCGGCCGAGCTGAACAGCCCTCCCTTCAGGCCGTCGCTCTTGCACGAGATGAACGTGCGCAGGATCTCGCCGGCGAATTTTCCGTAGCGCTTGGCGACGGCCGCCTGACAGCGCGCGCCGTCGGCGTCGGACGACGCGGAGAGGATGGAGCCGGAAAGGTTCGTGCCGAACAGGTCGCGGATGAACGCCTTTTCCTGTTCGACGATGACGCTGTTGGCCGTCAAGGCGCCCGCGTAACCGAACGGCGGTGCGCCGGCGCATGACTTGGCGTCTTGCGTGAGCGTCTTCTCGAGAGACTTGCCGAGCTTCGTGCCGACGTCGTCGACGCATGCATCGACGCTGCCGCCCGGCAGCGGCAGATCGTTGCCGGCGTCCTTGATGCACGCGGCGTACTGCTTCTGGGCGGTCTTCGCGACCTTGCTGGCGGCCTTGTTGATCGCCCGGATGCACGACACCTGCGGCTTGTTGGGCGTCTGAGACGCGGCCGGCGCCGGCAGCAGCAAGCCCGGTACGGTGGCAACCGATACGATGATCGTGAGCTGGGCAAAATAGCCCAGCAGGCGCGGTCTGGCTCTCATGCAATCCCCCGGCACGAGTCAACAACGGTCAGGCCCGCACCACGCCATGCACAGCAACCTCAACAACCCCACCCCGGCGCAGCCACAGCCCGACCGGCTCTCCGAATCACGGTGGCTGTCGGCCGCCGATGGCGAGCCGCAGCCCTGTACTGCGCGGTTTATCGCACGTAGGACTTCGGTCCGTCAATCTCGAGGGGAACCTCCGCCATCGGTCGGCGACCGATTCACCTCAACAGGGGGCGAGGACGACGGGATAGGGCGGCCACGGACCGCACAGCGGTGTGCACAGGCCCCGGCCGAGGCAGGCGCCGCGCCCCCCCGAGCGAGGGGCACGACGGGATCCGCTACTCCGGAACCTTCATTCCACGCGCCACCGCCGGGCGTGCGCCCGTGCGGTCGAGCCATGTGCGCAGCCCGGCGTAGGGCTCGAAGAACGAGGCCGCGGCCTCGTTGGCAGCCGCGAGCCACGGGTAGGTCATGATGTCGGCAATGCTGTACTCGCCGGCCAGGTACTCACGACCGTCGGAGAGGATCTCGTCGAAGACGCCGAAGACCCGCAGGGATTCCTCGAGGAAAACCTGCAACATCTCCTCGTTGCGCTCGCCCTCGGGCCGGTTGAACTGCTGACCGAGCCGGCCGAGGTTCGGGCCGAGATGCGCCGCCTGGAAGAACGTATAGGTGAGCGCCTCCATGCGGCGCGCCGGGTCGGTGGGCAGCAGCCGGCCGAACTTCTCGGCCAGGTACACGAGGATCGCGCCCGACTCCCAGACGGTGACGTCGTCGTCGGTGATGACGGGAATACGTGTGTTGGGGTTCCTGGCCTTGAACTCGGGCCGGTGCTGCTCGCCGTCGGCAAGCTTGACCCACTCGACCTCGTACGGAACCTCGAGCTCCTCGAGCGCGATCGAGATCTTCCGACCGTTCGGCGTGGCCGCCGTGTACAGCTTGATCATGAGCCCTCCCCGGCCCGCACGAGGCGCAGTCGACGCGTCGGCGAGCGAGCCCGTCCTGGACGGGCTGCGGCGGAGAACAGCTATTGCGGTGCGGCCGGATTCTGTCCAGGGCTCCGGCCCGCGGTCACCCCTGCTCGTGCTGCATGCAGTCGCGCACGATGACCGCGCACGTACCCCACTGCTTCGGAAGTCGCCCGGCAGGAGTCGTAAAGTCGAGTCGTTCCACCCGGTTACGGCGCAAAACGAAAGTGCCAACGCACGTCTTGACGGGATGCTCGAGGTCGTCGCTCACGTACGTGAGCAGCTGGCGTTGGCCGACCGCGGACTCGTGAACCGGCACGCCGGCGCACTTGACGAGCGAGTGGCGGCTGAGCCCCACCAGGTCCTGCCGTGCGTCATAGGCCATCTGCGCCGTACCAGCGCTACAACCGGCGGCTGCGACCACCGCGAACAGCGCTGCTGCCAGCGCACCTGAGAAACGGATACGAGAACCGACCTCTACCACCTCGGACCACCTCCAACCTGGCTCCCGCCATTGTAACACACCGGCGAGCGCGGGGTCGCCCGGCATCGGAGCCCCGTTTTCAGCGGCCTGCAGCGGGCTACGGGCGCTTGCGGGGGCTCTCAGCGGCGCCCGGAGAACCTGTCGATGCGGCGTCGGTCCCGCTTGGTGGGCCGGCCCGCGCCCGCCGAGGGTGCCGGCGCCTGGCGCTCACGTCGCTCGGAGCTGGCCTCCTCGCGGGCAGCCAGGCTCTCGGGCGTCTCCTCGTACAGCAGCTGCGCCTCTCTGGCCGGACCGCGCCGGTCGCTCACCGCGGCCACCACCACCTCCCAGGCGATCTCGCCCCGCGTGATCGTCAGTCGGTCGCCGATGGCCACCGAGCGGCTCGGCTTGGCGCGCTTGCCGTCGGCGTGCACGTGGCCACCCGCGATGGCCTGCCCCGCGAGGCTTCGTGTCTTGAAGAAGCGCGCCGCCCACAGCCACTTGTCCAGCCGTACCCTGTCGCGCTGGTCACCGCCGCCCATCGTGACGACATTATAGAGCCCGTGGCCCGCCCCCGGCTACCGCGCCCGGCACCCGCCCCTCCGTCGCGCTCGGCCGCGAAACGACACTGGCTCGGGCTGCGGTGCGAATGTAGAAGCAGCTGCCGCACCACGACCGCGAACAAGGAGCTCCGAGAGATGATCGACGCCGCCGAGAAGTACGAAAAGAAGCGCGTGACCGTGAAGGGCCTTGAGATGGCCTACGTGGAGGTCGGACAGGGCGACCCCATACTGTTCCTGCACGGCAACCCCACATCGTCGTATCTGTGGCGCAACGTCATCCCCCACCTCGAGTCGCTCGGTCGCTGCATCGCTCCCGATCTGATCGGCATGGGAGATTCCGACAAGCTGCCCGACAGCGGCCCCGACAGCTATCGCTTCGTCGAGCATCGCGAGTACCTCGACGCGTTCTACGAGGCCATCGGCCTCGGTTCTTCGGTGACGCTGGTGATTCACGACTGGGGCAGCGCGCTGGGCTTCGACTGGGCCAGCCGGCACCGCGACGACGTGAAGGGCATCGCCTACATGGAGTCGATCGTGCAGCCGGTCACGTGGGACGAGTGGCCGAACGCCGTGAAGCCCGTGTTCCAGGCCTTCCGCTCGCCGGCCGGCGAGGAGATGATTCTCGAGCAGAACGCGTTCATCGAACTCGTCTTGCCCGGCGCCATCGCCCGCAAGCTCACCGATGAGGAGATGGCGGTATACCGCCGTCCGTTCGCCGAGGCCGGCGAGAGCCGACGTCCCACGCTGACGTGGCCGCGCCAGATCCCCATCGAAGGCGAGCCGGCCGACGTGGTCGAGATCGTGTCCTCATACGGAAAGTGGCTCGCGGGCAGCGACAGCCCGCCCAAGCTGTTCATCGACGCCGAGCCGGGAGCCATCCTGCGTGGCGCGGCACGCGATTTCTGCCGGAGCTGGCCGAACCAGCAGGAAACGAAGGTGGCAGGCGTGCACTTCGTCCAGGAGGACTCGCCCGACGAGATCGGGACCGCCATCGCCGACTGGTATCGATCCCTGGGGTGAATACGCGGCGAGGGTCGCCATCTAACCCGTAAGCCCCGGAGAGAGGCGCGGCTGATCGCCGCAGGAGGTCGGAAATGAAGTTGAGGAAGAGTCCGGAGAGAACCCACGAGGCCGCCGGCACCCTGGGAGCGGCCCTCCACCAGTATCCTCTCATGCTCACGCTGTTCGCCCTTGGCGGGCTCGGCGCCGGCGCCCTGCTGGCCAGCAAGCTCTCGCAGCTAGCGCTGTCGACACGCTGATCGTTCTCGTCCACACGACCGGCGCGGTCCGCCGCTCCGCCGGTCCGCCGTAGAACGCCGACGGGACTTTCCCGGCGACCCGGTATAGGGAACCTGCCATCGTCGGGTTTCCGTGCCGGTTTCCGCTCAACGCTTCTTCAGATCGATCGGCGCCGTCACGCTCCTGCTCGCGGTGCTGGCGGTGTGCAATGCACCGCTGCTCGACACGCTGATCGCCATCCTGCGGCTCGACGGCGTGGCTCACACCGCCGACGCGCACACCCACTACCTGCGCATGCTCCACACGCGCGATCTGTACCTGCCCTCCGGCCACCACTGGGGCTGGGAGCCGTTCTGGTTCCAGGGCTACGTACCGTTCCTTCTCTACCCTCACCTTCTCTACGTGGCCCTCGCGCTCGTCGCCATGGTGCCCGGCCTGGAAGCCGCACGCGTGTTCAACGCGGCCACCGTGGCGCTGTACCTGGCACTGCCGCTCGCCGCCGCAGTGCCGGTGCTGCGCGCCCGGGGACTGGGCGCCGCGCTGATCGTGACCGCCTGGCTCGCCGAGCTGAGCTCGGTATACGGCGCCGGGCTGCGCGGCGTGCTGAACCACGGGCTGCTCTCGCAGCAAGCCGGAGCATGCCTGTTCACGATCATGTCCGTGGAGCTTCTCGTCACACGCCGACGCGACCGGGCCGCCATATGGCTCGGCCTCATCGCGCTGGTCCACGTGCACACGACGCTGATCGCGGGGCTGGTGTGGTCGGTGGAAGGGCTGCTCACCGTGCTGCGACGCAGCGACGAGCCCGGTGAGCTGCGGAGCTGGTGCGCCGACAGCGCCGTCGCGGCGCTCATCGCCTGCCCCACCCTGGTGGGCCTGGTGCTCGGCTGGGGCCAGCTCGGCGGCTCTACCAGTTTCCAGCACCCCCCGAACATGACGGCCGCGTTCTTGCGCGGCCTGCTCGTGGGCCCTTCGTCCACCGTCTTCGTGATCGTCGCCGGCGCGGTCGCCGGCGTGGCCTTCGCGCGTCCCGGGTCGCGCGTGCGGCTCGCCGTCGCGCTTGGCCTCGGCATCGCGCTCACCTTACTCGGCCTGCAGAACCTCGACCTCGGCGTCGGCGTGCCGGGCCGCATCCTGCGCTTCGTGCTGCGCTTGCGGACGCTGCCCTACGCCTACATCTGGCTGGCGGTGATAGCGGTGGCCGGATGGGCGGCGATGGGGCAACGCACGCGCGGGGCACTGGCGGTGGCCACCGCTGCCGCGGTCGTGTTCGGCTGGGCGCACGACGTGCGATTCTCTCACCAGATCGGCACGGTCTTCCCGCGCGGCGCGCAGTGGCGCCCCATCGAGGAAGCACACTACCTCGACACGCTGCGCTGGGTCGACCGGCGCGTGGGAAAGGAAACGACCACGGTGGCCGTCGTGGTGGCGCCGGGCATGGCGCTGGCCCGTCCGATGCGGCAGGTCGTCGAAGCCCTCGAGCTCCCTGCACTCGGCGGTCACGGCATCGAGCTGACCGACGTTCGCAACGCGCGACTCCTCATCAAGCCCGAGCACCTCACGTGCAAGCAGACTCGCCGATTCATCCACGAATACGTGGTCGGCTTCGTCATGGGCAAGAACGCCACGCAGCGCGACCACTACGAGCGCTGCCTCGAGCGTACGCCCGACTTCGAGCGAGGGCTGTGGTGGGCCTATGATACCGGGCGGCGCTGGCAGAGCTTCGTCGCGCAGTCGTACGGGTTCACGCACGACCCCACCTGGACCGTGCTCACCTGGCACTTGCAGCAGCGAGACCGGCCGGCGACCGTGCGACTGCCGCTCGCGAATACCGCGCCCTGGGCGGCGTACGTCGACAACACGAGGGTTGCGATCGGCACGACGTACGACTCGATGATGTCGATCGACATACCAGCGGGCACGCGCCGCCTGCTGCTGGCCTACGTGGGCCCACCCGGCGAGTGGGCCTCGGTGGCGATCGCGGCCCTCGGCCTCGTGCTCGGCCTGGTCCGCATCGTGAGACGCCGCACGCTGCTGCGGGCGGTGCTGCTGCTACCGCTACTGCTGCCGGCGATCACCGGCTGCGAGCGCAGCACACCGAGCCCGCGACCCGACATCCTGCTCGTCACCATCGACACGCTGCGCGCCGACCACACCTCGGCGTACGGCTACTTCGTAGACACGACGCCCACGCTGCGCCGGCTGGCCGCGCGCGGCATCCTGTTCCGCCGCGCCTACGCGCCGAGCGCAACGACCGGACCGTCGCACGCGGCGCTGTTCGCCGGTCGCCCGGCTCGCTCGGTGGGCGTGATGAAGAACGGGCATGTCCTGCACGAGCGCTTCACGACCCTGGCCGAGGTGCTGACCGAGGGCGGCTACCAGACCGCCGCGTTCGTCAGCTCGGGCCCCGTTCACGCCGCGCTCGGCTACGGCCAGGGCTTCGAGACGTACGACGAGCGCAAGGGCGACGGCAGGTATCTCAAGAAAGACGGGACCGTGCCGCGCGCGAGGCGAGCCGACGAGACCACAGAGGCAGTCATCGAGTGGCTCGATCGTCGCACGGACGATCGACCGCTGTTCGTGTGGATGCACCTGTTCGACCCGCATTCACCGTACGACCCGCCCGAGCCGTTCGAGGGCGGCTGGCAGCCGGACACGCCGAGCGTCATCGAGCGCTACGACTCCGAGATCCGCTTCGCCGATTCGCGGCTCGCCGACGTGGTCGACCGCATGGAAGAGCAGGCCGGCCACGACGGGACGATCACCGTCGTGACGGCCGACCACGGCGAAGCGTTCGGCGAGCACAACTGGCGCGGCCACGGCGCGAACCTGCACGAGGAGGCCGTGCGCGTCCCGCTCATCCTGGGCTGGCCGGGTCACCTCACGCCGCGCGAGGTCGCACACCCGGCGGTGAGCGTGGTCGACGTCGCCCCCACCCTGCTGCACCTGCTGCGCATGCCGATCCCCGAGGAATTCGGCGGGCGCATCCTCACCAGCCCGCTCGATCGCGATCGGCCGGTATTCGTGCAGCGTCGCGACTACAGCGCCCGCCACGACGGCGGCAAGCGCGTTCGCGGCGAGATGGTCGCGGTGGTTCACGGTCGCTGGAAGTTCCTGAGAGCGCCCGACGAGAAGCGGCGCGAGCTCTACTACCTGGAGAAGGACCCCGAGGAGCGCTTCAACCTCGCGCGTCGCGTACCGGGCAAGCGAGCCGAGCTCGACGCGCTGATCCGCGCGTGGCTTCGCGAGCACCCGCGACTGGGCCTGGTGCAGCCCGAACCGAGCGCCGAGCTACGCGAGGAGCTGCGCGCGCTCGGCTACGTGGATTGAACATCCAGCCTGGAGATCAGAAAACGATCTGGTCGCCGCGCTTCTCGAAGTACTGCATGTAGGTGAGCACTCGCCCGACGAACGCGCGCGTCTCGGGTATCGATGGAGGCTTGTTGCCGCTGCGCTGCACTGCGGCGGGCCCCGCGTTCCACGCGGCGGCCATCAGATCTTCGCGACCGTCGTACATGCGGTGGTAGGTGGCGTTGACGTAGCACGCGATGAGCAGGTTGAGGGCGGGATCGTACAGCAGGTCGGGCGAGAATCCCGCGAGCTTGCGCTCGTCGACGTAGCGAAAGTCGAAACCGGTGGAGACCAGGTGCGCCGCCGCCGCACGGCCCGTCGACGGCATGATCTGCGTCAGCCCCCGCGCGCCCTTCACCGAGTGCGCCCACTTGTCTCCGGCCGACTCCGACAGGATGAGCGCGCGAATGTAGTCCTCGGACACCACCGCATCCTCGTGCCCGTAGGTGAGCGCCGAGAAGTAACGGATGTAGGGTTCGAGATGGTAGAGCCGGGATAGCTGCGAACGGCTCGGTGCCGTGAACGCCGAGCTACCGACCGCGTGCACCGGCGAAAACACAGCCGACAGCGCGGCTACGACGACCACGGCGACGACGAGAAGACGTGCCGAGGCGTGAACCGAGCGGACCGTGAGAAGCGCGAGATGGCGTAGCATGAACCGAGGCGAGTTTACGCCCGGCACGAGTTACGACAAGACGGACGAAGGGCCTAGGACCGCGGTCCAAACCCGACTGCGCCGGCTCGCGGCGGCGCCTCAGTGATTGAGGCGCCAGCCGTTCGAGCGCTGGCCCCAGCCGGTCGTCAAGGTGGCAACGTCGTCGACGCCGGTAACCTGCAACGTCATCTCCGACAGGGTCGCGAGCGACAGGTCGTTCCACGCCTTGACCCGGAACACGTACATGTCCTGGCCGTCGACTTCCTTGACCATGATGCTGACCTGCGCGAGCCCGTCACGCTCGCCCGGCCCCGCCTTCGCGGTGCGGTCGATGTAGCGGTAGCGGCCCGGGCGTCGGAACACGATGTCACCGGGCAGCAGCTCGGCACGGTAGATCGGGCCGTTGGCATTCGACAGTAGCAGCTTGAAGCCGTCGACGATCGGGTTGACGACCGCAGCGCTGACGACGACCTGCGAGCGCAGCATGAACTGGTCCTGGCTGCCCGGCGCAAAGCGGATCTTCGCCTTGGTCCGGCCGATGCCCTTGCAGGCGCTCACCACCACACACTGATCGCTGCAGGTGGGTCCCACGATGGCGTCGCAGTCGTCGTCGAGACAGTCGATCAGGCCGTCGCCGTCGTCGTCGAGCAGGTTGTCGCAGACCTCGGTCGAGGGGGGGTCGCACTGCTCACCGCACGCGACGTCGAGCGCGCCGTTACCGCAAGTGGTTCCGCCGGCAAGGCACACGCCGGCGCTGCACACGTCGGCAGGCGTACACGGATCGCCGTCGTCGCAGGCCGCCCCCTCGTTCATCGGCAGCACCTCGCAAGCCTGCCCGAGCTCATCGCAGAACCCGGTTCCGCAGCTGCCCGACAGGGCGCTGCAGTCGACGGCAGCACCCGCATTGCAGGTACCGCCCAGATCACAGGTCTCGCGTCCGTCGCAGAATAGCCCGTTGTCGCACATGTCGTCGTGCGGAATGACACCGCACGCGTCGGCCACCTCGTTGCAGTAGCCCTCGGCGCAACCGACGGTCGAGCCGGAGCAGTCGACCACGGGGCCGCTCTCGCAGTCGAAGATCGGGTTGCACGCCTCCACGCCATTGCAGAACTCGCCGTCGTCGCAGAACACGTCGTCGGGAGTGCTCTCGCACACGTCGGAGGTCTCGTTGCAGGTGTCGACCGTGCAGTCGACGCCGTCGGTGCAGTCGATCGCCACCCCGGCCAGACAGCCGAGCATCGCGTCGCAGCTCTCGGTGCCGTTGCAGAACTGCAGGTCGTCGCACAGCAGGTCATCGGGAGTGCTCACGCACGTGTCGGTGACGTCGTCGCAGACCTCGTTCGTGCACGCGATGCCGTCGTCACAGGGCGGGTCGGGCGAGGGCTGGCAATCCAGGACCAGGTCGCACACCTCGATGCCGTTGCAGGTGATGCCGTCGTCGCACACCGCGGGGTTCGGTGCGTTGACGCACGTGCGCAGCGCCTCGTCACAGCCGTCGATCGTACAGCCCACGGCGTCGTCGCAATCCACCGGCGAACCGGTCTGACAGCCGGCCGCGATGTCGCAGATCTCCATGCCGTCGCAGAAGAATCCGTTGTCGCACAGCGCGTCCGACTCCACGCTGCCGCACGAGTCGGTCACCTCGTCGCAGTTGTCGATGGTACAGGCCACTCCGTCGTCGCAGTCGACCACGATGCCCGCCTCGCAGCCGGTGGCCGCATCGCAGACCTCCGGGCCGTTGCAGAACAGGCCGTCGTCACACAGGCTGTCGGTGGCCAGATTGCTGCACGTGTCGGCGACCGTGTTGCAGGCGTCGATCGTGCACGGAACGCCGTCGTCGCACGTGGGCGGCGGGCCGGCCTGACAGTCGAGCAGCGCGTCGCAGGTCTCGGCGCCGTTGCAGAACGTGCCGTCGTCGCACAGCGCGTCGGTGGCGGTATTGTCGCAGCGGTCGAAGATCTCGTTGCAGGCGTCGACCGTGCAGGCCACGGCGTCGTCGCAGTCGACGGGCGCGGCGGCCTGGCAGTCGAGCGCCGCATCGCAGGTCTCCGCACCGTTGCAGAACGCGCCGTCGTCACAGAGCCCGTCGGCGGGCGCATTGTCGCACACGTCGGTGGTCTCGTTGCACGAGTCGAGCGTGCAGCCGACACCATCATTGCAGTTCGGTGCCGTCCCCGCCTGGCAGTCGAGCGTCGCGCTGCACGTCTCCGCGCCATCGCAGAACAGGCCGTTGTCGCACAGGCTGTCGTCGGTGGTGTTCGCACATGTGTCGCCGACCTCGTCGCACGCGTCGACCGTACAGCCGACGCCGTCGTCGCAGCCCGGCACGGCGCCCGGCTGACAGTCGCTCACGGCGTCGCACGTCTCGGCACCGTCACAGAACAGGCCGTTGTCGCACAAGCTGTCGGTGGCGAGGTTGTCGCACTGGTCGGCGACCTCGTTGCAGGAATCCAGCGTGCAGCCCACGGCGTCGTCGCAGTCCACCGGCGTCGCGGCCTGGCAGTCGAGCACGGCATCGCAGGTTTCGGCGCCGTTGCAGAACGCGCCGTCATCGCAGTTGCCGTCATCGGCACCGTTCTCGCACACGTCGGCGATCTCGTTGCAGGTGTCGTTCGTGCACGCCACGCCGTCATTGCAGTCCACGGGTGCGGCCGTCTGGCAGTCGAGCGCCGCATCGCAGGTCTCGGCACCGTTGCAGAACGCGCCGTCGTCGCACACCGAATCGTCGGCCGTGTTGTCGCACGAGTCGCTGGTCTCGTTGCACGCGTCGATCGTGCAGCCGACGCCGTCGTTGCAGTTCGGCGCTGCGCCGGCCTGGCAATCGGTACTGACGTTGCAAGTCTCGGCACCGTTGCAGAACAGTCCATCGTCGCACGTGGCATCGTCGGCCGTGTTGTCGCACTGGTCGGCGACCTCGTTGCAGGCGTCGCTCGTGCAACCGACACCGTCGTCGCAGTTCGGGGCAGCCCCGGCCTGACAGTCGAGCACGGCGTCGCAGGTCTCGGCGCCGTCGCAGAACAGGCCGTTGTCGCACACTGCGTCGTCGGTGGCGTTGACGCAGCTGTCGATCGTCTCGTTGCAACTGTCCGTGGTACAGCTCACGCCGTCGTCACAGTTGGGCGTCGCGCCGACCATGCAATCGCTCACGGCATCGCAGGTCTCGGCACCGTTACAGAAAGCACCGTCGTCGCAGATGCCATCGTCGGGATTATTGTCGCATGCGTCAGACGTTTCGTTGCAGCTGTCGTTCGTGCAGCCGACGCCATCATTGCAGTTCGGGGCCGTGCCGGCCTGGCAGTCGAGAACGGCGTCGCAGGTCTCGGTGCCGTTGCAGAACGCACCGTCGTCGCAGTTACCGTCGTTGGCGGTATTCACGCAGGTGTCGCCGACCTCGTCGCAGCTGTCGTCGGTACAGCCGACGCCGTCATTGCAGTTCGGAGCCGTACCCGCCTCGCAGTCGAGCGTCGCGCTGCACGTCTCCACGCCGTCGCAGAACTGACCGTTGTCGCAACTGCCGTCGTTCACCGCGTTGACGCACGCATCGCCGCCCTCGTCGCAGCTGTCGTCGGTACAGCCGATGCCGTCGCTGCAGTTCGGAGCGATACCGGCCTGGCAGTCGAGCGTGGCACTGCAGGTCTCCGAGCCGTCGCAGAACGCGCCGTTGTCGCAGTTGCCGTCGTTGACCGCATTGACGCAGGCATCGCCTACCTCGTCACAGCTGTCGTCGGTACAGCCGATGCTGTCGTCGCAGTTCGGAGCCGTGCCGGCCTGGCAGTCGAGCGTCGCACTGCACGTCTCGGCGCCGTCGCAGAACGCGCCGTTGTCGCAGTTCTCGTCATTGACCGTGTTGACGCAGGCGTCGCCTACCTCATCGCACGTGTCGTCGGTACACCCGACCGAGTCGTCGCAGTTCGGAGCCGTGCCGGCCTGACAGTCGAGCACGGCATCGCAGGTCTCCGAGCCGTCACAGAAGTCGCCGTTGTCGCAGTTGCCGTCGTTGACCGTGTTGACGCAGGCATCGCCCACCTCGTCACAGCTGTCGTCGGTACAGCCGATGCCATCGCTGCAGTTCGGAGCGATACCGGCCTGGCAGTCGAGCGTCGCGCTGCAGGTCTCGGCGCCGTCGCAGAACGCGCCGTTGTCGCAGTTGCCGTCGTTGACCGCATTGACGCAGGCATCGCCCACCTCGTCGCAGCTGTCGTCGGTGCACCCGATGCTGTCGTCGCAGTTGGGCGCCGTGCCGGCCTGGCAGTCGAGCGTCGCGCTGCACGTCTCCGCACCATCGCAGAACAGACCGTTGTCGCAGTTGCCGTCGTTGACCGCGTTGACGCAGGCATCGCCTACCTCGTCGCAGCTGTCGTCGGTACACCCGACCGAGTCGTCGCAGTTCGGGGCCGTGCCGGCCTGACAGTCGAGCGTCGCACTGCACGTCTCGGCGCCGTCACAGAACGCGCCGTTGTCGCAGTTACCGTCGTTGACCGTACTGACGCAGGCATCGCCTACCTCGTCACAGCTGTCGTCGGTACAGCCGATGCCGTCGCTGCAGTTCGGAGCGATACCGGCCTGGCAGTCGAGCGTCGCACTGCAGGTCTCCGAGCCGTCACAGAAGTCGCCGTTGTCACAGTTGCCATCGTTGACCGCATTGACGCAGACATCGCCCACCTCGTCGCAGCTGTCGTCGGTACACCCGACCGAGTCGTCGCAGTTCGGGGCCGTGCCAGCCTGGCAGTCGAGCGTCGCACTGCAGGTCTCGGCGCCGTCGCAGAACGCGCCGTTGTCGCAGTTGCCGTCGTTGACCGCATTGACGCAGGCATCGCCCACCTCGTCGCAGCTGTCGTCCGTGCACCCGATGCCGTCGTCGCAATCGACCGGTGAGGCCGCCTGACAGTCCAGCACGGCATCGCAGGTCTCCGCCCCGTCGCAGAACGTCCCGTTGTCACAGTTGCCATCGTTGACCGCGTTGACGCAGGCGTCGCCTACCTCATCGCACGTGTCGTCGGTACACCCGACCGAGTCGTCGCAATTCGGGGCCGTGCCAGCCTGGCAGTCGAGCGTGGCATCGCAGGTCTCCGAGCCGTCGCAGAAGTCGCCGTTGTCGCAGTTGCCGTTATTGACCGCGTTCACACACGCGTCGCCGACCTCGTCACAGCTGTCGTCGGTACACCCGACCGAGTCGTCGCAGTTCGGGGCCGTGCCAGCCTGGCAGTCGAGCGTCGCACTGCAGGTCTCCGAGCCGTCACAGAAGTCGCCGTTGTCACAGTTGCCATCGTTGACCGCATTGACGCAGACATCGCCCACCTCGTCGCAGCTGTCGTCGGTACACCCGACCGAGTCGTCGCAGTTCGGGGCCGTGCCAGCCTGGCAGTCGAGCGTCGCACTGCAGGTCTCGGCGCCGTCGCAGAACGCGCCGTTGTCGCAGTTGCCGTCGTTGACCGCATTGACGCAGGCATCGCCCACCTCGTCGCAGCTGTCGTCGGTACACCCGACCGAGTCGTCGCAGCTCAGCGGGCTACCGCCGGAGCAGCTCAGGCCGGCGTCACAAACCGTGCCCACCGTACAGAACAGGCCGTCGTCGCAAACCGCCCCCAGGCAGCTCGGGTCCAGGCAGTCGACGAGGAGATCTCCGTCGTTGTCGAGCCCGTCGGTACAGTCGCTCTCGGCGAGCGCGATGCCCGGCAAGAACACCGCGGAAAAGAATACAGCCAGCACAAATCTCTTCAGATCCGTCATCTATCGTCCCAGTGAGTAGTTTCTCGCGACGGCAGCCACGCCAGCGGGCACGCCGTCTCGGCAGCAGAAGAATTCGGGAACCAGCCTAGGCAGCTTCCGGCAGGGCTGTGCAGACCCGCGAAACGTCTTTGCGACGAAAGCGAATCACGAGGGTAGCGACGGCCCCAGACGTGAAAGACGGTGTGCGACGCCGAAACGAATGCGAACGCCGGAGAACACGGGGCTATGCGCGAACGCGCGTCGCCCGGCGTCGTCATCGTTGCGTGCGCAGTGCGCAAACAAACGACAAAGCACCTGCGAGGTCGTGTATCAGAGGAGCTCGGCGGCGGCCTTCGACGACGCGGCGGGGCGTCCGGGGGTTAGGAGTCCGTCGTGATGCGACGCCCGAGAATCACCAGACTGCGGCGAACCGTGCTTCGTAGGCACCGGCCATCCGGGCGAGCATCCCCTCGTAACGAATCGGATCCTCGCCGTCGGGCGCGGCGGCATCGTGCAGCAGCTTCACCGGTCGTCCGTCGTTGCGTGCCGCCAGCGCCACCAGGCCGAGCGCGTCGTACCCCTCGTCCTCGAGGTCGTCTCGATGCGCCACCTCACGCACTCGCGTGGAGACCCGCGCCGCATCGTCCGGCTGGGTGTGCCTGGACACGACCGCCGGGGCGTCGGCCAGGGAGAACTTGTTGCGATCGGGGCTCACGAACTCCTCGGCACCGTTCACCATGACGAACGCGACCGCGATGGCCGAGTCCGCGGCTCCGTGGATCGTTCGATGCCCGGCGTCGAGATCGCGCTGCAGGCGCGGCACCGCGGCGGCGTGACCGGTCATGCAGGTGCGCACGTCGACGGCGAGCTGGATATTGCGAACGGGCAACCCGCCGACATCCGGCAGGTACTCGAGCAGATCTGCCTCCTCGGCGCTGAGCTCGATGTCGTACTTTCGGCGCAGCGCCTTGAGCGTGGCGGTCCTGGCGTCGGCCACACCGGCGTCGGGCACGCCGAGGACGAAGTCGACGTTCTTCTTCTCGCCGGTCCAGAAATCGTGAATCTCGCGATTCAGGCCGAGCGTCACGTCTCCTCGCTCCGCATGCTTCCTGAGCACCGGACACTGCAGCAGCAGGTCGAACAGGATCGCCCAGGCGGCCACCTTCGCGTGGTGGTCGCTGCGCGAATAGTACTGCCAGCGGTTGCCGTGGCGGTCGGACACCGACGGAATCGACAGCGTTCTACAGATGATCGCAGGGCCGTACATAGCACACTCCGCAAACTGCGCGCTGCCCCTGCAGCGCGGCCTCCCCCTGCGAAACGCACCCGCGGCGAAACGCCGCGCCCTTCGAGAACAAGATTCGAGGCTACTGCCCCACCGCCCGGTTCTCAACCGAAAACGCCGAGTCGCCCATGAACGAGGACCCGAGAAAAAGCGGAAGACTCACCCGTGCCCGGGAACGGGTCGGGGCGGAGCTCACATTCCGTACGGAATGCTCGTGGGCTTGCCGGCGCGGTCTCCGGGGGAAGCCCTGCGCTCGCCGCATCGCTCCTCGATCGGTAGCGCTACGGGCAGCTGTTGTTGTCGACCCCGTCGTCGGCGATGTCGCAGTCGGCGAACAGGCCGTCGGCCACGTTGGCGCCGAGGCAGGCCTGGCAGCCTGCGGCCTGCTGCAGACACGTCGCCACGTCTGCGGCGGCCGTCGAGCCGCAGCCCGGGAACGCGGTGTCGAGCGCCACGCCCTCGCCGACGCAGCGGCTGTCCAGAGTCGTGCGGACCTTGCTGGTGCTCGCGTCGCAGGCCTTGAAGATCTTGTTCTTCGGGTCACTCCCCACGCAGGCGGCGATATCGGCCGAGCTGCTCACCGGCCCCTTCAGCACGACCTTCTTGCACGAGAGAAACTCCTTCACGTGCGTGTCCACGCACTTGAAGACGTTCTTCACCACCGAGTCCTGGCACTTGGCGCCGTCGCGGTCGTCGTCGGACAGGATGATCCACGGCGCGATCTGCGGCGTGAACGCCTTCCGGACCACCCGCGTGTCCAGGTCGACGGCCGCACCGTTGACGGTATCGGCGTCGGTCGCCGCCACGCCGGGCAGCTTCGAGATCACGCCCGAATCGGTCCCGGTACACGTCTTGGTGAAGTCCTTCCCGGTCTTCAGCTCGGTCTTCGCGACCTTCCCCCGCCGATCGGCGGTCAGGCATTCGTCAGCGGTGATGCCGTCCAGGCTGTCGCGCGAGGCGTCCTTGATGCAGCGCGAAACCTCTTTGCCCTGGGTCTTCACCACCTTCGCGTAGTCCTTGTTGAGGGTGTTGATGCACTTCTGCTGGGCCGCGGTGAACGGAGGCTGCGTGCTGTTCGTGCTCCCCGGCGTCGGGCCGAAGATCGAGCTCTGCGCCCAGTTCGTCGCGTCGTCGGCGATCCAGTTCACTTCGCGGCGCTCCAGCGACGGGCCGCCGCCATCGGCCTCGCTCGGCCACTCGCCGTGGTCGAAATAGATGATCTCGTCGAGCAGCACCGACGGCACGTAGGGGTCGTCGAGCGAGCCGCACAAGGTGCCGCCCGGATTCGCCTCGGGCGTATCGGGCCTGCGCAGCCTGACGTTCTCGCTGAAGTTGTTGAGGCTGCCCGAGTACGGGCCCACCAGCTCCACCGATGCGCCGATGGAGTAGAACGCGCGGAACTCGGCGTCCTTGACAGGCTCGCCGACCGGATCGAAGTTCACGACCAGCAGGTACTCTCCGGGGTCGATCGTCTGCGTGGTCGAGAAGTCGAAGTCGACGCCGCCGCGCAGACGCCACGGGTGGACGCCGCTGGCGCCGTAGTCCTCGGCAAGCGTGACGGTGGCCGCCGACGTGTTGTGGAGCTCGACGAACTCGGGATCGACCGAAGGCGGCGGTTCGGGAAGCTCGGGGTGGTACATGACCTCGTTGATCACCACGGGCCCCACCTGCGGCAACGCGTTGCCCGCGCCCTGCGTGGCCTGGGTCATGCGCACGAACGGTCCGGCGGCGTTCGGATAGCGCCCCAGGGTGACACCGGTGTCCATGGGACCGAACTCGGCGAAGTCGCGCGGGCCGGTCACGCTGACACCGTTGCCCTGCGACAGGATCACCTCGTCGCCACACGCCGAGCTGAACCCGAACGAGAGCTCGGTCTCGTCGATCACAAGGTAGCCGAGCGCCGGGACCTCGGTGGCAGCCGGGATCTCGTACTTCGTGAGGTCATTGAACGTGTCGGACAGGAACCAGCCGCCCACGTCGATGGCCGACGTGGTGGTGTTGTACAGCTCCACCCAGTCGACGCCGGGGTCGGAATGGCTCAAGACCTCGTTGATGACCACGTCGGTGAGCGGCGAGTACGGCACCGCGCTTCGCAAGGTGGACAGATCCTGCGACTGCGCTCCCGAGCTCCACACGTTGGCCGACCCGAACGTGCTGCTCTCGCCGTCGGAGTAGCCGGAACTCTCCGTGACCGTGGCGGTCGGGTCCTCCTCGAGCTTCAACACCTCGAGCGAGCTGACGCCCCCCGTCGGCGTCTCGCCCTCGCCGGCCGGCCCGAACACGACCCCGCCCAGATCATCCTTGATCGTGATCTGGCTATCGTTGTTCGACACCTTCCAGTTCGCATCCTGCGGCAGGCACACCGGGCTCAGGCATGCCACCGTGGCGAACGTGCCGCTGGTGCCGGAATCGGCACGCACGTTCATCCACCAGCGACCGGCAGCCGGCTCGTAGTCGCCGAGGTTGTTTCGGAGGTCTTCGGACACCGTGATGATCGTGCCGCGCCGCACGTCCGACCACACCGGATCACTCGTGAGCGTGATCTCCCACGACTCCGGCGCGTCGATCGCGTCGTTCACGACCTCGAACGTCCAGTCGCGCATGTCGAGGTGATCGGAGATCACCACGAGCTCGAACCAGTCGCCCCCGTTGCCGAGACGCGTGCCCCAGAACGAGTCGGACTTGGCGCCGCTCGCGCAGGCGAGCGGTTCGATCACCGGCTCGCCGAACGCGTCGAGGCAGGTGTCGTTGTCGACGCCGTTGTACTCGTTCAGAATCACGTCCGCGGCCAGCGCGGCGCTCCCCCACGTCATCACGCAGGCGAACGCCATGGCCACGGCCCCGCTGAGGCGTGCCTTTGGTACCATTTGGAGTCCCTGTCCTTCGTCGAGCCGGTCGAAGTTCGGGGACAACAGTACTTCAGCTGCAACCGCCCTGTCTAGGACGTTCGCGCGCCGACGCGGTGCGCCGCATAACTACTGGATATCCGGGAGATTCCCGGGACGGGCCGAGGCCCACCGGAGCACGGAGCCGGCGTGCGCCACGCTCGCGGGCCCGGGCGACGGGCCGCGCCGGGCATGAGCGCCCGCGGGGCTAGGCCAGCGCCGCGGCGTCGACGCGGCAGCCGTTCTCGGCCGCCAGGCGCACGATGGCCTGCGCGAAGTAGGCCCCGGCACCGTCGTCGCAGCCGGTACCGTCGGCGGCCTGGCGCTGACGCGTCTCGGCCAGCGCGTAGTAGACGAGGTTGTCGGGCAGCTTGGTCGCGAAGCGCTCGTAGAACGCCACCGACTCCTCGTCGCCGCACACTTCGCGGATCTCCTCTGCGACCGACTCGCGCACCCTGGCCTGCGCCTGGGCGAAGTCGGTGATCTTGCATGCCTGGTCCTGGATGAGCAGGATCAGCGCTACGCCGATGGAGATCCAGATCAATGAGGTGGCCATTACGTCCACGTCGTGCCTCCCGGCCGCATGCGCGGCCCTTGACGATCGGAAGCCGCAGGCCCCATCACGAGATGGACCGGGGCGGCGACTTCGCTGCTTCCGGCGTTGCAACCCGCGTGCCCGTCGCGCTCGACGGGCGCCACGACCGAAGTCACGCGGCCCGGCGCGCCGAGAGGCCTGCCTCTCGACATGACAGAGCGCATGCTCGCGGCGTCGATTTCGTGCCGGCTGCGAAAATCACGACTACGGGTAAGCCCCTGGTTTCTGGTACACTGACGGTCGATGTCGTCCCGTTCGCCCTCCCCTCGCCTCCCGCTACGCTTGCTCGCGGCCGTGATCGCGGTGGGCGCGGCGCTGCCGGCAGCCCCCGGCCAGGCCGCGGACGGCGAACCCTCGAACGGCCCCGAGCCGTGCATCGTCGCCGTTCGACTGGTGGCTATCTCCTGCGTCCGCGCCGGCGACAACCCCGACTCCAGCGACGACAAGGAGCCCAAGGGCGAGTATCACCTGCGCGTCGACGCCGACGCCGAGATCGGCCCGTTCGAGCTACGCGCCGGCGAATCGTCGAGCTTCAACCCGGGCCTGCTGCTCAAGACCATCGACACGGGGATCGCGCGCCCGTCCGACGGCAGCGAAGTGGCTGCCCCCATCTCTTTTCGCATCGCGGTACGCGAGGACGACTCCACGCCCACTGGCGAGGACGATCAAGACGACCACAGCGTCCCGCTGGTCGTGAACGAGCGTGTGACCTGCCCCGGCTCGACCACGAGCATGGTGCGGCTGGTGGAGATTCCGCAGGTCAGCGACGGCTCGAAGCGCCGCAAGCCCGACCTCCTGAAGCTGTCGCTCAAGATCTTCAGCGAGAAGTAGCAGGCTGGCCGCGCGCGCGGTCACCGCATCGTCCAGTTCTGCGGCGGTTTCCACCTGCCCGGGCCCTGGTCACCGTCCATCTGACGCTCGCCCGGGCCGAGATCGAGAAATCGGTCGAGCTTCGCGTCGAGCCGCTCGACGATCTCGGGATGCTCGTCGCCCAGCTCGGTCGCCTCGGCGGGGTCGCTGCGTACGCGATACAGCTCGCGCCCGCTGCCGCCCGCGCCCGCCCGCCTTGCCGCCGTACCGGTACGGATGAGCTTCCACTCGCCATCGATCACGGCTGCGGCGTGTCCGCCACCGGCCGTGTCGACCACCTGCGCGAACCACGCCCGCGGCGCCGCCGGGGTCTCACCTCGCAACACGCCGAGGACGTTGCGGCCGTCGTATTCGACGGATTCGTCGAGCGACGCACCGGCGGCAGTGGCCAGGGTCGGGAACACGTCGGTCACGCCGACAAGCGACTCGACCTTGCGACCACCGGAAACGCCGCCATCGGGCCACCTCACCGCCGCCGGCACCCGCAGCCCGCCCTCGTTCACGGAGTGCTTGCGCCCGCACAGCGGGCTGTTGGCACCGCCGTGCTTGGGGTCGGCGCCGTTGTCGCTCAGGAACCACACCAGCGTCGACGACGAGGCTTGCGCGCGATCGATCGCCGCCAGGATCTCGCCGACCGCCTCGTCGAGCGCGTTCACCTTGGCCGCGTGCACCCGTCGCCGCTCGTCGGCGATCGCCGCGTTGGCGGCGAGGTATCGCTCGGGAGCCTGGTAAGGAAAGTGCGGCGACTGAAAGGCTACGTACAGGAACAGCGGCTCGGCGTCGGCGATGTGCGCTTCGACGATCGCGGTTGCCTCGCGTGCGATCAGCTCGGTGACGTACTCGCCGTCCTCGTCCGAGGCCGTCTCGAAGCCGCGGTGCCAGTCGCGCTCGCCCAGTCGCCGATGCGTGTAGTAGTCGACGTAGCCGTTGTAGCTTCCGTAGAAGCTGGTGAAGCCGCGCTCGATCGGATGGTACGCGCGCTCCGCGTGGCCGAGGTGCCACTTGCCCACCGCGGCGCGCTCGCCATAGCCGGCCGCACCGAGCATCTCGGCCAGGGTCGTCTCCTCGCGCGGCAGGCCGAGCCGGCTCTGCGGCCGCACGACGATGTGCTGCATGCCCCAGCGAATCGGGAAGCGGCCGGTCATCAGGCCCATGCGCGTGGGCGAGCAGATGCCCATCGTGTAGAAACGATCGAGCTCGACGCCCGCTCGCACCAGCCCGTCGATGCTCGGCGTGCCGATCTCGCTGCCGTGATAGCCGACGTCGTTCCAGCCAAGGTCGTCGGCCACGATCACGACGATGTCGGGCCGGGCGGCGTCGATGGCCGCGTCGCGCCCGGCACCGGTGCACGCCGCCAGCAGCGCAACGGCCGCGATCCAGACCAATCTCCTAGGCAAGGAATCGCCCGGCGAAGTCACGCAGCGCATCGATGGCCTCGGATGAGCGGCGCCAGGGAGCAACCAGCAGCCGGTCGACGCCCGCCTCGTGCCAGCGGGCGATCTCGTCGCGGTCGGCCGGCGCCGCCATCACCGTCACCTCGAAGCGATCGGAGACGCCGTGCTCGGCTCGCAGGCCTGCAAGCGTGGCCAGCGGCGCGGCGGCCGACTCGAGCGTATGGCCGAGGCCGATCCATCCGTCGGCCGTCTTGACGGCCCGGGTAAGCGCCGCCCGCGATTCGCCGCCGACGTGCAGCCGCGGCCACGGCTTCTGAACCGGCTTGGGCTCGAACACCACCTCCTCGAAGTCGAAGAACTCGCCGTGGTGCTCGACGGTGGCCTCGCTCCACAGCCGCTTGCACACGGCCACCGCCTCGTCGAGACGTCGGCCGCGACCCTTGAACTCGATGCCGGCCGCGCGGCACTCGCCCTCGAGCCAGCCGGCGCCGACGCCCACCTCGGCGCGCCCGCCCGAGACCACGTCGAGCGTCTGCACCGCTCGTGCCGCCACGAACGGATGGCGCAGCCCGAGAAGATAGACGCTGGTGCCGAGGCGGATACGTGAGGTCTTGCCGGCGATGTAAGAGAGGTACGCGAAGCAGTCGAATACCGGCGTGGTGGGCGGTACCGGCGGATGCTCCTGGCCCGGAATCGGCGAGCCTTCCATGTCGACCGGAAACACGAGGTGCTCCGGCAGCCACACCGACTCGAGGCCGAGTCGCTCGGCCTCGACGGCGACCTCGACGTGGAGCGAGGGATTGAGCACGCCGAGCGCGACGCCGAGCTTCACGCTGCGCGCACCGCCGGGCCCCGGCGCCCGACCACGCGACCGCACGCCCCCATCACTGCTCGTACTCGCCGGTGTCGTTCAGCTTCCAGCCGGCCGCGGCGGCCATGCCGCCGTCCACGGGCAGCGTGGTGCCGGTGACGAACAGCGACAGATCGGATGCCAGGTACACGGCGGCGCCGGCCACGTGGTTCGCGTGACCGTTGCGCGCCAGCGGCGTTCTCACCTCGCCGCAACGTGAGCCGGGCGTCGGAATGACGTCGGGGGCGATACAGTTCACGCGCACGCGCATCGGACCGAGCTCGAGCGCCAGGGTCCTGGTAAGGCTCTCCACGGCCGCCTTCATCGCCGCGTAGATGGCGTAGCCGGGCGCACCGCGGCCGGCCTCGATCGAGCTCACGTTGATGATCGAGCCGCCGAGATCGCGCATGTACGGCGTGACCGCGCGGATCGCATGGGCGACGCTGGTGAAGTTCTCGTCGACCAGCGCTGCCTGGCCGTCCTCGCTCACCTCGGCGAACGGCGCGTGGAAGCCGCCGCCGGCGTTGTTCACGAGCACGTCGATGTGTCCGGTCTCCTCGGCCACCCTGGCGACGAACCGCTGCATGGCCTCGCCGTCGCGAACGTCGAGCACCTCCGACCAGGCCCGCCGACCGAACGCCTCGATGTCGCGCACCGTGGCGGCCAGGTTCACCTCGTCGCGATCGCACACGGCCACGTCGGCGCCGAAGCGCGCGAAGCCGAGAGCGATCGACTCACCGATCCCCACGGCGGCGCCGGTGACGAGCGCCACACGATCGGTGAGCCGGGCTGTTTCGGGGCCGAGGGGCATGGGCGGCGCCAGGCTAGCCGGGCGCCCATGCCATCGCCACGCCATCGCCACGGCGACAGCCGCGTGCACCGGCCCGCGGACTGGCACAAGACGCGCGCCGGCGGCTGTGCTAGGAAAGGCCGATGATGCAGTGGCTGGAAAACCCGGACTGGATCGCGATCGGGCTCGGAGCCCTCGGCATCGTCACGCTCTCGGTGGCGGCGCTACACCCCGACACCGACGGCTTCGACTGGTGGTTGAGGCTGTTCGGAAGGAAGAAGAAGTGAAGGATTTCAACGAAAAGGTAGTCGTGGTGACGGGCGCCGCCAGCGGCATCGGGCGTGCGCTGGCCGGCGCGTTCGCGGCCCGCGGCGCCCGCCTGGTACTGGCCGACGTGCACGACGAAGCGCTGGAGCGCGCCGCGACCGAGCTTCGCGAGGGCGGCGCCGAGGTACTGGCCGTGCGTACCGACGTCGCCCGGCAAGACGAGGTGGACGCGCTCGCCGAGGCGGCCCTCGAGACCTACGGTGCGGTGCACGTGGTGTGCAACAACGCCGGCGTGTTCGCCGGCGGGCAGTCGTGGGAGATGCCGCTCGAGGACTACCGCTGGGTGCTCGACGTGAACGTGTGGGGCGTGATTCACGGTGTGCGCACGTTCGTGCCGGTGCTGCTCGCCCAGGACTGCGACACGCACATCGTCAACACGGCGTCGATGGCGGCCGTGATCAGCGCGCCGCTGGTGGCCGCGTACAACATGAGCAAGCACGCGGTGCTGGCGCTGAGCGAATCGCTGTACCACGAGCTCACCATGCAAGGCGCGAGGGTCGGCGTGTCGACGTTGTGCCCGGAAGCGATCGCCACCGGCCTTGCCGGCTGCGAGAGCCACCGCCCGGCCGCGCTCGCGCGCCAGGCGCCACCGAGCGCGGGCGCCGAGCTCGCCGACGCGGCGCTGCGCGACGCCCTCACCGACGGCCTCGATCCGGCGGTGATCGCCGAGCGCGTGATCGCCGCGATCGAGGACAATCGATTCTACATCCTGTCGGAAGACGGCTGGCGGGAGTCGTGCAACGTGCGGCTCGACGACATCCGGCTCGGACGCAACCCGACGTTCTCGGTTCCGGCCGACGCCGGCGGCACCAAAGCGGCATCGTGACGCCGGCGCCGCAGCCGACGCCCTCGCGGCGTCGGCGCGGCGCCTGCTGACGGCTCGCGTACAACCCGTATCGAATGAAGAGCAGGTCCGATCTCATCGCCGGCGTCGGGGTGTTCGCCGGGTCGCTCGCGCTGTACCTGTCGTTCTCGGCGCTCACCCGTCCGCTCGGGAAGGATCCGGCCACCTGGGACATGATGGCCACGTTCCTGCCCCACGGGCTGGTTCCGTACCGCGACATCTTCCTGCACAAGACGCCCGGCGCCGCGCTGCTCGGCTCGGTGGGCGCGAGCGTGGCCGAGGCGATCGGTGCGACGCCGGTTCTCGGTGCGCACTTCCTGTTCTTGCTGGTCGCGGCGCTGGCACCCGCGCTGCTGTTCTGGCTGTGCCGCACGCGCATGCCGCTGCTACCGTCGCTGGCGGCGGCCGCGTTCCTGCTCGCATTCGACCAGTGGTTGCTGCCGTCGATCGAGGGCGTGCGCCCGAAGGTGGCGACCACCACGTTCGGGCTGGCGTGCCTGCTCGCGGCCGCCCGCGGTCGCCCGATTCTCGCCGGATCGCTCGGGTCGCTGGCCGCGATCTGCTGGCAGCCGGGCGTCGCGTTCCTGTGTGGCGCGGCGTGGGAGCTGGTGGCGCGTGATCGAAGCCGTGCAGCTCGCATCCTGACGCGCGTGGCCGTGGGCGCCGCCATCCCGGGCGTCGCGTTGCTGGCGGGCTTCGCCGCGGTGGGCGGACTCGGCGACCTGTTCGAGCAGGCCGTGCTCTTCAACCGCCACTACGTCGACGTCCACAGCAAGTCCGTCGCGCAGAGCATCCGACGACTGCGGCGCCTCATGTGGTCGTGGAGCCCGACCGAGTCGTGGCTGTTCGTGGTTGGCGCGATCGGCCTGGTGCTGCCGCTGCAGCGCCGCACCGGCATCTCGGCGCCGCCGGGGCTGGTGATCTCGGGAATCCTGTACGTGGGGCTCACGTTCGTCAGCCTGCAAGGCTGGCCCGACACGATCCTGCTGGCCGCGCCCGCAGCCGGGCTCATGAGCGCGGGCCTCGTGCGGCTGCTGCACCTGGCCGTCGACGCCCGTCGCGCCGGCTTGCTCGTGCTCGCCGCCGCGCTGGTGTGTGTCGCGCTACCGCGCCGCCCCGAGGTCAGCGTGAACACCACGTTCTCGGAGCAGGCCGACCTCATGGACAAGCTGGCCGGTCGCCTCGACGACGACGACACCGTGGTGGTGATCGGCACACCGGAGTTCTCCATACACACCGGCCGCCTCAGCGTGTGGCCGTGGCCGTACATGTGGTTCGGCGTCGACCGTTTCGCGGCCGCCAAGAGCGAGGGCGGATTCACCGGCATGCTCGAACGGCTCGACGAGCGACGACCGGGGCTGATCCTCGTCGCACGCAGCTGGCACAGCTCGCTACGCTCGCAGTTCGAGTGCTGGCTCGCGCCGCGTTACAAGCACACGCGCCTGAGCTACTGGCCACACGTCGGCGGCAGGCACGCGCACGCGTACCGGCCGCGCAAGAAAGTGGATGCGTCGCGCGCCGAGATCTACCAGCAGCTGGGCGACATCGAGGTTCGCAGCGTACGCCTCGCCGCCACCAGGGCAGAGCCCGGCGAGCCGCTCGACGTATCGCTGCGCGTGACGAACCCGGGCTGCAACGCAACGCCGGAGACCGACCTGAGGTTCTTCCTGTCGGTCCACGCGCGACGCTCGCACGGTGACCTCGAGCTGGTCGCGAACGACGGGGCGCAGCTCCGTACCGCGCGCATGCAGCGCAGCGGGGAGTGGAGCGAGCGCCTCGAGCTCGCGGCCCCGCTACCCTCGGCGGCCGCACCGGCACTCGCACGCAGGCTGCGCGCGGGCAAGCCGGTATATCTCCACGTGGTGGCCGATGCCGCGGACGAGGTGATGGAGCTCGACGAAACGAACAACAGCGGCTTCGCGCGGCTCGTCGTTCGCGGGCGCCGCGGCGCTCGATCGCGCTAGGCGCCGGTTGAAGCTCAGCGGCTCGTGCGTGTGCCGGAGTGGCTGTGACGGAAGCGTACGATGTTGATGCCGTCGCCGAGAGCCGGGCCGAAGTTCGCGAGGTACGCCTCGCGCCGCCTGAAGCCCCGGCCGCGGCCGAACGCCACGTTCGACGGCCAGTTGAGCAGCGGATCGGTCGACAGGGGCTCGACCAGTCCCGTCTTCCTCACGATCACGTTCATCTGCCCACCGCCCACGACGATGACGTTGCCGCCGCGATCGATCGCCAGGCCGTCGGCGATCGGAAGGCCGGCGGCGATGAACTCCACCGGACCGAGCTGATCGTTGTCGTCGAGCGGATAGCGCTGGACCTGCTGTGCGATGCTCTCGGCAACGTAGAGGTAGCGCTGCCCGCGATGCTTGCCGATCGCGAGCCCATTGGGGAACGATAGCCCCGACGCCACGGTCACGGGCGTGCCGCTCGTGACGTCGACGATCTCACCGATCAGTGCCGCGGTGGCGAACACGCGGCCGCCGCGTCGCGTCTCGACGATGAAGTTCGGCCCGCCGATGCCGGTGGCGAACTCGGCCGTGTTGCCGGCCTCGTCGATGCTCCACACTCGCCCGGGGCCGAGCGAGGCGGCAAGGATGCGACCGTCGCGAAGAACGGTGATGCCGGCCAGCGCCTCGCCGACGTTCGCCACGACGCTCGAGCCGCCGCCGGGCTCGAAACGCAGCACGTCGCCCGTGGTCGTACCGACGATCAGGCCGCCGTCACTGGTGAACGCCAGCCCTTCGGGGCCGGCAATACCGGTGGCGAACTCCTCTAGCGGACCTGCCGCGGGCGGCTTCGCCTCGGCCGGCGACGAGACCAGCCAGGTGAGCGCCAGCGCGGTGGCGCAGCAGAGCGAAGCGTGGACGTACCATGTGCGGATTGGCATCGGGGAACCTTCTGGTGAGATCAGAATACGTGCTTGCCGGCGCGCCCCACCACCTCGACGCTGGTCGCCTGCGGACCCTTGTCGCCCGCCTCCTCGGCGAAGCGCACCTCGGTACCGACGTCGAGGTTCTCGAAGCCCGCGCCGAGCACGCTGTTGCGATGGAAGTACAGCTCGAGCCCTTCGGGTGTTTCGAGGAATCCGTAGCCGTCGTCGGCGAACAGCCGGACCACGCGCGCGTGCGGCGGCGCCTGGTGGTTTTTGACCTGCCGGCGACGCTTCGCGACGTAGTCCTGCAGCTCGCGCCGGACATCGTCGAACGCGTCGCGAATCGCGACGTACACGTCCTGGTGTGCGGCGTGCTCGGCCGGCGCCCGGTTCACCACCAGGCTGGTGCCCGGCACCTGCACGTCGATCGACACATGGTAGAGGTTGCCCTTGTGGTGACGTCGATGGAGCGATTCGACGGTGACGCGACAGCTGGTGATCCTGTCGAAGAACGTTTCGAGCTTCGCGATCTTCTCTCGTACGTCGGCTTCGATGGCAGCCGAGGCAGGAAAGCCGCGAAACGTTACCTTGGGTGGAACCTGGAAAGGCATGACTACCTCCGCAACGAGACCCTACCCTCTCGGCGACGGTGGCGCCACACCGGGTCGCCGCGAATGCCGGCGCCGGTGCACGGCCGGCGTAAGTGCGCGACAAATCGCGACCACCCGGCGGCCAGCGCCCGACGGCAACCGCCGCCCGGTGGAGCATACGCACGGCTCGCACCGACGCGCTGGCGTTGACGGCCGGTTCGTCCACTGTGTCGCCCAGACGCCGCCTGCCGCGGCCCTTGCCCGACCGTCCCGTGCGCCGGTCGCCCGCGCCGCCTCGTTCGGCTGGCACACGGCGATCCACCAGCTGGAGGAAAAATGGCCAGTGAACCCCTGATTGCCGTGTTCGTCGACTTCGAGAACCTCGCCCTCGGCGTGCGCGACATGAAGCCGTCGGGGCGATTTCGCATCGACCTCATCTTGAAGAGGCTGCTGGAGAAGGGCCGGATCGTCTACAAGCGGGCGTACTGTGACTGGAGCGGCTACAAGAGCTCGGTCCGCGAGTTCCACACCCAGGGCATCGAGCTCGTCGACATTCCGCACAGCAAGGTCAGCGGCAAGAACAGCGCCGACATCCGCATGGTCGTCGACGCCATCGACCTCTGCTACGCCAAGAACCACATCGACATGTTCGCGCTGCTCTCGGGCGACAGCGATTTCTCGCCGCTGGTCTCCAAGCTCAAGGAGAACGACAAGCGCGTGATCGGCTTCGGGGTGAAGAGCTCGACGTCGGACCTGCTGATCTCGAACTGCGACGAGTTCATCTACTACGACGACCTCGTACGCGCCGCCGACAAGCCGCGGGCCCGCAAGAAGGCGGCCACGAAGGCCGGCGACAAGACGAACGAGGCCATCGACAAGCTCGTCGACATCGTCACCTCACTTTCCCGCGAGTACGACCCGCTGTGGGGCTCGCTCGTGAAGCAGACCATGAAGCGCGTGTACCCCGGCTTCGACGAGACCTCGCACGACTACCGCACGTTCTCCGACCTGCTCGAGGAGGCCGAGTCCAAGGGCCTGGTGAAGCTCGACTACGACGAGAGCCGCGGCAACTACAAGGTAAAACTGTAGGCTCATCCGCAGCACCTCGGCGGACACCGCCGGTCCCGGCCCGGCGCTACGGCGTGGCGAGCGTGGACGTGGTGGTCGTCGATGCGGGTAGCGGCGGGGTCACCGTAGTGGTGGTGCTCGATGTCACCTGGCCGATGGCGGCCGGCGGGAACAGAGGGCACATGGGCTCGGGCGGTAGACCGAGACAGTGGCGCAGCACGATGAGCGCGTCGCTGGCGGTGACGATGCCGTTGGAGTCGGCGTCGGACGTGCACAGCTCGCAGGTCGTCACGAACGTCGAGCACTGCAACAGGAACACCGCGTTGGTGGTGCAGCGGCTGTTGCTCAGCGGGAACCCGCACAGCCGGCACGCTCCGTCCTCTTCGCTGCACGTGTCCTCGCAGCCGGGCGCCGAACCGCACGGATTGACCTGCCCCTCGCACACCCCGGCGGTGCACATGCCGGGGCTGGTGCAGAACAGCGCGTCCTCCTCGCAGACCGTTCCGTCGGGCGTGCGGTTCATCGAGCACGCACCGGCGCCGTCACAGGTGTCGGCCGCATCACACACGCCCACGGCCGAGCTTCCGCAGGCGGTGCCGGCCGGCGCGTGGTTCGGCTGGCAGGTGCCGGCGCCGTCGCAGGCGTCGGCGGACGTACAGACGCTGGTCGCCGCACTGCCGCACGGGGTCGCGGCCGGCACGAAGCCGCCGTCGACGCACAGTCCGGCGCCGTCGCAGCCGTCCTGCACGACGCATTCGGTGCCGGAGTCGCCACAGGCGAAACCCGCCGGCTCGTGATTGGCGAGGCACGCGCCGGCACCGTCGCAGGTGTCCGGGGCGGAGCACCCGTCGTCTCCTGCATCGCCGCACGCGGCGCCGGACAGCTCGAAACGGCAGTCGGAGCTGCAGCAGTCGCCGTCGTCCCGGTTGCCGTCGTCGCAGTCCTCGTCGAGATCGAGGACCGAGTCGCCACAGGTCTCGAAGCAGCCGCTCGCCGCCACGGTCACGGTGGCGGCAGCCGGGGCCGCCGGCGCGCCGGTGTCGACGGCCTCGACCACGGTCACGACCAGGTCCTCGATACGCGCATCCGCAGGTGGGCCGAACCAGCACGATGCAGCGTCGACCGGCCCGTCCACACCTGCCGTCGAGATGACGCCGATCGCCAGGGTGTCCGCCGGCACGTCGCCGCAGCCTCCGGCCTCGGCGCAGTCGAACGGCACGACCAGCGCGCCCGCAAGCAGGCTCGTGCAGTCGACCGATTCGCCGACTCCGGTGAACTCGCCCGCGGCCGAGTAGTCGACGTTGAACTGCAGCGAGCCGAGGGGCACGGCGGAGTCGACCTCGAACGTGACCTCGCACGCACACGACGGCCCCGCGTCGGGGTCGATCTCGGACGTGCAGGAGCCCTGTCCGTCGCACGTGTCGGCGGTGCACGCGTCGCCGTCGTCGCTGCACGCGACGCCGGCCGGCACCAGACAGGTATCGCCGTCCTCCTCGCACACGTTGCCGCACTCGGGGTTACCGAGACACGGGTCGCCGGAATGCGTCGAGCAGCTACCGCCGGCGCATGTATCCACGCCGTTGCAGAACACACCGTCGTCGCACGGGTCGAGGTTCGGCGGATGGGCGCACGTCCCGGCCCCGTCGCAGCGATCGTCGGTGCACCCGTTGCCGTCGTCCGGACACGGCGTGGCGGCCGCCACCGGGCTCGCATGACAGGCCCCTGCCCCGTCGCACGCGGTGGTCGTGCACGCGTTGCCGTCGTCGGCACAGGCCGACCCGAGCGGGTCGAAGCAGTGCTGCGACACCTCGTTACACAGGTCGCCGCACTCGCCACCGCCGCTGCACGGATCGCCGGCATGAAGGTCGCATGCACCCTGGTCGCACAGGTCGGCGCCGTTGCAGAACAGGCCGTCGTCGCAGGGAGCCGAGTTGTCCGGGTGCGCACACGCGCCGGCGCCGTCGCAGATGTCGTCGGTGCACGCGTTACCGTCATCACCGCAGCCCACGCCGGCGGCGAACACGGCATCGGCGGGACACTCGGCGCTGAAACCCGTGCACTGCTCGGCGGCATCGCACTCGCCGACGGTCGCACGGCACACAGTGGTCGACGGTTCCAGCCCACACGCCGACGAGCAGCAGTCGCCGTCGAGCAGGTTACCGTCGTCGCACACCTCGGGAAGCTCGACGATGCCGTTGCCGCACTCGCTGGTGGCCGGCAGCTGGCAGATCGCATCGGAGAAGCAGCGCAGGCTGTCGAACAGACCGGCGGTGGTGTAGATGCCGTCGACCACGTCGCCGACCGCGAGCGTGAGCGTGTGGACCCCGTCGGCGCCGCCGCCACAGCCGACCGCCGCACACGTGTTGACGGTGCCGCTGCGACCCGAGTCGTCGCCGGGCGAGCCCACGACCACGGTCTCCCAGCCCGGCGAGCCGCCGCCGTCGTCGCAGCCCAGCGAGTCGCAGCGGCGCAGCGACGCGCTGCCCACGTCGTTGCGGTCGCCGTTCTCGTCGAGCGTGATCACACAGCCACCGGGCGCGACGAGCGGCTCGCACTGGGCCCCGACCTGTAGCGGCGCGTTGTCGAAGTACCCCTCGACGTAGTCCGATGCGGGCGCGCCGGCGAACTCGGGGAACTCGTACGTGAAGAAGTCGAAGTCGAACGACACCGACTGCACTGCGGCCGGCGTGCCGAAGTCGAACGTGAGCTCGAGCGCCACGCGGTCGTCGACGCACGAGCCCGCATCGCCCACGTCGAGGTCGGCCTGCTCCCCGGGAGCCAGCGGGTCGCCGCTGGCCATCACCAGGAAGTCGGCGCCACCGGTGGGCAGATCGGACGCACCGTAGGCAGCCGGCAGCGCCACCTGCGCGTCGACACCGCGCGTGAGCGAGGCGCCGACGAGGAACGGCAGGCAGTCGGTCGCCTGCTCCGACGCGAACAGCGCCTGGATGATCGGATCATCGGGCGCCAGCGCGGTCTGCGTGAGCGCGTACGAGGGCGGCGCCGCGGCGAACGTGAGCGTCGCGGCCAGCGCGGCCAGCGCCGCCTTGGCTGTTTTCCATCGAGGATGTGCGCGCAGTCCCGTCATGGCGGGGTCGCGCGCACGTGCTCGTCGCGTCGGCCGAACAGGCATGAGAAGAGGCCGCATACGACGGCACCACCAGGCCTTGATCAGGCCTGCGGACCGCCGAGCACCACCAGAAATCGGTAACCGCGGTTCAGACCTCCGTCAACTCCGCTCTTCGCGCGCGCGCACCCGGGGGGCGCGGTGCGAACACAGGCCGTGCGAGAGCGCTCGAACGATCAGCTGCTCACGAGATATGCATCGCATTGCGCGCCCCGACACCACGGCGCGCGGCCCATACGAGGCGCGGAGCTTTCGGGGGGTACGAGACGGGCGAAGCGACGACGCGCGGCCGTCGCGACGTGCTCGTTCAGTACAGACGCGGGGGGTCCTCGAACAACTCCTCCCACACCGTGGCGCTGCGCGCGAGCTCCTCGCCCGCGACGTGCTCGACGCGTGGCCGCAGCGATTCGCGATCGACGCCGGGCGCCGTTGCGACCTGGGCCTGCACGAGCTGCGGCTCGGCCACCGGCCGGCCGATGCAGCTCACCAGCATGCAGGTGGCGGCGTCGATCTCGTCGATCTCGGCTACGAGGCGCTCGGCGATCCGCCCCGCCACCACGTTGTACACCTTGCCGACGTGGGTCGCCGCGTTCTTGCCCGCGACCGACTCCATCACCATCGGCCGGCACGGCGTGATCAGGCCGCCCACGCGGTTTCCACGCCCCGCCTGACCGTCGTCGCCGCACTCGGCGGAGGTGCCGGACACGGTGAGGTAGATGTCGCCCGCCGCGACGTCGTCGCCGCCGTTCACCGTCACCCGCACCTCGCGCGTGGAGATACGGCGCGCCGCGCCCACGGCAAGCCCCTCGACCTCCTCGATGGTCGCGACGTAAGCGTCGATGTCCGGCGTGTAGCGATCGACGATCGCGGTGGCCACGGTCAGGTCGATGCGGTCTCCGCAGCGCACCCCCATCACCTTCACGTCCTCGCCGATCGCCGGATTGGTCTGGATCGTCCCGCGCGAGGTGAGCAGCTGCTCCACCGCGAGCACCACCCGCTCCAGCTCGCTCGACGGCGCGAAGCCCACACCGCAAGAGCTGTCGCCGGCCTGCCAGACACCGGCCTGCTGCTCGCGCTCGAACACACGCTGCAGCTCGGGCGAGGTAGGACGCAGCAAGGTCTCCACGTCGAGCTGCCCGCGCGCGTCGAAAGCGTGGAGCGTCTCGCCCAGGCAATGACGTGCCACCGTCTCCGCGATCTCGTCGGCCGGCACGTTGATGCGCTCGTGCGCCATCGTCGCACGACCCGCCAGGAACAAGGTGACGGGCGCCACCACCTGGCCGCCCCCGAACGCCGGCCGCGTGGCACCGGCCCACAGCAACGCCTTGTCGACGTTGTAGTGGAACAGCCTTCCGAAGTTTTCCTGGTAGAAGCTGCCGAGGGCGAGGCTCATCTCCTCGGCCACCTGGTCGCACAGCGTATCGGGATGACCACGCCCCTTGCGCTCGACGACCTCGGTGGCGAGGCTGTCGGGATGCGCCGCCGATGGCGCGTCTATCCTGAGCTGGCTACCGGAGGTCGCCATCAATCTGCTTCGGCGCGCCGCCTACGAGCAGGATCAGCCGCCGAACGAGCGTGCGAACAGGCCTTCGATCGCGGCACGACCGTCGTCGGTGAGAAAGCGGGTACCCGTGCCGGCGAAGTGCGAATCGCCGATCACCGGCTCGCCCGCGTCTCCCCAGGCGCTGCCGTCCCACCGAAACCAGCCCTTGCGCTCCTGGTCGAACACGTACAGCGGCTTGTTGCAGAGCTTCGAGAACTCCGCACCCCAGCCGGTGCCTCCCTTGACGGTGTCGTCTTCCAGGATCTTGCCGACCACGTAGACTTCCTGGCCGCTGTTCACCTGGTGCCAGATGCTCTGCAGTACCTTGCGGAACAGGCGCGTGTCCTTGTATTCGCGATGCATCAGGCGGCTCACGTAGGCCAGGCTCACGTCGCCACGCTTGAGCTCGTCCTGGGTGAGCACGCGGATACCGCGCGTACGCTCGTCGGCGTGGCCCTCGAAGGTGTAGTTCACCTCCTCGATTCCACGTCGCTCGGCCGCCGCCCCGAACTCGGCCTCGGCGCCCCGGGCCGCGCCGCTGAACAAGATACACTGCTTCGGATCCACGCGCGCCTCCTCTGAAACCCGGTTGATAGCACTGACGCGAGATGGATCAACCGACTGGCGCCCGGTGCAACGGACGGGCGTGAGAATCTCGACGCTGCCAGACAGAGTACATGACATGCTACGGCGCGCCCGTGTGCCATGGCGGACGCCGGCGTCGTTACGCGCTGCGGTACGCGGATTGCTTCGACATCCGTCGCGCACCCGCGCACGAGGTACAGCAAACAATGCCGCCCCATATAGAGATCGCAGCCTCTCTCACCCTGGCCAACCCCATCCTTCTGTGGCTCGCGTGCCTCACCCAGATCACCGCGCGCATGGCCTGCATGCTCGGCTGCCTTGCGGTCGCGACCAGCTTCCTGCGCCAGCACGGAGTCCTGGACGCCGCGATCGACGAGCCAACGGCGGCGTAGTGGCAGGAAGATTGCAAAGCTGACCCGACGAGACGCTTCGCGCGTTACGGGTCGATGTCAGACCAGACTTGGTTTCGGAGGATGAGGACTCTCATGAATGGTGTGAGTGTAGAAGACGTATCCCCCCAGGCGCTTTCCAGCAACGGCGCATCAACGAAGAACGGCACGAGAGGCGTCGAGGTCGACCCCGACTCCGAGGCCTCCACCGTGCTGAGCACACAGGTGACGAGCGCGTTCAGCGACCTGGCTCGCGTGCAGGACGAGCTCAACAGCAGACTGCAGGAGTTCGGCGAGCGCGAGGCCGAGATCATCGCGCTGCAGGACGCTCTGGAGAGCGAGCGCGACAAGCTCGAGGCGCAGACCGCCCGCGTCGAACGGCTCAACCGCCAGACCAAGGCGCGTGAGGACACGTTCAACAAGCGCGAGAACGCCGTCGAGCGGCGCGAGCGCGCAGTCAAGTCGTTCCAGACGATGCTCGTGCACATGGCCGCCGCCCTCGAGGATCCAACCTCCGAGAATCTATCGGCCGCGCTCGAGCACGCCACCACGGCCCTCGGTGACGGTCATGCCGCGGCGGGCGCGGCGGCACATGCCACAGAGGGCGTCGTCGACGACCAGGAGACGCAGCCGGCCGTGGCGGTGGGCGACGACGAGGCCGTCGATCTCACCGACCTGAACACCGAGGAGCTGCACCGGCTCAAGATGCTGCAGCAGCTCGGTACCGCCAGCGTCACCGAGATCGCCGACCAGATCCGTACCGAGCGCGAAGGCGCGAGCGGCTCACGCCGCGGGCGCAAGAAGAAGAAGCACGGAAGCAAGGTCCGTAGCTGGCTGTTCTAGCGGCGGGCTGAAGAACCCCGGACCGAGCAGCGCGCCGGGAGCGGACTCGTCAACGGGTTCCTACCGGCGCGCGCCGCGGGTGCGGCGGCCGGTGCGCGCACCGCGTCCCGGCCGGCCCTGCCAGCGGCCACGCTTCTTCGCACGCGGCGCCGGCCTCTCCTCGCCCTCGGGCACCCAGCCCTTGGGCGGCTTCTGCTCACGCACCTCGAACAGGAAACGTGAGGGCATCGTCTGCAGGCGGTGCCCGTGACGCGCGCGGCTCTTCGTCCACGTGATCGTCAGATGACGACGGGCGCGCGTGATGCCCACGTAGGCCAGCCGGCGCTCCTCGTCGACGGTGTCCTCGGCCACCGAGCGCTTGTGCGGCAACAGCCCTTCCTCGACCCCCACCAGATACACACGCGGATACTCGAGCCCCTTGGCAGCGTGCAAGGTCATCAACGTGACCGAATCGCGCTTGTCGTCGCGCTCGGAGGTCGGATCGTCGTTGGCCTCGAGCGCGAGCTCCTGCAGGAACGTCGTCAGTGACGACGCGCCCTTGCGGCGGCGCTCGTGGTTCTCGGCGAAGTTCAGCACCTCGAGAACGGTCGCCCAGCGCTGCTCGCGAATCTCGGGCTCGGCGTAGCAGCGGTCGACCTCCACCTTGTACGACACCGCCTCGAGCAGCCGCTCGATCCGACCCACCAGCCGCCCACTCTCGCCGCGCATGCTCTGCAGGGTGGCGAAGAACGCCTCTGAGGCCGCGGCGGCCGACTCGGGCACGCCCTCGACCTCGGCGGCGCGCGAGAACGCCTCGGACACCGACATGCCCTGCTTCGTCGAGAACTCGAGAATGCGATCGATCGAGGCCTTGCCGATGCCGCGTGGCGGGCAGTTGACCACGCGCAGCAGCGACACCTCGTCGTCGGGATTCACCACCAGCTTGAGGTAGGCGATGACGTCGCGGATCTCCTTGCGATCGAAGAACGACATGCCGCCCACGAGCACGTACGGCACGCGCCGCGATCGCAGCTCGGCCTCGAACACGCGCGCCTGCGGCCCGGTGCGGAACAGGACGGCGAAGTCGCCGAAGCTGGCCTTCTTCGCGGCAACCAGCTCCTCGACCTCGCGCACCACGAGCTCGGCCTCGTCGGTCTCCTCCTCACCGATCGCATAGACGACGTCGGCGCCGGCGCCGAGGTGAGCCCGCAGCGTCTTCTCGTGCCGGTTCGGGTTGTTGCGGATCACCTTGTTGGCGGCATCCAGGATGCGCTCGGTGGAGCGGTAGTTCGTTTCCAGCTTCACCACCGTGGCGCCCTTGAAGTCGCGCTCGAAGCCCAGGATCTTCTGCACGTCGGCGCCGCGCCAGCCATAGATCGACTGGTCGTCGTCGCCCACCACGCACAGGTTCTTGTGACCGCCGGCGATGGCACGCACGATCTCGTACTGAGGACCGTTCGTGTCCTGGTACTCGTCGACCATCACATAGCGATAGCGCTTGCGCAGCTCGTCGCGCGGGCCGCCGCGCTTGCGCAGGATCTTGAGCGCGTAGAGAAGGATGTCGTCGAAGTCGAGAGAGCGGGAGCGCCGCAGCTGCTCCTCGTACTTCTGCCACACCTCGCCCACCAGCACGTCGACGTCCTCCTCGGCCTCGTCGAGGAATGCCGAGCTGTCGGTCATGCGGTTCTTCATCAGCGAGATCCGCGACTGCAGGACGCCCGGCTGCACGCTGGCCCCGCCCACGGTGACCTCGCGCAGGGCGGAGCGCAGGATCGAGATCTGGTCGGAGCCGTCGCTGATGGTGAAGCGACCGACGCCGATGGCGTCGCCGTGCTTGCGCAGCAGGTCGATGCAGAACGCGTGGAACGTGCCGATGAAGATCTGACCGGCCTTCTTCTTGCCCACCAGCTCGGCCACGCGCTCGCGCATCTCGCGCGCGGCCTTGTTCGTGAACGTCATTGCCAGGATCGACTCGGGCGAGACGCCCTTCTTCAGCAGATAGGCGATGCGCACAGTGATGACGCGCGTCTTGCCGGTACCGGCACCGGCGAGCACGAGCACCGGCCCCTCGGTGGTGGACACGGCGTGATGCTGTTCGGGATTGAGGCCTGCCAGGAGTTTCAAGGGGCCGGCAGCGTACGTCGGTCGGCCGACAAGGCAAGGCCTTCGTGCAGAGCCTGTTGGCCTTGGCCGTCGGCTCACATAAGGACCCGAGCGTGGAGATCACGTTTCTCGGCGGAACCGGAACGGTCACCGGCTCGAAGTACCTGCTGACAAGCAAGCGCACGCGCATCCTCGTCGACTGCGGGCTGTTCCAGGGCCTCAAGGTGCTGCGACTGCGCAATCGCCAGCCGCTCGCAGTGAACCTGGACGAGCTCGACGCCGTGGTGCTCACGCACGCCCACATCGACCACAGCGGCTACCTTCCGGTGGTCGTCCGCAACGGTTTCAACGGGCCCGTGTACTGCACGCCGCCAACGGCCGACCTGTGCGACATCCTGCTCGCCGACAGCGGGTACCTGCAGGAAGAAGACGCGCGCTACGCGAACCGCAAGCGGTTCTCGAAGCACGAGCCGGCGCTGCCGCTGTACACCGAGGACGACGGCAGGCGCGCCGCCGAGCGCCTCACGGCGGTCGACCCGTGCAAGAAGATCTCGATCGGCGACCTGACGGTGGAGCTGCGGCCCGCAGGCCACATACTCGGCGCAGCGTCGGTGCTGGTCTCCGACGGCAGCCGCTCCGTGCTGTTCTCCGGCGATCTCGGCCGGTCCGACGACCTGCTCATGCACCCGCCGCAGGCACCGGGCGAGCCGAACTGCGTGCTCATCGAGTCGACGTACGGCGACCGCGATCACGCTGACGGCGATCCGGTCGCTGCGCTCGGCGAGGTCGTCAGCCGCACCACCGAACGCGGCGGCACCGTACTGATCCCGTCGTTCGCCGTCGGCAGAGCGCAGACGCTGCTGCTGTGCCTGCACCGGCTGTTCTCGACCGGCGCGGTCAAGCGCGTCCCCGTATACCTCAACAGCCCCATGGCCACCGACGTGACCGCGCTGTACGAGCGGCACCACGCCTACCACCGACTGTCCGAGCAGGACTGTGCCGCCATGTCGTCGACGGCCGAGATGGTTCGCACGATCGAGGAGTCGAAGCAGCTCAACACGAGAAGCGGCCCGATGGTGATCATCTCGGCCAGCGGCATGCTCACCGGCGGCCGCGTGCTCCATCACCTGAAGTCGCTGGCACCCAGCCCTGGCAACACCATCGTGTTGCCAGGTTACCAGGCCGCCGGCACGCGCGGCGCGGCGCTCGCCGCCGGCGCCGAGGAAGTGAAGATCCACGGAGGCTACGTTCCGGTGCGCGCCGAGGTGGTGCAGTTCGACATGTTCTCGGCCCACGCCGACCGCGGCGACCTGCTGAGCTGGCTAGGAGCGTGCGAGCGACCGCCGCGCTCGGTGTTCGTCGTGCACGGCGATCCGGATGCATCGGACGCGCTGCGGCTGCGCATCAAGGAGAAGCTCGGCTTCGACGCGAGCGTCCCCGAGCACGGTCAGACCATCCGCCTCGGCTGACGGCCAGGGCCAGCGGCAAGTGCAGTGCTCCTCAGTCCGCCGTAGCCCCGCTATCGGTGGGCCGCAACAACAGATAGGCAAGCGGCGCGATCGAGCCCGTGAACAAGGTGGCGACCAGCCACGGAACAGGGTTCTTGCCGCGCTTGCGGGCGTCGTTCCACATCCACACGCAGACCATCGAGAGCGCCAGCACCAGATCGACGGCGACCTGCAGCGTCCACGGATTGGCCGCGAACGCGGTGTAGACCTCACCGAACGTTCCGCCGGTGGCGACCACCCACCCGGTGAACGCGACGAAGTCGACGAGCACGAAAGCCAGCAGAATCTTCTTGATGTTCATTGTCGTCCCCCACGAAGAGCTTGATATCGATGTGTCCATACCAGCCTTGTTCGCACGATGCGTGCCAGCACCGGCCGCCTTGCCGTCACCGGACTATCGCCAGAGCCGGTCGGCGCAGGTGTAGCAATCCTGCGACAGGTAGTCGCGGCACCGCCACGGGCCAGCTTCCGGGAGGCATTGCAGTGTGAGACACTGGGCCTACCGCGCACCCGAGGGGCGCGAGCCGCGCTCCCCGATGAGCCCCGTCATACCGACCCGCATAATCCCGAGCGCCGCGCCGGCCGACCTCTCACCACGGCGCGTCGAGAAGGAATTCAACGCACTGCTCGAGAGCGGCGCGAAGATTCTTCCGGCCGGTCGGGCGAAGAATCGTCCGCGCTCACTGCTGACGGCCGGCTACGTGCCCCGATTCCGGATCGACCTGTTCGACACCCGCTACTACCTCACCAAGATTCGCCAGATTCCCGAGCTGACGTTCATGGTGGCCTACGTCGCCCAGAGCCACCGCTCGACGGGCAAGACCGAGATCTACCCGCGCATCTTCTACAAGGACCTCTCGCTCATCTGGCGCTCGGCCTCCCATCTCGTCAACACCGGCGGCGAGCTGTGGATCGGCAAGGGCGACATCGGCAGCATGAAGGACGGCGACGAGGAGATCTGGTACTCGATCGAATCCACCACCGACCTGCCGCTGGAGATCCAGACCGCGCTCGAGATGGTGATGCGAGGGGTTCGCCGCATCCCGCCCGACGGCAAGACCTTGCCGCTCGTGCTGCGCAACGCGCCGAACAGCCGCATGGAACCGTACGCCGACTTCACCGCGCCGCGCAGGCGAGCGGCCTCGAACCCGCGCAACCTCATCAATCGCGGCAAGTCCGTTGCGCGCTTCCGGCGCAACGACGACCCGGGCTCGCTCGAGTTCACCGCCGGCTTCGAGCCGGACTTCCGGCGCGGCATCATCGACCGGGCCGAGACGAAGAGCGGCATGTATGGCGGCATCGTCGAGCGCTACCGGATCCTGTCGGTCAATAAGAAAATCCAGTACATGTTCATGGCCGGCCCGAACCAGGTGTGGATCATTCCGCCGCAGGCGCTCACCACCGACATATCGACCTATGGGGTGCGAACCATCGACGTCGTGGCCGACGAGGACCTGTTCGTGCCCGGTTTCGAGTATCATTACATGGACGACGAGGTGGACCCGCCGGCCATGTTCAGCCAGATCCCCGATGGATATGCCGGCGCGCCGAGCGTGCACGACGAGGCCAGGGCCGATGCTTCGGCATGGCTCGATGCATTGCCGGTGGTGAAAGAGTTCAGACGAAAGGTACTCGGCCGCAAGTCGTCGAAACAGGCATGACCATCGCACACCAGGCGGTCGTGATCACCGGTGCGGGCAGCGGCATCGGCCGGGCCACGGCGCTGCTGCTCGCGGCCAAGGGTTTTACCGTTTTCGCCGGCGTGAGACGCGCGGGCGACGGGGTAGCGCTGCAGCGAACCGCCGAGGGCTACGTCGTGCCCGTGAACCTCGACGTGACCGACGCGCCGTCGATCGCTGCCGCCGTGAAACGCGTGGAGATCGACTGTCCCAACGGACCGGTGAGCGTGGTGAACAACGCCGGCGTCTCCTATCACGCCCCCCTCGAATACGCAGACGAAGACCACGTGCGAGCGCAGCTCGAGACGAACGTGGTCGGGCCGAGCATGGTCACGAAGGCGTTCTTGCCGCTCGTCCGGCGTGGCCCCGGCCGCATCGTCAACGTGAGCTCGGGCGCGGGTCGCATCGCCCCTCCCCTGGCCGGCGCCTATGCAGCCTCGAAGTTCGCGCTCGAGGCGATGTCGGATGCGCTGCGGCTCGAGCTGCGGCGCTGGGGCATCCACGTGTCGGTGATCGAGCCGGGCTTCGTGGCGACAGAGATTCACGACAAGAACGAGCGCGACCTGGGCCGGTGGCAAGCGCGCGTGCCGCCAGTTGCGCTCGAGCGTTACGGCGATGCAGTGAAGAAGCTACGGCGCGCCAACGAGAGCCGCCTCAAGAAGGCGGTTTCGCCCGAAGAGGTCGCGAGCGCGATTCACCACGCGCTCACCGCCCGGCGGCCCAAGACCCGCTACCCCGTCGGCCCCGACGCACGCCTGATGGCGCTGGTGATCCGCATGCTCACCGATGGGATGAAGGATCGGATCTTCGGGCGCATGACGGGAATGTGAACGCCGCCGACCGTTACTTCGCCCGTCGGTAGACGCAACGTTTCCCGTCGGCTCCCTTCGCCAGCTCGGCCGGTGCCGCCGCATCGTCGTCCCAGCTCAGGTCGCCGGGCGCCGTAGCGCCGCCGCGTGGCCTGAACGTCGTGGGCGTGATCGTGATCTTGCTCGCGTCGCCCTGCCACGTGCCTTCCCAGTCGACCACGCCCGACCACATGCACTGGGAGCCCGGCGGACACGGCGACACCAGCTCGTGCCCCGACGCCTTTCCGTCGCCGGTCAGGCTGATCTGCCGCTCGTACTTGCGCTCGCCACACGAGGCGCTCGACCAGCTTCCGCCCCAGTGAGCCGTGCCTTCGCCCGTGGACACCGACTCCGATTGCGAGGGCGCACCCGACGCCGCGTCGGTGCCGGTCGGAGTCGCCTTGTGACAGGCGGCGGGCGCTACAAGAGCCACCAGCGCCGTAGAGATCGCGATCTGTCGAACTGCAGAATGCATGCTCCTATCAGGCCTCCCCGCCTCTCGAATCGGCGCACCTGCTCCCGCCACGAGCATTCGCGGCACCGGTGCGCGAGACTATCGGTGACGACGGCAGCATGACAGCGGGGCTGTCGAGATCTGCGCAGCGAGCGACCGGCGAAGCTCGCGACCTCCAGAATCAGCCCCGACGCGGCCGCCCTCGCGCCGTGGCCGCTGTGCAGACAGTGGGCATTCGGCGCTTGTAGTGCTCGGCGGGTAGCGGAAAGTAGTCGGCCATGACGATACAGCCACGCACCGCGCTGAGATCCATCCTGATGGTGGCAACATGCCTGGCAGCGTTGCTCGGCTCGACCGCGTTCCTGGCGCAGTCGGCAGATCAGTCGCTCGGCGCCATGGAACGGGCGGCCGGAGCGCCGCTGGCCACCACGACCTCGCCGGTCACTGGCCTGCCGGGCTTCATTCGCACGCCGGCAGGCCGACCGATCCCGGTGGCATTGCCGGCCGATGCACCGGCCGCCGATCGTGCGGTGTCGTTCCTGCAGACCTATGCGGCGACATTCGGCCTGAAAGGGAGCGCCGACCTTCGAGTCGGCAGCGTCGACGCGGACGACGAGGTCGGCATGGACCACGTGCGGCTGCAGCAGCTCCACCAGGGTATTCCCGTTACCGGCGGCGAGGTCTCCGTTCACCTGCGCGGCAACGGCGTGGTGGCAGTGAACGCCAGGACAGTGGCCGACCTGGGCGGTGTCGACACGGTCCCGATCGTCAGCGCCACGGATGCACGTTCCACGGCCCGCCAACTGCTCGACAAGCACCACGGCGCCGGCGACGCCGAGCTCGGCGAACCGCGGCTCGAGATCTTCAACCGCGGCCACCTCGAAGGCCGCCGCTCCCCTACCCGCCTGGCGTGGTTCGTCGAGGCGAAGAAGCTCGACCTGTGGCAGTACATCTGGATCGACGCCCGCCACGGCAACGTCCTGCTCAGCTTCAGCCAGCTCGCCCACGCACGCGACCGCATGATCCACGATGCCGGCAGCACCTCGGCGCTGCCCGGCACCTTGGTGCGCGACGAGGGAGATCCCGCCACCGGCGATGCCGACACCGACCTGGCCTACGACTACTCCGGTGACGTGTACGACTACTTCTTCACCGAGCACGGCCGCGACAGCTACGACGACGCCGGCGCAACGATGATCTCCACAGTGCACTTCTGCCCCGATCCGGGCGACTGCCCGTTCGCGAACGCGTTCTGGAGCGGCACGCAGATGGTCTACGGCGAGGGCTTCTCGGTGGCCGACGACGTGGTGGCGCACGAGCTCACGCACGCGGTGACGAACTTCTCGGCGAACCTTTACTATTACATGCAGTCGGGCGCACTGAACGAGTCGTTCTCGGACATATTCGGCGAGACGGTCGATCTCACCAACGGTAGCGCCAACGACCTGCCCGCCGTTCGCTGGGAGCTCGGCGAGGAGATCGGCGCGATCCGCAACCTCGAAGACCCGACGATCTACGGCAATCCGGGCAAGATGAGCGACCCCGAGTTCGCCTGCCTCGACGCCGGCACCGACCCCTCCGGCGACCGCGGCGGCGTGCACCTCAACAGCGGCGTGCCGAACCACGCCTACGCGTTGATGGTCGACGGCGGCAGCTACAACGGCAAGACCGTGACCGGAATGGGACTCACCAAGGCCGGCAAGATCCAGTACCGCGCGCTCACCCAGTACCTCCTGTCGTCCTCCGACTTCCTCGACAACTACAACGCCCTGCAGCAGGCGTGCACCGACCTGATCGGTACCGCCGGCATCAGCGCCGCCGACTGCACGGAGGTGAAGGACGCAGTCGACGCCGTGGAGATGTCCGACCCGTGGCCCTGCAGTCCGGCGCAGCCCATCGAGCCCGAGCTGTGCGGGCCCGGCCAGATGCCGCAGAACCTGTTCTTCGACGACTTCGAGAGCGGCTTCGACAACTGGGCCATCAGCACGGCCTCGGGGCCGTCCCTGTGGTTCATCGGAGATTTCGCGTCGAGCGGAACGGCCAACCTGTACGGGTTCAACGCCGACACGACCGCCGACTCGAGCGCGGTCATGTTGGTCGACGTGGCCATTCCCGCCGGCACGACGATGATGCAGTTCCACCATTCGCACGGCTTCGAGAACGAGGGCGGTGCGTTCTACGACGGGGGCGTGATCGAATGCAGCGACAACGCTGGCGCGTCGTGGATCGATGCCGGCCCCCTGATCTCCGCCGGCGCGGACTACGGCGGAATGGTCGACGGCGGATTCCTCAACCCCCTGGCCGGCCGCTCGGCGTTCGTCGGCGAGACGTGGGGCTACACGGCGACGCAGCTGAACATCTCGAGCCTGGCCGGGCAGAACATTCGCTTCCGGTTTCGCGTCGGCACCGACTCGTCGATCAGCGACGAGGGGTGGTCGGTGGACGACGTACGCGTGTACCAGTGCGTCGACGCGCCGACGACGACCACCACGTCGTCGACTTCGACGACGTCGAGCGTCCCGACCACCGTGACGAGCTCGACCAGCACGACCTTGATCGACGACTGCTGCGGCGATCCCACGGGCGACGGCAACATCCTCGCGACCGACTGCCTCATCATTCTTCAAAAAAGCGTGTCGTTGCCGGTGGAATGCCCGGTGCAGTGCTGCGACATCGGCGGCGAGGGAAGCGTCACCGCGACCGACGCGCTGGTGTGCCTGCAGTGCGCGACGGGCGGGCCGTGCAACCTGAACTGCTCGGGTTCGATGGCGGTCACCGAATAGCCTGCGCTGGTCGGTCGAGCGCGAATGGACACCGTCCGCCGGACGGCGCGCCTCCGCTGGTAGTCGCGAAAAGTACGGTGCGGCCATGTCGGCCGACCTGGCCGGGCGCCGGCTGCTTGTCAGACCTCGGCTGGCGACGGCAGTGACACCGGCATAGCGTAACGGCGCTGTGGGCGACTCTCGCGTAGTAGTCAGCTACATTCTCGTCGACGATGACGACCGGATCTACCGGTTTCCCAAGCAGCAGTACTGCCGCTTCATTCGCAGCGACTCCCGTCTTCGCTGCAGCCGGTTCGCCGGTACGCGCGTGCGACAGGTAGAGGTCATGCTGGAGACGGCCGAGCACGGCCGGCCCCTGCGGGTCCTGGAAGCCTCGTTCGGCTATCTGTACTTCGCGTCGGACGGATCGCTGGACCGTGACCGATACGAAGAGGACTTCAGCCTGCGCATGGGCGTCGCGATGGACGCCGCGACGATCGTGCGAAAGCGTGGCAGCACGCCCGAGCCGAACGTGATCGACGCGCGAACGCGATTCGACCGGCGACGCGTCGACCACCAGTGCGTCTGGACGCCGGACAGCGAGCTGGAGACGGCGATCTACGAGGCAGCCCTCGGCACGACCGACACCCCTTCGGTACGCGTCCGAGAATCGCAGCCGACCGCCCGCCCAGGATCCTAGACCCCGAGCCCAGCACCACGACGACACACGTGCGCTGCCCGTCGGGGCGGCCTCACACTCCTCCGCAGACCCGCAGCGCAGAGCCACACGAAAAAGGGCTTGACAGTACTGTACGCACTTGAGTACAGTCCGTGTACGCACTTGCGTACACCGAGAACCCCGTCGAGCCACCCCTACCATTTGCAGGGAAATCGCGGACCGCGCTGCGGATCCGCCAACGGAGATCCGATGATCGCTACAAGCATTCTCAGCCGCGCTAGCTCTTCCCGCCCTGGAGCTACAAAGCTCGTGCCCGCCCTCGTACTGATCGCCGTCGCCGGCCTCGCCGCCGGCCCGGCTTTCGGACAGACGCCCTGCTTCACGCCGCTGGTCGAGAACGAGCCGCTGTGCAGCGCGGCGGTCTCGGACTCGGGCTGGTCGATCTCGCATCGAGGGCCCTACGCGCAGGGCTCGGCAGCGCAGCCCGGCCCGGTCGCCGGCCAGACGGTGACGGCCGAACACATCGATCTGACCGGCACGCCGATCACGCTCGCTGTCGGCCCGGAATACGTCGACGGTGAGCGAGCCGTGTGGGGAGCGCTGCTCGGGCTCAACGGCGGAATCATCAAGATCGATGCCGAGGACTTCTCGCTCGTCGACACCTACGTCCCGGCCGACGAGGAAGCGATGCCGCCGACGATCCCGCTCGGCGTGAGCGGCGCGTACAGCGTGGCCGACCCCAGCTTCAACTTCGTGCTGGGCCGCGCCGACTTCGTCGAGATCTACGGCGACAGCATCGCCGGCGACCGGTCCTCCGAGATCGCCCTCATCAAACGGGTGTTCCTGCCGGCGGGCTTCTTCTGCCGTAGCACCGACCTGCTCGTCGGCGGCGTCATGCTGCCCGACGGAAACCTCGCGATCGTGACCGAGCAGGCGGCAGTGGGCGTCATTCCGAGCGACGAGGTAGGCATGGACGTCGCCAACCTCGTGTCGCTGCCCTCGGAGAACGGTGCGGATTGCGCCGACCTGCTCATCGACGACGAGGACCTCGAGAACGTCTCCAACAGCATCGCCGCAGACGAGCATGGAGGCATCTACGTCGTGACCGACGCGGCCATGATCAAGTACCAGTGGGACGGCGCCGCCCTGACGAAGGTCTGGCGCACCGATTACCTGAGCGACGAGCCGTTCTCGGTACTGCGACTCGGCCCCGGATCGGGATCGACCCCCAGCCTCATGGGCACCGAGCTCGATGAGGACCGCTTCGTCGTCATCACCGACGGCCAGGAGCTGATGCACCTGGTGCTCATGTGGCGCGACGAGATCCCGGGCGACTGGGTCGGGCTCCCCGGCCGCGACCCGCGCATCGCCTGCGAGATCCCCGTGACGTTCGGAGACCCGGCGACCACACGGACCCTGTCCGAGCAGTCGGTGCTGGTTCGAGGTCACGCGGCCGTCGTCGTCAACAACCTGCTGCTCGACGAGAGCGCCGCCGACACCCCGCTGGCGGTGATCGCGCCCGCGCTCGCCGCGCTCGAAGGAGGCAACCCCGACGTCGCACCGGTCGGCGCCGAGCGCTTCGACTGGGACCCGGTGACACGCAGCTGCGCCAGCACGTGGACGAACACCACCATCAGCCTCCCGAACGCGATTCCGACCATGAGTGAGTCGACGGGCCTCATGTATGCACTGGGCCAGCGCGACGGCGTATGGGGCGTGGAGGCCCTCGACTTCGACACCGGCGAGTCGGTCTTCACCGTCGAGAGCGCGCAGACCGCCTGCTCGCAGACGATCATCGACAACGTCGCCGATTCGGCCCTCGACCTGTTCCTCTCGCCCGTGATCGAACGCTTGCCGGCGAGCTGCGAGAACTCGCTGTTCGCCGCCACCGAGGTCGGGCCCGACGGAGTGATCTATCAGGGGACCTTCCTCGGCGCGTCGCGCTTCGTCCCCGACTCGGTCGTGCCCACCGCCTCGCGCCGGCAAGCGAGAGCGGGGGTGACGCAGGGCCTCGACCTGGTGAGCCGCGGCCTGACCGCCACCGGCGACGCGAACATCGAGCGCGCCCGCGATGCCGTGCAGCGCGGCCAGACCCAGCTCGATGAGACGCTCGTCGCCATCGCCGATGCCGACGCGTCCGATGAGCTCGACTCCAGCTCGTTCACCGGCGCCGACACCGCGGCGGCCGACGCACACGCACACTTCGCAGCCGCCGAAGCGCTGATCGACACCGACGTGCCCGCCGCCGAAACGGAGCTGGCCGACGCCATCGACGACCTCGACCTCGCGCTCGACTGGCTCACCCCCTGCCCGCCCATGCCGCAGGCCGACTGCCGCACCGAGACGAAGGGCAAGCTCGTGCTCAAGATGCTCGGCGGAACGAAGAACAAGGCCGTGTGGAAGTGGACGAGCACCGCCGGCATCGATCCGGCCACCTTGCCCGACCCTACCGACCGGGCCGACTACGCGCTTTGCCTGTACGAGGATGTCACCGGCACCCGACTAGGCGAGCTCGTCGTGCCCGCCGACCGCGCGAAGTGGGAGCAGCGCAAGAAAGCCGACGGCCTGCAGTACAAGGACAAGGAGACGACGGCGGCCGGCGTGTCGAAGGTGCTCATCAGGGAAACGAGCACGAAGGCCATCGCGCTGGTGAAGGCCAAGGGCGACAACGTACCGGCCATGGCGCTGCCGGCCGTTGCGCCTGTCGTCGCACAGCTCACGAACGGCGAGACCGGCCTGTGCTGGCAGACCACGTTCACGGCCGGCGATGTGAAGAAGAACGACGGCGTGCAGCTCGTCGGCACATCGAAGCCATGAGCGCGTCGGGCATCGAGGACACGGCAGCCGGCAAGCCCGCGCGCGAGGCCCTGCTCGAGGCCGCCGCCCGCCTGTTCGCCGAGCGCGGCCCGGCAGCGGTGTCGACGCGAGAGATCGCCGCCGAGGCCGGCGTCAACAGCGGGCTCATCCACCGCCACTTCGGCACCAAGGACGAGCTGCTACGGCAGACGATGGAGCGGCTCGCCGGACAGATCGCCGACGCCGCTCCCACCGGCGACGACTCCGCGTCGCTGCTGCGCCTGCTCGACGCCGCCCGCGAGCAATCCGGCTACTGGCGCCTGCTCGCGCGCTGCATCCTCGACGGCCAGCCGATCGACGAGCTGCAGACGGAGTTCCCGACGGTGACCCGCATCACCTCGCTGGTAAAGGACCTGCAGGCCCAAGGCAGCATCTCGACCAAGCCCGACCCACAGGTGCTCGCGGCGATTCTCGCCGCGACGGGGCTGGGCTGGTTCATCTTCGAGCCGTTCCTGGTGCGCGCGGCCGGCTTGCCCGACGACGATCTCGAATCGCTTCGCCGCGAGGCGCGGGCGGCGATGATCGAGATCGTTCTCGGAGGCGCCGCCGGCTCTCGACCTTAGACCAAGCCTGCGGCGCCGGCGCTCACGGCGCTACGGTGCGAATGAGCAACAGACCGACCCCGAACGCCAGAAAGAGATCGATCAGCGCAACGCCCGCGGCCAGCCCGACCAACTCCTTTTGCCATTCCAGCAGGTGACCCATAGCAAGCCCTCCTGCTGGTTTGGACGCACCGCGGCATGATTCGATTCGATGCTACGCGCGATCGGTCTAGAGCGTGGCCCCCTTGAACGGGACGGCCATCTCACACCGCAGTCCGGCACGGGGGAAGTCCAGTGCCGCCTCGCCGCCTAGCTCGTAGGGCAGCGCCTCCTCGATCAACGCGGAGCCGAAGCCTCGGCGCGAGGGCATCTTGACCTCGGGCCCTCCCGACTCGGCCCAGAGGATTCGCAGAACGCGGCCGTGGCCGGCCGAGGCAGTCCGCCATGACACGGCGACGCGCCCCTTGTCCGAGGACAGCGCACCGAACTTGGCGGAGTTGGTTGCCAGCTCATGGAAGGCGAGCCCGAGGGGACGAACAGAGGAGCCCGAGACCGCCACATCGCCTCCCTCGATCGATATGTTCTCGGTTCTCGCACCGAGCGGGACGACGATCAGAGAAAGAAGCTCGCGCAGCCCCAGATCCTTCGAAGTTTCTTCGGTCAGCGGCGCGTGCATCCGGGCCAGCGCATCGATGCGGCCGCTAAACGTTGCCAGGAAACCGGCCAGCGACGTCGATGATTGAGAGGTGTGCTGCGCCAGCGCCTGAACCGTCGCCAGTGTGTTCTTCACGCGATGATGGAGCTCACGAATCGTGAGCTGTCGCCGATGGTCAGCACGCTTGCGCTCGCTGATGTCGAGCATGAATCCGAGAAGTGTCTTCGCCTGACCCCCTTCACGAACAACGCTGACGATATCCTTCAACCAGACGATGCGTCCATCTGCTGCGAGCATCCTGTACTCGAACTCGTACTCGTCATCGTAGCGGCTGTGCTCGGCGCAGTAGGACATCGCGCTTTCGCGATCGTCAGGATGAATATGTCCTGGCCAGAACTCCGGCAGCAACCAGTCCTCGACAGGATAGCCGAGGATATCGACGGCCTGCCGCCCGACGTAACTGAAGCGCCACGTTCGAGCATCGGCCTCCCACGGGATCATGCGGGTCTCTTCGGCCAGCCTGCGGAACCGCTCCTCGCTGGCGCCGAGCGCCCCCTCTGCCTGTTTCAGATCGGTGACGTCCTGGACGACGGTGCTCACGCCCGTGGAGGCTCCATCGTGCAAGGCGCAGGGGTAGTAGCTGACGAGATAGGTTCGGTCGTGGTGCGGCTTTCCGAGAGCGTCTGCCTTCACCTCGAAGTTCAAGGCCGGCTCCCCGGTCTCCAGGACACGCCGGTAGATCGGCTCGACGACCTCGGCAACCTCTGGAACTATCTCTCCCAGAGTACGCCCGATGTGTTCCGAGGCGGGCGAACCGTTGATTGCCGCCATGAACTCGTTGACGTGCACGAAGCGCAGGTCGGCGTCCATCAAGCACAGCCCGACGGCGGCCGTACGGTAGAACTCCTGCACATCGTCGAGCGGCGACGATGTGCTCGCGGCGCGCTGAGCGCTTTCGAGGTCGGCAACGCGGGCGCGTAGCCGTACCAGTTCTGCGGAATCCGTGGACTTGCTCACGTGTCGAGGCGGCACCGAAACTCTAGTCGTCCAGCATCCTCGATACCATCGATCGGAATCATCACTCGCGGGAACGAGATGACGGACCGCGCGTTTCGGGCCGATTTCGCGGCAGAGTCGAGCTTCCCGGACGACATCCCGTAGGCTATCGACGGCACACCATGCGGCCCTGCGCGTCCTCACACGGGGGATTCGCGGCGCGCGGGTGGCGAGCACGAGTTGTGCCGGCCGGTCGCCGTGATTTCGACGACCAGTGACCCGTCGGCCGAACTATCCGACCTCCACTACCACGGGCCCGCTCTGCCACGTAGCGTGATAGGTGCACGTGACCTGACCGAGCTTACGTGCCGAACAGAACCTTCATCGCGTTGTCGGTCATCCGCTTGCACCACCGCTGCGCGGCCTCCCTCTCGGTGAGCCCCTCAGGCGGTGGCGGCACGTCCGCGCCGATGAGCACACGACCCATGCACGCCGTGACGACCCCGGCCACCATGGTGACGACCGCGGCAACATCCTTGTCCGGATAGGCCTCCAGATATTCCTGGACGAGCGGCCCGTACTCCGTGGCTGCCCCACCCCACATCAGCTCGGTCATGCCGACCTGATCCCACAGCTCGTCGGAGTACGTCAGCGTCGCGTAGATACGCGTGCCTGCGGGCCGTATGCATGTGTGCTCGAACACGAGCTCGGTCATGGCCCGCACCCGTTGCTCGAGCGGCTCATCCTCATGCTGCTTGCGCACGACAGCGCGACGATCGTCGGCCCACTCGATGATCCGGACCGCAACGGCACGGAGCAGCTCTGCCTTGCCGGCGAAGTGGTGAGCGATCAGCGGAGCCGATACGCCTGCAAGCTCCGCGACCTCGCGTGTCGTGGTTCGCTCGTAGCCCTTGGTCGCGAACAGCTCCTCGGCGGCGTCGAGTATCTTTCCTCGGCTGTCGGGCATGGGGGGAGTGTCGTATCAGAGCGGTGCGCTCGTCGCCAGAACCGGCACCAGCATCGACGACTCCAACGAAACCGAAGAGCCGGTGAGTGAGCGCAGGCGTCAGGCCCCAGGGAATTTCAGGTCCTGAAGAACTGACAGCTAGATGCAACCGGATGTGCAGATCGTTCGATACGAGCGACGCCGCTGACCGCGCGATCCGTCGCGCACGAGGCGCGCGTTAGGGGAAGGCAGCGCCGACCGCCGCGCGCTGCGAGGGGGAGTCGCGACACACGCGGCGGCCGGCTCCAGAGCGAGGCAGCTGAAGTGCTCTGGCTTACCCACAGTAGTAGCCCGGCAGATCGCGGCGGCAAGTGCTTTTCATGAACGCGCTGACTACCTCATCAGCCGTCGGCAAAGTGCGCCTTCACAAGAGTCGATTGCGTGCATCAAGCTGCGAACATGACGAATACACACATCCTCGACATCCGTGAGAGCAGAGCTGATGCCCTCGACGCGCCGCTGGTCTGGCCACATATCGCGCTGGCGTGTCTCGGCGCGTGGACGCTGGCGGCTGTCGGCGCGTGGGCGCTGGCTGTGGTGGTGTGGGGCGCGTAGCGGGCGGCACGAACAGTCCCCGCTGATCACACGGTCAACCGCGACCACAAAGCCCCTGTACAACCCCTCAGTTCGTGCCCACATTGCACGTGTAACTCGCAGAGAGGTGCGATCCATGAAGGCGAACACAAAAGACCAGTGCGTCCCGGCATCGCTCGGCGTCGTGCTCGCGGTGTTGATGGTGCTCGCGGTCTGCGCGATGGGCGCGGCTATCGCGACGGCTGGCTGAGGGCCGCACCGACGACTCCAACGATGTCGAAGAGTCGGTCGCGAAACCAAGGGACAGTCGACTACGAGTCGCGCAGCGATCTGCTGCGGAGACCAGCGCATCTCCAGACGTCGTTCCACCTCATGCCGCAGGCGCGCACAGCGCACCAGCTTTGCTACCTTCGGGCGCCCAGGCTGGAACGGCAAGCGCGACAACGATCGCTGCGATGCGCACTGACAGCATCATGGCCGATCAGTCCAGCTCCGGAAGCTCGATCTTCCTCTGCTTCAGCAGCTTCTTCATCTGTTCGATCGTACGGAAGCGCGTGATCGACATCGGGCCCGCGTAGGTTTCACTTTGCACCGGCCTCGGTGGGTACTTGTCGAAGCTCTGGGTGATCTTCTGCAGCTGCTGGGCCATGATCGGCGCGGCCCACGTCGTTTCGGTCTGGCTGTTCATGAAGATATTCACGCGTTCTTGCGGGTCCATTAGGAGGTCGTAGATCTCGGGCACGGTGGCTACGTACTTCTCGGCACTGACCCATCCCAGCTGCGGAGCCGAGGACGGGGCTCCCGGCATCGCACCGTTGTCACCTCGCATATTGAAGACGAACTTCAGTCTGCCGACCCGAATGGCGCCGGGAGCGAGTTCTCTCTCCGTAAAGTAGTACCAGGTATCACGTTCCGATTTTCCGGTGCCGAACAGAATGGGCGACATGTCGTGGCTGTCGAAGACCATCGGCTTGCCGTCGCGGTCCTCGGTCGGCAGGTCGATGCCTGCCAGCTTTGCGAAGGTCGCCATGAAATCCAGGCCGCCCACGATGTCGTGGGAATCGGAGCCCGGCGCGATCTTCCCTGGCCACCACGCGAATGCCGGGACACGGCTGCCCGCTTCACGATCCGTGCCCTTGGTACCACGGAACGGCGTGTAGCCGGCGTCGGGGAGAACGTCCTGCCATGAGCCGTTGTCCACCGTGTAGAAGACCAGCGTGTCCTTCTCGATGCCAAGCTCCTTGACCTTGTCGAGTATCTGACCGACGTGGTTGTCAAGCTCCACGACGGCATCCGCATAGTCCCATTTGCCGGGCGACTTCCCCTTGAAAGCCTTGGCCGGCAGGTTCGGCTGGTGGTTCTTCGCGAAATTGATGCTCATGAAGAAGGGGTCGTCTTCTTTCGCGTACTTGTCGAGATACTCCAGGGTGGTCTTCGTCATCATGACGTCGAGTTCGGCGATGTTCTTGTTGGTCACCTTGGATACGGTGCGGGCGGGCTTGCCGGCCTCGCCTTCGAGAACACCGGTCGTCACTTTCTTGAAGAACGCCCGCAGCTCCGGGTTCATCGTCTCGTGCCAGCCGTCCATCGCGTAGGTGTAGGCATTGAGGTGGTAGAGGAAGGTGTTCCTCATCACATCGTAGCCATGAGCGATCGGCAGCGCGTAGTCATCCTCACCAAGATGCCACTTACCGGCAAAGAACGTCGTATAGCCGGCCTTCTTGAGCACTGACGCCAACGTCCATTCCGCCTCGGGCAAGCCGCCGCCCTGTCCCTGGAACGCCACCGTGGTCATACCGCTGCGGTTCGGAAAACGACCGGTCTGCATGGCAGCCCGTCCGGGCGTGCAGCTTGGCTGCCCATAGAACGACCAGAACTGCATTCCTTCGCTGGCCATCCGGTCGAGATTCGGGCTCGGCATGCCTCGACCTTCGCCGCCGCCATAAGCACCGAAATCGCCCCAGCCCGTATCGTCCGACACAAGCAGAATGATGTTCGGCTTCCGGTCCTGGGCCAGCGCTGGGGTTGGCACCCACGCGACTCCAAGGACGACTACGACCATGGCGGCAACCAGGTAACGGGCAAGGATGGGCTGTGCTTGCGGATTCATCGAGCTTCCTCCCTCGAGTTTGTGTTCGAAGACTGACGGCGATGGCCCTGTCGGCGTACGGCGTCCAAGCATCGTGGCGTCAACTGGCGCGTGCCTTCTACAGGGCCGGATTAGTAGAAGCACATGCAAAGAATAGCCACCCAGCCGAAATCGGCGAAGCGAGCGGTGTGATGTGTGTAGGTCGTCAGGAAAAGGGAGGCCCTCAAGTGGAGTTGACCCGCTTTCGCGGATGGATTTCGGCTTGGCTTCCTAGGCGGGGCCTTGTCACAAAGGTTGCTGTCGGACCAGGGGTAGGACGGCGAGCGCCGACATGTTTGCGCTGATGCTACCGTCGCCGTTGCTTCGCGGCGACACACGACCCTAGAATCGCCGCGCCCGGCCCATGCGCTCGGGGAAACGGAGAAGAAGATGATCACATATTTGTACTGGGCCGGGGTGTTGGGGCTCGTGGCGGCAACGCTTGGGATCCTCGGATTCAAGATGGAGAGCTGGCGGAGCGCGGTCACGATCGCGGTGGTCGTTCTTCTCGCAGGCTGGGGGGCGTACTACTTCCACTTCCAGCAGATCTTCGTGAAACGCTGGGGCGGTGTGATGACGATCACGGTGCCAGAGGGCCAGCTCCATATCGGGTGCACGTGGAAAGACGACAACCTGTGGATCGAGAACTACGACCCGGCGACGAACACCTGTCACTTCAGCGAATACTCGAAGGGCAATCTGCTTCAAGGCAAGGTGACGATCCGCAACTGCAATCCGATTCTCCCTGGCGGTCCGCTGCGCGCTTCCGGCGTTCCGGCCGGAGAGAGGTTTGCCGGGAGATCTACGGCTGCACAGGCGAAGCCTCGAACTCCGTGATCTCCTGCTCTGCCACCCGATAGCGGAGCGCGATCGGTGCGCAGCACCCCTCGCAGTCTTCCACATATTCCTGATCTGGCACCGAGAGATCGAGGATCATCGAAATCATCTGCCAGCAGTACGGGCACTGGAAGAAGTGCTCCTGAGTTTCCATCGAAGCCTCCTACCCGACCATTGGTCGACAACCCTGTACCTCGCGTAGGCGAGCCTTGTATCGGGATCCCTTCCGAGTGGCGCTGGTCAGGTGGACGACAGCTCCTGCATGCGCCGGTACCATGGCCCCGCCGCCGGGTGGTTCTCCACGATGTCGAACCCGCGCAGTCCCTGGATCGACCGCAGTATGCCGTAGTTGGCGAAGTCACCCCCGTTGGGCTTGGTGTCGCCGATGAAGTCCGGGTTGAATGCCCCCGACAACAGGTCGAGCTGTGCCGACAGGTTCTCTTCGGGGCCCCGTTCGAACATCTTCGCGCGGCTGCGGCCTATCAGCCGCATCACGACCGCACCCAGCCACTTGGCCTTGAACGCCTGCCAGCGGGAAAAGCGCTCGACGCGGGTAACGTAGTCCATCGCTGCCAGGCTCGACCGGTAGCTGCCGTACACCACGGCCACGATGGACTTGGCCAGGGTCTCGTCGCTGAATGACATCCATCGGTCCTGCACCTCGTCCGCGCCTTCGGGTGCGAAACGCCGCGCGCCGCCCAGCTTCTCGTCGACGTAGTGGAGGATGGAGTTGGAGCCGTTTACCTGCGTGCCGTCGGCGTCGACGAACACCGGGACCGACTTCCAGTTGGACCAGCGGATCTCGGCCTTGGTCATGGGGTCGACTTCCACCGCGCTGTAGTCCACACCCTTCCAGTTGAGCAGGCTGCGCACCTTCCAGCAGAACGGGCAGGTCTGAAACCCGTAGAGCGTGGGCTTGTTGTCTACTACCCGTTCGGTGACCGGGCTGTTCTGTACCCCGGTGCGGGGTTCGTCGCTGCTGTCGGCGGCCAAGATGCCTCCTCGTGCTCGCCGCGTCCGGGCGCGGCCAGTGCCGCCATACTCGCATCGGTAGCAGGGGCTCTCAAGGCGCGGGGATGTACTGCCATTGCCTCGCTTGCCACCGATGGTGACGAAGACCTCATCGAGGTGCCAGATATCGCCAAGCCGGCCCCGCCGACACTTGAGCTTCGCTGCGTAGCCCGGACCGAACTTCGCGCTCCACTGACGGATCGTTTCGTAGGAGCCCCCAATTCCGCGCTGGGCCAGCAGATCTTCCACGTCTCGGAAGCTCAGGCAGAAGCGGTAGTAGAGCCAGACGGTGTAGCTGATGACCTCGGGAGGATATCGACGTCCCTTGTGCGATGGCGCCGAGCTGTTCATCCCGGCAGTCTGCCGGCCGGTCGCTCAAGTTGACAACGCCCTCCCTTGGCCACCAGCACGACGCCGTGCAGCGCCTGAACCACTACGCAACCGGCACCAATACCGGCACCAGCACCGACGACTCCAACGAAGTCGAAGAGCCGGTCGCGAAACTAACTGGACTAGCGGGGAAAAATGGTGGGCCGTGTAGGGATCGAACCTACGACCCGCTGATTAAGAGTCAGCTGCTCTACCAACTGAGCTAACGGCCCGAGCCGCCCTTTATACGTCACCGCGCCTCAGGATCAAGAGGCACGCGGTAACCCCGAAGCGACACTACGAGAAGAGAGAAAAAGTGGGGTGAGCGACGGGATTCGAACCCGCGACCACCGAGACCACAACCCGGGGCTCTACCAACTGAGCTACGCTCACCACAGAGGCTGGGCCGCGCCTTGTGGGCTCCCGAAGGCTCAGGGCGAGCATTCAAAACCCCTCGCCTACAAGGCGCGGTAGCCGACCGATAAGTTACGAACTTCCGGGGGCGGTGTCCAGCGCGCCGGCCCGATTCAGATGTTGAGCTGGAGGCGGGCGGCCTCGGTCATCATGTCGGGGTTCCAGGGCGGCTCCCAGATCAGGTCGATCTCGCACTCGTTCACGGCGTGCACCATGCGAATGGCCTGCTCGATCATGCCGGGCATCTGGCCGGCCACCGGGCACATGGGCGTGGTGAGCGTCATCTTCACGGCCACGTTGTTGCTCTCGTCGATGCGGAGGTCGTAGATGAGACCGAGGTCGTAGATGTTCACCGGAATCTCGGGGTCATACACGGTTCGCATCGCGTCGATGACCATCTCCTCTAGCTTCTCGGGCGTGAGCTTCTCGTCGGTTGCGGCCGATTCGGCGGGCGTGGCCGATACGGCGGGCGTGGCCGAGTGGGAGGGAGCTGCCGACTGCGCAGGAGCCGCGGTCGGTGCGGCGGCGGGTTCGGGAGTCGGCGCCTGCGGTACGACCGGCGTCGCGCTCACCGGCACAGCCGGCTCGGCAACGCCCTGATCCTTCTTCTCGTCCATATCGGTGGTCCTCGAAGCCTTCTTTCTTCCGAACAGGCGCATCTCGTAGCTACTCCGTAGCCGCCACGTCGTCGGCGTTGCCCTCGATGGCGTTGCGTAGCGTGTGCCACGCCAGGGTCGCGCACTTCACGCGCAGCGGGTACTGGCGGACGCCCTCGAGCACGGCGAGCTTGCCGATGTCGACCGCATCGCCGCCCCCGCCGTTGGCGTCGTCGTCGATCTGGCCGGTCACCGTGTCGTGGAGCTTCTTGAACAGGGCCTGGGCCTGCTCGGTGGTCTTGCCCTTGATGGCCTGGGTCATCAGCGAGGCGGATGCCGTGGAGATGGCGCAGCCCACACCGTCAAAGCGGACGTCCTTCACCGTGTCGCCGTCGAGCTCGAGGTACACGGTAACCTTGTCACCGCACAGCGGGTTGTAGCCCTCGGCCTGGTGGGTGGCGTGGTCGAGCTTGCCGAAGTTCTTCGGCTGACGGCTGTGGTCGAGGATCGTGGTCTGGTAGAGCTCGCGCAGATCGGACATCAGACGAGCACCGTTCGTACTTGATGCAGGCCCTCGACCAGCCGGTCGATGTCCTCGCGCGTGTTGTAGATGGCGAACGAGGCGCGCGCGGTGGCAGGGATGCTGAAGCGCTGCATGACCGGCTGGGCGCAGTGGTGGCCGGTGCGGATCGCTACGCCTTCGTGATCGAGGATGGTACCGATGTCGTGCGGGTGGCAGCCATCCACGGTGAACGAGTGGGCGCCGGCCTTGTCGGCGGCGGTGCCGATGATCTTCAAGCCCGGCACCGACAGCAGCGCGCCCTCGGCGTACTCGAGCAGCTCGTGCTCGTAGGCGGCGACGGCGTCCATGTCGAGGCCAAGCATGTAGTCGATGCCGGCGCCCATGCCGATGGCGCCGGCGATGTTCGGAGTGCCGGCCTCGAACTTGTACGGGATCTCGTTGTACGTGGTCTGATCGAACGTCACCGACACGATCATCTCTCCCCCGCCCTGCCACGGCGGCATGGCCTCGAGATGCTCGGCCTTGGCATAGAGCGCGCCGATGCCGGTGGGGCCGTAAGCCTTGTGGGCGGAGAACGCGTAGAAGTCGCAGTCGAGGCCTTGCACGTCGACGCGCATGTGGCCTGCGGCCTGGGCGCCGTCGACGAGCACGGGCACGCCGCGGTCGTGCGCCATGCGCACGATGTCCTTCACGGGGTTCACGGTACCGAGCGCGTTGGAGACGTGCACGACACTCAGGATTTTGGTCTTCGCGGTGATGAGCTTCTCGAGCTCGTCGAGGACGAGCTCGCCGCGATCGTTGATCGGAGCGACCTTCAGCTTCGCACCCACCTGCGCGCACAGGAGCTGCCACGGCACGATGTTGGAGTGGTGCTCCATGTGCGTGATGAGCACCTCGTCGCCCTTGCCGACGTTGGCGCGACCGTAGCTCTGTGCGACGAGGTTGATGGCCTCGGTGGTACCGCGCACGTACACGATCTCGCGCATGTCGGCGGCGTTCAGGTACATCTTCACCTTGCCGCGCGCGCGCTCGTAGGCGAACGTGGCGCGCTCGCTCAGGGTGTGCACGCCGCGGTGAACGTTGGAGTGGTCCTCCTCGTAGTAACGCGAGACGGTCTCGATCACCTGACGCGGCTTCTGCGAGCTGGCGGCGTTGTCCAGGTAGACCAGCGGATGGCCGTGCACTTCCTGGTGGAGCACGGGGAAGTCGTCGCGCACGTTGCGCGCCACGCCGAAGCCGCCCAGCGCGTCGCTGCTCCTGGGCGCGGTCTGCTGCGCCTGCGATGTCATGACCTGCCCTCTCCTTCCGGCCCGGAAACCGCGGCCCCGATTCGCGATAGAACCGCCTGCTCGAGCCGTGCGCGCAGCTCGTCGTCGCCGAGTGTGGCCAGCACCTCGCTACCAAACCCGTAGGTGAGCAGGCTGCGGGCCTGGCGCTCGTCGAGACCGCGCTGGCGCATGTAGAACAGCGCCTTCTCGTCGAGCTGGCCGATGGCGGCTCCGTGGCTGCACTTGACGTCGTCGGCGTAGATCTCGAGCTGCGGCCGTGTCTCCACCGACGCGCCGTCGGCGAGCAGCAGGTTCTTGTTGGTCTGCTCGGCCTCGATCTGCTGGGCGTCGCGCCGCACCAGCACCTTGCCGGTGAACACGCCGCGCGCACGGTCGTCGACGATCCCCTTGTAGAGCTCACGGCTGGAGGTGTGGGGCGCGGCGTGGTCGACGGTGGTGTGGTGGTCGGCGTGCTGGCGACCGCCGAGCACGTACAGCCCGTCGAGCCCGCACTCGGCGCCTTCGGCGGCGAGCACCGTGTGGATCTCCGTACGCGACAGGGCGGCGCCAAGTGCCACGGCGTGCGAGGCGAACGAGGCGTTTCGCTCCTGGTAGGCCTGCACGCGGTGCACGTGGAACGCGCCGGCCGACTCCGCTTGCACCTTGCAGTGCGCGACCTTGGCGTTCTCGCCCACGTAGATCTCTGTGGCGGCGTTCGTGAAGTACTCGCCCGACTCGCCGCCCACGTAGTGCTCGACCACCTGGGCCGTGCTGCCGGCCTCGGCGACGATCACGTTACGGGGGTGCGACATCGTGCGTCGCGCGCTCTCGCCGCCCTGCCCGCCCGGCCCACTCACGAAGACCAGGTGGATCGGCCGGTCATGGTGCATTCCGCGCGGAATGTGCACGAACGCACCATCCTCGACGAACGCGGCGTTGAGGGCCGCGAAGCCGTGGGCGCTGCTGTCGAGATACTTGCCGAGGTGTCCACGTAGCGACTCGTGGTCGTTCTCGATTGCGGCGAGCAGGCTGGAGAGCCGAGCTCCACCAGCCTGCTCGCCTACCGCATCGAGTCTGGACAGGTCGGCAACGAAATGTCCGTCGACGAACACGAGAACCGTCGCGTCGCCGGTGCCGGCGGCGCGCTCGACGGCCGCTTCGACGCGCGCGGCGTCGAAGCTCACGTGGTCGCGTGCGACGCGCTCGAACGGGGCCTTCACGATCGGGCCCACGCCAGTGTATTTCCAGTCCTCGTTGCTGGCCGCGGGGAAGCCGAGGTCAGCGAAGCGCGCGATGGCGAGACCGCGCTGCTCGTCGAGCCAGCCGCGATCGGCCGCGCCGAGCGCGGGGCGCGCCCGGTCGAACTCGGCAAGGTAGCCCTCTCTCGCCTTCAGTGCCGTGCTCATCGATCGTCCCTCGAGAACCGCAGGCCTCCTACGACGCCGCGCCGGGGGCGGTCTGCTCCTCGATCCAGCTGTAGCCGTGCTCTTCCACCTCGCGTGCGAGGTCGGCGTCGCCCGACTTCACGATGCGGCCGTGGGCCAGCACGTGGGTCTTGTCGGGCACGATGTAGTCGAGCAGGCGCTGGTAGTGCGTGATCACGATCATCGCGCGTTCGGGTGAGCGCAGCGCGTTCACGCCGGTCGCAACCGTGCGCAGGGCGTCCACATCGAGGCCCGAGTCGGTCTCGTCGAGAATGGCCAGGCGCGGCTCGAGCATGGCCATCTGGAAGATCTCGTTGCGCTTCTTCTCGCCGCCCGAGAAGCCCTCGTTGACCGGTCGGTTGAGCAGCTCCTCGCGCATGTCGACGAGCTTCATCTTCTCGCGGGCCGCGACCAGAAAGTCCATGGCGTCGAGCTCCTCGATGCCACGATGCTTGCGCACGGCGTTGACGGCTTCCTTGAGGAAGTACGACGTGTTGATGCCGGGAATGGCCACGGGGTACTGGAACGAGAGGAAGATGCCGTCGCGGGCCCTGTCCTCGGGCGCCATGTCGAGCAGGTTCTTGCCGTCGTACGTGACCGATCCGGCGGTCACCGTGAACACCTCGCGTCCGGTGAGCACGCCGGCCAGCGTGCTCTTGCCCGAGGCGTTGGGGCCCATGATGGCGTGCACCTCGCCGGCGTTCACCTCGAGGTCGATGCCCTTGAGGATTTCCTTGCCCTCGACCTCGGCGTGCAGATTGTCGATCTTCAGCATCATGTCGTTTCGTTCCGTTCCGCGCCCTTCGCGGGCTAGCCGACGGCTCCTTCCAGGGTAACGCTCAGCAGCTTCTGGGCCTCGACTGCGAACTCCATCGGCAGCTCCTTGAACACGGTCTTGCAGAAGCCGTTCACGATCATCGACACGGCGTCCTCCTCGGACAGGCCGCGCTGCTTGCAGTAGAAGATCTGGTCCTCACCGATCTTCGACGTCGACGCCTCGTGCTCCACCTGGCCGGTGGAGTTACGCACGTCGATGTACGGGAACGTGTGCGCGCCACACTGATCGCCTAGCAGCAGCGAGTCGCACTGCGAGTAGTTGCGCGCGCCCTCGGCTTTCGGGTTGATCTGCACCAGGCCCCGGTAGCTGTTGTTGGCGCGCCCGGCAGAAATGCCCTTGGAGATGATAGTGCTGCGCGTGTTCTTGCCCACGTGCACCATCTTGGTGCCGGTGTCGGCCTGCTGGCAGTTGTTGGTGACGGCCACCGAGTAGAACTCGCCCACCGAGTTGTCGCCCTGCAGGATGCAGCTCGGGTACTTCCAGGTGATGGCCGAGCCGGTCTCGACCTGCGTCCACGAGATTTTCGAGTTGTCGCCGGCGCACTTGCCGCGCTTGGTGACGAAGTTGTAGATGCCGCCCTTGCCGTCCTTGTCGCCCGGGTACCAGTTCTGCACGGTCGAGTACTTGATCTCGGCGTCACGCATCGCCACCAGCTCGACCACGGCTGCGTGCAGCTGGTTCTCGTCGCGCATCGGCGCGGTGCAGCCCTCGAGGTAGCTCACGTGGGCGCCCTCGTCAGCGACGATCAACGTGCGCTCGAACTGTCCGGTGTTGGCCGTATTGATACGGAAGTACGTCGACAGCTCCATCGGGCAACGAACGCCCTTGGGGATGTAGCAGAACGAGCCGTCGGTGAAGACCGCCGAGTTGAGCGCGGCGTAGAAGTTGTCGGTGTGCGGCACCACCGTGCCGAGGTAGCGGCGAATCAGCTCGGGGTGGTTCTCGACGGCCTCGGAGAACGAGCAGAAGATCACGCCTTCCTTGGCCAGCGCGTCCTTGAACGTGGTGGCCACCGACACGCTGTCGAACACGGCGTCGACGGCCACGCCGGTGAGCATCTTCTGCTCGTCGAGCGGGATGCCGAGCTTCTCGAACGTCTCGAGCAGCTCGGGGTCGACCTCGTCGAGGCTGTCGAGCTTCTTCTTCGGCTTGGGAGCGGCGTAGTAGCTGATGGCCTGGTAGTCGATGGGCGAGAACTCGACGTGGGCCCAGGCAGGCTCGCCCTGCTTGTCCTGCATGTCGAGCCAGGCGCGATAGGCCTCCAGACGCCACTCGAGCAGAAACTCGGGCTCGTTCTTCTTGGCCGAGATCAGACGAATGACGTCTTCGTTGAGACCCGGCGGCACGACATCGCTTTCGATGTCGGTGACGAATCCCCACTTGTACTCTTCGCTCTCGTCGACGAGGCGGGAAGCGTCGGTGGGATCGCTCATGTCGCTGCCCCACTCCCCTGGTGCTCGCGCCGCACGGAGCTCACTTGTCGACCCCCACGGCGCCTTCGGTCTGCGCCCCGCGCGCCATCTCGGCGATCCAGCTGAACGCCGCCTGCTGATCGCCCTTGAGGTCTTCGACGGTGATCGTCGACAGTGCCGATCGCAGCAGGCCGTTGAGACTGGTCCACAGCGAGCGGATCGAGCAGCCGGGAGTGTGCACGCAGTCGCGTAGCGCTCCGGGGTGTGACTCGCAGAACGAATCGGGAAACAGCGGGCCGCCGAGCACGGCGATCGCGTCCCACAGGGAGATCTCGGTGGCCGGCCGAGCCAGGTGGTAGCCGCCGGCAGCGCCGCGGGTGCTGGAAACGAGCTCGCCGTTTCGGAGAACGCGCATCAGCTTGGCCACGTACTCGGGGCTCAGCCCCTCGGCCTCGGCGATCTCCTGGATGCGCATCGGCGCGACGCCGTCGTGGCGGGCCAGCTGGAGCAGGCAGCGCAGGCCGTACTCTTCCTGTGACGAGAGGTGCATGGCGTACCTATAAGAAATCTATACTAACAAGTCAATATTAATCCCCTGGCCTCCATATATATGGAGGCCGCCCAGTCGCTCCGCCCAGAAAATAGGGAACTGTCCCCTTTTCCTGGTGTTGTTGAATGCTGGTTCTACTTTCGTAGCAGGCAGTTTGACTCTAGTAGCACGGAGGCGGATGCTCCGGCCGTGCCCGATTTCCGCTACCCCCAGTTCTGCGCCGTGGCCCGCGCGGCCGAGATCGTCGGGGAACGCTGGACGCTGCTCATCATGCGCGAGCTGTTGTTCGGCCAGCAGAGGTTCAGCGACCTGCGCCGCCGCCTGAGCCAGGTGAGCCCGAGCGTGCTCAGCGACCGGCTCAGCTACCTCGAGGCCGCCGGGCTGGTGACCAAGAGCGAGCTCGAGCCGCCGGCCGCATCGACGGTCTACGAGCTCACCGAGGACGGACAGGCGTTCGGCCCGGCGCTCATGGCACTGGCCCGCTGGGGCATGCGCTTCCTGTTGCCGCCGCGCCACGGCGAGCAACTCGACGTCGACCGCTTCCTGTTCGTTCTCAGTCAGTACGTACGTTCCGGACCGTCACCGGCACTCACCTGCGAGCTGCGCGTGTCCGACCCCGACAAGAAGAACGACGTGGTCGTACACCTCTCCGGCGGCGAGAACGGAACCACCGTATCCGAACGACCCGAACCTTCGCACGTGACGCTCAGCGGAGAACCGCTCGACCTGGTGGGCATTCTCACCGGCTCAGTGGATGCCGACCAGGCCGTGGCCGCCGGTCACGTGCGAATCGAAGGCGACCTCTCCCAGGTCGCCCGACTGCCCGAGCTCTTCGAGATCGACCTCGACATCCCATCTCCGGTCTCGCCATCCCCCCAAACGCTAAACGAAGGAGAAGGAACATGAGTGTACTACACGGCGTCAACGCATCCCCGTTCGTTCGCAAGGCCCGAGTCGCACTGAAGGAGAAAGGCATCGACTACGAGCTCGATCCCGTGATGCCCATGAACGTGAGCCCCGAGTACAAGAAGATCAGCCCACTCGGCAAGATCCCCTGCTACACGCCGAAGGAAGGCCTGAACATCCCCGACTCCTCGGTCATCATCGCCTACCTCGAGCGCGTCAAGCCCGAGCCCGCGCTGTACCCGAAAGACGATGCGGACTTCGCACGCGCGCTGTTCCTGGAGGAATACGCCGATTCGGCGCTGGTGACCCAGGCCGGAACCGTGTTCTTCAACCGCATAGTGGCCCCCATGCTCATGCAGCAGGAAGGCGACCAGAACGCCGTGAAGACAGCCCTCGAGGAAGGGCTTCCGCCTCTTTGCAGCTGGCTCGACGAGCAGGCCAAGGGCAAGACGTTCCTTGTCGGTGACAAGTTCTCGGTGGCCGACATCGCCGTCACCTCGCCGTTCGTCAACCTGGCCCACGCCGGCGAGAACGTGGACAAGTCGAAGTACCCGAACCTGGCGAAGTACCTGGCGGGCACGTTCGAGCGTCCCTCGATCAAGGAGCTGATCGAAGAGGAGAAGGCGTTCTTCTCGCAGGCCGCCTGAGGCCGGATCACGCACCCAAGCGCTCGAGCGTGGCGTCGCCCTCACACGGGCGGCGCCCCGCCCGGCGCGGCGCGGCTCGGCTCGACGCAACGAGGCCGCCGACCATGGACGCGACGGACACCAAACGACGCCTGCTCTGGCACGGCTTCTTCATCTTCCTCGTCAGCCTCCTCGGGGGCATCTTCATCCCCGTATTCACCAACCCGCGCATGGGCGTCAGCGCCCATCTCGCGGGTATCACCGGCGGCCTGTTCGTCATCGCGCTCGGCGCGGTGTGGGACGAGATCGCCCTGTCGCCCGGACGTGCCGCCGCCGTGTTCTGGACCGCGCTTTCGAACTACCTGGGCTGGGTCGCGCTCATCGCCGCGGCCGTTCTCGGCGCCAGCCAGGGAATGCCCGTGGCGGGCGCCGGCTTCAGCGCGGCCCCGTGGCAGGAAGCGCTCGTGTTCGTCGGCCTCGCCGTCTTCTCCGTCGCCATTACGGTATGCTGTGTTCTCGTGCTGCTCGGACTGAGCAGACGCGCGAGCTGAACAGCGTTTTTTCGATCTCGTCCGCGCGGTGCCGCGCTAGACTGGAGTGTGGGCCGCACTGCCGTCAGCGACGACCGTCTATATTCCGCTCGCCCAGCGACCGTGGCTCGTTTCCTCGCGCGGGCGGTACTCGCGGCACTCGTCGTAGCCGCCACCATCGCTTCCGGTGGCTCACCGGCCGAGGCCCGCGACATCGACACCGTCGGCGGCACAGCCCGGACCTGGCTCGGCAGCAACCGGTGCCGCGGCGCCAAGCTGCAGGCCGACCGCGAGACGGTGCTGTTCAGCTTCGAGCTCGCGCTGAGCCGCACCGCCGGTGGCCGCCTCGACTTCTACGTGTATGAAGCCGCCACCGAGTCGGGAACCTATGCGATCGTCGAGCACGGGACCGCCTCGAAGCTCGGCTCGCTCGGCAGCGATTTCGACTGGGAATCGAGCCCACCCTTGTACGCGCAAATGCGGACCGGCAACTACTACGTGCTGCTCGCTTGCTGGGGCAAGGACGTGCTGGCCGGCTACCGGGGCGAGCCCGTGGTGGCACCGCAGTCGCTCGCATTCGGCACGTTCCTCGGCGGCGTGAACTACGGCGCGTCGGGCACTCCGCCGCCGGGCATGCACTGGCCCGTCGCCACCAACGACTACCTGCTGCGCGTCCGCTCCGCCCCGGGCACCGCAACGGTGAACGACACCACGCGTCCGTACCACGGCCCATTCGAGCCCGGCCCCTACGGCAAGGCCTGGGGCAACGTGTATCAGGCCACGCAGTCCGTCGACCTGCTCGGCTTCGACCAGCTCTTCCACGTCGGCCCCGGTGTGGTCGACGGTCTCATGCACTGGTACGTGTACGCCTGCCCGCGGCGCGCCGGCTGCACCAAGGGCTCACCCAGCTGGCACGCTATCGGCGCAGGAACCGTGTCGGTGATCGGCAGACCGCTGAACCCCGACCAGTGGATCGGCGTCGAAGGCCTGCGGCTCCCCGTCGATCCCGGCACCAAGTACTGGATCGGCTTCGCGTGGGCCGACGCCAGGATTCGAGCCTACCGCTTCACCTCGCCCGAGGTCATACCGTCGTGGGGGCGGTTCATCGCGCATGCACTGGCGGGACCGCTGCCGCTCGCGTCACGGGAGCGCTTTCGTGCAGTGTTCAACTCGGCACACCCACAGCACCTGCGGACTCGGCGGATCGAAGAATACTGAAGCCGGCGTTTCGCGTGGCGGCAGCGACCGTCACCGGGCCGTCAGCCGGGACTCTCGGGTAGACACCCAGGGCCAGCCGGTCTAAGAGGTCGTGCCGCCATGGTAGACACCGCGCTATACCTGCTCGGCCTCTTCTTGCTGGCACTGTTCTGCCTGATCGCCCTGGCCAGCCTGGTAGTGGGCCTACCCGGCACGTTCCTGATCGTGATCGCCGCGTGGGTCTACGCGTGGGCCACCGGATTCCTCGCCGTCACGTGGACAACGCTCGGCTGGCTTCTCGGGCTCGCCGTCCTGGCAGAAGGGCTCGAGTTCGCTTCCGCCGCCGTCGCCAGCGGCAGCGAATCGCCGTCGCGCCGGGTCGCAGTGTCCGCCATCGTCGGCGGCATCGTCGGCGGCATCGTCGGCACGCCGTTCTTCTTCGGAGTGGGGTCTTTGCTGGGCGCGCTCGCCGGCGCGTTCGCCGGTGCGACGGTGGCCGCGAGCGCGGAGGGTCGCGACACCGCGAGCGCCATGCGAACCGGAATGTCGGCCATGCGGGGCCGGCTGCTCGGATTCATCGTCAAGGCCGCGATCGGAGCGCTGATGCTCGTGGTGCTGTTCGGCGCGGCGATCTAGCGGCGGGCGGATCAGCGGCTTGCGCGCGGTGATGCCGCCGATGGCCATCTACCAGTCAGCGAATCGGCGACAACGACCTGGCGGCTGAGCAGCGAGTCGGCGATCACTGCCTGGCGGTCGAACAGCAAGTATACGCAAAGCCGAGTCGCCGCCCCCGCCAAGCCGCAATTTCACACTCTCACCCGTTATTACATCCGTGTAGTTGACGCCTCGCGCGCTTTCGAGGTTCAGTAGCACGCAGTAGCAATGCGTGCAGGACATCTCACCGCAGGTTGGGCCGGAACTCCGGCCGGTCGACCGTCAACGGGCAGCAGACCTCCCTCGCTCATCGCGACGACGACAGCCGCCGATTCGATCTCGCTGGGAGGGGCGAGCGAGCGCAACACCGGGTGCATCTACCTCGAAACCGCAGGTGCAAACCCGTGCGTACTCGCGTCGGTGCGTCAGAGGCAAATCGGTGCGCACTCACTCCGGTGCGTCAGAGGCAAATCGGTGCGCACTCACTCCGGCGCGTCAGAGGCAAATCGGTGCGCACTCGCTCCGATGCTCCAGAGGCAAATCGGCGCGCACTCACTCCGGTGCGTCAGAGGCAAATCGGTGCGCACTCGCTCCGATGCTCCAGAGGCAAATCGGTGCGCGTCCGCCTCGGTGCCCCAGAGGCACATTGGTGCGCGCCTGCACCAGGAAAACATGGCAACGCGGCCAGAGCGCAACCTCGGCCGGGAACTGCGTGCTAGCGACTAGCGGGAACTGAGACTGAGACGAACACGTAGCTCGGACGGGAACGGACACATCGGCTACAGCGCCGACCACGCTCTTTGACAAGCTGACTATCGGCGCGCCGCCGGACGCGGCGGCGAGGCCCCACGCGTTCGGCACTGCGCCAGGCGGCGCCGGCCGAGCCGAAGACGAGCGTCAGGCGGTCGCGACCGCCCTGGCTTCGGCGGCGAAGGTCTCGACGGTCGAGATGAGCTCCTCGGTGTCGAACGGCTTGGTCAGATATGCCGACGCGCCGCTCTCGATGGCCTGGGCGCGATCGGCATCCTTGGCACGTGCCGAGATGATGATCACGGGAATCGACGCACGCGCGGGGTCGGCCTTGAGCTCGGCGAGTATCTCGAGCCCGGTCTTGGTCGGCAGGTTGAGGTCGAGCAGCACGATGTCGGGCCGCGGTTCCTGACCGAGCCGCTCCAGAGCGTGCCCGCCGTCGCAGAAACGCTCGATCTCGAAGCCGAGGTCCTCGAGACAGAACTCGACCAGAACGGCGATGTGGTTGTCGTCTTCGCAGAAAACCAGCTTCTTCACGGTGCATTCTCCGGTATGAGCAAGTCAACGGGCTCGGGACTTTCCAGGGCAGCCTGTTCGTCGACCTCGACGGGCAGAACCACCCGGAAACAGGTACCGACGCCCGGCTCGCTGGTCACTTCGATGTCGCCACCGTGGCGCTCGACGAGCGCCTTGACGATCGACAGGCCTAGCCCCGTGCCACCCACCTCGGTGGCATACTCGGTGCTGCTGCGAAAGAAGCGATCGAACACGCGCGGGAGCTCAGCCTCGCTGAGACCGATGCCGGAATCCTCCACGGCGATGCTGGTGTGCTCGCCCCCTACCCGCTCCACGGTAACGGTGACGCCACCCTCGCGGGTGTACTTGATCGCGTTGGCGATGAGGTTCTGGAACACCTGATAGAGCCGCTCTCGGTCGCCGGTAATGACGTGCGGTGTCTCGCACCGCAGGTTCACCGCGAGAGCCTTCTTGGCGGCACGCCCCTTCTCGTGAATGATCACCTCATCGAGAAGGTCGGCGAGATCCACGTCAGCAACGCTGAGCGGCGAGGTACTCACGCGATCCACGTCGAGCAGGTCGGCGACGAGCTGGTTCAACCGGTCGACGTTCTCGTTGATGATGCCGAGCACCTTCTTCTGCTTGTCGGACACGGCGCCGGCCCGCTCCTCGTTGAGCAGCTGCACGAACCCCTGAATCGACGTGAGCGGCGTGCGCAGCTCGTGCGAGACGTTGCCGATGAGGTCGTCCTTGGCGCGATGAACGGCGTCTTCCCAGGTAACGTCGCGAAAGACCGCCAGACGACCGACGCCGCCGTCGGCCTCGGCACCCAGTGCGCACCACGACACGCGAAGCGTTCGCTGCATGACACCCGAGATGCGACACCTACGATACAGCGGCCCCTTGCCTTCCTCGATCGGTCCGCCCACGCCGAGGGCGTAGTCGAACACGTCTTCCGGATCGGGATTGAGGCGACGCAGCCGCTCGGCCAGCTCGATTGCTCTGCTGCCGCGAATCACGTCGCCGCTGCAGCCCACCATCTCCTCGAAGCTACGATTCGCGTACGAGACTCGCCCGTCGCGACCCAGCAACACCATGCCGTCGCTGGTTGCCGAAAGGATCGTCTCGAACTTCTGCTTCTCCTCGGCCAGACGCGACACGGCCTCCTTGCGGATGCTGATGTCACTGAGGTAGGCCGTGAACGTGAGCGACTGGCCGCGGCGCACCTCGCCGACACGCAGCTCGATGGGGAACACCTCACCGTCGCGTCGCATCGCCGCACCTTCGATCCGGCGCCCGAGCACAGTGTCGCCCGTGCCGATCACGCACTTGCGAAACGCCAGGTGGTAAGTCTCGCGCATCGACGGCGGCACGACGAGGTCGGCCACCGGGCTGCCGAGCGCTTCCTGGCGCGTGAAGCCGAACATCTTCTCGGCTGCCGGGTTGAACTCGAGGATGTCGCCGCGATCGTCCACGCTGATGATCGCGTCGAGCGCGCACCCCAGAATGGCGCGCGTGATCTCGTCGTTCTCGCGCAGACAGCGCACGATCTTCAACGTCTCGTCGACGTCGCGGACGATCACCTGGATGAGCGGCTCGCCGGCTACGTGACAGCGGCTCGCGGAGATCTCGGCGGAGAAAAGCTGACCGCCATTCTTTCGGCACTGCTGCTCGAAGCGCGCGATGCTGGTGTCGAACACACGCCGAAGCTCGGCCTTGACGGTCGCGCCGGCGTCCTCCGGGTACAGGTCGCCGAAGTCGAGAGAAGCGAGCTCGTTGCGCGTGTAGCCGAACAGCTCGAGGGCGCCGTGCGTGGCATCGACGATGCGTCCGGACTGGTCGTAGAGGAACAGACAGTCGGGCAGGTGGTCGAATAGCGCCTTGTAGGCATCGCGGTCCAGATTGGCGTCGCGACCCTCCTTGCGTTTCTTCTTGAAGAACATCCCTATCCTCTCCCCTTCATCTTGCGGTCACCGCTAGCCGGCGGCCTTCAGTCCGTAGCGCTCGATCTTGCGATAGATCGTCGCCCTGCCGATACCGAGCCGCCTCGACGCCTCCTGGACGTTCCAGCGTGTGAGCTCGAGAGCGCGCAGGATGATGCGTCGCTCCTCTTCCTCGAGCGGCACGATGTCCTCGGGACGTGACGGTGCCTCGGAGCCAGCGGCGGCGCCGTTCAGGCCGTCGTGCGTGACCCCGGGATCGACCAGCGAGCTTGATGCCGGCGCGCCGCGCGTCGGGATGCCCCCTCGCTCTCCGGGCTGCTCGACAGCCGCAGAACGAACGACACCAGGAACGCCGGAGATACCAGTACGATACGCGGCCGGATCGAGCGCGGCGGCGATCTCGTCGGCGAGGCTGTTCACCGAGATGCAGCCGCCATCCTCGAGAATGACCGCTCGCTCGAGCACGTTCTTCAGCTCGCGAACATTGCCGGGCCAGGGATAGCGCTCGAGCGCGCTCTGGGCATCGGCCGTGAAGCCCCCGACGCGCTTGCCGTCGTGGCTCGCAAACCGCTCGATGAACGTGCGGGCGAGCAGCAGCACGTCGCCGTCGCGTTCACGCAGCGGCGGCAGGACCACCGGAAACACCGCGAGGCGATAGTACAGGTCTTCGCGGAAGTCGCGGGCCGCCACCTCGGCCTTCAGATCCTTGTTCGTTGCGGCGATCACGCGCACGTCGATCGAAACGGTCGTGCTGGAACCGACGCGCTGCACCTGTCGCTCCTGCAGCACGCGCAGCAGCCGGACCTGGAGGTCGGCACGCAGCTCACCGATCTCGTCGAGAAAGATGGTTCCGCCGCAGGCTTGCTCGAAGCAGCCCACGCGGGCGGAGGCAGCACCGGTGAACGCTCCTTTCTCGTGGCCGAACAGCTCGCTCTCGATCAAGCCCTCGGGAATCGCGCCGCAGTTGACGGCGACGAACGGGCCGGCGTGTCGGGCGCTCTCCGCGTGAACCGCTCGCGCAGCCACCTCCTTGCCGGTACCGCTCTCGCCCTGCAGCAAGACGGTAACGTCGCCCGCGGCGGCACGCTCGAGCAGGTGAATGGTGCGGCGGATGGCTGACGATTTGCCGATGATGGAGGCGAAGCCTTCCTTCTCGCGCAGTCGCGAGCTGAGCGACGCGACGCGCTCTTCGAGCCGGCCCTGATTGCCGGCGTTGCGTATCGATGTGACCAGCCGGGTAGCATCGAACGGCTTCTGTACGTAGTCGACGGCGCCGAGGCGCATGCACTCGACGACCTGATCGAAATCGGTCTGTGCGGTCAGCACGACGACCGGCACAGCCGGCCAGTCCTTCTTGAACTTCGCGAGCAGCTCCTGTCCCGAGACATCGGGCAGCAGCAGGTCGAGGACGATGACCGCGGGCTCGTCCTTCTTCAGACAAGCCAGTGCCTGCGCACCGTTGGCGGCGGCGACGGTGTCGAACCCCTCGGCGGCCAGGTAGTGCTCGACCAGCCGCAGCAGCGACGGGTCGTCGTCGACGAGCAGAACCTTGTCGGTCACGCCGGCTGCTCCTCACCGACCGCGTCGCCCGCGATCTGGCGCTCGAACTCGTCGCGCGCATCTTCGAGCATGACGTGCAGCTCGTTGACCAGCGGCAACAGCTCTGCGCTGGTCCGTCCGGCGAGAAGCCCCTCTTCGATCTCGCCGGCGCACTCGGTCACGCGGGGAAACCCGTAACAGCCACCGGCACCGCGCAGGTTGTGCGCAAGCTTGCGGCAGTGGCTCCCCTCGACATCACCGTCGTGCTCCACGGGCGATTGCTCGAGCAGACGCACGAGCTCGCGACTCTCCCCGACGGCGTCGGCGAGAAAATCGCGCTTCAGCTCCAGCAATCGTCGTTTACGACTGTCCATCTACAACCACCCACCGCTCCTGAAACAGCACAGGGCCCGTAGGCGATGTCACCCGCGAGCCCCGCATCACGAGACGAAGATCCTGATCCGAAGAGTTGCGGCCGTGGCAACGCGCGTCGAGGGACGACGACGCGCGTTGCCGGTCCGCTCATCGAGGTGCTTACTTCGCGGCGCCGAGGGCCGAAGCCGAAGCGTTGAACACACCGATGATCTGGTCGCGCAGGGCCGTGACGGCGCCGATGGTGGCAACCGCGATAAGCGCGAGAAGCATCGCGTACTCGGCCATCGAAGCGCCCTGGTCGTCGTTGATAAGTGCCTTGGTCAGTTCCATGTTCATATCTCCCTTTGATGTGCAGCTCGTGACGGCTGCGTCGTGTTCGTTGTTGCCGAATACAGTGCAACCGCGGTGCCAAAATTACCGAGGCGGGAGGAGGCGGCGGCGAGACCTCGAATCCGTCAGATGCCGCGGCAAGCGACGTGCGCTGTGCGACGAGTCGCGACACTGCGTGCGCCATGCCATGCGCACCGCGGCAGCAGCCGCGGCAGCGGGTGAAGCGACGGGCGTCGAAGCACGCCAGACGACCGTCACGGCGAGTCTCAATCTGGTTCAACATCGAACGCGCGAGTGTCAATTGCGTCGACGCGGGGCGGCACGAACGGCGCGATTCGTCGATGCCGGGTCACGCCAGGCCCCGCCGCCGTTGCTCGCGACGGGCTCGGGACCGGACGAACACGACCGCCGTGTCTCGGATCGAGACGCTGCCTTGCGGACGCCGATCGAGCGCGATTCTCGTTTCGAGACGAGCGCGCGACCTCGCGTGAGCGGACAGGGTCGATCAGAGATGCAGCAGGAGCTGCGTGGCCTCGCGCGACCAGGGCTGGTCGGGCAGCGAGTCGATCTGAGCGTGCCCGGTGCGGGCTTATCTGTGGACTTGTAGCGAGAGCAGTAGGCGCTCGAGGGCGCGATACGGCAGGTCGAGAAGCCGCCAGCCGCGCGGAGATTCGCTACGGGCGATACGCACGGCCAGGGCGGGCGTCACGGACGATCGGGGCACCACCGAAGGCACCGACGCTACGCGCATCGGTACGAGCTGGCGATGGTAGTGGGCGAGCTGCTCGCTAGAGCGGCGCGACAGCAGCGATGGCGGCAACGACGAACGAGAGCAGGATCTCGATTCGCCGCGGGGCGAGCTGTCTCAGGGCGAGGCACGAATTCATCATGGAGGAGAGAGGTGCGAATGCCGTGCCAGCACGAAGCCGATCGACGGGACGTGGAGTGGACTCAGATCAAGCGGGCTCGCCGGACTCAGGGGCTCAGAAAAAAGTGCCCCCGCGCCGAAGGAGGATTCCGACGCGAGGGCGCATAGTGCGGCTGGAGAGCTGCTGCCGAAGCTCTCCAGCGCGGCGTGCCGGACACACACGAGGACCCGAAGGTCACCCGCAGCATCCGCCCCCCAGAACCGTGCAGCCGCCTGGCAGACGCCAGGAGGACCGGCCACACACCCCGCCGCTTAGCACGAGTGCACTGACAACCGGCGGGCTCGACACCGATTGTCACGACCCATATAGCGCGTGCGGTAGCGCTCGTTCAATTAGGAGTTTCCCTAATCCTCTTACGGGCGGCGCCGCAGGGAAAACTCCGCGAACACCAGTAACATCAGGGAGTTACGGGCTCGTAGCGCTGAATTTCTCGGCCGTGTTTTTCTTCGCCGAAGTGAAATTCGAGGTCCAGCACGGGCCCGCGCTGCTCAGCAGCTGCACCGTGAGGCTCGGATCCACCTTGAAGAGCTGACCGTTCTCGACCGAATCGGGGGTAGGCAGGTTGATGCCCTTGGCCTTCACCTGGGCCTTGCTCTTGCCGGCGGTGCCGGCCTTGAGAAGCAGTTTTCGTACGCCGTGGCGGCTACCCGCCCGATCCTTGTAGAGCCAGCCACGCGGATCCTTGCCCTTCCACGCCGGGTTGGGCCCGACGACGAGCGCCGTGGCCAGAACCGCATTGCCGCTGCTACGGTCGAACACGCACAGCTCGTAGGTGGTGGAGGTGGCCGGGTTGCCGAGCTCGCCGTGGCCCACGGCGCCTCCGCCCGCGAGCTTCCAGCCGAGCACGTCCTTGGCACCGCCCGGCTTGTTGCTGAGCTGGAACACGGCACGGCCGCCGATCAGACAGCTGCTGGCGAGCTGCGGGGCTCCGGCGCAGACGCCGGCACCGTCGCAGACGTCGGCTACGGTACACATGAGGTCGTCGTCGCAGGTCGCGCCCGGGGTCTCGAACGTACACGACGACGAGCAGCAGTCGCCGTCGGCCGTGTTTCCGTCATCACAGTCCTCGCCGAGCTCGACGAGGCCGTTGCCGCAGCCCGAGCTGCACGTGGCACACGCCTGGCAGACGTCGGGGCAGCAATCGCCGAGCGTGAGGCAGTCGCTGTCGCAGTAGCAGCCGCTCGGGGCCTGTCCCGAGCACGCACCCGACGACGAGCAGCCGCAGTCGTCGGCACAGGAGAACGGGTCCTCACCGGCGTCGCACACGCCGTTCCCGCAGGTGTTGCACAGGCAGGCAGCGTCGTCACCGGCCGGCAGACACTGACCAGGGCACGCCTCATCGGCGGAACCGTCGCACTCCTCGTCTTCTTCGACGATGTCGTTGCCACACACCGGATCCTGGCAAGTGCAGTCCGGATCGCACACGCCGGTGGGGCAACCTCCGACGCTGGTGCCGTCGCACTGCTCGCCCGACTCGAGCACGTCGTTGCCGCACACGGGTGCGGGGCAGGCACAGCCCGGCAGGCACAGCCCCTCGCACGCCTCGTCGTCGCTACCGTCGCAGGCCTCGCCGAACTCGGTCTCGTCGTTGCCACATACGGGATCCTCGCCTCCGAAGATCGTGACCGTCACCTGGTACTCACCGGCGCCGGCGGCACGCGTGATGAACACCGACCATGACCCCGATGCCGGCGACGTGAAGTCGCAGTCGCCGTAGTTGCTGGAACCGTCGGCCTTGCAATCGAAATCTGTCTGGCTCGCCCCCAGCCCCTGCTTCACGTAGAAGTTCGCGTCGAACGCGCCGTTGTCCTCGGCGTTGAGCGCGAAGCGCAGCTCGTCGACACTGGTCCCGACCTTCACGGTGAAGCTGTCGGCGGTATCCGCCGCGCTCAGCGTCCCGCTGTGGCCGACGACGTCGACCTGCCCGATGCCCACCTCCGGCAGCGTGCTCGCGCACACCGCGCCGCCGCTCACCGCGCCCTGGATGAAGCTGGCGTAGGTGTAGACGTTGGCGTCGTAGCTGTTGTCGGACGGGAGACACTGCGTGCTGGTGCCACCCGAGGTGACGCCCGCGACCACGGTGCCGGCGCCCAGATCGAGGAACAGCGGCCCGCCCGAGTCGCCATTGCACGTGTTCGAGTCCTCCGACGGCGGTCCGATGGGGCTGGTGAAGTTCCAGCACACCAGCTCCGTGTTGCCGGCGCCGGCCGGCACGCTACTGCCGCACGAGGCCGTCTCGATCGCCCCGGAACGCTTGATGCCGTAGTCACCGGCACCGCCAGCGGTCTGGCCGAAGCCGGCGATCATGCCCGCCTGGCCGAAGCCCGCGTCGGCCGGGTTGGCGAGGAGGTTGATGGCCGTGGGCTCGATGCCCGTCACCGGCTGGGAGAGCCGGACGATGGCGACGTCGGCAATCGGGAACGTCGCCGGGTTGTAGCCCGGGTGCATCGCGATGCTGGCGGCGGACACGATGCCGGCGTGCTGGAGGTAGACCGCGTAGTGCGTGGCGTCGGCGTCATCCTCGACGCAGTGGGCTGCGGTGAGAAACGTGTCGCAGCCGATCAGCGTTCCACTGCACCAGCTACCCGCGTTGTTCGGCCCGATCGGGCTGCCGCCGGAATAGAGAAGCGCGCCGGTGGTCGGGAAGTCATGCGTCGGCGAGCCGTTGACGATGCGCGGCGACTGGGCGGCGGCCGACGCCGACCACACGAGCGTCAACGCGGCGACGAGCGCCAGCATGAAAGTAGTGCTTCGACCCCCTCCCCCGCACAGCCCCTCTGTCCCGATGTAGCGGCTGGGTAGCATCCGCGAATCTCCTTTTTCTGGGTGTGGTCCGCGCATCGTCTGCGGGCGCGGACGGCAGCGGAACGCGGTTCATAACACGAATCGCCCACCGAGACGTTACCCTACGTTGCCATCTGGAATATTGTCTAGACCCCCAGATGGGTATCCGTGACGCAACCGTACGACTTCGGTCGTAGCGCCATCCCGGGCTGTGCAAAATCGTTACGACGACAGTCTCCGCACCCCGAAAAATTGAGACCTTCCCCTTCTCCGTGCCACCGCAGAACGGACAGGAAGCGCCTCGTCCCCTCTCGCGAACCAGAGCGGCCATTGCGGAGCGGACCGCCTCTCGAGGTGCGACTCACCCGTGTTGCCGGAGCGCAGGCCGTGTGGAAGTGATCCGGTGCCGGCAACGTGCCGGCCCGAGCACGGCAAGGAACGACATGGCGACACGAAAGGATACACCGGAGCAGGCCGAGTTTCGCGACTACTGTCGTCGGTGGCTCGACGAGAATCGCCCCGACGCGCCCGCGTTCCGTCTGCCGGAGTACGCCATCGAGGTGATGACCGACGCCCAGCGCGAGTACCTGTGCGCGTGGCAGAAGAGCTGCTACGAGGCCGGTCTGGTGGCCTGCGACTATCCAGTCGAATACGGCGGCGGCGGCCACGAAGGCTTCCAGCGCATCGCCAGTCAGGAGATGTCGCGCGCCAGGATTCCTTACATGATCAACGTCATCGGCCTGGGCATGGCGGCGCCCACCATCCTGCATCACGGCACCGACGAGCAGAAGAGGCGCTACCTGCCGCCGCTGTTCGCGGCCGACGAGATCTGGTGTCAGGGCTTCTCCGAGCCGAACGCCGGCAGCGACCTGGCCAGCGTGCAGACGTCGGCCCTGCGCGACGGCGACGACTGGGTGATCAACGGCCACAAGGTGTGGACGAGTCTGGCCCACTTCGCGAGCTGGATGATCATCCTCTGTCGCACCAGCAGCGACGACAAGTACAAGGGCCTCACGTACTTCATCGCGCCCATCGGCGACACCGAGGGCGTGGACGTGCGCCCGCTGATCAAGATGACCGGCGAGAAAGGCTTCAACGAGGTGCTGTTCGAAGACGTCGTCGTGCCGGACACCCTGCGCGTCGACGACGTCGGCAAGGGCTGGGAGGTGGCCATGACCACGCTGCTCCACGAGCGCGGCGCCGCCGAGTCCGCCGGTGGTGGTGGCGGCTTCTCGCTCGAGGACCGGGTCGAGGGCCTCATCGCGCTGGCGAAGCGGATGAAGCGCGGGGGCAAACCGGTGTGGGACGACCCGGTGATGCGCGACCGCATCATGCAGATCGTGGTCCGCGCCGAGGGCTTCCGGCAGACGTTCCGGCGCGCGCGCGTCGAGGCGCTCACCGACCATCCCATGCGCATCCCGCTGCAGAGCAAGCTGCTGACCAGCGAGCTCGTGCAAGACCTGGCGGCGCTGGCGCTCGAGGTGGAGGGCGCGCACGCGTCGCTGTACCTCGCCGACGCCAACGCACCCGACGGTGCCGACTGGCCGCTGTCGTACCTCAACTCCTACGGCATCACGATCGCCGCCGGCACCAGCGAGGTGCAGCGCAACATCCTGGGCGAACGCATCCTGGGAATGGCGAAGTCGAAGTAATGGGCCAGCCGCGGAATTTCGGATTCGACGAAGAAGAACAGATGGTGCGCGACTCTGCGCGCCGTCTCCTGTCCGACCAGGCCGGCATCGAGACGCTGCGTGCGTTGGTGGCCAAGGACCACGTCGAGGCCTACGAAGGCGAGACGCCGCCGCTGGCCTGGGACGAGAAGCTGTGGCGCCAGGTGGTGGAGCTCGGCTGGACCGCGCTCGCGGTTCCCGCCGACGCCGGTGGGGCGGGCATGAGCACGACGGCCGTGGCGGCGCTGGCCGAGGAAGTGGGTCGTGTGGCCCTGCCCTCGCCGCTGATCGCCACCCTGCTCGCCACTTGCGTGCTGCGCGAGGCGGGCAACACCGACGATACGGCCGCTGCGTGGCTGAAGCGCATCGTGGCCGGCGAGCCGGCGAGCCTGGCCATCACCAACGCCGACGGCTCGTGGGAGCCGGGCGACAGCGACGTGCGCGCCCGCAGTGAACGGGGCGGCACGGTACTCGACGGCACGGCGGCATTCGTCCAGGACGCGCGCAAGGCATCGTTCTTCGTGGTGTCGGCGCGCAGCTCGGAGGGTCTCGGCCTGTACTGCGTCGAAGCCGACGCCCCGGGAGTGACCGTTCACGCCGATCACATCCTCGACCTCACCCGCGATCAGGCACGCGTAGACCTCGCCGACGTCGAGCTCCAGGCCGACGCCCTGGTGGCCACGCCCGACCGGGGCGAGGACGTGCTGGCGACGGCTACGGCGGCGATGCTCACGATCATCGCCGCCGACATCTGCGGCGCCGCCGAGTGGCAGATGCAGACCACGGCCGAGTACGCGCGGGTGCGCAAGCAGTTCGACCACACGCTGGGCTTCTTCCAGGCCGTCAAGCATCCGATCGTGAACATGATGGTGGACATCGACCGCGCGCGGTCGCTGGTCTACAACGCGGCCTGCGCCATCGACTCGGAGCCGGAGAAGGCCGAGCGTTCGGCGCGCATCGCGAAGTCGGCCGCGTCCGATGCGGCCGCCTTCTGCTCCGGTCGCTCGGTACAGCTGCACGGCGGCATCGGCTTCACCTGGGAGTGCGACGTGCACATCTACTTCAAGCGCCAGAAGCACAACCAGCTCTACCTCGGAGACGGCGTGTACCAGCGCGCCAAGCTCGCCGACCTGATCGAAAACTAGTCACAGGCCGCGACCAGAAGCGTTCGCCGCCGCACCCCTCCCTCGCTATCGTGCCGGGATGCCCAAGACCCGGAAGCCACCACGAGGAAAGTCCATGGCCGCGCTCGCCGACCGCTACGACCTGTATCTCAGGTCGGTGCAGTCGCCCGAGAACGAGGTCTACTTCTTCAACCGCGCCTACAAGGCGGCCTACGGCGGCAAGCCCAGCCTGCTGCGCGAGGATTTCTGCGGCACCGCCGCGGTGTGCTACGAGTGGGTCAAGGGCAAGCCCGACCGCCGCGCCATCGGCGTCGACCTCGATCCCGAGCCGCTGGCCTGGGGCACCGAGCACGTCGCCACCGAGCTGTCCGAGAAGGCACGCGATCGCGTGACGTTGCTGCAGGCCGACGCACGGGCCGTTTCCGGGCCCAAGGCCGACGTGGTGGCCGCCCAGAACTTCTCGTTCTACTACTTCCACACGCGCGACGACCTGCGCCGCTACTTCCGGGCGGCCTACCGCAATCTGGCCAAGAAGGGCGTGCTCGTGCTCGACGTGCTCGGCGGCCCCGAGTGCATGGAAGAGGGACACGAGGAGACCAAGAGCTACCGCGGCTTCAAGTACATCTGGGAGCAGAAGCGCTTCGACCCGATCACCCACGAGTGCGAGTTCGTGATCCACTTCCACTTCCCCGACGGCAGCAAGCTGCACCGCGCATTCGTGTACGACTGGCGGCTGTGGACCATTCCCGAGATCCGCGAGCTGCTGGCCGAGGCGGGCTTCAAGCGCAGTGACGTGTACTGGGAAGGCACCGACGCGAAGACGGGCCAGGGCAACGACGTGTATCGACGTCGCGAGCATGCCGAGAGCGACCAGGCGTTCGTCGCCTACATCGCCGCCATCAAGTAGCCGCGCCGGGCCCGCCACTGTGGCGCATTCCCTTTCGTGCTGATAAGGGAAGCGGTCAGGGCCATGCCGCGCGACCTCCTACAGCAGGGTAACGCCGAGTACATCGAGAGCATGTACGAGCGCTACCGGCTCGACCCGACCTCGGTCGGCGAGGACTGGCGCGCGATGTTCGCCGAGCTGGAGGCGCGTGGCGACGCGCCCGCCGCACCCTCGGTGCCGGAACCGGCGGTGCCGCGCCGCGACGGGCCGTCGGAGCAGGCAGCACAGGCGCCCGAGGCCGAGCCGACGATCGGCGTCTTCGACCTCATCCACTCCTACCGCGAGCTCGGCCACCTCGTCGCCAACCTCGACCCGCTCGGCGAGAACCAGACCAGCCACCCGCTGCTCGCCCTGTCCGAGTTCGGATTCACCGACGGCGACCTCGACCGCACCGTGGCCTGCCCCACGTTCGGCGCCTGCGAGCAGTCCTCGCTGCGCGACCTCATCGTGCTGCTGCGGGCCACCTACTGCGGCACGCTCGGCGTGGAGTACATGCACATCTCGGCCAAGGACCAGCGCGAGTGGTTGCAGGCCATGATCGAGCCGAGCCTGAACATCCCCGAGCTGAGCGACGAAGACCGTCGGTACCTGCTGAAGGAGGTCATGACGGCGAGCTCGTTCGAGCAGTTCCTTCACACCAAGTTCCTCGGCAAGAAGCGCTTCTCGCTCGAGGGCGGCGAGTCGCTCATTCCGCTCCTCAACACGCTCATCGAGGAGGCCGGCAACCGCGGCGTCGAGGAGATCGTGATGGGCATGCCGCATCGCGGCCGGCTCAACGTGATGGCCACCGTGCTCGGCAAACCCTACGACCAGATCTTCGCCGAGTTCGAGGGCAGCTTCCTGCCGCAGAACGTCCAGGGCGACGGCGACGTGAAGTACCACCTGGGCTACGCACGCGACCACGTGACCCGCACCGGCAAGAAGCTGCACGTGTCGCTGATGTCGAACCCGAGCCACCTCGAGGCCATCGACCCGGTGGTCGAGGGCATCGTACACGCCAAGCAGCAGTATCTGCGCGACGACGAGCGGCGCCGCGTCATGCCGCTGCTGCTGCACGGCGACGCGGCGTTCACCGGGCAGGGCATCGTGATGGAGACGATGTCGCTGTCCGAGCTACGCGCCTACCACAACGGCGGCACCGTCCACATCATCATCAACAACCAGATCGGCTTCACTACCTCGCCGAAGGAAGAGCGCTTCACGCGCTACCCGAGCGATCTGGCGAAGGTGTTCAACGCGCCGGTCTTCCACGTGAACGCCGACGACCCCGAGGCCGCGGTGCAGGCGGCGCGCCTGGCGGCGGGCTTCCGCTACGAGTTCAAGGAAGACGTGATCATCGACCTGGTGTGCTACCGCCGCCACGGCCACAACGAGCTCGACGACCCCACGTTCACGCAGCCGGCCATGTACCGCAAGATCAAGGGCAAGCGGCCCGCACACGAGCTGTACCGCGACCGCCTCGAGCAACACGAGATCGTCACGCCGGCCGAGGCGCAGGAGGTGTGGGACGGGGTCCGCCAGCACTTCGACGAGGCGCTCGACTACGCGCGCGACGTGATGCCGCGCCAGAAGATCTTCGCGTTCGGCGGCGCCTGGGAAGGCATGCACTGGGCCGGCAAGGACTGGGCGGCGCACACCAGCGTGTCGGCACGGCGCCTGCGGCGCGTGGTCGATGCCGTGCACAAGCTGCCGCCGACGTTCACGCCGCACGCCAAGATCAAGAAGCTGCTGGACGGCCGTGCGGCGATGCTCGACGGCGACGGCGCGATCGACTGGGCATGCGCCGAGATGCTGGCGTTCGGCACCTTGCTGCTCGAGGGAACGAACGTGCGCCTGAGCGGCCAGGACAGCGAGCGCGGCACGTTCAGCCAGCGCCACGCCGTGCTCCACGACATCGAGACCGACGACCGCATCGTGCCGCTCAACAAGATCGCTCCGCGCCAGGCACGCTTCACGGTGATCAACTCGATGCTCTCCGAGGAAGGCGTGCTCGGCTTCGAATACGGCTTCAGCTCGGCCGACCCGCGCAACCTGGTGCTGTGGGAGGCCCAGTACGGCGACTTCGCGAACGCCGCGCAGGTGATCATCGACCAGTTCATCGCCTCGGCCGAATCGAAGTGGCAGCGCCAGAACGGCCTCGTGATGCTGCTGCCGCACGGCTACGAGGGCCAGGGCCCCGAGCACTCCAGCGCCCGCCTCGAGCGATTCCTGCAGCTGTGCGCCGAGAACAACATGCAGGTCTGCTACCCGACCACGCCGGCGCAGTACTTCCACGTGCTCAGGCGCCAGCAGCACCGCCGGTTCCGCAAGCCGCTCATCCTCATGACGCCGAAGAGCATGCTGCGCCACAAGCTCGTGGTCTCCACGCTCGAGCACTTCACCGACGCTGGCTTCCAGTGCGTGATCGACGAGACCGAGCAGGTCGACCCCGCGAGCACCGGACGCGTGGTGCTGTGCAGCGGCAAGGTCTACTACGACCTGCTCATCGGACGCAGCGAGCGCGTGGTCGACAGCGTGGCCATCGTGCGCGTCGAGCAGCTCTACCCGTTCCCGGCCGACGAGATTCGCGCGTTGCTCGCCCGCTACCCTGCCGCCGCCGAGATCTGCTGGGCCCAGGAAGAGTCGCGCAACTGCGGTGCGTGGCAGTTCGTCGAGCCGCGCCTGCGCGAGATCGTCGGCCCCGGGCGCACCGTGGAGTACGTCGGCCGGGCGGCGGCGTCCAGCCCCGCCACCGGCTCGTACAGCATCCACCGCCAGGAGCTCGACAGGATCCTCAACCAGGCGCTGCGCAAGCCACAGGCGAGCACGGAGAAGAAAGCCCATGCCAGTTGAAGTACGAATCCCCGAGCTCGGTGAGTCGATCTCCGAAGCGGTCATCGTGCAGTGGCTGAAGGCCGACGGAGACGTGGTAGCGATCGACGACCCGATCGCCGAGCTGGAAACCGACAAGGCCAACGCCGAGCTGCCGGCACCGGTGGCCGGACGGCTCGAGATCGTGCGCGCCGCCGGTGAGACCGTGCAGGTGGGCGACGTCATCGCGCGCATCGACGAGAGTCACGCTCGCGCGGGCCAGGAGCGCCGCTCGAGCACCGCCGTCGCGGGCGGCGAGGCCGGCGCGGCGCCGCAAGCGCCGACCCGCATGCCCACGGTCACCGAGCTCGCGCCGACGCGCACGCCGGTCGGTGCGGCAGGCCCGCCCGATCGCGAGACGCCCGCAGAGCCGCTACTGAGCCCCGCCGCACGCCGCCTGATCGAGGAGCACGAGCTCGACCCGCTGCAGATCATCGGCAGCGGACGCGGCGGACGCGTGATGAAGGACGACGTGCTCTCGCACGTGGAGGGTCCCGGCGAGGAGCCCGGCAAGGGGCACCTCACCCTGGTCCAGGGCAGCCAGCACGATCCGGCAACGCCGCCCACGCCCGAGAAGTCGGCCACCACCTCGGCACCCGCGCCGCGCGACGGCGCCCGCCCCTCGCGCGAGGCCGGCGGTGAAGAAGGCGCCGAGGAGCGCGTGGCGATGTCGCCGCTTCGCCGCCGCATCGCGGCGCGGCTGGTCGACGCGCAGCACACCGCGGCGATCCTCACGACGTTCAACGAGATCGACATGAGCAGCGCGATCGACCTGCGCAAGCGCTACAAGGAATCGTTCGAGCGTACCCACGGTGTTTCGCTCGGCTTCATGTCGCTGTTCGCGCGCGCCTGCGTGCTCGCGCTGCACGAGATTCCCGGCGTCAACGCACGCATCGACGGCGACGAGATCGTCTACAACCGCCGCGTTCACCTCGGCATCGCCGCCTCCACCGAACGCGGCCTCGTGGTGCCGGTGGTACACGACGCCGACCGCGCCAGCCTCGCCGAGCTCGAGCGCGAGATCGACCGTTTGGCCGGGCGCGCACGCGACGGCAAGCTCGGCATCGAGGAGCTGTCGGGCGGCACGTTCACGATCTCCAACGGCGGCGTGTTCGGCTCGCTCATGTCCACGCCCATCCTCAATCCGCCGCAGAGCGGCATCCTCGGCATGCACAAGATCGAGAAGCGCCCGGTGGTGGTCGACGACGAGATCGTCATCCGGCCGATGATGTACGTGGCGCTGTCCTACGATCACCGGCTGATCGACGGGCGTGAGGCGGTGACGTTCCTGGTGCGCGTGAAGGAGCGCATCGAGGACCCCGAGCGCATGCTGCTGGAGGTCTGAGCTCTGGCCACCGAGACAACCTACGACCTGGTCGTCATCGGCGCCGGCCCCGGCGGCTACGTGGCGGCGATCCGCGCCGCGCAGCTCGGCATGAAGGTGGCATGCGTCGACAAGGACGCGAGCCCCGGCGGCACCTGCCTCAACGTGGGCTGCATTCCCAGCAAGGCGCTGCTCGAGTCGAGCGAGCGATACGCGGCCGCGAAGCACGAGCTCTCGCGCCACGGCGTCAACGTGGGCGAGGTCGAGCTCGATCTGGCCGCCATGATGAAGCGCAAGGATGCGGTGGTGGGCGCGCTCGTGAAGGGCGTTGCCTCGCTGCTGGAGAAGAACGGAGTGGACCACTTCACGGGCACCGCCCGCCTTGCCGGCGCCGGCAAGGTGCAGGTGGACGGCACGACCACGCTCGCCTGTGCGCGAACCTTGATCGCCACCGGCAGCCGGCCCGTCGAGCTGCCGGCGCTACCGCTGGACGGCGAGCGCATCATCTCGTCGACCGAGGCGCTGCGCCTCACCGAGGTGCCGGCGCGCATGCTCGTCGTGGGCGCCGGCGCGATCGGGCTGGAGATGGGCTCGGTGTGGTCGCGGCTCGGCAGCCGCGTGACCGTCGTCGAGCTCCTCGACCAGATCGTGCCCGGCAGCGACCGCGAGATCGCCGGCGTGCTGCAGAAAGTGCTCGCGCGCCAGGGCCTCGCGTTCTCGCTCGAGACCACGGCACGGGCCGCCGAGGTCTCGCCGACGGGCGTGAACGTCACGCTCGAGGGCGCCGACGAACAGCGCGTGGAGCAGTACGACGTGGTGCTGGTCGCGGTCGGCCGTAGACCGTACAGCGAGGCGCTAGGGCTCGAGGAAGCCGGCGTCGCGCTCGACGAGCGCGGCAGGATCCGGGTGGACGAGGACTACCGCACCAGCGCCGACGGCGTGTTCGCGATCGGCGATGTCATCGCCGGGCCCATGCTGGCGCACAAGGCCGAGGAAGAAGGCGTGGCCGCGGTCGAGAAGATGGCCGGCGTCGCCGGCCACGTGAACTACGCCACCATCCCGAGCGTGGTGTACACCTGGCCCGAGCTGGCCTGGGTGGGCGTGTCGGAGGAGCAGGCCCGCCACAAGGGCGGCGCCACCGCCGTGCGCGTGGGCTCGTTCCCGTTTCGCGCCAGCGGGCGGGCGCGCTGCTCGGGCAACACCGACGGCATGGTCAAGATCGTCGCTGCCGCCGACAGCGACCGCGTGCAGGGCATCCACATCGTCGGCCCGAACGCTTCGGAGCTGATCGCCGAGGCGGCGGTGGCCATGGAGTTCTGCTCGAGCGCCGAGGACATCGCACGCTCGGTACACGCTCACCCGACCCTGGCCGAGGCCATCAAGGAAGCGGCGCTGGCCGTCGACGGCCGCGCCATCCACATCTGAGCGTCCAGGCTGCGGTCAGGGGCCGCGCCCCTTGAAGTTTTCCTCGTCCTGCCGCGTGACGCCCGATGCCGGCAGCTCGGTCTGGAAGCAGGCCGTCGAGCCGGCATCGATCAGCAGCTGGATCGTCACCGGCGGCACCAGCACGCCCGGCGCCGTGGCCGGCGCCAGCAGCAGCTCGCCGCGCCCCTTGAGGACCAGCTTGGCCTTGCCCTGCGCCCCCGCCTTGAGCTTGGCGGCCGTCACGCCGGCGGGCGCTCCCGACCGGTTTCGGTAGCTGTAGCCGCGCGGCGCGGCGGGCGGGCCGAGCGCCTTCCAGCACGGCGGCGTCGAGCAGGTCGGTGCCGCCGCCATGATGGCAATCGTGGAATCGAGAAGCGGCCCCGGCGCTCCCGAGGCGTCGTAGATGCACAGCGAGTAGTTCGGCGTGCCGGCCACCGGCTCGCCGAACTCGACGGCGTCGGTCAGCGCCCCGCGGCCCCACTTCCACTTGAGCCGATCGCCACGATCGTCGTCGAGGTCGGCCCTGATCTGGAGAAACGACTTGCGGGTACCGGTGGACGGGTCGGCCAAGGTGCACGCGGCCGCCGGCTCGGGCTGCGGCCCGCACAGCGACGGCGGCGGCACGGTGGTGGTGGTCGAGCTACTCGGCACCGTCACGGTCGTCGTCGTGGTCGCGCTCGAGGAGACGATCACGCTCCAGTTGCGCGCGTGGAGCAACGTCGGTCGAACACCAGGGTGGATGATCGTGGAGGTGTCCACCACGTCGACCTCGAGCGCGTACGCGCCGTCGGGCTCGTCGAACGGATACGACACGACGTCGCCGTTCTGTGCCGACGAGCTGCTCACGAGCGTCTCGTCGAGGTACCACTTCACGTCGAGCAGGGTTCCGTCGGACGGGCCGAGAACCGTGGCGCTGAACGTGCGCGCACCGGGAATCACCACCAGCCCCGGCGCCGGGCTCTCCGAGCCCGGCTCGATGGCGTCGATGCCGCCGGCGGGATCGCCCCAACCGCCCTGGTAGAGCCGCAACGCGTAGGCTTCGCTCGCCACGTCGCAGAACGGCCGATCGAGCGACCGCATCATGCAGTCGAAGCCTTGCCGGTAAATGCCGCTGGAGAGATAGCGCGCGCCCTGCCACAGCCCGGCGTCGGTGGAGGTGGGCGGCGCACCGCTAGACGGAACCATCATGCCGCCGTCGATCCAGCGCTCCCACTTGATCGCCGCGCGCGTCGTCTCGTCGGTCACGTTCGACTCGCACGCCGCACCACCACCGCCGACGTCGCTGCACGGCGGGAAGCCGGGAAACGGCGTCGTGTACTCGTCGGCCAGGTCGGTGAAGCTGTGACCGTACTCGTGCTGGGCCACGTCCACCGCCAGCGGGTGCGTCGAGATCGTGGCAACCGAGCCGCCGCTACCGCCGTAAGTAGGGTCGTTCACGAGCACCAGGATCTCGTCCCAGTCCGGCGCCGCGGCCGCCGCCGCGAACACTTTGCCCACGTTCACGGTCACGAGACGCTGCACGTCGTAGGAGCAGAACGTCGCGTCGAACGCGGTGCTCACGACGTTGCTGCCCTCCCCCACGGCGCTGCTGTCGCCGCAGCACGACTGTACGCGTGCGTACTCGGTGCACGAGGCGTCGTAGGGAGGCTGGTCCGCTCCCGACTCGCTCGACGCGGTGAACAGCATCGAGACGTTCACGTAATTGCGGTACTCGTCGTACGGCGTGACGTCGAAGAACGCGCTCACCAGGTCGAGCACGTCGCCCTCGAACTCGGCCTGCTCTGCGGCCGTGTAGCCGTCGCCCATGATGAGCAGGTCGACACGGTTGGCCGGGTCGCCGTTGTCCCAGCCCGGCAGCGTCTCGACCATGAACGGCGCCGCCGGCGGACCGGCCAGCAGCGACGAGGCCGCACCGCCCACGAGCAAGTCGAGGTCGAGCGCCGTGCTTCGCGTGATGAGCTCGGACTCGAGCGACAGCGTCGCACCCTCCACTGCCGGCACGCGCACGACGAATGGCTTGCTCGCGGCCGCAACGATGTGGCCGTCGATATTGGAGCGCCCCGCCGCGCGCGCGTCGTCGGCGTCGTCGGCGAGGAACTCGCCACGCACCCAGCGCGGGACGTCGACGGTACCGCGATGAACGGCCCGTCCGGTGCCGTCGCGGAGCGTGACCGCCACCCGGCTGCGCTGCCGGCCCGACGACGTGAGCCGGCGCCCCTGCTCGGCCTGCGAGATCGATCGCAGCGGCGAACGCGCCTGCACGGTCTCGGCGTGAAGCTGGCGCACCGACCCGTTGTCGGCGAGCTCGAAGACGAGGTAGTGAACGGCGCCGGAGTCTTCGCCCGGCGCCGACGCCGGCGCGGCCAGCACGAGCGCCGCGGCGCACACGATCGTCACCAGTCGCAGGGGCGGCAGCAGTCGCATCGAGAGTCCGTTCGAGGCTTGCGCCGGGGTGCGCGAAGGAGGCGGCGAGCCGCGTGGCTGTGCCATCGCACGGCGACACGAGCCACCGCAAGCCCGCAGCGAGACTAGGGGCTGGAGCCGACCTTGGTCAAGGCCCGATCGGGTAAACCCGGCCCGGCCATGCGCGTTCGCCACGCGCCGCGCCGGAACGACGCCACCAGCCAGGCGGCACGCGCCGTGTGGTCGAAGATCAGAACGATCCACAGCCACACCAGGTCGGCCTCGAGCACGCGTGCGAACAGCAGGGCCAGCGGCACGCGAAATGCCCAGTTGCCCATGGTGGCGGCGAACAGCGGCGTCCAGGTATCGCCCGCGCCGCGGTGAACGCCGGCCAGCGTGAAGTGGAGCTGGAGCATCGGCTGGGCGATGGCCAGGCACAGCATGAACGGCATCAGCGCCCCGATGATGGCCGGGTCGTCGGAGAACACGCGCGCGATCGGCTCACGCGCGCCGCCGCCGACAACACCCAGCACGACCGCCACCACCACCGCCATGACGGCAGCACGCCGCCCGATTCGCACGGCCTCCTCCTCGTCGTTCGCCCCCAGCGACTGGCCCACCAGGGTGGCCACCGCCGCGGCAAAACCCGTGCCGGGAATCCACGAAAACGACAGTGCGCGCACACCCACGGTGTAGGCCGCAACGGCCGCCGTGCCGTAGCCGCCGAGAATGGCGAAGTAGCTGAGCAGCGCGAGGTTCAGGATCACACGCTCGGCCACACCGGGGGCTGCCACCCGCGTCACCTTGCCGAGCAGCTGCAGCGACGGTGCCAGGTCGGCCCTCGTGATCGCCACCGCATCGCCGGCGCGCCGGCGCGCGACCGCGCTCACGAGCAGCACCACACCGAGCACTTGCGACACCACGGTCGCGACGCCCGCGCCGACCAGCTCGAGGCGGGGAAACCCCAGGGCCCCGAAGATCAGCACGGCGTTGAGCGCGATCTTCGCACCGGCCACCGCGGCGGCGATGCGCATCGGCGTCACGGTGTCGCGATCGGCCCGCAGGCCGCTCTCGAGCATGAGCGACACCGCCAGCAGCACCGAAGCCGACAGCACCAGGCGCAGATACGGTATCGTCATCTCGACGACCAGCGGATCGGCGTTGAGCAGTCCGAGCACTGCACGCGGCGCGGCCAGGATCGCGCCGGCGGCGATCAGCGCCGTGGCCACGGCCACCATCAAAGAGGCGACCAGCGCCGCACGTGCGGCTCCGCGGTCACCGGCGCCGATCGAACGCGCCATCAGCGCCACGCAGGCGAAGCCGACGGCGAACAGCGCCGACTGCGTCATGAAGAAGAACTGCGTGGCATAGCCCACGGCCGCCACGGCGTCCGCCCCCAGGCGCCCGACCATGGCGATGTCGACCAGCGCCACCATGGTGACCAGCACCTGCGATAGCATCACCGGCCACGAAAGCCGCCAGATCTCGCCCGCCCCGGACAGACCCGTACGTGCGACGGCGACCTCGGCCACCGAGGCGGCATAAGCGGCGAGCGCGGCCGATGGAGTCTGCGGGTTGAGCTCGGCGTCGGTGATCACCTCGCCGGGGACGTCGGTCGGGTCGGGGTCGGGTCGTTCAGGAGGGGGCCGGCGACTCATGAACCGGCGAGCGTATCCGCGGGGAATTGCCCGGTCCAAGCGCTACCGAATCCGGCATGACACAGCTGGTGATGAGCTCCAGCGCCGGTTTCGCTACAATGAACGAACGCGGTGGATTCCTTGCCCTTTTCGGTGGGGTGGCGGTGCTGGAGATTCAGAACTACACGGTCGGGCTCGACCGGGCCGAAGCGTTCATTCGCGCCAAGTGCGAGCACTTCGAGACCGCCGGGCTTTCGGTGCACATCAAGCACACGCGCGCCAAGGGCCGCGACGTAAACGGCTACTACCGGCTCGACGATCGCCGCATGGTGATCGCCGTCAAGAAGCGCCTGCGCTATCCGCGCCAGGCGGCCTACGGCGTGGGCTCGCTATCGGTGAAGAAGCGCACCGGGCGTCGGCCGTTCAAGCTCGTATGGCACGAAGAGCGCTTCGACACGCCCGAGGACCTGCTGGTGTTCGTGGCCGGGCACGAGTTCTGGCACTTCCTGTGCCACTCGGGCCAGCGCAAGCGAGACCACGAGACCAAGGCCAACTGCCACGGCTTCCTGTGGCTACGCGAGTACAAGCAGTGGCCCGGCCCGGGCCACGAGGTGCCACCGGTGCCCGACCTGCCGCCGCGCCCCGACGATGACGAGCCGACGGGCCCGATCCGCGCGTGGGTCCAGCAGCTGCTGTTCTAGGAGTTGTACGAAACCTTTCCGGACGTGCGGCCTAGCGCCCGCCGCGCTGGCGATGTAGCGCGGGCTCGATCGCGAGCGCCATCCCGGCCTCGTCGAGACCGCCGCCGAGGAACTCGTTGATGCGGGCGACGCAGCGACCCGGCTCGCCGAGCACCTCGTCGTAGCTCAGATAGAGCACCGCGAATGCGTCCGACGAATCCAGGCGGCGCTGCACGTCGGCGAGGTGGCGCTCGAACAGCTCGGCCATCTTCGCGTCTGCGGTCCTGTCCGCGGGGCGGCCACGCCGGATGAGCATCTGGCGTTGCGACGCGAGCACCTCGTCGATGTCGCGGCGCATGAACACCACGCGGTAGCGCTCGTCTTGCGGCAGGTGGCGCAGCAGCGCCGAGATGATCTTCACGACCTTGCCGCGTGCCGCCGGCAGCCAGGCCTGATCGGTCTCGAGCGCCTTCACCGGCTCGTATTCGTAGTAGCCGCGGGGGTTGTCCTCGTCGGCCGCGCGCTGCTTGTCGGTCAAGACCGGCAGGCCGCCGGCCTCGAGCATCTTCATCATCATCGACGTGCCCGAACGGGGCAGTCCGGAAACGACAGTGATCACGTCGGCGGCGTCGGTCTCCATGCGCAACAAGGCCGCGTCGCGGCCGGCCTTGCCCTACACGCCGGATCAGGCCGTCGCGGCCAGGCTCGCCTCGTGGGCGGCGAGCTGCTCGAGCATGGCCTGGTAGGCGGCGAGATTGTCGAGCATGGCGCGCGCGCGTTCGAGCCGGGCCCTCGAGGCGGCCGTGATCGCCTGGGTGGCGTCGTGGATCGCCTGCGACAGCCGTGCGCGCAGCTCCTCGATCTCGTCGCGAAGCTCCTGACGCGTGGGAGCCTCGAACCGCCGGTCGCGGTCGAGCACCTTCGCCAGACGTACGCGGCTGCGTTCGATCTGTCGCTCCAGCGACGCACGCGTCAACCGTAGCCGCGCAAACTTGTCGCCGGCGTCGGGCACGTGCTCGATGGCGCTGCGCACGCGGCGCTTCCACTGTGTAACGCTTTCGATGCGCTTGAGATCGTAGGCAACGCCGATCTTCGACAGCGCCCAGATGAGCCACTTGCTCGGGTCCCAGGCCCACGGGCTCACGCCGTTTCGATAGTCGGAGGGGAAGCTATGGTGATAGTTGTGGAACCCCTCACCGAACGTAAAGAACGACAGGAACCAGTTGTCGGCCGCCGAGATATCCGGGTCGTAGGGCCGGCGTCGGCCGACGTGCGCCCACGAGTTGATGAACCACGTGGTGTGATGGACGACCACCAGCCGCAGCACACCGGCCAGCAATAAGCCGCCGGTACCTGCAAGGAGATACGGAATGACGAAGCTCACGGTGACCGCCAGCGGCACGTAGTAGCGATCCTGCAGCATGATGAGCTTGTTCGACGTGAGGAACGCCGGCGGCGAAGCAGCCTGGTGATGCCGGAACAGCCAGCCGATGTGCGCGTGCCAGAATCCCTGCTTGATGTTGTACGGATCGCGCCGGGTGTCGGTGTAGGAGTGGTGACGAACGTGGTCGGCCGCCCAGTCGAGCGCCGAGCCTTGCCACGCGGCGGCGCCGAACGCGAGGAACAGAGCCTCGAGCCACGGCTGACAGCGAAACGCACGGTGCGAGACCATGCGGTGATAGCCCACCGTGATCGACATGCCCGTCGCCACGTAATACGCGAGCGCCAGCGCGATCTGCGCGGCGGTCACTCCATAGAAGTATGCGTAGACGGGCCATGCCGCGGCGACCAGCGTCGTCGAAACGATGAACACTGTGGTCGGCCAGCTCAGCGGGGCCCGGGCCACGTCCTCTTTCCCCATCTCATGCACTCCCGGTCTCGGCTTGGTGTGGTGTGTTCCTCAAGACTAGCCGATGCGTCCTGGCACCGCCACCAGCGTGGCGGTGCGCGCACGCCCTTGCGTTGACGAGCGAGCCGGCAAACATTGGCAGACGGACTCGCCCGGCGGCACACAGAATAGGTGGTTATCCCCTGTTTGCCGCACTGGACAATGCCGCGGATTGATCTAGGCTGACGATCACTCCTGGAGGACACATGAACGCACGAACCATTGCTCCCGCCACCGCTTGCCGCGCCGCGCTAGTCGCCGGCACACTTGCCGTCACCTTGGCGCCGGGCCTGGCCGCGGCCGCCGAGCAGGTGGTCCCGGTCGGAACGGTCGTCGACAAATCGAACATCCATGAGTACGAGCAGTACATGAGCCCGGCCATGGTCTGGGTCGTGAAGCGGGGCGTCAAGATGCCCGTCACGAAGTACGAGTTCATCGCCCATCCCCCACCGCTGACCGAGGCCACCGAGAAGTACTCCGCCCAGGTCGAGCTCTCCGAGGATGGGACCCACAAGCTCAATCACGTGGCCGGTCTGCCCTTCCCCGTCGTCGACCCCAACGACAAGTGGGCAGCGGTGAAGCACATGTTCAACTTCGACGCGGCCATCGCCGTCGACGACCTCGACCTGCGCAACTTCGACTGCGACACCGGCGCCGTGGGCAAAGACGGCGATCCGCTGCGTGTGGAACGCCATTTCCTCATCGATCACATCCGACGGCTGTACTGGGTAGAGCGCAAGGAGGTCGAGCCGATCCCGACCAACACCGACAACCCCGACGAGATACGTTACAAGGAAGCGCTGTACCCGATTCGCGAGCCGTTCGATCTGAAGGGCACCGGATTCACGTTCAACCGCTACCTCGATCACACGCGCCAGGACGACTCATGGCTGTACCTGCCGCAGCTCAGACGCGTGCGCCGACTTTCATCCGCCCAGCGCTCCGACGCGCTGTTCGGCCAGGACACCGACCAGGACAGCTACGCGGGCTACGCCGGCAACGTGGCGTGGATGGACTGGAAGTTCCTGGGCGAGAAGACGCTGCTGGCCTCTTTTCACTCGAAGAACCTGCCGGTCAAGTGGGGCGAGGGCTCGGCCAACTTCATCCACGACGACGGCTGGGAGCCCCGTGACGTGTGGGTCGTGGAAGGCATATCGAAGCTCCCCCAGTACGCCTACAGCAAGCGCCTGATCTTCCTCGACAAGGAGACCTACCGCATTCCCTACACCGACATCTTCGATCAGGCCGGCGAGCTGTGGAAGATCTGGATCAACAACTACAAGCACGCGAAGAAGCCGATCCCCGAAGCAACACACGGGTTCGACTTCGTCGTGAGCTACAATCCCTCGATCACGATGGTGGACCTGCAGCTCGAGCACGCCACACACTGCTCGTTGCCGAGCGACACGTTCCCCGGTGAGCAGGGCTGGTACCTGAACGTCGGCGACGAGGAAGGCACCACGGCCGACTACTTCTCTCTGAGCAACATCATCGCGGCGGCTCGCTAGCGCGAACCTCGCGAGATCCTGCTGGCGAACGGCCCGCGGTCCTCACGGATCGCGGGCCGTTTTCGTTCGAGCTGCCCGAGCGGCGTTCGCCGGCATTCCGCGCGGAATGTGGGATGCCGGCCCGCCGCGCGACTCGCGCCCGCCGTTATACCGCCGCCTGCATCGCCGTACACACCGCATCAACGACCGCGTCGTGACCGAGGCCCCGGCAATCCACGGTGACGTCGGCCCAGCGCCGGTACAGCGGCTCGCGCTCCGCCAGTAGCGCGGCGAGGTCCTGACCCGGGCGTCGTACCAGGCCGTGGGCGTCGAAGTCGGGGCGGCGCGAGCGGAGCTCCTCGAGCGGGAGCTCCAGGAACACGATCGTGCCGAGTGCGGCCAGATGCTTCATGGCAGGCTCGCTGTAGACGACGCTGCCGCCGGTGGCGACCACGGTAGCCTTGCATGCGAGCGCCAGCACATAGCGCTCCTCGGTCGCGCGGAACGCGTCGATGCCGTCGTCGGCTATGATGTCGCGCAGGCGGCGCCCCTCGCCTTGCTGGATGACGACGTCGGTGTCGACGAAGTCGCGCGAGGTGCGCTTGGCGAGCAGGACACCGACCGTGCTCTTACCCACGGCCGGCATGCCGATGAGGACCAGGTTCTCGATGACAGGCCCGCCGTCGATGCCTAGAACGAGAACTTCAGCTTGTCGCCCTCGATGTCGATCACCACCTGACCGCCCTTGGCGAGCTTGCCGAACAGGATCTCGTCACTGAGCGCGTGCGAGATCTCCGCCTCGATCAGGCGCCGGATGGGACGGGCGCCGTACTGTTCGTCGAAGCCCTTCTGCGCCAGGTAGCGCCTTGCCGCGGGCTCGAGAACCAGCGAGATGTTCTGGGCCTTCAGCCGTGCCTCGAGCTCGTTCACCATCTTCTCGACGATCTGCTCGGTGACCGACGTGGGCAGCGAGTTGAACTGCACTACCGACGTGAGCCGGTTGCGGAACTCGGGGCTGAACTGCTTGTCGACGGCCTTTGCGCTGCGGTCCTGGTACGTCGACTTCTGCTCGAAGCCGATCGGACGCCCCTGCGCCTCACGCGCACCGGTATTCGTCGTCATGATGAGGACGGCCTGACGGAAGTCGGTCTTGCGACCGTTGTTATCCGTGAGCGTCGCGTAGTCCATGATCTGCAGGAGGATGTTGAAGATGTCCTCGTGCGCCTTCTCGAGCTCGTCGAGCAGCACCACCGCGTGCGGGTTGCGGTGCACGGCCTCGGTAAGCTGTCCGCCCTGGTCGAAGCCCACGTAGCCCGGCGGCGAGCCGATGAGCCGCGACACGGCGTGCTTCTCCATGTACTCGCTCATGTCGAAACGGATGAACTCGATACCGAGAACGGTGGCGAGCTGACGCGCGAGCTCGGTCTTGCCGACACCGGTGGGACCGGCGAACAGGAACGAGCCGATGGGCTTGTCGGGCTCGCCGAGCCCGGCGCGCGACATCCGGATGGAGTGCACCACCTTCTCCACCGCGTCGTCCTGACCGTAAATCAGTAGCTTGAGGTCACGCTCGAGCGTGTGCAGACGCTTGCGGTCGTCGGTGTGCACCGTCTTGGTCGGGATCTTCGCGATGCGAGACACCATGCCCTCTACATCCTTGGGCGTGACGCGCGGCTGCTTCTCGGGGTCGGCGTCGGCGCGGCGCGGACGCAGCTTCACCTCGGCGCCGGCCTCGTCCATCACGTCGATAGCCTTGTCCGGCAGATAGCGGTCATTGATGTAGCGCGCCGACAGCTCGGCCGACGCCTTGATCGCGGCCGGTGTGTAGGCCACGCCGTGGAAGTCCTCGTAGCGCTTCTGCAGCCCCTTGAGGATCGAGATGCTCTGGTCCACGGTCGGCTCTTCGATGTCGACCTTCTGGAAACGACGCGAGAGCGCGTGGTCTTTCTCGAAGACGTTGCGGTATTCCTTGTACGTCGTGGTGCCGATGCACTTGATGTCGCCGCTGGCCAGCGCCGGCTTGAGCATGTTCGACGCGTCCATCGCGCCGCCCGACGCGGCGCCCGCACCGATGACGGTGTGGATCTCGTCGATGAACAGGATGCGGCTGTCGCGTTCGGAGACGATGGCCTGGATGACGGCGCTCATGCGCTCCTCGAAGTCGCCGCGGTACTTCGTGCCGGCGAGCAGCCCGCCCATGTCGAGGGCGTAGATGCTCACGTCCTTCAGGCACTCGGGCACGTCGCCGTGGTGAATTCGCAGCGCCAGGCCCTCGACGATGGCCGTCTTGCCCACGCCTGCATCGCCGACGTACACCGGGTTGTTCTTGCGGCGGCGCGCCAGGATGTGAACCGTGCGATCGACCTCGTTCTTGCGGCCGATGAGCGGATCGATGCGCCCGGCCGCCGCCTTCTCGTTCAGGTTCACGCAGAACTGCGCCAGCGGATCCTTCGGCTTGGCGCGCGATTCTTCCTCGTCCGTGTCGATGCCTTCCTCGAAGCCGAAGCCGAGGTCGTCGAGCTTCGAGATGCCGTGCGAGAGGTATCGCAGAACGTCGAGACGGCTGACGTGACGCTTCTGCAGGAAATAGACGGCGTTCGACTCGCTGTCACGGAAGATCGCGGCCAGCACGTTGCCACCGTCCATCTGCTGCTTGCCGGCCGACTGCACGTGCGAGGCAGCCAGCTGCAGGACGAACTGCATGCCGAGGGTGTACTGCGGCTCGGGCGGCTCACCGCTCTCGGTACCGACCTCGCTCGGATAGCAGGGCATGTTCTCGTCGAGGAAGCGGTCCACCTCCTCGCGCAGCTCGTCGACGTCGGCGCCGCAGTTGAGGAGAACGTCGGACGCCACCTGATCGTAGGTGAGCGCGTAGAGCAGATGCTCGGGCGAGACGAACTCGTGGCGGCTCGTCTTGGCCCGTTCATAGGCTCGCTTCAGGGTATTTTCGAGTTCGTCGGACAGTAACACAGCCGTCTACTCCGTTTCGATCGCTTCGAGCTGACACTTCAGCGGGTGATCGTGCTTCGCCGCCAGCGCCTCGACCTGCGAGGCCTTGCTGCGCGCCACGTCGTAGGTGAACACGCCGCAAAGCCCCTTTCCCTTGTTGTGAACATCGAGCATCAAGCGTGTGGCCTCGTCCTGCTCCTTGTGGAACACGACGCGCAGAACCCAGACCACGAATTCCATGGGTGTGTAGTCGTCGTTCAAAAGAAGGACGCCGTACATCTGCGGTTTCTTCGGTCTGACCCGATCTTCGGTGGCAATCTGCCCTTCGCCCGCTTCGTCCTGCCAGCGCTCGTCACCCATACACCAACATTTTCTAGCACAAAACGGCCAGTAATAAAGAGCAGTTACGGCGCGATGGAGGGGCACAGTCGCGATCGACCGTGCCGGTCTGTGGCTCCTAGATCTCTCCGCTGCGCACGTACTTGAGGGGAGAAAGCGAGTTGTAGTGGGCAATCGTCGCCTGGACCTGGCAGCGCTCCTCGTCCAGGAAACGCCGTATCGCCTCACGCCCACCCGGATGGGCCAGCCAGTGGCTGCTGTAGGTCGGGCGCGTCACGAAGCCGCGCAGGAACTTGTGCTCGCCCTGCGCGCCGGCCTCGAACAGCTCCACGCCGCGCTCGATCGCATACTCGATGAGCCGGTAATAGCAGCACTCGAAGTGCAGGCCGGGATAGTACCCACGGCACCCCCAGTACCGGCCGTACAGATTTTTCCCCTTGCGCAGGTTCAGCGTTCCCCCCACCCAGTCGCCGCCGCGCTCGCGCGCCATGACCAGCACCAGCCGCTGCCGGCAGGCCTGGCCGAGGAGCTCGAAGCTGGTGCGGTTGAGATAGGCGTCGCCCCACTTGCGCCCGGTGGTGTCCATGTAGAATCGCCACAGCGCGTCGAGGTGCTCGTCGCGGACGTCGTCCCCCTCGATCACCTCGATCTCGAGATCCTGGGCCTCGACGCCGCGTCGTTCCTTGCGAATGTCCTTGCGCTTGGCCGAGCGCATGTCGGCCAGGAAGTCGTCGAACGTGCCGTAGTCACGGTTGAGCCAGTGAAACTGGTATGTGAGCCGCGGAAGGAACTCTTCCCCCTCGAGCATGCGATGTTCCTGCTCGGTGGGAAACAGGACGTGCAGCCCCGAGACCTCCTGGTCGCGCGCTGTCTGGAGCAACGCCGCGACCAGGGCCGAGGCCACGGGCTCGTACGACTCGTCGGGGTGAACGAGAATGCGACTACCGGTGACGGGCGTGAACGGTACCGCCGCCGTGATCTTGGGGTAGTACGCGATCTGCGCGCGGTGATACGCGTCGGCCCACTGCCAGTCGAATATGTACTCTCCGTAGGAATCCCAGCGCAGGTAGAACGCGACCGCCCCGATCAGCCGCTTGCCGCGGTGGAGTGTGATGTAGCGTGGATCCCAGCCCGTCCCCTCGCCCACCGCACGCGAGACCTCGAGCATGTGCAGGAACTCGTACTCCATGAACGGATCGCCCGCGCCGACCAGCGCGTTCCATGCACGTGCATCGATCGCGTCGAGGCTCGAATGCATCTGAACGGAAGTATCACTGTGCAGGCGTGCAGTTCGCATCGAAGAAGCCGGCTCACAAACTTGAAGCGATGTTATTCCGATTCGTGATCGACACCGCACGTTCGATCTTTTGTCTCTGGACTATGCCCGTGCGGCGGCTGTACGTTCCCCGCGAGCTTGGTTGTTTCCTGTTGAAACATCGTCAATCAAGCCAGCCGGTCGGAGCGGGTCGCGTCACCGTAACGCCATCGCGCTGTTCGGGCTGCCGTGATGATCGAGACGGCGTCGCGCCCGCTCTGCCGGCCTCGCAACATCGAGGACGTCGCCGCGAGACGGTGAACGGTTCGACTTCAGTGTGATCGATGGCTGACGCTAGCGGAAGCGTCAATCGTAGCGGCGAGCCCGATCGTCACCGCGGCGCAGCGCCGGCCGACGAACGGCTGGCCGTCAAGCCGAAGGGGGCGAGGAAGGACCCGCGAGCCGGAACGGCTCGGGAACGACGCCGGTTTCCGCATACCGCTCGTGCATGCGGATCAACGTGAAGCACATCCCCATGATGATGTAGAACAGGATGTGGTGCCACATGTCGGCGAAGAACGAGAAGATCAGGAAGCCGATCAACGCCGTGCGCATTCCGGTGACGAGCCACCCCAGACCGACCGGCCCGTAGCGGGCTTCGTACTCCCACTCCAGGCCGCGTATCTTGCGGAACGTCCATATGAACACCGCGGCATACAGCGAGAACGTGACCAGCCCGCCCTCGGCGAGAGCCCACAGATAGGAGTTGTGAGGCGGTCCGACCGTGCCCATCGGGTCGGTCGCGGCGCGTTCGGTGTTGAAGTTGCCGATCCCCACGCCGAACACCGGGTGGTAGCGCCAGATACGCAGGGCGGATTGCGCCGTCTGGAGGCGGCCCTCAGCCGAGCCGCTCGCCTCGACACCCTCGTCGAGCACTCCGGTGTTGACGTCGAATCGGGTCAGCCGACTGGCCACATCGGATGGAAACAGCACGTCGATCACACTCGTGTTGTAACCGAACTGCATGATGAGGAAGCCCGTGATGAGCGCCAGCCCCACGATCTTGCGGTAGTTGAACCGACCTTCCATCATCACGATGCCGCCGAAGAACAGAAGATTCAGCAGCCCGCTACGAGAGCCGGTGAGCGGAATCATGATGAACGCGATGAACACGGCCACGAACCACAGCGGATACAGCAGCGGTTGCTTGATGGCCCTTCGCGCGTACCACAGCAACGTGAGCCCGAACAGCGCGAAGTAGGCCAGCTTGTTCGGGTTGCGGCCTGCATACACGGCCGCTCCTTGTTCTCCCAGTACGCGTAGCCGTCCTGCCCCCCAGCCGAAGGGTCCTGCCTCACTACTCACGCTGAGATACGTGAGCAGCAAGCAGGAGATGATGATGCCGACGACCCACTTCAGGTCGCGCGGCGAGCGGATGAAGAACACGAAGAACGTGAGAAACACGAAACGCGTAAGGAACTTGGTGCCCGGATTACGAGTCGCGATGAGCGCCGGCCCCTGCGCGCGACGACTGGTCTCGAGTTTCTGCTGGTCGCGAACGTTCACGTACTCGGTCGACGGCGTGTAGAACACGCCCGACGTCACCATCACCGCGACCACGGCGGCGAGCAACGCGACCGGACGGTACCGCACGAGCCACGTGTTGCCTTCGCGCAACATGCCGTAGAGCATCAGCGGCAAGAGGATCAGCCCCATGACGTTGTTGACCGTCAGGTTTCCGGCGCCGCGCAGGAACGAGGGGTACGTGAACAGGAACGTCGTGAGGTAGATGAGAATCCCGATGGCGGGTCGACGCATCACGACCACGCCGGCGCCCATGGCCAGGATGGCGGTCACGATCGCCGCCCCACCGGCGGCGGTGGAGAGCAGCAGCGCGGCCAGGAACACCAGCGCGCCGCCGATGACGGTCCACAGCCGGGCCGGACGGCCGCCGCCGCCGCCGCCGCCGCCGGGCTGCTGCCCGAGCGTCCTGGATTCTACGGGAACCCCCACGAGTTCGATTCTAGACCCTCAATCGGGTCGGTATCAACGTGTCTGAGCGGCTCTTTCTCGCGCGGCGGCGCCCACCGGCGGCCAGACGACCCGCTGCTCCTTGGGACAGGCCAGGGAAATCTGTCTCAGCATATCAAATGCGTGGTAGATCTCCGGGTAGAGCACGGGCTTGCCGCTGGTCATCATTGCCGCCGCAACCTGACGCTCCGGATCGGCCCAGCCGAGGATATTCGTGAAGCCGACGTGTCCGTAGGCCCGCTCGGTATCGACACCGTACATGCTGAACCACTTGCCACCCAGCATGAAGCCCATGCCGTAGCGAAGCGGCAGCCCCAGGGTGAGGTCGAACTCGAGGTAGCTCTGCTCCGAGGTGGCGCGCCGGATGGTACGCGGATCGAAGATCTGCGTGTCGCCGACCCGGCCGTCGTCGAGCAGGAGCTGGTAGAACTTGCTAAGCTCGTTGGCGGTCGCGCAGATATTGCCCGCCGGCACGATGCCTGTAAGAAACCGAGGATCGTTCGAGAGCTCGATGGCGCGGTGGTAGCCCAGGCCCAGAGCGCGCTCGAGCACCCCGGAGATCGGCGGCAGCACGGGCGGGCCGGTGAAGTAGTTGACGGCCACCTTGTCGACGTCGTGCTCGGCCACACCGTAGTTGAACCAGCGCAGGCCGAGCGGTCGGCGCAGCTCGCGATCGAGGACCGTGCGAATGTCCTCGCCGGTAACGCGGCGGACGATCTCGCCGAGGATGAACCCGCCGCTGATGGCGTGGTAGGCAAGGCGACGTCCCGGGCGCCAGACCAGCCGGGTATCGCACAGGACGTCGATCACCGCCTCCGGGCACGCCAGGTACTCGAGGTTCACGGCCTCCTTCGGAATATTGGGGATGCCCGCCCGATGCGTCAGGATGTGCCTGATCGTGATCCACTGCTTGCCGTGAATGCCAAACTCCGGAATGTACTCGCAGACCGGGTCGTCGAGGTGAACGAGGTGCTGCTCATCGAGGAGATGAACGATCATGGCCGTCACGGCCTTCGACGCGGAGTAGATGTTGAACGGCGTGTCGGTGGTGGCGCGAACCTTCTCGGCGTCACGCTCGTCGTCGGGCCCCGCTCCGCGGGCGTATCCGATGGCGCGGTCGAGAAGCACCTCGCCGCGACGGCGCACGCACAGCTGGACGGCCGGATGGATTCCGCTGCGGTACAGTCGCTCGACGGCACGCCACGCACGCTCCACGGCGTCGGAATCGGCGCCCACGTCGAGGGGCTCCACCTCCGGCTCGCCGTAGCTCGTGACCGATTCCACCGAGCGCGGAACGTGGGCGCGGGTGATCAAAGAAGGTAAAAAGGGCATGACAGCCCATCATTATAGCGCAAAGCAGTCGTGGATGCGCGGCCCTGGCCGAGACGGCCTCGAGGCGGTGCTCGTCGCCGCGGCGCTGTTCGCGCTGTACGCGATGGGCGCCAGCCCGACGATCTACGTCGGCGACTCGGGCGAGCTGGTCGCCGCCGTGCACACTCTCGGCATCCCTCACCCCAGCGGCTACCCGCTGTACGTGTTGCTCGGCAAGCTCTGGACCTTGCTCGTTCCGATCGGCTCGGTCGCCTACCGGATGAGCCTGTTCAGCGCTGCCTGCGCGGCGCTGGCCTGCGCGTGGCTGTACACGACGTGCCGCAGCGCCGGGCTGGGCCGACCCGCCGCGCTGCTCGCGGCCTCGCTGCTCGCGCTGGCGCCGAGCTTCTGGTCGCAGGCGAACGTGCAGAGAGTCTACGCGCTCAACGCCGTGTTCGTCGTCGCGGCGACAGCCGCCGCATGGCGATGGCACCGCGAGCGCCGCACCGGTGTGCTCGCCCTCGCGTTCTTCCTGTGCGGCCTCGGCGCCTGCAACCACACGTTCATGGGCATCCACGCGTTCGCGCTCGGCCTGTTCATGCTCGCCACCGAGCCGGAGCTGATCGTCGCGCCCGAGCGCGCGCTCGTGCGCGGCGCCGCGATCGGCGGCGCGTTCCTGGCCGGGCTGCTGCCGTATGCCTACCTGCCGATCCGCTCGCGCATGAACCCGCGGCTGGACTGGGGGAACCCGGAAAGCGTCGACGGCTTCTTCGACGTGCTGCTACGCGAGGACTTCTGGGAGCGGGCGTGGTTCGAGTCGCCGGCCGACCTTGTGACCGTCGCCGCGGATTACGTGCTCGGCATCGGACAGGAGCTGGCATGGGTGGGCGCGGCGCTGGCCGTGCTCGGCGTGTGGGCCGGACTGCGGCGCGGTCTGCCGGTGTTGCTGCCGCTGCTGGTCATGGCCGGCAACCTCGCGGCCATGGGACTGCACGGATCGCGCAGCGACATCTTCATCTGGCATCGCTACTACATCCCGTCGTACGCGATGGCCGCGCTGCTCGCCGGCATCGGGTGGCAGTGGATCGCCGACTCGCTTTCCGAGAAGCTGCGCGGCCCCGCACGCGCCGCGCAGTGGGCCGTGCTCGTCTTGCCGGCGGTGCTGTTGCTCGCACGCCACGGCGAGTTCGACCGCAGTCGCTACCGCCTCGCCGAGGACTTCGCCGACGCCGTCCTCGAGTCACTACCGCCGGGCGCCCACCTGATCGCCACCGACGACAACGTGCTGTTCGTGCTCATCTACCTCCACCTGGTCGAGGGCCGGCGTCCGGACATCAACCTCATCCTGCAGGGAGTCGGCAAGGCCGACCTGCCGCCGCTACGCTTCGACCCCGAGAACGACCCGCTGTTCTTCACGCACCACCCCAACTGGAACCTGCCCGATCTCGAGATCGTGCCGGTGGGGGTCGTCTACCGCGCCGCGCGCCGCGGCGGGCCGCCGCTGGCAGCCGAGCCGCCGCGACAGTGGCTCGACGGCGAGCGCGACGAGCGGGTGCCGCGCGACTACCTCACGCAGAACCTGATCGGGCACTTCCACTACACGCTCGGCTTCACCTTCGAGAACCGCGACTGGCCGCGCGCGCTCGAGGAGTTCGAGCGCGCCGCGCAGGCAGCGCCCGGCAACGACGTCCTGTTCTACAATCTCGGTCTGATCTTCGCCCGCAACGGCTGGTACGACGAAGCGGTCGCGGCGTTCGAGCGCTCCGACAAGATCAACCCGCGCCACCTCGCCAGCCTGTCGAAGCCGCGCGCGTCGGGCAAGATCGAAGAAGCGCTGGCCGAGCGCGAGCGTGTACGCGCGATCGAGGCCGGCTTCGACATCGCGGCCGGCCTGGCGCCGGGCACCCCCGAGCACCACCTGGCGCTCGCCGGGATGCTCGAGGCCGAGGGCGAGCACCTCGCGGCACGCGGACACCGGTTACGGACGCTCACGCCCGCACGACCGGCCTCCCCATGAACGTTCGTCCGGCGGCACGGGTCGCTGCGCTGATCTCGCTGCTGGTGGTCGTCGCCTACGGCGCCAGCCTGGGCAACGAGTTCGTGTTCGACGACTCGATCTTCATCGAGCGCGACGAGCGCGTGCAATCGCTGTCCGGCGCCAGGCGACTGTTCACGGAGCCGCTGTGGGGCTTCGACGACCCCGAGGGCCAGCGCAGCAACCACCAGTACTACCGGCCGCTACAGCAGCTACCGCTGGTGATCTCTAGTGTCGCATTCGAGCGCGAGCCGTGGCCCGCCCACGCGTTGAACCTGGCGCTGCACACGCTCAACGCGACCATGCTGTTCGCGCTGCTGATCCGCATCGGCGCCCGCCGCGACGTGGCGGCCGTGCTCGCAACCCTGTTCGCCGTTCACCCGGCCAACTCGGAGTCGGTGCTGTGGGTGGCCGACGCGGCGGGCCTGGGCATGACGGCCTGCACCCTGGCCGCGCTGCTCGTCCACTCGGGGCGGCTCGGCCGCTGGCGCTCGCCCGTGCTCATGGCGCCGCTGTCGCTGGCCGCGATGTGGTTCAAGGAGAACGGCATACTGCTCCCGCTGCTGCTGCTGGCCCACGACGCGACGCTCGGCCGGTCACGGCAGCACCGCACCGGCGACGGCCAGCGAGCGGCCGGCGACTACGCGGCGATCGCGCTGGCCACGGCCCTGTACCTGGTGCTGCGCGTGCGCGCGCTCGGTGGCCTGCTGCCGGGCGCGGATGCGATCGAGCTGGGGCCGGCCGAGCTGGCCATCAACGCCGTGGCCCTGTTGCCGCAGTACGTGAGCACGCTGCTGTGGCCGTTCGACCTCAACATGTACCACGACTTCGACGCCGTCACGCGGCCAGGCGACGCTCGATTCGTGGGCGGAGCAGTCGTGATCACCGCGGTCGCGGCGTCGATCGCCGTCACGTTTCGCCGCCGGCCACCCACGGCGTTCGGTCTGACCTGGGCGGCGATCACGGTCGCACCGTATCTGGTGGCGCGCTGGCCGCAGCTCAACGTGTTCGCCGAGCGCTACCTGTACCTGCCGATGATCGGCCTGGCGATCGCGGTGGCAGGCCTGACGCCGGCGGCCACGTCGCAGCGCCCGCGTGCGCTTCGGATGGCCATGGGCGCGGCGCTCTCGTTGCTGGTGCTCGGCCTCGTCGGCGTCGACCGGGCGCGCACGCGCGACTGGGCCGACGAGGTCACGATCTACACGACCACGCTCGAGCAGTCGCCACGCGCCGAGCTGGTGCGAAACAACCTGGCACTGCGCTACCTGGCCCTGGAGCAGCCGCTCGAGGGCATCCGCGTGCAGCGCGAGCTGCTGCGGATCGACCCAGATTTTCCGAGCGGCTGGCACAACATGGGACTGCTGCAGCTCGCGAGCGGGAACAACGCGGCAGCGCTCGCGGCGTTCGAGCAAGCGCGTACCCACGAGCCGCACAACCCGGCGACGCGGCTCAACCTGGGCTATACGTACGACTTGCAAGGCCGACGCGAGGACGCTGTTGCCAGCTACTTCCGCGCGGTGGCCATCGCCGCCGACGAGCACAAGGCCTGGTACAACCTGGCCGTCATAGCGTTCGAGCTCGGCCAGCTCGACAACGCCCGCCGCGCCGCCGGCCGCGTGCTCGACCTGCAAAGCGACGACGACGGTGCGCGCGTGCTGCTCACGCGGATCGACGCCGCCGGTTCGAGCGCGGCGCGGCGCGGGCCGGCCGCGACGGCGGCCACGGCACGCCGCTGCAATGCTGCGCGCGCGCACGCCGAGGTCGGCCGGCAGGCCGAGGCCGTTGCACGCCTGAAGACGGCGGCGTGGCTGGACGAGCGCGCGCCCCTACCCCACCACTACCTGGCCAACGTGTACTATCTGGCCGGCCGCAACGCCGAGGCGCTCCAGCATCAGCGCGCCGCGCTCGAGCGCGCCCCCGACAACGAGCTGTACGCGCGCAACCTCGCAACGCTCGAACGGCTGGTGTCCGGCGACGCCGGCGAGCAGGCAGGCAACTTGACACACCAACGCTGACCATGGCTTGTGGCGCTCCACTCTTGCTCCTAATGCGTCTGGCCATCCGACCCATCACCGCCCGGCTGTCCCGGGCCGTCTCGCTCTGTGTCCTGCTCGCGCTCCTGACATCCGGCTGCAGTCGCGACGCGGCCAGCGGGCGGGTGGTCGTGCTGGGTCTCGACGGGCTCGACCCGGGCGTGGTCGACCTGCTGATGTCGGAAGGCAAGATGCCGAACTTCGCGCGCCTGCGTCAGGGCGGCGCGTACGGGCGGCTGGTGAGCAGCCGGCCGATCCTCAGCCCCATCATCTGGACCACGATCGCCACCGGCAAGCCCCCTTCGGAGCACCAGATCGGTCATTTCGTCGCCATCAACGAGGTCACCGGCGAGCAGCTGCCGGTGACCAGCCAGATGCGCCGCGTGAAGGCGCTGTGGAACATCGCCTCGGAGAGCGACAGAACCGTGGGCGTGGTCGGCTGGTGGGCGACGTGGCCGGCCGAGGCGGTCAACGGCACGGTGGTCAGCGATCACACCTGCTATCACTTCCTGTTCGACGAAGGCGCGACCGGCGCCGAGGACACCACCGGCATCGTGTATCCCTCGGGGCGCGAGCAGGAAGTCCTGTCGATGGTGAACCGCCCCGGCGACCTGACCCTGGCCGACGTGAGCGAGTTCGTGACCGTGTCGGCCGAGGAGTTCGCGCGCCCGTTCGACTTCAACGACGACCTCAGCCACTTCCGCTGGGCACTGTCGACGGCGCGGTCGTATTCCGACATCGGCCTGCACCTGTTGCAGAGCGACCAGCCCGACCTGTTGATGGTGTACATCGAGGGCGTCGACTCGTCATCGCACCTGTTCGGACACCTTTTCCGCAACCACGACCTTGCCGGTGAGCTGGCCGAGCAGCACCGCCGCTACGGCGAGACGGTGGAGCGAATGTACCGGTACGCCGACAGCATCGTCGGCCGCTACCTCGATGCTCTCGACGACGAGAGCACGCTCGTCGTGCTATCCGACCACGGATTCGACCTCGGCGTGCTGCAGGACGACCCGAGCAAGACCCGCGACATGCGGCGCGTGAGCGAGCGCTTCCACAAGATCGAGGGCATCCTCTATCTGTACGGCCGGGGCATCAAGACAGCGGCGCGGCTGGACCGACCCGTGCTGGTAGACGTCGCCCCCACGCTTCTCACGCTCGCCGGCCTGCCCGTCGCCGCCGACATGCCCGGTCGGGTGCTCGCCGAGGCGTTCACGTTCGAGCCGCCCGCGGCCAGAGTCGCGAGCTACGAAGGCACCGGTGGCGCCGTCGCGGCCGCCGGCCACCAGTCGGCGCCGGTCGACCCGGCCATACTCGAGCGCCTGCGCAGCCTCGGCTATCTCGACACGCAGTCGCCCACGGGCGACCGAAACCTCGCGTCGCTCCACTTCGAAGGCGGCAAGTACGACAACGCCGTCGAGGCCTACCGCAAGCTCCTGGTCGAGAAGCCCGAAGACGGTGCGCTGCGCGCGAGCCTGGCCGGCGCGCTCGGTGCACTGGGCCGTTACGACGAAGCCCTGGTCGAGCTGGCCGAAGCCGAGCGACTGTCGCCACTCAACCCCGAGACCTACCACAACCGCGGCGTGATCCTCGAGCGCCAGGGCAAGCTCGACGATGCGATCGGTCAGTACCGTACCGCCGTGCGCTACAGCCCGCGCTACGAGCCGTCGCGCGCGGCGCTGGTTCGGCTGACCGGCTCCGGCGAAGCGACCGGCCCGCGCAGCGACGCCGAACGGCTGGCCGCGGCGATGGCCGAACGCGCCAGCGAGTCGGCACGGCGCGGCGACTACGACGCGGCCATGAAGACGCTCGACGAGGCGCAGCAGGTGGCACCCGCGTATGCGCTGGTCTACCAGTACCGCTCCAACGTGGCCTTCCTGATGGAAGACTACGCGGCGGCGGCGGCGGCGCTGCGCAAGGCGCTCGACCTCGAGCCCGACAACGCGCTTTACCGCCAGAACCTCGAAGCGCTCGAGGCCAAGGCGAAGGCCGCCGCCGACTGACGCTTTCGAGGCGCGCACACACCCCGATCCCCGCGCGGGGATTTCGCCTCCCCATGCCAGATTCAGCATTGACTAGGCTGTAGTCGCGCGACTACGCTCGGCCGCAGAGGAACCGGTAGCTTGCGAGCCAGCGTAGCCAGAGAACCGTCGTCGAAGCCTCACGGCAAGGCGGAGGTGCGCGCAGCGCTGCTAGAGGCGGCCCGACGGCTGTTCGCCGAGCACGGCACCGCGACGGTATCCGTTCGCGACATAGCGGCGGCCGCCGGCGTCAACCACGGCCTGGTGCACCGCCACTTCGGCAGCAAGCGCGCGCTGCTCCACGCCGCGCTCGAGGCCGACACCGCCGGTGCGGACGGGCCCGTCGGGTCATCACACGTCGACCACACCGGTGCCGGCGACTTCGGCAACGCCCACGACCTGCTCGAGGCCGTGGTACAGCGCGACCCCCAGCTGCGCACCCTGGCGCGCGCGATCCTCGACGGAGAGATGCCCGCCGACCTCGGCAACGAGCTCCCCGGCGCCGAGCGACTCGTCGACGCGATCGTCGAGCTCGGCAGGTGCGGCCAGCTCGCGCCCGAGTTCGACCCGCGACTGGTAGCCGCGGCGACGCTCGCACTGGCGCTGGGCTGGACATTGTTCGAGCCGGTCGTGGCCGACGCCACGGGCCTCACCGACGACGAGGGCGACGCCAACCAGGCGCGCATCGAAGATCTCGTGCTCACGCTGATCGGCCGCATGCGGGCCGGCGAAAGGAAACAGACGGCAAGATGAGGATCCGATCCACGACAGAGCGCGGCCTCGGCGTCGTCGCGACTGCCACGTTGCTGATCGCCATGGCCACGGTCCACGGCCACGCGATCAACCCGGCGCTCACGCCGTTCCTCGCCCAGACCTCGTGGCCGAGCACGCACGGCGATTCGCGCAACTCCGACTACTCGCCGTATGCGAGCGTGGCGGCGTTGCAGCAGAAGTGGACGGCACTGGCGGGCGCGACCACGCTGTTCGCACCCACCATCGGCCCGGAAGGCAACCTGTACGTCACCACCGGCCGTGGCGCGGGTCACAGCCACCTGCACGCGTTCGATCGCGACGGCAACGTGCTGTGGGAGAGCCCGCCGCAGGTCGATGCCGATTCCCTGGACTCCGGAGCGCTGGCCAGCGCTCCGATCGTCGACGTCGACGGCGATCTGTACGTGGGCGACTCGAATCAGCTGTGGGCGTTCGAGTCGGACGGAACGTTGAAATGGGTTGCCGATCTACCCGAGGCCGACGCACCCATCGTGTCGCCGATCATCACCAACGACGGGCTCGTGGGCGGCATCACGGTGAACGGCAAGCTCGTCCTGCACGACCGCGCCAGCGGGCTGCTCGCGGTACCGGTGCTCGACCTGCCGGGAGGAGCCGGGCCGCCGGCGAGCGCGACACCGCCGGGGCTGTGGGGCAACGGACTGGTCGACGTCGACCTGATCGACACGGCCTATGCCGGGCTTTTCGGCGGTGAGTACGAGGTGGCGAACACCCCGGCCGTGCATCCCGAAACCGGGCGCATATTCATCACCGCCTCGAGCTCGACGCCCGATGAGGGCGCACTGTACGGGATCGACATCCACAACGGCACGCCCGTCGTCGCGCTCAAGGCCACCACCGATGCGGGCAGCGGAACCAGCCCCGCGATCTCACCGGACGGCAAGCAGGTGTATGCCGTGGCCGGCGAGTCGTTCGAGGGTGTGATGACCGCGTTCAACTCGGCCAGCGGCACGATCCTGTGGGAGGTCGACGGTGCTGCCGCCGCCGCCTCGCCCACCGTCGGCCCCGACGGGACCATCTACACGGGCGCGGGCACGGGCTTCGTCACGGCGCTCGCTCCCGACAAGGGGTCGGAGTTGTGGAGCAGGGGCTTCGACGACCTGGCCACGTCGATGCTGCCCACGGTCGCCGACTTCCCTCCCCTGGTTCCGTCCGGCGTGCCGGTGTCGCGCGTCAACAGCGTCGTCACCGCCAGCGGCAACCAGCTGCTGGCCGTCGTGACGTTGAACTACGTGTTCATCAACCCGGGCGCGGGCGTGCCGACGTTGCCGATCGTTCACAAGGTACTGCTGGTATCCCTGTCGCCGTCCGACGGCACGCTGAACGGCTTCGTCGAGCTGCACGACGTGAACGAAGGAGTCGTCTCGATCGCAAAGGACGGCAGCGTGTACGTCTCGCACGCAGCGATCTTCTCCTCGGTCATGTACTACGGCCTCAACGGCCTGCTCCCCGCCGAGCTACAGCAACCGTTCGCGCCGGTGGCCGGAGTCTCTGCCTACGAGCCGGTGTCGTTCGTCGATCTCGCAACGCAGGGCGCGGCCTGGTCTGGCGAATGCAGCCGACAGGCGAAAGCGGCGCTCGACCAGAAGAAGCCCGACATCGACCACGCGCTCATCTCGGTCCGGCTCGCCATCGGACAGCTCCAGGCAACCGCCGACACGTTCACCGACTCGGCCGCGGCCGGGCAGCTCGGTACTGGCGACGCGGCGACGCGACGCGGGCACGCCCTCGACGCCACCGACCACCTGCTCGACGTCGAAACGATCCTGACCACCCCCGGCAACAGCGACGACCCGCTGTTCCGACTCGACGAGGCCGACTTCGACATCGGCCAGGCGCTCGACGGGCTGGCCTGCGACGACGGCAACGTATGCACTTCGGGAACGACGTTCGCCGGCTCGACCTGCAACTCCGCGACCGTGGCGCCCATCCTCGAGACCAAGCTGAAGGTGAAGGTCGCCCCCGGCACCGAGAAGGACAAGATGACCATCAAGGCGACGTTCGCCCTGACCGACCTCACCACCGACCCGCTCGTCGACGGCCTCACCATCCAGGCCAACCGCGCCGTCCCCTACGGCGACGCACACACGTTCTTCAGCGGCACCGTACCGGGCAGCGCGTTCGACGACAGGAAAGGCGACGGCACCAGGCTCTTCTTCAAGGACAAGGAAGGCCTGACTCCCGGAACCAACGGAATCACGCAGGCCCAGGTCCGACTGAACACGAAGAAGAACGAGGTGGACATCAAGGCCAAGGTCGTCGGCGCCCAGACAGCCGGCGCCGCCAGTTCAGCCGGCCTCGGCCTGGCATTCCTCGTCGGCACCGACCCCATGGCGGATACCTGCGTCGCCGATCCCGTCATGCCGTGCACGCCCAAGTCCCGCTCCGTGCGCTGCCTCGTTCCTTGAGGCCGCGAGCCGGCGAGTGGCCGAATTACCCACCGACGCCGCCCCCGCCTTCGCGATCTTCGAATCTACATTCCGCGCGGAATGTGAGCTGTTGCTCCCGCGCTTGGCGCGCATGAACTCCAGCCCGAAATCCAGATCCGCCTGGTACTGATTGTGGGCTCGACAGCGCAGCGCGATGTTGCCGACCACATGCTGTCCACCTTTCCCGAAGGGCATCTCGTGGTGGTACTCGATGCAGCGCGTGCCTCGACAGCGGCGACCGCGACGATCGACGTACGTGCAACGACCACCGTCGCGTCGCCAGACCTCCCGTCGGATCGCAGCCGGGATGGCACGGGTCCGTCGATCGCCCGGTCGATGGCCACGATCATCGGCGCGCCGATCGCCAGCACGCGCAGTGTCGGTGATCGCAGCCTTCTTCTTCAGCGTTTCATCGAATAGCCGATCGATCGCGCGGCGCACGATGACCGCCGGGTCGGCTCCTGCAGTCAGGTGGCCCAGCAGGTCCTCCAGCATTCGCAGCTTGTCGTGAGTCTCCTGGTCCACCGTGACCTCGATCTTGTAACGCCGAGGTGCAAGCGGAACGACCTGACCGCGAGGCCTCCGCGTGCTCCCCACGCTCACCGTGTCGGCCGTGTCCGGCACGTCGGTACTGACACCGCGGCAGCTCGCCACGGTCTGCCCGGGGCGTTGCAACGTGCAAGAGTCAGCCGGCTTCCGCGCCGAGCCACCCGCCGAATCCGCCGAGCGTGTCGAACCCTTCGAACGCGGCAACGCCCTGATGCGTGAGGGCACATCGGGTCTGGGCGCCAGCTCCGCAATCAGGACATCGAGCTCGCGGGAGCTCTTGTGCCTGGCACGCAAGAGTAGCGCGCGGTGGTTGTCCTCGGTCAGATGCTTGGCGAGCTTCGCAATCGCACTCAGGTGCAGCTGGCCCCGAGCGACCATCTGCAAGATCACAGGATAGCGTCGTGCCGTGCGCGCGGCCCACAGGCGCTTCGCCGTCATCGATTCCGACATGTGAAAGCGTTCCACGCAGAATGCGAACATCGAAGAGCACGCATGTTTCGCCCACAGCTTTCGTTCATCGATCTCGATGATGGCAACGAGAAGCTGCGCCGTGTTCCATCGCTCTCGGCGAACGAGGTCGGCAAAACGATGGAGCAGCTGTTGCTCGGAGAGATTGGCGAGCGTGTCTTTTGATTTCATTTGCGGAGTGTACCACGGGTTTTCTCGAGCACTTCTCCGCCCGCCGCGTGGCTCGGAGCAGAACTGCACGCGACGCGCGGCAGCACCGGCGCCGCCAGACGTTCGACGCCGCCGCACCGAAAACTTCACATCGATCGACGAACGTGGCGCAGGAGCGAGCCGGTGAGGTCGCAGAACGTGTCAAGACAAATCAACGTAGTCGTCCAGTTTATTCTTCGACCGGAGCCAGCAGCCACACCGACATGCCGCGCGGCAAGTTGGCCTCGCGCCCATCACGGCGACGGATCGACCGCACCGAGCAGCCCCGCCTCATCAACATGCCGCGCAGAACATTGAGCTCGCGCGAGCCCCACGCCGTGAAGCGGCCACTCGTCGGCCCGAGCCGGCGACCTCACGAACATTCCGTGCGGAACGCAGCCTCCCCCTCACTCCTGCGCCGCACTGGCCGCATACGGCGCATTGATCCGCCGCAGCACCGCTGCGCGGCGGCTGTGCTCGGCGGCCTCATGCAGATCGCCGCGGCGCGTCTCGACGTCGGCCATCAGGTCGTGCAGGGGGGCGAAGCCGCCGGCGATGGCCGACATCTCCACGCTCACGCGCGTGGGTTGAGGGCCGGGTTCGATGGCTCGTAGCTCGGCGGGCTCGATGGCGAGCTGCCGGTCGATGACGGTAGCGGCTTGCTCCATGTCGCCGGCGGCCAGGGAGCGGCGTGCGAGGTGGGTGGCGATCTCGTTGGCGACGCCGTGGTCGGCGATGCGGACGTGTCCGGCGTACGGTTGCCAGGGAGCGAGCACGAGCAGCGCGGCGAGCACGACGACGGCGAGGCGCCCGAGCGCGCCTCGCACGTCGCGCCGTCCGACGGCCTGGCCGATCGACACGAGGCCGCAGCCGGCCAGCGCGGTCATGGCGACGGCAAGCGGCAGCCTGAAGCGCGACAGGTTGTAGAAGACCACGCACACGGCCATGCCGCTGGCGATGTACGCGACGAGAACGGTGGTCAGCCGCGTTCGCCGCAGCGCCGGCGCCAGCCCCACGATGGCCAGAGGCGCGATGAGCGCAAAGCCGACGAACAGGCCGGACAGCGCTCCGACCTGCCGCTTGAAATAGTAGTAGCTCGCGTTGTTCGGACTCTCGGGCCAGTGCCAGAACGAAACCAGCTTGGTGACGAGCAGAGCGATCCACGAACCGATGCCGTCGTGCGTGGCGAGCGTGGCGCGAACCACGGCAGCGCCCTGCCCTCCCGTGCTGGCCATGATGGCGGGTGCATGCAGACTGATGGAGCTGCCACCGCCCGTGCTGCGGTCGGCCGCGTTGCCATTCAAGAAATTGAGCGGCCCCGTCGACGCGATGCTGAACGCGGGAACTCCGACGACGACGTTGCGCACGATCAGCGGTGACATCGAGAGCACCATCGCGACGAGGAACACGGCCAGCAGCCGTGCGGCGCGCGACGCCTCGGCGCGACACCACCACACGATGAGCACCGCGGTGGCGGCGGCAAAGATCAGCGCGCTCGACTTGAGCAGCACCGACATTCCGGCAAGCACGCCGGACAGCGCCATCAGGCCCGCCCTCGCTCGCGGTGCACCGCTGCGCAGCGCTGCAATCGTGGAGACGACGCCGGCGAGCCCGAAGAACGTGATCGCCACCTCGCGCAGCGCCAGCGTTTCGTAGAACAGCAGCGGGCCGAGCAGTGCGGCCAGCAGGCCGCCGAGCAGCGCGGCCGCTGGTCCGCCCAGCATGGCGGCAACGACGAACGCGAGCGCCACGGAGCCCAGACCGAGCAACACGTTCGCCGCGTACGGCACGAGGGGATGCCGGCCGACCGAGGCGTACAGAGCGGCCAGACCGTACGGGTACAGCGGGTCTTGCCAGAGAGTGGCGTGACCGACCCACGCGTCCCAGGTGGCGACGATCGCCGCATCGTCGCACGGACCCAACGGCGCACCGGAGCTCTCGCGTGCCGCGCACGCGAGCTTGCGGTGTCGACGATGGTAGGGCCGTACGTCGCCGGCGCTCAGCAGGTCGCCGTCTACTATCCGACCGGCCCAGTCGTCGAAGAAGTGCATGTCGCTCTGGGTCCACACGTGCATGTGCAACGCGGGACCGTCGGCGAGCTGCGCGTAGACCAGCAGCCTCGCCAGCAAGGCCACGGCGAGAACCACCGTCAGCAAGATCGAGTAGGATCGCACGCCAGCGTTCGTAGCCCGGCACGCACGCGTAAAGCAACCGGCGACCGCATCGCTGGTTGGCTCCGGCGCGTCATGTTAAGAGCACAGCGAGATGGCCGAGCGTGCATCGAGCGTCGACGCGATCCAGTGGGAGGAGTGCTTGCTCGAACGCCGCCCGGATGCAGCGATCACAGAGCACGTGCGGCGGCGCATCGGGCGCGTTCCCGAGTATGTCGACTACTACACGCCGGCTCCCTGGCTGGCCCGCAACGTCTCGATTCTCACCCCCGACTTCGTCGGGCTGAAGCACACCGACCAGCGATTCGGCCACCTCATCGCGGTCGTCGTCAGCCAGGACAATTCGTGCCGGTACTGCTACGCGGCGCACCGGGTGCTGCTCAAGATCCTCGGGCTCGACGAGGACCGCATCGCCGCCCTCGAGACCGACCTGCTCACCGCCGACCTCTCGGCCGCGGAGCGCGCCGGCCTCGACTTCGCCCGCCGCGTGTCGCGCCACAACCCGGCACCCGACCGGGCCGACCGGGACCGCCTGCTCGAGCTCGGCTACAGCCGCGAGGCCGTCAAGGAACTGGTGTTCGTGGCGGCGCTCGCCGTGTCGGCGAACCGTTTCGCGACGCTCCCGGCCATCCCCACGGGCAGGGTCGAGGGCATGAGCACCCACCCGGTCGTACGCCTGCTGCGACCCGTGATCGGCTACGTGCTGCGCTCGCGCTTCCGGAGCTTCGAACCGCGGGCGGTCGCGCTCGACGACGTTGCCCGCCCGTTCTCGTATCTCGTGCGCGCGCTCGACGAGCTGCCGATCGCTGCCGAGCTCGGCGGCTTCGTCGACGAGGCATGGGCCTCGGACATCCTGACGCCGCGCTGCAAGGCCCTGATGGTTGCGGTGGTCGCGCGCACGCTCGGTTCCGATGTCGCCGAGCGCGAAGCCAGGCGCCTGTCTGCGAAGGAGGGCTTCGGCGATGCACAGGTCGACGATGTCCTCGCCAATCTCGCGGCCCCCGATCTCGACCCTGTCGAGACGATCGCCATACCGTTCGCGCGAGAGAGCGTGCGCTACGAACCGATGCAGATCCAGCGGCGCGCACGAGCGGTACGCGAGAAGCTCACCGTCGAGCAGTTCGTCGAGCTGGTGGGCATTGCGGCGCTCGCCAACGGCCTGTGCCGGATGACGTTGCTGGCCGACGAACCGCGGCCCGCGCCCGGTGCGGGGTCACGATGAGCGGGCTGGTTCCGGCACTTGCGCTCGCCCTGGCCCTCGTGGCCACGGCAGCACTCGTGCTCGGCGCCGTCGCGCGCGGCCGTCAGCGCACCGCGAAGCTGCGCCGCGGCCTGGAACGTACCTCGGAGGAGCTCGAGCATCTGCAGCAGTCGTTCGGCCGCTTCGCCCCGCAGGAGGTCGTGGAGCGCGTGATCGCCACCGGCGTGTCGCGCAGCGGCGAGAAGAAGGACGTCACCGTGCTGTTCGCCGACCTCATCGGCTTCACCGCTCTCGGCGAGAGCCTCGACCCCGACGTCCTGGTGCGCTTGCTCAACGGCTACTTCCGCACCATGAGCCAGGCGGTGACCGACCACCGCGGGCATGTCTCGAAGTTCATCGGCGACGGCATGCTGGTGCTGTTCGGGGCCCTCGAACCGAACCCCTGGCAGGCCAACGACGCGGCCCATGCCGCGCTTGCCATGCAGGAGAGGCTGGTCGAGTACAACGCCGAGCTGGCCGCACAGGGGCTCGGCCCACTGCGCGTCGGCGTCGGCATTCACCGCGGCCCGGTGGTGGCGGGAGTGATCGGCAGCAACGAGCTCATGGAGTTCACCGTGATCGGCAGCACAGTGAACCTCGCCGCCCGTGTCGAGCACCTCACCCGAGAGCTCGGCGTCGACATCCTGGTGACCTCGGCAACGGCCGACAAGCTCGACCCGCGCTTCCGTCTGCGCGAGCTGCCGGCCACGCCGGTACGTGGGGTTGCCGATCCGGTCGTGACGCTGTCGCTCGAGGGCTTCGACCCTCAGCGCTGATCGACGGGGGCGTCGTCGGTGGAAACATCCGCCGCCGGATCGTCCGACTCGGCCTGCCTGGTCTGGCGACCGCGCGTGCGTGGCGTATCGCCGGTGAGCTGGGCGGCGAACTTTCCCGCCGCGCGCATGTACCGCTCGATCTCGGCCTCGGACAGTCCGGGGTCCTCGTCCTCGAGCGCAGCGCGGAACTCGTCGAGCTCTTTCTCCAGCAGAATCCTCAGCAGCGAACGCTCGAGCTCGAGGCCGTGGACCTTCATGAAGCAGCGTATAGACACGACCGCGCGTGAGGGCCAGCAGGCTGCGCACGCGGGCCGTAGACGGCCATTTCTGGTTGGACACCAGTCAGGTTTCGTGGTCTAAGCTCGAACCGATGCTGACTCGAATTTCGGTCGACCACGTCTCGCGTGTACGCCCCATCGCGGTGCTCGGCGTCGCGCTCGCAGCCTGCCTGTTCGCGTCGGCGGGCTGCTCGAGCATGAACCCGGGCGCGCACGACTCGTTCGACTCGTGGCTGGTGGGTGACCCGCACGGCGACTACGTGATCGACCCTCGTGCCGAGGACCGTCCGCAGATCTACCGCATGTTCTACGGTGCGCTGTTCACGCCGCCGCTGCTGGTGCGCGATCTGGCGCGGCTGGCGGCGGTACCCGGCGTGGACGCCTACTTCGCCGTGAGGCAGCTGCAGGAGTAGCCCGCCCGGGCAGCGCCGGCAGGCTTCGAAGAATCCGTGAAGACCGCGATCATCGCCCTCGGGCTCGTGCTGTTCGCCACGCCCGCCGCAGCCGACTACGTCGGCTGGGCCGACACCGGCTACACCCAGCGCAACAAGCGCGACTGCTGCGAGGCGGCCGTGAACGCGGCGCAGGACGACAGCATCAAGCGCTGCCGGCTCGCCGGCGGCTTCCCCGACCTCCGCTTCCGGCGCAGCTCGGCACGCGGTAGCTGCGACTGGGAGCATCGGCAGATGGGGCGCGGCGGCACCATCTATCGCTGCAAGGCGTCGGCCGAAGTGACGTGCAAGTAGCCACGCGACCCGTCGGGGCCCGGCCGCGCGCGATCGCGCTGGCCATGCTGGCATGCCTGTGCGCCGGATGCTTCCTGCGCGCCAGGCCGCCGGTGTTCGTCGACTCGGGCTTCCTGTCGGACTACTCGCTGCTGACCGAAGCGGGCGGCGACCGCGCACAGCTCCTGTACCGCAGCGCCGACGCCGACTTCGCCGCCTACGACAAGATCCTGTTCGAGCGTGTCACGATCTGGGTGGCACACGCCGGCGAGAGGGAGAAGCTCGCCGGTGAGGACTTCGAGCACCTCGCCGACAGCATGTACGCTACCATCCACGCGGCGCTCGAGCAGGACTACGAGCTCGTCCACGAGCCCGGCCCCGGCGTGCTGCGCATCCACATGGCGCTCACACACGTCAGCGACGCGGCGGTCACGCACGACGTGTTCTCGAGCGAGGGATCGCCCGACCACCAGATCGCCGCCGACCGTGGCGATATCGGAGCGTCGGCCGAGGCGTTCGTGAACGAGGCGTACCTCGAGCTCGAGATCGTCGACGCCGAGACGGACCGGACGCTGGTCGAAGCGGTCGACCCGTGGACACGGCAGACCCACCTGGAGCGCGGCTCGATCACCACCTGGCAGCAAGCCCACGAGGCGTTCGAGTTCTGGGCCGATCGCCTGCGCACCCGTCTGGCACAGGCTCGCCGCGGCGAGATCTGAAAGTCGCCGACCCGCTCCGGGTTCAGGATCCCGAGACCGACATCCAGGCCGGCTGGCCGGTCGACTCGATGACGCGCTGCCACGCCTCGTCGTCGGGATCGATCTGCTTGCTGCCGCTCACCGCCAGCTCGAGAGGGATGTGCGTGAAGTGGTGGTTCCACACCCCCACCACCATGCGCGTGCGCCCGGCCATGGCAGCGTGCACCGCGTACTGCCCCAGCACCAGGCACAGCTGCGCGTCGAACGAGTTGGCCGGCAGGCTGCGGATCGTGTAGCTGGGGTCGATGTACTTCACTGTGGTTTCGATCTTGCGATCGGCGAAGTCCTGCACGATGCGATCGCGCAGGTACACGCCGATGTCCTGAAGCACGACGTTGCCCGACGGATCGAACTTCGCGCCGCCGGCTTCCTCGTTCGTGAACAGCTCCTGGCCGGCCCCCTCGGCGACCACCACCACCGCGTGACGCTTCTTCTCGAGACGGTCGCGCAGCGCCGCGAGGAAACCGCCCTGCCCTTCCAGGCGAAACGGCACCTCCGGGACCAGGCAGAAGTTCACGTCGCTGCAGGCCAGGGTGGCATGCGCGGCGATGAAGCCGGAGTGCCGGCCCATGAGCTTCACCAGCCCCACACCGTTCCACGCTCCGAGGGCCTCGGCGTGCGCGGCCAGGATCACCTCGCTGGCCGCCTTCACGGCCGTCGCGAAGCCGAACGTGCGCCACGTCCACAGCAGGTCGTTGTCGATCGTCTTGGGGACGCCGACGATGCCGATGTCGAGCCCGCGCCGCTCGATCTCACGGCTGATCTCGAGCGCGCCGCTCAGACCGCCGTCGCCGCCGATCACGAACAGGATCCCCACATTGCGCTTGACCAGGTTGTCGACCATGTCGCCGACGTCCTGCTTGCCGCGCGACGAGGCCAGCAACGTGCCGCCGCGCTCGTGCAGGTGCGCCACCGCGTCGGGTCCGAGCTCGAACGGCTCGTGACCGTGCGTCGAGGACAGGCCCGCGTAGCCGTAGCGGAAGCCGAGGATGCGCTTCACGCCGTAGGAGTAGTACAGCTGCAGCACGATCGAGCGGATGACGTTGTTCAGCCCGGGACACAGGCCGCCGCAGGTGAGGATGCCGCACGTGAGCTCGCCGGGATCGAAGAAGATCTCGCGGCGCGGTCCGGCCGGCTCGAACGACGGCACCGCCGCGCCCGATTCGATGTAGGGCTCGATCTCGGCCGTCTTCGAGGGCAGCAGGATCCGATTCGTCTCGTCGACGAACGGCGCGTTGCGCGAGCCTACCGGCGAGACGCGGCGGGACGGTCCGAGCGTGGCGATCTCGAGCTCGGCCGGCTCGGGCATCGGCGGCGTGGGTGACATCGATACGGCGGCCATCGCAAGCAAGTATGGGAGCAACGGGGTCGGGATTCAACGGGCATTCGGCGAGAACTCGGCCGTGGTGACACGCTCGACGTGACACTGCGTGCACCGTGCACGCTCGGGGTGACTGGTGCGGATCTCCTCACGCGCCGCGGGTCCGGCGTGGCACGCGAGACACTGCTCACGCATGAACACCGGATGGGGCATCACCGGCGGCGCCGCCGCCCGCGCGCGGCGCCCGCCCCGCAAATCCTGACGCAGGCCCACGAACGTGCCGGCCACGTACTCGTCGTCGGCAGCGCGATTCACGTGGCACTGCGCGCAGCGACTGAAGCGGCCCGGCCCCGATGTGAGCTCGTGCGGCATGGGCGGTGCGAAGCCGAGCCCCGGCACCTCGACACCGCGCTCGCCGTGGCACTCGCCGCAGGTGACGCCGAAGGCCTCATGGGGAACCACCGGCGGCGCACCATCGTAGGCTCGTCTCGACGCTCGCAGCGCGGCCGTCGTCTTCAAGCTTCCCTCGTGCCCCGGCACGGCGACCTGCGGCGCATCGGGCGCCCGGCCGCACGCAAGCGCCGACAGCGCTGTCACGACGACGACCGCGGCCCACGCGGCACCTGACGCGGCTCTCGCGAGGAAGCCCATCCCCGGCGGCGCCGCGTCGGCGACGACGCTCACGCGGCCGCGGCTTTCTCGATACGCACCGCGCACTTCTTGTAGTCCGGTTCCTTGCTGATGCTGTCCATCGCGTCGAGCGTCAGCTCGTTGACCAGCCGCGCACGGTCGAAGAACGGGATGAATACCGTGCCCCTGGGCGGGCGGCCGCGTCCGTCGATGCGCGCGGCCAGCTCGAGCGACCCGCGGCGGCTGGTCACCCGAACGCGATCGCCCGCGTTGATGCCGAGGCGAGCCGCATCGGCGCGGTTGACCTCCACGTAGGCCTCGGGAACGGCCTGGTGCAGCTCGCGCACGCGACGGGTCATCGAGCCCGTGTGCCAGTGCTCGAGCACGCGGCCGGTCGAGAGCCACAGCGGATACTCGTCGTCGGGCGATTCGGCCGGCGGATGGTACGGTCTGAGCCAGAACGCCGCCTTCTCGCCGTAGCCCTTGGCCCGGTAGAACTGCACCCCCTTCGGCTTGGTCACGTAGGGATCGTGGCCGGCGGCGTATCGGTACGGCGTCTCCTTGCCGTCGACCACCGGCCAGCGCAGCCCGCGGGTGGCACGCAGCTCGTCGTAGCTCGCCAGGTCCTTGCCGGTGCCGAGGCCGAACTTGCGGTACTCCTCGTACATGGGCCGGTGCCAGTCCTCATCGGGCCACGGGAACAGATTCTCCATTCCCATACGGCGCGCCACCTCGATGATCTGCCACGCGTCCTCGCGGGCCTCGCCGGGCGCGTCGATCATCTTGTTCCAGTGCTGGGTGCGGCGCTCGGTGTTACCGAAGATGCCCTCGCGCTCGACCCAGGCCGCCGACGGCAGCACCAGATCGGCGGCCTCGGTGGTCGGCGTGGGATAGATGTCGCTCACGACCAGGAACCGGCCGTCGCCGGCCTTGCGCTCGAAACGGTGGAGGTTCGGCAGCGACACCATCGGATTGGTGGTCTGCACCCACATGGCCTTGATGTCGCCACGCTCGAACGCGCGCCACATGTCGACGGCGTGGTAGCCGGGCTTGGCGGGAATGGTGTCCTTCTCGAGGCCCCAGATCTTCTCCGCCTTGGCGCGATGGGCGGGGTTGGTCACCACCATGTCCGAGGGCAGACGATTCGAGAGTGTGCCCACCTCGCGCGCGGTGCCGCAGGCCGACGGCTGGCCCGTCAGCGACAGCGGGTTCGCGCCCGGTCGGCTGATCTTGCCGGTGATCAGGTGCAGGTCCGTGATGAGGTTGTTCATCCACGTGCCGCGGACGTGCTGGTTGACCCCCATGCACCACAGGCTCACCGTGCCACGCTCGCGGTCGCCGTAGATCTCGGCCAGCGCCTCGATCTGATGTGCCGGCACGCCGCTGATCTCGGCCACGCGCGCCGGTGAATAGTCGGCCAGGAACTCCTCGAGCTCGGCGAGGCTCGAGTCGCGCCCCTTGTCCTTGAACGTGTAGTGCTCGGCCTGCTCGCCGTAGCAGCCGTAGCCGATCTCCTCGAGATCCTCGATGCCGCGCTTGAAGATGACGTTCTCGCGCACGAAGGCATCGTCGACCGCTCCGCGGCGAACCAGCTCGTGCAGGATGCCGTTGGCAATCGCCAGATCGCTGCCGGGACGGAACTCCACGTACAGGTCGGCATACTCGGAAGTCGGCGTGCGCCGGGTCGCGATGTCGATGATGCGAGCGTCGGTCTTGATCCGCCGCGTCTCGAGGATGCGGCTGAACAGGACCGGGTGACACTCGGCCATGTTGTTGCCCCACATCACGAAGTCGTCGCCGGCCTCGAAGTCCTCGTAGCAGCCCATCGGCTCGTCGCTCTGGAACTGCGTCATGAAGCCCATGACGGCGCTCGCCATGCACAGCCGTGCATTCGGATCGAGGTTGTTCGAGCGCATCCCGGCCTTCACCCACTTGAGCGCGGCGTAGCCGTCGAACACCGTCCACTGCCCCGAGCCGTACATCGCCACCGACTCCGGCCCGTGCTCGGCCAGCGCGGCGCCGAACTTCTCCGCGATCAGCTCCAGCGCATACTCCCACGATACGGGCTTGAAGCCCGAGCCGTCGGGCTCGCGCAGCATCGGCCGGGTGAGCCGGTCGTCGCCGTACAGGAACGAAGGCAGGTGGTACCCCTTCACGCACAGCAGACCGCGATTGACGGGGCTGGCCTCGTCGCCGCGAACGGCCATCACCTTGCCGTCGCGCACCCCCACCTCCACGCCGCAGCCGGTTCCGCAGAAACGACACGGCGCCTTGTCCCAGGCGAGGTCGGCAGGGTCGATCGCGTCGTCGGCGCGGTCGGCGCCCAGGCGTGCCGCCTCGTCGCGGTCGCTGCACGAGTAGGCCGCGACCGCGGCGGCCGTGAGCCCCACGCCCTGCAGGAACTGACGTCGCTTCACCGCGCCGCGCCCCCCTTCTCGAACCACTCGTGCTCCGGACGCGCGAGGATCTCGTCGATCACCGCGGTCACGGCGGCGGCCTGCTGCGGCGTACCGTGCTCGGCCAGCTCGCGGGCCTGCGGGACGAGCTCCATGTAGAAGCGCTCGGCCACCTCGTACATGCCGTGCCAGTGCGTGTAGTCGGGCGCCATCATGGCCGCACCGTGGCGGGCCCGACGGCCCTCGTGGTGCCACAGGAAGAACCACGTCCACTCGATCTCCTCGTCGAACTGGGTCTTGGTGATGAGTCCGGCGTCGCGCAGCGCGGCCATCATCTTCGTCCCTGCCTTCGCGAACTTCTCGTTGTAGAGAACGATGAGATCGTCGTACTGCTTGTAGAACGCGTTCACGTAGTCGGGCGTGTGGCAGTGCGAGCACACCTCCTTCATGCGCGTACGCTTGGCCTGCCAGGTGTCGGTCGTCAGCTTGCGGCGCTCGGCAGGGTCGGTGGTCTTGATCACGGCATGGTTGATGTCGGTGTCCATCACCAGGCTCACCGGCGGCCGATTCGTCCACGAGATGCGCTCGCCGGGATCGTGGGTCACCTTGCCGTCGTTGCGTGAGTGGCCCGACATGTGACACGTCGCGCAGGTCGGCGCCTGCGTGTAATCGACACCGAGCACCCACGAGTCCGAGTCGAGGTTCATCTCGTCCTTGAGGTCGCGGTAGGCCACGCCGTGCTTCGACTCCTCGTAGATCTCCTTTTGCGGGTGGTCGGGCCCGAGGTGGCACTTGCCGCAGTTCTCCGGCCGACGCGCACGGCGCGGCGAGAAGTCGTGACGGCTGTGGCAGGCCGAGCACGAGCCCAGCGAGCCGTCGAGATTGAGGCGACCGATGCCCGTGTTCGGCCAGGTGGACTGATCGTACAGTGGCCGACCGTCCTCGTTCTTGAGGATGCGCGCGACGGCGTCCTCGTTGGTTGGCTGACCGTTCTCGTCGGGCTCGAGCTCGCGGAACGTGATCGGCACGCCGTCGGTCGACTGGAACGCCACCAGGCTGCCGTGGCACTGCTTGCAGCCGAGGTTCACGCTGGCCAGACCGTTCACCTGGGCCGTGGGCCGGCCCGGCGTCGGCGAGTGCGGGTTGAACGGGACACGCGCGCCCTCGACCGTTTCGGCCAGGAAGTTGTCGAGCGACGCCAGGATGTTCCCCGCCTTGGCGTGGTGGCTGCGCGCGAACTCGGCAACCACGTCGCGATGGCAGGAGCCGCAGTCGCGCGGCGTGACCACCGTGGCGATCAGCTGGCCGTAGTGGTCGAACGCGTCGGCGTCGCCCGCGACCGCCTGGTGGCACTCGACGCAGGCCACGCCCTTGCGCGCGTGCGTGCTGCTGAGCCAGTGGTCGACGATGCCCGGGTTCGACTGCCGGTGACAGTCGACGCAATCGGCCGAGTTCGCCGGCACGGCGATGTGCGGCGTTCGCTTACCGGCCTCCTCTTCCTTTCGCACCACCTCCGCCCACTGCACGAACAGCAGCGACAGGAGGAACGTGGTTGCCAGGGTCGCGATGATGGTCTGCTTGGTCTTGAGCGTCATGGCCGTAATCCGTTGAACCTCCCCGATGACCGCCTAGTGGGCGACGACCGCCTCCCACACCGTGAGCCCGATGATGGTCAGGACCGCCGCCGCGCCGACGAAGAGGCTCACGTGCGCGGTCTTCTCCGAGCGCAGCAGGCGTGCGTCGATCAGCGGCCATATGAACATGAGAAACACGATGAGCCCGGTCGTCATGATCGCGAACTGCGGCGGGAACAGCTTGAGCCACCGGAACGAGGCGTAGAACCACCACTCGGGCTTGATGACCTCGGGCGTCTCGAGCGGGTTCGCCACCGGCCCGAGCTCGGCCGGGAACACGATGGCCAGGGTAGTGAGCAGCACCATCAGGACGAGCCCGATGATGACCTCGGTGAGCAGGTGGTCCGGGTAGAAGTTGAAGTGAGTGTCCTCGTCGGTCCCCGCTGGCCCCTCGTCGATCTCGGTGACCCCGTGCAGACGGATGAGCGCGACGTGCACGGCGATGAGGCCGACCATGGCCACCGGCAGCACCGCTGCGTGCAGGATGAAGAAGCGCGGCAGCGTTCGCTCGTTGTAGACATCGCCCGCGAGCAGCATGCGCTTGAGCAGGTTGCCGACCACGGGAACGCTGTCGTTGATGTTGGCCGCCACCGTCGCGCCCCAGTAGCTCAGCTGCTCGAACGCCAGGCTGTAGCCGGTGAAGCCCGTGAGCAGCGTGAGGACGAGCAGCCCCATGCCCACCATCCAGTTGAGCTCGCGCGGCCGCCGATACGCCCCCGTGAAGAACACGCGCATCTGGTGGAGAACGACCGCCGCGATCATGAACGTGGCCGCCCACTTGTGCAGACTGCGGATGTACCAGCCGAACTGGACGTCGTGCGTGATGTAGCGGATCGATTCGTAGGCGGTCTGCGGCGAGGGCTGGTAGTACACCGACAGCAGGATGCCGGTCGCTATCTGAACCACGAACAGGTAGGCGGGTGTGCCGCCAAGGCAGTACCACCAGCGGCGCAGGTGGTTGGGAACCGGCTCGTTCGTGAGATCGCGCAGCTGCTCGCCGGAAACCGGCAAGCGTTCCTGCATCCAGTCGGCAACCCGCCCCATGTCAGGCCTTGCTGGCGGGGTAATCGGAGGCCAGGCACGGGTCGTGCCCTTCGCAGCGCCGCACGCCGGTCAGCTCGATCACCGAGCCACGCGGCCCGCGCGGCTCGGCCGCGGCGTGCCCGACCGGCAGCCTGTCCATCGGCACCTCGATGTAGAGCAACCCGGCGTCGACCCGCAGCGGATACGACGACAGCGTCTGGCCGGCCTCGGCCGGCGGCCCCTCGGTGGCCACGCCGTCGGGCGAGAACACACCATTGTGACACGGGCAGAAGTATCGGTCGTTCTGAGGCTCCCAGTGCACCTGGCAGCCGAGATGGGGACACACGCTGGAGAGCGCTACGAAGTCGTCGGCCCCCTGACCGCCGCCGCGCCGGGTGATGTTCACCGTCTCGCCGGCCGGCGTCTTGTACAGGACCGTCTGACCGGTCTCGAGCCCCGTCAGCCGCGCGACGTACACCCACTGCACCCGACGACCGGAAGCGGGGAAAAGGAAGCGGCCCATGAACGCCAGCAAGGTGCCGTAGCTGGCGGCCAGGGCGGCGGCCATGGCGAGGAACGGGGCGCGCGACAGGAAGCCGCGCCGCTCGGAGGAACTACTCGAGGAAGAAGCAGAAGTGGTCACCAGGGCTCCTATTTCTGTTCCGATCTCGTTGCGGTGTCTCAGCGGCGGCGTAACCCTACTGCGATGCGCGCGTAAAACGAAACGACCGCCCGACGGCCCGGCGTCGTCGTCTTGCCGCAAGCAGGCCTCGCCCTAATACTGACGCCTGCGGTCGTGCTCGTCGCATCAAGATCGACGGCTGCACGGAACCAGGGACAACCCGACGTCGCAGCCGCCGGCGAGGAGGGTCTGTGAAAGCAGCTGAGTTATTCGTTGCCTGCCTCGAGAACGAGGGCATCGACGCCATCTTCGGCATCCCCGGTGAAGAGAACATCGACGTGATGGACGCGCTGCTCGACAGCTCGATCCGTTTCGTGCTGACGCGCCACGAACAGGCCGCCGCCTTCATGGCCGACGTGCATGGCCGCCTCACCGGTCGCGCCGGCGTGTGTCTTGCCACCCTCGGCCCCGGCGCCTGCAACCTCGTCACCGGCGTCGCCGACGCCAACATGGACCGTGCACCGGTAGTGGCGATCGCCGGCCAGGCCGACACTTTGCGCATGCACAAGGAAAGCCACCAGTACATGGACCTGGTGGCGATGTTCGAGCCCATGTCGAAGTACGCCACGCAGATCCGCGTGGCCGAGATCATCCCCGAGGTGGTGCGCAAGGCGTTCAAGGTAGCGCAGGCCGAGAAGCCGGGCCTCAGCTTCATCGAGCTGCCCGAGAACATCGCCGAGGCCACCGTCGAGTCGAAGGCACCGCTCACCGTGCAGCAGGCCACCCTGCCCCACCCGGCGCCGGAAAAAGTAGCGCAGGCCGCCGAGCTGATCTCCTCGGCGCGAAACCCACTCGTGATGGCGGGCAACGGCGTGCTGCGCGGCAACGCTTCGACCGAGCTGGTGGCGTTCGCCGAGAAGCTCAACCTGCCGGTCGCGACCACGTTCATGGCCAAGGGCGCCATTCCGTTCTCGCATCCGCTCTCGCTCGGCACCGTGGGCCTGCAGAGCCGCGATCACGTGAGCTGCGGCTTCGACCGCGCCGACGTCATCGTGTGCGTGGGCTACGACATGGTCGAGTACCATCCGCGCCTGTGGCACCCCGACCGCGACCGCAAGATCATCCACGTGGACGCCACCGCAGCAGAGGTCGACGAGCACTACATCCTCGCTGCCGGCGTGGAGGGAAACATCGCCGAGAGCCTGACGGCCATCGCCGAGCAGGCCCGGCCCAGCGAGAACACCTATGCGATGAAGCTGCGCGACGTCATCGTCGAGGAGCTGCAGGCCTACCGCGACGACACGGGCTTTCCGGTCAAGCCGCAGAAGATCGTCTGGGATCTACGCCAGACGCTCGGCGCCGAGGACATAGTCATCAGTGACGTGGGCGCCCACAAGATGTGGGTGGCACGCATGTACGAGGCCGAGGCGCCGAACACGTGCATCATCTCCAACGGCTTCGCCTCGATGGGCATCGGTGTGCCGGGCGCGATTGCGGCCAAGCTCGTTCACCCCGACCGCACGGTGGTGACGGTGACGGGCGACGCCGGCTTCATGATGAATTCGCAGGAGATCGAGACCGCCCTGCGCCTGGAGACGCCGATCGTCGTGCTCATCTGGCGCGACGACAAGTACGGGCTCATCGAGTGGCACCAGAACCGCAAGTTCGGTCGCTCCAGCCACATCGCGTTCAACAACCCCGACTTCGTTCGTTTCGCCGAGAGCTTCGGGGCCAGGGGCTACCGCGTGGAGAGTGCCGCCGACCTCGCCCCCACACTCGAGCGCGCGATCGCCGACGATACCGTCGTGATCGTCGACTGCCCGGTCGATTACTCCGAGAACATGAAGCTCACGGAAAAGCTCGGCCAGCTCTCCTGCAAGATATAGGACGGTACGATGTCAGAGCACTTCCCGCTCATGGTTCCCGGGGCCGGCGCGTGCCAGCGCACCGTCGAGGTCACCGCCCCCTGGGACGGCGCCACCATCGCGACGATCGACAGCGGTGACGCGGCCGCCGTCGAGCAGGCGCTGGCGACCGCCGATCGCGTGTTCCGCGATCGTGACGGCTGGTTGCCGGCGGCCCGGCGCCTCGAGATCCTCGAACGCACGGCAGCCCTCATGGGCGAGCGACGCGACGAGCTCGCCGTAGAGGCCGCGCGCGAGGGCGGCAAGCCGTTGATCGACTCACGCGTCGAGGTCGATCGCGCGATCGACGGCGTGAAGCTGTGCATCGAGACGCTGCGTACGCAGGCTGGCCGCGAGATCCCCATGGGCCTCAACGCGGCCTCTGCCGGCCGCCTCGCGTTCACGCGCCACGAGCCCATCGGGCCCGTGCTCGCGTTCAGCGCGTTCAATCACCCGCTCAACCTCATCGTCCACCAGGTGGCACCGGCCGTCGCCGTCGGCTGCCCGGCGATCGTCAAGCCGGCCGAGGCCACACCGCTCAGCTGCATGCGATTCGTGGCCATCCTGCGTGAGGCGGGTCTACCCGAGGAGTGGTGTCAGGCGCTGCTGTGCAAGGACCACGAGGTTGCCGGTGCGCTCGCCAGCGATCCGCGAATCGGATTCTTCACGTTCATCGGCAGCGGACGCGTGGGCTGGATGCTGCGCTCGCAGCTCGCACCGGGAACGCGCTGCTCGCTCGAGCACGGCGGCGTGGCACCGGTGATCGTTGCCGCCGACGCCGACCTCGACACCGCACTGCCGCTGATCGCCAAGGGCGGGTTCTACCACGCCGGGCAGGTCTGCGTGTCGGTGCAGCGGGTGTTCGCCGAGGCGCGCGTGGCACGCGAGCTGGCCGAGCGGCTGGCCGCGGCGGCGAGCGAGCTCACGGTGGGCGACCCCACCAGTGCCGATACCGAGGTCGGACCGCTCATCAAGGAGGCCGAGGTCACGCGAGTCGACGAGTGGGTGCGAGAAGGCGCGTCCGCAGGCGAGATCGTCACCGGCGGCAAGCCCGTGTCGAGCCGAGCCTACGCGCCGACGGTGCTGTTCGACCCGGCCGCCGACGCACGCGTGAGCACCCACGAGGTGTTCGGCCCGGTGGTCTGCGTGTATCCCGTCGATACCGTCGACGAGGGCATCGAGCGTGCGAACTCCCTCCCCTACTCCTTCCAGGCGGCCGCGTTCACGCGCGACCTCGACACGGCGCTGCGCGCGTCGCAGCGCCTCGACGCCGCCGCCGTCATGATCAACGACCACACGGCGTTTCGCGTCGACTGGATGCCGTTCGCTGGCCTCAAGGAGTCTGGATACGGCATCGGCGGCATCCCGTACACGATGCACGACATGCAGGTCGAGAAGATGACCGTGATTCGCTCGACCGAGCTGTGAGCGGTCAGTTCTCGAGTCGGGCGCGCAGCGCGCTCAGCCACGTCTCGGTGTGCTTGAGGGTTCCGCGCACCGCGAGCCTGCGCATGGCCCAGCCGAGCTTCTCGTCGTAGAGCGCGCGGTCGAGATAAACCAGGTACACTCCCTTGCCGTCGACGGCCGCCGGATCGTCGACAACCGCGGTCAGCTCCAGACGTGCAGCGTAGTAGTGGTTCGCGTAGATCTGCTTCTGCGCCAGCACCACTTCGGGTGCGCTCGCACCTTCACGCCGGTAGATCGTCGCGTGGGTGAGCGAGGTCACCGGGCGGTAACCGAAGTTCAGCACCGACCAGTAGAGAAAGTCCTCGGCGCCGTCGAGCTCCGCGCGCGGATACTCCTTCATGTACCGGTGCAGCTCGGGGATGTGCCGGTAGGTGTAGCTCGCCTGACCGAGAAGCTTCTCGAAGCCGGCCTCGAGGCGCCACGGTTCTTCCTTGTCGACGTACTCGACGAGCGCCCTGTTGCCCTCGCGGGAGTAGCTCTGCACGTAAGCGAGCAGTCCGCGGCGTACGAGCTGCGCGGCCTGATCGTCGGCCCCGGCCGAGCTCCAGTCGATGGCGCGAAATCTCTCGATCGCACGCTCGGGAAGCTTGATCTTGCAGGCGTAGACCTCGCAGCCCTGGATCGCCTCGCGGTCGACCGGCATGAAGCGAACCGCGGCCACGTCGTCGACCGAGGGCGGGTCGCCGAGCGTATCGGCGTCGACGAACGTGTCGCTGGCGAGCCAGCCGCGGATGTCGCGAAACGCCTCGACAACCTGGTCGCGGCTCGCGTCGACGTGCACCACGCCGATGACGGCGATCTCCTGATCGCTGCTGTCGCGGTCGACCGTCTTGACGACGCTGTCGCGCTCGACCGTCGCGATCTCGGCGGCGGTGAAACCGGCATTGTCGCTGAGAAACGTCGTGAACTCGGGCGGCCCCGCGCCGACCACGTGGGGCCAGGCGGCAAGCAGAGCCCACGCCACGACGCCGAGGACGATCCGCACTACGATCCGGCGACGGCTAGCGCGCGGTGGTGCAGGCGCCGAACAGGACGAAGCCCTCGCGGTTGTCGACCGCGCTGGCCGACATGTGCCCACTGTCCTGATCGATCACGATGCTCCAGGCACGCGCGTTCTCCGCACCCTGCAGGAACAGCTTGCCGTCCTTCTTCTCGACGTTCTGGATGGCCGTGGTCCGCTCCTCGGCTCCGGCTATCGCCGCGCCGGACAGCAGCTTCTTCTTCGCGTCGACGCGAATGAAGCGCGGAATGCTCACCATCTCGGGCGTGGCCCGCTGGCAGTCGAAGGCCGGACCGCACTCGTAGACGTCCGACGGTGCGCATATCAGCTTCTTCGAACCGTCGTAATCGCCGGCGACCGCGAACGCGGGCAGCGCCAGGCAAGCCCATGTCATGAACGCAGCTGTCAGGTACTTGCTCATCGATCCTCTCCCTTTTTTCTACGACCAGCTACCTGACCGTGTAGCCCTTGCCTTCCATGCACGCGCCGAACGCGCGCATGAAGTTGGCGCGCGCGGCGTCCTGCTGTGCCTGCCACTGCTGCTGCTGTGCCTGCTCCTGCCGGCGCTGATCCTGTCTACGCATGCCGCCCATCATACCGCCGCCGGCCGCACCGATGGCCGCGCCCCTGCCGGCGTTGCCGGCAATGGCGCCGATGACCGCGCCGGTCGCGGCACCGCGCGCGCCGCCGCGTATCACGCCGCCTTGCGACGCCTGCCCCGACGGAGGCGGTGCAGAGCCGGCCATCATCGGGTCGAAGCCGGTCTGGCCCTGGGCCCACGTCCGGCACGCGCCGTCGTCCTGCGCCTGCTGCTCGGCGCTCTGGCCGTTTTGCGGAAAGATGAAGGGCTGCGCGAGCGCCGGTCCTGCGACCAGCACGATTGCGAGCGCAACCAGGATTGCTGTCTTCATGCCTCTCATCGGGCTTCTCCTCTACGTCGGTGTCTTGCGGGCTGCGGACAATAACGGAACAGATGCGGTATTACGAGCCCGTGATCCGGGGATTCGGTCACAGCTCGGCAAGTCGTACCTGCGTATCGGAGACGAGCACCGCCGTGCGACCGGCCCAGCCTCGCTCGCTCACCGCCTCACGAGCCGCGCGCGCCAGATCGTCGGGCTCGGTCGACGCCACGGGCAGCAGCAGCGGGATCACGCCGCGCACGAGCGCCAGGCGACGGTAGGTCTGCTCGCTCGGCGTGGCGGCGAGCACCGGCTGTGCTGGTCGGTACCTGGCAACGTGCCTCGCGGTCTCGCCCGACTTCGTGACCGTGCCGATCACGTCCACCTCGAGGCTGGCCGCCAGCTCGCACGCCGCGCGCGCGAGCGAATCGATCGCATCGGGCCCGGCGCCTTCCGGGCCCGTCCACGCCGGCGGCTCGACCGACGGCGCGCGCGTGACCGCGCCGTCGACGTCGCGTGCGATGGCGGCCATGGTGCGAACCGCTTCGAGCGGATAGCGCCCTACGGTGGTCTCGTCGGACAGCATCACGGCCGCGCTGCCGTCCATGATGGCATTGGCGACGTCGGCGACCTCGGCGCGCGTGGGATGGGGACAGTCGACCATCGAGAACAGCATCTGCGTCGCAGTGATCGCCGGCATGGCCCGGCTTCTGGCCGCCGCGATCAGGCGCTTCTGGATCACCGGAACGCGGGTATAGGCCGTCTCGATGCTGAGGTCGCCACGCGCGATCATGATGCAGTCGGCCTCGTCCATCACGGCCTCGATGTTGTCCAGCGCGGCCTGCGTCTCGATCTTCGCGATGATCGGGGCATCGCTTCCGCGGGCGTCGAGCTCTCGCCTGGCGGTTCGCACGTCTTCGGCGTTGCGAACGAACGAGAGGCCGATGTAGTCGACGCCGTGGTCGACGCCGAACGCGAGGTCGGCGATGTCCTTCTCGTCGAGGATGGGCACCCCGAACAGGCCTGTGGGACAGTTCACGCCCTTGCGCGCGCTCAGAGGACCGCCGAGCACCACGCGGCAGCGGATGTCGCGCTGCGTGACGTCGACCACCTCGAGCTCGATCGACCCGTCCGCGAGCAGCAGAGGATCGCCGGGCTTCACCTCGCCCGGCAGATCCGGATACGACACCGAAACCTCGTCCTGTGAGCCGAGTACGTCGCGAGTCGTGAGCGTGAAATCGGCCCCCGCCTCCAGCTCGATGCCGTCGCCCGCGAACTCCCCCACACGCACCTTGGGGCCGGCGAGGTCCTGGAGAATCGCGACCGGCACGTCGAGCTCGGCGGACAGGCGTCGAACACGCTCGATGACCGCGCCGTGGTCGGCGTGTGTGCCATGCGAGAAGTTCAGGCGAGCGACGTTCATGCCGGCCTGGACGAGCGCCCGGAGACTCTCTTCGGTAGATGTCGCCGGCCCGATCGTGCAGACGATCTTCGTGCGGCGATGATCGGAGTCAGTCACGCGCGGGTATCTTGTAGAACGTGGCGTACAGCACGGGTACGACCACCATCGTGAGGATCGTCCCGAACAGCAGCCCGGCCATGATCGTCACCGCCATCGACACCCAGAACGTGTCCTGAAGAAGCGGCGCCATGCCGAACACCGTGGTCGCGGCCGCGTTGAGCACCGGCCGCAGGCGCGAGACGGCGGCCTCGACCACCGCGTCGTACGCCTCCATCCCCTCGGACAGGTTCAGGCTCACCTGGTCGAGCAGCACCACCGAGTTCTTGATCATCATGCCCGACAGGCTCATCGCGCCGAGAAGCGCCATGAAACCGAACGCGGTGGACGTTGCCAGCATTCCCACCGTGATGCCGATGACCGCGAACGGGATGACGGCGAAGATGATGATCGGCGGACGGAACGAGTTGAACAGCATGACGATGATCAGGGTCATGATGACGACCGTGGGCGCGACCCCGGGCACCAGCCCCGCCAGCGAGTCCTGCTGCGTGCCGAACTCCCCGTCCCACTCGAGGGTGTAGCCCGGCGGCAGCGCGATGGCCTCGAACTCTGCGCGAACGTCGGCGAGCAGCTCGGGCAGCTGCACACCGCGCGGCGAGGCCTGCACCGTGATGGCGCGGCGCCGATCCCAGCGGTGAATGGTCCTGTCTTCCCAGCGCGCGTCGATTCCTCGGGTGACGGCCGACAGAGGTACCGTCTCGATGGAAAGCGCAGGCGACACCTGCAGCTGTTCCATGCTCGCGGCCGCCATCGCGCGCTCGGATTCGACGTTGCGGACGACGATGGGAATGAGACTGTCGTCTTCGCGGTACAGCCCCACCTGCACGCCGTCGAATGCGCGCCTGGTCGCGCTTGCGAGGTCGCCACGCGACACGCTGGCCCAGCGTCCTCTCTCCTGAACGTACTCGGGGATGAGCATCCTCGTACGCTCACGCCAGTTCGTGCGCGCCTCCTTCGCCAGCGGGCTGCGCTCGAGAATCGCCACGCCCTCGGCGCCGAGCCGCCGCAGCACGGCCGGATCGGCCGTCATCGGGCCGGCAAAGCGCGCCTCGAACTTCCAGTCGTTCCAGCTGCCCACGCCGTACTTGCGCACGCGCGCGAGGGCCTGCGGCATGTTCTCGAACAACCACGGCTCGATGTGCTCGATCACCTCGTCCACCTCGGCGAGCGTGTTCGTGTTGACGACCAGCTGGCCGTAGCTGGCATACGGCATCTCGGGATCGACCGGAAGGTAGAACCGCGGCGGCCCACGCCCCACGAACGCCGACACGCTCGCGACCTGCGGCAGCTTCTCGAGCTCCTCCTCCACGAGATCGAGGTCCGCCGACGTCTCCTGGATGCGAGTCCCCTCGGGCAGCCAGTAGTCGATCATCAGCTGTAGTCGTGACGAGTCGGGGAAGAACATCTGCTCGACGTAGCCGAAGCCTCCCATCGACACGACGAGCAACACGAGCATGCCGCCCAGGAACGGCACGCGGCGCTTGATCACCGCTCGCAGCACCCCTCGAAACCGCTGATAGAAACGGCCGCCATACAGGTCGCCGTCGCCATCGGTGCGATCGGGATCGGGCAGCATCTGCATGCACATCAGCGGCGTGGCCGTCTGCGACAGCACCCAGCTGAACAGAAGCGAGATCGCGACCACCTGGAACAGGCTGCGCGCGTACTCGCCGGTGCTCTCCGGCGATGCGTAGATGGGGTAGAACGCCATCGTGGCCACCAGGGTCGCGCCGAACAGCGGCCACGCGGGCTGGCCCGCGCTCTCGATCGCGGCCTGCTTGCGGTCCATCCCCTGCTGCAGGCGAACGGCGAATCCGTCCGCGATCACGATGGCGTTGTCCACCATCATGCCCATGGCGATGACCAGCGCGCCGAGCGAGACGCGCTGCAGATCGATGCCGGCGATCGACATGATGATGAACGTGCCCAGGATCGCGAGCACCAGCCCGCTCAGGCCGATGATGATGCCCATGCGGACGCCCATCGTCAGCGCCAGCACGACGAAGACGATCAGCACGGCCTCGATGAGGTTGATCATGAAGCCACGAATCGACTCGAGGACCAGATCGGACTGCCAGGAGATGTGCTCGATCTCGATGCCGATGGGGTAGTCGGCCATGGCCGCCGCCAGACGCTCGTCGAGCACACGCCCGAGCGCGACGACGTTGACGCCACTGCTGGGCGCGATCGCCAGCGCGATGGACGGCTGGCCGTTGTGACGCATCACCGCCGACGGCGGCTCGACGTATCCCTCGGTCACCGTGGCGAAGTCACGCAGGCGGATGATCTCGCCGGTCGTCCCGAACAGCTCCGACGGCGAGATCAGCGCGGTAGCATCGGTACTCTTCGACCGCTGGGACTCACCGGACGTGTCGCCGCGAAACGCGAGATCGCCGATCTCCTCGGCCGACGTGAACTGCCCGGACGGCGCGATGCGGTAGCGCTGGGTCTGCACGTCGACGCTGCCGGCGTCGACGATGGCGTTCTGGACGCTCAGGGTGCGCGACAGGCTCGCCGGCGTGATCCCGAGCGCGCTCAGCTGCGCCTGCGAGACGTCGACGTACACCCGCTTGTCCTGGATGCCCCACAGGTCGACACGAGCAACGCCCGGCACCACGCTCATCGCCTTGCGCAGATCCTTGGCGTAGTCCTCGAGCTCGGCATAGCTGAAGCCGTCGCCCGTCATCGCGAGCAGGAAGCCGAGCACGAAGCCGAAATCGTCGTCGATCTGGACGGGGCCGGCGCCGGGCGGCAGCCCCCCCTCGACGTCGGCGACCTTCTTGCGCAAGACGTCCCATACCTGAGGCAGCACGTCGGCCCAGTACTCGGGACGGATCTCTGCCTTGATGACCGAGAGTCCCGGGTGGGAGTACGACCAGATCTCCTTGATCTGCGTCATCTCCTGCAGCTTGCTCTCGATGAGGTCGGTTACCTCGAGCTCGACCTCCTCGGCCGTCGCGCCCGGATACGGGATGTTGATCGCGGCTACCTTGACGGTGTACTCGGGGTCCTCGAGCCAGCCGAGCTCGAAGAACGAGCTGGCGCCGGCGGTGAAGAGGAGAAACAGCAGGAAGTAGGTAACCGCACGCTTCTCGATCGCGAGGGCAGCCAGGTTCACTGGACGCGTACTTCCTGGCCGTCGCGCAGGTGGTGCGCACCGGCGGTCACCACTCGCTCACCGGGCTCGAGGCCTTCGACGAGCACACCGCCGCGAACGGTCAGGTCGCCCGGAACGACCTTGCGCGCATGGACCGTACTGCTCTGCTCGTCGACGAGCCAGACGAACGTCGCCTGGTCCTCGCCGTCGTCGGGGGTGAACAGTGCCGAAGGCGGCACTTCCAGCCCGCTCCCCCTGAGCTTGGCGGGCAACGCGCCTATCGCCGTGGCCTCGCCGGCCATCCCGGGCTGGATCGCCTTGCCGTCGACCGTCGCGTCCATGATCAACGTGACCGGATACGTGCGCGTGGCGTACGAGGCCTCGTTGCTCACTTCCTTGATCTGGGCCTTCACCTTGGGTCCGGGCAGCGCGTCGAAGCGGACCTCGAGCCAGTCGATGTAAGGAGCGAGGTTGATGAGATGCTCGGGGATGTTGATCACCATCTCGATCTTCGCAACGTCGAGCAGACGGATCACGGGCTGCTTGACCTGGACGTTCTGGAAGTTGTCGACGTAGGTCCGCGACACGACGCCCTCGAACGGCGCCACCATCACCGCATCGTCGACCGCCTTCTGGCGGATCTTCACCTGCGCCTCCGACTGGTCGTAGCGGGCACGCGCATCGCTGACGTCCTGCTTCGACACGGCCTCGGTCTTGGCCGCCTCGGCGACGCGATCGTAATACGCCCTGGCACGATCGCGCTCGGCCTTGGACCGCGTCAGGGCGTTGTCGTAGTCACGCGAGTCGAGCCGCGCCAGCACGGTACCGGGCGTCACCTCGTCGCCCACGTTCACCGGCCGCTCGATGAGCTGTCCCGTCACCTCGAAGCCCAGGTCGATCTCCTGGGTGGCCTTCGCGCGGCCGGGCCACCAGCGTCCGCCGATCGCCTTGATATCGCCCACCTTGATCGAGCGAACGGGCCTTATCGGATCGGGCTGCGGCTCCTCGGCGCAACCGGTGAGAACGACAGCCAGCAGCGCGAGCGCGGCCAGCACGCGGGCGGCACGGCGTTGCGTGCCCGGCAACGACGGTTCGAGCTCAGGCCCCCTCATCTGTCTGTACGTCGCCTCCTGCCGCGTGATCTCCGGATGCCGATTGCGAAGCCGCCTCGCCCGCGGTCGCCGGCTCCGCACCCAGCGTCGCGTCGTGTGACGCCTCACCCTCGGGGGGCGCCTCGGCGTCGTCGTCGGCCTTCCAGCCGCCGCCGAGCGTCCGGTAGATTCGAACCAGGTTCTCCGAGACCAGCCCCTCGCTCTCGGCCAGCGCGTCTTCCTGCTGGAACAGCGAGCGCTCGGTGTCGAGCACGTTCTGGAAATCGGTGAGCCCGGTCCTGTAGAGCGTGTTGACGAGCTTCACCGACTCGGACGCCGCCGTCACCGATCGCCTGAGCGACTCGCGGCGAATCTGCTCCTCGACGTACGCGGTCATGGCGTTCTCGACTTCCTCGATCGCCACGAAAACCGTGTTCTCGTAGTTCGCGAAGGCCTGCTCGGTGCGCGCTTCCTCGGCCTTGATGGCGCTGCGCACACGCCCGCCGTCGAACAGGTTCCAGCGCACGGCCGGTCCGATCGCCCACGCCTGCTTGCTGCTGTCGAAGATGTCGGCGGTGCCCTCGAACGCGAAGAAGCCGGTCAGCGAGAAGCGTGGATAGAGGTCGGCCGTGGCCACGCCGATCTGGGCCGAGGCCGCGGCCAGATCGCGCTCGGCCTGGCGTACGTCGGGGCGCTGGCGCAGCAGATCGGCCGGCACGCCTGCCGTGACGTCCAGCGTCCCCTCCGGTACCGGCTTGGGAATCAGCATCTGCTCCTGCAGCGGCCCGGGCGGCTCGCCGACGAGCACCGACAGCCGGTTGATCGTGAACATCAGCTCCTGGCGCAGCAGCGGCACGAACGCCTCGGTGGTGGCCAGGTTGAGCTCGGCCTGTCGCACGTCGAGCTTGCCGACGAGCTCGGCGCGGAACCGGTCGCTGGTGAGCCTGAGCGAGCCCTCCTGGGTCTTGATGTTGCCCTCGGCGAACTCGATGCGCTCCTGGAATGCGCGCGCCTGGATGTAGGTCGTGGCAACGTCGGAGAACAGCACGACGAGCACGTCGCGATAGTTCTCGATCGACGACTCGTAGCCTGCCTCGGCCGATTCGATCGAGCGCGTGATGCGCCCCCACAGATCGATCTCCCACGTTGCATCGAAGCCGAGCGAGCGAAACGTCTCGGTGCTGTCCGAGCGATTGCCCGTGGCAGGATCCTTGGGCCGGAAGTCGGCGCTGCTGCGCTGACGCTGAACCGCGCCCGCGGCGTCGAAGTCGGGATAGCGCTCGCCGCGCGAGAAGCCGTACAGGGCCTGCGCCTCCGCGATGCGGCCAATGGCCACGTGCAGCTCTCGGTTGTTGGCGGCGGCCCGGTCGATGAGGCTCTCCAGCATCGGGTCGCCGAGCGTCGTCCACCAGGTGTGCAGGCTACCGGTGCCGTCACCGAGGCCCTGCACGACCTCCTGGTGCCAGTCGTCGGGCACGTAGGTCTCGGGCGGCTCGTAGTCGGGACCGACCGTACAGCCGGCAAGCAAGGCTCCGAGAGCCAGGCAGATCGAGATCCGTTCGGGAAAGGAAGCTCGAGGCGCGCTCGTGCGTGCGCCCCGGTCGAGTGGCTGATCGGTCATGTCGGAATGCCGCCCCCGTGAGAAAAGGTACCCCGTACATAGCGCAGCGGCTGCAGTGGCTCAATCAGATCGCCACCACGCCCCCCGGCGATGCGCGACCGGGGGTCAGCCGGAGGTTGTGGCGATCTCGGCACGCATCGCGGCGATCGTGGCCGCGTAGTCGTGCGACCCGAAGATCGCCGACCCGGCCACGAACGTGTCGACACCGGCCGCGGCGATCTCACCGACGTTCTTCGGCCCCACGCCGCCGTCGATCTCCAGGCGAACCGAGAATCCGCTGTCGTCGAGCCGTGAGCGCGCCTCGCGCGCCTTGTCGAGGGCGCCGCGGATGAACGCCTGGCCGCCGAACCCGGGGTTCACCGACATCAGCAGCACCATGTCGACCTTGTCCAGCACATACCGGAGGTGATCGAGCGGCGTGGCCGGATTGAACGCGAGACCGGCCGTACAGCCGTGGTCGCGGATGAGCTGCAGCGATCGGTCGATGTGCTCGGTGGCCTCGGGGTGGATCGTGATGTGCGACGCGCCGGCCTTGGCAAAGTCGACGATCACGCGGTCGACGGGCTTGACCATGAGGTGCACGTCGATCCCTGCCTCGAGCCCCTTGTCGTCGAGATACGCGTGCAGCGACGCGCACACCGGCGGCCCGATGGTCAGATTCGGGACGTAGTGGTTGTCCATGACGTCGAAGTGGACCAGGTCGGCGCCGGCGGCCAGCACCGCCTCGACCTCCTCGCCCAGACGGGCAAAGTCGGCGGCGAGGATCGACGCTGCGATCCTCGCCGACGTGTCATTACCGGCGGGCTTCGACATGCGCGCACGCTAGCCCAAGGTGCCCGGATTGTCGAAGATTCCGGACCGTGCGCGGCGGCGCCGCTCGCTGCGAATTGCACCGATCGTCGCCCACCTGCACGATTGCGCTCCCGGAGGACTTCCGTTGCGTACACCGAAAGCACTGCAGGCCATCTTCGACATCAAGCGAGACGAGCTCCCGCTCGCGCTGTTGATGTTCAGCTACTTCTTCCTGGTGATCACCAGCTTCTGGATACTCAAGCCGATCAAGAAAGCGCTGTTCATCGAGCACTACGACCAGACAGGCTTCGACTTGCTCAGCTGGCACATGACGGCCTCGCAGGCCGAGCTGATCGCGAAAGTACTGAACATGGTGGTAGCGATCGTGGCCGTCACGGTGTTCACATGGCTGGCCCGGACCTTGCGTCGGCAGCAGCTCACGTTCGTCTTCACCGGGTTCTTCCTGCTCAGCTACGCCGCCTACAGCCTCGTAATCGACGAGCCGGGCGACCCGACGGTGTGGTCATTCTACCTGTTCGGCGACCTGTTCAGCACGTTGATGGTGGCGACGTTCTTCGCGTTCCTGAACGACAGCGTCACGCCCGACTCGGCCAAGCGAATCTACGGGCTGGTCGGGCTGGGCGGCGTGACCGGCGGCGCGTTCGGGTCGATGTTCGTCCGCTCGCTCATCTCGTCGGTGAGCCGGGTCGGCTGGCTGTGGATCTGCGCGGCCATCGCGGTGTTGATCGTGGCGGTCGCATACGCGGCCGGTCGGATCGTCGCCGCCCATCCCCCGGACGACGAGGAGTCGAGCGCCGAGCCCGATCCGCCCGCTACCACCGGGCCGGATGCACACGACGAGAACGAGAAGCAGCCGAATCCGGCGCTGGAAGGCGCACGCCTGGTTTTCCGGTCGCGCTACCTGCTGTCCATCGTCGCGATCGTCGGTCTATACGAGATTGTTTCGACGATCATGGACTTCCAGTTCACGAGCACCGTCGCCCACTACCTGACGGGGCCGGCGATCGGCAAGCAGTTCTCGACCGTCTTCGCCATCACCAACGCAGTGGCGATGGTCGTACAGCTGCTGTTCACGAGCCTCGTGATGACACGGCTGGGCGTCGGCGTGGCACTGCTGGTGCTTCCGATGGCGGCGCTGGGGGGCTCGGCGGCATTCGTCGCCATGCCCATCCTGTGGACCGGTAGCCTGCTGAACACGGCCGACAACGCGTTCAGCTACTCGATCAACCAGTCGGCCAAGGAAGCGCTCTACGTCCCGACCACCAAGGACGAGAAGTACAAGGCCAAGGCCTTCATCGACATGTTCGTCCAGCGCTTCGCCAAGGCGCTGGCGGTGTTCGTGAGCCTGGGCATCACCACGTACTTCAGCGACTTCGAAAGCGTGCGATGGCTGTCGGTGTTCACCGTGATCGTGATCGCGGCGTGGATCGTCGCCGCCCGCTACGCCGGCAGGCACTTCCGCGAGATCACCGAACACAGCTGACCTCGCGGGGTTTTCTCGACCGTCCGGTCACGATAAACGGAGGCTATGAAGCTTCCCTCTCGACCTGTGAAGATATCGTCGATGGTCATGCTCGCCGCGGGGCTCGCGGCAAGCCCCATGCTGAGCGTCGCCTCCGGCCCGTCGCACCACGACCCGCGCGCCGCCGAGTACCGGGCGTGGATCGGCAACATGAAGACGTCGCCGCGCGGGCCGTTCGAGCGCATCCGCTGGTTCTGCAAGGACGGCACCGTGCTGCCGCCGAAGGCCTACGCCTGCGCGAACCACGGCGGCGGCATCCAGCACGGGCAGTGGAACGAGAGCGTGGTCACCATACGCGACGCCGGCTACCTGGTGGCGAACGTGCTGGCCGACATCGACCCCGGCGATTACATCGGCGCCAGCCCCGACCTCGACGCCCTCTCGCAGATTCTCCTTGAACGCTTCCTGATCGGCGCCGACGACAACTGGATCTTCCGCGGAGCCTACTCCTACCGCGGCGCACTGCAGGCTGAAGACGAGGAGGCCGGCTCGCTGGCGCTGGTCCGCACCATGCTGGCCGAGGACGACTGGCGCAGACCGGAGCGATTCCTCCTTCTGCGCGAGACCGTGCGGCTGTTGCCGATCCAGACCGACGAGAACAGCGCTTCGAACGTTCGCCAGCTCGCGCTCGACATCGCCGAGAAGGACAGCGGGTTCACCGAGCTCCGCATCAAGATCCACGGCGCGCCCGAGGGCGCCGATGCCGGCAGCGTACGTCGCTACGCGAAGGCCAGCGGCAAGACCGAGCTGCGAGCTGACTACGAGCGCATCGCGGCGATGATCGACGACCTGTACGCGCCCCGCGGCGCCGTCGACGCGCTCGGCAAGCTGGCCGAGCGCGCAGAACAGGACGACGTCGCCAAGCTCATCCGCGATCGCGCCATGCAGATGGCGTCCGCCCTCACCCCGCCCGAGCGACTCCGCGTGGCCGGCTACGGCATGCTCGCAATGCGCGACAAGTTCCAGTCGGGCACCACGGCAGAGGACGGCCTGACGATCCTGCTGGCCAGCATCGCGCTGGAGAGCGTGGCCTATACCGCCGGTAACGAGCTGGCCGCGAGCCTCGGCAGCGCATCGCGCAAGGAGCAGCTCGTGTGGCTCGGCCGCGGCGTGGCGGCGATCTACGGTACCGGCTTCCTCAGCAAACGACAGCTCATGGGTGCCGCGCGAACGATCAAGACCCTGTTCGACGAGGCGAGGCTCGACCTCGACCAGTACAGCAGGGAAGTTCGCTACCTGGCCCGCATCCCCGAATGGGCCTCCGGGACGCTGAGCTTCAACTTCTCCGAGGCGATGGGCAGGTTCATGCAGATCGAGCCGCTCGCCCACATCTACATCCAGGACCGTCTGCGCGGCAGCCCGATGCTGATCTGCGGCGCCATCGTCGACAGCCTCGGCAAGGACGCGAACCGCGTCGCCGGCATCGAGCACTCGCTGTTCGGGCGCAAGATCGGCGCGGGCCTGCGCGCGCTCAACCCGGGGCTGCTGCGTGGAGTGCTGTACGCTCCCGGCGCCGACGCCGACCTGTCGCGCACCGACGAGGACGGCATCTACCTGCTGCCGGAAACGATCTCCGAGCTTCCCAAGGTGGGCGGCATACTCACCCAGGGCGAGGGCAGCTCGCTCTCGCACGTCCAGCTTCTCGCCCGCAACCTGGGGATCCCGAACGTCGTGGTCGGCAACGAGGTGCTCGGCGACGTGCGCCGGCACGTCGGCAAGCGCATCGTGATGGCGGTGAGCCCCGGCGGCGTGGTGCAGCTGGCCGAGGACGGCCCGAAGTGGGACGAGATATTCGGCAAGCAGGAACAGGTCGACGACGTCGTCATCGCCCCCGACCTCGAGAAGCTCGACATCAAGACCACCGACCTCATCTCGCTCCGCACGTTGCGCGCCACCGACTCGGGCCGCACCTCGGGCCCCAAGGGCGCGAACCTGGGCGAGCTCAAGCACCACTTCGGCGACGCCGTGCCCGGAGGCTTCGTGATCCCGTTCGGCGCGTTCCGCGCGCAGCTCGAGAAGCCGCTCGAGCCGGGCGGCCCCAAGGTCTACGACTGGATGAAGCGCCAGTACGACGAGATCGCCACCCTGGGCGGCGACCCGCAGCGCCGTACGGAAGTCGTGAGCTCGTTCCTTTCACGGCTTCGCAAGTGGATCGTGAACACCGACCAGGGGCCGGAGTTCCGCGCCAGGCTTCGCGCCGCGCTCGACTCCGAGTTCGGCGCCAAGGCCGGCTACGGCGCGTTCGTGCGCAGCGACACGAACGTGGAAGACCTGCCGGGCTTCACCGGCGCGGGCCTCAACAAGACGATACCGAACGTCGTCGGATTCGAAGAAGTAGTGAGGGCCGTGCGCGAGGTGTGGGCCTCGCCGTTCACCGAGCGCGCCTACGGCTGGCGCCAGTCGCACATGAAGGACCCGGAGTTCGTGTTCCCCGCGGTCGTCGTGCAGTACAGCTTCCCCGCCGAGAAGTCCGGCGTGATGGTCACCACCGACCTCGAAGGCCGTGGCGACGGCTGGCTCTCGATCGCGGTGAGCGAGGGCGTGGGCGGCGCGGTCGACGGCCAGGCGGCCGAGCAGCTGCGGGTGGACAGGAAGACACGCGAGGTCATATATCTCGCGCAGGCGTCGGCGCCATACAAGAACATCCTCAACCCCGCCGGCGGCGTGAAGCGGGTTCGCGCCAGCGGAACCGACCGCCTCCTGTCCGATGAGGAAATCGAACAGCTCATCGCGTTCGCCGCCAAGGCGCCGTCGCAGTTCCCCTCGCTGCGCACCGCCGACGGCGGCACCCTGCCCGCCGACGTGGAGTTCGCGTTCCGCAACGGACGGCTCGCGCTGCTGCAGCTGCGGCCGTTCGTCGAGAGCAAGAGCGCACAGCGCAACGAGTACCTGAACCGCCTCGACGCGGGCTTCGCCGGGCGCGGCGGTGTCGGCGTCGCGCTCGAAGACACTCCCGGGAGATGACGACATGAGCTACTTGAAGATTCTGACGGCCTCCGTTCTCGCCGCGGCGCTCGCGGCCACGACCGCGATCGCCTACCCGCTCGACCTGTACGAGCAGTCGGGCATCTCCCGCCTCAAGGCCTACTACCTGGCCTCGCAGGGGCCGATGAAGGGCAAGTTCCTGTATCCGGGCGCGCTGCGCCCCGGCGCCGACGTGAAGCTGCGGCTGGCCGACCAGCCCGACTTCAAGATCCCGGCCGCAGACGCGGAATTCTCCGCCCAGCTCGGCAAGCTGCTCGACGGTGACGCCAAGAGTTACGGCATTGCCGTTCTCGACCTGAGCGATCCCGCCAACCCGGCCCTGGCCGCGCACAACATCGACAAGACGCAGAACCCCGGAAGCGTGGGAAAGATCCTCGTCGCGCTCGGATTCCTGCAGACCCTTGCCGACATCTACCCCGACGACATCGCCGCGCGCCGCCGCGTGCTGCACGACGCACAGATCACCGCGAACGAGTTCATCGTACACGACGAGCACGTGGTGCCCATGTGGAAGGAGGGCGACCGCACGGTCACCAAGCGCCCCCTCCAGCAGGGCGACCGCGCCAGCGTGTGGACCTACCTCGACTGGATGTGCTCGGCCAGCTCAAACGCCGGCGCCAGCATGATGATGTCGCACATGGTGCTGCTGAAGCACTTCGGCGCCATGTACCCTGTCCCCGAAGACGTTGCGGCGGAGTACTTCAAGGCCACGTCGAAGAAAGACCTCACGAACACCTACTTCAGCGCCATCCAGCCGCCGATCACGCGTAACGGTCTCGACATCAACCGGCTGCGCCAGGGCAGCTTCTTCACGCGCGCCGGCAAGTCGCTGGTTCCCGGCACCTACAGCTACTCCACGCCGCGCGAGCTGCTGAAGTTCATGGTGTTCATGGAGCAAGGGAAGCTGATCGACCCGTTCTCGAGCCTCGAGCTGAAGCGGCTGCTGTACCTCACCGACCGACGCATCCGCTACGCGTCGTCGCCAGTGCTCGCGAGCTCGGCGATCTACTTCAAGTCGGGGTCACTGTACAGCTGCAGGGCCGAGCCGGGCTTCGTGTGCGAGAAGTACCACGGCAACGTGAAGAACTACATGAACTCGGTAGCGACGGTCGAGACGTTCGACCGCAACCCGCAGCTGCACTACATCACGATCCTGCTCTCGAACGTGCTGAAGAAGAACGGCGCGGTGGAGCACCAGACCCTGGCGACGCGCATCCACCGGCTCATCGAATCGCGCCACCCGGTCGCGATCCCGCTGACCCTGGACTGAGCTACAGAAAGAGCCGTGCCGGCTAGCGCCAGCGGGCGCGGCTGATCCGGTGAACCGGCGCCTGTCCCCGGTGCGCGGGGGCGGCCGCGCTGGCCTCGGGTGCACCCGCGGTATCTCTCACCGCATCGTCGAATGCGACGATCAGACGGCTGAGCCAGTCGGCACCCGAGGTGCTGTTGGTGAGCCCGACGGCCACGTAGGTGCGACCGTCGTGCTCGACGATGGCGCTGTCGGAGTGGTAGTCGCGCCACGTTCCCGACTTCCGGTACATGCGCGCCCGCGGCCTGGCGGCGTACAGCCCCTTGGCGAACTTCGACGGGATCTTGGTCTCGCCCAGAATGTTCTTCATGCGGCGGCTGTGCTCGCGAGACACCAGCCCGCCGGTCTCGAGCATGTAGTAGAAGCGCGCCACCTGCATGGCGGTGGCACCGTGCGAGAGGTTGTGGAGCGGGTCGCGACGCCACACGCCGGCGCTGGCGTAGTCCTTGCCCACCCATAGACCGCCGTTGCGCGTCGGATCGTACAGGCGATAGCGCGGCGACATGAGCACGTCGGCAATGTACTCCTTGCCCACCGTGTGGATCATGCGCGTGGCGGCAGTGTTGGAGGAGTACCGGATCATCTGCTCGAGGCTGCGCTGCGTCTCGGCATCGAGGCGGATGTGACCGGCCGAGATCTTCTCGAATGTCGCTAGCAGCACGGCGATCTTCGGCAGGCTGGCGGCGTACATCATCACGTCGCCGTTGACCTGCGCGACTCGCGGGTGGTCCTCGTCGGTAACGTCGACCACCGCCAGCGACAGCTGCTTGCGACGCACGGCATGGTCGAGTCCGAGGCGAGTGATCTCGGCGTTCACGCGTTCCTGCAGGCTCGGATCGACGTGATGCCACAGCGGCGCGGGAACTCCGGACGTCCCCATCGCGCGCATGCGGTCGAGCTTGGCCTCGAGTGGATCGGCGTACACGCGAACCGTGTCCTCGCCGCCACCGGCATCGTCGGCCAGAGCGGACAACGGCAAAAACACGAGCGCTGCGAGCCCGCAGCAAAAAGTCGCGAAGGTGTGCCTCATGCGGGAAACCCCGTCATCATAGCGAATATAGCACCGGAGGCACAATGTGAGGCCGGTTTTTTCGCGGCCCGACGACGTCGACGCACCGCGCACATCCAGGCTCAAAGCACCGCCGGGACTAGTATCCTGCTGCAGATTTTGTCATTCTGACGGGACTTCGGGCACCGCCCGGACCGTGGGACACGAGCTCATATTATAAAGGAGAGGATGGAAAGCGTTATGACTGCACGTATTTTGGCCCTCGGCATCGTGGGGTGCCTGATCATGGTCGCCGGCCCTGCCCAGGCGGATGAGCCCGGCGTCATGGAAGAAGACATCGTGGTGATGGTGGAGGAGCGAACCAGGCCCACCACCGCCACCATCTCGCTCGAGCGCTGGGACGTCGGTCTCGGCATCGGCGGCACGTGGGGAAGCGGTACTGTCAACTACGACGGCAAGACCTACGACATCAAGGTGAGCGGCATGGGCTTCATCGATGTCGGCTTCGCGCACATCGTCGGCGATGGTGACGTGGAGAACATCAACGACATCCGCGACGTCGAGGGGTACTACCGCGCCGTCAGCCCGGGTCTCGCAGTGCTCGGCGGCGCCGGTGGAGCCAAGCTGATGAACGACAACGGCGTCGAGATCGGCCTGTGGAACACCGAGCTCGGTCTGCGCGTGGGTCTCGCGCCGGGGCCGATGTGGATCACGCTTCAGTAAGCACGTCCGCAAAGCTCTGAACCGCACACCGTCACGGAACCGGACCCGTCCGGCCTACGTGACCGAACCGTCATGACCGGGCGGGGACGGCGCATCCAGCGCCTCCCCGCCCTTTTCATATCGTGAAACCGACACGTCTCGAGCGATTCCTCGGAGTCTTCACCGACGTACGGCCGGGCGAGGGTCCTACCGCCCTGCTGATGTTCGCGAACGTCTTCCTCATCCTGTGCGCGTACTACTTCATCAAGCCGCTGCGCGAGGGCTGGATCGCCGTTTCCGACATCCCGGCGCTCACCAAGATGGAGGTGAAGGCGTACTCGTCGTTCGGCCAGAGCATCCTGCTGATCTTCGCCGTGTCGGCCTACGCAAAGCTCGCCGACAAGTACCAGCGAGCGAAGCTCATCAACGGCACGACGCTGTTCTGCATGTCGAACCTCGTCGTGTTCTGGATGCTGCAGCCGGGGTTCTTCGTCGACCACCTGCCCGGCACCGGCATCCTGTTCTACCTGTGGGTGGGCATGTTCGGCGTGTTCATCGTCGCCCAGTTCTGGGCGTTCGCGGCCAACCTCTACCAGGATGAACAGGGCCAGCGGCTGATCCCCATGGTGGCCATCGGCGCGACCGCCGGCGCGGCGTCCGGCTCGTGGATCACGGACGCGCTGGTGGGATCGGGCGTTGTGGGCGCGAAGTTCCTGCTGCTCGCCGCGCTCGCGCCGCTGGCCGCATCGGTAGTCCTCACCACCTGGTGCGATCGCCGTGGGGCGACCGGCACCGACGCAGGCGCGCGCACCGAAGAGGACGGCGATCACGAGTCACAGTCCGCCGCCTCCCCCACTCAGTCCGACCCGACGACCGACGACAGGCGAAGTGCGATGCAGGTGATCTTTCGCAGCCGCTACCTCATCGCGGTCGCCGCCATCACGCTGCTGATGAACTGGGTCAACACGAACGGCGAGAACCTTCTCTTCGGCGTGGTGCAGGACTCGCTCACCGGCGACGCCGCCGAGCAGGGAATCGTCGGCGAGGAGGCGGTGCGAGCCTTCACGCGCGACGGAACCGCCGCGTTCTACGGCAACTTCTTCTTCTGGGTGAACATCATCGCACTGCTGCTGCAGGCATTCGCGGCGTCGCGACTGCTTCGCTACGGCGGATTCGGCCTCATCCTCCTGCTGCTTCCGTCGGTGGCGCTCGTGTCGTACTCGGTGATGGCGGTGTTCCCGGTGCTGGCGATCGTGAAAGCGATGAAAGTGCTCGAGAACTCCACCGACTACTCGATCAACAACACCGCACGCCACGTGCTCTGGCTGCCGGTGGGCGCCGCGGACACCTACAAGGGCAAGCCGGCCGTCGATTCACTGTTTGCTCGCTTCGGCGACGGCCTGGCGGCACTCACCGTACTCGTGGGCGTTCAGGTTCTCGGCCTGTCCACGGCGGGATTCTTCGCGTTCACCGTCGTGCTGGTGTTGCTGTGGCTCGGTGGCGCGGGCGTCGTCATCGCCGAGCATCGAAAGCTCGGACCGGCGCCGACCTCCCACTGACCCCCACCGCCGTGGAACGTCACTCGAGCCACCCGCCCGCACGGCCCGCCGCCTCGAGAGCCGTGGACGTTAGGCGCCGCTCCGCACCGCGCCAGCGGCGTGGTAGCATCGCGGCCGTGCGCTCCCCTGCCCGCTCGCCCGCTTCCAGGCTCGCATCGATCGGCGCGCTCCTGGTCGCGTTCGCCGTCGCGCTGAGCGCCTGCAGCGCCACCACCGGCCCACCGGTCGCGCGCGACGCGGCGCCGGTCGAGCTGCGGTTGCTGCTGACCACCGACGAGCACGACTGGATCGAGCCACTGCTCGACGGCGACACCCGACGCGGCGGCGTGGTGCAAGCGTTCGACCAGATGAGCCGGGACGACGCGCTCGGTAGCGACGGCGTCGTGCTTCTCAGCGCCGGCGACATGTGGACCGGCCCCTATGAGTCGACGATGCTCAAGGGCAAGCCGATGCTCGAGGCGTTCAACCGCATGGGCTACGCCGCCGCCGTGGTCGGCAACCACAACTTCGACTTCGGGCTCGAAATTCTGGCAAGGAGGTCGGACGAAGCGGAGTTCCCGTTCCTCGCGGCCAACGTGCGCCGCCGGAGCTCGGGCGAGATGCCGGCATGGGCCGAGGCGTCGACGCTCGTCGAGAGCGCGGGCGTCAAGGTGGGCGTCATCGGTCTTGCGAACATCGACACGCCCAAGACCACGCACCCTCGCACGGTGGCCAGCCTGGAGTTCACGGACTACCTCGCCGCGATACGAGCCGAGGTGCCGCGGCTGCGTGCGGCCGGAGCCGAGCTGATCGTCGTGCTCATCCACGACGGCCTGCTGGCGGCGGCTACCATGCGTGACGACCTGAGACGGCTCGGCGTACACGTGGTGGGCGCCGGACACGTTCACCAGCCCGGCATCATCAATGACGACGGTGGCACTCCCGATCGCCCCGACGACGACATCGTCATGTGCAATGCCGGGCCTTACTTCCGGACGTACTGCAGGATCGATGTCACCATGGTCGGCTCTCGCCTCGTGTCGCACGACGCCACCATCGTCGAGGTGTCGCTGCCGGCCGCCGAGGAGCCCGCCAGCCCCGACCCGGACCTGCTAGAGATCGTGGCCGAGGCGAAGCGAAAATCGTCCGTCGCGATCGCCGAGGAGACGCTCGTGGTGTCACCCGAGCCGATTGCGCGCCGCGACGGCGCGCTCGGCCAGATGATCACCGATGCGTGGCTCACGAAGTTTCCCGACGCGGACGTCGCGATCACGAACGCCGGCGGTATCCGTCAGGGACTGGCAGCCGGCGACGTGCGCATCCGTGACGTGATCTCGGTGCTGCCGTTCAAGAACTACCTGGTGGTCGTGGACATCGACGGCAAGCAGCTGCGCGAGGCGCTCACCAACCCCGAGTCGATCGCATCCGGCGTGCGCTACACCTACCGCGACGTCGGCGCACAGCGCACGATCGTCGACCTGACTGACGTCGCCGGGCGGTCGATCGCCGACGACGAGGCGCTGCGTGTGGTGGTGAACGACTTCATGTACTCCGGCGGCGACGGCTACCTGTTCTACGAGTACGACCCCGACGCTTTCACGACGCCGGTCGACTGGCGCGGCCCCGTGATCACGCAGCTGCGAAAGCTAGGCGAGGCAGGCCGACAGCTCGAGATCTCCGCCGACGACCGGGCTCGCCCCGTCAACTGACTGGCTACTTCACCCCTAGGACGTGGGAGAGAGCCTCGCACGTACGTCGGCCTCGAGGGTTTCGAGGATCCTGGCCAGCGCACGCTCCCAGCCCCGCACCAGCTCCTCGTTCGACTCGACGGCGAGCCGCTCGCTCTCCGCATACTGCTTGCGAAACACCACGTCCGCCCCGAGCTTCTCACGCCGCACGAGCGTGTACTCGATCGCGAGCTCAGCGGTCAGCGCCGAGACGTCGCGCGCATCACCGTACAGGTCGATGACGCGGGTCTGCAGATACCAGTCGGCAACCGCACGGTCGGCCGGGTCGAGCACTGCAAGGAAGATCGCGCTGCGCGCCAGCCAGTCGCGGGTGGCGCGCTGGATCATCGCCGCCGGCGGCGCGAAGAACTCGTTGTAGAAGTCCTCCTCGTAGCGACCGCCCCCGGTACGGTACACGAAGCCCTTGCGCTCGAACATCGGCGCCACCTGCACGCGCGCCAGTCGCAACACGCCATCGCCTTCGCCTGCCACCTCACCGGGGCGCTGCACCTCGACGAAGTAGAGAGCCTTCTCGGGGAACTTCCTCGAGAAGCAGCCCGCGGCCGGCAGCAGCACGGCCGCGGCGCACAGGAGAACGACTCCCGGCTTGATCGCTGTCATCATCATCGGCTCCTCGCCGGGTCCGCCTGCGGCGGCGGTTCGCCCAGCAAGAGCACCGACGGGTACTTGCGGGCAAGCGCGGCCACGTCACGCAGATCCTCGGACACGACGCGCAGGTTGTCGATCATGGCCTCGAAACCCGGCCGTCCGAACTCCACGGCATCACGGACCACGGCGAGCGTGGCCTGCGCCTCGTCGAGTGTGCCGCGCAATCTCGCGCTCACCTGCTCGACCTCGAGACCGTCGACGGCCTGACGGGTCGCGGCGCTCGTCTCGCGAAGATCGGCTACCAGCGTGCGGACCTCGCCTTGCAGCACCGGCATGTCGAGAGCCTCGACCGTCGCGTTGACGTTGACCAGCAGCTCGTCGAAATGGGATACGACTTCCTCTACGGGAGTCTTCTCGAGCCTCGCGAACAAGCGCTCCACCGCGTTCGAGATCGCGCGTAGCGTGCTCGGGGCCGACGGCACGTAGAGCTTGTGCGGATTCCACACGATCTTCATCGGCGGATTCTGCTCGGGGTCCCAGTAGTCCGCCTCCAGGTATGCCGTGCCTGTCACGCCCTGCTGCGCGATCTTCAGTCGCAGCCCCCGGTCCACCAGCTTCTGCAGCCCCTCGCGTCGAGAGCGACCCGGGTCGGGGTCGAGGGCGGCATCATCGCCGGTCTCGGCCGTCTTCATGCGCACGTAGACGAGCTGGCCGTAGGCGAGCTCGTCCTTCGCGCTCCCGAGCTCGTAATGGTCGGACACGAAGCTGATGTCGGCGATGCTGCCGATCTGAACGCCGCGCAGCTTCACCGGCGAACCCACCTCGAGTCCCTGCACCGATTCGTCGAAGTACGACTCGAAGTAGATCGTGCGTTGAAAGAGATCGGTCCCACCGACGACCAGTACCGCCGACACGAGCAACCCGACCCCGAGCAACACGAACAGGCCAACCCGGTAGTATCTCAGCTCCTGACTCATGTGGTCATGTCCCCGGCACTCCCGGCACCGCGCTCTCGCGATTGAAGAACCGTCGCACGAAGTCGATCTCGGTATGATCGCGCAGCTCGGCCGGCGAGCCGGTGGCGATGATCCCCTCCGGCATCTTGCCGAGCATGATCACGCGGTCGGCGATCTTGTAGATGCTCGGCAGCTCGTGGGTCACGATGACGAACGTGACCCCGAGCGTCCTCGAAAGCTTGAGGATCAGATCGTCGAGCTCCGACGACGTTATCGGATCCAGCCCGGCCGACGGCTCGTCGAGACACAGGATGTCCGGATCGAGCGCCATCGCGCGTGCGATCGCCGCCCGCTTCTTCATCCCGCCGCTGATCTCGGACGGATAGTACGACTCGAAGCCCTCCAGCGATACGAGCCTGAGCTTCGACGCCGCGATCACGTCGATCGCATCGTCGGGCAGGTCGGTGAATTCCTCGAGCGGCAGCCGTACGTTCTGCAGCAACGTCATCGAGCCGAACAGCGCGCCGCTCTGGTACATCACGCCGACGTCGCGAACGATGGCCGCGCGTTCGGCACCGGTCGCCGCCGTGAAATCGCGCCCCTTGATGGTGATCCGGCCGCTCACCGGCGTGTACAGGCCGATCAGGTACTTGAGCAACGTCGTCTTGCCGCAGCCCGACCCGCCCAGCACGACGAACACCTCGCCCCTGTTCACCTCGTACGACACGCGGTCGAATACGAGCTTCGGGCCGTAGCGGGCCACGAGGTCGTCGACGCGGATGATCGGTTGCGGGGCCGCGTGTTCTTCCATCGCTCAGATCCCCACCACGTAGAACACCACCGCGAACATACCCTCGACCACGGTGATCAGGATGATGCCGCTCACCACGGCGCTGGTTGCCGAGGCCCCGACGGCCCCCGAGCCGGTGCCCGTCTGCAGGCCGCGCAGACAGCCGACCGCCGCCACCACGATGCCGAGGAAGAACGCCTTGAACAGACCGGAGAACAGGTCGACGAGCGTCACCGCGGCAGCCACGCGGTTCACATAGGTGACAAGCGGAAACCCGAGAGACGTCACGACCACCGCGCCGCCGGCCAGGATGGAGAAGCTCATCAGCACGGTCAGCACCGGCACCATCGTCACGGCCGCAACCACGCGCGGGACGATTAGGAAGCGCACCGGCTCCAGCCCCATCGTGGTCAGCGCGTCGACTTCCTCGTTGATCTTCATCGTGCCGAGCTCGGCGGCGAACGCCGAGCCCGAGCGCGCGGTCAGCATGATTGCCGCCATCAGGGCGCCAAGCTCGCGCACCGTGGAGATGCCGATGAGGTCCGCGACGAAGATCTGCGCGCCGAACTGCGCCATCGGGATCGCCGACTGGAACGCAAGGATGAGGCCGAACAGAAACCCGACCATCGCGATGATCGGCACCGCCCCGATGCCGACCGCCTCGGCGACGGCGAAGACTTCCTTCAGACGCAGCTGCCGCGGGTGACGCAGCACCGACAGCAGCGACACGGTGAGGTGGCCGACGAACACCAAGAGGTCACGCAGGCCGGCGACCTGCGCCATGGTCGAACGGCCCACGCGCACCGACAGCGGCTCACGGACGGGCTCGACGTCGGCCTCCGTTCCGTCGGATGGCTGGATCAGGTCGACGAGCTGGCGGAACTCCTCATCCAGGCCCTGCACCGCGAACGCCCCGCCCTGCCCGAGCGTGCGCTTCTCGAGCGCGAGGAGCAGCGCTGCCCCCGCGCCGTTGCAGTAGTCGACGCCGGCGGCGTCGACCGTCAGCCCCGACACGCCCGATGCGTCGGCGGCGCCCATGGCGTCACCCCAGATTCGCGCAGTGGTCGTCGTATCGAGGCGGCCAGCAAGCGCGACGACGGTATTGCCGGACGGGTCGGTCGAGGCGTGGAGGGTCGCCGCGTGATCTTCAGCCTGTGTTGCCAATCGCTTCGCCGGGCCTGCGCTCGCGGCCCGCTCGATCGGGCGGGCTACGCGACGCGCACAGGCCAGCGTTCGATTGTTCGGTCAAGGAACGGAAAGCGTCAAGGGATCGCGCACTCCACTGAGCCTGCCCCTCCCGGCGCTCCCCCGGTCGCGCCACCCAGCGGCCGCCGGCGCGTCCGTCGCCGCACCCGAGGCTCGACCCCGACGTAGGGGGCGCGGCCGCAGCCGCGTACGTATGCACACGACGGTGTCAGCGCGGAGCGAAGCGATCGCCTGCGTTGTCGCTCACGCGCCAGCCGCGCTTCTCGAGCTCGGAACGTGCCGCCGAGCTGACGCGCCTGGAGAACCACAGCTCGCGGTCGCCGCGAGACGGCAGCCGGTTGATGCTGGCGGATATCGCCGACTCGGCCTGCGAGACAGGTCGCGTCCACACGACGTAGTCGCCGGCGAAGATTCCGACCACCGACCCGTCGGCCTTTTGCAGGAAGATCCCGTTTCCGAGGCGCACGAAGCGTGCGACCGGCGCAACGTTCGCGTGGTAGCTGGCCATCAGCTCAGCGCGCCTGGCGATGGCGGCGGCGCCGGCGGTGTCCTGGGCAAGGGCGGCCCCCTCGACGAACACGTGGCGCCCCTCCACGCCGTTCATCGACTCGAGCGCGGCCACGATGCGGGCGAGCATGGTCGGCGTGTAGCGTGGGTGATCGACGAACACCCGCACCACCGACTCGTTCACGCCCATCGCTGTCAGCTTTTCACGACCGAGCCGCTTCAGTGCCGCGCGCGGCTGATCGCGAACGAGGCTGGCGGCCGGCTCGCGGAGCGTCCGGTGGGTCGAGGCGGGCTTCTCCCCGATCGCTGCCAGCGCCTTCTCTACCGTCAGGCCGCCGGCCACCGCCAGCCACGCCAGGTCGGCAAGACGCTCCTGCAGGGGCCCGAACGACGAGTACGGGTCGACATCCACGGCGAACGCGAGCTTGCGCCTGGCAGCCGCAAAATCGGTCGTCGCCGCGAGAAAGAGCTCTTCCTTTCCGGGTGGCGGGCGCAGCGGCGCCGGCGCGACCGGCGCCAGGAACGATCGCACCTGCGTCGAGGCGGCCCCGGTGAGCGGCCGCGCGAGCAGCGCCTTCATGCCGGCCAGCGGGCCGCGCTCTGCGGCCCCGAGCGCGTCGTTGTACGCACCGGTTCGCCGGATGCGGTCGAGCCGACGAGCGGTCGCCATCTCGTGGACACGTGTCACGAGGAGGTCGGTGGTCACCACGGTCACCGGACCGTAGTCGGTGGTGAGCTGGTACTTGTTGTTGACCCCGTCGTTGTAGACATAGCCGTCCACCCGGTAGTGAGGACTGGCGACCAGCGTCTTGGGCAACGCCTCCTTCGGCACGAACACCGGCGGCGCCTCGAATCCCCCCTCCCCCTGCGCGCCGGCCGGCGTCGTCGAGGCCAGGTTCAACAGGCCGGAAAGCAGCAGGGCCCCCACCAGAACTGGACGTGAGTCACGCATGGGCGCGGTTGTATCCCGGCCGCCCGGCGGGCGCGACATGGGCGTTTTCCCTCGAGCCCCCCGTCTGCGCCGTGCCGCGTTCGCCGCAACCCGGAAGATTGCTTGACCGTGTCCTTTCATTGCTGGTTTAATCCGGTTCGATCACGTCTTGCCCGGGTGGGGCGCCACGGCTCGTGGCACAAAAGGAGTAAATCAATGCAGCGTCCTGTTCGCGCGCGTACGACGACACTCGACCATCATCTTCATACCCTGCTCGTCACGGCAGGAGGCGCCATGCTGCTGGGCTGGCTCGCGACGGGCACGGCCCACGCGGCGACGTCGGCGCAGCAGAAGTGCATCAACGACCAGAACAAGCGGGTCGCCTCGCTCGTCAAGGCTCAGGGAAAGGCGAACGAAGCGTGCGTGAAGGACGCGAACAACGGGAACACCGGCAATCTCGGCGGCGCCGGCCAGGAACAGACCGCCGCGGCCTGCCTCACCAACGACGTGAAGGGTAAGGTCGACAAGGCCGCCCAGAAGCTTCTCGACCAGCACGCCGCACAGTGCGTCGCAGAGCCGCCCACGTTCGGCTTCGTCGACACCACCACCTCGATCACCGCCGGTACGACACAGACCACCGGGCTCGTCGACGACCTGATGGGGCCGAACCTCGATGCCGCCACGCTCGACTACGTCGCACCCGACGGCGACGCCAGCAAGTGCCAGTCCGAGGCGCTCAAGCGCAGCAACGGCGTCGTCAACACGCTGTGGAAGCTGGCGCGCAAGGCCAAGAAAGGAGCGCTCAAGGGCAAGAGCGCGCCGCCCGTCGACTCCTCGCTCGAGCTGGAGCTGGCCGTGATCGGCTATCTCGACGCGGACGCGAACAACAAGCGCCAGAAGGCGATCGACAAGCTCACAGACAAGGTGACCGACACGTGCGCGGACACCAGCGCCGCGATGGGCGTGCTGTTCCGCGGGCGCTGCAGCGACTCGGAGACACCGGCCGACCTCGCGGCCTGCGCGACCGCCGTGGCGCAGTGCCGGTTCTGTCGCACGTTGCAGCTGGCCGACGGGTTCGCCACCGACTGCGACGCGTTCGACGACGGCGACGACACGAACGACAGCTGCGGCGCGTTCGCCGCTGCCCGTGAGATCACCGACAGCGGCGACCTCATCACAGGCCCCCTCGCCCACGGACAGCTCGGCGACTACCTGCTCGAGAACGACGTCGCACGCTTCATCATCCAGGACGTCGGTCAGCGCGACATGTACAGCGTCGGCTGCTTCGGCGGCAACATCATCGACGCCGAGCTCCGCGACAGCCCCGGACTGGACAACTTCCTCGAGATCCAGCCGGCCGTGAATCTCGAAACCGTCATCAACGCCACGTCGATCACGATCGTGAACGACGGCTCCGATGGTACCGCGGCGATCGTCCGCACCTGCGGGCCGGACGACATCCTCGATTTCGTCAACGCGTCGACCGTCGTCCAGGAAGCGGGCTTTCCGTTCCCGGCCTCGGCCGACGACATGGACGAGGACGTGACCGGCTGCACCGAGTACATCCTCGAGCCTGACGCGACTTATCTGAAAATGGTCAGCACGATCGTCAACAACACGGCCATCGACCTGCCGCTGTTCGTCGGCGACTACCTCAACGCCGCCGGCGAGGTCGAGCTGTGGGGCAGCACCGCCGCCGGAGGCATAGGTGAGCAGCTGACCCACACTGGCGACCTCGGCGTGCTCAGCTACATCGGCTTCGGCGATGCCACCGGCGTCGACTACTCCCACGTCACCGTCCCCGAGCCGAACGTGCAAGGCTACGGCTCGAGCATGTTCGCGGTGTCGGGCGTGGCCTACATCCTGCACGGCCACCGCGTTCTCAACGCGTTGCTCGGTGTTCCGCCGACCTTCACCACGCCGGGCAACGGCGAGAACTCCTTCGTTCGCTACTTCGGCGTCGGCGACGGCAGCGGCTCGAACGCCATCGACCTGGAAAACCTGGTGAAGTCGGTCGCCTCGGGCACCGTGCAGGGCTGCGTCACGGTCGACGGCGTGCCGGCACCGGGGGCGCGCGTCACCGCCGGCCCCGACAATGGCAGCGGGATCACCGCCGTCTCGTCGAACTGGACCACGGACGCGACCGGTTGCTACAGCGGCAGCTTGCCCGAGGGCGACTACAGCATCGCCGCCTGGCGTGAAGGGACGCTGTTCGAGGGCGGCGGCGCCTCGCCGATGCTGCACCCGATCACCGTCGCGGCCGGCGCGCCGGTCACACAGGACATGGACCTGCCGGCCACCGGTCACGTGTCGGTCACGATCACCGACGAGAACAGCGCGGCCGTGCCCGGACGCGTCACAGTCGTGGGCTTCGACCCGAGCCCCGAGTTCGTGTTCACGGGCATCGCCACGACCGGCCTGTTCCAGGACCAGAACGACATCGTACCGTTCGGCCTGGTGGCGCACCGCTACGCCGATGCGACCGGTGCGGCGAGCTTCGACCTGGAGCCGGGCAGCTACCAGCTCTACGTATCGCGCGGCCCTGAGTACTCACTGTATTCGACGCCCTTGACGGTGGTGGGCGGCGCGACGAACAACGTGGCCGCGCAGATCGGTCAGGTGATCGACACAACGGGCTTCGTGTCGTCGGACTTCCACGTGCACGGCCTCAACAGCGCCGACTCGCGCGTGACCCACATCGACCGCGTGTTCCAGTACGCCGGTGAGGGCATCGACAACATCGTGATGACCGACCACCACGCACATACCGACCTGACGCCGACGATCTCCGCGCTCGGATTCAGCTCGTTCGTCACCTCGACGATCGGCGAGGAGATCACCTCGTGGGATGCCGGCCACTACAACGCGTACCCCATGACGATCGACCCGAGCGTACCGTCGGGAGGCTCCACCGACTGGGGCGTGTTAGCACCTGCCGGCCTGGACTTCCCGTCGCACGGCCACTACGTGATGGACCCCGTCGACCTGTATACACTCGCGACCACGGGGGCCACGTCAACGGTCGACACCGTCGTACAGATCAACCACATCGACTCGCACTTCGTGCCGTTGCAGATCGACACGTCGGTCATCCCGCCGACGTCGTTCATCGACGCGGCCGGCAAGCTGAGCTTCCGCATGGATCCGACCAGCGGCAACCTGTTCCACGCGTTCGACGCGCTCGAGGTGTGGAACTCGGACAGCCGTGGCGGACAGTCGAGCTTCCTGGACGAGCGCATGGGCATCTGGATGAACCTGCTCAACCAGGGAATCATCACCACGGCCATCGCCGACACCGACACCCACCGCTTCACGAACCTCGCCAGCGCCGGCGCGACCACGTGGACCGCTTCGTCGACCGACGCGCCCGCGTCGATCTCGAGCGCCGAGGTAGCGCAGTCGGTGGACGCCGGCCGCGCGGTCGGTGGTCAGGGCGTCTACGTCCAGGCACGGCTGGTGGCGAATGAGAACCCGCTACTGATCGCCGACCTCACGCTGGCCGGCTCGACGCTGGTCTCGATCACCGACGCCGTCCAGGGCGTCGACCTCGAGATCGACGTGCAGGCGCCCATCTGGGCCCCGTTCGACCAGATCGAGATCTACGCCAACGCGAGCACGATCGCATCGCCCACGCAGCCGACGGTCGCCGAGCTGTTCTCGGCCACGCCCACGTCGGTGCTGACGGCGGGCATCGACTTCACCGTGACGCAGACAGTCGTGCACGGCGCCGTCGCCGGAGCCGACCGCCTCGAGACGAGCGTGTCGGTACCGTTCACGAACCTCACCGAGGACACCTGGTTCGTGGTGGTCGCGAAGGGCACCGACGGTGTCTCCGAGCCGATGTTCCCGGTGTTCCCGAAGAGCATCAGCACGGTGTCGAACACCGACCTCGCCGACCTCATCGACGGCAACCTCGGCGAGAGCGGTACGCTCGGGCTCGGCTTCACCAACGCCTTGTACGTCGACCACGACAATACGGGCACGTTCGAAGCTCCGCTGCCGTGAACCGCCCGAAGCTCCCGGCACTGATCCTGGCCGTCGTGGCCGGGGTCGCGCCGGGACGGGCCGGGGCCGCCGAGCCGGCCACCGGCGGCGTCGGCGTGCTCTCCTCGGCCGTCACCGCGAAGGCCGTCGTCATCGGCCGGTTCTCACAACCCACCAGGCTCGACCTTCACGGTCGCGCCGCCGAGCTGCGCGTCGATCAGACGCTGCGAGGCCATCTGCAGGCCGGCGCGACGCTCCGGGTGGCGTGGGAGGAGCTTTCGCAGGCGCGCCCCGATCGCTTCGCTGACGGTCAGCGCGTGCTGCTGTGTCTCGAGCCACTGCCCACGCAGTCGCTGTGGCGCAAGCGCTTTCCCGACCCCGGCGACCAGCGCCGCGCAATGGTCGTGGCTGCCGGCGGCCGGGCATTCGTGCGCGAGCCCGGCGCCGAGACGTCACACGCCCTGCAGCACTACCTCGCAATGGCGCCCTCCGCGCGCAGCGGCGGAGCCGGCCACCCGTACCTCGTCGACCTGGTAGCCACGGCCGAGCCCGGCCTGGCCGGCGACGCGCTCGCGCACCTGGCCGCCGACGACGAGCTGAACCGGAGGCTGCCGGCGGCCTCCGCTATCGTGCTGGCACGTGTGGCCGGCAAGAAAGACCGCCCCGTGGAGCTCCGTCGCAACGTGCTCGACGTGATCGGCAAGCGTGAAGTCGCCGCCGCGCGCCCGGTGGTCGCCGACCTCGCGGGACGACCCGACACCGACACGGACATCGACGCGACCGCGCTGCTCGCGCTGGCGCGGCTCGACGACGGCCTGCCGCCGGACCAGGTAGAGCAGCTTCTCACCGACGAGCGCGCTGCTCTGCGCGCCGTGGCCGCGCGCTTCGTCGCCGGCGAGGATACGCAGGAGCGCCTGGCCCGCCTGGTGCAGAACGACCCCGCACCCGAGGTCCGGCTAGCCGCGGTGTCCACGTTGCTCGAACGCGACGGTGTAGACGCGGTGCAGGCCACGCTGCCGGCACTCGCCGACACCGACTCCACCGTCCGCTCGGAGGCGGCGCGCAAGATCGGAACGCTCGGCGAGCCGGTCGTGCCGAGCTTGAAAGCGGTCGTCGACGGCACGTCTCGACGCTCGGCCGAGGGCGCGGTGGTCGCGCTGAGCTTTGCCGGCGCCGGGGGGCTGGCGGCGATCCGCGAGATCGCGCATAGCCATCCCGACGAGAAGATTCGCAACCTCGCTGGACTTGCCCTCGGCCAGGCGCCGGGGCACACGCACGGCGACTGACGCGCCGCAGACCTACTCGGCGGCGGCGGCCTCGTGAACCTCGAAGCCCAGCAACCCCTCGCGCTCCGACGACTTGCCGGTGAGCCTGGCGCGCTCGCCGGCCAGCTTCTTGACCCCCTCGAACGCTTCCTCCTTCCCGTGCTTGGGAAAGAGCAGATACACCTTCTCGTCGTCGGTCAGCACGCCCAGCGGCATGCCGTTCTCCGCGCAGCTCTTCGCGCAGCGCGCGTGCGCGGGCCCCTTGGCGGCGCGCGGGATGTAGCACGCCATGTCCAGAATCTCGCCCTCGACCACGTCGGCGGCGCCGGCCGGCGGCGCCCACAGGGCGAGAACGAACGCGAGCATACAGAGTCTGAATCCGGGCATGCGTGTACCTCCGATGATTCCGTTATGTACCCGACGCGGCTGCAAGAAAAATTCCAGCCAGGGACCGCGTGCGTGCACGCAAACGCACAGCGGGCCGCGGGGTGACGTTGCGCGCGTGATACGCGGCTCCTAGGGTGCTGCCCCGAAACCGCGGGGATGTGATGGCTGTTGGGTGGATCATTGCGCTGATCGTGGCGGCCGGGCTGGGCGGCTGCGCGGGCGACAGCTCGGGTATCGTCGCAGGCGGGGGCGTCGGCCTCGACCAGATCCAGAACGAGATCTTCACGCCGACCTGCGCAACCGCCGGCTGTCACGACGCGCTCATACAGGCCGGAGGGCTAGACCTCTCCTCGGCCGACGATTCCTACAACGGGATGGTGGGCGTGGCGTCGACGTGCGCCGGCCGCATCCACGTGGTGGCCGGTGACTCCGCGACGAGCTACCTGCTCGACAAGCTCGGCGACGGTCTTGCACCGTGCGGCGCGCTGATGCCGCTGGCGCTGCCCGCCCTGACCGCCGACGAGCTGCAGCTGATTCGCGACTGGATCGACGACGGCGCGCCACCAGCCGATCCCGAAGCGTTGCGTGCCACCGCATCCACGTCGACCACCCTGGGGCGCGAACCGATCGTCATCGTGGTCCCGTAGCCAGGGGGGTTGGAGAGCGAGCTGTGAACGAAACGAGACACAGCCTGGCAGCAGCCGGCCGAGCGCGGCGGGGCGTCGTTGCCACCTTGGTTGCGATGCACTTGCTGGCGGCGGCCATCGTGCTGCTGGCCGAGACGGCCGCGGCCGAGCCGTACATGGCCCTGCGCGAGGGCTACACGTGCGCCGACTGCCACACGAACCGCAGCGGCGGGGGGATGCGCACGTTGCTGGTCGAGATGCACGGCAGCGACATCCTGCACCTGCCGAACGACGGACACGGGATCCTGCCGGAGGTCGACGAGCGTTTCTCGCCGAACATCAACCGGTACCTGTCCGTCGGTACCGACTTCCGGCTGGTCGACAAGCTGCTGTTCCAGGACGACCCGAACGCCAGCGGCAAGGTGGACAACAACACGGCGTTTCGCGAGCTCGACAGCCACAACATCAAGGTGGAGCAGGCCACGCTGTACGGCGAGGTGCGCCTGATCCCCGACTACCTGTCGTTCTACGTCGACGAGCAGGTCGCGCCCGGCGGCGCGAGCAACCGCGAGATCTTCGGATTGCTCGGCGGCGTGCTGCCGTTCGACACCTACATAAAGGCCGGCCAGTTCTTCGCACCGTGGGGCCTCAAGGTGCAGGACGACGACGCGTTCGTATCGAAGCTCACGGGCTTCAACTTCGACAACAACATCACTGGGCTCGAGATCGGCCGCACCGGCGAAGGACTGAACGTGTTCGCATCGGTGGCCGACGGCGCCGACGACAACGACACCGACCCGCTCCTGGTCGGAAACGGCTTCTACATGTGGACCGGCGCCGGCCCGTTCACCAGCCTCATGCTCGGCGGCTCGGCGGCCTGGGAATCGCCCGGCGACGACGAGTTCGGCGCCTTCACGGCCTACGGCGGCCTGTCGCTGGGACCACTGGTACTGCTGGGCCAGGGCGTGTTCCTCGACACCGAGGTCGACGGCAACAGCACCGACTCGTGGATCGTGTACGGCGAGGCGAACTACCTCATGTTCGGATGGCTCAACGCGAAGTTCGCATTCGACTGGGCCGACCCGGACACGGACGTGTCCGACAACAACCGCAACCGGTTCAGCTTCGGTTTCGAGCCGTTCCTCGATCAGTTCCTGCAGCTGCGGCTGTTCTACCGGGTGGAGAACGGACCGGAGGACGTGCCCAACCTGAACCGCGACACGCTCACGCTCGAAGCTCACCTGTTCTTCTGAACGCGCACCGCCGCGCGAAATACGCGACGTTGGTCGTAGAGGGTTCGACCGGCGGCCGCCCGTCGTAGGCGTGCGACCACACGTCGGACGCCACGTCAGCCTTGCATGCGTTCCCGTGCCACCGTCACGACGGTGGCAGTGAACATTCACGTCGCGGCATGCGTCATCACTGGTATGGCGTGAGCCAGCGCGACATCGCTACCGTGCGCGAACGGTTCGGATGTTGCAGACAGCCACCGACCGTTCTCGATGCGAGACGGGCGGCACGGGAAGAAGATGGTGGTGAGGGAGGAGACGGCCGCACGGACCACGGACGGGGAGTGGGTTGAGGACTGTTCAGCTAGCTGCTAGCGCTGCCGCCCTGATCATCGCGCTGAGCGCCACGCAGGCGCACTCGGCGTGCGGTGATTACAACGACGATGGCCAGGTGACGGCCACCGACGCGTTCGGCGTGCTGGCCGCGGCCGTCGGCTACGACACCTGCGAGCTTCACCACTGCGACGTCGACGACAGCGGCGGCATCAGCGCGACCGACGCGCTCACCGTCCTGATGGCGGCGGTCGGTCAGCCGGTCCCCTTGACGTGCCCGCTCGACCCCGAGTGCGTGGCCGACCTCGACTTCTTCTTCGAGAGCGTCTGGACACCGATCCTCACCGACTGCGTCAACTGCCACAACGCCGCCGGCATCGCGTCGAACACCGACCACGTACTGCGCACGTCCAGCGAGGACGGCTACCTCGAGTACAACTTCGACGTCCTGCGCAACCTCGACGACATCGGCAAGGGCGACCTGCTGCTGAGCAAGCCGCTGGGCGTGGCGCACGGCGGCGGACAGCGCCTCGGCATGACCGAGCAGGGCCCCCTGTACCAGAGCCTCGTCGAGCTGCTCGACCGCTTCGACAACCCGGTGCCCGACTGCGGCGGCGTGCCGGCAGATTTCTACGCAGGCGTCTCGTATCTGGACAGCGGGTCGATCCTGAGGAAGGCCGCGCTGCTGTTCGCGGGCCGCTTGCCCACCACGGCCGAGATCGCTGCGGTGGCCGGCGGCGGCGACACGGCGCTGCGCTCGACGGTCCGCGGCCTGATGACCGGCACCGGCTTCGAGAGCTTCCTCCACGAGGGGGCGAACGACCGCCTGCTCACCGACCAGTTCCTGCTCGGTGGGCCCTCGGCGTTCGACGTGCTGCGCAGCGACTGGGACTACCCGCACGTCAACGACCGCATCAACGCCGTGCAGCAGGCCGAGGGCGACGAGGCCGCCTGGCAAGCGTGGGAGGCGACGAACCGCGGGCTCACGCACGAGCCGCTGCGGCTCATCTCCCACATCGTCACCAGCGAGCGTCCCTACACGGAGATCGTGACCGCCGACTACATGATGGTGAACCCGTGGTCGGCGGTTCCGTACCAGGCGGGCGTGGCATTCGCCGACAACGACGACGAGAACGAATGGCACGAGGCCACCAACCAGGGCTACCGCCTGCCCGGCTACCCGCACGCGGGCCTGCTCACCTCGCCCATGCTGCTGGGGCGCTACCCGTCGACCGCAACCAACCGCAACCGCGCGCGTGCGCGCTGGACATACAGGTTCTTCCTCGGGGTCGACATCGAGGGCCTCGCGCCGCGCCCCATCGACCCCGACGCGCTCGCCGACACCGACAACCCCACGCTGTACAATCCCCACTGCGCCGTCTGCCACAGCGTGCACGATCCGGTGGCGGGAACCTACCAGAACTTCGGCGACGTCGGCCACTACCGCGAGAACGAGACCGATTCGCTGCCGTGGACATACAAGGATTCCGATCTGTACCAGTGGGGCGACCTCTGGTACCGCGACATGCGCAATCCGGGATTCAACAACGTCGAGATGCCGAGCGCGTACGACGACGCCAGCCTGCCGTGGCTGGGCGCGCAGATCGCGAGCGACCCGCGCTTCGCCATGGGCGCCGTACGCTTCTGGTTCCCGGCCGTGTTCGGCCAGCAACCGCTGGTGGCGCCGGTGGAACCGAGCGACGCGAACTACCGCACCCGCTTGCGCGCATTCGCCGCCCAGGACGAGCAGCTGCGCGCACTGGCCGACGTATTCACCGACGGCAGCGCCGGAACCGGCCAGAATGGCGCCTACAACCTCAAGGACCTGCTGGTCGAGATGGCGATGAGCCCGACGTTCACGGCCGCGACCGCAACCGACATCGACGAGGAGCGCAGTGACGAGCTCGCCGAGGTGGGCCTCGTGCGCCTGCTGACGCCCGAGCAGCTTCACCGCAAGCTGGTGAGCGTGACGGGCTACAGCTGGGCTCCAGGGTGGGCTCCCGACAGCCCCCAGCTGCTGGGGACCTACCGGCTGTTCTACGGCGGCATGGACTCGGCCGGCATAACGGTTCGTGCCACCGACCTGAACGCGCTGATGAGCACGGTGGTGCAACGACTGGCCAACGAGGCCGCGTGCCCGATCACCGTTTCCGAGTTCAGCCAGGCTGCCGGCCAGCGCCTGCTGTTCCCTCACGTCGAACCGACCGACACGCCCGATACCGGCAACGGCGAGAGCGCGATCCGTACGAACATCGTGCACCTGCACGACCGGCTACTCGGCGAGACGCTCGCCACCGACGCCGCCGAGGTGGACCGGACGCTGGCGTTGTTCGACGAGATCCGGCAGCTGCGCATCGCGCAGGGCAAGAGCACGTACCTTCCGTGGGGGCCGGCCTACTGCCAGCTCGACTTCTCCGGCGGCCAGTACATCGAGCGCGACGACAACCACACGATCCGTTCGTGGATCGCAGTGCTCAACTATCTGATGGGCGACTATCGCTTCCTTTACGAGTGAGACGACGATGAAGCGCAGGGACTTCTTGAAACTGATGGGGCTGGCGGGCCTGAGCGTGGCGTGGCCACTGCCCACACGGCAAGCCCACGCCCAGAGCGCGAGCTATTCGGGCCCGCTGTACGTGAGCATCGCGGCCATGGGCGGCTGGGACGTGACGAGCTTCTGTGACCCGAAGGTGAACCTGCAGGGCCAGCCGGTGATCAACCACTGGGCCGAGAGCGACACGGCGCAGACGATCCAGGGCAGCCCGATCGCGTATGCTCCGTTCGCCAACAACGCAGATTTCTTCAGCCGCTTCCACGACGACATGCTCGTCATCAACGGCATCGACGCACAGACGAACTCGCACGACGTCGGCGTCCGGCACAACTGGAGCGGACGTATCGCTCCCGGCTACCCGTCGTTCGCGTCGATGGTGGCGGCGGCGCATGGGCAGGACCTGCCGCTCGCGTTCATCAACAACGGCGGCTACCGCGAGACCGCGGGGCTGGCGCCGTACACGCTGATCCAGGGTCCGTACACGCTACGAAACCTGGTCAACGCCAACGAGGTCCCCTGGGGCGGCACGCTGTACAACGACGACGACGAGATCGCCGTCATCGAGCGCCATCAGGCCGAGCGGCTGACGTCCCAGCTCGGGCGCAGCGACCTGCTACCACGCGAAGGCCGCGGGATGTCGGCGCTGGCCGAGGCACGGCTCAGCCGCGAGCAGCTGGCGGCACTGTCCGATCTGCTGCCCGAGGAGTTCCCCGAGCCCATCGACAAGGATGGGAACTACAACTACATGCTGCAGCAGATCGACCTGGCGCTGATCTGCTACCAGGCCGGCCTGACGGTGAGCTGCGACATGATCTCGTGGCGCTTCGACACACACGCCGATCACGACGCCGAGCAGGCCGCCGGCCTCGCCGAGCTCACCAACGCGATCGAGTATCTGTGGGATGCAGCCGATGCGCTCGGCATCGCCGACCAGCTGCGCGTGTGCGTGAGCTCGGACTTCGGCCGCACGCCCATGTACAACGACGACAACGGCAAGGACCACTGGCCGATCGGCAGCGCGTTACTGATGCAGCGAGGCGCGCCGTGGGGGAACCGTGTGGTGGGCGCGACCGACGGCGGTCACAACGCACTGCCCATCAACCCCTCGACCTTGCAGGTCGACACCGGCAGCAGCGGCGTCGTGATCCAGCCCAAGCACGTGCAGGATGCGCTGCGACGCTTCGGCGGCATCGAACAGCACGAGGTCGCGTCGAGCTTCCCGCTCGACGCCGAGCCGATCGACTTCTTCAACCCCAACGTCTCGACCTGAGCCCCAGGGGGCTTGCTCGCAAAGCGTGCCTGTCCTCCTTCGCCGCCGCACCGACACCCCCTCCTCACGGCACCGGCGCCTGCTTCCACTCGCCGGCGCTCAGCCACTCGACCAGCGCCACCAGTGACTCGATCTCGGCGTCGTCGAGAAACTGCTCGTAGGCGGGCATCTTGATCGCCTGTCGCCCGAGGACCGCGCGCGCGGCGGGATTGTCGCGGAACCTGTCGCTGATGCCGTTGCGTAGCCACTGCACCAGCTCGCTGCGATCACTCACGAGCTCGGCGTAGTCCTCGCCCACGAAGCCGGGCACGTAGCCCTTGAGCGAGCCGGGGTTCGCAACGCCGCCGGTGCCCATCGGTCCGTGGCAGCGAAAGCAGCCGAGCTCGTAGGCCAGCGTGAGCCCCTTCTCGGTGCTCTTGTCCGCGGGGAACTGCAGGCCCGAGATCGCGCGCAGGTAGTCGAGCAGGAGCTCCAGCTCGCCGCCGGCCAGGTGCGGCTCGTAGGCCGGCATGACGATCGCGCGGCCGCTGCCCTGTCCGGCCGAGTAGCCGCTGCGCTCGAAGTCGTGCGCTGCGTCGTCGAGCCGCTTGCCGTACAGGATCCACTCGCGCAGATCTTCGGGGTCGTCGGCCCACATCATCATCTCGCCGCCGGCGAGCGCCGGCACGACGCGGTTGTCGCTGCCGGGATTGCGCGGCCCGCCGGTTCCCTCGGCGCCGTGACACGAGAAGCAGCCCAGCCGCTCGGCGACCTCGCGACCGGCCGCCGCACGTTCGGTGTGCGGCGGGAACAGCTGGCGCTTCACCAGCGGCGCGAGCAGCCATGCCTGCTCGGCCAGCACCAGCACCACGACCACACCGAGCGCGACTTTCTTGCCCGTCGTCATGTCGAATCTCCTGGCCCCCGCGCCGCCGGCGGACGCTGCGCCCGGCCCGGCCCCACGCCGTGTACTGCAATTGGGCCGAGAAAAGAATTCACATGGACAGAGCCCCGGACCGACGGTAGTCTCCAACCCGAGACTGCCGGCCCCGCCACCGCTCTTCTCGACCTCCCATGCCCCGCCCCTGCCCAGACGCCCTCACGCGACGCATGACCACCGTGCGCAACCTGTTCGCGGCCGGCCTGCTTGCCATCGTCGTGGTCGTGGCGCCCCGCCTCACCGCGGCGGGTCTCGGCGACTGCGGCCAGCCGAGCTCCGAGGGGCCGCGGCCGACCGCGTCCGACGCCCTCACGATACTGAAGGCGGCGGTCAGCCTGGTGGACTGCGAGCTGACCGTCTGCGACGTGGACAGCAGCGGAACGATCACGCCCACCGACGCGCTGCGCGTGCTCAACGCGGCGGTCGGTCAGGACATCGTGCTCGACTGCCCGGCCGATACGACCACCACGACGACCGTCTCCACCACGACCACGTCGTCGACGAGCAGCACGTTCGGCACCACCACCAGCACGACGACCACGACCACGATCCTGCCGGCAACGTGGACGGAAGTGCTCGACGTGTTCACGCTCAACAACTGCACCATCGCCGGCTGCCACGGCGACAGCTCGGAATCGGGTGGGCTCGGCGGGCTCGACGAGTTCGATGCCGGCTACAGCGACCTCGTCGGTGCGCCGGTAGGATGCGTGCCCAGCGGCTTCACCTCACGGGTGGTGCCGGGCGACCCCGATGCCAGCTTCCTGCTCGCCAAGCTCGACGACACGCACGACTGCGGCGTGCTCATGCCGTCCGGGCTCACGCCGCTGTCCGACCAGCACCTCGACATCGTGCGCCGCTGGATCCTCGTCGGCGCCCCGAAGAACTGACCGGGAAGGAAGACAGGCGGTCGGTCTCTTCTGTTGCTCGACCGTAAGTGGGTAATTCGCCGCTCGCCGGCTCGCGGCTCAAAGGGGTGCGCCCGCACCCAGGGGACCGAAGGGTGCGGGCGCTACACTGTCGCGGCTCGGTGGCCCGGGCCTAGCTGCCTTGGTCCATGGTGGGGAGAACGAGAGAGTGACGTTTCATCGCGCTTACTCCACCAGGCCACTCGAGGCCGCGCAGCGGGAGGAGAACCGGTTAACCACTCCGGACTCTCGCCTACTACAAAGCAACTCGCATGCCAGCTGCGGGATGATCGAAAACCGGTCATCCTGCTGCAGTCGGCTCGGATCTGAGCTGAGGTCGCGGGTCAGGCGTAAACAATAGTTAACGATAAATGTTAACTATTGTTTACGCTCTGTAGTCCCTCTCGGTGGGCTAGCGGAGCCCGTATTCCTTCATCTTCCGGTGGAGCATCACGCGCGAGAGGCCGAGGACCTCGGCGGTGCGGGAGACGTTGCCGTCGTTGTCGCGCAGGCAGCCGGTGATGTAATCAGCTTCGAACTCGGCGCGGGCGTCGCGCAGGGGCGCCCACTCGTGCGGGCCAGGCTGGCCCGACCCGTTGTCGCCTCCGGCGGCCCTGGCGCCGGGCGAGGACGGGGCCTGGCCGGTGACGACCTCGGTGGACAGGACCACGGCTCGAATCAGCTCGCCGTCGCTGGTGAGAGCGACGGCGCGCTCGATCTCGTTCTCCAGCTGACGGATGTTGCCGGGCCAGGAGTAGGCGGCAAGCAGCTCGAACGCGCCCGCCTCGACGCCGGCGATGCGCTTCTTGTGACGGGTGGCGGCGGCGTTGAGAAAGTGATCGGCGAGCAGGGGCACGTCGCCCCCACGCTCGCGCAGCGGCGGTACGCGGATCGGAAACGCCGACAGCCGGTAGAACAGGTCCTCGCGGAACCCGCCGTCGCCGACCGCGGCACGCAGGTCGCGGTTGGTCGCCGAGATGACCCGCAGGTCGACCTTGCGCGCCTGCGAGCTACCGACCGGTGTGATCTCCCCGTCCTGAAGAACGCGCAGCAGCTTCACCTGCATCGCCAGCGGCAAATCGCCGACCTCGTCGAGAAAGATCGTGCCGCCGTCGGCCGCCTCGAACAGCCCACGATGATCGGTGCTGGCACCCGTGAACGCGCCACGCCGGTGACCGAACAGCTCACTCTCGAGCAGGTCGGCCGGCAGAGCGGCGCAGTTCACAGCCACGAACGGTGCACGTGCACGCTCGCTCGCACGATGAATGCCGCGCGCCACCAGCTCCTTGCCGGTGCCGGTCTCGCCCTCGATGAGAACTGCGATCGGCGACGCCGCCGCGCTTCCCATGAGCTCGAGCACTTCGGTAAGCGACGGGCTCGAGCCGACGATGTCCTCGAAGCGGTCGCGCTGTGCGAGATCGCGACGCAGCACGACCACCTCGCTACGCAGCCGCTCCTCGCTCTGACGGATCTCGGAGAACATCCGTGCGTTGTCGATGGCAACGGCCACACTGCCGGCCAGGGCCTCGAGCATGGCCAGGTCGGCTTCGCTGAACGGCTGATCGCCGACGCTGTTGATGACCTCGACGACGCCGATCGTGCCGCGGCGGGTCTTCAGCGGCGCCGCGAGAATGTCGCGCGTGGTGGTGCCGGTGCTACGGTCGACGTTGCCGTAGAAACGCTCGTCGCGGGTCACGTCGGCCACGAGCTGCCCCTCGCCGCTGGCCAGCGCGGCCCCGGCGATGCCCTGATCGGCCGGAAACCTCACCGCAGCCAGGCGCCGGGCCACCTCGGGATCCTCCTCGGAAACGTAGGGAAAGTAGAGCTCGCCGGCCTGCTCGTCGAGCAGCAGCACCGCAGCGCCCTCTGCGCGCAGCACGGCGCGGCACCGCGTCATGATGGAAGGAACCAGCTCGTCCAGGTCGAGCTGGGCGGCGAACGCGGAGCCCAGCTCGAACAGCAGCTGCGAATGCTCGGCCGACGGAGTCCTGACCACGCGATCGAAGATGGCAAAGCGGATCGGTCAGCGCAAAGTGCCGTCAGTGAGCACTTTCTCGGCGAAGAGAACGGACGCCGGGGAGGTCTCTCCCGCGGACCCACGATGCCACCGCGCCTTTTAGCGTATCGACCGCCAGCCAGCGGCATCGCCGCCACCGACTGACCGCCTCCACGCTCCCGGAAAACCGACCCCCCTACCCCGGACCGGCCAAGCCGATCCGAGTGGAACGTCAGCCACCCGGATCCCCACCAGCCGACTGCACCGTGCGGTCACCCCCGAAAAACCGAGTCGCACCACACGCCGCCCCGACGTCCGCCACCTTCCTACCACGCAGCGCGGCATGGTCCACCTCGTTGCGCAGCGCATTGTGCGCTTCGCGTCATAGCGGTGAAATCACAGCGAAATCATGTTCGAAAATCATCTGCGAGCCGACGCAGCGGTGGCCGCCGCTGCGTCGTTGGTCGTGGGCTTCGACGACTCGACGCCGGAAAGATCGGCCTTCGGTCGCACAGCGCGCGCAACGGACCGGCCGCGCTCAGGCCAGCAGCAGCCTGCTAGTGCCCCGCGGCGGGAGAACGATCGAGCGGAAAGGCAATCTCGCAGTCGAGGCCGGAAGGTTCGAAGCGCAGGCGCACGTCACCGCCGAGCTCGTGCGGCACGGCCTCCTGGATCATCGCCGTCCCGAACCCGCGCCGCCCCGGCTCGCAGACCGGCGGACCTCCCGATTCGCTCCAGCGCAGCTTCACCCAGCCCGCGGGCCGATCGCTGGCCCGGGCCCACGATACATCCACGCGGCCGCCGGGGCGCGACAGCGAGCCGTACTTGGTGGCGTTGGTCGCGAGCTCGTACAGCGCCATACCTATCGGCCGTACCGAGTTGACGGGCACGGCAAGCGGTTCACCGTCGACGTCGATACGCGCGGCCCGATCGCTCGCAAACGGCGCGAGCAGCAGGTCGACCAGGCTGCGTAGCCCCAGCTCGTTCCACTCGTTTCTCGCCATGGCCTCGTGCATCTGCCCGAGCGCCTGCAGTCGCCCGCGAAATGTTTGCGCGAACTCCTCGCGTGAGAACGCCGAGGACAGCGTCTGCTCGGCCACGCCCTGCACGGTGGCGATCGCGTTCTTCACGCGATGATCGAGCTCGCGCAGCGCCAGGGTGCGGGCCGCCTCTGCTTCCTTGCGGTCGGAGATGTCGGTGAGCGCACCGATGTAGCCCACCACCTCACCGTCCTCGCCCAGCTCCGGCAAGACCTCTCCGAGCACCCACCGGACGTCGTCGCCGACTCCGAAACGGTACTCGCTGCGCATGGGCTTGCGTTGCTCGACGGCCTCGCCCCACTCCCGCCACACGCGCTCGCGATCATCGGGATGGAGGTGCTCGATCCAGCCGAAGCCCTGCCCCTGGTTCGTCGGGTCGCCGGCGATCTCCCAGGCGCGATCGTTGGCGAACACGGTGGCGCCACCGGGATCGGCGCGGAACACGCCCACCGGCGACAGCTCGGTGAGCGTTTCCAGCTCATGCGAGCTGGCACGTAGCTTCTGGGCGGTGGTACGCAGATCGTCGATGAGGCTCGAGACGCTCACCACCACGATGAGCGCAAGGCAGCTTATGACGACCACGAACGCCGCGTCGGGCCAGCCGAACGGCGTGGTGAGCGGTGGGCGCAGCACCCCGTTCACCATCAGCACCTCTTGCGGGATGGTGAGGCCGATGATCGCCGGCAGCACCAGCACCCTGCGGTCGCGCGTGCGCCGGTACAGCGCGATCGACTGCCACAGCGCCGCGATGCGGATCGCCAGCGCAGCGACCAGAACCACCTGAAGGATCAGTTCGCCTGTCATGCGAGCCCGCCTGTCCGGGTCAGATCTCGGCCAACGAGCTCGTCGCCTTGAAGCCGAGGCCGTCCGTCGCCCCGGGCACGACGACCGTCGTGCCGAAAAGATCCGGCATGTCGGCGATCGACCACTGGCTCGAGTCCGCCATCACGCGATTATCGCGTCGCACAGAAGGCAATGCACGCGGCCGGGCCCACGGCCCACGTCGCCGGATCAGCCTGCCGGACCGAACGACTCGGTGAATATCCGATCGGGCGCGAAGCCGAGCCCCTCGAGCTGCTGCTGCACGTCGGCCATGAACGCCGCCGGACCGCACATGTACACGTCGGCGTCGAGGGCCGGAGCAAGACGCGCGAGCAACGCACCGTCGACACGGCCGCGTTGCCGGTCGTCGTCGAGCTCCCCGGGCAGCGGCCGGCTGCAGGTCACGTGAACCGTCGCGTCGGGTGCGTCGCGCGCGACTCGCCGTGCCTCTTCGATCAGAGGAAGATGTCGACCGTCGCGCGCACCGTGGACGAACCGGATCGGCCTCGAGCTACCGCGGGCCACGAGCTCGTGCAGCATGCTCACCATCGGCGTCACACCGACACCGGCGCTCACCAGCATCACCGGGCCGGTGCTGTCGTGGTCCAGGGTGAACTCGCCGCGCGGCGGCCGGGCGTGGACGACGTCGCCCACCTCGATCCGGTCGTGAAGATGGCGGGACACCAGCCCTCGCTCGTCGCGCTTGACGGTGATCCGGTACGACCGGTCGCCGGGGGCGTTCGACAGCGAGTACGTGCGCACGGCCGGAGCGGACAGGCCCGGCAGCTCGATCTCCACGGGCAGGTACTGACCGGCCACGAAGCCGTCGAGGCGGCCCCAGTCGCGCGGCTCGAGCACGAACGACGTGACGTCGTCGCTCTCGCGCTCGCGAGCGACCACCCGCAGCGGTCGCGCGGCGGTCGAGACGTCGTCGAAGCGTAGTGGCAGTGCGCCCGACAGCTCCACCGCCTCGTCGAGCTCGAAGCGGACCAGCCGGCGTGCGCCGGGGAACTCTTCCAGCTCGACCCCGTCCCACTCGACGGTGGCGGTGCCGGTGAGCTGCACCGTATCGCCACGCTCGAAGTCGACGAAGAGCAGCCCGACACGCGGGTCCATCATCAGATTGCCGAGCGTGTTGAAGTGGTTGTTGCCGGCATAGTCGGGGAACAGCAACGTTCGACCGCCGACCACGCGTACGAAGCCACGGTCGCCTCCGCGGTGCGACGCGTCCATGCCGTAGGCCGGATTCTCGCCCTCCCCTCGATGCCCGCTGGCAATGAAGAACGTATCGGCACGCGCGATGAATCGCTGCAGATGCGGCGGAAGGCTTCGATGCCGCCGGGCGGACGACGTCGGCCGCCGCTCGACCCGGCGCCACCCGCGCTCGTGGATGTACTGCGGACAGTTGCCGAACGACTGCTCGACGCCGAGATCGAAGCCGCCGTCATCGCTGCGCGCCACGCGCCCGTTCACGCGGTTGCGTCGGCGGCTGTGTAGCTCGATGCCGAGCACGCCGACGTCGGAGCCCTCGCCGAACGCCCCGTCGAGCGCGTCGCCGGGCACCGGCGACGCATCGACGGCGAGGATGTGGCGAGCGGCGGCCACGAAGCCCGGCTCGCCGACGATCATCGTCGCCCACGGCCGATCGGTCTCGTCGCGCGCTGCCACCACCAGGAACGGGAGCTGCGAGAAGAATCCGCGGTGCTCGTCGGGCAGGAACGGACGAACCACCTTGCGGGCCCACGGCTCGATCTGGTCGCGCACGCCGAGCCGCGTCTGGATGCGCGCTTCCCCCTCGTGAAACGGCGACGGCGCGGGCTCCGCGGCACCGTGGCCGGCTGCTGCCGCGGCCGAGGTCATCGCACCACCTCGGCCTGCACCGGTGCCCGGCCCGGTCGATCGAGCGCGGCGAGATCCGCTCGCTGGTAGGGGATTCCCGAAACCTGGAAATCGCGGAGTCGGACCATCATCGTTCCTCCCTTGTCGGTGATGCACCCCAACCACCTAGCACGCGCCGTGCCAGGTGCGACGCCGGGACCGGCGCGAGAACATCTCGCCCTTGGTGGGCTACTTCCTCGAGCGCTCCGCGCGGCGGCTGGGCAAACCGGCCCCCGACTCGAGCCGTGCGACCTGCGAGCTGCTCGAGCGCTACGACTGGCCCGGCAACGTCCGTGAGCTGGAGAACGTGATCGAGCGGGCCGTCATCACCTCGACCGGCAAGGGGCTGCACGTCGACCTGCCGGCCGCTTCGAGGCCGCCGGCGACTGCGGCGTCGAGAGCCTCTACCGGCGATGAATCGCCCGACTACAAGGAGATCCTGACCGAACGTCAGATGAGGGAGCTCGAGCGCGACAACCTGGTTGCCGCCCTCAGGCGCAGTCGCTGGAAGCTCGCCGGCCCCGGCGGCGCAGCCGAACGTCTCGACATCAAGCCGACGACGCTCGCCTCGCGCATTCGCAAGCTCGGGATCGAGCGGCCGATGTGAATCGAGTCGAGGTGTACGCCCTCGCTCAGGGCGCGGCGTCGAGCACGACGCCGGCCGGCGCGGTCGCCGGATCGAGCGCATTCGCATAGCGGCGCCTGCCGCGCACGTAGCGCATCAGGAACGGCGCGGCGTGGCGCATCGTCAGCGCGTGCGCCACGTCGAGCTCGATGCCGTCGGGTGGGCAGCCGTCGCCACATCGTGGATCGCAGGCCAGGGTGAACCCGCAGTGCCCGGTCTGCAGTATCTCGACGAGAAAACGTGGGCCGTCGAGCCGCTCGAACGCCGTGCGCTGCTGCGCCTCGAACGGCACCACAGAGTCGACCTCGCCGCCCATGATCATCGTCGGCTGCACGATCAGCGGATCACCGACCATGAACGGCGACATCGACACGCCTGCGCGAATGCGCGGGTCGGCGGCGAGCGCTTCGAGCGTCGTGTTGCCACCGAAGGAATGACCGGTCATGCCGATGCGGCGCTTGCGGACCCGCGGCGCGATGGGCGCGTCGGTCTTGCCGATCGCGAGCAGCTCGTCGATCAGGAACGAGATGTCCGCCGCTCGATTGAGGTAGGAGTCGCCGAAGTTGTCCCTGCAGTCGGGGTCGTTGCGGGTGTCTCCCGTGTGACCCGGGGCCGCCACCAGGAAGCCCCAGCTCGCCAGGGTCTCGACGAAGAACCGCGACTGGATCTGGATCCCGCACACGCCGTGCGAGTACAGCAGCAGCGGCAGCCGCCGCTTGATGAGCTTGGCGTCGAGGAACACGTTGCCGTCCGCGGTGCCCGTTCCGGCGACCGCCGGGTACCACAGGTACGTCTCGAGCGGACGCGACTCGCCGGTCGTCTCCGACAGCTTCGTGAACGTCGTCACGTGAAGCCCGACCGGGTGCGGACCGGGCACGGTCATGTCGGGCAGCTCGCGGGAGACGCGCGCCGTCCCTGCGCCAGCGTCCGCAGCCGGGCCGGACACCAGCATGGCAACCGCGAACGCTGCCGCCGAAACACCCGAAATCGCGTTTCTCGAGCCTAATCTCACACCGTCCAGTAAACTACCGCGGGCGGGCAATGTCGAGGCTCTTTCCGACGATTCCCCCGAACGGGTGAGCGGGCTCAGGCCGCGCTCGAAACCGACTGCGGCTCGGCGGCAGCCTCGACGCCGCCGCGGTACGACGGGATCAGCGTCGCGCGCTCGACGGCGAGCACCCCGAGCCGCTCGAGCAGCAGACACAGCCCGTAGCCGAGATCGATCTCCCACCACCGGTACGAGAACCGCGCCGAGGCCGGATAGCGATGGTGATTGTTCTGGAAGCCCTCGCCGACGATCAGCCACGCGGCCACGTGGTTGTTGCGCGAGTTGTCGGGCGTGTCGAAGTTGCGGCCGCCCACGGCGTGACCGAACGAGTTGACGATCCAGCCCTCGATCGGATGGCTCATCATGCCCAGCCAGTAGCAGGCCCCCAGGGCCCACATGCCGGTGGGCACCGCGATGGCGAGCGCAATGACGAGATGGGCCAGATACGGCACGAACCACACGCGCCGGCGGTTCAGCCAGCTGATGTCGAAGTCGAGATCGGCGACCACGTCGGCGTAATCAGGCTCGTTCCTGGCCAGGCCCACCAAGGTGCGCTCGTAGGAGCGAAGCTGCCCGAGCAGCACGCCGAACACGCCGAACCTGACCGGGCTGTGAGGATCGTCGGGCGTGTCGGAGTAGATGTGATGGCGGCGGTGCATGCAGACCCAGGCCTTCGGATCGAGGCCGGTCACCCAGATGCCGGCACGCGCGGCCAGTCGCTCGGCCCAGGGTCGCAAGGTGACGGCCTGGTGGGCGAGGCCACGGTGGTAGAAGACCGAGATCATGGTGGTGTTCACGAGGTAGGCAGCCAGTAACACGGCCACACAGGTCAGCTCGTACATCGATGATTCCTCCTTGCCCGGCACCGGCCGAGGCGCCCTCCGCGGGGCTACGAACCCGTAAGTTACGATACCGTAACCTTACGCGTGCGTAAGCTACGCAAGCGTAGTATTGTTGTCAAACGTGGCTACCAGAAAGAAGCTCAGCGCCGCCGCGCGCCGCGCCCAGCTGGTCGAGGTGGGACGCAGCGTGTTCGCCGAACGCGGCTACGAAGCCACCTCGGTCGAGGAGATCGCCGACCGCGCCAAGGTGTCCAAGCCCATCCTCTACGAGCACTTCGGCGGCAAGGAGGGGCTGTACGCGGTGGTGGTCGACCGCGAGATGGAGCACGTGGTGTCGACGATCGCCTCGTCCATCTCCACGGGCACGCCGCGGCAGCGCGTCGAGCAGGCCGCCCTCGCCTTCCTTACCTACGTGAAGGATCACCCCGACGGATTCGCCGTGCTGTCGCACGACTCTCCGGTCACCGCCGGCGCCGGCAGCATGTCGAGCCTGCTCAACGACGTGGCCGAGCGCGTCGGCGACGTGTTCGCGGCCACGCTCAAGGAAGCCGGCTATCAGCAAAAGTACGCACCGATCTATGCGCACGCGCTGGTGGGCATGGTGACGTTCGTGGGTAGCTGGTGGATCGAGGCGCGCAAGCCGCCGGTGGAGCAGGTCGCCGGCCACATAGCGGCGCTGGCGTGGATGGGGCTGCGCCACCTTCCCAAGGACCCGGACCCCGTCGGCTAGGAGCCCGGCAAAACAGCCCTCGCACTGGCCCGCGACACCCGGTAAGGAGCGGTGCCATGTCCGACACCGCCAAGCTCGACCTCGTGATCAGGAACGGCCGCGTTGCCGACGGCACGGGCATGCCCGCGTTCTCGGCCGACATCGGCATATGCGCCGGCCGCATCGCCAAGATCGGCAAGATCGCCGCCGGCAACGGCGGGGCCGCGCGTGAGATCGACGCCGGCGGCCTGCTGGTGACCCCCGGCTTCATAGACGTTCACACGCACTACGACGTGCAGCTCGACTGGGACCCCCTCGCCTCGCCGTCGTCGTGGCATGGCACGACCACTGTGCTCGCCGGTAACTGCGGCTTCACGCTGGCGCCGGCGAAGCCGGAGGACGTGGAGTGGCTCGCCGGCATGCTCAGCCGTGTCGAGGGCATGTCACGCGCGGCGCTCGCCGAGGGGCTGGCATTCGAGGGCGGCAGCTTCGGCGACTACTGGAAGCGCTTCGACGGCAAGCTCGGCGTGAACGTCGGCAGCTTCGTCGGACACTGCGCCGTGCGGCGCTTCGTGATGGGCGACGACGCCTCGGAGCGCACCGCGTCGGCCTCGGAGATCGCGGCCATGCAGGAGCTCGTACGCGCAGCCATGCGTGAGGGAGCCATCGGCTTCTCCACCTCGCAGCTCGACATCCACGTCGGCGAGGACGGTCGCGGCGTCCCGTCCAACCACGCCACGCGCGAGGAGATCCTGGCACTGTGCTCGGTGCTCGCCGAGTTCGACCGCGGTGCGCTCGAGATCATCCCGCACAGCATCGCCGAGGGCTACGACGACGCCGACCGCGAGCTGATCCTCGACATGTACCGGGTCTCGGGACGACCCGTGGAGCTCAACGTGCTGCTGCCGACGCCGACCAATCCCATGAGCTGGCAGCGAACGCTCGAGTTCGCCGACGAGGCGTTCGCGCAAGGCATCCGCGTCCACCCCCAGTTCACGACCAACGAGCTGGGCTTGCACCTCAAGCTGTCCGACACGTTCGTGTTCGACGAGATGCCCGCCTGGCGCGACGTGCTGACGCTCGCCGAGCCGGCGCGCTCCGAACGGCTGCGCGACCCGCAGGTACGCGCGCGGCTGAGCGCGGAGTTCGACGACATCGAAAAGCGCTCGGCGGCATTCACGTGGGACGCCGTCGAGGTGGAAGCCGTTCGCGACGAGAGCAACGGCGCCCTGGTCGGCAAGAAGGTGACGGAGATCGCACGCGAGCGGGGCGTCGAGCCGATCGATGCGTTTCTCGACCTGGCGCTCGCCGAGCATCTCGAGACGCAGTGGCAATCCCAGCCCGACGAGATCGGCCGCGAGTTCATCGGCCACGTGGTGAAGGCTTCCATCGAGTCGCCCGTCGTGATGGCCGGGTCGAGCGACGGTGGCGCCCACCTCGCCTCATTCGTCGGCGCCGACTACACCACCCGGCTGCTCACTGACTGGGTGCCCGACACGATCGGCCTGGAGCAGGCCGTGTGGAGGCTCACCGGCATGCCGGCAACCGTGCACGGGCTGCGCGACCGCGGCTTCGTGCGCGAGGGCGCATACGCCGACCTCAACGTGATCGACCTCGACCGCCTCGAGGCAGGCCACGCGCGGCTGGCGCGCGACTTCCCGGCCGACACCGAGCGCTACGTCGTCGACGCCACCGGCTACGTGGCCACCATCGTCAACGGCGAGGTGCTGCTCGAGAACGGTGAGCACACCGGCGCCCTGCCCGGCCACGTGATTCGCGGAGGCTGAAGACCGCCGACGCGTACATGCGCAGAACCGGCCGCGAACACCGGCGCCGACCTGCTGCTGTGCCTGGTCAATCCGTACAAGATCCCACACGACAAGGTCATGCAGACGATCGAGCTGATGGGCAAGTACGTGATTACCGAGTTCGCGGACTGACCCGGGCTCGCAGACCAACCCGAGCTCGCGGCGTCACGTGCACGCCGGGCGCTGTTCTCGCCGGCACAGCCACAGGCCGAACGCGTACAGAGCGATGTTGAGCGCCGACAGCGGCGTCGCGTACCACTCCGTCGGCGCGCCGCCCGGCACTACGACCATCGACGCGAAGTAGGAGCCCTGGCCGAGCACGAGCAGCGCAGCGAGCAGCCACAGACTCCACCGCTCGTGACGCCGGAGCGGCCCGGCAACGACGGCGACCACCGACACGGTGAGCGCGATCAGCCACATGAGGGCCTGCAACGCGTGGAACCGCGCATGATCTGGCCAGCCCCGGTCGAACACGTGCTCGAGGTCGCCGAACGCCACGCCCGCAGCCCACCCGAGCGACGAGACCACCATGAGCCCGATGCCGACTCGTCCGGCCGGGCTCACCGCGGGCGCGGCGAACGACGACCGCTCCTCGCTCACCGAGCCCGCCATCCGCCCACGCGCCTAGCGCGCCCCGCCGGCGCCGCCGCCGCTCTCGGCATGCGCCTTGAGGGCTTCGGTCTCGGCTGCCAGACCGCTGACCAGGTGCTTGCCGAACATGAGCCTGGTGAGAAACACCAGAGGACCGGTCAGCTGGAGCTCTACCGTATAGTCACAGCCGCCCCCGGCCGACGGCTCGAGCATACGAGTACGCTGACCGTAGCACAGCCACGTGAACCAGCCCGTGTCGGACCACCGGAACATCCGCCCGCGTTCCATGACGAGTATCTTGTGAAGAACGGTCATCGTGCGCTCGCCGAGTCTGACGTCGACCTCGATCAGCGGCCCGCCGACCCGCGGCGTTCCGCGGGCGGCGAAGTTCCACGGATTCCAGTCGCAGTACCTGTCGAGATCGACGAGGATGTCGTAGACCGCACCGGCGTCGGCCGCGATGCTCGCGTGCTCGCGCATGATGAACATCGCGCGAACCTATCAGGCCGGCCGGCGGCAATGAAGGCACCGACAGCGCCACGCTCACTCGCCTGATGGCAACAGGACGAACGGCTCGGCGAACACCACGTAGCCGACCTGCTCGTTCGTGTGTCGCCTCTCCGCATCGCCCACCTGGTCCTCGTCCACCGAGAGCAGCAGCATGTCGGTCGTGGTTGCCGGCGAGCCGTGGAGCTGGGCCCAGCCGCCGTTTCGGCCATCCATGCCGGCGAGCGAGACGACGGCCACGCTCGGCTCAACGTCGAACGGCGCGTCGAAGCGATAGATGTACGGCGCGCGCTGCACCGCACCGCGGACGCGGTCGCGTCCCACCGCCGCCTCGAACTCCACGCCCGCGATCGATCCGTGCGCGGCGTCGAATACGATGAAGCCGATTGTCTCCGGCTCGCGGTGCAGCTCGTCGTCTTCGCAGACGGTCTTGCCGGTGGCCAGTACACCCGGCGACGGCGGCGACTTGCGGTCCGTGCCGCGAGCCCAGAACACCGACCAGCGCGGGTTGTTTTCGCTCATCACCTGGCCGACGACGACCGGCTCGGCGTAGTCGTGGCCGTAGCCCTGCGTCTCCGCGTCCCAGCGATCGTTGTCGTCGGTCACACCCGAGACGTACCGGACGGCTTCGAATCGGTGCCCGTCGACGGTCCAGACCCCCTCCTCAACGACGAGGCAGCTCACCTGCTCGGCCTCCACCACGTCGTCGCCCGGGTTTTGAAGGCGCACGTCGAAGCCGTTCTCCGTGACGGCGCTCACCCGCACCACTACCGGCAAGTGATTGTTCGCGTAGGATGCGGAGCAGACCACCACGGGGCTGACGTATGCGCCGGCAAGCTCGACCGTGCGATGCTCGTCGCCCACCTCCAGCGTGACCGTTTCCATGCCGGGGACGCCGCCAGGCGGCTCGGGGTCTGACTCGCCGTCTCCCGGCGTGTCACCATCGGGCTCACCACCATCGGGCTCACCACCATCGGGCTCACCACCGTCGGGCTCGCCACCGTCGGGCTCACCACCGTCGGGCTCGCCACCGTCGGGTTCACCACCGTCGGGTTCACCACCGTCGGGCTCACCACCGTCGGGCTCGTCGTCCTCTGACGTCGGCGGCGGCGCCTCGGTACCGTTGCGAGCGTAGAACCAGATCTTGGCCACGCCCGCCGAACGGTTGAGCTCGCCGCTGCAGTACGAGCACTCGGAAGTACCCGTCTCCGGGCTCCGTGAGGTCACGGCCAGCGTGTGCCACCCGTCGGCCAGCGTTGCGGTATCGATCTCGACCGGCACCCAGTCCTGGAAGTCCCCTTCCCCGTCGAACAGGATCGACCCCGGCAACATGGCCTGCGGCCCCCACGGACCTACCGCGGGAATGGCGTGGGTCTTGTCGAGCGCGACGGTGAGACGCTCGCTGTCCTTCTGCGCGCGCACCCAGAACGTGTGCACGCCGGAGACCGGCTCGAGCGGCACGCACTCGATCACCGCGTTCGTGTAGCCGAACTCGTCGTACCAGCCACGTCCGATCAGCGAGCGGTTCTCGCACCAGCGATCGTAGTCGCTCGGCGAGCCGCCGTTGTCCACGTGGATCGGGATACCGCTCGAGTTCAGGTAACGGTTGTCGTCGGGCGTGTCGGTCTGCGCCCGGATGCGCAGCTCTCGCCACCCGTCGCGCAGCTTCGTCGTGTCGAGCGCCACCGGCACGTTGAACGCGCAGCTGCTGCCGGTGGAGCCGTCATAGGGGCATTCGTGATCGAGCGGTATACGCAGCCGGACGCCGTCGTCATCGTCGATGCGCAGCTCCGACAGGTGCGACGGGTTGTTGTGCAGGACGACGCGCACGTCGAACTCCAGCGTTCCGCTCACCGACTGACCGAGAGGCAGCCGGGTGCCGGCGTGGATGTGTCCGAAGTTGGGGATCCACCACGACTGCAGCTCGATGGGAATGCGGCGCGGGTCGAAGCCCTCGCCGTCACGGACCAGTGCACTTGCATGCGATGCGGCCACCACCTGCCCGGCAAGGGCGACCGCGAACAGCGTCAGGCGAAGGCTGTCGCGCCCGCGCCCGTCATGGGTCTTCATACGAGACCCGCTAGAAGATCGCCGAACGCGAGACGGGAACTACGTGGACCTGATTGCCTGACACTCTCCGCACCTCACTCACCTCCACCGACAGGCCGGCCATGCATGTAGCAGGTCGGGTGCAGCGTGACCTCGCCCGGCGACCGGACGCCGGGCGATCCGCAGGGCTGCGGGGACACGCCTCGTGTGTAGTGGTGACGAATCGGAGACGACCGACATTCACGGCCGGTCGGGTTTTCACACGGGCTCGACCTGCCGGTCGCAACCGGATCGGAACCGACTCGAGCCCGGATCGATCGGCGCGCGTCCGCCACGGCCACGCGCGCCGCACTTCAGCTACGCTTCTTGAACGTCGCCCTCGAGAACAGCACCGTCGTCCTGTTCGATCGCACCTACCAGCTCGACAGCGCCGTCATCGTGGAACCACAAGCGGACCAGCGCCGGCACGAACACCAGCGCGGCGATGCAGCAGCCGACCATGTTGCCGGCGATCAGCAGACCGAACGACACGTTCCTCGGAGAATCCGAGAACGCCAGCACCGAGAAGCCGATGCAGACCACGACCGCATTGAAGAGGATCCCGCGGCCGCTGGTCGCCACCGCGATGTGGACGGCGCGGGTCGACGACTCGCCACGTTCCACCTCCGATCGCATACGCGCGATGAGGTGAAGCGAGTAGTCGACGCCAATTCCCAGGGCGATGGCAGCCATCACCGCCTCGGTGGGGCCGAGCGTGATGGACAGCGCGCCCATCACACCGAACATTCCCAGGCCGGCGAACGCCGGCGGCACCATGCACACGAACGCGTAGGACACCGAGCGGTAGATGATCGTGAGCAGCACGAAGATGAACACACTCGCGGCGGCGAGCGAGTACACCTGCCCCTGGAACAGCAGGCCGGCCACCGTGTCCTGCATCATGGCCGAGCCGGTGATCGTCGCCTTCACGCCCAGCGGGCGCAGATGCTCGTCGAGCAGACGGTCGGTCTCCTCGATGACCTCGGCCATGATCTTGAGACGGTCGCTTCGCAGCTGTGCGACCAGGTTGGCCTCCCGGTAGGCGTAGTCGACCGTGTCGTCGAACTCGCCGGGGTCGCCCGACATCGTGTACAGCAACAGCATCTGGGCGATGAGGTCGCGGTCGTCGGGAATCGAGTAGTACGCGAGCTCGTCGCCGTTGAGCGCCTGGTGCATGCGCTTCACGTACTCGGCCAGCGAACGCGTGTCGCCTACCTGCGGGTGCTCGCCGAGCTGCATCAACACGTCGTCCATCGCCGCGAGCACGGCAGGCTGCTTCAGGCCGTCGGCCTCGCCGCTGTCTACGATCACGTGGATGGCGGTGGTTCCGCCGTGGCGCCGACGAAGCTCCTGGTCGGCCTCGCGCACCGGCGTGCCTTCGGCCAGCGACTCGACCCATGAGGAGTCGACTTCCAGCCGCAGCGCGCCGGCGAGACAGACCACGGCGATGAGCGCGCCCGTATAGGCGACGGCGCGCGCATGGGCGCTCACGACATCGGCCAGGCGATCGAGCGACCCCAGCTCCGTTCGGTGCGTTGCGGCCAGGCCGCTGACGCCCCTCTCCGATGGCCAGCTCGCGATCAGCGCGGGGATGAACGTGAGCGACAGGATCATGGCGAACAGGATGCCGGCGGCGGTGAACAGGCCGAGCGAGATGTAGGCCGTCATGTCGCCGGTGGCCAGCGCGCCGAAGCCGACCGCCGTCGTGACCGAGGTGAGGATGACCGGTCGCCAGATCCCGCCCATCGCGTCGACGACGGCACGACTGCAATCGTCGATGCGGCTGCGCGCTTCGCGGTATCGCTCCACGATGTGGATACCGTCGGCACAGCCGATCGCCAGCAGGATCGGCGGCATGACGATCGAGGTGACGTAGACGGGCTCGCCGAGCGCGGCCTGCAACCCCCACGTCCAGATCAGCGTGACCGCCACCACCGCGGTCGGCGCGAACACGCCGGGCGCGCTGAGCAGCGCCAGCGCGACCGCCAGCACCGGATCGGCCCAGCCCACCTGTGCAGCCAGCGCGAGCTTCACCGCCAGCAGGGCGAGGAACGCCAGACCCGCGCGTCTGGCCACGGCACCGACGGTGAGGGTCGGAAAGCACACGAACAGCAGGACCAGCACGCACAGCATGGTGAACGGAATCAGACGCGCCAGATCGCTCGCCATCTGACGGCCGTACAGGGCCTCGACCATCGGCTCGCCGGCCAGCAGGATACGGACCCCGGGACGTTCCAGCTCGGCCATGAGCGCCGACAGGACCTTGAACGCCCCGCCGCTGTCCATCTGCTCGCGGTCGACCTTGAAGACGACGGCGCCGATGTCGCCGCCGCGCGAGACCAGGCGGTCGAGGTAGACAGGGTTCGCGAACACCTTCTCGCGAATGGCGTCGGCTTCGGCCTGCGTGGTCGGAGCCTCTTCATAGAAACGCACCGTCTCGAGCAGGTCGCCGTTGCCGACGATTGCCTCGGCACGCGACAGGCTCGAGAGCTCGCTCTCGACCACCCACGGCAGCGCCTCCACGCGATCGGTGATCTCGGCGATCAGCGCGAGTCGTTCGGGAGTGAAGATGCCGTCGGGCTCGTCCTCGTCGGTGACCACTGCGGCGATGACCTCGCCGCCGAGCAGGAACCGGTCCTCGACGTCGCTCCAGAACGCGCGTACGGGGTGGCGCTTGGGCACGAACGAATCGACGTCGGGATCCAGGCGAAGGTTGGGCAGCTGCATGGCGGCTGCCACCGTAACGGCCGCCACCGCCGCGAGCACGATGCGGCGGTGTGCGACCGTACGGGTCAGCATGCGCATCATCGCGGACTCGAACGGACCGGTGGGTCGGTCGGTCACGCTCATGACGGGTCCTCGTCCGACCTCGTCGCTGCGGGCTGCACGTTAGCGGCAAGCTCCGGCCAGTGCTCCGGTTTCATCACGCCGTAGAGCAACAGGCGCTGGAATTCCTTCGTGAACCGGCTGACTAGCTCCTCATGATCGAGCTCCTCGTCGGAGTAACGGTTGAGCGCGAGCAGCGAGCTCATCGTCGTCGTGAGCAGGATGACGGCCAGCATGTCGGCATCGATGCCGGGCTGGGCGCGCTCGCTCTCCGCAAGCTCCTGCATGTTGGCGCGATACCGGTCCCACTCCGAGTGGTCGGGCGCCGCGCTGTCCGAGAGCAGCTGGTACATCCACAGCCGCGCGACTTCCGGATGCTCGGCGTGGTAACGGATCATGCGCGGGATCAGGTCGGGGCTCTCGCGGTTCTCGTCGATCATCGTGCTCATCTTGTCGGCGAACGACGCCATGGCGGCAGCGATCAACTCGTCGCGAGTACGGAAGTGCTGATAGGCGGTGGTGCGGTTCACCCCGGCGGCGTGAGCGACGTCGGAGATGCGAAGGGCCTCCGGACCGCGCTCGGCGATGAGATCCTGAGCCGCCCGTAGGATCAGCTCGCGGGTCTCGGCGGGGTTTCGGCGTCGGTGGCTACCAAGGGACGTGACTCGAGCCATACATGATGGTGGTCACATCGGTGAAGCAATACAACAACGGTGTTGTCTTAAATATACAACTCGTTGATTTATAATGATTTTTTACGAACACAGACTTGGCAATATCGAGCCGGAAGAGAGCGCTTCGCCGCGGTGCGGCACAGCCGTGGACCGGCGAGCTCGCGCCCATCGGCGCGCCCGCCTACCGGGCGCCCAGGCCCCGGATCAGCGCCTCCATCGACTCTGTGTGAGCGCGCCTGGACACCGCGGCCCCGGTGACCAGGCTCGAGCCGTGGAACGTTCCCGGGTACTGGTGCAGCTCGACGGCCACGCCGGCTCGTAAGAGACGCAGTGCATACTCGATCCCTTCGTCGCGCAGCGGATCGAACTCCATCGTCGACACGTAGGCCGGTGGCAGGCCGCTCAGATCCTCGGCGATCGCCGGCGATGCGTACATCGACACGCGGCCGGGACGCTCGCCCAGGTAGCAACGCCAGCTCATGATGGCGTTCGGGCGGTTCCACAGCGGCGTGTCGACGAACGTCTTCATCGACGCCGTCTCGAGCCGATGATCGAGCTCGGGAATGCCGAGCAGCTGGAAGCAGAGGCTCGGCCCACCACGATCGCGCGCCATCAGTGCGAGCCCGGCCGCCAGCCCGCCACCGGCGCTCTGGCCCATGACGGCGATCCGGCCGGCGTCGACGCCGAGCGTGGACGCCTCGGAGGCGAACCAGACCAGCGCGGCGTAGCAGTCGTCGATTCCCGCCGGGAAAGGGTTCTCCGGCGCCAGCCGGTACTCGACCGATACCACCACGGCGCCGGTCCGGTGCGCCACCGACAGGGCGCTCGCATGCTCGAACTCGATCGACCCGAAACAGAAGCCGCCACCGTGGATGTACAGAACGCCGGGCCGCGATTCCGCGTCGCCTGCCGGAGTGTAGATCCGCACCGTGAGCTCCGGCCCTTCGGGTGGCCCCGGAACCACGCGATCCTCGATGCGTACATCGTCCGGGCCGATGCCCGACGGGGCCGGCATGGCGGCGATCAGCTCGTCCATCTGCGCGCGGGCGGCGTCGAGGTTCGACCAATCGCTCTCGATCGGCAGCAGCGGAACCATGTGGGCAAGCTCGGGGTCGTAAGCACGATCGGTCACGGTCGCATCCTCCATGCTGCGCTCTTGCCGCCGGATCTCCCGCGGCACGCTCCGAGACGGAGTCGCTAGCCGCGCGCGATGACGACTCGCTGCTGCTCGACGGCAGCCATCCGGTGAACGTACGCCTCACGATAGGCGTCGTCCGCGAACAGCGCCAGCACGGCCGCTGCGTCCGGGTAGATGCCGATCGCGACGATGTCCCAGTGCTCATCGCTCCCCATCAGCACGCCGCCGGCAGCAGAACGCGGCGCACCGTCGGCGGCGGCCGCAAGCTCGAAACCGGTCATGTCCACGCTGCCACTGAATCCCGAGCCGAGATCGATCGTCCCGTCGACACGCAGGAGGTCGGCGATCTTCGTCGGCGCGTCCGCCCCCGACGCGAACGCCTGGCCTACCAGAAGTAGCGTGACAGTGAACGCCAGCAGTGCGCCTGCCGGCAAGAGATGCGCGATGGAAACACGCCGCGCTATCGTGCGCGCAGCGGTCGTCGCCGTCAGCGACTTCACATGCCCCACTCGAGGGGGACGATCCGCACCGAGGCGTATCGCCTGCGGGGCTATTCCTCGCCGCTTCGATCGCGACGCGGGCGCGGAGGATGATTCGCCATCCACGCCATTGCACCAACGAATCCAGCGAGCGCCATGAGGAAAATGGCGGTTCCGAGCCAGCTCACTTGCTCTGCTCCGTCCATTCGTCGGACCTGCCCGCGAGTATAACCAGGCCCACCGATGCGGCAAGGCTCGCAGCGGCAACGAGCCCATGCTGCAGCGACAGCGGGACCGCACTCAGCGAACCGAAGAACCCGGCGGCCAGACTGATCGCGGCGCACGTATAGAAGAAGGTGATTCTCCGAGCTCGGCCTGGACTCATAGTAAACCGAGCGTTCGCCAGATCGCGGCACACCTCAATCACACGGAGGTCATCCTGGACGGTGGCCTCGCTCCCAACGACCGATTTTCGCTACGAAGCACCCGCCATGGTTTGCTCGTAGTCGAGGAGGATCCCCCCTTCGCGGAGCTTGACGCTCGTGGCACCGGTGCAGTACTGTTCCCGACGTGCGAGCCGAGCCGGCCGCAGCCCCGCCACGAGCGGTGGGGTTACCAAAGGCCGAGCGCGGAGCACAGGGGGCAGCATGAGCTCGACCACCATCCGCGTTCTCGTGACGGCGGCCGCTGCCGCGATCGTCATCGCAACGCCGGCGGCCCCAGCCGCGAACGTCTTCGCCAGCCTCGACGACTTTCAGGTCAACTCGTACACGACCGGGAATCAGTACGTTCCTAGACTCGGAACCACCGCAGACGGCGACTTCGTCGTCGCGTGGCGAGGCTACGACGGCGACAACGTCGGAGTGTTCGCCCGGCGCGTCGACACCGGCGGTACCGTTCTGGGCGCCGATTTCCAGGTCAACACGTATACGACCGCCGGCCAGTATCCGTGGGACGTTGCGCCGCGGGCCGACGGCGGCGTGGTGGTCGTTTGGGGAAGCGCCGGCCAGGACGGCGACGGTAGCGGGGTGTTCGCGCAGCTTGTCGACAGCACGGGACTCGCCGTTGGAACCGAGTTCCAGATCAACACGTATACTACAGGCGCTCAGTCTCCGGCCAAGATCGCGCTCGCAGCCGACGGCGGATTCGTTGCCGTGTGGGAGAGCTACGGCCAGGACGGCGACGGTTCCGGTGTGTTCGGCCAGCGCCTCGACAGCACGGGTGCACCGCTCGGCACGGAGTTCCAGATAAACAGTTACGCGACCTCAACCCAGAACAATCCCGTAATCGCTGCTGATGAAGCGGGCGGCTTCGTAGTCGCGTGGAGCAGCAACGGCCAAGATGGCGACAGCTTCGGGATATTCGCTCAGCGCGTGGACAGCGTGGGCGCACCGGTCGGGACCGAGTTCCAGATCAATACGTACACGACGTCGGGCCAGGCGCGTCCGGGAATCGCGCGCGCTGCCGACGGTGCCTTCGCCATCGTGTGGGGAAGCTCCGGGCAGGACGGTGACACCGGCGGTGTATTCGGGCAGCGGCTCGACGGAACGGGTGTACTCGTCGGGACCGAGTTCCAGATCAATACGTACACGACGTCCAACCAGACGCTGTCGCGGGTCGCGGCCACTCCCGAAGGCGGCTTCGCCGTCGTGTGGGACAGCGTCGGCCAAGACGGATCGGACGGCGGCGTGTTCGGGCAACGACTCGACAGCGCGGGTGCGGCTGTGGGCGCGGCGTTCCAAGTGAACGCGTACACCACCGGATCTCAGTCTCTACCCCGGGTGAGGGGAGCTACCGAGTCGGGTTTCCTGGTCGTGTGGAGCGGGAGCCCCGATGCCGACGGCGCGGGCGTGTTCGCGCGCCGGTTCGTAACGCTCGGCGCGGCAGGGTTGGACCACTTCAAATGCTGGAAGGTAAAGGACCTCAAGAATCCGAAGTTCGCGGCGGTCGACGCCCTCCCGCTCGACGACCAGTTCGGCGTCGATGACGTCGACGTGAAGAAGCCGAGACTGCTGTGCGCGCCCGCGGACAAGGATGGCTCGGGCATCAACGATCCGGACACGCACCAGTGCTGCTACAAGATCAAGGGTGCGAAGCTCGATCCTGCCCAGACGCTGGAGGTCGAAGATCAGTTCGGCACGCTGCAGTTCGAGATCAAGAAGTCGGACCTGCTGTGCCAGCCGTGCACCAAGACGCTCCTGCCGTAGCAGAAAGCTCCGCTCCGCATCGGCCGCACACTTTCCCGTAGCTCGGACGCGGAGAAGTCTAGTTACGAAATGTAGCCAGTACGGGGAAGCTTACGATCGCAATACGGGGTACGGCGAGTACTTACGATCCGCCTGTCACTCACGTTGTCGCGAACACCGACCGAGGGGATCGCGGAGCAACGACACTCGCGTCGTGAGCTGCGATGGGTGGTTGGCGCGCCAGCCCGGACTCGAACCGGGGACCACCGGCTTAGAAGGCCGGATCAGGAGGACGACGATGAACAGCAGTAGTGCGGGTTCGCGTTGTCGTATGCGCGCTTACGTCGATGAGATCATTCCACCGAGTTCGATGGAGTACGGTGGTTTTCGATAGCCAACCGGCACCAGAACCGGCACCGGGAAATCGAGCCACGGCGCGGCGTCAGAACTGCCCGCGCCCAGCGCCGGTTCCAATGGCGCCATCGTGGGACCGATTCCGGATTGCTCGTGACGCGCCACGCACGCACCCGTGGGCATAAGCGACGGGCGCCCTACCCCGCTGTGCACTGATGACGCCCGCCGCTGAGGCCATCCTCGCCTGGCTCCGCCACAAGCAGCTCGCCGAGTTCGGCTCGCGCGAGATCCTCGCAGCCGGCCTGCCCGGCATCGCCGACGCGCGCACCGTCAGGCGCGCGATGGGCGAGCTGCGGCGCGCAGGGATCGCGGAGCGCGTGCGGCCGCGGTTTCGCACGGGCAGGCCGGCAGTGAGGTGGCGGCTCGTGAATCGCGCTTAGCCCAGCCGGCTTGCCATCTGCGAGGCGCATCGGTCACCGCATCCACGAGCTGGAGATCGAGACGGTCACCGAGATCACGCGCGTTCGTACCGGCGAGGCCGCGCCCGCCGACGCCCGGCCGGCGAGCTAGGCGCAAGTGGGCCGGCGTCCCTTACCAGGACCTGTGAACGCGGCGATTGGAAAGATTTCAGGCGGTTGAGCCGACGCCCGGTCGCGTCAGAAACAGATGATGTCCGACACGATGATCGACACTGGGTCATCACCGCCTCTTACCTCCGGACCGTAACCGCAGGGCGGACAGTCTGCTTCGATGACCGCGTTTTCCAACGCCGCTATCAAGACTCTCCCGGCGTCTGTGATCTGAATGACCCCGTCGTCGTTCAGATCGCACTCGCACGCCGGGCACGGAGCGGCAGTGCCCACCGAGACCTCCGCGATGTGCAAGAAATCGCGGATCGCTGGTCGCGCAAGCCCGGTGATAGGCGCTCCGCAAACGCCGCTTCCGGTTGTACCCAGGGGTTCCCCGCTTCGGATTGCATCCTTGAAGACAATCTCGAACTGCTCCTGCGTTGGGACGGCACCTTCTAAATCACACGTCAGCAGATCGGTCGGGCCGCTGAAGGAACCGCCGATGCTGCTTTGCGTGACGGTAACCGACAGCCGCTTGGCCGCGTCATCATCGAAGAAGCCACCACTGATGGCTGGGGTACAGCTAACTTCCGCCCCTTCGCCGACGAACTCACCCGCAGCGCCAGAGTAATCGACGGTAAACTCAGCCGAGCGAAGATCCACGTTCTCGGCCAGCCGAAAGGTGACGTTGCATGACGCTGGACCGGACATCGTGGTGGTTGTGGTCGATGTCGTCGTGGTGACATCTTGGCAAACGAAGGGACACACAAGCTCCTCCTCAAGCGCCACCGCCTTACGAAGCAGTCGAAACACATCGGTCACCGTGATCGAGCCGCTACCGTCTAAGTCGCCGCATTCAACATCGGCGCAATGAGTCGCGGCTGCCGGCGACGCCAGCACCACCGCTGCGAGAATCGCGGCCACCAGCGGGAGGACTCGACTCGGCCGGCCCGGCGAGGTCGCGTTGCGGAGTAACAAGTTCTGTCTGGATGTGGCCTTCATGTCGTGAACGTCTGATAAGTGGGCGTTACGTTAACTCGATTGTCGCCTCCGCTACGGGGCGACCATGTACTTGTCGCGCAAGTACCAGCCGTTGCGCTTTCGCTCGTACGGTGCGGTGATGTAGAACACATCGTTCCCGATTGAGAGTTGGATGGTCATGGTGGCAAGTTCGGCTTCTGTATAGATAGTGTTCCGCAACGGGTCAGCCAGCCCAAAGTCGCCTTCCATCTTGGGTTTTACTATCACTTCGTTGGTGTCCGTCTTTTTGACGTATTTCTTTTTGATCACGTAGTTGTACATGCCCGGCGTAATCTTGTCGCGCCGCCGTTTGAATTTGAAACTCGTGCCACTGCTATTCGGCACGAACGAACCGGGCGGCAGCTGTTCAGAATAAACCACCCCTCCCACGTTGCTGACTACGAAATTAACATCTTCCACGTCAGGGTTGATTTCAGTGTTCAAGATGCCGCGCGCGCTCATTTTCAAGTAGTCGAACCGCTTCGGCATCTTAAACGTCATCCTGGCCGGATCATCCAGCAGCGGCTGGCAGGTGGGCACGGCATAACAATCCTGCCCGCAGGTGAACATGGTGCCGGTGCCTTCTGGTGTGCAGTCGGGATCGAGGCAATCTAGGAAACCGTCACCGTCGTCGTCTTGGTTGTTCGTGCAGACTTCGAACGTTGTCGGCTCGCACTCCTCGCCGGGATCGACCACGCCGTTTCCACATTCGGCCAAGGCGTAGGAACTCACGGCTAGGGCTGCGACTGTCGCCAGCGCGATCACGAGTAGACGTTTCATCGGAAACCCCCTTCCCCCCGTTGAACGCGTACGTCGCGATCCGAAACTCGGGGGGTGTTCTCGACATTCACCTCGCAAGTGCTGTGCCAGATGTGGGGGCTCGAAAAGCCGGGAAACGGGGGAGATGGGTTCTTAGGGATCGGAAGTTGCCGAGTCGTGGCTCCGGCAACCAAGAACGCTGGCCCGCGAGCTTTGCGTAGCCATCAGTCGCGAATCGTCAACGTCTGCTGATCGATAAGGGGGGAGTTCTCATCCGACAGCGCGCTCCACGACGGTCAGACGAGCCATCGATAGCCACGCCCTGGCTGCCTGCTGCGCGCCTCTATGCCGCCCGAACAAACAGGCGCATCATGAGGCCATAGCTAGGAGGTTCCGAACGATGGCAAAGGTTCCGTATACGAACGTCGCGACACCCAAGACCGACAACCGCAACAACATGCGCGTCGTCCCCAACAACGCCTCGAACATGGACCGCACACCCACGGGTAACGGCGCCACCGATGCACGCGTGCCGAACAATACCGTGAACGGCCGGCCTACGGGTAACGGCTAGAACCATAGAAGTACGCCCGTGCCGTGATCGACAACGTGCATTCGCCGAGCGTGACCGCGAGCACGCAGGCGTGAGCTGCGCGCACTCAGCACGCCGAACGTATGAAGCTATAGGGCACAGGTCCGATGATGGTTAACGGCTGAAGCGCATCATCCCGGCCGGGCGATCCACACGACCAAGAACAGAAGAAGCGCCACCCCAACCACCACCTCGAGGAACCCAGGCTCCGAGTCCAGAAACCTATTAACCCATCGCAGCATCGCTCGTTCCTCGTCTGGTCTACATCTAACCATCGCGAACCAGCAGTCGAATGAATTGCGCTAATAGCGCCTTGCGACGCTGCTTGTACGGTAGGCGTCGGTCGCACGGCGGGAAGTCGCTCTACGGTCTGCGCTGCAGCGAGAACTCCCCACCTTCGCGAACCCCTTTCCCACCCCCGCGAACTCCCACCGCCCACTACAACCCATCGCCCTGTAGTTACCGGGCTTTTCGCCGCCGCGCATCTGGCACAGCACTTGCGACCCCTATGGTCAGAACGTCCCCGACGGCGTGGCCGCCGCGCCCGACCGGGGGAAGGAGGTGCGTGGTGACTACACGCTCTATGGCAGTCGTGATGATGGTGACCATTGGAATGCTCGTCGCGTCGGCTTCGTCAGCGCAAGCCGCCGATGCGACGGCTGTTTGCGAGAAGAGTAAGCTGAAGGCGGCGGGCAAGCGGGATTTGTGTCTCGCCAAGGAAGCGGGCAAGGCTCAATTGGGCAAGCCCACGGACACCGCCAAGTGCGAGACGAAGTTCAGCGAGGCTCTTACGAGGGCCGATGAACAGGCCGCTAAGAAAGGAGCGGCATGCCGCTACGTCGACAACGGAAATGGGACGGTGTCAGACCTCGATACGGGCCTGACGTGGCAACAGACCGATGACGCAGGCGGGTTGACCGACAAGGACAACATCTACACCTGGACCGACGGCGGCGATGGTGACGATACGAATCCTGATGGCACGCTGTACACTGAGTTCCTGGCCGGTCTAAATGCGTGTATGAGTTCGGACGGTGTTTCAATCGTCGGTGGCCATGCGGGGTATTGTGATTGGCGTGTACCGACGATAGTGGAGCTTGCGACTCTAATTGATGCGAGCGCGTGCCCGATCGGTGGGCCGTGCATCGATCCGATCTTCGATCCAACAGCGGGCGGTCAGTATTGGTCATCGACCGCCTTAAGTACCTTCCCTGACAACGCCTGGTACGTGGACTTTGTGACCACGCTAGTCAATGCCAATCTACACATGTCGAATGCGCATTCCGCGCGAGCGGTGCGCGGCGCGCCGTAGAACGGTAAACACGCACTCGTGCTGGAAGGTCTAGGAGTTGCGGACCGGGGAGCGGACAACGGCGGTTGACGTAACCGGTACTAATCGGACGTTGAGAAGAGGCCGGGCAGAGATGCCCGGCCTTTTCGTTTTACCGCTCGCCGAGCGCCGCCGACTTCTGCGCCAACCTCGTCAGCGCCTCATACGCATCCGCCAGTCTGCGCGCGGCCTTAGCGGGATCGGGCGCGGTGCCCTTGGCGAGTAGACTGATCAGGTAGGCGACCTCCATGCTCAGGCCGTCGAAGTCGGTAGGCAGCGGGCGGTCGAGCGGATCAGGCGATCGGCGTCGGTGGTCACGCGCCGAGGCTAGCGCGTGGCGCGAGGTCTGTCGACGGTCGCGCTAGGGCGCCTTCGCCTTGAACAGCTCCGCGGTGTTCTTTGTGTTCGTCTGGAACTCGCTCGTCCAACACGTCGCGGTGGTGCTATTCACGAGCTGCACGGTTACGTCGGTGTCCTGGTCGAAGTACTCCGCCATATCGAACGGTATCGGCCAGCTGATCGTCGACCCCTTGGCCTTGATCTGCACCCTGCCCTTGTCGGAGTCGCTGGTCTTTAGCTGGCCACCGGTAACGCCGTCCTCGACGCCGGTCTTGTCCTTATACTTGAAGCCCTTCGGGTCCTTGTCGTCCCAGCCAGCGTTCGGGGCGATCGTGAGCGAGCCAACCAGCGCCGGCGTGGTGGCCGTCTCGTCGTAGATGCACACAGTGTAGTTCGTCGTCGCGGCCGGATCCCCGAGATGGGCCTGCGCGAACGAGCCGACCTTGCTCAGCTTCCACTTGAGCTGGTCCTTGTCGGCACCGCCCTTGTCCTTGACTAGAAAGGACGCCTTCGCGGCGTTCAGGCAGCCGCCAACAGGCACGGACGCACACGCTAAGGAGAATGGCACCGTGGTCGTGGTCGTGGAAGTCGTCGTACTACTCGTGGTGGTCGTCGTGGGGCAGTTCGGATTGCTATCCTCGCACAAGCGTTGGCCGAAAATACCGTACATAGACCCGTCCTGATTGCGGCTCCACCACACTATGACAAAGCCGCCGTCGCCAGAGGCGGCCACCCTCGGCTTGCGCTGACCGTTTAGCGTGAACGTATTGACCTGGAACTCCGTGCCGAGAACAGCGCCCGTGCTGTCGTAGCGTTGAGCCTGCACACTGAAGTTCGAGACATCAGCGCCACTAGAACCAACGCTCTCCCATACGACGATGAAGCTGCCGTCGCCGCTTGTGGCGACTTTCGGTCGGTTCTGGGGGTCGGTCGTGTATGAATTGACCTGGAACTCTGTGCCGAGAGCAGTGCCGGAGCTGTCATAGCGTTGGGCATGGACACTGTTGCTCGATGTATCGGTGCCGCCAGAACCTGAGCCTTGCCATGCGACTAGAAAGTCGCCGTTGGTAAACGTCGCCACTGCCGGCTCCGTTTGGAAACCCGTCGTATACGTATTCACCTGAAACTCCGTGCCAACGGTAGCTCCAGAGCTGCCATAGCGTTGGGCCTGGATGCTGTATTCCCCGACGTCAGTTCCGCTAGAGCCATCGCTCGACCACACCACGATGATGCCGTCGTCACTGGTCGTGGCCACCGCCGGCCCCGTCTGCGATCTCGTCGTATACGTATTGACCTGGAACTCTGTGCCGAGAGCAGCGCCGGAGCTGTCGTAGCGTTGAGCCTGAATGTCGCCGCCGCCCGCCCATGCTACGACGAAACCACCGTCGCTGCGTGCGGTCACCGCCGCCCGGTAACCGCCTACTAGGCTATCGACCTGGAACTCTGTGCCGAGAGCAGCGCCGGAGCTGTCGTAGCGTTGAGCCTGCACACTTGACGAAAAATAGCCGTGCCACACTACGACGAAGCCGCCGGCGTCAGAGGTGGCCACAGCTGGCCCCTTTTGAATACCCGTCACGTACGAGTTGACCTGGAATTCCGTACCGAGTGCAACTCCGTTGCTGTCGTAGCGTTTGGCGTGGATGCCTACCGAGTTGTCAGTGCCGCCCGAGACATCACTTGTCCACACCACCACGAATCCGCCGTCAGTGGACGTGGCCACCGCGGCATAAGCCTGAGGACTCGTCGTGTACGTATTGACCTGGAACTCCGGCCCGTCGAACAGCAGCTCACCGACCGCAACACCCGGCAGGCCGACCAGCCCGCACAAAAGAACAGCAGTACGCCAACGCAGCATCGCGCTTCGCTCCTTCATCAGTTGTTAAGAGTCTGGAAGAGACTCCCCCTCGACGCGTAAGCTAGGCAGCGCAGGCCGGCTTGTCGAGAGAAATCCTGTGCGGTCGTTCGATGTGAGCGACGCCGCTGACCGCGCGGTCAGTCGCCCACGAAGTGCGCCTTAGAGGAAGGCAGCGCCGACCGCCGCGCGCCGCACGGGGGGATCGTTTAGCGCGTGACGGCAGGCTCCAGAGCAGCGCGATGAAATGCCCTGGCTTACCCACAGTAGTAGCCGGCGAGATCGGATCGGCAAGTGTTTCTCATGCACGCGCTGACCGCCTGATCAGCCGCGTCTAACTTCCCCCTGTACAACTCGTCAACCGAGACCCACATTGCGGGTAGAGCGAGCGGCAACTCGCGCGCGTACGAGCTGGCCGGCAAGCACTACGTGCTGCTCGCCAGGGTAAGGGGGCAACGATGAAAACTCTGGTGGTAATCGCAGCTACCGCGATTGCGGCACTGGTCGCGATTGGACAGTGGGGAATACACGAGAGGACGCCCGCTCAGATATGTATGCGCGAGACGGGTGGCCGCGCTGGCTATGGCGAGTGTGTGCGTCGACTGTCGGCGGGCGGGAGCGTGGCCGCAAAGGCCAGCACGCCCGGCATGTCACGCGCACGCGACCCTCGCTGTGAGGGATTGTCGTCACAGGATTGCTCGGCGCTCACCTACGAATCTAACCCCGATCCATGGCTCTGGCTTGAAAACAACCGCCGCACCGATCCGGCGTTGCGTGCGGTGTACGACGGACACGGCCAGTACATGGGCAGTGACCGCAACGCGCAGACCAAGGCGTCGTGCGCGCGCGATCGTGACCGATTCGACTCTGCGATCGCTGCCGGTAACACGGCCACCGCCGCCGCGATCGCGAGTGACATGGCGCACTGGTGCAGGTAGCTGCATGGGCTGCTTGGTCATCTCTGTCGCGCTGGTCGGCTTCTTTTGGTGGCTGTTGTTCCTGCCGTTGATGGGCGGCGCTCTTGCGATGGTTCTAGTCGTACCAGTCGTCGTCGCAGTTCTGTACTGGAAGGTGACCGGCCTCGCATTCGGCCCCACCGAAACTCACCTCGACCGCTTGAGGAGGGAAGCGAGGTCCGAGCCCGAGAACGACGATGATTCGGCCGGCGTCTAGGGTAAGGGCAACGTGCGATCGCGCAGCAGGGGGCGTTTGTGGGCACGAATTATCCGACGATCTTATCCAGCCGGCGATAGCAGCGCCTAGACGCTCTCAGGTTGTCACGACGTACTTCGCGCACGGGCATCTCGCACCATTTCAGCGACAGTCGATAGGAGTTCATCGATCAATTGACTATCGACCTTGCGGTCGTTGTCTAGATAACGCGCATTTCGTCGCAACCCGGTGAGCCGATTGAAAGCCGAGCTGTGATCGACTGAGACCATGCCGGCGTTCGCGAATCGGTTGACGCCGATCCCGATCGCCCTGTGTGATGTCCTCCGATCGATCTCAGCCGGACGAATGCCCAACAACATCGCCTTCACGGTGAGTTCGCAAGCACTGAAAAGGTTGTCGATGCACGCAGAAGTGTGCCCTTGCTCGCGGGCCAACGCCGCGGTCGCGTAGAATTCTTCTGCCAAGTCGAGATGTTGATTCGCTAACGCCTTGTTGTAGCGGAAGTCGAACGCGAGCGCCCAACGCGAGCGACCTAGCCGCACAAACGTTGCGTGCCCACAATTCGGGTCGACGCTCTCTGGAAGCGATAGCGTTATGCCTTCGATATCTTCGACTGGGATCGCTTCGCCGGGCTCGAAAGAGCAGCTGAGTCGAAGGCGGGCCTCACCCTCGACTTCGACTTCTGAGTTCAGTCGGACCTCCGCTGCCCGACCGTCTACGTAGAACAGAATCTGTGCCGCACGGAGGCTGAAGTCTTCCCCCACCGTACCTTTCGACTTGCGACATCTGATCTCCGGCCCAATGAACAAGTCCATCATTTGCTGAAAGAATCGTTCTTCGAGCGTTTGGCTATCAGCTACTACGGGCTCACTCACGGTCTTTCTCCTCCACCAAGAATCCAGCAATTCGAGAGCTGTCCTGAAGGATCGCACGATCGGCGCCGTTCGAGAGTAGTGCAGCACTGCGGATGCAGACCGTCAACGCGATCCAGCACACGCACGCCGTCGCATCCCGATTGACGCTGCCATCTGCCAAGCGGAAGATCCCCCGTCGCCTGCCGCACACGCCCACCGGGAGGGGAACATGCGCCGAACAGCCTTTTTCATAGCCGCGCTGGCCTACGTGGCCGCTGCAGTGCCGGCCGACGCCGCCGTGCTGTGCGGCAAGCAGCGCAGCGACGGCACGTTCAACTCGTCGGTGCGGATTCGCGAGGCGTGCAAGGCTCGCGAGACGCAGCTCGATCCTGTAGCGCTCGGGCTGGAGGGTGAGCCAGGGCCGCCGGGCGCAGATGGCGTGGACGGATCGAACTGTTGGGACGTAAACGGGAACGACCAATGCGATGTTGTCGAAGAGGACAACAACGGCGACAGCGCGTGCGACGTGCTCGACTGCCAGGGAGCGGCCGGCGTCGGCGAAGTATTCGACGGCCTCGGGAACCCGATTGGTACGCTCATTGACTACCAAGGCGCTGTGACCGTCCGGGAACACAGCACCGGCAAGTTCCTGACTCTCGATCGCTCGTTCACGAGCAGTGCGAGTTTCGCGTACCCGAATAGCTGCAGGATCAGTCGCCGCTATTTCACTGGCGCTAACTGCACAGGTTCGTCATTCACGCAGTCAGGGGAGATTTGCCCGAGGGAGAACGTATCGCACGTGTTTCGGGACGTTGGGCCAGGTGGCTTACTGAACGTCGAGTATCAGTACTACGTGTCGGACGGCACCACGGCACCGATCGGGACCGTCTTCCACTCGTGGGAAACAATCATCAATGGTGCCACCGCCGAGTGCGAATCGATAAACACAGTCGCTGACTCACCGACATACTTCGAGGCACACGAAGTCGTATTGCCGTTCCCAGTTAACCCAATCGTCGGGCCACTGCAGATCGTCGAGAGTCCCTAGCCCTCCCGCCCTCGATCACGCTCGCCCCCCGCACACGCGGCGCTCCGTACCCGTAGCGCGTCCGCTCGATGCGTTGCGGCTTTCCTTCACTACGCCGTAATCGCTGTCGTGCGACCATCGCATGAACCCGCCAATCTGAGCCCGCCGACGCGTCGAAGCGTGGGTAGTTTCCCCCCGGCGTGCGAAGCCGCCCTTGAGGCGCGATGACCTGGCGGGCGACAATGGACGGTGGCCGCGCGATGCGGTTGCTGGGGCGAGGGGGACGGAATGACTGTATTTCAGGAAATCGCGATTCTACTGATCCTGCATGGCTTGGCCATGCTGCTGATCGGTGGGGCCATCTACGGGCGCATCGTGCGCGCATCGCGCGACATCGGCGCGCAACTGCGCAAGCTCAATCGCGCGCTTGAGCGGCCGGTACGCCCGTCTGAACGGGCGAGGGGGCGACGATGATCGCGGGGCAGGGGGTGATGAGGATGCGACGAGCGGTGATGTTGGTGGTGGCGATGGCGAGCACGTCGGGGTGCATGGCAATGGCCGAGGGCGTACGCGAAGCCCTATTCCACACCAAAGATCGAGAACGTCGCTGGGCGCAGCACGAAACGGACTACAACGCGTTCCTGGCCAAGGAAGTTGCAGCGTGCACGCCACAGATGCGCGAGCGATGGCAAGACGCACAACGCCCCCGACCCGGCATGGAATACAGCGAGGTGAGGTGCGCAGCCTACAAGGTGGCGTGCCCTATAGTCGACGACAGCACTACGCATGAGTCGCGCGGCGGCCCATTCGTCAGCTACTGGCGGCTAGCTCAGCTAGGCGGCGCTCACTGCTACACGGTGCGCTTTAGCGACGGCGTTGCCACCGACGTGATGACACGCTAGCCGACAGGCACCTAGGGCCGACCCGAGATCGTGCGGGAGGCGGCGCATCGAACCCAGCAGATCGATTCGGCGCCCGGATTTCGAACGTAGGGGGTCCCGCGACCGCGCCCAGGCGAGATCGAGGTAGGCCCCCTTACCCTTCGCCCTCTGGCGGCCTCCCCCGCGTTGGCGCCGGCAGGCCGACGCCGTTGGTCGATGGCGACGCCTCGACTTCGATGGGATCGTGTTCGATTCGGCGGCAGACGCTCGGGGCATCGCCCTGGGTCAAGTAGACCTTGATCTCGACAGCTGGACCGTCGCTCCGCTCGCCATCGCCGTACACGGAGTCGCGTCCGTACGAGCGCCTCCAGCGCCGGCTGAGGAATTCCATCGCCAGGCGCGGGTCGTCGGTCATCGCGTCCTCGATCGACAGCAGCGCGCGGTCTATGGCAGCGGCTTCGGCCTGCTCGCACTCAAGTAGGAAGCTCTCGTACTTGCTGCCTGGCTCGTCGTGGCCACGCCGGAGCCATTCGAGCATTGTTGACCTGGCGACGCCTGCTAGGCTGGCGGCACTGGCCTTCGTATGGCCGCGCCGAAGTGCCTCCGCGATCAACCGGGTGCGGTCAGGCGTCAGCTTTCCGTGCGGCGCGGGCATTCCAAGCACAACGTGACGCTAATGGCTGCGAGGGGGCGACGCTGCTGCGGCGCGCCTGGCATTGGTAGCTCGCTCGGGCCGAAGCTCTGGCGTTTCATCATCCGGATGGGTCCATTTCTGCTGACAACCACGATCCACTGCCCTGACATTCCGCGGAGACTGCCCGAATAAGGCCCATAGACGGCCGCTGAGCGCCGATCACGCTCAAAGGCTACCAGACATGCGTCTGGTACACGAGCCGCCCTCAGGAGCCGGCTACGCCCTCCTTGCGGTCCGTCGTGCGACCGGTGGTTGCCCGCGACACGATGACGGTCCAAATCTACGTGCCACGTAGGAACATAGCTGCGGCTAGGTTTGGCCGCCGAAAAGCCGGATCTCCGTACCGGCCTGCCGCAGCATCACCACGATACGGAGTGGCAGAACTACGGAGACTGCCTTGTACGACTATCCCGACCTGGAACCGGGCTACCGCTCATTGCTCGATGTACTTCGAGTGATTTGGTCCGATTCGTGCGATCACTTTCCTCCGACGGAACGAAACCCGGAGGAGCGGGCATTAGATGCCGAGTCGCTGAAAGCGGCCGGACGCGGCGAACAGTTCCCAGAGAGCTTCGTCGAGGCTGTGATCCGCGCGATCCTTACATTGGAACTTCGAGTTGAAGGCGTCCGGGCCACCGATGGAGAGATCTTCGTTGTACCGAAAGGCCGATGGAACTCTCGCTCCGGCCCTTGGATGGTCACAACTGCGCGTTATCCGGCCCCAACCTTCGAGGCAGAACCTGACCGCGGGCCGCTCGTCAATTCCAAGACGTGGCTCAACCTTCGCGTGTCCGAAGAAGAGGCAGAGCGTCTAAGTAGCCACTTCCATCGCGAGATCGTTGAGAAGCGCGGTCACGAGCGATTCGAGGCCGAACTCCCAGGACTCCTGCCTGCTGATCCGGGCGCGAGGAATAAGTTGGAAGTCTATTTGCGCGTTCTCGATCGCTTCATGGAGTTGCATGACAGCGGCAGTTGGACCGTCGACGAGGTACGGGCCTACCTGAGACCCAGGCTCGGGTCGGGGTTCAGCCCACGGCTGTTCAACGAAGCGAGGACAGGGCTAACGGGACGCGGCGGAAAATTCCACGAGTCATGGGGCAAGAGCGGCCCGAAACGGAAGCGGTAACGAATAAACGAACATCAATCGGCGCTTCACGCCTCGCGACACTCGCAGCATGGGTGGGCGTTTCGATGGCCGTTGCTAACCCCTTGCCACCGTTAGCACTTCGCGGTTCGACTTCAACCAACGCGCTGACCTAGCAACGCTCAGCCAACGCCCTTTCTATTCGTTACATTCGTTACCACCCACACCGCGAAGGTGGTGCGCGCATCCCAGCTAGAGATTTTCGCCCGATCGATAGCTCGTCGATTCGAACTCGCTACGAGCGCATTCATCACGTTCGAACCACTCGCCCGGAGCCGTTCGTGGCATGTAGCCTCGGCGACAGGAGGAATAGAACGCCATGAAGGACTGGGTGATTCCACAACAACATCGATTCGAAGAGGGGCTATACGAGCTTGAGTGCATTGAAGTCCGTGGCCCGCACCGTATGGGAGGCCGCTACAAGTTGGAGTTGGTCTTCGCGGTCGTCTGCGGACCGTATAGCGACGAGCTAGCCTACGAGGTCTCCGTGAACTCGAGCGAGACAGCGCCACCAGGCCCTTCTGGGCAGACCGTTTCTTGCTACTACAACCTTCAGCGTACCGGAGAGCAGTTCAGCTACGGGCGACGCGGGAAGCTAAGGCGCCACGCAGAACTGGCCCTAGGAGGATCTTTGGACGAGGTCGGAGATCTCACACCAGAGGAGATTTTCCTCGGGAAGCGATTCCTGGCGAGGGTTGGCACGGTCAAGCGCGAGTATCGAGGTCAGGCCTTGCGAGGGCGCGATCAGTACTCGGTCGTGCGAGAACTGCTCCGCCTCGTGGACGAGGTACCGCGTAACGACGAATGCTGAAGGCTCCGAGGTGTAGTCGTGAAAGTGGGTATAGGAGTAGGTGTAGGAATAGGAGTAGGAAGAGGTCCCCGTCGGAGTGCCGTCCGGGGCCGCCGTAGGCAGGGCTGGCGGCGTACACGCCGGATCAGACGACAAGATGGCGTCGGGATCAGAACCAGTTCGGTCGACGCTACCGCGCCTGGATGCGAGGCTTCGTCAGACGGTCGATGGAGCATGTGGTCCTGATGGCCGACCGCCTACTAAAGCCACGGGAGGTGGCGGAGATCCTAGGCGTCGCACTCAGCACGGTCTATCAATGGGCCTACGAGCGCCGCATACCACACGTAAAGCTTCGCGGCCGAGCACTGCGCTTCCGCCTGAGCGCGATCGAGAAGACCATCAGGGACGACGAACGCCCTGCCCTGCGTCGACTGGACGGCGACGAACAATGAGCGATTGCCGACACCTAACGAATACGTTAGGCTACCAGTGTGGAATCGATCAAGAAGGTTCGCAAGCGAGTGGGCCTCAGCTTGTCCGAGGTCGCCAACCGTGCGGCGCTTCACGACGAGGCAGTGGCGCGGGCGGAACGAGCGGGAACCGACCCGAGGGCATCGACGGTAGCGAAGCTGGCGAAAGCTCTCGGCGTGCCTGTCTGCGAGCTATTCGAGAAATCAGGACATGAGCGCAAAAAGCGGTAAGGGTAAGCGCGGAGATCGCGGGCTGTTCCAGCGGCCGAACGGCTCGGGCGTCTGGTGGGTGCGGTACCACGACGAAAACGGCCAAGAACACCGCGAGAAGGTCGGCCCCAAGGGCCTCGCGCGCAAGCTCTACCAGAAGCGCAAGACCGAGATCGCCGAACGGCGGTTCTTTCCCGAGGACATCGGGCGACGTGATGTCCTGTTGTGCGATGCTATCGACGACCTCCTAGCTCGGTCCAAGGGCAAGATTCGGGCCTATGCAGACTACGAGCGATACGGTCGCTACTGGAAGACGGCGCTGCCGGGTCGGACCCTGCGGCAGATCTCGCCCGGTGATGTCGAGCACTACCAAGCCCGTCGCATCAAGGAGGCCGCACCGGCAACCGTAAACCGGGAGGTCAAGTTTCTGGCGCGCGTCTTCAACGTAGCCATCGCGGACCACCAGGCGACGACCAATCCCGTCAAATCGGTTACGCTGTTCAAGGAAAACAACGAGCGCGTCCGGTTCCTCACCGAAGACGAAGAGAAGCGGCTGAGCGCGGCCATCGGTGAAGACGAGTGGCCCTTCGTCACGTTCGCTTTTCACACCGGCCTACGCCAAGCCGAGCAGTTCCAGCTCAAGTGGACGAACGTGGACTTCGCCAACGGGGTCATCACGATCCCGCGTTCCAAGAGCGGCAAGGCCCGCCGCGTGCCGATGAACGCCACCGTACGCAAGATCCTGCGAGCCCAGAGAAGCCGCTGCAAAACCGAGTACGTCTTCCCGGTGAGCGACGGCACACGGTCAACGAGGGACGGGCGGAAGATGGCCCTCATCGACAAGCCGAGGGAGAAGAGCAACTACTCGCGGCGGGTATTCCGCCCAGCCGTCAAGCACGCTGACCTGACGGATTTCCACTGGCATGACCTGCGCCACACCTTTGCGAGCCGTCTGGTCATGAAGGGCGTGGACATTCGCACGGTCCAAGTGCTGTTGGGACACCAGTCAATCACCACGACCCTGCGATACACTCACCTGTCGCCTGGCCACCAGCTCACCGCCGTCGAGCGGCTCGACGAGCCCGTAACCGACGACGTAACCGGCACCACTACCGGCACCGAGCACGACGCCGACCGAAAGGTTGCCGAAGCGTGTTCGCAAGCTGGCGAAATGCCAAAGAAAAGTGGCGCGCCAGCCCGGACTCGAACCGGGGACCACCGGCTTAGAAGGCCGGTGCTCTATCCAACTGAGCTACTGGCGCGCGAGATGAATCGACACGAGAGATAAAGTGGTCGGGGTGAGAGGATTTGAACCTCCGACATCGTGCTCCCAAAGCACGCGCGCTGCCAGACTGCGCCACACCCCGAAGTAGGCGATTCTCGCCCGGCCGGCCCGGCGATTCAAGGTGAATCCTACGTCGAGCTCTAGGCCGCCCCGATGAGCCCGCGCTCGCGCATCTCGCCGAGCATCGCGTGAACAGCGGCGGCACGGTGGCTGCGGGCGTTCTTCTCGGCCGGCGTCGACTCGCCGAACGTGCGGCCGAGGTCGTCTCTATAGAAGACCACGTCGTAGCCGAAGCCCTCGCTGCCGCGCTCCTCGTCGATGATCGTCCCCTCGCAGCGGCCGTTCGTGACCACCTCTGTACCATCGGGCAGCACCAGGGCCAGCGCGCACACGAACGCGGCGCGGCGGTCGGCCACACCATCCAGCTCCTCGATGAGCTTCAGATTGTTGGCGTGATCGTCGCATTCGGGGCCGGCATAGCGGGCGGAGTACACGCCGGGCGCACCACCGAGCGCATCGACGGCGAGCCCCGAGTCGTCGGCCAGGGTGGGCTCACCGGTGGCCGCCGCGATGGCGCGGGCCTTGAGCAGGGCGTTGGCCTCGAACGTGGTGCCGGTCTCCTCCACGTCCATCTCCACGCCATGGTCGCCGGGGAGTGAGAGATCCACACCGGTACCGGCGAACAGGTACTCGAAGTCCTTCAGCTTGCCGCGATTGCCGGTGGCCAGCACCACGCGGCTCAGCCTAGCCACCGACGATCTTTTGCTGCATCTCGACCAGACGGCCGATGCCGTCGGCCGCGAGGTCGGTGAGCTGGTCGAGCACCTTCTTCGAGAACGGGTCGCCTTCGGCGGTGCCCTGCACCTCGACGAAGTCGCCGGAGCCGGTCATCACCACGTTCATGTCGACGTCGGCGCTGGAGTCCTCTGTATAACAAAGGTCGAGCAGCGGCACACCGTCGACCACGCCCACACTGATGGCGGCGACAGGCTCACGCACCGGGCTGCGCTCCACATCCCCCCGCTCGAGCAAGTGCCCACATGCTATGGCGAACGCCACCCACGCGCCGGTGATGGAGGCAGTCCGGGTACCGCCATCGGCCTGTATGACATCGCAGTCGAGCTTGACGGTACGCTCGCCGAGGGCCTCGAAGTCGACCACCGCGCGCACGCTGCGGCCGATGAGGCGCTGGATCTCCATGGTACGGCCGCCCACCTTGCCGCGAGCGGCCTCGCGGTCGCTGCGCGTATCGGTGGCGCGCGGCAGCATGCCGTACTCGGCCGTCACCCAGCCACGGCCCTGATCGGCAAGGAACCGTGGCACGCCGTTCTCGACCGATGCCGTACAGATGACCTTCGTTTTGCCCATCTCGATGAGCACCGACCCCTCGGCGTGCTCGATGAAACCGGGCGTGATGCGCACCTCGCGCAGGTCGGCCGCAGTGCGGCCGTCGATTCTGTTGGAAGCCATTGCTGCCTTTTCAACCATTTTCTCGCGCGACGCGCAAAACGACGACGACCCCCTTCGCCACCGCGCACCGAACATCGCCAACATGGCGTTCGCTCATGCGTCGGCCAACGGGGTTGCGCGCTCATGCGAGCCGCCGAGTGAGAAAACATCGATCATGGCGTGATACCTGGCTCCGTAGGTGGTTTTTGGTAGCGGCACGCTTTTTCACGGTGTTACTTTTGTAGCGTTGCCGCGGGTGCACATCCCGCCAGTTCCAAGCAATCGAAGCGGCGAGTATGATCGAAAAGAAAACCGAAATGATCGGCACCCACGCCCTTATGCAGAAGCTCGCGCACATCATCGCGAAGGTGGCGCGAACTGACGTCACCTGCATGATCACAGGCGAGAGCGGCACGGGAAAAGAACTGGTCGCACGTAACCTTCACGAGCTCAGCCCTCGGGTCGAGAAGCCGTTCGTGGCGGTCAACTGTGGCACGATTCCTGGAGATCTCCTCGAGTCGGAGATGTTCGGCCACCAGAAGGGCTCGTTCACCGGCGCAACCGACCAGCGCCCCGGCATGTTCCAGCTTGCGAACACCGGCACGATATTCCTCGACGAGATCGGCGAGATGAGCCCGCACCTTCAGGTGAAGCTGCTGCGCGTGCTCCAGGATCGCGAGATCCGCCCGGTGGGCGCCGACAAGGCGTTTCACGTCGACGTACGAGTGGTAGCGGCCACCAACAAAGATCTCGCCACCGAGGTGAAGGCCGGTCGCTTCCGCGCCGACCTGTACTACCGACTGCAGGTAGTGCCGATCACGATGCCGCCCCTGCGCGAGCGTCGTAGCGACATTCCGCTGCTCATCGAGTTCTTCCTGGGCCGACACAACACCAACCGCCCCTTCCCCATCTCCATCTCCGAGGAGGCGATGGTGCTGTTGTGGGAATACGACTGGCCCGGCAATATCCGTGAGCTCGAGAACGTCCTGGAGCGCCTGGTGATCCTGTCCGACTCGCCGGTGATCCGTCCCGACACGCTGCCCGGTCACATCCGGTCATTCCTGTCGGAGAAGAAGATCCCGACACCGACGCTCAGCGACGACGGCATGGACCTGAACGCCGCGGTCGAGGAGTTCGAGAACCGTATGATCGACGAGGCCCTGCGCCGCACCAACGGCAACAAGCAGGCCGCCGCCCGGCTGCTCGGGCTCAAGCGCACCACGCTCGTCGCCAAGCTCCGACGCAAGCGCGGACCCGACTATCAGGTTCCGCAGAGCTACGCATTCTAGGAGGCGCTGCGATGGATACCGAGACCCCTTCCAAGCCCATCGTCCTGGTCGTCGACGACGACGAGATGGCCACCAAGGCCGTCGTGCAGCTCCTCGAGCGCCGTGGTTTCACGATGCTCACTGCCAGCAACGGCCGCGAGGGCCTGCGCAAGCTCGGCCAGACGCACGTCGACGTGCTGGTGCTCGACGTGATGATGCCGGAGATGACCGGCCTCGAGGTCTGTCACACGCTGCGCAGCGACGGCCGCTTCACCGAGCTGCCCGTCATCCTGCTCACCGGCTGCGACGACATCGAGACGCGCGCGGCCGGCATGAAGCTCGGCGTGAGCGAGTTCCTGTGCAAGCCCTTCGCCCACCACGAGCTCATCGAGCGCATCAACAACCAGCTCGAGGTGCGACGCATCTCACGCGAGCTGGACACCATCGCCGAGCAGCTCTGATCCGCGTGTGAGCCCGCGAGCGGGCGAATTACCTCGCCCACTCCAAGGCTCGAACAACCCGGCAAAAGGGGACTGTCCCCTCTTTCCTACGCCTTCAGGAAATCGAGAACGGCGCGGTTCACCGCGTCGGGCTTTTCCTGGTGGACGAAGTGCCCTGCCCCTTCGACCAGCAATCGCGTGAGGCCGGCCGGGAACGAATCCTCCATGCCGACTGCCGTCTCCACACCGAGACAACCGTCGTCGGCACCGTGAATGTAGAGCGTCGACACCTCGATCGGCGCGATCTGAAACAGCTCCTGCTCCGCGGCGAGCTCGGGCTTCTGGTAGGCCGGATCGATCATCGCGCGGTAGTAGCCGATGGCCGCCGTCGCCACCTCGGGCCGGCCTAGCATCTCGCAGACGGTATCGAGCTCCTGCTTCGGCGGCTCCCAGCCGGGTGACCAGTCGGCCCACAGGTTGCGCACGAAAGCACAATCGTCGGCCGGCAAGACGGCCTCGGCGATCGGCGTCTGGAAGAAGAACACGTACCAGGACCGCTTGAGCTGCGCGAAGCTGGTGAGGAACGCCGCACCGAACGCCGGACCGTACGGAACCGCCACCGAGATGAAGCGGTCCCAGCGCTCCGGCGCCTTTATCATCGCGGCGTAGCCCGCGATCGCGCCCCAGTCGTGGCCGAACAGGGTGGCACGCTCTTCGCCCAGCGCATCGACGATGCCGATCAGGTCGCGAGCGAGCGCGGCGATCTGGTAGGCACCGTCGGCCGGCGCCTCGCTCGGCGCGTAGCCGCGCAGGTACGGCACCACGACGCGGTAGCCCGCCGCGACCAGCGGATCGACCTGGTGACGAAACGAGCGCGGGTGATCGGGGAACCCGTGCTGGCAGATGATGAGCGGCCCCTCGCCCTTCTCGTAGGCCACGAGCTTGAGCCCGTTCGCATCGATCTCGATGGTGCGTGCGTCGTTCATCTGATGCGCTGACCTACCGACCGGTGGGGCCTGACGCAACGAGGCGCCGGCGCAGAGCCGTACGCGGCCTCGCCTCCCGAGTTGCGAGACGGCGACTTTCTGCTCTACTGGCGCCATGAGCACCGCGAAGGTCGGCCCCGTCGAGCTTTACTACGAAGAAAACGGCAGCGGCGATCCGCTGCTGCTGATCATGGGGCTGGCGGCTCCGTGCGAGGGCTGGCTGATGCAGGTGCCTGACTTCGCGCAGCAGTACCGCACCATCAGCTACGATAATCGCGGCGTGGGTCGTAGCTCCAAGCCCGACGGACCGTACACGATCCACGAGATGGCCGACGACGCGGCCGGCCTGCTCCATGCGCTCGAGATCGAGCGCGCGCACGTGGTCGGGATCTCGATGGGCGGCATGATCGCGCAGGAGCTGGTGCTGCGGCACCCCGAGCGCGTGCACGCGCTGGTGCTGGGCTGCACCTACCCCGAGCCCGACGCCGAGACCGAGCAGATGCGCACCGTATCGGTCACCGAGCTGGGAGGCACCATCACCGAAGACGGCGAACAGAAAGTCGACTTCCAGGGCCTCGACCCCATGATGTTCTTCCAGTTCATGCTGCCCAAGGTGTTCAACCCCTCGTTCATCGAACAGCACCTCCCCACGCTCATGGAAGTGTTCGGTGGAACGCTACAGTGGGGCTTCAGCGTGGAGGCCGTGCTCGCGCAGGTCGAGGCCTGCATGACCCACCGCACCACCGACCGCCTGGCGACGATCCAGTCCCCCACGCTCGTCATCACCGGCGACGACGACCAGCTCATCCCGCCGACCAACTCGGAGGTGATCGCCAGCAAGATCCCGGATGCGAAGCTCGTGCAGGTGCCGGGAGGCTCGCATGCCTTCAACTTCGAAACGCCGGAAGTGTTCAATCGCGAGGTGCTGCAGTTCCTCGCCAGCGTGACGAACTAGCCGTAACGACCGCAAGAGGGCTGATCGCGGGCTATCGAGCGGCGCGGCACCCGAGACGACCCGTTACGGCTGGCCATCGGGCTCGCCGACGTGTCAGATCGGTAGCAGAACGGGCGGCAGGAGACACGTCGACGCGGGGACGTCGATGAGATCGCCGGCCAGCGCGTCGGAGATCATCTCGTACACCACCGGGTCGAGGATCATGCCCAGGTGGCTCACCCAGCGTAGCGGACACTCCTCGTCGATCTCGACGTTCGTCGCGCCGTCTTCCAGCCTCGCGTTGGTGTAGGAAACGTAGGGAATCCCGAGCGGCCCCTGTGCGAAGTGCCACACGAACGCGTCGTTGTTCGTGTAGAAGGAGTAATACTCGATCGCGCCGGGCGTATCGTCGCCGTCGTTCAGCGCTTCGATGTAGCTGGAGCCCTGCTGCATCTGCTCACAGGGGAAGATCTCGGCACAGGTCACACCGAACGGCGCGAGCACCGGGTCGACGAACAGCTGCGCGGCTCCGGCCGCATCGGTCCCCGAGTTGGGACCGGCCAGGCTGATGAGCGTGTCGACCTTCGACTGACCGCCCCGGAACTTGATGTAGTCGCGCGCGGCGAGAACGCCCTGGGAGTGGCCGATGAGGTCGACCGTGGTGTGCCCGCTCCACTCGAGGACCCGATCGACGAAGATCTTCAGCGCGCGCGCCGACTGACCGATCGGAGCCGTGCCGGGCAGGTACTGGAGCTGATCGCTGCCGTTGAGCTCGAACACGCAGTGCGTGTACCCCTCGTACTGCAGCGCGTTGCCGAGAAACAGCTCGTTGGCGATCTGCGGCGACAGCGTCCCCGCAACGATGATCACGGGAGGCTCCCCGTTGAAGCCGGCCACACACGCGTCCTCGGCCTTCGGAGCCGTCGGACACTTGTGCGCCATCAAAGGTAGCGCGAGCACGATCAGCCACAGCCGGCCTCGTTGTGTCATCCGCATTGCCATTCCTGTTGCCATGTTCCCCTGGCCATCGCCATCCTGCGCCGTGGCCTGGGAGTCTCTCTAATCCGACGGCCGTTATCTGTCCAGGTCGGACTGACGGGTCACACCGACCATGATCATTGTCCCGCTCTCGGAGTACTGAGCCGCGAGCCGGAGGGTCGCAGTCGAAATACCCGGATGTCGCGATCGGTCCGGGTTATGTAGACGCGGTACTGTGGAACAACGGCCTCCAGCCGCGGCCAGACCAGTGCCTTCTCCTCGGCGGTGAGCCGCTCGGCGCGCACCGACACCTCCCGCGGTCCGTCGGTGACGGTCGCCTCCGGCTCGGCCGCGAGATTGTAGGCCCAGGCCGGGTGGTTCGACTGGCCGAAGTTGCTGGCCACAACGAAGTAATCCTCGCCATCGCGAAGGAAACCGAGCTGAACGCTCCGGCGCTTCCCCGACTTGCGGCCCGTCGTCGTCAGTATGATCTGTGGAATCGTCGGCGGGCCGGCGGCCGTGAAGCGCCCGCCGGTGAGGCGGTAGACGATCGGGTCGAGCGGTGAGAATACGCGACGCGTCAGCCAGCGGCCGGGCGACGTGACGGAGAAGCGGTTGACGAGATCTTTGTAGCCCATGTCGTCTTGCTACAGCACACCGGCGGGGGACGAAAGCTGCACGAACCGGTCGAGCAGAGCGGGTCGGTGTTCGGCGATGCGGGTCTCGCATTCGTACAGGCGCAGACTATCGTGGCACCACGAAGATCCCGCGGAACCGTACGCATACATCACCATTCACGCTCGCCGTCGCCTCGAGCTCGACGCTGCGGCTGCGCTGCTCGACGACGCGTGCAACCAGCTCGAGAGTCTCCACGGGCGCCGGGCTCAGGAACTCGATCGAGAACTCCTTGGTAACCGCCCACGACGAGAGCGCATGCGATGCGGCAGCAGCGCAGTGGCAATCGAGGATCGTGCTCAGGATGCCGCCGCAGACGGCCGCTCCGCCGTTGGAGTGCTCGGAACCGGGACTCCAGTGCGCCAGCATCGAGCCATCACTTTGAAGGAAGCTCTTGATCTGCAGGCCGCTCGCGTTCTTGGGGCCGCAACCGAAGCACTCGCCCTCGGCGAAGGCACGATCCTGGATGCTCTGCTCGGATTCCACGTTGCGATCTCCTCCCGTGGCCCATGTTCGTAGACCGCGTCGTGATCAATGCTTCCAGAACGCCGCCGTGAACAGCACGATGACCGTGTAGATCTCGAGCCTGCCCACGAGCATGCAAGCCGACAGGACCCACTTACACATGGTCGGCATGTGAGAGTAGTTCTCGGCCGGGCCCACCAGGCCGAGCCCCGGGCCGATCGAGTTCATGGCGCTCACGACGGCCGTCACGCCGGTGACCAGGTCGACGCCCGTGGCCAGTACCAGCGCGGTCCCGAGGCCGATCGTCGAGATGTAGAGAAGGAAGAAGCCGAGGATGGCCTGGATGGTGGCCTGCGGCACCACGTTGTCGCCGATCATCACCGGCTGGACGATCGTGGGGTGCACGAGCTTGCGAAGCTCGAGCATCGCGTGCTTGAGCACCACGAGCAGGCGGATCACCTTCACGCCGCCGGCGGTCGAACCGGCGCAACCGCCGAGGAACATGAGCGCCACCAGCAGATAGCGACAGAACGACGGCCACGCATCAAAGTTGGCGGTACCGTAGCCGGTGGTGGTGATGATAGCGGCGGTCTGGAACACCGAGTCGCGAAGCGCGCTGCCGAACGAGGTGTAGCCGCCCTGCACCACGAGCCAGATAGCGATCAGCAGTGAGAACGAAACGAAGATTCCGAGGTAGAGCCGGACCTCCCTCGACGTGAGCAGCGGTCCCGGGTTGCGACGCCAGTACAGCCGGTACTGCAGCGCAAAGCTCACGCCCGCGCCGATCATGAACGCGGTGATGACTGCCTCGATGTACAAGCTGTCGAACGCGCCGATGCTCGCGTTACGCGTGGAGAACCCGCCGGTGGCCAGCGTTCCGAACGCGTGCGTTACTGCGTCGAACACGTTCATGCCGCCGAACAGCAGCAGCACCACCAGCACCCCCGTCATGCTCGCGTACACCCACCACAGCCGGCGCGCCGTCGACACGATGCGTGGGGCGAGCTTGTCGGTGGAGATGCCGGTCGACTCGGCCGTGAACAGCTGCATGCCGCCGACGGCAAGCTCGGGAAGGATGGCCACCGACAGCACGATGATGCCCATGCCGCCCACCCAGTGCGCCAGGCTGCGCTGGAACAGGTGCGCGTGCGGCAGCGCCTCGATGTCGCCCAAGATAGTAGCGCCGGTGGTGGTGTAGCCCGAGGCCGACTCGAACATGGCGTCGGCGAACAGCGGCATGGCCCCCGACAGCCAGAACGGAAGCGCGCCGAAGAAGATCATCACCACCCACGACAGCACCACGGCCAGGAAGCTCTCGCGTCGCGTGAGCCGTGGCTGACTGCCGGGGGCCCGCTGGCCGACCAGCTCGAAACCCAGGCTGGCAGTGAGTGCGGCGGCCGCCACCGCCGCGTAATAGCCCCACACCGGCTCGCCGTAGGCCAGCCCGACCAGCCCCGAGATCATCAAGGTGGCCGCGGTGAACTGACACATGCGGCTCAGCACCCTGGCGAGCCCGCGCGTCAGCATGCGTGCACCGCGCGCCTCACCCGAACAGCTGCTCGATCTTCGGCACGGCCTCGCGCAGCGCGGCTGCGAACACGTGATCGCCGCTACGAAGCTGCACCTCGTTGTCGGGACCGGGCACGGCCAGGGTGCCATCGCCCGTGATCACGCCCACCAGGCAGTCGTCGGGGAGCTTGATGCTGCTGAGCGGCTTGTCGAGCAGCTGCGGCCTGGAGGCCTTGTCGATCGCGAAGTCGATCACCTCGCCCTGATGGTTGCCGAGCATGGTGGTCGACACGATGTGGCTGCGCCGTGCGTAGCGCAGGATCTCGTCGGCGATCGCGCGGCGCGGCGAGATGAGCGAGTCGACACCGAGCTTGCGCGACACCGCGCCGTACTCCTGGTTGTCGACACGCACCACCACCTTCTTCGCGCCATAGTGGTTGGCCACGATGCCGGCCAGCAACGATTCGCTGTCGCTTTGCAGCAGCACCACCACCGCATCGTGCCCCTCGCGTATCTGCTCGGCCAGCAGCTCGGGGTCGGTGCCGTCGCCTTGCAGCACCAGCGCCCGGCCCAGCTGCGTGGCCAGCTTCTCGGCGCGGTCGCGGTCGCGCTCGATCACCGTCACGTCGTAGCGCGACTGCTCGAGCTCGGTGGCCACCTGGTAGCCGATGTTGCCGCCACCCACGATAAGCACGCGGTCGACGGAGTGCTGGTCCGATCCCATCAGGGTCAGCACGCCGTTCACCGCACCTGCCGCGCTCAGGATGAACACGCGCTCGTTCACCTTGAAGCGATCGTCGGGCTTCGCGATGCGGAGGCCTTCGTCGCCGAGAATGGCCACGATGAGCGCATCGTTCGGCATCTCGCCGCGGATCTCCTCCATCGACACCAGCGGCAGCGTGGAATGAGGCTGCACGGGAAGGTCGAGGAGCTGCAGCTTGTCCTCGGCCAGCAGCGACACCTGTCCCGGCCCGTTGTAGCTCAGGGTGTGGAACACCTGGCTGGCCACGGCGCGCTCGGGCCCGAGCAGCACGTCGATGTCGTAGTCGCTCGCGCGAAGCGCGTCGGCGCCGCGCAGGTAGTGGTCGTTGCGCACGCGCGCCACCGTACGACACTGGTGGTTCATGCGCTGGGCCGTCATCGCGGCGATGAGGTTCACCTCGTCCACCTCGGTGACGGCCAGCAGCAGATCGGCCTGGTCGATGTGGGCGCGCTCCAGCACGCTGCGCGACGCGCCAGAGCCGTGCAGCACCTGCGCGTCGATGCTCTCGCCCACCTCGCGCACGCGGTGCTCGTTCTGCTCGATGACGAAGACGTCTTGTTGTTCTTCGGCGAGTATCTCGGCCAGGTAACGGCCTACCTCGCCGGCGCCTACGATGATGATGTGCATGGGCTCAGCTGCGAGCCGTTTTGTCGCTGGCGAGCGCCGGGTTCAAGCGCGCGTCGTTGTAGGCCTTGAACTGGCGATACACCTTGAAGTAGCGCCGCCCCCTGCGCAGGTCTTCGAGCAGGTGCGCCAGGCATGCAGCCAGGTCGTCGCGCTGCTTGCCCAGCACCACGAGCTTCATGCGACACTCGGTGGCCAGCTCGGCGTCGCCGGCACGGGTCGCGTTGAGGCCCATGTGGTGGATCTTGAGCGCCAGGATCGACAGGCGGTCGACGATCATGCCCACCGTCTCCGAGTGCAGCTCGGCCTCGGCCGGCGGCGGATCGCACAGCTCGGTGACCATGGCCTCGTCGATGCGCTCGATGAGATCGTTGCGGCGCTGGTTCCAGCCGTCGATCTCGCGCTTGGTGGCCACCACCGTGGCATCGTCCACGTCGGTGCGCCGCACCTCGTCTTCCAGGTGCCACAGCTTGTAGTTGCAAAGGTGCTGGGCGAGCACCGCCTGGCGAAGGTCGTCGGGCCGCCCGGCCGGCTCCGGCTCGCCACGGTACCAGCCATCCAGACTGTCGTCGTGGAGGTGGCGCAGATTCTCGTTGTAGATGAACACGCCCGCTCAGATCCGCCTGCGCACGCGCTCGGCACGGTCGTCGCTGGCCGCCGCCAGCAACTGCTCCACCGCCTCGAACGCCTCGCCCACCGGCACCGCCGTGATGATCTCCTCGGGCTGCTTGGCGTGCCGCACGCCCTCCTCGTAGTACTCGTCGGCGCGCAGCACATAAGAAGGTACGGGATCCAGAGGCGTGCTGTTGCGTGGCGGACGCCCGCCCACGAATACGCCTGTAGGAACTCCCTGCATCCACGCCATGTGCATCGCCCCGGTCTCCGATCCCACGAAGGCCCGGAAGCATCCGATCATCGCCATCAGCTCGGGTAAAGTGGTGGGCGGCGCCAACGTGCAGTAAGAGCCCGCCCCCACGGCGATGGCCTCGGCCAGCCCCTGCTCGGCCGGCCCCCAGAACACCACCGAGCTCACCCCCTCGCGCCCTACCCTCTTGAGTAGTTCCACCCACTTCTTGGCCGGCCAGCGGTCGCGCATGCGCCTACGGCTGGTGCCCGGGTACACGGCCAGCTCGGGCTCGCCGTGGCCTCGGTGCCAGATGAGTGCCGCGTTTCGCACGTCGGGGTGCACGAAGATACCGCGTTCGGCCGGGTCGTAGCTCGAATCGATGCCGAGCGGCTCGAGCAGGTGTAAGAACTTGAGAACGCGGTTCTCCCAGGGATCGGCGATCTCGACGTGCACGTTGTTGAAGAGGTGGTTGGCCTCGGAGCTGCCGCCCTGTCCGTAGCCGATGCGGTGCTCGATGCCCGACAGGCGCGAGATCACGCCGCTCTTGAGCCGGCCGTGAAAATCGAGCAGCACGTCGTACTCGCCCTCGCTCACGTCGGCCAGAAACCGGCGCGCCTCACCGAGGAATTTTCGCGGGCCCGCGCCGAGGCGGGTGCGGTTCAGAACGTGGAAGCGATCGACGTTCGGGTTGCCGGCAAGCACCGGGTAGACCCAGTTCTCCACCGCCCAGCCGATGTGCGCGTCGGGAATCTCGCGGCGCAGGCGACGCACGGCCGGCAGCACGCGCAGGCAGTCGCCGATCGCACCCAGGCGCATGACGAGGAAGCGCTTGCCTTCGATCCTGGGGAGTTCCGCCGCCACGCCTGCGTTGCCTTGATAGGTGATGAAGTCCGGCCGATACCCCAGGCCCGGTGGGGCGTGGGGTTCGGGCCCGAGTCTGGATTCTAGTCGTTCTACCGCGTGACACCAGCCGGTAATTGCACGCGGAGCTTCAGCGCGCGGCGCTGCGGCCCACGCAGTATCACACCGAGCTACTGAGCCGGAGGCGCATTACAGCGACGGGATTGTCGGTGATCCCCCATAGGCGAGACGGTGCAGCCCACACGGCGTGATGAACAGCGCCGCGGAGGGAATGCAATGAGAAACATCTCGTCAGCCCTGTGTCTGGTGATCACGATTGCCGGCACGCCACCGCTTACCGTGGCGACGCGGCACCACGGCTCACCGGCGGCCAGTAGTGCGTCGAGCCGGCAGGTGGCGATGACCGCACAGCAGCCGAGCTCGATGTCGGACGCGAGGCGACCGAGTCGGACTGCGGTGCGAGCGAGCAGCTTCGAGTGGCTGCCCGACGTCGAGGAACGCATCAGGGCCCTCGACGAGCACGCAGCACGCGAGGCAGAGCGACGGGCGTCGATAACACACGGCGCCGCGCACGCTCCGTCGCCTTCCGAGGAGTCGCGGCCATGAAGCGCCCGGTAGTCACGCTCGCATCGATCGGCGCACTCGTCGCCTCTATCGCGTTGACGACACCGACCTCGGCTCAACCCACCTACCCGATGCCGGGTGGTGCGCCCGGCTCCGACACCGGCGACGGCTCGGGGCCGTTCGTCGGAGTCGCCGGTGCGCCCGACGCCAACCTGTTCACGGGCGCCGCCGGCACGCGCATCGCGATCGAGGTGCCACCGGGGCGTCGAGGCGCGACACCGCGTCTCGATCTCGTCTATTCGAGCGCCGGCAGCGCGGGCCCGTACGGCATGGGGTGGTCGCTGCCGCTGGCGCGCGTGGTGCGCTCGACCAGTCATGGCGTACCGGAGTACACCGACGACGACACGTTCGTGCTCGAGCTGAACGGAGGATCGGTCGAGCTCGAGCCGGTGGCGGGCACGAAGCGATTCGCCGCGAAGGTCGAGGGCGCGTTCGTGCGCATCGGCTTCGATCCGTCGGCTAACGCATGGAAGGCGATCGACAAGAGCGGCACCGTGTTCGAGTTCGGCACCAGCGCCGATGCGCGCATCGGGGCCGATACGGCCGCGGACAGCGGCACGTACGCCTGGCTGATCCAGCGCTCCACCGACACGTTCGGCAACCACATCGACTACGACTACCTCGATGCACCACCCGGCAAGAGTGCGCCGGGGTTACCCTCGAGAATCTCCTACGGGGGCAACCTCGGCGCGGGAATCGCGCACGTCTTCACCGTCGACTTCCTCTGGACGGCGCCGAGCTACCCGTCCTCGCCCGTCGCCAGCCTGCGAGCCGGCTTCCCGCTCGAGCGTCCTCAGCTACTGCAGCGAATCGAGACAGGGGCGGAGGGCCTGCTCGCTCGACGCTACGAGATGAACCACCAGCAAGACCCGGTCTCCGCGACCGTGACGCTCAGTGCCGTCGGCCTGGAGGGCTTCGCCGACGACCCGGCTCGTGACGTCTCGCTGCCCAGCACCGTGTTCACCTACGCACCCGCGGTACAGCTCGGCTGGCCGATCGGGGCACCGGCCGAACGCAATGCGCATGCGATCGAGTTCGATTCGCCGGGCGGCTTTCGCCGAATCGGCGGCGCGGTGAAGTTCGACACGTTCGACCTCAACGGCGACTCGCTGGTCGACTACGTCGACACGCGCGACAACCCGCCCACCGTACGGCTCGGCACCGGGCTCGGCTTCGCGCCGGCACAGCCCTGGGCGTGGCCCTCGGCGCCTCGCAGGATTCGCGACATCGACAGCGACGGCAACCTCGACGTCAACGTCTTCGACATCACCGGCGATGGCCTGCCCGACCTCGTCGACGCGCGGCAGGCCTCGTGCGGACTGCTCACATGGTGTGTATACCGTAACACCGGCTCCGGGTTCGAAACGCTGCCCGCGTTCTGGCCGGCACTGAACAAGCACATCCGTGCGGTAGACGGCGGCGGCAAGAAGGTTCGCCGCGACGTCGTCGACCTCGATGCCGACGGCCGGCCCGACTGGATCGACGCCACGACCTACACCGCCGGCAATCCCTACTGGGACGTGTACTGGAACACCGGTTCCGGGTTCGATCAGGCGCCGACCCCGTTTCGTGCGCACCGCGACCTCATCAGCGAGACCGTCGACCACGGGCTTCGCTTCCGGCTCTCCTACGGCCCACACGATATGAACGGCGACGGTTTACCCGACTTCGTCGAAGCCGACCTCGCCGGCGAACCGGGCTACTGGAACGTCTACTTCAACAACGGCAGCGGTTTCGCGAGTGACGCTCATCCGTGGCGCGTGGAGGGCGCGCAGGGCCCGGAGCTGTTCGACTACATCAGCATCACCGACAGCGACGCTTCGTCATCGGAAACGTTCTTCGACCTCGTCGACGTCACCGGCGACGGCCTCCCCGACTGGCTACGGCACGGCAGCGGCGCCGACCCCGACGACCTGGGCCCTCTGCAGTGCGACGCCGCCAGCACGTGCGGGGGGCTCGAGGAGCCGCCGGACTGCTGTCTCGACCTGCTGGTGTTCGTCAACACCGGATCGTCGTTCGCTGCGCCCGTCGCGATGCCGGCCTGGCACGAATCGCGTCTGCGATCGTACTCCGAGATCCCGTCACCGACCACACGCGAGTTCGAGATGTTCGACTTCGACGGCGACGGGTTGATCGACCTCGTCGAGATCGAGGACGGACGCTGGCGTGTATTCCGAAACCCGGCATCGCCACTCGCGAGCGGCACGCCGACACCCGACGAGAGTCGAACCCGACCGGGCCTGATGACCGCGATGCTCAACGGCGTAGGCGGAGAGACCCACCTGCGCTACATGCCGGCCGCGCTCGCCGCCGGCAACACGCTGCCGTTCCCACGCTGGACGTTGAGCAGTCGCACGCTTCACGACGGCATCAACGCCTCGCCGGCGCTCGCCGCCAGCTACAGCTACACGGGCGGGCTCTACGACGGCGACAGCCGCGAGTTCCGTGGATTCGCCGCGGTGACCGAGCGCGATGCGCTCGGCCGCACCCACGTGACCGAGTTCCATCAGGACGACCGGTTGAAGGGACTGGTCGCACGCGCGGTCGCTCTGGGTGCGCCGAGCTGCACGCCAGCCGACCCCGACGATCCGGACGACCCCTGCAGCCCCTGGCAGCACATGCTGCGGGAGGACATCAACGGCTGGCTGGCCGCCGGCCCCGCGCTACTCGCCAGCAGGACTTCCCTGCCCTACTTCGACGGTGTCGCCATCCCGGAGCTCGCCCGTACCGCGTCGTATGTCTACGACGAATACGGCAACGTCGCCTCCGAAACGATGTCCTCGCCGAGCGCGACATCGGTGACCACCGAGACCGGCTACGCCTACACCGTCGAGGACACGGGCGACTCGATGCCGTCGCGCTACCTGGTCGACAGACCGGTCCGCACCGTGACGAGGGATGACGGCCACAGCACTCCGCTGCTCGAGAAGAGGTTCGTGTACGACGCGGCCGAACCCGTCACTGGCGAGCTCGTCGAGGCGTCGGCGTGCATCGAACCTACCCCGGTGCAGTGTGCACGCTGGTCGACGACGGCCTACGGCCACGACGACCTCGGCAACGTGGAACGCATACTGGGCCCGCGCGGCTCGACGACCACCATGAACTACGACTCGGTCCAGCTCTACGCCGCCACGACTCGGAACAGTCGCGGTCACACTACCACCACCGCGCGCGATCGCAGGACCGGCAGGGTTGCAACCACGATCGATCCGGACGGACAGCAGTTCGAGACCGTCCACGACGGCCTCGGGCGACCCGTTTCGTCGTGGCGGGACGGGTTCAGTGGAGCCTCCCCCGAGATCGTGACGACGTACCGCGAAGGTGTCCCCGGCGTCGCCCCCGCATTCGTGCTCACCGAGCAGCACGGACACGCACCGACGGCGACGTTCTTCGACGGCCTCGGCCGCCGACTAGCAACGAAGACCCTCGTCGAGACCGCCACGGGCACGCGGACCGTGGTCGCGGGGCTCCGCACGTATACACCGGACGGCCAGCTGGCAGCGGAGAGCGTGTCGTTCGACGCGCCGAGCAGCGACATCGACGTCCTGGCCGCCACCCTGGCCGACGCGCCCGCGCGAACCGACTATGGCCACGACCCGCAGGGGCGCCTGATCGAGACGACGCTCCCCGACGGCTCGCGTACCACCAGAGACACGTCGACGCCGGGCGTCGAGGTCACTGTTCATGCGAACCTCACGGCCGGTGGTCATCCGGGCACGGCCACCGTCGAGCTCGTCGACGGCCTCGGCCGCACCTGGCGAAAGGACACGTGCACGGCGGCACCGGCATCGCCGGGCGCGACCGGATGTCCGGCACAGAGCCTCGTGACCCGCACCGAGCTCGAATACGACGGGCTCGACCGCCCCACGAGAATCGTCTCCGACTCGCAGGCCGCGACTCCCTCCATCACGACGATCGCCTACGACGGGCTCGGCAACCGCACGGAGGTGTCAGACGCCGACACCGGCGCCTGGAGCTACACGTACACCCGCGACGGGCTGCTGCGAACCGCGACCGATGGGCGCGGCATCACGCTGACGAACCTCTACGACCGACTCGGCCGGCTGAAGAAGCAGAAGGCCGGCAAATTCAAGTCGAAGTACAACTACCACCGCCGGCCGCCTGGGCTCGCGCGCGTGCGTCGCATCATCTCCAAGCGAGGCAGGGCGAAGGTCGTCAAGGCCTTCGAGTACGACGGGCGGGGCCGTCTGGTCGACGACGAGCTTCGCATACGCGCCGACGGTCCGACGCGGCGGCACACGTTCCACTACACCTACGACAACGCCGATCGCCGGCTCACCGTGACCTATCCGACGAGCGACGACCGCGAGACGCAGACGGTGACCACCGGATACTCCACGTACGGTCAGCCGCGCACGCTCGAGGCGACCACGGGAGTGGAAACGAGAACACTCGTCGAGAACATGGAGTACGATCTCTACGGCAACATCGAACGAATCGACTACGGCAACGGGCTGAGCGATCGCTACACCTACGCTCCGGCCGACGAGCTCGCGCGCCTCGTGTGCATGCGTACCGGGCCGGCGACGGCACCGACCACGGCATGCTCGAACGACCCGGATGATCTCAGCCGCGCGCGCATCGACGCGCGCGACGCCGCCGGCAACATTATCGCCATCGCCGACGAGCTTCACCCGGCCGGTTCGGCGCTGCATGGCGGCGAGCAGTTCGTGTACGACAGCCTGGGCCGCGTGGTTCTCGTGCTTCGCGGCGACGGCACGTCGGAAAGCTTCGGCTATGACAGCATCGGAAACCTCACGCTCAGCAACGGAACGCCGATCGATTACGCCCCCGGCGCACCGCACCGGCCCACCTCCATCGGCACCTCACAGGTCGCACACGACGGCAATGGAAACCGCGTCGTCAGCGGTCCGTGGCTGTACACGTACGACGAGCTGGGCCGACTTACCGAGACGCATCAAAGCGGCACGCTGCGTGAGACGAACTACTACGACGAAGGCCGCACGCGCGTGGCCCGATTCGGCGCCACCGACGTCACACCTCGATACTACTTCGGGGGCTTCTTCGAGCTCGATGGGCACACGCTGATACGGCACTACCGGCTGGGCGGGCGCCCCATCGCGTCGGACCGGATCCTCGCTTCGCCCCGGATGCAGCTCGCGCTCGCCACCGGAGCGCCGCGCTCGACGGTCACGACCGCCGCGGGGCCATCAATACGGCTGTCCGAGGCGTCCACTATGGCCGATGCGGCCGGGCTCGCGCTGCTGATCGGCGCGCTGGTCGCGCTGGCGTTTGCGCTTCGTGACCGCACGCAGACGAGCCGCGTGGCGCTGATGACGGCCGTCGTGTTCACGGCCGCGACGCTACCGCTACCGCTTGCTCACCATCGAGGTCGGGCGACGCGGCACGCACACGCCCAGACGATCGACTCGACGATCTTCTTTCACTCCGACCACCTCGGTTCGCCACGGCTCGTGACCGACATGAGCGGCAACGTCGTCGAGTATCGACGCTACGCGGCTTACGGTGGCCTGCACGCGCTCCTCGACGCCAGCGGCACGCCGCTCGCGTCGGCCACCAGCGAGATCTCGTTCGCCGGGCACACCTCGGACGCGGACACCGGGCTGCTCTACATGGGAGCGCGATTCTACGACCCCTCGTCAGGCCTGTTCCTGACGGCCGACCCGCAGGATCAGTTCGCCTCGCCGTACCTGTACGGAGGAGGCAACCCGATCAACGGCGTCGACCCCGACGGAGAATCGCTGCTCGGGCTCATCGCGGCGATCATCACGCCGATCCTCATCTCCGCCAGTGTCACCGCGTTGATCTCGGGCATTGCCACCGTATTCCAGGGCGGCGACTTCGTCGACGGGCTCGGGGCCGGATTCGTTGCCGGTGCCATGGCAGCCAGCATGGGAACGGCCGTGGGCGGCGTGAACATCGCCTTTCAGTACGCCGCCGGCGGCGCCGCGTTCATCGACGCGGCCGAGGCGGCAGCGGTCGCCGTCGAGGTCTCCGCGCGCGCCTCGTTCACGACCTCCCTCACGCACACCGCCACCACCGCCGGACAGCTGGCCGGCGCCGACGCCGACCTGCAAACCGGCATTGGCGTCGCCACCGGGCTGGCCGCGTCCTACGCCTATGACAACTATGTAATCAAGGACTCCGGCAATCCCGGCGGCACTTCCTCCAGCCAGCGAGAGCTGGCAAAAGCTGGCGCACAGCGCGTGAACACGACCACCGGACACACCAGCATCACCGAGGAGGCTGCCGTGGGAACAGGCTGGGAGAACTTCTCGAAGCAGCTCACGCGGTACAACACGCTCGAAGACGGGCCGGACGAGTTTGCGGGACAGGTGAAGGCGCTGCTCAACAACCAGGACCACTTCGGGCGCCTGCCGGCGACGATCAAGGCGATCAACCGGGACGCGGTGACGGCCGTCGTCAGGAACTCCGCGGGCGAGGTCATCTCACGCGTCGGAACCGTCGAGAGCGTGGGGGCCGCGACGCACTTCATCCAGGACCACCTCACCCTCGGCCACATGCTGCCCGGAGCGTCGCTGTTCGCCGGCCCCATAGGCACTCCGATCCGCTTCGTCGTGCACCAGGTCTTCGGCGGCGAGGTCGCGTTCCGGGATGCACAGCTGCGAGCCACGCGAGACCTTCTGAGATCGGTGCAGCCCGGCACCGTCACCTGAGGCACCAGGTGCCCCGTCCTTCACACAGGTCGATCGCACTCATACTGGCAGCGCTTCTGATGGCCACGGCCTTCGATCGCGCGATCGCCGAACCGCGACTCGGCGCGGCGGCCTGGGTGGAAGACACGCATAACCTCTGGCCGCTTGGCGCCGACTTCGTCTACAGCGACATCGACCACGTGCCCGGTCGTGGGACATTCGTGCTTGCGACCACGCTACTCCTCGAGGTTCGCGATGCGGCCCCGCAGGTGATCACAGGCCTCGACACCCCCCTGCCCCGATTCGAAGGCAGCGCCGGAGCCATGGCGACGCCGGACGGCGACCGGCTCTACGTGCTCTACTCCACCGTATCGCGCGCGTGGCACCGCCGCGACGGCACCGCGACGGCGAGCGCTTTCTTGCTCGAGCGCAACAACGGCCGCTGGGGCGAGCTCGCGCTACCGCCGGTGCCACTGCCCGTCGGACAGTGGTGGCTCTCGAAGCTGGTCGCCGCACCCGATGGGTCGGTCTACGTCACGGCGTTCAACAGTGGGCTGTGGAGCACGGACCCGCGCACCACGCGCGTCGGTGAGCTACCGTGGACGACGCTGCTCTACCGATACGATGGCACCCGGTGGCACGGCATCAGCTCGCCGTTCCTCAGCCCACTCCACCGCATCATGGGAGTCTGCACGGCGCCCGGCGGCGACGTGTTCGTGAGCGGCCGCGTGTACACGACGAACGCCGACGCGACGGTCGCCTCTGCACGCGGGTTCGCCGGGCGCTACGTGGTCGACGAGGGCCGCTGGCGCGACCTGTCTCCGCCCAGACCGCACCCGGCAACAACGAACTGGAGCATCGAGAAGCTCACATGCGGCCGCGACGGCAGGGTCCTGGCCGCCATGAACTACCGGCTCGGCGAGACGAGGCCTCAATTCGCGTTCTTCGTCGAGCACCCGGCGCTGTCCATTCTGGACGGCGACACCTGGCAGCACATCGAGGACCTCCCGCCGCGCCCGCCGACCGACCTGCCGGCAGATCGGCAGTACAGCCAGATCGCCGCGCTGGCGTTCGACGACCGCGGCCGCGCGTGGATCTCCTACGCAACAGAGTCGCAACAGACCGGCCACCTGTGGCGACGCGACGGCCAGGCGTGGCGACAGTTCGAGCCACCGGCCATCCCGCGAGCCCGCTACTACACCGTGGACGACATCGTCTTCGACGAAAACGGCGAGGGCTGGGGGATCTCGAACGTGTACGGGGGCGCCGCCGATCCTCGCAGCCACGGAGTCCTGCTGCGGTTCCGCGACGAGTCGTGGAAGCTTCAGAACTGGAAACGGCTGGTCCCGCCCCGGCGGCGTTCTGGCCTCGTCGGCCGAATTCGGTAGCGCCGCAAACGAGGCTCGGCTTCACCGCAAAGACGACATCGCCAAGGCCCCGCGTCGCTACCCCGGCGATACTAGCTCGCTTTCTTGCGTGCGGCTCCGCGCACCTTTGACTTCCTCCTCTTCGAAGCCTGCCCCGCACCGCCTCCGGACTTGCTCGCGACCCGCTGATCACGCGGCTTTCGCTTGCGCTTCACCGGCGTGAAGCGAACCTCGACCTCGTGCCCGAGCGCAGCGGCAACGCGACGAAGCATCGATAGTGAGTGCCCCTCGTAGTCCCCGTCCTCGAGCGTGCAGATGACCGACGCGGACGTCCTGGCCAGCTTCGCCAGCTCACGCTGGCTCAGCCCCGCTTTCTCACGCATGTCGAAGAGATCCCGTGCGATACGCGCGTTCTTGCGCTCCTCTTCGAGCAACGCTTCCATCTCGGGATTCCCCTCGATGTACCACTTGTGGAGAAGCTTCAGCCCGTCGCTTGTCTTGTGCCTGCGCGCCATGCCTGCGATCTCCTATTCGGTGACGGCGTGCTTGGCCGGCGACCTCTCGAATAGACGCCTACGCGAACAAGCACTGTCTATTTCCTTGTCCGGCACCGATGCCGTCTTGGTCAGGCCATGAGTCACGACCGCCACATTTCGACCATGGAAGAAATAGAGCATTCGATAGTTCACGCCTTGGAGTCCTACGCGAAGTTCATAGATCCCGTCGTGGAGATAATCAGCCTGGGGTCGCCTGAGCTCATGTCCCTGCTCACGGAGCAACCCGAGACGGATCACGCACTTCGCTCTCGCCTTGGGAATCAGGCGATCAAGCCACGCCTTGAGCGGAACTGATCCGTCCACGTCCTTGAAGAAAAGAACCGTGGTCGTCGGCACCCAGCCAGTTACCACGGACTCGAATTCTTGTTTGTAATATTACGAACGTTTCCGGCTGCTGTCAAAGCCAGCCGCGGGCGTCGCCAACCAGGCGGCGTGTCTTTCAGGCGATCGTACTTCCTCCGTGACCGGAACGCGGAGTGTCATTCATCGGAGGAGAGACGTCGCGCCAACGCCCCGTTGCATAACGCGCCATCAACAACTAAACAGCACGACGCCCCTGCCCCTCGCGCCCCCTCCGCAACATCGGGCGACAACCGCATACAACAGGAGAAATAGTCTAGATGGCTTCAGTCACGCTCAAAGGAAATCCGTTCAACCTGGCCGGCACCATGCCGAAACCGGGCGATGCCGCCCCGGACTTCAACCTCACCAAGGGCGACCTGAGCCCCGTCGACCTGGCGAGCCTGGGCTCGAAGAAGAAGGTCATCGTGACCGTGCCGAGCCTCGACACGCCCGTGTGTCAGACCGAGACGCGCAAGTTCAACGAGAAGGCGAGCTCGCTCGGCGACGTGGAGGTGCTCATCGTGAGCTCCGACCTGCCGTTCGCGCAGAAGCGCTTCTGCGAGACCGAAGGCCTCTCGTCGGTCACTGCCGCTTCCGACCTGCGCGACCGCGGCTTCGGCGAGCGCTGGGGCGTTGCCATTGCCGAGGGCCCGCTGGCCGGCGTGATGGCGCGTGCGGTGTTCGTCGTGGGCGCCGACAACAAGGTGGAGTACGCCGAGCTGGTTCCCGAGATCGCGCAGGAGCCGGAGTACGACAAGGCCCTGGCGGCGGTGCAGGGCTAGAACCACGCGGCCCGGTCGAGCCGCGATGGTTCGATCGGGCCGTGGGCCTTTACCGCGAGCCGCCGGTGCTCGCGTTCACCCATTCCACCCTTGTAGCTTAACCGTCGTCGTCTGGGGCTCGAACTGGGGCCAGACCGTGAACTCACGCGAGAAGAAATCGGCGAGCGCTTCGATCGCAAGATGAGCGGTCTGCTCCAGATCCTGATCGAACGTGGCGATTCCCTCAGCCTTGGCGAAGTCGGTATTGTCGAAGCCCAGGACCTTGCCGGCACGACCTTTTCTTCTGCCGGCGGCGAGCAGCTGGTTCAGGACGACGGCGATCTGATCGCTGAGACATACGTACGCCGCCGCGTCGGGGTGCTCGCGATACACGTCGCCGGCTCGGTGGAACGAGTAGTCTTCGACCTCCACCGTGTGCGTATCGATCCACTCGATGCCCTCTAGCGCCGCCAGCGCCAGCGCGCGGCGCTCGTTGCGCATGCAGGCTCCCGCCTCTGGATCCCGCACCGGGTAAGGAGCGATCGGCTCTTCTTCGGGCGCGGCGACGAGTACCACCTTCTGCTTCTTCGTGACCTTGCCTTGCGGTGCCGACAGCTGCCCCTTGATCCAGCGGCTCACGTCGCCCTCGATCGTCGTCTGATCCCTCACGATGTTCATGATCACCGGTGGCTCGTACTCGAGCATGTTGCCATGGATCAGCACCACGGGGACGTGGGTGTTCACCAGCGGCTCGAGAGCCTGCCGCGACGGAGTGAGACGCAGGAGCACATAGCCGTCGGGTCGAGTCCCAGCTGGGGTGGGCGGCAGCGCGCGCAGGAGGTCGGGCTGATGCGTCGAGATGACGTTCAAGGATAGCTGACGTGCCGCCGCCTCTCGGATGAGAAGCCGCATCAGCGTGAACGTGAAGTTAGCGCTGGGTAAGACGTCGAGCTCGACGAGAAGCGCTATGCGCGGCACGACCACCCGGCGGCGCCTGACCTTCCCACGCGCTGGAGGGTCCTGCGGCTCGAGGCCAAGCGCCGGGGCGATCTCGCTCAGCGTCTTCCAGGACTCGGGCCCGACCTTGCGCCTTCGATCGTCGTCTGGGTGGAAGTAGTTGCGAACGGTCGGCTCGGACAGCCCCGCCGCGATCGCCATCACGACCCGCCCTCGAGCCGTCTCGCCTGCGTGCCGGTGTTCCTGCTGCCACCTGCGCCACTCGTCATCAAGGGTGGCCGCCTCGGAGCCTCCGAACTCGCGAAAAACCCTCTGAACCACGTCTGGCTTCGGATAGCTGTCGCCCTCGCTCCCCATCGCATACCTTGTACTTGTCTCATACCACAATTGTCAATTGACGAACTGGTACGAGGCGATAAGATTTTGGGGTAAGGGCTCTCGACCCGATCCTGAAACACCAACCAGAACTGCAAGGGGACCAACCGTGTCAGATCTGCTCGACACCACCGCCGCCGAAGGCTCCGCTCCTCCGGCCCACGCTCACCTCGCTGCCAGCGGCGCCAGCCGGCGCGCCGACAGCCTCGAGACCATCCGCAGGCTGCTCCTGCCCTTCGTCAAGCCCGGCCTGCAGCCGAATCCGCTTGTCGATCTCGACCTCGATCTGCTGCGCGACTTCGAGCGCGAGCTCGACCTCGACCGCGTCGCCGACGATGCTGCGGCGGCCGACCCGGCCAAGACCGGGTCCGAGGACACAACCAACACCAAGAAGGGCCTGCGCCGCCTCGGTCCGAGCCGCACCGTGCACGTGGCTCGGCTGCTCGGCGGCTCGCGGCCCGAGCTGGGGCTGGTCGCGGCCGTGCTGCTTCGCGGGCTCATGGACTGCCTCGACTTTGCCTGGAAGGCAGGTGGCAACGCCAAGGCCCGTCGCAGCTGGCGCGACGTGAGGAGCTGGCTCTACAGCGACCGGGTCGACGTCCCGTACGCCTTCTGCACATGTTGCGACTTGCTCGACCTGCCCGCCGCGGCAATTCGCGACCTGGTCGGCGAGCTCCTGCCTCCCGGCATCGAGAACGTATAGGAGAATCGAGGCGAGCGGCTCTGGCGCGGCTCGCGCTACCCGGGCCTGAACACCTCGACCTTCTCGAACAGGCCCCGCGCTCGGGACGACGGATCGCCTCCGGTCGTTCCGAGCGTTGCGACACCGAACGTCACCTTCACCACCGAGCCGTCGGGCTGCGGCCGGTACACCGGCACTTCGATCTCGGTGCGCCCGCTGAGCGATGGCAACGCGTCGCCTCCCGGCCTCACGTGTAGCTCGCCGTCGGCTGCGCCGAAGCCGATCTGCGTGTCCTCCGGTTCGTCGTCTTCCACGGCGGCCTCGAACAGCCGCGGCGCGTGCGGACCATCCAGCACGAACACGCGCGTACGAGATCGCGACACCGGGCCGCGGCGCGAGCTGCGATCGCACGCGGCCGCCACGTCGACGCGCGCGCCCACGCCATCGAGGTCCAGCGATCCGACGAGCCGCCCGAATCCGCCCGTGCCGGGCAGCGCCTCGAAGCGCATCTCGACGCGCGCCTCGGCGAGCGTCGAACCGCACAGCCCTCGCTCCAGATCGACGAACGCCTCGTGGGTCGGGTAACGCACCAGCGGCCCCTGGTACGATATCGTTGCCACGCCGGCCCTGTCCTCGAAGCCGCTTCCGTCGGCGGCAAACTCGAAGCCGGCAACGTCGAATCGATCGTGACCGCCTTCCCACGTCCCCTCGCACACGAACAGCAGCAGCGTGCCGTCGGTACGAGCCACGCAGAACCGGGCGGCCATGGTGTTCGGCGACGTGGGCTCGGCGCCCATGAAGATGCCGCTGCCGTCGTCGAGCACGCACTGCAGCGTGTGGCCGGGGCCCAGACGATCGCCCCCCTTGTACACGCGCCGCGGCGGCAGCGACCACTCCGCGCGCGAGCTCGTCGCGGCGAGACCCGATGCTTGCGCAGCGCCTGCCGCGCCCGTCACGGCAGTGCCCTGTGACTGCGCTGCGCCCGCAGAGCTCAACACCGGCGATACCGCCGACGTGGATTGCCCGACCCCGGCGGCCGCCTCGGCGTTGCCCGCCAAGCTGCAGCGGCCGGCAAGGTCGGCCCGCACCACCTCGGCCAGCGCATCGACGAACTGCTCACGCCGCGGGCCAAGCCAGCGAAGCGAGATGCCGAGCTCGAGCTGCACGGCGTCCACCTTTCCGGCGGCGGCCAGCCCCGCCAGGTGGGCGACGTCGGCGTGATCATGATCGGCGTAGCGACCGCTGAAGATCTGCGTGGCGTTGTCGCGTCCGCTGGCCGGATAGTGGTGGCCGATCGACGCGATCAGGTCGCGGCCGGCGAGCGAGCGCATGAGCGGGCGCACTACCGATTCCATCGCGCGCAGGCTCACAGTGGGATGGCGGCCTCGAAGCTCGTCGCCGCGCTCGGTCATGCCCACGCCGATGTCGCACCACGGCGCCGCCACGTTCCAGCCGTGCACCAGAAGCAGTAGCGGCACCGCACCGTCGCCCGCCGCGGCTTCGAGCTGCCGACGTAGCTCGGCCAGCACCACCGGCTCGCCGCGGGTCAGGTCGCTGATACGGTTGAGATCGGTGTCGTTGCGATCGCGGCCGTGGTTGACGAGCGCATGCGCGTCGAGCCGCTCTGCTATCTCGCGGGAGAGCTCGGCCGTGTTGATGTCGTTCACGCTGTCGCTGCGGCGCACCTCACGCTCGCGCAGGCCGCCGTGCGGGGCGTACACCACAACCGGAACGCTGCCGCGGCGCGCCCACAGCCAGTCCGGTAACGCACCATGGGGCGTGGACGTCACGCGACCCTCTGCTCGCGGTAAGTCCCGTTCACGCTTGTGCCGTTCCCCTGCACGCCCTTACCCCTGCACCGGCTCCGAAGCGGGCTCGACATCCGCTTCGGCAACGCCACGCATGATCCTCCTCTGCGCAAGCCACATGACGAGGGCCGCCGTGAGCATCCCGCCGAGCGGGAAGACCATCGCGGGCCGCAGCTCACCCAGCAGATCCGATGCGACCCCGAGCAGCGTTGGCCCGAGCCCCTGGCCCAGACCGGCGAGGAACAGGATGTTGATCGCGTAGGCAATGCCGTGCTGACGCGGCGGAGCCACCCCGACGATCACGGTCTGGATGGCCGGGAAGTAGGCGAGGATCGCCATGGGTGCGAGTATCGTGGTGGCCCACAGCAGCGGCTCCCAGGTGGTGACCAGCGTGATCGCGGCCAGAGGCGCTGCGACGATGCCCGCAACGATCGGTACATCGAGCTCGCCTCCCACGCCGCGTTTGCGGCGGCGCCGATCGGCCAGCACACCGCCCAGCAGCGCGCCGCCCAGACCTCCCACCAGCTGCGCGGCGCCCATCAGCAGCGCCGCAGTGGAGACGTCGAAGCCGCGGTAGCGAACGAGATAGGTGGGCATCCAGAACGCGTAGCCGATTCCCGACGCGATCATCAGTGCACCCGAGGTCCACGTGAGCAGCAGGCGCGGATCGGAGATGAGCCGCCCCATGGCGCCCAGCGTGTCGGCATCCTCGCCCTTCGGGGCCGGTCGCCGCTCCTCGGGCACGCTCAGCAGCAGCGGCAGCAGGAACAGACCGCCGATACCGTAGATGGTGAACACGCTGCGCCACCCCAGTGCCGTCGACAAAGCGCCGCCGGCAGCGATACCGAGGCCGCCGCCCACTGCAGCCGCGGCGCCGAAGATTCCCATGGCGCGCCCGCGTGACAGCGCGGGGAAGCGCTGCGCGATGAGCGACATGGCGCATGGGTAGAGGCTGGCCTCGCCGATGCCGGTGAAGAAGCGCGCCGCGATCAGCGAGCCGAAGCCGGTGGCCATGCCGCTGGCCGCGGTGGCGATGCTCCACACGACCAGTCCGAACGCGATGAGGTTTCGACGGATCCAGCGATCGGCACCGTAGCCGAACGGAAACGCCGAGATGGCGTAGATGGCGGCGAATGCCAGCGATCCCATCACGCCGAGCTGGGCGTCGGTGAGCATCAGCTCTTCGCCGATCGCCGGCACCAGGATGGGCACCACCTGCCGGTCGGCCCAGTTCACGGTGTTCACCGCGGTGAGCACGGCGAGCAGGAACCACGGCGAGTAGCGCCAGCCGCCGCGCTGTTCGGGTGTGGCGTATGGGTCGGTCGGGTCGGGCGGCGGCATCCGGAAATCCGATGCGCGGCCTAGCGGTAGAACTTCTTCTTGTCGGGGCGTTCCTTGGTCCCGAATGCGCGACCGAGCTCCTTCGACTCCTCGCCGGCGTAGTAAGCCGGGGTGAGCATGTCGAGCGCCACCCGCGACAGACCTGCCGCACCGCCGTGGCGTGCGTGGAACGATGTCTTGAGCGCGGCAAGCGCGGTGGCACCCTTCTCCGACAGCTCGCCGCACACCTCGATCACGCGCTCGCGCAGGCGCGCCGGCTCGACCACCTCGTTCACCAGGCCCATGGCCATGGCCTGCTCGGCCGAGTACTTGCGATTGAGGTACCAGATTTCCTTGGCGCGCTTGCGGCCGACGGTTTCCTCGAGGTACCAGGTGCCGAAGCCGCCATCGAAGCTGCCCATGCTCGGCCCCACCTGCCGGAACACCGCGTTGCTCGAGGCGATGGTCATGTCGCAGACCATCTGCAGCACGTTGCCGCCGCCCACGGCGAAGCCGTTGACCATGGCGATCACGGGCTTGGGGATCTTGTCGATGAGGTCGTACAGGTCGACCACGGGGAACGTCATGCCGTAGTGCATTCGATCGTCGTGGCCGCCGTGCTCGGCGTCGTGGTCACCACCGAGGCAGAAGAAGCGATCGCCGGCGCCCGTGAGCACCACGGTGCGGCACTCGGGGTCGCGGCGCGCGACCTCGAACGCGTCGATCATCTCGCGCACGGTGTCGATGCGAAACGCGTTGCCCTTGTCTTCGCGGTTGATGGTGATCCAGGAGATCTCCCCGTCCTGCTCGAACAGAATATCGTCGTAGGCCACGGCTCTGGTCTTCCTCCTGGGCGATGAGCTCGGCGAGCGCGGCAGGCCGGCCGCGATGGTTCTACAGCGCCGCTGGGGCTGTCACCACCGTGCTCGCGGCGCCGGTCCGCGCGGGGAACGGATGAGCTCGCGCTTCGTGACAAGGACACCGCCGCTTGCGAGACCGAGCATTGGCAGGTGTCAGCGTGGACTCACCGTGGAGGTTCGTGATAGACGCGCACACTGCCATGGCCGAGCATTCGAACGCCGCGCTGGTCCGCAACCTGTTTGCCGCTTTCCGTGCGAACGACCTCGCGACCATCGAGAAGACCGTACCCGAGCGAGCGATCTGGCACTTCCCGGGTCGTGCCGGGAAGCTCGCGGGCGAACATCGCGGGCGCGACGCCATCCTCACGTTCCTGCTACAGGTAGTGGAGCTCACCGACGGGACGTTCGAGCTCGACCTCATCGACGTGCTGGCCAGCGACCGGTGGGCGGTGGCGCTCTTCCGCGGCAGCGGGAGCCGCGACGGCAAGACACTCGACAATCCCACCTGCCTGCGCATGCGCATCGAGGATGGCCAGATCGTCGAGATCCACGAGTTCGTGTGGGACCTGTACCACGTGGACGAGTTCTGGTCGTGAGACCGACACAACGCGCTGTCGCGTAGTCGGCACACGCTCGACCTCACGGCGGCGCCAGCCGCGCGGGCGTAACCTCAGGGGCCCGCGCCGGTGAAACGAGCCGGGTCGTTCAGCTTCGCCGTCGAGTAGGTAGTTTGCCAGCAACTGGTCGTCGTACCGTCGTCGATCAGAAGCTGAACCGTGGCGGGCAGCGTCAGCGGAAGCGCCGGGGGCTGCAGCGACTCACCCCCCGCCTTGAGCGCGATCTTGGTCTGGCCGTCATCGCCGCCCTTGAGCGAGATCTTGCTGGTACCGTCCTGACGGTTGCTCTTGTCACGGAAGCTGAAGCCCACCGTCCCCTTCGCACGCCAGCAAGGCTTGCTCGGGCAGCGCCCGCCGGGAACCGACTTCATCTCGCGCAGCGGCTGCGGTGCCGCAGAGCCGTCGTAGATGCACACGCTGTAGGCGTGGAGCTCGTTCACGGGGTCGCCGAACTCCCCGACGACGGTCGCATCGCCTCGATTGAACTTCCAACCGAGCTTGTCCTTGGCGGCGGTCGGTCCGAGACGAACCGTGAGCTTCGATTTGCCGGCGGCGTTCAGATGACAGTTGACCGCCGGCTCGGGCGCCGGCCCGCAAAGCGACGGCAACGCACTCGACCGCCGGTATCGCTGACCGAACACTCCTTTCTTGTTCGTCCCGTTCTGGCCACGACTCTCCCACACGGCGAGCATCGATCCCGCGCCGTCCGACGCGATCGACACGTTGGACGGATACCCGCCAAGGCTCTGCGAGTGCTTGTACGTGTTCACCTGGAACTCGGCCCCCGTGGGCGATGGGGTCGCGTCGTACGGACGCGCTCGCACGGTCGAGGGCTTCGAGGACGATTGTTTCTCGAGCCAGGCGACGACGAACGTTCCATCGTCGTCGACCCCCACGTCGGGCGCACCGGCACCGTACACCGCGTCGCCGTCGCTCACCTGGAGCTCGCCGCCGAGCGGCGTGCCGTCGCTGTCGTAGCGCTGCGAGACGATCTGCTCGCCGGGGCCGCGATAGGTGGCGAGGAAACGGCCTGCGCCGAGCGGCGCAACCGACGGAAACCCCTGACCGGTCCCGTAGGACGTCACCAGGAACTCCGTACCCGCCGGGGCTCCCGTGCTGTCGAAACGCTGGCCGAGCATACTGCTCGGTCCGATCGGGTTCGAGTTCCAGGTGATGACGAAGCTGTTGTCATCGTGGACGGCGATGTCTCCGTAGCTCTGGTAGCCGCTCGTGTAGGTATTCACCTGGAATCTCGTACCGACGGCAGCGCCGCTCGACTCGAAACGCTGAGCGTAGACCTCGGACTCATCGACGCCGGGGCCGTCCCAGACCACGATGAACGATCCATCGCCACTCGCCCCCACCAGCGGCACGGCCACGCCTTCCGACGATGCGACGGCGCTCTGGGCACCGAGCGGCACCCCGGACGAATCGAAACGTCGGACCAGGATGCTGTCCGGCTCTTCGCCGTCCCACACCACCACGAAGCTGCCGTCGTCGTGCATCGCAACGGAAGCTCGCTCGCTGCCGAGCGTGGAAGGCGCGCTCACATCGAAAGGAGGCCCGAGCGCGTCGCCGTCGGGGCCGAACATGCGTGCCTGGATCGGCTCGTCGCCGGTGTCGCGCTCCCAGACGACTACGAACCGGCCGGTCGGGCTACCCGCGACGCTGTGGCTCGCCAGAGGCTCATTGGACTGGATCTGATCGGCGTGGATCTCGAACTCGTTGCCGAACTCGTAGAGATCACCTGCAACGACCCGCGTCGGCGTGACGAGCGCAACCGCCGAGATGGCAGCAACAGCCAGAAGCGTCACGCCCGATGGCCCGGGTGGTCCTTCCACGCGCATGGGATCCTCCACCGATCGAAAGCGGCGTGGCGCGCGGCCATCGAGCCGCCGCACGCGCCCACGACGATCTCGGCACTCTAGACCAGCGATCTCCGGGCTGTCAATGGAGAACCGGGCAGTCGCGAGTCGCACCAGCCCGGCACACAGCTAGGCAGCATTACCGTAGAACGTTTCGACGGTCGCCATCGAGTACTGCATCAGCTTATCGGGCGACAGCGCGTACACCGGCGCCACCGGGCAGACCGAGTCGGCGAACTGCCACAGCGCTTCCACGCGTTCGCGAACCTTCGCCGGCTCGCCCACCGCGACGAACGTGCGCACCATCTCGTCGGGCACGAGATGTGCCACGCTCTTGTAGTCGCCACGCTGCACGCCTTCCTGGAGACTCCGGGCCACGTCTCCGAACCCATGCGCTTCGAAGAACGGCTCGTACTGCTTGACGCCGCCGTAAAACGCCATGGTCGGCCGCGAGTCGTTGATTGCCTCGGCCTCGTCGGGATTCGGCGCGACCCACGGCCACAGATTCACCTCGACCTGGTCGCGATCCCGTCCGGCGCCGGCAAGCGCCGCTTCGAACGCCGGCTTCATCGTATCGATCGTCCACTCCACCGACCACATCGGATGACCGATCAGCCCGTCGCCCACCTCGGCGGCAAGCTCGACGAGCTTGGCGCGCAGCGCCGCGATCCACACCGGGATGTGCTCGCGCAGTGGCGGTGCGCTCGGCTGCAGCTCGCGAAAGTCGGCACGATAGTACTCGCCCTCGAACGGCTCGAGCCCCTTGTGAGCGCCGGCCACGATGTGACGAACCGCCGCGATGGTCTCGCGCAGGTGCGACACCGGCTTGTACTTCGGTGTGCCGAACACGCCCTGGGTCCACGCGTGCACGCTGGTGCCGAGGCCGAGGGTGAAGCGCCCCTGCGAGATGCGATCCAGATCGATGGCCGACATCGCCGTTTCGAAAGGACTGCGCACCGGCGCGATCGCGATACCGCTGGCGAGCTGCACCCGGGTAGTCGATGCCGCGATGGCCGCCAGGGTGATGAACGGCGGGCCGTAGACCTGCGGAGCGAAGATCCCGTGTGCCCCCGACGCCTCCAGGTGGCCGGCAATGGCCGACAGCTCGGGCGCGGGCATGGGCGTGAGTACCGTCCAGTAGCGTCGCGTCATGGATCGGAGACTAGCTCCGCGCGCGAAGCCATGGAAGATCCCGGCCGTGCGCCGCTCGACATCGCGCGTCCGCTCGCGGGCCGCGCATCGACGCGCCGCTCGCTCGTCGTTTCAAGCAGGCCGTAGCCGGTAGCGCACGGGCAGCCGCTTCACCCCGCCCACCAGGTTCGACCGCAGTCGCTCGACCGGTCCGCCAAGCTCCACCTCCTCGATCCTCGGCAGCAGGTGCTTGAACGCGGCGACGAGCTCGAGACGCGCGAGATGGGCCCCCAGGCAGAAGTGCTCCCCCACACCGAACGCCAGATGGCTATTCGGCGACCTCGAGACGTCGAACTCGAAAGGATTCTCGAAGACCGCATCGTCACGATTCGCCGAAGGATAGAACAAGGCCAGTGTGTCCCCCTTCTCGATGTGAACGCCGGCCAGCTCGGTGTCGACGGCGGCCGTGCGCGCAAAGTGGATGAGCGGCGAGCTCCATCGCAGAATCTCTTCGACGCCACTTTCGAGCAGCGACGGGTCGGCCTGCAGCCTGCGAAGCTGCTCGGGATGCTCGATCAACGCCAGCATTCCACCGCTCGTCGCGTTGCGTGTCGTCTCGTTGCCAGCGACGACCAGCGCCAGGCAGTACGCCAGGGCTTCGAGCTCCTCCAGCAGCCTGCCGTCGACCTTCATCTGCGAGAGAAGCGTGAGCAGCCCGTCGTCGGGGTGCTTCTTCTTCTCCTTCAACAGCTCGGAGAAGTAGCCGAACAGCTCGATCACCGCAGTCTGGCCATCAAGCTCGCCGTCGACGCCGTCTGCATGAAAATCAGGGTCGTTCGCCCCGACCATGCGGTTGGTCCACTCGTACAGCAGGTGCCAGTCGGACTCGGGAACCCCGAGCAGCGACCCGATCACGGTGATCGGCAGGGGCGCCGAGAGCGCCTCCACGAACTCGACCTCGCCATCGCGGTCACCAGCGGTCAGCTTGTCGACCAGCTCGAGGGCGATACGGTCGACGTCGTCATGGAGCGCCTTCACCGCTCGCGGCGTGAAGCGTCCGGCGATCGGCCGGCGAAACTTTCCGTGCTCCGGCGGGTCCATGTCGATGACCGTCGGGGGCCGTTCGAAGTCGTCGCCGCCCTCGTCGACGAGCATGAGACGCGGCCCGTTCAGGAACAGGTCGGGCCGCTTGCCCACCGTGGTGATGTCGGCATGGCGCGTGATCGCCCAGAACGGGACAGAGAACGACTCGATGCGTGCGATCGGCGACTGCTCACGCAGCCGCTGCCACTGCTCGTGCGGATAGCCGCGGGTCTGGTAGTACTCCGGATCGGCCAGCGGAAAGCTGCTCACGTCTTGTTCGGCGATGCTCGTTGTCATCTCGGGGTTTCCTTCGATCTTCGTTTTCGATTGCGCGAGACCTCGGCGGCAGGCGCTCCTCCGAGTCCCATGCCCGGTGTGGGCAAGGCGAGAAAGGTGCGGAAGGTACACCGGATGGGCTTCTCGCGCGAGTTGCGTATGCGCAACCGCCACATCGCGTGCTTGGTGATCGCCCGCAAACGTGAACCCGTCCCCGGCCTGCTCGAAGTTCCTCGGCGGTCGACTCGGTGCTGAGTCCAAGGGGATAAGGAAGGGCTACTGTGACTGGCGCGTTCCCAACACAAAGGAACTGGCTGGCATCATCGACTACGGCTCGTTCGCGCCATCGGTCGATTCGGCGTTCTACGAATCGGCCGTCGGCGCGCGCGCCGCGCTCTGCATCGCAAGCCGGTGACGGCCGGCACCTACCGCACTCGCGCCATTTCTTCGACCCGAACGCGCGTCAGGCCCTTCTCGATGAAGTCGAGCTGCTCGGCCGCACGTCGCGAGACATCGACGATGCGGCCTTCGACGAACGGGCCACGATCGTTGATGCGTACCTCCACCGTCTTGCCGTTATCCAGATTCGTGACGGCGAGCCAGGTGCCGAACGGAAGCTCTCGGTGCGCGCCGGTAAGCTGAAACCGGTCGTAGACCTCGCCGTTTGCGGTAGTGTTGCCGTGCAACTTGTCACTGTAGTAGCTGGCCACGCCCTCGGCGCGGTACGCTTCCTCGGCCGTGCCGGCTGCGGTGGTGTTTCCCGACGCGCAGCCGGCCCAAATCAGGGTCGAGAACACGAAGAGCACTACGACGTCACGCGCGAGTAACAGCGGTCTTTGCCTCCGGCGATTACTGCCATGCGATCGTCACGATCGTGGTGGAGCCGGCAATGCCCTTCAGCGTAACAGACCGAGGCGCCGAGATCTCGCATGGCGCGGCAGCGTCCGCCACCGTTTCCTCGCTCGCGAGAATCTCGCCGCCCTCGGCGAGCGCACCGATGCGAGCCGCCTCGTGCACGCCCTTGCCATGGTAGTCGGCCCCTTCACGGGTGGCCTCGGCGGCGTGCAGGCCGATCCTCACCGCCGGCGAAAACCCGTGCTCGCGGCGATGCCCGGCCAGCGCTCGCTGAATCGCCACGGCGCACTCGATCGCGGAGGTCGCGTCGCTGAACGCAACGAAGAATCCATCGCCCGCGTGCTTTATCTCCTCGCCATGATGCGCGTCGAACTGCGACCGCAACGCCTGGTCGTGCCAGCGCAGCACGCCCGTCCACGCCTCGTCGCCGATCGCCTCGACGAGGTTCGTCGAGCCGACGATGTCGGTGAACATGAACGTGCGGACCCGGCGCTTGTTCGCCGGCGCGTCGGCACCAGCCTCGACAGCCATCGTTTCCAGCAATGCTCCGGCTCGCTCGGCGTCCGGCTGCGCGCCAAGGCGTTCGAACGTAGATAGCGCACCGCGCAGCTCGAGCTTGCTGCCCTCGAGGTCGCCATCGGCACGCAGCGCTTCGGCGAGCGCGGCGCGGGCGCAGGCAGCCTCGTACGGCACTTCCACTTCATGCCAGAGACGGGCGCCGCGCCGCAGAGACTTGCCCGCGCCCGCGTCCCCGCGTGCCAGCAAGAGCAGGCCTGCCGCGCACTCGGACGCGGCCTTGAACGCGGTCGATCCGTACGTCTCGGCGATGTCGTGCAGCTCGTCGACCGCGGCCTGTGCACGATCGAGGTCGCCCTTCGCGACCGAGATCTGGACAGCAGCGGGCAACAGTCGCGCCCGTGCCAGCCGGTCCCACGATTCATCCTCGAGCGCACCCGCGATCGCTGCTGCCGCCTCGTCGACCTTCCCCTCCCCCAGGCGCAGCAGCGCAAGGCCCGGCTGCGGCCTGCGTCCGAGCTCGTCGGCGCGAACAAACGACGCCTCGGCTCCAGCAACGTCGCCGGTACGCAGCTGCAGCTCGCCGACCTCGTAGTGCGCCGTCGCGACGTGGTTCAAATCGTACGACTCGAGCTCGACGAGCGCTTTCTCGGCCTCGCGCAGTGCGTCCGCCCACGTGCCGTGCATCCGCATGACCGCAACCCGGTGTGCACGACAATCGCCCGAGAAACCGGCCATGCCAGGTCGCACGGCGCAGCCCCGCGCCGCATCGGTCCACTCGGCAGCGCGCCGGTAGTCGCCAAGACGATGACAGGCCGAGATCGTGATGCAGTAGATCTCCGCGGTCATCCAAGGCCCGATCTCGCCGGCCACCGCCGAGGTCATGCTCTCGTCGAGCAGCGCCATCCCCTCCTCGACCTGGCCCTGACGGATGAGGATGGCGCCCTGGATGCTCAGTGTTCCCGCTTGCAGGTCGGCGTCGGCGAAGCGTCGGCCAATCTCGAATGCTTCGCGGGCCGCCGCGAGCGCACCGTCGAGATCGCCCCCGGCGACCAGCATGTGGGCGGCCCGGTTCTGAAGGTGTCCATGCTCCGGCCCTTCCGCCTCGTCGGCCAGCAGACGCTGGGCCTTGTTGAACCAGCCGGCACCGACCGCGAAGTTGCGACGCGTGAAGTGGGCGACCGTCAGCGCTATCGCAACGCGAGCCGCACCGCGCGCGTTTCCGGCCTGCACGTACGCTGCGACGCTGCGCTCTCGAAGGCGCATGCAATCGTCGAGACGCTCAATCCACGAAGCCGCCTCGGCCTGCTTTTCGAGATCCTCGGGGGAGAGGGTCTCGGCTGCGTCGGCGGTCGACAGCAGATCGAACGCTTCCTGCCAGGCATGACGCGCGAACGCTTCGCGTCCGGCTTCGAGAAAGTCCTCGCCCATCGATCCCGCTACCCGCGGCGAGCGTCGGCTCACCGGGCGCGACTCTACGTCGCGAATCAGCCGCGGGTCAAGGCGCCCGCCGCAGCACGCTCGGAATCAACGGACAGACAAGGGCTGTGTCTGCTACTCACCATGGCGGCGACGATGCTCCGCGTAGTAGTCCTCGATTGGACCGAACTCGGGCTCGTCGCGAAACTGCTCCTCGGTAACGCGCCGCAGCTCGTCTTCGCTCATCGCCAGATCCCACGGCCGGATCTGCGGCTGTTGCACGTGGTACGGCGAGTCGCAGAACACCTCCAGCCCATTGCCCTCGGGATCCTTGAAGTACACCGACCAGGCATTGCCGTGCATGAGCGGATTGATCTCGGCGGCACGGCCATCCTCCTTCAACCTGGCGGCCATGGTCTTTACGTCGGACAGCGAATCGACGCGGAAGGCAATGTGGTCGATCGGGCTCGACGTCTCCTCTCCGCGCACGGGCGCGAAGGCGAGCTGGTGATGGTCGCTGCCGACCTGCGACAGGAACACCACCTCCAGACCCGGCATGCCCGGATCGAGCGGACCCCGGTCGCTCACCTGGAATCCGAGCACGTCTCCGTAGAACCCGAGCATCTGCTCGAGGTCCCGCACGTACAGCACTGCATGTGACCAGCGAAGCTTCATGGCACGCCTCCTTACGACGACATTGCACTTAACGCAGACTTGCACTTAGTGCAAGAACTATGGTACACCCCGTCCCTGGAAGGCGATCGAGGCGTGTCCGAGACCGAGACCACAGCCCCCGAAGGACGCGTTGCCCGGCGTCGGGCGCGCGTGCGCGAGCGCATCCTGCGGGTGGCCGAACGCCTCATGAGCAAGCGCGGCGTCGACGAGGTGACCATCGACGACATCACCGAGGCCGCCGACATCTCGCGCCGCAGCTTCTACCACTACTTCGAGAGCAAGCACGACGTGCTGGTGCCGATCGCGCGCGAGCGCACCCGCAGCCTCAACGAGGCCATCGACCGGCTGGTGGCCACCATCGACGATCCGGCCGAGGTGCTGGCCACGGCAATGCGGCACGGCCTGCGCAGCTTCACGCGCGACCCGCTGTGCGCCTGGTTCGTGCTGCACTCCGGCCTGCCCCACGAACGGCTGCTCGAAGGACTCGACACGAGTGGCATGCGCGACGTGCGAGCCGGCATCGAGGCCGGCCGCTTCCGCATCACCAATGCCCGCGTGCTGCGCCCGTTTCTCTCCGGCGCATTCATCGCCGTTGCCGGCGCGCGAATCGCCGGCCAGCTCGGCGACACCGACCTCGACGATTCCGTCGAGCACATGCTCCTGCTGCTCAGTCTGAGCAAGGCCGAGGCACACGACATCGCACACCGACCGCTGCGCCCGCTGGCGGGTACCGGATCGGACGACTAGAAACGAAGAGAAAAGGAGAACATCAATGGGATTTCGTCTTGCCGCCGTAAACGATCGCGCCGTCCTGGTCGCGAACGATGGAATCTACGACCTCGAACGTCACAGCGACGGCCGCTTCTCGGCCGACCCGATGCACGCGATCGCGGGCTACCAGGAGCTGCACGACGTTGCAGCCTCGCTCGGCAAGACGCCCGACGCGCCGCTGGATGAGTCGGCGCTGGGTCTTTGCGTTCCGCGGCCGCAGAAATCGTTCGGCATCGGGCTCAACTACCGCTCGCACGCCGAGGAATCGAAGATGGACCTGCCCACCACGCCGCTGGTGTTCACGAAGTTCCCGAGCTGCCTGGTGGGACCGACCAGCGACGTGATCATGTACGGCGCCACCACCGACTATGAAGCCGAGCTGGTGGTCGTGATCGGCAAGCGAGCACGAGACATACCGGCCGCCGATGCGTGGAAGGCGATCGCGGGGCTCACGTGCGGGCAGGACGTCTCGGAGCGCACCGTGCAGTTCGCCACTCGCCCTCCCCACTTCGACATGGGCAAGTCGTACGATACCTACGGGCCGATCGGACCGTCGATCGTCTCGGTCGACGCGTTCTCCGATCCGAGCGACCTCGCCATCAGCTGCGACGTGAACGGCGAGCGCCGCCAGGACGCGCGCACCAGCGACCTGATCTTCGGCATCCCGGAGCTGATCGCGTACATCTCCGGCATCTGCACCCTGGAGCCGGGCGACCTGATCTTCACCGGCACGCCCTCGGGCGTGGGCGTGATGAGCGGAACGTTCCTCACGCCGGGTGACACGATCACGACCACGATCGAGGGCATCGGCGTCATGACGAACCGCTGCGTCGAGAAGCCAAGCTGAGGACGCAATCGTGAGCGAGCCGAGTGAAACAGCCGAGACCGTCGATGTAGCGATCGTGGGCGGCGGCCCCGTCGGCGTGATGGAGGCGAACTTCTGCGGCGTGCACGGACTCTCCGCCGCGGTGTTCGACCGCGAGGCCGACATCTATCAGCTACCGCGTGCCGCAGGGCTCCACGACGACGCGCAACGTATCCTGCACAACGCAGGGGTGCTCGATGCCGTCTTGCCGGGCACCGGCGTGATGGCGGGCGCCGAGTTCATGGATGCCGACCGCAAGCGCATCATCGGCATCGAGTTTCCCGAGGGTATGCTCACACCGAATGGCTACCCCGTGATCCGCAGCATCCACCAGCCCGGGCTCGAGGAGGCGATTCGCTCGTGTCTCGCCCGATACGAAGACGTGAACCTGCACACGGGGCACGAAGTTGCGGAGATGAGCCAGGACGACGACGGCGTCGACCTCGTCGTACGCGACCTGGCCGCCGGCGGTACCCGACGCGTACGCGCTCGATGGCTCATCGGCTGCGACGGGGCCACCAGCGCCGTCCGCAAGTGGTGCGGCATCTCGTGGGACAGCCTGGGTTACGATCATGAATGGCTCGTCATCGACGTCGTGCTCCATCGCGACGTCGATCTCCCGATCTTTTGTCAGCAAGTCTGCGACCCGAAACGCCCGACCACGTTCGTGCCGATGCCCGGGAATCGACGGCGCTGGGAATTCCAGCTCAAGGACGGCGAGACGCGCGAGGAGATGGAGGATCGCGATCGCATCTGGGAGCTGCTCGAGTCGTGGATGTCGCGCGACGACGGGGAGATCGCACGCGCCGTCGTGTATCGCTTTCACGCCACCATCGCCGAGACGTTCCAGCACGGCCGCGTGTTCCTGGCCGGCGACGCCGCGCACCAGACGCCGCCGTTCATGGGCCAGGGGCTGTGCACGGGCGTTCGCGACACGGCCAACCTCATCTGGAAGCTCGCGGCGGTACGACACGGGCAGGCCGACAGCTCGCTTCTCGATAGCTACAGCGCCGAGCGCCATCCGCTGGCCGTCGCCATGGTGCAGCACTCCATCAATACCGGGAAGCTCATCGACGCATACGCCGACATGGCGCAGGGCGGCCCTGAGCCGCCGGCAGAGCTGCAGGAATATGCTTACGGCGGCAGTCGCGTGTTGCCCGACCTTTCCGAGGGGTTCCTCGATACCGGCGACAACGAGTGGGTCGGTCAGCTCGTTCCGCAAAACGCAGTCTGTACCCCGGAAGGATCGGGAAGATTCGACGATGTGGTCGGGCCGCGCTGGGCCATCGTGTCGTCGCAGGATCCGACCGCAGCGATGAGCTCCGAGACGCGCCGGTTCTGGGACGAGCTGGGCGCCATGTTCGTGACCGTCGCCGAGCCCGAGGGAGCAATGCTCGCGCTGCTGATGGCACACGACGCGGTCGTGGTACGCCCCGACCGCATCATCTACTCCGTCACGACACGCGAGTGTCGCCACGAAGAGCTCGAACGCCGCCTCTGGCCGGCCCGCGCTCTCGAGCCACAAGCCAGCCAGGAGGCAGCACGATGAAGTACGGGCTCTGCATCTTCCCGACCGCCTACGCAATGCAGCCGGCCGAGCTCGGCCAGGCTCTCGAAGAACGCCACTTCGAGTCGCTGTGGGTCGCAGAGCACACGCACATTCCGTGCTCGCGCGAATCGCCGTGGCCCGGCGGCGCCGACCTGCCGCAGATGTACTACGACTGCTACTCACCGCTGGTAGCGCTGGCCGCCGCCGCCGCCACGACGAAGACGCTCAAGCTCGGCACCGGCATCCAGCTCGTCGCCCAGCACGACCCCATCGCCCTGGCCAAGGAGATCGCCACGCTCGACCAGATGAGCAAAGGGCGATTCATGTTCGGTGTGGGCGGCGGATGGAATCGCGAGGAGCTGGCCAACCACTACGACTTCCCGTTCGAGCGCCGCTGGAAGGTGATGCGCGAGCGAATCGAGGCCATGAAGGCGATCTGGGCCAACGAGAAGGCCGAGTACCACGGCGAATTCGTCGACTTCGACCCGATCTACTCCAACCCCAAGCCCGTGCAGACGCCGCACCCGCCGATCCACGTAGGTGGTGCCGCGCCGTGGGGCATCAAGCGTGCGCTCCGATACGGCGACGGCTGGATCCCGCTCGCCGGTCGCGGCGACACCGACGTCGTCGAAGACCTCGCCCTGTTCCGCAAGATGGCTGTCGAAGCCGACCGCGATCCGGACTCCATGGAGGTGTCGCTGTACGTCGCACCGAACGACCCCGACGAGCTCGCGAGGCTGCGCGACGCGGGGCTCACTCGCGTGCTGTTCATCGGGTTCCCCATGGCGGCGAAGGACCTGTTGCCGATGCTTGACGATTACGCGGAGCTGGCACAAAAGGTTGGATGATCGATGTTCTCGCGGTCTTCATCTCGTTCTTCACCGTCATAGACCCGATCGGCACGGTGCCGGTCTTCGTGGCCGTCACCGCCAGCGAAAGCGAGAAATCGAAACGACGGATCGCCATCAAGGCCGCGTTCGTTGCGGCCGTGGTGCTGTTGATCGCGATGATCCTGATGCTCGCGGCGAGCTGGATCCATCGCATGATCGGCGACAGCGGCGCCAGCGTGGTCAGTCGCGTGATGGGGCTACTGCTCGCGGCCGTGGCGGCCGAGAACGTCCTGACGGGTATCGCGCAGCGGTTCGGCGTGTGAACGCTGCGGCGAGTCGCGCGGATCAGTCGGTAGCTTGCGACGCGGCGTACCATTGAAGCGCCGGGCACCGTCACGCTTCCGAGCAGCCAGCACGACTGCTAAGAAACGAGTCGACGAAGTCTGGCCGAGTCCACCCGCCGATGAAGTGGCGGGGGGTGAGCCGACACACTACGGGGCCGTGAGCCCTCTCATACGGACCATGTACGGATTGTAGAAGGAGAACCCTGACGATGGCTGGACCACTCGATGGAATCCGAATCGTCGATCTCACGGCGATGATTACCGGCCCGCTCGCAACGATGATCCTCGCGGACCAGGGGGCCCAGGTGATCAAAGTCGAGCCGCCCGGCATCGGCGACGTCATGCGTTACCTGGGCTCCAGTCGCGGCGGGATCTCTACGCTGTTCGCCTCGTGCAATCGCAGCAAGCAATCGATCGCTATCAACCTACAGGAGGACGCTGGTCGAGAGCTCGCGTGCGCGTTGACCGCCAAGGCCGACGTTTTCATTCAAAACTTTCGACCCGGCGTAATCGAGCGATTGGGCCTCGGTGAGGCTGAGCTGCGCGCCGACCACCAAGAGCTGATTTACGTTTCGCTCAACGCGTTTGGCGAAACCGGCCCCTATGCCAAGCGCCCAGCCTACGACCACATCCTCCAGGGGATGACCGGCGCAAGCTACGTCCAAGACGCCGAGGTGCCTCAGTTCATGCGCCAAGCGTGGATAGACAAAGCAACCGCTGTCACCACGGCCCAGGCGGTTACCGCAGCACTCTTCGCAAGAGAGAGGGGCGCCGGAGGCCAGCACCTACGACTGTCGATGCTCGATGCGGGCTTGTCCTTTCTCTGGCCGGACGGGCACAGCAACACCATGTTGGTCGGCGACGACGGCGCCCTGCGCTTGCCGGGGCTGGCCAGCACCTACGAGCCGATGGAAGCCTCCGATGGATTCGTCACCATCGCTGCGGTCACCGAAGAACAGTGGACCAACCTGCTCATCGCGGTGGATCGCCCTGAAGTGCTCGCTGACCCTCGATTCGCTACGCCCGAAGCAAGACTCGCAAATCTCGACGCCTTTCGAGCCGAGCTGAGCGCAGACGCCGATAAGTTCACCACCGCCGAGGTGATGAAGCGCTTGCATGATGCCGACGTACCTTGCGGCCCCATCCTCAAGCCCGAAGAGGTCCCCGAATTCGAGCAGGTTGTGGCCAACGGATGCATCGTCGAATCCGACCATCCGATCATGGGTTCGATCCGCGAGCCCCGACCGCCGGCGCGCTTCCAGACCACTCCCGCGGAGATCCACAGCCCGGCCCCGGGTCTCGGCGAACATACGGAAGCGGTGCTGGGAGAGCTGGGGCGCAGCTCTGAAGAAATCGAGAAGCTGCGAACGAACGGCGCGATCGGATAGTTTGCCAGGACAGCCCGTCGGAGGTTCGCCTTCCATGGAATCCACGGCGGGATACCGAGGACCAAACGGCCAGTTCGCAGTCGGCGTCTTCGCTAACGGACGATTCGACCTACAACTCGTCGATCTTGGCGAGCTCGCGCTACCCGTGCTGCGAAACGGTCTCACTAACGGCGTGCACCAGGGCTGCTGCTTATACGGTCTCCAAGTCCTTGGAGTCGACCTGCCAGAACCAAGTGTTCTTGGAAGGCGATCGCGAGCGTTTCGCGGTGGGCCTGTCCTCACGCTCTGCTACGGTCTGCTCATAGTCGGCGAACCTCGCCGATGTCCAACCTGTCTCGTACCTCCGCGAGGCAACCCGACGCACGATTGAATCACCCCGCACTATCACGCTTCCGAGCAACCTGCTCGACTGCTAGAAAATGAACCGACAGAGAGGTCTGGCTCGGCATACCCCAGAAAGGAGAGGTGAGCCGATACCGTGCGACGAGCAGATGTGATATCTCGCCGCTAAACACACCGCACAATAGCGAGGGGTTCAAGATGCGTGCTTTCACCGTCGTTTCACTAGTATCGCTTTTGCTTGCCAACACAGCCGCTTGGGGCCAGAGCGGCACGGTCTCGGGGCCAAACGTCGTCGCGCCCGACCGCTACATCTATTACCCAGGCACCGAAGTGCTGGCGAAGGGCGAGGTCAGGGTCATCGCCTGCGGCACAGGCATGCCCGACCAACGCATCGCCCAGGCCAGCGCCTGCTTTCTGTTCGAGTTCGGCAATGGGGACAAGCTGATTTTCGACCTGGGTACCGGGTCAATGCGGAACATCGCTTCACTGATGATCCCTTATGAATACCTGGACAAGATCTTTATCAGTCACCTGCATACCGACCACTGGGGTGAGCTGGGAGCACTGTGGGCCGGCGGGTGGACCTCAGGCCGGCCCGGCCCGCTGCGGCTTTGGGGGCCGAGCGGACAAACGCCGGAGATGGGCACCGCTTACGCGGTGGACGGGTTCATGAAGGCCAACAACTGGGACTACCAGACTCGTGCGTACAAGATCACGCCGCTCCCCGGCAAGATCGAGGTCACCGAGTTCGACTACCTAAAAGAGAATGCGGTCATCTATAAGGAGAATGGCATCACCGTGCGGTCGTGGCCGGCAATTCATACCGGCGATGGGCCGGTCAGTTATGCGATCGAATACGCCGGGCTGAAACTCGTGTTCGCCGGCGATACGACGCCCAATCAGTGGTTCGTCAAGTATGCGAAGGATGCCGATTTCGTCATCCACGAGGCGTTTGCGAATCCGGCTCGCTACGTGGAGATCATGAATCAGCCACCGCAGCTAAGCTGGCGCATGTGCTGTGAGTTTCACACTTCGGGACCGGCAATGGGCAAGGTCATGAGCTATGTCGGCCCGCGTCATGCGGTCGCCTATCACCACCAGGAGGAACTCGGGCCGGCCATCGAGAGGGACATTCGCACGACCTACGATGGCCCGCTATCCATGGCGACAGACCTGATGACGTGGAATATCACCAAGGACAAGATTACCGAGCGCATGGCTGTTGTTACGCGACGGGCTAACGCTGTGGAGGGCCCGACACCTCAGCCACCACCCGATCCTAGTCGAACCGATCCGATCTCCGACCTCATCTATTCTGGCGAATGGGGGCCAGGATTTAACGCCCAGAACGAGATGCTGGACGAATACAGCGAGAAATTCGGACTTGAGGATCAGGACTGGCGCAAGCAGAAAGAGTGGTACGAGCCTGGAGAGTAAATCGCCGTTGGTGTCATCCTTTTCTAGCAGAGAAAGTTGGACCAGATAGGCCTGTAGCCTAAGAGGTGCCCTCGGGCCGCAAAGTGCGCTGAGCGTCCGCCCTGTGATTCGGTTGTCCGTCAATCGGACGATTCGCGCCCCACGGTAACCCACGGTGCCCAACCCGCACCGCAAAACACCTGACTATTTGCGGCGCTTCTTGGGGTTCAAGTCCCCCTCCGGACAGCAAGTTCGCAGCTTCGTCGGCCGTATGCCGGAATCGATGTGCTGCTGCCGCTACTCCGACTTACGGACACGCCGGATACGTCGACCCCGGATCGCCGGCGCACTGCAACGTGAGCCCGAGCTGGACCTGTCGCACACCGGGTCCTGGATAACCGGCCACGGTGTTGGCGCCAGGGCTGTTCGATACGCCCTGGCAGACGGCCGAGACGACGTACGGCGAGGTCGTGTCGGGTGTTCCCGTGAGCGCGATCGAGGTGGGGAAGCACGGGTCGAACTCCGGTAGCGTGCAGTTGCCGGCGTTGATCAGCACGGCCGGCGGCACGCAGTCGGCGTTCGTCGAGCACTGGAGGATGCCGGTGCCCTCGGCTCGCAAGAGACCATCGCAGTAGAGGATCGGAGGGTCGCCCTGGCACTCGCCCTGCGAGGGCTCGAGGGTCGTGCAGATACCGTCGCCGCAGGCGTTCGGCTGCGGGTTGAGCACGCTCACGCTTCGACACGGCCCATCGGCGCCGCAATCGGCGTTGGAGGTGCAGGGAATCTGCTCGTTGGCGTCGCAAGCACCGCACGGACAGAGAAACGCGTCTCCGATCCCGCACGGGACCACCGGCGGGAGCGACACCGAACCGGTCGTCATGTCGTGATCGACGAAGATACCCTGCGCGATCAGCGCGCCACCGGGGAAGCAATCGAGGCTGGTGTAGCCACCGCCCGGTGCGGGGAAGGTGGGATCGTGGATCTGTGCGTCGCACGACTGGCCGGCGTTGAGACCACCGCTACAGGTTCCGCCGCGTACGCCGTCGTTCGCGGTCGCGTCACCGTCGCAGGTCGGACACGGATCGAGAAGCCCCTCGCCGAAGTTGCCGCTCTGCTCTGCCGAGACACGAACCCGCCCTTCACCGGTGTCGACGTTCCAGGTACCGGTCACGTCTTCGGACAGGTGGACCACACTGCAGGTCGGGAAGTTGCCGGTCACCGCGTTGGTCGGCGCGTCGAAGTAGCACTGGCAGATGTCGCCGCCGCAATCGTCGAAGTCGGGCTGGCGGAGCTGGTCACAGAGCTGCCGGTTGTCGTTGTTGCAGCGACACAATCGTCCGGATGAATGATAGCCCTCGATGGTGGCGACGCCGCATGATGCTGGCCCGCTGCCACTCACCGCGCTCACGTTGAGCTGCATGGTCGAGAAGTCGGCGATTCCGTTGTTGTGCGCCGAGCCGGTCCAGCCCGAGTCGTAGTCAGTATTGGTATTCATGACGCCGGCCTTGGCGAACCGGGTCCAGCCTATGACCGACGGGCACTGCGAATCGATGCACGTACAGGCGCCCGTACACGTCGTCCCGGCGGCGCAGTCGGCGTTCGCTTCACATTGCTCGCCGGGGTCCACGGTCCCGTCGCCGCAATACGACGGGGCGACGCACTGACAGCCCGCCGTGCAGCTCTCGCCCAGGAGGCACGGCGCATCGTCGCCGTCGCAGTCCTCGAGGCCGCCTTGATTCACGACGCCGTCACCGCAGAACTCCGCGGGCGGATCCACGAGCGAGGGCACGCACAGCAGCTCCTCTTTCCTGGAATCGAGCCGGTGAGCGATGAACTGGTCGGCAAAGCCCACGCCTACACGCTTCACGTGCTTGGGCTCACCCTTTGCCGGCTGGGCCTGGTAGCACACCAGGTTGGCGTTGGCGTTCTTGATACCCTCGCCGTTCTTGTCGACGGCGAGGCACAACAGCTTCGGCAGCAGTCGCGGCCTGAGCTTCTTGAGCTCGTAGAGCTTGCCGTCGGTTTCCCACTGATCCTCGACCGTGGCCTGAAAGCCACCGGGAAACGCATTCGTCCCCTTCGTGATCCGCGCCGCGTAGCACTTGTAGTGATCCACGTTGTGGTTCGCGAACACCGGCGGCGCCGGCAGCGGACTGGCCGGGTTGTCGTCCTTGCTGGCAGGGATCAGGATCCGGTTCGGCTTCTTCGTATCGAGGATGATCTCGCCGAACTGGTTCACCATGCGCACGCCCTTCTGCTTGGCGTGGGGCGGCTGGCCGCTCTGCTTCTTGATCTTGTAGGAGGTCAGGTGAATCGCGGGATCGACGATACCCTCGCCGTTCTTGTTCGCGGGATTGCACGACCCGAGCTCCTTGCGCAGATCGAAGCCGCCAAGCTCGAACGCGTCGAGAAGGCTCAGCGCGTGCTGACCACTAGCCGACGCCTGGCTGGCCGAGAGCTTCCCCTTGTAGCAAAGGAAGTGGTCGTCGGCGTAGTTGATGGGTGTGAGCTGAGCAACGACGATCGCAGGAACAGCCCACATGCACACGCCGGCGGCTGACGTCAGCAGGCGGTGCCACCGGCACCGCTTCGCGATCGCGATCATTGCGGCCTCCCCTTGGACGAACCGTGGCCACCGCTCGCGGCGACCACAGCAGACCAACCTTACGACGGCGGTCGCGGCCACGTAAAGAGCTTTATCGGGTAATGGGCGTTCGCGATCGTCGATCGCGACCGTAGCACCCCTGCCTGGGGGGATCCTGCTCGATACAGCGCCGTTGTTGACAGTGTCGACGGCGCCGCCTTGACTGGCGCCCGGCAGACGGCCGTGAACATGCCGCGGGAAATGTCCGATCCGATGATTATTTCGGTACGCGAACGAGAGCTACTCGCTCGCCTGGCATGGATCATTGCCCTCTCCGCGGGGTCGGGCGCGGCCTACGGGGCGGCGGTTACCTCCGGGACCGTGCTGGTCGGGGTGCTCACGGGAGTTCTCACCGGCGCAACGATAGGAGCCGCGTGCGGGGGCTTCGAGATATTTTATGTCTCGCGTCGTCGTGGAGAAGGCTTCCGTAGGCTCCCGTTTGCGGTGCACCTGGCGTTGCGGACGGGGTTCTACGCGGCGGTAATCGTCGGCGGGATCTGGGTGTGGGCCGCCGCCATCTTCGATGCGCCTACCCGCTGGCGAGTGGGCGACCGAGAATTCTTGCTGTCCATAGGGTTCGCGTTCGCGGTGGCGCTGGCGTTCAACTTCGTTCTGTCGACGCAGCGTATGATGGGACGCGGAGTGATGGCGAGCTATCTGAGCGGCCGATACTACCAGCCGCGCGAGGAAGAGCGGATCTTCATGTTCTTGGATATCGTAGGCTCCACCGAGATCGCCGAACGTATCGGTCACCTGCGCTTCCACAAGCTTCTCAATCGCTTCTGCTTCGACATCTCCGAGCCGATCGCGGCCACCCGCGGCGAGATCCACAAGTACGTGGGCGACGGGATCATCATCACGTGGCCGATGCAGCGAGGCGTGCAGGACGCGAACTGCGTGCGATGCTACTTCGATCTGAAGGACACGCTGGAATCTGCAAGTGACGGCTACCTACGTGAGTTCGGCGTTGCGCCGAAGTTTCGCGTGGGACTTCACGCCGGAACCGTCGTGACGGGCGAGCTCGGAGACAGCAAGCAGGAGATCGCGTTTCTGGGCGATACGGTCAACACGGCCGCTCGCATCGAGGAACTCTGCCGCGACCGAAACCAAGACGTGCTCGTGTCACACGACCTGCTGTCTCGTCTCGAGATGCCACCGCAGTACCTGGCCGAAAGCCTGGGAACCGCGACGCTGCGCGGCAAGACCGAACCGGTAGAGCTGTTCACGTTGACGCGCGCAGACTGAAGCGAATCGGGCGTGTCTCGCCTGGCAGCCGATCTCAGTTCACGGGCAGGCCGAGCCGGAGCTTCACCGCCCGGTTCCTGCGCAGACGTGTGCGCCGGCCGATCTTGATCTTGTCGAGGTACTGCTCGTTGACGATCAGCTCGATGTCGCGGGCGACCAGCTCCGGCGTGAGCCCTTCGTCGTTGTAGCTGGCGACCAGCCCGTCGGTGACCACCGGGAACAGGCCGTCCCAGTGCATCGGCACCAGCGCAGCAGGCTGCACGATGTCGAGATACGGCCCCATGGTGCTCGTTCCGCCGAACGCAGCCGTGAGCCAGACGTCGGGCGCCTCGGCGGTCGCGAACATCCCGGACAGCGCTGTGGTGAAATCCACGCCGGAGCCATCGTCGGAATCGATCGGAGCGATGCTGTTCACGTAGAACCAGCTCGCCTTGTGCTTGCCGCTACGGGTCTTGAGGCGAAACAGGAAACCCAGGTTGCCGCCGTTGGGTGCAGAGACCGCACTGGCCGGCGGCTCGGTGAGCTCCTGGAACAGGCCGATCGAGGCGGGCAAGAAGTGTGGCACACGCACCACCCGAACCTCGAGGCGCGGGTCGAGGTCGAGCGTCTCACCACCTGCCACGACGAGACACTGCGCGGGCGGTACGCCCTGGGATTCGGCGATGAAGCACGTGGTCTGCGATCCGATGACCATCGCGCCGGTCTCGAGGGCGAGCGGACCGACGTCGAGGGCGTGGTCGAAGTGGCTGTGGCCGATGAAGAGCCAGCGCACGGGGCCTCGCACGCGCGCGGCATCGGCGATCTCGCGATACAGATCGAGGCCCTCGGCCGTCGGCCCGGCCGGACCGAACGGAGGGCGGCTCATGTAGGCATCTAGCAGGGCGTAGCCCACCGGCGTCTTCATCAGCCACTGCGTGACGCCCATCCACGTAAGGCCGATGCGGCTGGCACCGGCGTGAGCCGGCAGCACCAGCGCGAGTGCGACGATCAGGGCGGCGAGGTGACGAGGATTGCAATGCATACGGCGTACCGCCACGCGAGAATCCAGAGCGTCTCGACGGTGGTCTTCCTGGTCCAAACCTAGTTCCGCCATTGCGGCCAATGCAACGCCAGAACCCCAGCCAGCCTCATCCGGGTGGGTCTCCTCCGGCGCGGCGCCGCAAAGCCTCATTGTCAGCAGCTGCTAACCGCACTTTGCACAAGCCACGAAGAGCAGCGCCGCCTTGTCCGATTTCTCCCGGTCCTTGCGCGACGAGCACCTGGCACGTCGCGTGCTTTTCTCCTCTCGCCCGAGACATCGAGGCAGCGGCTCCGTGCGCCTCGACACTCGTAGGACAACACCAAGGGAGGACGAAGAACAATGAGGAGCAAGACGCGATGGATCATCGTGCTCACGGCGTTCGCACTGATGGCCGGCGTGCCCCGAGAATCGGTCGGTGAAGAGAAGAAAGAGGGCGAGGAGGGCTCCGTTGCAGAAAACTGCTGCAGCCCGAAGCAGGTCGAGGGAGGCTACGATTGTGTCGAGATCGACGGAAACAGGGAATGCGTGCTGACGGGCCACAACTGGAAGATCAACGGGGAGTGCATCTTCGAGAGCTGCGAGAGCGAGGGCTGCACCACCCCGCTGTGTGACTTCAGCGGCAATCGCCACGAATCGCAGAACTGCGCCTATACAGGCGACGTAGAGCTGCCCGACGGAGACGTCGGATCCGGCGAATATACCTGTGAGGTCGGCGACATGAGCGGGGACGAGTTCGTGGAGCTCTGCTCGCGCCGCGGCGGCGAAGTCTTGCTCGACCTGCTCGACAAGAACCCGGAGTTTCCGAGATGCAGCCTGAAGCCCGGCGTCTATATCGAGTGCTACGATGAGGACGCCGGCAAGGCCGGGCTCTCCGATCACCGGCTCATCTCCTGCCAGACCTGGGATCACACGCAGGAAGGACCCAACGGCTACTCGCTGGAGCCGCTGAAGATCATCCGGCCGCGCCATCTGGGCTACAACGTCGACTGGTGCGCAACCTGGGGACGTGGGTGCGGTGAGCCGGCCGCGAACCAGTTCTGCCGCTCGCGATTCGGCGCGACCGCATATGCGCTCGATTTTAGACAGCTAACGGATGTCGGAAGGACCGAGCCGACGATTGTGCTCGGCGATGGCAAGGTCTGCAACGAACCATTCTGCGACGGGTTCTACTGGATCGAGTGCGCCACCAGTGGTGCCACAATCCCGAGCGAGTACGTCACCATCGACGTCGAGGACGGCAACCTGCGCTGGCCCATGCGCAAGGCCAGCAGCGCCACGGCCTCGGGCAACGAGTACGCCTGGGTTCCCGACGGCGCCGGCACGGGCGGCTATATCCACCTACCCTTCAGCGTATCGCAGTCCGGCGAGTACGTGGTGTGGGGCCGAGAGGCATCGAACAGCAAGCGCGACGACTCGTTTTACGTGCAGATGATCGGCGGCACCTCGTCGCAGGCGACGAGGCAGTCGCTTTGGGATACGCGACGCGGTTCCGGCACCGACGCCTGGGTGTGGGATCGTGTCAGCGACCGCGGTGTCGCCGACCCTGTGAAGTACGACCTGCAAGCCGACACCAGCTACGGTCTCGTCATACGGCAGCGCGAGGCCGGCACGAAGATCGATCGGGTCATCATCACGAACGATCTCGACTTCGTTCCGTTCGACGTCTCCATCGAAGCCGAGAGCGGTGAGTTGACTGCACCGATGCGCGTAGAGCCGCGGTTGTGCCTGTCCATCCCCTGCGGCGACGAAGAGGCGTCCGGTCGACGATACATCGTGGCACCGAACGGCGCGGGCTCCGGTGGGAGTGCTCACTATACGTTCTCGGTGCCCGGGCCCGGCACGTTCCGCGTACTCGGCCGCGTCAAGGCTCCCAGCGGACGAGACGACTCGTTCTTCGTGTCGATGGACGATAGCCCGCCGGTGTTATGGGACACAGGGCGGCATGGCTGGCAGTGGGGACAGGTGCGCGATCGCTACCTCGACCCGAGGGATGTCGTGTACTCGCTCGGCCTCGGCGAGCACTCATTGACAGTCCTGCAGCGTGAGGACGGTACGATGCTCGACCAGCTCCTGATCACGAACGATGCGGGATTCCGCCCGCCTGCCCCGATCAACACCTGCACGAACTGCACGATCCAGCAGTGACCGATGCGGTCCCCGGGCGAACCTTCGCCCGGGGACCGTGCTATCCGAAACAGACTCGCGTCGGCGTCAGCCGAGCAGGCGGTCCGCGAGAAACGTCGCCTCGCGCTCCGCCACGCTCTCGAAGACGTCGCCCGTGTAGGGCTCGAAGTGTTTCGTCGCCGGTAGCACAACGAGCTCGCAGATCGGTATCTGTTGCGCGGCGGCCTGGACGCTCGCGATGGGGATCACGCTGTCATCCTCGGCCGCAACGAGGAGCACCGGGGCTTCGATGGCACCAGCATTCTCGACCGGCCGATAACCACGCACCTGGAACATCACGCGAGCAGGCGCCCGGTTCTGCCAGCTACTGTCGGGCGGGATCAGCGTTCGATAGGCCTCCATCGCATCGGGTGTGTTGAGGAAAGCGAAGCGCTCGGGCGGCCCGATTATGGGCACGTAGTACGGCGCCGCACCCACGGCTTTGCGCAACAGATCCATGCAGCCGGCGAACAACGCGTAGCCGGCCTGTCTCAGCGGCGGCGAGTCGGCGTTCGCGTCGACGCCGACGAACGGCACCTGCGCGACGATGGCCGCGATCCCTTTCAGCCTCGAGCCCACGGCAAGCACGTGCCCGCCGCTGAATGACGTCCCCCACAGGGCCAGTCGCCCACCGTCCACCTCGGACAATGCGCGAGCGTGCTCGACCGCGGCTAGCCAGTCCTCGATGTGGCGATAGGGATCGATCAGATTGCGCGGTTCGCCGTCGCTGGCGCCGAAGCACCGGTAGTCGAACAGCAGCACGGCCAGGCCGCGCGCGGCGAAGCGCTCTGCGAAGCCCGGCAGACGCATCTCGCGCTGGCCGCCGAGGCCGTGGGCCATGACGACGATCGGTGGGTGAACACTCGACTTCGCTCGAGCGCGGTCGTCGGGGAGATACAGCCACGCCGCGCAACGCGTGCCGGCGCTGACGAAGTCCGAGTCGATTCGTGTCACGGCCGCCGGCTTACGATCCGAACCGGCGGCCTGCGAGGGAGGAGAGCTCGTCACCGGGCGACTACCGCAGGGTCACGCGCTCGGCCGCCCACGCGCCGGTGGTCGCGCGAAACACCAGCACGCGATCGTCCGTGCCGATGGTGACGAAGTTCGGCAACGTCGACGCGTACTCGAAGTCCTCGTGCACGCCGACGCGGGTCTCGACGATGCCCGGCATGAAGCCGGACACACCGAGCACCCGGCGGTCGGTAGCGACCACAGCCACGTTGTCGGAGACGAGCCCGTCGACGACCTTCTCCTTCGTGCCGATGAGCGACTGGAACGGCTTGCGACCGCTGCTCGACACGCCGATCGCGCGATAGTTCGTCACCACGAGGGCCACGCGATCACCGAGCAGCACCGAGTACGGCCGCGACTCGTGCACCTTGAAGTGAACGGCGGTCCACTTCCCCCACTCCGTCGTGATGGCGAGCACGCGCTTGTCGGTGACCACCAGGCCCATCGCACCGCGAGCACCCATCCACAGCACCTCCTCGCCCACCATCAGGTGCGTTCGGCGTGTGCCGCCGCCGGCGCTCGCATCGATCGCGATGACGTCGTGGTTGTGGATCACGACGTCGATCAGATCGGTGATCGGCGTGACGACGGCGGGCCGCAGGGGAATACCGGCGACGGCGGCGGGTGCGAACGTCAACGAGAGCGATACGGCGAGCACGAAAGCGAGAACGGTCGGCTTGTTCATGGCAGACGCTCCTTGGAGCGCGCGTGCGCCCCGACGTCCCCATCATGCGCCGGGCGGCGCGCCCAGAGAAACCGGCCGCGGCTTCGCTGATCGCTACGGGCGCGCCGATCCAGCATTCCGCGCGGACTGCTGGCCGGGCCGGGCCGCGCTCAGCGCATCTCGCGTGGAGTGAGCCGGGCGGTCTGGTCGCGGGTGAGGTACAGCACGAGCGAGCTCGGCAGCACACGCGCGAACCAGGAGCCGACCATCAGCCCCCAGCCGTGCACCACGGTAGGCTGGCGACCGAGCGCGTCCAGCGCCGTCTCCACCACGGCGTGAGCCGGTGCATCACCGTCGCCGCGCACCTCGCCGGCCACGGCCTGGAAACCGGTGTCGACCGGTCCCGGCTCGACCACGAGCACGTCGACGCCGAACGGTCGCAGCTCCAGCCACAATGCCTTGCCGAGAAACTCGTTGAACGCCTTGGTCGCACTGTACACGGCATGCAGCGGCAGCGGCGTGCGGCCGGCGACCGAGCCAGTGAACACGATGGCACCGCGCTCGCGATCGAGCAGACGGCCCACGAGCTTGCTGGTGAGGCTCAGGGGAGCGAGGCAGTTGAGCGCGACGAGCTGCTCGAGCCGGTCGCCGTCCTGCCTGTCGAGACGGCCCACGTACCCGGCGCCGGCGTTGTTCACGATGACGCCGACGTCGAGATCGTCAGTGGCGTGCTCGAGCTTCGCACGGCCCGCCTCCTCCGTGAGGTCGGCGACCACCACACGCGTGTCGACGCCGTAGCGCTGGTCGAGCTCCTCGGCCAGACGTTTGAGGTCGTCCTCACGACGCGCGCACAGCACACACGGGAGGCCCTCACGCGCCATCGCACGCGCGAACTCCCAGCCAATGCCCGACGACGCGCCGGTTACCACGGCCCAGCCGCCGTAGCGTTCCGCCATCGGCGGTTGAGCCGACTGAAACCGAGCGCGTGAGTTCCACAGCATGGCGGCGATCGCGATGAACGGCAGCGCGATGATCGGCGCAAGCGCGATGCCGCGCGGCCAGCCGAACTCGAGCGTCGCCCACACGAACATTCCGCCCGCGACCGTGCCGGCGTACACCGCCGCCCACGGCCACATCCACGGGCGCATGCGCCAGAAGCCGTAGGCCCCGGCCGCGTAGATGAACCAGTGCAGGGGCGTCGAGAGCTTGGCTGCCCAGCCGTGCAGCTGCAGCCCGAACCAGATCTCCTCGTCCTGGGCGACCGGCTTCATGAAGAGGTCCCACGGCGTGTACACCAGCGCCATGTAGAAGCAGAAGAACATCAGCGCGTTCATCCACCACGGGCGGTCGCGCAGGATGTCGGCAAGCCAGTCTCTCATCGATCCTCCGATGGGGCAGCGGTCGCGACGGCGCACCGCGGCGCCGACGTCGAGCGAAAGCCAGCTTACGTTGGTGGCGGACTACTGGGGAGCGCGACGCACTCCGGCGGCGCGGGACGGATCGGCAACCGCCCCTGGCGCAGCCGGCGTAAGCCGCGTCAGGTCACGGGTTCCGATGCGTCGTCCCCGGTTGCGCCGGCCTGGATCTGCGCGATCAGCGCCAGCAGCTCATCGGGGGGCAATACCTCGGGATCCTCGGTCGAGTCCTTCAGGTGCTCGAACTGGAGCAGGCCGAGCTTGCCGTACTCCTCGCGCACGCGCGGCGTGAGCAGCCCCAGGCGGCGCAGGTTGGGCACGATCTTCGAGAACAGCATCTGCCGGAACGCGAGCATGAACGGCGTGCGCTTGGCCCAGCCCACCCACTTGTCGACGTCCCAGCCCATGCGCTCGTACACCTGCTCCATGAGCAGCCGGTCGCGCATGAGGTGAGTCGCCTCGATCACGAACTCCTCGCGCTCGGCGAGCTCGGCCGACGTGAGCCCGTCGCTATAGATATCCGCGAGCGACAGCACGCCGAACGCCACGTGCCGCGATTCGTCCTGCATGATGCGCGCGGTGATGTCCTGGATGAGCGGTTCGTTCGGCATCTGCGCCTTCATCATGCCGAACGCGGCCAGCGCCAGCCCCTCGACCATGATCTGCATGCCCAGGTACGTCATGTCCCAGCGCGAGTCGGAGATGATGTCATCGAGGAGCGTCTGCAGGTGGCGGTTCACCTCGAACGACACGCCGAGCTTCTCGGTGAGGTAGCGGTGGTACACCTCCACGTGACGGGCCTCGTCCTGCACCTGGTTGGCGGCGTACCACTTCGCCTCTTCGAGCGGAGCGGCCATCACCACCTTGGCAGTAGCCACCAGCGCGCCCTGCTCGCCGTGCAGGAACTGCGAGAGCATCCACGCGTTGATGTTGATCTGCATGTCCACGAGCTGCTGCGGCTCCATGGACTCGGGCGGATCGAGCATGTCGTTGACGACGTGGTGCGCACCCGCCTCCATCATATCGTGCGACATGCGCTCGACGTTCACGTCGGTCGACCAGTCCAGATCGGTCGCGTTCCACGTGCGCGCCTTGCCCTTCTCGTACAGGGCCATGAGCTGCTCGCGCTCGAGCGCGTACTGCCAGTCGAACGTGGAGTCGAATCGGGCACCGATCTCCTCGACGGCGCCGGACGGTGGAACCGGAAGCGGATTACGCTGGTCGTACTTCAATGCTTACTCCTCTCGGCGGGCGGACCGGCAGTATACGCATCCTCTATGCCTACGTGAAATATGTACGGGCGTACTACTGATACCCACCCGAGCGAGGTCTAGGAGGAGGCGGCGGGCTCGTCACGACACGGCATGATGATCCACAAGGCCGTGTAGATAGCGATGCCGAGCCCCCAGCTGATGAGCGTGAACACGACGGCCGCAAGGCGAAGCGCGGTGACCGACACGCCGAGCAGGTCGGCGAGGCCGGCACACACGCCCGCCAGCATCCGCCCGCGACGCAACCGGTACCACTCACGATTGAACGCCGAGCCGGCGAGCATGCTGCCGCAGTAGCGACACTTGACGGCCGCTTCACGGATCTCCTCCGCGCAGTACGGACAGCGCTTCATACCGGCCGTGCCGGACGGTTCGAGCTCGGAGCTGGTGGGTTCGGTCACGTTGCAATCCTGCGTGGGCCCATCCTATCGACGAGCACCGGAATGGCCGCGTAGGTGGACGCGACGAGCAGCATCAAGACGGCGGCGTAGCCCGACACCAGGTACGTGGCCAGCCCGTCGGGTAACAGATAGAGCGCGAAGCCATGGATCGCGCGCAGGACGTAGGAGCCGCCGAGATAGATCGCCGGCAGCGGCAGCAGTGCGACGGCGAGCGCCACCGCCACGCGCTTGCGATAGACCTGCGCAGCACGCCGCTCCAGCAGCACGCCGGCTTCGCCGAGAACGCGTGCCGACATCGAGCGCGTATCGATCGGCGCCGTCGCTGCCGCCAGCGCACCGTCGATCGCGTCGAGCGCGGGCGGCTCGAGCTCGCAGTCGGCACACTCGCGTGCGTGCTGCTCGAGGCGAGCGCGCCCACTATCCGAGCGTGTCATCGCCACCCTCCCCTGCCGTCACGTCGGCATCGTCGACCAGACGGCCGAGGTGCGCCATCGCGCTGTGCATCCTGCTCTTCACGGTTCCCTTCGGACAGCCGAGGATCTCGGCCACCTGAGCCTCGGTGAAGTCGTGATAGTAGCGCAGCACGACGACCTCGCGCTGCGCCTCGGGAAGCCGCGCGAGGAGCCGGGAGGCGTCGACGCGCGCGTCCGGTGACGGCTGGCGACCGGCCGCGGGCTCGAAGCCCTCGGGTATCTGCTGCGGCCGGGTGCGCCGATGCCAGTCGCGGCACAGGTTGACCGCGATCTGGAACATCCACGTGGAGAACCGCCGCGAACGATCGAAGCGCGGCGCGGCCCGCACCACGCGCAGCCACGTTTCCTGATACAGGTCGTCGACGTCGACGCCGCCGGTGTGGCGATGGATGAAGTGCGCGAGCGCGTGCTCGTAGCGATCGAGCAGCTCGGCCAGCGCTCCCTCGTCGCCGGCGGCGACGGCGCCCATGAGGTCCTCATCGCGGGCCACCACGTCCGTCTATCACGGACGCTGGAGGGATACTCGATCGGTACCGCCGGTGTGGCGAGGGGCGACATCACGAGACCTCACTCGTGGCCGTTGCCCCCGGGCGCGGTCGTGGCGGGCGGCGGTGCGCCGGTACCACCGCCGCGCATGCGGCGCAGCGTGGCCTGCACCTGCCCGGCGATCACCTCGAGCAGCGACTCGTCGTCGTGACGGCCGGGGACGATGAGCCACAGCCCGACGTAGAGGAACACACCGACCAGGTGAACGAACGAGAGGACGACGAACGCCAGTCGAACCACCGAGGTGGGCAGCGACAGGCCGTGGGCGACGGCCGTGCAAACACCCGCCAGGCGCGCGTCGTCATGATCGCGATGCCAGCGATCGGCCCGAACCCCCTCGAAGCCGGCGAGCCGGCTGCGACAGTAGCGGCAGCGCGTGGCCTCGTTGCGGATCTCCTCCGCGCAGTACGGACAGTTCTTGGTATCGGACATCTGCTCCTCCTGTTGCTCGCGGCGTAATACGGGCCGCGAGCCCGGAAGGTTCAGATGCAGCGGAAAAAAAGCCGCCTCGCGCCCGGGATCAGGGGAACTTGTCCTTGAAACGCTCCACCTCGTTCTTGCTGGAGGGCTCGCCGTAGACCGAGGTCCAGCAGAACCCGCCCGAGCTGATCAGCTGCATGATCACGCTGGTGTCCTGGTCGTAGTACTCCACGCCGACCGGGCCGGGCAGCTCCGAGCCGAGGTTGTCCCCCTTGGCCTTGAAGACGATCTTCGACTTGCCGGTGAGCCCGGACGTCAAGATGATGGTCCGCACTCCGGCCTCGACGGCCGCACTGTCCTTGTACTTCCAGCCCTTCGTGCCCTTCGGCGACCACTTCGCCGGTGACGCGGGCACCATGAGCTCCGACTTGAGCGAGGGCACGTCGGCAATATTGTCGTAGATGCACAGCGTGTACTCGTCGGTGTTCTGCGGATCACCGAAATCGACGAGGTCGACCTGCTCGCCCTTGAGCCACTTCCACGTGACCTTGTCCTTGCTGTTCGGGATCTTGTCGGTGAGGCTCACGCTGCCCTTGCCGGCGAAGAAGCACACGGGCGCGGGGCCGGAGGTCGACTCGCAGCCAAGGATCGGATCGCAGGTATCCTGCGTGCAGGCCATCGAGTCGTCGCAGTCGAGCGGGGTGCCCGCCTGGCAGGTCCCGGCGCCGTCGCACGTCTCGTCGCCATTGCACACGTCGGCGTCCCCGCACGGCGAGCCGTTGCCCTCGAACATGCAGTCCTCGTCGCAGCAATCGCCGTTGTCGTTGTTGCCGTCGTCGCAGTCCTCGCCCGGGTCGAGGATGTCGTCGCCGCACAACGCGCCGGGCACACCGTCGAGGTTGAGGAACCACACCGCTCCGCGATTGGAACCGCCGTCTGCATCGTGGCGGGCACCGACCGCGAGGTCGGGGATCTGGTCGCCGTCGAAGTCGCGGGGCGAGACCAGCGCGCTGCCGAAGAAGTCGCCGTCGGCGAGCGGCCCCGTGAAGCCGCTGGTGCCCACGTTGATGCGCCTGAATCCGGTGATGGCCTTTACCGCGCCGGCGCTGGTCATGAACAGCACCCACACCTGACCCCGACCCGGACCGCCCTGGTCGTCACCGATCGCGCCCACGGCCACGTCGGCCACGCCGTCGCCATCGATATCGCCGATCCGGCCGATCGCGGAGCCGAACATGTCGCCGTCGTCGAGCGTACCGTTGAAGCTGCCGGCGGTGTCGCTGATCTTCTGAACACCCTTGATGGAGCCGTTGGAGTTGAGGAAGATCGTGTACAGCGCGCCGCGGTCGGCGAAGCCGCCGATGCCGCCGTCGTCGTCGAACGGCGTCCCCACCATGATGTCGGTCACCGTGTCGCCGTCGAGATCGCGCAGCGACGCCACCGACAGGCCGAACGCGTCGTTGTCGCTCAGGCTGCCCGACAGACCGGCCGTCGCGTCGCTGATCTTCACCTCCGAAGCGACCGTTCCGTTGGAGTTCATGTAGAGGATGTAGACCGCACCGCGATCGGTGCCGCCGTCATCGTCCTTGGCAGCGCCCACCACCAGATCAGTCACCGTATCGCCGTCGAGGTCTCCGATGGCCGCAACCGAACGGCCGAACTCGTCGTTGTCGGACAGCACTCCGCCGAAGCCGCCGGCCGTGTCGCTGATCTTCTGCTCGGCCTTGACCGTACCGTTGGCGTTCATGAACAGGATGTACAGCGCGCCACGATTCGTACCGCCATCGTCGTCACCGATGGCGCCGACGGCGATGTCGTCCACCGTGTCGCCATCGAGATCGCCGATGGAGGTGATCGCGCAGCCGAACTGATCCTCGTCGTCGAGCGGCCCGGTGAGACTGCCCGATGTCGAGCTGATCTTGGCGTGGGAGGAGACCGTGCCGTCGGAGTCCATGAACAGCACCCACGCCGCGCCGCGGTTGGTGCCGCCGTCGTCGTCCAGGTGCGCACCCACGATCAGCTCGTCGACCGTGTCGGCGTCGTAGTCACGCACGTGGGCGGTCGCCGAGCCGAAGTTGTCGTCGTTGTCGAGCGTGCCGGAGAAGTCGCCCGCCGTGTCGCTGATCTTCTGCTCGCCGAGAACGTTGCCCGGCGCTGCCATCGCAGCGGGTGCCAAGGCGAGCAAGCCCAGCGACACGACCAGCCTACAGACCGACGAGGTGATCCGACCTGCGGACATGATGGAAGCCTCCTTTGTCCTCTTCGAAACGAGCGGGCCCGGAACGCGCGCCCGATTCGAGAACCGATCGTGCGCGAAAGCATTCGGGCGTGAAAAGCGGCGATGCTCCGGATACCACCGCCACCACGGCCCAGTCAATCCGCAATCTGCTTCGATGCATTCGATGTAACCGGACGCGACGAACGAACTAGGACCATCGTCGTAACGATCATGACGAGTCAGTCGATCGCGAACGACCGTTCAGGAATCGGCGTGCGAAGCGGCACGGTCGGCTCATCGATACGTGCAGCTGCGCGCGCCTGCTGCGACGTCATCGTCGAGCCGTCCGGGCTCCATCCGGGGGGAGCGAACAGGTACCCCATGCGCGTGGACAGGGGATTCGGCCTGCTCGCGTCGCGCAGCATCGCTATCCACTCGTGCAGTGCGATCCTGACCGGGTTGAAGGTGTCGATGTTCGTGGTCAGACCGTACACCGGAGCGGCGTTCTCGGGCTCGAACGTGCCGAAGAGGCGATCCCAGATGATGAGCATTCCCGCATGGTTACGATCGAGATATTCAGGGTTCGCTCCATGGTGCACGCGATGGTGCGAGGGCGTGTTGATGATCCACTCGAGCGGGCCGAGGCGGTCGATCGCCTCGGTGTGGATCCAGAACTGGTAGAGCGTGTTCAGGGCGATGGCCGACATGACCATGACGGGCTCGAAACCGATCAGCGGCAGCGGCCAGTAGAACAGCGGCGAGGTGAACGGGGTGGTCCACGACTGTCGAAGCGCCGTGGACAGATTGTAGTGCTGACTGGAGTGGTGGTTGACGTGCGCAGCCCACAGGAAGCGAACCTCGTGGTGGAGCCGATGGAACCAGTAGTAGCAGAAGTCGGTCGACAGCAGCACGCCCGCCCACACCCACGGTGAGGTGCTATCGAGATCGAGCAGCGCTGCGCGATGGACGATCGTGAACAGCGCGAGCACGACGACTTTCATGACCAGGTCGATGAGCACGTTGCCTAGTCCCATGGCCAGGCTCGCGGCCGTATCGCGTGCCTCATAGCCGAGCAGCCGGCGACGGCCGACGACTACGGCCTCGACGAGCATGAGCACGACGAAGATCGGGACTGCGTAGACGGTGAGATCGAGGCTTTCGAAGCTGGGCATGAATCGGACTCCCTCTCGTTGCTTCAGCCGGCGGCCGACTCGGCGAAGAGCGCCGCGGCGAGCTCGCGCAGCTTTCCGAGCAACGCATCGGTGGGCGCGTCGGCGCCGTAGACGATTCTGGAAACGGCCATGCCGTGCATCGTATCGAGGATGAGCATCAGCACGGTCTCGAACTCGGGGTTGGCGGCAGCGGCGGCCGGAAAGTACTCGACCGCGAGCCGCGCGACGTTGCCGCGGTGCCGATCGGCCACCGGCAGCAGCCGGGCGTGCAGCTCGGGGTCGGTGCGCGCGGCGACGTAGAGCTCGAGAACGGCGGCGAAGCTCGGCTTGGTGAACATCGACCACAGCAGGTCGATGGCGACACCGAGCCGGTCGCGGGCCGGCGACAGCGAGGCGAACACGCGGCCGTACTCCTCGGTGAGGCCGGAGAACAGGTGCTCGATGGCGGCCGCCACCAGCGCCGCGCGCGTGGGATAGTGATGCAGCTGGGCGCCGCGAGAAACGCCGGCGCGGTCGGCCACCAGCGTGGTCGTCGTGCCCGCGTACCCCTTCTCTTCCAGGCACTCCAGAGCCGCGTCGAGCAGCAGGCGCCGGGTATGAGCGCTGCGCTCGGCCTGGGTCCGGCGTCCCTTCTGTGCGGCCGCTTGCGCCATGACCTCGGTATACGGGGAAACAAACAAACAGTCAAGCCTGCTTGTAACTACGACCAGATTCTCGGTAATATCCCCGACGATCCTGGTAGAACGCCCGTCGGGCGACCCCCTATACTGGGTGGTATGTGGAGTTACCCGGAGTCCCGCATGTCACGACGCTCGACGGCCGCCGCTGCGGCCCCGCAGGCAGCGCCGCAGAGAACACGCAGCCAGGCCGGATTCACGCTGGTGGAGCTGGCGATCGTGATCGTGCTGATCGGCGTGCTGGCCTCGTTCGGCGTACCGCGGTTCCGGGATGCCGTGGAACGCTCGAAGGCCGGCGAATCGATCAACTACCTGAGCACGATCCGGGCATCGCAGGAGCGCTATCACGCGATGTACGCCACCTACGCCACCGACGTGACGAACCTCGACGTCGACTTCCCGCCCATGAAGTACTTCACCGTGGGCTCCGTCACCGTCGGGTCGACCGGCGACATCGAGAGCTCGTGGTCGCTCGCGCTCACGCGACTGGGCGCGTCGGCAGGCTACGGCGCGTACACCGTCACGTTCACCGAGGTGGGCTACGACGCCACCAGCAGCACGATCAACGACCTTCCCCAGATCAACCCGCTGGGCGGCTGAACGCTCGCGTCATCACGCGACGGGCGTTCCAGCCGGCTGCTAGCCGAGCTTGTGGATCACGTCGGCGGCGAAGCGCTTGATGCCCTCGATCTTCGCGTCGAGAGAGCTCGGATCCAGGCGGTAGAACGTCCACGGCATGAGGACCGCACCGGTGGCGCCGGCATCCTGTAGACGCCTGAAGCCGTCGGCGTCGGACGCGTCGTCGCACGACACGAACAGCTCGAACGGATCGTCGGCCTTGCCGGCATCGGCGCGTAGCTCGCGCAAACGCGCTGCGTAGTTCGCGATCTCTTCCGTGCTGTGGATCACCGAGATCCACCCGTCGCAGCTCGCCGCGCGGCGCAACGCCGGCTTCGAGATGCCCCCGACGAAGATCGGGACCTGCCGGCTCGGCGCCGGGCTCATCTGCAGGCTATCGAACGAGTAGTGCTCGCCACGGTGCTCGACCATTCCCCCACCCCACAGTGCACGCAGGATCTCGATGGCCTCGTTCGTTCGCTTGCCGCGGGTGTGGAAGTCCTGCCCCAGCGCCTCGAACTCCTCCTTCATCCAGCCCACGCCGATGCCCAGCGCCACGCGATCGTGTGACAGCACGGCGGCAGTGCCCACAGCCTTGGCCACCACCAGCGGATGTCGCGCCGGCAACACGTACACGTTCGTCATGAACTTGAGCCGCGAGGTGGACGCCGCCATGGCGCCGACCGAAACCCACACGTCGGGCCACGGGTTGGCCGCATCCCAGTACGCATCGCCGTCGGTGGTGTACGGGTACTTCGACTCCATGCGCTCGGGATGAACGACGTGGTCGGACAGCGCGGCCCAGTCCCAGCCGCAGGCCTCGGCGGCCTGCGCCATCGGAACATAGTGTTGAGGATTACTGAACGACAGGGCGACTACGAACTGCACGGCGGCACCTCCACGGCGCTGCTTTTAATCCCAGTCGCGTGTTCAGCGCAACGCACGGTCGCGGACTCGCAGCGAAGGACAGGACTGCCACGGTGGGTGGGGCCCCGGGACACACCTCCTGAGTCACACTCATCGGGCCATGTCTTCGTGCGCACGATCGGATATGGCTATCGATCACTGCAGCCGAGTCACGCAGTCGTCCCGAAGGGGTGTCGTCCGGAGGACATCTAGAATGTCGAGAATTTCGAGCAACGGAATCGAACTGGAGTACGAAGACTACGGCGACGCTACGGCGCCGTTGCTGATCCTGGTTGCCGGTCTCGGCGAACAGATGGGCGGGGTCGAATTCCCGCGAGACTTCTGCCGAATGCTGGCCGAGCGGAGCTTCCGCGTCGTGCGTTTCGACAACCGAGACGTCGGCCTGTCGACGCACCTGCGCGACGCCGCGCCAGGCGCCTATACCGTGGTCGACATGGCCGACGACGTTGCCGGACTCGTTGCCGGCTTGGGGGCCACCGGCGCACACCTGGTGGGCGCCTCGATGGGAGGATTCATCGTGCGGTGGGCTGCGCTCCGACACCCCGACCTGGTCCGGTCCGTGACCGTCATCATGTCGGGCGCCGGAGCACGAGCGGACGACCCCGCGGGCAAGCGACTCTCGAAAATGGACCCGGCGGTGGTCGAGAAGATGCTCGGCAAGACGCGGCCCGCCGAGACTGAGGAAGCGGCGATCGAGTCATACGTCGAAGCATGGCGGTCTTACAACGGCTCGGGGTTCGCCTTCGACGAGGACCGAGTGCGAGGCTGCGGCCAGCTTACCCACGCTCGATGCTACGACCCGCGAGGCGTTGGCCGTCAAGCTGCGGCGGTCTTCAATGCCCCTGATCTTCTCGAAGCTCAGGAGGCGATAAGTTGCTGCGTGGCGGTCGTCCACGGCGACGAGGACCCGATATTCGGAGAGGACCACGCACGCGAGATCGCGAATCGGATTCCCGGTACGAAGCTCGAAGTCATCCGTGGGATGGGCCACGAAATGCCGAGTGAGGCGTGGCCGCGGATCATCCGGACGATCGAAGAGGTATCATCAACCTGAGCTCACGCCGCCGGGCCGAACCACGACACGGCCTGCGTGTCCGGCTAGGTGCCCCTGTGCGCCTGCCAGGTTTGAAAATCGAAGTAATCCCGACAAGCGCTGATCAGGCCGTCCCTCGTCTCGAACACTCCGCACACAGGCATGATGATCTTCTTGCCGCCCGCGAAGAGATGTCTGTCCTCGCGTTCCACCATGACAGTCGTTCCATCAGCCGCGATGTTCCTGATCTGGATCTCGACGCTCCCCCACGTTGGCCCGAGCTGTCGGAGGAGAGCTTCAATCGCGGCCTTCCCCACTGCGGGATCTACCGGCATGTTGTGCCAGACGGCATCGTCGGTGAAGCAGCCAAGGAGTCTTGCGAGGACATCTTCAGTCCACTGATCCCATCCGCGCAGATAGTTTCGGACAGTTCTTTCCGGCTCGCTCGGCACCATTTCGACTCCAGTCCCTCTATGATTCCGGGCGACGACAGTCGGCAACCAGCCCGCGCTGCATCCAGCCGCTGAACCAGCGCGTGACCGAGGCTGCGTCGCCGCCACCTGCGGCCAGCGTCGCCATCGCGTCACCGAGCGGCGTACCCGCGAGCAACGGTTCGAGCGCCCTCGCCTCATCGTCGTCGACTGTTTCGCACGCTACCTTGTAACCGACGCGGGTGACCATGACCGATTGCGGGCGGTCTTCGAGCTCGACGTCGATCTCCTCGCGCGCAGTGTCACGCGTGTGCCACAGGTCGACGACCGGCCACCGCGAGCGGACCACCGCGACGTCGGGCTGGAACACCAGCACCACCGCCTGCCAGTCCTCCAGTGTCCAGTCGGACACGACGGAAGCGTCGAACGCGGGCAGCCGGCGGGCGTGGAACGCGCGCTGCACGCGCCACTCGGTCTCGGCCAGGTCGGGCAGGAACGGTAGCCGGTCGGCGAGCACATCGGTGCCCAGGAAGCGGGCCAGACGCGCGCCCACGTCACTCAGACTGTACGTGGCCATGGGAACATCCGGCTTGTAACGCGCGACGAGCTCGGCGAACGCCGACTTGCCGATGATGTGCTCGACGGTCGGAAACGTCTCGGCCAGCGCCTCGCCCAGCCGCACGGGGTAGCCCCCGCTGTACGCGCGCACGCGCGTGAGCGCGGTCTCGAGATCGGGCACCTCGAGCGTGTCCGTCAGCTCAGCCCCACGCGCCTCGAGACGCTCGGGCTCGAGGATCAGCGAGGCCAGCCACCGCTGCGTGTCACGCAGCACCGACATCACTCCCTTCGGCGCGCCGCCGGGCTCGCTCGCCGACGCGCCTTGCGCTCGCCGCCTCCTCGCACAGCCGGTCGAGCGACGGGATGTCCTGATCCCACTCCACGAGCGAGGAAACCTCGCCGAACCGCTCCACCGCGTGCGCATACAGCTGCCACACGTCGTCGCAGACCGGCGCACTGTGAGTATCGAACAGGTAGGAGCCCATGTCGGTGAAGCCGGCCAGATGGAACTGGCCTACCCTATCCACGGGAATCGCGTCGATGTACTCGACGGCGTCGAGGCCGTGGTTCGTGCAGGTGACGTGGACGTTGTTCACGTCGAGCAGGATGCCGCAGTCGGCGCGGTCGGCGAGCTCGGCCAGGAACTGCCACTCGGGCATCTGCGAACAGCGGTACTGGATGTACGTGGACGCGTTCTCCAGCAGGATGCGGCGCCCGAGCGATTCCTGTACGCGCTCGACGCGCTCCACTACATGCGACAGCGCCTCCTCGGTGTAGGGCACGGGCAGCAGATCGAACAGGCTGCGCCCGTCGACGCCGGTCCAGCACAGGTGATCGGTCACGAGCGCCGGCTCGATACGGTCGGCCAGCGTCTTCAGTCGTTCGAGATATCGGAGGTCGAGTGGATCGGTGGAACCTATGGAGAGGGCGACGCCGTGCAGCGCGACGGGGAAGTCTCGGCGCACGGCCTCGAGAACGGCCAGGGGACGGCCGCGGGTGTCCATGTAGTTCTCGGAGATCGCCTCGAACCAGTCCACCGACGGCCGTCCCCGCTCGACGTCCTCGTAGTGCTCACTTCGCAGCCCGATGCCGTAGCCGAGCCGGGGCCATGCGAGTTCGGGCTGCACGGGTCGAGCGGGCCGGCGGCTTACTCGGCCTCGGGCTCGGGAGTGAGCCGGCCGCCCTTGATGGCGAGGCACTTGTCCTTCTCGAGCTTCAGGTAGCCGTGGCCGGCGCACTCGTTCTTGCCGGCGCAGCCGTGGCCCTTGCCGCCGCAGTCACCGCTGCCCTTGCACTTGTTCACGCCGTAGCACTTCACCTCTTCGGCCTGTGCCACGCCCGGCATGCCGAGCGTGGCGCCCACGGTGAGCAGACCGGCCGCGGCCGATGCCAGCAGTAGCGAGCCCTTGTTCACGGATTTCGTTGCCATTGCAGTTCTCCTTGTCGTTTCTGCGGTTGTCGATCACGTCGCGGGACGGTCCCGCGGCGAGCCTGTTCGTCTATTCCTGAACGTACGCTTCCACGTCGATGCGAATGTTGACGTCGTCACCGACCAGCAGGCCGCCGGTCTCGAGCGTCTCGTTCCAGTTCAGGCCGAAGTCCTTGCGATTGATCGTGGTCTCGGCGCTGAACCCGGCCTTCTTGTTGCCCCACGGGTCGGGTCCCTCGCCGAGGAACGCCACGTCGAGGACGATGGGCTTGGTCACGCCGTGCATGGTGAGCTTGCCCTCCATCTTCGCCGTCTTCTTGCCCTTGTCGACGTCGATGACCTTGGTGCTCTCGAACTCGATCTTCGGATGGTCGGCGACGTTGAAGAAGTCGCTCGAGCGCAGGTGCTTGTCACGCTCCGCCACGTTCGTGTCGATGGTGGTGGCGTCGATGGAGCCCTTCACCTTGGTGCCGTCGGCACTGTCGAGGTCGAAGTCGATCTGGCCCTCGAACTTGCCGAACCGGCCCTCCACCGACGTGAACAGGTGGCGAATCTTGAAGCCGACCGTCGTGTGCTCTTCGTCTACCTTGTACTTCTTTGCCTGCGCCGCTGCGGGCAGCAGCAGCGCTGCGACCGTCACAGCGGCAATCCATGATCGCATTCGCATCGACATCTCCTTGGTTCGGGCGTTTCGACCCGGGGGGAAAGTTCACGTCGGGGAGCGCCATCGAACCATCGAAGCAAGGCCTGACTCGAAGCCGGCGCCGTCGTGGCAATAACTACGGGGCGCCGGTCCGATCGTTACAAACACCCGGGATGGGGCCAACTCAAACACCTGGGCGACCCGTCCCGCCTACCGAACCGGAGTCACCCGCGAGGCGGCGGTTCGTCTCGGCCATGTAAGGACACCCGTCTCGAGGCTCCCGCAGCCGTTCCCGTGGGGCCCGGACCTGGCGGCGCACGCCGCACATCACCGAGACGGGAACCGTGTTCGCCGGCTCCCCCCCGGGCGCGTCGCTCGCCGCAACCGACCACCGCGACGACCGCTCGGGCCCAGCGCACCAGGAGAGGGTCGGCCGAGCCATCGCCACGGTTGCCGGCCTGCATGGCCACACGGCATGGAGCCTGCCCGCCGACGCGACAGGTATCGCGTCGTAGGCGGCTTCCCGTTGCGGACACGCGCGAGCGTCATGGTCTTCGCCTGCGCATAGAACAGGGCTTCCGCTGTGGCGTTCACACCGACCGCGCGCTCGTGACTCGGGCCGCCCGCGGCGCGGGTCACGCGGCCGTAGCGATCTTCGTTCGTTCACGGCGTACCGCGTTGACACCCTGCCGAAGCGCCCCCTAACAATGACCGGAGTCGGCCGATCTCTCGGCACGGCAGCCCCGGCGTGTGCCTGCCTTGCAGACGCATCGCGCCGGGACCCACGACCGCTGCGCACGCCGGCCATCGCCTCGCGTCGCGGATCGTACGTCGATGAAGCACGAGAACTGCCACTACTCGTCGCAACGCCCCGGTGCGCCGCGACAGCTCCGGACCGTACTGCGGGCGGCGTCGCTGGCGCTGCTGCTCGCGTGCGCGTCGAGCGATGCGAGCGCGACCACCTACTACGTGGACGGCGTGGCGGGTGACGACGGCAACCCCGGAACCGCACGCACGCACGCCTGGCGTACCTGGGGCCAGCTCCTCGAGGAGATCGACAGCGGGACCGTCGGCGCGGGCGACGGCGTACGGGTACGGCCCGGGCGCTACCGCGCCCACGACGGGCCCAAGAGCTTCCCGCAGCCGTGGAAGGTGACCGGCAACGCCACCGGCGCGGTGGGCGGCGCGGCAGGCGCTCCGATCGTGATCTCAATCGACGAGGCCTACCCGGGCGACGTCGAGGTCACGGCGTCGCTGCCGGCCGACTTCCATTCCGGCAACCGCCAGTGGAGCACGCCGTGGACGGCGGTGGCGGAGGAGTGCACGGCGATCGGGCAGCCGTGGTCGTGCTGCAGCGCTGCGGGCAGCGGCTGCGACGCCATCCATCGAATCAACGTCGACATGATCGGCCAGTCCGCCGGGCTCGCGCCCGGCGCCTGCTTCCAGCCGGGCCCGGGGCTGCGTGACGAGCCCACGATGTGGGAGACGCTGTACGCGCTCGACGCGGCGCCGATCGACATGCCCACGTTCAGCGCCGGTCGTGACCAGTGCTGGTTCTACCGGGAAACCGAGCAGCACTGCGTGGGCGCCGGCGACCCCTGGCGCTGTTGCGAAGGGGCCGGCAGCGGCCCCACCTGCGACTCCGACATCGCGCGTATCTACGCACGAACCACGAGCGGGCAATCTCCGGCGCTCCTGACCACTCCTCTCGAGGTGCCTGCCGGCGCCGTGTTCGACGCGGGGCAGTCAGGAGAGGTGGGGCACATCGTCTTCACCAGCAACGGCAACGGCCGCAGCTTCTTGTTCCGCTGGGCCAGCGGCAAGATGATCACGCTGCGCAACGCTCACGACATCGAGTTCGAGGACTTCACGGTCGCCTACCAGTCGACCATCCGCTCTCACACCCAGCCCAACCTCGGCGTCGGCACACGAAGCGGTTCGGGCTTCCCGCGCAACACCGGCGGGCCGTCCTACCTGATCGTCGTCGAGGAGAACAACCCGAACCCTCAGCACCACTTCGGGTTTCGCCGCGGCGTGGTGGAAAAGGGACAGGGCGACGAGGCGTTCCACATCGGCACGCCGATACCGGTACAGGGCAGCAGTCCCGCCACCTGCACCACGGTGAACGACTGCACCGAGACCGGCCTGGGTACCGCCGTGATGTGCGGCGACCTCGCCGAGTGCGACCAGGGCGGTCAGGCCTGCTGCTACTACGTGCGACTCGACGACTACGGCGACAACGTATTCGAGGACCTCGAGATCCGCGACATCCCCTGGCAGGTGCCCAACGGAACCGACTTCTACGGCGCCGGCCCCTACTCGTGGCCACCGGCGGGATACTCGCCGACCTGGGACGAGCCATACCAGTCGCACTTCAGCCCGCTCGGCGGCGGTGGCCAGACACCCGGCTGCACCATCGACCAGCACTGGAACAGCCGCTACACACGGGTCCACTGCCATTCGGTGGACGGCGACTTCCGGCTCGAGGCACCCAAGGGCTCCACGCTCGGTGCGGTGAAGAGCTGGCCCTACGGCACCGTCATCGAACAGTCGACGATCGACGGCAACGCACGCACCGACGGCCACGGCGGTCCCGACGCGATCCGGCCCTACTGCGCGACCTGCACGTGCAACGCTCCCGGCGACTGCGGAGGCTTCACGAACAGCGAGCTGGTGCACCTCGCCACCGGCGGCTGGGACATCGACCGCCCGGGGCTCGTGTTCCGCAACAACGTCGTCAAGAACTGCTACGGCTCGTGCCTGCAGAGCAAGGGTATCCAGGACGGTACCGGATCGGCACTGTCGCCGCAGATCGTGAACAACACGTTCCACATACTCGGCGACGCCGGCCCTACCGGACCACCCGAGAAGCCGCGCATCAGCTTCCAGCGCAAGTGGGGAACGCCGGCCTCCCCTACCCTGTTCACGAACAACATCGTCGTCAGCAACGACGCCGACTCGACCATCGCGGTGATCGACGTAACGCCCGACGCGGTCGGGATCATCGACCTCGACCACAATCTGTACGGCCCCACCGGGATGCTGTGGCAGATCGACAATGGCCTCAAGCACGACACGCTCGCCGACTGGCAGGCCGACAGCGGCGCCGACCTCGCCAGCGTTCAGAGCGCGCCGATGTTCATCGCCGAGCCCACCGACCTGCACGTGCAGGCGCTGAGCCCCGCCATCGACGCAGGGCTCGCGCTCGCCGGCTTCGGCGACGACGGCGACGGCGACGCCAGGCCGCAGGCGGGCAGCTGGGACATCGGCGCCGACGAGGCGATTGCATGTGCGATCGACCTCGACTGCGACGACAGCAATCCGTGCACCGACGACATCTGCACGACCGGCGTGTGCCTGCACGACGACAGCACCGCGCCCTGCGATGACGGCGTTGCCTGCACGACCGCCGACACCTGCACCGACGGCGCGTGCCGGGGAACACCCGACAACGCCGTGTGCGACGACGCCCTGTACTGCAACGGGAGCGAGTTCTGCGGCATCGACGCAGGCTCGGGCCGGTTCTCGTGCCTGGCCGGCGAGGCGCCGCTGATTCCCGACGGCGTCGACTGCACGGTGGATGTCTGCGACGAAGCCGCCGACAGCTTCACCTACACCGCCTCCGACCTGCTGTGCGACGACGGTCTCGCCTGCAACGGCATCGAATCGTGCGACGCGCTTCTCGACTGCCGGCCCGGCCTGTCGTTGTGCGACGACGGCGTGACCTGCACCGACGATACCTGCGACGAGCCCACGCTCGCGTGCACGTTCACAGCCAACGATGCGCTGTGCAACAGCGGCCTGTACTGCGACGGCACCGAGAGCTGCGACGCGGCGGACGACTGCCAGGCGGGCATCCCCATCGACTGCGACGACGGCGTGTCGTGCACGATCGACACGTGCAACGACGCGACCGACAGCTGCGACAACCTCCCGGACGATTCGGCGTGCGACAACGGCGTGGCCTGCGACGGTGCCGAGCAGTGCCAGGTCGGTGCGGGCTGCGTGGCAGGCGCCGGCACCCCGTGCGACGACGGCAACGCCTGCACCATCGACTCCTGCGACGATCAGCAGGGCTGCCTGTACCAGCCGCTGGCCGATGGCGCCGGCTGCAGCGACAGCAACGTCTGCAACGGCGCCGAGACGTGTCAGGCCGGAACGTGCACCGCTGGTGCCCCACCGCCCTGCGACAACGGCCTGTACTGCGACGGAGCGGAGACTTGCGACCCGATCGATGGCTGCCAGCCCGGCAGCCCGGTGAGCTGCGACGACGCGGTCGGCTGCACGATCGACTCGTGCAACGAGCCGACCGACGCCTGCGAGCACCTCGCCGACAACGCGCCGTGCGACGATGGCCTGTTCTGCAACGGCAGCGAGACGTGCGATGCCGCGGTCGGTTGCCAGCCGGCCGCCGCCCCGGACTGCGACGACAGCGTCGGCTGCACCACCGACGCGTGCGATGAAGGCGGCGACACGTGCAGCCATACGCCGCTCGACGATGCCTGCGACAACGGCCTGTTCTGTGACGGCGTCGAGGCCTGCGACGCCGTGCTCGGTTGTCAGGCAGGCACCGCGCCCGACTGCGACGACGGCGTGGGCTGCACGACCGACGCGTGCGACGAGGCTGGCGATGCCTGCGACAGCGTCGCCGCCGACCCGGCATGTGACGACGGCGCGTTCTGCAACGGCACGGAGACCTGCCACGCCACGCTCGACTGCCAGCCCGGCACCGCGCCGGATTGTGACGACGCGGTGGGCTGCACGCTGGACACCTGCGATGAGGACGGTGACGCGTGCGTCAACGCCGTCGACGACGACGCCTGCGACGACGGGCTGTTCTGCGACGGCGTCGAGACCTGCGATCCGGCGCTCGACTGTCAGGGCGGCACTGCGCCCGACTGCAACGACACCGTCGGCTGCACTCTCGATTCGTGCGACGAGGTCGGCGATGCGTGCGTGTTTTCCGTCGACGACACCGCCTGCGACGACGGGCTGTTCTGCAACGGCGTCGAGACCTGCGACCCGACACTCGACTGTCAGGGCGGCGCGCCACCCGACTGCGACGACGCGGTGGGCTGCACCGTCGACACGTGCGACGAGGTCGGCGATGCGTGCGTGAACTCCGTCGACGACACCGCCTGCGACGACGGGCTGTTCTGCGACGGCGTCGAGACCTGCGACCCGATACTCGACTGCCAGGGTGGCGCCCCGCCCGACTGCGACGACGCCGTGGGCTGCACGGTAGACACCTGCGACGAGGTCGGCGACGCGTGTGCGAGCACCGTCGACGACGCCGGCTGCGACAACGGACTGTTCTGCGACGGGGCGGAGACCTGCGACCCTGCTCTCGACTGCCGGCCGGGCACCGCGCCCGACTGCGACGACACGGTCGACTGCACCGTCGACGCGTGCGACGAGCTGCTCGATGTTTGCTTCCACCACGGCGACGACGCCGCGTGCGACAACGGACTGTTCTGCGACGGCGTCGAGGCCTGCGATGATCTCGCCGGCTGCCTGGTGGACGCTCCCGTCGATTGCGACGACGGCATCGCCTGCACGGCCGACGCGTGCAGCGAGACGAGCGACATCTGCCATCACACCGCCGGCCACGTGGTCTGCGACGATGGCAACCCGTGCACGATGGACATGTGCAACGCGCTGGCCGGCTGCGAGAACGTCGCCGTGGCCGACGGCACCGGCTGCGACGACGCCGATCTGTGCAACGGCATCGAGACGTGCCAGGCGGGCGGCTGCACGGCCGGCGCGCCGCCGGTCTGCGACGACGGCCTGTTCTGCAACGGCCTCGAGAGCTGCGACCCTCCGGTCGGTTGCGTGGCGGCAGCCCCTCGCGACTGCAGCGACGGCGTCGCCTGCACGCTCGACGTATGCGACGAATCCACGGACACCTGCCACAACCCCGACGGCTGCGGAGACGGCGACATCTGTGACCCGGGAACCGGCCTGTGCGAAACGCCCGATCCGCGCGTCTGGATCGCGGCCGCGACCGACGCCGGCGCGGCGTTCGCCGGCGCAATGACGGTCGACACGACCTACGCCGACGGCACGGACGACGACCCCGCCGCCGATAGCCTGTCATCGCTCCTGGTGTTTCCCGACGACGGCACCAACGCGTTCGGCGGCGGCAGCGGCGACCAGGTGAGCTACGACTTCGACCTGCCGTTCGCCGGCACGTGGTACCTGTGGGCGCGCATGTACTACCCGGGAGCCGTCGGCAGCAACCAGGCGAACTCGTTCCTGGCCCGCGTCGACGGCGGGCCGACGCTCAAGCTGGGCAACAACCGATCGTTCTTCCAGCGCTGGCACTGGGACGGAGACGGCGGCGTCGAGTCGGGAGCGGCCGCGCCCCTGGCGCTCGACGTGCTTCAGGCCGGCGCGCACACGATCGTCGTCGAGAAGCGCGAGGTGACGCCGGTGGCACCGCGCATCGACGTGATCGTCATCACGCCCGACCCGTTCGTGGCGCCGACGGACGCCGAGGCCGTTGCGGCGCTGTTCGCGTCGAGCACGACCACGCTGCCGACGACCACCAGCTCGACCACCACGACGACCGTCGGCCCGACGACCACCAGCTCGACCACGACAACGACCCTGGGGCCGACGACCACGTCCACGACGTCGAGCACCTCCACGACCAGCTCGACGTCGACAACCAGCTCGACGAGCACGACATCGAATACCGTGGCTCCGACCACGACGACGAGCACCACGTCCTCGACCACGTCGACCACCTCGTCATCGACGACCAGCACGACCAGCACGACGTCCACGAGCAGCACGACATCGACGTCATCGACCACGTCGACGACCTCCACGAGCAGCACCTCGACGATGGGGCCGACCACCACCACGACACTCGCCGCATCGCTCCCTCTGCCGCTCGACTGGACCCCACACTTTGCCGCCGTGTGGCGATTCGAGGACGAGCCCGGCGAGCCTGCGCTGAACGCAGGCGCACCGGCGAACGACCTGCTCGACGCTGGCGCGGTCGGCCGGGACGACGTCGAGTACATCGAGGGCGGCCGCTCGGCATCGCTGTTCGCCGCATCCAACCACTACTTCTCGTGCGAGCCGGACGCCTGCTCGGACCTGAACGTCGAGGGCAGCTTGGCCATGGGCTGCTGGATCCGACCGGCGTCCGACGAGAAGGTGATGCGCATCTTCGACAAGCTGGCCGCGAACAAGGGCTTCCAGCTCGTGCGCAAGCACTCCGACGACAAGCTGCGCTGCTTCATCGGCGACGGCTCGGACACCAAGGCCGCATCCGCACCCACGGCCCCGGGCCCCGGAGTGTGGACGCACGCGGTGTGCTCGCACGACGCCGACGCGCAGTCGATCGCCGTGTACGTCGACGGCCTCGAGGCGGGTACCGGCACGCAGCAGGCGATGCAGTCGAACGGGATCGGCTTCAAGCTGAGCACCAGCGCAACGAGCAACGACTGGGACGGCAACCTCGACGAGTGCTTCGTCGCCGACCGACCGCTCACGGCCGAGCAGGCCTGCCGCCTCTGCAGCTGCGGCATCGACGGGTTCGCGGGGCCCTGCGTATGCGATCCGGCCTGGCCTGCCTCCTACCTCGACGAGGGCCGCAACGATTCCATGTGCGGCGGTTGCCCCTTGCCGGCCTGCGACGCGCGGTTCGGTGACGGCCCGCTGGCGAGCACGACGACCGTACCATCGAGCACCTCGTCGACGACCAGCACTACGTCTACGTCGTCCACGTCGTCCACGACCAGCACATCGACCTCATCGACAACATCCACGTCGACGACCACGTCGACGTCGTTCACCACCACGACCGTGGCACCGGGCTGTGTCTGGCATGCCGACTGCGACGACGGCAACGTGTGCACCGACGACTTTTGCGATGCTGCCGGCGACTGTGCTTCGTTCGAGAACGCCGCATCGTGCGACGATGGCATCGCCTGCACTCTCGACACCTGCGTGGCGGGGAGCTGCACGGGCTTCGACGACTGCCCACCTGGCGAGACCTGCGACCACGCCGGCGGCCTTTGCCTGCCGGCCCTCGACTCGCCCATCTGGCTCGTAGCGGCCGCCGACCCCACGGCGCTGTTCGCCGGAGCGATGACTTCGAGCTCCGAATACGCGCTGGGAGACGACGCCGATGCGGGCGCCGACAGCCTGACCGGACAGCTAGTGTTCGCCGACAGCAGCAGCAACTCGTTCGGCGGCAACAGCGGCGACCACGTGAGCTACCTGGTCGACCTGCCGACGGTGGGCCCGTGGTATCTCTGGGCGCGCATGTACTATCCGGGCGCGGTCGGCAGCAACCAGGCCAACTCCTTCCTGGTACGGGTCGACGGCGGCGCGAACCTCAAGCTCGGCAACAACAGGTCGTTCTTCCAGCAGTGGCACTGGGACGGCGACGGCAAGGTGGAATCGGGCTCGACGGTCGCCCTGGCCCTCGGATCGCTCGCAGCGGGCACCCACGAGATCGTGATCGAGAAACGTGAGGTGAACCCCATCGCACCACGCCTCGACGTGCTGCTGCTCACCATCGACCCCGGGTTCACTCCCACCGACGCCGAGGCTGCCGCCGCGCTCGCCGGCCCGGCCGCGATGCGATTCCAGGCAACGACGTCGACCACGTATCCGGGTGTGACGACCACCGTCACGACGACCAGCATCGATCGGTAGCGCCGCCGAGGAAGTTCGAAAACGTACGCCGGGCAGCCGATCTTCGCCGGACCGGCGATGGCGTCCGCCGACGCACTCCCCTATCCTGTCGCCCGCCGCAGCTGCCGACCCGGCGTGAGCTCCAGGGACCGCGACGATCGACATCGGCTCGCGACCGGAACCACGGGCCGACTGCACGCACTACCCTCACAACTCGACCATGACCGACGAGCAACGAACACCTGAATCACAGCGCCAGCTGTCCGGCGTGTCGGTGGTGATCCCGGCGTTCAACGAGGAAGGCGCCATCGCCGCGGAGATTCGCAACATACGCGATGAGCTGACGCGCCTACCGATCGAGCACGAGATCATCGTGGTGAACGACGGCTCGACCGACGGCACCGGGTCGCTCGCACGCGAGGCCGGCGCGCGCGTGATCGACCATCCCGAGAATCGCGGCTACGGGGCCGCGCTCAAGACGGGCATCCGCAGCGCGCGCTTCCCCACCGTCGTGATCACCGATGCCGACGGCACCTACCCGGCCGACGCGATCCCCACGCTGCTCGACAAGGCCGAGGCCTACGACATGGTCGTGGGCGCGCGTACGGGCGACGACGTGCGCGACCCGTTCATACGCCGACCGGCGAAGTGGGTGCTGCAACGGCTGGCGAGCTTTCTCGCGGAACGAGAGATCCCCGATCTCAACTCCGGACTGCGGGTTCTCAAGAAGCCGATCGTCGAACGGTTCGAGCACCTGCTACCGTCGGGGTTCTCGTTCACCACCACGATCACGCTCGCGATGATCTGCAACAACTACGCGGTGTACTACTGCCCGATCAACTACGGCGCCCGCATCGGCGACTCGAAGATCCGCGCCACCGACACCTACCAGTTCTTCTTGCTGATCCTGCGTACGATCGTCTACTTCAATCCGCTGCGCGTGTTCCTGCCGATCGGTGCCGTGCTGTTCACGCTCGCGTCGGTGAAGTTCGTGTACGACGTGTTCATGGAGAACATCTCCGACACGACGGTGCTCGGATACCTCGGAGCGATCGTGATCTGGGCGATCGGACTGCTGTCCGATCAGATCGCGCGTACGGGCCTCGGCGGTCGTTCGAGCTGAACGACCCGCGGGTGCGGCGAAGAATCGCCGCCGGCACCCGGCGACGCGCTACCTGGAACGCGAGGTCTTGGCCGTCGCCTTCTTGGTGGACGTCGACTTCGAGGCCGCCGCCTTCTTGCCCGTGGCCTTCTTGGTCGCGGCCTTGCTGGCGGTCTTCTTCGACGTCGTCTTCTTCGTGGTCGCGCTCTTGGCCTGAGACTTCTTGGAGTCGGCCTTCTTGCTCGCGGCCTTCTTGCTCTCCGCCTTCTTCGGCTCGGCCTTTTTCGTCGATCGCTTCCGCTGCGCCGGCCGGGCTGTCGCAGCCGCCTTGCCCGCAGGCCTGGCGACCCGCCCGGCATCCGACGCGGCTGCCGACTTCGTGGCCTTGGCCGTCGCCACCGCGGTAGCTGCGCCCGAGGGCGACGCCGTTGCTGCGACCGCCGGGGGAGAGGCCGCGCTGGCCAGTGCCGCGCCGGCGACCACTGCGGCCGCGCCGGGCCTCAGTGCTGTCGCCTTCGCGCCGGCGTCGCCGCGAGTCTCGAGGTAGCGGCTGTAGGTGGCGGTGACGAAGCGCTCGACGCCGTCGATGACGAACTGCGTGCGCAACGACGGGAACAGCTCGAACGCGTGCTGCGCTCCCGGAATCTCCGCGTAGACGATGGGCGAGTCGGTGGTTTCGCGCAGCCCCGCGACGAACTGGCGAGCCTCCTCCACGGGCACGAGCGAATCGAGCTCACCGTGAACCACGAAGAACGGCGGCGCATCGGCGCCGATTCGATCCATGGGTGACGCCCTGCTGTAGGCCTCGGGAATCTCCTCCATCGACCCTTTCATGATTCGTTCTTCGAGAATCTCGGCGAATCCCTTGTGGTGGTGCAGACCGTGGCGGTCGGTGAAATCGTAGACGCCGTAGATCGGCACGCAGGCATCAACGCTCGTGTCGGCCTGCTCGAACCCAGGCTGGTACTCCGCATCACCGGGCGTGAGGGCGACCATCGAGGCCAGGTGACCGCCGGCCGAGCCGCCGGTGACGACGAGGAAATCAGGATTGCCGCCGTAGGTCCCCACCTTGTCGCGAATCCAGGCCACGGCACGCTTCACGTCGATGAGATGATCGGGGAACGTCGCGTGGGGGCTCAGCCGGTAGTTGGCGCTGACGCACACCCAGCCCTTCGAGGCGAGCTGGTTCATGAGCGGCAGCCCCTGCTCCTTCTTGTCGCCGATCACCCAGGCGCCGCCATGGATCTGCAGCAGCACCGGGCAGTTCTGCGGCATCGAGCGATGACGATACACATCGAGCTCGAGCGTGACGCCGCGCTCGCGGTGGAACGGGATGTCACCGATGCGCTCCACCTCGGGGTGACGGATGGGGAACGGGCGAACGATCGGATGCCACCGCACGCCCCCCTCTTCGAAGTTCGCGCGCAGGTCCGGGTCTACCGCGTCCTCGTAGTCGGCGCCGAGGCCATCGCGAAGCGCCTTGTCGACCACGGGTGCCGCGATCGCACCTCGCGAATAGCCGCGTCCGACCGCGACGCACGAGACGATCGTGATGAGCAGCGCCAGCTCGCCCGGCCAGGCATCGAGCGCGCCGAGCCAGATGAACAGGAACGACGCCACGGCCATGAACGCGATCGCGTGCAGCGCCAGCTCGCCCCACAGCCAGCCCACGAAGAAGCCGAAGAACGACCGGCGCGTGCCGGTGCGCACCGGATAGAACATGTTGTAGGTGAGCCACGCCCCCATGAGGCTTCCGATGAGGTAGAGCCAAGACATCGAGTTCTCCTGTCAGGCGCGACGCGCCTTACCCTTGTCGCTGCCGGCCCTGATGCGTCGCCGCTTCTGGACAGCGTCGGCGAGGCCCTCCAGGACCGGTACGGTTTCGTCGAATGAGATGCACGCGTCGGTGATGCTCTGGCCGTGCACCAGCGGCTTGCCGGGCTCGAGATCCTGACGACCTTCCACCAGGTGACTCTCGAGCATCACGCCGCAGATCGATGCGGAACCGGCCCCCACCTGCTCGGCGACTCCGTGCGCCACCTCGGGCTGTCGCCGGAAGTCCTTCTGGCTGTTGCCGTGACTGCAATCGATCATCACCGAATCGCACAGACCGTGCTCGCGCAGGCTCTCGGCAACCGACGCGACGCTTTCCGCGTCGTGGTTCGGCCCGCGGTGCGAGCCGCGCAGGATCACATGGCAAGCGTCGTTGCCGGTCGTCGACACGATCGCGCTCAGCCCTTGCTTGGTGACCGACAGAAAATGGTGCGGATCGCGCGCGGCGCGGATCGCATCGATCGCGATCTGGATGTTGCCGTCGGTGCCGTTCTTGAACCCGACGGGCACCGACAAACCCGACGTGAGCTCTCGGTGCACCTGGCTCTCGGTGGTACGCGCCCCGATCGCCCCCCACGAGATGAGATCGGTGATGAACTGCGGGCTGATGGTGTCGAGGAACTCCGAACCGACCGGCAGCTCGAGCGCCCCGAGGTCGACCAGTAGCTTGCGCGCTACGCGAAGGCCGGTGTTGATATCGAAGCTGCCGTCCAGGCGCGGATCGTTGATCAGGCCCTTCCAGCCGACCGTCGTGCGCGGCTTCTCGAAGTACACGCGCATGACGACGAACAGATCGTCGCGCAGCAGATCGCGGTACGTGGCGAGTCGACCGGCATACTCGAGAGCGGCCTCGGGATCGTGAATCGAGCATGGCCCGACCACGACGAGCAGGCGGTCATCCTCGCCCCTTACGATGCGAGAGGCCTCGTCGCGCGCGCCGGCCACGACTGCCGACACCTCCTCGGTGATGGGGAGCTCCTCCATCAAGATGGCGGGCGGGATGAGAGGCCGGAGCTGGGCTATACGCAGGTCGTCGGTGGTGTGAAACATCTGCTCTCGGGGACCGTCCCCTTCTCTGTCAGCGAGGCGGCATCCGGATGGCGCCGTCGAGCCGGATGGTCTCGCCGTTGAGGTAGCCGTTTTCGATGATGTGGCAGGCCAGAGCACCGAACTCGTCGGGATCGCCAAGCCGCGACGGGTTGGGAATGTTGGCTGCCAGCGCTGCCCGCATGTCGTCGGGCATCAGTGCGAGCATCGGCGTGTCGAACGTCCCGGGCGCGATCGTGCAGCAGCGGATGCAGTCACGCGCGAGGTCGCGCGCGATGACCAGTGTCATACCGACCACTCCGGCCTTCGAGGCCGAGTAGGCCACCTGCCCTACCTGCCCGTCGAACGCCGCGACCGATGCGGTGTTGACGATCACGCCGCGCTCGCCCTCGGCCGTCGGTTCATTCGACAGCATGTGCGTGGCGGCCAGCCGGCTCACGTTGAAGGTGCCGACCAGGTTCACCTCGACCGTGAGCTTGAACATCTCGAGCGGCATCGGGCCCCTCTTTCCGGTGGTCTTCGTCGCCGAGCCGATGCCCGCGCAGTTGACGCAGGCGTTGATCGAGCCGAACGCCTCGCGCGTCTTCTCGAGTGCCTCGCCCACCTGCTCCTCGCTGGTCACGTCGGCCGGCGCGAAGATGGCGCCGTCGCCGAGCTCGGCCGCCACGGCCTCACCATCGGAGCTCTCACGGTCGAGCAACGCCGCCTTGCCGCCGCCGGCCAGGATCCGCTTCACCGTGGCCAGGCCGAGGCCCGAAGCCCCGCCGGTGACCACGGCGTGCACGTCTTCGAGGTTCACGCCTAGCGCACCCTTTCTATGTAGCGACTCTCGGCCGGGTCGACGCGGATCATCTCACCGCTCTCGATGAACTGCGGCACCTTGATCACGACACCGTTGGCCAGGGTGGCGGGCTTCGGCGAGGCCTGGGCCGTCGCGCCCTTCATCGCCGGCTCGGTCTCGGTGATCTCGATCTCCACCATCTTGGGAAGGGCGATTCCAGTGGGGTCGTCACCCACGTACTCGACCGTGACCTCCATGTTCTCCTCGAGCCACGGCGACTCGGCCTCCAGCGTGTCGGCCTGCAAGGTGAGCTGATCGTACGTCTCGTTGTCCATGAACACGAAGCCGTCGCCGTCCTTGTAGAGGTACTGCATGGCACGGCCACTGACGCTGACCCGGTCCATGTACTCGGTCGAGCCCAGCCGGGTCTCGGTCTGCGTCCCGGTCAGCACTCCCCGCAACTTCACCTGAACGATCGCGTTGCCCTTTCCCGGCGTTCGATGCTGGAACGCGAGGATCCGGTGTGGCTGATCGTTGAACATCACCACCATGCCGGGTCGCAACCCGGTCGCCTGCACTTTCTCCATGTCGTGACTCCGATAAGTTCGTGTTCGAGGGAAGGTCGTCGTAAGTCGCCGACAACGTTAGTCGTTGCACCCGGGCCGCGCAACCAGGTCGCCGGCCGCGCCCGCGCCGCGCTACCGGTGACGGCGGCCAGCGGCTATGGGTTGAGCTGCTGCAGACCAACCTCATGTCACCGAGTCGCACAGTATCGTCGCTGCTCGTCGTCACCGTGCTCCTGGCGGCCATGACCGCGGCGTCGTGCACGGCCGGGAGGCAGCCGGCACCACCGCCGCAGCGCCACTCGGGTTTCGCGACGGCACAGGACGGGACGCCGATCTACTACGAGCGCATGGGCAGCGGCGATGCGGTGCTGTTCATCCACGGCCTGGGCGGAAACCACGCCGTGTGGTTCCATCAGGTGCCGGTGTTCGCCGCGCGGCACACGGTGATCACGATCTCGCAGCGCGGCTTCGCCCCCTCCGGCGGCGCCCGGCAAGGCCACCCGCTCGACGTCCTCGTCGCCGACGCGGTCGCGGTCCTCGACACGCTCGACATCGACCGAGCCCACGTGGTGGGACAGTCGATGGGCGGCTGGACGGCGCTGGGCCTGGCGCTGCACCGGCCCGATCGGCTACGCAGCGTCGTGCTCGCCGATTCGTTCGCCGGCATCGTCGACCCGGTCCTGGCCGAGCACAACCGCTCGATGATGGACAAGGCGCGCGCGCTGGCCGACCGCCCGCCCCCGCTCGGCGTTCATCCGGCGCTCGGCGCGGACTTCTCGCGTCGCGACCCCGCCGAGGCTTACCTGTACCAGACGCTCACGACGTTCGGGTCGCCCGCCCCCGGCGCCATCGCCGCGCGCCTCGGCGAGACCGTCGCCGACCCGGCGCTGCTGAGCGCAAACGAGGTACCGGCGCTGTTCGTCGTGGGAGAGCACGACCTCATCTTCCCGCCGGCGCTCGTCGAGCGCGCCGCCGGCCGGCTGGCCCGGTCGACGGTGGTGATCGTTCCCGACAGCGGCCACTCGCCGTACTACGAGCGGCCCGGTCGGTGGAACGACATCGTGCTCGATTTCATCGAGCACAGGCGGCGCGAGCGCGTGACCGTATCGGTGAGGCGAAACCCGTTCTACGATCTGGTGCGCCCCGGCGGACGCCGTTGCGGGCTCACTCGTCGAGGGAGAACGACACGCCCACAGCATCGGTGAGGAACTGCATGAATGGCGCCATGGCCACGAACGCGCGCTGCACTTCCTTGATGAAATCCGGCGTGGTCGCCATCTTCGGCGGCACTTCCTGCATCGCGAAGAAAGACTTGCGCTTGAGGTCTTCGACGAACGGATGATCGGGATCGAAGCCCTTCGGCGGCCGCTTGAGACCATCACCCCGGACGCCGCCGAACCGATTCCTGAACGCCCTGCCGCTCGAGACCTTCTTCCACCGGTCGCTGTCGTCGACAATGGCGGTACGAATCTCGTTGAGCACGGAGTTGTCGGGCATCCAGATGCCGCCGCCGAACAGCACCTCGTCGGGAGCCAGGTGCACGTAGAAGCCGGGAGCGTGCGCGCTCTTGCCCGCCATGTGCCGGAACTGGCAGGCAACGTGTTCCTTGTAGGGATTCTTGTCGTGCGAGAATCGCGTGTCGCGGTAGATCCGGAACATCGAGCCGCCGTGCGGGCGCGGATCGGCGATGAAGCAATCGGACACCTTGGCGAGCCCGGTGTCCATGGCCGTGATGAACGCCGACATCGGCTCGACCACCGATTCGCGATAACGCGGCTTGCTGGCGTTGAACCAGTCGCGGTCGTTGTTGGCCTTCAGGTCGGTGAGGAACTTGAACAGGTCCTTGGGAAATCCCTGAAACGACTTCGCCATGATCGATGCTCACCCTCGGCAGCAGCGCGCGCTCACTAGTTAGCGGCCCTCGGCGCTCGAGCCAAGCCCCGGAGCCTCCCCGGCCCGGGAAAAAGGGGACAGTCCCCTTTTTTCGGATTCGGCGATGGTGAGCTATTCGCTCGCTCGCCGGCTCGCTTGCTCACCCCTTTTTTCGGAGCCCCGATCCGGTGAGGCGCTCTTCGAGAAGATCGATGCGGTCGTGGCCCCAGAACTGCTCGCCGCGAAACACGAACAGGGGCACGCCGAAGACATCGTCGCCGTCGGCCTCGTCCAGACAGCGTTCGAGCGCAGCCGGCCCGTCGGAGCCGAGGTAGGCGAGGTAGTCGGCCTGTGAATGGCCGAGCTCGTCGACAACGGCGGCAACCTCCTCGGCGACGTCGATCTCCAGGCGACGCTCGAAGAATCGCTCGAACACAGTCTCGGTGTAGGCCCGGAAGAACCCTTCGCGCTGTGCGAACAGCGCGCCGATGAGCGCCGGCCGCGAGTCGTAGATCTTCGGCGGCCCCATGATCTTGAAGCCGCCGCGGCGGTTCGCCGAGCGGCGCGCGTCCATGTACGAGTAGCGCACCTTGCGCTCGGAGTAGACGCTGCGCTCGCCCGAGCCCTTGATGCGCAGGATGAACGGCAGCCAGCGCACTTCCACGTCGTAGCGGTCGGGCAGATCGAATGCCGGCGCTGCAGCCAGGTACGCGTACGGGCTCTTGTAGTCGAAGTACAGCTTGATCTCGTTGTCGGCGGCCACGGCCGGATCGTGGCTGCTGGCGCGGTTTTCCGCCAGCGGCCGCGACATATTACGGCAATTGCCAAAAATCGCCGGATACTGTAATGTCACGGAAATGAGCCCCACACCCCGGAGCCTGATCCTCGACCTGCTCTCGACCTTGCGGCGCGGGAGCATGCCGGTACGGGCGCTGGTCGAAGCCGGCGCGCTGTTCGAGCTCGACGGAAACGGCGTACGTGTAGCGCTGGCTCGACTGGTGGCGTCGGGACTGGTCGAGAGCGACGGGCCCGGCACCTACCGCATGGGAGACAACGCTTCGTCGGTGCTCGGGCAGGTCGCGTCGTGGCGCGCCACCGAGAGCCGGTTGCGCCCCTGGAAGCAGGGCTGGATCGGCGTCCACACTGCTACCGTTCCTCGGTCCGACCGCCGCAGCCGCCGCAAGATGGAGCGCGCCCTGCGCTTTCTCGGCTTCCGCGAGCTCGACCGCGGCCTCGAGGTCCGGCCCGACAATCTGGCCGGCGGCGTGAGCGCCGTGCGTGACCGCCTGCAGGAGCTCGGCCTCGACCAGACCGTGGCCGTATTCGGCATGAGCGATCTCGACGACGACCGTGCGCGCCGCGCGGTGCGGCTCTGGGACGTGGAAGCGCTCGCCGAAGGGTATCGGCGCACGCTCGCCACGCTTGCGGCCAGCACGAAGAAGCTGCCCGACCTCGACGTTGGCGAGGCGATGGTCGAATCATTTCTGGTGGGCGGCGCCGCCCTGCGACAGATCGTGCTCGATCCGCTGTTGCCCGACGCCATCATGCCCAGCGACGGACGACGCGAGCTGGTCGGCACCATGCGACGCTACGACAAGCTCGGACGCGCCTGCTGGGCGCCGTTCATGCGAAGCCACGCCATCGTCACGCACAACACCGCCCCGAGCGATGCCCGTGCGATCGACGCGGCCGAAGCGATGACGATGAGCGCAATGATCACGACGGAGAACAACGGATGAACAAGACCACCGCCGCCACCGATAGACCGTGGATGGACGCCATCTCGCGCGATGAGCTCAAGGAGCTTCTCGAGCTCGAGGACTGGCGAAGCTGGCTGACCCTGACGCTGAACTGGGGTATGGTCGCCGCCGCATTCGCGCTGGTTGCCGTATGGCCAAACGTGCTCACGGTGATCGTGGCGCTGCTCGTCATCGGCGCCCGACAGCTCGGCATGGCCGTCGTCATGCACGAAGCGTCGCACCGCACGCTCTTCAAGAACACCACGCTCAACGACTGGGTCGGCAACTGGCTGGCCGCCTACCCGGTCTGGCTCGACTCGGCGCCCTACCGCATCTACCACCTGCAGCACCACGCCAAGACCGGTACCCCGGAAGACCCCGACATCGGGCTCGTCACCCCCTTCCCCATCACGCCGGCCAGCCTGCGACGCAAGATCTGGCGCGACCTGAGCGGTCAGACCGGATGGAAGCGCGCCAAGGCGACGTTCAGGCGCGACATGGGCATCTCACGCGGCAAGGTCCGCCGCCGCGACGATGCCGGCATCAGGAGCCTGCGCGGCGTGCTCGTAACGAACGGCATGATGCTGGCCGTGCTCGCGCTGTGCGGCCACGCCGAGCTGTACCTGCTGTGGGTGGGTGCGTGGATGACGACTTACAGCCTCGTCATGCGAATCCGATCGATCGCCGAGCACGCGATGACGCCCGACCCCGCCGACCCGCTCGGAAACACGCGCACGACGATTGCACGATGGTGGGAACGCCTGGTGCTCGCCCCGAACCGCGTGAACTACCACCTCGAACACCACCTGGTGATCAGCGTCCCCCACTACAAGCTTCCGCGCTTCCACCAGATGCTGAAGGAACGCGGCGCACTGAAGGATGCGTGCATCGAGCGCGGCTACCTGCCCGTGCTTCGCCGCGCGGCGTCGGCCGGTGTCGCTTCGGGCGGCAGCCCAGCCGGCGACACCTCGCTCACCTGGGGCTGACGCTCGCGCGCAGACGACCGAAGCTTCACGAGCGCCGCCGACGTTCCGGCCCGTTCACGCGGTCCGCTCGGGCTGTTGCTCCGGCCGGCGCCGGAAGTACAGCGTGTAGGCGATCGTCGGGCAGATCCAGTTGAAGTTGTCCCACAGCAGATGGCCGTATGGATGCAGCGGTCCGTAGATGTACTGCTGGATGAAGTGCCCTTCGTACACCGGCATGGCGGCACTGACGCGCAGGCTCTTCTCGAGGTCGGTCAGCGGACACGGATACTGCATGATCGGAATCGAGAACGCCCACAGCATGACGGGCACGTGGACCCACACGAACCAGCGCCAGCGCAGGATGAGGAACGCCCCCAGGAACGGAAACAAGGTGACGGCGAAGTGCAGCGCCATGACCGCGTAGACGAGGTTCTCGTCGCTCATCGACTTCGGCGTACTTCGTCACCGCGAGCCCGGCTCCGCGCTGTTGCCGGACGGCAATCCGCCTCCGAGACTCGACCGTTTAACCGAAGAGCCGGTGCAGGCCGGTGCTGGCATCGCAGCCGTAGAACACACCGCCCACTGGCACTTTCCCGTCGACAGCAGCGACGACCGCCGCAAGACCGGCGCCACCGAACGCCCCGCAGAGCTCGATGAGCTGCACGCCGCCTGCAAGAAGCTTCTTGGCGGCCGCGGGCCCGTCGTCCACCGATGGCACGCCCACGCAGAGCAGCTCGCAGGCGGCCGAGCCGATCGTATCACTCCTGGGTTGCGCCGACTCATCACCAAGCGTGTAAATGAACCCCCAGCGTTTCACGTTCGTGCTCCTTGTCCAGTCACATCAGCGGCTCGGGTGGAAAGCCGCTCCGCGACTCTCCGTTCCATCGTACTTGTAGTGCCTGGCTACTCGATAGTCGAGGATGGAATCTGCTGAGCCGTCTCACACCCTACCCGCTCACCTCGGTGCAGGCATCGGGGCAGCGCGTAGAGCGCGACACGTGCGGGCGTGATCTCCTGGACCGCACGGTCCCGGATCATCCAGAGAGTCGCGTCAGACAGTACGCCCGACTCGAGCAACGAGTCCGGCCAAAGAGAAGGCGACCGCCGCGGCGATGACCCCCGTGGCCCAGTAGTGGGCTCCTGACATGAGAGCCGGCCACGGATCGACCGGTTCCGAGGTCAGCGCGACGAAGAAGCCTACGTTCTCTACGACGTTCGTCAACACGACAGAGCAGGCGAGCCATGCAAGCAACGACGCGAGCATGCGGCCGTGGGCGGTCGAGAACCTGCGACCCGACCACACGCAGGCGATCGCAAGCACTCCCATGTAGGCGGGGTTCACCAGGAAATCGAGCCCGACGGCGTAGGCCACACGGATACGTTCCTGTGGAGACCACGACGCGAGAACCAACGCGGCCGTGTCGGCGGAACCGGCCTCGACCACTGCAAGGATGGCGAAATCCTCGCGCTGCGGGAGGATGAGACCGGCGACGGCAAGCAAAGGAAGTTGCCAACGCCGGAGCTGCCCCCGCGGGATCCTGTTCAGAGGATGATCGAGCACTTCATCACGCGGCGCCTACTGACGGTTCGCGCACCCGGCCGGGACAGCTCATGCCAAAGCGTCGCACTGCGACCGCGCCGGATCATATCGGGCCATCGTACCTGTAGTGTCCGGTAACCGGGTAGTCGAACAGGGAATCGTCCATCTCGGGGCCGGCTCCGATGTTGTGAACGACAAGCGGGCGTCGACCGTCGGGGGTGCGCCGAGCAACCACGATTCCGATATGCGGGAGATTGCCCGGAAGCATCCACGTGACGAGGTCTCCGGGGAGGTAGTGCTCCGGCTTACGAGTTTCCGGGACCGCCTGGCCGTTGCGTTCGAAGAACGCCTGCAGATTCGGGACGCGGCGGTGATCGATATTCGAATCCGGGCGTGTGAGCCCCCAGAGTGCCGGGTATGCGGAGAACTCCCCCGCCATGTCCTCGTGTACCAGCTGCTGTAGGTCGATACCCAGAACCCGGTACGCTCGCACGACCAGGTCGGTACACACACCGACGTGTTCGGGAACGTCTCCGTTCGGATAGTCGATGCGTCGATAGCTTCCGTCGTACGTGACGCGGTGGGACAGTCGATCCATCGCCGCATCGACCAGCCGGGCCTCGAAGTCGGCGAAGCCGGGCCGAGCACAGGCCGCGACAACGAGCAGACACAGGGTCGCAACGCCGCTGCGAATTTTCGCGGCTGACGTCATCCCTCGTTAGGCCACGCGGAGCGTTTCATGAGCAGTGGCACAGTGACATCAAGCGGCACGGTGCGAGCGAGCTCGCTGACGTTGCGCCAGACGACGTCCCCCCTCGGTCACGGCGAGAAGCACACTCACGAACGTGCCGGCGATCGTGAGAAGGCCGAGGCCGATGGGATTGCCGCCGCCGCCACGCAGAAAGTCGAACGGGATGTAAAGCACCAGAGGCAGCCACGACAGGACGAGGACGGCGAGAGCCGACTTCGCAATGCGTGACCGATGGACCTTCATGATGCGTCAACTCGCGTTCTAGACCACGCTCAACGCTGCGGCGGCAGATTCCGAGAGCTCCACCTGGACGAAGTTCTTCACCGGATAGAGGTAATCCTCGCCCGATTCATCGACGACTCGCACGTACCCCTCTTCGCCAGCCCCCTGCCCGGAGACAACAACGTAGAGCTTGCGCAGAACGAGATCGTCGCAACCCTCGTTTGAAATACATACGACAAATCGATTGGCGTGCTTACCCATGCATCAATCCAGGAAACGCTTGATCTTCATACCCCGGCGACCGACGCCGTGCGCTTCGTACCAGTGTACCTCCGCACGACGCGTCTCGCCATGCTCGCCGAGAACGTTCGCGACGCCCTTCAGCTTGCGCCGCCGGGCGCATCCGTACCGGTTGCGCAACACGCGGGAGCGGTGGACGCCCCGCCCGGAAGCGATCACCTCGACCGCCGCGATGTCTCCGATGATCTCGAAAGACGCCACCCCACCAGCAGTGCGGATGTCGCTGGCAGTCGTCTATCGCTGAAAGATCATGAATCGGTACAGCATTCCGCGCGGAATGCTGCGGTACGTCGAGCCCACACCGGACCGCCGCGAGAACAAGAGAGAGCGGCGATACCTGTTGCAGCTCTTCGCTGAACGGCGACCTACCAGGCGCCAGATTCGAGCCAGGACTCGAGCATGGGCATGCGGTCCCAGCCCCAGAACGGCTCGTCGTCTACGAGGAAGTAGGGCGAACCGAATACGCCCTTCTCCATGGCTTCCTGGGTGACGTCCTTCACCCGTTGCTTCATTCCCACGCTCTGGATCCCCGCCTCGAGCTCGGCTGCGGGCAACCCGAGAGTGGCGCCTACTGCGGCAACGCTGGCGGGCGAGGTCATGTCTCGAGCCTCGCCGAAATAGGCATGGAACGCGCGCCTTGCGAACTCGTGAGAGTGCTCGGGGAAGTTCTCCTCGATCCAGTAGAACGCGCGGCTTGCCGGCAGCGCCGTGATGGGGTGGTTTGCCGGCGGACCAAACGGAAGGCCCGTGCTCCGCGACAGCCGCGCCCAGTCGTGGCGCGCGTAGTCGCCCTTCATGGGCGTGGAGCTGAGGCCCTGCGCCCCGGTGCGCTTGAACGCCACCCCGAGCATGAAGGGCCGCCACCGGACAGTCCTTCCGTGGCGCTGGCCGAGAGGGTCGATGGCGTTCGCCGCGAAGTAGGCGTAGCCCGAGCTGAAATCGAACCAGAACTCGATAGGGGAAGATGACATCGTGCTACCGCGAAGACGCAACAATAGTTGCGGCCGAGTTAACGATTGCACCAAGCGGCAGCAAGAGCCAGTTTCCGGACTGCGGCGGGGTAGCGGCGCCTACCGCATCAATGCCGGCGATGGCATGTCCGATCGCGGTACACCAGCGCATGAACGTGCGTGGTCTGGCGAATCAACTCGAGCAGAAAGACGAGGCCCGTCACAGCGCACGCTCGCCACGGAAAATGTAGTGTCATTTCGCGTGGACTCCGCTCGTTCGATTCAGCTCGGACGTAGCCCGTGTCGCCCAATAGTCATGGCGTTAGACGGTACCCCTGCGCGCCACAAGGACCGCTTCGGTGGTCGTCAGGACTGTCTCGCCTTTTTGATTGGTCACGGTGAGAACGCTTCGAACGATCCCACGGTCGGGCTTGCTCGAGGACGGCCTCGCCTCCACACACTCGATCGACAGAGAGAGCCGGTCGCCAGGGCGCACGGGTGTCGCGAAGCGCAGATCTTCGATCCCCAGGCCGGCAAGGACGTGGGCCTTGTTGGGTAGGCGGTGAATGAGCCAGTTTCTGATAGCGATGATGTGGGTTCCGCAAGCCGTCAAACCTGCGAATACCGAGGCCCGGGCTGCGTCCGGATCGACATGAAAGGGTTCGGGATCCCACTTCGAGGCGAACTCGACGATTTCGTTCTCGGTGACGACATACTCCCCCGCCGTCCTTCGTTCGCCAACACGGAAATCTTCGAAGTAGTTCCGGGACATGGTCCTGTCGCGCCGTCTAACGGATTGGCGTCAGGCAGCTAGCCCGAGGGGTCGAGGCGGCGGAACACCCAGAGCGCCAACCCTGCCATGACCACCTCTAGAGCAAGGTAGACGTACATACCCGCGTTTGCGTGGCCGTCGACGAGCATCCCCAGCACGCGCGTACAACCCATGCCGACCATGATGGCGACCACGCCGAGAAGGCCAAGCGAATGGTTCGCGGGCCTTCGGGCCGCCAGACCGAGCAGGAGACCAAGGCCGATACTCATGCCGCCGTAGGTTGAGCGCATGTCGGTGAGGCCCGAGCCCGTCGAGGGCGACGAACCGGTAACGAGCGTGCTCATCACCTCAGGCGCGAGTGCGAATACGAGACCGTAGAGTAGAAAGACAACTGCGTTGAGCCAAAGAATGACTGCCGGCAAGGCCAGGTGCATCATTGTTCAAGCCACGCGATCGCATCCGCCTCGTCGACGAACAACCGTACCGGATAACCGGCATTCGAACTGACCGTTTCGACAAAATCGTGCGACGTGTCGTCCGCCGAGCTCAAAATCGCGACTCGGGCGTTTCGCGGGAAGTCGATCTGGGCCAGGTCCTCGTACGCAAACGTGTAGTTATCCCCGACGGACGATACGTTCCGCGCTTCGCGCACGTCGGTCAGGAATCGCTTGATGCCACGTTCGCGTGCCGCCACGACCATTTCGGATGCGAACTTGCGCGCATCTGTTCTGGTGATTGACCCGGATACGACACATACAACACGGCTGTCTTTTTGCGCAACAGATATTTCGTAACCCATGGGTGCGTTCCATTCCGCTTATGCGTTCACACCCATATCGGGGAATGCGAATCGCGACGGCCAGCCGCACGGTGTCGGAACTGGCATAACGACCAAGCTCATCTGCATGACGGATCGGCGTTACGCATCTACCCCGGATGGCCTTGTTCATAACTGTCGAGCGCCGAGGTTTCTCCGACCCATTAAGGTAGCTGCCGGCCCGCTCCATTCGCAAGTCAGGCGGCAACGCCATGATAAAAGCATCATTGCTCCCCACCGCAGGACGCGCCCCTACCTACGTCCGCCGACCGAGGTATCGCTCGAGCAGCTGCGGCCACGCATCGCTGTCGGTATGGGACAGCAACGCCCGGTTCAATCGCTCTCGCAAAGCGCTGCGTCGCGGTAGCCCGATGGCGTAGTACTGCGGAGCGAACGTCTCTGGAAGGACGCTGAGCTCGCCGCGGAACTGCCTTCTCACCTGGTATTCGAGGATCGGTCGGTCGTGCACGAACGCGTCGATGCCCTGCTCGGCGACGGCCTCGAGCCCGTCGGACGAGCGCTCGATCGGAATCGCTGCGATTCCGCGCCGCGCCAGGAAGTCTGCGCTCGACGAGTCGGCCACGGCGCCGACTCGGACGTTCGGCAGGTCGGCCAGGCCACGGACCTTGCCGCTTAGCTCCTCGAGCGTGAGCGACGCGGTGATGCTGGCCGTGAAGCTCGAGATGACGATGATCGACGCGAACATCCACACCAGCGCCACCAGCCGACCACCCACGGTCTTGGGCGCCATGTCGCCATAGCCGACGGTGGTCATCGTGACCGCAGCCCACCAGAACGCGTTGCCGAGTCCGGGCCCGGCCGCGCGGTCGAACATCTCGGCGTTGCTATGCCGCTCGAACATCCAGACCACCGCGCCGGCCGACATCAGCAGTCCCGCCAGCATCCCCACGACGAGGAGAAACGGCCCCGACACCAGCCGGCCGACCACGCGCCCCCAGCCGCCCGAGCCGTCGCCGGCGGACACGACGATGGCCGAGCCCGTCGCGTAGAACGGATGCGTGAAGTCGAGCAGCTTCTCGCGTCGCGACGTGACCGTCAGCGCAGCGACCGCCGCGTCGAGCTCGCCCGCCGCCGTATCGTGAAGAAGGTCCTCGAGGCTCGCCCTCTCCTGAAACTCGAACTCGACGCCGAGATCGCTGGCCACCGCCCGCCACAGGTCGATACTGATGCCGTGCCAGCCGCCGTCGGCGTCCTTCATCGCGAACGGCGGCGCGACGCGCGTGCCAACCTGGAGCTTCGCGTTGGCCTCACGGTGGTCGTCCCGGTCGCGGCGCCCGGCGAACGAGACGGCGGGAACGACGAGCACACACGCCGTCGCGATTGCGACCAGTCTCCTCACGCGAGCGCCACGAACCCCACTGATTGGTTGCGCCCACGCGGCACCACGCTGTCACGCAGCGCCACCTCGGTAACCAGTCCGTTGCCGCTTGCCAGACCGTACGTGTCATCGGACACCACGAGATCCACACCGCGATCCCTGGCGAGCTGCTGCAGACGCGCGGCGATGTTCACCGTGTCGCCGATCACCGTGAACTCGTGACGGTCGGAGGCACCGATGGTGCCGGCCAGCACCTGGCCCGTGTGCACCGCCATGCTGACCGCAAGCGGCGACCTTCCGCTGGCGGCGCGACTGGCGTTGAGCTCGACGAGACGGTCACGGACGCCGAGCGCGCAGCGTACCGAGGCAACAGCGCCGGCGTGCGCGTCGCCGTCACCGCCGTCGGCCTCCTCGTCGAACAGGCCGAACACGACGAGCAGCGCGTCGCCGATGAACTTGTCGACGAACCCCCCGCAATCGCGCACCCAGACCGTCATCGCGGTAAAGAACTCGTTCAACGTCGCGAGCACTTCCTCGGGCGGCGCATGCTCGGCCATCGCAGTGAAGCCGCGCAGGTCGCAGAACATCACCGAGGCGCGCCGCGCCTCGCCGTCGGCGGCAACCGCACCGGCCAGCAATCGATCGCGGACGGTCGGCTCCACGACCCTGCCGAATGCGTCCAGGATACGATCCTTTTCACGCAGGCCGTCGATCATGTCGTTCACACCGTCCTGCAGCTGCCCCACCTCGTCGCCCGACTCCACGTGCACACGAACCGACAGATCACCGCCTCGCACCCGCCGCAGCGCCGTGACCACCTCGGACAGCGGCCCGGTGAACGTGCGGGCCAGCGCCAGGGTGAGAAAGACGCCGAGCGCGGCGTACACGAAGAACACGCCCGTACTGCCGGCCGCCAAACCGCCGAGCACGTCGTCGATGGCGACACCGGCGGCGTAGCGATCCTGCGCGGTGCGCGCCAGTCCCAGCATCGTGAACAGGGGGATGAACGCGACCGCCCCGAGAAACACGAGCAGGCGGGTGCGTACGCTCATCGTGAACGCGCCCGGCACGTCGGTGACCTTGCCGCCCGGGAACACGTGCGGGATGACGCCGACGCGGAAGATCCAGTCGACGACGAGATAGGCGGTGGTCGCGGCCAGGAAGCCGTTGATGAGCGGCGACAGGACCTGCTGCGACATGAGGTCGGTCGACCAGCGGCCGTGCAGGAAGATCGTATAGGTGGGGAAGAACAGCGAGCCCATCGACCACGCGAGCATCGTCACGATGGTGAGAACGGCGGGAAAGCTCACGGCACGGCGCTGGATGTCGGGCGGCACCGGAGCCGGATTGCCGCAGCGGAAGTACGCCACCAGCGGCCATACGTAGACACCGAGCACGACAGAGGCGACGCCGTAGACGACGCACCTGAAGTACGGCAGCGCTGCGAGATCGGTCTGCCGCACCTGCACGGCGAAGTCACTCATGCTGCGCATGAGGTCGATCGTCAGCGCCGTCATCACGCTGGCAACCACGTTCACGCCGAGCGCGGCGCCGATCGCGAGAAGCGCCCAGCCCGGTATCCAGGCTCCCGCTGCTGCCTTCTCTTTCACGGTAGAGTTAGATCGCCGCGCGCAGCGCGCGGCTCACGGCGACGCCGCGGCGCCGTTGCCGATGCGCTCGGCGTGGTCGGTGGCCCCGTTCTCGCGGAACAATCGCTGCGCGTCGGCGAGCTGCTTCGCGCCGTCGGCCGTGTCGCCGCGCAGCTCGGCGAGCCGGGCCAGCTCGACCCTGAGGAACGGCTCGTAGCCGCGTGCGCCCGTACGCTCGACGATCTCGAGTGCGGACGTCAGCGCCTCTGATGCTTCGTCGATCGACGCCGGACCGGCCGCGAGCAGCACCCGCGCCAGCACCAGCAGCGCGCGGCACTCGAACATCGGCGTGCTGCGTCGCCTCGCGATCTCGACTGCCTCTCGCGCCGTCGACAGCGCCAGATCCGCGTGGCCACCGCCGTCGTAGGCGGCCGCCACGTTGGCGACGAACACCGACTCGCTCTGCAGCAAGGTTCCGCTTTCACGCGCCGAGCTCAGCGCACGCTCACCGGCCTGCACCGCCTCGTCGTACCGACCCGCCATGGTGTAGGCCACGCACACCGAGTCGTACGCGCCGGAGATGAGCGCCGGGGTCTGGAGCTTCTCGGCCAGCTGCAGCTGTTCGCGAGAGTTCGCCAGCGCCGCCTCGGTGTCGCCCTTGAACCACGCCACCGTGACCAGGAAGCCCTTCGCGGTGGCGCGGTTGGCGGCGTTGGCTTCCTCGCTGACCGCGGGAATGATTCGCTCGAGCTCACGCGATGCGCCGTCCAGGTCGCCCATGTACGTCTGGGGCAGCGTCCGCACACCTTCGAGCCAGCGCACGTACGATTCGGGGTCGGGGAACTGCCCCAGGCCTTTCGCGGCGCCGCTACGGACCAGCGCGATGGCCGTGTCCACGTGACAGACGGACTTCTCGAGGTGTCCTGCCAGCAGATGCAGGTATGCGAGCCGCCCCTGCAACAGGGTCTTGAGCTCGGTGTCGTCGGTGGTGTCGGCGATCTCCGTCGCGTCGTTGAGCCCCTCGAGCCCCTGCTCGACCTCGCCCGTGAACAGTCGCGCCATCGCAAACGCGGCAGTCAGACGGGCCAGCCCGGCGCGGTCGCCGCTACGTTCGGCGATCCCCTTGCCTTCCTCGAACAGGTTCGCAGCCTCCGCCAGCGGCGCCCCGAGCTTCCATCCCACCTCGATGAGCGCCTCACGTGCCGCGATGGCCACGGGCACGCTCTCGGTACACTCGTCACACTTCTCGAGCAGCTCGCAGACCTTGCGCCAGTGTCGCTGCGCCTCGCCGAGGTCGCGCGTCGCAGCCCACTCGGCGGCGCGCTTGCTCCACTTGACGGCAGGCAGCAGCTCCCCCGCCCCTTCCCAGTGATGCGCGAGCACCGCTGCGTTCGAATCGCACTTGTTGCACGAGTCGTTCTCCACGGCCATGGCCACGCGGCGGTGGGTGGCGACGCGCCTGTCGGCGAGCTGCGTACCGTAGGAGACTTCCTGCGTGATCGGGTGGTGAAACGCGTACTCCACCTCGGGGTAGGCCTGGGTCTGCTCGATGAACTCTCCGTCGGTGAGGACCGCGAGCGCCTCCGCAAACGTCTCGTCGTCCTCCTCGGTCGCATCGCGCAGCAGCCGCTCGCTGAAGCTCTTGCCCACCACGGCGGCGGTCTCGAGCACGGCCTTGTGACGTTCGTCGAGACGGTCGATCCGCGCGGCCAGCACGCCGTGCACCGACTGCGGGATGACGATCTTCTCGTAAGGATTGGCCAGACGGTACGCTCCACGCGTACCCTGCAGCATCTCCGATTCGAGCAGCGCTCGCACCATTTCCTCGACGAAGAACGGGTTGCCGCCCGTCTCCTCGCCGATGCGATCGGCCAGGCCGCGCACCGTCGGGTCGGCGCCCAGAAGATCGCGCAGCAGCGCCGAGATGGCCTCCTGGTCGAGCGGCTCGAGATCGATCTGCGTGTACGTGGGCAGCTTCATCCACTCGGCCGTGTATCCCGGCCGCGAGTTCACGACGACGAGCTCGCACGTGTTCTCGATCATGCTGACCATGTCGGCGAGGAACGCATCGCTGCCGCCGTCGATCCAGTGCAGATCCTCGAACAGGATCACCGAGGTGGTCGAGCTCTGCTCGGCGCCCGACTCCATGATCTTGCGCAGTCCGTGCGACAGCAGCTTCTGACGCTCGTGCGGCTCGAGCTGCGGCCCCCGGGCGTTGCCGTCGGCTACGCCCAGGAAGTCGAAGATGTGGGGCAGCGTGGGCTTGAGGCCCTCGTCGAGCAGCAGCAGGCGGCCGGCGATCTTGTCGCGGGCGGTCTGGTCGCTGTCCTGGTCGGTCACACCGAAATAGTTGCGCAGCAGCTCGAGGATGGGCAGGAACGGCATCATCTCGCCGTGCGATACGCAGTGCGCTTCGAAGATCGGGATGTTGCGCGCCTTGCAGCGCTCGATGAACTCGTAGCACAGCCGGCTCTTGCCGGCGCCGGCCTCGGCGATCACGCCCACCACGCGGCTCTCGCCGGCCTCGACGTCGGCGAGCGCCTTGTCGAGCGTCGCCATCTCCGACTCGCGCCCGACGAAGCGCGAGAACCCGCGGCTTCGTGACACGTCGAGCCGCGTGCGCGCCTCGCCGACGCCCTCGAGCTGGTGCACGTGCAACGGCTCGCGCACGCCTTTGATCGCGAACTCGCCCAGATCGCGCATCCGGAAGTAGCCGTCGACGAGCGTGGCGGTGTTGGCCGTCAGGTACGCCGAGTTGGGCGCCGCGAGCTGCTCGACGCGCGCGGCCAGCCCCACGGTGTGGCCCTGTGCGGTGTAGTCCATACGCAGATCGTCGCCGATACGACCCACCACGACTTCGCCCGAATTGATGCCCATGCGCGCAGAGAAGTTCATGCCATGGGTGCGGCGCAGCTCGTCGGCATAGCGCGACAGCTCGTCGCTCAGGTGCAGTGCCGCGAAGCAGGCGCGGTGCGCGTGATCCTCGTGCGCGATCGGCGCACCGAACAGCGCCATCACGCCGTCGCCCGTGTACTGGTTGATCGTCCCCTCGAAGCGGTGGACGCCCGCCGACAGGATCGAGAAGAAGCCGTCGAGGATTCCGTGCCAGGCCTCGGCGTCGATCTGCTCGGCCAGGTTCATCGACTCCTTGATGTCGGCGAACAGGACGGTCACCTGCTTGCGCTCGCCCTCGATCGCACCGCGAGTCTTGAGGATCTTCTCGGCAAGGTGTCGTGGTGTGTACGAACGCGGCGCCGGCGTGGCCACCGGCTCGGCGTCACCGTCGCCCGCCCCGGGCACCGCCACCGGGTTACCGCAGCTGACGCAGAAGCGGGCGCCGGCCAGTAGCTCGGCACCACAGCTGGCGCAGGCAATAGCGAGCGGGGTTCCGCACTGCATGCAGAACTTCGCCTGATCCGGGTTCTCGGTCTGGCACGACTGGCAGCGCACGACGCGACAGCGTACCAGCCCGCCACCGCTGGTTGTAGTCGGGGCGAGGAAACGGACGCAGAGGCCGCGCGGCGTCTATTGCAGGCAGGTCCGGCCCAGGGGCCTTGAACGGCGAATCAGGCGGGCCGGCGCACGCGGGCGCCCGGGCGGTACGTGTCTGGCGGGCTACCAGCCGGCGAGGTCGGCCGCGCGCGCACGATGGTACGCGGCCTCGCCGAGATAGCTACGGTCGAAGATGGCCCGTCGGAACCACAGATGCAGGTCGAACTCCCAGGTGAAGCCGATGCCACCGTGCAGCTCGGTCGACTCGCGCGCGACCAGGTCGTAGAGGTCGGCGAGATAGGCCTTGACCATGGCCGCGTGGCGCGGCACCTCGTCCTTCAAGTGGTCGAACGCGTGGGCGGCGTACCAGTACATCGACAGCGAGGGCTCCAGCCGGCTGGCCATGTCGGCGAGCTGGTGCTTCACGGCCTGGAACGCACCGATCACCTGACCGAACTGCTCGCGCTCGAGCGCGTACTGGCAGGTCATCTCCAGGCAGCGACTCGCACCGCCGTACGCATCGGCCGCCAGCAAGATCAGGCCGGCGTCGAACGTTCGCGACAGCGCTTCGGCTCCCCCCACCTTCACGGCGGGTGCGTCGGCAAACGTCACCGCGTCGAGACGGCGGGTCATGTCGCTGCCTTCGAGGCTGACGGTCTCGACACCGTCGCTGCCGGTCTCGACCAGCCACAGGCCGGGACCCGAGTCGTCGCGTGCGGCGACCACGAGCACGTCGCTCGCGGCCGCGTACGGCACCAGGGGCTTACTGCCCGTGAGCCGCCCGCCGCCGGCCTTCGTCGAGAGCTTGTCGGCGCTCCAGATACCGTCGTCCTCACCGATCGCGACCGTACCCAGCGCTTCGCCGGCGCCGATGCGCTCGAGCCACGGCCCGATCACGTTGGCGTCGCCGCCGTCGGCGAGCCCTTCGGTGAGCGCGACGGTGGCCATCGCGTTGCCGAGGAACGGGCCCGGTGCCGCACCGTAGCCGAGCTCCTCGGAGATCAACGCCAGCTCGAGGAGCTCGCTACCCAGCCCACCGTACTGCTCGGGAACCAGGAGTGCCGTGACCCCGAGCTCGACCAGGCCCGCCCACAGCGACTCGTCGTGTCCGGTGTCGGTCTCCATGATCTCGCGCACGCGCGTGGTGGGGCAACGGTCGGTAAGGAAGCGACGCACCGTCGTCTTGAGAAGCTCCTGCTCTTCGTTGAGTCCGAAATCCATGGCCGGTCGTCGTCCTTAACGTCGCTCAGCGCTTGGTGCTCGCGTCGCGCGGAAGCCCCAGACCGCGTTCGGCGATGATGTTGCGCTGGATGTTGGCCGTACCTCCGCCGATCAGCAGACCGAACGCCCACATGTATGCGTGCACGAACATGCCCGAGAACGGCGCCTTCGGCTCGCCGTTGGCAAGAGCGCCGCGGTCGCCCAGCACGTCCATGCAGGCCAGGGTCAGGTCGTACTGCAGCTGGCTGGTGTTGAGCTTCGTCACCATCGAGGCGATGCCCGCCTCCTGGCCCTTGTGCTGCATCGTGAGAAGCCGCTTGCCGTGATACTCCGCCGATCGCAGCCGCGCCTCGAGCTGGACGATGCGGTCGCGAAGCACCGGATCCTTGATGGCCGGGCGCCCGTGCTGCTCGACCGACATGGCCAGGAACAGCAGGCCGTCGAACGTCTTGCGCACGAACTCGGTATCGCCGATGAAGGCACGCTCGTGCTTGAGCGTCGCGCGGTTGACGATCCAGCCCTGCCCGCGCTCGCCGACGATGTTGTCCTTCGGCACGCGCACGTTGTCGAAGAACACCTCGTTGAAGTCGGTCTCGCCCGTCATCTGACGAAGCGGGCGGACGTCGATGCCCGGCGTGTCCATCCGGATCAGCAGATAGGTGATGCCCTCGTGCTTGGGGGCGTCGGGCTCGGTGCGCACCAGCGCGAACATCCACTCCGACTCGGTGGCGTTCGACGTCCAGATCTTCTGGCCGTTGATCACCCAGTGGTCGCCGACAAGCTCCGCCTTGGTGCGTAGCGCGGCCAGGTCGCTACCGGCGCCGGGCTCGCTGTACCCCTGACACCACAGCAGCTGCCCGAGGATCGTGTCGCGCACGAACTGCTGCTTCTGCTCCTCGGTGCCGTACTCCAGCAACGTGGGGATCAGCATGCTCGGGCCCTGCCCGATCATCTCGCGCGGCGCCTTGGCGGCCTTGAACTCTTCCTGGATGATGGCGGCCTTGAACGGATCAAACGGCTGTTCCGAGCCGCCGTAGGCCTTGGGCACCGCCCTGTAGAGGTAAGCCTTCTCGATCGCTTTCAGCCGGAACTCGGTCTCGCGCTCGCTGGCCTTGCGAATGTTGCCGATGATGCGTTCCTCGCCGCGGGCAGCGCGATCCTGATCGGTCCAGCTGGCGTCGAGGAATGCGCGCACCTCGGCGCGAAACGCCTGGTACTCTTCACTGTCACGGAGATCCATTCAGATCCTCGGCCGGCACTGCGGCGGGGCCGGCACGCGGGCCGGAAGCAGCCGCGTTAGTTAGCCGAGGCGGGCTGCGGCGGCAAGGGGCGGCCACGGCGGCACCGGATAACCTTTCCCAGCTGGCGGCGTACCTGTTAAGCATTGCCCGCAGCGAATCGCCGTGTCGCCCGCCGATCGTCAGTCTTCCGCCACCCGCAGCAACGGCGCCGATGCGCCGGGCTCCACCACCATCGCGATACGCGTGGCGCTCGCGGTCGTGGTCCTTGCCGCGCTGCTCGCCGTCGGCCGGGTCGCGGGCGGCTACCTTCCACACTTCGCGCGCTGGGTCGACGGGCTCGGCGTGGTCGGGCCGCTGGTGTTCATCGCCGGCTACGTGGTTGCCACCGTCGCGTTCGCGCCGGGATCGATCCTCACCCTGGCCGCCGGTGCGATCTTCGGGCTGGTCGAGGGCACCCTCTACGTATTCGTGGCGGCGACCCTCGGGGCCTCGGCGGCGTTCCTGGTGGCCCGCTACGTTGCGCGCTCGGCGATCCAGAGCCGCATCGAGGGCAACGCGCGCTTCGCGGCCATCGACCGCGCCGTTGCCGAGCAGGGCCTCTGGATCGTGTTTCTTCTGCGGCTGTCGCCGATATTCCCGTACAACCTGCTGAACTATGCGCTCGGCCTCACACGCGTGAGCTTCGCCGACTACTTCGTTGCATCCGCGGGCATGCTGCCGGCCACCGTCCTGTACGTGTACTACGGCAAGGTTGCCGGCGACGTGGCGGCGGCGGTAGGCGGCGCGGGGGCCGAGCGCGATGCCGCCGGCAACCTCGTGCTCGTGCTCGGCCTCGTCGCTACCGTGGTAGTAACCGCCGTCGTCACGCGCGCCGCGCGCCGCGCGCTGGAGGGCGTGGCCGATGGCTGACGCTTCGCGCCCGACCGACGGAGGGCCGGAGATCGACGACGAGATCACGGTCAAGCCGAAGGACCACTACAACGAGCGGCTCGTCGAGCACGTTCATCCGCCCCACTGGCGCAATCCCGATCCGGCCGATCGATACCACATGGTGGTGATCGGCGGCGGCACCGCCGGGCTGGTGAGCGCTGCGGGCGCTGCCGGGCTCGGCGCGCGTGTCGCGCTCGTCGAGCGCCACCTGCTCGGCGGCGACTGCCTCAACGTGGGCTGCGTGCCCTCGAAGGCGGTGATCCGTGCCGCGCGCGCGTGGCGCGACGCGGCCGCCGGCGCACAGTTCGGCGCCGGCGCGACGCGCGACAGCGGCGACTTCGCGAAAGTGATGGAGCGAATGCGCCGGCTGCGCGCGTCGATCGCGCCGCACGACGGCGCCGTGCGCTTTCGTGACCTCGGGGTCGACGTGTTCCTCGGCCACGGGCGCTTCACCGACTCGCACACGATCAGCGTCGACGGCACCGCTCTTCGCTTCCGGCGCGCGGTGATCGCCACCGGTGCGCGTGCCGTACCGCTGCCGATCCCCGGCATCGTCGACGCCGGCTACCTGACGAACGAGACGGTCTTCGAGCTGGTCGAGCGGCCCGAGAGCCTGATCGTGATCGGCGCCGGCCCGATCGGCTGCGAGCTCGCGCAGGCGTTCGCCCGCTTCGGAACCCGCGTGACCTTGCTCGAGCAGGCGAACCACATGCTGCCTCGCGAGGACAGCGACGCCGCCGCCATCGTCGAGCAGTCGATGGTGCTCGACGGCGTCGGCTTCGAGCCGGGCGTCGACATCCGGTCGGTCGAGAACACGCCGGCCGGCAAGAGGGTGATCTTCGAGCGGGTCGGCGTGCGCCACTCGGTGAAGGCCGACGAAGTCTTGCTGAGCGTCGGACGCGCGCCGAACGTCGAGGATCTGGGGCTCGACGTGGCCGGCGTCGATCTGGATGCCGCCGGCGTGAAGGTGGACGACCGCATGCGAACCACGAACCGTCGCGTGTTCGCGTGCGGCGACGTGGCATCCCGGTACAAGTTCACACATGCCGCCGACGCGCAGGCACGCATCGTGATCCAGAACGCGCTGTTCTTCGGGCGGGCACGGGCCAGCCGCATCGTGGTGCCGTGGTGCACATACACGAGTCCCGAGATCGCCCACGTCGGCATGTACGAAAGCGACGCCGCCCGTGCCGGCATCGCGCTGGACACGGTCACCGTCGAGCTATCGGACGTCGACCGTGCCGTGCTCGACGGACAGACCGATGGCCTGCTACGCGTTCACCTGAAGAAGGGAACCGACCGGATCGTGGGCGCAACGCTCGTGGCCGAGCACGCCGGCGAGACGATCGGCGAGCTGTGCCTGGCCATCACCGCGGGTGTGGGCCTGTCGAAGATCGCAGCGACCGTGCACCCCTACCCCACCCAGGCCGAGATCATCAAGAAGGCCGCCGACACGTGGCGCCGCACGAAGCTCACCTCCACCGTCCAGAAGATCTTCGAGACCTGGTTCCGCGTATTCCGCTAGAACAAAGGGGACAGTGCCCTTTCCGAGACGGTGGGTAGTTCGCCCGCTCGCCGGCTCGCGGGCTCAGGCGTGGACGGAAGGGCGGCGGTGGGACCAGGGCTGTACCTGCTCGAGCTGGGAGGCGACGCGGATCAGCACGTCCTCGCGGCCGTACGCGGCGATGAGCTGTACGCCGATCGGCAGGCCGGCGTCGTTCCAGTGCAACGGCAGGGACACGGCCGGCTGGCCGGTCATGTTGAACGGCACCGTGTACGGAATCATCTTGAAGATACGGTCGGTGGTGTCGACGCCCTGCTCGGGTGCCGGCCTGAGGTAACCGATCTCGGGTGGCGGCACGGCGACGGTCGGCGTCACCAGAACGTCGAAGCCGCCCTCCCACCATGCGGCCATGCGGCGCGTGTACGCGCCTATCCACTTCGCCGTCTTCACGTACTCCGGGGCTGGCAGCGCCCGCCCCATCTCGGCCAGGCCCCAGGTGGCCGGCTCCACCATGCCTTCTTCGATGGTCTTGCCCGTCGCCTCGCTCCACTCGTCGAGCGACGAGGCGACCCACGACGTGACGACGTTCGAGAAGTTGGCCATCAGGCCGAAGAAGTCGTCGAGCGGCGCGGGGTGGTCGTGCTCGACCGTGTGACCGAGCCCCTCGAGCGCGCGGCCGGTAGCATCGACCGCAGCCGCGCAGTCCGGATGAAGCTCGCCGATGTCCGGCGGCATGGCTGCCATGAGCCCCACACGTAGCTTGCCCGCCTGCGCGCCGACCTCGCTTGCGTACGGTCGCACGGGCGCCGGCGCCACGTAGGGATCGCCCGCCACCGGCGCGCACACCGCGTCGAGGATGGCGGCCGTGTCACGAACCGAGCGCGTCACCACGTGCGAGATCACCAGCCCGAGCCAGTACTCGTCGTAGTCGGGCCCGAGGCTCACACGACCGCGCGAGGGCTTGAGCCCCACCAGGCCGCACTCGCTTGCCGGCACACGGATCGAGCCGCCACCGTCGCTGGCGTGCGCCATCGGCACCATGCCCGCGGCGACGGCCGCGGCCGAGCCGCCGCTCGACCCGCCCGAGGAGTGCTTCGTGTTCCACGGATTGCGCGTGGGGCCGTACGCGTCCGGCTCGGTGGTGACCGTGAGGCCAAGCTCCGGCGTGTTCGACTTGCCCACCGACACGAAGCCGGCGGCCGCGAACTTCTGCGCGAGGTACGAGTCGTGGTCGGAGACGTACCGCAGATCGCGCAGAAAGCGCATGCCGCAGTGAAACGGCTCGCCCGCCGTGCACGCGTCGAGGTCCTTCATCAAGAACGGCACGCCGCGAAACGGCCCGCCGCCGAGCACGCCGTTGCGGGCGCGCTCGCGTGCCTGTTCGAACAGCGGCGTGATCACGGCGTTGAGCTCGCCGTTGGTGCGTTCGATGCGATCGATCGCCGCGTCGACCAGCTCCAGCGGCGACACCTCGCCGCTGCGTACGAGCTCGGCCTGTGATGTCGCGTCGAGAGTCGAGAGATCGTCCGCCATGCTCAGCTACCGATGCCGACAGCGATCAGGATCGGTCCCACTGCAGCAAGACATCGCCGCTGGCCTCGTCCACGACAGCTCGCGGCGCACGTTCCAACCTCAGGGCGCGACCGTCACTGCTGAGGCCGGTGGTCACGTCGAAGCTGTAGCCGTGCCACGGGCATCGCACGCAACCGCTCTCGATGGTCACGTCGAGCGAACCGCCCCGGTGAGGACAGCGCGCCGCGTGCACGAGCAGCTCGCCCTCGTGGTCGACGATGCGGAACAGCCTGCCGCCGGTCTCGACGAGCAGCGGCAGACGAGCGCGCAGCTCGCCGATCGGCCCCAGCACGATGGCTTCGCGCTCACCATCATCGAGGGCGCCGGCCGGCGCCCTGTCACGCGCGGTGGCGAGACAGCGCTCGCGCGCCATCATCATCACCTCGTCCTCGTCCCACAGCCGCGTGTAGAGTTTCTTGTAGTAGTCTCCCAGCTCGGCCGCCTGCGTCGCATCGATACCGGCGACCCGGAAGTCCACCTCGATGCGCGTCTGGTGCGGTCCGACCGGATCGAGAACGGTCACGATCTCGGTGACCAACAAGGCCTCCACCGCAGTGCGCGTCGTGTAGCGCAGGTTGTCGCGGTCGAGCCGCACCTCGACGTCGGTTTCGCCGCCGCCGTGCTCGGCGGAGAGGGTGGCCACCGCGCGCCAGCCCTGCTCGTCGGCGCCGAGCAGGCGAATGCCGGAGAACGTGCCGGCGTGCAGCCACGGGAGATGCTCCCAGTCGAGCACGTTCTCCCAGATGCGCTCGAGCGACGCCTCGACCACACGGCCGTAGGTGGCGACCGAGGCCGGGTCGGCCGGTTGTTGCAGGCTGGTAGCGTCGGCGGACATTGCGCGCGGAGTCTAGTCTCTCGCGTCGGGCTGACTCAAGAGGAAGCGTGCATTCTTGGTTGCCGCAAGACGGCTGATGGCCGAGAATCCGCCGTCCGGTCGACCACCGCACGGCACATGCCCGCCCCGCACGCAGAAAAAATCGCATTCTCCCGGGACGGAGACGAGATTCGCGGATACCTCGCCCGGCCCGGCCGAGGCGAGCAGCCTGGCGCCCGGCACGCGGGACTGGTGCTCGTACCCGACGTGCGCGGGCTCTACGACCACTTTCGCGACGTGGCGCGGCGCTTCGCCGACGAGGGCTTCGTGACGCTCGCGCTCGACCTGTACAGCCGCGAGGGCACGCCCGAGCTGGCCGACATGGACGCGATCTTCGCGTGGATGCAGGCGCTTCCCGACCGGCGCGTGCTCGCCGACATCGGCGCCGCGGTCGATCATCTGGCCGCTCGCGACGACGTGGCCGGCGACCGGATCGGCGTCACCGGCTTCTGCATGGGCGGACAGTACGCCCTCATGGCCTCGTGCTCCGATCTCGGGCTCGCGGCCGCCGTGAGCTGGTACGGGATGCTCCGCTACGCACGCACCAGCGACGTCAAGCCGCAAAGCCCGCTCGAGATGGCGAGCGCGCTGGGCTGCCCGTACCTGGGCCTGTTCGGCGCCGACGACGAGCTCGTACCGGCTACCGACGTCGAAGAGCTGAGGTCGGTGCTCGAGCATGAGAAGAAGACCTACGAGATCGAGGTGTACGACGATGCCGGTCACGCGTTCTTCAACGACTCGCGCCCGGAGATGTATCGAGCCGTGGCGGCCGGGCGGGCGTGGCCGCGCGCGCTCGCATTCTTGAATCACCATCTCTCCGGCCGCTAGGTTCCCGGCCGATCACGTCGGGCCAGTAGCCCGTGGAAGAATCCGCTCGCCGCGCAGAGCACCGCGGTTCCTCAACGCGCCCCTAGCGCTGCAGCGGCACCCCTGCCGCCCCGCCCTCGCCGCTCCCCGACGCCCCGGCTCGGGGCGCGAGGCCGATCATTCGCCCGGCCTCGGCTTCGTCGACGCCGAGCGCATCGCTCGCGATCAGCACCATGTCGCGCTCGATATAGACGCGTGAAAGATCGAGCACGCGCACGAGCTTCTTCGATCCCAGATGGGTTCGATCCGTGAGTGAGCCCACGGGCAGCTCGTACAGCGCGACGAACGCGTCCGCGTCGGTTCGCACGTGCTCGATGACGAGCTTCTGCTTGTGCACTCGTCGCTCGTCGTGGCGGGCGTGATCGTGAGCCACGGCGCGCGCAGCGTCCTCGAGCGCGGCCATGTAGGCCCGCGACTGATCGTGTCCGGCGCGCCCGGCCGGCCAGTCGCGCTTCTCCTTGAGCCCGACCTCGCGCACCACGCGACGCAGGACCCGCGATTCGAGCACCGTCTGCACCACGATCGCATCGCCGCGCCGCACGAGCCGCACCTCGCCCTGCGCATCACCATCACGCGGCACGGTCGCGCGCTGCACGATCACGTCGGCCGAGCCGTCGATTGCGCGACGTTGCGCCTCCCCCTCCGGATCGGCCGTTGCTGCCCGAGCGGGCACGAGCACGGCCAATGCCAGCGCGAAGCAGACCTGCGGCAGGCATCGCGACGGCCCGGCAGCGCCGAGCCGCACGGCTCGCAAGACGAAAGAGCTCGCGGATTTCCACCGCCTCCGAGCCGCGAACGCGGTGCGGGCCGGATTCATGGCCACCGCGGCGGTGTGCCCGGCGCGCGTCGCGCTCACCAGCCACCCCCCCGCGACCGCCGATCGGCCATGACCAGCGCGGCCGGCAACACGAGCAGATCGCACGCGAGCGCTGCGACCATCGTGGTCCCCGCTAGCAACGAGAAGTAGACCGTCGGCAGGAAGCTACCCAGACACCCCACCCAGAACCCGAGCACCAGCACGGCGGTGGTGATCGTGAGCGCGGCCCCGACCCCACACGACGTTCGCGTGAGCGCCTCCGGACAGTTCCCTCTCATCTCGCGACGATAGCGCGCGAGGTAGTGGATCGTGTCGTCGACGGCGAGGCCGATCACCACCGACGCGATCATGGCAGTGCCCGTGCTCAGCGCGATGCCGGCAAGGGCCATCAGGCCGCCGGTCCAGACGATCGGAAAGACGTTCGGCGCGATCGACAGCACCGCCACTCGCCACGACCGGAACAGCACGCCGATCGCGACGATCACCGTGACCAGCGCGAGCGCGAAGCTGCGCAGCTGGTTGATCACGATGCGGTCGGAATCCAGCGCGACGTGGTACAACGACCCGGTCGTCACGAGCCGGTAGCGCTCGCCGAACACCTCGTGTGCCACCGCGACGATCGAGTCGACCAGGCGCGACGTGTCCGCCGAGCCCATCGACCGCACGCGAACCGACAGCCTGGCCTCGGTGAAATCGGGCACCGCGAGCCTGCGCAGCAGATCGTCGGTGCCGGCGTCGGCGATGAGATCGAACGCGTAGTACAGGTCGTCCTGCGACGTCGGCAACGTGGGCACGTCGCCACCGGTCTCGGCACGGTGAACCTGGGCCACCATGTCGTCGACGGCGTGGACGTCGGCGACGCCGCGCTCGTCGAGCACGCGATCGGAGAACCGCTCGATTCGCTCGATGTCGGACAGGCCCGTCAGCGGCTTGCCGTCGACGCGCGACACCACCAGCTCGAGAGAGCCCACCGCACCGAGGTTCGCGTCGATGAACATCGTGTCACGATACAGCGGCGCGCCCGGACGCAGAAAGCGGACCAGGTCGGTGTCGATGGGGATCGACGGCAGCGACATGGCCGATACCACGGTGACGAGCACGGCGCCGGCGAGGATCGACCGGTGGCGCCGGCTCGCGACGCGCGCGGTGCCGGCGAGCAATCGTGAAAGAGCCGGGCTGCGTTCGCCACCAGACGGCCGCGACGGCGCCTTCAGGAACGACAGCCCGAGCGGCACCACGACCAGCCCCGCCAGCAACGAGAACATCACGCCGAGCGCGGCGAACGCGCCGAACTGGCGCACCGCCGGCGTATCACTCGTGGCCAGCGACAGCAGACCGAGAGCCGTCGTGAGGGCGGTAAAGCCGCACGGCACGTACAGTCGCGCTACCGTGTCGCGTATGCGCGACGCTGGATCGGCGCCGCCGTCGTCCTCGAGCCAGCCGTGGTACAGGTGGACGCTGGTTGCGACCGACAGGACCATGACGACGGGCGCGAGCAGCGACGTGATGGTGTTGAGCGCGAAGCCGGCGAGCGAGTAGCAGCCGAGCGTCCACAGCAGGCTCACGGCCGTCACGAGCAGCGGCAGCACCACGCCCGCGGGCCGCCGGAACGACAGCGCCAGCACGGCCGCCAGCACCACGACAGCGGCGGGCACGAGGACGGACTGGTCGCGCTGCACGTAACGTGCAACGTCGTGCTTTTGCACCGCGATGCCGGTGATGCGGATCTGGATCGGACCGTGCGATTCTCGCGCGGCCAGGGCGCGCAGCGCGGCGATGATTGCCGGGCGGTAGCGATCGTCGTGCGGCCGATCCTCGAGCTCGATGACCAGCGCTGTCGTGCGCCGATCGGCGGCGACGAGCAGCCCCGTGAGGTGCGGATTGCGGTCGAGCGCCGCCGACAGGCTCTGCCCGAAGTCATCACCGGCAAGCGGACGCTGGAGGAGCGCCGCATCCTCGGCGCCGCCCGGACCGGTCACCACCTGCCGGGCGCTGGCCAGGCTCGACACCTGCCGCACCCCGTCGAGTGCCTCGATCTCGGCCTCGAGGCTCTCGACGAGCCGCACGGTCGCAGCATCGAGACCGCCGTCGACGGTGACCGCGACGACGACGTCCTCGTCGTTGCCGAACTTGCGCTTGAACTCGCCGTACGCCCCGAGTCTCGCGTCGCTCAGCGCGTTCATCGACTCGTTGCTCTGCTCGACCTCCAGCCGGGCGGCGTGCATCGCGAAGAACGCAGTGACCAGAGCAAGCGCGATCGCGGACGGGACGCGCCCTCTACCGATGAGCCAGGTCAACATGCGCCGCCGATGGTTCAGGCCGGATAGTAGCGGAGCTCGACGCGATTGCCCTCGCTGTCGCGGACATACGCGGCGGTACCGTCGCCACGCGCTCCCCACAACGTTGTGGGCTCGACCTCGAACGCGATACCCGCGGCATCGAGCCGGCCACACAGGGACGACCAGTCACTCTCGTCGATCGTCAGGCAGAAGTGGTCGACGTTGGTCCGCAGATCGATGCCGTCGCCGGTCTCGACGCCGGCCGTGTCCGCGCCCCACAGCGCGGGCGGCATGAGGTCGATGACGGTGACGTCGTTGACGCGCAGCGACGGGAACAGCACCGCGCCGTCACGGTACTCGTTCACCCGCTCGGGGGACAGGCCGATCACTTCGGTGTAGAAGCACAGAGCGCGCTCGACGTCGTGAACGTTGAGAACCACGTGGTCGAGTGTCGCGTGCACGGCGTGTCGACGGGCCTACCCGCCACTCTCGTTGGTACTATCCCAGATGAAATACAGACCCAACGTCGAGCGACGATTGGTGCTTCCTGGCGAGCTGGTGGGCGGTGTATATTCCGTGACACATGGACACGTTCGACAAGCTGCCAACCCCTCGCGACGAGCCCATCTCGTCACCACAGTTGCCGACGCTCGACGATTGTCGACGAGCCGCCGTGACGTGCGCCTCGGGCAACCTGCGAAAGGCCGCCCGCAGCGTGACGCAGGTCTACGAGGATGCGCTGCGACCACTCGGGATCCGCGCAACGCAGTTCCCGATCCTCATGGCCACGCACGCGCTGCGGTCGGTCTCGGTCACCGAGCTCGCCGACACCCTGTTCATCGACCGCACCACTCTCACCCGCAACCTGCGACCGCTCGAGCGGCGCGGCCTGCTCAGCATCGAGGTGGCGCGTGATCGTCGCGTGAAGATGATCGCGCTCACCGACGTGGGTCGCGACCTTCTCGCCCGCGCCTACAGCGCATGGGTGGTCACGCAGCGCGAGGTGGCCGAAGGCCTCGGCCCCGACCGCCTGCAGCGCCTCCTCGACGACCTGTCGGCCGCCGTCGACTTCGCGCACGATCGCTGAGCGACCCTACCCGCTAGTGTCCGGGCACACCTGGTGGCCCGGGCTTGAACCGATAGATCTGGTACGGCGCATGCGCGCGCATGTGGTCCGCGCTGACGAACAGCACGTGCTGCAACGAGCTGCACGTCACGTACAGCCATCCGTCCGGTCCGAAGCTGAATCCGTCGGGCCACCGAAGGCGCTCGTCCTTCACGATCGTGCGCAACCGGCGGTCGGGCGCGACCGTCACGATCGCCGAGTGCTCCATGTCCGACAGGTACACGTTCCCGTCGACGTCCATGGTCAGGCCGTCGGACAGCGTCTTGGCCGAATAGTCCTCCACTCTCGAGGCCAGCTCGTCCGCAGACAGCGCAGCGTCGTCGAGATCGGCCGCGCGTACGCGATAGAGGCGGTCGCCGCTGACCGGCCCGAAGTAGAGCCACTCCCCGTCCTTGTCGAGCGCGATCGAGTCGACGCCGATGCGCAGCGTGATCAACCCGTAGATCTTCATGTCACGCCCCGGCGCCTGGATGATGTACGACTGCGGCATCACCGATTCGTGGCGATCGAGCACGCGACGACCGATACCGGCCACGGTGTCGTACACGATGATGGCCGGGCGATGCAGGATCGGGCTCGTCTCGGCGATGTACACACGGCTGCCGTCGGGTGACACCTGGAGATCGTTGAGCATCGAGCCGAGCCCGGCGGTCTTCGGGGAGAACTCATGGGTGTGCACGAGCTCGTCGGTGGCGAGATCGAAGGCCGTCAGGCGTGGACGCCCCCGGCCGAAGTCGGCGAAGTCGAGAACCCACAGGCGCCCCTGGCGGTCGATGCGCAGCGACAGGATCGACTGGAAGAACGGAATGTCATCCGATTCGTGCTGGAAGGCCTCGTCGGGATACGGCACGGGACGTCCGTCGACGAGCTCGTGCACCTTGGAGGGCGGCCCGCCATCGGGATGGAGCGTGAAGAACACCCGGCCGGTCTCCGACACCGCGATGTTGCCCGGCGGGTAGTCGAGGTCGGCGACCAGCTCGAGCACCGAGCCGGGCAGCTCGGGCGCCGTGGTCCGGTCGTCGAGACGCTCGCCACCGCCCATGAGCACGCGCATCGCGAGCAGGCCGACGAGCAATACGGCGACGACGGTCGCCACGACCCTGGTGATACGGTTCATGTCAGCTCGATTCCCGCAGCTCTCGTGCCTGTCGCGCCAGCCCCAGCTTGACGGCGGCCATCACCCGGTCGATGTCGGAGCGAATACGGTAGTCCTCGGCCTGGTCGATCCAGCGCACCACGCCGTCGGAGTCGATGAGGAATGTCGTCGGGATCACGCGCGGTCGCACCGGCAGACCCGCAGCCGCCAGCAGCCGTTCCTGGCGCACCTTGTACATGTTGGTCAGCTGGAAGTCGTCGTCGGTCAGCAACGTGATGCCGAGCTGGTTCTTGCTCCGTAGCCGCGCAGCCTGCGCCACGTCGTCCGGGCTGACGGCGACCATCGACACGCCGAACAGATCGAGCTGACCGCGAAACGCTTCCCAGCGCCGCAGCTCGGCGAGACAGTGAGGGCTGGCGTGACCTCGAAAGAACTTGAGCAGCACCGCGCGTCCGCGCAGCGAGCCGAGGTCGAACGGGTTGCCCGACGCGTCCGTGGCGGTGAACACCGGCGCCGGCTCGCCCACCTGCGCGGCCGGCATCGTGCCCGGCAGCCGGCTCGTCAACGTGGTGAGCAGAAAACGTAGCGACGCGCCCATGGCGACGCAGGCCAGCACCACGCCGACGATTCCCGGATCGCTGGCGAGCGCGAGCCCCGCGAGCACCACCGCCGCGACGCAGGCGCCTATCTGGCCGGCCGGACGGCGCGGAACCGACAGCATCCGGATCTGGCGTACATAGATCGCCCACACCGCCATCGAGACGACGGCCGCGATGAGAGCCAGCCTGAGCCCGTCGAGATCGTTCACGCGGGCGTTCTAGCCGAGCGCGTCCCGCGAAGCGAGCCTGTCATTGCTCAAGCGCACGCGGAGCGGCCGGCACCGGCGTCGGACTTCTTCCGCGCCCCGGTGCTGGCCACGGCCGCCGCCATCTCCAGGAGCAGCGCCTGGGTCTCGTCCCAGCCGATGCAGGCGTCGGTGATCGACATACCGTAGGCGAGACGCTCGCCCTTGCTCCACGACTGCTTGCCCTCGCGGAGGTTGCTCTCGAGCATCGCACCCATGATGGCCCGCTCGCCACGCCGGAACTGCTCTGTGACGTCGCGACACACCTCGGCCTGTCGTGTGTGGTCCTTGCCGGAGTTGTCGTGGGAACAGTCGATCATGATCGGGCGCGCGACGCCGTGGTCGGCAACCAGATCTCGCGCGCGCTTGACGTCGTCGCTGCCGTGGTTCGGACGACCGCCGCCGCCGCGCAGCACGATGTGGCGGTCGGGGTTGCCCAGCGTCTTCACCACCGCGCTGGCGCCGTCGGCCGTGATGCCGACGAAGCTGTGCGGGTGGCTGGCCGAGACCATCGCGTTCATCGCGACCTGCAGTCCGCCGTCGGTGCCGTTCTTGAATCCCACCGGCATCGACACGCCGCTGGCCAGCTCACGGTGGGTCTGGCTCTCGGTGGTCCGCGCGCCGATCGCGGCCCAGCTCATCAGGTCGCCCACGTACTGGGGCATGACCGGATCGAGAAGCTCACCGGCACACGGCAACCCGAGGTCGTTGATGTCGAGCAGGATCGAGCGCGCCAGCTCGAGCCCAGCGGCAATGTCGCACGAGTCGTCGAGCCGCGGATCGTTGACGAGCCCCTTCCAGCCGACCGTCGTTCGCGGTTTCTCGAAGTACGTTCGCATGACCACCACGAGATGGTCACGGGTGGCGTCGGCCACGTACTTGAGGCGGTGAGCGTACTCCACGGCGGCGGCCGGATCGTGGATCGAGCACGGCCCGACCACCACCACCAGGCGGTGCATGTCGCGCCCGTGCAGCACGTCGCGAATGGATCCACGCGCCTGCGTCACGCTGCTCGCCGCCTCGGCGCTCAGGGGCAGGCGGGTCTTCACCTCGCGCGGGCAAACCAGCGGATCCAGTCGCAAGAGGTTCCTGTCCTCGATCGAATCGTTCATGTCCATCTCCCCGCGGTCGCAAACACAAAAAAAGCCCCGAGAGAACTCTCCCGGGGCTTGCCGTGTGCCGATTGCCTGACCGCTGGCCGACTACGACTCCGTGAACCCCGTCCTGGTCGGAATAAAGACGAAGAAAGAAGTGTAGCGGCTCTGCATCGTGAAGCTCTTGTCGGCCGGCGGGCCCGGCCTGTTCTTCAACTAGTACGCGCGCCCACGCCGCACGTCAAGCTCGCCGGCGCCGCGCCGACGGCTCACGGAGCGGGAATCATTCGCCTGACCGTGCCGTCCAGACCCATCACGTACAGCTCGCCGCGCGCATCCTCTCCGAACGAGCTGATGAGATCGACGCCGCCGAACGCCGCGGTGACGTCGTCGTGGGCAACCGCCAGACCGGCGATCACCTCGAACGTACGCACGAAGTCGGTGCAGTAGTCGGCGTAGTAGTACGTCCCGTGAAGGTCGGGCAGCGCGCAGCCCCGGTACACGTGGCCGCCGGTCACCGAGCAGCCGCCGCCGGCGCCGTGGCCGTACTCGAGAACGGGGAACGTGAAGCCGGTGGGCGGATCGGGACAGTCGGGGTCCGGATCGGGCTCGTAGCACGAGCTGGCCTCGAAGATGTCCCACCCGTAGTTCTCGCCGCCGGTGCTCGAGCCGGGCCGGTAGTGGATCTCTTCCCAGGCGTTCTGGCCGACGTCGGCGATGTACAGATCGTCGTTCGCACGATCGAAGCTGAAGCGCCAGGGGTTGCGCAGCCCCTTGGCCCAGATCAGGCCGAGCGGGTCGCCCACGCCGGGGTCGGGGTTGTCGCCCGGGATCGCGTAGTACGGCGCGCTGTCCACGTCCACGTCGAGGCGCAGCATCTTGCCGAGCAGCTCGCCGTCGTCCTGTGCAACCTCGTCAGGGTCGCCCCCTCCCCCGCTGTCGCCCATGCCGAGGTACAGGAAGCCGTTCGAATCGAACGCGAGCTGACCGCCGTTGTGGTTGCCACGCGGCTGGTTGATGACCAGCAGAACGGCCTCGGTGCTCTCGTCGGCGACGTTAGGATCGACGCCGACCTCGTAGCGCGCCACCACCGTGTCGCCGTCCGGCTCACGCGAGTAGTTGACGAAGAACCGACCGTTGCTCTCGTAATCGGGGTGGAAGGCCAGGCTGAGAAGCCCGCGCTCGCCGCCGTAGCGCACCTCGTCCTGGATGTCGAGGAAAGGCGTGGGCAAGAGGAAGCCGTCCTCCACCACGCGAATCGTTCCGGGCTGCTCGACGATGAACAGCCGGCGTGGATCGAGCGGCGGGGAGGTCAGGTGCACGGGAGCGTCGAGACCACCGACGACCAGCTCCGAGGTGATGCCGGTGCCCGGCGTGGCGGGCATGCCGGCACACAGAGCCGAGCTGTCCTCCAGCGTGCAGTCGGCGGCACAGCCGTCGCCGCCCGAGGTGCCGCTGTCGTCACACTCCTCGGCTGGTGGCTCGGTCACGCCGTTGCCGCAGCTGCCGCCGCACAGGCAGCCGGCCGTGCACTCGCCCGGACAGGCGGAGTCGTCGGCGCCGTCACAGACCTCGCCCGGCCCCGCGACACCGTCACCGCAGACCGCTACCAGGTCGGCGACCGCGCTTGCGATCATCGCGTCGACCAGGCCCTCGATGGCCGCAACGTCGCCGACGCTCGCGCAGCCGCCCTTCGACTCGGCCCGCTCGAACGCCGAGACGAACTTCCCGTCCGCCTTGCCGAGACAGGCCGGATTGACCGGCAGGCCGATCTTGGCGGCCCGCGCGTAGCACTTCGCGAACCCCTTCGCCTTCTTCGCGGCCGCCTTGCGCTTGGCGGCCGAGCAACGGCGTGCGGGCCCGTCGGCGCCGACGGGCAGCGCGGTCGCGATGCCGTCGGTCGCGTCGGCGACGTCGCCGGAAACCGCGGCGGCGTCGCCCTCGGTGAGACAGCCCCCCTTTGCCTCGGCCTTGGCGAACGCCCCGGTGAGCTTCGATGCGCTCTTGGCCAGGCATCCGGCATCGACCGACGAGTTCTTCTTCGCCGCCTGCGCATGACACGCCAGCGCGACCTTCGACTGAAGGCCGACACCCTTCATCTTCGTAGCCGAGCAGTCGGCGGCATCGGCGGCGGCCCACACGGCGACCGGGCCGGAGACCAGGTGAAGCAGAGCGGAGCAGATCAGCAGGCGGCAGCCAGACGCGATCATGGCGTTCGTTCTACCGCATACGAACGCGGTCCTCCATCGACAAGCTCACGGCTACCGTACGGTCCTCGCGCACGACGGCGACGTCAGCGATCGCGCACTGCGATCAGCTCGATGATGTTGCCGTCCGGGTCTCGAACCCACATCTGTCCCGTTTCCGGGCCGAGCTCGAGCACCTCGAGGCCCGAGGACTCGAGCCTTTCGACCGTGTCGGCGTAGTCGTCGATCGCGAACGCCGTGTGCGCGGCCAGCGGGTTCAGGTCGGCCGGCCCTCGCCCCAGGTCGGTCCCGGGCGGCGCGACGAGCAGATGTACCTCGCAGTCGCCGGCGCGGTACCAGGCTCCGGGGAAACCGAGGTCGGGTCGTTCGATCTGCTCGAGACCGAGCACTCCTCCATAGAAGCCCATCGCACGATCGAGGTCGGTGACGGGAAACGACTGATGGTGCAGACGGCGCGCGATCATTGCAGACCCCATCCGGGAGCGAGCGCGGATTGTGACCGTCGTTCGCGGCTCGCACAAGGAGGCAGGGCGCGGATCCGTCGCAGCCTTGCCCGACCCGGCCGGCCGACTACAATGCGGCGTCACCCTCAGGGGCAAACAGGAGAAGGCCGAAGTGAAGAAGATCGTTCTCGGACTGGTAGTGGTGCTGCTGATCGCGGCAGCGGCCGTCGCCGGCTACATCTACAACGTCGTCACGACGCTCGCGCACGAGAGCGTGACCGACGACCTGCACATGATAAGCCTGCCGCGCGGTCCGGGCGGCAACGTCGCCGTGCTGCGAACCGACGAGGGGACGGTCATCGTCGACACGATGACGTTCGGGGCGCAGGGAAGCGCGGTGCGCGAGCTGGCCGAGGAGCTCACGGGCCAGCCCGTGGTCCTCGTCATCAACACGCACTACCACATCGACCACACGCACGGGAATCCGAGCTTCGACCCGGCCACGAAGATCGTCGCCACCGAGCGCACGCGCGAGCTGCTGCTGGAACATGACGGCGAGTTCTGGCAAGGCAACGCCGAGCAATTCTTGCCCGACGAGACGTTCGAGCACGAGCACACGATCGAGCTCGGCGGCAAGACCATCCAGCTACTGGGTGTGGGGCCCGCGCACACCAGCGGCGACCTGGTCGCGCTGTTCGTCGAGGATCGCACGATCTGCACCGGCGACCTGATCTTCAACGGGCTCTACCCGAACATCGACCTCGAGGCCGGCGGCTCGGTCAAGCGCTGGTCGGCCGCGCTCGACCAGGTGCTCCAGCTCGACTTCGACCGCGCCATCCCCGGTCACGGCCCGGTCACCGACCGCAACGGCGTGCGCCGGTTCCAGGGCTTCATCACCGAGCTCGCCCGCGCCGGCGAGTTCGCGGCCGTGCGGCGCCTGTCGCTCGAGGAAACCCTGGCGCAGACGAAGCTCACGAAGAACGAGGGCATGGTCGACTTCCTGCCGGTGCCGGGCATGTACGAGTTCACGCGCGACTTCGTCGTGCAGCGTGCCTGGGAAGAAGCGGTCGCCGTGCGCAAGGCGGAGGCCGAGGCCGAGAGGCGCAGCGCCGAGGAAGCCGACGAAGCCGAAAAATCCGCAGAGGCCGGGACCGCCACGAACGACACTGAACCCACGGAGCAATGACCGGGACGCCGTTCCACCCGCTGGTCGCGCGCTGGTTCGAGGACACGTTCCCGGGCCCCACCGACGTGCAGTTGCGCGGCTGGCGCTCGATCGCGGACGGCGAGGACACGCTCATCGCGGCGCCCACCGGCTCGGGCAAGACGCTCGCGGCGTTCATGTGGGCCATCAACCGGCTCTACGAGCGCGCCGAGTCCGGCGAGCTCGACGACCGCATCCACCTCGTCTACATCTCGCCGCTCAAGGCACTCGGCAACGACATCGAGAAGAACCTCGGCCAGCCGCTCGAGGGCATTCGCGAGCTGGCACGGGCCGGGGGCGCCGATCCGGCCGAGATCCGCGTGGCCGTGCGCAGCGGCGACACGCCCGCCTACCAGCGGCAGATGCAGGTGCGCAAGCCGCCGCACATCCTGATCACCACACCCGAGTCGCTCTACATCCTGCTCACCGCCGAGAAGAGCCGCGCCGTGCTGGCGCGCGCAGAGACGGTCATCCTCGACGAGATCCACGCGCTGGCGGCCGACAAGCGCGGCAGCCACCTCGCGCTGTCGCTCGAACGCCTCGATGCGCTGGCCGGCCGCAAGCTGCAGCGAGTGGGCCTGTCGGCCACCCAGAAGCCGATCGACGAGGTGGCGCGGCTGCTGGTCGGCGCCGGACGTTGCGACGCCGGGGGCAGCCCGCGCTGCGAGATCATCGACAACGGTCACCGGCGCGACCTCGACCTGTCGATCGAGGTCCACGACGACTTCGAGCTCGGGCCCATCACGTCGCAGGAGCTGCGCGGGTCGGTGTACGATCGCATCGTCGCGCTCGCCGCCGAGCACCGCACGACGATCGTCTTCACGAACACGCGCCGCATGGTCGAGCGCGTGGCTCACGCGCTCGGTGAGCGCATGGGAGACGATCGCGTGCGCGCCCACCACGGCAGCCTGTCACGCGAGACGCGCCTCGGCGCCGAGCAGGGGCTCAAGTCGGGAGAGATCCCGGTGGTGGTCGCCACCGCCTCGCTCGAGCTGGGCATCGACGTCGGCCACGTCGACCTGGTGTGCCACCTGGGTGCGCCGCGCTCGCTCGCGCAGCTCCTGCAGCGCGTGGGACGGTCGGGCCATTTTCTCGGCGCGATACCGAAGGGCATCCTGTTTCCGCTCACCCGCGACGAGCTCGTCCAGTGCGCCGCCGCCGTACGCGCCATCGAGGCGGGGGAGCTCGACCGCCTCGCGATTCCGCACTGCCCGCTCGACATCCTGGCCCAGCAGATCGTGGCCACGGTGGCCGCCGCCGAGATCGGCGTCGAGGAGCTGTGGGAGCTGGTTCGCCGGGCCTACCCGTATCGTGATCTCGAGCGCGCGGCGTTCGACCAGGTGGTCGATATGCTCGCCGACGGCGTCGCCACGTCGCGCGGTCGGCGCTCGGCTCACCTGCACCACGACCGCGTCGGCTCTCGGCTACGCCCGCGCCGCGGGGCGCGCCTCGCGGCGATCACGAGCGGCGGCGCGATTCCCGACATGGCCGACTACGACGTCGTCGAGGACGCCAGCGGAACGTTCGTAGGCACCGTCAACGAGGACTTCGCGATCGAGAGCCTGGCCGGCGACATCATCCTTCTGGGCAACCGTTCCTGGCGAATCCAGCGCGTCGAGGCCGGACGCATCCGCGTGCGCGACGCCGAGGGCGCGCCGCCGACGATCCCGTTCTGGCTCGGCGAGTCGCCGGGGCGCACGCGCGAGCTGTCGGCCGCGGTGGCCGAGCTGCGCCGCGAGATCGCCGCCCGCCTCGACGACCGCGCAGGCGCGACGACCTGGCTGATGAGCGTGGCACGAGTGGGACGGTCCGCGGCCGAGCAGCTCGTCGAGTACGTGCGCGAAGCGCTCGCCTGCCTCGGCGAGATGCCCACCCAGGACACGCTCATCGCCGAGCGCTTCTTCGACGAGGCCGGGGGCATGCAGCTCGTCGTGCACTCGCCGTTCGGCGCGCGCCTGAACCGAGCGCTCGGGCTGGCGCTGCGCAAGCGATTCTGCGTGAGCTTCGACTTCGAGCTGCAAGCCGCGGCCACCGACGACGGGGTGGTGCTGTCGCTCGGCGAACAGCACAGCTTCCCGCTCGACAACGTGTTCGAGCTCACCGGCCCCGACCGCGTCGAGGCCGACCTCGTGCAGGCCTCGCTGCAATCGCCCATGTTCACGAACCGGTGGCGCTGGAACGCGACGCGGGCGCTGGCGATGCTTCGCCACAACGGCGGCCGCAAGGTGCCCATCGCCATACAGAGGATGCGCGCCGAAGACCTCATGGCGGCGGTGTTTCCCGCGCAGCTCGGCTGCCAGGACAATCGCAGCGGCCCGATCGAGCCTCCCGATCATCCGCTGGTGAACGAGACGATCGACAACTGCCTGCACGAGGCCATGGACACCGACGGCCTGCGGCAGCTGCTCCGGGACACCCGCAGCGGCACGGTGCGCACCGTCTCGGTGGAAACGCCGTCGCCGTCGCCGCTGTCACACGAGATCCTCAACGCGAACCCGTACGCGTTTCTCGACGACGCGCCGCTCGAGGAGCGTCGCGCGCGGGCGGTGACATTGCGGCGCTTCGACCCCGACCTCGCATCCGGTATCGGCGCCCTCGACGAGGCCGCCATCGACGAGGTACGCCGCCAGGCGTGGCCGCCGGCTCGCGACGCCGACGAGGTGCACGACGCGCTGCTCACGCTGTGCCTGCTGCCCGCCGCCGACGCCGGTCCGTGGGAGCACCACCTGGTCGCTCTGGTTGCAGCACGTCGCGCCGTGCGTGCAACCGCTGCGGGCGGGCCGTCTTTCTACGTGGCGTCGGAACGCGCGCCGCTCGTACGCGCGGTGATCGACGACGTGACGTTCGACCCCGAGCCGCCCATGATCGACGCGTCCGGCCCACGAGCCGGCGCTGCGCTCGAACACGACGGGCCGACCAGCGCCGACACACGGGACCGCGCTGCCGCTTCGGCGGCGTGCCCGGAAGAGGCGATCACCGAGGTGGTGCGCGGCTGGATGGAGTCCATCGGGCCGACCACGTCCACGGAGCTCGCCCCCCGTCTCGGTGTGCCGCGCTCGCGCGTCGAGGTGGCGCTGGCCCGGCTCGAGGCCGAGGGCGTGGTGCTGCAGGGGAGCTTCACGAACCGGCCGGCCGGCGACGACGCACCCCCGGAGCGCGAGTGGTGCGAGCGCGGCCTGCTGGCTCGCATCCACCGCCTCACCGTCGGGCGGCTGCGCCGCGAGATCGAGCCGGTGGCGCCGGCCGACTTCATGCGCTTTCTCCTGCGCTGGCAGCACGTGCTGCCGTCGACGCGCCTGCACGGCCGCGACGGCATCCGCAAGGTGCTCGAGCAGCTGCAAGGGCTCGAGCTGCCCGGTCCGGCATGGGAGCGCGACGTGCTGCCCGCGCGCATCGACCGCTACGACGGCGCCGACCTCGAGCGGCTGTGCCTGGCCGGCGAGATCGCCTGGGGCCGCCTGGGCTTCTCGGTACCGCGCGGCGACGAGAGCGAGACACCGAAGAGACGGCCGCGCCGCCGCTCGGTGACGCGCGCGGCGCCGCTGTCGCTGTTCCTGCGCGAGGAGATGTCGAGGCTGCTCGAGCCACTGCCGGTCGAGCGCGCCTGGCTCGACGAGATCTCGCCCGTGGCCCGAGAGGTCTTCGAACACCTCGAACGTCGCGGCGCCAGCTTCCTGGCCGACATCGCACGTTCGCTCGAGCGTCTGCCCACCGAGACCGAGGAAGCCCTGTGGGAGCTGGTTGCGTCGGGGCTGGTCACCGGCGACGGCATCGCCGGGCTACGAACGCTGCTGCTGCCCGACCAGAAGCGCAAGCTCGGCCGACGAGCACGCTCGCAGTCGACCCACCTGCGCGCGTTGCCGGGACGACAGCCGCGGCGCTTGATGCCCGTGGGCCGCTGGTCGCTGCTCCACGATGCCTCCGAGGAACACGTCGATGCGGCAGCCACGGCGGCCGCAACCGTGCGCCGACTGCTGGCCCGCTACGGCGTGGTGTTCCGGGAGCTGTGCGCGCGCGAGACGCGGCGCTTTCCGTGGCGCGTGCTGCTGTTCGAGATGCGCCGCCTCGAGGCCTGCGGCGAGGTCCGCGGCGGCCGCTTCGTGGACGGTTTCGTCGGCGAGCAGTTCGCCCTGCCCGAGGCCGTCGAGAGCCTGCGGCGCGTGCGCCGCCAGCGCGACGACGACGAGGTCGTCGTCGTGTCCGCGGCCGACCCGTTGAACCTGGCCGGCATCGTCACACCGGGCGAGCGCGTGTCGCCGTTCACGTTGCAGGTGCTCGCCTACCGGGCCGGCCTGCCCGTCGAGATCGGCGAGCTCGGCACCGTCCGCAGCCGGCTGCAGCTCGGCTAGCCGCCCCCGGCCGCGCATCCCGCACAGCAACCGCCCGCGCATGATGCAGGCGAGCGCACGTTATGCGCCCGTGCCTCCGCGCCGGGTTGATACCATTGACGATCCCCTCGAGAGGAAGCACCGGATGGAGCTCACGACGATTACCTTTGTTCTCTGGACCCTGACCGCCGCGGTGGCGCTGGTCGCGCTGGCCTACGCGGTCACGATCTACAACAGCCTGATACGGCTCAAGCACTCGGTGTGGAAGGCCTGGAGCAACGTCGACGTGCTGCTCACACAGCGTCACGACGCGCTGCCCGAGCTGGTGAAGACGTGCAAGCAATGCCGGTCGTTCGAGCAGGAGGCGCTCCAGCGCGTCATGGAAGCGCGAGCCGCCGCCCACAGCGCACGCAGCATCGGCGACGTGAAGGGCGTGGGAGAAGCCGAAGACGCAATGCGAACCGAGCTCGACAACCTCTTTGCCGCCGCCGAGACGCATCCCGAGCTGAAGACCAGCGAGCCGTTCCGCAAGCTGCAGGAGAGAATCTCGCGGCTCGAGGTCGCGATCGCCGGTCGTCGCCAGTTCTACAACGAGGTGGTCAGCTCCAGCAACGTCCGTCTGGGGCAGTTCCCCGATGGGCTCATCGCCAGCAGCTTCGACCTCGGGTCGGCCGACCTGCTCGTGTTCGCCGACCCGACGCGGCGAAACGCACAGCTCAGCTGAAGCGGGCGCTCGCGACGACCGACTCGAACGCGGGCAGGTACCTCGGGAAGTGGCTCTCGCTCGGCGCGTCGTAGTGTAGCCGGTAGACCCACTCGTCCTTCAAGCACCCGTAGGTCACGGCCTTGCGCTGCTGACGTGACCTCGCCCGGTACTCGAACGCCACCCGGTAGCACGGCCGATCGCCCACCGTGGCCGGTTGCTCGCCCACCAGCTGGAAGTCGTCGACGCTGAACTTGCGGCGGTCGATCTCGACCGCTGCGGCCTCGTGCGGCTGCATGTAGCGGCGGAAGCGCATCTTCGAGCCGGGCAGCTTCTGGTCGACCTCCCAGCGCGACACCGTGATGGCCTCGAGCGAGATGCCGTTGAGCGTGAGGATGATCGAGTCGCGCGGCGCACTGCGAATGCGCTGCCACTGGGGCGGGATCTCGATCTCGATCCCCAGCCCGACGCTGTCGAACTGCCCGCCCGACTCGGTCCAGCCGCTCGAGCACGCGGCCGTCGAGCCCACGACGGCCAGCAGCACCAGCCGCACGACGCTCGCTGTCACCATCTTCATCCCGTGTGGTTAAGACCAGGACCCGACCTTGCGCAAGTCGGACGGCCCCGAGTAGGATGCGGGCATGAGCGACAAGCTTCGCGAGATCGCCGAGGACATGGGTGTCCCGCACATCCGGCGCCACATCTTCCTGTGCAGCGACCAGACCGAGCCGAAGTGCTCGCCGAAGGATCGCAGCCTCGATTCCTGGAACTACCTCAAGTCGCGACTCAAGGAGCTCGACCTGGTGGGCGCGGGCGGCGTCTACCGAACCAAGGCCAACTGCCTGCGAGTATGTGCTCGCGGCCCGATCGCGGTCGTGTACCCCGAAGGCGTCTGGTACCACTCGTGTACACCGCGGGTTCTCGAGCGGATCATCCAGGAACACCTGATCGGCGGCGAGCCGGTGGCCGACCACGTATTCATCCGCCGTCCTCTGCCGTGAGCCGTCTCCGCGCAACCGGCGGACAGGTGTAGGCAGACCACCTTGCTCGCGATCATCATCGTCGACCACGGATCGCGCCGCGCCGAGGCCAACGACGCGCTGGCGGAGATCGCAAGACGCTTCGCCGAGCGCTCGGGTCACGCGATCGTCGAACCCGCGCACATGGAGCTCGCGTCGCCGACACTCGACGAGGCCTTCGAGCGCGCCGTGGCGCGTGGCGCAACCGAGATCGTCGTACACCCCTACTTCCTCGCCCCCGGACGCCACTGGAACGAGGACATCCCCGCGCTCTGCGCGCGCGCGGCCGCAGGTCACCCGAGCGTGAAGTGGACGGTAACCGAACCGCTGGGAATTTCGGACAAAATCCTCGACGTGATCGCCGAACGCGTGGAGTCGGCGCGCGGCGGCAAGCGCTGATGGCGCGCGCGCTGATCGCGGGCTGCGGCTACGTGGGCAGCGCGCTGGCCGCGCGGCTTGCCGGCGACGGTCACGAGGTCTGGGGCCTGCGGCGGCGCGCGATCGACCCGCCTGCAGGCGTCAGGTCCATCACCGCCGACATGTCCCGGCCCGCGTCGCTGGCGGGCCTGCCTGACGGCCTCGACTTCGTGTTCTACGTGGCAGGCGCCGACGCCTCGACCGAGCAGGCCTACCGGGCCGCCTACGTCGACGGCCTGCGAAATCTGCTGACCGCGCTCGGCCCGGCCGGGCCGGCGCGGCGGCTGGTCCTGGCCTCGAGCACGGCGGTGTACGAGCAGGCGGGCGGCGAAACGGTCGATGAAGCGTCGCCAACCGCCCCCACGCGCTTCCAGGGACGCGTGCTGCTCGAGAGCGAGGCCGTGGCCCGCGAGCTGGCGCCGGCGGCAACCGCGGTTCGCTTCGGCGGCATCTACGGCCCCACGCGCACACGCATGCTCGATGGGCTTCGCGCCGGCACCCTGCGCGTCTCGGCCGCACCGCAGTTCACGAACCGGATCCACCGCGACGACTGCGCCGGCTTCCTCGTCCACCTGGTCTCGCTGGCCGAGCCCGCACCGCTGTACGTCGCCGTGGACGACGAGCCCGCCGATCGTCGCCGCGTGCTCGAATGGCTGGCCGCCGAGATGGGGGCCGCGCCACCGCCGGTGGACGAGTCGGCCGCGGGGCCGGGAAGCGGCAAGCGCGCGTCCAACGAGCGCCTGCACTCGACGGGCTACCGGCTGATCTACCCGAGCTTCCGCGAGGGCTATCGCGCCGTGCTGGCGGGCGTCGGGCCCTGACCTAGCGCGACGCTGCGCGCTCGCGATCTGCCTTCGCCGCGAGCACGAAATCGGCCTCGGACAGACCGTCGACCGAGTGGGTCCAGATCTGCAGGACCACGCGGCCCCACGCCAGCATGACGTCGGGATGATGCGACTCCTGCTCGGCGATCGCACCGATGCGGTTGACGAAATCGAGTGCCGTCACGAAGTTGCGGAACTTGAAGTTCTTCTCGAGGTGGTGATCGTCGACCACCGTCCAGCCGTCGAGCTCCGCGAACAGGGGCCGTATCCGAGCGGCCGACAGCGGTGCCGCGCCTTCCTCGCAGGGCACACACGTCCGATCGGCAAGCGAGGGGCCGGCTTCACTCATGATCGTTCTCCGTACGCCCGCGGCGCTCGAGCGCGGCCGTGGCCGCCCGGATGAAGTCGTCGTCTTCCGAAGCGTCGCGCGCGTGCCCGAGCGCGTCGGTCACGTGCTGGTCGTCGAGCGCCATGCGTCCGAGCGTCGCAGCCGCCGCACGCCGCACGCCCACGTCGGCGTCGTGCGCCATCACGTCGACGATGACGTCGGCGCCCTCGCCGGACGAGCCGGCGCAGCGCACGAGGCCCGCGAGCGCGGCAAGGCGTACGCCGCGGTCGCTGTCCGACAGTGCGGCGCGAAACACCGCGGAATCCTCGTGGCCCAGGTCGCGAAGACAGTACAGCCCCATCTTGCGCCGCTCGGGTCCGCCCGAGACGGCGGCATCCTCCACCAGCGGACGCAGGTGGCCGAGAGAGCCCGCGATGTCACAGACGATCTCGGCCGCCGCCCAGCGCACGTCGCCGTCGCGCGCATCGAGCGCCATGACCGCCGCGCGCATCACCGCCTCGTTGCGCATGCCCGCCCGCGCCAGTGCGAACGCGGCACCCCAGCGACGGCGAGCGTCGGCGTCGCCGAGCGCGCTCTCGACCGCGGTCAGATGTGCCGGCTCTGCGACGGCCAGCGCCAGCGCCGCGGCGGCGCGACGGGACACTGCCTTGCGGGGATCCCCCAGCAAGACGACGAGGAGTCTCACGATGGCGTGGTCGATGTCCGCCTCGCCCCGCTCCAGCGCCATCAGCGCGCGTGTCCGCTCGGCATCGTCGGCGCCTTCCAGCGCGGCCACGACAGAGGACGGAGCATCGTCGACAGACATCGCGACGTCATTGTACGGTGTTCCCACGGCGGAGCCACAGCGCCGGCCGCCGGATTCCACGCCGGACGTTGCCGGCGCTGCCGAGCGTGGCTATGCTGCGCCCGTGCCGCCCACCTGCACGACCAAAGACGCCGAACGCGGCGCCAGCCGCGCCGGCCTGGCGGGTGGAGTACTGCTCCTGGGCATCATGGCATTCCTCGTCGTGCAGACGATGCTCCTCGAGAACGCCACCTGCGAGGTGTGCATGGAGTACAACGGTCGCTCGAAGTGCCGCACCGTCGCGGGCGCCTCCGAGGAGGAGGCCCGGCAGGCCGCGATCACGAACGCGTGCGCGTTCATCTCGGGCGGCGTCACAGACAGCATGGCCTGCGGGCGCACCCCGCCCGCGGACGAGCGCTGCTGGTAGCCCGGGACGTCGGCGCACACCGCTGCCGCCCAGGGGACCGCTCGGATCATGGCGGGCGGAGAGAACGAGGCCAGCATTCCCCGGGGAATGCTGGTGAGCCCGGCGGCCCGCTTCAAAGAATGGCTCGTGCGACGATCTCGCCCGCTACAGAAAAGGCCCGCCCATCCGATCGATGGGCGGGCCTTCCCTCACGTAGTCGGCGCGTTCCGAGCAGGTCGGCACTTCGCCGCGAACGACGCGACGTTCAGTAGAACATCGACTCGAGCAGCGTGGTGGACGTGGTCGACGACAGCTCGATCGTCGTGGTCGAGGTCAGCTCGATCGTCGTGGTCGAGGTCAGCTCGATCGTCGTGGTGGTCGTCGCGGTCGGATCCGGACAGCTGAGCTCGGCCGGGCCGCCTATCGAGTAGTCGAGCACCATGAGTGCGTCGACCGCCGTCACGAACTCGTCGCTGTTCACGTCGCAGCGACACGGGCTGCACTCGGTCAGCGCAACGGCCGCGCGCAGCGTTACCAGCGCGTCGCTCGCGGTGACTTCGGCGCCCTTGTCGCCGGAAGCATCGCCGCACACCGGCACGCACTCGCTGTCCTCGCAGCGGAAGCAGCCTTGGCCCCCGTCGCAGTCGGCGTCCTCGACACAGCCGTCGACGTCACTGCAGGTGGCATCCTCGACGTACTCGCAGCCGGCCGTGGGGCTACAGGTGTCGACAGTGCACGCATCGCCATCGTCGCACTGGATGTCGCTCGGCGTTCGCAGCAACTCATCGCGCGTCTCGTCGCAGTACTCGATCGTGCAGGCGATGCCGTCGCCCTGAACCGGAGGTTCGCCGGCGACACAGTCGTTCACCGGGTCGCAGTGCTCCTCGCCGTTACAGAACAGACCGTCGTCACAGCCCCGATCGGACGGCGTGTGGGTGATGACGTCACGCCGCTCGTCGCAGAAGTCAACGGTGCATAGCAGTCCGTCGGCGCGCTCGGGCGCCTCGCCGGGCACGCAGCCCTTCTTGCGATCGCAGCGCTCCTCTCCGTTGCAGAACTGGCCGTCGTCACACTCGGGCGCCTCGCCGGGCACGCAGCCCTCGTCGCGGTCGCAGCGCTCCTCTCCGTTGCAGAACTGGCCGTCGTCGCACACGGGCGCCTCGCCGGGCACGCAGCCCTTGTCGCGGTCGCAGCGCTCCTCACCGTTGCAGAACTGGCCATCGTCGCAGTCGACGTCGCTGTCGCAGGGCCCCGGCTCGTCGCAGTCCGACCCCTTGCACGGCTCCGGCTCGTCGCAGTGGCCATCCGAATCGCTGTCGCTGTCGCTGTCAGAGTCGCTGTCGCCATCCGAGTCGCCGTCGCCGTCCGAATCGCTGTCGCCGTCCGAATCGCTGTCGCCGTCCGAGTCGCTGTCGCCGTCCGAATCGCCGTCGCCGTCCGAATCGCTGTCGCCGTCCGAGTCGCTGTCGCCGTCCGAATCGCCGTCGCCGTCCCAGCCACCGTCGCTATCCGAGTCGCTGTCGCCGTCCGAATCGCTGTCGCCGTTGCAGTCACCGTCGGAATCGCTATCCGAGTCGCCGTCGCTGTCGGAGTCGCCGTCCGAGTCGCTATCGCCATCCGAGTCGCCGTCCGAATCGCTGTCGCCATCCGAGTCACCGTCGGAGTCGCCCCAGGGCGTCCAGTCGGCCGGGCCGTCGTGATCGTACGAGCCGGTCGCGAACGACGTCGCCGGCAACAACGCCAGCGCCACGATAAGCAACAGGGCTCCCAGGAGAGAGCAGAGCGAGCTGCCGCCGGCAATCGAGGAGAGCGAGACGCGGGTCTTCGAGGACGAACGGGTGTGCATCATGGCAAACCATGATGTGACCCATGTGGCAGGCCAGCAACGATGCCGGAGTCGTTACTCCCCCCCTATTGCGCAGAAATCTCCTGCCGCTTTGCGCTACGTCACATGGGCCTATGTAGCGGAGCGAATCAGCGACGGAGCCCCCGGAAAAACACGCCAGACGAGCTGGGGCGAAATAGCGTTTCGCGATAGCGCAGGAAGAGCCCGCGCATGCACGTCGGGCTCACGATGCTGTCGGGCGGGCGGAGACGCGGTGCGGGACTTACTGGACCATCATCGGCGAGCCCGCATCGTCCGTGTTGTGGAGCGATTCGGCCATCGCCTCCACGCGTGCCAGGCGTTTTGCGTCGCCCGACTGCGTGTAGTGGCGTCCCAGGTTGTTGAGCATGCGCATCAGCATCTGTCGCCGGTTCACGGGCTCGAGAAACTCGCCGCGCCAGTTCTGCTCATCGAGCCCCTGCGCGGCGAGCAGATCCTGGAGCCGTTCGTCGTCGAGGTGCTGGCCGGCGTTGAAAGGATCGAGAAGCTGACCGCTGGCGCCGTGACACACGATGAAGTGCCCAGGAAAGCCCACGCCCTCGATGTGGATGTCGCAGGCACGGGCTATGTCCATGTAGATCATGGAGATCGTGATCGGGATGCCCAGACGACGCTCGATGACGTCGTTGAGGCAGCTGTTGCGGGGATCGTAGTAGTCGTCGCGATTGCCGCCGAAGCCGAGCTTCTCGAACACGAAATCGTTGAGACGCTCGATCGCCTCGTCGCCGCCGGCGCCCACGCCGTCGCGCGCCGCTGCGTCGCCCATGGCGGCCAGGGTCTCCAGATGCGGCTGGATTGCAAGGTCGGGATAGTGCACCCGCGCTATCGCGAGCGCCGCAGCCGGGAGGTTGATCGACTCATCCTCACGGCTCACGAGATCCGAGAACAAGGTAACAACTTCGCTGTCACTTCCCTCCATCGCTCCACCACTGCCCCCTGTAGCTACGATCGTCACGCGCTCAGCATAGCACGGCTGGCGCCTCGATGCGGGCCCCCGGCCGGATTCGCCGCTGGTGCGGAAAAACACGCCCTGCGCCGCACTATTGACGCGCGGCGACGGGCCTTCGTTCCTTCTTGAGATCGTCGACCCAGCGCTCGGCGTTGCGCAGCGCAAGCGCCACGATCGTCTCCATCGGATTCACGCCGATCGACGACGGGATGGCGCTCGCATCTGCAATCACGAGGCCGTCGATATCGTGGAGGCGGCCGGCGTGATCGCACGCGCCCTGCGACGCGGTGTTCGACATCCGACACGAGCTCATGATGTGCACGGTCATCAGCTCGATGTCGTTCTTGATGTGTTTGCGCTCGTCGATCCGGTCGAGCTGATCGGGACTGTCGAGCTCGGGCAGGCGGCCGAACGGCAGCAGCACCTTGCGTGCTCCCGCCGCGAACAGCTGGCTGGCGACCAGCCGCACGCCGTGGTGAATCTTTTCGACGTCCCCGGTCGACAGCGTGAACGTCGTCCACGGCTGCAGGTCGGGGCCCAGCATGACCCTTCCCTCGCCGGTGTCCTCCACCAGGCACGCCGCCGTCAGCATATGGTTGTACAGCGCCATGCGTTCGCCGTGCTCGCGGCCAAAACCGGGAATGCCGGTGGCGAGCAAGCCCGGCGGCACGGCCGCGTAACCGATCAGTATTCCCTCGTCGAGGAACTGGTGGATCTGGTGTGACTGGTGCGCGCCGAGCCACGGGTCGATCCTCTCGTCGAAGACCCCGACCACCTTCGCGTTCGGATGGGTATGCAGACCACGACCGATCATCCGCGAGCGAACCAGGCTGCGCTTGAGTATGGCCGGCGTGTGGCGGGCACCGGCGGCCAGCACGACGAGCCTTGCCCGGACCTCGAACTTGCCGAATCCGCGACCGAAACCGTCGACGAAGCGCCCCCGAACGCCGACCGCACGGTCGCGCTCGAAGATCACCCGTGACACGCGGGCGCCCGTGACCAGCCGCACGCCCATCTCGAGCGCGCGCGGGATCTCGGTCACGAGCATCGACTGCTTGGCACCGGTGGGACAGCCCAGCCCGCAGTTGTTGAGGCCCACGCAGCGGGCCATGTTGCGCGGGTTGTCCTTCACGTCCCAGCCCAGTCGCCGGGCCCCCTGAACGAACAGCTGATCGTTGCGGCCGAGCGTGTCCTCGTTCTGGAGCTCCACGTGCAGCACACGCTCCGCTTCTTCGAAGTACGGCTCCATCGCCTCGGGGTCGGTGGCGTCCAGATGCAGGCCGCTGCTCCAGTGCTCGAGTACGTGCTCGGGCGTGCGCCACGACATACCGCCGTTGATGACGGTGGAACCACCGACGCAGCGCCCCTCGGCGAACAGGATCGGTGGCGTCCCCATGATCGCCGAGGTGCCGGCGTCACGGTACAGGCGCTGCACCGAGCCGATGGGATCGGTCTCGAACGACCCGGTCAGGTGCAACGCGCCTTCCTCGAGCAGCAGCACATCGAAGCCGGCCTCGCGCAGACGTGCCGCCGCCGGCGCTCCCCCTGCCCCGCTGCCGACGACCACCACGTCGCAATCGTAGCGGCGCAGCACGTTGCGCGGCCCGATGACCATGCCGTCCTCGACGTTGGGGTAGTGAATCGTGTGTTCGGGCGGCAGGCCGTCGAACACCGGCGCGGCCACGCTCATGCAACGCCCCCCACGTTCTTCGGATTGCCGAGCTCCGGCGCCATGCGCAGCAGGCGCGCGCGACGCTCGACGAGCTCGTCTGCGCGACCCTGCCACTCGATCTCGAGAGCGTCGAGCACTTCGGGCTGCTGGTAGAAGGCCATCAGCATCAAGCCGCGCAGCCCCTGATACAGCATCAGAAAAGGCCCGCGCGATTGCTCGAACTCCGCGATGTAGCGTGTCGCCGTGTCGTGCGTCATCGACGAGAAACGTCGCAGTCCGTACCGGAACAGCACGGGAGCGAATTCCAGATAGAGCAGCCCGAACGGCAGCCCCCAGCGAAACGGCAGCGGCAGGAACGGGACGAAGCTCAACGTGGTCCGAAGAACGCCCTCGTCGACCGAAACGCGGAAGCCTCCGTCGCGAGGGCACAGCACTCGCACGGCGGCGCGCATGGTTCGCATCGCCATGGGGCCGTACATGGCCGGAAGGCCTGGGCCGGGCAGCGCTGGAGACTCCTGCACATCGTGGAGTCTAATGAACGTGGCGAGTGTGGTCTACACCTACCACCCGCCCGCCCACGCGTTCGGGGATCGTCGTTGCCACGGAGATCGGGCCTGCTATGATCCGGCCTCCATGGCCGCGGCCGACTCCCACCTCAGGGATCTCATCCTGCGCACCTCGCCCGACGCCGGCGCGATCGCAGCGTACCTCGACGGGATCGAGCTGCGCGACGCCGTGACCGCGGCGCGAACCTTGTCGGGGCGCAAGGCGCAAGGCGCGCTGTGGCAGCTCGTTGCCGGCAACCCGCCCATCTCGGTCGGCGACCTGGTCCCGCTCGATCACGAGCCGATGCAGCCAGTCGTCTTCCACGGCAAGAACTCGCTGCCGGCGTTCACCGAGTTCCAGAAGATATGCTGTCTCCCCCCATCGGGGACCGACGGAGCCGCCCTGTGGGGCTACAACGAGACGACGATCAAGTCGTTCATCGGGCCGGGCTACTACGTGGTGCACGACACCGGAGACAACCCATACGGGGGTGTGGCATTCGACTACACGCGGCTGCCGGGCGACCACCCCCCCGGCTGGCCCGCCATACGGGCCAACAGCGTCGGGCTGTCACGCTTCATCTATAACAACACCATCGACTACATGCGGCGCGTCGCCGGCAACGTGTTCATCGGCCTCGCCACCCGCGGCGAGAAATCGCTGAACAGCTACTTCGTGCTGGTTCGCGAGCTCGGTCGGACAAACTAGACCCTGGACAATCGTCGTAAGCCGGGGATATGCTCCCGGTGGCGCAGGCCGCATGCGCACCGCTGCGTACGGCTTCGGTACGCACGAGAATCACGACGTAGATCGCTCAGCAGCGAAGAAGAAAAGCCCGGAATGCGAAGGGTACCAACGCCGCCACGACATCTCCCGCGATCGCGCACGTCCAGGGCCACCCCTGCGGTGGTCAGCCTTGCGGTGGCGCTCGCGTGCATGCTCGGCTGGCCGCAAGCATCTCACGCCCAGACGCCCGTCACCTGCGGCGAGACCCTGTCGGGGACCGGCGTGCTCAGCGGCAGCTGCACGGGCACCATCACCATCACGAAGGGCACGCTCCAGCTCGGCGGCTTCACCCTGTCGGGTGCCGGCCTGGCGGCGGTCGACTGTCAGGGCTCGTGCCGCGTCGAGGGCCCGGGCTCGATCGAGAGCCTGGGCTCGCAGTTCGGCATACTCGGCGCCTCGCGCGTTCGCGTGGAAAACGTGAGCATCAGCGGCCACGGCACCGCCGGGATCAAGACCGGTACGTTCGGAGGCTGCCGGGTCGAGGATTCCACGATCACCGGCAACGGCACCGGCATCGAGAGCACACGAATCAAGGTGTCGAACTCCAGCGTCGACGACAACACGGGCACCGGCATCGTCTCGGTGTCACGTGGCGTGAAGCTCGGTGACGGCACCAGCGTCAGCGGAAACGGCCGCCACGGGATCCGCACGGACATAAGTGCCGAAGATGCGAACCGCGCGGTGTTCTCCGACTGCTTCGTCGACGGCAACGGCGAGTTCGGCGTCATCGCCAAGAACGTGAAGGCGAAGCGCACCACGTTCAACGCGAACGGCCTGGGCGGCGTCAGCGCCGACCTCTCCTCGCCCACACCCAACCGCGCTCAGCTCACCGATTGCGAGGTCAACCTGAACGGCGAGACCGGCGTGAGCGGCAAGACCGTCAAGCTCAAGCGCACCACCGTCGCGTTCAACGTCAAGGACGGCGTCAGCACGGAGATCTCCGAGGAAGACAAGAACCTCGCCCAGATAAGCGCGTGCACCATCGCGTTCAACGGTGAGTTCGGTGTCATCGCGAAGAGCATCAAGTACAGCGCGAGCACCATACGCGCCAACGGCCTCGACGCGGCCTGCGGCGTCACGGTCCCCTGCGTCGACCTCGCCTCGGTGGAGATGCCATCGTTCGGCGGTGGCTCGCTGTGCGACACCAGCCTCCAGCTGCCACCCGTGTTCCCCCCGCCGCCGCCCTTCGGCGCGAGCTGGGCAATCTGCCTGGACGACTTCTAGCCGCGCGGCGCTAGCTCCAGATCGTGCCGTCGCGTTTGCGCATGGCGTCGCGGCGGAAATCCTTCGTGTAGACCCAGTCCTGCCAGGTGCGGCCGTCGGGGGCGGTTCCGTCGAAGCCGTACGGTAGCTCGACGATCGTGCCGGGCTCGTCGATCGCCGCCACCGCGTCGAGCGCGCCGCGCACGATCGCACGCTGCTCGTCGACCTCGCCCGGCCTACCGATTTCGTTGCCCATCGGAAAGTTCACGAAGACCGCTCGCGGCGGCCTCACGTGGTCGGTGATGTCGTGAGCAACGCTCATGGTGAGCGTCGCGATGCCCGCCGCCTCCACCGCCCTCGCGACCAGACCGACGGTCTGGTGGCACACGGGTCAAGCGGGCACGAGATAGAACAGGTCGATCTCGTCGGCGCGCAGCACGTCCAGGATGCTCGGCACCAGCTCCTCGATCACGCGCCGCTGCGAGTATATCCCGCCCATGAACGTGAGCGCCGATCGTGCGAGCGAGCCGATCACTCCGGCCGCGGCGAGCTCCCGCATGCGGTCGATCGGAAATACACAGTTCGGATCGCTCCTGGCGTCGCCCATCGGGTAGCCGAAGTGCGCGACCCGGAGCCGCGAGGTGTCGATGTCCGCCGGCACGACGCGAATCGAGGTGTCGTCGTCGAGCCCGAACGGCTCCTGCCCGTCGACGTAGACACCGCCCGATGACGCCAGCGCGACCCGGCACTGCGCCAGCGGCCGCTCGAGCGGGGTCCAGGGAACCGGTGCCTCGCGGTTGTCGGCCCACCGGTACGGAGGCGTGGGAGCGTACAGCTCACGCGTGCGCGGGATGTAGTCGACCCGGCCTGCCGTCCCACCCGACACGCCGTCACACCTTCCCGCCGAGCCCCTTGAGAAGCTCGTACGTGCGCGCCGTCGACGCTTCACCGTCGGCATCCGGGAAGATGGCCGGATAGAAGTCGGTCGCGCCCGCGTCTCGCACTCGCTCGATCCCCGCCCTGACCTCGTCCTCGCTTCCCACCAGCGCCAGGTCGGCCGGCCCCTCGGCGCCCTCGGCATCCAGGCAGGCCCGGTACACCGGCAGCTGCCCGTAGATCTCGAACAGTGCCGCCGCGATCCCGCGCGCGCCGTCGGGGTCGGCCGTAACGCACACCGGCAACGAGCACACTGTACGCGGCGTGGGTCGTCCGGCCGCGGCCGCGGCGCCGTTCATCTCGGGTATGATCGTCTGCTCCAGGTACTTCGGCCCGGACATCCAGGTGAGCGTGCCCTCGCACAGCTCGCCGCACAGACGCAGCATCTTCGGCATGAGCGCACCGATGAACACCGGGAACGGGCTACCGCCCTTGATCGCCAGGCCGGCGTTGACGCGGTACGCCTTGCCGTCGACGGCGCACGCACCGTCCTTCGTCAGCCCGCTCACCACGCTCACGTAGTCGCGCATGTGCGAGATGGGCTTGTCGTACGCGAGCCCGAACATGTTCTCGATGACCAGCTGGTGGCTGCGACCGATGCCGAGCGCGAGCCGTCCGCCGACCGCCGCGTTGACGGTGGCCGCCTGCTGGGCGAGCGCGTGCGGATGCCGCGGATATGTGGGAACGACGGCCGTGCCGAGCTCGATGCGCTCGGTCTTCTGACCGGCGAGCGCCAGCACGGTGAGGGCATCGAGGGCGAAGATGTTCGCGAGCCACACCGTCGCGAAGCCGTCGTTCTCGGCCTCGACGATCTTGCCGACGGCCTCCTCGACCGAGGCTCCATCACCGCCGCCCAGTGCCAGTCCGATCTTCATCGCCATCGCAGTCTCCTCGGGCATCGGCAGCTTGTGGCCGGTGCCTCACCGCGAGTTGCGGCGGGGGCAGTAGAAACCACCGTCGGCGCTAACGAAACCACGGGTCTCGCACCTTGTCTTAGCGCACGAGGTGGACCACAACCGCCGCGTGGCGAGCGGCTGGCAATACACTCGTGGCCTCCACGACCTCGGCGGCGGCTGCTTCGCCTACCTGCAACCGGACGGCTCGCTCGGCTGGAGCAATGCCGGCCTGGTGCGCGGCGAGGACCGATCGCTGCTCGTCGACACGCTGTTCGACCTGCCCCTCACGCGCGACATGCTCGGCGCGATGACCGCCGTGACCGGGGCTGCACCGATCGCGACGCTGGTGAACACGCACGCCAACGGCGACCACTGCTGGGGCAACGAGCTGGTCGAAGGCGCGGAGATCATCGCCTCGACGGCGTGTCGCGACGAGATGGTCGAGGGCCTGCAGCCCGACGCGTTCGCGGCGATGCTCGGTACCGAGGGCCTGGGCGCGGGCGTGGACTATGCCCGCGAGCGCATGGGATGCTTCGAGTTCGAGGGCATCACGCTCACCCCGCCCGACCGCGTGTTCGACGGATGCCTCGACCTCGACGTGGCGGGAACGCGTGTCGAGCTCATCGAGGTAGGCCCGGCGCACACGCGCGGCGACGTGCTGGTACACGTCCCCGACCAGAGCACCATCTTCACCGGCGACATCCTGTTCATCGACGGCACCCCGATCATGTGGGAGGGGCCGGTCGCGAACTGGGTGAACGCCTGCGACCTCATGCTCGGACTGGACGTCGAGAAGGTCGTGCCGGGTCACGGGCCTATCACCGACAAGACCGGCGTGGCGCATGTACGCGACTACCTGCTGTACATCGAAGACGAGGCGCGTAAGCGCTACGAGGCCGGCATGTCGGCGGACGAGGCCGCACGTGACATCCGCCTGGGCGAGTTCTCGTCGTGGGGCGACACCGAGCGCATCGTCGTGAACGTCGACACGCTGTTCCGCGAGTTTCGCGGCGACACCACACCGGCCGACGTGATCACGCTGCTCGATCTGATGGCCGAGCTGGCGTGATCCGATTGCGAGGGTGCCGGCCGATCAGTACCCGCCGACCGGCAAGATGTACAGACAGAAGATGACGTACGCGACGGCCAGGGGCACCAGGATCATGAGTAGCTGTCCGAGGTCTTCCACGGTGCTTCGCCCGTACCGATGATGATCCAGCAACGTACAGCGATCCTCAAGCAGATCACGCCTCGTTCGGGGCGTGAACGGTCGTTCCAACCCGGGTGAGGCATGTTGCTCGAGGCGACGGTCAAGACGAAACGAAGGAGCCGCAGATGCCGGTAGGTGCAGACGAGATCATCTTTCACAACTATGCCCTTTCCCCTTTCTCGGAGAAGATCCGCAAGGTGTTCGCCCACAAGAACATCGGCTATCGCTCGGTCGATCAGCCGATGTGGATGCCGAAACCGAACCTCACGCCGCTCACCGGTGGCTTTCGGCGCATTCCCGTCCTGCAGATCGGGGCTGACGTGTACTGCGACACATCGCTGATGTGTCGCAAGCTCGAAGAGCTGTGCCCCGAGCCCACCTTGTATCCGCGCAGCCAGGCGGCCACCGCCGAGACGATGGCGTGCTGGGCCGACCGCATGATGTTCTTCGGCGTGTGCGCGCCGCTGGTGTTCGGCGCGATCTCCGAGCTGCTCCCGCCCGAGCTCATCGAGGACCGCAAGCGGATGCGCCCCGACCTCGACCCCGCCGAGCTGAAGAAGGCGGCGCCACAGCTCGGTGCGGCGCTACGCGCGTACCTGGGATGGCTGGAACGTGGCCTGGAGCAGACCCGGTTCGTCGCGGGTGACGAGTTCAGCGTGGCGGACGCGGCCGTGTATCACTGCCTGTGGTTCGTGCGCAACGACCCGGCCAGCGCCGAGAAGATCGCCGCGCTACCGAAGCTGAGCACGTGGATCGCGGGCCTGGATGCCACCGGCGACGGCAACGCCGTCGAGACCGATCCGGCCGACGCGCTCGAGGTTGCGCGCAACAGCGAGCCGGCGCCGACGACCGGCGAGAGTGTTGACCTCGCGCCGGGAACGAAGGTCGGCATCTGCTCCGACGACCTCACCTCGGACGTGATCGAGGGAGAGATCTCGAGCTGCGGGGAACAGGAGGTGGTCATCGTGCGCCGCGACGACGACCTCGGTGAGGTGGCCGTGCACTTTCCGCGTGCGGGCTACTACATCACACCGATGTAGTAGCGCCGCTCACCGGTCAGACGCGCTCGATGATCGTCGCGATCCCCATGCCGCCGCCGATGCACATGGTGATCAGTGCGGTGCTCAGATCCTGACGCTCGAGCTCGTCGAGCGCCGTACCGATCAGCATGCCGCCGGTGGCGCCGAGCGGGTGACCGAGCGCGATGGAACCGCCGTTCACGTTGACCCGGTCGGGGTCCACGCCGGACTCCTTGAGGAACTTGAGCACCACCGCGGCGAACGCCTCGTTGACCTCGAACAGGTCGATGTCGTCCCAGCTCATGCCGGCCTTGCGCAGCGCGATCTCCGAGGACGGGGCCGGCGCGGTCAGCATGATCACGGGCTCGTCGCCGGCGGTCGCCATCGAGCGTACGCGCGCTCGCGGCTTGATGCCCGGGTGCTCGTCGACGTAGCTCTGTGACGCCACCAGCACGGCCGAGGCGCCGTCGACGATGCCGCTCGAGTTGCCAGGCGTGTGAACGTGGCGAATGAGGTCGACGTCGGGATAGGTTGCCAGCGCCTTCTGGTCGAAGCTCAGCTCGTCGCCCTTCTGCACGTACTCGCCCATCTTCGTGAACGACGGGTCGAGCGCGCCGAGGGTCTCGGTCGTGGTCTGCGGGCGCGGGAACTCGTCCCTGTCGAGAACCAGCTTGCCGTCGAGGTCCTTCACGGGCACCAGGCTGCGGTCGAACCGCCCCTCGTCGACGGCTGTCTTGCACCTGGCCTGGCTACGGGCGGCGAACTCGTCGCACTGCTCGCGCGTGAAGCCCTCCACCGATGCGATGAGGTCGGCCGAGATACCCTGCGGGACCAGCGGGTACTGCTCGCGCAGGTGGCGGTTGTGACCGTCGAGCCCGCCCTTGTCCGAGCCCATCGGCACACGCGACATGCTCTCGACGCCGCCGCCGACGACGAGATCCTGGAACCCGGCCGCGGCGCCCATCAACGCGAAGTTCACCGCTTGCTGCCCCGAACCGCAGTAGCGATTGAGAGAGACGCCGGTCACATCGGTGGGCCAGCCGGCCGCGAGCGCGGCCTGCCGGCCCATCGGACCGGCCTGCTCGCCCACCTCGCTCACGCAACCCGCCACCACGTCCTCGACATCAGCCGGCTCGAAGTCGACGCGCTCCGGCAACGCGTTGAGACAGGTCGCGAGCAGCTCCTGCGGATGCGTCTCGTGCAGCCGACCCGAGGACTTGCCCTTGCCGCGCGGCGTGCGGACGGCGTCGAGGATATATGCGTTACCCATTCGTTGTTCTCCTTGGAAGACGGAATTGCCCCGTTCTTCTTCTCAGCGGGAACGGCGGGGGAATACTTTTCCGCTGGAAAAGTGTTCCCCCGCCGTTATCGTCGGTGCCAAACGTGCTATTCGCGCGGCGCAGGCAGAGCCCGGACCGGCCGCACGGGTGATCAAGCGAAGGTCGGAAGTAGCTCGGGAGCGGAGCGGCGGACCGAGTCGCGGATGTCGAGGCGCTGCAGCCACCGAACCAGCGCGGGGCGGTCGCCCACGCTCATGCCGAAGCTCTGGCTCACCACCACCGTTGCATACAGGCTGATGTCGCCCACCGTGAAGCGATCGATGGCAGCCCAGTCGTGCGCGTCGAAGTGCTCGTCGAGCTCGTCGAGATACTGGTACCAGTGCCGCAGCTGTCGCTGCACGCGCTGATCCTCGCGACGCTCGCGTTGCAGCAGCAGCATCGACGCCAGCTTGGCCAGCGGCTGGCTGCGATTCCAGTTGTGGTCGAGGAGGAACGTTCGCACGACGGCACGTTCTTCGGGCGTCGGCCCGAAAAGGTTCGGGCTCGGGTACTTCTCCTCGATGTACTCGTTGATGGCCATCGACTCCCAGATCCGGATGTCGCCGTGCACGAACACCGGAACCCGCGACGTCGGCGAGACCTCGAGGAACTCGGCCTGCTTGTTCTTCAGGTCCACCTCGAACACGTCGAACGGCACACCCTTCTCGTGCAACACGATGCGCGTGCACCAGGCATAGGGGCAGTACGTGGTGGAGTAGAGTCGCGGCAACGTCACGGTCGCGGAGCGTACGGGCGAGCCCCCAGTGAGGCAAGGAATTTTCCGACAGTACCCGGATAGGGGGCTGTGCGTCAGTCGTCATGAGGAAGACCAAGCAGGCGCTCGGCGATGACGTTCTTCTGGATGTTCGGCGTTCCCCCACCGATGACGACGCTCGGCCACGACATCATGTGGTGCTGCCACCGACCTCCTTGCTTGACCGCCGGCGACCCCTTCACGAGCTGTCCGTACGAACCCTCGATGTCGCAGGCGAGACGTCCGATCTCCACCTCGGCCTCGGCCCTGAGTAGCTTGTTTACGGATGTTTCCGGCCCGACGGGCTTGCCTCGCAGCTGACGGGTGAGAAAGCGCAGCCCGTTGAGACGCATCGCCTCGATCGTGCACTCGAGGCTCGCCAGGCGGCGGCGTATGCCGGGATCCTCAATCGACGGCCTGCCGCTTATAGAGCAATCAGCCGCGAGCTGCTTGAGATCCTCGAGGTTGTGCATGAGGCTCGTCACCTCGGCGATCGAGCTGCGCTCGTGCGCGAGCGCCGTCTTGGTCACGTCCCAGCCCTGGCCCTCCTCGCCGAGCCGGTTCTCGACCGGCACGCGCACGCCGTCGAAGAACACCTCGCAGAACGGCGCTTCGCCGCTCATCGTCTTGATCGGATTCACGGTGATCCCCGGCGAATCCATCTTGACCATCAGGCACGTGATGCCCCGGTGCTTGGGCGCATCGAAGTCGGTACGGACCAGGAGAATGATCCACTGGGCCCACTGCCCGAGCGAGGTCCAGATCTTCTGGCCGTCTATTACATACCCGTCACCGTCGCGCACTGCCCGGCACTGTAGCGAGGCCAGGTCGCTGCCGCTGCCCGGCTCTGAATAGCCCGTGCACCAGTGCTCCGTGGCCTCGAGGATCGGCGGGATGAAGCGCTGCTTTTGCGCGTCGGTGCCGTACTTGATGATCGACGGCCCGACCCACGCCAGCCCCATGTAGGACAGCCCGAGCGTGGGAGCGCGCGCCCTGCCCGCCTCCTCCTTCAGGATCATCTGCTCGAGCAGCCCGCCACCGCCGCCGCCGACTTCCTTCGGCCACGAGAACCCGACCCAGCCGCGCTCGAACAGCGCCTGGTTCCACGCCAGAAGCTTCGGGAAACGGTCGATCTGCGACTCGACGTCCACGTCGTCGTCGGCCGAGCGCTTCGCGTTCGGATTGTGCTCGGCGATGAAGTCGCGCACTTCCCGGCGGAAAGCTTCCTGTTCGGGTGTGAACGAGAAATCCATCTCGACTTCTCCGTCAGATTCCCTGGCTCGTGAGCACGCGCTCGTAGTGATGGTCGGGCGAGCCCAGGTGGTTGCGACTGTAGCGGCCGCGCTTGTAGAACAGCTGCGCGTCGCATTCCCACGTGTAGCCGATCGCACCGTGGATCTGCACGCACTCCTCGCCGGCACGGTCGAGAGTCTCCGACGTGCGTGCCTTCGCCATCGACACGAAGCGGCGTGCATCCCCCAGGTTGTCGACCGCCCACGCGGCGTAGTAGGTGAGAGAGCGCGACGACTCCACGCCCACGTACAGCTCGGCCAGCGTGTGCTTGATTCCCTGGAAGCGCCCGATCGGGTGACCGAACTGCTCACGCACCTTGGCGTGGTCGCTTGCCAGCACCACCGCGGCGTCAGCCGCGCCGACCATCTCGGCGCAGCGAGCAACCGTCGCCGCATCGATGGTGGCGGCCAGCGCGTCCCACGCGCACGCGGCCTCGCCGAGCCTGTCGGCCCCGTCCACGGTCACGTCGTCGAATGTCACCCGCGCGGCGCGCCGGGTGCCGTCGATCAGGCGCAGCGCATCGACGGTCACGCCTGCCGCACCGGACGGTACGGCGAAGACGCTGACGCCATGGCCCTCGCGTGCGGCCACCAGCAACAAGTCGGCCGCCTCGGCATCGGCAACGAACATCTTCTCGCCTCGCAGACGGACCGGATCGTCGCCGTCGGTACCGCCGGCACGCGCAGCGCTCGCCTCCAGGGTGACGCCCGACTCGCCGAGCACGTCCGCGCTCTCCAGAACCGCGAGCGTGGCGATCGACGTACCGGCAGCGATGCCGGGCAGCCAGCGCCGCTTCTGCTCATCGCTGCCGAGCGCGACGATGAGCCGGGCGGCGGTCGCGTTCGAGACGAACGGCGCAGGACACAGCGAGCGACCCATCTCCTCGGCCACCACGATCAGGTCTTCCCAGGCCAGACCGAGTCCGCCGAGCTCCTCGGGCACGACCAGCGCGTGCCAGCCGAGCGCCGCCATCTGCTCCCACAGCCGCCGATCGTGCGACCCGTCGGCCTCGATGATGGTGCGCACGCGCTCGAGCGGACACTCGCCGTCGAGGAAGCGCCGCGTCTGCTGCTTGAGCTGTGCCTGCTCGTCGCTCAGGCCGAAATCCATGGCCGCGCGTTCTCGCACGCACCTTTACTTATTGCAAGACCATGCATATGGTCGCGCGATTCATTTTTCAGGTGGCTCACACGTCGCGGGACAATCCCGCGGGAGGTTAACGAGAATGGCAGATCTGGGACTCAACGGCAGAACGGCGCTGATCACGGGCGCGGGTGGCGGACTCGGGCGGTGTCATGCACTGCTGTTCGCCAAGCATGGCGCCAACGTCGTGATCAACGACCTCGGAGGATCGTCCGACGGCACCGGTGAGGGCTCGAGGATGGCCGATCTGGTGGTCGACGAGATCAAGGCCGCGGGCGGCAGCGCGGTCGCGAACTACGACTCGGTCACCGAGACCTCCGGCGCCGAGAACATGATCAAGACCGCCATCGACTCGTTCGGCTCGATCGACATCATCGTGAACAACGCCGGCATCCTGCGCGACAAGAGCTTCGCGAAGATGGGCGACGACGACTGGGACCTCGTCTTCGCCGTCCACGTCAAGGGCGCGTACAACGTCACCAAGGCCGCCTGGCCGCACATGCGCGAGCAGAAGTACGGCCGCGTCGTGATGACGTCATCTGCCTCGGGAATCTACGGCAACTTCGGCCAGAGCAACTACTCGGCGGCCAAGATGGCGCTTGTCGGCCTGGGCCAGACGCTGGCGCTGGAGGGCGAGAAGTACAACGTCAAGACGAATATCATCGCGCCCGTCGCGATCTCGCGCATGACCGAGAGCCTGATGCCCGAGAACGTGCATGAGATGCTCAAGGCCGAGTTCGTCTCGCCGCTGGTCGTCTTCCTGTGCTCCGACGCGTGCGATGCAAACGGCGAGGTGTACGAGGTGGGCGCCGGGAACTTCGCGCGCCTAGAGACGTTGCGCGCCGAAGGTCTGCGCCTGAAGCCCGACGGCTCGATCTCGGTCGAGCAGGTGGCCGAGGCGTGGGGGAAGATCAACGACATGGACGATTCGGGTGTCCTACGGGCCATCGGCGATTCCACCATGGCGACGCTCAAGCACTGGATGAGCTAGGAGGACCGGCGTGCCCATCGATATCGACAAGGTAGTTGGTACGGAGTTCGCCCCGACGCCGTTCGAGTGGACGCAGAAGGACGTCGCGCTGTACGCGCTCGGTCTCGGCGTGGGCGTCGGTGAGTCGCCCGTTGCCCCCACGGTTCTGCAGTACACCTACGAGAACGGCCTCAAGGTGATCCCCACATTCGGCGTGGTGCCGGTGTTCCAGAGCCTGGCCACAACGCTCGGCATTCCGGGCTTCGACGTGAACCCGATGATGATCCTGCACGGCGAGCAGTACCTCGAAGTACTGTGCGACGAGATCCCGACCAGTGCGAAAACGCTGAACACCGGCAAGGTGACCGACGTCTTCGACAAGGGAAAGGGCGCGCTCATCATCGTCGAGACGATCACGAAGACCGAGGACGGCCAGGACCTGTTCAAGAACCGGTTCTCCATCTTCGCGCGCGGCGAGGGAGGATTCGGCGGCGAGTCGGGACCTCCGCCGGGCAACGAGGCCCCCGATCGTGCACCCGACGCGTCGGTGGAGACACCGACGCTCGACCACCAGGCGATCATCTACCGGCTAAGCGGCGACTATAACCCGCTGCACATCGATCCGGAGTTCGCGGCGCTTGGAGGCTTCGACCGCCCGATCCTGCACGGCCTGTGCACGTTCGGAAATATCGGACGGGCGACGATCTCGGCGATGTGCGACGACGACCCCACGCGTTTCCGCTCGATCAAGGCGCGCTTCGCCGCTCCTGTCATGCCGGGCGAGACGGTCATCACCGACATGTGGAAGGAGTCGGACACCGACGTCATCGTGCGCGCTCGCGTCAAGGAGCGCGACGTCGAGGTGGTCAAGAACGCAAGGGTCACGATCTCGGCGTGAGCAAGGCCGAGGCTCCCCGGCGCCGCCCCTCCCGGAGCGGCAAGGACCCGAAGACCCCGCGCAAGCAGGCGGCGGGCGGCGCAGGCGCGCCGCCTCGCCGCCGTGACCGCGAGCGCACCATCACGAACATCCTCGACGCGGCCGAGAAGCTGCTCGAGGAGAAGGGACCCGACGGTTTCGGGCTGGCCGAGCTCGGTCGCGAGGCCGGCATCTCGTTCGGGCTGATCCACCACTACTTCGGAGGCAAGGAAGGCCTGCTCAAGAGCGTCCTGCGCCGCGCGCTGCGCGACATGGGACAGGAGATCCGCAAGCTGCAGGACGACGGCAGCTTCTGGCATCGGGACGCGCCGGCCGTCCTCGTCGTGTTCGACACGTTCGTGAAACGACCGGGCTTCGCACGCCTGGGCGCATGGGGCCTGCTCACGGGACTGATCACCGCCGACGACGTCGCTCACGAGTTTCGCGCCGACCGCGAGGCACTCGAAGCGATGATCGAGGCGTTTCGCAAGGAAGCACCGGAGCCGACACGCGAGAACGTGACGGTGATCACCACGCTCATGTGGAGCTCGGTCATCGGCTTCACGCTCATGCGGCCGCTGCTGACGGCGGCGTTCGACTGGAACGAGAAGAACGACTCGCAGCTGCGCGACCAGCTCGCGGCGGCGATGATCGGGCTGACACGCTCGAGCTGACGCGGCCGCGGCGACGTCAATCGTCGTCGCGCCAGATCTCGGCCAGCCTCTTCTTTCGACCCGAGCCCCGGCTGTACATCTCGTAGTGGACGGGGTTCTTCAGGTAGTAGTCCTGATGCCCGTCCTCGGCCGTGTAGAACGGCGTGGCCGGCACGATCTCGGTCATGATCTCCGCAGGCAAGCGCCCCGATGCCTCGATCTCGAGCTTCGACTCCTCGGCCAGACGGCGCTGCTCCTCGTCGTGATAGAAGATCGCCGTCCGGTACTGGGTGCCCAGATCGCAGAACTGGCCGTTGGCCGTGGTCGGGTCGATGTTGCGCCAGAACTCCTCGAGTAACGCCTGGTAGGAGACCCGGGCCGGATCGAACCTGACCTGCATCGCCTCGGTGTGTCCGGTCGAGCCGCTACAGACCTGCCTGTACGTGGGGCTTGAAGTGTCGCCGCCGGTGTAGCCGACCACCGTCGACACGACGCCCTCGATCCGGTCGAACGGCGGCTGCATGCACCAGAAACAGCCACCGGCGAACGTCGCGGTCTGGAGGTCCTTCTCTGCCATCGGATGCGGCGATCGATCGCGCCGTCGCACAAGGCGCGACGACGCGCACTGCATGCGGTTCTAGCAGAGCCGCAACGCCTCCGTAAAGCCGCAGCTCACCACCCCCCTGCCCCGCCGTCGCCATCGAGTTCACGCCGCATGCCGGCGTCGACATCAGCCCGCATGCGCTTCGAGCGAATCCGAACCGATGCGTTGTCCGATGTCACGTCACACGGGATGCAGCGCGGAGAAAAGATCAACAAGCGCCGCCTGACCCCCCTGGGTGAGGGTAGATTCGAAGTCGGACCCGTCGCGATCCGGGCGACAGCGTCACGATTGTAACGCTGCAGCCCGCCACGAACGCGATTCATCTTCGCCATGGCGCCGACCTCGCAGCTTCTTGCCGTGCTCCCCGTGCTGCTCCTTGTGGTGGCCTGCAGTACGGGCTCGCACCCGCTCGTGCCCCATGACGCCGCTTCCGGATTCTGGATCGGGCGGGCCGAAGCGGCCGTGCCCGAACGCACGGTCGACCTCCGCATCCTCACCGGAGCGAGGCCACCGATCGCAGCCGTGCCGCTGCGCAACACGGTCTCGCGACGTGCCGCACCGTCCGTCCGGAACGCGCGCCGCTCCCCGCTCGCATGGAGCGGAATCGGCGACCCGCTGCGCATGATCTTCAAGATGACCAGCCCTCGGCTGCGCTTGCCGCTCGAAACCCCGGCTGCGGTCGGACTTCGCGACAGCATCAGTCATGTCGACGTTGCCACGCTGGTGCCTATGCAGGATGTCGAGGCCTGGCGAGCCGGCCTGTCCGCGAGCACGATGCGGGTCAGCGTACCGGTTCACGATCGCCTGCTCGTCTACCGGCAGCTCACCGGAACCGAGGTTCCCGAGGACATGGTCCTCGAGATCCTCGCCGCGCTGGGATGGAGCCGGACCCGGCTGGGCGAGCTGCACGGCAACCCGTCGCTGCGCGTGACGGTCGGCGCACCGACCGCCGATTTCGCCAACCCGGCACCGGCCGACCGCCTCGTCGCATGGCAGTTCGTCGAGCGTGATGAACGCATGGAAGGATTCCCGGCGCCCGATTGCACCGGCGGAACCTGCGCGCACTACGATCGCGACGGCGAGCCGGTCGGGCGGCGCTGGCTCGACGAGCCGGTCGAGGGCGCGTGGATCTCGTCGCCGTTTCGCCGCAACCGGGTCCACCCCGTCCTCAAGATCCGCCGCCCGCACTACGGCGTCGACTTCGCAGCCTACGAGGGCACGCCGGTGCACGCCGCAACCCACGGTGAGGTCATCGCCGCCGGACGACACGGCGCCGCCGGCCTGCAGGTGAAGCTCGGCCACGGGTCGCGCTGCGAATCGCACTACGCGCACCTGTCGAGGATCGCCGACGGAATGGCACCCGGCGTGACGGTTCGCAAGGGCGACGTGATCGGCTACGTGGGCTCGACCGGACTCTCCACCGGTCCGCACCTGCACTACGCCGTCCTGCTCGCCGGGCGCTTCATCGACCCGCACGGCGCCGACCTGCCCGGGCACGCCCCGCTGGCCGGCCCCACCCTGGCCCGGCTGCGCGGCCTGACCGAGCTCGTCGACGTCGCCACCGCGCGCGCCGGCGCTCTGGTGCACGTGCCGCTCAAGGTGAGCTGGACCGAGCCTGCCGATCGGCGGCCGAGCGCTCCCGACCTCGCTACTCCAGCACGCCGCTGGAACTCAGAAGACCTCGTGCAGCGGGCGTCAGCTCGGCCCGACAGCGCGTCGTGATGTACTCGACGTCGTCGTCGTCGAGGTAGTCCACGTAGCCGCCCACCTTGCCCTTGCGCACGCGCCGCGCTTCGGGCTCCGACCGGTCGTACCGCTGCCCGCCGATCCCCCTGGCGATCTCGGTCGCCTGCATGGGCTCGAACGCCGAATCGCCGACGGCCTCACGCAGCGTCGTCTCACGGACCTCCACGCCAAGGAACTCGAGCACGCGCGTCGCCGTTTCCTCGGTGCCGTTGCTCAGCTGCTCGTAGGTGAGCACGAGCGCACGACGATCGGTCAGCACCGGCGCCCACGAGTTCTGATACGCGATGTAGCGGCCGAGCCCGCGGTCGGCGCTGCGCAGGTACTCCTTGATGTCTCCGGTGAAGCGACGGCGCCGACGGCGCTGGTGCGTCGCGTGAAAGTAGCTCGACACGAGCACGTCGTGGATGCCGCGCAGCATGTAGACGATGTCACCGGCACCGAACTCGTCGTCGCTGTAGGCGCGGTGGCTCGACAGCATCAGGGGAATGCGGTCGTCGCCGACGAAGCGAAAGGCGTCGATCCCGCGACGCAGGTTCGTGCTCAGGTTCGGCAGCACGTGGAACAGCGTGTCGAAATCGAGCTTGATGCCGAGGTCGTGGGCCCGGATCAGGTAGTTCGCCACGATGAACCGCAGCCACGTGCGTCCCGACTTGGGATAGGAGCACAGGTAGGTGGGCCGCCGGCCGGAAAGCTTGCCGTGCAGGGCATGGCCCACACGCAGGCGGTGGAGCAGCGATCGTAGCATCGTCGTTCGCCCCGGCTCAGGAGCCGGCGGTCATACCGGCAGCCCGCCCGACGTCCCCACGCCTGCCCAGCGCCCGTTCGATCCGGCGCACGTCGTGAAACCGCCGCAGCTTGCGCACGTCGCGCCAGCGCCGATCGACGAGACCGGTCTTCACGAGCAGCCACACCAGCGGATTGGGAGGGTGGACGTAAAAGGGAATGAAATTGAAGTCGAACAGCTTCGGCACCAGTTCCCCGTCGTCGGCCGCCACGAGGATCAGGTTGGCAGCGTGCAGGTCGAGATCGTACAGGCCCGCGCGATGGGACAGCTCGACGATGCGCTCGACGTGCTCGAAAAGCGCATCGCGACCACGGTCGCCGCACGCGACGAGGTGGTCGTAGTACAGCTCGCCGTCGAGCTTCTCCTGCAGCAGCGCCGACACGGTGCCGTCGGCCATGCATGCGAGCGGCTCGGCCGTGTACCGGGCGAGCCCCGGCGCTTCGTGGAACTCGCGATTGCGACGGTACTCGAACTCGGCGGGGTCGACGCCGACGAGTCGTAGATGGCGCTCGACGGCCGCCGCCTTGTAGAGCTTGAGCACGACATCGCGACCGTTCCAGCGTGCCTCGTGGACGCGACAGCTGACGCCTTCGCCGATCACGGCACCAACCTCGACGTCGCCCAGCGCGGTGAGCTCGAGCCCTCCCTCGCCTGCCTGCTCGTACCGGCGCCTACGATGATGTCCGGGCCGTCTTCTCACAGAGCACGATCCACTTGTCCGAGAATGCGCGCGTGACCGGCAGCACCGCGCGCACCGCCAAGCCGGCATCGCCGAACTCGCGCTCGAGCTGCGCGCGGCTCACGCGATCGTGGGGAGCATCGGTGAGGCGGAGCGACCTGCGCAACCGCCACATCGCGTAGCGGTAATTGTACTTGTGTCGATAGTCGATGATGAGCCAGCGCCGCGACACGCGCCCCATCTCGCGCAGGATGTTCGTGCGAGTCTCGGCGTCGATGTGGAGAAAGAAGCGAATAGACAGGACACAGTCCACCGAGTCGTCCGCGAACGGCAGGTGCTCGGCGTCGGCCCGGACATAACCGTCGACTCCGTCCATGTTGCCGATTCCCGTGCGCGCCACCTCCATCATCTCCATCGAGATGTCCGCGCCGATCACGTCGAAACCGCACTCGGCCAGACGTCCGGTGAAGCGACCGGCCCCGCAGGGCAGATCGAGTATCGTGCGCACGCCGCCGGTGAGCGCGATGGCCTCGAGGATCGTCTTCCACTTCTTGAGGTTCCGATGCGCGCGCGCCGGTGTTCCCCAGCGGTGAAAGCTGTAGTCCTCGGCAACGTCCCAGCTCTGGTAGAACGCCTTGCTGTCCTCGTAGCTCAGCGACGGATCGAGGCGGCTGACGTCCTCCTTGTTCGGCTTGCCGGTTGCTCTCGTCATCAATCGTTCGATGTCCTGCGACTCAGTCGCCCAGACCCATCATGCGGGCGAGAATGCGCTTCATGATCTCGTTCGAGCCGGCGTAGATGGGCATGGCCCGCACGTCGACGAAATCGCGCGCCACCGGGTACTCGGCCATGTAGCCATAGCCGCCGTGAAGCTGCACGGCGTCGTAGGCAACACGATTCGCCATGTCGCTCATCCACCACTTGGCCATCGACACCCGCCGCGTGATGTCCTCGCCGGCGACGTACTCGTCGATGACGGCATCGAGGAAAGTGCGGCCGACCTCCACCTCCGTGGCGCGCTCGACGATCTTGAACGCGTTGTGCTGGAAGCTCCCCACCGGCCGACCGAACGCCTCGCGCTCGCGCACATAGGACAGCGTCTTGTCGAGAATCTGCTCGGCGGCCGCCTGGGCGGCGATCGAGATCATCAGCCGCTCTCGCTGGAGATTGGCCATCAGGTACTGGAAGCCGCGGCCGGGCTCGCCGAGCAGGTTCGCGGCGGGCACGCGGCAGTCCTCGAAGAAGATCTCGGCCGTGTCGCCGACGTGCTGCCCCATCTTCTCGAGCTTGCGAGCCTTGGTGAAGCCGGGCGCGTCCGCCTCGACCACGAGCAGGCTGATGCCGGCATGCGGCGGGTCGGCGTCGGGGTCGGTGCGGGCCGCCACCACGATGAGGTCGCAGCTGATGCCGTTGGTGATGAACGTCTTCTGTCCGTTGATGACCCACTCGTCGCCGTCGCGAATCGCCGTGGTCTTGAGGGCGGCAAGGTCGGAACCGACGCCGGGCTCGGTCATGCCGATGGCGGTGACGATGTCGCCGCTGGCACACCCCGGCAACCACCTGCGCCGCAGGTCCCCCTCGGTCAGCTGCTCGAGGTACGGAACCGTGATGTCGGAATGGACCGACACGGCCGTCTGCAGGCCCATGGCGCCGGTCCGGCCGAGCTCCTCGCAGACCACGACCGACACGCCGAACTCGGCCGCGCTTCCGCCGGCGTCCTCGCCCAGCCACGGACACAGATAGCCCTGACGGCCCATGGCGAGCCACAGCTCGCGCGGAATTCCGTCGCCTCGCTCCCACGACTCGAGGCTGGGAACGATCTCGCCGTCGACGAACGCACGGAACGCGCGCCGGAACTCGTCGACCTCTGCGGTCAAGTACGTGGGCTTGCTCATCGAACCCCGGGACGGGAAACCTACGGCAGGGCCGGGCCGATTACAATTGACTCGGGCCCCGTTGCGAAAGGTCTACCACGACGTTCTAATCGGGGAGCCGCCCGCACTGCTCACGATGTCTCGCAGCCGATGAACTTCAACGACGAACCCGTCTACGTGGGCCGCGACTACGGCGGCAGACGACTCGCCATCGACGAGTCGGCGGTCGAGGCCTACTGCAGGGCCGTCGATCACCGGGTACCGCTGTACGAGGAGAGCGCACCGGGCCTCGTGCTGCACTCGGAGTGCTACGAGAACCTCGACTGGTACCTCAAGAACATCTTCGGCAATCTCCACGCTCGCCAGGAATGGGAGCTGTTCCATCCCGTCCCGGTAGGCTCCGAGGTCACCACCCGCGGCTTCATCCGCGATCGCTACCGCAAGCGCGGCCGCGACTACGTGGTGAAGGAAACGTGGATCCTCGACGGTGACGGCTTGCTGCTGAGCCGGGGCCTCACGCACCAGAGCTTCCTGGCCGCCGAGGAGATCGGGGCCGGTCGCGATACCGACGTCGTTTCGAAGGACCGCGAGAAGCGCGGCAACCGCAAGTTCGAGATCGGCGGCAAGGGCGGGCGCTCGCTCGCACCGATGGACAGGCACGTGAGCGAAGAGATGTGCATGCTGTTCTCGGGGCCGACCGAGAACTACCACACCAATCGGGAGCAGGCCCGCGCGCTCGGGTTTCCCGACATCGTGGTGCAGGGCATGCTGCCGATCTGCTTCGTCTCGGAGCTGCTCACGCGCGAGTTCGGCCTCGGCTGGCTGGCAGGCGGCAAGATGGACGTACGCCTGGTGAACGTCCTGTGGGCCAACGAGTCGGTGCGGGCGTGCGCCGAAGAGACGAGCGAGTCGCTCGAGGCCGGGCGCACGCGTGTTCACCTCGACGTCTGGATCGAGAAGACCGACGGAACCAGGGTGATCGTCGGTACGGCCTCCGCACTGCGCGAGGCCGCCGCGGCGCCCGACCCGAGATGACGAAGCTCGAAGAAGTCCGGCTCAGCCCGCAATCCTACGAGCGCTTCTCCGGGCACGTACCGCGCGAGCGCTTCGAGGAGGCCGCCGAGCTCGCCGCGCGGATGCGAGAACGGCTCGACGGCCGCGTGGTCTGGAACATCAACTCCACCGCGCGCGGCGGCGGCGTGGCCGAGATGCTTCGCTACCTGGTGGCGTACGGTCGCGGCATCGGCGTCGACTCGCGCTGGGCCGTGCTGGAGGCGCCGGCCGAGTTCTTCCGCATCACCAAGCGGCTCCACAACTCGTTGCACGGCAGCCGCGGCGACGGGTCACCGCTGGGGAGCGAGGAGAAGCTGGCCTACGAGCGCGTGATGCGCGACAACGCCACCGACCTGCTCGCCAAGGTCGCAGCACGAGACGTCGTGATTCTTCACGACCCGCAGACGGCCGGCCTGATCCCGTTGCTGGTCGACCACGGCGCGATCGTCATCTGGCGCTGCCACATCGGACACGACACGACCAACGCCGAGGTTGAGCGTGGCTGGGCGTGGCTCGCGCCGTACCTCGAATCGGCGCACAAGCTCGTCTTCTCGCGGCAGGCCTACATTCCGGAGTACTGCGATCGCGGTCGCAGCATCATCATCCCGCCGTCGATCGACCCGTTCTCACCGAAGAACCAGGACATGGACGACGAGGTCATCCGCTCGATCCTCGTGCACACCGGCATCGTCGAAGGGCCCGACGGCGTCGACACGCGGTTCGTCCGCGACGACGGGACGCCCGGGCGCGTGGAGCACGCGGCCGACATCGTGCGACTGGGCCGCGCACCGACCTACGAGGCACCGCTGGTGGTACAGGTGTCGCGCTGGGACCATCTGAAGGACCCGGTCGGCGTGCTGCGCGGGTTCGTCGAGCTGTGCGAGCTACCCGATCTCGACGACGCACGACTGGTGCTGGCCGGGCCCAACGTCGTGGCCGTCGCCGACGACCCCGAAGGCGCCGAGGTCTTCGAGGACGTACAGGACGCCTGGCGAAAGCTGCCGCACGCGATTCGCGCACGTGTCCAGCTCGTGTCACTGCCCATGCACGACGTCGAGGAAAACGGCGCCATCGTCAACGCGCTCCAGCGACATGCCGCGGTCGTCGTGCAGAAGAGCCTGCACGAGGGATTCGGTCTGACCGTGACCGAGGCCATGTGGAAGGCGCGGCCGGTCGTGGCCAGCGCGGTGGGGGGCATCCAGGATCAGATCGAGCACGGCGTCGACGGCCTGCTGCTCGACACGCCCGAGGACGCGAAGCAGTTCGCGCGGCTGGTCCACGAGGTTCTCGTCGATCACGACCTGGCGCGCAAGCTGTCCGAGAACGCCAGGAAGACCGTCTCCACGCGCTACCTCGGCCTGATGTCGCTGCTCGCCTACGGCAAGCTGATCGCCGAGCTCGACGACGGCACGGCCGACAGCGGCCGTGCGTGAGATCCGCCGTCGGCTGCGTGCGCATCATCCGACCCTGTCCACCAGCTCTTTCGATCAGCTACGAATCCGCGCCGCCGTGGCGCTCGTGCTGCGAGAGCACGAGGGCGAGCCCGAGGCGCTGTTCATCCGACGGGCCGTCCACGAGGCCGACAGGTGGTCGGGTGACATCGCGTTTCCCGGCGGTCGTGTCGACTCGGCCGCCGAGGAGCCGCGCGCGGCGGCCGAGCGCGAGACCCTGGAAGAGGTGGGCATCGACCTGGCCTCGGCCGAGTACCTGGGGCGCCTCGACGACCTCGGCGGCAGCAGCGAGTCGCTGGTCGTGTCGGCATTCGTGTACGGGCTGACCGCTGCGCCCGGCCTACGGCTCAATCACGAGGTCGAAGACGCTCGCTGGCTCTCCCTCGCCGAGATCGCGAGCCCGGCCCGACACGCCAGCAGCGAGTTCGACTACCTCGACCGGCACATCGAGCTGCCCGGGCTGCGCGTGTTCGACGACGAGGCCCCCCTGCTGTGGGGCCTCACCTACCGCTTCCTGGAGATCTTCATGAAGCTGCTGGAACGTCCGATTCCGACGATGCCGTGGCGCTTCGAGCTGTGACGACGCGCTCACCCGGCCCTCTCCCACCTGGCCGGCTGGCGGTAATTCTCCTTGCATCTACCCCTGCCCCGGGGCCACGATCGTCAGGATAGGCCGGTCCGGCATCCCCGAGATGGTACGTACCCGATCACTGCTGACAGTCACCGGCGCGTGCGCGGTGCTGCTCGTCGCGGCCACCGCGCTCGCCGTCGACGCGCCCGATTGCGGACCGATCGAGCTCGAGTTTCGCGAGTTCTCGCTGGGCGCGAACGGCGCCGGCCACCTGCAACGCTTCCCCGAGAACGCTCGGCTGCCGCTGGCGGTGGCGAAGCAGTGCTCGAACGACGCAGCCACATGCCAGACCGACCTCGACTGCGGCGGCGGCGCTACCTGCGACCTGTCGTGTTCGTGCGACGACGAGTGCCAGGTGCTTCCGGCCCTCGACTCGCTACGCTGCCTCGGCTCGCTCGAGCGCTGTTCGACGAACGCCGACTGCCCGGACACCGAGACCTGCGAGGCGCTCCTCGGCCCGCCCCTGCCCGAGTCGTACAACGGGATTCCGGGCTGCATCACGCATTACCTCGACTCGGCTCTGACGGGCACGGTCGATCTCGGCACCGGCGCGGCAACCATGTCGTTCGCCACGCGCTGGCGCGCCCACCTCGGCGTGGCGGTCGAGCGGCCCTGCCCTTCCTGCGGCACGCCGGAGCAGGCGCCCGTGGTGGGAGAGATCTACACGTGCTTCGGCGGCCCCAACGAGGGCCAGGCCTGCAAGGTCGACGCCGTCAGCGACGAGTTCGGAGGCGTCTCGTTCAACTGCCCTCCCGATCCTGAGTCGAACTTGAGCGGCCCCGGCATCCGGATGAACTTCGCGGAGCTGTCCACCGGCACGGTCTCGGAGCAGGCCACGCTGCCCTGCGCGCCGCCTCTCGACGACGCGCACCCGAGCAGTGGAAACGCGGTCTGCCTCGACGGCTTCCTGTCGTGCAGCAGCAACGCCGATTGCATGCGCTGCACCGACGACCTCTCGGTCTGCAACCAGAACTCGGACTGCTCGACCGGCGTGACGTGCGCGACCTCGCCCGACCAGCCGGTATCGTGCGGCGTGTACTGTCACTGCGGCTACTGCGACGACGACCCCGAGCGCTCGTGCTTCGGCGACTTCGACTGCGACCCGGGCCAGGAGTGCGTTGCCGGCAGCGGCACCTCGCCCCCCTCGGAGGCGGTGCCGCAGGCAAGCGGCAACGACTGCAACAACTTCATGTGCGGCGAGCAGGCGGCCGGTACCTGCTGCCAGGGCGAGAGCTGCATCCGCTTCGGGACGTCCCCGTTCGGCGAGTGCTCACTGGCGCCGTACCGCGCGTGTAAGACGAACGCCCACTGTGCCGAGTTCGACGCCGGCGAATGTGAGTACAGGCCACAGCCGTGCTTCGAGAATCGCATCGAGACCGTGGGCCGTGCCGGCTCGGAACCCGAGCTCGCGGGAATCTCCTGCGCCGTCCCGCTGACATCGGGCGTCGTGAACGCCGCGCTAGGGCTGCCCGGGCCGGTCACGCTACGCGTGCTCGCTCATTTCGACGAGCTCTCCCCGCCGCCCGATTCGTGTGGAAAGCCGATCACCACCGGTGAGCTGCCGACCGTGACCGACTGCCTGTTCATCCTGCAGACGGCGGTCCAGCTGAACACGTGCACCCCTCAGTGCCTCTGCGACGTCGACAGCAGCAACAGCGTGACGGTCGCCGACGCCCTGCGATGCCTGCAGGTGGCCACGCAGGTGCCGGGCGCCGGCCTCGACTGCCCCTGCCCCGACTGACGCCCCCTCGCTGTAACGTTCGAGCTGCCCCGGACGTGGTACTCGATAGTGGAACCAGCCGAGCCGAGCCACCCGACCTACCTCGAGGACGCGTTTCGCGCCGACAGGCCGGCGCTGCTCGCCCTGAGCTACCGGCTCACGGGCAGCATGGGCGAGGCCGAGGAAGTCGTGCAGGAGACGTTCGTACGCGCCCTCGAGCGCCCCCCGCCTCGCTCAGATCTGCCGCTGCGCCCGTGGCTGGTACGCGTGGCGACGAACCTCTCTCTCGACGCCCTGCGGCGCCGCCGTCGGCGCGTGGGGCAAGGCCCGTGGTTGCCCGATCCGGTCGCCTCGCCCGACCCCGAGGCGGTGCCGGCACCCGAAGCCGAGTCGCCGGAACGCCGCCATGACCTCGTCGAGAGCGTCACGTTCGCGTTTCTGCTCGCGCTGGAGGCGCTCGGCCCACGTCAGCGAGCCGCGCTGGTACTGACAGACGTGCTCGACTACTCCGCCCGTGAAGCCGGCGAGGTGCTGGGCCTGTCCGAAGGCAACGTGCGCGTGACACTGCACCGCGCGCGCAAGGCGCTACACCGGCACGAGGAGCTGCGGCAAGGACCGACCGAAGAAGTGCGGCACCGGACGAGGAAAGCGCTCGAGGAGCTGACGCGCTGCCTGGTCCGGCACGACGCGACCGGCCTGGCCAGCCTCATGGCCGAGGACGCACGAGCACTCACCGACAGCGGCGGCGAGTACACCGCGCTGACGGAGACGCTGGTTGGCCGCGAACGTCTCGCACGTCTCCTGCTCACGGTCGCCTCTCGCCGCCTCGCCGGATCGACGGTGACACACTGCTGGGCGAACGCGATGCCGGCCGTGCTGATCGAGTTCGGCAGCAGCGAGCGTCGACAGGCGCCGTGCGCGCTGCTGCGCTGCGAGCTCGACGGCGATCAGCGAATCGCCGAGATCCACGTCGTCCTCGGCCCCCGCAAGCTGGCACACCTCGGACTGTAACGAACCACGGCCGCCGATCGTTCACGGATCGGAGGTACGCTGGAATGATCTATCTCGCGCAGATCCTCGCACTCGCCCTGCCGTTCGCGGCCCTCGAACGCATCCCCCGGCTCAGGCTGCGACCCGCGTCGTTTCGACGGCCGTGGTTCGGCAGCGACCTGACCTATCTGGCGACGGGCTACGCCACCGGCGCCTCGCTGGGAACCGCCTACATCGTCGCGGGCTCGCGATGGCTCGAGGCCGTCGTCGGCGTTCCGGGCATCTTGGCCGCCGACGCTTCCGGCGTCACAGTGGTTCCTGCGTGGGCGAGCGCCGTGCTCGCGCTGGTGTGCATCGACCTCGGGAACTACGCCGCCCACTGGCTGCTTCACCGAAGTGCCGGACTGTGGGAGATCCACAAGATTCACCATTCCTCGCCCACGCTCGACTGGCTCGCCACGTTTCGATCTCACCTGCTCGAGCAGGCCCTCAGGCGCTTGCTGGCGCCGCTGCTCCTGATCGTGCTCGGCGTCCCCGTGCAGTCGGTGGCTGCCGCCTACGGCCTGTTCCTCGCGTTCGCCGTCTGGAACCACTCGAACATCAAGGCGTCATCGGCATGGTTGCTCGAACCACTGTTCATCACGCCCCGCCTGCACCGTGTACATCATGTGCCCGCAACGACCGGCTGCAATCTCGGAACCGTGTTCAGCCTGTGGGATCGCGCACTGGGCACGCTCGTCGTACCGCAGCCGACCGAGGCATCGGGCTTCGGCGTTCCCGGCGAGGTCGAGACCTACCCACAAGGATGGTGGCGACAGCTCGTCGAGCCGCCCGCTCGCGTGCTCGGCCTACGCCGGTCCGCCCCGCCCGAAAGCGTGTCGAGCGCCGGCCTGCGCGCGTAGTTGGCGGAGCTGGCGCACACGATTACGCTGCTCGCGGACCACGCCCGTGACAGGAGGTACCACGCGATGACGACGGCAACGACGACCATCGGAGCGCTTGGCCATGCGCCCGCCGTCAGCAGCCCACATCGGACGCTCTTCGTCGTGGCCGCACTGTGGAACTTCGGCGGCGCGGCGATGGGCCTGCTCTTCTTCGACCCGCTGGCGGCCATCGCATGGACGACACCCGGCCCGCTTCATGACCCGGTCGCGAAACAGTTCGCCATGATGGTGTTCGCCCTGGTTGGCGTGCTCGGCATCGGCTACGTGATCGTGAGCATCGACCCGACGCGTAATCGTGGCCTGGTGCTGACCGCCGCGATCGGAAAGGCCGCGGTCCTCGCCGTCGGCGCCTACTACTCCTGGGGCGTCGCGACGGCGTGGCTTCTCGTTCCGGCGATCGGAATCACGTTCTTCACGCTCGCGTTCTCGTGGTTTCTCGTCACCACGCGCGACCAGGGCTGGTACTGACGACCCGTCGGTTCGGGATCTTCGCGGAAGCCGGCGGGCACGCGAGCGTCCCGAGCGGCCGATCCACTCATCGCCTACGCGGCACCTCGGGCGGAAGGCCGGCCTGCCTTCCGGCCAGCGTCAGTCGCGGGGCGTGCGCAGGACTATCTCCTGCGTGACCGAGCATGCCAGCTGACCGTCGCGCAAAAAGATCGACCCGCGTGCCAGCCCGCGTGCGCCGCCGGCCGTGGGAGAGTCCTGGGCGTACAGCCACCACCGATCGGCCCGCGCATCGCGATGGAACCAGACACAGTGGTCGAGGCTTGCCGTCATCACGCCGGGCTGCAGCCAGTGCACGCCGTGCGGTCGCATGACGGTGTCGGTGAGCGTGTAATCGGTCGCGTAAGCCAGCACTGCAGCGTGGATCCGGTAGTCGTCGGGCAGCTCACCGTCGGCCCGCATCCACACGTTGGCCGTGGCCGGCCTACCCCGCTCGACCTTGGCCGACTCGCAATAGCGGATGTCGATCGCACGGCGCCTGGTCATGTGCTCGGGCAGATCGTCGCCGTACTTCTGCCTCATGCGTTCGACGAACGGGGGCAGGCTCTCGGGATCGGGCACGTCGGGCATGTCGAGGTGGTGTTCAAGCCCTTCCTCGCGCACCTGGAACGATGCCGACATGTTGAAGATAGCCACCCCGTGCTGAATCGCCACCACGCGTCGCGTGGTGAACGAACGGCCGTCGCGGATTCGATCGACCAGGTAGACGATCGGCGCGCCGACGTCACCGGGCTTGAGGAAGTATGCGTGCAGCGAGTGAACCGGCCGCTGCTCGGGGACGGTTCTCGTGGCTGCGACCAGCGCCTGGGCGGCCACCTGGCCGCCGAAAACGCGCAAACGTTGCTCGGGCGGGCTCGAGCCGCGAAAGATATCGTCCTCGATCTGCTCCAGATCGAGGAGATCGACGAGCTCGCCGACGGACGACGCCAAGCCGCCCTACCCTCGCACCCGAGACCGTCCGATCACCAGGCGCTCGCGAAGCCGCTGTCGGGAATGTCGAGCGCGCTGCGGTCGCCGGAGGTGATCACCTCGGAGATCGCGAGCGCCTGAGGCAGGACGAAGTTCACGTAGAACTTCGCCGACGCCACCTTGCCCGCGTAGAAATCGTATTCCTCCTGGCTCTGCTCTTCGCCCGCCCGGCTCTTGTGGGCGGCGACGATGCCGGCCTCGAGCAGCAGATAGGCCACGGTGATGTGCGACATCCCTTCGAGGAAGGGACTGGCAAGCATCGTGAACTGGTCGAGCTTGCCCGACATCATGTACTCCACCATCGACTGTCCGGCCTCTTGCAAGGTGAGACCGGCCTTGCCGAGCGCCCTGACCTCGCGGCCGAGCGCGGGGTCCTTGTGGTGCTTCTCGACGAAGGCGCTGATATCGCCGGTGAAGTCCTGAAGGTCGAGCCCGCCGCGTGATTGAAGCTTGCGCACGACCAGGTCGAGGGCCTGGATGTGGTTCGTCCCCTCGTAGATCGAGAAGATCTTGGCATCACGCAGGTACTGCTCCACGGGGTGGTCCTGGACGTAGCCCGCACCGCCGTAGGTCTGCACGGCGAGCTCGCACACGCGGAACCCCTGATCGGAGCAGTAGGCCTTGACGATCGGCGTGAGGAGATCGACCTGCCCCTGATGGTAGATCACCGCGTCGTCATCCTTGCCGGCGAGCGAATGGACGAGGTCTTGGTGGAACGCGATCTTCATGCAAAGGGTACGCATACCCTCCACCTTCGACTTCATCTCCATGAGCATGCGGCGCACGTCGGAGTGCTGGATGATCGGGACGCGCGCCGCGTTGGGGTCCTTGAACGCCTTGGCCGACGCACCCTGCAGGCGGTCGCGCGCGTACGCCAGCGCATTGAGGTAGGCCACCGACGCCACCGACATGCCCTGCACCCCCACGCCGATGCGTGCACCGTTCATCATCTGGAACATCTGCTTCATGCCGGAGTTCTCCTGCCCTCCGACCAGATACCCCTCGCAGTCGTCGTTCTCACCGAAGCTCAGCACCGCCGTGGTCGAGGCCTTGATGCCGAGCTTGTGCTCGATCGAGGCCGTGCTCACGTCGTTGCTGGCACCCGAGCTGCCGTCGTCGGTCACCTTGTACTTCGGCACGATGAACAGCGAGATGCCCTTGGTGCCGGCAGGCGCACCCTCGATGCGAGCCAGCACCATGTGGATGATGTTCTCGGACAGATCGTGGTCGCCGCCCGAGATCCAGCACTTCGTCCCGTAGATCTTGTAGCGGTTACCTTCGATCGGAACCGCCCTGGTCGAGATCGCACCGACGTCGGAGCCGGCTTGGGGCTCCGACAGACACATCGTCCCGGCGTAGCGTCCGGTATTCATGGGCTCGATGAAGCGGCGCTTGTTCTCCTCGGTCGAGAACGCCACGACCAGCTCCATGGCACCGTGCGTGAGTGCCGGATACATGTTGAACGACGTGTTCGCTGCGCACTGCAGCTCGCCGAGCGCCACGCTCACCGACATCGGCCCCTGGAAGCCACCGTGCTCCAGGTCCACCGGGAACGCCGGCAGACCCAGCGCGTAGAGCTGGTCCCACGCCTCCTTGAATCCGGCCGGCGTGATCACCTGACCGTCCTCGAGCTTGCAGCCGGTCTTGTCGGCCACGCCGTTGAGAGGTCCGGTGACCTCGTTGCAGTAGCGATGGCACTGCTGGAGCACCGTGTCGCACTCCTCGCGTGTCAGATGCTGATAGCGGTCGTTGTACGTGTCGCCTTCGAACAGGTCCTGCACGCGCAAGTGCTCGTACAAGGTGAACTCGATGGATCGTAGATCCGCCTTGAAGAAGTTGACGCCTTCGCCCATGGTCGTACTCTCCCCTCGTCAGAAATTTCGCCGCGCGCGATGGTCGCGCGGCGCGCCGCGGACGGATCACCAAGCGTTCGAAGCTTCGTGCCGTCGACGCGGCGGATCAAACAGCTTAGCACACCGTCCGCCGGTGCGCTCGCCTCCTGACTCGAGTTCAGCCGCCCCAGCGGTCCCACGACACGACGCTTTCCGGCGCGGGCCGTCGAACCGGGCCGAACTTACCCTTCGGGTAGCCCACCGGTATGACCGCGGTCAAGGTAACGTCGGACGGCAGGCCGAGAATCTTCTCGTAGGCCCCCGGCGTGAACAGGTGGGGTGTGGTGAGCACGGCGCCGAGACCGAGGGCTCGTGCGGTGAGCAGCAGGTTCTGGACGGCGGGATAGGCCGTCGAGTCGATCCCCGTGGTTCCGGCGCGGCCGGCGCCACCGAGGAACTTCAAGGTACCGCCCATGCCGAAATGCTTGACGGCGGCGGTCAGGATCTTCGGCGACTGCAGCGCCTTCGCCACCACCGAGTCCTTCTTCACGGCCACGAAGACGATCGCGGGCGTCTCCTCCATGTGCTCGACCATGTAGTCGCCGGCCCGGGCCTGTCGCTCGCGGGCCGCGAGGTCTTCCCCGTCGCGCGCGTTGGCCTGCGCGACCGTGTCCTTGTACCAGGCCCAGCCCTTGCGCCACTGCTCGCCGATGCGCGCCTTGGTTGCCCGGTCGCGAACGATCACGAAGTGCCAGTTCTGCCCGTTGCTGCTACTCGGCGCGTGAATCGCCCCGTCGACGAGCTGGAGCAGGATCTCGTCGGGCACCGGGTCGGGCTTGAAGCGCCGCATCGAGCGACACTCCCACATGATGTCGAAGAGCTGTGCGGCGTTGTCGGGCTTGGACATGATGGTTCTTCCCTCGTCGGTTCGTGGCTTCGCCGCGCCGTGCGCGGCAAGGCCGTGGTGTTCAGCGGCGCACGAGCTTCTCGCGCGTGAGGTCGCGGGTGATGTTCTTCTGGTGGCTCTCGAGCGTTCCGCCGCCGATCTCGTTGAGCTTCGCGTCGCGCAAGAAGCGCTCGACCCTGTACTCCTTCGTGTACCCGTAGCCGCCCATCACCTGCATGGCGTTGTCGGCCACCCGCTTTGCGACCGGCGCGACGAACAGCTTGGCGGCGTCGGTGCCCAGCCGGTTGCGGCTGCCGGGGCCGACGCGTGCCGCCTCGCGGTACACCAGGCAACGCGCCGCCTCGGTGTCGGCGAACGATTCGGCCACGTAGCGCTGGATCTGACCGAACTCGGCGATCGGCTTGCCGAACGCCTTTCGCTGGCAGGAGTAGTCCACCATGGCCTCGACACAGCGATCGGCGATTCCGAGGCTCATGGCGGCCAGACACAGCCGTTCGATCTCGAGGTTGCGCATCATGCAGGTGATGCCGTCGCCTTCCTCGCCGAGGCGGTTTGCCACCGGCACCTCGCAGGCGTCGAACACGAGCTCGCACATCGTCGACGCGCGCATCCCCATCTTCTTGATCGGCGGGCTCGCACTGAAGCCGGGGAAGTCGCGTTCGACCACGAACGCGGTGATGCGCCCGTCCACCTTGGCGTAGGCCAGCACGCACTGCGCCTCGTAGCCGTTGGTGATGAACATCTTGCGACCGTCGAGCACGTACAGGTCGCCGTCACGCCTGGCGGTGCTCGACATGCCGAGCACGTCGGTGCCGGCGCCGGGCTCGGTCATCGCCATGGCGCCGACCCACTCGCCCGCGAGCACCGACGGCAGGATCCTCTCGCGCTGCTCGCGGCTGGCGGCGTTGTAGAAGTTGTTGACGAACAGGACGGCGTGCGCGAGGTAGGCCAGGGTGAAGCCCGGGTCGCTGCGCGCCAGCTCGTGGTGGGCGATCACCGCCGCGACCGCGTCGAGGCCCGCACCGCCGTCGGCCTCGGGAATCGTCAGGCCGAGGAGCCCGAGCTCTCCGCAGCGCGCGAGCAGGTCGACGTTGAGAGTCCCCGACTCGTCGTACGCCTCGGCCTGCGGCTCGACCTCGGCCTCGACCAGACGCCGCACGGTCTCGCGCAGCATCCCGTGCTCCGGTGTCGGGTTGAACAGCGCGTCGTCGAGCAGCATCGGGCTAATTCGAACGGCCGGCCGCGCGAGCGCTACCTCGAGCGTGGGCCGGTGGCGGCCCGCTTGATCGTCTGTGTCTCGCAGCCGGGCGCGTTCATCGAATACGTGACCTGGCTACCCGGTGCGACCGAGTCGGTGAGCCAGACGTTGCCGCCGATCACCGACCCCTTGCCGATCACGGTCTCACCACCGAGAATCTTGGCGCCCGCGTAGATCGTGACGTCGTCCTCGATCGTCGGATGGCGCTTTCCGTCGCGGATCAACTCTCCGCTGTCGTCGCGCCGGATCGCCAGCGCACCGAGCGTCACGCCCTGGTAGACCTTCACGCGATCGCCGATCACGGTGGTCTCGCCCACGACCACGCCGGTGCCGTGATCGATGAAGAACGCCTTGCCGATGCGGGCTCCGGGATGGATGTCGATGCCGGTGCGGCCGTGCGCGTCCTCGGTCATGATGCGAGGAATCATCGGCACGTTACGGATGAAGAACTCGTGGGCGATGCGATACACGGTGATCGCCTGCACACCGGGGTAGCTGAAGATGATCTCCTCGGTGCTGTTGGCGGCCGGATCGCCCTCGTAGGCGGCCTGTACGTCGTACGCCGCCAGCTCACGAATCTTCGGCAGCTGGGCGAAGACGTCGAGAATGATCTTCTCGCTCCAGCGACTGTCCTCGGCGGTCGGCTCGGTGCCGCCCTCACGGTAGTAGGCCACCGCGCGCGACACCTGCTCGACAAGCATGTCGAAGGCCTCGTACAGGTGCTCGCCGATGTGGTGGCGAAGGTTGGTGCGGTCCAGATCGCGGGCCGAGTAGCAGCCCATGTAGACCACGTGCTCGAGGTGGAGCAGCGCCTCGGCCACCTTGCGCTGGCTGGGCAGGGCCGCACTCTCGAGCTTGTCGATTCCACGGTCGGAACCGTAGCTCGCGCTCACCGCGTCGATGATCGCCTCGAGCTGGCTATGGGCAGATTCGTGCTTCGCCATCGCTGGTTCGCCCCGTGCCGTGCCGGGCGTCGCCTCCATGCGCGCACCGCACGCGCATCGGGCCGGCCTCCTTCGGACAACCGGGGCCAGTATAGAGGACGGGCGCGCGCAAAGTCACCCGCCCGCGAACGACTGCAGGGCCTCGCCGGCGAGCCGGTATGTCGTCCACCCCTGCACAGGCGCTGCGCCGAGCGAGCGGTAGAAGCCTATCGCCGGCTCGTTCCAGTCGAGAACCGCCCACTCCACGCGGCCGCAGCCGCGCTCTACCGCGAGCCCCGCGATACGCGACAGCAGCGCCCGCCCGATGCCGTGACCACGCTGATCGGGCTCCACGTAGAGGTCTTCCAGGTAGATGCCAGGCTTCGTGAGAAACGTGCTGTAGCTGTGGAAGAACAGCGCGTAGCCGGAGCGCGCGCCGTCGCGCTCACCGATCAGGGCCTCGGCGTAACGCCGGTCGCCGAACAGGTGATCTGCGAGGAGCGACTCGCTGGCCTCCACCTGGTCGGAGAGCTTCTCGTAATCGGCCAGCCCGCGAATCAACGAGACGATGAACGCAACGTCGTCCGGCTCGGCCGGTCGCACGTGCACGCCGGTCGCCGTCATGGCGACCGTATAGCGGCGCCGGGCAGCAGGCGCCAGCCGGGCGTGGGGCGCCGGGACGTGGACCGCCGAGCGCCGGGAGCCGAGCGTCAGTCGTTCTGGACGGTGTAGATGATCTGCGCGTCGTTGACGTCGTGAATGCGAATCCTGACGCCCAGCAGGTCGATCGTTCCGGTGTGGCCCGAGTAGGCCAGATCCTCGGCGTAGATCGGCATGCTGGTCCGCGCACGATCGTACTCCTTATAGAGCACGTGGTAGACGAGCCCCCGGTGATCGTAGCTCGTGCCCTGATAGATCAGGTCGTAGTTCTGGCTGGTGCCGCCGGCGACCACCTGCTCGCGATACTCGTAGTCGAACAGCGGCTCTTCGTACTCCAGCGGAACGCGCGTGGACTGGTACGCCAGCGGAATACCGAGTCGCGTCTTGGTGGTGTCGCCCTCGTCGTGCCAGGCGACGTAGCGCTCGGGCTTGAGCTGACCGAAGGCGTCGGCAGCCATGAACAGGTCACCACCGGGGCCCGGCAGCTGTACCAGGAAATAGCTCTTCTCGTTCTCGTCGAACGAGCCTGCCACCGGGAACCGGTCACCCTTGCGAGCGTAGATGTAGCTCAGCCGTCCGCGCTTGCAGTACAGGTCCTTCAGCTCGGCGATCTCGGGCGGACCGGTGGGCAGCTCCTCTTGCGACGCGGTGCCGTACAGAGAGACTCCCTGCTCATCGACACCGGCCTCGACGGCCGCGGCCGCCGGCTCGGTCTCGACGGCGGCCTCGGTCACCACCGGCGCGGCCTCGACCCGCGCCGAGGGAGCGCGGCGCGTGCGCCCCACCAGCGTGCCGCCGGGTGCATCGTACTCTTCCTCGGCATCCACGACCGCCACGGCCGGCGCGACGGAAGGCGGCAGTCCCGGCTCGACGTAGGCATCGGCATCATGGCTGCGCAGCGGACGGATGTCGGCGCTTGCCGCAGAGCCGGTCGGCGCGCTCACCTCGGCCGACGCCGAAGCCGACGCGGATGCGCTTGCGGAGACCGAGGTCGACGCGGACGCCGAGAGCTCCGCGTCGGGCTGAACCACGACCGCAGACGTCGACCCGGTAGCGGCCGGCGCGTAGGCGCCCTCGGCCGTGTAGCTGGCCGCGCCGATGTCGGCCTTGCCCGAGTTCGTGTAGCAGAACTGGCGGAAGTCGCGCCGCGCGACGGCTTCGACGACCGCGGCGGTGGCCGTGTAGTTGCGCACGCCGACGATCGGCTCACCGACCGTCGCCACCCGGCGCGACCCGACCTCGTAGTTCTTCGAGATCACCTGCCGGATGCTGGGGTCGACCGGCTGCATGTAGATGGTGTTGCCACTGGCATCGGGATCGATCAGCTTGCGGTTGATCCACGTCGGTCGTGGCTGCCCCGTGGTGCATGCCACCTGGCAAACGACGACGAGCAGCAGCGTTCCACGCACAATCGAGTTCTTCTTCATCACGGCGTTATTCCCCGTACGACCCACTCCAGAGGGGGGTTCTCGGACAAGTATACTGACCGGTTTCAGGGGAGGTAGGAACAGCTTTCCCACCCTTGTTCGCCGCGACCACGCACTCGCTACATACGACTGCGTGGCGAGCTACACGACAGTCGCGTCAATCGCTGCGGTCGTTGAACTGCTCGGCGTCGTCGCGCTTGAACGGCGCGCTGTACGACGCCCCGAAGCACGCACCCGTTTCGCCACGAAGCTGCGCCGTGACCGTCGTCGCAGCACCGAACCCGAGCCCCGACAGGCCGACGTTGCCGCCGCGCGCCTTCAGCTTCATCTTCGCCTTGTGCTCGGCTCCCGGCCGGACCTGCACGAGCCGGACGCCGTCGGGCAGCAGGTCGCCGTCCTTGTACTTGAAGCCCTTGGCGCCGAGGTCGCGCCACTTGCCGCCGCCAGGCGACCTGATGCCGAACACGACGGCGCCGACGCCGCCGGTCTGCTCGTAGACGCACAGCGTGTAGTCGTCACCGGCCACGGGGTCGCCGAGTGTGGCCAGGCCGACGGCCGGGCCCTTGCCCCATTTCCACGACAGCTTGTCGTTCGCACCGCCGTCGCGGAGCTTGAGCACCGAGCCTCCCGCTTGCAGCGGCACGGTGCAGGTCGGATCCGGGTCGGTCGAGGCCGCGCACACGCCGGCGCCGTCGCACGCGTCGGCGATCGTGCAGACCTCGCCGTCGTCGCACGGGCTGGCCACGGCCTCGAACTGGCAGCCGCCGTCGCAGCAGTCGCCGCCGGCCGTGTTGCCGTCGTCGCACTGCTCGCCGGTCGACGGCGTCGCGATGCCGTTGCCGCAGGCGGTCACCGTGCAGTTGCCGTCGCAGCCGTCGCCGTCGACCGCGTTGCCGTCGTCGCACTCCTCGCCGACATCGGGCACACCGTCACCGCAGGCGGCCTCGTCGGCGCCGATGTCCACGGCTGCGCCCGACAGCCGCGGCGAGCCGTCGAGATCGACCTCGGAGGGATCGGGCACGAACGCCGGATTGCCTGCCTCGACGGCCGGCGACGTGGAGCTCACATGGAAGTCGGCCGCACCGGCGTCGGCGAGCTCGGGGTCGCCGACCACCGACGACGCATCGTTGCCGGTGGCGGCCGTCCAGGCCGTGAAGCCCGTGAAGAACGTGCCGTTCAAGCTGAACTCGCCGCCGGCCACGCCGGCGTCGCTGAAGTACAGGTTGTGGTCGAACGCGTTACCGGTGCTGCTGTTGCTGTCGTACGAGGCGACGAAGACGTTCTCGTCGCCGGCGTACACGAGGTTGTTCTCGATCACGTTGTCGCCGGCGAACTGCACCCAGATCTCGCCCACGCCGCCGCCGCTGAAGAACCGCCCCTGGCCGTTCTGACCAAGCGTGTTGTTCTTGTAGAGCGTGTTACCCCGGAACACGTTGTTGTCGGCCCGACCCACCGACTGCGCGTACCCGCCGAACACGAGGCCGGCCTTCTCGTTCTCGTAAACGACGTTGTTGCGCACGACGATGCCGTCGGTGACCAGGCCCTGGTTCTCGGCGCCGATCTCGATGCCGAGGTCGCAGCCGGTGACGAGATTGTTCTCGATCGTGATGTCGCGACCGCCGTCCACGTAGATTCCGCCGCCGTATCCGCCGCCGTAGTCGGCATTGGCGCGAATCACCGTGTTGCCGCGCACCAGGCCGTTGCGCACCACGAGGTTCTGGTTGGGCTGGATGTCGGTCTCGCCACCGATGAAGTCGATGCCGATGCTGTTCACGTCGCGAACCACGTTGTCGGTGACCTCGAAGTCGGTGACGTTGCCGTTGAGCGTGAGCGCCTCGCTCTGCGCCGGCTCGCAATCGTGGATCTCGTTTCCGTCGATGATCAGGTTCTCGATCGGCGCGGCGTCGGTGCCGTACACGGTGATGCCCATGGCGTGGTTGCCGCGGATGTCGTGGATACGGTTGTCGCGCAGCTCGATGTCGGTGCCGGAGCCGATCACACGGATGCCCGAACCGTCGTTCACGCCCAGGTTGTTGCGGATCTCGAAGCCGATCACGGCGACGTGGCTCCTGGAGTCGACCAGCACCATGTTGTCGCCGGACACGCCGGCCCCGTCGAGAACGGGCGGCGTCGCGGCACCCGGCGCAGCCTGCAAGGTGATCGGCCCACCACCGGAGGTTCCGCTGCTGGTGAACTCCAGCTTCTCGGAATACACGCCGGCGTCGACCTCGATCGTGTCGCCGGGGCCGGCCGCATCGAGCGCAGCCTGGATGGTCGAGAACGTGCCCGGTACGTCGAGCGTCGCCGCCCGCGCCGTCGCGGGACAGGCCACGACGGCGGCGAACACCGTCACCAGGAGAGAACACAACGATCGCGGGGGCAGCACGGGCCGCCATTGTGCCCCGTACCACCACCCCATTGAAACCGTGAAAAAGGGGGTAAGCCCCATTCCAGGAGATCAGTCGGTGAGCGAGCCGTACAGGTCGGGGCGGCGGTCGCGGAAGAAGCCGAACGAGGCGCGGTAGCGCCGGACCTCGGCGAGATCGAACGTCGCCACGGCGACGCCCTCGTCCTCGCCCAGCTCGGCGACCACATCGCCGCGCTGGTCCGCGATGAACGAGCTGCCGTAGAACGCCTGCCCGTCCTCGGTGCCCACCCGGTTTGCGGCGGCCACCGGCGCCGCGTTGGCCACGGCGTGGCCGACCATCACGCGCCGCCAGGGATCCCTGGTATCGAGATCGGGATCGTCCGGCTCGCTGCCGATCGTCGACGGGTAGACCAGCACGTCGGCGCCGGCCAGCACCATCGCGCGCGCCGCCTCGGGGAACCACTGGTCCCAGCAGATCCCCACGCCGATGTTGCCGTGACGCGTGCGCCACGCACGAAAGCCGGTGTCGCCGGGACGGAAGTAGAACTTCTCCTCGTAGCCGGGCCCGTCGGGAATGTGGCTCTTGCGGTACATGCCGAGACAGGCGCCGTCGGCGTCGATCACCGCAACGCTGTTGTAGTAGCTCTGACCGTCGCGCTCGAAGAACGACACGGGGATCACCACGCCCGCTTCACGCGCGACGCGGGCCATGCGCTCGACGGTCGGATGGTCGTCGGCCGGTAGCGCCAGCTCGAACGCGGCCTCGCGCTCCTGCTTGCAGAAGTACGGCCCCTCGAACAGCTCCGGGACGACCACCAGCTCGGCACCGCCCGCGGCGGCCTCGCGCACGAGACGCTCGGCACGCGCGACGTTCGCGTCGCGATCGTCCCCCGAGGCCATCTGCACGATGGCGATCGAGAGCGTGGGCTTCTCAGTTACGTGCACGGCGTACCATCATCGCATGGGCTGCTGCTGGGTGATGCAGTGGAACGCCCCGCCGCCGGTGAGGATGTGCCGCGCCGGCACGGCGAGCGTGTCGCGGCCGGGGAAACACTGCGCGACCGCCTCGACGGCCTCTCGATCGTAACGAGAACCGTACACCGGGACCACCACGCCAGAGTTGGACAGGTAGTAGTTCAGATAGCTGGCCGGCATCGGATCGCCGTCGCCCACACTCACCAGGCCCGGCGACGGCAACGTCACGACCTCGAGCCGCCTGCCGCACGCATCTGTCGCACGATCGAGCGCCCGCTCGACCTCGGCCAGGACCTCGGCGTTGGGATCGTCGCGCTCGCGCGCGCTCGCACACACAACACGTCCGGGCGCCACGAAGCGGGCGAGCGTGTCGACGTGGCCGTCGGTGTGGTCGCCCGCCAGGCCGCGCTCGAGCCACACGACGCAGTCCGCGCCGAGGTAGTCGGCGAGACAGGCCTCGACCGTCGAGGCGTCGGCACCGGGGTTGCGGTGCGGATCGAGGAGACAGGCGCGTGTGGTGATGCACGTCCCCTCACCGTCCACCTCGACGGCGCCGCCCTCACACACGATCGGCGCCTCGAAGACATCCGCACCGGCCAGCTCGGCGACACGCAGAGCAACCTCGTCGTCGAACTCGAACCGGTACTTGCCGCCCCAGCCGTCGAAGCGAAAGCGCACGGCCGCCATGCGGCCGTCGTCGGCCGTGACGAACAGCGGCCCGGTATCGCGCAGCCAGATGTCCCCGAACGGCACGCGGTGCACGGTGGCGCCGGCGCCGTCGAGGGCGCCGGCCGCCTCCTCTTCGCCGCGCTCGTCGAGCACCAGCACGTGCAGCGCCTCGGCGCCGCCACCTGTGGCGATCGCACGACACAGCTCCACGAGCTCGGCCCGCGCCGGCTCGAGATCGTCGCCCCACAGTTCACGGTGGCTGGGCCAGGCGAGCCACACGGCCTCGTGGGCCTCCCATTCAGGCGGCATCGAGAAGCCGAGCGAGCGTGGCGAAGCCCCGGTCATCGGTCGATTGGTAGCGGGGAATCGAGGACAGCGCCAAGGTGACGCAGCCTGTGGAACCGCAGCGTCGTACGACGGCAGCGTGCCGCGGTCTGTAGCGGCCGGGGCCCGCGCCGCGTCGCCCGACGACCGTCGGCGGCGCGGCGAGCCACGATGGCCGCGCGGCCCCTAGCGGCCGCGTGCGCTGGTGTCGGCGTCGTCGTTCTGGTCGGCGAGCGGCTCGCCGAGGTAGCAGCGCGCATCGACGTCGTCCTTCAGGTAGCCGTCGAAGAACGCGGCCGTGCCGATCTGCGTGAGATCGTGGTGACGAGCGGCCACCATCGATGGCCCGGCCGGCACCGGCTTCTCACACGGCGACGGGCAGGCGAGCTGATTGCGCTTCAAGCCGAGCCCCGGCCCGCCCAGATGCCCCAGCGGGTTGTCGCCCTCGGATACCTCGCCGAGGCCGGCCCCGACGGCGTCGCAGCCGATGACGTCGAAGTGCACCGACTGGTCGAAGATCGCGGCGAACGTCGTGAAGCCCGTGTGCGAGCCCACGTCGAGCTCGATGAGATGACGCGTGGCCGGACCGGGCCGGAAAGCACGTCGGCCGTTCTGGCGATACGGAACGATCTGATCGCTGTTGCCGTGCAGCACCAGGCGTGGTGTTTCGGTGGTACGGAAGAATCTCGACTTGAACATGCAGGCAGGCGCGGCCATCGCCACCGCGGCATCGATACGCGGATCGCGCAGCGTGGGATGATAGGTGACCAGCCAGGTCGTGAGACCACCGAGTGACAGCCCGCTGGCGCCGATGCTGTCGGCGTCGGCCGCGGCGGCGAACTCCACCAGCACGTTGTCGAGCACGAAGCTCCAGTCACCGGGCTGGTTGTGGATGTCGGAGATCGTCGCACCGCCCGGCGCACCGCCGTTGCTCAGCGGATAGTCGAGCGCGGCGACGATGTAACCGCGGCTGGCCAGATGCTCGGTGACGTACGATTCGCCGATGCGGCTGTCGAGGAAGCCGTGGCTCTGGATGACCACAGGATACGGCCCACCCGCGACGTCCACCGGCGCGTCGCGGCCGGCGACCGTGGCGGGATACCACACCTCGGTGACCAGGGTACGATCGGGCGCGCCCGGGTACTCGTTGTTCGGGTCGGTGGGCCGGCTGGCGTCGACGAACGTGAAGGTCTGGACACCGACTGGATACGAGCCGGGCCCGTCGTAGTCGGCATTCACGGCCGGTGTCAGGCCGCGACACTCTTTCGCGACCCGGGCATCGGCAGCCGAGGCCAGCAGCGCGAACGTCGCAGCCGCGGCCAGCAGCGTGCCGCATACAGTTCGTCCGCGTGTTTTCATCCTGGTCGCCCCACCGTGTTCGCTCGTGTGTCGAGCGACCGTCGGCCCGGCGCTCGGATTTCAACCTACAACAACGGCCACGGACAGGTAACTGCATTTTTGAGCCGCCGCGCACACTCGCCCCCGCGCGGGGTGGCCGGCCTGGCGCGCCGGCGGGCTGCCCGGGTCTGCCCTGCGGGCGCTCAGTCGAGCCCCATGAGCTCGGAGAAGCCCATGCGGTGGCCCGCCGTGAAGCCGCCGTCGACTACCAGCGCGTGGCCCGTGACGAACGACGCATCATCGGACGCGAGGAACAGGGCAGCCGAGGCGATCTCCTCGGGCTTGCCGATGCGGCCGAGCTGGTGCGCGTCGGCGAAGCGTTGCAGATAATGCTTCATCTCCTCGCCCTCGAACACCGAGTTGAGCAGCGGCGTGTCGATGAATCCGGGACACACGCAGTTCACGCGAACGCCCCGGCGCCCGTAGTCGATGGCCATGTTCTTGGTGAGCAGGACCACACCGCCCTTCGAGGCGTTGTAGGCGCTGCCCCCCTCGGTGCCCTCGAGACCCTCGATGCTGGCGATGTTGACGATGCTGCCACCGCGCTGCTCGAACATGTGCCCGAGGGCGTGCTTGCAGACGAGGAACGTACCCTTGAGGTTCACCGCGATGACGCGATCGAACTCCGCCGTGTCGAGCATGTGGGCCGCGCCGCCGCCGGCCACGCCGGCCGCGTTGACCACCGCATCGAGCCGGCCGTACTCCTCGACGACAGAGGCGACTACCTTCTCCACCGCCGCCTCGTCGCACACGTCGCTGCAATGGAATGACGCCGCGGGAAGGTCGCCCGGCGCATCGGACACGTCGACGCCGATCACGGTGGCGCCCTCCGCGGCGAAACGTCGCACGCACGCGGCGCCGATGCCGGACGCCGCCCCCGTGACCAGCGCGACCTTGCTATCGAGACGACTCATCGTACTCCTCCTGTGAACCCGGGTGAGCGCGCGTTATCCGTGATCGGCAGCGCCGAGTCCATCTACCGGTCGCTCGGCTCACGCGTGCGGCTCACACTGCCCCGACCGTCCAGGTCTGGCGACCCGGCTTGCCTGTCCGTACCGCCCGGTTTATTCCACGAGACCATGAAGCATCTCCGCCATACGTTCCTCGTCGTGATCTCCGCGACCGTGGTCGCTTTCTCCGCCGGCCCGGCCTTCGCCGACGATGCCGGCACGCGCCAGTACCTTGTGGGCGTCGAGGGCATGAGCTGCCCGATGAACTGCGCCCCCAAGGTGCAGGAGTCGCTGAAGAATCTCGACGGCGTCGACAACGTCGACGTGAAGTTCGAGGACAAGCAAGCTGTGGTGACGATGAAGCCGGGCGAGACGCTCACGCAGGACGCCTGCGACAAGGCGTTCGGCAACAGCGGCTACTTCGTGTCGAGCTTCGCCGAGGGCGATGACGGCGCCGAGCACGGCGACGGCGGCTGAGCGCTGCTGGCAGCGGTCCCCTCGCGTAGCCGGTGAAACGGCGCGGCGCGAGCTATGAAGCGGTCGAGGCGCGCACCGCCCGTCGAGCGCCGGTGCCCATGCCGACGGGCTCGGGGTCGGCCTGCGGCCGCCCGCGCGACACCCAGGCCAGCAACAGCAGCCCCGGAATGGCGGCCAGGGTTGTGAGCACGAAGAACTCCACCCAGGTCATGTTGTCGGCCAGCCAGCCCGCCGACGAGGACAGCCAGGTGCGCGCCGCCGACATGAACGACGTGAGCAACGCGTATTGCGTGGCCGTGTAGGCCACGTTGCAAAGACTGCTCAGGTAACCCACGAACGCGGCCGTCCCCATCCCGCCGGCCAGGTTCTCGAGGCCGATGGTGACCGTCAGCATCGGGATGCTGTATCCGACCGTGGCCTGCACCGCGAAGGTGAGGTTCGACAGCATCTGCAGGATGCCGCAGATCCACAGACACCGCATCAGACCCACCGAGCTCATGAGGCTACCGCCGAGCGCTGCGCCGGCCAGGGTCGCGCCGAGACCGTAGGTCTTCACCACCGTCGCGATCTCGGCCTTCGTGAAACCTACCTCGAGCAGGAACGGGTTCGTCATCACACCGGCAAGCGCGTCGCCGAACTTGTAGAACATCACGAACAGCAGGATGCCCACCCATCCCCGACGCTGCATGAAGTCGGCGAACGGGCAGACCACGGCCCCGTAGATCCACGCCAGCGCGTGGCCGGTGCGGCCGGTCAGATGGGAGCGAGTCTCGAGGAAGCTGGCGGCGCGCGCGGCCAGGGCGTCGCTTTCCGCATCGTGATCGCGAGCCGGCTCCGGGCTCAGCAAAGTGGTGATCACGCCGACCACGATCAGCGCGGCCATCACACAGTACACCTCGAACCAGCCCACGTAGGTGGCCAGCAGCAGCGCACCGGCGCCCGAGGCGAGCATGCCTATGCGGTAGCCGAACACGATCGCGGCGGCACCGGCAGCGTACTGCTCCTCGTCGAGAACGTCGACGCGATACGCATCTATGACGATGTCCTGGGTGGCCGAGCAGAACGCCACGATCACTGCCAGCAGTGCTGTCGTCCACGCGTCGATGCCCGGGTTGGTCGAGCCGAGCCCGACCAGCGCGGCCATGAGCGCGAACTGCGTCGTGACGATCCAGCTCCTGCGCCGGCCGAGCGCGCGGGTGAGGAGCGGAATCGGCAGCCGATCGACCAGCGGCGCCCACAGGAACTTGAGCGCGTACGGCGTGGATACCGACGCGAACAGCCCGATGGTGGTGTTCGTGAGGCCCTCTTCCTTGAGCCAGAACGTCAGGGTCGAGAACGTCAGCGCCAGCGGCAGGCCGCTCGAGAAGCCGAGGAAGAGGATGGCGATGACGCGCCGGTCGCGATAGACGGCGAGTGAATCGATCCAGCGTCTGAGCATGACGGAAGGCCGCGCCGCCCAGGCGACACCCGACGAGCGGCCGTCCGTTCATTGTTCCGGAGCCGGGGGTGCGAGTTCAACCCCGGCGTGCGTAGAGGCCCTGCGCGTTCCCCGGCGCGCTCAGCGCGCCTGGCCCCAGCTGTTCCAGTACGTCAGCTCCTTTGCGGGGATGCGCCTGGCGGGCTTGAAGTCCTTGCCCGTGAAGTAGGCCACCGGGAAAAGTGCGGCCTGCGTCACCGAATCGGGAATTCCGAGGAGCTCGCCGATCTCCTTCTCGTTGAACAGGTGCAGGGTCGTCCACGCCGAGCCCAGGCCGCGTGCGCGTGCGGCAAGCATGAACGACCACGCCGCCGGCAGCACCGAGCCGTACACCGAGGCCTGACCCACCGCCGGCATCGCATCCGCCCTGCCCTCGATGCAGAACAGCACGTACGCCGGCGCCCGATCGAGGGTTTCGGCCAGATAGGTCGCCGAGCTGAGCACGCGCGGCATCTGCTCTGCGCGCAAGCTGCCCTCGGGCGGCAGCTCGACCATCGGGTTGTCGGGATTCGCGTAGCCCTTGAACGCCGCGCGGTAGTATTCGGCGATGGCCTTCTTCTTGGCCTCGTCGGTGATCACCATCACCCGCCAGCCCTGGATGTTCGAGCCGGTGGGCGCCTGTAGCGCGAGCTCGATGCACTTCTCGAGCAGCTCCGGCTCCACGGGCCTGTCGAAGTCGAGTCGCTTGCGCACCGAGCGCGTCGTCGTCAGCAGATGGTCGACCACCGAAAGATCCATCGAGCCCTCCTCGCCGGAAAAGGGGACTGTCCCCTTTTCGTCATGATCGTGATGGGCGCGATTGCTACCGCAGCGACGGTGATGTCACAACGCCGACGCGAGAAAAGCGGACGGTCCCCTTTTCGGCGAGCGCTAGCGGCGGCTGAGCGTGGGGGCGTACAGGCGTGGATTGGCGCGCGTCCACCACTTGCCCTCGGCGTCGCGGGTGGCGCGGTCGGAGAAGCGGTAGTCGTAGACGACGGCGCGCACGTGACGCGGTGGCTCGTCCGAGAATGGGTTCTCGCCGAGCAGCCCGAGCACCGCGGGGCTCCCCTGCAGCAGCCGGTGCATCATGTTCGTGAGCCACGGGTTGCGCCTGTGGTCGCCGAGCGCGGCGAACCACATCTGCCAGTCGACGCGCGGCTGGTGCGGCGCGATGAACGTCGGTCGCCTGGTGAGCTCGCCCGGCTTCCACTTGAACTCGTACGGCAACCACTTCTCGCCGTCGTTGCTGCCTTCGATGATGATCTCGGGGCGCTTCTTCGTCATCACCGCGAAAAGCCCGTAGCCGTTCGTGACGTGAAACGGGCCGACGGCCGTGAGCACCTGGCGCATGACCGCCGGCACCTCGGAGAAGCCGGCGATGCGCCCGTACATGCGCGCGCTGCTCAGCACCACGAGCACGACGGCAATCGTCGCCACGATCGCGCGCCCCACGGTGGCCCGCGGTTGCGGCGTCGACCCCTCACCCGTCGCACGGCGCACGCGCTCGGGAAACCATCGCACCAGATAAGCGTCGTCGAGCAGCGACACGCACAGCAAGATGGTCAGCAAGTTGAAGAAGCAGTAGTTGCCCGTGGCGATGATCACGACCTGCAGCGCGACCAGCCCCACGAACGCGCAGAAGCGCGGACGCCGCGGCGCGAAGATCAGGAACGGTAGCGCCAGCTCGATGCCGAACATGACCGCGCACGCGAGCTGGTGCTGCCACACCGGAAGCTGATGCATGTACCAGCTCGTCCAGGCCGGCAGCGGCTGGGTTTCATAGTGGTAGACCAGCGCGGTGAGATCCCACCAGGCGACGTCGCTGCTGAGCAGCTTGACCACGCCCGACATGAACATGAGGCGAAACAGCAGCCACCGGACGAGCAGGATCACGGTCCAGGGTGCAGCCGTGCGCGGCGTCATGCCGGGGCGCAGCTGCCAGGGCGCGAGCAGCACGGCCAGCAGACCGATCTCGAGCAGCAGGATGTCCCACTGGAAGCTGAGGAACGTGCGCCCCACGGTGTACAGGGAGAGGTAGCAGGCCCAGGCGAGCAGCGAGCCGACCAGCGGCACCATGTTCGCCACCAGCAGCGCCGAGCCCAGCGTGCCGACGGCGGCGATCACGTGCAGGCCGCGGTCGCCCGGGTCGAGCCACAGCAACGTCGGCACGCGCGCGTAGGGCGGCGAGCCGTAGCGCTCGGCCAGCCAGTCGAGCCAGCTGGCGGCGGGCAGGATCCCGTTGCTGCCGACCAGGCCATCGAGCTGGAACCACAAGGAGACGAAGGCCATGAAGTAGATCAGCCCCAGCCCGCGCAGCAGCGTCCAGCGCACCAGCTCGTGGCGCGGCCTGCGCGGCTCCCGGCCCCACAGCATCCGCGTGAGCGTGGACGAGAAGCGGCGGTTGCGCGCGGCGAATCCGTAGACCGCCTCGCTCGCCGCGCCGAAGCCCGGAACGTTGGCGTACAACCACGCGAGCTTGCCACCCGCACCGCCGCTCGCGAGCGCGCGGAACACGGCGTCGGCGCCGACATGGATCGACCCGTCGGTCTCGACCAGCACCACGCTTTCTTGAAAACGCTCGGGCGCAATGTCGGGGAAGCGCGCACCCACTTCCTGCGCCGGCGCGTAGTCCACGCGATCGCCGGTAGACTCGCGCCACCTCTCGATCCAGCGCAGGCAGAAGCCGCAGTCGCCATCGTAGATGACGAGCGGTTTCGTGGGACGTTCCACGCGAGCACTCTAGTGGGAATGATCGAAGGGGACGAGCGAGCGATGCAGACGCTCGCCCGTCCCGTGAAGCCGGGAAAACTACCTAGCGCTCAACGCGCCTCGGAGATGATGTTCGCGATCGTGTAGTACTGCGGCGAGTTCAGCGACTCCTCGCCGGTTTCGAACATCCAGTCGTAGCGCAGCGGATTCACCGGACCCGGCGGCGTGATGCGCGAGGAGTGACGCAGCTGGAAATCGATCATCGCCACGGCCGGCGTGAACAGCCGCTGGTCGGCGTATTTCCTGCCCTCGCGCGCCGATTTCGTGCACCAGAACACGTTCTGCCACACCTTCCAGAGCTCCTCGGCCTTGTCGAACATTTCCGAGGTGGTCACGTTGAACACCTCCTGGTCGATCCACAGGTGCCGTTTCGCGAACGCGTACACCGGGAGCTTGGTGGGGCGGCCGTCGATGAGCCACACCTTGCGCTTCTCCCACTTCACGCACGGCACCCACGCCTCGGTGCCCCTATCACCACACCACACGTCGTTGGTGGCATACACCTCGGCGTGCATCGGCACGAGGATCTCCTTCTCACCGAGGAGTCGGAAATCCCACCACTCGGGCTTGGAGTTGAACCCCCAGATCGAGTCCTGGTCGATGTCGCCGCCGAACAAGGTGCCGCTGCGGTCGCTGGTGGAATAGCGGCGGACCCTGCGCAGCTGCGGCAGGTACAGCCATGAATCGTCAGAGCGCTCGGCTTCGTCGTAACGATAGAGAAGGAACGAAGTGCCCTTGAGGTCGAACGGCGTGTTGATCGGCCCCCACTGCTCGGTGTAGCGCAGTGGAGGATCGTGCGGGATGACCGGAGTCGGCTCGATGGTCATGCGACCTTCCCACTTCAGCCGACGCCACACCTCCGAGGCCAGCAGCTTCTCGGTCTGGCCAGTGTCGTTCTGGATGTCGATCGCCCATTCCGTGCGCACATCGTCGCTGAACGCCGGCTTGTGCTCGTGGTTCCACATGATCTTCCAGGCCGCGTCCGGGTCGTTGGCGTCGATGGTCGGGAACGGCATGCCGGCCACGTAGTCGGTGAGCGCCAGGTTGTCCTCGGCGAGCTGCACCTGCGATGCGTACTGCTCGGTGGCCTTCTTGAACGCCTCGGGCCACGGACACGACTCTGTCTCGCGCACCTCCATGCGCATGCCGTACTCGAGCATGTTGACCACCGACGGTGGTAGATACTCACTGACCTCGTGCATGTTCGACTTCGTAATGACGTCGCCGGGCTCGAGGGCGTACGCCGACGAAGCACGCAGCACCGTCACGAAGGCCGTGAGGCTCGTACCCAGCAGGACCACCGCGATGATCGTGGAAATGGAAGATCGAAGCGTGAGACTCCGAGCGCAGGCTGTGAACATGGCGCACCTCCCCCGACAGGGGTGGCACCGCCTGGCAGGGCCGTAATGGTCCCCCCCTGCCGACAAATGCTATACCACCGATGTTGCGGTCCTGACCAGACCCGCGCGCTCGAAAAGCACCGTTGCCGCTGGTACGGTCGCGAAATGCCGCCTGAACGCGTGGTCACCAGGGCCAGCGAGCTCGCCGACAAGCAAACCGTCAAGTTCGCGTTCTATGAAGGCGGCGACCGCCGTGAGGGGTTCGTGATTCGTCGCGGCGACGACATCCTCGCCTACCGCAACGAGTGCCGTCACATCCCGATGTCGATGGACTGGGTCGACAACCGCTTCCTGTCGCGCGACGGCTGCTACATCCAGTGCGCCACCCACGGCGCGCTCTACGAGATCGGCACCGGCCTGTGCGTGGAAGGTCCTCCCGCCGGAGAGTCGCTTCGCACCCTGGCCGTCGAGGTGAGGGGCGACGACGTCGTCGTCAAGCTTCCGGAATGATCGTCACGGCCACGCGCCGTCGTGCGCGCGGGCCGTCGAGCTCCACCACCATGATGCCCTGCCAGGTTCCCAGCAGCAGGTCGCCGTCGGCGATCGGCATGGTCTCGGCCGGCCCCAGAATCGATGCTTTGATGTGGGCTGCCGCGTTGTTGTCGACACGGTCGTGCAGCCACTCGTCATGATCCGGCACGGCCTGACGTAGCGCCCGCTGCATGTCGACGCCGATGTTCGGATCGTCGTTCTCGTTGACGATGACGGCCGCCGTGGCGTGCAGCACCATAACGTGGCACAGGCCGCGCTCCACGCCCGAGTCTTGCACGACCCCTCGCACCTCGTGCGTGATCTCCACGCACTCGAGCGTCTGACTGGTGCTGACCTCGAGAATCGTCGCCATGGTCGTTCGCTGCTGGGCCGCGGCCACGTATTGCCGCACTACCGGCCAGCGTCAAGCTCGCACACGACGGGTGCAGGCGAGCGCGCCTGAACGACGAAGGCCGGACGCCGCCGGGCGGCGTCCGGCCTTCGTTCACGAGAGCTCCGGCAGGACCGTCAGGAGGCGAGCCCGCAGCTCAGCTCGACCGGCAGCGACACAGCCTCGTTGAGCACCAGGAACGCGTCGGTGGCCAGCACCTTGCCGTCGCCGTTCGCGTCGCACAGCGACTCACGACACTCGGACAGCGCGGTGGCCGTGGCCAGCGTGATGAGCGCGTCGGTGGTCGTGACGGAACCGCTGCGGTCGGCATCGCCGCACTCGATGACGTCGGTCCAGCCGATGTCGCGCATCAGCTCCAGGGTGAGCTCGAGGTTGTGTAGCGGTGTGGTGTAGAACGGCTCCATGATCTCGTTCGGCGTGACGTTCGTATTCCAGTGACTCACCGACGAGCCGACCTGGACCGTGGTGGGCGAGAACATCTCCATGTGGTCGCTCGCTGGATCGAATCCACCGGTGAGCAGGCCGGCGAGGAACGTATTCTCGCCGACGAAGCCGACCACGTTCGAGCCGATCCAGTGCAGGTCGCCGTTGCTGACCACGGCCGAGGCCCGCTCGCTGTTGTTCATGTCGCTGGCCGCGAACGTCTTGCCGGTGTCGTGGTCTTCGAGGTTGACCGAGTACGTGTCGTCGAGGCCGCTGTTGAGCGCACCGGTGAGCGGGTTCACGCCGCTGGCGAAACCGAGGCCGTGACCGAGCTCGTGCACGACGACGGCGACCAGGTCGAAGTCGCCTCCAGACGGAGTACCGTCGAAGCCGTAGTACCAGTGGCTGGTGCCGAGACAGGTGTCGTTGTCGACGTCGCTGTTGAACTCGGCACCGATTTCCTCGGGGTCGAGCCCCGGGCAGCTGCCCGCAGTGGGGCACAGATCGGAGCCCGACAGCGCATTGGCCAGCGGCGCCGGATACCACGTGTTGCTGAGCGGCGCGCCGGAGAAGTTGGCGTGGATGCTGTTCGCGCCTGCGCGTCCGAGCGCGCCGCCACCGGGCCCGCACGGCGGGTTCGTGACGATCGGCGCGAACTCGGCGAGCACGTTGATCTCCAGCTCGCCACCGCCGCCGGCCATGCTGGTGAGCCGGTCGCCCCACAGGGCAGCGGCGTACCCGAACGCGTTGAGCCGCTGCTCCCCGAGCGTCGTGCCGTCGTTGCCACCCACCGGCGTGGCCGCCGTGGGGTCGTTGAAGCCGACCCCGGCAGGGTCGTTGTTGACGATGTTGATGACTGCCGCCGAGCAGTGCGTCGCCGCGGCCAGCAGCACCAGCGCGACAGCGAACGTGCCGACAACCTGTGCGCGGCTCATCGCGATGCTCCCGCGGCGGCCACGTTGCCCTGGTGGTACTCGGCCGCGCTGCGGCACTCGGCCACGCTCTTGCCGTCGGGAGCTGTGCGCACCGTGAAGTAGTTCTTCATCGCCCCGGGGTTGCTCGAGACCACTCCGCGCCCGGGCCCGGCCAGCGGGACGATGTAGGCCTCGTCCTCTACCGCCATCCGCGCCAGGTAGGCCTGGTCGAGCATGATGGTGGTCGCTGCCGACGCTTCGGTCGGCTTGCCGGTGTCGGGATCGATGATGGCCACCTGCGCCGAGGCCACCTGGCCGGTCAACGCAAGCGCGGCGATCGCCGCCACAAGGGATGCAGGCTCGAACCCGCGGCGAATCGCGGAAGCCGCTCGTGATGTCATGCTGTCCTCCTCGTCTGGTGCCGCAACACGTCCACGGGGAGTATACCTACTCGCTGGGAGGTTCTCGAACCTATTTCACACACCCGCAGATGCGCCGAGCTCCCCGGCGAGGCATCGCGTGGACATCTAATAAGGTATCCGGGCGGACGGAGAAGCCGCGCCGGCTACGACGAAGGTCGGTGCCGGCGACACTCACGTGCGTGCTGCGCTACGGCAGCTCGTCCTTGAAGAGCCGTGTCAGCTTGCCCCAGGCGTCGTCGGCCGACTTCTTGTCGTAGTCGGGCCGCACGTCGCAGAAGAAGCCGTGGCCGACGCCCGGGTACACGACCACCTCGTGGCGAACGTCGCTGCGCTCCAGGGTCGACCTCACCTTCTCGATCTGGTCCATCGGAATGTAGCCGTCGTTCTCGCCGAACAGGCACAGGATGCGGCCGCCGATCTTGTCGCTGCGCTCGACGGTCGGCGGCTGCTCGTCGCCCGGCGCCCCGACTGCCACGCCGCCGCCGTAGAAGCTCGCGGTCGCCGCGATCGGAAGCTCGCATGCCGCCAGGTACGCGATGTGGCCGCCGAAGCAGAAACCCATGGCACCGATGCCGCGGCCGCCGACGTCGGAGCGCGCATCGAGCGCGGCCATGGCGGCCGTCACGTCGGCGATCACTTCCGAGGCCTTCGCCTGCCCCATGAGCTCGACGCCACGATTGAGCCCGCTCTCGTCGTAGTCGAGCTCCACCCCGGGGCCCGTACGGTGGAACACGTCCGGAGCGAGCACCACGTAGCCCTCGGCGGCCACGCGGTCGACCACCGAGCGTATGTGGGCGTTCACGCCGAACACCTCCATGAACAGCAGCACGCCGGGCCAGCGTCCGTCGCCGGCAGGATGTGCCACGTAGGCGCCCATCGACGCGCTCCCCACCGGTATCTCGATACGCTCGCTCGCTGTCTCCATTCCCGGACGATCCTCCGTGCTGAGTTGATGGCGACGCGAGATGGCGAAGAAGACCGCGGTGCGCGTCGTCGGTGCAACCGGGGCTACCACGCGGATGCGACTAACGCGAGTGTCGCGCACGCGACCGCGACGCGCGCGTCGGCATCCCGCGCGTGAGCGTCGCCGCCGGATGCGGCTTCCCACAGCGAACCCGCCGTGACAAACAAGCCGCGATGGACCTGAAGGAAACGACGTACTCGATCGCCGACCGTGTAGCGACGGTAACACTGAACCGCCCCGACCAGCTCAACGCGTTCACCACGCGCATGATGCACGAGCTGCTCGACATCTTCGCCGACGTCGACCGCAACGACGAGGTGCGCGCGGTCGTGGTGACCGGTACCGGCCGCGCATTCTGTGCCGGCGCCGACCTGTCGGCCGGCGGCAAGACGTTCGACTCCGGCTCGGGCGCCGACACGGTCGGCCTCGGCGATCACCGCGACGGCGGCGGCCGCGTGACGCTGTCGATTTTCGGCTGCCGCAAGCCGGTGATCGCGGCCATCAACGGGCCGGCCGTGGGCGTGGGCATCACCATGACCCTGGCGATGGACCTGCGCGTGGTGGCCGAGGACGCGAAGATCGGCTTCGTGTTCGCACGCCGCGGCATCGTGCCCGAGGCCTGCTCGTCGTGGTTCCTGCCGCGCATCGTCGGCATCTCGAAGGCCACCGAGCTGTGCTACACCGGCCGCGTGTTTCGCGCGCGCGACGAGGCCGATTCGGGGCTGTTCAACTACGTGGTCCCGGCCGATCAGGTCGTGGAACGCGCGACGGCGCTCGCGCGCGAGATCGCCGACAACACATCGGCCACCTCGGTCGCGCTCAGCAAGGCGCTGCTCTGGCACGGCCTGGGCGAGAACGACCCGCAGAGCGCACACATCGTCGACTCGAAGTGCATCCACTGGGCCGGGCGTCAGGCCGACTCGCGCGAAGGCGTGGAGAGCTTCCTCGAAAAGCGCGCTCCGAACTTCACGTTGAGCCCGTGGCGCGACATGCCCGACTTCTACCCGTGGTGGAAGGAGCCGAAGGTCTGAGGTTCGGCCAGCTCCACCTGTTCGAGAGTCCCGACCGGCGTAGCGAACAAGACGTCATCGGCGAGCAGATCGACCTCATGGTCGAGGCCGAGGCCCTCGGCTTCGACTCGGTCTGGACGGCCGAGCACCACTTCACCGAGTACGGTCACTGCGCCTCCCCCGCCGTAACGCTGGCGGCGGTCGCCGCCCGCACCGAGCGCATCCGGCTCGGCACCGGCGTGGTCGTGCTGCCGCTCAACCACCCGTTGCGCGTGGCCGAGGACTTCGCGTTCCTCGACAACCTGAGCGGCGGTCGCGTCGACGTGGGCGTGGGCCGCGGCTATCAGCCCGTCGAGTTCCGCGGTTACGGCGTCGACCCGGCGCGCTCGCGCGAGATGTTCGGCGAATCGGTCGAGATCATGCGCCGCGCCTGGACCGAGGAACGCTTCGGGTTCTCCGGCGAGTTCTACCGCTTCGACGACCTGTCCGTGCAGCCGAAGCCGGTACAGAAACCCCACCCTCCCCTGTGGATGGCGGCGCTGTCGCCGGCGACGTTCGACCTGTGCGCGCGCTTCGGCTTCCACCTGCTGTGCGCACCGGTGTTCGGCTTCGACCTGGAGGCGGGCAGCGAGCACATCGCGCGCTACCGCGAGACGTTGCGCAAGCGCGGCGCCGACGAGGCGGCGCACAACGTGGCCGCGCTGACGATCACGTACGTGGCCGAGTCGACGCAGCAGGCGCGGTCCGACCTGCAGGACTCGCTCATGTGGTACTACCGCACGCTCGCGCGCTACATCGCTCCGGCCGACGGCCAGTCGCCGATCGCCGGCTACGAGCACTACGGCGCGGCCCGCGAGTTCCTCGGCGATGTGGACTGGGACACGGTGATCGAGCGCGGCGCGGTGGTCTGCGGCAGCCCGGCTGAAGTGGCCGACCGCATCGCCGAGATTCGCGATCGCTGCGACTTCACCGACTACCTCGGCTGGACGCGCATCGGCGGGCTACCCGCCGCCAAGGTCCGGCGCAGCATGGAGCTGATGGCCGAGCAGGTCATCCCGAGCTTCCGCTAGCAGGCCTGCGGCCAGAGCAAGCGGCCCTCGCTCCAGTCGCATCGGATTCGAAAGCCTGAAATATCTGGCGCTTGGTGGCGCAACGATGAACGCAAGCGAGCTTCTCTCACAGGGCGGGCCGGTGATGTACATCGTCGGCCTGCTGTCGGTCGTGGCGCTGGCGATCATCATCCGCAAGGGCTTCGAGTTCACCCGGCTGCGATTGCGAGAGCCGGCGTGGCTGACCGCGCGCGCCGACGAGCTCGAACGCATCGATCGCGCCGATGCCACAGCGGCCGCGCACCCGGCCGGGCGCATCCTGGCCGTGAGCCTCGGCGTCGCGACCGATCCGGGCGTCGATCCGGGGGCGGCCCAGGCCGAGGTCGAGCAGGCCGGCAACGCCGAGGTGCGCCGCATGGAGCGCTGGCTGCGACCGCTGGCGGTGATCGCACAGCTCGCACCGCTCCTGGGCCTGCTCGGCACCGTGCTCGGGATGATCGCGGCGTTCATGGCGCTCGAGAACGCCGGGCCGCGCGTCGACCCGGTCGTGCTTTCGGGCGGCATCTGGGAAGCGCTTCTCACGACAGCGTTCGGGCTCATCGTTGCGATCCCGTCGATGGCGGCGTTCTACGGCTTCGAGGCCGAGGTCGACCGGATCCGTACGCTGATGACGGAGGTCGCCACGCGCGTGCTCGCCCGACACGGCAAGGCGGGCAGCGAGGCGGGCCTGCGGCTGGTGCAGGGCTCGGCGGATCACGACGTTGCAGTTTGAGGGGCACGCACGTGTGCGTGCCCGCGTGGGCATGGCACCGCTCATCGACGTGGTCTTCCTGCTGCTCGTGTTCTTCCTGCTCACCAGCACGTTCGTCACGCCCGAGGGCCTCGAGGTGTCGCTGCCCGGCTCGGCGACGGCGGCGCCGACCGACATCCCGGCGCTCGTCGTGGTGCTTGCGGCCGACGGCAGCGTCGTGGTCGACGGACGGCCCACGACCATCGCCGGCGTGACCAGAGCTATCGGCGCCGCGCTCGAGCGCGACCCTGATCGCACGGTCGCGGTTCGAGCGGACGCGAAGGCCGAGGTGCAGGCGCTGGTGGCCGTGGTCGACGGCCTGCGCGCCGCCGGCGTTCACGAGCTCGACATCGCGACCGAGCCGCGCGCGCCGGGTGAGCCGGACGGCTCGCGAGCGCGACGGTGATACGCTCGGCGCACGGCGAGGGGTCGGCACTGACGATCAGCCTCGTGGCCTCGGTCGTCATTCACGGCGCTCTGCTGTCGTCGAGCTTCCACCGGCCCGAACCGCGGACCTCTCCGACGCTGCAGCCTGTTCGCGTGCGGCTCGCCCCGCTCTCGCCGGTGGCCTCTGCACCGACGGACACCGTCGTGCAACCGTCACCGTCGGCGCTGGTGGCACCGCGCACGAAGCCGGCGCCGACGCCCACCCGCGAACCGGCCGGGGCGGCCTCGAACGAACGACCGGACACGCCGGATTCCGCGCGGAACGTGGAGCTACCGACAGCAAAGCCCCTGTCACGTCCGGAGCACTCCGCACAGAAGGTAGAGTCACCGGCAGCAGAGCCTGAGTCACATCCGAAACATTCCCCGCCGAACGTGGAACACGCGGCAGCGCCTCCCGAGCCACATGCAGAGATCGCGGATGTCGAATCGGAACGGTCGGTAGAGCTCGCGGCCGTGGCCAGCCCCGATGCGGCACCGCTGGTGCGCGATCAGGCGCGTGCGCGCTACCAGGACGTGCTTGCCGCGTGGCTCGAGCGCCACCGCGAGTACCCGTTCAATCTGCGACGGCGAGGCGTGGAAGGCGCAGGAGTGCTGCGGCTCGAGATCGGCCGTTCGGGTCGGGTAGAGTCCGCGGCGATGATCCGGCCGATCGAGGATCAGCGCCTGGACGAGCTGGCGATGAAGATGGTGGGCCGCGCAGACCCGTTCCCGCCCATGCCGGACGAGCTCGCCGGCGGCACGTTCGCGTGCGAGATCGACATCCGCTTCGAGCTGGGCGAGTGACCCGGACGCTCAGTCGAGCGGCCGGCATTCGGGGAAATCCGCGATCTCCCGCAGGTACGGGTAAGGATACATCCCCGTGTCGTGGCCGTCGGCCCAGATGAAGCGAATGGCGTAACGGCCGACGCCCTCGACGCTCGCCAGCACCGGCTCCTCAGCGACGTCGACGAAGTTGCGCGCGCCGGAGTGGCCCTGGCACGACGCGCAGGGACACCAGCCGCGCAGCCCCGACAGCCGGTACTCGGTGGTCACATCGTCGCTCCAGCGAATCTTGAGAACGTTGCGCTCGACGTCGCGCGCGATCTCTCCCGGCTCGGGCATGGCCTCGATGCGTGCGGCCGCGTCGACCGCCTCGATCACCCGGGTCGCCAGTGCCGAGAACGCCTGGCTGGCGGGGTGATCGGGCTCTCGCTCGACGATCGGCGCACCGAGGTCGCCGCTCTCGCGCACGGCCTGCTCGATGGGGATCTCGCCGAGCAGCGGCAAACCGAGCTCGGCGGCAAGCTGCTCGCCGCGGCGGCTGCCGAACAGCTCATCGCTGGCCCCGCACTTCGGGCACACGAACGCGCTCATGTTCTGCACCACACCGAGCACCGGCGTGTTCACCTTGTGGAACATCGCGATGCCGCGCGTCACGTCGGTGAGTGCGACGTCCTGCGGCGTGGTCACCACCACGGCGCCGTCGATGGGAACCTCCTGCGACATGGTCAGCACGATGTCGCCGGTGCCGGGCGGCAGGTCGACGATCAGATAGTCGAGATCGCCCCACTTCACGCCGCGCAGGAACTGCTTCGTGGCACTCATGGCCATCGGCCCGCGCCACACCACCGGCGCGGCGTCGTCGAGGAAGAAGCCCATCGACATCACCTCGACCCCGTGGGCGAGGAGCGCGGGGATGAGCTCGTCGTCGCCCGGCCGCGGCTGACCGCTCACGCCCATCATGGTGGGGATGCTCGGTCCGTAGATGTCGACGTCGGCGAGCCCCACCTTGTGGCCCTGCCTGGCAAGCGCGACGGCCAGGTTGACGGCAACCGTCGACTTGCCGACGCCGCCCTTGCAGCTCGACACGGCGACGACCTTGTCGACGCCCTCGAGGCGGCTCTGCCGCGGGCCATCGCCGGCCTCGGGCGCGGCCTGTGACGGTGCGCCTTCAGGCATGGCCGGCCTCGCCGACGGGAAGCTCGAGGCTCGTGCGCTCGGCGATCGCGGCGAACGCGCGCGCGACCTCGCCGTCGGGATCCGTGGCGACGACGGGCCGGCCCTCGTCGCCGCGCTCGCGCACGACACGCACCAGCGGGATGTGTCCGAGGAACGGCACCTCGTAGGTCTCTGCCATCCGCTCGCCGCCGCCGTGACCGAACAGCTCGGCGCGCTCCCCGCACTCGGGACAGATGTGGAAGCTCATGTTCTCGATCACACCGACCACCGGCGCTCGCGCCTGCTGGAACATCTTCACACCGCGCTCGACATCGGCCAGCGCGACATCCTGGGGCGTGGTGACGATGATGCCGCCGTCGAGCGCGACCTGCATGGTCAACGTCATCTGCACGTCGCCGGTTCCCGGCGGCAGATCGACGATGAGGTAGTCGAGCCCGCCCCAGTCGACGTCGTAGAGAAACTGCGTGAGGGCTTTCGTGAGCATCGGACCGCGCCAGATGAGCGGTGCGCCCTCGCCCACGAAGAAGCCCATCGACACCAGCTTCACGCCGAAGCGCTCGAGCGGGATCAGCCTGCCCTCGTCGTCGCTGCGCATGCGTTCGCTGTCGGCCACACCGAACATCGTCGGAATGCTCGGACCGTAGATGTCGGCATCGAGCAGACCCACACGATGGCCACGTGCGTGCATGGCCAGCGCCAGGTTCGCGGCGACGGTCGACTTGCCCACGCCGCCCTTGCCGCTTGCCACCGCGATGAGGCGCCCCACGCCGGGAACCGGCCGCGGGCCCTGCCCGGCCTCGCGCGCCACCTGGCCCGGCTCGTGCTGATGGCCGTGGCCGGCGGACGCCTGCGGCTGCTCCACGACGATGTCGGCCGGCGCCAGGCCCTCGATGGAGTCGATCAGGTTCTCGACGTCGGCGACGATCTGCCGGACCACGTCGTCGTTCTCGGTGACGAGGTGCAGCCGCACCTGGGTACGGCGCTCGTCGATCGCGATGTCCTTGATGATTCCGAACGAGACGATGTCGCGGCTGAACCCCGGGTACTTGACCGACTTGAGTCGTTCCTTGAGCTCTTCGGGCGTCATGGTGAGTACCGGTCGGCCCCCACCCCCCCGATCGGGGGATGCGGGATCCGCGCGGGCGCTGCAAGCATTAGGAAATGTGCACGAGTGGCGATGTCAAACGAGAGCCTGACCGTTCGATCCGCGATCGCCGTGTCCGACCGCATGCCACCTTGACGATCTTTCCCAAACCCGGCTAACGTCGACGGTTGCAGCGCTCCTACATCCTCACCCGTGGAGAGGCGACCGCACGGTCCGCACTGACATAACGAATGCTTGCCCGCTTACTCATACCAGTCTTCGCGATCATCACCACCGCCTTGCCCGGCGCAACCTCCCCCGCCGCGGCTCAGGACGTCCCGTTCCTGACCGACAGCGAGCTTCGCTGCCAGCGAACCGTGGACAAGGCCACCGCGTCCTACCTGCGATCGGTGTTCCGGGCACGTCAGAACTGCCTGCTCGACCAGACCTCCGGGCGCGTCTCGACCGACCCCCAGCTCGTCGACTGCGTGCGCCCGATCGGCTGCGATCCGCCCTCGATGGCCGCCCCGTGCGCCGAGACCGCGATCCTGGGTCCCACCGGAGACTGCGTGGCCGACCAGAAGATCGCCAATGCCGAGGCGGCACTTCTGGCAGACATCAACTCGCGATGCATCGGCGTGACGCTCGAGAGCATGGGCTTCCCCGGCTTCTGTCCGGCCCCGGAGCAGGAATGCCAGGACACCATCGACAACTGCGAAAGCTGCCAGGTCGTGTGCTGTGACTTCGCCGAGGAATGCCAGGACTGCAGAAGTGACTGCCCCGATTGCATGGAGCGGTGCAGCAAGTGCCCCGACACCTGCTTCGACTGCCCGGATCTCACCGGCGAGGACAGCATCTGCAACGAGGGCAGCGTCTGCGAGCGCGGCAATCTGTGCCAGTGCGAGGAACGCTTCGGCGCCACCGGCACGTTCAGCGCGTGCAACCTCGAGCGTTGCATACAGGATCGGTCGAACGACTTCATCGACACCCTGCTCGACTTCTCGCAGCCGCCGGTCACCGAGCTCGAGCGACGCGATCGCGTCTGTCAGGACGAGCTGTCACGCAAGGCCTCCGGGCTGTTCACGCGAGAGCTCGACGAACGAGCCTGGTGCGTCTACCGCACCTTGACCGGCGCGTTCGACCCCCTCGCCGTGGACTGCCGCGCCGAGGAAGACCCGTTCGCGCCCAACACCGGCCGGCGCGGTACCGACAATGTGCTGGTCGAGGCCCACACCAAGGTGCTGCGCTCGATCCCGAACAGCTGTCCGCGCGTCGACCTCTCGGTACAGGGATTCCCGAATCTCTGCCCGCGTCCCGAGGGTGCGCCCTACCCGCTCACCGCGCTGACCGAGTGCATGTTCGCGTCGCACCACTGCCCGGCCTACCGGATGCTCGACGTGACGAACCCGGCGACCACCAAGTGCGGCAATATCGTGCTCGACTTCTGCGAGCAGTGCGACGACGGCAACACCGAGTACAACCAGGGCGACTTCTGCCGCAACGACTGCAGCGCGGTCACGCTGTGCGCCGACACCGACGACGACGGCCGCGTCACGACCACCGACTGCCTCTACATCAACCAGGCATACGCCGAGAAGGCCCCCTGCGATCTGAAGATCTGCGACGTCAACGATGACGGCCGCATCAACGACATCGACGTGACCCACTGCGCCGAGTTCGTGGGCGGCATCCGACCGGAGCTCGAATGCCCGGGACCGTTCACCACCTGCGGCGACGGCGTGATCCAGGCGCCCGAGGAGTCGTGCGACAACGGCGAGACCGAGCCGAACCCCGGCGGCCTGTGCAACAACCGGACCTGCCAGCTGCGCGGTTGTGGCGACCCCCTCATTCCGATCGGCATCGACACCAGCGACGCGCTGTACGTCAACGGCGCGGCCATGGGCCTGGCCGACTGCGATCTCGAGGTTTGCGACGTCAGCGGCGACGGCCGCATCACGCTGTCCGACACGCTCATCGTGCTCGACTGCGCGCTGCGCCCCGACACCGACCCGTGCGGCGTAGAAGAGCTGCAGTGCCCGCAGGTCAGCATAGGCCCGCCCGGCGACTGAGCGCGCCCGAAACACCGACCGTCACCGCCGGCAGCCACGAGCCGGAGCGCCTGGGCCGATCTATCACCCGGCCTCGCTGATCGCCCTCGCCGACACGACATCCCGCGCGGAATGGTCGCCTCGCCGCGAATCGACATCGAGCGCGGCGTGACTCCCCGTCCGAACCTGTAAGCTCATCGGCATTCCCCTCGGTCGACGCCGCCGGAGCAACGGCCCGGCCGCGCCCACGGCGTGCCTCACCCGCGCCGTGACATGACGGCGGGCAGTCTGGGCAAAGTTGCACCGAAGTGGTAGGTGAGAAGGTTCATGGACCTTCGACTTACCGACAAGGTGGCCGTCATCACCGGCGGCGCATCGGGGCTCGGGCTCAAGACGGCCGAGTACATGCTGCGCGAGGGTGTCCGGCTGGTGCTGGCCGACATCAACGAAGAACAGCTCGCCAGCGCGGCCGCGGGGCTTGGCGTCGGGCCCGAGCGGATACGCACGTCGCTGGTCGACGTGCGGCGCTACGAGGATTGCCGGCAACTGGTCGACACGGCCATCGCTGAATTCGGCGGGGTCGACATCCTGGTCAATTCGGCCGGGGTCGGCGGTCCGATGACGTTCTTCGCCGACACGCAGCCGGCCGACTGGGAGGACCTGGTCGCGATCAACCTCGTGGGCGTCATGAACTGCTGCCGGGCGGTGACCGACCACATGATCGAACGAGGATACGGGAAGATCGTATCGCTGGCGTCCGAGGCGGGTCGTGCCAACGAGAAGCGCATCGTCGTGTACGGAGCGACCAAGGGCGGCGTGATCTCGCTGACACGCGGCCTGGCGGCCGAGCTCGGACGCTACTCGATCAACGTGAACGCCGTGTGTCCGGGCGTCACCCACACGCCCATGACCTGGTACCTCGACGAGGAATCGGAGCGGCAGGGCGCGAAATTCTATCCGCTCGGCCGCCTCGGCCAGCCCGAGGACATTGCGCCGCTCATCACGTTCCTGGCCTCCGACGAGGCCTCGTGGATCACCGGCCAGGCGATCAGCGTGAACGGAGGCTTCGGCCGAAGCTGACCATGGCCCGGCCGTCCCGGCACGGCCTGCGGGCCCGACCACTTTCGCGATGATCGAGTTTCTCACGACGGTCGCAGGCGAGATCGCACGCGTCTTCTACGAAGGCTCGCTGTACATCCTGCTGGGATTCCTGGTGGCGGGCCTGCTGCACGAGTTCCTGCCCACCGAGGCGATCGCGCGTCATCTCGGTAGCGAAAAGCCGCGCTCGGTGATCCTGGCCGCGCTGTTCGGCGCGCCGATCCCGCTGTGTTCGTGCGGCGTGCTGCCCGCCGCCGCCGCCCTGCGCAGAAAAGGCGCGAGCCGCTCCTCTCTCCTGTCGTTCCTCATCTCCACACCGGAGACCGGCGTCGACTCGGTGGCGCTCACCTACGGGTTGATGGGGCCGATCATGGCCGTGGTGCGACCTGTGGTCGCGATCGTCACCGGCGTGGTCGCGGGCGTACTGTCGATCGTGATGCCGGCCGACGGTGACGACGAAGACGCCACGGCGCTCGACGACATCGAGATTCACGACCACGACCACGGAGGCGAAGGCGATCTGCCGGCGCCGACGAGCGGGCCGTGGCGTGAGCGCGCGGGCCGCGTCACGAAGTACGGGTTCGGCACGCTGCTCGACGAGATCGCGTTCTGGGTGGTCGTCGGCATCGGGCTCACCGGCGTCCTGTCGGCGCTCATTCCCGACGACTTCTTCTCGAAGGTGCTCGGCTGGGAGAGCGGCCTGGTACCGATGCTCGCGATGATCGTGGCCGGGTTGCCGCTGTACCTGTGCGCGAGCGCGTCGACGCCGATCGCAGCCGCGCTGGTGCTCAAGGGGCTGTCACCGGGCGCGGCGCTGGTGTTCCTGCTGGTGGGACCCGCCACCAACGCGGCCACCATGACCGTGGTCGGGCGCCTGCTCGGCTACCGCCGCCTGCGCGTCTACCTCGGCTCGCTCATCATCGTGAGCCTGGCGGCCGGCACGCTTCTCGACATGCTCGCGGCCGACGCCGTGCGCGCCACCACCCTGGCGGGCGGCCCCGACCGCGACGCGTGGGGCATGGCCACCACCAAGACCTCGGCCGCGTTCGTGTTCGCGGCGTTGCTGCTGGCGAGCTTCGCGCGCACTCGTTTCCGCGAGGGCATGGCCGATGTGCGCGACCAGACCGCACGGCTGGCCACGGCCGTACGCGACTTCGATCCTCGCAGCCTGCTGAGCCCGCCGCTTCTCGCCGGCGGCGCCGTCGTGCTCGCGCTGGCGAGCATTCCGAATCTCACGCTCGTGGTGGAACCCGGGCAGCGCGGCATCGTGCAGCGCTTCGGACGCGTGGCCGCGCACGACCTCGAGCCCGGCCTGTACTTCCACCTGCCTCCGCCGCTGGGACGCGGCCGCGCGGTGTCGGTCGACCTCGTGCGCCAGGTGAGCGTCGGCTACCGCACCTCGACCACCGGTCTCCGCGACAGCGTCGCCGAGCAGTCGTTCTACCTCACCGCCGACGAGAACATCATCGACCTGCGCTCGGTCGTGTTCTACCGCGTCGACGATGCGTCTCGCTACGCGCTGGGCGTGGAGAACGCCGACGAGCTCATCCGCAGCGCCGCACGTCGCGCGCTGGTGGCGATCACCAGCCGCACGCCGATCGACACGCTCTACACGAGCGCTCGCGGGCAGACCGAGCGCGAGTACAGCCGGCTGCTCGCGGGCCGCGTGGAGAGCCTCGGCATCGGCTGCGAGGTCCTCGACGCACGGTTGCTCGATGTGCACGCACCGTCGGAGGTTCACGATTCGTTCCGCGACGTCGCCAGCGCCCTCGAGGATCGCGAGCGAGAGATCCTGGTGGGCGCCGGCTACGCGGCCGAACGAGCGGCCGAGGCCACCGGCGAGGCCGCCGCCGTGATCGAACTGGCGCGCGCCTACGCGCAGCGCGCGGTGAAGCTCGCAGACGCCAGCGCCGAGGCGTTCTCGGGCATCGCTCGCGAGCATCTTCGGCATCCCGACCTCACCGAGACGCGGTTGTACCTGGAGGCGCTCGAGACCTCGCTCGAAGCGCCACGCAAGTTCGTACACGGCACGCGCACCAGCGGCGACGTCGACCTGTGGCTCGGCACCGGCCGGTCGCTTCCCGAGCTGGTGCTGCCCGATGCGGGCGAGACGACCGACGACGAGCCCAACGCCGATCGAGAGCGAAAGAAGTGATCTGGAGCAGGTGAACCCATGCGAAACCTCATAGTGCTGGCCATCGCAGCGGTCGTCATCGCCACGGCCGTGAGCAGCTTCATCGTCGTCGACGAGACCGAGCACGCCATCGTCACCCAGTTCGGCAAGCCGGTTGCAGTGCGCAGCGAGGCCGGGCTGTACACGAAGCTGCCTGCGCCGCTGCAACGAACCACACGCTTCGACAAGCGCACCCTGTTCACGGCGCCAGCCGAGACCGAGCTGCTCACGGCCGACAAGAAGAACGTCGTCGTCGCGACCTACCTGTCGTGGAAGATCACCGATCCGCTGCGCTACTTGACGGCGCTTCGCACCCGCGAGTTCGCCGAGGCGCGCCTGTCGGCGCTGGTGCAGTCCGAGCTGGGCAGCGCGCTCGGCGAGCTGCCGTTCACCACCCTCATCCCGGCCGATGAGGACCATGCCGGCCTCGCCGCGCTCGAGCGCACGGTGCACGAGGCGTGCGCAGCGGTGGCGGCCCGTGACTACGGGATCGACGTCGTTAGCCTCGGCATCACGCGCCTGAACTTTCCGCCCCAGAACCTGCAGTCGGTGTTCGCGCGAATGCGTGCGGAGCGGGCGCGCATCGCCCGCGGCTACCGCTCCGAGGGCAAGGCCGAGGCGCAGAAGATCAGGGCCGAGGCCGACCGCGGCCGTGCCGAGGTGGTGGCCAGCGCCGAAGCCGATGCCGCCAGGCTGCGCGGTGACGGCGAGGCCGAGGCGGCGCGCATCTACGCCGCCGCCTACGCCGGGCACGAGGACTTCTACCGATTCCTGCGCACGCTCGAGACCTACGAGAGAGTGCTCAACGAGAACACCACCCTGGTGCTGCCCGCCGACTCGCCGTTCCTCGAGCTGCTGATGTCACGCATGCCCGGCAGCAAAGCCGGCCGGGCGACGGGCCAGAACTGAGCGAAACGCGTTGACGAACGAACCTACACAACAGCCGGCCGCGGCAACCCGTCCAGCACGGCGCGGTGCGGCCGCGGCCGCGCTGATCGCGCTGCTCTACGCCGCCAGCGGCCTGTACAGCGTGCAGTCCGACGAGAGCGCCGTTGCCTTCGTGTTCGGCCGCGCCACCGCGCGCGACGTACTGCCCGGCATCCACTGGAACCCGCCGCGGCCGTTCGGCCGGGTGACCGTCGCCCAGACCGCCACGAACTTCGTCATGCCCGTGGGCTTCCGCTTCATCCCGCGCCCGGGCGAGCCGCCCATCTCCGACCTGTGGCTGACCGGCGACGCGAACATCGTGATGGCACGTCTCAACGTCCAGTACAGCATACGTAGCCTGTACCAGTTCCTCACCGCGCAGGAGTCCCCCCGCGAGCTGGTGCGGCGAGTGGGCGAGCGCGTGCTATCGCGGTTCCTGGCATCCGAAGGCGTCGACGCCGTGCTCACCACCAGGCGGCAGAACCTGCGCACGGTCGTCCACGAGGGCGTGCAGGCCGAGCTCGATCGCGAGGGCATCGGTGTCGTCGTGCAGTCGGTCACGGTGCAGGAGCTCGCGCCACCCGACGAGGGCGGCGTGCGCAACGCGTTCCAGGAAGTGCAAAACGCCAGCGCCGACCGCGAGCGCACCATCTACGAAGCGCGCGCCTACCAGGCGCAGGCGCTCGCAGAGGCCGAGGGGGAAGCCCAGATCCTGCGCAGCCGCGCCGCCGCCGACCGCCACCGGCGCGTCGCGCTCGCGAGCGGCCAGAGCGAGCGATTCTCCGCGCTGGCCGAGGCGCACTCGCACGCCTCGCGCGTCACCGAACAGCGGCTGTTCCTCGAAACCATCGACCGCGTGCTACCCGCGGTCGAAACCTACGTGGTCGAGCCGGGGCGCGGCGGCAACGTGAACCTCAGGGTGGTGAAGTGACGTCGGCCTCGCGCAACGGGCCAGGAAGCGACACGGGCGTCGTGGCCGGCAGGAAGGACCGTCGCGCCGCGGCGTGGTTGCGGGCAATCCTCTTGCGCGCGGCCCCGTTCGCGCTGGCGTTGACCGCCGCGTGCGCCGGCGGCGAAGGCGATCACGACGCGGACATCACGACGAACGCGAGATCGGCAAAGCCCGTGGTCGTGACCTCCGTGCTGCCGCAGGCCTACGCCGTGGAGCGCATCGCCGGCGACCTCGTCGAGGTGGAGGTGATGATTCCGCCCGGCGCCAGCCCGTCCACGCACGAGCCCAGCATCAGGCAGCTCGAGGCGCTGTCGACGGCACGTGTGTACGTGAAGGTGGGCCACCCCGGCTTTCCTTTCGAGCGAAGCTGGCTCGAACGCCTGCTCGGCGACCACGCAGATCTCGAGGTGGTCGACACCTCGGCCGGCATCGAGGTCGACGACCACGACCCGCACGTGTGGGTTTCACCGCCCACCATGCGCACGATGGCGAAGAACATTCACGCCAGCCTCGTGCGCATCCTCCCCGACGATCGCAGCGCGCTGGACGACGGCCTCGAGTCGTTCCTCGCCGAGATCGACGAGGTCGATCGCGAGATCCGCGCCACGCTCGCGCCGGCGGCCGGCCGCCGTTTCTTCGTGTTCCACCCGGCGTGGGGCTACCTGGCAAGCGACTACGGCCTGGTGCAGGTCGCGATCGAAAGACACGGCAAGGAGCCCGACGCCCACAACGTGGCCGAGATCATCGACGAGGCACGAGCCGCGGGCGTGAAGACGATCTTCGTCCAGCCGCAGCTCAATCCGGCCAGCGCCCGGCTGGTGGCCAGTGAGATCCGCGCCAGCGTGACCCCCATCGATCCGCTGGCACGTGACTGGAGCACGAACCTGCGAGCGGTGGCCCGACTGCTCGCCCGGGACGCCGTCGAATGAGCTCGCCCGTCATCACGCTGAACGACGTCTGGCTGTCGTTCCACGGCGTCCCCGTGCTCCAGGCCGTCGACCTTTCGCTCGAAGCCAACGACTACGTGGCCGTGCTGGGCCCCAACGGAAGCGGCAAGACCACGTTGCTCAAGGTGATGCTCGGCCTCATCAAGCCCGATCGCGGCGAGGTGCGCGTGCTGGGCCAGCCGCCGGGATCTACCCGCGGCCGTGTGGGCTACGTACCGCAGCGCTTCGACTTCGACCTGTCGTTTCCTATCTCGGTGCTCGACGTGGTGCTGATGGGCAGTCTCGGTGCGCGCGGCATGTTCGAGCGCCCGCGCGCCGAGGACACCGAGACCGCCATGGCCATGCTCGAACGCGTCGAGCTGCACAACCACGCCGGCCGCCACATCGGCACCCTGTCGGGAGGCGAGCTACAGCGCGCGCTCATCGCACGCGCGCTGACCATGCAGCCGGAGCTGCTGCTCATGGACGAGCCCACCGCCAGCCTCGACGAGCGCATCGGGCGCAGCGTGTGGGAGCTGCTCGAAGAGATCTCGCACGAGATGACGGTGGTGGTGGTGTCCCACGACGTGGGCGCGATTTCGCAGTACGTGCGCAGCGTGGCGTGTCTCAACGTGCGCCTGCACTACCACCGATCGAAGGAGCTCACGCCCGAGATCCTCGAGGCCACCTACGGCTGTCCGGTCGATCTGCTCGCCCACGGCCACCCGCACCGCGTGCTGCACGAGCACGGCGACGGAGACGAGAGCTGATGCTCGAAGCCCTGTCGTTGCCGTTCTTCCAGCGCGTGCTGATCGCCGCGCTGCTGTCGAGCGTGGCCTGCGGGATCATCGGCACCTACGTGGTCGCCAAGCGCATCACGTCGATCTCGGGCGGACTGTCCCATGCCGCGTTCGGCGGCGTCGGCCTCGGCTACCTCCTGGGGTTCAACCCCATGCTCGGCGCCACCGGCTTCGGCCTGCTGGCCGGGCTGGTCGTCGGACTCGCTTACCGCCACATGCGCTCGGGGCTGGACACGCTGATCTCGACCGTGTGGGCCGTCGGCATGGCGCTCGGCATCCTGTTCGTCGCCGCGGCGCCCGGCTACGCGCCCGACCTCACGAGCTACCTGTTCGGCAGCCTGCTGTTCGTGCCGTGGGAGTACGTGTGGCTGGTGGCGCTGCTCGACGTCGTCATCGTCGCCACCGTTGCGCTGCTGTTCCGCGAGTTCCAGGCGGTGTCGTTCGACGAGGAGTTCGCCGAGGTGGCCGGCGTACCCGTGGAGCCGATCTTCCTCACCTTGCTCGCCCTCACCTCCTTGGCCGTCGTCACCTTGATCCGTGTGGTCGGCGTGATCCTGGCAATAGCGCTGCTCACGGTGCCCGCCGCCATCGGGCGACAGTGGGCCGACAGCCTGCGCACGATGATGGTGATCGCCGTGGTGATCTGCGCTGCCTCGACCACGGCCGGCTTGTTCGGCTCGTACTGGCTGTCCGACTCCTTCGGCATCTCCGCGCCACCGGGGCCCCTCACCGTACTGCTGGCGACGACGCTGTACGGAGCATCGGGCGCACTGCAGATGGCGACGCGGCGGCTGCCGAGCAGGCGCAGCTGAAGCCGGGCCGTGACCATGCGTCGGCTTTCGACACAGCCGACGTAGGCACCCCTCACCCGACAACGACCCGCGTTCATCCGACTCGCGCGGACCCGACTTGCTCGTCGGCGGATCGTTCGATCACGGACAGCCCGGGTACATCGACCCGGGATCGCCGGCGCACGGCAACGTCACGCCGAGCTGCTCCTGGCGCACGATCGGGCCCGGATAGCCGGCCACGATGTTGACGATCGGCACGGCCGAGGTCGGGGTACAGCTCGTCGAGACGACGTACGGCGAAACGGGGTCCGCGGTCCCGGAGAGAGCGATCGAGTCGGGATAGCACGGGCGAAGCTGGGTGTGCGTGCAGTTGCCGACGTCGAGCGGCAGCGCCGGCGGCACGCAGTCGCTGTTGTCGTCGCACATGATCACACCCGAGCCGTCGGCGTTCAGCACTCCGTCGCAGAACGAGAACGGCGGATCCCCCTGACACTCGCCCTGACCGGGCTCGGTGGTCGTGCACGTGCCGTCGGTACACGCATTCGGCAGCGGCGTGATGACATCGATCGCGCGACACGGTCCGAGCGCACCGCAGTCGGCGTTCGTCGTGCACGACGTCGTCTCGTCGAGGTCACAGCCGCCACAGTGGCACAGATCGGCCTCGCCCGGGCCGCACGGGACGCCCGCGTCGAGCTGCGAGGCGCCCGTGGTCAGGGCGAAGTCGATGAACACACCCTGGAACAGCGCCGGGGAGTCGACGAAGCAATCGAAGCTGGCGCTGCCACCGCCGGGATACGGGAAGGTGAGGTTGTCGCTCTGGCCGTCGCAGGACAGGCCGTCGCTGGATCCGCCGATGCACGTACCGTCGCGAACGCCGTCGTTAAGCACCACGTCACCGTCGCACGTCGGGCACGGCGCGAACACCGTCCCGACGGTCCGCAGAACCTGGTCAACGGTCATGGAGATCGTGCCCTCGCCCGTGTCGAGGTTCCACGTTCCGGTTGCATCCTTCACGAGCTCGAGCGTGTTGCAGGTCGGGATCCCTCCGGGCAGAACGCTCTCGGGAGGATCGAAGTAGCACTCGCACATCTCGCCGCCGCAGTCGTCTACGTCGGCCTCCAGCGGCTGGTCGCAGACCTGACGGGAGTCGTTCGCGCACCGGCACATTCGCCCCGACGGGGCCATGCCGGAGATGGTCGCCACGCCGCACGAGGACGGGCCGCTTCCGGTGACCGAGCTCACCGTGAACTCGAGCTCGGCCTGGTCGGGGATGCCGTTGTTGTGGGCGAGGCCGGTGTAGCCCGCGTCGAAGTCGCTGGTCGTGATCATCGCCCCGACCCTGTCGAAGCGCCGCCACTTCACGGTGGCGGGGCACTGCGAATCGATACACGTGCATGCCCCGGTACAGGTAGTGCCGGTGGCGCAGTCGGCATTCGACTCGCACTGCTCGTCAACGTCGATGTTGCCGTCGCCGCAGTATGGTGGCGGTACGCACACACAACCCTCGGAGCAGATCTCGCCGAGGCCGCACGGCGTCGCGTCGCCATCGCAGTCCTCGAGGCCGCCCTGATTGACGACGAGGTCGCCGCAGTACTCGTCAGGCGGGTCCTTCAGGGCCGGCACGCACAGAACCTCTTCCTTCTTCGAATCGAGCCGGTGAGCGATGATCTGGTCGGCAAAACCCACGCCTTCGCGCTTGGCGTGCTTGGGCTCACCCTTGGCCGGCTTGGCCTGATAGCAAACCACCGCGGCGTTGTCGTTCTTGATGCCCTCGCCGTTCTTGTCCACCGCGAGGCACAGCAGCTTCGGCTTCTTGAGATCGTAGGTCTTGGCCGGCGACTCCCACTGATCCTCGACGAGAACCTGAACCGGAGTGAACTTCGATGCCCCCTTCGTCTCGGCCGCCTTGTAGCACTTGTAGTGGTCGACACCGTGACTCTCCGCATCCGGAGGGGCCGGCAACGGCGCCACAGGGTCGTCGTCCTTACTGGCCGGGATCAGGATCCGGTCTTCTTTCTTGGTATCGAGAAAGACCTCGCCGAACTGGTCCACCATGCGAACGTTCGCCTGCTTCGCGAACTTCGCCTCACCCTTCTGGCGCTTCACCTGGTAGACGGTGAGGTGGGTGTCGGCGTCGACGATGCCCTCACTGTTCTTGTCGGCCGGATTGCACGAGCCACGCTCCTTGCCGAGGTCGAACGCGGCCGGCTGGGCGAGCATGTCGACCAGATCGAGCACCGCACCGGCGCCCGAGACCTCGCCCTTCGGCAGCTTGCCCTTGTAACAGAGGAAGTGGTCGTCGGCCGGGTGGATGGGCGTGAGCTGGGCCGAAACGCCCACGGGCAACGCGAGCAGTATCGTCACCGAGACAGTCGCAAGGACCGTCGGAAGCGACGGCTCGGACGGACCGGTCTGGCCGGCCGCTGGATTCGCCGAGCTCTCGGCGATCCCGGAAGTCGGGTTCATTGCACGCTCCCCTGAGAGCGCGCGGCCACCGCTGCGGACGGCCAGGACGTGACCCTTCGCGCTCCAGCTTCGACCTAGTCGATCGAATAAATCGCTTATACGGTCGACCAAGGAGCCACGTCAAGGGCTTTCCGACGCTAGTTTCGGAACCGCCCGAGAACTAGCGCAGGAAGAGCGCGACGATGGTATCCGCGTGAGCCTCGATCACTGCCTCATCCGAGGGGTCCACGCGGCTCACGCGCTTGCACTCGGGTGCGTGGTGGTAGAGCTGCGTGGTGGCGCCGAGCAGGATGTAGTGAAGGATGACGGGGTCGGTGTCGGCGGGCAGGCGGGTCGCTCCCAGCGAGCCCTTCAAGATGTTCTGGATCACCTCGAACATGGTCCGCACGTGGCGATCGACGATCCATCGCATTCGCTCTCCGCCGCGCCTGCTCTCGTCACTCATGAGCCGCGTGAAATCGGGGCGATGGGCCGTGAAGCGGACGGCCTGCCGGATGAGCGCCTCGAGGCGCTCGCGCGCCCCGGTTTCGGCCGACGGATCCCACAGGTCGGGTATCTCTGCCTGCATCTCGGCGAACGCACGGTCGACGGCCTCACGCCACAAGGCCTGCTTCGAGCCGAAGTAGTACGAGATCAGGCCCTGGTTCACGCCGGCGCGTGTGGCGATCGTGCGAGTGGACGCACCATCGAAGCCGAGCTCCGAAAACGCAGTGAGAGCTACATCGAGAATACGGTCGCGAGTCGAGCCATCATCGTCTTGCTGAACCAGCTTGCGGCGCGTGGCAACGGCCATGGTGCAATGCCCCTCCGACGGACGACCTGCTTAGTCATCCGAATAACGCGTTTATACAGTCGACCAAACCGACCGTCAAGACCGGCCGGCGTGGATCACAGCCGCGGCATGTCGTCGGTCTGCCGCTCGTGCGCCACGGCGCGAACGACGCCGTCGAAGTCGAACAGCACGACGACCCGGTCGCCAGCATCGAACTGCCGGCGGTAGCTGAAGATCATGAGACCGGTGAAGACCGGCTCCTCGAGCGTGAGAGAGGAGAAGTTGCGCTTGTCGTAGCGATAGATGAACGCGTCGCCGTCGGTCTGGTGCGCGATCTCGATCGGGGGGCCGAGCTCCTCGAGGACGTCCGCCTTCGTCGACTGTCCTTCGACGATCGCCGCCGGATCGGCGCGCAGCGGTGCGCCTCGATAGACACGGCCGATAGTGCAGCCCGCGCCGAGTGTAGCGAGGGTCAGCGCGAGAGCGAGCCTGGCGGGCACGTGCACGGCCGTCACCGTGAGAACGGGCCGAAGCGCGGAAGGTGGTCGGTGTCACGGGCGAACGCGAAGTCTTCGACGACATCCTCGTCGTCGAAGAAGATCGCCAGCCGATCCGACTTCACGTCGCCGTCGAAATAGTTGAAGATGATCAGGATCGTGGCCCAGCCGTTCGCGCGCGTGTGCTTGTAGACGAAGAAGCGCGAGCCGACGAGCCGCTCCAGCGGGATCTTCTCCCGGGGCTGACCGAGCAGCACGAACTCCCGGTTCTCGATCTGGTCGGGGGGCCCGAAGCGCTCGAGAACCTCGGCCTTGGTGGTGACGCCGCGCTCGATGGCCGCGATCTGCGCCTCGTCGAGCGGTGCATTGTTGTGAGCGCGCACGAGCACACAGCCGGGCGCGAGGAACAGGGCAAGAACGAGGAGCACGGCCGCCGCGCGACGCGGCACACTCGCCCGCTCCGGCGCGCACCGCCCCTTACTCATACCAGGCCTCGAACGTCGCCAGCCGACCGTCGGGGCCCGACAGCACGAGCCACGTCGAGCGAATCTCGTAGCGATCGACGCGCTGCAGTGCCGCGAGAAAACGCTGCTCGGACTCGACTCGCGGACAGGCCATCAATGTGCTGGCCAGCTCGCCGCCGGTGAGGGAGGAGCCGTCGACCTTGAAGTCTCCGCGAAAGCTGTTGCAGCCGGCGTTACCGAACGCGAGCAGCCTGGCGCCGTCGACGTCGAACTGTATGAACGCCGGACCCTCGTCGCCTTCATGCTCCACCCGCTCTTCCCCAAGGGTGCGCAGCACCCAGCGTGTGCCGGAAAGCTCCGCATCGGCCACCGGGACAGTGCCGCCGCCGCTCCTGACGAGCACGAGCTCGACGTGTGCGGGACTGCCACGCGTGAGCACATGGTAGGCGCGGTCTGTGGTGAAGAGAACGTGCTCGTTGCGCTCGATCGTCGCCCGAACGGCGTAGGTGCGCTGCTCGTCGATGACCCGCGCGTCGTATTCCAGCTCGAACGGAACCGGCACCGCATGCTGGGGCTCGACGGTTCGCTCGGCGATCACCTCGGCCGCAGCGTCGGCCCTGGACACGTCGCTGAGCGTCACGCGCACGACGGCGCCCGGCGGAAGCGCCACTCGCTCTCGGTACGTGACCGAGCCGGTGACCTTCGAATTGCTGGCGGCTGCCGCCAGCACCGGCGACGCAGTCGCCCCGGCCAGCAGCGACCACACCGCGACCCCCGTTACCACCACCCGACCCGACACACCACACCTGAGACCATGCATCCGCCAAGAAGATGCAGGCATCCGGGTGGAGTCAAATCGAGGCCGGCGCATCGCCACGACGCCCGTACACCGCGCGCCTTGCCGTCCGCACACGCACCAGGCTAGGAATCGCGTACCGGCAAACGTGACAGCTCGTCGAGCAGGTACACGTTGGCGAGAACCGCCTTGCGGAACACGTCGAGATCGAGTGACTCGTCTGGGCCATGCGCTCCCGTGAGCGGGTCCATCACTCCGTTCAGAATGAGCGGCAGATCGCCGAAGCGACGGCCGAACAGCGCCACGAACGGAATCGAGCCGCCCACTCCAACCTGCAGCAGCGGCCTGCCCCAGGCCTTGCGATACGCGCGATCGGCAGCCTCGAACGCCGGGCCTGCCGGCTCGTACAACCAGCTCTCGGCACTGGCCGGCTGCTCGTCGAGACGCACGCGCACGCCGCCGGGTGCATCGGTGAGCAACGCCTGCTCGAGCGCCGCGCGCATGTCGTCTCGCGACTGTCCCGGCGCCAGCCGGATCGACAGCGTCGCCGAGGCCCGCCCCCGGACCGCATTCTTGTGCCGGTCCGGGCGTGGGAAGGTCGTCGACAAGATGGTGACGGCAGGCTGGCGCCACAGCCACTCGGCGGCGGGCCGGCCGTCGTCGGGTAGCGGCTCCACGCCGTCGACGATGTGACCGCCTTCTCGAATCACCTCGCGTGTCAGCGGCACGTCGCGCGCCGAGCTCTGCCAGCGCTCGTCGACATCGACACGCGCGAGCTTCAGGCGACCGTGCTCGTCGAGCAATCGGGCGAGAAGCAGCACCAGCGCGTTTCCCGCATCCGGCACCATGTTGCCCCACAGGCCCGAGTGCACGTCGGACGACAGCGCCTCGCAGACCACCTCCACCTCATACAGCCCTCGTAGCGAGACGGTGAGGCCCGGGATCTCGGTCGAGGGGTTCTCGCAGTCGGTCAGCACCATCACGTCGGCTGCGAACGCTTCGGGAAACGTGTCCATGTAGCGCTCGAGGTTCGGCGAGCCGATCTCCTCCTCGCCCTCGATCACCATCTTGATGTTGATCGGCAGCTCGCCGGCGATCGCCAGCCACGCCTCGAGCGCCGCCAGGTGCGAGACCCAGCCGCCCATGTCGTCGGCCGCGCCACGCGCGTACAGACGCCCGCCCTTCACCGTCGGCTCGTGCGGCGGCGTGGTCCACGACTCGTCCGCCACCGGCTGCAGGTCGAGGTGACCGTAGATGAGCACCGTCGGCCGGTCGGCGCCGGCCACACAGCGCCCGGCCGCGACCAGCGGTAGCGCATCGTCGAGCTCGAGAACGCGTGCGTCGTCGAAGCCGAGCGCGGCGAGATCGTCGCGAACACGGTCGGCAAGCGCCCGTACGTCGGAGGCATGCGAGGGCTCGCAGGAGATGGCGGGTACGCGCAGGTAGGAGTGCAGGCGCTCGAGCGTCTCGTCGAGGTGCTCGAGCGCCTGCTTCGCTACCCGGTCGACCGGATCGGTGCCCGCGGCGGCCATCCCATCAATCGAACATCACGCCCGATGCTCGATCAACGACGACGACCGCCAGACGCACATCAGGGCGCCGGCCGGCAGACGAGCTTGGCCGTGTCCGCGTCCTTGAGCGGCTTGCCATCGGAGCTGGTGACCTTGGTCTTCACGAGCCCCTTGCCGTCCTTCTTCTTACCGCTCGACGCGATCTTCACGGGCACGACGATGCCGTCGCTGAAGTAGCACGTGGTGTCGCTGATCGGCGCGTCGGCCTGGATCTCGACGGCCAGCGCACCCAGAGCACCGCTCTCGGGCTTCGTCTTCTTGAGCTCGAACACGTCGACGCCGCCCGAGGAGCAGCCCGCCAGCGCCGGGTTCGCCGCGTCGACGACGTTCAGACAGAAGCCGACCGGGAACAGACACTCGTCGTTGACCACGCCGTCTGCGTCGCACGGTGTACCGTCGACACAGATCGCGTGCTTGGCCGGCTTGCCCGGTTTCTTCGGCACCAGCTCGAGGCCGTAGAACGTGCTCACGCAGTTCCTGGCCGGGTTGCCGTTGCCGGCCACCAGGCGATCGACCGGCGAGAAGCGGTGGATGCTGAAGTCTTCCTCGGGCGGATCGGGGAACGTGAATGTGGACGACAGGATCTGCGCGCGGCCGGTGAACGGGTCGACATCGATGCCGCTGGCGAACGTGAGGCCGCCGGCGAACGAAGACGTGGACCCCGAGGAGGCATCGAGGGCAACAACGTCGCCGCCGAACGCCCCACTCACCAGCACGCTGCCGTCGATGTTCAGCTCGAGATCGAACGAGCCGTGCGAGAACGTCGGTCCCGACACGATCGACTGAAATGTGCCGGTCGAATCGTAACGACTCACCTGGTTGTCGAAACCCGGCAGCGACTCGACGACCAGCAGATCACCGGACGGCTCGAAGATCAGGCCTCCCGTGAACTCGAGTCCGCCCGCGATGAAGTCCGTCATGACTCCGCCGGAGATCTTCTTCACCGAGCCCAGGCCCGATCCGGTCGCATCGCTCACGAACACGTCGCCGGCAGCGTCAAGCGCGACGCCGAACGCGTCGGGAATGCTGCCCGCGGCCACGAGCTCCAGCCCGACCGCGGAAAGGCCGGAGGCCGTCGACGCCGAGGGGACCGCGAACACGGTGTCACCGGTGAGCGCCCCTGACACTTCGAGCGCGTTGTCGAGCACGTACAGGGTGTCGGCGACCGCGTCGTACACGCAGTCGCCGATCGAGTTGAAATCGGAGGCGACCACGGTCTCCGCGCCCGACTCGGACACGAACACCACGCTCTGGCCGGCGCCGGTGAAACCGGGCCCCTGGCCGACGAACGTCCCGCCCGCCGCGCGCGCGACGCACGTCTGCGTGAGGTCGGCGAGGACTTGCTTGTCGTAGATGTAGCCGGCGGCCGGCGTCACCGCCTGGGCGCTCGCGGCCGTCGCCAGCAGCACCGAACACAGAAAGAAAGAACAGAGAATCGAACGGAGATCCGTCAGACGTTGCATGGAACTTTCTCCTTCGCCCGGACCCGCGCCGGGCGTGGAAAGCTCTCGCGTATCGAAGAAGAGATCGAAGTCGACGAACGCTCGGAACGAGCAGGTGCTACACACCCTGCGGCTTCGGCCCCTCTCCCGCGAGAGGAATGACCAACCAAGCGAGCCGCCTCGGTATCCTGACTTCGGGATCGATCTACTCGCCGCGCCTTCCCAGGCTCACGCCCAGTGGCGGGTGCGGCTTTCGTCCCCCTTCACAGTTGCGGGGCAGTAGAGGACTCTCACCTCTTTCCCGATGAAGAACCCGGAGGTTCCCAACGGCTCGGCGCAAGGAAGTACGCTCGCCGACCGCGGCTGTCAAGCGGGCGGCTCGTTTTCCGTTGCCGCCGGCGCACGGATATACGTTGCCGATAACGCTTCGGTAACGGACCAGGAGTCACGAACATGCATGCAGGAAAGCTCGCCGGAAGGGCGCTCAAGAAGGCCGGCGTGGAGTGCATCTTCACGCTGTCAGGCGGCCACATCATGCCGATCTACGACGGCTGCATCGACGAGGGCATCAAGATCGTCGACGTGCGCCACGAGCAGGCCGCCGTGCACGCCGCCGACGCCTGGGCGCGGCTCAACCCCGGAAAGGTGGGCGTGGCCGTGCTCACGGCCGGGCCCGGTGCCACGGACGGCGTGACCGGCATCGCCAATGCGTGGCGTGCGAACTCGCCCATCCTCGTCATCGGCGGCCAGGGGCCGCTGTCCAACCTGCGTCGCGGCTCGCTGCAGGAGATGGACCACATCAGCGTGATGCGCCCGATCACGAAGTGGGCCGAAGCCTGCTACGCGTCGGACCGGCTCGGTCAGTACATCGAAGAGGCGATACGGCACGCCCTGGCCGGCAACCCCGGCCCGTCCTACCTCGAGGTCCCGATGGATGTGCTGTTCGGCGACATCGACCTCGACACCGCCTCGTGCCCCGAACCGCAGAACACATCGAGCTACCGGCCCGAGCGCGGCCACGCGAAGAAGGCCGTCGAGCTGCTCGCGCAAGCGAAGCTGCCGATGGTGATGGCCGGCACCGGCGTGAAGTGGTCGAACGGCGCCGCCGCGCTCAATCGCTTCCTCGAGAAGGCGAAGCTGCCCTGCTACTGCAACGGCATGGGTCGCGGCACCGTGCCGCACGACTCGCCGTACTTCTTCAACCGCACGCGCCGCGAGTACCTCGAGAACACCGACTGTGTAGTACTGGCGGGATCGCTCCTCGACTTCCGCATGCGCTTCGGCGACTCGATCCCGGCCACGGCGAAGATCATTCAGATGGACCTCGATGCTACCTTGATCGGCGCGAACCGCCGCGCCGACATCGGCCTGGTCGGCAACATCGGACAGACGTTCGACACCATGCTCGAGGTGATAGGCGAGGAAGGAACGGCGCTCGACTGGTCGGGCGTGGTCGAGGAGTGGCGCGCCAAGGAGCACGCCGAGGAAGAGAAGCTCGCCTCGAAGCTCAACTCCGACGAGACGCCCATCGACCCGCAGCGTCTGTGCAAGGAGATCGCCGGCTTCGTCAGCGACGACATGATCCTGATCGGCGACGGCGGCGACATCGTCGCCAAGGCGGCCAAGGTGGTGCCGGTCCCGAAGAACGGCATCTGGATGGATCCGGGCCCGCTCGGCACGCTGGGCGTAGGCATGCCGTTCGCGCTGGCCGCGCAGATCGCCCACCCCGACAAGCGCGTGCTGATCATCTACGGCGACGGCAGCTTCGGGCTGAACGGCTTCGAGTTCGACACCGCCGTGCGCTTCGGCCTGCCGATCGTGGGCATCATCGGCAACGACTCGGCATGGGGCCAGATGATGCGACCGCAGATCAACATCTTCGGCGAGGACCGCATGGTCGCTACCGAGCTCGGCCCGGCCACGCGCTACGACAAGGTGGTGGAAGCGCTCGGCGGCCACGGCGAGCTGGTCACCGAGCCCGGCGAGATCCGCCCGGCGCTCGAGCGCGCGTACGCCAGCGGCAAGCCCGCCTGCGTGAACGTGATGATCCGTCAGGACCGCGAGTTCGCAGGCGGCATCTACATGTAGACCGCGGCGGCACTGGCCGACAGACCTCAGTAGAAACACTGATTTGACACCCGGGCCCGGCCGGGATTGAATCCGAATTCAGAAATGAATATCGGTTCAACATCAACCGAGACCCGGGCCCAGCGCCGCCGCCACGACACCACGGCGCGGGTGCTCGCGGCCGCCACCGACCTGTTCGCCCGCCAGGGCTTCGCCGAGACCTCGATGGCCTCGATCGCGGACGAGGCCGACGTGTCGGTGGGCACGCTCTACAACCTGTTCGAGAACAAGGACGAGCTGTACCGCAAGCTCATCGACGGCAAGGTCGAGAAGTTCCACGCGCGCTTCATCGCGGCGATCGAACGCGGCGCATCGCCGCGCGAGAGCCTCGACCACTTCCTCGAGGAGCACCTGCGGATGTGCGTCGACGAGGCCACGTTCATTCGCCTGTACTACAGCGTGAACAGCACCGCTCGCTTCTCGCTACGCGCATCGCTGGGCGACGCGTCGCTAGAGCTCTACGACGACGGGCTCGCGCGCTTCGCCCAGGTGCTGGAGAAAGGCGCGCAAGCCGGCCAGTTCGACCTGCCCTCGACACCATACCGTACGGCCGTTTGCTGCCAGTCCATCGTCAACGAGCTTCTGCTGCTGTACAGCGACGACCCCGAGCAGCACCCCGCCGAGATCGTCTTCGAGGAGATCAAGCGAATCGTCTACCGGACCGTGCTGGCCACGGCACCGGACCAGCTGCCGCGCGGCGGCGCCAAGGAGAAACGAACATGAACACCACCCTCACCACGCACGGCACACGTACCGTGGCTGCCCTGGCGGCGCTTGCGCTCACGGTCGGGGCGCCAGCCTGGGCCGATAGCTCGTCGGGGGAACCGACGGGCCTCGAGATCGCGACGAAGTCCGACGCCGCGCAGCGTTCCGACACCGACCACTCGGTGATGACGATGACCCTGGAGAACTCGCGCGGACAGCAGCGCGTGCGAACCATCGAGGGCTACAGCCAGGAGCTCGACGACGAGGTAGAGCATCGCTTCGCACGCTTCGTCAAGCCATCCGACGTGAAGGACACCACCCTGCTCACCTACGACTACGACGAGCAGGACGACGACATATGGCTGTACCTGCCGGCGCTGAAGAAGGTGAAGCGCATCCTGTCGTCGAACAAGACCGACTACTTCATGGGCTCGGACTTCACGTACTGGGACATGGAGAACCTCGACCTGGTCAACTGGCAGTACGAGGTCAAGGGCAGCGAGGTGATCGACGGCGTCGACTGCTACATCGTCGAGGCGACGCCGATCACCGACGATGAGCGGGACGAATCCGGCTACACCAAGACGGTTAGCTGGATCGCCAAGAGCGACTACATCCCGCGCAAGGTCGAGATGCACGACACGAAGGACAGGCTCGCGAAGCGACTCACCACCGCTGACATCCGACCGACGTCGGACGACGACCCGCGACCGCGGGCCCACAAGCTGACCATGGAGAACTTCATCACGAAGCACAAGACCGTGCTCAGCATGGACGTGCTCGAGCTCGACGTGCCCGTCGACGAAGACGTCTTCAGCCAGAGGAACATGGTCCAGTGACCCGGCGGCGCCGCGAGCGCGTCACGGCGCTCGCGGCTGTCTGCATCGCCACCGGGCTCGCCCCTCCGGCCCCGTGCACCGCCGCGGAGATCTACGGCTACGTACAGGAGGGCATCGCCGTTCGCACCGGAGAGGGCGACGTCCTGTTCCACCGCCAGACCCTGAACATCAAGGCGCAGGAGAAGTTCGGCCGGCGCCTCAGCCTGCGCTTCGAGAGCAACTTCTGGGTCGACTCGCCCGACTTCCAGGAGGCCGAGATCCGCGCACGCGTTCGCGAGGGTTACGCGAAGCTCAAGTTCAAGAACTTCGACGTGCGTGCGGGGCGCGTGCAGGTGGCCTGGGGCGAGGCCGATGGCATCATCATCTCCGACCAGGTCTCGCCGTTCGACTTGCAGAACTTCATCGTGCCGGCGTTCGACGAGATTCGCCTCGGCGTGGACGGCCTGTTCGTCGACTACTACATCGGATGGCGAAACGTCGTGCAGGTGTTCTGGATCTCGCACTTCACGCAGCCCGACTTCCCCGACCGGCGCTCGCCGTGGTCGGTGTTCGACGACAAGCGACTCAACAAGCAGATCGCCGACAACCTTCCGCCGGGCGCACCACCAACCGAAGTGACGATCGGGAAGATCAACAAGCCCACGCGCGGGCCGAAGAGCTCGGAGGGCGGCATCCGCTTCAGCAGCCAGACCAGCACCATCGACTGGCAGATGGGCTATCTGTACTCGTTCGACGATCGGCCCAACGTACGCCTGCGACCGGCCGGCCTCGACCCCGACACCATGCCCCCCACCGTGCTCGTCGACGGTCAGCCGCGCCACAACCGCTTCCACCTGTTCACCGGCAGCTTCGTGATGCCGATCAAGAACGTGCTGTTCAAGATGGACAGCGCGCTCGAGCACGGCCGATTCCTCCAGCTCGACCCGACCAGCCCCAAGGCCGCGGGGCGTGCCGACAACGGATTCGTCTCCGAAGAGGACGTGTCCCGCACCTTGATCGCCGTGGACTTCAAGCCGAGCTTCAGCTGGTGGCAGCAAGCGGACGCATCCATCCAGTACATCCACGAGAGCGTCATCGACCCGCACAACGCGCTGCTACAGTCGGAGCACACCGACCTGTTCAGCATTCGCCTGCAGGCCGCGTACCTCAACGACACGGTCAAGCCGTGGTTCTTCGCGATCACGAACGCGCGCGGCGACGACACGTGGATCCAGACGAAACTCGACTGGGAGCCGGTGGACCGCTGGCGCTTCACCTTCGAATACGACTGGTTCCACGGCCACGCCGACGACGGTGACAGCGGCGGCATCTACGGCCGCTTCGACGACAACGACATGTTCCTGTTCATGATGCGCTACAGCTACTGACCGGTCACGATGCAGCATCGTCTCGTCAGCATGGTCGTCCACCATCCCGTGATGACACTCGTCGTCGTCCTTGCGATAACCATCGGATTCGCGAGCCGGCTGCCCACGCTCCACGTCAACACGAACTTCGACGGCTTCGTGCCGGTGGGAGACGACTCGCTGGCGAACCTCCACGAGCTCGAGGAGATCTTCGGCACTACTTACCTCACGCGCATCCTGATCGTCCGTGACGATCATCCGGACGGCATCTACAACCCCGACAGCCTCGCGCTCATCGCCGAGGTGAGCAGGTGGCTCGAGGAACAGCCTGCATTCGAGACCGGGCGCAGCGTCGACCTGCGCTCGTTCACGACCGTCAACGACATCCGCGGAGACGACAGCGGCATGGTCGTCAGGCCGTTCATGGAAAAGCCGGCCAGCGACCGCACCCAAGCGCTCGCGCTGAGGAAAGCGCTCGCCGACAACGGGATGTACCTCGGCCTGCTCGCCTCGTACGACGGCGCCGGCGCCGCAATCGTCGTGCGCGAGTCGGCCGAAGGAGCGAGCGACCGGGTCGCGACGTATTTCGCGCTTCACGATTACTTCGACGGCCTCAACGCCGCAGGCCATCCAGAGCAGTTCCACGTGACCGGGCGGCCGGTGCTCGAAGGGCTGTTCGGCTGGTACATCACGGCCGAGGTACGACGAACGCTGCCGCTCGTGCTCGCGCTGCTCGCGGTGTTCCTGTTCCTCTCGTTTCGCAGCGCGCGCGGCGTCCTCGTCCCGTTCGCAGTGCTCCTGTGCACCGAGATCTGGATGCTCGGTACGCTCGCGCTGTGGGGACACGCCATGTACACGGTCACGTCGATGCTGCCGGTGCTGATCGCGGCAATCGCGATCGCCGACGCGATCCACCTGATGGCCCGCTACTACGAGGTGCAGGACGAGCACCCCGGCGCCGACCGCGAGGCGATCGTACGCGAGACCATGACCTCCATGGCGCCACCGGTTCTCATGACGTCGGTCACCACGGCCATCGGCTTCCTGTCGATGACCGCGTCACGCATCCCGCCGCTCCACGACATGGGGATCATCATGGCGGCGGGCATCACGTCGGCGCTGCTGCTGACCCTCCTGCTCATTCCCGCCGTCCTCTCGCTGCTCCCACTGCAATCCGATCGCGCGAAGCGACCCGACGCCGCCGTCGGCCGCGCCTCGCGCATCGACGCGCTGCTCGTGGCACCGGCGCGGCTCGCCGACAGCTCGCCGACTCTCGTGCTCACGTCGATCATCGCCATCGTCGTGGCGGGCGGCGCCGGCATGCTACGGCTCGAGACCGACAGCTCGCGCATCTCGCAGTTCCGGCCCTCGCACCACATCCGGCTGGCCGACACGGTGGACAACGAGCGCTTCTCCGGCGGAACGATGCTGGACATCATGATCGACGGCGCCGAGATCGACGCGCTGAAGGAGCCGGCGATGCTCGCGCGGCTCGACCGACTGCAGGCGGGCATGGAACAGCTCGACGTCGTGGGCGACACGTTCTCGATCGCCGAGCTCGTCAAGCGCATGAACCGCGTGATGAACGAGGATCGTGCCGACGCCGAGATCGTGCCCGACAGTCGCGACCTGGTGGCGCAGTACCTGCTTCTGTACTCGATCTCGGGCGACCCCGGTGACTTCGATGACCTCGTCGACTACGACTACCGGCATGCCCACGTGTTCGTCTCGATCCGGGACAACGGAACCGCCACGGCCAACCGTGTCGTGGATCGGGCGATCGCGCTCACGTCCGAGCTGTTTCCGCCGGGCCAGGACCCGCCGGTCACGGCCAAGCTGGCCGGCGACACGTACACGAACATACGTGTCGAGCGCGAGGTGAACACCAGCCAGCTGACCACGCTGGCCATCTGCATTCCCGCATTGTTCGCTCTCGCATGGCTGATGTTCGGCCGGTTCACGCTCGGCCTCCTGACCATAGCCCCGGTCTCTCTGGCGATCACCTTGATCTACGGCGGCATGGGCTACGTCGGCTTGCCGACCGACATCGCCACCAGCTTGCTCGGAGCAATGGCCCTCGGGATCGGCGTCGATTTCGCGATCCACTACCTGTACCGCTACCTCGATTGCTTGCGCGAGAGCCCCGACAAGTCGCGCGCGGCCGAGGTCACGGCGCTCACCGCCGGGCGCGCGCTGCTCTACAACGCCGCAGTGCTCGCCGGCGGCTTCAGCGTGCTGCTGACCGCGCGCCTGTACCCGAACCTGAAGCTGGGCGCTCTCGTCTCGGCCACCATGATCCTGTGCTACATCACGACGATGGTTCTGTTTCCGGCGGCGCTGAGGCTGATCCGCGTCGGCACGCCGGCGAGCGAAGCGACCGAGATCGTCAGCGCCGTCGAGCGGAGCTGACCTCGTAGAGCGCCTCCTCCACGAACGGCCACGCGGTTTCGGCCAGCCGTTCGTGCCCGCGCGCGTTGGGGTGGATGAAGTCGGGAAGGTTGAGGTCGGCCACACCCGCCACACCGTCGAGCAGGTCGGGAATCAGCAGCGCGCCCGTGTTCTCGGCCACCTGCTGGTACATCCGCCCCATCGCCAGACCGTGGGCCGGATGGACTCCGGGGAAGGTCGTGCCCGCGAGGATCACACGAGCGCCCGCCTGCTGGAACGCCTCGACGATGGCCTCGAGGTTCTCGTAGGTGTGTCGACGGTCGATGCCGCGAAACACGTCGTTGGCGCCCAGCTCGACCACCGCCAGACGCGGCGGCGGGTCGAGATAGCGTGACACCCGCGCGAGGCCGCCGGCCGTGGTCTCGCCGGAGATACCGGCGTTCAGACAGCGAAGCTCGAATCCGGCCGCGTCGACCTCTTCCTGGATCAGGGCAGGGAACGCGTCGGCGATCTTCACGCCCTGCCCCTTTGTAATGCTGTTGCCGAAGAACAGGATCGCGGGCTCGGTGGAATCAGGTTGGGCTTGTCGCCCTCCCCGCTCACCGCGGCAGGCGACGCCGAAGAGCGTCGACGCGAGAACCACCACCGCCACTACCGCGGTCGCCATGGCAACGCGGGGCGACGACGTCGAGCCGTTCACCGCCCGGCGCCAGCCGCGGCTCGATCCTGCGCGAGCCGGAGCTGCAGAAGCAGCAATCGCCGGACCTCGGCGATCGTATCGGGATGCGCCTGCATCGAGTGGGCCGAGCGCACGACCAGCTCAGACTCCACACCCTCGAGGTGGGCGCTCTCGTAAGCGACGACTCCATCGTTGCCCGTCTCGACGGGCCCGTCGCCCCTGACGCCCGCGATCGTGTTGGCAGCCACGCCGTCGGCGATCGGCAGCTCACGCAGGGTCTCGAGGAACGGATCGCCCGGCGTCATGTTGTTGACGCTGGTGGGAACTCCTCCCATCCTGCGCCGTGCTCGCACCTCCGGATCATCGCTCAGCGCATCGAACAGATCATCGCCGACGCTGACGAGCCGACCCGGCATCGTGACCAGCCGGTTCACGAACCCGGCGAGCCTGCGCTCGGCGAGAAAGCTGCCGCCGTGAGGGGTAGCGATGAACACGACGCGACGCACGAACGGTAGCGCATCGAAGAAGAAAGTGTCCTCGAGGACGTCGCGTGTGTCAGGTCGGACGTCGAGCTCGTCGAGAGGCTGCGAGCTCACGTGTTCCCACAGCAGATTGCCACTGTCGACGACCATCATCTTGGTGAGCAGACCGCCCTGGCTGTGCCCGATGACCACCATGTCGCGCAGGCCCGGATCGCGCCCGTCGGGATCGAGCTCGCTCACGGCCGTCACGAGAGCGTGCCGTAGCCTCGCACCCGAGACGAGGATCGGGTTGCCGGTGTTGTAGAGGAAGAACCAGTACTCGAACCGGCCGCGCAGCGACGGATCGTTCATGAGCTCGTTGACCATCTCGGCCCAGCGCAGCGGGCTCGACGCCGTACCGTGCACGAACACCACAGGAATACGGCCGATCTGATGCGGAGCGAGCATGAACAGGTCGAGGTCGTTGGCGACGTTCTTCTGCCGGAAGTCGCCGAGCCGGAACCCCGCGAGCTCGAAGTCCCACAGCGACGAGGCGGAGACCGCGTAGGCCAGAGACGAGCTCAGCTCGAGCTCGAGCGGCACCTTGCGGCCCTCGAGGGCCACGACATCCTCGAGCTGCGCGTCGTAGAGCTCGATCCGGCCGCGCAGATCGCCGCCCATGAGATTCGCGTGCACGTCGTCGATCAGGACCACGGCGGTGACCGGCACCCTGGCGTTCTGGGTGATCCACTGGATGGACTCCGCACCGTCGGGCCCGGCCGGCGCCGGACCGAGGCGGGCAGCCAGCGGGACGCCGATGCCGCGACGGCGGTACCGGTTGCGAAACCCACGCACCTCGAGGTTGGAAACCGGCGTGAACTTCTCGAGCGTGCGGCTGGCCCACACGAGCTCTTCCGGATCGAGCGCGAGATCGAGCTTGCCGAACGGCAGCTCGTGCTCGCCACCGGCCAGGACCACCTCCCTGCCGTCGTCGGTCATGAACCCCTCGGTCCATCCGCGATTGTACAGGTCGCCCGCGAGGCGCAATCGCGGATCGAGCTGCGATGCCCTCTCGGCCGGGTCGTCGGGTAGAAGATAAGCATACGCGTAGACAGCCGCCGCCAGCAGATAGGACTCGTCGCCCGAGGCGCGCGCATACGCGAAGGACAGCTCTGCGAGCACGAACAGCAGATCGTCACCGTCGTCGTCGATCTGCTCGTGCAGCTTCGCCAGCGTGGCGCGCGGATCGGCCTCGTACTGCGCGGTGAGGTTCTTGCGCGAGAGCAGCTGCCGCGAGTATGCGCTCGGCTCGCCCGTGGACAGGATATTGGCCGTGAGCTCGCGGCTCACCGTCGCACTGTCGACGTGGCGAACGCTCACCGAGTGTGCGCATGCCGAGGCCAGCAGCGCGAGCAGGGGGATCAGCAACAGAGCGGGGCACCGCTTCAACCTCATGTTCATCACCTCGGGCGGCGCCGACCTGTACCGGCGCGGACCGTACTAACACTGCCGCGTGGTGTTGTCACAGCGGCCGGCCCGCCGGCGAGGTCGACGGGCCGTCGCCGGGAGATTTGCGCCCGGTCACCGGTTGCGACATCGCGCGCTCGACGACCGGCCCGAGGATGGCCGCGAAGCGCTTCGCACCGTCGGCCGTGAGATGGCCGAGCACGTCGACGAACGCATCGTCCGGCAGTGCTGCGTGCAGGTCGATGAACTCACCTCCGCCGTCCTCGACGACGTCGCCGATTGCACCGATGCGACGACCGAACTCTTCGGCGTCGTACCATCCGAGCTCCGGGTGTCGGCGATGCGGTATCGGGCTCGCGTAGACCAGTACCGTTACCCCCCGCCGACGCGCCATGGAGGTTGCTGCACCGAGCATCCGCAGGGGCGCGTCGCTGCGGTGCAGCTCGTAGTCGAAGCTCGATGCCGCCTGAGCACCGGCCAGCGGCGCCAGCGCGAGGTACGCCTCGCGAAGCGCGGCGGTCCGCGCGCCGGCAGCGGGGCGCGGGCGAAGCGAGGCGTTGAGCCCTCGCCGGAACATCCGCCTCACCCCCGAACCGAAGTAGCGCAGGTTGTTGATCGCATCGTAGCGAAGCGTTCGCATCAAGAGCAGCCTCGGAACCGTGAGGCCACGCTCGTACAGGGGAAGACGGACGGCACGGCCGAGCTCGGAGGTGGGAATGAAGCGTGCGATGGAGTTGTCGCGACGGCTTCGTCGGTCGGGATCGAACATCGACAGATTCGCGACCATGACCACGAGCTCCGGCTGGAGATCGAGTATCGGCCCCATCAGGCAGTAGTGATGAAACGAGTCGAGGCCGAGCGCCGCGACCACGCGGCTCTCCAGCGTCCCCCCCAGCGCGTCTCCCAGCAATTCCGGCGCCGACCGTCCGCCCCGACCGGCACGCACCAGCGTGGAGTCGCCAAGCCATACCAGCAACGGACCATCGGTACGCTCGCGCCGGATGGCGTTCTCGAGCCGCAGGTCGTAGCCGTCGAAGCGGATGCCCAGCGCGACCGCTTCGTCGCGCAGCACCACGTAGCCCGCAGTAGCTCCGGCTGCCACGCAGAGCAGGAAAACGACTCCGATCACCACCAGACGCATCACCGGCCTCGCATCCTCGACTATCACCCGATCCGACTAGAACTGGAAGTAGATGAAACGCTCGGTCGCCGGCGAGAACAGGAAGACGAGCAGCGCGATCGCAGCGTAGCCGACGCCCTGGACCCACGCCGAGCGCACGGCGAACCGATCCCGCAGCCTGCCGGATTCCGAAACCACGTGAATGCCCGCGGACAGAGCCAGTAGCACCATCGCCTGGATGGCGAGCGGCGAGGCGACGAAGCCGGCCTCACCGAACCCGGCCACGAACGTCACGGCCTCGCCCAGCGTCTGGGCACGGAACACGATCCACCCCAGGCACACCAGATGAAACGTCACGATCTGCCGCAGCCAGAGCGGGGTGCGTTTCGCGTCTTCGCGCATGGCGCCGAATGCAGCGCGGTGGGCGATCAGCAGGACGCCGTGGTAGGCGCCCCATACCACGAACGTCCACGAGGCGCCGTGCCACAGCCCTCCCAGCAACATGGTAACCGCCAGGCTCATGTAGACCGCCACCGTGCCCTGCCGATTGCCGCCCAGCGAGACGTAGAGGTAGTCGCGCAGCCACGTCGAAAGCGAGATATGCCAGCGTCGCCAGAACTCGCGTACGTTGGCCGCACGATACGGCCGGTCGAAGTTCTCGGGAATACGAAACCCGAACAGCCTCCCGAGCCCGATCGCCATATCGCTGTACCCCGAGAAGTCGAAGTAGATCTGGTAGGCGTACGCGTAGGTGGCGAGAACGAGATTGAGGGCCGGGAAGCCGGCCGGGTTTGCGAAGACGGGGTCGACGTAACTGCCGAGCGTGTCGGCAAGCACGACCTTCTTGAGCAGGCCTGTCGCGATGCGCGCCAGGCCGACTTCCACATCGACGGCATGGGTGCGGTCGCGCTTCACGAGCTGCGGTAGGAAATCCCGCGATCGGACGATCGGACCGGCGATGAGCTGCGGAAAGAACGACACGTAGAGTGCGAAGTCGAGCAGGCTCCGCGTGGGCTCCTGATCGCCGCGGTACACGTCGATCGAGTAGCTCAGGGTCTGAAACGTGTAGAACGAGATGCCGATCGGCAAGATGATGTCGAGCGCCGGCGGCGCGCTCGCTCCGAGCCACTCCCCGAAGAGTCGATAGAAGTTCTCGGTAACGAAGTTGCCGTACTTGAAATAGCACAGCAGGCCCAGGTTGCCGGCCAGGCTCAGCGCCAGCAGCAGGCGCCGCCGGGCCGTGCCCGACGCGCGACTCATGCGCTGCGCCACCGTGAAGTCGAGCAGCGTCGACGCCAGAAGGAGCAGGACGAACGGCGGGTTCCACGCCATGTAAAACAGGTAGCTCGCAGCGAGCAGGAACGCCTTGCGGGCAACCTCGAAGCGGGCCGGGATGGAACCGTGGTAGACCAGCAGAACGACGACGAGAAAGACCAGGAACTCGATACTGTTGAACAGCATTCGAAGTCCGGGTCGGCCTCAGCGCGATCGCTGGATACGCAGCCTGACCGCGGCACCGCCAGGGTGCCGCCAGCCGCGCCGCGCTAGGGCAGCCTGCGGTGGTCCCAGCTCGAGACCTTGTCGGGGTGAAAGATCAGCGCCACGCGCTTGCGAACGGCCGCACGTACGAACTCGGTGGACTGATCCTCGTCGACGCCCTGGTACTTCTTGGCCGAGGCGACACCGATGCGAACGCACACGTCCTGGTCGTCGAGCACCTCGAAGCGCCCGCGCATGAACACACCGCGCAGCTCGTTGTACTCGGTACCGTCCTCGATGAGCGCCGAGCCGCGAGGGTCACGCTCGATGTTCCGCACCTTCTGCGACGTCTTGTAGGTGTGCATCTGGATCAGCCCGTCGAGCACCGAGTACCACATGGGCACCAGGTGGGGCCAGCCGTCGTGGTTGAGCGTGCCCATGATCACCGTGCGTGACGACTCTATGTAGTCGCGCACCTCGTCGTCGCTGAGCTCGATGAGATGTCGGACATTGCTCATGTTACCACTCCACGGGATCGCTGAACGCGTCGACGCCGGCACCATCGCGCGATGCCGAGCCGCCGTCCCAGCGGTCGGACCGGAGAACATCGTGCGGGTCGGGCAACAGGCCGCGTTCGATCATGTAGCGCTCGTACTCCTCGTGCTCGGCCGCATCCATCTTCTCTTCCGGCAGCTGGATGTGATCGACGCTGTCGGGCACGCGCTCGTCGAACAGGCCCGGCATCGGCGGGGGGGCATGGTCGCCGAACGGGTCGAGAACCGGATCGGGAAGCGCCATTTCCGCCGCGCGCCGCTCGTAGCGGCTGCCGCTACCGCCCAGCGCCGCTGCAGGCAGCACGACGGCGAGCGCGAGCAATACCGCAAGCGCTGCAGCGAATGAAGCATTCGTGCGTAGTCCCATGGCGAATGCGTGTCAGCGGCGGTCGGGAGGGGTCTGCGCGAGCTGACGCGACTTCATCATTCTAACCAGCCAGCGTCGTGGCATGAACCTCGAAAGCGCAATCCCGAGCTTGTTCTCGAGCCCCGGGATCACCGTGGTGCGGCGGCCGAGCCCGGCCAGACCGGCAGTGACGACCTCCTCCACCGACGACCAGCGCGTCGACTGCTCGCCCGAAACCTGCTGGAACTCGGTCTTCGTATCGCCGGGCGATAGCACCAGCACATCGACGCCCGTGCCCTCCAGCTCCGAAGCGACGGCTTCGCCCCAGCTCGCCAGGAACGCTTTCGTGGCGCCGTAGACGGAGTAGTACGGCATCGGCACGTACGCGCCCGCCGAGGCCACCAGCACCACCGCGCCTCGCCCCCGCTTCTTCATGGCCGGCAGCATCAGCGCGGTGAGCTCGACCGGAAGCTCGCAGTGCAGCCGCACCAGGCGGGCGTGCTCGGCGCCGCCTTGCAGGTCGAAGCGGCCGATCCAGCCGGTGCCGGCGTTGTTGACGAGGATGCCCACCTCGATGCCGGCGACCGCCTCGGCAAGCGTGGCGGCGGCGCCGTCGGCGGCGAGGTCGTGGGCGAGAACACGGCACTCGATTCCGTGCGCCTCGCTCAGCTCGGCGGCCAGCTCGTCGAGCAGATCCTTGCGGCGGGCGACCAGGACGAGGTTCAGCCCCTCGGCAGCGAGCGCGGTGGCGAAGCCCTTGCCGATGCCCGAGGACGGGCCGGTGATGACAGCCCAGGCGCCGTAGCGGGAGCGGAGATCGAGTGTGCCTGCTCCGGTCATCGAGGGCTCAAGCGACGAAGATGGCATCGCTCGACCAGCCCGGCTTCATCATTCCGTCGTCCATGTTGACGGCCGGCAGGTAGTTGCGTAGCAGCCGCACCGGCGCCAGCAGCCGGATGGTCTGCACTTCCTCGATCGCGTCGTCGCCGTGGTTCTTCTTGAGCGACGGCACGACCTCTTCCTGCACGCGCCGGACGATGTCCGACTCCGAGGCTCCCTCCACCATCATCACCAGCGCCACGCTGCCGTCGATCTCGGCGATGTGCGACTCGTAGATCGAGCGCGTGAACACGGTCACGACGTTCGGCTCGTACTTGATCTCCTTTTGCAGCTGCTTCTGCGTCACGCCGATGCGGAAGCGGATGATGTACAGATGGCGGCACTGGAAGTGGCCGGTGCCGGTCTCCGACATGTCGACCTCGCAGTAGTAGCGAAGCAGGCCTTCCTTCTCCATGCGATCGCGCTTGCGGCTCACGGTGCGCACGGGGATGCCGTTCTGCTCGCCGAGCCGGTTGTCCGACAGCCGTGGATTGCGGATCAGGGCCTTCGCAATCTTCAGTTCCTGCTCATCTAGCGCTTCTTCTGTTCTATTTGCAGACATCGCACCCGGGACGATGACCAATTCAGGCCACTCACACAAGCCAATACTCATTTTTCATCCATCATGCTGTAATTGTTGGCCTTTTTGATTCGTTGACATCGTCGAGGGACTTGGCTAGGGTGCGCAGCTCGCAAGCAGGCGTGCAGCTGCGGGGTGTGGATGGATCGTCGGTGGCCGGTGAACGCCCATCGACGACGAGAGGCCGACCGATCGCACGCCGAAGCCCCTGTGCAGAAGGTAGCGGCCCGCGAAACGGGGCCAAGCGGGAATCGAGTATGAGCATACACGAAGAGCCGTCGTCGCTGGCCTACGGGCAAGCCGAGCGAGACGCCTGCGGTGTCGGCTTCGTTGCCAACATCAGCGGCGAGCGAACCCAGGACCTGGTCGCCAAGGGCATCGAGACCTTGATCTGCCTGGAGCACCGCGGCGCAGTCGGCTCCGACCCCGAGTCGGGCGACGGCGCCGGCATCATCGTGCACATCCCGCACGAGTTCCTGGCCGAAGCCTGCGGCGACGCGGGCATGCAGCTGCCCGAGCCCGGCGCCTACGGTGCCGGCATGGTGTTCCTGCCCACCAGCGCTTCCCAGCTCCAGCGCGGCCAGAAGATGCTCGAGCGCGCCGCCCGCGAGGTGGGCCTCGAGGTGATCGGCTGGCGAAGCGTCCCGACCGACGAGCGCCACTGCGGACGCGTGTCGCTGTCGACCATGCCGCACATCGCCCAGGTGTTCCTGCGACCCACCGAGAAGATGGACGAGGACGAGCTCGAGCGCCGCCTGTACATGGCGCGCAAGGTGGCCGAGAGCCGCGCGCAGTCGACCGGCGGGCGCATGGCGAAGGACTTCTACATCGCCAGCCTGTCGTGCCGCACCATGGTCTACAAGGGCATGCTCATGACCATGCAGCTGCCCGGCTTCTTCCCCGACCTGGTCGATGCACGCTTCAAGAGCGCCATCGCGCTGGTGCACTCGCGCTTCAGCACCAACACGTTGCCAACGTGGCGTCTGGCCCAGCCGTTTCGCTATCTCGCCCACAACGGCGAGATCAACACCGTGCGCGGCAACAGCAACTGGATGACCGCACGCGAGAAGCTGTTCGAATCCACGCTGTTCGGCGACGACATCGAGAAGCTGGTGCCGATCATCGAACCGGGCCAGAGCGACTCGGCCGTGTTCGACAACGGGCTGGAGCTGCTCTACCAGACCGGCCGCAGCCTGCCCCACGCCGTGATGATGATGATCCCCGAGGCGTGGGAGAAGCACGAGTCGATGGAGCAGGAGAAGAAGGACTTCTACCGCTACCACGGCTGCCTGATGGAGCCGTGGGACGGCCCGGCCTCCATCGCGTTCACCGACGGCCGCGGCATCGGCGCCGTGCTCGACCGCAACGGCCTGCGCCCCTCGCGCTACCTCGTCACGCGCGACGGCCTGGTGGTGATGGCCTCGGAGACCGGCGTGCTCGACATCCCCGCGAAGGACGTCGTGCTGAAGGACCGGCTGCAGCCAGGTCGCATGTTCTACGTCGACCTCGAGCAGCAGCGCATCATCGACGACGGCGAGGTGAAGCACACCGTGGCCAGCCGCGAGCCTTACGGCACGTGGCTCGCGCAGAGCCAGGTGAACATCGCCGACCTTCCGACGCCGCGCAAGGTCGAGGCGCACGCGAGCGGTGACGAGCTCGAGGACCAGCAGAAGCTGTTCGGCTATTCGCTCGAAGACCTGCGCGTGCTGCTCGGCCCGATGGCGCTCAACGGCCAGGAGCCGATCGGCTCGATGGGAACCGATACGCCGCTGGCATGCCTGTCCGACAGGCCGCAGCTGCTGTTCAGCTACTTCAAGCAGCTGTTCGCGCAGGTAACGAACCCGGCGATCGACCCGATCCGCGAAGAGCTGGTGATGAGCCTCAACCTGTCGGTGGGCCGTCAGGCCAACCTGTTCGACGAGGGGGCCGACCACTGCCGCCAGCTCGCGCTGCCGCAGCCGATCCTCACCAACGAGCAGCTCGCACAGGTTCGCGAGATCGACGTGAACGGCATCCGCTCCACGACGATCCCGATCGTGTACGCCGCCGACGACGGCGCGCGCGGGCTCGACCGCGCCCTCGACGAGATGTGCGAGGCGGCGTCGAAGGCCGTCGGCGACGGGCATGAGATCATCATCCTCTCCGACCGCGGCGCCGGCGCCGCGTTTGCCCCAGTGCCCTCGCTGCTGGCGATGGGTGCCGTACACCATCACCTCATCCGCACCGGCATGCGCACGCGCGTGGGCATCGTTCTCGAGTCGGCCGAGCCGCGCGAGGTGATGCACTACTGCCTGCTGTTCGGCTACGGCGCGAGCGCGGTGAACCCGTACCTCGCCATGGCCACGATCACGGACATGGCCGGCCGCGACGAACTGCACGGACACTCCACCGACGAGTCGGTCGCAAACTACGTCAAGGCCGTCGGCAAGGGCCTGCTCAAGACCATGTCGAAGATGGGGATCTCCACGCTCGCCAGCTACCGCGGCGCGCAGATCTTCGAGGCGCTCGGTCTGTCGACCGACGTGGTGGAGCGCTGCTTCACCTGGACTCCGTCGCGCATCAAGGGCGTGGGCCTCGACGTGATCGCCACCGAGACCTCGCTGCGACATCAGCACGCGTTCGCACCGGCCGCGCCCGACGCCGGCGGGCTCGACCCCGGCGGCCAGTACCAGTGGCGTCGTCGCGGCGAGTACCACCTGTTCAACCCTCACACCGTGGCCAAGCTCCAGCACTCGGTGCGCGCGGGCGACTACGAGATGTACAAGAAGTACGCGCAGCTCGTGAACGAGCAGAGCCGCCACCTGTGCACGCTGCGCAGCATGCTCAAGTTCAAGAAGGGCCGGCGCCAGATTCCGGTGGCCGAGGTCGAGCCGGCCAGCGAGATCGTCAAGCGGTTCAAGACCGGCGCGATGTCATACGGCTCGATCAGCGCCGAGGCCCACGAGAACCTCGCCATCGCCATGAACCGCATCGGCGGCAAGTCCAACACCGGCGAGGGCGGTGAGAACCCCGACCGCTTCACGCCCGATGCCAACGGCGACTGGCGGCGTAGTGCGATCAAGCAGGTGGCGTCGGGGCGCTTCGGCGTGACGATCAACTACCTCACCAACGCCGACGAGATCCAGATCAAGATCGCCCAGGGCGCGAAGCCCGGCGAGGGCGGACAGCTGCCCGGCCACAAGGTGGACGAGACCATCGCGAAGACGCGTTACTCGACACCGGGGGTCGGCCTGATCTCGCCGCCGCCGCACCATGACATCTACTCGATCGAGGATCTCGCACAGCTGATCCACGACCTGAAGAACGCGAATCGCGACGCGCGCATCAGCGTGAAGCTGGTCTCGGAAGTGGGCGTGGGCACGATCGCGGCCGGCGTGTCGAAGGGCAAGTCGGACGTGGTGCTCATCAGCGGGTACGACGGCGGCACCGGCGCCTCACCGCTCAGCTCGATCAAGCACGCGGGCATCCCGTGGGAGCTCGGCCTGTCCGAAACCCAGCAGGTGCTGGTCGACAACGACCTGCGAAGCCGCATCCGCGTGGAGACCGACGGCCAGCTCAAGACCGGCCGTGACGTGGCCGTCGGTGCGCTGCTCGGCGCCGACGAGTTCGGCTTCGCCACCGCCGCGCTGGTGGCGTCGGGCTGCATCATGATGCGCAAGTGCCACCTCAACACCTGCCCGGTGGGAATCGCCACGCAGGACAAGAGCCTGCGCGAGAAGTTCGCCGGCCGCCCCGAGGACGTCGTCAACTACATGATGTACGTCGCCGAGGAGCTGCGCGAGATCATGGCCTACATGGGCTTCGGCACCGTCCAGGAGATGACCGGCCGCGTGGACCGCCTCGAGGCCGACCTGCCCGAGGACCACTGGAAGGCCAAGAACCTGGATTTCTCGCAGATGCTCTACCGACCCAAGGTGAGCGACGAGGTCGGCATCAGCGGCACCGGCACGCAGGACCACGGGCTGGACAAGGCGCTGGACAACGAGCTTCTCGAGCTGGCCGCGCCGGCGCTGAAGAACAAGAAGCCGGTGGAGATCAGCCTGCCGATCCGGAACACGAACCGGACCGCGTGCACGATCCTGTCGAGCGAGGTCACGCGCAGCTACGGCGAGGACGGCCTGCCGCCGCACACGATCCGCATCAACTTCACCGGATCTGCCGGCCAGAGCTTCGGCGCGTTCCTGGCCCGCGGTATCGCCGTGCAGATCACCGGCGACGCGAACGACTACTTCTGCAAGGGCATGTCGGGCGGTCAGGTGGTGATCACGCCACCCGACGATGCCGGCTTCGTTCCCGAGAAGAACATCGTCATCGGCAACGTCGCCCTGTACGGCGCGACCGGCGGCGAGGTGTTCATCCGCGGCCGCGCCGGCGAGCGCTTCTGCGTGCGCAACAGCGGCGCGACGACGGTGGTGGAAGGCGTGGGCGACCACGCCTGCGAGTACATGACGCGCGGCACCACCGTGGTGCTCGGCCCACAGGGGCGCAACTTCGCTGCCGGCATGAGCGGCGGCGTGGCCTACGTGCTCGACGACGACGGCTCGTTCGAGACCCGCTGCAACCCGGGCATGGTGGAGCTACTGGAGGTGGAGACCGAGAAGGACTGCAAGGAGCTTCACCTGCTGGTGCAGCGCCACCTGCAGTCCACGGGCAGCACGATCGCCAAGCAGCTGCTCGACGACTGGGACAACGCGCTCCCGCGCTTCGTGAAGGTGATGCCCACCGAGTACCGCAAGGTGCTCGAGCAGATGCATCTCGACGCCGAGGCGATGAAGCTCGCCGCGGTCTGACGCGAGCACGAAGCGAACAGGATCTGGACGAGAAATGGGAAAGATAACCGGCTTCATGGAATTCGAGCGCGAGACGCCCGATCGGCGTCCGGCCGACCAGCGCCTCAAGAACTACAACGAGTTCGAGCTCGATCTGCCCGAGGACAAGCTCAAGACCCAGGGCGCTCGCTGCATGGACTGCGGCATACCGTTTTGTCACAACGGCTGTCCGCTCGGCAACGTCATCCCCGACTGGAACGACCTGGTCTACCGGGGCCACTGGCGCGAGGCCATCGAGGCGCTGCACGCCACCAACAACTTCCCGGAGTTCACCGGCCGCGTCTGCCCGGCGCCGTGCGAGGAGTCGTGCGTGCTCGGCATCAACGCCGACCCGGTGACGATCAAGGTGATCGAGCGCAGCATCGTCGATCACGCCTGGGCCGCCGGCTTCATCGTGCCGCAGCCGCCCAAGCACAAGACCGGCAAGAAGGTTGCCGTCGTGGGTGCGGGCCCGGCCGGCATGGCCTGCGCCCAGCAGCTCGCGCGCGCCGGCCACGACGTGACCCTGTTCGAACGCTCCGACCGCATCGGCGGGCTGCTGCGCTACGGCATCCCCGACTTCAAGATGGAGAAGCACTACATCGACCGGCGCCAGGAGCAGATGGAGACCGAGGGCGTCACCGTCAAGACCAGCGTGAACGCGGGGGTGGACATCCCGGTGAAGAAGCTGCGCAAGGACTTCGACGCCATCGTGCTCTCGCTCGGCGCCACCTTGCCGCGCGACCTGCCCGTCGACGGCCGCGACCTCGACGGCGTGCACTACGCCATGGACTTCCTGCCCCAGCAGAACAAGCGCGTGGCCGGCGACACCGTCCCCGCCGACGTCTCGCTGACCGCCGAGGGCAAGCACGTGATCGTGATCGGCGGCGGCGACACCGGATCGGACTGCATCGGTACCTCGAACCGCCAGGGCGCGAAGAGCGTCACCCAGCTCGAGATCCTGCCGCGCCCTCCGCAGCGTGGCGAGGCTGCGCCGGTGTGGCCGTACTGGCCGATGGTCTTCCGGACCTCCTCTTCGCACGAGGAAGGCGTCGAGCGCGACTTCGCCGTGTCGACCAAGCGCTTCGCCGGCAGCAACGGCCACGTGGAAGCGCTGCACGGCGTGCGCATCGAGTGGGAGAAGGACGCCGAGGGCCGCATGCAGATGCGCGACGTGCCGGGCTCGGAGTTCGAGCTGAAGGCCGACATGGTGCTGCTGGCCATGGGCTTTCTGGGACCGCAGAAGAAGGGGCTGGTGGCCGACCTCGGAGTGGATCTCGACCCACGCGGCAACGTCGCATGCGACCAGACCTACGCCGCCTCGGTGCCGGGCGTGTTCTCATGCGGCGACGCGCGGCGTGGCCAGTCGCTGGTGGTGTGGGCCATCTGGGAAGGCCGCGAGTGCGCCCGCTCGGTGGACGAGTTCCTCATGGGAGAGAGCCTCCTGCCCTCCTCTCCGGCCGGACCGGAGACCGGTGGCCGCCCCATCTGAAGCGGCCGCCGGGCGCGAATCCGGCGAGCCGGGTACTCGAACCGCACGACGCCGCGCGCATCTGGTAGGCCCGCCTGAACCGGGTCTATACTGGCTGGCAAGGTGAGCGACTTACTCGACCCCGACCGGTTGCTGGCCTTTCACGAGGCCGGCGGATTCACCGTCCACCGAAGCCCCAACGGCTGGTGGTACGAGGCCGGCCCTCGTTTCCTGCTCGGCGTGCCCACCCATCGCGCGCTCACGATCGACCCCGCAGAAGCAAAGCAGGTGCTACGCGCCACCGGCGCGCTGGGGCTTCGCTACGTGGCCGCCGACCCCGCGTGCGGACGCTCGAGCTGGCAGATGGTGGCAACCGGGACCGACTACGACCTGTCGCAGTTCTCGAGCAACACGCGCAGCAAGGTGCGCCGCGGCCTCAAGCAGAACACCGTGCGCCCCATCTCCGGCGCCGAGCTGGCGAAGGTCGGCGAGCAGGCGTTTCGCGACACGGTGGAGCGCCAGGGCCGCGCCGGGCGCTACGGCATCGAACGCTGGCACCGCATGCTCGAGGCCGCCGACGCGACGCCCGGCATCGAGATCTGGAGCGCCTGGCACGACGACGTGATGGCCGCCTACCTGCTCGTGATGGTCTTCGACGACGGTTGCGAGTTCTACGAGGCGCGCTCGCGCAACGACACGCTGCGCTTCTACCCGAACAACGCACTCATCTACACGGTGACCTGCGAGATGCTGAAAGAGCGCGGCGTCGAAGAGATCACTTTCGGAATCGAGGGCCTCGAAGAGCTCGGCAGCCTCGACGCGTTCAAGCTCGCGATGGGCTACACGAAGAAGCCGATCCGCCAGCACGTCATCTTCCATCCGGCCCTGCAGGCTGCGCTCAGCGTTCGGCCGCTGCGCTCGGCGCTCGCGCTGATGGCGCGCAGGCCGCAGGCCTCGGCGTTCTGGCGCCGAGCCGAAGGGCTCCTCGAGCTCTCGGGCCTGGCGGGGTAGCGCGCGTGTCGACCGCAGGCGCGTTCGTGTTCCCCGACAACCTGGCGGCGCTCGCCACCTGCCGCGAGCTCGGTCGCGCCGGCATCCCCGTGACCGTGCTCTCGGCCAGACCCGGACCCGCCGCCTACTCGCGCTTCGCCCGCTTCGTGCAGGTCCCCGACTTCTACCGCGACGCCGACGCCTGGGCCGACGCCGTCACCGAGCTGGCCGACCGCTGCGACCAGACGCCGGTGCTGCTGCCCACCGAGGACGCGGCGCTGCTGGTCGCCGACCGCTACCACACCCGGCTGTCCCCGCGACTTCGCTACCCCTGCCCCGCCCCCGGCACGCTCGAAAAGATCGTCGACAAGCGCCGCCTGTACGAAGCGGCAACGCGCTGCGGGCTGTTCGCCCCGCGCTGCATCGACCCCGCCGACGACGGCCTGCCGACCGAGCTTCCCGCCGACACCGAGTGGCTGGCGAAGCCACCGTGCCGGTACGTCCTCGACGGCAACGAGGTCCGGACGTTCCTGTCGATCACCGGCGGCAGCAAGGCGCTGGACGGCGACGTCGTCGGCGCCGCCGCGCGCGTTCGCGCGGCGGGCTTCCCGGTGATGGTGCAGGAGAAGATTCCCGGCCCGTTCGAGGAGCTGGTGAGCGTGGGGATCGCCATCGACCGCACGGGCGAGGTGCGCGCGGCCTTCACCGCACGCAAGGCGTGTGAGTACCCCGAGCCGTTCGGCGACGGGCTGCTGGTGGAGAACATCGACGACCCCGACCCCGGCCTGATCGACATGGCTGCACGCCTGCTCAGGGAAACCGGCTACTGGGGCATCTGCGATGTCGAGTTCAAGCGCGACCCTCGCGACGGTCGCTTCAAGCTGCTCGACGCGAACCCCCGAGTGTGGCTGTGGCTACAGCTCGGAGCGGCCGCCGGCGCGCCCATGGCGCTGTGGGCCCACGCCCTGGCCTGCGCCGAGCCTGCCCCCGCGCAGGCCCCTGCAACGGGGCGAAATCGCGGCCGCTACCCCGTGTGGGTATCGCCACGGGGCTTCGCCGCATTCATGGCTACATCGTACAGACCTGGACGCCACGGCCTGAGATTGCCATTGCGCTTGACGCTTGGCGCTCTCAGGACAATTCTAGGAAATCTGGCCGAGTTCCACGACCCGCTCTACCTACGACCGTCGGCCTGGAGAGACATAGCGCAAGCTGTAGCGCGCCGATCAGGCCTGAGACCGCCGGTTCCGGCGAGGGGCTCGGCCGACGGCTGACGCAGCGCTGAACCTGAAGGAGGAAGAATGACCGTCAATGTGAAGGACCAGTTCGTATGGGAGGAGTCAGGCCGGGCCATGTTCGATGGCTATGATCTAGCCGAGCTCGCCGACTCGTATCCAACCCCCTTCTACCTGTTCTCCGTACGCCAGCTGCGCGACAACTACGCCCAGTTCAAGGCTGCGTTCTCCGGCGTGGAGGGCATGCGCACCTACTACTCGGTGAAGTCGAACTTCGAGAGCACCATCCTCAAGACGCTCGCCGAGGAGGGCTGCGGCGCCGAGATCTCCGGAGCGCTCGACATGGAGCTGGCCCGCCGCGCCGGCATGAAGCCCGACAACGTGGTGTTCGACGGCCCGTGCAAGCCGGTCGAGGACATCGAGGCCGCGCTCAAGTGGGGCGTACACCTGATCGACATCGAGTCGCTCACCGAGGCGCGTGACATCAACGAGGTGGCCGGCAAGCTCGGCCGCAAGGTCGACGTGGGCATCCGTATCGACCCGCTGCTCTCCAAGCCTTACTACGACAAGGTCATCAGCACCTACCGCAAGAAGTTCGGCTTCCCCATCGACCAGGCCGTCGAGGCCGGTGTGGAGATATCGAAGCTGCCGAACCTCCGGCTGATGGGCGTCATGACGCACATCGGCTCGCAGGTGTTCCACCCCAATCGTTACCTGCAGACGCTCGAAAAGATGTTCGACCTGATCGGCAAGCTCGGTCAGCGCGGCATCGACATCGAGGAGCTCAACCTCGGCGGCGGCTACCCGGCCCAGAGCATGCGCAACCTGCGCCTGTCGCGCCGCTTCGTGCTCGCCCGCGTGCTCGAGCGCATGGGCCGCATCGAGGTAAAGGCCAGCTCGATCAACGACTTCGGCGCCCAGATCAGCGAGAAGTTCCTGTCGCTGCGCAAGCAGACCGGCCTGGAGCCGCGGCTGGCCATCGAGCCGGGCCGCTGCCTGGTGAGCAACGCCGGGCTCATCCTGGGCCGCGTGCTCATCACCAAGAACGACTGGCTGTTCACCGACATCAGCCTCAACAACCTCCCCGAGAACCTGTTCTTCTCCGAGTGGCGCATGGTGTTCCCGGGCCAGCCGCCCAATGCCGGCGGCCACTCCTACAACATCTCGGGCCCGACCCTGGCCACGCAGGACGTGCACTTCTTCCAGCGCGAAGTGCCAGACGTCGAGGAAGGTGATCCCATCTGCATCCTCGACACCGGCGCCTACAGCATCGCGCGCGCCAACCAGTTCACGCGCCCACGCATCGCCGCCTACGCGATCACCGAGGGCGGCGACCTGTCGGTGTGCCGGCGCGCCGAGACCGTCGACGACGTGCTCGCTGCGCAGGTGTGGTCGGACAGCGAAGGTGGCGCGTCGGACAAGCCGGCGAAGAAGAAAGCGGCGGGCTGAAACGGGCCGATCGCGGCGAGTGCCGGGCCAGCATTCCGCGGGGAATGTTGAGAGCTCGACCTGTCTCGTCCGACGTTCAGCGTTGGAGTGAAGGCCGCCGTCGGACGCTCGTCTGCCGCACCGAGGAGCTGGCGGTCGGCGCCCGCTCTCAGGACGGCGAGAGGTCTTCGACGAGCGCCGCGAGCTGAGCACTCGTCAGCCGCGCGCGCTCGCTCATTTTCGGATGGTCGACCTGCAGCTCGACTGAAGCGCCAGCCCTGATGGCGTCAGCCAGCTGTTTGCCAAGCTCGAACTGCAGGTAGTGGACCGAGCTGATGCGCTCCTCCGACATCTGCCGCGTATCGAACTGCGCGCGGCACTCGCCGGCACCTTCGACGATCAAGGCGAGATGCTTCTCGAGTCCCAGCAGCTGGCGAAGCCGCGCATCGCGGTGCGCGGGATCGGCGTACTCGATGAGCAACGTCGCGCAGATCTCGTCGGAGCCGCCGACGAGATCGTTGTAGGTGGCGATCTCGTGAGCGATCGCCGCGGGCTCGGCGATGCGCTCGACGCGTAGCATCTCCTGGATCTGGTAGAGAACCGTATCGTGGTTCTCGAACAGCAGCGTCAGGTGATCGCCGATGGCGACGCGCCGGGCGGCCTTCACGTCCATCATGCGCTTGCGAAGTGCCGGGCGCGACAGCTCGTAGTCTTGCAGCGACTGGATCTCGGCGGGCGTTACCGGGTTCACTCCTCGTCCTCCGCAGGGTCGGGCTTCTCGATCGGCTCGAACGCATCACCGTCGTAGGCGCGCGCCAGCACCTGCACCGGGTGCATCGGCCGCGTCCCCGTTGCCTGCTCGAACTGGATGGCGGCCAGCGGACAGTCGGTGGCCATGAGGCCGCCCGCCGATAGCTCGTCGAACGCCTTCTTGCCGATCTTCATCGAGTCCTCGAAATGCTCGCGCTTCATCGCCCACGTGCCGTCGTGACCGCAGCAACGGTCGACCAGCCGTACGTTGACGCCGGGAATGGTCTTCATCATGTCGCGCGAGCGAAAGCCTATGGACTGGGCCTTGAGATGACACGGAATGTGGTAAGCGACGTCGCCGGGCGTCGACTTGAACTCACGGTCGAAGCGACCCTCGCGCTTGAGCTCAAAGAGGTACTCGCACACGTCGCGGGTGGCCTCGGCCACCGCTCGCGCGTCGTCGCGCATGTCGGCGCCCACCAGGTCGACGTACTCCTTCTTGAGCATGTACGAGCACGTCGGGTTGATGGCCAGGATCTTCATGCCGCGGCGCGCGTGAGGTGCCAGCGCCGCAACGTTGCGGCGCGCCTGCTCGCGCGCGAACTCCACGTCGCCACCGTCCAGCGCCGGCATCCCACAGCACGTCTGTGGCGGCGACACCGGCAGCACACCGTTTCGTTCGAGCACACGAACCGTGTCCTTGCCGACCTCCGGATTGTTGAAGTTGATGAAGCAGGTGTGGAACAGCACCACCTGGTCGTCGCCCGAAGGCGAGGTGTGACGCGCGAACCACTTCTCGAACGTCTCTTTCGCGAACTCGGGGAGCTGCTTGTCGCGGTGGATGCCGACGGTGCGTTCCATGATCGCGCGCTGCAGCTTCGAGCGGTTCGCCCGGTTGGCCAGCCCCGCCATCTTCGACGCCAGCTTGCCCAGCTTCACCGGATCGCCGAGCAGCTTCTCGCGGCGCGGCACGCCCTTTCTTCTCGCGCGCTGCGCGGTGAAGCGCAGCATCAGGCGCGGATAGTCCAGGTTGAAATCGTGCCCGTCATCGGCCGTGTACGGGCACTTCACGTAGCACAGCTTGCACTGGAAACAGCCGTCGGCGACCGCGTCGCGATCGTCGTCGTTCAGACCGCGCACATCGCCGTCGTTGCGATCCACGGCATCGAACAGGGTCGGAAACGACGGACACAGATTGAAGCACAGCCGGCAGCCGTGACAGATGTCGAAGACACGCTCGAGCTCCTTGTCGAGCGCCGAGCTGTCCCAGTACAGCTGCTCGGACGGGCTGTAGCACAGCCCGTCGGTAGGCGTGGCCTTGATCGCGCCCGTCGCCATCGTGCGATGTCGGTGTTTGGTGCTCGGGTAGAGCGAAACCGGCGGCCCGCCCGTCTACCGGACGGGCGGGCCGCGCGATCACGCGACAGGGTTGCTCAGGAAATCGACTTCAGCCCTTCGCCGAAGCGGCCTGCGTGCGACTTCTCGGCCTTGGCCAGCGTCTCGAACCAGTCGGCGATCTCGCCGAAGCCCTCGTCGCGGGCCGTCTTGGCCATGCCAGGGTACATGTCGGTGTACTCGAACGTCTCGCCGGCCACGGCCGCCTTGAGGTTCAGCGCCGTGTCGCCGATGGGCTCGCCAGTGGCCGGATCGCCCACCACCTTGAGGTAGTCGAGGTGACCGTGGGCGTGGCCGGTCTCGCCCTCCGCCGTGTCGCGAAACAGGCCGGCGATGTCCGGGTAGCCTTCCACGTCGGCCTGCTTCGCGAAGTACAGGTAGCGGCGATTCGCCTGCGACTCGCCCGCGAAAGCGGCCTTGAGGTTGTCGTGGGTCTTGGTGCCTTTCAGATCTGCCATTGCCTTTTCCTTCCTCCTGTCTATCCGTTGCTTACCGTATCGGTCGAATCAGTCGAATCGGTCGGCCCTTCTGCACCGGGCTCCGCCGGGGCCTGGCGGCACGCACGACACAGGCCGAACAGGTTGACCTTGAGATCGTGCACTTCGAAGCCGTCGAGATCGGCGCCGGGCGATCCTAGCGCATCGAGATCGGTGGAGTAATAGTCGGCCACCTCGCCGCAGAGCTTGCACACCAGGTGATGGTGCGGCGTGCGGTTGGCGTCGTAGCGGGCGTAGCTGTTGCCGGTGGCCACCTCGTCGATGAGGCCGCTGGTGACAAACAGCTTGAGGTTCCGGTACACCGTGGCCAGCGACACCCGCGGCAGGTGCTCGCGTACACGAGCGTGCAGCACCTCCGCCGTAGGGTGATCGTGGCTCTCGGCAAGGACCTTCATGATGACGCGGCGCTGCGGAGTGTCGGCCAGAGCCGCCGGCTTGCGGGCCGCAGGGTTACGCGAAGTTTTAGCCTTCAAAGGGTTGGAATAGCGCGAATTATTCATCGAATGCGAGGAATTATCGTTCGTTCTTGTGCGATGTCAAGTGACAGAGAACGAGCATCCCCCGGGGAACGACCGCGTAGAGAAAAGGGACGGTCCCCTTTTCCCTGATCGCTCCTGGTGACGCGAAGCGGATCCGCAAAAAAGGGGACTGTCCCTTTTTTCTTACATCTTGCGGCGGCCCTCGATGGCGCGGCCTAGCGTTACCTGGTCGGCGTACTCCAGGTTGCCGCCTACGGGGATGCCGTGGGCGATGCGGGTCACCGAAACGCCTAGCGGCTTTATCAGCTTGGCCAGGTAGACGGCCGTCGCCTCGCCCTCGACGGTCGGGTTGGTGGCGACCACGACCTCCGTGATCTCACCCGCCTCCAAACGGCGTATGAGCTCGGCGATGCGAAGCTGCTCCGGCCCGCGGCCGTCCAGGGGCGAGATGGCCCCGTGCAGCACGTGGTAGCGCCCGGTGAATCCATGCGTGCGCTCCACCGCCACAACATCGGACGGCTCCTCGACGATACAGAGCAGTGACGCGTCGCGCCGCATGTCGTCGCAGATCGGGCACGGATCGGTCTCGGTCAGCCCGAAGCACACCGTGCAAAAGCGCGTGTCTTCCTTGACGCTCGCCAACGCCATCGACAGGTCGCGCGCATAGCTGTCGTCGCCACGCAGGATGAAGAACGCCAGGCGCGCGGCCGTCTTCTCACCGATGCCCGGCATCTTCGCGAGCAGCTCGATGAGACGGGAGAGGGCTGGAGTGTACGACAATTCGATCCGAAGATGGGCGCTAGAACAGGCCGGGCACGTTGAGACCGCCGGTGGCCTGCTTCATCTCTTCGGCCATCATCTCCTGCGCCTTCTCGATGCCTGCATTGACCGCCGAGGTAACCAGATCCTGGATCATCTTCACGTCGCCGTCGGCAACCAGCGACGGCTCGAGCGTGATGCTCTTCACCTGCAGCTTCCCGTTGACCACCACCGTGACCATGCCGGCGCCGGCCGTAGCCGTGATCTCGGCCTTGGCCATCTTCTTCTGCGCCTGCTTCATCTTCTTTTGCAGGTCGCGCGCCTGCTTCATCATGTCGAGCATTCCCGGCTGTTCCATCGCTCGTACTCTCCTTTATATAGTAGGTGGTCAGTCGTCGACGCGTGAGATCTTGCTCACCTTGCCGTCCATGACGTCCAGCGCCGCTTTCACCACCGGATCCTTCAACGCCTCGGCTTCCATTCGAGCCTGGCGGTCGTCTTCGATCGAATGCGCCGAAACGGCGCCGCTCGCCGCCGGCTGCTCGCCGTCGACGATGCGCACCACGACCTTCTCGCCCAGATGCTTTGCCGCCAGCTCGCGCAAGCGTCCGATGATCTTCGCCTCTTCGAGCTTGGCGCGAAAGCCGCCGGCCATCGGCCGGATCAGCAGCTTCTCCTCGTCGAGTGCCGTGACCTCGCAGTTGCTCAGCGTCACGTACAGATCGAGGCCGCCCTCCGACCGCACGACGTCGAGGAAAAGACCCCACTTGCCGCCGGGCTCATCGGGCGCCGGCTCGGCCACACCGGGAGGCGGAGGCATCGGCGGCTCGTCGGCGTGCGACGACGTCGCCGGCCCACCGCTCGCCTCGCCAGTGGATGCCGACGCTGCGAGTGCGGACGAGGGTGCCGGTCGCGACTCCGATCGCGCTGCCGGTGCGGCACGCTCGGGCAGTGGCGCCGAGCTTCGCGCCGGCGCGGGAGAGCTCGCGCGGCCGCGTTGCGGCGCCGATCCGCGAGATGCCGACTGACCGCGCGGCACCGACGCGCCCGCCCCGCCAGCCTCGAGCCGCTCGAGAATCTCCGTGGCCGACATCACCGACTCGAGAGCAGCGGCCTTGAGCAGCCCCATCTCGAGCACCAGGTCGGGCGTACCGCTGCGGCGCACCTGATCGGCAGTGGTCAACAGCGAGCCGAAGATCCGCTGCAGATCGAGCTGGTGGCGCTGGTCCTTCAGGTTGACCGCCACCTCACGCATCGTCTGGCCCATCGAAGCCCCGAGAGCCTCGGGCCCCGCGGTGCTTGCCACAGTCACGTGACGGAACAGCTCCATCACTTCGAACAGGAACTTCTCCAGCTCACTACCGTTGTTACGCAGATCGAGGCAGATCTGGACGATGCGCGCGCCGTCGCCGGCAAGGATCGCCTCGACGCAGCCGATCACCAGCTCGGCACCCGCAACACCGAGTAGCTGTGCAACCTCGCCCGCCTCGGCCTCACCGCCGGTAGCCGCGGCCACCTGCTCGAGCAGCGACTGCGCGTCGCGCATGCTGCCGTCGGCCTCGCGCGCGATCAGCGCCAGCGCGTCGGAGGAAACCTCGAGGTCGTCCTGAGCCACGATGCGGTCGAGCTGGGCCGTGATCTCCTCCAGCCCCAGCCGCCGAAAGTCGTAGCGCTGGCAGCGCGACAGCACTGTAGGGAGGATCTTGTGCGCCTCGGTCGTGGCCAGCACGAACTTCACGTGCTCCGGCGGCTCCTCCAGGATCTTGAGCAGCGCGTTGAACGCTTCCTTTGTAAGCTGGTGAACCTCGTCGATGATGTAGATGCGAAACGGGCTTGCTGCCGGGAGGTAGCTGGCCGCGTCGATCAGGCTACGAACCTCGTCGATGCCGCGGTTCGACGCACCGTCGATCTCGAGCACGTCGACCGAGGATCCGGCCAGGACCTGCTTGCACGACGCGCACTCGTTGCACGGCTCCGAGCCTTTCCGGTCCGAGCAGTTGAGCGCCCGCGCGAGCAGCCGTGCGACCGTGGTCTTGCCCACCCCGCGGATACCCGTGAACAGGAACGCGTGCGCAACGCGATCGCGCTCGATGGCATTGGCAAGGGTGGCGGTGACGTGTCGTTGACCCACGACACTGTCGAAGGTCAGCGGCCGCCAGCGACGCGCTACGACTTCATAAGACATGAGGAGCCCGGTCGAGGTATCACCGCCAGCCCGCCCCCGCAAGGTGGCCAATGGGCGCCGGAAACCTCTCGCCGGCCCGCGATTTTATTGAATCCGAGTCGCCGAGGCGATAGCTTGTCCCGGCGTCTCGAGGCCCTCCGGTTCGGGTGCCGGGACGCGGCTTTTCACAGCCTGCGGAGAGGTGTCCGAGTACGGCTTAAGGAGCACGCTTGGAAAGCGTGTGTAGCTTAACGGTTACCGTGGGTTCGAATCCCACCCTCTCCGCCACTTGATCTCGTGCTAACCGGAGGTCTCCGGCCACCACCTGGGAATCGGCCACTTCTCGGGGCTTTCCGCGCGCTACTCGGGCTGCGCGATTCTCTCCGCGGCGCACCCTCCAGGCCGAATCGCCCGCCGCACCCCATTTCTCTCTGCCATGATTTCGGCCGGTTACACCTGTTGCCCCGGTGGTCGCGAGAGAGTTTGCCGGCAGGGAGCGTACTGGTCGGCCGCTCCGACGTAACCGGAGAGCCAGCCGCTAAGATTGGGGAGCAGGACGGGAGAAAAGCAGGCGCTGTTCCGTCCAGTCCAGCGGAATCGGATCGCGGAATCGTTCAAGGTTCAGATGGACGGAGTGCTTACCGTCAAGGATCGCCTCGACGAGATCAGGCGCGAGAAACGCCAGTCGTATGATTCGCGTGACGTAAGGTCGCGTGACACCAGACTGCCTCGCTATCTCGCTGATCGACCGGGCCTGGCCTGCGAGTAGCTGACGCTTCCAGGAGAACGCGCGGGCAACAGCCTTGAGCAACGCTGGATCCGGACCGGTGACCGTAGGAGTCGTACCGGATGGTCCAACGATGCGCGTATGCCCGCCTTTGCCGATCACCTCGTAAGGCAATCGCAAGGTCACCGATCGAGGTTCGAGGCTGCCAGGAGTTGACGGCAGCGGCTCTTCCACCGAAGCCTCGGGAGTCAACCCTACCCGGACTTCGTTCCGACCGACCACGATCCTTTCTATAACGCGCCGGATACGTTGGTAGCGTTCCGCCTCGGTGAACTTGTCCGACTTCGATTCGCCCGGACATTGAGGTGCCTGCCGCGCGAGCCACCCTGCTACCGCGTCGATGACCAGTTTTTCGAGGTCGTGCGCTGGCAGACGCGGGATGCTGCCTGCATCTTGCCGGCGATTCTGGATCACGGCTTGGCTCACGTAGTAGCGATACCGGCGCTCGCCCCTGCGCGCATGGCTCGGGCTCATACGATTTCCGGCATCGTCGTACAGCAGCCCCTGGAGCAACGAGGCAGACGATAGCGTCTCGGCCCGGGTCGACCCCTGCTTGTTTCCGCTCAGCAGCGCCCGCGTTCGTCCCCAGGTCTCTTGGTCCACGATCGCATCATGCTCACCGGGGTACGTGACCCCGTTGTGCACGACTTCGCCCAGGTAGATCCGCTTGGTCAGGATCCGGTGCACATGACCTCTGGAAAACGGCCTACCGCCGCTGACCCTACCCGACGCCGCTACGTATCGTTTGGTTTGGCAGCCTTGCGCTTTGAGCTCGCGCACCAGCTCCGAAATGCAGCCAAGCTCGCCGTAACGGCGGTAGATATGTTCGACGACGGCGGCTTCGTCTTTGTTGACCACAAGCTTCTTGTCACGAGCTTCGTATCCCATCGGCGGGACTCCGCCCATCCACATCCCCTTCTTCTTCGAAGCCGCGATCTTGTCGCGAATGCGTTCGCCCGTGACCTCGCGCTCGAACTGCGCGAACGATAGAAGGACGTTCAGCATCAGCCGACCCATCGACGTCGTCGTATTGAACTGCTGCGTGACCGATACGAACGACACGTCGTAGGTTTCGAAGACATCGATCAGCTTGGCAAAGTCTCGGAGCGAGCGCGTGAGCCGGTCTACCTTATAGACGACGATCGTGTGCACCCGACTGCCGCGAATCGCCTCGAGCAGCCGCGTGAGCGCCGGCCGCTCGAGATTGCCGCCAGAGTATCCGCCGTCGTCGTATCGGTCCTTGAGCTCGCGCCAGCCCTCGTGCGCCTGGCTCTTGATGTAGGCGCTGCCGGCCTCGCGCTGGGCATCGAGCGAGTTGAACTCCTGCTCCAGGCCCTCCTCCGAGGACTTTCGCGTGTAGATCGCGCACCATTTTCTGGCCACGCTACTGGCCATCACCGCTGAGCTCGGCTTGCTGCCCGGCGCCCTTTCGCAGGCCGAAGAAGGCCGGGCCGTTCCAACGGGTGCCGGTCATATCTCGCGCGATGGCGTTGTCAACTTGTTGCCGATTCGGTCAGCTCATCCGTTGATGTCGCTCACTGCCTTCGAGTTCCTAGATCGAGGTCACCGCGTTCCAGACGCCGAAGGCGTGCTCGCGAAAGAGCCGATGGTTGACCGCCCGTAGCAGATGTCGTCCGACGCGAAACAAGTTCTGAATCAGTCCGTGGATCGCCAAGAAACGCTGGGCGTGCCCGGCCGACTTGAAGCGTTGCATCTGTCGCTCACGTCGCCGCGTCGGCTGGTGTGAAACCTCCGCCCGATTGTTCGCGTACTGGGTCGTGTCGTGAACGACCGAAGGCATGACATTTCGGTGCGCCGCCGCGTAGCTCCTCAGCTTGTCGGTGACCAGTCGGTTCGGCCCGCAGCCCTGGCCCTTCAGCAGTTTGCGGAAGAACTTCTCCGCAGCGCGCCGGTTGCGCCGCGGCTGAACGAGGATGTCAATGAGGTCACCGTCCTGATCCACCGCCCGCCACAGGTATTGCCGCTTGCCACGGATGGTGACGAACACCTCGTCGAGGTGCCAGATATCGCCAAGCCGGCCCCGCCGGCGCTTGAGCTTCGCAGCGTACCCCGGGCCGAACTTCGCGCACCATTGTCGAATCGTTTCGTAAGAGACCACGACTCCGCGCTGGGCCAAAAGATCTTCGACGTCCCGGAGACTCAGGCAGAAGCGGTAGTAGAGCCAGACGGCGTGGCTGATGATCTCGGGAGGATATCGATGTCCCTTGTAAGATGGCGCCGAGCTGTTCATCCCGGCAGTCTGCCGGCCGGTCGCTCAAGTTGACAACGCCGCGCGTACTGCTCCCGTCGACTGAAGTGGAACCAAATCCGCCGACGACCTCAGGGGTTGTCGCTCGTCAGAAGGTCATCCAGCCGCAAGATCTTGACCTAACCGGCGTTGGTGCATGAATCGAACCGAGTGCCACGTTTTCCTCGCGTGCTGGCCGATTCGTTCGTCCGTGGCGAACACGCTGCGAAATCGTAGCTCGCTGCACATGGCCTTACCAGCGTTGACAACACTCGGCTGGCCCGCGATCTAGACGTGTGCGCGATCGGATCCGAGACACGTGTCGAAACGTCTTTGTCCCAATCGTTCGCGCTCTTGAGCGACGCGCACGTCATGCGACTCGACCGGCCGGCGGATTCCTCCTTGGCGTTCTCGCCGATGCGCTGGCGTCACGTGACGAGATTCTTGCCGAGAATCGGCTGCTGCGACAGCAGCTCCTCCTCTTACGCCGCCAGGTTGGCCGGGCTCGCCTGAGTCCGCGGGATCGCGTCACCCTGGTCGTGCTCGCAAGCCGCACGAAGCGGTGGGCCGGCGCCACGCTCATCGTGAAGCCGGACACGCTCCTGCGCTGGCACCGCGAAGGTTTCCGTCTGTTTTGGAGGCGACGGTCGAGGGCCAGTAGCCGTGAACCGCGCACCGCAGCCGAGACGGTCGCGCTCATCCGGAAGATGGCGCGCAACAACCGGCTCTGGGGAGCTGAGCGAATCCGCGGGGAGCTCATCAAACTCGGGATCCGAATCGCGAAGAGCACGATCCAGAAGTACATGCGCGCCGTGAGGCCCTCCGGCCGAGGCGGCCAGACCTGGAGCACGTTCATCAAGAACCACGCACACCAGCTCTGGGCGTGCGATTACGTCCAGACCTATGATCTGTTCTTCCGACCGATCTTCGCGTTCTTCATCCTTGAAGTCGGCTCTCGGCGGATCATCCATATCGGCGTGACACGTTCGCCGACAAGCGCGTGGACGGCACAGCAGCTTCGAGAGGCAACTCCCTGGGGTACGACTCCGCGGTTTCTGATCCGCGACCGTGACGCGAAGTACGGCGAGGCGTTCGACGAAACGGCGGCCGGGGCCAACATCCGCGTGCTCACGACGCCGTTCCGAGCACCGAATGCGAATGCCCACTGCGAACGTGTGATCGGAACTGTCAGGCGAGAGTGTCTCGACCACGTCGTGATCACCAGCGAACGACAGCTACTCGCGGTCCTCACGGAGTACCGCCGATACTATAATCGGGCGCGGCCGCATCAGGGAATAGGGCAGCGTGTGCCGGAGGGCACCGAGCCATCGCTGCGGAACGACGGTCGGGTCGTGGAGATCCCGGCGGTCGGCGGGCTTCACCATGAGTATCGGATCGCTGCTTAGCGCGGACGAGTGAATCGGCCAGCACGCGGATGCGTCCACTGCGGCTTCTTGGGAGCTAGCCCGGCTTCCCCTTCGAGCTCGTACTTCCCCCTCCAGATGTAGAACAGCGAGCGCGGGATTCCGAAGTGGCGGCACGTCTTCCGGATGTTCCCGGTTTCTTCAGCGTATTCGAGGACCCGCAGCTTGCGACGAATCTCGCGGTCTACTCGCGACATGTTGGACCTCCTTGAACGGCGGCTTTTCAGTTACCACAACGGTCCAACGAGATCTGTAATTCCTACAGTTAATGTGACAGTACCCGCCGAGAGCGCGCAGGTTAAAGCGGCGTATTCGATGTACTGGTCGTCAACTTGCGAAGTTCTGGCGACTCTCGGAATGAGTCGATCGTTTTGTTCGTCAGATCATCAAACAGTTTCTGGAAGAGGACCTTTGCGTGAGTTTTATAGGTATACATGTTGCCAGCCCGCTCTGCGGCCTGTCCTTCTATCGTGTGCAACCATAGCAGGTTCTGATTTGACGCATCCATCATGGTCCACTCGACAATCAAGGACATCCTGGCCTCGCCAAACGCCCAAGACGCCGAGGTTTGATCAGCCTTTCGAGGTCTGACGATAAGTATGGCACTAGCCTGGTTGCGCGAGGCGGTCGTCGACTGAAACTCCTTCACCGACCGAAACGTCTTGCTGGTAACATCCCTCGCATAAGTCACTAACGGTGGGCCAAAGACGTAGTTGGTAGTGTCCCCCATCGCCTTCTTGGTGTATTGATATCCGGAGACCTCTTCGCTGATCACGAGGGCGACATCTAATGGCAACTGGGCGGTTTCGGCATGCGGTCCCGGTGACGTTGGGGTGTAATCAATGCTCACGGTGTGGGTGCACGAGGCTAAACCAATTCCGGCAGTGCTAACAACGAGTGCGAGTAAATGCTTCATGGTGCCCTCTGGCCCTCTGGCTATTTTCGATCCCCGCGGAGGCGAACAACCAATTCGACTGAGTTCCGAGATGCCGTCCCCTTGGCGGTGAGCAGTAGCGACGCATCGTCAATCCATTTGTCATATTCCCCTAACGGGAAGTAAACAAAGCCCTTCGCGGTTTCTCCCGGAGATAGCGTTTGGTCCTTAAATTCCTTCGACGTGAAATTATGCTGAGTGGCCGATTGTTCGGAAGCCAAGTGCGCCGCCGAGAATGGCGACACGAATAGAACGCCAATCTGCGCGGCCGAACTGTCGCCGGCCCAGTAGCGTTCGACATCTTGGCGACCAACGGCCTTATCGCCTAGCGCACGTGGTCGAATCAACTGAAAGGTCTCTTTTCGCAACACGAAGGTGCTTGCTTCGGAGACATTGAAAAACAATAAATGGATGATCGCGATCCCCGCGGCGTCCGCATCCACAGCGAAAAATTCCTTCTGCCGTTCTCGGTCGAAGAACGGGTCGACCGTCACCTGGAGACCGTCGCTAACGACCACACTCACGGACGTCATATCCGAATCGGGTGCCGTGTATTCGGGCATCCGCGCTGTGGAACAGCTCGCGAGTGTCGGGCCACACAGCACGAGTAAAAACAGATGATGCACGCGTTTCAGACGCACCGGTTGTCCTCCCCCAGTTGTCTATCCACTGTCTGGACGGGTACTGTCAACTTAACGACCTCCGGATAGACCGATGGTACGGCGGCGACGTCTCGGCGCGCTTTGCTCAGACGCACGTCGCCTCACGCCAGTCGCGAAAGGCGCGTGCCCGAAACATCCGGTAGTTGATTGCCCGCATGAGGTGGCGGCCGAGCCGAAACAGATTCTGGACGACGCCGTGGACCGATAGGAATCGCTGCGCTTGAGCTGGAGATTTGAACCGTCGCATCTGTCGCTCGCGCTGTCGGGTCGGCTGGTGCGATATCTCCGCTCGGTTGTTCGCGTATTGCGTCGTGTCGTGAGGAACCGAGGGCATGACATCTCGATGTGCCGGGCGGTAGCTGCGTAGCTTGTCCGTTACTAGCCGAATCGGCTCACTCCCCTGCCCTTTTAGGAGCTTTCGCAGGAATCGCTTCGCCGCACGCTGATCGCGACGAGGCTGCACGAGGATATCAATGACGTCACCGTCCTGGTCGACCGCTCGCCACAGGTAGTACCGGCGGCCTCGGATCTTCACGAACACCTCATCGATGTACCAGGTATCGCCCAGTCGGCCCTGGCGTCGTCTTGCCATCGCGGCATACCTAGGCCCGAATCGTTCACACCACTGCCGAATCGTCTCGTAGGACACGACAACTCCGCGCTGAGCCAGCAGATCCTCGACATCGCGGAAGCTCAGCGAAAACCGGTGATAGAGCCAGACGGCGTGACTGATGATCTGGGGCGGGAATCGATATCCACGATAGCTGGGCGAGTGGCTGCTCATCGGGTCACTCTGCCGCCCGGGCGCTCAAGTTGACAGTACCTATGGCTCAGCGAACCGAGGTGACGGTCGCGTGCAACTTGCTGAACTGGATGTCGTCGCTCGGAACGCCGATCTCGCAGAAGCTTGTTGCATGACCATCCGCGCCGCAGGGGACAGTCACGCCTGATTCCGATTCATGCACCAACGCCCCACTGATTTCGATTCATGCACCAACGCCTAACCGTCCTGGGTCAACGCGTAGCCGACCTTGCGCTGCTGCGTCATCGTGTCACCGCGTGCTACAACGCGCGCCTTACGTTGCCGCCGCGAACAGCTGCCACTTCTCCGCGACACCCTTCAGCTCGTGCTCGCCACGGTCCTCGAAACGGAGACCCGATCCGGCCACGAGGTCGGTCAGCGTTCGTGAGACGAGAACCTCGCCATGCTTCGCCTTCTCGAGAACGCGAGCGGCGATGTGGACGGCGATGCCGCCGATGTCGTCGCCGCGCAATTCGATCTCCCCGATGTGCAGGCCGGCACGGGTTTCCAGTCCCAGCGCACGAGCACCATCTCGGACGGCGCCGGCGCAGTTTATCGCCCGCGCCGGACCATCGAAGGTGGCGAGGATGCCGTCGCCGGTGGTTTTGATCATGCGGCCTCGGAATCGTTCCACCTGCCCGGCCGCCATCTCGTCGTGAGAGTCGAGGAGCTGGCTCCAGCGTCGATCCCCCAGCTCGGCCGCTTGGTGCGTTGAGGCCACGATATCGGTGAACAGGACCGTCGCCAGCACCCGGTCGGTCGGCGCGACCTGTCGCGTCCCGGTGAGGAACTCCTCCACCTCGGCGACGAGGCTCTCGGTATCGCCGATGAAAGCCATGTGGTCCGGCCCTTCTAGCTCGACAAGCTTCGCATCGGGAATCTGGCTGGCCATGAAACGGCCAGCACGGATCGGTACGAGTGAGTCGTCACGCCGATGGAGCACGAGCGTCGGCACCCGTACCTGCGGTAGTACCGCGCGGATGTCGATCTGCCGATTCAGCTCCCACATCGCCCGCAACGCGCCGGGACTCGCGGAGAGCCGCTCGAATTTTCCCCACAAGACGCGCAGCTCATCGTTGTCGGCAACCGACGGCCCGAGGAAGGCCAGGGTGGCGCCGCTGCCCCAGTTCTCCGCCATCTCCTCCGTCCAAGCCCCGTATATCGCTTCCTCTATACCTCCGGGATAGTCCGCTGCCTGTAAGATCCTCGGAAAACCTCCGAGCAAGATCAAAGCGGAGGTGCGCTGTGGATATGTCGCGGCAAAGAGCACGCTCAGCGGAGCGCCTTCGGACCAGCCGAGCAGCGCGGCGTTCTCCGAGCCCACGGCATCCATCACCGCCCGCACGTCGTCCATGCGCTCCTCAAGGCTGGGTGCGCCCAAGACGGGGTCAGAGAGTCCGCCGCCGCGCTTGTCGAAGCGAATCACGCGCGCGAACGAGGCCATACTCTCGATCCAGTGCGTGTAGCCCGGCAGCTCGTGAAGGAACTCGACGTGCGAGACAAAGCCTGGCACGACGACGAGATCGAGTGGCCCCTCGCCCATCACCTGATAGGCGATGCTCATGTCGCCGCTCTTGGCGTACTTGGTCTCGGGGAGCGAGGTCATCGGGGTGGGTACTGTCAACTTAAGCGATTGTGCCGTTTAACCGACACGAAATCTGGTGCTCGCGAGCGGGGCGAACTGCAGCATCTGGTGGTCGGTCAAGAGCGGATCTCGTTAACTTGACAGTACCAGCTTGCTGCATGACCACCGGAATCGCAGGGGACATTCGCCACTGATTTCGATTCATGCACCAACGCCTTTTCGGGAGGGACAACCGGCACCGCCGTCGTAACCTTGCCGCCCTGCCCCGCTCCACCGCTGGACTCCGGGTCCGCCCAGACCGTCATCCGGACGTCGAGTAGTCGAACAGAATTGCCAGGTTTGGCTGAGAATCAGCTCGGCTATTTATCCTTCTTCTCTTTCTTTTCTTTTCGTTTTTCCTTCTGAGTCAGCTTGGCTTTTTTCTGCTGTTCCCTTTTGCCTTTATCTTTCTTTCCCTTGTCGCCCATATCGGTTTCTCCTTGTTTGAAAATGACTAGGCCTAAAAGTGACTTGACCCTTCCGTCGCAGCGGAGCCAAACACGTCACGGTGGCGGAGGTGCCCCCTAGCGCTGCTCGAGCCTCGTCACACTGTATCTCACCAGGACATACGCTTGGACGGGTATTGTCATATATGGTCCGCCCCGCCTCGCAAGGATCGAGTTAGAGAAGCATCAAAGGAAGGTTGCGAACGGCGTTGTCAACTTGTTGCCGATTCGGTCAGCTCATCCGTTGATGTCGCTCACTGCCTTCGAGTTCCTAGATCGAGGTCACCGCGTTCCAGACGCCGAAGGCGTGCTCGCGAAAGAGCCGATGGTTGACCGCCCGTAGCAGATGTCGTCCGACGCGAAACAAGTTCTGAATCAGTCCGTGGATCGCCAAGAAACGCTGGGCGTGCCCGGCCGACTTGAAGCGTTGCATCTGTCGCTCACGTCGCCGCGTCGGCTGGTGTGAAACCTCCGCCCGATTGTTCGCGTACTGGGTCGTGTCGTGAACGACCGAAGGCATGACATTTCGGTGCGCCGCCGCGTAGCTCCTCAGCTTGTCGGTGACCAGTCGGTTCGGCCCGCAGCCCTGGCCCTTCAGCAGTTTGCGGAAGAACTTCTCCGCAGCGCGCCGGTTGCGCCGCGGCTGAACGAGGATGTCAATGAGGTCACCGTCCTGATCCACCGCCCGCCACAGGTATTGCCGCTTGCCACGGATGGTGACGAACACCTCGTCGAGGTGCCAGATATCGCCAAGCCGGCCCCGCCGGCGCTTGAGCTTCGCAGCGTACCCCGGGCCGAACTTCGCGCACCATTGTCGAATCGTTTCGTAAGAGACCACGACTCCGCGCTGGGCCAAAAGATCTTCGACGTCCCGGAGACTCAGGCAGAAGCGGTAGTAGAGCCAGACGGCGTGGCTGATGATCTCGGGAGGATATCGATGTCCCTTGTAAGATGGCGCCGAGCTGTTCATCCCGGCAGTCTGCCGACCGGTCGCTCAAGTTGACAACGCCGACAGTGCCGTCCCTTGTAAGATGGCGCCGAGCTGTTCATCCCGGCAGTCTGCCGACCGGTCGCTCAAGTTGACAACGCCGCGTCGACACCTACTCGTCATCGCTCCCGCGTCGCCACGGATACTTCCTCAGATAGTGTTGCGCCCGAAGCGCCGCCTCTTCCGCAACGGCCACATCCATCTTCTCAAGCAGCCCGTCTGCCCGCTCTCGAGCATCAGCCTCCATCCGCGTGAACTCCGGCACTTCCGGTCCGCGCGCGACGTTCTCCGCGCTGGTCGCAAGCCACGCATATGCCTCGACCGGGTCGCGCTCGAGGAGTTTGCCGTCCGAATACGCAACGCCCAGGTGGAGCTGCGCCTCCGGATATCCTTGTTCAGCCGCGATTCGCCACAGGCGTACGCCCTCGGCACGATCCTGGTTGATGCCTTTCCCATAATAGCTGACGTAGCCGAGATTGCTGTGGGCACACATTCGTCCCATGTAGTAGTCGGTGGGTAGTCCGCCCGCCTCTACGATCTCGCGCCACAAGCGTGCAGCCTGCTCGTAGCTCTGACGCACGTCGCCTCTACCGCCGAAGTATCGCCGAGCAAGCTCATGTGTCGCTGCCAGGTCACCAGCGGCTACGCGCTCCTCGAGTGCGGGCAGCGGCATCTCTTGCCATGCTCGCTTTTGATCGCTGCCGGCCCCGGCCCCCTGACTTGCATCGACGGAGATGCAGAGCACGAGAACCACGAGGACTACGTGCGTGACATACGCCTGGGTGCGTTTGCCGTTTGTGGTCTGTTGCATCGTCGTGCGTTGGAAGGGCATTGCAGTGTATAGCCTGTCCCCGTGCTGGCCGATTCGCTCGTCCACCGCGGAAACGCTGCGAAATCGTAGCTCATCGGCGTTGGTGCACGAATCGAAACGACTGCCGCGTTTTCCTCGGCCACGTAGACGGGACGCGATGTTATCGGCGGCAACATGTGTCGCTGAACGCGGACAGGAACCGCGGAGCGCAGGCCTACGGGAATACCCGTATATATATAAGGATAGGCCCTACCCCGTTCGGGTATAGCTGGGCGGCGGGCATAGGCGGTCAATTCCCTGCTCTTTCCCTGTTATTCCCTGTTCGGAATCACTACCGGAAGATCGGTAAGCCGCTGATTCTTATAGAGAAACATCCCGTACCCCCAGGTCTGATCCGCTACTACAGCGAGCTTTCCCTGTAGTTTCCCTACGTAACAGGGAAACAGGGATCCGGTAAGCGGAGACAGGTTCGCTGCTGACTCCGCCCACCTCGGCGAGTCAGCGTGCGAACCGCCGGTTACGGTATCGCCCTTCCCTGCTACGAGAGACCGGTTCGCTGCTGACTCCCACCACCGCCACCCCCTAACCATTCGATAGGTACTGTCGACTTGACGTCGCCTGGGAGGACCGGTGGCGCGACCACGATCTCCCGGCCAGCGATTCTCAGACGCACGTCGCCTCACGCCAGTCGAGAAAGGCGCGCGCCCGAAGCACTCGGTAGTTGATCGCCCGCACGAGGTGGCGGCCGAGCCGGAACAGATTCTGAACGACGCCGTGCACCGATAGGAATCGCTGCGCTTGCGCTGGAGACTTGAACCGTCGCATCTGTCGCTCCCGCTGTCGGGTCGGCTGGTGCGATATCTCCGCTCGGTTGTTCGCATATTGCGTCGTGTCGTGAGGAACCGACGGCATGATATCCCGATGTGCCGGGCCGTAGCTCCGGAGCTTGTCCGTCACTAGCCGGATCGGCTCGCCCCCCTGCCCTTTCAGGAGTTTGCGCAGGAATCGCTTCGCTGCACGCTGATCTCGACGAGTCTGAACGAGAATGTCGATGACGTCACCGTCTTGGTCGACCGCCCGCCACAAGTAGTACCGGCGGCCTCGCATCTTCACGAACACCTCATCGATGTACCACGTATCGCCCAGCCGACCTTGGCGTCGTCTTGCTGTCGCGGCATACCTAGGCCCGAATCGCTCACACCACTGCCGGATCGTCTCGTAGGACACGACGACTCCGCGCTGGGCCAGCGGATCCTCGACATCCCGGAAGCTCAGAGAGAACCGATGGTAGAGCCAGACGGCGTGACTGATGATCTGGGGCGGGAATCGATATCCTCGGTAGCTCAGTGACTGGCTGCTCATCGGCTCACTGTGCCGACTCGACGCTCAAAGTTGACAGTACCCTTTTGGGCGCTGACGATGTATGACAACCAGACTCGTTCGCAACTTCAAACCAGCCAGAAGTTCCCGACCGTCGGCAGCCAGACCGAGGGCATTCGAAAGAACGGTGACGGCTCGCACGACATCTATTTCAGCCCTAAGGCACCGAAGGGTTATGAGAACAACTGGCTCGAAACGATCCCCGGCAAGGGCTGGTTCGTCGCGCTTCGCGTGTATGGCCCGCTCGAGCCGTGGATCGAGAAGACTTGGCGTCCGGGTGAGATCGAATTGATGGAATAGTCGGGGATCGCACGAGGGGGATCAGACGCGATGGCTCTTCGACTGCTGGAAGCATACGTACCCAAGGAACTCGCGGAAAGCACCGCGGATGCGTTGCGTGAAGCCGCCGCCGAGGAGGTGTGGACGTGGGAGCGCGGACCGCTGGGCGCGGTCGTCTCGGCCGTAATCGGCGCCGGACGTACGGGAGCGGCCATCGACCTCCTGTACGAGCGGTTCGCGCAAGTCGATGATTTCCGCGCGATCGTCTTGCCACTCGACGCCATGCTGCCGCGACCGCCGGCCAGCGCTTCGCGTGAGGAACGCACGAGCGCTCGCAGTGCTGCGGCCGTCAGCCGCGAGGAGATCTACGCAAGCGTGAGCGATGGCGCCAAGCTCGATACGACCTACCTGCTGCTCACCGTGCTTGCGACAGTCGTCGCCGCTGTCGGCCTCGTACATAACAACACTGCCGCAGTCATCGGCGCGATGGTGGTTGCTCCGCTGCTCGGTCCCAATATGGCGCTTGCGCTCGGCCTGACGCTCGGCGACAACGAGTTGGTTCGGGGCGCAGTTCGTACGGCGCTCGCCGGTCTGGGCGCGGCGCTGGCTACGGCGTTCGTCATGGGCGTCGTCCTCCAACCCGACCCGAGTGTGCCGGAGATCGCGGCGCGTACCCGACCTGCACTGACCGACATGCTGCTCGCGCTCGCGGCCGGCTGCGCCGGGACGCTGGCCTACGCGACCGGGGCGTCCACGTACCTCGTCGGCGTGATGGTCGCCGTGGCGCTCCTACCGCCGACCGTGGTGTGCGGCTTGCTCCTCGGCGAGGTTCTACTCGTGGAGGCGTCTCGAGCGTTCCTGCTCACCTTGGCGAACGTCGCTGCAATCCTCCTGTCGGCGATGGCGACGTTCCGCTGGAAGGGCCTGCAACCGCGGAACTGGTGGGAGGCCCAACGAGCCGAGCGCAGCGCCTCGCGCGGCCTGCGGATGACGGTGGTGCTGTTCGTCGTCCTCGGAGCGGCGATCGTCGCCGCGGGATTTCTCGACTAGGCGACCAGAATTCGGCCGACGCATCCTGCGGTACGTCGCACGAGCGCTGCCGGTCGACCGTTACTGCTCGCCCCCCGTGGGGGCGCCTTACACCGTTCGGGTACGGACCTTGCGATCTCCGTGGATGGGAAGTTCCCTGTTTTTTCCCTGTTATTCCCTGTTCCGAATTAGGGTGGAGACGCGGCTAGGTAGTTGATCCAGTGGAAAAGATAGGGCGAAGCCTGGTCTGCACGAGCGCCTGAGTGGGAGTTTTCCCTGTATTTTCCCTGGCAACAGGGAATCACTGATCGCGACAACAGAGACAGGTTCGCTGCCGACTCCCTGCACCGCCACTTGATCTCGTGCTAACCGGAGGTCTCCGGCCACCACCTGGAAATCGGCCACTTCTCGGCGTTGGTGCATGAATCGGCCTAGCACGCTGATTTCACGTACCGTAGCGTCTGAACGATGATCCGGAGCCTTAGGGGCTCGCCTTCGTCACAGTTTTGAAGATCTTCGGCGTGTTCTTCTTAGCGGTATCGTAACGACCCACCCAACAGGCGCCTTGGTCGTTCTCCCACTGCACGGTTACAGTGGTGTCTTGGTCGAAATACCGATCGCCCGCGACCGGCACTGGCATGGGGATATTCACGCCCTTCGACTTCACGATAACACGGGAGCGGTCCTCGTCTCCTTCGAGCAAAAGCGCAGATAGCACCCCATCATCCGAGGCCGTCTTGTCTTTGTAAAGCCACCCCTTATCCTTCTTCGACACCCAGCTTTCACTCGGTGGCAGGCTGAGTTGGCCTGCCAATACAGGAACATCACCAGCTTCGTCATAGATACACAGCTCGTACGACGTCGTCGCGGCGGGATTCCCGAAGTCGGTGAAAGAGGTAGCCTCGCCCTTGGTCCACACCCACTTCACCTGATTGCCGGCCGCATTGGAAGGCGGTGCCTTCACCAGAAAGACCGTCTTGCCGGCATCGCGGCAGCGCCCCTCGACCTGCGGTACTGAATCGAAGGATAGGCAAGTGCCATCGCTGTCATCGCATTGATCACGCGTACATGGGCTGTCGTCATCGCAGGTCACATCAAAGCAGAGCGTCTTCTGGCAGCTTTCATCGCAACCGCTGCCGGGAACGCCGTTCTGATCTCCTAGGTCGCAGGCCTCGCCGTAGGCACCCAGCCCGTCGCCGCAAACGGGATCCTCGACATCGCAATTCGAATCGCAGCCGTCACCATCTAAGATGTTGCCGTCGTCGCACTGCTCGGTACCGCTGCCGTAATTCCAAATGAAGCCGTCGCCGCACTCCGCCTCCTGGCACGCATTGGTGCAATCATTGGAGTTGTTGAGATCACCATCATCGCATTCCTCGCCGGAATCAAAATTGCCATCCGGACACGAAGAGGCGACCGTCGCAATGGTCTGATCGCATGTCGCCGTCTGATTGCACGCGTCAGTGGCCGTCCACGTTCGAACGATGGTGCCACTGGTTACGCACCCGTTGAGGGTAACGTCGTCGGATGAGGAAAAGGTCGGGTGATCGTCACAAGGATCGGTCGCGGTAGCCCTGCCCGTGTTTGATGTGTCGGTGGACTCCGAACAATCCAGGGTCACATCGTCCGGGCAGGTGATCGACGGTGGTGCCGTGTCCGCTACCGTAATTGTCTGATCGCACGACGCCGTGAGACCGCACTCATCTGTCGCGGTGAATGTCCGGGTAATCGTGCTCGTGTCACCACAGCCATTCGTCGTCGACTCCTCGAATGTAATGCTCGGATTGTCTGTGCAGGAATCGATCGCTGTCGCGTTTCCGGTGGAGGCAGTCGAAGTATCCGCACCGCAACCCACGGTCGTATCAGCGGGGCAGGTGATCGCCGGATTACCATCAGCAATGGCAACCGATGCACAGCATTGTGAAGACTTCGTGCTGTCATTCACAGTAAGTTGAGCTAGGCAAACGCCGTTGCACGGCCCATCGAATTGAAGAGTGGGTGTAGCAGAGGAGCTGTCGCTAAAGCTGGCGTTGGCACAATTCGAGGTCCAGAAATAGGAAATCGTGTCTCCATCGGGATCGATGGAGCCCGTTGCATCAAGAGTCACCGACGCCGCATCCCCGCCGCAAGTATTGGAGAAGTAAGGCCCGCCTGCATCGCAGATCGGGGTGCCGGTTGTGGGGTTGGTCGGCGTCATAACGCAAGAATTACCGAACGTGCCGACCTCGGTTACCGTTGTCTCGCACGTCAGGTAAACAATCGCTCCACCACCCAGGCCGACGCCCGCACCGCCACCGACTGTGCCTCCGACCAATTGACAGTCGCTATTGAAAGGATTCTCAATGTCCAGCGGAATGTCGCACGTCTTGCCCGGCGCATCTACATACGCCGTACAAATCGTACCGCCTACGTTGGCGATGGGTGTGTCGGCTGAGTTGCACTTCACGTAAGACGTTCCCGCCACCCCGGAGAAATCGATAAGGAACCCGCCGATGTTCCGCGATATTCCAACCGCAAGGGTGAATCCCGCCCCTGTGCACGTGGTGGAATAGCAGCCGTATTTTCCGTCTCGCGAGTAGATCTGGCCGATTTCGACGGATGCCGTCACGACCGCCCCGGCATCGGCGCCGATGCCTTCGGTGTAGGTGCCCGCGACACCAAGACCTGTCACAGGATCGTTGATTTCCAGCAGATTCGCCGCCGTGCACTGCAACGGGCTGAACGCCACTTCACAAACGTCCGCAGAGACCGGATTCCCGTTGTTGGGCATGCCGCACACGGAAGTGAGCGCATCGACAAATTGGCACTCAAACGGCTCTCGGCAGGGGCCGGCCCCCAGAGGCGTGGGAAAAAGTTCGCACTCCTCTCCGACATCCGCACACGTCTGACAGTCCGGAACGCTGTTATTGATGCAAGTGGTTCGTGCAACATCACATACACTCGAGATACACGACTGAATCCCCAGGCAAGCCCCTGCGCACACTCCCCACGGTATGTCGCAAAGCGTTTTTGCAGCGTCGATCTGTACCGAGTTCTTGCAGCAGCCGCCGTCGGGCGCCTCGACGTTTGCGCAGGTTCCGCACGCGAAACCATCGCACGTCGTTGCTCCAACAGGGGAGACCTCGCCCCCGGCCGCGCTGCATTGGTAACCGGAAATCACTTGGCAGCTCAGGTCGGGCAAACAACAGGCACGGTCGCATTCTTCAACCGCCGCGTTCGGACCGAGCCATATCCCTCCGCTCTCGCCGCAGGGAACTTCAGGGAAGAGAATACCGCCCCGATCGTCGGGAAGGCAACATGCGCCCACCGGTGTCTCCAGGCAAGGGTTGAACGTCGGGAAACATGCCTGTTCGCTTCCCCACCAGAAACCGGCGCAATTCTCCAAAGTCGTGTTATTACACGTGTTGCCCGCCGTGCAGCATGCGCCGGTTTGCGCAGGGCAGGGATCCGTATCGCACGTCGTGCCGTCGCCCTGGTACACGCCCGCGCCTCCAAGACCCCCGCTTTCACAAAAACCCTCACTTGCCTCTTCACAAAAAATGCTTCCGCTAGCCGGCGTAACGCAACAGGCGCCGGTCGGCGGGATGCAGGGAGCGGGGGGACCGCCGTCACACATCGTGTTGTCGCCAAGATAGGTGCCCTCGATGTCCGCGCAGTGAGCCGAGGTCACCGGTTCGCAGGCGGTGAGACCGGGTTGCGGCTCAATGCAGCATGCGCCTCTGGTAAGGGCGCAAGTGTCTTGCGTGCAAGTCGATGAAATGCCCAGGTGGGTCCCCTGCTCGTCTGAGCAAAAGGTCGGAGTGACGTCGGGGGCACAGGTGGGATCATTAAACGGGTGCGCGTTGTCGGGAATGCAGCACGCGCCTACAAGATCGGAACAGATGGACTCATCGTCACAGTTCGTTCCGTCACCTTTGTATACGCCGCTGTTGCTGCTGCACGTGGCACTATCGAGTACGGAACAATCGACGCCCCCGCTTAAATTCTCTACGCAGCAGGCCCCGGTGAAATTCGTACAGGGATCGGGGTCGCACTCGGTAACGTTGGTATTGAAGATTCCCGCCTGGCCTGGAAGCGCGCATTCCGCGGCTGTGCTCGAGGGGGCGCAAAGGTATGAACCACCACCCTGCGGGGCTTGACGACAGCAGACCCCAATGTCCTCGCAGGTGCCGGCATCGCAAGAATCGGTATCGCAGAACTCACCGTTCGGGCAGTCGGCGTTGTCCGAGCAACTCGTGCTAAGTGTCGTACTGCATTGCCCCGGGCAGTCGGCGTCGGACGTGCACGGATTGCCGGCCACTTGACATGAGCCGCAATCGGCATTTGTCGCGCACCCCCCCAGTCCGTCGAACGGACCGCCGCTGCAGTGCGTACTCGCGGAAACGGGTGTCCCATTCGCCAAGACGACGAGCAACCCGATGACAAGGCCGAGTACGCTCCGCCGCATGCGGGGGGCTCGACTTGCTGCAAGCGTCTCCGAGAACGTCGCGGCCAAACCGGCGATCGAGAATCGATAAAGTGCCTGCGTCATGACGCCGCCCCCTTCCCTTTTGCTATTCGCTGAGGGTGTAGTCCGGGCGGCAGTCCGGGCGGCAGTCGGGGCGGCAGTCGGGGCGGCAGTCGGGGCTGCCGTCGCACTCCTCATCCGGGGTCCAGGATGCCGTCACCTCATTGGACGGCGACCTGCCCCAGGCCTGACTTTGCCCCTCTGGCCCGGATGAATCAAGGTTAGCGGCGGATCGAGCGTGTCGATCGCGCGCAGCGATGCGGCTGCTTCGCGTGGAAACGGTGAGTGGGGAAGTCGCGAAGTCGCCTTCGGCGACCTGGCGGCTCGGTCTTAGCGCGGACTATTCATGAAGCAATCTGCCCGGTGAGGGCTGCCCCGGTGAGGGCACTGTCACATTAACCACCGCTGGGCAAAGCTCCGCGCGACTCGACGTTACGTGGTCATCGCTCGTCAGACGCACGTCACCTCCGTCCAGGTCGCGAACGCTCTCGCGCGAAACATCCGGGCGTTGGCCGCGTGCAGAAGATGGCGCCCGACACGAAATAGATTCTGAACGATACCGTGAACCGATAGGAAGCGTTGCGCCTGGCTTCGAGACTTGAACCGACGCATCTGCCGTTCTCTCTGTCGAGTCGGTTGATGTGACACCTCAGCTCGGTTGTTGGCATACTGGCCTGTGTCGTGCACGACCGACGGCATGACCACGCGGTGCGCCGCTCGATACCTGCCGAGCTTATCGGTAACGAGCCGTCTAGGCTCGCGCCCCTGCCCTTTCATCAGCTTGCGAAGAAACCGCTCAGCGGCACGTCGATCACGGCGCGCCTGGACCAAGATATCGAGTACGTCACCATCTTGATCGACGGCGCGCCACAGATACTGCTGCCTACCGCCGATCTTCACGAAGACCTCATCGAGATGCCATGTATCGCCGAGCTGCGACCGGCGCCGCCTTGCCCTGGCTGCGTACTCGGGACCGAACTTCTCACACCAGCGACGAACAGACTCGTAGGACACGTCGATGCCTCGCTGCGCCGGGAGCTCTTCGACGTCGCGGAAACTCAGAGAGAATCGGTGGTAGAGCCACACTGCGTGGCTGATAATCTGCGGCGGAAACCGATACCTGCGGTAGCTGGGCGACAAGGACTTCATCGACCGAGTTTGCCGGGTTGCCCGTTAATGTGACAGTACCATCGGCGGGCACTGTCACACTAACGACCGCTGGGCGCAGCTCCGCGCGACGGCCGTGCCTTGACCGGCATGGTGCGAAGCGATAGCCGTAGCGGGCCCGGCACGGCTCGCGAGGTGAGAGAATGAAGAAGATCTGGCTACTGGTGGCGGATGCGAGCCGAGCCTCGGTGCTCGCATGCGGCCCGAAGCTCGACGAGCCGCAGGTCGCCCGTACGTTCGAGCATCCCGAGGGCCGCCTGCGCGACACGGAGCTGGCTTCCGACGACCGCGGCCGCACCCGGCCGCGCGACCGCAACGCCACCGCGGGCTCCGCGATCCCTCACTCGACCACGCCGCACGAAGTGGCCGCCGAGAAGTTCAGCCGCGAGCTCGCCGGCTTCGTGCACAAGGCGCACGCCGACGGCCAGTACGACGAGCTGATCCTCGTGGCGCCGCCCGCATTCCTCGGCCTGCTCCGGCACGCGCTGGACGACTCCGTGCTCGCCGCGGTGCGCGACTCGGTGGCGAAAGACTACACGGCCGACACCCCGGAGATCGTCGTGCAGAGGGTACGCGACCAGCTCGATCTGCCCTAGGGGGCGCTGTCAACGGTACTGTCAACTTAAGCGGTTTTACCGTCTGGCCGGCACGAGATCTGGTGCTCGCGAGCGGAGCAAAGTGCAGCATCCGGTGGTCGGTCAAGAGCGAACCGCGTTAACTTGACAGTACCCAGTGACTGGCTGCTCATCGGCTCACTGTGCCGACTCGACGCTCACGTTGACAGTACCTCCCCATGGGACACCGCCGGTCAAGGTGCCCCGGCACGGTAGACGGCAACCAGGCCGACCGCATAGGTGAGCAGCATGAAGGTCGGGCCGGGCTCTAGGAGCCAGATGCGCTTTTCCGACTTGTTGAGGGCCTCGAGGACGGCAAGGCCCATCAGCAGAGTCGCGAAGAGGGCAGCGATCACGAGCGTGGGGTCGAGCGCGGCCATCAGCGAGCCGCGGCCGAATACGAGATCAAGTGGCACGAGCACGGCGATGTTGAAGCAGTTGCTGCCGAGAAGGTTGCCCACCGCGAGACTGTAGGCACCGATTCGGATCGCCCCCAGGGTGACCGCCGCCTCCGGCAACGTCGTGGTAATGGCCAGGAAGATCATTCCCGCGAACCCCTCGCTGACCCCGAACTGCTCGCCCAGCTGCGCGGCCGACGACGCCAGCGTCGGCGCCGCGACGATGATCGCCGCCGCCGATACGACGAAGCCGACCAGGCCCGTCCGCAGCTGTGTCGGCGTAGGCGCGACCTTCTCGACCTGTGCTTCGGTACGAAACGGTGGCGCTTCGCGATTGACGTGCAGGAGACGCATGCCGGCCGTATACGTGAAAGCGATGGCCAGCGTCGGCCAGCCCAGCACGATGGCCGTGTGGCCGCTGTCGAGAAGTATCCCCAGCGCCGCGATGACCGTGAGGCTGATACCGACGGCTCCGACCAGTGCCTGATTGACGGTCACGCGCGTCAGCATGCGCGGCCCGCGGGTAACCAGGTCGGATACGGCCAGGATCATCATGTTGGCCATGCAAGCGCCGAACAGATCCCCGGCTGCCAGGCTGGGATGACCCTGGAGGACCGCATTGACGCCGGTGGTGAGCTCGGGGAGCGAGGTAGCCGCCGCAACCAGTATCGCGCCCATCCACAGGCCGCCGAGTCCGGTACCCTCAGCCAGGGTGTCGCCGTCCCTGGCCAGGCGTATGCCGGCCAAGGCGACCACGATTGCGCTTACGGCGAAGACCGACCAGGCAGGCAAAGCTCCTCACACTTAAGACAGAAGGCCGCAGGAGGCAACGAAATCATATGGTCACGCCTCATCGGGTGGGGCAGCCCGACGATCCGGATCTCGCTGGAAGTCGTCCATCGGAAGGCACTGTCACATTAACGCCCGCTGGGCACAGCTCCGCGCGACACCGCGTTGCATGATCGTCGCTCCTCAAGCGCACGTCACCTCCGTCCAGGTCACGAACGCTCTCGCGCGAAACATCCGGGCATGGGTCGCGCGCAGATGATGTCGGCCAACACGAAATAGATTCTGAACGATGCCGTGAACCGATAGAAAGCGTTGCGCCTGACCTCGAGACTTGAACCGACGCATCTGGCGTTCTCTCTGACGCGTCGGCTGATGTGAGACCTCGGCTCGATTGTTCGCATACTGGCCTGTGTCGTGCACGACCGATGGCATCACGACGCGATGCGCGGCTCGATAACTGCCGAGCTTATCGGTAACCAGACGCATGGGCCCGCGCCCCTGCCCTTTCATCAGCTTGCGAAGAAACCGCTCAGCGGTTCGGCGATCACGACGAGCCTGGACGAGGATCTCGATCACGTCGCCATCCTGATCGACGGCGCGCCAGAGGTACTGACGACGGCCGCCGATCTTCACGAAGACCTCGTCGAGATGCCATATATCGCCGAGCTGTGGCTGGCGCCGACGGGTTCTGGCGGCGTATTCAGGCCCGAACCTCTCACACCAGCGACGGACAGACTCGTAGGACACCTCGACGCCTCGCTGGGCCAGGAGATCCTCGACATCACGAAAGCTCAGGGAGAAGCGGTGATAGAGCCACACGGCGTGGCTGATGATCTGCGGCGGGAACCGGTACCTGCGGTAGCTAGGTGACGAGGACTTCATCGACCCAGTTTGCCGAGTTGACCGTTAATGTGACAGTACCGATCACCGCGCGGCGTCGTCACCGCCCGCTTGCGCGACGGCGATCATCCACAACCCACTTTCGTGCAGAACATCGAAACGCGAGAAGCCCGCAACGTCGAGTTCATCCCCCAGACCTGCACGCGTGAACGAGCGAACCCCGAGCATTCGACTGCGCACCCTCGCGGCGCGACGAGCTCGACGCCCATCACCCTGTCGGATGACGGCCATCGTCAAACGCCCGCCCGGAACGAGAACGCGACGGACCTCGGCGAGTACTTGCGGGACGTCAGGCAATAGATGGAGCGCGCCGCAGCAGTTGACCAAGTCGAAGGTCCCCAGACCGAACGGCAGCTCCAGGGCGGAGCCGCGGACGAGACCAAGGTTCGTCAGACGTTCCGCATCCGATTGGCGCCGTGCGTAGGCGAGCATCGGACGCGAGATGTCGAGCCCGACAACGTGTCCGGTACCGAGGCGGCGAGCGAAAGGCCGCGTGTAGATACCCGAGCCACAGGCGAGGTCGAGCACGCGCCCTCCCGGGTCGATCCGGGCGGCCCGAATGATGCGATCGAACTCTTCGTCGAAAGAAATCCCCGTCAACAGCGTGAAGACCGCGCTTCGCCGCCACAGACGACTCTCGTAGATTGCAACGATAGCCGGCGATTCCATCGCACGCTGAGCGAGACCGCGTGACATCGTCATCAAGGGTGATCCGCGTGGGCAGGTAGCGCAAAGGCTCTCGGGGGTGTTGTCAACTTAAGTTAGTAAAGCTCTCGCGACCGCCTAGATCTTGCGCTCGACCACGTCTCATGGGCCCACATGCGGTAGTTCAGGAAGGCCAGCAACGCTTCAGTTGACAACACCCAGTAATCTGCCAGACGGTCGCTCAAGTTGACAACGCCATCGCAGGGGCCATTCGCGGCTCGTGTCGATTCATGCACCAACGCCGTTCATAGCAGCTGCGCCAGAGCCGGCGGCAGCACTGATTCGAACCTCAAGACTTCTCCGGACAACGGGTGTTCGAATTGCAGGGAACTGGAGTGCAGAGCCAGCCTCCGGGCGGGGTTCGTGCGGGCCTCGTATTTCTGGTCACCGACGATCGGACAGTCTGCATCGGCCAGATGCACGCGGATCTGATTGCGCCGACCCGTCTCCAGGGCCAGCTCGACCAGCGCTGTGCTCGCCATCCGCTTCAGCACCCGGTAGCGGGTCACTGCGTGCCGCGTCCGTTCGCTACGAGGTGCGCTGTACACCCTGAAGGGACCGTTCTCATCCAGGTGTGAGCTCAGCACGCCCTGCTCGGCCGGCGGACTTCCTTCCACTACCGCCAGGTAGCGCTTCTCGGCCTTGCCCCAGTTCTCTTGCAGCGCGCGCTTTGCCTCCTCGGTCTTCGCGAACACCATGAGCCCGGATGTCTCGCGGTCGAGCCGGTGCACAATCCACACGCGCTCCCGTCTCTGCGGATCGCCGCGCCGGACGTAGTTGGTCAGAAACGCATAGGCCGTCTTCTCCCGTTCCGTCGCGCTGGCCATGCTCAACAAGGGCGCGGGCTTTTCGATGACGGTGAGCGAGGCGTCCTCGAATACTACCTTCATTCCGGGCGGTAACAGACGTTCTGCGCGCGCCTCGAACCTGGCGAGAATCGAAACCGAATCGCCGACCTGCAGCGGGTGATCGAAGCGGGTGGTCGACCGGCCATTGACATGCACCGAGCCGTGCTTGAGCCACTGCCGTACCTTGGTCCTCTTCACTTCAGGACAACGGACGAAAAGAAAGGCCAGGAGCTCTCCGGCGTGTTCGACAGTGTAAGTTGCGGGCATGATGGGCGTTGGTGCTTGAATCGAAATCAGCCGCGAATGTCCCCTACAGTTCGGATGGTACTGTCAACTTGACGGCATCCGAGCGGGCCGGTGGCGTGGCCGCGACGTCCAGGCGCGCCTTGCTCAGACGCACGTCGCCTCACGCCAGTCGCGAAAGGCACGCGCCCGAAGCATCCGGTAGTTGATCGCCCGCATGAGGTGGCGGCCGAGCCGGAACAGATTCTGGACGACGCCGTGTACCGACAAGAATCGCTGCGCTCGAGCTGGTGATTTGAACCGTCGCATCTGTCGCTCCCGTTGCCGGGTCGGCTGGTGCGACACCTCCGCTCGGCTATTCGCGTATCGCGTCGTGTCGTGGGGAACCGACGGCATAATATCCTGATGTGCCGGGTTGTAGCTCCGGAGCTCGTCCGTCACTAGCCGAATCGGCTCGCTCCCCTGCCCTTTCAGGAGTTTCCGCAGGAATCGCTTCCCCGCACGCTGATCGCGACGAGGCCGCACAAGGACATCAATGACGTCACCGTCCTGGTCGACCGCTCGCCACAGGTAGTACCGGCGGCCTCGGATCTTCACGAACACCTCATCGATGTACCAGGTATCGCCCAGCCGGCCCTGGCGTCGTCTTGTGATCGCGGCGTACGCTGGCCCGAACTTCTCACACCACTGCCGGATCGTCTCGTACGAGACCAGGGCTCCTCGCTCAGCGAGGAGATCCTCCACATCTCGAAAACTCAGGGAGAACCGATGATACGGCCGCACGGTGTAGCTGATGATCTGTGGCGGGAATCGGTATCCGTGGTAGCTCGGCGACTGGCTGCTCATCGGCTCACTCTGCCGACTCGCCTCTCAAGTTGACAGTACCCTGCGGCAGAAGGTGACGACGACTTCATCGACCCAGTTTGCCGAGTTGCCCGTTAATGTGACAGTACCCTTGGCCTGCTCTGCCACGTCGTGGATTGTCGGATCGAGACCAATGCCCAACGCAACTACATACCACATTGTCGGAGACGTCCACGGCAACTTCTCGCAGCTCGCAGAGCTACTGCGTAAGCTCGGCTACGCTCAGCCGAACGCAGTGACAGACCCTTACCTCTGGCGCCCGCCGGACGGCTGCATGCTCGTCTCCGTGGGCGACCTCGTAGACCGCGGCCCCGACAGCCTCGCCTGCATGCGTACGATCCAGCGTATGGTCGGCGCCGGCTACGCTCGTTGGGTACTAGGCAACCACGAGTGGAGGTTTCGTCACTTGCTCCGCTACGAGCTCGGCTTGGAGCCAGAACCCGGCCCACTGCCGCGGGGCCGGCTGATGAGCTACGTTCAGATTCTGGGGCTCACGCAGCGGGAGAAGCAGGAGCTCCTCGACTTCATCGATTCCACTCCCATCTTTCTCGAGCTGGCTGGTGGCCGGCTCGTCGTGTCCCATGCTCTTTGGAATTCGCGTTGCCCACGGCTGAAGGGTGATCAGCTCGTGCAAGCGTGCGCTTTCGGTCGAGCCGATTGGACCGACCCGGCCACAGATGCGCTCGAACTGGCCTATGAGCCACCGTCCGGCCGCCCAATGGTAGTACTACCCGAGCAGGTCAGGCTGCCGGCGCGCGCCCAGTGGACGCGGCACTGGAAGGGGCCCGCCGAGGTGGTGTGGGGTCATCAGATTGTGTTGCCCGGCCACGTGGTCCGCATAGGGCGAACGATCAACGTAGAGTCGGGCTGCTTCCAGGGCTTCGCGCTTTCCGCGTACATCTGGCCGGACGACGCCGTGGTACAGGTAGCCGGCGCCCGTCCGTGGAAGAATCGAGTGAAGGAATACGATACGGCCAATGCGGTCGCCTTCCCGCATTCTGTCGATGCAGTCGCCGCTGTCGTCCGGCGTAACGGGTTGGCGTGTGAGGACGACTATCTAGCCTGGCTGGATCTCGAGCTCGAGGCTCGAGGCGCACCTCCGCCCTTCGCAGAGCTGGTCGACAGCCATCGGCGGATTTACAGGCGCACGCGATCGCACGGAACTAGCTCGTGAGCGCCCGGCAGCGAGTTTCCCGGTAGGTACTGTCAACTTGACGGCATCGAGCGGGCCGGTGGCGTGGCCGCGACGTCCAGGCGCGTCTTGCTCAGACGCACGTCGCCGTCCTGGTCCACGGCCCGCCACAGGTAGTACCGGCGGCCTCGCATCTTCACGAACACTTCGTCGATGTACCACGTATCGCCCAGTCGGCCCTGGCGTCGTCTTGTGACCGCGGCGTACGCAGGCCCGAATTTCTCACACCACTGCTGGATCGTCTCGTACGAGACCACGACTCCTCGCTGAGCGAGAAGACCCTCCACGTCTCGGAAACTCAGGGAGAACCGGCGATAGAGCCACACTGCGTAGCTGATGATCTGTGGCGGGAATCGGTATCCGCGGTAGCTCGACGACTGACTGCTGATCGGGTCACTCTGCCGTGCCGGCGCTCGAGTTGACAGTACCCTACGAGTAGTCGTCCCGCCGCCTGAGAGTCAGTCGAGCTTCGAGACGAACCGCGTCCAGCGAATCGCGCGGGCCTGCTCGGCGACGAGCTTCTTGAGCTCCTCGTTCTCGCGGCGCAACGCCCTCAGCGCTTCCACGAGCTCCGCGGCACCATCATGTGCGTCGGCCGTCCGGCGGCCGTTGTACGTCCGGTTGCGAGTGGTCGGTTCCTGCACTTTTGAGTTAGTCATCTTCATCTACTTCCAGGATTTCGCCCGTCTGAACGTCGATTCTCAGCTCGTGCTCCACGCCGGGCTGGATGGTCTTGACCTCGAACCGATAGCGGCCGTTGTCGCGCTCGGTTTCGATCTCCACCGCCTTCCCGCCGGTGTGTGCTTCTGCGGTGCGCAACGCCTGCACGAGTGCATCGGGCGTGGCCGATAGCGCCTGGGCGCGATCGCGGTCACGGCCGTTCATGGCACCGGTGATGACGCCGGGATCACGGCGGCCGACCACGACCCCGCTGGCCGGATTCAGATACAACACGGTCAGACCGTCGTCGGTCATCACATCGAGACGGTAGAAATACATGTCGTCGTCTTCATCCAGCTCCGCTTCGATGACACGGCCGGCCACTTCCCGTTCGGCCAAGGTTACCGCGTCGGCCAGGCTCAGCTTGGCGCCACGCATGATCTCCAGCTCGATGGACAACGGCCGCGCCTGAGCCTGAAAGGGCGCCAGCACGACCAGCAAGGCCAGCGCCACGGCGCTGGCGGTCATCAGTAAATCGGTCACGGGGATCGCTCGGTGGTTCACGCAGCTGCTCCTGTCGGCTTCAACTGGGTCGCACGTTACCGGCGTTCTCTTAAAACTCGCTTAAGAACCGCCAAAAACGGGCCGTCAAGGCGCCGCTGCCGGCGGAAATCGTACCCGCACGCGCAATCCTGGCGGCAAGGCGTCGGCGCGGGCATCTTCCAGAGACACCTCGGCCTCGTGCAGCTCGGCCACCCGCCGCACGATGGACAATCCCAGACCGGATCCGGCCTCGGTCTGTCCGAGACGCCGATAGAAGCGATCGAATACTCGGGCACGCTGCTCCGCGGGTATGCCTTCACCTGCGTCGGAAACGGTCAATTCCACACCGCCATTCACCGGCGCCACGGCAACTTCCACCACGGCCCCTTGCGGCGAATGCCGAATGGCGTTGTCCACCAGATTGCGAAGCATCACGGCCAGCGCCGCCGGCCGTCCCTGGACGATCGAAGGCACTGCCTGCAGCACCAGCTCCACCCCGCGAGCCCGTGCCGTGGCGTCGAGGTCGGCCAGCACATCTGCCGCCAGTGCATGCAGCTGCGCCGGCTCGCGACCTTCGGCGGCCGCCTCCGGATCCAGTCGGGCTATGACGAGGAGCTGCTCCACCAGGCGAGAAGCCCGGTCCACCCCGGCGATCAACGCCTCCAGGACTTCACGGCGCTCCGCGTCGGTCGGCGCCCGCAACGCGTTCTGGGCCTGAGTCTTGAGGGCGGCCAGCGGAGTGCGCAACTCGTGACTGGCGTCGGCGGTGAAACGCCGCTCGCCGTCCAGGGCGCGATCCAGGCGCGCCAGCAGCTCGTTCAGGGCTCGGGTCAGCGGTTGCACTTCCCGCGGCACCGCCGCCTCCGTCAGCGGCTCGAGCGCATCCGGACTCCGCAGCGCCAGACCTTCGGCAACGCGCCGCAGCGGCCGCAAGCCGGCGCCTACCGCCAGCACGATCAGCACGGCCACCAGCGGCAGTCCCGCCAGCAGCGGCCACACCATGCCCAGCACCAGCGACCGCACCAGGTCGCTGCGTTCGGCCAGGCGGGTGCCGACGATCACGTCCAGGCCCCGCAGCGCATCCACCCGATAGTGGAACCGCCACGGTTCGCCACCGAGCTCTCCGGTGGACGCCGCGTAGCCGCTCGCCATGCGCCCGGCCGGCGCGTTGGCCGAACGGGCCACGAGGCGGTTGCCGTTCCACACCTGAAACGCCTGCTCGACCCCGAAACGCGCCAGGAACCGTTCGGCGTAAGGCTCCGCGCTCAACGCTTCGGGTTGCTCCGCCGTGTCGTACCACAACCACAGCACCTGTGCGTTGCGCGCAAGCTGCTCGTCGAAACGTACCGTCACCTGTTCGCGCACGTTCAGATAGGTGAGGAACACCGCCACCGCCCACACGCCGACGAAAGCGGTCAGCAAGGCAACCAGCAGGCGACTGCGGATCGACGGGGTCATCACGGCGCGTCGATCACGTAGCCGACCCCGCGCACGGTCCGGATCAACTCGGCGCCGAGCTTGCGGCGTAGGTGGTGCACGTACACCTCCACGGTGTTGCTGCCCACATCGTCGTCCCAGCCGTACAGCGCCTGCTCGAGGCGCTGGCGGGTCAGCACGTGGCCGAGGTGATCGAGCAGCGCCTGGAGCAACGCGAACTCCCGGGCCGAGAGCTCCACCGGCGCGCCGTTTCGAGTCACGGACCGAGCGTTGACGTCCACCTCGATGTCTCCATGGCGGATGCGCGCGTCGGCTCGGCCGGCCGCGCGCCGCAGCAGCGAGCGCAGTCGCGCCAGCAGCTCGCCCAGGTCGAAAGGCTTGGTCAGGTAGTCATCGGCGCCGGCATCGAGCCCGGCGATGCGATCGGCCGCCCCGTCGCGCGCCGTGAGGATCAGAACCGGCAGGGTTCGGCCGGCGCGCCTTGCGTCGCGCAGCACGGTCATGCCATCGCACTCCGGCAGTGACAGGTCGAGCACGCAGACGTCGAATGCTTCCACGGCGAGGGCGGCCGCTGCGCTGGCCCCATCGCGCATCCAGTCCACGGCATACCCTTCCTGGCGCAGCGCCCGGGCGACCGCCTCACCCAGCGCCGCGTCGTCTTCGACCAGCAGTACTCGCACCGATCATCCCCGTTGCGGCATGTCCACGAGACTACCAGGCACTGGATCAAGGCGCACTCGAGACCCCTTGTGGATCAGACGGTAACCGGGATTCTGTCCGGCGGTACTGTCACATGAACGGGCAATTCGGCAAACCGGGTCGATGAGCTCCTCGTCGCCGAGCTGACCGTTCGTGTGACGGCACCTACGGGAGTACGTCGTAACGAATCTCGACGACCTCCAACTCGCTGACGCCGCGGGGAGTCTCGAAGCTGACTACGTCGCCGACGACGGTGCCGAGAAGCGCTTTGGCGATCGGCGAGATCCACGTGACCCGCCCTTTCTCCAGGTCGAGCTCGTCCATGCCCACGATGCTGACCGTACGCTCACTCCCCGCTTCCTCGAGCACGGTCACGGTCGCGCCGAAGAACACACGCTCGTGGTTCTTTCCCGCATTGTCCACGACGACTGCGCTATCAAGTCGCTTGGAGAGGAAACGAAGGCGTCGATCGATCTCACGCAACCGTCGCTTGCCGTAGATGTAATCGCCGTTTTCGGAACGGTCACCGTTGCTCGCCGCCCAGGTGATGGTCTCCACTAACTTCGGACGGTCGACGGTCCACAACCGCGTGATCTCGTCGTTCACCCGTTTGTATCCGGCCGGCGTGATGTAGTTGCGGAACGGCGTCGAGGACGTCGCCTCCGTATCGGCGCGAGGATCCTCCTCGTCGCCATCATCGGTGTCCTTCGTGAACGCCTTGCTCATGGAGGCACTGTCAACTTGACCACGTCCGGGTAGACCGATCTGCGGCCGCGACGTGTCGGCGCGCTTCGCTCAGACGCACGCTGCCTCACGCCGGTCGCGAAAGACGCGCGCGCTCGAGCTGGCAGTACCGACAATACCGCAACGGCTAAGGCGACACCCCGCCCAGCAACACCCCCCTGGCCTCGGCCTTCTCCCACATCCTCAGGTAGGCCTCGGCAGACTTGAACAGCGGCTCGAGATCTTCGTCGCTGACGCCGTCCCCCCTGACGTCCTCGATGAGCTCGGCGACCAGGCCGATGTGGGCCATGCCCTCCGTGTTGAAGTCGATCGTTCGATTGCCCACCTGCGGCTGATGGAAAGTGACGTCGCCTGCATACGACTGGAAGGGGTACGTCACCGGGTCGGTCTGCACGTCGCCGCAGCTGGCGTCGGGGCCGAAGCGGGGCCGGGGGGCGCCGGCGAAGCCATTCAGGTCGAAGCCGAAGCCGATCGCCGGGAAGCCGCCGTTGTCGGCGATGAGCTGTACGTCGTCCTGGAACCCGTCGTCCATGGTCGCCTGCTGGCTCTCGTCGCGACAGCGGCGAAAGCCCGAGATCGAGACGCCCCCCAGCGCGTAGAGCGCGCCCCCGGCCTCGAGCCCGTGCGTACCGGCGGCCGGGTAGTCGTTGTCCTCGAGCATCTCGAATACCCGCTTGTAGGCACGCCTTGGCAGGTGATCGATTTCGAGGACCATGCCCTTGCTCATCACCTGCTCGACGAGGAACTCGCCAAGATCCGTCAGGCCCGCGTTCTGACAGAAATCGCCTTCGGCAGTCGGCTCCAGCAGGTTCGGCAGGAAGGGAATCAGAGCCGCGAGCGGATCGGCGGCGAAGTCGACCAGGGGGGCCAGCTCCATCGGCGGAGGCGCGAAGTAGTCGACGCGCGGCTGGTTGATGCCGGGGAAGAACAGGTCGCCCTTGTCGAAGCTCGTGTTGACGGTATCGTCACAGTCCTCGGTGAAGTTGGTATAGTGGCCGGCCTGGATGAAGTTACCCAGCTCGATGAAGTTCTTGTCGCCATCGCCCGCCGAGAACGCGTTGTCGTACTTGTGAACCGGGAACAGCGCACGCACGCCGCGTGCATGGTAGTCGTCGAGCCTCTCGACAACGTCGTCCTCATCGCAGGCCGGATGCTCGGCCGTGGGCGTCACGAGGCAGTTGAACAAATGGGAAGTCTCGATGCCGAGCACGACGGCCATCTTGCCCTCGTTGATGACCTCGCGGGCCTCGGACGGCGACGTGACGACCCGGAACCATCCGAGCCCCGGACCGCCCTCCTGCGCATCGATGTAGCGCTCCATGTTGTAGGTCTCTTCGATGATGCGGTCGACCGCGACCATGTCGTTGCACGAGTAGCGAACGGGCTGGACACCGAGGCCCGCGAGGAACTCGCAGATCACTGCGTTGGTGGTCGCATGCTGGATCACCAGCCGCAGACCGCTCAGCCAGGCCCGCTCGAGCCACTTGTAGTACTGCACCTGGTGGGTCGAGCTGTCGAAGGCACTCGGCCAGTCGGTGAACTCCGGATAACCGGCAGTGGCGTGATTGTCCTCGGGCGTCTCGCCCGTCACGAAGGCGACCAGCAGGGTGTTCGGGTCGATGTCGGAGCGCGAGTCGAAGCCGAAGCCGAAGAGATCGCGGCGCCCTTCGTCACCATGGAACAGTGAACAATCAGGCAGCGCGTGCTCGATGCCGAGCCGGTGAAACGCCGAGCCGTGAAAGATCCCGCCTCCACCGAAGCCGAAGTTCGAGAGAATGTGGGAGTGCGCATCGACGAAGCCGAACACCGAGCCGTCCTCCCACACCCGCGGCTCCACCTGTCCGTCGGCGTCGAGGGTAGCCTCGGGAAACGGCGCGCATCCGGTCCGTTCGTGGAAAGACACCTGCGCCGCGCTGCTCTCGGCGGCGACGAGCCCGGCGATGGCCAGATAGCGGTCGCTCGCCAGGTGACGCAGCCTGAACCGCATCGGGTCGCCGAGTATGCTCTCGAGCTCCCACTCCGCGTCGGACTGGAAGCTGTCGTCGACGAGCAGGATATCCGACTGAGGCTCGGTGTTTCGTTCCAGGTTGCTCCCCTGCGACACGAGGTACCCTCCCGCGTCGTCACGGAACAGGTACACGCCGAGGTCGGCCGCCTTCATGACCAGCGGCGCCGCGGCCTCGGGAGTCTGCGCGGAGAAAGCAAACGCGTCGCCCGAGCCGGCCGGCGCGAGGAACGCCGAGCTGCCGCTCCCGGGATCTGTCGCCGCCACGGCGAAGCAGCCGCCGGCCAGTTCGTACCGGCTCCTCGAGGCTTCCGTGATCTCGCAGTCGGGAGGCGGCGAGTCCGAGGCGCAACGATCGAGGCCCGCCCCTCCCTTCACACTGTCGGCGCCGCCCCCGCCGTCGATCACATCGTCGCCGCCACCGCCCCTTATACGGTCGACGTTGTCGCCGCCGACGACCAGGTCGTGCCCTGATCCGGCCCTTATGCTGTCCACGCCTGAGCCGCCAAACAAGATGTCGTCGTTACCCGACGAAGACAGACGATCGCCACCGGCCCCGCCGTCGAGCTTGTCCTTGCCGTTGCGGGTTCGAAGGGAGTCGTTGCCATCGCCACCGCAGGCCACGTCGCTTCCGCCTCGGCCCGAGATGCGGTCCTTGCCGCCCAGGCCGATGATCACGTCGTCGCCGCTGGTGCCCCTGATCCTGTCATCGCCGGGCGTACCCACGCAGGGACCGACGGTCCCGTTCACGTTGCAGCCCGAGGTCGGCACCAGGCCGAAGCATGTCTGCGCCGACGCGTCAGCTGCAGGCGCGATCACGGATGCCATAGCAGCGATGACCAGGAGTCGGCCTGCGCGAAAGCTGGCGAGATAGAATGCCTGCGGCATGAAGCCCCCTCTTGCCGGCGATGGTACGAGTCGAGCCTCTGCCGGTGTAATCGTTCAGGAAAGTAGCGGACGATAACTCGATCAGCGGGGCTTGGTCAAAAGGATAAATGGATTCGCCGACGATTCTTGTGCACTACCGGGATAGGGGTCGTGCTGGCCGATTCGCCCGGCTCGACAATGCCTCCATGCGCCTCGCTCACCCATAGAGATAACAAATAATTAGAGTGTAATTATCTATTTGCCCGAATAACATTGATCGCCCTACGATAGAACCCGTCTGAATAGCCTCAGCCGGACCGCCGGGGTCCGGTGCCGTCTGCGCAGCGAGCGACGGATCCTCACGCCCCCGACACGTAGCCCGACGGGCTGCCGAGACCCGCCCCGCGCCTGGTCAGAATCCGACCGCCATGAGCCCGGAAGCCTGGACAACTCTCGCGACCCTGGTCGCGATGATGGTGGTGTCGTGCTGCACCAGAATCGCGACACACCTGGTGATGCTCGCCGGGCTGTCACTGCTACTCACCCTCGGCGTGATCGGCGAGCACGATTTCCTGGCCGGCCTTGCCAACCCGGGGATGATCACGGTCGGCGTGCTCTTCGCGGTCGTCGCCGGTGTACGAGAGACGGGCGCGATGAACTGGGTGGCCCAGCCCCTGCTCGGCAGGCCTTGTTCCACCATCTCCGCGCAGCTCCGGATCGCGGCACCCGTGGCGGTACTGTCAGCGTTCGTGAACAACACACCGCTGGTCGCCGTGATGCTTCCGGTGGTCCACGACTGGGCCGCAAAGTACCGCATCTCAGTCTCGAAGCTCCTCATGCCGCTTACCTACGCGTCGATCCTGGGAGGCGGCTGCACCTTGATCGGCACCAGCACGATCCTGATCATCGACGGGCTGGTGATCTCCGAGCTCGGGACCGAGCACGGCCTGGGCATGTTCGAAATCGGGAAAGTCGGTCTCGTGTGTGCCGTCGTCGGCTTGGTCTACCTGCTGACGCTGGGCCGCTGGCTGATTCCGAACCGGCGACCGGTGATCAGCACGGGCGACGATCCCCGCGAGTACGTCGTCGAGATGCTCGTACCCGAGGGGAGCCCGCTAGCCGGCAAGACGATCGAGGAGGCGGGGCTTCGCCACCTACCGGGCTTGTACCTGGTGGAGATCGACCGCGACGGGCAGGTACTGCCGGCGGTATCATCGGGGGTCGCGCTGCGAGAACGCGACCGACTGGTCTTCGCGGGTATCGTGGGGTCGGTCGTCGACCTGCAACGGATCCGCGGCCTGGCTCCCGCCACGAACCAGGTCTTCAAGCTCGACGAGCCGCGCACGAATCGAAGCCTGGTCGAAGCCGTCGTCTCGCGCGCCAACCCGCTCGTCGGCATGACGATACGCGACGGCGAGTTCCGCACGCGTTACAGCGCCGCCGTGATCGCGGTCGCGCGGATGGGCGAACGCGTCCAGCAGAAGATCGGTGACATCGTCCTGCAGGCCGGGGACACCTTGCTGCTCGAGGCGCGCGCCTCGTTCGCCAGCCAGCATCGCAACAGCCAGGACTTCTTCCTGGTCTCCCAGATCAAGGACTCGTCACCGATCCGGCATGACAAGGCCTGGGTCTCCCTCGTGATCCTCACGGCCATGGTCGTGCTCGCGGCCACGGGCGGCCTGTCGATGCTCAACGCGGCGATGCTTGCAGCCGGCACGATGATCCTGACGCGCTGCACCTCGGCTGCGTCCGCTCTTCGCGCGATCGACTGGGAGGTTCTACTGGTGATCGCTGCCGCGTTCGGCATCGGCCGCGCAATGCAGACCAGCGGCGCAGCCGAGAGCATGACGCACTGGCTGATCTCGCTGGCCGGCGACAACCCGATGGTGATGCTCGCCGTCCTGGGCGGCGTGACGATGGTGTTCACGAACGTGATGAACTCCAACGCGGCGGCCGTGCTGATGTTCCCTATCGGAGTTGCCACCGCCGCAAACCTGAGCACTGCCGAAATGAGCGTCAGTCCCATGCCATTCGTGATCGCGATCGCGATGGGTGCGTCGGCCAGCTTCGCAACGCCGATCGGCTACCAGACGAACCTCATGGTCATGGGGCCCGGTGGCTATCACTTCAGGGACTTCGTGCGTGTCGGTCTGCCTCTGTCGATTCTGGTCTGGCTCACCGCCGTCGCTTTCATTCCGTTCTTCTGGCCTTTCTAGCGGCCACCTCATGCCTGCCCGCTGGCGGACGATCTTTCGGGTCGACAGCGCTGACACTCTTCACGCGGAGTTCGTCGCCCAGGGGGTCGCGTGCGACCCCCGCGCGATGCTGCCTGGGCAGAGCTCTACTTCCATGTACGTGACCCCGACGGCCACGAGCTGAGCTTCGCCGAGGTAGCGCAGCCACAGTCCTGACCGTACTGTCAACTGGAAACAGTACCCAGACCGCGTCCCAACGCGTTACGGTATGCTGGAGAGCGTCGTGCTGGTTGTGCTCGTGGTCGAGCCGAACGGCAGGCTGGTGCTAGTGGTGGTGGTTCCGCCCCACAGAAGCAGCGAGGCGATCTCCGGGCACTGATCGGGCGCGGGCAGAGCACCGATGCAGCCGAACAGAATCGTCAGCGCGTCGCTGACCTCGACCGCGCCGCTGCCATCGACGTCGCACAGGCACAGCTCGCACGGCACGAGTCCAACCGCGGCCCGAAGGGTGACGACTGCGTTGGGTACGCACGAGGTGCTGCTGTAGGGCTGTCCGCAGCCCTTGCAGACCTGCTCGGTCTCGTTGCACGTGTCGACGCACGTCGGGCTCGAGCCGCACGGGCTGTCAGGCGCCGAGCACACACCGGCGGTGCACTCGTCGGTGAGCGTGCACCACTGACCGTCGTCGCAGGGCGTACCGTCGGGCAGGTCACAGGTATCGAAGGCCTCGTCGCAGGTATCGGCGCACTGAGGGCCGCCGAGGCAGGGGTCGCCGAGGTGGACGGCGCAGCTGCCGAGCGCGCACTCGTCGACGCCGTTGCAGAAGGTGCCGTCGTCGCAGGCCGCACCGTCCGGGTCGGCACCGAGGCAGTTGTCGTTGGCCTCGTCGCAGGTCTCGGCGCAGTCGAAGTCGCCATCGGGGCCCGGACAGGGGTCGCCGGGGCCTGGCACGCACGAGCCCGCGCCACAGACGTCGGCGCCGTTGCAGAAGGTTCCGTCATCACACGCGGAGCCGTCGGGGTCCGGGGCCGTGCAGGCATCGGCGGCCTCGTCGCAGGTTTCCGAGCAGTCGCCGTCGCCGTCGGCGCCGGGACACGGATCGCCAGCGTGTACGCTGCACGCGCCTGCGCTGCACGTGTCGGCGCCGTTGCAGAACGTGCCGTCGTCGCACACCGAGGCGTCGGGATCAGCGGCCGTGCAGGCATCGGCGGCCTCGTCGCAGGTTTCCGAGCAGTCGCCGTCGCCGTCGGCGCCGGGACACGGATCGCCAGCGTGTACGCTGCACGCGCCTGCGCTGCACGTGTCGGCGCCGTTGCAG